>Ga0209062_1000002_pt1 | contig 1428953 bp, 1327 predicted proteins | sample Coa_R2_2_FD_187158 | JGI IMG/M metagenome (GOLD analysis project Ga0209062, IMG submission 187158) | Surface soil microbial communities from Centralia Pennsylvania, which are recovering from an underground coalmine fire - Coalmine... | ecosystem: Environmental > Terrestrial > Soil >...
CATTAAGCAGTGGCACGTTAACCGTCGGCAATACCGGTACAACGACGATCAGTAATAGTTTTGCTTCGGGTAGTTCAGGAAATATTACAGAAAATGCTAGCGGTGGTACGTTAATCATTTCAGGTGCTGACAACAGTAATTATTCTGGTACAACCACTTTAACGAATGGCACATTGCAAGTCGGTGCCGCAACTAATGCATTAGGTAGCGGTTCACTCGCATTGAATGGTGGCACATTGCAATCGAGTCTTGGAACAACATTAGGAAACGCATTTAGTGTTGGTGGTGCAACCAGTATTGGCGGTTCAAATGATATTTCGATGAGTGGTGTGGGAACATTAAGTAGTGGCACATTAACCGTCAGTAATACCGGTACAACGACCATCAGCAATAGTTTTGCAACAGGAAGCGCTGGCAATATCACTGAAAATGCTTCAGGTGGTACATTAATCATTTCAGGTGCTAACAACAGTAATTATTCTGGTACAACAACACTGACTGCGGGTACGTTACAAGTGGGTGCTGCAACCAATGCATTAGGTAGCGGTTCACTGGCATTGAACGGTGGCACATTGCAATCGAGTTTGACATCGACTCTTGCTAACGCATTTAGTGTGGGTGGTGCAGCTAGCATCGGTGGTTCGAATAACATAACAATGAGCGGAGTAGGTACATTAAGCAGTGGTAACACATTAACCGTTGCAAATGGTGCTACAACTACGATTAGCAACAGCTTTGCAACAGGAAGCTCAGGCAATATCACTGAAAATGCTAGCGGCGGTACACTCGTTATTTCAGGTTCAAATAATAGTAATTATTCAGGCACCACTACATTAACGAATGGTACTTTACGAATTGGCGCCGCAACCAATGCCTTGGGCACGGGTTCTTTGGCATTGAATGGCGGTAATTTACAATCTGGTTTATCCGCTTCGATAGGAAATGCATACACAGTTGGAGGTGGCGTCACGATCAATGGTTCAAATGGATTAACCTTAAGCGGCGCTGGAACACTTAGCAGTGGCAATACATTAACAGTAACTAATATTGGTACGACTACTTTAAGCGGTAATTTTGCGACGGGCAGTTCAGGCAATATCACTGAAAATTCAAATGGTGGCGCGTTAATCATTTCAGGTTCGAATAACAGTAATTATTCCGGAACAACCACTATAACATTGGGAACCTTGCAAGTAGGTGCTGCAACTAATGCATTAGGTAGCGGTTCACTGGTACTTAATGGCGGTACACTACAATCCAGTTTGACATCAACTCTCGCAAACGCATTCAGTGTCGGTGGTTCTGCAACGATTGGCGGTTCCAATGACATCACAATGACTGGTGTAGGTACTTTAAATAGCGGAACGTTAACTGTTGGCAATTTAGGTATGACCACGATCAGCAATAGTTTTGGATCTGGAAGTGTGGGTAATATCACAGAAGATGCAGTGGGTGGTGCGTTAATAATCTCCGGTGCAAATAACAGCAATTATTCTGGTACGACCACTTTAAATAATGGTACGTTGCAAGTCGGTGCTGCAACCAATTCATTGGGAACAGGATCACTTGTGTTAAATGGCGGTACTTTACAATCGAGTTTAACTTCTACTTTAGCGAATCCTTTTAGTGTTACCGGTGCTGCAACCATTGGTGGTGCAAATAATCTGACGATGAGTGGTGTGGGTACTTTAAATAGCGGTAATACGTTAACAGTTTCGAACATTGGTGTAACGACTCTCAGCAACAGTTTTGGAACGGGAAGTTCAGGTAATATTACAGAAAATGCTTCAGGCGGAATGCTGATACTCTCAGGTGCTGACAATAGTAATTATTCAGGTACCACAACACTGACCGCAGGTTCATTGCGAATCGGTGCTGCAACGAATGCATTAGGTACGGGATCACTGGCATTAAATGGCGGTAATTTACAATCAAGTCTTACTGCTTCAATCGGTAATGCTTATTCAGTAGGCGGTAGTGTAACAATCAATGGTTCCAATGGATTAACGTTAAGTGGCGCCGGTACTCTCAGCAGTGGTAATACTTTAAGTGTTACCAATACGGGAACGACAACATTAAGCGGCAATTTTGCGACAGGTAGTTCAGGCAATATTACTGAAAATTCCAGTGGTGGTACGTTAGTTATCTCCGGTTCTGATAATAGCAACTATTCCGGCGCAACTACTTTGACCAATGGCACATTGCAAATTGGAGCAGCAAGTAATGCGTTGGGTACAGGATCGTTGGCATTGAATGGTGGTACTTTACTTTCAAGTCTGACCACTTCTTTAGGAAATGCATTTAGTGTAGGTGGTTCAACCAGCATTGGTGGTTCGAATAATATTACGATGAGTGGTGTCGGCACATTAAGCAGTGGTACGTTGACTGTTGGTAATACTGGTACAACTACCATCAGTAATAGTTTTGCGACAGGAAGCTCAGGCAATATCACTGAAAATGCTTCAGGCGGTACGTTAATCATTTCAGGTGCTAACAATAGTAATTATTCAGGTACCACAACACTGACTGCGGGTACGTTACAAGTGGGTGCTGCAACGAATTCTTTAGGTACAGGATCATTAGCCTTAAACGGTGGTACGCTGCAATCGGGTTTAACATCAACATTAGGTAACGCATTTAGTGTGGGTGGTGCAACCAGCATCGGTGGTTCGAATAATATTACGATGAGTGGCGTTGGTACTTTAAATAGTGGCAATACATTAACGGTTGCAAACAGTGGTACGACAACGATCAGCAATAGTTTTGCAACAGGAAGCTCAGGCAATATCACTGAAAATGCTTCAGGCGGTATGTTAATTATTTCAGGTGCTAACAATAGTAATTATTCTGGTACAACAACACTGACTGCGGGCACTTTACAAGTGGGTGCTGCAACCAATGCATTAGGTAGTGGTTCACTGGCATTGAACGGTGGCACATTGCAATCGAGTTTAACATCAACATTAGGTAACGCATTTAGTGTGGGTGGTGCAACCAGCATCGGTGGTTCGAATAATATTACGATGAGTGGTGTTGGTACATTAAATAGTGGTAATACATTAACGGTTGCAAACAGTGGTACGACTACGATTAGCAATAGTTTTGCATCAGGAAGCGCTGGCAATATTACTGAAAATGCGAGTGGCGGTACGCTGATAATTTCAGGTGCAAATAACAGTAATTATTCCGGTACAACAACATTGACCGCGGGTACGTTACAAGTGGGCGCTGCAACCAATGCATTAGGTAGCGGTTCACTGGCATTGAATGGTGGCACATTGCAATCGAGTTTGACATCCACGTTAGCCAATGCATTTAGCGTGGGTGGTTCAACCAGCATCGGTGGTACGAATAACATTACAATGAGTGGTGTGGGCACATTAAGCAGTGGTACGTTAACCGTCGGTAATACCGGTACGACCACGATCAGCAATAGTTTTGGTGCAGGAAGTGCAGGCAATATTACAGAAAATGCTAGCGGTGGTACGTTAATCATTTCAGGTGCTGACAACAGTAATTATTCCGGTGCAACGACTTTAACAAACGGTACGTTACAAGTCGGTGCTGCAACGAATTCTTTAGGTACAGGATCATTAGCCTTAAACGGCGGTACACTGCAATCCAGTTTAACATCAACATTAGGTAACGCATTTAGTGTCGGTGGTGCAACCAGCATCGGTGGTTCGAATAATATTACGATGAGTGGTGTTGGCACATTAAACAGTGGTACGTTGACTGTTGGTAATACCGGTACAACCACAATCAGCAATAGTTTTGGTGCAGGAAGTGCAGGCAATATTACAGAAAATGCTAGCGGTGGTACCTTGATCATTTCAGGCGCTAACAACAGCAATTATTCTGGTACAACGACCTTAACAAACGGTACATTACAAGTCGGTGCAGCGACTAATTCATTAGGTAGTGGTTCATTAGCCTTAAACGGCGGTACGTTGCAATCGAGTGTAACAACCTCATTAGGTAATGCATTTAGCGTAGGCGGTTCAACCAGCATCAGCGGTTCGAATAACATCACCCTGAGTGGTGTAGGCACATTAAGTAGCGGCACATTAACAATTGGTAACACTGGCACCACTACTATTAGCAACAGTTTTGCGACGGGTAGTTCAGGAAATATCACTGAAAATACGAGTGGCATGTTAATAGTTTCAGGTGCAAACAACAGTAACTATTCTGGTACAACCACTTTAACAAACGGCACGTTACAAATCGGTGCAGCAACCAATGCGTTAGGTAGTGGTTCACTGGCATTGAATGGCGGCACATTGCAATCCAGTCTGACAACCACATTAGGTAATGGATTTAGTGTCGGTGGTGCAGTTAGCATCGGTGGCTCGAATAATATCACAATGGGTGGATCAGGAACGTTAAGCACGGGAAATACTCTCACTGTTGGAAATAGTGCAACTACAACGTTAAGCGGTAATTTAAGTAACGGTGGCAGCATTACTGAAAATGGCGGTGGTACGTTAATCCTTTCCGGCGCTAATACTTACACGGGCAGCACAGGGGTTTCTTCCGGCATATTAAAATTAGCTTCTGCAGGCGCAATTGGTAATGGCACTACCTTGAATTCTTCTGCAGTGAGTGTTTCAAGTGGAGCCAATGTTGATGTGGAAGCATCGCTTTCTAACACGGCTACTACATTCACTTTAAATGGAACAGGTGGTAGTGCGGGTGCGTTAAGCTTTACCGGTTCTAATTTAACATTAGGTAACCCCATCTCGTTAGCCAGTGATTCTGTCATTCAAAATAATGCCAATTCCAACACAATAACCGGTGCAATTAATGGTGGATTTGGATTGACATTGCAAGGATCAGGAACTTTAGCTGTAGGAAATATCGGTACCGGCACGTCATTAGCCAGTGTAACTTCAACAGTTCAGAATCTTACATTGAGCGGTGGAACAGTCACGAGCACAGGAGCGCAAAACTATAATAGCAGTGCCGTATCATTAGGCACGAATAATACCTTGAATGCCGCAAGCATTTCATTCAACGGTGTTGCAAGCAATGGAAATGCATTGGCATTGAATGCGGGATCCAGTGGTTCAATTAGCGGCGGAAGCTTCAGCGGAAATGGTAATCTGACCATTACAAATTCTAATGGAACAACATTTAGTGGTGCAGTGAATGCAGGCGCTACAACATTAACAAATACCACCGGTACCATTGCCTTTAACGGTGGTTTGAACGCAACTAGCTTAAGCACAGCTAACCAAGCTTATAACTTGACTTTAGGTGGCAGCGGTACAATTACAAACGCAGTAAACTTCCTGAATACTGGCACATTGAATTTAGGAAATGGCGGCAGCACATTAACCTTTGTGAATGGTTTAGCCGCTAGTGGTAATGCAAGTAATCCTTCCGCTATCAATGTAAATGGTACAGTTCAAACTAACGGAGTGGGTTTAACGTTAGGCGCGATTACTTTACAAGGTGGTTCAACCTTTGCAACCAACAATTCAGCTGCGAGCGGTGCTAATTTAAATATTGGCACAATTACTAGTGGTGGCAATGCAGTGGCATTGAATGCGGGTACCGGGGGTACCGTGACAGTCGGTTCATTATTAGGAAATGGCGATTTGACTCTTACCAATTCAGGGGGAGCAACCTTTAATGCAGTGAACGCCGGAGTGATTACGTTAAGTGATACAACTGGCACCATCCAGTTTAACGGTGCTGTTACTGCAACCTCTTTAAATTCCGCTGCAAAAGGCTATGAAGTCCAAATGAATAATGGCAGCACGATCAGTAATGCCGCTACCTTCTCGAATACGGGCGGTGTCTCTTTAATCGGTACTAATACATTTAACGGCGGCTTAACCAGTACTGCAAGTACAACAACAATCAATGGCACAGTAACAACTAACAACAACGGTTTAAGTTTAGGGGCAGTGACCGTAGGTGGAGCAAGTACTCTTAAAAGTGGAAGTGGGGCGATTGCAGTCAGTGGTGCAATCAGTGGTTCGGGCCAGAACCTCACAGTCCAAGATGCTTCGTCTACGGGCACTGTCACTTTTAATAATAATGTGACGCTAAGTAATTTATTTACGAGTGCTGCAAACTATGCCGTATCATTGTTAGGTAACGATAATACGATTAGTTCCGGCGCAACGTTCAATAATACAGGCGGCGTCACAATTGGCAGTAGCGGCGGTGTTTCTAGGTTCACTAGTGGATTGACTAGCACAGCAAGCACAACGACTTTAGCTGGCACAGTGAATACCACCAATTCAATCATTTCATTAGGCACATCCGTACTTAACGGTGCAACGACATTAGCAGCTGGAAATGGTGCAATGAATATTGGTGCGGTGAGCGGTCAATATGCCTTAACCACGAATACCTCTGGCGCAACGACTTTCTCAAATAGCATGAATGTAGCAAGCATCAATAGCACAGCCGGTTCATTCGCTCTAAACGGTGGCAGTTTCACAACCTCAGGCAATCAAAGTTACACAGGCTCAGTCAATTTAGGTGCTGATACCACATTCACTTCTTCAAATAATGGTTCAATGACATTTTCAGGAATCGTTGATGGTACTCATGCATTAACGCTTAACAGTGGATCGGGAACGATTACTTTCAACAATGCAATTGGTGCAAGTCCTGCGCCCACAAGCATTAATAGCCAGGGCAGTGGTACGGTTATTTTCAATGGAGCCGTTGGCACATCCAGTAACCCTGTCGGCAGTGTGAACATCGCCGGCGCGACACAAATTAATGGCGGTAGCATAACGACCAGTGGTGACCAAAGTTACCATGCTGTCGCATTAGGGGCTGATACGACATTGACTTCGACCGATAATGGCAACATGACATTGAATAATGGTGTCAGCGGCAATAAAAATCTGACTATGACGGGTGGTTCGAATGGTTCTCAATTTACTATAGGTGGCGCGCTCGCTTTAAACAAACTGACCGTGAATGGATCGGGTGGTTCGAACCGATTGTCTTTGCAGACCAGTGATGCACAAAACTGGTCTGTGAGTGGTGCTAATAGTGGTACCGTGAGTAATCTTTCGGGTGTAACCAGCGCTGCTTTTAACGCAGTTCAAAATCTAGTGGGTGGATCAAGTAACAATAATACATTCGCATTTAGCGGCACTGGTTCAATTGCGGGTTCAATTACGGGTGGCAGTGCGGCCGGCACCAACAGTCTGAATTTTTCAAACTATGGCTCTTCCGTCGATGTAACGTTTAATTCGAATAATACATCGGGTCAATTCATGAATACCACCACTTTTACCAATATCAATGATGTTGTTTCCTACGCGGCTTCTGTTCAATTAACGCCGGTGGTTTCAAATCAAGTTGTTATCACGGGCGCCAGTGCGAATGGTGCAACCGGTGCGATTAATGACCCAGTGACTTTTAATGGATTTAATACTTTTATTGGAACACTCGGAAATAATGATACGGTTAGATTTGATGTGCCATTCACTTGGAACGATGGCATTGCTGTAGTAAATGGTGTCACTTTACACTTTATCAATATCAGTCTTGAAAATATCTTGCCAGAGATTGTGGCCACCGTGCCTGCTGATTTTAATGCCGTTATCCGCGCAACGAGTTCAGGTCCCAATTGGACGGATCTGGTTAATTATCAAAGTGAAGCGAGCAATGATAATTACTTCATCACGCCACCGCTTAATAAATTGCTCAACCAATCCTTGAAGGATGCAAATTGTACGTATACGCAGTTTGGTGTTTGCGGAAGCCTGGTATTGCACTAATCTTTATCTTAGGAAAAAGACTATCTAATTTGTGAGAAATATCTCACAAAATCGTAGGAGATGTTATAAATTTCCATCAGACCTTTTGTTTAACCAGTTGATTGATAATAGTATTTCTTTAAAACAATTTAATACTCCTGTCTAAATTTTTTAAAACCCAGTACTAACTGGCTGATATTCGATAAAATTCTCTTCGGCCAATGGATTGGTCACGGTGATTGAATGGACTTCTGCAACCACTCCTCGTTTTGCGTGTCCAAGGAGGGGTTTTTAGGCATGGATTGCTTTTAAGTTGAGCATTTTGGGGTGACGAAAGTTACCCCTTTTTTTTGCTTGTTTTCTTTCTGCGAATCATACGAGTTTTTTTTCGCTGTTGTTTCTCGGTTAAAACATTTTTTTTCTGGCGGAAAGGGTTTTCACTTTTTTTCACTTCAATTTTGACGGGCGTACCGACTAATTTTAATTTTTCCTGAAACGTATTGGCGAGATAACGACGATAGGAATCCGGAAGCGAGGTCACCTGGTTTCCATGAATGATAATGAGCGGCGGATTGTGTCCGCCAGCATGCGCATAACGCAATTTGATTCGACGACCATGCACCAAAGGGGGGGTGTGCGTATTAATCGCAGCCAATAAAATTTTCGTCAGTTGTGGCGTGGATAATTTTTTAGTGGCTGATTGATAAGCTTCATTGATGGAATCAAATAAATTCCCAACGCCGGAGCCATGCAGTGCAGAGATATAATGAATGCGCGCAAACGATAAAAAAGTAAGACGGCGGTCAATCGTGGTCTTGGTTTTTTCCCGTTCTTCGGTGTCCATGCCATCCCATTTATTCAGAGCGAGAACGAGCGCTTTGCCGCTTTCTAAAACAAATCCGAGCAATCGTAAATCTTGATCGGTCACTCCTTCACGAGCATCCATTACAAATAAAACAACATTTGCCGCTTCAATGGCTTGTAATGTTTTCACCACAGAAAATTTTTCAGTGGCTTCAAAAATTTTCCCGCGGCGACGAATGCCGGCGGTATCAATTAAAGTATATTTTTTTTCATGTCGTTCAAGTGGAATAAAAATACTGTCGCGGGTTGTTCCGGGTTGATCATAAACGATGACCCGTTCTTCACCTAACATGCGATTGGTCAGAGTGGATTTTCCAACATTGGGACGGCCGATGATGGCAAGTTTGATTCCGGTTTCTTCTTCTGACTGTACCTCTAGCGGATTTTCTTCGCGACTAAAAAGAGATTCGACGAGTTCGCTGACACCGCTATTGTGAGCGGCGGAAATGGCTTCGGGTGTCCCAAATCCTAACGAATAAAAATCGGCAATCACGATGTCGCTATCCAGACCTTCTGCTTTATTGACAACGAGTGTCACCGATTTATTGCGAGCACGTAATAGACTAGCAATTTGTTGATCGCCAGGATGGATGCCCGCACGTCCATCGACGAGAAAAATAATTTTATTGGCGTCTTCGATCGCTTGTAAGGCTTGCCCACGCATTAGCTTATCGATGTCATTTTCTTCTTCGGTGATGCCACCGGTATCAATGACAATAAAACGATGATCAGCGATATTGGCTTCCCCATATTGCCGATCGCGTGTCATCCCCGGAAAATCGGAGACCAACGCGTCTCTTGATTGCGTCAATCGATTAAACAATGTGGATTTTCCCACATTAGGACGTCCCAGAATCGCGACAACCGGCATCATAGTTTAAGTCATCCTATGGTGTACGCTGAAAGTGTTCCGTCTTTTGCAACCACGTAAATGACATTATTATCGACGACAGGCGCAGCTTGAATACCTGAACTATCAACTTTAATACGTGCTACAAAATGCCCATCCTGTTTACAGAGAAAATGTAAGTAGCCTTCCTGATCACCTACAACGACATAATTGCCAATCACTGCAGGGCCTGAAATATTGCGGGCTTCCAATTGGGTTTGGCGCCAGTCGACATTGCCTGAGCCTGCTTCAAAGGCCCATACATGACCCTTGCCATCTGAAACATACACACGATCGTAATCGGCTGCAATTCCAGAATAAGTCGAAATATCATGCGACCAACGCTGTCTGCCCGAATCAAAATCCAGTGCAGCTACTTTGCCTTGATAAGTACCGACATAGACTTTGTTGTTATAAATAATCGGGTCCGCATCGATATCAATCATGCGCTGAATCGCAAAGCTGCCATCGGGAATGGCAACCGTTTGCTGCCAAGATGAATAGCCATCACGTAAAGATAAGCGCGCGAGATTGCCATTGGCAAACCCGACCACGACATTGTTACGGCTGATTTGCGGAGCGCTTGCGCCACGTAAAATGAGTAAAGGTTCTGTTTGTTCATAATGCCAAACGGGATTGCCGGTTTGTTCTGAAAACCCAGTGACTTTGCCATCAATGGTTTTCACAATAATATAACCATTGCCGATCGCGGGTGGCGCTAAAATTTCACTGGAAACACAATTTTGCCAGAGTAGTTTGCCATCGCATTGGGATAACACGATCACTTGGCCTTTGCGAGTTCCGACAGCGACTAACCCATCATTCGCGGCAGGACCGGAGGTAATATCCGCTTTTGTGTCGACAGACCAGATTGTTCGACCGGTTCGGCGATCAGTTGCAGTGACTGTCCCACCACTTCCTGCAGTAAAGACCGCGGTTGGCGAAACAGCAGGGACTAATTTTAAATAATCCTCACCCATACCGGAGGTTGCACTGGATCGCCAAAGTTTTTGGACATTCAATTCCGTTCTGAAATTAACGAGAGGTGAGGGATCGGGTGTATTGTCTTTATCAAAAAAACCACTGCAGCCACAGAGGGTGGATGCCAGTAATCCCAGTAATGCTATTTTTATAATTTTCATGACTCATCTCTTCGCAGTGTAAATTGTTATTTTGCTAAATTGTCGTATTTCATTTGTAAAATAGGACGTGTGACTTCCGCGTTCGGTAATTCTTTTAATGCCAATTGATAAGAATTGCGTGCAGAATCTTTATCATTCATCGCTAAATAAGCATCGCCTTTGACTTCATCGATCATGCCCATAAAATTTTTATCATCGGCTTTTTTTACTATTTGTAAGGCTTTTTCAGGTTTTTTTTCCTCGATATAGATTCTTGCGATACGTAAACGGGCAATTTCGCGCATGGATTTATCTTTGCTGTTGTTGATCACCCAATTTAATTGGGTAATGGCCTCTGAATAGTCTTTTTTTAAAACCGCATCGCGTGCGATTATGAACGCACCCATTTGGGCATAAGGCGTATTGGCATAGTGGGTCATTAATTTTTGGGCTTGGACGAGGCTGGCATTGGTATTGCCTTCGGCGCGCAGTGACAGCATTTCATCATAAACACCCGAAGCATGAACCAACACTTTTTCACGATAACTTTGCCAATAATTCCAGATGGACGTAATACCCAGAGCAAGTGCGATACCGATGACAATGGTAGGCCCATATTGTTTGACCCAGTTTTTTAACTGCTGAATTTGTTCCTGTTCGGTTAAATACTCTGTCAAGGGTAGACTCCTTTATGGCTATACCTTTGGTGAGTGGGCATTTTAACGGATTTTCAGAAATTTGCACTAATGACTTTTAACCCAATCGATCAATTGGTCCTCTGGAATCGTTACTTGGGGGGTGGATTCGCGTAGGGGTTTGATCGTGATGGTGCGGTCTTTTAGTTCCTGTTCGCCCAGAATCATGCCAAAGCGCGCGCCAATTTTATCGGCTTTTTTGAATTGGTTTTTTAATGCGCCACCGCCGCAATGTTGGATTACATTGAGGCCTGGGACCTGATCGCGAAGTTTGGCGGTCAATTCCAGTCCTTTTTGAAATGCCGGTTCACCATCAGTCATAAAATAAATATCGAGCAAATGGGGGGCATGGCTTTTTTGTTGTAACAATAAAACAGTGCGCTCCATGCCTAATGCAAACCCAAGAGCGGGAGTCGGTTTGCCACCTAATTGCTCAACCAGACCATCGTATCTGCCGCCGGCGCAGACGGTTCCTTGTGCGCCTAATTCAGTTGTTACCCATTCAAATACTGTCTTCGTGTAATAATCTAAGCCCCGAACAAGACAAGGATTTAAGGTAAAGTCTAAGCCTGCGAGAGTTAAATAATTTTGTAGTTTATCAAAATGATCAGCGGATTCTGGATCCAGATGGTCCATTAATTTGGGTGCATTTTCGATTAAATGTTTTAAGCTGGGATTTTTGCTATCTAAAATTCGTAATGGATTCGTCGTTAATCGACGAAGACTATCTTCGTCTAATTCATTTTTGTGATCGGTAAAATAATTCACGAGTTCGTGACGATATGTTTTTCGCGATTCAATGGAGCCCAATGAATTCAGTTGTAAAGTGACTGCGGATTTTAAACCTAATTTTTCAAAAATTTTGCCTGCCATTAAAATCAATTCAGCATCAATGTCCGGTCCTTGTAAACCAAACACTTCTGCGCCACACTGAAAAAATTGGCGATAGCGTCCTTTTTGCGGACGTTCGTAACGAAAATTTTCTCCTAAATACCATAAGCGTTGGATTTGATTGTATAACAAACCATGTTCTATTCCAGCACGAACCGTGCCTGCGGTTCCTTCAGGTCTAAGAGTTAGACTTTCATTGCTGCGATCTAGAAAGGTATACATTTCTTTTTCGACGATGTCAGTCGCCTCACCAATCGAGCGTTTGAAAAGTTCAGTTTTTTCGAGGACCGGTGTGCGAATTTCTTGATAACCGTAACTTTGCAGCACGTCACGTAAATTATTTTCAATAAATTGCCACAAAAAAGTGTCTTGCGGCAAAATATCATTCATGCCGCGAATTGCTTGAATTGGAGCGACCACTTAGACCTCGTTAGTTTTGTTCGCAGGCTTTATCGGCGCCGCTATTTCAGGCAGCGTCGGCATAGCAGAAAAGGATGGATTGGTTATCGGATGCATTTCGCCGGGAGCGGGTGTCGCAGCGGGAGATGCGGGACTCTGTGTTCCAGGTATTGTGCCTTGAGGAGGAGTAACCGGTTGGGTTGTAGTTGGCAATGGTTTAACAGCAGGAACCGTCGTATTCACTGTTTCCGCCGCATTGACAGCCGCTGGCGGTGGATTTTCAGACGCTTCAGACGCTTTATTTTCCGTATCGCGGGTGTGTGATCCCCACCACATGGCTACTAATCCGATTAAAATAATAGCGATTAAATAAGTACCGTAACGCACATAACGTTCTGTTCGATCAATGTCTGGCGTGCTGAGCATAGGCGAAATCGTAGGCGTAGGCGGTGTGTTCATGCCAAGGTCTTCAATGGCTTGATTAATTTCATTGTCAGGAATCTTGACTAATCGGGCATAAGAACGCAAATAGCCGCGCATAAAAGTCGCCGGCGGGCCGTTTCGGAAGTCTTCCTTTTCCATCAAGTCGATAAAACGTACGCTTAAATGTAAGCGCGCTGCAGCGTCTTTTTCCTGTAATTGCATGGCTTCCCGCGCTGCTTTTAAGCGGGCACCGATGCCTGTACCTGTTGTATTCATATCTCGCATAGCATTTGTCATAGTTTTAAATGTCCATATAGGTCTTACGGTCCTCGGCATATCATAAAGCGAGTCCCGCTCTACGCCAAGCCCGTTTTTAGGCTTTTTTGATAGCGCAGACTGCGTCGGGTTTTATCTTGCACTTTACCCACCAATTGTCCGCAAGCCGCATCAATATTATCACCCCGTGTTTTACGGGTAATTGCATTAATTCCCGCATCCATCAAAGTTTGCTGAAATTTAGCAATCACCTGATCATCCGAACGCTTATAAATAGTATTGGGAAAAGGATTAAAAGGGATGAGATTCACTTTGGAACGCACCCCTTTTAATAAGTTAATCAGTTGTTTTGCATGCATCTCAGAATCATTGACACCCGCTAGCATCACATATTCCATGGTGACATAACGACGTTTTTCATCTTTAAAAAAATCTCTGCAAGCATCCATCAATTCGCGTAGCGGATATTTTTTATTAAGAGGGACTAATACATTGCGTAATTCATCATTGGGCGCATGCAATGAAACGGCCAGTGCGACATCACTGATTTCGCGTAATTTATACATTGCAGGCACAACACCTGCAGTACTGAGTGTCACGCGCCGCTTGGATAAGCCATAAGCAAAATCATCTAGCATGATATCCATCGCGCTGACGACAGGATCAAAATTCAAGAGCGGTTCGCCCATGCCCATCATGACAACATTAGTAATCGCGTGATCATGTAAACCATTATTTTGTGAAAGAGAGCGGACTGCGACCCACACTTGTCCGATAATTTCAGCGGTTGTTAAATTGCGATTAAAACCTTGCTTGCCCGTGGAGCAAAAATCACAATTGAGCGTGCAGCCTACTTGAGACGAAACACAGAGTGTGCCGCGCGTTTTTTCTGGAATAAAAACAGTTTCGATGCAATTGCCATCGCTTAATCGCAACACCCATTTGTGTGTTCCATCGAGAGCGGTATTTTCGTAAGCAATTTCCAGCGGCTTAATTTCAGCAATTTCTGCAATTCGATCGCGTAAGGTTTTGCTTAAATTGGACATCGCGTGAATATCTTGAACGCCATTAAAATGGATCCATTTTAATACTTGGTCGGCGCGATAGGGTTTTTCGTCGAGACGCAGAAAAAAATCTCGTAACGCCTGACGATTAAGACCTAATAAATTTGTTTTTTGTATATCAGTGCTCATAGTAATTCACGTCATTGCGAGGAGCGCTTTTTGCGACGAAGCAATCTCACGGAGATTGCTTCGCCATCTAACGATGGCTCGCAATGACCGGCGCTTAAGCCAACTCCGTTTTTTTCACATAGGCCACTATTTCTTCTGGCTTAAAAAAGTAAGCGATTTCTTGTTTTGCAGTATCTGGGGCATCTGAACCATGCACCGCGTTATGATCAATGGATTCTGCAAAATCAGCACGAATGGTTCCGGCGGCCGCATCTTTTGGATTGGTTGCGCCCATGATTTGACGGTTCATGGCAATTGCATTTTCGCCTTCGAGCACTTGAATCATGACAGGGCCTGAGCTCATGAAGTTGACGAGAGCATTAAAAAAGGGACGTTCTTTGTGGACGGCATAAAAGCCCTGGGCTTCTTGTTTGGTTAGATGCTTCATTTTGGCCGCAACAATGCGTAAACCGGCTTTTTCGAAGCGGCGGTTAATTTCGCCAATTAAGTGTTTGGCGACCGCATCAGGCTTAATAATCGATAAGGTTTTTTCAACGGACATGGAAGTCTCCTTTGTTGTAGTGTGTGTTCTTTAGGATGCGTATTATAGCGGAAATTCAAGTGGTTAGGACATAATTTTATTGCGCCAATTGCGGGCTTTGGTTTTAATGGCTTCTTCATCCAGCGTAGTGAATTCCCTCTTTTTTAAGAGTCTGACGCCTGCGACCCATACATCGCTGACTTGATTTCTGGATGCTGCATAAACCACTTGAGAATCAGCATGATACAGGGGACGCGTTTCAATATCATCGAGATTTATCGCAATAAAATCAGCGGATTTGCCTTTTTTTAAGGATCCCGTGATGTTTTCAAGCCCTAAGGCTTTGGCACCATTTATGGTTGCCATATAGATAGTATCTAAAGCCGGCTGGGTCGCTGGATTTTCAGTGGTATGTTTTGTCAAAAAGGCGGCGGATCGCATTTCACCCACCATATCCAGATCATTGTTGCTGGCCGCGCCATCTGTACCTAATGCAATATTCAGGCCTAAAGAATGCAGGCGCGCGACAGGGCAGGTGCCGCTGGCCAGTTTCATATTGGATTCGGGGCAGTGAACGATCTGAGGTTTCCCATCCGTTAGGATTTTTATGTCTTCCTCATTTAACTGACAGGCATGGATTGCAATCAGGCGGGGGGAAACCAAGCCTAATTTTTTAAGACGGGCAAGGGGCCGCATTTGATAATTTTTTAAAGAATGCTGTATCTCATCTTTTGTTTCGTGGACATGCATATTAATTTTTAAATTGTTATCTTCCGCAATTTTTTTAATTTGTAATAAATGTTCATCATCGACTGTGTAAGGGCCATGTGGTGCAATCGTTGTCAGAATGCGAGGATGATTTTTATATTCTTGAAAAAATTCCATCCCTTTTGCGAGATATTCATCCGGATTCTTCGCCCAAGCGGTCGGGACATTAATCACCGTCATGCCAATGGCACCGCGAATCCCTGAAATATCGACTGCTTTTGCAGTTTGCTGCAGAAAAAAATACATATCATTAAAACAAATGGAGCCGCCGCGAATCATTTCAGCAATCGCGAAAAGCGATGCATCATGAACAAACTCCTGAGAAACCCATTTTTTTTCAGCGGGCCAAATATAATTATTCAGCCAATCCATCAGCGCTAAATCATCGGCAAGGCCTCGAAAATAATTCATGGCAAGATGAGTATGCGTATTAATAAATCCTGGCAAAACCACATGAGTCGCAAAATGCTCGATGTGGGTTGCTGAATATTTTTGGGCGGCGAGTTCGATGGGTAGAATGTCTTTTATCAAATTTTTATCGATGACCAGCGAATGATTTTCCAGGACTTTTTTTTCTTCACAGGTAATCATCCATTTTGCTTGAATTATTTCATCCACTTTTTCCATGGCTTTTCCCAGAGACTATAAGATCAATAATAATCAGTATATCATATTGACTCTCACGTTACGTCATACCTTATGGTGTAGCTGGGTATCTTAGGAATAACGTTTTTATGGCTTACACAGTAAAAAAATTAGCTCAAATTTCAGGAGTCAGCGTTCGTACGCTTCATTTTTATGATGAGATTGGTCTCTTAAAACCGGCCTATTATGGTGAGAACAAGTATCGTTATTATGAAGAAGAACAATTGCTCTTGCTGCAGCAAATTTTATTTTTCCGTGAGCTGAAGTTTAACTTAAATGATATCCAGAGGATCATGGGCAGTGACGATTTTGACAAAATTGATACGTTATTGGCCCATAAAAAAATCCTCAAGGACGATCTCTCGCGCATCCAATCGATGCTGCGGACGATTGATAAAACGGTTTCACATTTATGGGGTAAAACTAAAATGAGCGAACAAGAAATATTTGATGGCGTAAGACCGCATGATGATAAAAAGCAAAAAGATTATGAAACCTATTTGCTGGATAAAAAAATCATGACCCAAAAAGATCTGGAACAAAGTTGGAAACGAGTGGAAAATTGGCAAAAAGAAGATTGGGAAAAATTCCATAAAAGCGGCGACGAACTGAATCAGTCGCTTGCTGTTGCCGTCGAAAAAAATCTCGCACCTGAGTCAGCCGAAGTGCAAAAATTAATTCGACGGCATTATGAAATGGTTAATTATTTTTGGACGCCGAATAAAGAAACCTACATTGGATTAGGCAATTTATATCGCGAACATCCTGATTTTCAAAAATATTATGCTAAGTTTCATCCGCAGTTAGTGGAATTTTTGATAAAAGCAATGAAAATATTTGCGGAGCGTAATCTCTAAAACGAACTCCCGCGGCTTGCCGCGGGTATTATCGTGGATAAGAATAGTGTGGACTATTATCGCAAAATTCATCTTTTTCTAAACCGATATATCTACCCATATATTTGCAAAAACTTGGGGCAAAATGCTGTCTAGCGGTTGGATCAAGGTGACCAATATCACTGCCTCTTTCTGCGAGTAACGCATCCTTGTCTTTGTCTTTATACATGTTTACATCAGCTGGACTATTTGCAGTTAATTGCGCTCGTTGAACGAGTTGATCATAAACAAAAATTTCTGCAATCGTTTGACCATGGTTAGAAACTGATAAATCAACTCTATTAGGATTTAACTGGGTTGAAGTTACTAAAAGATCATTGGACACCATTTGTCCGTTCATCTTAATTTTTCCTTTCGGTATAATTAATTTTCCATCGATTTCTTTAATAAACGGTTTTATATCACGTTCATACTCCGCTCGTGATGCATGCAAGTTCATAATGATTGGATGATAATTAGATAATTTATCATTTGCATTTTGTAATGTGGTTTGCTGAGCAGAGGTCAATGTTTCAAGTGGTTTTTTGGTTATTGCGGCTAATGAATCGATATTGCGGTTGAACTCATTCAAAGCAATCACATAGTCGTGTTTTAATGCGGGGTCAATTACGCCATCGTTATTTAAAAAGGGAAGTGTTCGCAACATGACATCGTTTGTTTTGTGAAAATTGGCTTGATCACAAATACGATGAAAAAACTCATTTCTTAATGTGCCTACTAAAGTAGAGGGTTCTTTTTCTAGTCTGGTATTTAATACAATGTATCCTTCCCTAAGACGCGGTAGATACAAACCATTTGCCTGAACATCGGCATCTATCAGAACTTTTTCAGGCGCTCTGACAAATGTGACCTTGTTCATTTGTGAAGAAATCCATTTGTATAAGGCGGGACCAAATAAACAGGGTACAGTTCGTGTGACCATCTGTGGTAAATTTTCTGCCAACGAGCTGCCTGCAAATCGAGCGAGTTTAGCTAAATAATTCATTTGATCGATATTGTTGATTTCTGCGAACTGCAAAGCAACCGGATTTTCAGCGGGGCTACACATAGGCAGAGAAGCGGCGATTTCAGGGCTAGTGTATTTCCACCAATAAGCAGTCAATCCCAGAGTCAATGCGCCTACCCCAACCATAGCCACCTTAAAGGGGTTCCACGATTGTGGCGCTTTGGACTCTTGAAGGGCTTGATGAATTGTTGCGGTAGATTTAACAATGGTTTTTTTGCGTCTTGATGTACTCATAGTGCCCACTAATTCTCTTAAAATAGACCATATTTTACACAGATATACTGATAATGGTCAATAGAAAACTAGTGGATCGAATCAATATAATTCAATAGTATCCAAAGTTTATCACAGCAGAGGCTTGGTTTAGTGTGGGAATTGAATGTAGAATACGCAAACTTGAGAGTCCATAAATCAAAAAGGATTGATTCATGAAAGCAAATTCATCGCGTTTTACGATTTATTTAGTTTCAATTATTGCAGCCATGACGGGTTTATTATTTGGATTTGATACCGGCATTATTTCGGGTGCATTATTATTTATTCAAAAGGATTTTCCCGTTTCAACCGAAGTAAAAGAAATGATTGTTAGTAGCGTACTATTGGGCGCGATGGCGGGGTCACTATTTTGCGGTCGTTTGACGGATTATTATGGCCGGCGAAAAGTCATGCTGATTATTTCAGCATTATTTATTATTGGCACTGTGTTGGCGACGACGGCTTCAGCAGTCACAGGAATTATTGTGGGTCGTTTATGCATTGGCCTTGCGATTGGGATTGGATCTTATTCAGCACCGCTTTATATAGCAGAAGCGGCGCCGCTTCATCTGCGCGGTGGTTTGGTTTCTTTTAATCAGTTAGCGATTACCATTGGGATTCTTGTTTCGTTCATCGTGAATCTTGCGTTTACAGAAGTAAATGGTTCCTGGCGTTGGATGTTTGCAATTGGCATTATTCCAGCGGTGTTATTAAGCATTGGTATGTTATTATTGCCAGAAAGTCCACGCTGGTTAGTAAAATGCGGTAAAGTCGATCAAGCGAAAAAAACCTTGAAATATTTACGAGGTGATGTGGATGTCGATCAGGAATTATCTGAAATTCAAAAAACACTGCATGTTCGCAGTGCGAGTTTATCTGAAATTTTTGCTTCTTGGTCGCGTCCGGTGTTGTTTTTAGGTGTGATGTTAGGTTTTCTGCAACAAGTTACTGGCATTAATACGATTATTTATTATGCGCCAACGATTTTTCAAATGGCTGGATTCCACAGTAATTTCAGTTCGATTTTGGCAACGATTGGAATTGGCGTGGTGAATGTGTTATCGACTGTTTTTGCGATTTATTTCTTGGATAAAATCGGTCGACGTCCTTTGCTTTTAGCAGGGTTAATTGGTATGTGCGTGAGCTTGCTTAGCTTAAGCTGGGCGTTTAGTTTTAATGCGCATTCAGACATGCTCCGCTGGATGGCGGTGGCTAGCACCTTTTTCTATATTATTTGTTTTGCATTTAGTTTAGGGGCAATGCTCTGGCTCATGGTCTCTGAAATTTTCCCCCTCCAAGTCAGAGGCATCGCCATGAGTGTGGCCGTATTTTCCTGCTGGTTCTGGAATTTTGTCGTCTCATCGACTTTTTTAACACTGCTTGAAAAAGTGGGCCCTGGCTGTGCGTTTTTACTTTATGCTGCGATGTGTGCATTCGGATTTGTTTTCTGTTTTTACAAAGTACCAGAAACCTCCGGTGTTTCACTGGAGCAAATTGAAAATAATATTCGCAAGCGCATGCCATTGCGTGCGATTGGTCAACCTGTTTTAGCGAATTTAACTTTGCAACAGGCTGAGCAATGAAAAAAACGATTATTTCCTGGGATTTGGGCGCAACCAAATGCGCGGTCGGTGTGGTTGATTATCATGAAGACAGCCAACAATTTTTTTGCCGCAAACAGCATTCTCTGAAATTAACAGAATGTCAGTCACTCGATGATTTAGTGAATCAATTTGAAAAAAACCTGGATATTTCCATGTCCGATGCGGATGCAATTTGCATTGGTGCGGCAGGGCAATATGATGGTCACTGCGTACAACTACAGGCGGGTTATCCGTATCCCATGGTCTTTGGTGAAATTTCAACTGCGCGACGCTGGCCTTCGATGGCTGTTGTTCATGATTATGTTCCAGTTGTCTGTTCGACATTTACTTCTTACATGAATGAACCCAACAATGTGAAATACCTGAATTCCCAAAAAATTCCATTACATGGTCGACGAGTGGCATTAGGCATCGGCACAGGTCTTGGATTAAAAGATGGCGTCATGTTTTCTAATGGTGACTTTTGGTTAGGACAAAATGAAATAGGGCACATTGGGATTGTCACGCCACCCCATGCAAAAAGTGAAGAGCGCGCGCGTCATCGTGAATTAATGCGTTTTTTGATGAGTGAGAAAAAGCTTTTACCCGGCGAAACACTTACCTTCGAAAAAATTTTAACGGGCAAAGGCATGGTGAATCTCTTCCAATTTGTGCATAACGCTCACGAACATTTTTCACCCGAAGAAATCGGTCAAAAAATTAAAAATGGCGAATCACCCGAAACCCTGGATTTATTTGCTTGGTATTTGGGTTTATTTGTCGGCACCGCACAATTAATTTTTATGCCTGAAAGCGGCATTTGGATGACGGGTGGTGTGTTACTAAAACACCTGGAAGCGGTCGATCGTCCCGCTTTTTCTCAAGGAATTTCCGCATCACCTGCTTATTCTGCCTCGCGAGAGCAACTCCCGTTAGGTGTACTTTGCAATGATCAGCATGCTTTTATGGGCGCAGCTTTTTATGCTGTGAATAGATTGATTCCATAAATGGGAAATTAATTCATTTTAAAAATATGCACAGCCACAAACTGATCTTTAGGAAAATTCCGTTTTGCGCGTACTTTATTGTGATTGCGAAAAAAGTTAAAAGACCATCGTGAATCGACAAATTTATTATTGCCGGTAGTGGTGCCCGCATTGCGTTCAAGAAATATTTTACCACTTCGGTTCGAACTTGCGATGACGGTAATTGCATGTGTACCTATTTCGTGATCTAAATACGGTTTAGTATCGACATAGCAAATCGATTCGTTGAGTTTAACTTTATCAAAATCACAATCAGCGACTTGATAATCCTTGGTTAACAGATTTTGTAGGATTTGATTAATATCTCCTTTTTGCATCGACACATTAACGACCGTCGTATCATTTCGGATTTCGATGACTTTAACATGTTTTTCTTCTAATTCCTCATCATCGCCAATGATATCTGCAATGAGTTTTTTAGGATTCGGTGCTTCTTTCGAATCTTTTCGCGAAACTTGCAATTGATACACAACCTGTTTTTTGCTGACAGGTTTATCAGGTGAAATAAAATCAGTCACCCCGTTTCCCATTGCAGCCATATGTTCAGCGGTTTCTAAACAGGAAAGAGCAAATCTAACAGCAAAGAATGAACGCTCAAAATCATCTTCTAATTTTACAATTTCAACTAGCATGTTAAAGAGGGTTGATGCATTGAACGCATTGCCTTTTTTATCTAACAACGCTGTATTTACCACCATTTCATCTTGAGGACGTAGTTTCACTACGCAATTATGCATGCCTCGCTCTACTGCTTGTCCCAGAAGATGGTTTCCGCTTTCTTCTGAATAAGTTTCTTCATGTTCTTCTCCGCGGTTAACAAAATCATCATCGCTATCATAATCAATTTTCGTTTCTGGTTCTTCGGCAGGAGTAGTTTTGCTTTGTAACATGTTTCCATTCGGGAAATGCTTATCAAAATGAGCAAGTGTTTCTGGATTTAAAAAGCTAGGACTTTCTGTTTTCTGTTTTTTTTCAGAATTTTCATACTCAGTTTCTGACGCTTTCCGCTTTCTGGAGGATTGATCCACTTCAGCTGTAGTATTATACGACTCTGTTGGCGCTGCGAAAGTGTCTTTAGCATCTAAAGGAGACGCTTGATTAATCAGCAAAGGGGGAGTATCAAATAAAGTTGGCTGAGAGGTTCGAGGAAATAATTTCGATAAGCTTGCAAGCTCCTCAGGTGTAAAAAGAGGGTGACGTTGTTGAGCCATTACTTTTTCCTCGTTTTTTAATCATATAATAATATTTAGTCTAAAAATTGTACTATATCTCTCTAAAAAGATAAATGCTTTTATTGCGATAGGCAAGCACGAGATAAAGAACTTAGTAATAAAAAATTATAAATATAATCATATACTTATAAATAAATGCAAACCAGGATAAAAGACCCTGAGCCACTGTTTAAAAATATTCCCCTTAATCAAGCTAAGTGCTAAGATATTTTTTTCAACATTATCAAGGAGCGATATATGAAGAAAGGCGTTATTTTAAGTGGCTTGGCCCTATTTGCAATGAGCACAATAGCATCCGCTGCTTCATTGCAATCTCTGACCAAAGACCAAGTCAATCAAATGATCGGCGGCAAAACCCTAACGACGATTCCATTGGTCACCATGAATCAAGAGTTAATGCAGGATAATCCTGTGACATTTACTTTGGATAAACAAGGTAAAATAACCGGTCAATTTGCCAATAAACCCGCAACGGATCCGCAAACCGATGAAGGCACTTGGATGGTGAAACCAACAGGTACGACCTGCGTCACTTGGCAACACTGGAACAATGCTAAACCCATTTGCGTCAATATTTTTAGCCTGAATAACACACTGATTTTTGTCAATCAAGATACCCAAAATTTCGAAAGCATGGTTTTAAAGACCAATATTCGATAATTGCAAAACTGCTGGGCCTATAAACCAGGCCCAGCAGCTCATCACAACCTTGTTTCCTTCCTTGTCAGATTGTTTCATAATACCTTAAATAAATTGGTCGAGGCGTGTGAATGAGTAGTTGGACTGGGATAGATTTTTTCATCTTTTTAATCTTATTGCTGAATACCCTGATGGGTATGTCACGCGGCGCCACGCGAGAAATCGTTGCCACTATGTGTTGGATCGCAGCCTTAGTCGTTACCATTAAATTTACCCTTCCGGTCATGAAATTCATCAATAGTTCACCGTTGATTACTACCGTGATTGCAACCCCGATGGTTCAGCGATTCATGCAGCAAATGGGACTGCCCCCTTTGACAGAACAAATGCTACTGAATCTGAATTATTGTATTAGTTTGCTAGTTTGCTTTATGAGCGTGATTGCTGCATCCGGAGTCATTGTCTCAATGTCAAATATTGTTGAAGTTTTTCCTTTTCCCTACCAGTTCCTCAATCGAAAACTAGGCACAGCACTTGGCGCAATGCGTGGCTTTGTTTTCACTTTGATATTCATCGTCCTCTTGCAACATCTTTTTATGGGAAATGTACCCGCTTCTTATTTCATTAATTTATTCCAAGGCTCCGCCCAAAAACTGGACAATTTAATCACAGCTCAGGCCCCCGAACGTTACCGAGAAATCCTCGAAGACCGAAATCTCTATAACGAACAAAATATTTTGAATGAATTAAAAAATCCGACCTAAATACTAACTTTCTATCAATTATAAAATAAAGAGGTATCCAATGTGTTTTGGGTGCGAAAATAAAGGCGAAGTAATCAAACAAACCCAAAAAGAAGCCAAAGAAAGACAACTTGGTATATCAGTATTAGGAAAGTGGAATCTATTTGTTGCGAAAAAAAAAGCAGCAGCGATAGAAGAAGTCTTGAAAGAAACGGCTATCATGCCAATCCCTGTAATTAATATTGTTAATCGTTATGCTTTTCGATCATAAAATACCGGGTCAAGTCCGGCTATCGGTTGTTCAATGACATTTGCAGATCCAGCTCTAGCCTTAATATTTGATACCGATAGCCGGATTTGACCCCCGTTGTCCCCCGCCCCCAATTGCCCTAGAATTGAACATCTGGTAATATTTTTAAAACTTTTAAAGTCAAAAAAACGAGGAGTTCCCATGCTACGCATAGTATTTCCACAGCAAAATAATAAGCCCAAGGGTTACGAAAAATTTAAAAAATTACTTAATCTCGAAAACATAAACGATTTTTTCAGCCAGGTTGAAGATAACATTTACAATGACAAAATGACTGATGCCTGCGGTGATGTATTGAAAAAAGAATACATCGAAAAAATGCTAAAGCAATCTAAAAAATTATTTGATTTACGCGGGGCAATCTATAGTTATGCGCCTACTTTTATATCGATGTTACCTGTTCCTTCTGAAAATCCTGAAAATACTCAGTTTATTGAATTTTTAAAATATTGTTCGCAAAAACGGAAAATAATCGCTGAGAAAAAAGCACAAGCCGCAGCAAAACTTCTAGCAGAAAAAGATCCGAAACAAAATCAACCGGAAGCACAGCCAAAACCGGAGGCTGAACCCAAACAACTACCACCCCAAACACCCATACAAGCAGAAGCCCAACCAGAATCCAAAACTCAAGCGGATCAAAAAGGCGATCCAGCCATTATCGAATTCGGAAAAAAAGCAAACCGTCTAAAACTTCGCGCTCGTGCCATACAAGCAAACCCAAACAGCAAAGTTAAAAAAGTGCTATTCATGGATATGGATCAAAACTTTTTTGGAATTCATACCCGAGGTGTCGTATTTAGTTCAGAAAATTGGTATTTACTGAATAATATTCGTGAACGTGAAAAAACCAAAAAATTAATTCTAGACTGGATTGATCAGGGTGGGGTCGTTTGTCCTATCTCGCGCGGTTGCCAATGGAAAATAGTGACTCCTCAAAATGCAGATCTAACACGCGGTTTAGATATCCATTCAGGCTCGGAATCCATCGAATTACATTTTAAAGCATTATTAGGCGCAGACTATGAGCGCGTAAAAAATAATATTGTCATTAAAGCATTCTATGTCGCTGAAGAAGCTTATGAAACACGTGTAAATGTCATGGAAGAAAAATCAATGGGAACATTATTGAAGACTCTCGATGTTCCCGATTATTTAACCAAATGCCGCATAGTAGAAGAAGAGCAAGAATCTAAAAAATTTACAGCACTTGCTGAAGCTCATGGCGATATAGCAAAAAAGTTGGATCAATTCTTTCGAAATCCAGAAAATAATACCCAAGATAAAACGGTTCTCTTAGAGGATCAGGCGCCTTTCAAGGTCGAGCATCTTTTATTCTGTGTTGAAATGCTGGAGATGCGTTTTCCGGAACATCAATTTGAAGGAACTTATATCGATGATATGCAAGAAGAATTAGATGTTGCAACCATTATGATGGCGAATCAGTTCAGGAAATTTGTTACTATCAACTGTGTTAACACGCCAGCCTGGCGCGATCAAATCAGAAAAGAACTTGCACCCCAAGCTTTAAATACGACAACAAGGTTATTAAGTGAGCAAAAATTAGGTGGCAACATGCAACAACCTGCTGTGCCACTAAAATTAGCAGAAGAAAAAGAAACACCAATATCCATCTTGAAAAAAATGGGCAATCCAGACGACCGTCATGCAAAATTGATGGAGCTCTATAACAAAGAAACTGAAAGAAAAAATCAAATGCAACTCTTAGAGGATTATTTAGCAGAATTTCCTGACTGTCCGCACAGAGAAGAAGTTGAACTGGAGAAAGCGTTAAAATTAAGCGCGGCACTAGCTGAAAAACAGCCAGAGCCTGCGACTCAGCCATTTTCTCTGACAGCATGATTACTTAACGAAATTTAAATCGAGTTCTAGTATTGAAAAAGTAGCTCAACCCTACTTATACTTGTAGTTTCAAAATAAAAAATGGAGACCGCCATGCAAGCCACCCAAGGATACGCAGTGAAAAGTGCCACCTCTCAATTCGAACCCTTCAAGTTTCAAAGAAGAAATCCTGGCGCGCATGACGTTCAGATTCAAATTCTTTTTTGTGGAATTTGTCATTCTGACATTCATCAAGCACGCAATGAATGGGGAAACTCGACGTATCCGATGGTCCCAGGACATGAAATTGTTGGCAAAGTCACAGCAGTTGGCAAAGACGTAAAAAAATTTAAAGCAGGCGATGTCGTAGGCGTCGGTTGTTTTGTGGATTCTTGCAGAACGTGTTCGAGTTGCAAAGATCACGAAGAACAATTTTGTGAAAAACATCTCGCATTAACTTACAATGGAACAGAAATGGATGAAAAAACCCCGACATTCGGCGGTTATTCTTCACAAATTGTCGTTGATGAAAAATATGTATTATCGATTGCATCCAAATTACCGCTTGAAAGCATCGCGCCATTATTATGCGCAGGCATTACAACTTATTCACCACTGCGACATTATGAAGTGGGCCCCGGCAAAAAAGTTGCAATCATTGGCCTCGGCGGATTAGGGCACATGGGAGTAAAATTGGCAGCGGCCATGGGTGCGGAAGTAACGGTGCTAAGCACATCACCCGCCAAAGAAAAAGATGCAAAACGCTTAGGCGCTCAGAAATTTGTTGTCACAAAAGACCGTAAAAATCTCGAACCCCTCGCAAATTATTTTGATTTTATTTTAGATGCGGTATCGGCTGAGCACGACCCCAATATGTATTTGAATTTGTTAAAACGCGGCGGGGTGATGGTATTAGTCGGCGTCCCTGAAAAGCCATTCGCCCTGCAAGCCTTTCCACTGATTTCCAATCGCAGACGATTGGCAGGTTCATTAATTGGCGGCATCAAAGAAACGCAAGAAATGTTAGACTTTTGTGCGAAACATAATATTGGTTCCGACGTCGAAGTCATTCCGATTAATAAAATTCCGGAAGCCTACGAACGCACCATCAAAGGTGACGTGCGATATCGTTTTGTGATTGATATGAGTACGTTAAAATAAAGATGTATCCCTTTATCTTTATTTCACTTTCTGAGATGGCTGATGTGATTTGCGCTCAGCTTCTTCGACGGTTGCTCCTGCTCTTTTTGAAAATAAAGATAAACTGTTATAGCCTCGTTGGATAGCGGATTTAATAGAAAGTTTCCATTCTGCCACAAGGCCGGTCAGTCCCACACCGGTAGCACAGCCTGTCGCGATTAATGCGAGCTTGGTTGCCAAAACCGCTCCGGCTGCAGCCCAACCGAGGGGAGTGCACAACAATCCGATCACCAGTAAAGAAGCACTTACCGCAGTACCAAACAACAGTGCTCTTTTAGCCCAAGTACGAGCTATGTAGCTTGAATCGGTAGGCACAGCATTCCTTGCTGCTTCATAATCTTTCACTGTTTGTGGAGTGGGTGCTACAACAACTCTGGCAGCTTTAAAAATTGCATTTCCTAATAATGACATGGTTTCGTGTTTTCTTTCGCTTTGTAATGAATAATAGAATTGGGAGCTATCTTGATAGAATTGATCAGTTAAATAATCTTCTGGTTTATAATCTTTTCCAAGTGTTTGTTGTTTATGTTCAATATCATTTTCTTTCGTTTTATCAGAAACTAATTTAAACGCGGCTAATGCAACACGGCATCGCAAATCTTTAACAGATTGCATTTGTGCTTCTATCGAAGCTTTTTGCGCGCTATCAGAAGTCGCCAATGCGAGTTTACGAAGTGCTTCGGTTTCAATCTGATCAACTTTGGCAATCATTCTTGCTAATGAATCTCTTATATCTTGATCACTCACTAAGTTTTGCAATTCTATTAATTCATTTCGTATTCTATTGTATTCCCTGCTGAGGTTAATCTCAGCCAGTTTTCTTTTTAGCTCAAGATTATCTTTATATTCTTCGTTTTCTACTATTTCATTAGCCTGAAGTGCCTTTCGATAATTTTCTGGTGTTTTCATTTGAATAAAAGCGGTTACATTTTCCAAAGCACGTTCTTGCAGTTCAATTAAAAATTTTTTAAGCGCCAAATTGATCTCTTTTTCTTTATCCTTCAAAATTTTTTGAACGGATGCTATCACTTTATTTATGATTTTATCTTTATTTTTTTCCAAATCTTGGTAGATCCATTTGTATTGCTGGCTACCGTGCTCGAAATCCCGTAAAGGATTGCCTGATATGATATCTTCAATTGTTGGACCATTTCTTACTTGTTCTCGTTTCCACTTATGATCTAGTATCTCAGCCATAAAAGCGGCTTGAAACTCATCTTCAATTTCCCGAGTTAAAAATTCTTGCAAATTGAACACTTGAGTTAAAAGGGGTGCTGAAAACACTGCTTGAACTTTTTCAACTAAAACAGGTAACAAAACTTGTTCTGCTAATTGGTAAGTGTTTCGTGAAGTATTATCTCTTAGGATGTTTTTTAATTCTTTAAGTAGGGGTCCTTCTACCATTGACCTGATGGTTTTATTTAACTCTTCTTCTTTTTGAAACATAACCAGTACCGTTTTTGGTGTATTGGTTAAAGTTGAAAAAGCGGCAGCTGGCGCATCAGGATCGAGATCATATACCGTCATTATGGGTTTAAAATAAGTTGTTAATTTAGTAATACCTTCAAAATCATTAAACTCCAGCATGGTTAAATAACATTCTTCGCAGTCAGCAAGCAATGCCTCAAACTTAGGTTTAAGGTATGGTTTACGCCGAGCCCAGTCTTTAAATTCGTTAAATTCGCTCGCGTAGTTTTTAAGAATTTCTCTTTGCTTCCCAGTATCCATTGGCCTCTCGTTAAATAAAAAAAATGTTTTATATTAATAGTTTAGCGTATTAATATTAAAAAAACCTTAAAGGACAGATAAAAAAAGCCTATTAACTCATTGAATTTTATAAATATTCTATCGTCTACTTTTTTAATGCTAGAATGACCCCATCAGATAAAGTCGAATATTACTGCGAAACCAATAATGGCAAAAAATAACTTCCCCGAAGACGCAATCACTACAGCAGCAAATCATATACAGGATATTTTATCGCTAGCTATCCAGCACTCATCCCAGCAAAGGGCCATTGTCATCTCCGATGCACAATGTCCTCTTGCCGTGACTTTGACTGAGGCTTATCGACGATGTCTTCCGACAGCAAGATTTATTGATTTTGATGCAGTGACTTCAGTGGATATCTTTGCGGCTTTTAAAACACTCGCACCGTCAGACCTGGTTGTATTGATCCAATCAACTAGTTTCCGTCTTAAAGATTTTCGAGTCCGCGTTGAACTTTTTGCGCAATCACTAAAAGTGATAGAACATCCGCATCTTGCTCGCATGTCAGGCATAGAAGGAATTTATTACATTGAATCATTAGCCTACGATCCTGTTTATTATCGGACAGTGGGTCACGCGCTCAAGAAAAAAATTGATAATGCAAAAAGTGGCGTTGTCGATAGTGGTGGTGAGCGTCTGGTTTTCAGTTCGCCTTTTGAATCGGCGAAACTGAATATAGGTGATTATACTGACATGAAAAATATCGGCGGTCAGTTTCCGATTGGCGAAGTTTTTACTGAAGCACAGGATCTTGAATCCGTGAATGGACGGGTGCGTATTTTTGCTTTTGCAGACACTTCATTCACGGTTAATAAACCGGAAAAACCCATCACAATGGTAGTGACTAAAGGTCGGGTGACCGATGTCATTGATTCAACACCCGAGTTTGACAAGGTACTTGAAAATATTCGCGCTGATGAAGGAGAAGTGTGGTTGCGAGAACTGGGGTTTGGCATGAATCGCTCATTTACAGAAAACCGAATAGTCAGCGATGTCGGCACCTATGAACGCATGTGCGGTATCCACCTGTCTCTTGGCGCAAAACACGGCGTATACAAAAAAACCAATTTTAAACGGGGCGAGACCTGGCATCATGTGGATGTTTTTGCTGTCACGCAATTAGTTTATCTTGATGATGAGGTTATATATCAGAATGGAAGGATACTGACCGTTTAATCACTTGTTCATTTTAAGTAAGTAGACTAAGCTTCTGCTGTAAAACTATTAATTTTTAAGGAGATACCCATGGCTAAATCGCAAGATAAGAAAAAAGAATCCCAGAAAAAACCCGCTAAAACGTTAAAAGAAAAGCGTGCTGCAAAAAAAGAGAAAAGAGATAAGCGATAAGTAATCTCGAATAGCAAAATGCAAAAAACAGAAGTAATCATTATAGGCGCGGGTGCTGCAGGGTTAATGTGTGCGATTGAGGCGGGCAAAAGACATCGTAAAGTGGTGGTTCTTGAGCACGCTAATAAGGCGGGCAAAAAAATTCTGATGTCCGGCGGTGGTCGTTGCAATTTTACTAACTATCACATTAATCCTGCGAATTATCTTTCGCATAATCCCCATTTTTGTAAATCGGCGCTGAGTCGTTATACTCAATGGGATTTTATTGATTTAGTGAAAAAACACGCGATACCTTTTCATGAAAAAACATTAGGTCAATTATTCTGTGATAATAAATCCCATGATATTTTAAATTTGTTGTTATTAGAATGCGAACAAAATGGTGTTGTGATCCACTTAAATTCCAAAATAGAAAAAATTGAAAAGGACAGCGACCATCATTATAAAATCAAAAGTACAGCCGGTGATTTTCATTGCCAATCGTTAGTGATTGCCAGTGGCGGCTTATCCATTCCGACCATGGGAGCGAGTCCATTTGCTTATAAAGTAGCAGAACAGTTTGGCATTAAAGTATGGCCTACGCGAGCAGGATTAGTTCCTTTTACGCTTCATGCAGAAGAAAAAGAAAAGCTAGCGGCTCTTTCTGGCATTTCAGTCGATAGTCTAGTGCAAAATGACAAAATATCGTTTCGCGAAAATATCTTGTTTACGCATCGTGGTTTAAGTGGTCCGGCTATTTTACAAATTTCATCTTATTGGCAAACGGGAGAAGCTGTGACTGTTAATCTGTTGCCAGAAATAAATTTGTTTGAACATTTCATTTCGGCAAAACAACAGCAACCGCAAAAGCAATTAAAATCTATCCTTAGTGAAATACTTCCAAAACGAGTCGTCGATGTATTTTTAAATTTTGACAGGGCTGAAAAAAAAGTAGCCGAAATTTCACATCAAGATTTTGATCGCATAGCAAAACAATTTAATGCATGGAAGGTTTTTCCAAATGGTACAGAAGGGTATCGCACAGCAGAAGTCACGCTGGGCGGAATAGATTGCGATGAAATTTCTTCTAAAACCATGCAAGCGAATAACGTACCCGGATTATTTTTTATCGGCGAAGCGCTGGATGTCACGGGTTGGTTAGGAGGCTTTAATTTTCAATGGGCTTGGTCATCCGGTTGGGCGGCTGGGCAGTCTGTCTAAGAAAAGGTAATAAAGATGCATCAATTCAGCATAAAACGATTTTCTCCCCAAATAGATCATAATGAAATCATTGATCTCATCAAGAATATTAAGCAAGATGAATTTAATGAAAAATTAGAACCTGAGACCATTGCATCGTTGCAAAATCTCAAAAATTTTTTTTATAGCAAAAATCATCAAAGTATTAATTTCTGGGTAGCACTTAACAATGAACAGGTAGTCGGCTGTATCGGCTTAAAATTATTGAATGACTCTGCAGCTGAAATTAAACGTTTTTTTATCCAAAAAAAATTTCGCGGCACTGGAATCAGTCGTGCTTTAATGACCGCGGCGTTCGACGAAGCTAAAAAAGAAAAAATCCAAACCGTTTATGTTGCAACCGGCAGTATTAACGAGCGTGCTATTCATTTTTATCAAAAATATGGTTTTCAGGAAATTTCCCAAAAAGAATTACCCGCGGGTTATGTTTTTGATCCGTTGGATGATCGATTTTTTGTTAAGGACAAACTAAGTTAGTTCGCTGTTAGTGTTAGAATATGTCGGAGACGGCAAAGCTACCATAAAAATTTTTATAAATTTCAGAAAGTTATATCACTTCGGATTATTTGCTAGTTCTGAGTTATAATTATAAACATATAATATAATGACATATAATAATGAGGATTTAATGCAAGCATCAAACATACCCAAAGAAGAAATTCCAAAAGAACAAATAGCTGCCATTAAAGCTTTTTTAGAAAAAAAATTTAGGCTCCCAATTGAAATAAATAATGGTGTTTTGCAGATTGTTTTCCAATTCACAAGCCAAAGAGATAAGGTATTACAACAACTGTCACATTTCATGCGGTTCGCCCCTGCGGGTGGCCAAACCGACAGTGCTTTTTACAATTTAGTCGGGCTTCATCCTAATGTTCTATCAGCACTAGAAATGGGTAAACCTACTTTAGACGAACTACAAGTTCAAACAAGAAATATTACTCGGGAGATAGAGCGACTCGATCAGCTCGCAGATATTGAACAGAAAAAGATAAGTTCAAATGACCCGACGGCAAAACCCCAAGAATTACCGAAATTAAAAGCAGCAAAAACTGAATTGCTCATTCAATTAAATCAATCGCAACTCGATGCAAGTCCTAAATTAACAGAGTATGTGGAGCATGTGCGAAAAGCCAATCCACTCGCAATGTTAGATCAAAAAGATCCAAATGCGACAGCGCAAATTGGCGATAAATTTCGCTCACCGATCAGCATGTCCACAGCAGGAATTCCAGTTAAATTACCTGGAGGAGCAGCTGCCGAAGAGCCATTTGATTTAATAGAAGTTTTACAACTTCCGTGTGATTTGAGAGGGAAACGTATACACCCTTTCAATCCTGCACAGCATTTTTATTTGAAGGAAGTAAGTCCTGGCTCACTGCGGGAATTAAGAGCAGAAGTGAGCAGGGTTAGACAAACGAAGAACTTGGAAACTACACTTCTATTAGCAGGTCAACTTGAAAGTTTACAACAATTGATGAAAACACCTGAATATAAAGATAATGTAAAATATGATCGAGTTCATCAGATTTTACAAGACACTCCTACGTCTATATTTGATATAGGTATTCTACAAAGTAGGCTCGCCTCCATTTCAGCAGAGTTAACAAAACACGACCCTACATTTACGACAATCGCTGAATTTATAAAAGCAAAATCATCATCTCAAGCAGAGGCTACACCCAGCGTCGCGAGAGCAGATGCTGCTGCAAGCGATCATCTGCATGCGGATCAAAAAGACGAGGTGAATGCTGAGGCAAACAAAGCGCGCTTTAAGCAATGTTTTTTAGAGTTTAAAGATGAACATCTACAAATAAATCCTCGTGTACCAACGATTCAAGAGCACAAGGGTTCAGCAGCTATTCCAAGCAAGCATTATAGAATTCGAAATTATAATCAAGGCATAATAGATGCTCTAAATTCAGTTAATGTACAAACTGAGCGTGGCAACAAGGGGAATGATAAATTTATTGTAATCCAAGAAAGTGCAATAGTTGCTTTAACAGCAGCCTCTCTTAACAGGTTGCTTGAAAAAATCAAACCATCACCGACTCCCCAAGAACCAGGTGGACCAACGCAGGGTATACATAGGCATTAACAAGCGGGTGGGGTCAGGTCTCATCATCTACATAACTTGAACTATAGCCCTGATTGTAGTTAAATACATTCCTCTTGTTCTTTCAATGCTTACTTTCGGATTTCTGTTTTCTATAAATTTTCAAATCAAATATTATCATTAATTAATATAGTATCGGGGATATTTATGTCACGACCTTTGCGAATTGAATATCATGACGCTTGGTATCAGGTTATGAATCGAGGTGCTGGACACCGAAATATTTGAATGACTCTGCAGCTGAAATTAAACGTTTTTTTATCCAAAAAAAATTTCGCGGCACTGGAATCAGCCGTGCTTTAATGACCGCGGCGTTCGACGAAGCTAAAAAAGAAAATATCCAAACCATTTATGTTGCAACCGGCAGTATTAACGAGCGAGCCATTCAGTTTTATCTAAAATATGGTTTTCAGGAAATTTCCAAAAAAGAATTACCCGCGGGTTATGTTTTTGATCCGCTGGATGATCGATTTTTTGTTAAGAATCACGACAGCTAATTAACCCTTTGAATTATATATATTTTAACTGAAAAAGCGCCCAATGGTTTTAGCCGCAGAGATACGTCTTCCGAATAACTGATTTTTCAAGCAATTGCAACGTGTTTTATTACGCTATAATTAAACATAGAGTCTTAGTCTTGTATTAGGACATTATTTATGACGTTGACTGCCGAACAACTTCAGCAACTAAGGACGTCAGATGCAGAACGTCCTATAGGCTTAACTGAATTGAAAGAACCCCAAGGTCACTGGTGTTTGAAAACCCAAGAAGCATCAGGACAAACCCGAACTTTTGTTTACGATTCTAAGCCTTTTGCAGGTGGAACTGTTGGCGAGTTATTCAACGCGCAGGATATTCATTCGGGAAAAGAATATGTGCTTAAGGCACAACACCTAACTATTGATGCACTTATTGAAAGAACTCGTTTGAAGCAATTGAAACAAAGTGCAGGCTTTTTTTATCATGATACAAAGTTGGAAGAATTAATTGCACGTCAAGATAGTCCGGCAATAAAAGAATTCGTACTCAGTAAAAAAGAATTAAGAACTGATGATCCAAAAGAAAAATTTTGGATTGTTATGGAAAAAATTCCGGGTAAAACGTTAAAAGAAATAAAAAGTGAAGTTGATAAAAGTTCAGCTGATCCCAAAACAAGAGAGCCCATCACCCTGGATATGCTATATAAAACAGCTTGTGCAACCCAAGAAGTTCATAAAAATGGCGTGTATCATTGCGATATTAATCCAGATAACACTATGTATGATGAGGGCTTGCAAAAATCTGGTTTAATTGATTTTAGTACTGCTGTCGCATTTAAACCCCCAGCAACCGAAGTAAGAGGAGATCCTCGTGGCTCTCCTGCATTTGTTGATCGAAGAATACGTGAAGAAATGTTTAAAGGACAACGGAGTGAGGATGTAACTTTTAATGAAGCGACAGAAGTTCATGCTCTGGGTCTAACTCTAGCATTTTCTGCAGGTTTAACTGTTCCTCAAAGAATGGCATTCAAAGATGAACATAATCTACCTACAACTTTAGAAATAATTAGTGATGACACTCCGCCATATGGAAAAATGTTAGCGGCAGATTCTCCTTTAAAAAAACCATTATTAAAACTTGTTCGCGAAATGACAGATGAAGATCCTGCAAAAAGGCCTACTCTATCAGCTGTAACGACTCAACTAGCAAAATTAAGCTATGCCGCTTTACCCCAACATGAAAAGTCTTTAGTTGAAGGATTGGTAATGGTGCAGGCGTTAGACACATTTATCACTGCCGTAAAAGATAAGATCCCTGCAACAATCAGCCCCAAACCAGGCCTTTTAGCACATTCTCCTATTCAATTAGCTTTAAAAGAAGCGGAGAAAATGCGCGATGAAATAAATAAACTAATGCAAATGTTAACTTCAAAAACAATTGATAAAATGGAGTTCGCTGAGGAATTAAAAAAATTAATGGGACAATTTAAATCATCAACACTGGAAGCATTAGCTAAAATTACAAATCAATTTCAAAAAAATCCAGATTTAAGATCTAAACTATTAAATTGCATGAAAGCAATTCAAAATCCCGATAAAGAAATTCGTGATAAACCTGACTTGATGGAATTAGCATTTCAGAACAAAGTAGAGGATAAAATTAAAGAATTATCAGCACAACCTGTAATGGGAAAAGCATTAGGATAAACTAGGGCCGTTTTAATAAAATTCGGAGAGGGTGGGATTCGAACCCACGTGGGGGCTTACGCCCCCCATCTGATTTCGAGTCAGCGCCGTTATGACCGCTTCGGTACCTCTCCTGTGCTCTTTTATTGACGGGTAAATCGATCGAAATAGAGTTGTTTATTTTTTTGTTCTACTGTTTTGTTTGAATCATCTGTTGTATCTGAAGCATCGGCTTCTTGGACGGCATCAGCCTTAGCACCAGAATTTGTCTTACTCGCAACTTTTTTAGTTTCTGATTCAGCAGGGGGTCCTGCGTGGGTTGCTGTATAAGAAGGCATAGCGCTGGGTCCCGCGATGGATTTTTTGCCGAATGGCCAGATGGTATTTAATACTGTCGCAATTGGCATGCCTGCTTTGGTCTCAGAAGCACGAGTATGTTCGTCAAAATAAAAATTTGGAACCGGTTGTTGCATCGCAATTTTGTTGGCGCAGGTCATTCTCGGATTGCCAGAATTGGGTTGGGTTTGATAAGTGTAAAGTTCGGGTGGTGTTAAATCGAGTCTGCAGGTTGCGGTTGGATAATAGCGATCAGAAACCGGATAGTGTGCTTGAATCTGCGAAGAGGAAAGTCCCGGCGGCACTTGCATGGGCGGAATGCTACGCGCATATAAATAATCCGTGTCGCGATTTTGAATCACACCCTTATTGCCATAAATAGCAGAACAGCTTGTTAAAAATAACAAACTCAGCCAGAAAAAAATTCTTGTAAAACGCATAACCTCTCCTCGAACCTGACTTGCTAAGTCAGTGTCGCTATCTTTGATTTTTGTATGCCAGCACTCTGCATGGCTTTATGCAAATCTTCATGAAAACGTGAATTAAGCGGCACTAAAGGTAACCGAATTCCAGATGGGATGCGACCCATTTCATGTAATACCCATTTTACCGGGATGGGGTTCGCTTCGACAAATAATTTTGTATGCAAGGGCATGAGTTCCGCATTGATTTTTTCAGCGGTTTGTCTATCGCCTGACAGTGCCGCTTTGCATAATTCAGCCATTTTGGCAGGGGCCACATTGGCGGTTACGGAAATCACACCGTGGGCGCCATTCAACATTAAATCCATACTGGTTGCATCGTCGCCGCTATAAATTTCAAACTGAGGACCGCATAATTTTTGGATTTCCTGCGCCCGATCAAGTTTGCCAGTCGCTTCTTTGATACCGATAATATTCTGGATTTTCGCCAATCGTTCGATGGTTTCTGGTAATAAATCACAACAGGTCCGGCCCGGTACATTATAGAGAATAATCGGGACCGCGCATTTTTCAGCAACGGCCTTGTAATGTTCATATAAACCATTTTGCGGCGGCTTATTATAATAGGGTGTCACAATCAAACAGCCATCGACGCCGGCTTTTTTAGCTTGCAGGGTCAATTCAATCGTATGGTGAGTCCCATTGCTGCCCGTGCCGGCAATGACGGGAATGCGTTTTTTGACTTGTTTTAGAACGGTCGAGATCACATCGAGTTGTTCGGCATCGGTCAATGTCGCGCCTTCACCGGTGGTGCCGGCGACAATCAACCCCTCGGTTTTCGATGAAATATGCCATTCTACGAGATCACATAAGGATTGCTTATCCACTGAACCATCCGTGTTCATAGGGGTCACAATGGCAACCATGCTGCCTTGAAACATGTGAATTTCTCCTTTTTAAGATGGGGTAATGGTATCACCAAAGGCCATATTGTCTATATTTTTTTGCGGCTAAATTTCGTATAATGCGCCCTTTCCAAAAGTGTAAGGACCCTATGAAATCCTGTGCTGAACTATTCTGGGGCAAGCAATCAAAAGCCCTCTATTTAATGATCGCATCGGTCTTGATGCTGTTTATTTTTCTGGGCAGCCGTGAAATCTGGACCCAAGAGCACCGCTGGGCGGATATTGTCGCTGGCATGTTTTTTCGCCATGATTTTTTTCATCCTTATTTAAATGACGTCAATTATTATGATAAGCCATTGCTTTCTTACTGGTTTATCGCCTTTTTTGCCTGGCTAACTGGTCAATTATCAACCTGGGTGTTGCGATTGCCTTCGGCGCTGGCGGGACTTCTGGCCATTTATTCTATCTATCGATTAGGTACCCAATTAAAAGATAAAAGACTAGGCCTTTTGGCTGGCTGGATGCTTTTAACGACCTATTATTTTATTTTTTGGGCGCGGACCAGTAGTGCCGATATGCTCAATATGGCCGGCTCCCTTTTTGCGGTGGCTTGGTATTTTGAAAAAAAATCGGTGCCTAGCTTTTTTAATTATGCGGTTTTCTTTTTAATTATGGCTGTGACCTGTCTTTGCAAAGGTCTGGTCGGTGCGATGGTGCCGTTAATTGCGATTTTTCCGGATTTTATTCACAAAAAAGAATGGAATAACCATTTACGCCCCGCGTTCTTTCTTGCGATGATCCCGGCTGCGATTGTTTATGCAATGCCATTTTGGGCATCATCCCATTTTAGTGATCAGCACTATGCGCAAAATGGATTATATCTAGTGTATCGCGAAAATATTCTGCGATATTTTCAGCCGTTTGATCACAAAGACCCGATTTATTCTTATTTTATTTATTTGCCCTTGTATTTATTGCCTTGGACTTTTGTGTTTGTTCCCGCTTTATTATCATTAAAATCCCGCTGGAGCAAAATGTCTCTGAATTCACGCTGGCTAGTTTGGGCGGTGTTTTTATTATTTTTATTTTTCACGTTGAGCGGCTCACGTCGAAATTATTATATTTTGCCGGTTGTGCCTTTCGCGATTTTAATGGTTGCCGATTGGGTATTATCGACGGCAAGTGATGTCACAAAACGCAATATCTGGTCGGGCCGCTTGGCTTTATCGGCCTTAATTGGGATGTTTCTAATGTTTGATGTGCTGCAACCTTTGTATTATGCAGAAGACGGTTATCAAAATTTTGCGACAGAATTAAAATCAAAAGCCACCGAAATAAAACCTTGGTCAGCCTGGCAATTTGTGATGCTGGATCCTGAAAGCCGCGTGCGTTTTTATTTGCAGTTGGCGCCCACCGTAAAAAATTATTCATCGCCGAATGTCGCAAACATGACAACGGCTGCGATGCTGGAAGCGTGGCCAGTGCTTAAAAATAGGGATCCGAATACCATTTTGATTGTGCGTAAGCAATACGCATCTGCAATTAAAACGCTGCTACCCAATTATCAATTAGTCGAGAGCAAACCAAGTTTGGGTGAGCGAGTCTTACATGTTAATAATAAAAATTTGCCCGTCGCCTTCATTCCGATGGCGTAAGTAAATATTTTGACTACCTGTATCATTTTTTAAAATTTTGTACTATGATAGTTGCAATGTTTGGGTTTTTTGTTAAAGGAATGTTGCATGACTGAAAATTTAATACAGAAAATGGAAGAGCGAGTCGGTTTACTTCTTTCAGAGCTCACATTACTTCGCAGCGAAATCAAACATCTAAGATACGAAAACGCTTCACTCAAAGCTGAAAAAGCCAATTCAACCAAAAAAATCGAAGGAATTATTTCAGCGCTGGATGCTCTGGATATACCGCATCAACCCTTTATTCTTAATGACCCGGAAGTTTTACAAGGAACAAACGAATACGTCAATGCGTGACGCACAGGTTTTTTTGTCAAATCAAAAGGAGAAGTAAGATATGGCTGCAGGGAAATTTAAAGCAATGGTAAAAAGGCTCAAGAAACAACTCAGTGCTGCAAAACGTAAAATCAAAGCTCATCGCAGTGAATTAAAAGCAGCTTTGAAAAAACATGCTAAAACCGTGCGTGGTTATGAACGCAAATTAGCTAAAATGAGCCGCAAAGCCAAAAAAGGCGCGCGGAAAATGCGTAAAGGCGCTCGCAAAATGCGCAGAGCCGGCCGCAAAATGGCACGCGGTGCTCGCAAAATGCGTCGTGTTGGTCGTCGTATGGCTAGACGTGCTAAGTGAAAGTAGACGTTTTCTGATCCAAAAAACCCGGGCTTGCCCCGGGTTTTTTATTCTCGTCATTGCTTCGTCGCAAAAAGCGCTCCTCGCAATGACGGCTGCATTTTCCAAATATTAAATAACCTCGCAGCGGACTTTGCCATTCATCAGTTGTAACTGAAGATGATCGCCTTTAGAAACATCCTCCGCACGCCGTAAAATCTTGTGATTTTTTTCAAGTGTCGCAATGGCAAAACCGCGCTGCAAGGTTGCCAGCGGACTTAATACATCTAATTTAGCGGCGAGATTTCCAAATGATTTTTGATTTTGATGCAACTGATGCAGCACCAGATTTCGAAGGTGTTTGGTATCATGCTCTAATCGCTGGACACATTCGCGAATCTTAAATCGGGGTGTTTTACCATTTAATTCAGCCTGTAAAGTGTGTAATTTCCCTTGAAATTGCTGAATCATTTTATTCTGCAACTGGATAAACGCGACTTCACAGCGATCCAAAAATTGGGTCTGCTCAGTCAGTTTTCGTTTAGGATGCTGCTGTTGTAAGTGTTTCTCGGTAAAAACGAGTTGCTGTTTCAATTCCAGGATTTTTTGCTGCATCATGCGAACCAGATGCCTTTTTTCCTGCTGGATCGATTCCAATAATTCGTCGCAATGCGGCACAACTAATTCCGCTGCCGCCGAAGGGGTCGGTGCGCGCACATCAGCGACAAAATCGGCAATAGTAAAATCAATTTCATGACCGACACCGCTGATAATGGGAATGTCACTTTGAAAAATCGCGCGCGCGACTATTTCTTCGTTAAAAGGCCATAAATCCTCGAGCGAACCACCACCGCGCGCGAGAATAATCACATCGCATTCTTGTCTCTTGTTTGCTATTTTGATTGCACTGACGATATTGACGGCAGCTGCATCGCCTTGCACCATCGTCGGGTAAATAATGACAGGCACACAGTTAAACCGTCTTTGCAAAACACTCAAAATATCCCGAATAGCAGCACCTGTCGGCGATGTAACTACCCCGATCGTTTTTGGAAACTCAGGCAATTCTTTTTTATGCGCCGCATCAAATAAACCTGCTTCAGAAAGTCTTTTTTTCAGCGCTTCAAATTCCTGTCTTAATTTTCCGAGACCGGCTTCTTCAAGATGCTCCACAATTAATTGAAATTCCCCGCGCCCTTCATAAAGACTCACCCGCGCTTTGACTAAAACATGCATCCCATCTTTTAACGAAAATCCGAGCTTGCGATTATTCAATTTAAACATCGCGCAGCGAACTTGTGAGAGAGGGTCTTTTAATGAGAAATACCAATGCCCAGAATTCGGCGCGGCAAAATTGGAAACTTCTCCTTCAATCCAAATAATTTGAAAATGGTCTTCCAGTAAAAACCGAGCTTCCTGATTCAACCGGCTCACGGTATAAATTTCACTGGATTGGCTAATGTCTATGGTTTCCACAAAAATTCCCCCAACTGCCTAAAAAACGTGTATAATGCCTCGTTAATTTTAACCTAACACTGTGGGGAAAATTAACATGCGACTGGTCCAAGATGCACTAACTTTCGATGATGTTTTGTTATTACCTGCTGAATCGTCCGTTTTGCCCAAAGATGTTGATTTAAAAACAAAAATTACCTCAACTATTCAGCTTTCGATCCCCCTATTGTCCGCAGCAATGGACACTGTTACCGAGTCACGCCTGGCAATCGCCATGGCCCAAGAGGGTGGCATGGGCATTATTCATAAAAATATGCCGATCGAAAAACAGGCCGCTGAAGTTAAAAAAGTGAAAAAATTTGAAAGTGGGGTAGTAAAAGACCCGGTTACGGTTTCCCCTAAAACCAGTGTGCGAGAGGTTTTAGATATTATTAAAGCCTTTAATTTTCATGCCTTGCCAGTGGTTGAAGAAAATCAACAATTAGTGGGAATAGTCACAAGCCGCGATTTACGATTTGAAACCCATCTCGATCAACCCGTCACGAATATCATGACACCTAAAGAACGTTTAATTACAGTCAAAGAAGGCGCCGACCGGGAACTCGTTCGTTCACTTTTACATAAACATCGAATCGAAAAAGTGTTAGTGATTAACGATGATTTTCAATTGCGCGGGATGATTACGGTTAAAGATATTTTAAAAGAAAAAGAAAAACCGTTTGCATCAAAAGATCATCTAGGTCAATTGCGAGTAGGCGCCGCAGTTGGAACGGGTGCCGAATCAGATGAGCGCATCAAAGCATTAATTGCAGCCGGTGTAGATATTTTAGTAGTGGATACTGCACACGGTCATTCAAAAGGCGTCATCGATCGCGTGCGCTGGATTAAAAAACATTTTGCTCATATTCCCGTGATTGCTGGAAATATCGCAACGGCCACAGCAGCAAAAGCTTTAGCCGATGCCGGTGTCGATGCTGTCAAAGTTGGAATTGGTCCAGGATCCATTTGCACAACTCGAATTGTAACAGGCGTCGGCGTTCCGCAAATTACTGCGATTGCAAACGTGAGCGCGGCATTACGTGAAACGGATGTCACTGTCATTGCCGATGGTGGAATTCGTTATTCAGGCGATGTTTGCAAAGCAATTGCAGCAGGCGCCAATGCTGTCATGATCGGCGGATTGTTTGCAGGAACCGAAGAAGCACCCGGTGAAGTGGAACTCTATCACGGCCGTTCGTACAAAGCTTATCGCGGCATGGGATCCATTGGTGCCATGGGTCAGCGTCACGGCTCAAGTGATCGATATTTTCAAGATGCCAATGTCGATAAATTAGTTCCAGAAGGCATCGAAGGACGCGTGCCATACAAAGGCAGCTTAGTGACGATCATCAATCAATTAATTGGCGGCTTGCGTTCTGGAATGGGTTACACTGGATGCGCGGATATTCACGCCATGCGCACTAAAGCAGAATTTGTTCGTATCACGAGTTCCGGTGTGCGCGAAAGTCATGTACACGATGTGCAAATTACCAAAGAAGCCCCCAATTACCAAGTTGACGAGACTTTTTTTAAATGACCATGGACATTCATTCACATAAAATTTTGATTTTGGATTTTGGGTCGCAATACACTCAATTGATTGCGCGGCGAGTGCGGGAAATTGGGGTTTATTGTGAAATTTATCCGTTCAATGTGACGGAAGATGAAATCAAAAAATTCGCTCCATGCGGGATTATTTTATCGGGCGGTCCTGAAAGTGTGATTGAAAAAACCACGCCCCGTGCGCCGCAAATCGTTTTTGAATTAGGTTGTCCTGTGTTAGGGATTTGTTATGGCATGCAAACCATGGCAGAACAATTAGGCGGCAAGGTGGTAAAAGGGGTGCACCGCGAATTTGGTTATGCGAAAGTTGCTATTGAAAACCCTTTAAGTTTATTAAAAAACATCGAAGATTCACCCTCCATTCTAGATGTCTGGATGAGTCACGGCGATCAAGTTGAAACAATGCCGATTGGATTTTCATTATTAGCATCCACTCAAAATTGTTCTGTCGTTGGCATGGGCAATGATCAAAAGAAATTTTATGGCTTGCAATTTCATCCGGAAGTGTCGCACACCAAACAGGGTAAGGCAATTTTAGAACGTTTTGTACTGGATATTTGTCAATGTGAGCCCAATTGGACGACAAAAAATATTATTCAAGAATCCATTGAAACCATTCAAAAGCAAGTGGGCAACGATCATGTTATTTTGGGTTTGTCGGGCGGTGTTGATTCTTCAGTCGTTGCCGCTTTATTGCATCAAGCAATAGGCGATCAACTGACCTGTGTTTTTGTCGATACTGGCTTATTGCGTTTAAATGAAGTCGAAGAAGTACAAACTATTTTTGCGAAACATCTTGGCATTCATTTGATTACTGTGAATGCAGCAGAAAAATTTTATGCGGCTCTTTCAGGCGAAAATGATCCTGAAAAAAAGCGCAAAATCATCGGAAAATTATTCATTGATGTATTTGATGAAGAATCTAAAAAAATTAAAAATGCTAAATGGCTGGCGCAAGGAACCATTTATCCTGATGTGATTGAATCCGCAGCAAGCCGAACAGGCAAAGCGCATGTCATTAAATCACACCATAATGTCGGTGGTTTGCCCGAAAAAATGAATTTAAAATTACTGGAACCCTTGCGTGAATTGTTTAAAGACGAAGTAAGGAAAATCGGCGTTGAATTGGGCTTGCCGCATCATTTAGTGTATCGTCATCCTTTTCCAGGCCCAGGCCTCGCTGTCCGCATTTTAGGGGAAGTCAAAAAAGAATTTGCGGATACGTTACGTTTGGCCGATGCGATTTTTATCGAAGAATTACACAAACAGGATTTATATTATCGCGCAAGCCAGGCGTTTGCTGTGTTTTTGCCGATTAAATCAGTGGGGGTAGTGGGTGATGCGCGACATTACGAACATGTAATTACCTTGCGTGCAGTTGAAACGATTGATTTTATGACAGCGCATATAATGCGGTTCCCGCATGAATTCTTAGAACACGTTGCCAATCGCATCGTGAACGAAGTCCGCGGAATTTCGCGAGTGGTTTATGATATTTCTGGGAAACCACCAGCAACGATTGAGTGGGAATAATTTGTCATTGCGAGCCGTCGTAGACGGCGAAGCAATCTCCAAAAGATTGCTTCGTCACAAAAAGCGCTCCTCGCAATGACGTTGATAATAGGTATTGTATGTTCACTGAAACCGATCATTACTTTATGCAACAAGCGATCTTGCTCGCGAATGCAGCCGCGAAAAACCAAGAAGTTCCCGTTGGCGCCATCTTGGTTTTTGAAAATAAAATCATCGGCGAAGGATACAATCAACCCATTTCGCAAAATGATCCCAGTGCTCATGCTGAAATGGTTGCCCTACGAAATGGCGCAAAACTTTTAAATAATTATCGCCTTCCTGAAACCACTTTATATGTCACACTCGAACCTTGCATCATGTGCATAGGCGCCTTAATTCATGCGCGAGTGAAACGGCTTGTTTTTGGTGCGCACGACCTAAAAACCGGTGCCGTCGAGAGTGTTTTTCAAATGGGTAATACTGAAAAATTAAACCATCGAATTGAATGCCAAAGCGGGCTTCTAGCCAAACAATGCGGTGAAATATTGACCCATTTCTTTCAAGCGAGACGTTCCGAAGCAAAAAGTGTTCAAAAAACAACCTATTGATGATTGCGAGCCAGTACATATTAATCTAGACTGGTATTAAGCCTTAACATTTTCCTAATAGTTGGTGTCAACGTGAGTAGCGTGAAACAAACATACATGCGATGTGTGTCATTTTGCACAGCCAGTGCCTATGATTTAACAGGTCTTGCCAATTCGTTTAAACGTAAAAGTCACTACATCGTCAGACAATCTCGCGATGTGCTTCATGTCACCAATTTAAAAAAAATGGCGGATATTTTCTTTTTTAGCCACGGTTGTTTTGTTTGCTGGGGATTGAAAAAACCGCAGGAACAAAAATTGTTAGAGCATGTGAAAGAATTTTCAATTGGGCCGATTTCGACGATTCAAACCGACCATTTTTGTTTTCGTTTTGGTGAAGAAACTTCAATTGATTCACACGAGCGATTCAAAGTGGATGTGATTACACTGGATTCCGATAATCCACAAGTTAAACTGGCGATTTCTTACGGTCTTGCGCAATCCATTAAATTAGAAGCGTTTGAAGACGCGATTCAAGAAACCATCAAGAAAAATAGTTCACTGCCCGAAGACTTTGCAAACAAAGGCATTGTTTCATTATCTCGACGGTCACTTTTTCAGCGCGTCGGTGAAATTTTTATTGCGCGCAGTTCCATCAATTTAAGCATTGAATATCTCGATGTACCTGAATTTTTTTGGCGAAATTCTAATCTCGAGCCTTTTTACATGATGACAAAAAAATTTCTGGATATTCCAAGCCGTGTTATGGCGCTTAATCAAAAATTAGATGTTTTGCAAGAACTGCTTCACATCTTAAATAGTCAGGTCCAACATAGACATTCCAGTATGCTGGAAACCATCATCATTGTTTTAATCGTCGTTGAAATTGTGATTAGTTTGTTTCAGTTTCACTTATGGTGAATATATTACGTCATTGCGAGGCCTGTTTTTTAGGCCGAAGCAATCTCTAAAAGATTGCTTCACCGCCTATCGACGGCTCGCAATGACGTTAATAAAAGAATTAATCTCTGCACAAATAAATTCCATCGCATAAAACTTCACTCGTTCACCGCGTCCGCGATAGGGAATTTTCTTTTCGATTTTTTTATTATTTTTTGTGAATAAAATTTCAAGATGAGTCAATTCGGTGTCTTCGCCATTCCAATATTCTTTTAACCCGCGAATAATAATATCAGCTGAATTGTCAGAGGAAAAAGTAAGGTGAGAATTATTTTTGGGTGTTGCAAGCGTGCTTTCGAGTAATCCATGTGTCGCTAGGTCATTCACTTTCACAACAAAATTAATTTTTTCCAGTTCTTTTCTAAGCTCGGCAGAAGCCGTTTGATTGCCATGACTAATGAGATAGGGTGCAATTGCATTTTTAATCAAGGGTAAAAGCGTTTCAAAATCTTTTTGGTTGCTGGAATATAATTTAAATTCAATATACGGAAACGCTAGACGATATCCCGTCATGCAATCATACGGTTTAGCTATTTTATCTAATTCATCCGCAATCATGCTTTCGCCAATACCAAATAAAAGCCAGGACTGAAAATATAAAATTTTCTGGAATCCGGATTTTTTAAGCAAGGGTAAAACAGTGTTATCAATCATGGGTAAGCATTCAAATGGCGGTCCCGGCAGCATAAAAATGAGCTGTTCCGGAGTCTGAAGATAACAACCTGCGGCTGTTCCCGATGGATTTGAAATCAGAACCGATCCCTCTGGAAATAATGCCTGTTGGCGATTGCTCTCTGGCGGTTCACCTTTGTAACCCAACAATTTAAATCGCTCGCAAATCGCATGCCAGACTTCTTCGTGGAAAACCAGCGGGCGATTAATGACTTTGCTTAACGCATACCGGGTTAAATCATCCGAAGTGGGCCCGAGGCCTCCTGTGATAATCAGCGCGCGATGATTTTTCAACAAAAAATTCATGGTTAATTCGATCTGATCAATATGATCAGAAACCGCCATGTGCAAACCCGGCTGCATGCCGGCAGAAAAAAGTTTTTGCGCAATGATTTGAGCGTTCGAATTTAAAATATCACCATTGATGATTTCATCACCGGTGGCCAGTAGCGCAATTTTATTGGTTGTAGCAAGTGTGTCTCGTGACATGCAAGAGATTATAAGGTATTCGTTCAGATTTGGCGATGGGGATAAAACGCTTCTCTCACGAAGTGAGAGAAGCAATTTAAGAGATTATTCTGATTTGTCTTTACTAGCAGCGGGTTCTTCTGAATTTTCAACTTCCATTTTGCTGTTAGAAGCCAATTTTTCTTTAATACGAGCCGCTTTACCACTTAAGTCACGCATGTAGTAAAGTTTAGCGCGGCGAACATCACCACGGCGTTTTAATTCAACGTTATCAATCATTGGGCTGTAGGTTTGGAATACGCGCTCAACGCCAACACCGTGCGAAATTTTGCGAACGGTGAAAGAAGAATTCAAGCCGCGGCTGCGTTTAGCAATCACCACACCTTCGTAAGACTGCAAACGGACGCGTTCGCCTTCTTTTACTTTGACTTGCACAATGACGGTGTCGCCGGGTGCAAAATCGGGCAATGCCTTGCTATTTTGCATTTGTTCGGTTTCGAGCATTTGAATGACTTTGTTCATGGTATTTCCTCAACCTTAATAACTATTTCGTTTCTTTGATAAACTCCATCAATAATTCCAATTGATGGCGATCTAAATTCATCTTTTGTAACAAATCCGGGCGTTTCATCCAGGTCTTGCCGAGTGATTGTTTTAACCGCCAGCGTTCGATTGCGGCATGGTTCCCACTCAATAACACATCCGGTACGACCATTCCATTAAACTCTTCAGGCCGCGTATACTGAGGATATTCCAGCAATCCCGTGGTCAGCGAATCATTCGCCGCCGAATCCTCATGTCCTAAGGCGCCCGGTATCAGTCTAGTGACCGCATCGATCATGATCAGGGCGGGTAATTCACCGCCAGATAACACATAATCGCCGATCGACCATTCTTCATCGATTTCTGATTGCAGCAGGCGTTCATCAATGCCTTCGTATCGGCCGCAAATCAGGATCACATTGTCTTGCTTTAAAAAACTTTCTGCCGCTTGCTGATTAAACATCTTGCCCTGTGGCGTTAGATGAATAACCTTGGCTTTGGCCGGTGCTGCGCTTTTTGCTGCACGGATGGCATCTTGTAACGGTTGCGCCATCATCACCATTCCGGGTCCGCCGCCATAAGGACGGTCATCGACATTCCGGTATTTATTCTGTGTGAAATCCCTAGGGTTCCAACACGTCACGCTAACTAATTTTTCGTCTATCGCGCGGCCAGTGACGCCAAAGCGCAATGTTTCAATCATTTCTGGAAAAAGAGTGACTATACCAAACCACACTTAAATTTCATCCCAATTAACGTATATTTTGCTTTCCGCCAAATCGACACGAGTGACGACTTGACCGGGTAAATAAGGGATAGCTTGTTCTTTTTCGCCTTTTACGACCAATACATCATTTGACCCTGTCGCGATTAAATAACTCACTTTGCCTAATGTTTTCCCGTGCTGGTCAATGACGGTCAAACCTTTTAAATCGCTCCAGTAATATTCATCTTTTTCTAATACGGGCAGTTCTGATCTTAAAATTGCCAATTTTTTGCCACTTAACAGGCGGGCTTTTTCAGGGGTATGAATGCCTGAAAATTTGACAATAACGCCTTTGCCGTATTGCTGGCTGGCTTCCAGTTCAATGGTTCGCCAGCCGTCTTTATCTTCAATATACCAAGGGCTGTAATCCAGTATATTGGCTGCCACTTCAGTATAAGACAGGATTTTCAGCCATCCTTTGACGCCGTAGGTCGAGCCTACTTTACCTACTAGAATATAATCGGTATTCGTCATGGGCAGAAAATGACCTATTAAGCAGCCGCGGTGGTTCCCGTCGTTTCTGCTGTTTTTTCATAGGTTTTGATCAGCTGTTTAACGCGATCAGAAGGTTGTGCACCCTGTGAAATCCAGTACTGAATACGTTCAAAATTCATGTGTAAACGGACGTCTTTGCCAGCCGCAATCGGGTTAAAATAGCCCAAGCGTTCAATGCAACGGCCATCGCGAGCACGGCGTTTGTCAGCCGCAACAATTGTATAAAAAGGGCGTTTATTGACGCCGCTTCGTGATAAGCGAATTACTACCATTCGTAAAGCTTCCCAATATAGTGTTATAGATGAAGGTCACGGATTATACGCGGTTTTTGGGGAGTTGCAAATAACTTCGGGGCGGAAAAAATGTCTTTTTTTAATAAAGATTATTGGTCTGGGTCCTGTCAGTATAGTGTTTTTTTGCGTGCGAGCACGCAAAAAAACACTATACTGCCACCCCGTTTTTTATATTAAAAAAAGACATTTTTTCCGCCCCGAAGTTATTTGCAAAGAGAGGGTGGTGATTTCAGGCCGAAGGCCGTAAGAGAATAGCCCAGGCTAAGGGCGCGCTCTTTGCGCCCGCCGGCCTGGGTGTGTGGAATTGTCGATGAGGTAAGCGCTGAAAGCGCGTAACAGGGTTGTTAGCCCATCGGCGGAAGGCCGCCGCCCATGCCGCCGAAGCCGCCTGGGAGCTTGCCTTGTAGGCCGCGCATCATTTTCATCATGCCGCCGCCTTTGAATTTTTTCAGCATTTTTTGCATGATGATGAATTGTTTTAAAAGACGGTTGACGGCTTGAATATCCGTGCCGGAACCCATGGCGATGCGGCGTTTGCGGGAGCCTTTGATTAAATCGGGGAAACGGCGTTCTTTGGGGGTCATAGAATTGATGATGGCTTCGATTTCGACCAGCATTTTGTCGTTGATTTTGTCTTTGGCAGCGGCGGGGATTGCGCCCATGCCGGGCAATTTATTCATGATGCCCATGATGCCGCCCATTTTGGTGACTTGTTTTAATTGGTCGCGGAAATCTTCCAAATCAAACGTTTTGCCTTTTTTGATTTTTTTCGCGAGTTTTTCGGCTTTTTCGCGGTCAATGTTGCGTTCGACATCTTCAACCAATGACAGAACATCACCCATGCCCAAAATGCGAGAAGCAATCCGATCCGGATAAAAAGGTTCGAGCGCATCGATTTTTTCGCCGACACCAATAAACTTAATGGGTTTGCCAGTGATTTGACGAATGGAAAGAGCAGCACCACCACGTGCATCGCCATCGGTTTTGGTAAGAACGACACCAGTTAAGGGCAGGGCATCGTTAAAGGCTTTCGCAGTATTCGCAGCATCTTGGCCGGTCATGCTGTCGACCACAAATAAAGTTTCGATGGGTTGAATTGCTCCGTGCAAGCGCTTAATTTCATCCATCATTTCATTATCAATATGCAAGCGGCCGGCGGTGTCGATGATGACGACGTCGACTAATTTGGATTTGGCAGCTTGAATCGCATCGCGTGCAATCACAACGGGATCTTGGTTTTCATGACTTGGAAAAAAATCCACATCGACGGTTTTAGCCAGTGTTTCTAGCTGTTTGATCGCAGCAGGACGATAAACGTCGGCGCTGGTTACCATCACGGATTTTTTCTGTTGTTTCAGCCAGCGAGCGAGTTTTGCAACGGTTGTGGTTTTTCCCGAACCCTGTAAACCCGCCATTAAAATAATAGCAGGCGGCTGAGTGGTCAGATTGAGTGAATCGCAATGCTCGCCCATTAATAAAACCAGTTCATCGTGAACCAGTTTAATCAGTGCTTGGCCTGGCGTTAGACTTTCTAGAATTTCCACGCCCACCGCTTTGGTCTTAATGTGTTCGATAAATTCCTTTACGACGGGCAACGCAACGTCTGCTTCAAGCAACGCCATACGAATATCGCGTAATGTTTCTTCGATATTTTCAGGGGTTAATCGCCCGCGGCCGCTTAAATTTTTTAATACCCGTGTTAATCGTTCTGAAAGATTGGAAAACATATATTCACACTCAAGAATGCCCAAAAATGGCAATGAGTATACCGGAAGTTTCGTTTATAGATCAAATGTTTCAGCTTGCGGAGCGGGTTCCGGTGCAGGTGTTTTTTGTGGATCCAAAAGTGGTTTAGCAAACATCCCAGCCTCGCTCGGTCGGGAACAACATTTTCGAAATTGATTAGCAATAGTGGTCCCGCACCAGGATAAAGTTGTTCCAAGCTGTGAAAGACGACTACAAGCGCTATCTTTTAGCATGCTCGCGCCTGCTTTTATTTTTTCACCAATAGGGGATGCCACCCTTTGTACTTTCGGATAAAAAATAAAGCTGTAATAAAGCAACAAATGAAAACTATAAGAAATAATAAGCGGATTAATGGCCCAAGTTTTGGTCGTGTCATCGGATGTAATATCCTGATAGTTTTCTTGTGTTAATTGTCGCTCAACAAAACTCAATGTGCCGGCCATGACGGTCGTCACTAATCCAAAACTGAATATTTCACTTAAATGCGGATAACGCCCATCGGGTTTCGGTATTTTCCTAATAAAAGTTAAAAACCGGTCCATTTCATGCATAATCATTTCCTGGTTATAACAAAAATCGGTTAATCCTTTAGGAAAATTTAAAAAAATTAATACAAGACACTTTCCGGCAGTAGAAGTGACTCCGAAATAAGCTGTCGAAGTTGCAAAGGCGAATAACATAGCACCCGCTGAACCTGGAATTCTAACAATCAAACTCAATCCTTCATGCGCTTTGCAATATTTTTTTCTTTGATTAGAAAAAAATTTTATTACCGTATCAAAAAACCGAAATCCCTCGCTAAATACAAAAGCAGTATTTCCGGCAAATGCACAAATTCTTGCGAGTAAAATGGGATACGGAATATGGGAGGGTATCTGTGTTTGATTATCATCTGCAGCAAAACTGAGTGAGTTAATTATTTCATTCGTTAAGCTAATCAGAAGCACAGCGGACCCTGTAATTACAATGCATCGTAATGCGCCGGGAGATAATCCACCTTGTTTCCATTCATTCGGTAATTTTCGATTAACAATCATGCTAACGGTAGTTTTGATGCCATGAGCAGTATTCGAAATATCAAAAATCGCGCTTGCAGCCCCGAACCCTTTGATAACAATTTGAGGACCCAGCGTATTTGGCAAGAAAGCCAATCTAGAAAAATTGAGCGGCAAAATATTGATGGAGCTCGGCGAACACCTTAATCCATCTTCAATTTCACTGACATAATTAAAACCAATAGCACCGGCAAGGGCCACAATAATGATGCCGTTGCCGATATAAATAATTTTATCGCGTGTTTCATGTTTGTTGACCGTACATGAAAGAACGATAGATTGTTCTGTTACGGGTTCATCCACAGGATGATATGCGAAGGCTCTGCCATTCATGTTAATCACCTTTTAAAATGATTAATAACCCATCATGACATCCTTGGATGGCTCTTGAAGGCGTGTATGATAGGGTAAAAATCAGGTAAACTAAAGCTCTAATATATGGGGTTCAAACTTGAGTCATTTTCAAATTACATTGTTTATTGTGGCGCTGGTGTTTTTGATCCTGTTTTCTGCCTTTTTTTCAGCAGCAGAAACAGGGCTTATGGCGATGAATCGCTATCGCTTGCGTCATCGCGCCCGAATGAAAAAACGGTCTGCGCTACTCATCTTAAAATTACTGAAACGTCCTGATCGTTTGCTCGGTACGATTTTGATTGGCAATAATTGCGCGAATATTATTGCATCGGCTTTGGCGACATTATTAACGGCGCATTTGTTTGGCGAAAAGGCCGTGATCATTTCTACGGTATTATTAGCCATTGTTATTATCATTTTTGCTGAAGTAGCGCCTAAAACACTGGCGGCTCTCCATCCGGATCGCATTGCTTATTGGGTTGCGATTCCGGTGCGGATCTTGTTATTAATTTTTTATCCTATTATCTGGCTTTTGAATGGTGTTTCAAACGGGTTATTACGGTTATTTGGAGTCAAGCTGACGCGTCAAACGAATGAACCATTAACGCGGGAAGAATTGCGGAGCCTAGTCTATGAAACGTCCGGCCGTTTTGCAAGTCAATATCAACCGATGTTACTCGGAATTTTAGATTTAAATAAAATGATCGTCGAAGATGTGATGATTCCGGTTCATGAAGTCGCTGCCATTGATATTGAATCAAAGTGGGAAACAATTAAAAAACAAATTGAACACTGCAAACATGATTGGCTGCCTGTTTATCGTGAAAACATCAATCAAATTTTGGGGACGCTGCACATTCGAGAATTACTGAATAAATCGCTGGATAAAACCATCGATAAGGATATGATCCTTGCGACGTTACATGAACCCTACTTTATTCCCGAAGCAACGCCGCTTAATATTCAACTGATAAATTTTAAACGTGAACGAAAAAATCAGGCATTGGTAGTTGATGAATACGGCGAAATTCGCGGTTTAGTCACCATGGTTGATATTTTAGAAGAAATCGTTGGCGAATTTACCACGACTGTCACGTCAACCAAAGTCATTGAACGCCAAAATGATGGCAGTTATCTCGTCGAAGGGGCGGTCACCATTCGTGAATTGAATCGGGCGACGCAATGGAATTTGCCAACCAAAGGGCCTCGCACATTAAATGGTTTAATTACAGAAAGTCTGGAAGCCATTCCTCAACCTGGTATTTCACTTAAAATTTCTGATCACCCTATCGAAATTGTAGAGGTAAAAGAAAAACGGGTGAGAATGGCGCGAGTCTTTCCAAAAGAATCGAGCTAACGAATAATCAGCGCGGCAACCACGTGACGATCTTCTGCTGTGAGTGCATTATAAGTTCGACAAGCAGCGCGGGTATCCATGATTTCAACGCCGATGCCGTAATTGATTAAATCACCATAAATTTCGATATCCGGAAAATGCAAAACCGTGCCCGTCCCGATCAATAAAATAGCCGGTTTCATCTCAACAATCGGCGACAAATCGGCAGTCGTTAAATCCGAAATTGTTTCAGGCCGCCAATTTTCGATGAGTTTATCACTTGCAACAATAATGCTCTTTGTATAGGTTTGATTGTTGATTTGAATAACGCCGGGCTTATAGCCTCTTATTTGAAATTTGGCATTATTTGAATCAAGTGAAAGTGTCATAAATACCCCAAACGTGCCACTTATTTTGATGATAATTATGGTACCATAAAAAAATTTTCTGACGAGTTGAATTATGAATGATTTTGCCCGTTTAAAACGCTTGCCGCCCTATGTCTTCAGCATCATGGAGCAGCTAAAAACTGAGAAAAAAAAGTCTGGCGCGCCTGTTTTTGATTTTGGCATGGGGAATCCCGATCAACCGACGGCACCGCATATTATTGATGCCTTGCGCGAAGCATGTCTTGATCCTGCGACCCATCGCTATGCGCCGACCCGAGGTATTTTGCCGTTACGAAAAAGCATCTGCGATTGGTATCGCAACCGATTTCATGTCGACCTCGATCCAGAACAAGAAGCGATTGTGACTATCGGTTCCAAAGAGGGGCTAGCGCATTTAGCCATGGCGACCACCGCCGAAGAAGACACGGTTTTAGTACCGAATCCTTGTTATCCCGTGCATCAATTTGGTTTTGTCATGGCAGATGCGAAAATCCAGCATATTCCATTATTGCCACAAATTGATTTTATTGAGGTGTTGCGAAAATCCATCGATGCCGCCTTTCCGCGCCCAAAAATGTTAATTTTAAATTTTCCAGCCAATCCTACAACGCAATGCGTCGATCTCGCTTTTTTTACCAAAATTATTAACATCGCCAAAGAATATAATATCTGGGTGGTGCACGATTTAGCCTATGCCGATATTGTATACGATGGATATAAAGCGCCTTCTATTTTGCAAGTCCCCGGCGCCAAAGAAATTGCGATTGAATCGTACACACTTTCAAAAAGTTACAACATGGCCGGCTGGCGTATTGGATTTATGTGCGGAAATTCCGAATTAGTGACAGCGCTCGCGCGCATTAAATCTTACCTGGATTATGGCTCTTTTGCTGCCGTTCAAATGGCAGCCATTGCTGCATTATCGGGCCCACAAGATTGTGTAAAAGAAACCTGTTCCATTTATCAAAAACGCCGCGATGTCTTGTGCAAAGGTTTAAATGAAGCGGGCTGGGCAGTGGATGTGCCGGAAGCTACCATGTTTGTTTGGGCCAAAATTCCAGAACCGTTTCAACATCTCGGTTCATTTGAATTTTCCAAATTATTATTGCAGGAAGCTGATGTCGTTGTTTCACCTGGAATTGGTTTTGGCGAATACGGCAATCATTATGTCAGAATCAGTCTCATTGAAAACGAACGCCGCATCGGAGATGCTTTGCAACGCATTCAGCATTTTATGCGCGGTGATTTTTCTATTCCAAAACGTATTGAATTTGAGGTGCCAGCATGAACCCAGAGTTAAAACATTTTTTACCTTTTAAAAGCGTCGCGATCGCATTATTATTCAGCATTCTTTTTGGGCCGCTCGGTGTGCTTTATTCCACGGTATCAGGCGGAATTGTGATGATAGTGATCGGTTTCATTGTGATTTGTGACAAATTTATGGTGCCGCTGGTTTTAGTTTGGCTTTTGTCTTGCATCGTAAGCGTCATAGCGGTCAATCGCTACAACAAAAGAATTTGGCTAGAACGTAACAAATCGAATTAATTGATAAAAAAAGAAAAGGATGTCCAGTGAAAAAAAAAATAATAAGACGTCAAAGCGACAATACCCATTTTGATCATCCATTGCATCCTGTTTTACAGCGTATTTATCGCTCGCGGGGCATTCAATCGATTGCAGAGCTCGAACATCAATTAGAAAAATTACTGCCTTTTCAGGATTTATTAAATATTGATAAAGCCGTCGCGTGTCTTGCTGAATCATTAATGTGTCAGGAAAACATTCTGATCGTCGGCGATTTTGATGCGGATGGTGCAACGAGTACCGCAGTGGCGGTGCGTGCATTAAAAAGTTTTGGCGCAGAAAAAGTCGGATTTTTAGTTCCCAACCGTTTTGCATTTGGTTATGGACTCACGCCAGAATTAGTGAACGTTGCAAAAGATCTGGATCCCGCACTGATTGTGACAGTGGATAATGGTATTTCCAATCATGCCGGTGTGAAAGCCGCAAAAGACGCAGGGATTAAAGTCGTTATAACCGATCACCATTTAGCAGCCGAAACGCTGCCTGAGGCCGATGCCATTGTAAACCCCAATCAACCCGGCGATCGATTTTCCAGTAAAAATATTGCAGGCGTTGGCGTTATTTTTTATGTGATGCTGGCTTTGCGACGCTATTTATTAGAAAAAAAATGGTTTCAGGAAAAAAATATCGCTGAACCTAATATGTCGCGCTTGCTGGATATTGTGGCTCTCGGCACAGTCGCCGATGTCGTGCCACTCGATCACAATAATCGCATTTTAGTTTCACAAGGATTGCGGCGAATTCGCGCCGGACTTTGTGTGCCTGGCATTACAGCCCTGTTAGAAATTGCTAATCGTAATCAACCGCGACTGATTGCAAGTGATTTGGGTTTTGCAGTCGCTCCGCGTTTGAATGCAGCGGGACGGTTGGAAGATATGTCGGTTGGCATCGAATGTCTTTTAACAGACAGTTTGCCTGAGGCGCGCGAATTAGCCAAACGTCTGGATCTTTTAAACGAAGAACGTCGCGTGATCGAACAAGACATGCAAGAACAAGCGTTTGCTGTTTTAAAAAAACTTCAGCCCGAACAAAAAAATCTGCCGCACGGTATCTGTTTATTCGAAGAAGAATGGCATCCGGGTGTAATAGGAATTGTCGCAGCACGTGTCAAAGATCGTGTGCATAGACCCGTGATTGCTTTTGCATTGAGTGATAATAATGAATTAAAAGGCTCCGCTCGCTCAATTCCCGGTGTGCATATTCGAGATGTGTTAGCCGATATTGCGACAAAATATCCTGCGCTAATTTCAAAATTTGGCGGTCATGCGATGGCGGCCGGATTGACTGTACCGCGAGCTTCGTTCGAGCATTTTTCCAAAGCTTTTTCTGATTCGGTTTCCGCAAAAATGAATGACGATATGTTAAATCACGTGATTCAGAGTGATGGCGAATTACAAGATCAGGAATTAACACTGGAATTAGCCGAGACCTTGCGCGAAGCAGGGCCGTGGGGCCAATCGTTTCCAGAACCCTTATTTGATGGTGTATTTGAGGTGATTGAGCAAAGACTGGTCGGAAGAAAACATTTAAAACTGGTTTTATCCAAAGATAATAAATTAATTGATGCGATTGCCTTCAATATTGATGTGAATGAATGGCCGAACTATCGTTGTAAGCAGGTCAATATTGCCTACCGCATGGATGTAAATGAATTTCGCGGCAAACGCAGTGTACAATTGATAGTAGAACATCTGGAAATTGCGTAATATAGTATAAGGACAAAAAGGAAAGGCCATGCGTTTTCTAATCAAATTATTGATTGTGCTATTGATCCTCTTCGGTGTGTCCGCGATTTGTTTGCCACCGCTGGTTGGATTAGGTATCCAGAAATACGCAGCTTACACTTCTTTTTTAAATAATGGCGACATCCAGGTCATCGATTATCAACGCAATTGGTATACTTCCGATGTGACCTTTCGAGTGAAATTGATTAATCAAGATCTTGCTACTTCACTCGAACAATTTGGTGTTCCTAAAAATAATCTTCCCAATAATCTGCAAGTGATCGTTAAGGCCCATATTTTGCATGGCCCAATTTTTTCAGAACCGAGTCGTGCGCCCTTCCGTTGGGGTTGGGCATTTATCGACAGAAAAATGATTATCCCGCCGGAATCGCAAAGCCTTTTTGCACAATACGGATTTAACGATTCAACAATCAAGATGAGTCAAAGCTATATCGATCTTTTGGGTCGTTACGAAGACAGTTTTGAAGTGGGAAATGTTTTCTTAGCTCTACCGAATAATGCACGTATGAGCGTGGGAGATGCCAGTGGATCGTTTTGGCATTGGCCTCTTTCAACGCGTTTCCAAGGTCTTGCGAAAGTAAACAATTTTTCCTTAGAAAATGACATGACACATCTTGCGATGTCTCGCGGCGTTTTTTCGTTTGATATGAAAAAAGACCCATCAGGCCTTTGGATTGGGAGTCAGACCGTTTCAGTGCCTGATTTGACCTTGCGTGATCAAAATAATCAAACCATTTTGATCAATGGCCTCAACATGAATGGTTTTCTGGATGTGAATGCGGTCGGTTTATTAGGCGGCGAGCGGCAATTTTCCATTCAGCAAATCAGCATCAATAATCAAGTGATCGGGCCTTTTCAGATGGATCTGGATGTCAATAAGTTGAATGCAAAAGCGATTTCCAATTTGGTTTCCGTTTATGAAGAAACGCTGCGCACCGGTGAAATGTATGAATCACAATTAAAAGATAAATTCATGGCGGCCATTCCGGCTATTGTGACACCGGGCGCTTATTTGCGTTTGAAAAAACTGGATCTCTTAACCCCTCAAGGCAGTCTGCATGCATTTGCACGGATTTATTGGCCCGCTGAAAAATTTACCCGTCCTGATAATTTGCTTGATCTTTTACAAACAGGGCAAGTGCAGGCAACAGTACGAATTTCAAAAACACTTGCGGAAGTGCTTATCCGGTTCTTTGGCGATGTCACCTATATTTATCAAATTCCACCTGACCAGCGCAGCGCTCTCGTTGCATTACAAGATGCCGTACGCATGAATACCGAACAAAATACTTTTTTAATTATGGAATTAATCGATGAAAAAGAAATCGATAAATCCTACGGCCTCGATTTATTAAGTTTAGTAAAAAATGCTGCTCCCATGGCCGATTATTTTGATTACGTTAAAGCTCTCTTAATGCAACGAAAAATTTCTCTTGAAGTCTCTTATCTTCTTGATTGGCAATATATGACGTTAGTCCAGCAATTCGATATATTTTCACAAAACCTACAGCATTCGAAAGAATTAATCGAAGCTGAAATGCACGCCTCCCTCGATAACTTTTTAAAACAAGGTTATGTCACACAAAATCAAACCGAGTATCTCATTAGCATCTCCCGCGAAGGCGGAGTGGTAAAAATCAATGGCAAGCCGATGAATTAGTGCCTCTTTTTAAGTTCGATCTTTCTAATAACATATTGATAAATCAATTAATTTTTTATTTTTATTTAATAATCATTGATCATGATATCATTTTTTGATATCATTAAGGAAAGTGGATAAATGAATAAGACACATCAAAAAACGTTGGAAACTATTTTTCGAAAGCCTGTTCCAAGTAATTTGGAATGGCGAAAGATAGAGGCTTTATTTGAGGCATTAGGAGCGCAGACAATTGAGGGTGCCGGTTCAAGAGTTCGATTTGAACTCCATGGAGTGATTGCTATATTCCACAGGCCGCATCCAAAAAAGGAAGCTAAACACTATCAAGTTAGAGATGCAAAATCATTTCTTGAAAAAGCGGGAGTATTACCATGAATACAATGAGCTATAAAGGTTATGCAGCACGCATAGAATATAGCGATGAAGATGACTGCTTTGTCGGTCATATAGCAGGAATCAATGATGTCATTGGTTTTCATGCGGATTCTGTAGCTAAATTGCATGTTGCTTTTGAAGAGGCTGTTGATGATTATCTTGAGACATGCAAAAAAGCGGGTAAATTACCTCAAAAACCTTATTCAGGACACATCATGCTTCGTGTTCCACCCGAGTTACATGCAAAAGTCGCAATGTTAGCTCAGGCACACGGGAAAAGTCTTAATTCCTGGGTGACGGAATTACTTTCTAGTGCAGATTAAATGGGATTAAATGGGGTCAAATCCGGCTGGCTAAGAATCATTAGTATCAATCAGTTTTTATCAAAATGATTACGCTAGGAAAGGGAGGGCAAAGTGAGATTAATGATATAAAATTAACACGTTATGCCTGTTATCTGATCGCGCAAAATGGTGATCCGTGCCCCACAACTTGACGCAACCTTCATTTTAATGTTATTTTTATCTCTATCTTTTTGGTCAAGTTGTTCTTCATCTTCGTCAGGTTTTTACGTCCATGCTAAAATCATCAATTTTAAATAAAGTACTATTTTCTATATCCATCATTGTTATGCTTTGTTTTGCTGGTGATTTAGCCGCAAAAAGTCTAGGCAATACCGATGAGAAAATTCAAGTCGTAATCCAAAAAAAATCCCAGCGATATAAATAAAAGGGATATTTATCTCAAAAATAATCAAACTGGAAAGCAAAGCTTATTTATGACTATTACGGATGGCCATCAATATTATTATCGCCATGCTGAATACCATAATGGCAATGTTTATGTTGTCCGACGAATAGACAATCGTTTAGATATAAAGAATCCGCAATGGACAAATGAACTTTGGAGGTATTCCCCACAAAAGCCAGGAGTAAAATTGTATACCAGTCAAGGTATAGATTTTAGAGTCTCAGATGACGAGCAATTTATTGCTATTTCTGACCGAGATAAGAATTCTTTAAAAATAACAATCTTGAACAATGAAGGTAAAGCACTTAAATCGTTTCCGTTAGCCGGATTATATAAAGGGAACGATGAAATTACCTATTTAGAGTTACTTTCATGGGCCGATAATATTCTTTGGCTAGATTGCGGAGCAACCGTACAGATTAAATCTATCGTTAAAATAGATGCAGACACTTTCAAAGTCAGCACTTTTGATCTATCAAAACTTGCTGTTTTTATAGATGATTTCACATTAAATCCAATCACCGGAAAAATTACGTTTAGTGATTATCCACCCATCTTTGACGCGGATACGCGAAATGCACTTATTGCGAGCAAGAAAGAGATACATTTATTTGTATATGATTTACAAGCTCGTAAAAAACAAATGATCGCTGTTTCAACGGCTAAACAATTTCATCCGAAATGGGTTGACGATAATACTATCGAATTTGAAAAGTCAGAAAGGCAAGAGCAAAGAGTAAGTGGTTAGCCACGCCTTTTTAGGGACCTGAGATTGATCTTCTTAGTGCTGGTGAAATTGTTTCTCAGGTTAAATTATAAATAAAATTTTGGCGCGCCCAGAGAGATTCGAACTCCCGACCACCTGGTTCGAAGCCAGGTACTCTATCCAGCTGAGCTATGGGCGCGTTTGGAAAGTGCAATATTAGAGGAGTTAGGTTTCCCAGGCAAGCTCGATTAATGTGTCCTTTCGGCACGTCTGCGTGACTTCTGCAACAGCTAACTACTTTCAATAAATATTCATTTCTTAACTAGAAAAGAAAGCGTTCAAAAATCCACCTGAAATTTGAACGCTAAAAACATTAACCTAATCTTGGGATATGGCTAAAAGATTTTGCAGGATTTTTGCTCAAAACCCTATAAGCGAATAAACCTAATAAAATTGCTCCGCCTGCAGCTGTGGTAAGAATTTTTCCTGTAGTCCAACTGTTAGGAGTGGAACCCTCTGCGACGCCTGCTTTTTCCTCACCTGCTTTTTTTTCTGGAGCATGTCTTTCAACTGTGCCATGCTTGGATGCAAATTGTTTTACGCAATCGTCCCAAGCGCTTAGAAACGCTTTCTCTGCCTCCGCTTCAGTTTGCCCACTTATCGGAAATTTCTCAGAAAAACTTCCATATATTTCATTGAACTCCCCATAACCTATATCTATATCACCACAACTTAATGCAATGCTGAATTCAACTTCATTGGCGGCAAGTTCTGGATTAATAGCAACAGTAGTCCTGATGAACTCATTATAAGGTTCATGATCTTTTTCCTTAAAAATTGAACGTAATTCAGTAGGGACGAGAGCTGGAAGATCAGAAAATGAAATGGAAACCTTTCCAGAAGCTTCAAATCGCTTTATCACATATAATGTTGCGGCAAATCTCTTCATCTTTGAACCTCTCGTTTTATAATGACCTTGATCTTATATAATTCAAATCACTTCGGCAAATTTATCGTGTGTGACTTTTCAAAAAAGATCTTTTGATAATGGTGGCAAATATGCTTTATTATCATCAGAGCCATAGCTTGCACCTGCACCAAAAAGATATTATTCGCAATTTAATAGCTGATCAAATTGAATAATTTTTGCAAAATAATCGCTATCTTCCAGTTCTTCATGAATTCCATTCACATGAATTAGTATGGGTCTACAGGAAAAAGATCGGGGTCTTTTTAAACGTGTTATTTTTTCGCTCATATCTTTTATAATGTCTTTTTTTATTTCGTACTTGGAAAATTTAATTTCACAAACATAAAGACAATTAAATTTAGTTTGAATTAAATAATCAATTTGACAACCAGGTTGCCGTTCTGTTTTACGTTGAAAATAAGTTCCGTCTGAAATAATATCGTCAGGCCATATATTGAGTAATTTATGAATCGATCTTCTGTTATTTAACACGAGATTTTCAAATTGCAAACTCATAATTGTATTATATCCCGGGAAATTGATGAGACTTTTCTCTTCAAAAATACCAGACTCTATTTTTCTTTTATTGGGCTCAATATATTTTAAATAAAATCTAAGATAATTATCTGATAAACGAAAATGGCTCAATTTAGATGTTTTTCCATCTTTAATACGCCAGGAAAAATCCCGAGAAATAAAGCCGGCTTTAGTAAGATCATCTAAATAATCGCTTATGTGACCGCTTGCCTCTCTATCTAACTCTTTTGCTATTTGATTGCGATCTGCAGAAGAGTCACCAAGACAAGTAACAATTTTTTTGTATAGGTTACTACGGGATGAGAATAAATCAGAAAATATTTGATCGAACTCATTAAATAGAATACCGCTTTTTTCAAAACAAAGTTGCCTTATATTTTCTTCAGCAGATAGATATGTTTTGATTTCTTCTAGATATCTAGGTATGCCCCCTGTTATAGCTAAAATTTTAAATTTCTCATAGGTAGATAGGGTCGAATGATTATCCCAAAATTTATTACAGTCTGATAAAGATAATTCCGGAAGAGTAAGCGTTAGAGATATTCGGCCCATAAAACCTGTGCTTGAAAGAATATTTTCTTCAATCCAAGAGGAAATAGAGCCACATAAAATTAATATTAGCTTTGGGTTTTGTTTGAAATAATTATCCCATACTGTTTTAAGCTTTCCTAAAAAATCTGGATCTTTTGAACCCATCCATGAAATTTCATCTAAAAGAATTACAACTCTTTCATTTTTTGTGTTTTCGGCAACAAACCATAATAAATCCCACCAATCATTATTATTTTTAGGGAACGTTGTAAAATTTTTTTGGATTTGTTTTAAGAACGCGTCCCGTTGGGATTGCGCGGTGGTTTCTTGTGTTGGCGGCAAACCGGTAAAAGGGTAGAACTTATGATTCTTTGCGAACTCTTCGGCTAGCCTGCTTTTTCCTATCCTGCGACGACCTTTTAATACAATTAAGCTAGCAGAATTTTTTTTAAATGTATTTGTTAATTTGGACAATTCATTTTTTCTACCAATAAAATTCATTTCTTTTATCCAAAATAATAAAAAAGTTATTCTCGTCCGATAATCGACAAATGTCAATTATCGGACGAGATAAATTAATGAACGGCCAAAAACAGGGAGAGTTATGCTGGCTAATTGATAATTATAGGTTTTCTGGCGCGCCCGGAGAGATTCGAACTCCCGACCCCCTAGTTCGTAGCCAGGTACTCTATCCAACTGAGCTACGGGCGCGTATGTAGATAGGAAAGTCGTGTATTAAAGCAATTAATGTTATGAAATTCAAGAATTTTCTTGGGTTTTCAAGAGATTGCTTCGGCACTTCGTGCCTCGCAATGACGGGCAGAGGTTCTTATTGGCGGAGAGAGAGGGATTCGAACCCTCGATGGAGGTTTAAGCCCCCATACTCCCTTAGCAGGGGAGCGCCTTCAGCCTCTCGGCCATCTCTCCAGGAATAGATTGGTAGTGCTGTGGTGATTGTTATTCAGTGTCTTTATCAGCTTCGTCTTTCTTCGCAGGGGTTGCATTTTTTTCCTGCTGAATGCGTTGATAAATTTCTTCACGATGAACAGACACATCTTTCGGTGCGTTAATACCAATGCGGACTTGATTGCCTTTGATACCTAACACGGTCACGATGATATCATCACCTATGATTAATGTTTCACCCACACGTCGCGTTAAAATGAGCATTTTTTATATCTCCTTGTTGATTACCATTTTACTTCCTAGTACACATTTTGCGTTACACACTAACCAAAGTCAGCAATGGTAAACAATATGATATACAGGTGTAAATATAGTTATTAAAATATATTTTTCAAATATCCTTTACTTTACGTTTCCATGAAGTCTTGATGTGTTTCGACCGATAATTTATCGAGACCGAACGCTTCGTGTACAGCGCGTACACCGCGTTCAAGACTATCTTCATCAATCACGACGGAAATTTTAATTTCAGACGTCGTGATCATTTGAATATTGATATTCGCATTGCCTAAAGCACGAAACATATTGCTGGCGACACCCGCATGAGAGCGCATACCGATGCCCACCAGTGATAATTTAGCCACTTTGGGATTGGTTTTTGGTGAAAGAGCGCCGAGTTCGGCGGCGAGCGTTTCGACAATTTTTAAGGCTTTTGGAAAATCTTTTCGTTGTACAGTAAAAGTGAAATCGGTTTTGTCTTGATCGGATGCATTTTGCGCGATCATGTCGATTTCAATTTGGGCATCGCTGATTTTTCCGAGTATTTGACCTTCGATGCCGGCGCGATTCGGTACGGCAGAAAGCGCGATGAGGGATTCTTCACGGCTGAAGGCGATACCGGATACCAAACGTTTTTGCATAATTTTGTCCTCAAATGTCACTAACGTCCCTGGATGTTTGCTAAACGTGGATAAAACGCGAATCGGTAAATTGTGTTTGCTCGCGAGTTCAACTGAACGCATTTGTAAAACTTTGGCGCCCAGGCTGGACATTTCGAGCATTTCTTCGAAACTGATTTGGGGCAGCAAAGAAGCTTCGGGCAAAAGATGGGGGTCGGTGGTATAAACCCCTTCGACATCGGTGTAAATTTGGCATTCGTCTGCTTTGAGAGCGGCGGCTAAGGCGACAGCGGTTGTATCGGAACCACCGCGGCCTAAAGTGGTGATATCACCGTGTTTATTGATTCCTTGAAAGCCCGCGACGATCACCACAAAACCATCATTGAGGGTTTTTTGGATGGTTTCGGTTTTAACATTAAGTATGCGCGCTTTAGTATGGGTTTCATCTGTCATGATGCCGATTTGATGACCGGTAAATGAGCGGGCAGGGATGCTTTTCGCTTGCAATGCCATTGCTAAGAGGGCCATTGAAACTTGTTCGCCCGTTGATACGAGAACATCGTACTCACGGGGATGCGGTTCGTTGGTTAAAGTTTGTGCCAAACGAATCAGTCTATCGGTTTCGCCTTGCATTGCTGAAACAACGACCACGACATGGTGACCGCTTTGTTTTGTTTCGATAATACGGGATGCCACGTGATGGATGCGATCCAACGTGCCAACCGAGCTTCCGCCAAATTTTTGTACAATAAGTGCCATATCTTTATTATATCCTGAGTGTGGGCTATATGATGCTTGATATTCTGGGCGTTGTCTAGTAAATGATCATGAAGTGAGTTCAAGGGCGTAATTTTTTCGCTGCCCAATCGTATACTGAAAACAAGGCTTGATCAAGATGTTCGGGTTGATTTCCTCCAGCTTCGGCCATATCGGGGCGACCGCCGCCTTTGCCGCCGATTTGGCTTGCTACCATATTGACCAAATCGCCTGCTTTTATTTTATCGGTGCAATCTTTGGTGACGCCAGCAACGACAGTGGCTTTGTTGTCTTTTACGACAGCTAAGGCAATGACCGCGCGGCCTAATTTATTTTTTAATTGGTCGACGGCGGTGCGTAAGGATTTCGCATCCATGTTTTCTAATCGAGCGGCAAGGACTTTGACGCCTTCGATGTCTTTGGCATCCTTCACGAGGTCTTGACTGGTGGAGCTCGCTAATTTTTCTTTGAGTTGTTCGATTTCTTTTTCGAGCAAGCGGATTTTTTCGTCAGATTGCGCGAGTTTTTGTTTTAAATCCAGTTCGCGTTTTTCAATCCAACGCATTGCACCATCGCCTGTGACGGCTTCAATTCGTCGAATGCCTGCAGCGATACCGGATTCAGAAGTAATTTTAAAAATACCAATGTCACCGGTGTGATGTGCGTGCGTCCCGCCGCATAATTCTACGGAATCACCAAAACGCACGACTCGTACGGTGTCGCCATATTTTTCACCGAATAAAGCGAGTGCGCCACTTTGGACCGCTTCTTCTGGAGTGGTGATGCGCACGGTTGCTTCGTGATTCGCCCGGATCTGATCGTTGACGCGTTTTTCGATGAGTTTAATTTCATCCGGGGTGAGTGCGGCAGAATGGGAAAAATCAAAACGTAAACGTTCGGGTTCAACTAACGAACCTTTCTGAACAACGTGTTCACCTAACGTGCTGCGCAACACATGGTGCAAAAGGTGCGTTGCAGAATGATTTAAAACGGCAGCAGCGCGGCGTTCTGCATTGACTATCGCGCAGACAGTGTCGCCCGTTTTGAGAGTGCCTTTTTTTCCAATATCACCTAAGTGGACAATCGCTTGGCCTTGTTTTTGAGTATCAAGTACGTGAAATTCAGCGCCGGTTTTTACATCGGTTAAAACGCCTTGATCACCCACTTGACCGCCGGATTCCGCATAAAAAGGCGTGCGATCGAGAATCACGCTGCCTTTTTCGCCGGATTTTAATTCATTGACCGGTTGGCCGTCGCGATAGAGTGCGATAATTTTCGCGTTTTCAATTTTTAATTCTTCGTAACCTAAAAATTCGGTTTCTGAATCAATGTTCGCGCCGGTGTGATAATCCGCCGTAAATTTGCTGGCTTGGCGTGAGCGTTCGCGTTGTTGATTCATTAAGGTTTCAAAACCTTCGAAATCAATTTGCAAATTGCGTTCGCGAGCCATGTCTTCCACTAAATCCACAGGAAAACCGCAAGTGTCATATAATTTAAAAACGGTTTCGCCGGAAATAATTTTTTGGCCCTTTAATTTTGCTACTTCATTTTCAAATAATTTCATGCCGACCGTTAAGGTATTGCCAAATTGTTCTTCTTCGGCGCGTAAAACGTTTTCGATGTGTTTTTGTGCTTTGACTAATTCGGGATAAGCTTCGCCCATTTCATCAACTAAGGGTTGGACTAATTGGTAAAAAAATAATTGATCGGCCAAACCTAATTTATAACCGTGACGCAATGCGCGGCGAATAATGCGCCGCAACACATAACCGCGGCCTTCGTTGGAAGGCGTCACGCCATCCACAATTAAAAATGCGCTGGAACGGATGTGATCGGCGATCACGCGTAATGAAGTATTAGTTAAATCTTTGATATTGGCGAGTTTCGCCATGGTTTTAATGATCGGCTGGAATAAATCCGTATCATAATTATTGTGTACGCCCTGCATGACAGCCGTGATGCGTTCCAAACCCATGCCGGTATCGACGGAAGGTTTGGGGAGCGGTGTCAGCGATCCATCCGCTGCCCTGTCATATTGCATGAAAACTAAATTCCAGATTTCAACATAACGATCGCCATCTTCATCGGGTGTGCCTGGAGGCCCACCAAAAATTTCAGCACCATGATCATAAAAAATTTCCGTGCACGGGCCGCAAGGACCGGTTGCACCCATGGACCAAAAGTTACTGTCTTCACCGCAATAGGAAAAACGTTTGGGGTCGACTTTCATTTCTTTTAACCAGATATCAGCGGCTTCATGATCGTCTTTGAAAACCGTGACCCATAATTTTTCTTGCGGGATTTTTAATGTGTTGGTTAAAAAATCCCAAGCAAATTGAATCGCTTCGCGTTTGAAATAATCCCCAAAACTGAAATTGCCTAGCATTTCAAAAAACGTATGGTGGCGGGCGGTGTAGCCCACGCGTTCTAGGTCGTTGTGTTTGCCGCCGGCGCGAACGCAGCGTTGGGAAGAAGCAGCGCGTTTGTAGGGACGTAATTCTTTACCTAAAAAAACATCTTTGAATTGCACCATGCCAGCATTGGTAAATAATAACGTCGGGTCATTGCCAGGCACGAGCGAACTGCTCGCAACCACTTCATGGCCGCGATCTTGGAAATAATCCAGAAACAAGCTGCGTAATTGATTCGCTGTTAATTTTTTACCGCTCATGGGTCAATCATCACTATTTTTAAAAATATGGTTTATTTGTTCGAGTGTAAAACCTCGGTGCTGCAAAAAACGCATGTGCTGCAAACGGGTTTTAATATCCTGCGGGACCTGGTTTTTAAATTTTTTCTGCCAAACCTGACGCGCATGAATAAACCATGCATTATCAGATATCTGTAAGAGATGTTCAATGGAATCTTCCGAAATTCCACGTTCTAACAGTTCATTACGAATGCGTAAGGGCCCATAGCCTTTATTCGTGCGGAAATGAATATAATTTTCAATAAAACGCTGGTTGCTTAATAAGCCTTCTTGCGCCAGCTGTTCGAGCACCGGTTGAATCGCATCCGTTGCAAACCCGCGTTGGCGAAGTTTCCGTTCGAGTTCCGTTTCAGAATGTTCACGACGCGCGAGCAAATTCATTGCGGCGCGTCGGACGTTAGCAGTCTCGCTCAGACAGCGGCCTCTTCTTCGGTTTCATCCATCTCTTCGTTGGTGACCGTATTGTTAGAAGGTTGCAGCAATTTTTCGCGCAATTGTTTTTCAATTTCCTGGGTGATTTCAGGATGCTCTTTTAAAAAGATGCGCGAATTATCTTTGCCTTGGCCTATGCGTTGGTTTTTGTAGCTAAACCAAGCGCCGGCTTTATCAATCAAGCCATGCAATACGCCCAATTCGATGATTTCACCTTCAAAAGAAATACCATGATTGTAAAGAATATCAAATTCAGCTTGTCTGAAGGGTGGAGCGACTTTGTTTTTAACCACTTTGACGCGGGTTTCGCTGCCGATGATTTCATCGCCATTTTTGACGCTGCCGATACGGCGAATGTCTAAGCGAACTGACGCATAAAATTTCAGAGCGTTACCGCCGGTGGTGGTTTCTGGATTGCCAAACATGACGCCAATTTTCATACGGATTTGGTTAATGAAAACGACTAAAGTATTGGAGCGTTTGATGTTGGCAGTCAGTTTACGCAATGCCTGTGACATCAAGCGGGCTTGCAAGCCCATGTGTTGATCGCCCATTTCGCCTTCAATTTCCGCTTTCGGTGTGAGGGCTGCGACGGAGTCCACAATCACGACATCGACTGCGCTGGAGCGGACCAACATATCGGTAATTTCCAGTGCTTGTTCGCCGGTATCCGGTTGTGAAACCAATAATTCATCCACATTCACGCCTAATCGTTTAGCATAAGCCGGATCCAACGCATGTTCCGCATCCACAAACGCTGCAGTGCCACCATTGCGCTGACAAGCTGCAATGACTTGCAAGGTGAGTGTGGTTTTGCCGGACGATTCTGGGCCATAAATTTCAACAATGCGTCCGCGCGGTAAACCGCCGACACCGAGAGCCAAGTCCAGTGTCAAAGAGCCTGTCGAAACCACTTCAATATCACGCACGGCTGTAGCATCACCTAAGCGCATGACTGAACCTTTACCAAATTGGCGTTCAATTTGACTGAGGGCTGCGCCTAACGCCTTTTTTTTGTTTTCTTCCATCGTAATTATCCTTAGTTTGCTTTGCGGTTTAAGAAAAATTTTTTAAAAAAATTGGGGGAGAATCTTTGAGAGGATACACTATTTTGTGAACGCTAATCTAGCGCGTTGTTGGGTGGGATGCAATGCGTTTTTAAAAAAAGTTTTGGGGAAAAATCCGTATTTTTTACTGATGAAAATAATGCCCTTTGTGATAATATACGGTCTTTCCTATTAATTATGGACAAATTTTTTACGAGGTGGGTATGCTTAGATCAGCAGCTAAAATTTTTAGAGCAATCAGTTTTGGTTCGGTAGCGGCAGTGAGAGGTTACGAGGCAGATATTTTCGCAAAAGTAGCGCTAAATAAAGGCTTGGCCACAGAAGATTTTCACCCTTTAGGACTAGCAGCAGGGGTTGCCGGGGGTGCTGCTTTAATTGCGCATGCTCTCGATAAAGCAGCCGACAGTGCAGATCAAGCAGCGAAAGCTAAGGAGGCTCAAGAAGAAGCGGATCTGGAAGCTCAAAAAAAATTACAAGCTCAAGAACCAGTTAGCACAGCCGATGAAGAGGAAACAGCAGGCGAAACAATGGCTGATAGAGCACTTAGAGAGGCTTCATCACCTGATCCAGACGCTCGCGCTTCAGAAGGCGATTTGCTGAAAAAAGACGATTGTTGTGATTCAAAAACCGTTTTTGTCCTATTGGGTGCTGCTAGAAGTGCAACATTAACCGTTGCAACCTGGGCAGTTGCAGAAGGCGCAGCGCCTGTGGTTTTCTCCGGCGCTTTACTTGGCGGAGCTGCGTATATCACTGCTGAGTTTGTCACTAAGAAATGCAAAGGTGAAAAATATGGTTGGGTTGAAGCAGGCAAATCAGCAAGTGATTTTGCAACAAATAATTTAGCATTTATTTGTCTTCTCAAAGGTGGGAAAGTTGGCGGAGAGTTTTTGGAAGCCGCGAAAACAAGGACTTTAGATGTTACTTACCGAGCTCTTTCAGGGGCCACCGCGCTAGCCGCAAGTGTCAGCGGATTATTTTATGCAGGCAAAGCGGGTAAAGAACTCGTTGCGCTGAAAGAAGAATGCAAGAAAGATCCAGAGGCTTACAGACGAGCTCCAGGTTAATAGTCTTAGACAGTGGCAGCCTGCTCTATGGTAGGCTTGCCACTTTATTTTATAAAATCTAATAATCCTCGCAAGGCGCGATTAATTGATTGTTCGCGGACTGATTCGCGATTTCCCTGAAAAATTTCAACAAATGCTTGTGTTTCTTTATCCATACCAGCAATTGCAAACCACACCATTCCAACTGGCTTTTTAGCAGTACCGCCATCAGGACCTGCAACTCCCGTAATTGAGATGCTGATTTCGGCGTTACTGTTTTTCAATGCGCCTTCAGCCATTTCGCGAGCGGTTTGTTCGCTCACTGCGCCTTCATTGCTCAAGGTTGTTTTTTTTACGCCTAACATTTCTTCTTTGGAAAGATTGCTGTAAGTTACAAAACCGCGTTCAAACCAGTTGGAACTTCCTGGGACTTCGGTCAAAGCAAACGCCAATCCGCCGGCTGTACACGATTCAGCGGTAACTAATGTTAAATTCTGTTTGGTTAATTTTTCTGCCAATTGCATTACAAGAGCATGCATAAAAACCCTTTTTTCACTATACTCGAAAACAGAATCTTATAAGGAAAATTGCGCCGTGACTACCGCTGTAACTCATACCCCCATGATGCAACAATATTTACGCATCAAAGCAGATTACCCCGAAACTTTGTTGTTTTATCGCATGGGCGATTTTTACGAATTATTTTATGGGGATGCGGAAAAGGTAGCGCGTTTGTTGGATATTACGCTGACGGCACGTGGCAATTCGGCTGGAAAACCGATTCCAATGGCAGGTGTGCCTTATCATGCGGCAGAATCGTATATTGCAAAATTATTGCGGCAAGGTTTGTCGATTGCGATTTGCGAACAAGTAGGTGATCCGAAAACCAGTGTAGGTCCGGTTGAGCGTCAAGTTGCGCGAATACTCACACCCGGAACCGTCAGCGATGCCGCTTTTCTCGAAGAAAATCGCGAAAATTTATTGCTCGCCATCCATTCGGAAAATAATCGCTATGGCATAGCGACACTGGATATCAGCAGCGGGCAATTTCATATTTTAGAAGTAACAAGTTTGGAAGCTTTGCATGCCGAACTTGAGCGCTTAAAACCCACTGAAATTTTGATTAGCGAAGACTCATCGCTCACTCTCTCGCATTCAGGAATTCGAAGACGCATGCCTTGGGAATTTGAACTGGAAAGCGCGCTGCGTTTGTTGACGCAGCAAATGCAGACGCATGATTTAGCGGGATTTGATTGTCTGGATTTGTCTGCCGCCTTATGCGCTGCAGGTTGTTTGCTGCATTATGCACGCGAAACGCAACGTGCAGCACTTCCGCATGTGCGTGCGATTTCAGTCGAACGTCGTGAAGACAGTATTATTTTAGATGCTGCAACGCGAAAAAACCTGGAATTAATATCGCAACTTTCAGGTGAAACAACGCATACATTAGTATCTGTATTTGATAATACCGCAACTGCGATGGGCAGTCGTTTGTTAAAACGCTGGATTAATCGTCCTTTGCGTCATCATGGATTGTTGCGTGACAGACAAGATGCCATAAAAAATATTTTGCACGAACGACATTTTTTATCACTACATGAAAAATTATCGCGAGTAGGCGATCTCGAGCGAATTTTATCGCGCGTAGCATTGCGTACGGCGCGTCCTCGTGATTTAGTTGAATTGCGCAACACGTTAAGTGTGTTGCCAGAATTACAAAGTGAATTAAAAAATTTTTCAGCGGTTCTTTTAAAAAAATTAGCGGCTGAAATTCAAGAATTTCCAGATATTTTATCATTATTACAAAAAGCGATTGTTGAAAATCCACCCGTCCTCATTCGCGATGGGGGTGTGATCGCCGAAGGATTTGATGCAGCCCTTGATGAATTATTAAAACTCAGCGAAAACGCCGGACAATTTTTAATAGATTTAGAAGAACGCGAAAAAGTTCGCTCGGGATTGTCTTCTTTGAAAGTGGGCTACAATCGCGTGCATGGTTATTACATTGAAATCAGCCGAGTGCAAGCGGAATCGGCGCCGACAGATTATATTCGCCGGCAAACATTAAAAAATGCAGAGCGATTTATTACGCCCGAATTAAAATCCTTCGAAGATAAAGCGCTCACCAGTCGTGAAAAAGCGCTGGCGCGTGAAAAAGAATTATATGAAAAATTGCTCGATACGGTTCTTGAAAAATTATCACCATTGCAAGCTTCTGCCATTGCATTAGCCGAACTGGATGTGCTAACCAATTTAGCGGAACGCGCCGACACACTCAACTTATGGTGTCCTGAATTAACCTCTGAACCCGGGATTCATATTGTAGGGGGGCGACATCCAGTAGTTGAATCCGTGCTGACTCAGCCATTTGTCCCGAATGATGCGCATCTTGATTTCGAACGGCGCATGCTTTTGATTACTGGCCCCAATATGGGTGGTAAATCAACTTATATGCGGCAAATTGCGTTAATTGTTTTGCTCGCGCATATTGGAAGTTTTGTGCCAGCAACGGAAGCACGCATGGGACCCGTTGATCGCATTTTCACGCGTATTGGTGCAGCCGATGATTTAGCAAGTGGGCGGTCGACTTTTATGGTAGAAATGACAGAAACCGCGAACATCCTGCATAATGCAACCGCAGAAAGTTTAGTGCTGATGGATGAAATCGGTCGTGGCACCAGTACTTTTGATGGATTATCCCTCGCATTTGCCTGCGCAGAATATTTAGCGCGTGAAAAAAAATCTTTTACACTGTTTGCAACCCATTATTTTGAATTAACGGCGCTTGCTGATTCCATCCCCACTGTCAAAAATATTCATCTGGATGCAGTTGAACACGGTGACAAAATTATTTTTCTGCATAAAGTCCAAGAGGGCGCAGCAAACCAAAGTTATGGCATTCAAGTCGCACAATTAGCCGGTGTGCCGCGTCCTGTGATTCAAATGGCTAGAAAAAAATTACAGGAACTCGAAAATAAGGCGCATGTATCTGCCCCACAACAAATTGATTTATTTTCAGCAAAAAAATCAGACCATCCTGTTTTAGAAAAATTAAAAAAAATGGATCCCGATCATTTTTCACCGCGCGAAGCGTTGGAATTTCTCTTTCAGTTAAAAGAATTAGCCCATGACGCCTAAAGAATATTGTTACGATAAAGTGGCAAAGCCCGGATCTGAATTATTTTATGCGACCAAAAAAATTCCCTCTGAAAAACGCGATGCTGTAATTGCTCTGCATGCTTTTTATCAAGAGATCGAAAGTATCGCGTTGAATACAGATACACTCGCACCCACCAAGTTAAACTGGTGGCGCGGTGAAATCATCAAAATCCAGGATGGAAAACCGGACCATCCTGTCGCGATTTTTTTGCAAAATGCGTTACCTAATTTTTCGCTCTACACAGCAAGAGTATTAGAAATCATTGACGCTTGGGAATATGCTTTATCCGTTATACTTTTTGAAAAATTTGAAGATGTCATGACTCACATTATCCGAACAGCGGGCGCCAGAGAAGCAATGATTGCTGAAATCTTGCAAAATCAGAATGTATCAACTGAAAACATTTATTCTTTTTCATTTATCATCGAGATGACGCATTATATCCAGCATCTACATTCTTATGTGCGCGAAGAAATTTTTTATTTTTCAGAAGATGAGTTGCAGCGTTTTCAAGTGACCGCTCAAGAATTACAAAAGTATAAAACTACAGAAAATATTAAAACATTATTACTCTTTCAAATAGAAAAAATAAAGAATGCTTATGAAAAAAATGCCATTACCAAACCTAAAACTATTTATGAAAAATACATGAAGTCACGATTAAAGGTAGCGCTTGCCGTTTTGCAAGCGATCGAATCCAGTAATTACTCAACCCTCGAAAATTTTATTGATATTACCCCCCTTAAAAAATGGTGGTTATCGCGCGCGCCTTAGTGACAATAAAAGACATTAATATTCAGTTACTTGCATAAAGATTAAACCTCTATTATTGATTATCATTAAAGTGATATAATAGGCTACCTATGTCCCCGACTCTATTTCAAAAGACGGACCGAAGATCCTCATGGAAGTTGGACCGAACAGAAAAAGATTCTGCCGGTGAAGATTTGTCTGGAGAAACGACGGATCAAGGGACGGATCAAACGGGTGGCGATGCTTTTAAACCCGCAGAAGATACCCATCCGGAAATGCATGAAAATGTTCAGCCAGCAGAAGAAAGAAAAGTAAAGCGAAGTCTAGGACTTTATCCCCCTGATAAAACGCCTCTCGAAAAATTGGCACATTTATTGGAACGCGCTGAAAATTCCTTTGGAACGGCACGCATTAATTACATGGAACAATTGGTTATCTTCCTTGGCAACAATCGTAATCTTGTTAAAATTGCTCCCAAAGGGAAATACAATGCGCTGGAATTAGCACTCGAAATTGGTCCTGCGCATGTGATTGATGAGTTAATTAATAATTTGCAAGCAACAGTTCGTTCTGAAAGAAAAGTGGTCCCAATTCGCGGTTTCCGAATGTAAAGAAAGGATATCATAAAAAATTAGTTGAGTTGGCAATCGCAAATTTGTTATAAAGTTTTTAAATATTCTAAAACCACTTTATTAAAAACATCCCCCTGTTCAATATGAGTAATATGTCCGGTTCCAGAAAAACAATGATATGCACAATTAGGAATTTGATCTGCTAAATTACGCATATGTTGTTCAGTCACAATCAGATCGCTATCGGAGCCAATCACTAAACAAGGGACTTTAATTTTATTTAGCCAGGATGAAGAATCAAATTTTTCTAACGCTATTAATTGATTTCGATATCCCACTTCCGTCATCGGAAATGGATTGGCTAAACCTGTTTGAATAAGAAAGTCAATCACACCCGGTTGATTTAAATAATGACTTGAAAAAACCCAACCTAAAACCATTTTTATTAATGCTTCATCTGGAACATTCAAATGCGATTGAAATATTTGCAATCTTCCTTTTGCAAACAGATGAAATTTGATATCAATTTTTGAAAATGAATTGTAAATTATTGCGCTCTTGACCATTTGCGGATATTGATATGCAATCGTTTGCACGATCGCGCCGCCCATAGAATTTCCAATAAAATGGCAGGGTCCAAGCGATAACGCCTGGCACAAGCCAATGACATCCGCTGCCATCATTTCAATAGAATATGGAATATCAGGACAATCAGACTGTCCTATCCCGCGATTATCAAACACAATGACTTGATACTTATTTTGATAGGCTGCAATAATGTTTTGCCAAACAGTATGATCGGCGTTAAAACCGGTGACAAGAACCAGAGGCTCACCTTGGCCATGAGTTTCGTAATAAAGATTAATATTATTAATTTTAAGTTTAGGCATGGGTCGTAATACTCCTTTATTCCAATCCGGCTATTTCCTCTTGAGTCAGATCCGTCCATTTTCCACGTCGCAACAGTCGCGGCAATAAAATTGAACCAAATCGAATCCGAATCAAACGACTGACTTTGACGCCTTGGGATTCCCAAAGCCTTCGCACTAAACGATTGCGGCCTTCTTTGACCATGACATGGTACCAATGATTGGTACCTTCACCGCCTTCATCCGAAATTTTTTCAAAATGTGCCATGCCATCTTCTAACTTCACGCCTTTTTTTAAATTTTTTATCATCTCAGGTGAAACTTGTCCCTGCACACGCACGGCGTATTCGCGTTCGATTTCTGAAGAAGGGTGCATCAAACGATTTGCGAGTTCTCCGTCATTTGTTAATAACAAAACGCCAGAGGTATTAAAATCCAGACGCCCTATCGAAATCCAGCGACCATTTCGAAGCATCGGTAAATGATCAAAAACCGTAGGACGTCCTTCAGGATCTGAGCGCGTGCAAATTTCGCCTTCCGGTTTATGGTAGAGCAAAACGCGAGTTTTTTTAGCGGCACTTTTGACAAGATTGACTTCACGGCCATCGACGCGCACTTTATCATCAAGCGTCATGCGATCGCCTAATTTAGCGATTTGGCCATTCACCGAAACTCGGTTTTCACTGATCCATTTTTCAATTTGACGGCGCGAACCAAGGCCGGCATTGGCCAGGATTTTTTGAATTTTTTCACTCATTGGGAAGTTCGGTTTCCTCGGAACTTTCTTGATCGGCAGGTTCTGCGGATAATTCTTCTGTTGCAGCTTCGGGATCAGGCAATTCCAATTGCACTTGAAGTTTGGCTTCTTGCTGTTCGAGGTCTTTTAATTCAGCCAAGGTTGGCAGTTCGTCCAGGCTTTTTAAATTAAAATGATCGAGGAATTCTTTGGTGGTGCCATATAACGCGGGTTTGCCAATGACTTCTTTATAGCCAATGACGCGCACCCACTCGCGTTCGAGCAAGGTTTTAATGATATGCGAACTCACAGTAACCCCACGAATATCTTCAATCTCAGCGCGTGTAATGGGTTGGCGATAAGCAATCAGGGAAAGCGTTTCCAATAATGCGCGTGAATAACGGGGCGGACGTTCTTCCCAGAGTTTGGTGAGCCAAGGGCTTAAAGAAGTTTTTGCTTGGAATTGAAAACCACTGGCCACTTCATGCAATTCAATACCACTGTCGGTATAGCGCTCTTTTAACGCTTTGATAGCGTTGCGGATTTCGTCCGTACCCGGTTGATCATTTTCATCAAATAACCGTTGAATATGCGCAATGGGCAAAGGACGGCCAGCGACCATCAGGGCGGCTTCTATGATTTTTTGTAACGCTTCGGGATTCATATTTGACATGGGGCTATCCTATCAGATATTCGCAACCGCCTTCAAATGAATTGGGCCAAAAAGGGTAGTTTGGACGAATTCAATTAAGTGATCTTTTAATAATTCAAGCATCGCTAAAAAGGTCACGACCACACCACGGCGCCCTTCGTTTAACGTGAAAAGGCTGTAAAATTCAACGAATTCTTTTTGTTGAGTGGCGTTTAAAATGACGGACATGCGCTCGCGAACAGACAGGGGTTCAAAATGGATTTGATGGCTTGCATTCAATTCCGCGCGCTTTAAGACATCCGCAAAAGCTAATAATAATTCTTGTAAAGTGACATTGGGTTGGGGTTTTTCGAAAGCGGGTGCTTCGAAAATAGCGCTGGCTGCAAAGGTATCGCGTCCATGGCGGGGCAGTTGGTCCATGTCTTCGGCCGCTTTTTTAATGCGTTCGTATTCTTGCAATCTTCGGACTAATTCGGCGCGGGGGTCTTCTTCGATGCCTTCGGCATTTTCAGAGCGGGGCAATAACATTCTGGACTTAATTTCGGCCAATAAAGCGGCCATGACCAGGTATTCAGCCGCCAGTTCCAGCGACATTTCTTTCATTAATTCAACATATTCCATGTATTGGCGAGTGACCTCGGCAATGGGAATATCCAGAATATTCAGGTTTTGTTTTTTAATGAGATACAGCAATAAATCCAGCGGCCCTTCGAAGGCTTCCAGAAAGACTTCCATTGCATCCGGTGGAATATAGAGGTCTTTAGGCAGGGTGTTAAACGCCTGGCCTTGGACTTTGGCAATGGGTGCGGCTTGGGCTTGTGTTTCGGTCGTATTTTCCATGGGGCTATTTTACCGGAATTCTTTCGGGAAATGGAGGGATTTGTTAAAATACTCGGCCTATTTATAAGAGTGTACCCTTTGAGTTCTGATCAATTAGACAATGCTGTTGCCATTTTGAAACAGGGCGGATTGGTTGCGATCCCGACCGAAACCGTTTACGGTTTGGGGGCGGATGCGACGAATCCGGCTGCGCTTCAGAAAATTTTTTCAGCTAAAAAAAGGCCTGAACATCATCCTTTGATTGTGCACCTTGGGGATATCGCTTGGTTGTCTCATTGGGCGAGGGATATTTCAGAGGATGCACTGAAATTGGCAGAGGCTTTTTGGCCGGGACCGCTCACGCTGATTTTAAAAAAAGCCCCGCACGTGTCAGATATCATTACGGGTGGTCAGGATACGATAGGGTTGCGGATTCCGGAGCATTTAATTGCTTTAGAATTATTAAAAAAATTCGGCAATGGGATTGCGGCACCTTCTGCGAATCGATTTGGAAGAATTAGTCCGACCACTGCGAATGCCGTTTATGAAGAATTAGGGGATGCAGTGGATTTGATTTTAGATGGCGGTCCCTGCAAAGTGGGTGTGGAGTCGACGATTGTCGATGTGAGTGGGGATGAACCCGTGATTTTGCGCCCTGGCATGATTTCATCTGATCAAATTGAAAACGTGTTACAAAAAAAATTATCTACCCCTAAAAAAAATGCACCGCGAGTTTCAGGTTCTCTGGATTCGCATTATGCGCCAGAGACCAAAGTGATCTTAATGGAACAAGCAGAAATTTTTTCATTTGCTGAAGGAAAAAATTCAGTGGCGGTTTTGACGCGCACACCGGAAATGTTTAATGACAACTATTGTGTTACAAGCATGCCAGAAAAGGCAGAACAATATGCGCAGAATCTTTATCAAGCACTGCGAGAGTTAGATAAGAAAAAATTTAGCTGTATCCTAGTTGAAAATGTACCGGATCAATCGGAATGGCAAGCGATTAGAGATCGGTTGAAAAGAGCATCCAATCAAGCCTGATTGATTAGGTTGCGCTTTTAATTAATCTTAACCCTTTTCAGATGCGATTAAAATGAAAGAAAATACGATTGAAATTAATATTGAAACGTTAGTGTTAGTTGCTATTTGGGAAAAACCTTTTATATTCCAAGGTAGTTTTACCATAACAAATAAAAGTGATTATTCAAAAAAAGTATTAATTTTTCGATGTGAATGTGATTTAGAAGATAAGACGGATATCTTAAATACGGATTTTTCAACTACCCATTATCGATTCACGCACTTATACACTATTCAATCTGAAATTTCATTGACCTCTATCAATTACGAGAAGGAACTCGCATTGTATTTATTAAAATATGCGCTGAATGAAACATTAAAAAAAATAATCACTCATCCCAAGCAACACGCAATCCATATGGATGACATCGCATTAGCTTCGATATCTCGACAAATGGAGAATTATTTATTTTATCGTCAAGAAAAAAATTTAGGGGATGCTGACATAGGCTTTGCTGTAGCGATAGACTTCACACCCGCAGAAGAATTAGGACGAACAGGCGCTTTTACTTTATTAGAATTAGCTTCTGTATGTTTTCAATAAGCATTACCTAAGCAATCCTATGTATCTAAGATAATCGTCCCCATGAAATATACATGCTTTGTTTTTTTCCCAACTCAAAGCGGGAGGAGTTCGGTTTTGTTTTCGAAAGCGCTTACTCCAATTTTTCTTATGAACTCCAACGCAAAAAATCGGCTCGGAAAAATTGGCCAAGACCAACCTCAATTTTGGCGCTCAGAACAATATTAAAATCCTAAAAGCGCGATCCATGTTCGAAGCCAATGGTCGATAAGAAGAACTACCAACTCCAAAAGCGCTTTCGAAAACAAAACCGAACTCCTCACGCCGGCCCCAGTCTATTGACCTTGTGCCAAGCTAAACCCCGGCTTCCCATCAAATAAATACAAATTCTCAGTCTTGATAACATCAAAACCCGCCTCATCAAATTTTTGCAATAACTGAATGATATCGTGATGTGAAATCACTTTCGCATTTTTAAGATCAGCCGATGATTGAAAACGGCAACTGCAATGATTTGCATAAGGTGCATCGATCATGCTGTTTGGCCAGATTTTTAAACCGCGGCTCGTGATAACAATTAATTTCAAATCGGTTGCTAGCTTCGATAATTTTTCGCCTAATTCAAGCGGAGTTAATTTGGTATTTTCAATAAAAACATCAACGCCAACTAATTCTTTTTTTGCCGTAAATGATTTTGATTCGCCATAACATAAAATTTTGGGCCGAACATCGGTTTGATAAGAAACCGGTTTAAAGTGATGCGGAATTTTTCCTAATCGTTCGATGACAGCATCAGCAAATTCGTCGGTATTTACTTTTCGTTTGCTATATTCTTTCGAATAAATATCTGCGGTATGAATGCCATCTTCCAATGTCACCAACCAAGCATTTTCAATGATTGTTGCAGACGCAGGTTGATTGATGTGAATCAGCATTTGAATCGCACCGTTTAATAATCCAGAAGGGTTTGCGATTTTTTTTCCTGCGATATCGGGCGCTGATCCATGAATCGCTTCAAACATCGCCATGTGATTGCCGACGTTTGCAGATCCTGCCAAACCAACGGATCCTGCAACCTGCGCTGCAACATCCGATAAAATATCACCGTATAAATTGGAGGTGACGATCACATCAAAACGTTCGGGTTGTGCTGCAACGAGTGCGGTACCAATATCAATAATAAAATGTTCGTTCTGAATGTCAGGATATTCTTTCGCAATTTCATTAAAAACTTGGTGAAAAATCCCGTCCGTCATTTTCATGATGTTATCTTTCGTGAGACAGGTCACTTTTTTGCGATTGAATTTGCGGGCATATTCGAATGCGTAATGAATAATGCGTTCGCAACCGCCGCGCGTCACGATTTTCAAGCATTGATAAACATCTTCGGTTTGACGATGTTCGATGCCGGCATACGTTCCTTCTTCGTTTTCACGAATAATCACTAGATTCATGTCGGGATGTTTGGTTGGAACATAAGGTGCATAGGCTGTGCAAGGACGCACATTGGCATATAACCCAAGCGTTTTCCGCAATGTCACATTTAAACTTTTGTAACCACCGCCTTGCGGTGTCGTGATCGGGCCTTTTAATAAAACTTTTGTGCGTTTTAAAGAAGCCCACGCTTCATCAGAAATCCCAGACGAAAATCCCTGCAAATAAACTTTTTCGCCAACTTCAATGATTTCAGGATCAATCGGTGCATCGGCTGCATTTAAAATTTTTAAAGTCGCGGCGGTGATTTCAGGACCGATTCCATCGCCGTAGGCAACCGTAATGGGAGTTTTGACTGGCATGATTTTTTCCTCTTAGTGCGCATGTTCAAGTTGATCTTTTGGAATGATAAGCGCGAGAATTTTTTCCATGCGCATGGAGCGTGATCCTTTAACAAGAATAGTAACATCTTTTTTAATATGCGGCTGCAGCGCGGTGATTAACTGATCGCGATCAGAAAAATGCGCAGCATTTTTGCCAAATGCCTTACTGGTTTCTGCAGACAATTCGCCGAATGTAAAAAGATAATCAATGCCGGCAGCACGAATTTTTTCGCCGCATTCTTTGTGCAATGCTTTGGTGTTTTCGCCGAGCTCTTTCATATCGCCAAGCACAATCACTTTTTCACCTGGAAATTTGGCGAGTGTATTCACCGCAGCTTGCAATGAAAAGGGATTCGCATTGTAAGTATCATCAATGATGCGCGCGCCATTTTTTAAAAAATATTGCTCCATGCGGCTGTGGGCAGGTCGGACTGATTCCAACCCTTTTTTAATGAATTGAAGGTCAATGCCGAGCGCCAGTGTCGAGGCTGTTGCCGCTAATGCATTCATGACATTGTGTATGCCTAGTAAAGGAAGAGTAACAGTGATATCGCCTTTAGGTGTGCGAATCAACGTAGCTGTTTCAGAAAAAGTAGCGGAGACATCCGCTGGATTTTTTAACCCAAAGGTTAAAAATGTGTGATCGCTCACCAAATCATGCCAGTAATCAAAATATTGATCATCCCGATTTAAAATCGCAATGCCATCGCGAGGTAATCCCGAAAAAATTTCGCCTTTGGCGCGCGCAACACCTGCCACATCTTTTACGCCCTCGAGATGCGATTCAGCAGCGTTATTGATAACAGCCACTTGGGGACGTGTGAGTGCTGTTAAATATTCAATTTCACCAAAATGGTTCATGCCCATTTCAAGCACGGCGTATTGGTGGTTTTTATCAAACCGTGACAACATCATGGGTAAACCAATGTTGTTATTTAAATTGCCTTCGGTCGCAAGCACTTTCGTCGCATCATCGTGACATGCGGCTTTCAGAATTGATGCGATCATATTTTTTAAAGTGGTTTTTCCATTGCTGCCGGTGACGCCAATAATCGGCAGCGAAAATTGCGCGCGCCACTTTTCTGCAATTTTTCCGAAGGAGAGCAGGGTATCATCCACTTTGATTTGCGGGATCTCCAACGAAACCGGTCGATCGACTAAGACCGCGCTCGCGCCTTTTTTCATGGCTTGTTCTAAAAAATCGTGTCCATCAAATTGTTCACCGCGAATTGCGACAAATAAATTGTCTTTTTGCAGGGTGCGGGTATCGGTGCTGATGCCCTGAATGGTTAAATCCTTTGCGGGAGCTTGGCTTCCAGTAATTTTGGCAACTTCAGATAACAACATTTTAATCATGGTTCTTCTTATCCCTGTTAATAAAAGTTGGCTGTTATGGTACCCGATTTTCCACAATTTATCTATTTTTTGTACACGAAATCACCTGATCATTAATAATTCATTAATGTTTAATTCGTTACCATGGAAGTGTTCCATTCATCCTTACACATAACATGAGGGAGGTTATATGGGCAAAACAAGAAGATTGAGAAATGCTACTGAAGAAGGTGTGAAATCGGCATCGGCGGGTTATACGTTTATGGACTTATTGAGTTCAATTGTCGATATGCCGCGTTTTGCGAAATGGATTGTGGCGGGGTTTTGCGGACTGGTTGGGTGTTGTTGTGGTTATAATGAAGATCCAGAAGAAAGAAAGCCAATGAATCCTCGAGCGCGTGAACTGGAAATGAAACCGCAAAAATTAAGCTATTCTTCCACCTCGTTTAACTTGTTTACAGGCGATCGAAAGGAAACGGCAAAATATTTTATGGTATTAGATGATGTTGTCGATGAGGTTCTCGCACAGGAAAAAAGGAAAAGTCCGGACAAGTCTCTGGATAGTTTTAGATTGTAAGAACTTAGGTTAAATGGGATAATCGCGGTTTTATGCTAATGCAGAAAAATCGCGATTATGTATCCCGTTTCTCAGGAAATTTTTTATCAAGATCCTCGGGCAATTTTTGGTGCATTTGCTCACAGAAAAGGATCGATTTTATTGGACAGTTCTCATCAAATGAGCGGCTGTGGGCGTTATACGTTTATCGCGCTCGACCCCTTTCAGGTTCTCACTAGCAAACATCATGAAGTGTTTTTAAATGATAAAAAAATTTCGGGCGATCCTTTTCAGGTGTTGCGGGAACAATTAGCGCTTTATCCGCTTAAACTGCTTGATGCGATGCCGCCATTTCAGGGTGGGGCTGCAGGATTTTTTTCGTATGATTTGTATGAACATCTGGAACCGATTTCATCGTCACAACAAGATGTGATGCAATTTCCCGATATGGCGATTGGTTTTTATGATGTGGTGATTGGGTTTGATTTGGTCGAGCATCGCGCTTGGATTTTTTCCAGTGGCTATCCTGAGTTGGATGAAGCGAAACGAACAAAAAGAGCATGGGAACGGGTGCGTGAATGGGAATTATCATGCTGGAAGGCATCGCGTGCTGCAGCAAAACAAGAAAAAACAAAATCCACTCAATCGACGATGTCGATTGCCTCGAATTTTACGAAAGACGAATATTGTCAGGCGGTCAGTCGCGTGAAAAATTACATACGCGCGGGTGATATTTTTGAAGCGAATATTTCGCAATGTTTTTCCGCAAAATTTTCTGAGATTCATAATGCGTTTGATCTTTATCTCGCATTACAAAAAATCAATCCAGCGCCTTTTTCAGCCTTTTTATATTTTGATGAGACGGCATTAGTGTCAGCTTCACCAGAACGTTTTTTAAAAATATCAGGACGCAAAGTGGAAGCGCGTCCGATTAAAGGTACGCGTCCACGGGGAAAAACCACTGAGGATGATCAGCGGTTGCAAAACGAATTATTACAGAGTGAAAAAGATCACGCGGAAAATGTCATGATTGTTGATTTGCTGCGAAATGATTTATCGCGCGTCTGTGAACCGCATTCGGTAGAAGTGCCGCAGCTTTGTGGTCTTGAGACTTATGCATCAGTGCATCATTTGGTTTCAGTTATCACTGGAAAATTACAAAAAGATGTTCAGGCGATTGATTTGCTTTCAGCAACTTTTCCAGGAGGGTCTATTACAGGCGCGCCAAAAATTCGCGCCATGGAAATCATTGCTGAAATTGAACCCACTCGTCGCGGCCCTTATTGTGGCAGTATTGGTTATATTGGTTTTAATGGCGATATGGATTTGTCGATTACGATACGGACGTTTGCAATCAAAAATAATAAAGTGACTTTTCAAGCGGGTGGCGCAGTCGTATTGGATTCTAATCCAGAAGATGAATATGCAGAAACCCTCGCAAAAATTTCCAGTTTGCAGCGGGCCTTGCATGATTTTGTTAATTGATAATTTTGATTCGTTTGTTTATAACCTGTCGCGCTATGTTTGTGAGTTGGGATTTGAAACGCTTGTGAAGCGCAATAATGCAATTACTCTCGCGGAAATTGATGCGTTAAATCCTAGTCATATTATTATTTCACCGGGGCCTTGTACGCCGAATGAAGCAGGAATTTCGCTTGCTGTGATTCGAGAGTTTGGGGCTCGTATTCCAATTTTAGGTGTTTGTCTTGGCCATCAAGCCATTGGGCAAGCTTTTGGCGCGATCGTTACGCGTGCGAAAAATCCTATGCATGGGAAAGCTTCGCCGATTTTTCATTACGAGAAAAAATTATTTGCTGGGATTGAAAATCCGATGTTGGCTGCAAGGTATCATTCGTTGATTGTCAGTGAAGAAAATTTTCCAGGAGAGCTGCAAATTACAGCGCGATGTGAGAAGGGGGAAGTTATGGCGCTGGCGCATCGAACCTTGCCGATTTTTGGTGTGCAGTTTCATCCGGAGTCGGTGTTGACGAAGGATGGCTATCAGTTGTTAGAAAATTTTATCGAAGGAGCACTGACTCACCCAAAAGCACCTCTCACCCGCAACGCAAAGAACGCGTTGCGACCTCTCCCACAAGGGGAGAGGTGAAACACACTTCGTTAAAAAGCCGCGGCTCACCTCTCCCCTTGTGGGAGAGGTCGACGCGCGAAGCGCGGCGGGTGAGGGGTGCTTTTGGGTGAGGTGAGCACGTTATCAAGAATCCAATTTGAATCCCAGTTTCTGAAAATGCCCTTCCAATTCATCAATATTATTAAACCGAATTTTCACAAACCCACCGCCACGCTCTTCACAATCAATTTGCACTTGATTGCCGACATGATCAGACAGTGCAAGTTCCAGATGTTTTAAATTCGGATCACTGTAGGGGCCTTTTTCATCGTTCGTATGCAATAATTTTTTCGCTTCCAATTCAATTTTTCGCACACTCCAATTTTTTTGAATGCATTGATCCGCTAAAAAATATTGTTGTTCCAGAGCTACGCCTGCGAGAATTTTTCCATGTCCTTCCGATAATTTTCCAGAAATTAATAATTCCTGCACACGCGGATCCAATTTTAATAATCGCAACGCATTGGTAATTTTAGTTCGTGATTTGCCAACAGCTGTCGCGACTTCTTCGTGCGAATAAAAAAACTCATCAATCAATCGCTGATAACCTTGCGCTTCTTCGATGGGGTTTAAATCCGCGCGATTAATATTTTCAATAATCGATGCTTGCAGCGCCTGTTCATCCGAATAATTCTGAATAAGACAACTAACTTCTTTCATCCCAATCAACTGCGCTGCCCGCCAGCGGCGTTCACCTGCAATGATTTCGTACCGGTTATTTTTAATGGGGCGGACCACAATTGGTTGCAATAACCCACCAGTCGTTTTAATGGAATCAGCCAATTCCTGTAGCTGAGCAGGATCAAATTGTCGGCGAGGCTGGTATTCCCCGCGGACCAATTGATCAATGGCTAATTGCTGCAATAGCGGTTTTCCTGAATTCATTGAGTGTAACCTTTTGATTAGTAGCTTTTTTTAAAGAAAAAAGCATTAAGTTTCCCTTAAGGCCGATCTGTTATTATGAGCATAATTTTTTGAGATGTAAAATTACCATGCAACGAACTGTAAACGAAGAGAAAGCTACAGCTGCGGATCCGCAGCTTATTATTGCCTATGATGCAGATGGCATGGCATTTAGTCATCAGGTAGTAAGAGACTGGAATAATGGGAGCCTATCCTTTAATCGGGTGCTGGTTACACATACCCAAAATTTACTGAGATTAAAAAAACCCAATAAAACACCGATTTTTGTTTCAGGTTCTAATCGACAAGATGACAAGCATGATAGAAGCAATGCTGAACATAACAAAACGCCTCTTTTTCCCGAGTATTTACCTCTACTAATTGAGAAGGTAAGCTCCGGAGCCAACGTTGATCCCTTTTGGCTGCAAGATATTTTTGGCTATGGAAAAATTCCATTTGATCATCAGAAATTAATATTGCTTTTAGGATTATTATTTCATTATGAGTCGGAGTCTCCTGGGCCATTTGAACTGCATTTGTATGATGATCAATATGGTAAGATTCTCAAACCGTTGTATCATTTTTTACAACAAAATTTACACTTAATTTCAAAAAAATTTACGATCTATTTTCATCATTACAGCAATTATTTCGATGCAATCAATGATTCTTTTCCACCTTTACAAGGTCGCGGTGAGTACAATAATTGTTATAAACAAATGGTTCGCGAACTAGCTAGTGCCGCGAAGCTTTCAATGAAGAAGGATGCAATTGATGGGATACCCCTCATACAAAATAATTCAGCCATCAGAAAATTGGTTAACAAATATTATCCACGTCCCTTTTGCGATGGATATAAAAGACAGTCGACAGGTAAAAAAGTATTGTCAATCGATGTTGTCAATTTGGATAATGATTTGGCTGAAATAATGAGAAATGTTTTAGTTGATAATGGATTTATAGTCACTCAAAAGAAGTCAGTTGATAAGAATTTTTCAAAGCCCCAGCGAATTCAAAATGTTTATGCTGTCCTTTGTGAAAATGTACCCTTAAGAAATATTCATCGCTCAATTGAATTCTTTTTTCAGGCAGGCAGAATAAACAAGGAGGAGCTCACTCTGTTTAGACGGGAATTAGTGAAATTTCAGCTGGAAAATCTGGAAAAAGTTGCAGAATGGCAAGCGGCGGTTGCTGCTAAAGCTCTGCTCTCTCCCGAAGAAAAACAAGCTAAACAACAATTAATGAGCTATCGACGAAAAATCTTAGATGGCGAATACAAGCTTGGATTTTTACAAGGCGTCACAGTGCGAGATAATGAAGGAAAAGAAAAAATTATTCCTGACGAAGAATTTCGTCAATTGGAAAGAATTGATGCTGCTCTTCTTGATGAAAAAAGAAATAAACCAAATTATGTTGCGACTCTCAGGAAATTACTCATTTCCGATTTAGGCGAGCACAAAGCATTAATTCAAGAAGCAAAAGAAAGTAAATTATCACCCCAAGAAGATAATTATAAAAAAATGTGCCTAGCCATACGCGAAATTATTTTATATACCAATTGGAATGTGACGACAAGTGGTAGAGTGCCATCCCCATCAGAATACCCAGATAGACCTAGAACTAATGTTCCTGAAAATATGTTTGCCATGTTAGGAATGATTTCTCAAGCTGAAAAAGATAATGAATGGGAAGCTGCATACAAAGCAATGGGACAATGTGCAGAGAAAACCATTATCAAAAAATCTGAACGTAACTGCTTAGGCCTTTTTAGAGATTATTTATTTAGTGATGGGTCCGTTGAACTTTTTTATGCGGAATTTACTAGAAAATACCGAGCGCTATTTTCCGCCACAATTGTAAAACCAGCTGAATTTAAAGCGGCTCAGGCCGTATAACCTAAAAAACCTCAAAGATAGACCTAAATTTAATCTTTCCTTAATAATTAGATGATATTATATACATCCTATTAAAAACATTGTCAATTCAGAGAGTTATATGCAACATTTAAGTTTAGATCCTGACCGCAAAGTCGAATCCAAGAAGGCCAACGGCACCACCGTGATTTGCTGTGGAACTGATAAGGCCATGTACGGAGATGGTACAAAATTAGTTGAGTTGATGCAGGAACTGATTACACCATCAAAAAACCCAACTATTGTGTTGCAAACGGATGGCTTGCAGACTTTTCTACCTTCCTTAGTAACTCGCGCGCTCGCTCCAAGCCGGGAGCTACTCAAGAAGCGTGAACCCCTCAATGCAGCAGCTCCTGCATGGATTTCACAATGGAAAGCCCGCAAAAATAAGCTTACTGAACAGCAAAGACTTCTTGCACAATTACATGAAGTAAGCCTCTCAATTAAGGGACCGATCGCTTTTCATTTCATCCATCGTGATATTAAGGAATTACAATCGAGTTTATTTGATCCAGCAAAGATTCCAGAAGGTGTCACACTTCATTTTCATCTTGCGGGAACGAATGGTTATAATGCTACACGAAGTAATATCTGTGAAAGTGTTGTTGGAACAGGAAAGCCCGATGAGCGCTACGCATCTTCAGAAGATACTTCAGTCTATGTTCAGGGATATCAAATACAATCAGAAAAGCTAACAAGAATTAATGTCACTTTGCTTGAACCAAATAGTGACATCGCAAAATTGGCTGGCAATATTTTGCTTGGTAATGGTTTTAGAGTGCATGGATTTCAATTAATTCCTAATCCAACAAAATTAATGGAACCATCCGATCTTTCCACAATTTGCGAATTACTTTTATCAAAAGTAAGCATTGAAAATATTTGTCGGTCGCTCGATTGTTCTTTGCATGCCGGTTTCACTTCAGAAAAAACGGTAAGACAATTGCAATTAGCATTAGTTGAGCGTCACATTGCAAGAATAGGAAATAATAGGGCTGATTTTTGCAGAGCCATTAAAGATTTAATTTTAAATATTGAATGGAAATCCAAAACATTTGATGTGAATTATCAAAAATTCTTGCCAAAAAATATGTCTGCCATGCTGGCAAGTATGCCTCAGGATGAAGAAGATATGGGATGGACCAAAGCATCCGATGAAATAGGTGATCGTGCTCGGAACGCGCTAGATAACAAACGAGATTGGATAGATCGCGTTAAGTCTTATTGCAGTCGCGATTGCTTAACTGAAGCTTGTTATACTGCAATCGCTAAAAAATATACTGAAATTTGCCAAGCAGAAAAACGAGAAAAACAACAATCAGCGCCTGTTTCTGAAGCAAAATTACCTTAATTTTTTTTAATTTTAAAAAAGGCCCAACAGGGCCTTTTTTATTTACCATTTTTCAATGATTATCCGATTTCGATTTTATAATCGGGATTGTGGACAGAAAGAGTCTGGCTTTATTTCAGTTTTTTCGCCTGTATTTGTAATACCTAACCTAGTTAATGTGGATCGCTCTTCCGCCGCTTTGGCCTTTACATAGGCTGCATATTTTTCTTCAGCTTCTGCAATTAATGGTGAAAGACGATCGACAATGTCTTTTTTTCCATCTGCTTTATATCTTTCTAAGCATTTTCTGAGATCAGCCATGATCACATCGGGAGCTCGATTAATATATAAGTGTACTTGGGTCCCTAATAGGGTATTGGACATGGAGCTTGTCCGAAAATTAGCGATGTCATTCGCGACAAATTCTTTGAACGCTTGAGCCGATGAGCGCATTTTTTAATACCTTCTAAATAGTTAACAAGAGGTGTATTTTAATTTATTTTGAGTTAATTTTTAAACTAATATTTTTAATCTGTATATTTATTCAATATGAGGATATTCACTTATTAACGGATTAGTCAAATAGATAATATATAATTGTGTAAATCATAATCTACTTATGTAATAATTGACCAATTATTATTCGAGATTTCGGAAAAATCATGACCCGAAGCACTAACAAAATGGAGCCAATGGAAGGCTTGCCTCGCGAAAAAACATGGTATTCTTCTCGTCCTCGTCCTGTTGGGCAAGATTGGATGGCTCAAATTATTGATCCCCCAACAAAAGATTCAAAAAATCGCACTTGTAAATTAACTTTATTTAAATATGCGCCACCTGCAGAAGAATTACAGGTTGATTTGCCTAAGGGAAAAAAATTTGCAATTGTTGATAGGGGATACCAGTTTGCCGTTGTCGGCAACCAAAATTTATTTTTATATTCCATCCCACAAGGTCAGTCTCCAACGTTTCAAAGAAAACGATCGATAAAAGCACTTAACGAAGATGATACGACCAGTGATGTGATTCGCTTCAATGATCGTTACTTGGCCCGATTGCTTGGAGAACGCAATCACTGGGGGCAGCTACAATTTATTGATTGTGAGCAATCAGAAGATGTTGAATTTACGTTAGATAATCTGTTAGATGCTTGCGGCTATACTGTGAGGTTAGTGGCTCCTAATCGTCTTGTCATTTTGAATGGCATTAGATTTATCGCAGGTTATGATATTAATTTAGGAACCCATGGAAAAAAAATCGGTGTGCCAACAGACTATAAAAAAACAGATCCATGGGCATTTTCTCAATGCAAAGATTGGTATCATTGTTATGTATCAGGTGATGGTCATTATGTTTTATACTCCCACTCTGCAAAAGTACACAAACGGGATCCTGAAAAAAAATCTTATGCAGAATTACAGGGCCAAGATCAATTATCCGGTAGTACGACTGGCTGTGGTTTTTTGCCTGATAATAAAGCGTTATTTCGAGATTATTCGAAAGAGGGTGTTTCTTTGGGGGTCTTTAATCCAGCAACATTACAATGTACTGAACTAACGTCCTATCGAAACCCCAATTGGTTACAAAATCAATTCATTACTCCTGAAGGGGATGTGGTCTGTGCCTTAGAATATAGATCCCATCAAAGATGTGTTTACGAGACTCAGATTTTTCCGATGCGCTATGATCATTTGAATTTGGATGAGCATGAGCGAAAGTTAGCATCCGGTGATACTTCAAAATTAACCGAAGCCGTCGTCGTTTCGACGCCGTGTTTACCAAGAGGCGTTCAAAATATAGTTCTAAGTTGTCTCGTGCGTTATTCTCTAGTTGGTGTATTGGCCAACCGGGAAGCGCAAAGACAAGGTTTTCAAGTGCCGCATTGTTTTTCAGAAAAATCGCGAGCGCAAATTAAAATTTTTATGGATAATTCAGGGCATGAAGCTGAAAAAGAAGTGTTGAAACGATTTATCGATCATGTCAAAGCGAATCATCCAAACAAATCCGTGCAAGTTTGTTTTGATGAATTAGTAAAGCAAGAAATCTTCAAACCTGTTTTTGGGCGATTTTTCTCAACGAATTTTGAAAATTTAATTCATGAAATTTGTCAAAATGAAAATACTCAAGTTAAAAAAACTTGGACATGATGGGATTAAAAAAAAGAGTCCTGGGATATTGCCTATCTATCGTGACCTCATCGGCAAATTTATTCCAAAATGGCTGGCAGTGGGTCATGGTATGGCAGCTCTGATTGGATTTCTTTTTTTAATTATTTTTATTTTTTTACATGATCATTCGCTGACATAATCAGCATGTAAAATCAAACAAAATTTTTATTTCATGCAAAAATAGTTTCTTTTAAAGTATTAAATCTAAAATTTAAAATCACTTAGTTCTAAAAGGTAAGATGTTATGATAATCAATTAATTGAAAATTTTTTTGTAAGGGAACTTTTTATGTTACAACAAAAAAAGAAGAAAAAGTTGATTCAGCAAGTAAGCATTATTTAAGTCTATTAGCAGAAGCCAAAAATAAAATTCAATCCACTCGTATACAGCTTGCAAGGGCGGCAAATCAAGAGCAAATAAATTTATATTGGTGGTTCGGTCAGAAAATAGTCGAAGCACAGGCAAAGTATCATTGGGGAAAATCGGTTGTTGATCAGCTTAGTATTGATTTGCGCCATAATTTTGGTGCTATTTATGGTTTTTCAGCAAGAAATTTGTGGGAGATGAGGCGGTTTTATCTTGAGTGCGAAAATCAACCATTTCTGCAACGACTCGTTGCAGAAATTCCTTGGGGACAAAATTTAGTCATTTTAAGCAAAGTTAAAGATTTGGATGCTCGAGAATATTACGTTCGTGCAGTAAGAGAACAAGGCTGGACACGTGATGTATTAGTAATCCAGATTAATTCCCAAGCCTATGAGCGCCATCTTTTAACCAAAAAACAACATAATTTTGAACAAGCTTTACCAGAACACCTTGCCGAACAAGCTGATCGCGCAATGAAAGATATTTATATGTTGGATACATTGGGTTTGACTAAGCCGGTTTTAGAAACTGTTCTAGAAAATCAGATGGTCGCTAAAATTAAAAATGTCATGCTTGAATTGGGTTATGGTTTCGCCTTTGTCGGCAATCAGTATCGAATCAATGCAAAAGGCAGGGAATATTTTATTGATTTGCTCTTTTATAATCGAAAACTGAAAGCATTGGTTGCAATGGAATTAAAAACCGGAAAATTTGAACCTGAATATGCAGGGAAAATGAATTTTTATTTAAATTTGTTAGATGATTTTGTTCGTGAGCCCGATGAAAATCCATCGATTGGCATTATTTTATGTTCTGAGCGTGATAAGTTTGAAGTGGAATATGCATTGCGAGGCTTAAATAAGCCCGTCGGTGTTTCAGAATTTCGTCTTACAAAAATATTGCCAGCGGAATTACAAGATAAATTACCGCGGGTGGATGAGATCGAAAATGAAATAAGGAAAGGGTTGCGAACAGTAAACGATGAAGATATTTTGACAGAAAGTGGCGAAAAATTTGTGATGGAGTAGATAAGGTAATCGGGGTGACCTGGACTATGGTCGCAACCATGGGCCAATCAACTCGCCCATGACAATCTATACACCTGACAAATATTAAACTGATATTAAATCTGACCTGCTACTTGGCAGCTTGCATAAAATCCCGCAATTTGTGCGTCGTCATTTACTATTTTTTCAAGTTCGATTCCTTGATTAACCCATTCTATTTCAGTCTTTCCTTGTTCTAATTCGTATTGTTTAAGCTCCTCTCTACCTAGGAGTAATAGATTTTTTTCATCACGCGTTATTAATAACGGATGTATAATTTTTGCAGAAATGATCTTAAAACTTGCTTTATACATTTTATTATATAATTTCATTCCTAAATTGCCATCACGCATATTTTGTTCTTCGTTATCAATCCAAGGATATGGTCCAGTGTATTCTGTTCCCCAAGCTGGGTTATGTGGGTAAGAAAATGCAAAATTGACAATACCTTCCTCTGCTGCATAAATTCCATTAGGTTTAAGCACGCGGATGATTTTTTTGATAACTTGAGAGGGTGAATTAAGATGGTGTAATACAAAACGACAATACACCATATCAAATCTTTGATTAAGTGTCTCAATATCATAAGCAGATAACAACTTAAATTCGATGTTGTTCAACCCCATTTTTTTAGCGCGAAGCATTGCAGCGTTTAATTGATTTTTATTATTCTCAATGGCAATAACAGATCCATTATTACCGACTTGTTTCGCTATCCAACAAGTCATGGCGCCTGACCCGCATCCTATATCTAATACGATCATGCCAGATTTTAATCCGCTACAAATTAAAAATTCTTGCGTTGTTGGATTAAAACAATAGTCTAATTTATCTAGTCCAATGGAGCCTTCGTCACCAACGTCAACAATATATTTTTCATTTGGCATATGTATCTCTATAAATTATTACTATTGGATGGTTTAGTATCGCATTTTTTTAAAAGATCCACATCATAGTAATAGGTAAAATTATTTTGATGTTACATTCTTGAAATCGATAAAGTATCAATGAAATACCGTATTAACACGGTATTGCTCCATTCGGCTGAATAAGTGATAATTATTGCAGTGATTGGAGAGAAATATGCGTTTATTAAAATATGTAATTATTATAATGGCTAGCATGATTTTTATGTCATCTATAAGTTTTGCAGAAACTAATACCAAACAAAATCATGCACCGGTTGTTTTTCAAGTTGTTCAAGCTCAAATAAATTTTGATAATTCTATGATTAAAAATGCTTCATTTATTACAAATAATGATGGGTCCTTCGGTGGTCTTGAGATACAGTTAAAACCATCTGCTTCTAAAGAACTAACTCGTATTACAGCAGCTGGAGTTGGTAAAGAGGCAAATCTTGTGATCAACGATAAAATCGTTAGCAGAGCCACTTTGCGTTCATCGTTGCAGGATCAATTTCTAATAACTGATATATCAAAAGAGGATGCTCAAAAATTTATTGATTCGTTGCATGAATAATATTTTTATGCAAATTTGAAATGTTGCGGCTTCCCACCAACAGAAATGATTTCATTGACTTCATACGAGGACTATCAATTCTTTGTGTCATTTTGCTTCATACTAACATATGGCTTCCGTTCGCCGATAGTCATTTAGGACAGATGGTTCCCCATGCTATTTCAAATATTTCTTTTCACAGCGGGTATTATGGAGTCATTATATTTTTTGTTGTCTCTGGATTTCTAATTACTAATACATCGATAAAAAGATGGGGGAATTTATCGAGAATACGTGTAATCGAATTTTATCAAATAAGATTTGCGCGAATTATCCCTTCTTTAATAGGGCTATTAATTATCCTAACTATGCTTCATTTAATGAGTGTCGATGGATTTATTATTAAAACTACAACGCTAGAAAATACTTTATTTGCAGCATTAACTTTTCATATTAATTGGCTTGAGGCAAAAACAGGATATTTACCGGCTGGCTGGGATGTGCTCTGGTCGCTCTCTGTTGAAGAAATGTTTTATTTGTTTTTTCCGATTATTTGTTTGCTAACGAGAGGAAAATTGCTCTTTAAAATAATATTGTCCATTTTTGTTATTTTTGGCCCCATTGCCAGGTGCTTATATGCTGATAATGACATTTGGGCGTATCACTCCTATTTATCATGCATGGATGGGATTGCAATAGGTTGCTTGGCCGCAATCTATGTTAATAATGTTGAAATCAAAAGATCGGCAAGTAAATTTTTTTTATTTTCAGGATTATTGTTATTTATCTTGATATTTATTTTTCGACATACTACCTATCAGCTTGGGATGACTAAAATTGGTGTCAATGTAACTATTTTAGAAATCGGTATCGCATTTATTTTAGTTTGTGTAAGCAATTTAAAAATATATTCGGGTGGTTGGTTAATAACTGTTTTTAGTTGGTTTGGTAAAAATAGTTATGAGATTTATTTAACACATGTTCTTGTCATTTTTTCCATATCATATTTATTTTTTACTTTCAAAGTTTCAGCAAATTTAATTCCAATATGTTACGGATGCATACTATTTTTGTCGGGATTGTTAGGGTTCATAATCGCAACCTATTTTTCAGAACCGATCAATCAATTTTTAAGAACGAAATTCGTAGAAATAAACCAGAAGTCATTGAAAAATACTGAGTACACATCATGATTTTTGTAAATTAGTTGGTTTACGACCATTTAATGGATTGCGCTAAACTTGCTAAGCATGAGACAGTAATGGAAACATTAATTTATTTTTATCAAATAATATGGTCTTATTTTTTTGAATAAAAAGTGCGTCAGCTTCTACTATCTCTCTTGGCTTATAAGAGCTGATATCTTTTGGAGTAAATCCCAGCACGACTTCATCAATTCTGGAATTAATTAATGAATTAATAATCGTATCTAATTCCACTTCAACCTTGCAGAAAACATCAAGCAAATAAAGCTGGTTGTTATTAAATTTCGCGACTGCAATTGCATCTAATGCTTTAATATAATATACATTCTCTTTAAAAAACGAGATGCAATAAAACATCACAAGATCCGCATTTTCTCTCATGGAAAGTTTGCTAAAGACCGATGAATTTTTCGCATAATCATACAGCATAGCTCGGTTGGATTGCATATCCATATTTAATTTTTCAAAATTTTCATGTTGCTCAATATTTTTATTAATTGCTCGGAAGTATTCGTATTCTTTAACTCTAGTAAACCCAAATTTTGGATACATCTCCAACGCTGTTGGATTTGCATAGAGATAAACAAAATCACTTTTATCATTCCATTCTTCTAAAACTTTTTCCATCAAGAATCGGCTTAATTTTTTATTACGATAATTTTCATCTGTTAAAACTGTTCCAATTTGAATATAGCGTTGCGGCTTACCAAGTGTGTTAAAATCCATGATATTCACGGATACATTGCCTACAGCTTTATTTCCATCAAATAGTGTATAAGGAATATATTTTTCGTTCCAATATCCTGCTTGATACCATTCTTCGAAAGAAATGCCAAAAACTTTTTTTGCAAGTATATCAAATGCAGCTCTATACTTGACTTCTCTCTGGTATCCTATTAAAAAGATATACTCTTTATCTGCTAAATTTATTTTCAATATTAGTTTCCTTCTTAGCAAATTCATCTAACAAGATGCGCGTTGCGGCCGCAACGATATCATTGCGAGCTGAAGCTTCTTTTTTATTTTGCATCGTATATATGGCCACGACAATAGGGGATTTTTGGGGTGGCCAAATAACAGCAATGTCATTGCATATTCCATATGATTCACCTGTACCGGTTTTATCAGCAACCACCCATCCTCTAGGGACACCCGCGCGAATACGAGCATTCCCTGTGGTATTTTGCTTCATCCACAATGTTAATTGTTCGTCCTGAGTAGGTGCCAAAATATGTCCCAATGTTAATTGTCTTAAGCTCTTTAGCATTGCATCAGGTGTTGAGGTATCGCGTCGATTCAAAGCTCCTTCCAAATGTACCAACTGAAAATCGTTATCGCCAATAGATCGTGCAAAAGCAATCACTGCGGCAGGTCCGCCTAATTGTTTTATAAGTAAATTGGCTGCAGTATTATCGCTATACATCATGGCTGCTCCACACAGTTCAGAAACAGTCATCCCATTTGCAATATGTTTTTTCGTGATAGGTGACCAGGTTACTAAATCTTTCTTGTTGTAAGTAATTTTTTGTTGCAACAAGTGAGGATCGGACATGCTCCTTTTTAACACAGCCCCAACTACCATTAGTTTAAAAGTACTTTGAATAGGGAAATTCTGCTTCGCATGATATTGGATACGCATATCATTTGCAGTGTTAATAGCTGATATGCCTATGTGTCCATCAAATGAAGATTCTAGTGTTGCTAATTTTTTTTGTGCTAGCAGTCTGTAGGGCTGAATTAGTCTGTGCATAAGTGAAAGAGGAAATAATAATTGAAATTGCAAACATAAACCGCATTAGTTGTTTCATAAAATTGATCTCTTTTATCAGGGATTTTAGTCATAAAAAAAGGATTAGTATAATAGAAATATTTTATCGCTTATACCGTATTAATACTCTATATATGATTGGGTATTGGAGATCAGGTGCCAGGCCTAATTAATATAGATTGTGGATGATCAGTTGAATGGTTTATTTTTTATTTCGGTTTGAAAAATTTCAACAAGTTTTACAATTAGATCGGTTTTATTTGCACAATTCAATTTAATTTTAAGATTATTAATATAGGTTTCGACTGTGCGAGGTGACAAAGAGAGCGTCTCCGCCATTTCTCTAGAATTCTTTCCTTGTAGCAATAGCTTAGCACATACAAATTGCTGAGGTGATAATTTCACCTTAGATCGAATATTAATATCTAATATGGATTGATCTAGAATGTTAGCATCAGGAAGAGCTTTATTATGATATGGGAGATAAATTTTATTTGCTTCACTTTGTTTAATTAGATTGCTTGCTTTTTCCTTAAACTGATCCCTAAATTTTTTGAAAAAATCCATGTTAGTCAAAAACGTGTTAACAGCATTATTAGCTCGATTAATGGCAAAGGCAGTAAATTCACAATAATCCTTATACGACTCAATAATAAAAATTCCATTGCCGGTACCGTGTTGCTTTAAAAATTCAAAAACCTGTTGATTTGGCAGTGTTGACCATAAAACGATTTGTGATTTGTAACTTGCAGGTTGTGCTTCGGAATTACCGAAGCGATATAATTTATTTGTGTAATAATTTCTAAGATTCTCTGGTGTGTTGCAGAGCCAAATTCTACCGCCATCATGATAATGTCGTCCCCAACTAAAATAATTGATGCCATTTGATAAGAGGGGATTGGCAATATTCCGAATTTCTTGTGCTGCTGTTAAAAACAAATGATCGTTTCGAATTATCATAATCTGCCTAGTCATAGACCAAGAATTTTAATCAGTTTTACTATTAAATCGGCTCTGTTAGCACAATTTAATTTTATTTTTAAATTATTGATATATGATTCAATTGTGCGAGTCGACAAAGATAGCGATTCTGCAATTTCATTTGCTGTTTTACCGGCTAATATTAATTTAGCGCAGGAATGCTGACGTGGTGAAAGTTTTAAATTAGATTTAATATCGAAAGCTGGTATTTGATCGTATTCGTTGATTTTTGGAAGTGGTTTTTGATGATAAGGTATATAGATTTTATTTAACTCTCCTTTTTTAATAATGTTTTTTGCGTGATCCTTAAAGTAATTTTTAAATTTATTTAAAAATTCCATATGGGTAAGGAATAAATTGACTGAATCGACAGTCTCTTTTTTTACTGCAAAGCTAGTAAATTCACAATAATCTTTGTGCTGATCAATGAGGAAAATTCCATTATTTATTCCTCGTTGTTTTATGAACTCAAAAACTTTCTGGTTTGGCAGTGTTGACCATAGTACAACTTGTGATTGGTAGCTCGATGGATATGCTTCCGTGTTTCCAGAAACATATAATTTATTTGAGTAATAATTTTCTAAATCTTCTGCCATACTACAAAGATTAATACGACTGCCATCGTTGTAATGACGATCCCAGCTAAAATAATTGATACCTAATGCTGAAAGGGGAGACATACATCCTTGAATATCTGAAGCTGATGTTAAGAAAAAATGATCGTTACTGATTGTCATAATCTACTCAAAACCACAGGCCATTCGAAAATAAAATAATCAAACTGAATTAAATAAATGCATATTTTAACATTTATGATTTCTATATAAAAGATTATTTAGAATTAAATATCAACCATTTTTTAATACAACCTATTGATTAATGGCGTATTTAATTTTGAATACCGTATTTTTACCCTAATATTGTTTAGTTAAATAGTTTAAAATTCATGCCGCATTCACTATTATTGAAATGTGGCTAATGTCTAAAAATTCTATTATGAAATGTGTATTCTTAACTCTAATCCTTTATTCTTTGGCAGTAGATGCAATCGCAAGCGGTGGTAAGGACCTCTATATTTCCCGTTGCGCTATGTGTCATGGCTTAGATGCCAAAGCAAGTGGATATTTAGCAAAGAAAAGTCATCCCCCAACCCCTGACTTGACTAGCCGCGTTTTTCAAGAGCGATTAGCAAAATATCCAGGTGTGATAATTTCAGCGATTGTTTTGCAACCCAATGGCTCTTTGATTCCAGATACACTGAAAAGAAATCATGTTGTTGTCCCTCATCATATTTGGACGGATAATGAATTACGATCCATAAATCAGTACATTTTGTCGTTGATTAAATCAAAACGGTGTGAGACCAAACCATAATCTGAAGAAGAAACATTGTTGGCAAGCATATGAAACCTAAAGAAAATATTCCACAAAAATGAACGTACCAATATTAAAATTAAATGATTGGCTAGAAAAAGAAAGGAAATTGGGATCATCTAATCCAGATAGAGCCGTATTAGCTACAGCTGGAAAAGATAATATTCCACATAGTCGTGTTGTTGCAATCCGAGAAATTAATGAAAAAGGTATACTGTTTTTTACGCAGCGTGGAACAAGAAAAGTTATGGAATTACAGCAAAATCCGTATGCTTCGATGACATTATGGTTACCATTGCAGCAGAGAGAAATTATTGTTGAAGGTGGTGTCATTGAATTATCGCGAGAAGTAAACGAAAAGTATTGGAAAACATTACCCCGCGATAGGCAATTGCGTTTTGCTGCATATGCTCCGACTTCTACTCAGCCCATTCAGTCTATTGAAACCATCAACGATGAATATCATAATTTGTTAAAGCAATTTGACAGACGAGATGTTCCAATTAGCGAATATTATTGTGGATTTCGGTTGTTTCCTGAATATTTTTACTTTTATTCTTTGGGCTCTGATGATTTTTCTGAATTAATTAAATATCGTTTTAATAATGATCAATGGACTGAGCAATTACTTTCTCCATAAAAAATAGTTAGCATGATAGAAACACAAGTTTCTAATATTACGTGGAGCGGAATAATCGTTGATATAATCGAGCAGGGTAAATTCAAAGAAACTTGAGTTTGGTTTAAAAGAATTGAACATGATCAAATTTAAGATGATAGAAAATAACCCACTATGTAAAATATTAATTAATCAATAATCTGATGCTGCTCAACACAAAATGCAGGCCTACAGGAAATGCAAAGTGTCATATTTCCTTTCCAAACAAATTTTTCTCCAGCTTCAATTAAAATGAGATCCCCTTCGTTTAAAAAATTTTTTTCTCCATTGACAATAACTTCGCCACTGCCGCTTTGCACATATACAATTTCAGTGCATTTTTGATTTACAGCACATTTTTCAGCAGGGTATTGGCCATTGATTCTTACCACCGCAAAATCAATCCCTTTATTCTCCATAGGATATTCAGTTACAATGCAAAGATCGCTATTTTTTCTTTCTATTGATTGATTTTTTAGCATGATTTTCATGAGCAGGTTATCCTAATTATAATTTCTTATTCATTTCATTTTTTAGTTCCCAAAGTGCAGAAATGATAATCCTTTTGTGATTCATAGGGGTTATCCCCAACACCATATTGAGTTGTCAGATCGGAACAAACATGATTTTCTAATAGAATCATACCTGCCTCATCAGCTAATGCTTTAATATTATCGTATCCATTGATCATTGGCGCTCTAGCACTCTTAAATTTATCCATCATATTTGTAACTTCGTTGACTCTCTTAATTTTATCAATCGTTGCTTTGCCCATATAATCAAATGATATATAGACAGTGCCCTTGAAAGCATCTTTTATTTGACATAATACAGTTTTTACCTGATCAGGAGATAAATACATTGTATTACCTTCCCATATAAAATGAGTCGGTATACTGAGATCAATACCTGCATCGATGAGATGTTTAACAAAATTTTCATTGAGATAATCGATACCAATATATTTCGCATTAGTATCAATTTTATGTTCATCATAAATTCTTTTTTTATTCGCTAATACTTCTGGTTTATCTATTTCAAAATATTTTACAGGGTATTTTTTCTTTCTGACTGGTCGCGTATCATAGCCGCTTCCTAAAATCACAACTTGTTCGATACGCTTACTACAGTTTTTCACATGAGCCGAAAGTGCTTTATTAAAAAATTTGTGGCGTACAGCTAATGCCAACCATAATTTTGGATCCATTGTTTTTTCTGTTTGCGCAGCAATTTGTTCAGTAACAAAAAGTTTCATGTAATCATCTTTAAATAAGTCTTTTTTTCTGGGCGCTTTGCCATGCCGACTTGGTTCCCAAAAGCCAACTCTTCTTGCTTGGTCTTTTACGTAATTAGTGAATAATCCAGTTTGGGTGACGCCGGAATTTTCTTTATTGTCGGGTGCTTTTACATCTGGTTGTGTAACAGATTTTTCTTTGCCTGGAGTGAACATATGCTGGCCTTAACAAATCAAAAAACGATTAATACTAACACATTTATGAGGAAAAAATACCGTAGATTCACGGTAGTTAATAAAATTAATCAAGAATAAAATGCACAACAAAAAATTGTGAAAGCAGGGAATAATATGTTTTTTGTCACGCCATCAGCCAAATTTTCACCCACCTTGAAAGTGCATAAATTATCTGGACATGCTGAGGAAAAATTATGGCTCACCCAAGCAGCTGCCTGGGCGGAAGAAAAGTGGGGCTATATTCGTAACTACCCTGGAATTACTGAGCGAATAAAAATAATTACAAAATTAAAGGAAAATTTTTATATCGTGACATATGACAAACAACCTGTAGGAATGTTTGCTTTGCTCGATTATAAAGCTCTTGAATCCAAACAAGCTATCAAAGAACTCATGTATCTTTATGTGGATAAAAGTTTTAGAAATATGGGCATCGGAAGCCAAATGATTAAAATCGCAAAAGGAATTGCCAAACAACAGGGCTGTGAATCAATCGTTTTTGATACCTTAACACCGAGTTTAAATGGATTCTACAAAAAACAGGGCGCAAAAGTAATTTGTGAAGGCCAATTACTGGGTCATCCAACTACGGTTTTGAGAATGAAGACATCATAACCCTTTAGTGCGGTATTGCGCTGGTTTCCGAAAAATTATGCTTTTATTTGAGGCAATACATTAATTGAAATTTTATTTTGTTTGTCCCCAAGTACCATTCTGCCTTCCTGATTAATTTTTGTTATGATTACAGGTTTAGCAATAATTTCAGGTTTATTTTCAAGATCAATTACTATGAAATTCAGACGAATTGATTTTGAATCATATTTATCTGCCTGCGCTAACAATAATAAAGGTGGTTTATTTGATGCTGATTTATCACCAGGCACAATCATCCATGATCGGTTGGAAGAGAAGATCAAGTGATTACTAATTGCATAAGAGTCATTCGAATGTAATTTTTGATAACTAAAATTAATCTTGATTAATAAATCATGAAAATTAGGGCTATCGGTTTGAGCCTTTGCTAAGGTAAAGAATAGCAATGTTGTAACAAATAATAATAATTTATACATAGGAATGTCCTTTCGGCTGTGTTTGTTTACTGACAATTATAACAGTAATACTAAGATACTACATTTTAATCGAGAATAAATTATTTTTTATTTAATTACCGTATTATTACGGTAGATAAATTAATTTTAATAAATATAATTCGCGATGTTTTAGGTTCTCACCTAAATCTAAAAATAGAGAAATCAATTTAATTATTTAAGGAAAAACCATGGCTATTAGAAAAGAAAATCCATTTGCAAGACTAAATGACAAGGGTAGTAATGATTCTATAAATTTAAGAACAGATAGGCTAAAACTATTTTCTGCTACTTCCAATAAGGAAGACTCAAGAAATGGATTTGTTCATGAAGTGGAAACAGGAGTTGAACAACAAGTTTCAGCTTCTAAGTTAAAACTTTAATTACATCTATTATTCATTTGCTTTACTCATTTCCTGTGTGAAGCAAATGAATTATTTCAGCATGATTTTTTTGGTGTAAAATTTAAATGTTTAATTTCAATATAGAAAATTTTAAAAGTTCTCATTATTTAAATTCACCTGTTATATTTCGGCAAGGTTTCATACCTAACACATCGTCATTGAAGGAATTTTACAAAATAATTCTAAACCCATTAAATGGTTCGCACGAATCATTAGTTAGCGTATTGAGCGGAACTCAAAAGGTGAACCCCTCAGTTTGGTCTCATACCTTTCCTAATGATCAGGGTCAATATCGTGATATTTCCGCGCTAAGAACAGCGATCGAACTAAAATCTTCGATTGTCTTTGATGAATACTACCGATATTCACAAGAAGCTAAAGAGCTTGTAGTTTTTATACAAGAACAGTTTAATTGCTTCTCTAGCTGTAATGCTTATCTATCCCAGAAAGGAGGAGTAGCATTTCCCATTCATAGGGATGGTCATCATGTTTTAATTTTTGCATTATCTGGCAAGAAAAAATGGACAGTCTATAATGAAAAACAAGACATGTATCAGGCGTATAATAAGATCGAATCTACTTTAACTGATAAAGAAATAATAAGTTCAGGATTTTTCCTTAATGAAATTATGGAGGCAGGGGATATATTGTATATTCCAATTGGACAATTTCATTCCGTTGAAAATTTAACTGATAATGCACTGCATTTGACTGTTTCATTACATATTAAGCCGTTGTTTACCGTTTTAGAAGATATCTTATTAAAAATTTACTCACCTGAATCAAATTTTCCGATCGAAGTTAAAGATATTCTTAATCAAATAAATCCTATTTACCAGCACCCAATACCAATCAGTAATAATGAAATGTTACAACATATAAACATACTTTTTGATGCCATAAAACAAATTGTCACAACAGATGATTTTATTGCTCATCAAAACAACATTCAAAAAAATAAACATTTAAAAATTTGCGTTAGTCCAACAGAAGAGTTAATTGAGGAAATGGCCAGTGCTCAAAGTGAAGACTAAACATCAACCTCATCTAAACAAAATTAATAAAAAATTTTATCCGGTTATTAACAAAATAATTGAATGGTCGAATGCAATTTGTATATCATTAAATTGCAACGTCTTTGGCATATATATTAGAGGCTCGGTGGCACATGGTTGTGAGAATAAAAATTCCGATTTAGATATCGTGATTCTTTTGTCAAATAGTCATCTAAGTAATAACTTACGTTTTAATGATACGATCGATTCTTTAACAGCATTATATGTCTACCCATATCGAATTGATGTCAATGTATTTAGTGTGAATTTTCAATTGAGGGTGAATCCGCCCATTACGGGTTGTTTAAAAGAAATAGCTTCGAAACACCTTAATTTTGATATTTGTGCTAACGGGGTTTGCTTTTGGGGAAACGAAATTAATCAATTTGATATTTTTGAATCCTGCGAAGATTTTAGAGAAAATAATATATTAGTGAGAGGCGCTCTGATAAAAGAATTAATTTACAATATGGAAAATAATGAATTTTTTAATGATTATTACCAGTTGATAAAAGAATGTATTCGATTGGCCGCCTATATTCATTTTAAATCTAATTCCTTATATTCTAGCTTAATTGCAGACTGCTTTGCTGTTGCAGTAGCAACGAATGTTGAAATTAAGGATGAATTAGGCTTTCTTTTTAAATTTGTTAATCAACCTATTATGCTGCCCTTTGATGAGATTGGAAGACTTAAAAAATCAATTATAATCGTTGCAACCTTCATCTTAAAACATCAAATCATTAGATGATAAAATGTGTAAAAGTATTGCGTTTGATCAAGGTGTTGAGTTGGGTGTTCAATAATGATTGAAGTACAATCTATCACCGCCCATAATAAAAACACAATGCCGAATCCCAACTACATTCGACGGTAAATATCTTTTTTAGTGGTAGTTGAAGGGTTGGTAGCGGTCTTAAGCTACAAACTTTTTGGATTTGTGGCATCCGATTTATTTTATTACCAATTGAAACCAATAATTCTTGAGTAAAACACGTTGAGCAAGTATATACGCAAGTAGCATCTTGCCAATCGCAAGTTAAAAAGTTACCGGACATTTGCGAGATTTCTCGACCATTTTCCCAATAAAAGGGAAAATCATTTTTGACGGTAGCTAGTACCATCTGGGTTTGTTGGCATAAAGCAACCGAAGCTTCGATACCTATCACTTTTTTAAGATTAGTTTGCATAAAAACTTGCAACATACATTTTCCTAACCCTGATCCTAAATCAAGAAAAACATCCTGAGATGTCAGGCTTAACATTCGAATCAGCTTTTTCACACTGGGATAGAGCAACTCGCCGTAAGTGATGCACACGTTGTCTTTTGCTAATGTTTGATGTTGTTCAGAGGTAAAACGTTGATACCCTTGCGTGTGTTGATAGACTTTCGCTAAATACCCTTGATATAGTTCATCTATATTATTATGGTTTGTTGATAGCATATTACCTCTATGAATGAAAATACCGAACGCTTTACTACAGCTGTTTTAGCAAAAAATATCCTTGACGCCAAGCGGCCCTCTTTTTTAGCATCCTATATCAGAATAGTTCAAGCTCGACGCTTATTAGAACTTATTTTTAGCATGTTAGTCATCTTTGGTGGGCAACAATTTCTATTTCAGCATGCATTTTTTTCGCCAATTTGGCCCGCCACCGGGGTCGCTCTTGCAGCTATTTTTTTAAGAGGCAACTTCTTGTTGCTAGGGATATTCCTCGGATCCTTCACAAATTATTGGTACAACCATTTTCCCTTATTAATGGCTTTTGCACAAAGTTTCATTTGGTTAGTGATAGTTTATTTTACTCGATTGATTTGTTTGCAAATGATTGGACCCATTAGTCCACTGCCGCGTGTTTCTATCTTAATGAAGTGGTTTCTGGTGATTTTTGTTATGTGTGGGCTCCATACAGTGATCTTTTTTGCATTATTATTTAAATGGTTTCCATGGTCCTGGAATTATTTTTTCTTAGGATGGGTAGGCCAAATAAATGGGATTTTGTGCCTTGTTCCTCTTTCTCTGGTCTTCGAACCTTTTGTGCCGCAGCATTTTTTCAATCAAAATAACCGTTCATGGCGTATTTGGGGTTTGCTTTTTATATTAGGAAATTTTTTATATTTTTTGATACCTCCTGGTGCGGCATTAATCAGTTTAAGTGTGCTCTTTTCGTTGCTTATTTGTTATTATGCTTTTTGTTTTGGTCAAATCCCAACCTGCATCACACTATTTGGCTTGAGTATTATTTACTTGGGAAGTATTAGCGGACCTTTAGCCCTTTTTCATCCTGATCTGCCTTTATATCAAACTTACTTACTTTCCATTCTGTTAATGCTTGCTAGTCTGATAAGCCTTATCATTGCAACTTATTCACAAGAAAAATATTATTCTAAAATTGAAGCGATTGACACTAATGCAATTCGCAGCATATACACTCCTGGGACAATTTATAAAAAAAGTAACTCATCATGATCCTGAATTCGAAGTTGAGCAACGGATATTTAAAAAACTTGGCATGAATCACAGTTATTTTCCTAAAGATAAATTGTATATGGTTCCAGGCATTGATCAGTATGCAATTGTAAATACCTATTCGTATTATCCTAAAAAAGGATTTAAACAATATCCTTTTATTCATGAGGGAGAAGAGCTCAGTCGTTGGTCAATGTCTTGGGTTAATGTGGCCGGTGCTATTGCATCAACCCCAGGTGATATTAACATTTATGTACATGCACTTTATAATCCAGGCCCATTACTAAATTCATCGCAAATTGAAGAACTAACAAAGACAATATCCAAACTAAGTGGACAACCTTTAGTATTAAAAAAAGGAATTAAAGAATTTGGTTTTGGTTTCTCAGTTGTCGCGTTCTATTGGCCTAAAGTAAATCATGTCATTTATATGTATAATGGCAGCACAAATGGCGGGACATTTAATTATATGTATGATCCTGCATCGCAACTATATTTAAGTTATGCAGTAAATGTTAATCCAGCAGCAGACATAGTAAACTTTAATAATAGTCTTGCTTTATTTGCTGATTTGATCGAACAGTGTAAATAAAATAATGCAGCTTCACATTTTTCTTTCTATCTAAAAATTATTTCAACCAGTGTAGTAATTCCGCATCAAATTTTTCTGGTTCTTCATAAGGCGGGGTATGGCCGCTTTTTTCAAAAATTCGCATGGTTAAATTTTTAAAATGATGGCGAATGCGGTCCCATGAATAAAATGGTGCGACAATAAAATCATACAAACCCAGCCCAACAAAAACGGGCTTATCCAATTTATCTAATTCTTTTGTAATGTCTATATCACGGAAAATTTCTCCCCAGACATAACCAAACATGGGCATATTCATTCGCGCATCATCCCAAAGTGCAGTCGCATCAAAGTTAAAATCAAACCAAGCGCGTGGACCGTTGGCGACGTATTGCTGAATGAACTGTTGATCGGGTGGTAAGCCAACCAATTTTTTATCAAGTGAATGAAGATTTGAATCTAACTTATTTTTTCTTTCTGTGGAAACTAATTCTTGCCAATATCGATCTGCTGCCTTTTGTGAAGCGGCGCTTAGATCGGGTGCCATACCAATCATGACGACATGAGATACATTTTCAGGATATTTTTTAGCATATTCTAATGCCATAAACGCGTGACCAGAATGGCCAATCACAATGATTTTGCCGAGGTTTAATTGCTTGCGTGTTAATTCCATATCATCAAGAATAAGATCCAATGTATATTCATTCCTGTTTGTTACATCATATGGTTCGGCAAAAATACGATGGTCCACAAAAACCAACCGTAAATGTTTGCGCAATCTTTTAGAAAAAATACGTGGATAATAATAAGAGCTACCAATGACAACTGCATTTTGGCCATCACCTTCGATGGCGTAACGTAAATTAAATTTTCCTGAATTGATTCGGCCTGTTTTGGTTTGCATGTGGATTTTCTCCTTCATTTATTATCACTGCGGACTGCATTCTAGTGATCTAGGAATATAAGACATTTGACTTTACACGCATCTAGCACATTTGCATCTCAGAATTTTATCGCGTTTATGCGATGTTTATAAGCGATTGACCTAATTGATCGGGGTGACTGGATTCGAACCAGCGGCCCCTGCCTCCCGAAAGCAGTGCTCTACCAAGCTGAGCTACACCCCGTTAATAGTTGCGATCGACGACAAAATCGGTGAGATCATGCAGTGCTTTGCGATAAGGCGAATCGGGAATGAAATCTAAACTGCCTTTCGCTTTTTGTGCATGGTCTTTTGCCGTGCGCGCAGTGTACTTGATGGCGCCGGTGGATTCAATGATTGAAATGATGGATTGTAAATTTTCAGTTGAGCCTTGTTCGATGGCATGGCTAATTAAATCAATTTCGGATTTTTTGCCTTGACGCATAGCATAAATCAAAGGAAGAGTGGGTTTTCCTTCGGATAAATCATTACCAATATTTTTTCCCATTTCTTCAGCAGAGGAATTGTAATCCAGCACATCATCAATTAATTGATATGCAATTCCTAATTGCATGCCATAATTTTTCATGGCATCCATTTGCTGCGGAGAATAATCACAAAGTGCGGTACCCACTTGGGCGGCGACTTCAAATAATTTTGCAGTTTTACGTTGAATCACATCAAAGTAAGCGGTTTCGGTCGTTTGTGCATTATGACAATTTAACAATTGCAGCACTTCGCCTTCAGCAATTAAATTGGTTGCATTGGAAAAAATATTAATGACTTCGAGATTTTGTGTTTTCACAATCAACTGAAAGGCTCGGGAATAGAGAAAATCACCGACGAGGACGCTTGCGTTATTTCCCCAAATGTCGTTTGCGGTTTCCTGCCCACGTCTTAGATGGGAATCATCGACCACATCATCGTGTAATAGGGTCGCGGTATGGATTAATTCAATAGCGGCCGCAAGGTCGATTTGCAGGTTTTTTTTATGTTTAAATGCGCCAGCGGTTAATAGCACGAGCAGTGGGCGGATACGTTTACCCCCTGAATGCAGGATATATTCAATGATTTGATTAATAAAAGGTATCTCGGACCGAAGCTCGGTACAGATATATTGGTCGGTGGCCTCTAATTCGGGCCTGACCAGGGAATGTATGGAAGCTAGCGGCATATGCCCTAAACTCGCATTTATTATTGTTAGCAAGGATGTGATGCTAGATTGGGGGGGAATATATGTCAAGACCCTTGCATAGGAGAGATTCACCGTCTATAATTGCGCTCTTTTCATATAAAACTCATAAAGATAGCCCGATTGGAGTCAAGAACATGTATGCAGTAATTACCAGCGGTGGTAAACAGTACCGAGTAAAGGAAGGCCTAACGATTAAGGTAGATACCATAGCCGCTGAAGTAGGCTCAAAAGTCAATATTCAGGAAGTGTTATTGCTGGCAGATGGCGATAATATCAAAATCGGCAAGCCCTTTGTAGAAGGCAGCAAAGTCACAGCTTCTATCGTGTCCCATGGCCGCGGCAAGAAAATCCAGATCATTAAATTCAAGCGCCGCAAACACCACATGAAACGAATGGGCCACAGACAGAACTATACTGAAATCAAGATCGAAAAAGTTGCGTAATTAAAGGGGAATGCAATGGCACATAAAAAAGCCGGTGGTAGTACTCGTAACGGCCGAGATTCAAACCCAAAATATTTAGGCGTCAAACGCTTTGGTGGTCAAACTGTCACAGCTGGTGGCATTATTATCCGTCAACGTGGCACCCAATATCATCCAGGCCGCAATGTCGGCATTGGCAAAGATCATACTCTTTATGCATTAGTTGAGGGTACGGTTGTTTTTGCTATTAAAGGACCGTTAAAAAAGCGTACTGTTAGCGTTCAACCATTAGAAACAGCAGCTGCTTAACTAGTTATTGCAAAAAACACGTTACTGGGAGGGGTATTTAATCCCTCCCAGTGACAACATCAAGATTTGTATCTCCAAAGATAATCCCTATGAAATTCATTGACGAAGCAAGAATACGTGTCGAAGCAGGCGACGGCGGTAATGGTTGCTGCAGCTTTTTGCGCCTGAAATTCATGCCAAATGGGGGACCTGATGGGGGTGACGGCGGCGATGGGGGTAGTATTTATCTCAAAGCCGATGAAAATATCAATACGCTGGTCGATTACCGGTTTACCCGATCCTTTAAGGCTGAAAACGGCAAAAAGGGCAGTGGGCAGAATTGCTCGGGCAAGGCTGGCAAGGATTTATTTCTGCGCGTACCGGTTGGTACTATGGTTTTTGATGAAAATACTGAGGAACTCCTGAAAGATTTGACCCACCATGGCGAAGAAGCTTGTATCGCCAAAGGGGGTGCGCATGGTATCGGAAATGCTCGTTTTAAGAGCAGCGTTAATCGATCGCCCCGCCGCACGATTCCAGGGCAGCCAGGGGAAAAGCGCGATCTTCGTCTGGAATTAAAAGTCCTCGCTGATGTGGGTCTCGTAGGTATGCCTAATGCCGGCAAATCGACCCTGATTCAGGCGGTTTCAGCGGCCCGGCCTAAAGTAGCGGATTATCCTTTTACGACCCTACACCCCAATTTAGGGGTGGTGAGAGTCTCCCAGCATCGAAGCTTTGTAATGGCGGATATCCCTGGATTAATCGAAGGGGCTGCCGAAGGGGCAGGTCTTGGGATCCAATTTTTGAAACATGTGATGCGGACCCGGCTTTTATTTCATGTGGTGGATATTATGCCGCCTGAAAGTGACCCGGTTACGGATTTTAAAGCGATTACTAAAGAACTTGAAAAATTCAGCCCAGAACTCATGCAAAAAGAGCGTTGGTTGGTGCTGAATAAGATTGATTTATTGCCTGAAGATGAAGTGGAAAAATACTGTAAAGATATCGTCAAAAAACTGAAGTGGAAAGGAAGGGTATTCCTGATCTCAGGTTTGAGCCATGAAGGGACGAAAGAATTGGCGCAGGCGGCGATGAAGTTTTTGGATGAATTGAGCGAAGATTGAAATCAATAGATTGACCGAAAGACTATCCTTATCAACACATAAAAAAACAATAGGTTGTCATTGCGAGGCCTGCTTTTTAGACGAAGCAATCTTCAAGAGATTGCTTCGACGCAAAAAGCGCGTCTCGCAATGACGCGGATTAAACGGAGAGATTATTCAGCTGATTTAGCAGCTTTTGCTCGGGTTTTCTTAGCGGTGGTAGCAGAGGTCGCAGTTAAGCTTTTCACTTGTTTGCTCAAGCGGCTTTTATGACGCGAGGCTTTATTTTTGTGGATTAAACCTTTGCTTGCCATGCGATCGATTACTGGCTGAGCTGCAATAAAGGCTTCTTCAGCAAGTTTTTTGTCGCCTGCCGCAATCGCGGTATAGACTTTTTTAATGTACGTACGGATCATGGAACGCAAGCTTGCGTTATGTTGGCGGTGTTTTTCAGCCTGACGCGCACGTTTTTTTGCGGATTTAATATTTGCCAAGGGGGTGTTCCTCCAAAATCTTCTTTAAAAACGAGGGGCTACTATGCCGTTTTCTCGGGGTATTGTCAATTGCGGGAAGGGCAAAAAACCTTCTCCTGTAACCGTCATTGCGAGGAGTGCTTTTTACGACGAAGCAATCTTTTGAAGATGGCTTCGCCGCCTATCGGCGGCTCGCAATGACGGGGTACAAGAGAAGGTAAAATTAGGATCGAACGCAGATAATGGTATCGCTGTTTTTGTCATCCAGCGTTACGGGCAATCCAGGCCAGACTTTGCAGTCTTCTTCGCCCGGGAATTGGCCTGAGGCGACCTGACCTTGGTCGTTGTTATATTCGTAGGCATTTAATACTTTGGCATAATCTGCAGCATCGGGCAGTTTTATATCGGCGTATTTTTTTCCTTCTTTAACAATTACATGATAGACATGATAAAAGCAGGTGGCTGCAGGTTTATTTTTAACATCACGTAAACAGGCTTGATAATTCACCCAGGAATTATACTGAGTGTTTTGATTATAAATCCGGACGACCTGGGCTGCATTAGCATTGATTAGAGAGAAGGTACTGGTTAAAGCAATCAAACTTAAAATGGTTTTTTTCATAATTTTTTCCTTTGATTATTATTTTCGGGGGAGAACTATACGTAAGAATGCATTTTTTGGCAAAAAATTTTTGATCACAAAGAATAAGAGGAATGATAAGATAGCGGGATTAAAAACGGACGAAATTATATGAGTAAAAGCCTTTTCAAGTCAACCGCGGTGGTCGGCAGTATGACCATGATTTCCCGTGTTTTTGGATTTATCCGGGACATGGTGACGGCGCATTTATTTGGCGCGGGGGCGGCGTTTGATGCGTTTTCGGTGGCATTTAAAATTCCGAATTTTATGCGACGATTATTTGCGGAAGGGTCATTTTCTCAAGCGTTCGTACCGGTTTTGTCAGAATACCAAAAGCAGAAATCGCACGAAGAAGTCAAACAATTTGTCAATGCCATGTCTGGCACGCTCGGATTTGTTCTATTGTGCGTGACGATTTTTGGTGTGGTGTTTGCGCCAGTCATTGTAAGAGTGTTTGCGCCGGGGTTTGATACGCATGGCCCGCGGTTTGATTTAGCAGTGACGATGTTGCGAATTACCTTTCCCTATCTCATGCTGATTTCACTCACTGCATTTTCAGGCGCGATATTAAATACGTACAGTCGATTTTGGGTCGCAGCCTTTACGCCGGTATTTTTAAATATCGTCATGATCCTGACAGCAATCTGGTTGTCACCGCGCATGGCGACACCGATTATTGGGTTGGCATGGGGTGTGTTTATTGCGGGGGTGGTGCAATTGATTTTTCAATCACCTTTTTTGCGTCACATGAAATTGCATCCGCGGCCAAAAATTGATTTTAAAAATCCTGGTGTCAGAAGAGTTTTAAAATTAATGGTGCCTGCCTTATTCGGTGTGTCAGTTTCACAAATTAATTTATTACTCGATACCTTGTTCGCGTCGTTTTTAATCGTGGGTAGTGTGTCTTGGCTTTATTATTCGGATCGCTTGATGGAATTTCCATTGGGTGTGTTTGGCGTTGCGATTTCGACGGTGATTTTGCCGAATTTATCGCGTCATCATGCCTCGCAATCGGATGAAGATTTTTCCCTGACGCTGGATTGGGCGATGCGGTGCGTTATGTTAGTGGGTGTGCCGGCTGCCGTTGTTTTTGCTGTCATGTCGGGGCCTTTGTTGAGTACCTTATTTCAATACGGCCATTTTGATGGTCATGCCGTCGAAATGGCACGAAAAAGTTTAAGCATGTTTGCCATCGGAATTGCGCCTTTCATGTTAATAAAAATTCTCGCTGCTGGATTTTATGCGAAACAAGATATGAAAACGCCAGTCCGCATCGGTATCATGGCGATGATTGCGAATATGGTTTTTAATGTGATTTTGATCTGGCCTTTTAAACATGCGGGGATTGCACTTGCGACGTCGCTGTCTGCGTTATTGAATATGGGTTTTTTGTATTATTTTCTGCAGAAAAAAGGTTTTTACAAGCCGCGTGATGGTTGGAAGTTTTTTTCGTTTAGATTAGTGTTTGCAAATAGCGTGCTTGCGATTTGGTTGTGGTTTGGTTCAGGCGATCTGCAAGAATGGATAACCCATCATGCGATGTGGCGTGGAACGCATTTGGTTGGATTACTGCTTTCCGCGATTGTTGTGTATTTCGCAGGATTGTGGGTAGCGGGCATTAAAATGCAGGACGTGTTGATTCCGCAGAGGCAATCGATTTAAATGCGAATGCAGGAATTCGCACTTAAGAATTAAGATAGACCCAATTTTGTTTCCGAAGATTTTGCTTCAATAGATCGAACTGAATCTATCATTTTTTGTTTGGCTGTGGCGTCTGTTGTGAGCTCAATAGCATTTTTTAAATCTCGACGATATCGGTCTAGTTGCTTATCTACACTAGTAACCGCTTTTTCAATTTCATAACCTTCGGCATTAAAAGCTGATTTAGTGGTATTATGTACTACGGTAGTAGGACTTGGAAGTGATTCACCACTTGTAGTCTTTTTACTGGTATTAAATACGCGAATCTTAGTAGAAATATCTTCTACATTTTTTTGTAGCTTATCAATATCACCTTGGTTAATAGGTAACTTAATTCTTTTCGCTTCAGGCAAAGTGCGATTCAAGCCATCTACGGCATTGAAAGTATCTTTTAACCCATTGAGATCAACTTGTATTCTTCGAAGGGGATCAGACTTTATAGTGACTTTAAGTGCAGTTTCTTCGAAAGTAGATTGTTTAATTAGTTCGGATCGAGTTAATTCCATTTTTGAAAAATCAGCAACGGTGGTTCCTTTTAATTTGGCGCCTTTAGCAAGACTAATCCCTAGCCCAACCAGGATTCGTGGAGTGCTGCTATTAAAACATTTAGCTAGGGAAACAGTATCGGCCATAATTAACCCAATAAGATATATATAGCTTAAGCATAGCACTTTTACAGACAAGTATAAATACGCGTATAATCAATCCCTTTCACTAAGGATATCCAGTGGCGACTGAACTGATTCGCGGTCTATATAACATTACCCCTGACCTTCAAGGCGGGGTGGTGACCATTGGGAATTTTGATGGGGTACATTTGGGGCATCAAGCCTTGATTTTACAGGTAAAAAAGATTGCTGCGCGATTAAATAAGCCCTCTATTGTGGTTACGTTCGAACCCCAACCGTTGGAATTCTTTGCCACGTTAAAAAAAGATTTCACGCCCGCCGCTCGTTTAACCAAATTACGAGAAAAATTTTCAGCTTTAGCGGCAACTGGGGTCGATAAGGTCGTCATGGTCCATTTTGATGAGAAATTAGCCTCACAACCGCCTAGTGAATTTATTTCAGAAATTTTAGTAAAAAAACTCCATACCCAATACCTGATCGTTGGCGATGATTTTCGATTTGGGGCCATGCGAAAAGGCGATTTTGAATTGTTACGGCAAAAAGGTCAGGAATTAGGTTTTATCGCTGAAAGTTTGCCTAGCATAGTATTCGACAACGAACGCGTCAGTAGCACCCGAGTCAGAAAAGCCTTAATCGCAGGTGATCTCGAATACGCTAAAAAATTATTAGCACGTCCCTACACCATGATGGGCCGAGTCGTGCATGGCGATAAATTAGGGCGTAAACTAGGATTTCCCACGGCGAATATTTATCTGCATCGTGCCGTGACCCCGATTCAGGGCATTTTTGCTGTGCGCGTACATGGTATAGAATCGACACCTATATTAGGCGCTGCCAATGTGGGCATCCGTCCGACAGTGGGTGGTACGCGCGCGTTACTTGAAGTGTATTTACTGAATTTTAATCGTGACATTTACGGAAAACATGTTACGGTAGAATTTTGCAAAAAAATACGGGACGAAGAACGGTATAACAATTTAGATATTCTAAAAAATGCCATCGCAAACGATGTCATCGAAACAGAAAACTATTTTAAGAGTATTCAAAAATGAAAGATTACAAAAGCACACTGAATTTGCCGAACACGGAATTTCCCATGAAAGCGAATCTCGTTCAGCGAGAACCTGAGATTCTCAAAAAATGGGTGTCAATCAACCTTTACGAAAAATTACGTAAAAATGGTCGCGATCGCGTGCGATTTGTGATGCACGATGGGCCGCCCTATGCGAATGGTCATATTCACATGGGAACAGCGATTAATAAAGTTCTAAAAGACATTGTGACCAAATCAAAAACCCTAAGTGGGTTTGATGCGCCATTTGTACCGGGTTGGGATTGTCATGGGTTGCCGACTGAATTAAATGTCGAGAAAAAAATCGGAAAAGCCGGCCACAAAGTCAGCGTGCCAGAATTTTTGCAGGCCTGTCGCGAATACGCGCAGAGTTTTATTAATATTCAGCGTGAAGAATTTAAAAGATTAGGAGTAGTGGCTGATTGGAATAATCCTTATCTCACGATGGATTTCAACTACGAGGCAAACATTTTGCGTAGTTTAAATAAAATTATGCAAAAAGGTTTAGTGCATCGTGGTTATCGACCGGTTTATTGGTGTTTGGATTGCGCATCTGCGCTCGCAGAAGCTGAAGTCGAATACGCAGATAAAACGTCGCCCTCGATTGATGTGCGTTTTAAAGTGGTAGATGAAAAAGATTTTCTCGCACGCTTTGATCAAGTTGAAGCAGGAAAAGGCGCCATTTCCATTCCAATTTGGACCACCACACCGTGGACGCTGCCTGCTAACCAAGCCGTCGCATTAAATCCGTCGATGAATTATGTTTTAGTTGAAACCGATGGGCAGGAACGATTATTAATTGCTGAAGCATTGCTTGAACATGTTATGCAGCGCTATCAGGTTAAAAACCACCGTGTTTTAGGCAAAATCCAAGGTGAAAAACTAGAAAAAATTCTGTTACAGCATCCTTTTTATGCGCGCCAAGTTCCGGTTGTTTTAGGCGAGCACGTCACAATTGAATCCGGAACGGGTGCTGTGCATACCGCCCCTGCGCACGGGCAAGATGATTTTCAGATTGGCAAAAAATATCAATTACCGCTGGATAATCCTGTTGGCGATGATGGTTGTTTTATCTCAACGACTGAACTTTTTGCGGGCCAGCATGTTAACAAAGTGAATGAGCCGATCATTAATCTTTTAAAAGAAAAAAATACGCTGCTACATCTTGCTAAAGTCACGCACAGTTATCCGCATTGCTGGCGACATAAAACGCCGTTGATTTTCCGCGCGACTCCGCAATGGTTTATTAATCTAGATCAAGCAAATTTACGCAAAGAAACACTGGCTGCGATTAACGGCGTAAATTGGTTTCCTGATTGGGGCCAAAGCCGCATGGCAGGCATGATCGAAAACCGCCCTGAATGGTGTATCTCGCGCCAACGAAAATGGGGCACGCCCATCGCATTATTTTTACATAAAGAAACCGATGAGCCGCATCCGAATAGTGCAGCATTATTAGAAAAAATCGCAGACCTCGTTTCCAAAAAAGGCATCGATGCTTGGCATGCGTTGGATATCAAGGAATTTTTAGGCAAAGACGCCGAGCATTACAAAAAAAGCCAAGACATTCTCGATGTTTGGTTTGAATCCGGTGTATCACACGAATGCGTGCTGCAAAAACGCGATGATTTAGGATTCCCTGCGAATATTTATCTTGAAGGCACTGATCAATATCGTGGTTGGTTTCAGTCTTCTTTGCTGACATCTGTGGCGCTTAATAATCGCGCGCCGTATCAAACCATTTTGACACATGGTTTTGTGATCGATATTAAAGGCCAAAAAATGTCGAAATCACTCGGCAATGTTATTGCGCCTGAAAAAATTATTCAGACCTTTGGCGCTGATATTTTGCGTTTATGGGCGTCCTCTGTCGATTATCGTTATGACATGAATGTGTCCGATGAAATTCTGACGCGAAATTCCGAAAGTTATCGTCGCATTCGTAACACCGCCCGATTTCTGTTGTCGAATTTAAATGGTTTTGATCCTGAAAAAGATTTAATTCCAGCTGAAAAAATGCTGGCGCTAGATCGTTGGGCGGTAGATGCTGCGCGTCGCATGCAGGAAGATATTATTGCTTCTTATGATGCACTTCAATTCCATGTGATTTATCAAAAACTCCATCGTTTTTGTGCAATTGATATGGGAAGTTTTTATTTAGATATCATTAAAGACCGCCAATATACTACTCAAACCAATAGTCTCGCGCGTCGTTCGGCACAAAGTGCGATGTTTCATATTATTGAAGCGTTAACACGTTGGATCGCGCCCATTTTAAGTTTTACTGCCGAAGAAATCTGGCAATTTATTCCAGGCAAACGTAACGAGTCTGTCTTTTTAAACACTTGGTATAACGATCTTGCACCTTTAAAAGATCATGAAGTCATGAATGAGGCTTACTGGGAAAAATTACGCTCCGTCCGAGATGCAGTGAATAAAGAAATCGAAAATTTACGCAATAACGGCAAAGTGGGTTCTGGTCTTGAGGCTGATGTCCAATTATTTTGTGAGCCGGAATTAAAAACAGCGCTCGATGCTTTGCAAAACGAACTACGTTTTGTATTAATCACATCAAACGCTGAAATTCATCTGGCCAATTCCCATCTAACCGATGTGATTAAAACAGAAGTCCCCGGCTTATCTTTAAAAGTATCTGCCGTCAGTTATCAAAAATGTGAACGCTGCTGGCATCGCCGTGCAGATGTAGGTTCGCATGCAACGCATCCCACTTTATGCGGACGCTGTATTGAAAATGTCGATGGCAAAGGCGAAATTAGGAAGTTTGCATAAATGAAAAAAAAATCTCTGTCTGGAATTTATTGGATTTGGGTGAGTGTGGTGGTTTTTTTGCTGGATTATTACAGCAAAAGTCTTGCGCTGCACACGTTAAAGGAATATCAACCGGTTGTGATCACGCCCTTTTTTAACTTTACGCTGGCCTACAACAAGGGCGCTGCCTTCAGTTTTTTAAATGGTGCATCCGGTTGGCAAACTTGGTTTTTTGGAACATTAGCTGTAATTGTGAGCGTCGGCATTTTAATTTGGATGTTTCGCAACACTTTCAAGCAATATTGGATCAATATCGCGCTTGCCTTGATCATTGGCGGCGCACTCGGAAATTTATTTGATCGCATTTATTACGGATGTGTCACGGACTTTATTCAGGTGCACGCCGGACATCTTTATTGGCCTGTGTTTAATTTAGCAGACAGCGCGGTGTGCGTCGGTGCAGTGATGTTGATATTGGATGCTTTTTTTAAGAAAAAAAAGACTCGGTAAAACTTTTCATTTGCTGCACCATAAACTGAAAATCCGGATTAAACGTCAATCGCTCACGCTTAAAATGCGTGAGCTTCAGTTTGAATAAAACATCATAAAAAATTTCATGCGGTTTATCGAGTGCGCAATAAAGTTGGTTACTTTTTTCATAAATGTGACTAGCCAGCGGATAATCACCATTCATCCCATAATGCGGATTGCTCGGCGCAACCGGTATCGCAATATGCGAAAAATTAATAATATTAAATTCCGGATAAACCGCCGATCGCATAATAATGCGCGGATCATCCAGCGGATGCGTTTCACCGATGTATAAAATCATTTGATTCCGCGTATCTTTATGTTCAGTAAAATATTTAATAGTCGCTTCACTCGAGACAATTAAATCATCATAACTTAACGACATAAAAATCGGACACGGGGGTTTTTTATTGTGATTAATTTGTTTGATAGCATGGGTTAATCGATAGACTTGATAAATGCTATTAAAAGTAATCGATCGATATTTTGTGTAATTGTATTCTTTGCCAATATAAGCCCATTTCAATTTTGGCATTGCCCAACTAATGGGCTCATGCCAATTGGACATGAAATCAAATGCACTTTTGATTTTAAATGCGGGGCTTAGCATGATGAGGGCTGTAATATCGCTTGGATCAAGCATCGTGTGATAAAGACTCAAACTCGCACCCGTTGAAAAACCCACCAGAAAAATATGATCGACTTCTTTTTTTAATGAGGCAATTCCATAACGTAATGCTTGTAGCCATTCTTCATATCGCACATTGAGAAGGGCCCCAGGAACAATTCCATGCCCCGGCAAGAGAACAGAACGGACTAACATCCCCTGAGATTGAAGTTCAGCACCAATATCACGCATGATAAAACAGCTATCGAGCAAACCGTGCACCATCAAGGCGCCAAATTTCAGTTTACCGTCGTGTTTTTCAGAAATTAAGGGATTTTCAGGCCGAAATTCAAACGGGGCGTTGGCGTCGATGATTTTCTGGGGATTTTCGCCTAAATCCAGGCGATTTTCGGCAATGATTTTTTTATATTGGTTAATATAATCCGAAAAAGGCAGATTGAGATCGTAGATAGGATGCTCAATTAGGGGGTCTTTAAATAGTTTGGGGTACTTACGAAACATAGTAAATATATTATAATGGGCAACTTTTATTATCAAATCTATTTGAAAAAGACTTATGAGAGCATTGTTTGTACTAATCGGTATCGGATTATCGTCAATCGCATGGGCAACGGAACCTGGTTTAGGTGGGGTCGCCGAAAATATACTGGGCCCTGTGGATATCATAACCCAGTTTGTAGGCAGCGCGTCGATTGTTGTCGGTATTTGTTCATTGCTTGCCTCTTTTTTAAAATATAGGCAGCATCGAGTGAACCAATTGGTTGCCCCCCTTAGTACCATTGTGGTGTTATTTTTAATTGGGGTGGCATTGTTATTATTGCCATTCGTCTATAAACTAACATCCAGTGGCATTCCTTATCGATTTAGCTTTTGAACTTATGAAAAAAATTCGAATTTTATTGTTATTAATGAGTATTGGCCTCACGGGTTGTGATCAATCACTGACTCGAGAATATTTATTATTACATCCTGATTATTTATTAAAAGAATATCAGCGTTGTCAAAATCAAGATTCTTCTTTGCCTTGCGATTTTATCGTGAAGACAGCCGAAGAATTCATGAGGGTGAGTAATCAGCGCAACACCGATCCCGAAGAATTTGGAAAAATGATTTTGCAAGGGCAGATGAAATTGTCAGATTTACAGGATAAAATTGCAGTGCTTCAAGCAAAAACGAAATCGCCCGCGGAAGAGCAACAGCTAACTGATTTGCGCCGGGCTTATGAAAATCAATCGCAGCAAATACAAATGTGGCTATCTGTGGTGTCTGAGTCAGATTCTCCTAATCTTTAGTTCCATCGTCGTCCCGCGGCTTGTCCGCGGGATGACGGAGTTCAATTAACCTCGATGATAAGGATGTCCCTGCAGAATAGTGGTAGCACGATATAATTGTTCTGCCAAAATAATCCGCACCAACGGATGTGGTAATGTCAGTGGGGATAAGGACCATTTGGTCTCTGCTTTTTTCAAAGTTTCCGCTGATAATCCATCCGGTCCGCCAATCAATAAATCAATGTTTCGACCATCATGCTGCCAGCGTTTGAGTTCGTTTGCGAGTGCTTCGGTAGTCCAAGATTTTCCGGTGACTTCCAGTGCAATGATTTTATGACCGGGTTTAATCGCGGCAAGCAATTTTTCTCCTTCACGCGCGATTAATTGTTTGATATCGGATTGTTTAGTGCGTTTTTCAGCAGGAATTTCGATAAGTTTCAGCTCGCAGGACGGTGGAAAACGTTTTGCGTATTCATCAAAGCCTTCAACGACCCAAGAAGGCATCTTGTTGCCAATGGCCAAAATGCGGATGTACATGCTATTTACTGCACGTTTCTCGCAATTCCTGGACCGGTTCCCATAAATCTTCCAGGTTATAAAATTCACGAGTGGCAGGCAGCATCACATGTACCACAACATCGGCCAAATCCACGATGACCCATTCGCCTTCGCTTTCACCTTCCATGCGAATATAATGGATACCTGATTCTTTCGCTTTTTTTACCACATTTTCTGCCAGCGATTTGACATGGCGATTGGACCTGCCAGTGCAAATAATCAGATTATCCGCAATCGTTGTGAGTTCGCGAACATCGAATGAAACAAGGTCAAGGGCTTTTAAATCATTAAGTGCATCAATCGCTAAATGGTGAAGTTGGTTAGTATTCATGTATGGAATGGTCCCTCCAAAAAGTTAATTAGCTAATACTATAAACGCCATGCTGGAGAATATAGTTGTAAACATTATTCGGCAAAAGATAGCGAGGGCTTCGTCCTCTCGCAATCTGTTTTCGAATGTCGGTTGCGGAAATATCCAGTGAAGTCACTGGGTGCAGATAAATATTTCCCGCCAATTGTTCATGTAAAGCGGCAGCATTTTTCTTAAGCCGCTGTTTTAATAAATCCGCAACAATACCCGTTTGCGGCAATTGATATTGCGGGCGATGCGCGACGACCAGATGCGCAAGTTGCAAAATATCTTCCCATCGATGCCAGCTGGGAAAATTCAGTAACGCATCAATCCCCATGATTAAACAAAGCGGGGTCTGTGGTAACTTTTTTCTAAACGCCGTCAGCGTATCAATGGTATAAGAAGGCCCTTTGCGTTTTATTTCGAGATCATCGACTTTTAAAGCCGTTTCCGATTCTATTGCATGTTTTACCATCGCCAAACGATGTTCGGGCGATGCCACGGGTAATTTTCGGTGGACAGGTTGAAAACAGGGGATTAATCGGACTTCGGTAAGATCAAGGGATTGGTATAACTCAAGTGCTGTGCGCAAGTGCCCAAAGTGAATGGGATCAAATGTGCCGCCTAAAATGCCTATCGCTCGTTGTAAGTCATGCATCAAGTTCATTATAGCATTCTTGATACGCTAGGGAAGAGCAGGGGAAAAAGTTATTCGAGGGTCTTTGGTAGCCGTGGACGTTAATTCATAAATTGCCTCAATTTATCAATCACTTGCTGTTTTTCACACTAGCCTTTGCCAAAGGGATATAATAATTAGTACAGCAAAGAATTTCTGGGGAGGCAGGTATCATGTATAAGACTAGAAAACGAGGGCGACATTTAGATTACGACATCTATGCTGACTTGGAAAAAATAAAAAATGCATTTGCCGATACGGCAAGTGATGTCCGAGGGAGAACAGGTCAGTTTATTAATGATTCATACGAAAATGCCAAAGATAAAGCATTTGATTTGCAAGGAAGTGTTGTGCATTTCACGAAAGCGCAACCCTTAAAAACATTAGGCTGGACGTTATTAGCCGGTATCGTAATTGGCATTTTACTTCGTAGAAAATAATCAGGATCTTGGGTCTGCCGGTTTCAAACCGGCAGACCCAAGAAAGACAGTCAAAAGGGAATTATAAAATATGTCTAAAAAAAATAGATTTTCTCTCAGTAAATTTCTCTTCAGTCTTCTCGGCGTTATACCGGCTATTTTTAGCCTCACAACCTATTTTGTTACGATCATAGGCATGGAAGTGCGATCAGTCGGAAAAACAATTACCAGTATTCTCATTTTAGCCATTTTATCCATTATTTTTCTGGCATCCGTTTGGTGTGGAATCCTCGCATTGTTATTTATTTATTTTACGACTTCTTTATTGTGGAGCGCTTCACTTTCCATCTTCGTTTTAATTTTAATTAATATCCTCTTTTTACTGATCGTTGCCTTCATCCTGTCAAATTTGAAAAAAAAGCTGGGATTTCCGGCTACACGGAAATTATTGCGCCATGCGCTTAGGCAGGATTGATTTCCTGTTTTTTTCAAAATATAATCAATAAGTTGCATTTTAATCTATCATAAAAACCTATTTTTAGCACAACATAATTACCTATAATCCGCACAACGTGATAAACCATAGGGTGGTGCTAAACTTTTTCTGTATTGGGTTAAGAACTCATTAAAATAGTTTCTATTTTGATTTATAATGAAACTTTAATGAAAATCAGGCAGAATTTTGAGGACAATAGATATAAGTTCTGAATATAACGATGAAAAATAAACTCAATACAATATTAGCAGATGCCAATTTTACTTTGACGCCTTTACGTCAAGATATTCTATCTATTTTAGCTACCCATCAAGAACCCCTGGGTGCCTATGATATATTAAATAAACTGAGAAGAAAAAGGCCCAATGCTGAACCACCTACTGTCTATCGCGTATTGGATTTTTTGATTGAAACTAAACTTGTTCATCGAATTGAGGCGCAAAATACTTATATTTTTTGCTCACATTTGTCGCATGATAAATCATTACATAAAGCAATATTGTTACTATGCAAATCATGTAAAAAAACGTTTGAATTGGAAGATAAAAATATTTTTGAGGCAATTTCTAAGTTCGCTAAAAAAAACGTATTAGAAGTCGATGATGCTTTGATTGAAATGAAAGGCATTTGTAAAAATTGTTTTTCCGCTAAATAATCTAATAATAATGGATCTGAAAACAAATTAGCCAACGAAGTTTTTGGAATTTTAAGTTGCGTCTCGGAATGTTATAATATAACATTTGTTACTATATAACATAAACGTCGCTGAGAACACCTTATGAGCAACTCACAATTTGTTAAATCCCATAAAAATGTACAAGCAAAAAATTTTACGGCTAATTGTTTATTGCCGCTTGCTAGTGGCTGTATTGTTTTGGGAGGCTGGAAATGTATTGATTCACTTTATGATTATCGAGGTCACCTTGAAATATGGGACCCGGCTACAATGCAATGTGTCGCAGCAAAATCCCTGGATAGTCAATTTGTGTGGTATTTAGCGCCATTACCGGCTGATTTAACAGATCCTGAAACACCGAGATTTGCGAGTTTTGAACAAAGGGGTAATAATGCGATTTATCGATTTCATGATGCCACACTTCTTGTTTCTTCGCGGCCTGCATTTTTTCCTGTTTCAGGAGTACCTGGTTTTATTTTTCAATGTGATCCCAAGTTAGATACTAAATTAAAGTTTCAATGGAGATTTGGTGAATATGTTCATGAGCATATAAGGTATATAATGCCAGAAGAAATGCAAAGTGTTTTTGCTCGTTACGATGAGGGAAGATCTCAGTACTGTACCGGTCGCAGATGTAATACGCTGTTACCGAATTTAACCATCACTATTAACAGTACATCGCAATTTTTTTCATTATCACCTGATGGCAAATATCAGATTGCTGTACATAAGAGATGTATGATTCTGTCTCGGCGAGATGAAAAATCAAGGGTGTTTAATATTGAAAATTCAAACTATCTTCGTCTTATTCAAGGTAAAACTTGCCAAGATCTTATGTATATTCCTGATACTGATTATAATTGCGGTGATTTTTTTCCTGATTCTGAATATTTTGCGCTTGCAATAACAAATAAATTACACCGTCTTATTGTAGCTAGTGTTTCAAAATTATCTCGATTTATTGTAAATGTAGACAGTCAAATTTATGCAATAGCAACTATTCCTGACAGATATCATGAAGTTATTACTAGCCATTGTGATGGTAGCGTAAGACTATATGATTTCTTAGGAATATCGGAACGTCTTGTTGACCAGGAACATGAATGTAAATCTACAACGATGCAGCCGGCAAGTTTTTTAATGCCGGCTAGAAAAACAGGCAGCCTATTTTCAAATGTGCAACGCAATCTTGCAATTGTCAGCGATAATGAAAGAGGGCAAACAACTTTAGTTTGCATGCGACGTGATGAGAATAGAATCGATTTTTTGGCACTGATTTCATATGTGGATATTTTGAATCAATTACTGGTTGCGTATCCTGGCATGAACAGAGGGCTCGCAAATCTCTGCGCTAATTACACTGGATTTCATGCCGGATTTTTTTCTCCCAAGAATAAAATAGGTTTAATGGAGACACCGAATGTGAGCTTGACCTGCTCCACGAAAATTAATGCATCACCTGCTTCGCCATGATTGATGTCAAGGTCATCGATAAAATCAATTGTTCCAGTACACAATGAATATTTTCTGCAGTGTCTGCACCTTTAATGATTCGGTCGATGTAAGCGGCTTTTTCAAGCAACGGAAAGCAATTCGAATGACGCTGCAAAAATTTTTTGATACCGGATTGGCGCTTTTCAAAAATGCGGAACTGGGAAAAAAGTCCCGGAAGATTTTTGCCTTGCTGAAGTTCTTTTTGCATTTCGGCAAGTATTCTAAGCTCGCGGGCGAGTGCCCATAATATGAGGGTGGGTTCGGTGTCTTCTTGGATTAAACTTTGGAAAATTCGGAGTGATCGTTCGACATTGCCGTTCATTACGCTGTCCACTAAATTGAAAATATCAAAATGGGCAAGATCGGCAACGGTATTTTCCAGTGTTTTTAAATCGACTGTATCAGTAGTTTGTAATAAACGTAATTTTTCCAGTTCTTGGACTGCGGCTAACAAATTGCCTTCAACTTGGTGCGCTAAAAATTCAGCGGCGGATTTTTCTAATTTTAAATTCAATTTGTTTGCGCGTTGCAAAATCCAGGTGGGCAGTTGGTCACTATTGATGGGCCAGATGGGAATCATCACGCCTGTTTTATCGAGCGATTTATACCAGGCGCTTTGTTCGGATTTACTATCCAGTTTATGGATGCGGATCAATAAAATGGTATCGGAGTTAAGTTTTTCTGCGTATTCTTGTAAAATTTTGCTGGTAGCCGCAGTCAACTTCACATTTGTTAAATCTAATTCAAGCAACTGCTTACTGGCAAAAAGTGACAGCGTTTGCACGCCTGAAAAAAAATCCAGTTGTATGCGATTGCGTTCAGTAAAACCAGCTTTTAATGCGGCTTGACGAATTGTATCTAACGTTTCTTCGACTAGTAATGTTTCATCGCCGCTGACGAGATAAATCGGTGCTAATGTTTTAGTGAGGTGAGCGCCGAGTTGTTGAATAGGTAATTTCATGGATGCGTCACATGATAATTGACAGCAGGTGAAGTTAAAATATTGATGATATCGTCAATAATCGCAAACCGCATCTGATGATATAAAATTGTGGCTTCATTGCTGCCGGCCAGGATTTGATTGGACTGAATCGGCATGGTGCGGATTTCAGTGACTGTTTGTGGCGGCACCAGTACAAGGCCTGATGGTGTTGTCAGCTGGAATATCACGGTCAAAGTTAAATTATATTGCCGCGTTTGTTGGGATGCGGAGACACTTAATAATTGATCGTTGGTGCTTTCTGAAATAATTTCCAGAACCACATTCGCTCGATTCGCGCAATAAGTGAAATGCACACCTTGATATTCCAAAGTCTTTTTTAAATTGCGGCTGAGATCGCCATAAGGGTCTGAGGATCGTAAATATAAATAATGCAGGGGCGGTGCCAATGGCAATGCGCCGCGTGGATGAAAACCGCAACCGGCTAATGTTAACACCAACAACATGGTTAACAATAAACGAGTCATTCACTTTCTCCTGCGACAATATTTACTAGTCGGCCGGGCACAACAATTATTTTTTTGATTTTTTGATTACCCAAGGCAGTTTGAATTTTTTTATCTTCAACGGCGATTTGTTCAATGGTTTCTTTTTCAGCGCCGCTAGGAACTTTAATATGGCCGCGTAATTTTCCATTGATCTGCACCACGAGTTCTATTTCATCAATTTTTAAGGTACTCAATTGGGTTACAGGCCATGGCGCATAAATCACATCGCCTTCAAAACCTAAATCCTGCCACAATTGTTGACTGATATGCGGTGCAATGGGTGCCAGCAATCGCAGCAACATGCTAAATCCAGTGTGAATAGTAAAACTGTGTGCGACCGGTGTTTTCGCCAGTAAATTAAATAGTTTCATGCAGCCAGAAACAACGGTATTCAATTGCTGACGGTCATAGTCAAATTTGCATTGCTCTACAATCTCATAAATTTGACGCAGTACATTACGTTCATTGGCATCCACTTTATCCCAATCTAATGCATCCATGTTCATCGAAGGGTTCGTATTTTCATCGCGAACTAATTTGCGATTTTCATATGCAAGCGTCCAGAGACGTTTTAAAAAACGATGTGAGCCTTCAATGCCGCTATCGGACCATTCCAGATTTTGTTCGGGCGGCGCTGCAAAAATCATGAATAATCGAACGGTGTCTGCACCAAATTGTTCGATCATTTTTTCTGGATCGACGACATTGCCTTTGGATTTTGACATCTTAGCGCCTTGATTCAGCACCATGCCTTGCGTCAATAACCGGGTAAACGGTTCATCGCTAGTTAATAAGCCTTCGTCGCGCATCGCTTTATGAATAAAGCGCGCATATAACAAATGAAGGACGGCATGTTCCACGCCACCGACATATTGATCCACCGGCAGCCAGTAATTCGCACGATTATCCAGCATGGATTTTTCCTGATGATGAGATGCAAAACGGGCATAATACCAAGAGGATTCAAAAAAAGTATCAAACGTGTCGGTTTCGCGATGTGCTTTTTCGCCACATAAAGGGCAACGGACATCATAAAATTCTGGCATGGATTTTAAGGGAGATGCAACACCAGAAAATTTGACTGTTTCGGGAAGAATGACCGGTAAATCTTTTTCGGGTACGGGCACCGTTCCGCAATTTTCACAATTGATAATGGGAATGGGTGCGCCCCAATAACGCTGTCTGGAAACACCCCAATCACGTAAACGGAAATTGATTTTGCGTTTACCTAGATGATGTTCTTCTAGATAATTAATAATTTTTTCGATAGCAGTCGCTGAATCCAGATTCGAAAATTGTTCCGAGTCAATTAATACGCCGGCATCGGTGAAAGCACTGTTGTTAAAATCCCAGTTGCTGTTATCCCGTGGTTTGATCACTTGTTTGATCGGTAATTGATATTGCTTAGCAAATTCAAAATCACGTTGATCATGTGCCGGCACAGACATAACAGCGCCAGAACCGTATTCCATTACCACGAAATTCGCAACCCAAACTGGAATGTCTTGATTAGTGAGCGGATGATGCACCAAAATGCCTGTTGGCACGCCACGTTTTTCCATGGTGGCAAGTTCAGCTTCTGCGACTTTCACATTGCGGCATTCATCCAAAAATTTAGCGACAGCAGGATTTTTTTCAGCGGCTTCACGCGCTAAAGGATGCTGCGGCGCAATCGCCACATAAGTAACCCCCATGAGGGTATCGGGTCTTGTGGTGTAAATAGTAATATGTTTATCCGTACCCTTGATCGGAAAATTCATATTGACGCCTTCGGAGCGCCCAATCCAGTTTTTTTGCATGACTTTGACCTGGTCTGGCCAACTGTCTAATTTTTCCAGGTCATCAATCAATTCATCGGCGTAAGCCGTAATTTTGAAAAACCATTGCAGAATTTCACGTCGTTCAACCAATGCACCAGAACGCCAGCCCCGGCCATCGACTACTTGTTCATTCGCTAAAACCGTTTGATCGACCGGATCCCAATTGACTTCCGCATTTTTTTTGTAGACCAAGCCTTTTTTAAAAAGCTGGAGAAAAAACCATTGTTCCCAGCGATAATATTCTGGCTGACAAGTGGCAATTTCACGTTCCCAATCGTAAGCAAGTCCTAAACGCTGCATTTGTTTTCGCATGAAGTCGATGTTTTTGTATGTCCATTCAGCAGGCGCAGTTTTATGTTTGATCGCTGCATTTTCGGCTGGCAAACCAAACGCATCCCAGCCCATAGGCTGCATGACATTTTTACCCAGCATACGCTGATAACGGCTGATGACATCACCAATGGTATAAACGCGCACATGTCCCATATGAAGTCTGCCGCTAGGGTAGGGGAACATGGTTAGGCAATAGAATTTTTCTTTGTCAGAATCTTCAGATGCCTTAAAAGTCTGATTGTCTTGCCAGCTGGCTTGTAGGGTTTCTTCGATTTTGTGTGGATGGTATTGCGCGTCCATAATTATTTTTCTCGGAAAATTCAGGGCTAAAGCTCACAAGAATACCGGATTAGGGCGGAGCGCTCAAGTAGGGTCTTCAAGGATACATTAGCTCTCGTAAATCCAGGATCTCGAGATGCAATAAGTCATGATTGGCAGGTGTATCATCCAGAAGGGATACTTGAAAATGTTTTTTATCCGCTTGGGACATTAGTTTGGGATCTTCCGGGTACTGTTCGAGCATGGGAAATAAAACCGTTTCACCCACGACTTGCCGACTCGTTGAAGGGTTTGGGCGCAATCCCCACATGGTTTGATAAGTCATGGCCATGGCTTCGTGATTTTTTGAATGGGGATTCTGATAGTTGCCGATGTATAACAGAATATGCCCATCGATATAAACAATTGTCATGAGCTTATGACCGTTTGCCATTAAATACGAAAGACGATCGGCTGCGGGTTCAGCAGATAAATCCACTTGTTTTCCCACATAAACTTGATCCGATGAATGTCTTGGGAGCCAAATGCCAAAGACGGCAAATAGGTTTTTTAATTCTGAAGAACAATCATTATAAAAATATAAATTGCCCCAGCCATAAGGACGACCGAGTAATGAACTCATGAGATAAGAAATATGATGAGGCGTCACTGACCATGGCATCATTGCTGCATCATTTTCAGAAAGCAGTGCATAATGAATCACTGCTTGCTTATTTTCATCGGCAATGGGAATCATGAGTTTTAGTTTTTCAGAATTTTTTTCTGCTGGAAAAAAAGAGCCGATATAGGCAGAAAAACGAAACACACCTTTTGTATCAACCATGCTGGTTGTTGTGCGTGTGATGCCGGCTAATTGTTTTTTAGCAGCGGTTTCCCAGGTTGAAATAAATTTTTCATTGGCGCGCGCAATGCCTGATGTTTTGACCCAAGCAATAAAATCCGGTGTGATTACGAGCGACCAAGCGTGGTCTTTTGTTTCCGATAAAATATAAAGCGGGGTGCCGACCCACACGGATGACATTTGCAAATTATCAAAAGGATAACCTTCGCCGGCAATTTTGTAACTAAAATAGTAAGGATCATCGGTTGGCAAAACGCGTGCGGGAAGATTTTCAACAGCAATGGCGCGATGGCTCGCCTGATAATTTAAATGATCCAGTTCAGAAACATTAATATTATTTGCGATTGTGTCGATCCAGTTTTGCGAATGAGGTCTGAAATTTTCGCCGTAACCAATTTGTTCTTCGGGTTTGCTCTGATTACTAAATTGCGTGAATAAGCCTTGTTCCAGTGTTTTTAAATCATCTGGCGCTTTGTGTTGCAAAATCTGATTGACATAGTCTGCATTCCAAGGTGAAAGTGCGCCAAAATTATGTTTATAAAAATTTTCAAAATGATATTGTTGAATTTCGCGTGACAAAAGTGATTGATCGTAGTCTGGGTCCGAGGGTTTTATCCAGTTTGAAAGCGTTTGATCGTAATGATCCAGTGGAAAAAGTGCAATCGTTTCATGATCACGACAACCAGTGATCATGAAAATCATGAGAAAAATCCAATAAAACTTTTTCATGGATTTTTCCTATCGCGCAGTGCGATCAGTAAAAAAATGAAAAAGAGTAGAGCGATTGGCACCATGCCCCATCGTTGCCAGGGTGTTTTGCCTTCGGTGGTTTGAACGTCATCGGTTAAGACATAAGCTTCGTGTTGTGGCGCGTCAGATTGAATTTTGCCTCTTGCATCAATGACCGCTGTGATGCCATCGTTCGAAGCAAATAACACAGGACGTCCCATTTCCAGCGCGCGCATTTCCGCCATTTCGACATGCTGTGCTTGTGCAATGGAATGTCCAAACCAAGCATCGTTGCTTACCGTTAAAATAATATCAATATTGCCATCCCGCATGCGTACTTGTTCGGGATAAGCGATTTCATAACAAATAAACGCTGCAATTTTTTTATCGTTTGCCATGATGGGATGGGGCTTCGCATCGCCTGGAATAAAATCCGACATCGGCACATGCAAAAGATCCATAACGCGACCACACACTTTTCGAAAAGGAATATATTCACCGAATGGCACCAATCGGTGTTTGATATACATGCCAGATCCTTTACCGACTGCAATGATACCGTTGTAATAGCCTTGATCGTTAGGCGCTTTAACTGGTATGCCAGTGATAAAAGTTGCATTATGTTGCCCCGCCATTTCTGCCATTTTTTGCATGAATTCAGCAGCGGAACTCAAGGGAACCGGGATGGCTGATTCTGGCCAGATAATAATTTGACTGTTCCAGTGGGGATCAGTGAGCTCTACGTAGCGATCCACCGTGGGTTGTACTTGATCGGGTGACCATTTTACTTGTTGCGGAATATTGCCTTGCACTAAACTCACTTGAATGGGAAAACCGGAGGGTTTCGTCCAGGAAATCAGGCTAAAAAGCGCGCCCGTGATCCAGAGAATTAAAAAAGTGAGGGCACAGAAAATCGCGGTGCGATAATTTTTTTCAAAGATTTTTTTTATCAGTAAAAACAAAAGAGCGCTGCAAAATACCGTAATCAACGATACGCCATAAACAGAAAGGAACGGGGCAAAACCCCTTAAGGGCGAATGCATCTGGCTATAACCAATAAAAAGCCACGGAAATCCCGAAAAAATCCAGCTGCGTATCCATTCGAATAATACCCAAAGGGCTGGAAAGGCAAAAAGAATTTTGCTGGTGTTATTTTTTGGAAAAAAGCGGGTGAAAACCATGCCTAAAAAAGCGGGAAATAAAGCGAGTACCGCGATCATGAGACAGGTGATGAGAATCGAAACAAAAAAAGTGGTATTGCCATAGGTGTTGATGCTGATAAAAACCCAATAAACGCCGGTACCAAAGAATCCTAAACCAAAAAGCCAGCCAAGCCAGAAGCTCTGTTTGGGTGATGAAGCCGAGAGCCATAAAGCAAGTAAGACCGCAGGCGAAATAATTGCGACCGGAAATACGCTAAAAGGCGCAAAACCCAACGTCAAAAGCGCGCCAGCGAGTAGAGCGATCAGGGGTTTTAGCCAGTGTCTGAAAAAAATTCGCATGTTAATGGTTGGTCATTTCGAGGAAGGGGTTATTTTACTCTATTAGCGGTCGTGACCGCAATGAAAGTGTGTCATCCCCGCGAAAGCGGGGATCTTTCAAAAGGTCCCCGCTTTCGCGGGGACGACAACAAATCGTTCGTCATTTGCTTCACCAGAATTCCCTTGACATTGATTTCATTTTTGATACGTTAGCTTTTCGATTTTCAGGAAAGCTACAGATCATCGTGCCGCAAACTCTGTTTGTACTCGTTATCTGAATTCACCTTTTTTTCTGCATGGATGCAGGTTGCTGCTTTATTGCGGCTTGTTTTATTTTTTTTCAACCGGAATAACTAATAAAAAATTTTAAGGAGCGACTACCGATGTTAAAATTAAAACCAATCACAATCGCACTGTGTTTGCTCGGTTTTGTGTCCATTCCCGTATTTGCCCAAAATCAAGGTATTTCATCTCGAACTCAACAACTAGAAAGTGAAGTGGCGGAATTACAAAAAGAAGTGGCTGAATTGAGAGCAGGTAGTCGCGGTTCAGTGACTGAAACGAGATATGCAGAAGATGATCCAAAGAAATATATTAAACCTGACGATACCAATACTGCAGCGATTCCATTAGGCAATGCACCGCATGGCAAAGTGTGTGCTGCAAAGACATCCATGGCAAAACCTGTTCCAGCGCCTACATTAAATGCGCGACAGGCAACGATTCTCCAACAACAAGCAGCCGCTACCGCTGAACAGCCTCAAATCGCAGGTCCCCAATATTTACCCCAAGCGGGCGTGCAATATTTGCCTTTGGACGTTTCAGTTCCGGGTCAATCCTTCGTTTCGACCGGTCCTTATGTGGGTGTGCCATTGCAATATTCCGGTGGGGATTTGATTATTAATAACCCCAGCGTTAACCAGGATGTGGCGTTATTAAACTTACGTAAAAATATTATAGAACGCTTGCAGAATTTAGGTTTGAAATCTGAAGACATGCATTCTCACTTGCTGTTAAGCGGTATCGTCGAAGGTCAAGCCATTTATAAAGACATCGGTGGTGGTCCTAATAAAACCGATATCGATTTAACCAATGCTGCGCTCGACATGTATATTCTGGGACCCAGCACCTTCACTTCCGGTTTAATTACTTTGCAATACGATAATAATATCGGTGCTCAAGAAGGTTCATTAAGCAATAACAGCCGAAGCCAGAACTCAAGATTCTTCCTGGATAAAGCATTTATCATTTTGGGTGATTTAACCCAATCGCCGTGGTACGGCACAATCGGGCAAATGTATGTGCCATTTGGTGTGTACAGCAACACTTATATCAGCAGTCCATTGACTAAGTTGATGTTCCGGACTCAGGCAAGAGCCATCTTGGTAGGGTTCCAACAACAAACCACCAATGCATTGTATGGTTCGGCTTACATTTTCAAGGGCGATAGCTATGTAGGAGCGACCAGCCGTGTTAGTGACGGTGGTCTTAACCTCGGTTACCGTTATTCAAAATGGTGTTTCAGCAGTGATATCGGCGGTGGTGTGCTTGGTAATATCGCAGATTCACAAGGCATGCAAAATAATGGCAATGGTGCAGTGTATGTTGCGCCGGCGTCACCGGTGTTTGGTGGATTTGGTGCGGTTGCAGGTACTGGTAACGAACAAATCGTTCACCGAGTTCCGGCTTATGATGCGCATGCATTGTTGAGTATCGGCAAAGAAGTCGACTTGTATGCTGAATATCTCACAGCCAGCACCCGCTTTAACCCAAATGATTTGACGATGAAGAGCAATGGTGCAAAACCACAAGCGTTAGATGCGGAAGCGACCTATACCTTCCAAACTACTAAACCACTTTCGGTGACCTTAGGTTATGGTTTCACCAAAGATGCCTTAGCGCTTGATCTGCCTGCTCAACGTTGGACAGTAGCATTGAATACCTCCTGGTGGAGAAATACACTGCAAAGTTTGGAATTCCGTCGTGATCGCAATTATGCTGAAAGCGCTTATGCGACCGGATCAACCATTCCTGCTTTACCTGAATCAGGCAAAATTGATCACGTTATTACTGCGCAGTTTGATATTTATTTCTAACAGATCATGTTACGCGCTTTCTAAACACCGAAAGCGCGTAACAATCATTTCGTTTTATGTTTATATTCACACAAATCCCGAATCAAACACTCCGGACATTTGGGTTTTCTCGCCGTACAAACGTATCTTCCATGTAAAATTAACCAATGATGGGCATCGTGTAAAAATTCTTTTGGAATAACTTCCATGAGTTGCTTCTCAACGGCTAGTGGTGTTTTGCCATGGGCTAACCCAATGCGATTTGCCACGCGAAAAATATGGGTATCCACCGCGATGACGGGTTGTTTGAAGCAAGTGTTTAGAATCACATTGGCCGTTTTGCGTCCCACGCCCGGTAAGGATTCTAGGGCTTCGCGGGTTTCTGGAACGCGGGAACCAAACTGTTCAATTAATAATCTACACATTTTAATAATATTGGCAGCTTTCGCATTATAAAGACCAATCGAACTGATGTATTTTTTTAGACCTGTTTCACCCAATTTCAGGATTTTTTCGGGGGTATTGGCTATGGCAAATAAACTTTTTGTCGCGATATTGACTGATTTATCAGTCGCTTGCGCGGATAAAATCACTGCCACTAGCAGTTCAAAATGGCTGTGATAGATTAATTCTGTCGTAGGATTAGCATTGGCTTTTTTAAATCGAAGAAAAATTTCGCGTACTTTTTTTGGATTCATAGATAAAAAATCAGTTTAGTTTCCATACATTTGTAAAGTATAATTCGCCACCATTATTCATTTTAATGATAGAAAGGTAAAGAAATATGTCCAACTACCATCCTTATTTAAGTATTGTGATACCCGTGCATAACGAACAGGAAAATCTTGAAGAATTATATTCAAGATTGACGACGACATTGGACAAATTAAATAAGCCCTATGAAATAATTATCACCAATGACGGCAGCACCGATCGCACTGGCGCGATGCTGCAAGAACTGCACGCGAGACGTCCCCATCAAATCCGTGTTATAGAATTCAATGGCAACTTCGGCCAACACATGGCCATTATGGCGGGTTTTGAACGCGTGCGTGGAGAAATTGTAATTACCATGGATGCGGATTTACAAAATCCACCCGAAGAAATTCCAAAATTAGTTGCCGCGATGGAAGCCGGGCATGATGTTGTGAATACGCATCGTTTAGAACGACAAGATAGTTTTTGGCGTTTATTTGTTTCGCGAAGCCACAATAAACTTCGCGAATGGATGATGCCAAAACTCAAGATGAAAGATGAAGGCTGCATGTTGCGTGCTTATCGACGAAACATTGTGGATTTGATGGCATCAACGGGTGAAGCAACTACCTTTATTCCAGCGCTTGCTTTAAATTATGCGAGCAATCCAACGGAAGTCGGCGTTGCTCATGCGGAACGAGCGGCGGGTACTTCTAACTACAATTTTTATAAATTGATTCGTTACAATTTTGATTTAGTGACCGGTTTTTCATTATTTCCCTTGCAAGTTTTTACCTTGATTGGGATGTTGATTTCCATGCTTAGTTTTGGTTTCGTGGTGTTTTTGATGGTTCGCCGTTTTATTGTAGGACCTGAAGTCGAAGGCGTCTTTACTTTATTCGCGATTCTCTTTTTCCTGATCGGAATTGTTTTATTAGGATTGGGGGTGGTGGGCGAATACATCGGCCGAATTTATCAAGAAGTCCGTAAACGCCCACGATTTGTGATTCGTCATATCCTCGAAGAAGGATCTAATAAGCCGACGGTTGCGCGGGCATCGCAGTTGGAGCAGCAGGCTGAGGGTTAGCAGGCGGCACGTACTGCGGAGTTCCGGGTGGAGCAGGCTGCGGCAAAATGGCTCCCGGCGGTGGTGTAAGTGGGGTCGAACCAGAAGCTGCGGGTACGGCAGTGCCGGGTGCTGCAGCGGGTGCTATTCCGGTTGCAGATGCGGGAGCCGTGACTGTGGCGGGTGATGGTATCCCTTGTTGCATCATTTGTTGAGGAGCAGCAGCATTATACGGAGCCGGAGCCTGACCTGGGCCTGAAGCCCCTGGTATGACAGGTTGTTGCGGCATGCCAGTTGGTACCGTTGGTTGTCTTGGTAGTGTATTGGTAATCACCGGTGCCGGGACTCTAGGAACAGTCGCTGAGTTAATGAGTGGAGTTCGTTCAGCAGGAAGTGGGCCTTCTGCGGCCGGTGGTGTCGTATCTTCCTTAGCAATGGGTTCATCCGCAAAAGTCGATGTCGTAAAACCCAACATAACCACAAAAATCATTCCCCATGATTTTTTAACAAGCATTGCAATCTCCTTAATCCCTTTCTATTGAATACAACAAATCAGCACCTTTGCCAATAGTACCTGTTTCTGATTGAATCGCGAAATGTTTACTTAATTGGTAACGCAAATTCAATGTCGAAACCGGTTCAAATATGCCTATACTATAATTCGCATATAAATTGGGCGCGAGTTTTTTTCCAATGACAAATGCGGTAGTCGATGAAACTTTGCCGGATGCCGGATTAAAAACCTCCATCGATCCCACATTTAATTCAGTTAAGCCCAGTGTATTTTGCAAAGCATCCGTCACATTTGTAAATTTGTCTTTCCCGCCAAAATTTAACGCGGTTGCAGCGCTTAATAAAACCCGATTTTGTTGATCAGAAACTTGTGATTGAGGAAACCCAAACACCAAATACGATAAAATATCATTTTGTGATAAACCGGGTGGATTTGAAAAAAGTGTCACAGTGCGATTTTCAAAGGTGCCGGTAATCTGAATGCCGACAAAAGCAGAATCCGTGCCATCGTAAACAGGTATCAAGGGTGTTGATTCACTAAAATTACTTTTGCCGCCGACCGAAACGATTTTAACTGCTTTGACGGCTTTAATATTCAAACCAGGATTGATAAGTGTGCCGCCCGAATAAATCAGTCGTCCATCCTGAATTTTTAAAACTTTTCCATAGGCTTTATAAGTCCCATCCGTTGTATAGAGTTCGCCGACAGCGGTTGCGCTGCCGTTCGGGTGTTCAGTAATCTCCAATTCGCCTTTTAAATCGGTTAGCAAATTATCATAAGCAATATGGATTTTGTCGCCTAGTTGCAAATGAATTTGCAGATCCATATCAAAAGGTAGCGCTATTTCATTTGTTGGTTTATCGACAAAAATCACTTCACTGGGGAGGGTGACAACATTGGAAAAATTTTTTGGCGTAATTTGTGCTTCCGGGATGGATAGCTTTCCCTGGATTTGCAGAATATTATTTTCAAAATGCAATTTGACATTCGGTGAGGCAGTCATTTTATATTCGGAAAGATTAACTAATTGCAAATGATCGCCTTCGATATTGCAGGAGATCGGAAAGGTGGCATCAGAAAGCGCTACGTCACCTTTTATTTTTCCAGCGCCACGTCCGGAAGAAAAAGTCCCATCGAAAATCAATTGTTTATCTTGATTGCTGTCGCCCTGTAAATTGATATTTTGCAAATTGATTCCAAGAGAGGGTATCGCACATTGGCCATTTTTTAATGTTATTTTCAGCGCAATATCAGGTTCGGAAATAGAACCTGTTACAAAAAAAGTTCCTTCAAGCATCCCTTCAGGATGGGAAATTTCTGAAATATAATTCGTAAGCAGGTCCAGATGGTCACTCGTTAAATTAATTTTTGCATCGATGGGTTGCGTGAAATCAGAAAATTCAGTAAATCGTGGAAATTCGACATAAGCCGCCAGGGCGTAATGTTCCGCAAACAGCATTTTCAAATCAATTAACAAAGCTCTTTTTTTGCGAATAATATTCCCGTCAGCATTGATCGCCAATTTTTTGAATTTTTGTTTATTGATTTCTGCATTATGGATGATTAATGCAATACTGGAATTGGAATAAGGTGTAAAATTTAAGAGGATTTTTCCTGTCATCTCATCTATTTTCTGTTTAGCTAAAATCAGTTTTGTGGCTTTTATTTCAGAGGTAATGATAGGAAAAAACGGTTGGCCGCTAATTTTTCCTGTGCCAATCAGTGCGCCAGAAAGAGCCGGCGAGAGCATTTTTAAATCGGGAATGTTGGCTTGCCATGCTGCATTCCACTCCTGATTAAGCTCACCCTGAAAGTCAAATTTCGCTTGATTATATTGACAAGTAAAATGATTTAATGAAAATCGTTTAATTAAAAAATAATGCAGCCAAGTTAAATCCACGGTTGAATCGGAGGTGGTGTGCGATGTGATGTTGATCGCGACATCGCCCACTTGTAAATTGTCGATAATAATTTTTTTAATAATTAAACCATCCGGATTCCATTTCAAATGAATGGTAGAAAGAAAAATGGTTTTATCAGGCGTTGTATAACGAACATTTTTTAAAGTGAAATCAGAAAATAATTTTCCCGAAACGCTTTTAATGCTTAATTTACCCGGCAGGGCATCTGAAAAAAGAGAGATGCCTTTTTGCAATCCTTTTTCAGTGCACGTGAAAAAGTATCCGGTACTTAACGTCGCGATCAAAACGAGATAAAAAATCCAGCTTAACATTCGCATTAAAAATCCGGTCCTATACTAAATTCAAGTGCGTAAGGTTTGCCGGGTTTCGATAAGGCTTGTCCGACGTATAATTGCACGGGACCGACAAAGGATTGATAAATGATGCCGAGCCCTTGCCCACGATTAAAGTTACTGTTAAAGGTATTGCTCGCATTACCGACATCATAAAACGCAGCGCCATACCAATCGCCGATTAATTTGTGCTGGATTTCTACGCTTCCTACTTCCAGATATTTTCCAGGACCGATCGTGCTATAAGGGTAACCTCGAACTGTTCCTAAACCGCCTGCAAAATAACGCAATGTTAACGGCAGCTGATTCAAGTTTTCAACTGTCGTATAACCCACATCGCCGCGCACAATCACACGACTCATGCTGGTTGGACTGAAAATCCCTTTTGCTTTCGTCTCAGCTTGAATAAAACTGGTTTTAGAAAAAATATCTTGGCTCGCACCTTGCAACGTAAAACTAAACATCGAACCCAAGCGCGGAAATATCATATCATCTGCTTTAATTCTGGAAAGGGTGGCACTGGGATACAGTAATTCACTGCGATGAGTGGGCTCCGTCACCACCATAAATCGCTCACTTAAAAAATTGAGGCTCGCGCTTCTTTGCCAATCCCCCATTGTTTTTTGATAAGTGCCTGATAATGTTTGCGAGAAGCTGGTGCCATTTTTGGGATCAAAGTATTGGACGTTTGCGCCTAATGTGTATTGCTCAGTCAGCGGATTTTTTCCTGGAATATAATAGGTTGCCGTTAGCCCCCGCAAAACCGAAGATAATTTTAGTTGCATATCAAAATGCTGCCCTGTGTCAGTTACGCGTCTGAAATTTGCGCCTAACGATAATCGTGGGCCTGTATAGGTGCCATAACCTAATCCAACATCATATCGTTGTGATCGCGGAACAGTCGTTGCCACGTTGACAGGAATCGTTGTTCCCGATTGTTGGCTAAAATCAGGTGTCGCTTGCACCGACCGAAAATAATGGCTGTTGTATAAATCTTCCTGAAATTTTATTAATTTTTGACTGGAATAAGGTTCGTTCGGTTTAAACTGATCAAACCGTTGTAAAAATTGAGGCGCATACGGACTTTTTTCAAAATTAACATGCCCAAAATAATAACGCGGACCGGTATCAAAAATTAAAATAATTTGTGCGGAATAGGATTTTAAATCGATGCGAATTTCTTTTTTGCTGAGTGCAGCTTTCAGATAACCCTGATTATTCGCAATGCGAAATAAATTTTCTTTGGCGGCTTCATAATTTTTAATATTCAGTGGTTGCCCTGGCGCAAGCGGAAATGTGGCTAGGAATTTTTTTAATTCTGGATTTTCGTGGCCTTCACCTACAATTTTAATCTCAGCACGAGTAATTTTTAATAAGGGACCGGGATCGATAGTAAAAATCGCTGTGTTCTGATTTTGTTTTGCAGAAATAATCGGCTTAAAATAACCAAAAGGTTGTAATGCTTCTCGAATATCTTTTGGTGCGAGTCGAAAAAAATCCTCGCCCTCAGTGGTTTGCGTCACATTCAAACGTTCTTTTACATTGTCCAATGCTTCGCCCGAAATGCCATGAATTTGAATGCGCAACGAATTCGCGAACGCAGTGGAGGGTAAAAAAAGCAGTAAAAATACTAGTTGGCGAAATTTCATGGGATTATAGTTATCGTTATAATCTGTTTGGGGTATTCTATCTTAATTTCCTAAAGGATGTGTCAAAAAAATGAATTTTAAAGCAGCCTGTGTTCAAATGACATCCAGTAGTCAAATTGATCAAAATTTAGACGAAGCTGCCCGACTTATACGACAAGCCGCCGAACAGGGCGCCCAATTGGTGGTATTGCCGGAAATGTTCGCGACCATGGGCATGGATCAGGCTGAAAAAGTGAAACATTACGAAACGCCTGGCAAGGGACCGATTCAAGCCTTTTTAAGCGAAACCGCTAACAACCATAAAATCTGGATCGTAGGCGGCACTTTACCTATTCGTGCAGAATCCAGTGAAAAAGTCTATGCAAGTTCGCTGATTTTCAATGATTCAGGAAAATGCGTCAGTCGTTACGATAAAATTCATCTTTTTGATGTGGAATTGCCGGCAAGCCAAGAAAGTTATCTCGAATCGCAAACCATCCAGCCCGGTGAAAAAATTATCGTGGCTGAAACTCCTTTTGGTAAATTGGGTTTAGCCGTTTGTTATGATGTGCGGTTTCCAGAAATGTTTCGATTAATGCTAAAAGAAGGCGTTGAAATTCTGGCCCTCCCTTCTGCGTTTACATACACGACCGGTGCTGCCCATTGGGAAATATTAGTCCGAGCCCGTGCCATTGAAAATCTTTCGTTTGTACTCGCGGCCTGTCAAACCGGTATGCATTCCAACCATCGCAGAACTTACGGCCACAGCATGATTGTGAATCCGTGGGGTGATATTCTTGCGCAATTGCCGGAAAATCCGGGAGTGATTATTGCGGAAATTAATTTGGATTTTCAAAAAAGGATTCGGAGGGATTTTCCTGCGTTAACTCATCGAAAATTGTCAGGATGACAACGGCTAATCTCAAGTATAAAATGCACCCACTAATCAGAAATACGGAGCGTTTCAAATGTCATACCAAAAAATCCAAGTACCCTCGACAGGAAAAAAAATCACCGTCAACAAAGACTTCACCCTGAATGTTCCAGATCAGCCGATCATTCCCTACATCGAAGGCGACGGCATTGGTGTTGATATTACGCCCGTCATGAAAAAAGTTGTCGATGCGGCAGTCGAGAAAGCCTACAAAGGAAAACGAAAAATTCAGTGGATGGAAATTTATGCTGGAGAAAAAGCCACTAAAGTGTATGACAAAGATACCTGGCTTCCAAAAGAAACCATGGATGCAATCAAAGATTACGTGGTCTCCATCAAAGGCCCGTTAACCACACCAGTAGGCGGCGGCATTCGTTCTTTAAACGTGGCTTTAAGACAAGAATTAGATCTTTATGTTTGCTTGCGCCCCGTCCGTTATTTTCAAGGCGTTCCAAGCCCCCTCAAAGAACCCTGGCACACCAACATGGTGATTTTTAGAGAAAATTCTGAAGATATCTATGCGGGTATCGAATGGCCTGCTGACAGTGACGATGCCAAAAAAGTCATCCAATTTTTGCAAAACGAAATGAAAGTCAAAAAAATCCGTTTTCCCGAACATTGCGGCATTGGCGTAAAACCCGTTTCCAAAGAAGGCACCAGCCGTTTAGTCAAACGCGCGATTCAATACGCGATTGATCATGATCGTGATTCCGTCACCTTGGTCCATAAAGGCAATATCATGAAATTCACCGAAGGTGCATTCCGTGATTGGGGTTATGAAGTGGCGCGAAATGATTTTGGTGGCAAGTTATTAGATAATGGCCCTTGGCATGTGATCAAAAATCCGAAAACCGGAAAAAACATCATCATCAAAGATGTGATCGCGGATGCCTTTTTACAACAAATTTTAATTCGTCCAGCAGAATACAGCGTCATCGCCACGTTAAATTTGAATGGCGATTATATTTCCGATGCGTTGGCAGCACAGGTTGGTGGTATTGGTATTGCACCTGGCGCCAATCTGAGTGATACCGTTGCGATGTTTGAAGCGACTCACGGCACCGCGCCAAAATATGCCGGCCAAAATAAAGTAAATCCAGGTTCAATTATTCTGTCAGCTGAGATGATGTTGCGTCATATGGGATGGAACGAAGCAGCAGACCTCATCATCCAGGGTATGGAAGGCGCTATCAATGCCAAAACCGTGACTTATGACTTTGCTCGTTTGATGAAAGATGCAAAGGAAGTAGGCTCTGCTCAATTTGGCGATGCAGTCATCCAGCATATGAAGCCTGGAATGGGTTCAGCCGAGGTTGGGAATGCTGCTATGCAGCAGATGAACTAACCAATTTTTTCACCTAAGCCCTTATTTTTGAACAAAATTTATGGCTTATTGACTATAATTTGTGCGTATCGGTAAGTTTTATGAGATAATGGTGCAATTTTAGCGAGGATCCATCATCTAAGTATAATGGGATTTTCTCCTTTTGTCTGGCAATAAATAGTTTTCTTTATTAGGTACAAAAATTCTAAATGTTATAAACTATAAGTAAGGGTAGAGGAGTATGACGATCGTAGTTAAACAGAATAATGACTTAATGGTACAAGAAGCAAAGCCTCAGTTAAAGGAACCTTCAATGTACCGCGTCATTATGTATAATGATGATTTCACCCCAATGGAATTTGTGGTGGCCGTCCTTGAAAGTTTTTTTAACATGGAAAGAACGCTGGCCACGAAGGTGATGTACGAAGTCCACATATCAGGAAGAGCGGCATGTGGAATATTTAGTAAAGATGTAGCTGAAACAAAAGTGGATCAAGTATTGGAATATGCAAGGAAACATGATCATCCTCTAATGTGCGGTCTAGAGGTTGCATAAACAGCGAAAGCGTGGAGGTGTGCCATGCTGGACAAGGAGCTTGAGTACACGTTGAACTTGGCTTTTAAAGAAGCCCGTGCTAAACGTCATGAATTTGTGACCGTTGAGCATCTGTTGATTGCTTTACTCGAAAATTCCTCTGCCATCGAAGTCTTACGCGCCTGCGGCGCCAACGTGAACCGTCTCCGTAATAATTTAGTTGAATTTATTGATAGAACGACCCCCATCATACCCCCTCATATACACGATCGAGATACGCAACCTACCCTAGGCTTTCAACGTGTATTGCAACGTGCTGTTTTTCATGTGCAATCTTCTGGAAAAACAGAAGTCACGGGCGCCAATGTGCTCGCGGCTATTTTTAGCGAACAAGAAAGTCAAAGCGTTTACCTCATTCGTCAAGAAAACGTCAGTCGCCTGGATGTGATTAATTACATTTCTCATGGTTCGACCAAACCCCGACCCAGTCGTGAAAACGACCAGTTTGGCGGTCATTACATGGATGAAGGTGAAGGCGTCCAAGAAGAATCCGGCGCAAGCCCGCTGGAACAATTTACAACTAATTTAAATGCTCGCGCAAAACTCGGTTTAATCGATCCTTTGATTGGCCGTGCCGATGAAGTTGAACGAACCGTACAAATTCTCTGCCGTCGCCGCAAAAATAATCCATTGTTAGTCGGCGAAGCAGGCGTTGGTAAAACCGCCATCGCAGAAGGCTTAGCCAGATTAATCATTGAGAAAAAAGTCCCGAGCATTCTCGAAGAATGCGTGATTTTCGAATTAGACTTAGGCAGCCTGCTCGCTGGCACAAAATATCGCGGCGATTTCGAAAAACGATTAAAAAGCGTTTTACATCAACTCAAAGAACAAAAAGGCGCGATTTTATTTATCGATGAAATTCATACCATCATTGGCGCTGGCGCTGCATCCGGCGGTCTCATGGATGTGTCCAATTTAATAAAACCGCTTTTAGCCTCCGGTGAATTAACTTGCATTGGTTCGACGACCTATAAAGAATATCGCGGCATTTTTGAAAAAGACCACGCGCTCGCTCGTCGTTTCCAAAAAATTGATATTAAAGAACCGACCGTGGAACAAACAATTGAAATCTTAAAAGGCTTACGCGAACGTTTTGAATCCCATCATGGATTAAAATATTCGGATGATTCCTTGGAAGCCGCAGCTCGTTTATCGGCGCGCTACATTTCAGATCGTCGATTACCCGACAAAGCCATTGATTTAATCGATGAAGTCGGTGCATTCCAATATTTAGTGCCCGAAGAAAATCGCAAAAAAATCATTGAAACAGCGGATATCGAAAAAGTCGTAGCCAAAATTGCACGCGTTCCTGAACGCAATGTTTCAACATCCGATCGCGAAGTATTACGCAATTTAATTCGCGATTTAAAAATGATGATTTTCGGCCAAGATCAAGCGATCGAAACATTAGGTGCAGCCGTTCGTTTAGCGCGATCCGGTTTACGTGACCCGATTAAACCGATTGGCTCATTCTTGTTTAGTGGACCCACCGGTGTAGGTAAAACCGAAGTCTGCAAACAATTAGCTAAAATTTTAGGAATTGAACTCATCCGTTTTGATATGTCTGAATATATGGAACGCCATACGGTCTCTCGTTTAATTGGCGCACCTCCTGGATATGTCGGATATGATGAAGGCGGTTTGTTGACGGAAGCTGTAAATAAACATCCGCATTCGGTTGTCCTCTTGGACGAAATCGAAAAAGCACACCCTGATGTTTATAATCTGTTATTACAAATTATGGATCATGGAACCTTGACGGACACCAATGGCAGAAAAACAGACTTCCGTCACGCTATTTTAATCATGACCTCTAACGCTGGCGCAGAATTATTGGATAGAAATGTCATTGGATTTACGCCCGGTGAAAGTGGTCCTGATTCGACGCAAGCGGTTAATAAAGTTTTTTCACCTGAATTTCGCAATCGATTAGATGCGATTATTCAGTTTAAATCACTGGATGATAAAACGATATTGTATGTCGTCAATAAATTCTTGATGGAATTAGAAGTGCAATTAGAAACAAAACACGTTGTCGTTGAAATCGATAAAGACGCGCGCGAATGGCTCGCAAAACACGGCTATGACAAAAAACTCGGCGCACGTCCAATGGCACGTCTCATCCAGGAAAAAATCAAACGTCCTCTTGCGGAAGAATTGCTCTTTGGCAAATTAAACAAAGGCGGTCATGTCAGTGTGACTGTCGATAAAAAAGATGAGCTCGAATTTGCAATTGAAGAGCTTGAAAATAAAAATATGATGAGTGAATGATTTAAGCTCGAGCCGTTTCCCATCCATTTCGTCATTGCGAGCCCTGCTTTTTAGGGCGAAGCAATCTTTTGGAGATTGCTTCGGAACGCTTCGCGTCCCTCGCAATGACGATTGATTAAAGCCATTATCTGAATTATCACATCGTACAATAATTCCTAGCTTTTCTTCTTTCTGGAAATAACCTAAAAAAATCATCTAAAATTTTATGCCTAGCAAAAAGGGCTCTTAGGTCTTCCAATAAATGTCCGGGTGTCTCAAAGCTACGCTTTCTAAAATCATCAAGTTCACCCAAAAATTTCCTTGGATAATAACAAACCCTAGCAGAAAAAATTCCTCTTGCTGATACAAATAAACTGGATACACATCTTGTTCTCGTATCTTTTTTTAATCCATCAATTCTGTCAGTTATTGCTTGTAATTCTGGATCCACACACCCCGTTTTTAATCGATCAAAATCCTGTTTTCTGGGTACATACAATTTTTCCTCACTTTTGGAAGCGAGTAATGATTTTTTTTCTCGAATTTTAGGGTCAAATTCTTTATTGATTTCGTCCATATCTGTTTTTGAAAAATTTTTTGGTAGTTTCTCTACTGCCTCTAGTTTTCGTTTGCACAATTCATCTCTATCTTTTTCGAGTGCTTCTATTTCTGCCTGGTTAGGATTCGATTTAAAAACATTTGTGAATTTTGCAAAAAAGAATCGAGCTTTTTTAATTTTTTGTATGATGGTTTCATCAAGACAATTCCATCCAAGTGAAATTCCTTCGAGTGAATCAATGCTGAGAAATGATTTTAATTTTAACGCGACTTCATGAGGTAATTTAAGTTCGCCAGGAAATTGGTTATGTAAAGCAACGAAAATCCCTTGCTGAAACTCCGTTTCTAATTTAATTCTTTCTTTAATTAATTCAATAAAAAAAACAAATAAATTGTCGCATCGATCAATAATTTCAATGATTTCATCCGTTGAATGAGGGGTTGGCTTATTTATCAGTTTAAGAATATTTTGAACTTTCAGATTAAACAGTTCTTTATAATCGCGAATAACCTGTTCACATAATTTATCATCTGCGACAGATTTTCTTTCTTTAGGTACACTCACTGGTGGAACTAGAAATTGCGCCCTTGCCATACCACCCTCGTTTTTTTAAGTATAAATAAAACTATATCCCACTTAACCTTAAGAAACGCTTAAGTGCATTTTTTGAGCAGAATGATTTAAGATTTTCTTAATCCAAAGGCGTTATAGTCAATTTCAACCCACAGTGTTGTGGGGAAATAAATATTAACTTTAAAGAGGTATTAACAATGAGTGGTGGTGGATCAAGTGGTGGTGGGTCAAACGGTGGCGGATCAAACGGTGGTGGCAGTAGTCATGGCCATGGCGGTGGTAGTAGTGGTAGTCGCCACGGTAACGGTGGCGGCTCGCGAAATAATGCGGCTTCCATAGGTTCCCAAATTAATTGTATTTGTTTTTGGTGGCATACTGGTCCAAATGGCGGTAGCGGTTTGGGATCAAGAACTTCAGCTGCGCCAGCTCGTGAATCGATGGGTGAAGACAAACAAGCAAACCAAAACAGAAAAGCTTACGGTGCTTTAGATAACTCAAGTGAGCAAGGTCAAGAATACCAAGGCGGAAACGCAGCACCTCGTGGTTATGGACGCACAAACTAATCGTTCCAAGACCAATACTTCACGCGATGATGATTCATCGCGTGAAGCATTATTAAGCAAAGAAGCAAAACGTTTAAATGCTTCGACTGCTCGCTATCCCGTTCGTGGTCATAACCGAGTAAAACATTACAGTAATACCAGCGAAAATCTAGATGGCACGGAAGGTTTTTTTGCCGATGTAATGCATGATATTAATCATGCTGAAAAAGTTATTTTTATTGCGGGCTGGCTATTTGAACCGCAATTTTATTTTCCAAGAAAACATTCCAACGATTCTAAAACGCTCGGCACTATTTTAATAGAAAAAGCCATCGAAAAACCCGAAATGGAAATTGCCATTCTTGTTTGGAACCAAACATGGGGCCCTGAGCCTCATAAAACCGCAATTAAATATTTAGAAGAACTTGCCAAAGAAAAGGGTTTAAAAGGATTACCGCAAAATTTCCAAATCCGGCAAGTCAATCGAACGGGTGTTCTTTGGTCTCACCATCAAAAATTTATTATTGTGGATACCCCGACTGCAGCGCCAGATAAACGTGAATTAACCGTATTTTACGGGAGTGCTGATTTAGCGGGCTATAAATTTGAAACGCATCATCATCATTTTATCGATGTATCAGAAAATAAGTTTGCACTCACTAATGTATTTGAAGAAGGGGGTTGTTATCGTTCTAAATTCCCTGTTTTCCATGTAGAAAATGTTTTGCCCCCTCGTTTTCCCTGGCGAGAAATCAGTTCGCGAGTAAAAGGCCCTGTGTCAGAAGATTTTTTAACTGAATTTGTATCTCGTTGGTGCGCAGGCAGTCAGGGCGCATTAAGTGGCTTTGAAGGATCGGCTGATCGAGCAGGACGAGTTTTAAAATTTTATAAAAAAGTAGCTCGTGAAAAATTATTTACACCCGCTGATGACTCAAAAGATGATCCAAGTATTTGGGATGCGCAATTAGTGACTTCGATTGAATCAGACTGCCATGTTGCATGGGGCTCAAAAAAACCATTTGATAAAAGCATTCAAGAAGCTTATCTCAATGCAATTCAGCACGCCGAAAATTTTATTTATATTGAAAATCAATTTTTCACAGGGTTACCTGACAGTGAAAATCAAATTCCAGCGGCATTAGTGAAAAAAATTATAGAACGTAATAAAAAAGATAAACCATTTCATGTTTTTGTTATTTTGCCGATGTTGCCAGGCGATGCTCCAGGTGACTCAAGAATTGAGTCAATGCGCTATGTTCAATGGCAAACGATGCGCTGGATGATGGAAGCGATTGAAAAAGAAACGGGTAAATTTTGGGGACATTTTTTAACATTTGGTTTTTTTGGGAAATGGTTGAAAAGAGTCGCTGAATACAAGCGAAAATATAACAATCCAGAAACTAGTCTCGCAGAGTTACAATTATATGCAGGTCATACCCATGTTTACATCCACTCCAAATTAATGATTGCAGATGATTTATATGTGCTGAATGGCAGCGCTAACTTGAATGAACGTAGCGTAGCAGGGCCTTACGACACAGAAGCCAATGTCTATCAACAGCCTATGAGTGGATTTGAAGAACAATGCCGAGCCGAGACCCGAGCCTTCCGCGTAAAAATTTGGCGAGATTATTTCGGTGAAGCTTGCTGTAAGGCATTGGATGAGAAAGGATTGGATAATCCGCACTTACCAGAAAATGTTAAAATAATTCAATCACGCGCCCGCCAAAATCTGACACGATTTTTGGATGGTAGTGAGGGGGATTCACCCGAAAGTGGATTACTGCTGACTTGGCCATTTAAGCAAGAAAAAGGTTGTGTCGGCCAATATGAAAGTGATGAGTTGCAATACTTGCCAGAAACGACACCGGAACGAAGAAAATATAATTGTTATAGGTGGTTCCCCTCTGCTCAAAATGATAGTAAGCCAAAACTCTTGGCGTTTGCTAACTTTTGTGGGCATAAGGGTTTTCGATAAATCTAAAACGTGGAGGTTATTATTATGTTTGATCGAGTGCTAGATAAGCTGGAAGCCTGTGGAGTAATAGGGTGTTGTAATACGCTTTTTCAAAAATGTAAACCCAAAAAACCTGGATATCAGCCGATAGGCAATCAAGATTCATCCTGTAGTTGTTTTGGGTTGTTTTCAAAGACCGATTCAGGTCCGAATGCAAACGGTCCGAAAAGAGAAGAAATGTCTGAAAAACGAAGAAGCACTGCTGGAAGAACTGACTATGGTTCTGTGAATTCTGGTTCAGCGAGACATTCTCAAGGTGGACGATTTGGTTAGTCGCCCGCCTACCACTTCGGCGCGGTTAATCGCGCCGAAGCACGTAGTGCGGAGGCGGATTATTCTGTTTCTTGCTGCTTATCCGGCGCTGGCGATTTTCCATCCCGGCTTCTGAATGAAATTCTGCCCTTGGTCAAATCATATGGCGTAAGTTGAACGGTAACTTTATCGCCTTTAGAAATTCGAATGTAGTTTTTACGCATTTTCCCCGAGATATGAGCAATAACGGTATGTCCATTTTCTAGTTGCACGCGAAACATAGTATTTGGCAAGGTTTCGGTGACGGTACCTTCCATTTCAATTTGATCTTCTTTCGGCATACTTTCTCTCTATGATAGGAAAAGGCAGATCATAGCTGAGTCCTATTTCAATCGCAACAAGTGATTATTGTTTAATCATGAGTCTTCAGATCAAATATTCGACAAAAAAAATTGCAAAAAACACATTAAATGATACAATTTTAGCCATTATTTTAATGGGGTGGTGTATGTTTAGAGCGGTACCTAAAGCTATTCAAATGATGCAGACCATGAAATGGTCGATGGCGCCATGGAAATATCGGACTAATAGTGGAGCGGAGGAACGTCTTGCTGCCTGTCCAAATGCTAAAGGATTTGCAGACTTTGTCCAAGGAAAAACCGAGCCGTTATTAGAAAAATATAATAATCAAAATGCATTACATTACTTTTTTTCACATGACCTTTATGCTGCGCCGGCACCGATGTCGTATGGAGTCACAGAGGATAATATTCAAAATACAGGGGAGTGGCATGATAATAGTTATAATCATGACCAGATTTTATCTTATTTTTATGGACATCCGTCGATAAAACAAAGTTATTCTTTAGGTAACGACCAATTAAAAGTAGTGTTGAGAGCTATTTTTCAGCCATTTAACCAACCAGAAAAATTATTTTTCCTGGTTAGTCCCCAAGATGATTCTGGTTGTACTCCATTGCATTATGCTTTTGGTTATTTAGATAAAAAAGAAGAAGACCTGCAAAATATTTTTTGGAAGGGATTGGAACCATTAAAGGAGCTAAAAGAAGAGAAAAAAAGAGAGCTGTTAGCCGCTAAAAATAAATCATTAGGACAAAATATTCTCCACGTTATTGCATCTTTAAGTCTTTGTTCACCGAAATTTTTTACAAATCTTCAACCCATTTTTGGAAAGGAAAATTTACAGCAAGCCATGAATTCGGTGGATGTTGCAGGCAATACGCCGCTCCATGTGGCTTGTCAGGGATCTAAAGTCAATACAATTTTAGAGATGTGCAGCGTGTTGTTGCCGGCTGCTGAAAAAAAAGAATCGGTGTCGGATTCAAAAGCGCCTGTTCCACCCACTCAAGTAGTGCAAACTTTTTGTCAAAATAAAAAAGGAGAAAACCCCTTACATATTTTGTGTCGTCAAAAAAATGTCGCCAAATGTCTTCAGGAATTTAAAAAAGTTCTGGGAACAGAAGTCTATAAACAAAAATTGCAAGAACCCGATAGCGAAGGAAATACTCCGCTACATTTAGCGGTTCAAGCAGGCGAATTAGAGACCGTCAGATTATTGTTAGCTGATGATGATGAAAAAATTCAGCTAGGTAACAAAAAGAATATACAAGGTGATTCTCCGGTCGCGCTCGCTGTGAAATATGGCCAAGCAGATATTTTAAAACAATTTTTAGCGCAGCCTTACTATGCGGCAGAAATACCAACAAAAGATAAACAAGGCAAAACTCTGCTAGATCATGCTACCGCGGGTAAAAGTGATGATGTATTAACTCAGGTAGTCGACAAATTATCGTCGGATCGGTTTTATGAGTTAGCTCATGAGTTAAAATCGAGCTCAGTAGATAAAAGTGTTAGTGCATGTTACCAAAGACTGGTCGGGCAGAGAATTGCGGCTTATGAATTAACACAATTGGTTGAAACAGAAACCCAATTAGATCCCAAAAAATACCAGAGCAAAAAAAGCTATTTTTTAACTTTGATGAGTCACGCTGAAAAGAAAGATGCGGGCCGCCCAGATCCGGTTCCTGAGGAATTTAAAACAAAATCACCAGTAACACTACCTAATCCAATTGGGAAGCCGATTGGCATTCAACGATTTTTTGATTTAGCAACTGCCGTTGTGACCCAGGATCAAAGTTGTCGGTCATTGTTGGATGCTAGGAAATATTTTTCAGCTAGAAATTTCAAACTATTTGGCCAAACACAGCAACAAGCGGGTGAAGGTGTTGAGAAGCAAACTGCAGCTCTGGAAGTAGATACTAGTAAGAAACTTGGATCTGCAACAGCGTCGATTTAAATTGCTCATGAGCGTCTTGGCATAATCCGTCATTGCTTATCGCAATGACGGTTACTTATGTTTATTCCGTTTTCAACGACTCCAAATATTTATCCGCATCCAACGCCGCCATACATCCTGACCCGGCTGACGTGACCGCCTGACGATAAACAGAATCTGCCACATCGCCTGCAGCAAAGACGCCAGGAACACTGGTCGCGGTCGCAGCTCCATTCAAGCCGCTTTTCACTTTGATATAACCACTTTCAAACATATCCAGCTGACCCTGAAAAATCGCCGTATTGGGTTTATGCCCAATCGCGATAAAAATACCGTGCACATCGATGACTTTTGAAGCGCCCGTTGCGACATCTTTTACCCGAACACCGGTGACACCGGATGCATCACCCAAAATTTCATCGGTAATGTGGTTCCATTCAATTTTGACATTCCCGCCATTGGTTTTTTGAATTAATTTGTCGGAAAGAATTTTTTCAGAACGGAATTTATCGCGTCTATGGATCACGGTCACATCGGATGCGATATTAGAAAGATAGAGCGCTTCTTCGACCGCAGTATTACCACCGCCCACGACTGCGACTTTTTTATTACGATAAAAAAATCCATCGCAAGTCGCACAAGCTGACACGCCTTTGCTCATGAATTTTTTCTCAGAATCTAGACCTAAATATTGCGCACTAGCCCCCGTTGCAATGATCAACGCATCACAAGAATAAGTATGCTCGCCGTTCAAAATAAAAGGTCGCCGCGAAAGATCGACCGAGTTAATGTGGTCATAAACTATTTTAGTATCAAAGCGTTCCGCGTGCGTTTTCATGCGTTCCATTAAGGCGGGGCCTTGTAAGCCTTCGACATCGCCTGGCCAATTATCGACGTCGGTTGTGGTCGTAAGCTGACCACCCGGTTCAAGACCTGTAATCAAAATGGGTTTTAAATTGGCGCGTGCCGCATAGACCGCTGCTGTGTAACCCGCAGGGCCTGAACCTAAAATAATTAATCGATGATGTTCTGGGGCTGCTGTCATAAAAATCCTGTCTTTTACGTGCTGAATTGGAATGGTATAGTACGCAAAGTTATCTATAACGTAAAGCAGGGAGTCGCTCTTGAAACAAGCCACCGAAACCAAACCCGTACGAAGACCCCTGGCCATTAAGATGGCCCATCGCTTGCGCGAAGGAATATTTCTCGTCTCAATTGCCTTTGCGGTATTTTTATTTTTTTCGTTTTGCACCTATCACAGTACAGATCCCGGTTGGTCAAGTACCGGTGTCGGCAATGTTGAAAATTGGTGTGGACGCGCGGGGGCTTTTTTTGCTGACATTTTTTTATCATTAGTGGGGTGGCTGGCATTTTTACTGGTCCCGTTGATAGTCTTTGCCGGCTGGATGGGCGTCCGTGAAAAAAACGAAGAAGCCCAATTTAACACCGTCGATTTTTTATTTAAATGCCTAGGATTTTTGCTCATCATGGTGAGCAGTTGTGGTTTGAGCGGTATTTATTTCAAATCTTTTATTGTGCCATTGCCTGCGAATTTTGGCGGAATTGTCGGCGATTTATTGCGGGTGGGTCTTACGCATGTTTTTAATAAATCAGGCAGCGGATTATTTTTAATTACCGCATTTCTTTGCGGGGTGACTTTATTTACAGGACTTTCCTGGTTAGGCGTGATTGATGCGTTAGGATATCACGTCATGCGTTTAAGTAGTTTAATTAAGTTTAAAAATAAAAAATCACCCGTAGCGCCTATTAAAATCGTTGCGGAACCCAGTCTGGAAAAAATTGAAAAACCAGAACCCGCACCGAAAAAAATTGCAGTGACCATGCCTGCAGCACCTGCACCCGCGCCGCGCGCAGAACCGAAAGTTGTTATTTCGGAACCTCAGCCTAAGCCAAAACTGTTGCCGAAAAAAATGGAATCCGATATCAAAATGAAACCCGGCACCGTTCCACCATTAACATTATTGAATGCGCCACCACCACATGAAGAAAAAGCATTTACGCACACAACATTTGAAGATTTATCTCTGTTGGTGGAGCAACGATTACAAGAGTTTGGCGTGACTGTGAAAGTCGTAGCCGTGCACCCAGGGCCGATTATTACGCGTTTTGAACTGGAACTTGCGCCTGGCATCAAAGTCAGCAAAATCACGGGGCTCGCAAAAGACATCGCTCGTTCTTTATCGGCGATCAGTGTCCGCGTTGTTGAAGTCATCCCAGGTAAATCGGTGATTGGTCTTGAATTACCAAACGAACACCGCGAGTTAGTGGTATTGCGTGATATTTTAGAATCGCAACGTTATGTGCAATCCAAATCGCCAGTGAGTCTTGCATTAGGAAAAGATATTTCTGGATTTCCAGTCGTCGTTGATCTTGCCAAAATGCCGCACTTGTTAGTGGCGGGTACCACGGGTTCCGGAAAATCGGTCAGCATTAATGCCATGATCCTCAGCATGTTATTTAAAGCAACCCCGGAACAATTGCGGATAATTATGATTGATCCAAAAATGCTGGAATTATCGATTTATGAAGGGATTCCGCATTTATTAACGCCTGTCATTACCGATATGAAAGATGCAGCCAATGCGTTGCGTTGGTGTGTGGCTGAAATGGATAGACGCTACAAATTGATGGCTGCGCTGGGTGTCAGAAACCTTCAAGGCTGCAATCAAAAAATTGCGGATGGCATCAAACAAGGCAATCCAATACCGGCACCTGCTTGGTTGGTTGCGGAAGGTGGTGAGCCTATTCAATTGCAGCCGTTGCCAACCATCGTCGTTGTTGCGGATGAGTTAGCTGACATGATGATGGTCGTCGGTAAAAAAGTGGAAGATCTCATCACTCGTATTTCGCAAAAAGCGCGTGCAGCGGGTATCCATTTGATTCTGGCGACTCAACGTCCCTCCGTCGATGTCATTACCGGTTTGATCAAAGCCAATGTGCCAACGCGTATTGCGTTCCAAGTATCGTCGCGTATTGATTCCAGAACAATTTTAGATCAACAGGGAGCTGAGCAATTATTGGGCAATGGCGATATGTTATATCTGCCACCGGGGACTGGTTTACCGGTTCGCGTTCATGGGGCCTATGTCGCCGATGAAGAAGTCCATCGCGTTGTGGCCGCTTGGCAAACCTATGGCAAGCCCGTTTATCTGGATGAAGTCACGGAAGGGGGTAGCGATACGACCGGTTCTGAAGCGGCTACGGGTGAATTGGATCCTTTATACGATGAAGCCCTGAAAATCGTCACCGAGTCCCGCCGCGCCTCGATTTCATTGGTACAGCGCCGCTTGAAAATAGGGTATAATCGTGCAGCCAGAATCATGGAAGAAATGGAAGCAGCCGGGGTGGTTAGCACCATGGATCAAAATGGCACCCGTGAAGTGTTAGCTCCGCCGCCCGTAGAAATTTAACGTCATTGCGAGGAGCGCTTTTTGCGTTTTTAGCCTGCCCCGGCATGCTTTTAGCCGGGTAAGCAATCTTTTAAAGATTGCTTCGTCCTCGCTACGCGAGGACTCGCAATGACGGCGACAAAAAAGAGGTCACAAATGTTGAGAAATCTACTGTTCACACTTTTAATTTTCTTCACTACATCGATTTCTTATGCTGATGAAGCAGCGGATAAGTTAACCCAATTATTAAAAAACATGCACAGCATGCAGGCGGATTTTACCCAAACGATTTTAGATAAAAATGGGCAAGCCGTACAAAAATCCACAGGCGAAATGTCTCTACAGCGCCCGAGCCAATTTCGTTGGGATGTAAAAAAACCAACGAAACAATTAGTAGTAACCAATGGCAAAAAATTATGGATCTACGATCCCGATCTTGAACAAGTGACGATTCGTTCATTGGTTAAAACCGCTGGCGAAACGCCTGCCATGTTATTAAGCGATGAAGATCTTGCTGTTGGCGATGAATTTTCCGTTCGCGAAACGAATCATTCTACGGAATTAAAATGGTTTGTTCTGATTCCAAAAGATAAAAGCACTGCAATTTCAGCCCTGAAATTAGGTTTTGCCAATCAGGAAATTCGCCAAATGAAATTGGAAGACCATTTAGGCCACACCACTTTAATCGAATTTAATCATGTCAGGACGAACATTCCTTTAACTGCTTCAACTTTTTCTTTTACGCCACCCGGACACATTGATGTCATTGACGAAACGAAATCAAAACGTTGAGTTTGTTCCGCTAGCCGAGCGCTTAAGACCACGCTCAATTGATGAATTTGTGGGCCAGCCCCATTTATTGGGGACCAATAAACCTTTACGAAGAGCGATCGAGCAGGGTGTCTTACACTCCATGATTTTGTGGGGACCGCCCGGCACGGGTAAAACCACGCTCGCCCGTTTAATGGCTGAAAAAACAAAAGCACGATTTGAAAAATTATCCGCGATTTTCTCGGGCGTGAAAGATATTCGTGTAGTAGTTGATGAGGCTAAAAAAGCGCGCGAAGCAACAGGCGTTGCAACGATTTTATTTGTTGATGAAGTCCATCGTTTCAATAAAGCCCAGCAAGATGCATTTTTACCTTATGTTGAAGATGGCACTTTAATTTTAATTGGCGCTACGACTGAAAATCCATCGTTTGAGCTAAATAACGCATTGCTATCTCGCGCCCGAGTTTATGTTTTAAAACGTTTATCCGAAGAAGAAATCCTGCAAGTCATTAACCGTGCGCTAGAAAATAAAGAACGTGGCCTCGGAAATATTTCAATTGAATTCCCCGATGATTTGAAAAAATTATTAGCTGAAAACGCCGATGGCGATGCGCGTCAAGTTTTAAATTTGCTGGAAATCATTTCCGATCTTGCCGAAGAAGCAAATGAAAAAATGATTGTGACTTCCAAATTATTAAGCGAAATCATTCAGGGTAGCGTGCGTCGTTTTGATAAAGGCGGTGAAGCATTTTACGATCAGATTTCTGTCTTGCATAAATCGGTCAGAGGTTCAGCGCCCGATGCGGCATTGTATTGGCTTTCGCGCATGTTAGATGGTGGCTGTGATCCCATGTATATCGCGCGCCGTGCGGTTCGAATGGCAAGCGAAGACATTGGTAATGCCGATCCTCGTGCGTTGCAAATCACGCTGGATGCGTGTGCAACATACGAGCGTTTAGGCAGTCCCGAAGGTGAGCTCGCTATCGCGCAAGCGATTGTTTATCTTGCCTGCGCTGCAAAAAGTAATGCGGTTTATACCGCATTTCACGATGCAATGCGTGATGCAAAAGAATTTGGATCGTTGGATGTCCCTTTACAGTTGCGCAATGCACCGACAAAATTAATGAAAGAATTAGGGTATGGTAAAAAATACCGTTATGCGCATGATGAACCCGATGCGTACGCAGCCGGTGAAAAATATTTTCCCGATGAGATGAAAGAGCGTACTTACTATCGTCCGGTGAATCGTGGGCTTGAAATAAAAATTGCGGAAAAATTAAAATATTTAAAGGAATTGGATAACAAAAAATAGCAGCAAAAATTAAGGAGAAAAATGGAATTAAAACTCCCAAAAAGCCGGATGCCAACTTTCATCAAGCCCGCGCTAGCCACATTAGTAACCATTCCCCCGCTAGGCGATCAATGGCTTCACGAAATCAAATTCGACGGCTATCGCATGTTGGCATTTGTTCAAAATAAAAAAATCCGTTTAATGTCCCGCAACAATCAAAATTGGACTTCGCATTTTCAAAATATAACAACCGCCCTAAAAAAATTATCACTGACAAATGCTATTTTTGATGGCGAAATTGTCTTGTTAGATAAAAAACAGCGTTCCAATTTCCAATTAATGCAAAATGCAGAACCCGATGCGCCATTTGTTTATTTTATTTTTGATTTGCTTTATTACGATGGGCATGATCTAACAGCATTACCGATCATCGAGCGAAAAAAAATTCTAAAAAAAATTCTTCCCAAAAAAAGTCCCGTGCTGCGCTTTAGTGATCATATAATAGGTTCCGGCTCAAAAGTCTTCGCAAAAAGTTGTAAATTAGGCTTAGAAGGCATAGTTTCCAAAAATATTAATAGTCCCTATTTACAAAAACGCTCTCGCGAATGGCTAAAAATTAAATGTCAAAAAAGGCAAGAATTCGTAATCGGAGGTTACACCCCGCCGCAAGGAAGCCGGCAACACTTTGGCGCATTATTGGTAGGTTATTACAATAACAATAAAAAATTAATTTACGCAGGACGCGTGGGTACGGGATTTGATGATGAAACATTAAATTCTCTATTTAAACTATTAAAGAAAAATAGCGCCACGCTCATGCCATTTTCGACAAAACCACCAGCAAGTAAAAAAGTAACGTGGGTTAAACCTGTCTTAGTAGGCGAGGTGGAATTTACCGAATGGACTTCAGAAGGCATTTTGCGTCATCCCAGTTTTAAGGGTTTGCGAAAAGATAAACCAGCCAAAAAAGTTTTTAGAGAGTAATTTTATTTTTGATAATACCTATTAGATACAGTATTAAAGAAAAAATGATCCCCACAATGCTTGTGAACCAAATTACAATAATATAAATAAACAATAGCGTACCAATCCCTTCGACGATATGATCAACCAATGTGTATAGTTGAAATGATTCATGCCCTGAGTCTAGTTTCAAATTCATACCCATCGCCAATATCAGTAAAAAAACGATAAGCGCAAAACAACTACCAATAAATCCAATCATAATTGCTTTTAGACTGGCTAGCAGCGAAGAGGGTAAAGCTAATACCCGCCATCCATAAGCAAACCCTAAATATCCCGCGAAAATTGTGATAAATATTTCAATTCCTTCTATCGGACTTCTGTGGCCTAATCGAGCCGCACAAAAACCCGCAAGACCAAACCAAACAGCTGCAATGGATCGGTCACTCCAAGTTGGAAATAATTTCTCATATTTTATTTTTGGAAATAACAGCAGTTTATAACCGTAATACCATCCTAACCAAAATCCAATTGGAACAGATAGGAAGTAATAAGTGAGAATCAGAAATTTATTTCCTTCGCCCGCAACGTAAGGAATCAGCGAGCCGACAAGCATTGCAAAAGTGCTTCCCCAAATCCCTGCGACTGAACGCGTGATAAAAATACTGAGATTGTCAGCAGGTGTTAGTAATGATTTATATCCGTAAATATAACCCACCCATCCAAACAAAATTCCAGAAAGTAAAAAATAAAAGAGCTGAGCGTTTTTTAAAGGGAAAGACAAAAACATAAAAGAGGGTAAAAAAAAGATACCCATCAAAAAAAAGAAAAAGCTAGCGCAAATTTTTTCACGTAAATTATTGTTCATTAAAATCTCATTAAAAACGGATCTTATAAGAAATAAGTTCCATTTTCAAGCATTTTTACGCTTACTGTGTTTTTTGTTTTTGCTTTTCTCCGCCAAACTTTTCTTTAACAAATCCACAAAATTTATCACATTAGAACTTTTTACTTTCTCTGTTTTTTTGGCTTTTGATTTTTTCGGCCGCGCATGATGAATTTTTTCTTCGACCCATTTTTTCAGGGCGTCACGATATTCATCCTTATAATCATCGGGGTTCCATTTGGTCGTCATGGAGGATACTAATTGTTTTGCAACGTCTAATTCTTTCGGTGTAATTTTATAAGATTTTAACGAGCCTTCCGGCAGATCAAATTCAGAAGGTTTTTTAATTTCCGCATGATAATGCAATAAATTTAATACCAACGCATTTTCATAGGGCATGAGTGCCGCAAGATATTCGCGGGTATGAATTAACACTTTCGCAATGCCAATTTTTTTAGTCGAGCGCAAAATTTCTCGCAAAATAACATACCCTTTATCACCTTTTTTATCCGGCACTAAATAATACGGCTTATCAAAATCCATGCAGTCCAATTCGTCTTTATGAATAAAGGCTTCAATATTAATGGTTTTCGAGTGTTCGCCTGCGATTTCTTTAAAATCTGCTTCGCTTAACATAATATAATTATGGTCATTATATTCATAACCTTTAGCGACATCTTCCCAGGGAACTTCCTCACCCGTGTGTTCGTTAATCCGCACATATCGGATGCGTTCCTGATCTCGACTGTCCAGCATTTTAAATTGAATATCAAATTTTCTTTCACCCGAATATAAAACAACCGGAATATTGACTAATCCAAATGAAATGTAACCCTTCCATATTGGTCGTGACATATGCATGTCCTTTGCAAATTACAATAAACTCTATTTTACAATGAATTAGATTTTATTTAAAGAACGGCCTGTTGTGAGTTATACTAACTCTATGACATTTGATAAGGATATCTATGTTTGATTTCTTGTATAGATGGTCAGACCTTCATATTTTTTTATTTTTGAGCGGAATTATATTAAGCCTCTCGCTCATTTTGATTTTGGTTCTTAAAAATTTTATTCTCCATAAACTTCGGCATCGAGATAACTCGGTTGTAGGTAGTGTTGCTGCCTTGATAGGCGTTATTTATGGCATATTGGTTGGTTTGATGGCCTTATATTTATTAAATAATAATGACTCTGCATCGACTGCGGCTGATAAAGAAGGAAGCATGATATCGAATTTATATCGTGCGAGTCGCGGCTTGCAAAATCCTGCCCGGGCCAGTGTTCAAGCCAATATTCAAAATTATATTCATCATGTAATTGATGTTGAATGGCCCTTGATGGAAAAAAACAAAAAAGTCGATTTTGAAGGTGATTTTATCATCGAAAAAATTGCCGATGTCTTGCACCATTATCCCATTAAAAATTCCACTGATTCACTTCTCATTACCGAAATGCTGAGCGACATTACCAATCTTTATACCGCACGTGAACAACGGATTCAGCTCAGTCAAACTTCCTTGGACCCAGATATTTGGGAAGTGATTTTGATCTCTACTATTGTGATTATAGGTATCAATTATCTTTATCGTGTTAATTTTTATTTGCACATGATTTCAGTGTGTGCTTTTTCCATTATTGCATCGTGCATGATTTTTTTGTTGGTGACGCTTGATCGTCCTTTTCAGGGTGAATTTATTATAGAGCCGGATGCATTGTCTGCCGCATTGGCGTATATCGAAGACAGTATTAAAAAAGATTCAGGGGTTGCTACGCCCGCATTAAATGAATCGAATCAGTGAATACCAGACGAGTGCTGCTACTAGTCCTGCAGCTGGAATGGTCAGAATCCAGGCGAACACAATATTGCGCGCAATGCCCCAGCGCACAGCACTGCTTCGATTTAATGACCCAACTCCGAGAATAGCGCCGGTAATGGTATGTGTCGTTGAAACCGGAATACCGAAAAATGTCGCTAAAAATAAAGTGAATGCGCTGGCACTTTCGGCACAAAATCCGGAAACAGGTTTTAATTTGGTAATTTTCATTCCCATGGTTTTAACAATTCGCCAGCCACCAAAAAAAGTGCCTAATGCGATCACAAAATTACATGAGACAACAATCCACCACGGCACATAAAATTTATCACCCAAATAGCCCGTTGAAAAGAGTAAAATCGCGATAATCCCCATGGTTTTTTGTGCATCATTACCGCCGTGGCCCAAACTAATAAATGCAGCGGACAATAATTGTAATTTGCGAAACCAGTGATGAATGCGGGACGGCGTAAAATTGAAAAAAATTCTCGCGATGAGAAACATCAACAATAAACCAAAAATCATACCTAATATGGGCGAAATCACAATCGCACTCAACACTTTTATGATGCCAGCCCATTTTAAATGGCCCCATCCCGCCTTAGCAATTCCGGCTCCTAGTAATCCGCCAATCAGAGCATGCGAGGAACTCGATGGAATTCCAAAATACCAGGTAAAAATATTCCAGAATACCGCACCACAAAGTGCCGCTAATACCACTTCGACATTCACAATCGAGGGATCAATTAATCCGGTACCAATGGTGCCTGCCACTTTCAAGCCAAAAAATAAAAAGGCGATAAAATTAAAAAACGCCGCCCACAGTACGGCGACTTGGGGTTTTAAGACACGGGTTGAAACGATGGTGGCGATGGAATTGGCGGCATCGTGAAATCCATTTAGGAAGTCAAAGAGAAACGCGATGACAATGGTGATAATTACTAATATTAGCATAAGTCATCTCTATTTTTGTTCAGCCCAACAAAAACCACCTCGTCATTGCGAGCGCGCTTTCTGCGCGAAGCAATCTCCAAAAGATTGCTTCGGCCTAAAAAGCACGCCTCGCAATGACGGGCAAATTTTACAAATTAAGTATACTCAAGAACTATTCCCTTAATAATATTCGCCACATCCTGATAACTATTAATCACTTCTTTCGTAATCGAATAAATCTCTTTTAACTTGTAAAACATTTTAAAATCATTTTCATTGAGAAATAAATCTTTTTCACCTGCCAACACTACTTTATGCGCCTCACTTTCAACATGATCAATGCCTTCGCAAAAATTCAAAATTTCTTGAGATTTTTTTAATGAATTTAAACGATAAAGCGCTTCTTTTAATAACATGCTCGCCTGAATGCTGAGTTCGGCTAATTTAATCATTTCGGGCGGAACTTTTTCTAGTTGATAAAACGGAAAACGCTGCGCGCAATGATTAATGGAATCCAGTACGTCATCTAATCCGCTGGTTAATTGATGAATATCATGTCGATCAAAGGGTGTGATAAAAGTTTTATGCAACAATTCAAAAGTCTGATGCGCAATTTTATCACCATCATTTTCGTAAGCGGCAATCGCATCAACATATTGTTGTTGGTGCGCTAAATCATTTAACATGGTGTGAAACTGGATCGCAGTGGTCGCAAGAATATCCGCGGTCCGTTGAAAATAAGTGAAAAAACCTTCCTGACGTGGCAGAAATTGTTTTAGCATGCGATTTCCTGTTTATTGATTCTGGCGGGAATATTCTACCACAACTTGTTGCTTTTTTATGGTAAAAAGTAAGGCGAATAAAATGCAGAGTACAGCGGCGCTGGTCCATTGATTCAAGTGTTCATGAAAAATCACATAACCCCAGAATAATCCTGTTAGAGCCACAATGGTATCAACCAAACTGTAATAAACCGGTCCTGCGATTTCGACTAGTTTGAAAAACAGTAAATAGCCGATGCTAGACAGAATAATTTCTAACACAATCACTTCATCGGGTCGAGTTAATGGGAAATGCAGATGATAAAAATTCTGAGTGTATAAAACTAACGGCAAAAGTAATAGAGTAGATGCAATCAATGTTCCCGCAGCGCGTTTTAAGGGTGGAATATTCGCGGGGCTAAATCGAGCAATATAAACTGCGCAGAAAGCAAAAGAGAATGGAGTAATTAAACTCGTTAAAATCCAGGGAATCATGTGAGGCGAGGGCAGGCTGGTTTTGGGGAGAATGATCAGGCCTAATCCGCAAACAGCTAATAAAATTCCAGCAAAACGTACGAAATTGAAAGATTCTAATCGACCAAGAAGTGCCATGGCATAAGCGAAAATGGGTACGGTATTCACAACGACGGCTAGTAAACCAGCGGGTAAGTGCGGCGCTGCAAAATACATCGTGGTATTTGGAATAACTATACCTGTTAATCCGCAAATAAAATAATAAGCAATCCCATTATAGCCAAAACCCGTCATTGCGAGACCGTGTTTTTTACGGTCGAAGCAATCTTTCGAAAGATTGCTTCGTCGCATAAAGCGCTCCTCGCAATGACGAGGAGTTGGCAATGACGTAAACTTAACAATTAATCCAATCAAAACCGCCGGCCCCAACGACTGCCAAAAACCATACCCCAACGGCGGCACGCCATTGGTCATTGCAAACCGAGCAATAGAATATCCCGTGCCCCAGATGAAACCGAGGAGCAAGAGCAGTAGTAGGGATTTAAATGATTGGTTGTTCATAGGCCGGGTATTTTAGCAAAATCGGGTTGTTCGCGATAGCTGAACGTTGTTCATGATGAAGCCCCGTCATTGCGAGGAGCGTAGCGACGAAGCAATCTTTCGAAAGATTGCTTCGCCGCAAAAAGCGCGGCTCGCAATGACGAGTGTCCTGTTCTATCTCATAAACTGCTGAGCAGGCCCGTTAGCATCATTTTTATAGATTTCTTCTAACTTATCCGTTTCTTCTGGAATCTCAGTATTGATTTGTCTGATTGTAGCGCAAGGATTGCAACCGGATCTTTCACCATTGACTAGAGGATCATTAACACCACAAGGAATGCAGGGGTCATCTTTAGACCTATCTTTCATTGCCGATTGTTTCAGGCCACATTGGTTACAACAATTGGGAACGTACAATGTACAAGCAAGCGCTGTCCATCTAGCAAAATAACCCGCTCTTTCCCATTTTAAATCAGAGATTTTTTTCTTCTGCGCTGCAACCTGCGCATTAAATTGTGCAACCGATGTTTTTGTCGCTTCAAAAGCCGAGGTCGCTGCAATTTCAAAAAAATCTTTTACTAATGTTTTCACTTCTTTTAGAGCATTAAGGTAATGATGAGCGTTTTTTCTTTGCGCTTCCGGCAACTGTGAATAAAAATTTGAATAAGTATCTCGAGTGTCATCCAAACGTTTTAATAATTGGCCGTAAACTTGTTGAGGATGAGGTTCTGCTGCGGATACTGATTTTACTTCCGCAGATGGTGCAACTGAACCAATTTTTCCTTGCCAATCAATAGTCATGTTTCGCATGTAAGTTAAGAGATTCTGAGTAGGTTTCTCATTAAGTAAAATTTGTTGATTTGTAACTCTTTCTTTAGCTTCCCCCGCTTTCTCACTATGAGTTTCAAAAATATCTAACACTTTTTTCATCATAAATTCAGGAAATAAACGTTGTGGAGTTTTATCGTCTACGCGTTGTGGACGCCGAGCTTCACGTTTAGATTCTTGAATTTTAGCGGAAATCCCTAATGATCTTGAATCGTGTGCTTCAGGGAGTCCTGGCTCTCCCATGTTGGGAAGACCTTCAGTTTGATCTTCGGTGGTCCCTAGTCTTGCATAGGTAGCTTTCTGTTGAATCGGTTTTTGCGCCGCTTTTTGAATTTCCACGCATCGTTGCATTTTTTCAACTTTATTTCGAACAGCTTTTAATGCTTGCACAAATGGTGCATTCTCATCATTTTTATACGAGATAAAACCTTGATATTTTTCTTCGATTACACGATAAATTTTTGCAAAATCGATAGGCTGATTTTCTGCAACTTGTAATTCTGCCATTTCACGAAGAATATCATTGACATCATCTTCACGATAAAGATCGTCAGCTTGAAAATTTCCCGAGCCAACGCTTGCGTCTTTGAATATCTCTAAAACATCTTTCAAAAAAAGCGATGAAAATACAAATTCGGGTTGCTTTGGTGCGGATGCTTTATTTTCTTGTCCAGGCATTTCGCGAGGGGCTGGGACTGCATTGCTATGCATATAATAGGTCTCCTACATTTTTGTGCTAATGTATCAATATTTCCTTAAGAAAGTATTAAATTTTTACAAATAATCCAATACATATTGATCAAAACACGATCAACACCAATAAGAAATAAAGCCGATTAAGGTCATTAACCGGCTAAAGAGGCTATTTCGTTTTAAAATTCACATTAAGAGAAGTCGCTTGACTGCAATTATCGCCATACGCTAGCCCTTGATAATGGCTATCTTTCGTAGGAGTAGAAGTATATTCAGTCGGTTTTTGCGGATCTTTAATCACCGTAAAAGTATCACTCATTAGTGTAACGGGTTTTTTGCATGCCTCATTTTCACATTGCTCAATGGTCCAATTAATCGATTGACCTTCATATTTTGGTCCATCTTCTTGGGATAAAACGCTTTCAAAACTATTAATAGGCAAACAATAAGGCCCGAATGTTTTGCCATCTAATACCATAAGATGCCATTTTGGAGGACCTACAGGATCTTTGCTCGAGAGACAGTGAACATGATCGGGCTCATCCTGGCAATCAACAGCGTAAGAATTGAAAGAAATAAGGGCAAAAGTGGAAAGTAGAGCGATTTTAGCAAGCATTTTCATGTTGATTCCTGGGTTATCATTTTTTTGTGGATTGAGTATAAAAAAGACTTAATCGTTCAGCAAGTTTTACTATTTAAAAATCAATTGATGATTATAAAACCATCAATTATAATCGCCGAAATTAAAATTAATACAAAGAGGTGGTGGTATGGCTACAGGACGAACACGTGAGGAAAGATTAGAAAGATTTCAACAACAAAGAATCCAATCATTAGTAGAAAAAGATCAGTCAAAATCATCTGATGCCCCAAAAAAATCGAAAAAACGAAAAGCCGAAGAATTAGGTGATTCAAAAGAGACAAAACAGGAAGAAAAGTCACAGCCCAAAAAATTAGAAGATTATATGAAAGGCACAACAACTGGATATCCCCAGATTGAAAACACTGTTTATAGTCCAGCATTAGACCAAATCTTGTGGAAGACCCAGAATAATAATAACCTTCTGACCAATATCAATAGCAGATTAATTCATAATGTTGATAAAAGAAGAAAAGATGTTAATAAAAGAAGAAAAGTTGAACGTGGAACAAAAAAAATTCGCCCCGGCAATCATGATTTTGATTTTAGAAAAGAACTCAAAGAATATGGTTTGCATATCCGAGGCAAAAAAGATGACGAACATGCTTATCTAATCCAAGAAGCAAAAATAGCCGAACAAAAACCATTTTTTACTAACCGCAATGATTTTTGGAAATTATATTTTTCACCCAATGCTCAACCCTCTGCAGAAGAAATCGCAGAATTTATCAAAAATCATTCATTGAGTGGTGCGGATGATCGGAAAGCTTATAAAACCTATCAAGAAATAATTTACGCTAAAGGAGATCGAGTAGGAGCAAGTGTAGTTCCAAAAAAGAAAGACCGCAAAAAAGATTGTTCAGATGATGAAAGCGAGATTGAATTCTCAGATCATGAATCAGATTTTATCTACTTTAAAACTGATACCAAAAAAATGGATACTTCATCGAACAATTCGAACTCTTCAAATAATTCGCCGACTTCAATGACGGATGGTGAGAAAAAAGCAGAAGCTCAACAGGAGCCGGTCAAAAAAACAAAGCAGCGAGTGCAAAAACCCAAAGCAAAACCGAAAAAGACTCGTGCAAAACAAGAAGTTCAACCGACCGCAGACCTCGAAGCCTCGGCAATGGACACCTCATCCGCTAACGGTGAATTAGTAGCAGAACCGGCCTTGCAAATCCCCGTGGGAGAAGCGCCGATACATCCTATGGCTCCCGTTGCCATGGAAGTGCAAACTGCCGCTCCCGTGCAAGCACTACAAATATCACAAACTTCAATCGAAGCGCTTGTTCCAACAGCTGCCGAAACACAACCACCCAATGGCAACGGAAGAAGAAGTGCTACGGCTGCAATTAACCTTGCATTAAGTGCAGGTAAAAGCAGAATTAAATCCCATAAAAAAACCACGCCTAAACCTAAACCCGATACAAATAGAATGAGTGATGAAGATTCTGAAGCAGTTCCTATGCAAGTTGTACAAAAAGCTAATTCTCCTGCCCAAAGACAAAGTTTTGGTTCAACTCTTTTTACCTGTCACCCAGATGAATTTTTAAAAAGAATGTTTATCCGAGATATCGTTGGCACAGAAAATCAATGCAAACGTATTGTTGAGCTTGCGGGATGTAAATACTATCAATGTTTCGATGCGGGAGATGCAGCAGCTAAACAAAAAACTTTTCAACAAAAAGCCGACAGCTATCAATTAGGCATTTCCTTCGTGCAAAAAGGGGATAAACTTTTGTTGTTATCTAAAAATGATAGCAATGAGCAATCATCGTCGGTCGCCGCTGTAGAGAAATTAAAACAACTCAATGCAGAAGGGAATGCAGTAGACCGTGCCGAAGCAGAGCGGTCAAAAATAGAGAATCAGGAAAGAATGAATAATCTTTTCAATTTTGGTGTACGAAGATAAAATCCTGTCATTGCGAGGCCTGCTTTTTAGGCCGAAGCAATCTCATAAAGATTGCTTCGTCGCCTGCGGCTCCTCGCAATGACGAGCATTTGTTTCCCCGTCATTGCGAGGCACGCAGTGCCGAAGCAATCTCACAACAATGTGAGCCCATTGAGCAACGCGTTATCGGATGCAACGAAGCTCGCTTGTTTTTTCCGTCAATTCATTAACGAGCTCTCGGGTAGCGCGAGTAGCCGTTTTAATGTGAAAATTCGGATTGGGATCTTCAATCGAATCTCTCCCAAACAGAACAATCGTATTATTTTCTGTGGCAAAGGCTCTACCATTATGTTTTGCACTTAAACGGCAAATTTCCATAATAGGTGATTCGGGAGGAAGATCTACCGGTATAAAGCCACCCTGGTAAGTCAGTCCACAATTTCCATTTGCAGTTCCATAATTCAATCGAACATGCTCTTGAACTTCTTTGAGAGTGGTTTTTTCTGTAATTGCGACTAAAAATGCAACGCCATTCATAAAACGAATTTCTAGAAAATTATTTTCTTCTTTTTTATCCGAATTTTTATTAGCTAATTGCATCGCTTCTCTAAAAAATTGAGATTCGCGATAAAAATCTTCAATACTAGATTGGCTGTAAAAATCCATTGTTTTAGGATGTTCTCGGCTTCGTGGATTTGGATTAAGTTGGTAATTGCTTGCATGAATCACAATAGAATTACCGATTGGTTCTTGTGGATTTTGTTTGCTGAATTTTTTACGTAATTGGCACAATTCAATAAAAGGTGTTGAGTCTGGAAGATCACATAATAGGAAAGCCCCATTAAAAATCAATCCAACCTGATCTTTGCTAGTGAATGACATTTGCTTAAACTCAACAATGGCATTTCTGATATCGCCCAACGTTGTTTTTGGTGTAATTTCTTTTTCAATTGTTTTCCCTGTCAAACTGCGAATGGTTAATTTTATTGCTTCTTTCGCTTCATTTTGGCCACTATTTTGTGCGGAGGCTGCTTTCGAATCGATTGGCGGCGTTTTAGTTCTAATTAATGCAGTGGAAGATGCTAGGCGGGAAAGTGCACTGGCCATCGAATGCATTTCAACTCCAGCATCTTCATCATCTGAATCTTCTTTTTCAGCAGTAGATTCGGGTTGCGGTGATGCAGCACCTTTTGAGTTTTTATTTTTTTTAGCTTCAGGTTGTGAAGCAGGTTGTGGAACTGGCTCCTCATCAAAGTTTGGCCTCGATACTACTCCCAAAATATGTAATTCAACATTCATCGGACCCTTTGCTTTAGGGGTTACCACTTGTGTAGCGTTCGCTATATCCAATTCTTCTGATGCATTACCTCCTGATTGTGAGAGCGTATTTAATTCGAAGTTCCGGCCCGTGCCAGTCGTTGCAGGATGTCGAACTTGAGCAGTTTCGACTGTTGTGGGTTGCATTTCAGTTTCATTTTCATTTGCGCGTAGCATAATTTTATTCTCCTCTAATTTTTGGCCAGACTAGCAAAATAACATTAAGAAAATATTAAATCGACAGAAATGATTTGGGTCAAAAAATAAGCAAAAAAGCATCAAACCGTGAGCCGATTCAGCTAATTAATCGGCTCAAAAATCATTGAAATTTGAGCCGATTAAATGCTATGGGTGAATTAAAATTTATCCAAAATTTGTTTTACCTGATTCAAACGTTCTGTCGGCTTGTGCTCATCCAGAAAAAACTTCAATTTAGTCGATCCATCTAATTTAAATTTTTTCGGTTGCGTCTGAATGAGTTTGATAATTTGCATCGGATCAATATTCGGTTTATCTGAAAATTCAATTTTTCCGCCATTTTTATTCGCTTCAATTTTCAGAATGCCAAGTGCATCGGCTTTTTGGCGTAATTCGGCGATGGCAAATAAATTTTTTGTGGGATCCGGTAGTAAACCAAAGCGATCGATCATTTCGACTTGAATTTCGTCTAGTTCAGTTTGCGTTTTAGCATTCGCAATTTTTTTATAAAATTGTAAACGCAAATGCACATCGCCTAAATAATTTTCTGGAATGAGAGCGGGAATTTGTAAATCAATTTCCGTGCTGCGGGCGAGGGACGGCTCCATTTCGATTTCTTTGCCTGCTTTTAATGCCTCCACGGCACGAGATAATAAATCCATGTAGAGACTAAAACCAATCGCTTGCATATTGCCGCTTTGACCTTCGCCGAGTAATTCGCCGGCGCCACGAATTTCTAGATCATGTGTCGCGAGAGTAAAGCCAATGCCTAAATCTTCGTACATGGCAATCGCTTCCAAACGTTTCGCTGCATCTGCAGTTAAGGTTTTCATTGAAGGGACGAGCAAATAGGCATACGCCTGGTGATGTGATCGTCCAACCCGTCCGCGCAATTGATGCAATTGTGCTAAACCAAATTTATCCGCACGATTAATAATAATCGTATTGGCAGAAGGCACATCAATCCCGCTTTCAATAATCGTCGATGCGACCAGAATATTAAACCGTCGATGATAAAAATCCGACATCACTTGTTCAAGTTCGCGCTCTCGCATTTGCCCATGGGCATGCGCCACGCGCGCTTCGGGTACCCATTTTTCAATATCGCGCGCCATGCGTTCGATGGTTGCAACATCATTATGTAAAAAATAAACCTGACCACCGCGTAAAATTTCTCGCAAAATCGCTTCCTGAATAATCGGCGTTTCAAATTCATGAATAAAAGTTTTGATCGACAAGCGACGCGCAGGCGGTGTTGCAATAATCGAAAGATCTCGAATGCCTGAAAATGCCATGTTTAACGTGCGAGGAATCGGTGTTGCTGTCAACGTTAAAATATCAACATTGGTGCGTAATGATTTTAAATATTCTTTTTGACGCACGCCAAATCGATGTTCTTCATCGATGACTAATAATCCGAGAGATTTGAATTTTACATCTTGTTGCAATAATTTATGCGTGCCGATAATGATATCGATTTTACCTTCGGCTAATTTTTCTATTGCGATTTTTTGATCTTTACCCGTTTTAAAACGCGACATCACCTCAATTTGAATCGGCCAATCGGCAAAACGGTCCTGGAAATTCTGAAAATGTTGTTGAGCAAGCAGGGTAGTTGGAACTAACACTGCAACTTGTTTGCCATTTTGCACCGCTAAAAATGCAGCGCGCATCGCGACTTCTGTTTTGCCAAAACCCACATCGCCGCAGACTAATCTGTCCATGGGTTTTTCAGAGAGCATGTCTTGCGTCACCTGATCAATTGCATTTTGCTGATCGGGTGTTTCTTCAAATGGAAAAGCAGCCGCGAAAGCAGCCAGTTGTCCATCAGGGGTTTTCATTGCAACACCAGGTCGCGCTTCACGTTCCGCGTAAATTGCCAATAATTCCGCTGCAACATCGCGAATTTGTTCCGCCGCTTTGCGTCTTGCTTTTTGCCACTGTTCCGTACCGAGTTTGTAGAGCGGCGCATGTTCTGGATCTGATCCCGTGTAGCGACTAATCAAATGCAGTGACGAAACGGGCACATATAATTTATCGCCGCCGGAATATTCAAGCGCTAAAAATTCCGCTAGATATTCACCCACATCCAAAGTTTGCATTCCCAAATAACGCCCAACGCCATGATCAATGTGCACAATCGGTGCGCCGATTTGTAGTTCTGTTAAATCCTTGATGATGGTTTCTGGATCTTGCGTCGTGACTTTTCTACGTCTGCGTTGCAGGATTTTTTTGCCAAATAATTGGGATTCGGCGATCAGTGCAATAGGTGGTGTTTCGAGCGTTAATCCTTCATCGAGCGCAGCCACGGTAATCGCATATTGAAATTTTTCAGCTAAAAATTCTTGCCAAGAGTGCACTTCTTTCGGATAAAGTTGCAAAGTCGTTAATAACTGTAATAAGACTTCACGACGGCCGGCGGTTTCTGCGGCAAATAAAATTCGGCCTGAAAATTTCTGAATAAATTCTTTTAAGCCGGCAAAATCCGGCAAATTTTCCGGTGTTTTTTGTTCATGAATAATGATGTCAGTGGGTGTTTCAAGAATTTTTTTTGGTGAGATAAATACTTCATCCGGTTTTAATATTGGATGCGTGACATCATGTGATCTTTGATCATAACGCGAATTAATTTCCTGCCAGAATTCCTGCGCGCGTTGTTCGACATTTCCAATTTTCACCACAATATGTTTTTCAGGTAAATAATCCAAAAACGTCGCAGTTTTTTCAAAAAATAACGGCAAATAATATTCAATGCCCGGCGTATAAATCCCTTCGCTGATATCTTGGTACATCGGACAATTTAAAGGATTCCCACTAAAATGACTGCGCCAACTTTGGCGAAAATATTCTATGGCTTCTTCATTCAAGGGAAACTCTTTCGCAGGCAACAATTCAATTTTATCGACTTTTTCAAGCGTGCGTTGCGTTTCAGGCGAAAAAGTCCGGATAGAATCAATTTCATCATCAAATAAATCAATCCGAAAGGGCAGATCACTTCCCATCGGAAATAAATCAATAATCGATCCACGAACGGCAAACTCACCGTGTTCACGCACTTGCGGAACAGAACGATAGCCAGTTCGCGCGAGTTTATTTCGCGTTTCATCAATATTTAATTTATCACGCAAATGCAGCAAAAAAATATTGCCTTCCAAAAATTCACGCGGCGGCAAGCGATGCATCAGATTGCTGATCGGCGTAATGACAGCCCCTTTTTTCAATGATGGAATTCGAAAAAGCGCCGACAAGCGACTGGAAATAATATCTTGATGCGGCGAAAAATGATCGTAGGGCAGTGTTTCCCAATCCGGAAACGGAATAATGGGCACGGAATTTTTTTGAAAAAAGGCGATTTCATATTCCAGCCGCGTTGCCGTCATCATGTCATCGGTGATGATAAAAATCGGACAATTACTCTCAGCAATAAGCGAGCTTAAGCTCAAGCTGGCGCTTGCGCCCGAAAGGTTTTCCCATTTACAAGGTCCTGAACCTTGGGGCATGGGTGGCTGTAAAGGATTTATAATCGGCATGGGTTGGAAAGTATAACTTGCTTAAAATAATGTGCAAAGTTTATCATAAAGTATGAGCAGAAGAATTACTTTTGATCCTCCCATCATCGCCCACCGCGGTGTCAGCCGAATGGCACCCGAAAATACCCTTGCTGCCTTCCGCAAAGCCAAAGAACTAGGCATCCATTGGGTCGAATTCGACGTCATGCTCTCATCGGATGATATCGCCGTTGTCATTCATGATGAGACCTTGGATCGGACCACGGGTTTTAATGGCAATGTGGGTGATTTTCCCTACCGTTTTTTAAAAACATTAGACGCAGGATCCTGGTTTGATCCGTCTTTTTCCAAAGAAAGAATCCCAACCTTGGCAGATGTGATTAATCTACTGAATGAGCTGAAATTATCCGCAAATATTGAAATCAAGGCGCAACCCGGCAAGGAGGACCAAACTGTTAAACGGGTGATGGATGTGATCGAAGCGCATTGGGGAAATATCTCAATGCCGCCGCTCATTTCCAGTTTTTCAATTTCTATTCTGGAAAAAATCCGTGCCCATTCCGCGCGCAGTTTAATTGGATTTTTAATGCATGAGTGGCGAAAAGACTGGGAAGATGTCTGTGATGACCTGCAGGCAATTGCTGTGGATGTTAACCATAAAATTCTGGATCCGGAAAAAGTAAAAAGTATTAAAGCCACACAACGAGCCCTATTGGCTTATACCGTCAATGATGTAGGGCTCGCAAACAAGCTCTATTCCTGGGGTGTGGACGCCGTATTCAGTGATACCCCTAACGAATTGCTCAAAGGTGCAATAAAGCCTGGTTTAGGTTAAACTGATTAGGTGAATGGACTAAGGAGAGGGACATCATGACTTTTGCATTTGGAAGCGGTTTGGATTTAGTTGCCTTCAGCAAAAACTGGGGCAAATTTCTTGTGTGGGGAATCATCCTACTTATTTTAGGTTTACTCGCAATTGGTTTTGCGACGTTTACGACCTTACTTTCTGTCATTGCGCTGGGTTTTTTCTTTTTTGCGAGCGGCATCGTCCTGATTATCGACACTCTCACGTTTAGACAACGCAAACGAAAAGGCTTTGTTATTCATCTAATCATGGGCGTTTTGTATTTACTGTTGGGCGTTGTTTTAATCGGAAACCCAATTTGGGCATCTGTTTCCCTCACGCTCTTTTTAGGCGTCTTTTATCTTGTACTCGGATTGTTCCGAATTTTTTATTCATCCTATGTGCAATTACCCAAATGGGGTTGGGTGTTATTTAACGGTGTTATTTCCTTACTGTTAGGTTTACTCATTCTCTATCATTGGCCGGAATCAAGCTTGTTTATTATCGGCTTGTTTGTGGGGATCGATTTACTCTTCGCTGGATGGGCTTATATTATGGCGGCGCTGGCGGGTAAGGCGTTAGTTTCTCGGTGATTTGTTCTTTTTTCAAAAAAACCGCGGTCTTGGCTGCGGTTTTTTTTTATCTCATCTCATGATTAAAATAGATCTAACTTATTGATTATATTAAAATGAACTTAAATACTCTTAAGCAAATTTTAAGTTTGTCTTAAGGGAAGTTTAATCCCACTGGCCTATAGTGAAAGTATGATTAAAAATTATACAGAACTATAGGTGAGTTATGCAAAGACTTTTTAGTGACATTGAAAGTAAGCGTTCAATCGGTAGTGTTGAATCCAAGTCATTGGAATTAATGCAATCGCTAGTCGCAAATCCAGTTCATGTAATTGAAATAGAATCAAAAGCCACTGAAGTCAAAGATGATAGAGTCGCGGAGTTACGAAAAAAACGCGCTGAAATTCTGCAATGTATTAAAATAATTAAAAGAGGAATCAGAAAACGTCATCGTCCGATCCAAATTACCATGTTATTAGCCATGGGTATTACTGCAATTATCATGATTGATCAAAGTAGGAGGTATAATCAATTTAAAGAACAACAAGCGGAATTAGATTTTAGACAGTTGCCATTAACTAACGAATTAAGTTCTTTAGAAAATATATTTGCCTATCTGAAAAAATCCGTTTTGGAATTCTGGAATATAGATTTCTTGAATCATCATTATTTTGATCTAGATTGTTATTGGTATCACCCATTCAGAAACCACCAAGAATGGTTTGGTCCTTGCCATCAATTAATAGTTTCTTCAAATGAACCATCGCTCTCTTGTCGATACCCAGGACGTGACTGGGATACTAATTGTCCACCGGGTCCTCCTGTCTATCCTTGTGGTGAAATCGGATGGCGCCCTTGTTTACCAAGCGCACCTGTTCAGTGGTATACCGATACATGTGGCGCGATAGACATTTTTAATCAAACACAATATGGGTGCGAAGCATGGTTTGGGCAACCCTCTATATATGCTTGTTTTGATCTGATCAAAGATCATTGTTTCACATTACAAAATATGACATCAATCGGTATGCGAATTTCTAATGTGACTAGCATGATAGTCAATCTAGGCGATTTTTATGAAGCCGTTGGCGGCGTAGCAATTTATTATTTGTTATCTTGCGGTCTTGGAGAAGTTGCACCTTCAGTTGTTATCGCGTTGACACTGCTCACGCACATGTTTACGAATTGTTTGACTTCGCGATTTTTTAGTCTTTCTGAAGACGATGAGGATGAAGTATTAACAGCTGCGGATAAGTATGCTATTGAAGGTGATTTTTCTTCTTATCCCAAAATGTTAAAAAGTTTTCAAAATTCACTTCCAGAAGTTGAAAATAAACTTGCTCTAGCTGACAGACGTCAGGCATTTGTCATGGCATCTCGAGCAGAACCCGAAGAAACTCCATTAAGTTTAGTCTGGAATGATCCGATAGGGGAGCCTAAGTTAGCAAAAATGATTCTTGATATGGCTTGCTTAACTGAAGATTCACAAATATTCAGTGCCTCAAAACCTAGTCGTTTTACTTTTTTTATTATTGGTTCCCATCTTCGCAATTCGCAACCAGATCAAATTGGAAGACTAAATCCTCTGTATTCATTTTTTAGCAGATTGCAACATGAAACATCCACTGGTGAAAAATATGATGAAAAACAGGGGAAACATTCTGCTGAAGCCGTGGTGAATCATATTTATGAATTTGCAGGGTTTGTTCCTGTGAAAGCGGGTACTATGCGATAAAATTTTATCATATATATTACTTACACCAAACAAACTATTTCCCCTTCAACCTCATATTCTTAATCTGCTTCATCATCGTCTCATACCCCAACTCAACAATTTTATTCTCCACTTTTTTATTGGAGTACAACATCGGATAACTCGTGAGATCAACGCTCACAAAAAGATCGGCGATTAAGCTGTTTTGTTGAGATTTAACGATGGAGCTGACAATCAGTGATTTTAAAAAAGTATCGACAAAAGGTGGAAATTTGTAATCAAAAGCCAAACCAAATTTGCCTAAAAAAGCTTGCCAGAACGTTAAAATCGGTGGGAAAGAATATTTGTGATTGCCGCCGTTGCCGCTTAATTCGACGGCGATGATCGTTCCGCGTTGGCCGATGGTGTGGCGCATGACATCGACCGGTAAGTTGTTTAAGAGGCCGCCGTCGAAGTGTAATTCACCATCAATGATCATGGGAGGAATAATGCCAGGGATGGCGACGGATGCGCGAACTTTTTCCCACAGTGTCCCTTCTTTGTGAAGAGTTTCTGAATTTTTAGCGAGATTGGTTGAGATGCAGGAAAAAGGCAGCCATAAATCCTCTATTTGAATATCGCCGTAAAGTTTTTGAAAAATAGTGGTGAGACCTTTGGCATTGAAAAGAGAAATAGCAGGCCAGGTTAAATTGCGCCAGGAGACACTGCCGCGGGAGCCCTCGATGATTTTGCGGTAATCATCTAGCGTTTCTTCGGCCGATAAATTAATGGAATAAAAAGATCCGATCACAGCCCCTACACTCGTTCCGCAAATAATATCAATCGGGATGCCCGCTTCTTCGAGTGCTTTAATTGCGCCTGCATGGGCCCAACCGCGTGTGCCGCCGCCACCTAAAACTAAACCAACGGCTTTGTTACGCATAAAGCGAATCAGTCGACGATAATCTTTTATCCTGTCGATTTTGATATGGTGATGCAGACCAAAATTAGTGAGCGCGAGCCATTTGGCGGTGTCTTTGGGTAAAACCGTATTTTTGTCATGCACTAAAATTAATTCGGGGCAAATTTTATTGGTTTCATAAAAGTGTTTGATTTGCGCTTTAACGTAATCACTTAACTCACTGGGGTCCTTACTATTTGCAATGATGTAAAGCATATCTGCTTTCTCGGTACTGTATTTTGCAAGTTCCGTGTCATTGGGTTTTAGCAGATAAATAAATTTTTGTTTGATGCGCTTAATATTTTTTTCTCGTGCATTATCGACAATCGATTGAATTTTTGCGCGTGCAGAAGTATCTTCCGTCAGATGATATTCAGAAATTAAAATTAAACTGATTAATCCTGAAACGTGTTCATGCATTTTTGCCGCGAAATCATTTACATTCACTTTGTCATTGGCAGGCATCACGACAATATGTCGTTTAAATTTTTCAGAAGAAAGAGTTTGTATAATTTGATGTGAGCGAGAGAGTACCGGTTTTATCAAATTAAATAAAACAGCAGGGTATTGATTACAAACGGCGCTAAAAGCTTCACTGGGTAATTTATAAAGAATCGATTCTTTTTTTGCGCGTATGGTCGTTGCGCGCGGATCGCCTGAGAGTGCGCCGAGTTCGCCTACGGTTTCACCAGGGAATATGTCACCGACCGTTTTGTTTTCACCGCTTACGGTGGTAAAAACGGAAACCAATTCACCATCCAATAAAAGTTCGACCGATTCTGAAGGATCCCCTTGATAATACAAGACTTCATTTTTATCTAATTCAACTTTTTCAAATTGAGGGAGTAGCTTGCGTACGGCGCGCTTAGGAAGCGATGAGAAGATTTTGCTCGTTCGTAACAAAGTTGTTAATTCATCATCCATGATGATTTTTAACCTTTTCTATAAAAAAGTGAATATAATATATAGTAAGATGTTTCTATTATTTGTGAAAGGATTTGATTATGGGAAACTTTAATAATTTTAATGCGGTGGATTATGTAGTTCTTGCGATTTTCCTGCTTTCTTTGCTCGGCGGCATACTCCGCGGGCTAATCAGGGAAATTTTAGGGGTCCTGACCTGGGTCGCCGCGTTTATTGTTTCAACGCTCTTTGCAGGACGCTTGGCTGCTGTGTTTATGGGTACGGATGCACAATCAACCGCATCGGCCACGCCTGATCAATCGTCTTCAATGGTTGCGCTCGGCATTAGCTTCGTTGCGATTTTTATCGGCGTTTTGATTATTGGCAAAATCCTTTCATTTTTAATTTCCAAAGCCGTCTCGGGCAGCGGACTGGGGCTTTTGAATCGGTTTTTCGGGGGGTTGTTTGGTTTACTGCGCGGTTTACTGATTACAGTTTTTCTGATGTTTGTCGTGCAATTTACGCCACTTACGTCGCAATCGTATTGGACAAATTCCTACTTTGTAAAAGCATTTAGTCCTCTCGTACAATGGGTCAATGAAGCTATTCAACCCGGCATGACCAGTCTAAAAGCCAAAGTAGATCAGACTATCCAGAATGTGAATAGTCAGTATCTACAAGGCGGCGCTAGCACGACGAATACCACCGGTAATAAACAATAAAAGTTGTTTATACCAGCTTACTTTTTTTTTGCACCAATCGTGATGTAAATGTCATCGGGATATTGAAATTGGCCGGAATAGAGCGTATTTCCGATGCTGAAATATTTTTTCATCTTGTCGGCGTTTACATTGCTTAAGCAATCCAGAATGCTCTGATTGGGGTTGGTGCAATACAGAGAATTATAATCATATAATCCAGTCAACGTATTCGCATCCGTATAATGAAACGTTTCATAATTTGTGAGCGTCCAATTATGACCTGGCTGACTTGGAGCGGCAAAATAAATCGTTCTGACTGCCGGCATATTGCCATGCGAAGTAGAAAGCGCGCCATTCATTAACACTGTATTAAATGGATGATTTTGCGCATCACGAAGGATTTTGGCTTCGTCCATGTGAGTGTGCGCTGCCAAAACGCCAATAATGACATCTTGATATTGATTAAGAATTTTCACAAATGCCGTATTATCTTGATCGATATAAAACGGTGAATGATCGTAGACATTAAATCCGGGTGGAATGTGAGTTGCAATCAATACTGAATCACCTTTTGCACGGGCATCTTGTAATTGTGGGACCAGAAAGTCGTTTAATTCAGCTTGGGCTTGATCTTCGGTTGTGCCTGCTCGTTTAACTGAAAATAACACGGTATTTAAGGCAATTATTCTGAGTTTTGGTTGAATATAACCTGCGTAATAACCAAAGGTTTTGTTGGTATCGTCCTTGATAGGTAAAAGACAAGGATAAATATTGTTGCCGCATTGAGTGCCCGTTGATAAAAAGCCATCTGCCCAGCCACTATTCGTTGCAACGTCATAAGGACTTTGAGGTTTAGGAATTTTTATGTTTCTGAACACACCGTAATTGACGTCTAATGAATCATTGTTGCCAAACACATAAAAAATAGGTGTTTGTGGAAAATGTTTTTTTAATTCAGCAAACACTTCTGTCTCACTGTCTGTCACAAATTTAGAAGTAGATCGAATATGTCCGACGACATCGCCTAAAAATACTATAAATTGAGGATTAGGAACCGCGCCGCTCTGGATATTTTTTTGTAAAGTATCCAATAAATTTATAAAAGTAGGTTGGTCGAGGTCATTAGTAGGATCAAACCCTTTAGGCATGATATCCATAGGATGCGTCGAGGTCGTATCCAAATGGATATCAGAAATTACTAGAAAATTGCCGACCTCTTTAACAGTTGCCGCTGCCGCAAGACTTAAACAGGCGAAAGATAAAATAATCGCCGTAACCCATTGATAAATAAATTTTTTCATAAATGTCCTCGAAAAGTAGTGTCCATTTTATACACTAATTGATATAAAAAAGCAATTTAGTAATGAATTCAAAAAATGGTATCATCTTTTTTTTACAACGAGGTGATTTGTGGCGAAATTTTTTTCTAAATCAAATTCAGGTGCCAAAAATTCGGTCGAAATTACAAATAAAATAAAACGATGCCTGTGGGATGAGCATGGTATTACATTAAGAGATTTTAAAGCGGAAATGGATGGTTTTTATGTCGAAAGTAGCAAGGATAAGCTTAATGATGTGTATGTCAACATCTCAAATATTAATAATCCAAAATATAACAGAAATAAATTAGCAGGTTGGTTGAAAGATTTAGGTATCAAGGTATATCGTCTGGATGAGGATAAAGTCCAAGTGCCCTATCAATCGATTGGCATGATCATCGATTTATATGATGAATTGGAGCATCGGTTTAATGTGGATCAAGAGGCGGATATGAGACAGGCGGTTGCTTTATAATTCTTATCCGTTTTGTCATCCTGTAAATTGTTCAGGCCCCGTTTATTGTCATGCCAGCTAAAAGCATGCTGGCATGACACAGGAAAAAATTATAAAAATTTCTCAATAAATTCATTCACCGGCATTTTTTCCAACGCATCTTGGTTCAAGAATAATTCTTTAAGTTGCTGAACCTCAGCACCTGAATAATGCGTTGTCATGTTGTTCTCGAATTTTTTGATCAGCAACGGAATGCCTTCTTCGCGTCGGCGCAAATGACCAATCGGATATTCCACTGTGATTTTGTCGGTCTTACTGCCATCTTTAAAATAAATTTGAATCGAATTCGCAATCGAACGTTTGTTTGCATCTAAATAATCTTTAGAAAATTGCAGATCTTCTTGCACGATCATTTTTTCGCGCAAGTTGTCAATGCGAGGATCTTTGGCAAATTCATCTTGGTAATATTCTGCTTTTAAATCGCCGAAAATCAATCCAGCCGCAACCATATACTGCAAACAATGATCGCGATCAGCATAATTATGCAATGGGCCGGTTTTGCTTATGATACGTACAGCCGATTCTTGTGTCGTCATGACAATTTTTTCTATTTGATCAAAACGATTTTTAACATCGTTATGCAAGCGGATCGCGCATTCAACCGCCGTTTGCGCGTGAAATTCAGCAGGAAAAGAAATTTTATATAAAATATTTTCCATGACGTAGGAATCCAATGGGCGCGGAATACTAAGTTTTTCACCGCGTAACATGACATCATTAAATCCCCATTTTTTAGCAGAAAGGGCGCTGCGATAGCCCATTTCTTTTTTCAATACCATCCAGGCTAAGCGCACAGCACGGCTGGTGGCATCGCCTGCCGCCCAGGATTTGCGAGAGCCTGTGTTCGGGGCATGACGATAAGTTCGTAAACTCTGTCCATCAATCCAAGCGTGTGATAACACGTTCACGATGTCATCGTAATTTCCGCCCCAAAGTTGCATGGCTACGGCTGCAGATGCAACCTTCACAAAAATCACATGATCAAACCCGATGCGATTAAAACCATTTTCAAGTGCAAGCACGCCTTGAATTTCATAAGCTTTGATCATCGCGGTCAAAACATCTTTCATGGTGAGCGGAGATTTTTTTGCTGCAACATTATTTCGGCTAACAAAATCAGCCACTGCCAAAATTGCACCTAAATTATCAGAAGGGTGGGCCCATTCGGCAGCAAGCCAAGTATCATTAAAATCCAACCAGCGCACCATCGCGCCAATATCAAATGCCGCTTGAATCGGATCCAAAATATATTGTGTGCCGGGCACGCGTGCGCCATTTGGAACAATAGTGCCTGGTACCACAGGGCCAAGCAATGCAGTACATTTCGGATATTTTAAAGCGAGAAACGCGCAACCTAACGCATCCATCAAGCAATATTTTGCTGTAGTATAGGCAAGTTTGCTGTTAATTGTTTTTTTAGACACATAATCAGCAATAGTCGCAAGCTCTGCATCAACAGCAGGGCGGACGTTAATATCCGTTGCACTTTCCATTTTTTTATCCTCGTTCGGTGATGGGTTCATAAGCGTGTGGCTGTGGTCCTGTGTAATTGGCTTCGGGGCGAATTAAGCGATTATCTTTGCGTTGTTCAATGATGTGCGCACTCCAGCCAGCGATGCGTGACATCACAAATAATGGAGTGAACATGTCCGTTGGGATACCGCAAAAATGATAAGCAGTGGCGCTATAAAAATCTAAGTTTGGAAATAATTTTTTTTCATCCCACATGACTTTTTCGATGCGTTCAGAAATGGGATAAAGTTTTTTATCATTGGCTTGTTCGGATAATTTTTTCGACCATTCTTTAATAATATCCGATCGGGGATCCGAAATTTTATAAACTCGGTGACCAAATCCCATGATTTTCGCTTTTTCAGCGAGCATCACACGAATGCCGTGTTCCGCATCGTCTGGATTTTTAAATTTTTCGATTAATTCCATGGCTGCCTCGTTCGCACCACCATGCAAAGGTCCGCGCAATGTGCCAATGCCTGAAACAATCGCAGAATAAAAATCCGATTCAGTGGATGTCGTTACTCGTGCTGCAAACGTAGAGGCATTAAATTCATGCTCAGCATATAAAATTAAAGAGACATCCAGAACGCGTTCTTGCAGCGGATCCGGTTTTTTATCATGCAATAAATGTAAAAAATAACCGGCAATGTGTTTTTCATCTGAGGTGGTTTTGATGCGTTTGCCCTCTTTATGAAAATGGTACCAGTAGAGCAACATGCTTGGCACGCATGAAATTAAACGATCAGCAATATCTTGCGGACCATATTGTGGCGTTTCCGGTTCCAGTGTGCCCAACATGGAACAGCCGGTGCGCAATACATCCATTGGATGCGCTTTCGCAGGAATCGATTCGAGAACTGTTCGTAACGGTTCAGGCAAACCGCGCAGCATCATTAATTTTTCTTCGTAGGCTTGTAATTCACTGCGACTCGGAAGCTCACCATGAATCAATAAGTGTGCGACTTCTTCGAAACACGCATATTCAGCCAGATCATGAATGGAAAACCCTCGATAATTTAAGTCCATTCCTTCTTTTCCGACTGTGCTGATCGCGGTTTCTCCAACGACAATGCCTGCTAATCCACCGGTTTTTTTAGTCATGAGTTAGTTTCCTTGTCCAAACAATTCATCTAATTTTTTCTCGTAAGAATGATAATCCAAAACGGTATATAATTCTTCACGAGTTTGCATTTGATCGAGTAAAAATTTCTGTGTGCCTTCGGTGCGTATCGTTTGATAAGTGTTTAATGCAGCAAAATTCATGGCGCGAAAAGCGCTTAAAGGGTAGAGAATTAAACTGATGCCGCTATCGGCGAGTTCTTCTTTGGTAAATAAAGGGGTGACGCCAAATTCAGTAATATTGGCTAAAACAGGTACGCGGCAGACTTTGGTGACCGCTTTATATTGTGCAAGTTCGCGAACACCTTCAAAAAAAATCATATCGGCGCCGCCATCGACGTAATCTTGAATTCGTTCGAGCGTTTTATCCAGATTTTCAAGTGCTAACGCATCAGTGCGCGCCATGATGACAAAAGAAGGATCGGTTCGTGCATCGACTGCGGCTTTAATGCGATCGACCATTTCACCTGTTTCGACAACCCTTTTTTTAGGTCGATGACCGCAACGTTTTTCCTGGACTTGATCTTCGATATGAACCGCAGCAACGCCTGCGCGAATCATTTCGCGAATCGTGCGTTCAATGTTTAAAGCGCTGCCAAAGCCGGTGTCGATATCGACTAATAACGGTAAATCCACGCGTCCCGTGATGCGGCGGGCGTCTTCCAGGACTTCCGTGAGCGTTGTCATGCCTAAATCAGGCAAACCAAATGAGGCATTAGCAACCCCTGCGCCTGACAAATAAAGGGCGCGAAAACCTGCTTTTTGGGCTAATAGGGCAGAATAGGCATTGATGGTACCGACGATTTGCAGTGGCTTTTCTTCAGCGCAGGCTGCGCGAAACTTCATCCCTGGGGTCATTATGATTGCCTCCGGCTTTGGACGGGAATTCTCCGTTTGGGCGTCGTTTTTGTCAATAAATAAGTGTCAAAGTCGGTAATAATATGATTTTTATAGAAAATATCTGATCAAAATTTATGCTATGATGGTAATTGGCGCCGAATGATTTCAACCATTTGCGCTTTCTTTAAAAAAAACTCCTCGAGGAGGTATCTATGCAAGCCAAAGATGTCATGTCAACAAAACCAGAGTTTCTTCCTCCGACAGCGACACTGAAACAAGCGGCTGATCAAATGCAAAAACACGATTATGGTTTTATACCCATTGGTGAAAATGATCGTTTAATTGGTGCTGTGACCGATCGCGATTTAGCAGTGCGTGCAATTGCAAAAGGAAAGGATCCGACTAAAACCTCAGTAAAAGATGTTATGTCAAAAGGGATTCAATATTGCCTGGAGGATGATAATTTAGAAGATGTAGCAAAAAAAATGGAAGATCTACAAATCCGTCGTTTAGTGGTGTTGAATAAAAATAAACGAATGACGGGAATTATTTCGCTATGTGATATTGCGACAAAAGGAGATGATGCAGATCTCTTGGCGGAAATAGAGGAAGCAATAACTAAACATTAAAAATGGGAAAATAAAAACAAACCCCGCGTCTCTGCGGGGTTTTTATTAGTTTAAATATTTTATAAACCAATCGCGCGCTAATTTCGCGACTTCATCCAGTGTGCCGGGCTCTTCAAATAAATGAGTGGCGCCCGGAACAATTTCTAGTTTTTTCACGCAATGCATTTTTTCATAAGCGTTTTGATTTAAGTCAATGACGATAGTGTCATCGCCGCCGACGATTAATAAAGTCGGTGCTTGAACTTCGGAAAGGGCATTACCTGCTAAATCGGGGCGTCCACCGCGGGAAACTACGGCTTTAATTTTTTTGTTCATTGCGGCAGCGGCGATTCCTGCGCCGCCTCCGGTGCTTGCGCCGAAATAGCCGATGGAAAATTTTTCAGAGGAATTTTTTTCGATCCAATCTGTCGCCGCTAGCAAGCGCGATGCTAAAAAAGGAATGTTAAAACGCAGGGAGGCATTGATGGCATCAAATTCTTCTTCTTCCGGTGTAAAAAGATCAAATAAAAAAGTTGCGATGTTTGCATCTTGTAACATTTTCGCGACGTATTGATTGCGTTTGCTGAAGCGGCTGCTGCCGCTGCCGTGGGCAAATAATACTATGCCTTTTGCCAATTTTGGAATGAAAAGCAATCCTTGGAGTTGCACATTTTCAGCAGGAAAGGTAATGTCGTGGAGGGTGTTTTCTGGAAATTTTGTCATGAAAAATCCTTTTTTTAAAAATCAGGGATGAACAATTCTCGCAATCGCATTTTTCCAGCCGTCATAGAACGCGTCCGTTTGTGTTTTATTTAATTTAGGCGAAAAACTGGTTTGCGCGCTCCAAAGGTGAGTAATTTCTTCGAGTGATTGATAAATTCCAGCGTGTAATCCCGCCAAAAATGCGGCGCCTAGCGCGCTTGTTTCAATGCAGCGTGGTCTTTGCACGGTTGTGTTTAACATATCAGCAAGAAATTGCAGCATCCAACTATTGGCCGACATGCCACCATCGACACGTAAAAAAGTAACGTGATCACCCATTAGCGTCAGAAGATCTCGTGTTTGATAACAAACTGCTTCAAGGGCTGCACGCGCAATTTGAGCGGGACCACTTTTGCGTGTCAGTCCAAGCAATGCGCCACGTGCATCAGGATTCCAGTGAGGTGCGCCAAGTCCTGTAAAAGCAGGAACTAAATAAACGCCTTCGGTATCCGGAATGCTACGCGCAAGCAGTTCCGTTTCATCAGCGGTTTTAATTAATTTTAAAGTGTCACGTAACCACTTAACGGTAACGCCTGCTGAAAAAATACTGCCTTCTAATCCATAAGTGCATTTGCCATTTAAACGATAGGCGATGGTCGATAATAAACGATTTTGGGAATAAGTGGGTTCCAGGCCGGTATTTAAAAGCATAAAACAACCCGTACCATAAGTACTTTTAACCATGCCAGGTTCAAAACAGGCTTGTCCAACCGTCGCAGCTTGCTGATCGCCTGCAACGCCAGTGATTGGGATTTTTTCGCCGAGAATTTCTTTATCGATTTCACCGAAATGGGCGCTGCAATCTTTCACTTCGGGTAAAAGTTGTTCGGGAATATTCAGTGCGGTTAAAATTTCTTTGTCCCAAGTTTGCGTATGAATATTAAATAACATTGTGCGCGAGGCATTGGTTGCATCGGTTGCATGAGATTTTCCTTTGGTTAATTTCCAAAGTAAAAAAGTATCGACTGTGCCAAAGGCTAATTCACCGTTTTCAGCTTTTTTGCGCGCATCAGGAATCGTTTCGAGTAACCACATGATTTTGGTCGCAGAAAAATAAGGGTCAAGCAAGAGGCCGGTTTTTTCCTGGAGTTTTGATGCAATGTTTTCAGCGCTTAATTTTTTGCAAAGTTCACTAGTACGTCGATCCTGCCAAACGATCGCAGGATAAATTGGTTGACCCGTTTGTCTGTCCCAAATAATAGTTGTTTCCCGCTGATTGGATATGCCAACGCAGGCAATATTTTTTGGTGAAAGAGCGCTTTTTTTTAAAACTTCGCGGCAACATAGAATAGTATTTTCATACATTTCGTTAGCATCTTGCTCAACCCACCCTGAGCGGGGAAAAGATTGTTTTAAATCGACTAGATGTTGGCTGACTAAAGTGCCGTTTTTGCTAAAAATAATGGCGCGCGAGCTCGTCGTGCCTTGGTCTATGGCGAGGAGATAGTGCTGAGTCATGGCTTCCTTAGGATTGTGTTTGTGATTTATTAACAAGTATAAATGAATCGTGCAGATTTTGTCATGCCAGGGAAAGCAGGCATGATAATTTAAGATACAAAATTATGAAGCAGCTATTTTTTTGTACCTGTGGCGCCGTTTGTTAAAAAATGCGAGAATAATTTTCTGATTTCAGTTGGATTTTTCTTATGCGGCCCTCTTTGCTATTTCCCTTATTATTAGTTTTTTATGAAATGGGCGGCTATCTTTCTAATGATATGTATCTGCCAGCTTTGCCCAGCATGATGACTGAGTTAAATATCTCGCAGGCTCTGGTTCAGCTGACACTAACGACCTGGTTTTTAGGCTCTGCATCGATGCAGCTTATTGTAGGGCCGCTTTCAGATCGATTTGGGCGAAGGCCGATTGTGTTATTGGGTGGAATTTTTTATGTCATTACATTGTGTATCTGTGCGTTAACAAGCGATATTCACACGATGCTGCTTGCGCGATTTATTCAAGGGGTGATGGTATCGGTTGTAGTTGTTGCAGGTTATGCGAGTATTCATGAGCTTTATGATCAAACTCATGCGATCCGAGTGCTTGCGACCATGAATAGTGTCATAGTGATTGCGCCTGCGTTTGGGCCTTTGGTTGGAAGTGTGCTGCTGAATTTTATGGATTGGCGAGGGTTATTTTGGATATTGGCGATTTGGGCTTTTCTTGCGACGTCTCTGCTCGCAAAATGGATGCCTGAAAGTCATCCGGTAGAAAAACGTCAACCTTTAAATCTGAAAAAAATTACCAAAAATTATTTTACCATTCTCACAACGTGGCGGTTTAACACCTTGATGTTATCGTTTTGTTTTACTTTTTTAGGATTTATTGCTTGGCTGACGACAGGGCCTTTTATTATTTCGCAAGAATTTCATAAAAGCGTGTTGGTTTTCGGTATTTGTCAGACGATAATTTTCATGTTTTATATCGGCGCGAACCAACTCGTTAAAAAATTAATGGAAAAATTTAGTGTACAGACGCTCATTTGGTTTGGACTGAGTGTCACGGTCCTGGGTGGAATAATTTCTGTCGTATTTACGTTGTTATTTCCCGATTTTTTGCCGGGATTAATTATTGGCATGAGTATATATTCGCTAGGTAGTGGATTTTCATTTTCACCACTCAATCGACTGGCAGTAGAAGCAACTAATGAACCCATGGGCGTGCGGATTGCAATGAGTTCTACTTACATGACACTGTTTGGAGTGTTAGGAAGTATCTCAGGCAGTCTTTTTTATACGGGAGCGATGAGTTCATTGGCTTATGTTTTATTTGCTACCGGTCTATTAGCAATGATTTTTAGAATGTTGACGAATTTGCGCCCGATGGTCGAAAAAATTTAAAAAAACTATTTTCAAAAATAATTTTAAACGTTAGAATTTGGATTTTCCTGCCTCGCAAAAAAATTCTATCTTTCAAATAAAAATAATAAGGACGCCTCTATGCATTCCGCGCAACGCATATTACAAACTGTTTTTGGATATTCGGATTTTCGTAACAATCAAGCGGCCGTTATTCGGCACATGATTCAGGGTAATGATGCTTTAGTTTTGATGCCGACAGGTGGTGGCAAATCACTCTGTTTTCAGATTCCTGCGATGGTGCGTGAAGGGGTTGGTATTGTGGTTTCACCTTTAATTGCATTGATGCAGGATCAAGTGGATGCTTTATTGCAACTGGGCGTCAAAGCAGCCTTATTGAATTCAAGTCTCGATGCGAAAAGTGCGATTGAAGTTGAAGAACGATTGCTAAATGGCGAATTGGATTTGCTTTATGTGGCGCCTGAGCGATTGCTCACGCCGAAATTTTTGCAACTCATCAAACAAGTCAAAATCGCATTATTTGCGATTGACGAAGCGCATTGCGTTTCACAATGGGGACACGATTTTCGGCCAGAGTATATTCAGCTTTCTGTGTTGCATGAGCAATTTCCGAATGTCCCGCGCATTGCGCTGACTGCAACAGCGGATGAATCGACTAAACGCGAAATGATTGAAAAATTAGGATTAGCTTCCGCGCGTCAATTTATTTCGAGTTTTGATCGTCCGAATATTCGATACACGATTGTCCCAAAACAAAATTCGCGGCAACAATTACTGGATTTTCTAGAAGAAAACCATAAAGGCGATGCGGGAATAATTTATTGTTTATCGCGCAAAAAAGTCGAAGAGTTATCCGAATGGTTAGTTGAAAAAGGCTGGGATGCGCTTCCTTATCACGCGGGATTGTCCACTGCGGTTCGACAAAAAAATCAGCGGCGATTTATTCGCGAGGAAGGGTGCATTATCGTTGCAACCGTTGCATTCGGTATGGGAATTGATAAACCTAACGTGCGATTTGTAGCGCATCTCAATTTACCGAAAAGTATGGAAGGCTATTATCAAGAAACCGGTCGTGCTGGTCGCGATGGTTTGCCTGCTAATGCATGGCTTGCCTATGGTGTGACCGATGTTGTGATTTTGCGACAGATGTTAGGTGATTCTGAAGCCACTGAACAGCGCAAAAGAGTGGAGCGTAGTAAATTAGATGCCTTAGTTGGATTTTGTGAAACGACTTTATGTCGACGATTAGTGCTGCTGAATTACTTCGGCGAACATTTTCAGGCGCCCTGTCAAAATTGTGATAATTGTCTGCAGCCGGTCGCAACTTGGGATGGAAAAATTGCCGCGCAAATGGCGCTTTCTTGTGTTTATCGAACGGGACAGCGTTTTGGTATTAAACATTTAATTGATGTGTTACTTGGAAAAAATACGCCGCAAATTGAGCGGTTTGATCATGATAAGGTTTCAACTTTCGGCATTGGCAAAGCGCATTCGCAATCTGAATGGCAGAGTATCTTTCGTCAATTAATTACAGCGAATTTATTAACCGTTGATGTGGATGGGTTTGGTAGCGTGCGCTTAACACAAAAAAGTGCTCCGATATTACGAGGTCAGGAAACGATTGCATTTCGAAAAGATCCTGAAAAATCTCGACGCAAATCAAAATCGTCTGAGAAAAAAGAACAAAAACATCGCGCCATTCCAAATGATTCCTTATGGCAAGCGCTTAAAAATAAACGGTTGGAATTAGCGCGTGAACAAGAAGTGCCGCCTTATGTGATTTTTCATGATAGCAGCTTGATTGAAATTCATGAGAAAAAACCAAAAACCTTGCAGGAATTTGCTGAAATAAGTGGAGTTGGGCAAAGTAAGTTAAAACGATATGGGGCGGTATTTATTAAGCTCATGCGGGAAGCTTTATCATTATCGACTAGCTAATTTTTTGTACAGAGCCTATTATTAATATTAGGGAGATCATAACGTTTAGGAGGGAGGAGTTCTTATAATTTATTGATTTACAGAGCATTTATGAAAACAGGGCTCCGTCAATGGTTATTAGCAATTGTTTTTGCACTGATCTTAACCTCTGCACAGGATATTGTTGCCAATCGAGGGCATGGGGGCGGCGGTTGGCATGGAGGCGGTTGGCACGGAGGTGGCTGGCATGGAGGTGGTTGGCATCGTCGAGGAGGTGTTTATATTGGTGTGGGAGTTTATCAGGGCTATTATCCCTATTATTATAATAATTACCCAGCTCAATGCGTAGTTATCCGCGGGCATTATAATTATTATGGATATTGGGTGCCGACTCACACACAATGCTGATATATGAGGTTGGTTGCAAAAAAATGAAAATATATCTAACTGATATAGGTTTTTTTTTGTGGTGTGGGTAAAGTGCAATTTACGCTAGTTTTGTTTTTAATTTGGGATCGACTGTTCTGTCATTGGATGAATCGGAGTCTTCTTTAAAAAATTCTTTTAATCCTGGGGTTTCTAAATCCAATTGGGTTTTTGATAAAAATTGATTTCTTGATAACAGCCGCCATGTTTCAATTTTTGCAGCATCTTTTTTTATCGCAGCATCGAATAAACCTGTTTCAACTGCTCCATAGAATAAACTATTTTGTTTTAGAATTGGTTCAGGATTTTTTGAGGGGAAATAAGGGGCGACTTCAAATTGTCTGCTTAATGCGATTGATTTGTCGGTATCAGATTCAAAGGGGGCTCTTTCGGTGATCTTTGCGTCTGGGGTTTTTCGAGTCGTAAAGCCTTCTTTAAAAATGACTTCGGGTGATCTTGTATCGCTGCGGAAGAATAGTCTTAGCATAGGATTCTAAGAAGGTTATGATGTAGTAATTGTATTAAACATTACCATTTTATTAAATAAATATCAATTACCTTTCAGATTGTATCGATTTAAATTATGATAGGATGAGCTGTAAATTCTATTAGAGAGGGTAATATGAGTAGACTAAGTATAAAATTAATGGGTGCATTGGTTGCGATATTCACATTTTCGATGTCAGCATTTGCTGCCGACAACGCGCCTGTTTTTTCATCTCCAAAAAATAAAATCGTTGTGACAGAACAAAATCCTGAATTCACGATTACTTTAAAATCGAATCCGACAACGGGGTATTCTTGGGATGTTGCAAAAATTGATGACTTAATATTTAAAAACACAGGTCATAAATATGTTGCACCCAACACAAAATTAATGGGCGCTTCTGGTTATGAAGTGTGGACCTTTAAAGCTATTTATCCTACGACTTATAAATTCCGCGTGAATCAAGTGGGTCATGTGGTGATGGAATACAAAAGACCGTGGGAGAAAAATGAAAAGCCGACGGTTGTTGAGCACTTCATGATTGTTTTGAAGAAATAAATTTAAAATTGGGGTCAGATCTGGTTTTAAAAATATAGCCGCTAGCCCGATCTGATCCCTAGATTTATACCTTGGCTTTTGGACCATCGTCATCGGCTTTAGGAGCATTCAATGTTTTTGTCGTTTCAGCTGATTTCGGTTCTACAAGGGTAACTTTCACTTCCGTCTGAGATTTATCTTTTGGTGGGTCGATCGGTTGTGGTCTAGCCTGCAACCCTGCAAAGGCAATAATGGTAGAATTTGAAGAGACAATTTTTGACTGATTTTCCTTATTTATTTCCTGTTCGATAGATTGGATTGTTTCTGCCAGAATTTTGCAACATTCTGCTCGAATCGCTGTTTGTTCAAGACTCTTTGCGTATTGCAATACCTCTCTGACATCTGAAAGTATTTTATCTAGAGGTCCGTACGGCAAATTGGGAGGTCTGTCGAGAGTGTAATGTAAAAGTTCGCGCAATTGAATTAAATTTTCATCCCTAACTGCCTTTAGCAATTCTTCTATAAATAAATTGTCACAATCGAGATCTTGTATGTGTGTGTTGTAATATCTCTTCAAGATGCCAAGATCTTTAATAGTCGCGGTACTTAGATCTTCATCTTCTACATAATTAAAATAATCAGATGATTTAGTATCAGTCGGTTGCCAAACAGCGACTATAATATCGTATGCCGAACAAGTGTGAAATTTTTCTGGATAGGGATAAGCAATTTTGCTATTTAACTGTCCCTCAAACATTTTTTCTGTTTTTTCCCAATTGGAAAAAAATTTTCTGAAACTTTCTTTTGCGCGCGCGGTTTTGGGTGGAGAATACATCATCCAACATTCGGGGTTGTGTTCGTTGGCACTTGTTTTTTGATCTGGGATGTTAAAAGTATTGAATGAGGGCAAGCTCATTGAAGATAAGATGGGTCTCACATTAGTGTCACAAAAATATCCGCCATTGCTTACCAATAGAAAAATAGAAAAGGCTTCTTTGACTGTTGTTCTGTCTCGCGCAGCATTTCTGGTCTCGGCTAGTAATGTTTTCATGATAGTTTGAAATTGTTCAGCGGCTTCTTTCAATTCAGGGTCTTTCAAGCAAGATTCGACATGAGGCTCAATCGCTTTGACAGTGATGCCATGTTTTTCAAGTTGATCTTGATAGAATTTTAATTGTTTATCTAAACACCAAAAAACCACTGGATTTGTTTTATTTGCTTTTGCCATCGCAATGGGCCCAGCAACATCATGTCCGGGCACACCCATTGGATAAGTGGGTGGATCGCCTACAAAGACATAATTAACAGCATCTTTTGATTCGCTTGATTCGTTATGCAGCATAAGTGGCCAGATTATATTAAAATGATCAAATTGGTTCTAATTTAAGTTTAACACAAGTGGGTATTTTAATTAAGTGATTTAAAACAAGAGGTTATATCGGCAGAAAAACCACTCTTTAGTATTTTTTTTGCGAAGGAAAATTTATGCATTTACTGATATCATAATGTTCATTTTTGCTAAACAGCGAGGATGAATGTAATGAAAGAAAATCAAGCTAGTCTCACAAAATGCTCAAAACCTCTAGAACCAAATCAAGAGCAAATTGCTCATTATAAACATAAATTGCAATATGAAATTGATTCATGGGATTTGCATCAATCGATTCAGAATAAAGAACCTATTGTAATTATCGATGCTCGCTCATTCGAAGCTTATAAAAATGAGCATATTCCAGCGGCAATCAATTTCCCACATCGCAGTATCACTAAAGAATCGGCAGAAGAGCGCCTGGATTTTTCAATACAATATGTGACTTATTGTGATGGGATTGGTTGTAACGCTTCAACAAAGAGTGCCTTAAAACTCGCAGAATTAGGTTATAAAGTTAAAGAATTAATTGGTGGCATTGATTGGTGGAAGCGGGATCTTTATCCTACTGAGAGTTTGCTTTCTGATGCGGAGGAGCAGCAGATAACTTGTGGATGTGAGGGTTAGTCGTAAATCCTGGCCTTCAGGTCAACTTAATTAATAAGCACCTTAATTCGAAAGGGTTTAAAAGTTACAGAGATTTGATGGAAATTTTTTTACCCCGCTTGCGGTTTTTGATTATTTTAACCAACTCGGGAGCGAGTGCTTCTTCCATAGGACGCATTCTGCGGATATCTTTGCGAGTTAATTCGCGCACCTCGCCGTCTTTGGTTGTTAATGGTTTTTTTTCATATCGTGTTCGCTCTCAATTATTCGGCTTCATGAAGCTAAGTCCAGATATGATTGCGAATTTTTATAACCCGTATCAACATGGCCGTATCTTCATTATATTGCTCTTGTTCTATTTCATGTGAATTTTTCAGCATATTTCGCAATGTAACTGAATCTTCTTCAGACTTGGGTTTCTTTCGAAAACTTTCAGAGTGTTGAGTCCATCCACTGGCGTCATAGGGATCAGGTCGTTTGGATCTTTCTTCTTTCCACCATTTGTAAAGCTTTAATATTTCTTCTGCAGCCAAAGCTTGTGGGGTAGGTTGTCCATATTTGAGATCCGTTTTATCCATCCAATCTTCATCATATTTTAACTGCGAAGCCCAATTAAGATATTCGAGGCCTGCTTCAGAATTTCGCCATGCTCTTATTTTTAAAAAAGTACGAAACCAAGGAGTTTTATATTTTTTTTTGTTTTCTTCTGAGAAAACTACGCTCATCCAAGCAAGTTCTATTTCGACAAAATTAATTAGTTCATCAAAAACCGAATGAAGCAAGCGATTATCGAAATCGTGCCATTCTCCTCGCTTAAGTTTGGAATTGAGAGCATGACTTTTTGTAATCCAGCGATTGTTAATATAAAAAAGTAGAGCTTTATATCGATTTACTGGCCAGAATATAAAATCTTGTAGATAATCAAGTCCCTCTTCGGCTAGCCAATAGCGAAATGTTTTTGTTTTGGCTGCTTTTTCCCAGTCGTGCCATTGTTCTTCTGTGCCAACCAAGGGTTTGTTTGTGCCACGTATCCAATCTGCTAATTTGCTGCTAGACCAATAATTTTTCATATGTATCCTTCGAGCAGTTTAAAATATCTATAGCTAATCGATCGTTAACTCATTTTTCTTTTTTTTGATGCCGCTTCATATATTCTCTACAAGCCTGATTCATTAAAGACTGATATTTCTTTGCAGCATGTTTAAACCAATCCAGCACATCAGCATCAATGCGAATAGTAATTTGTTGCTTAATCGGACGATAAAATTTTCTTGCAACAGCATGCTGCCAGTCAGTTACTTCGGGCGCATCAGGATCGCTCAAATCAACTTTGCGATGTTTCAGCGCGTTAATTTCTCTTTTCATGTCTTCGGTTATTCGCCCGGTCCGAGATAATGTGAGTGATTTTTTCGCCATATTCATTTTCTTCATGAGTGATGTTATTTGATTCTAACATGAGTAATTTATTATTGTAACTACAAATATGAATTACAATCAATTTTGAAGAAAAAATTGTTGAATAAAATTGTGATTAGAGTATCGCTGACGATTGAGTGGATAGAAAAAATCTTGAAAAAATTATTTTGAATCAGGCCTACCATGAATAAATCTGGCAGCTAAACTTGTTAAAGCGGTAACGCTAAGAGCAGCCGATGCCCATGATTGGCCAAAACATCCTGTGATTATTGCTCCTGTTATACCTAAAATCGATATGACTAACGCGAATATTTGACCAAATTTAGCTTCTGTGTCTCGTCTCATTTGATGATTAATTTGGGCATCAAGATTTTTATTCTCTAATGCAATTCTATGATCATTTTGGATTGCAGTTAATTTTATTATTTGCTCTACCAAATCCGGATTAATTTTTGCATATTGACTTAAGATTTCAGGAGGTGGAAAAGGACTAGTATATTGCAAAAATTGAGCTAATCCTTGAATCGGTTTATCAGATAAATTTTTATGTGGTTGTTTTATTTCCAAGTTGTTTTTTTCTTTGACATTCATTATTTAAACTCAGGATGTTCTTTTTTAATAATTTTGATTGCTTCCCACATGTCGCTAGCTATTGCTTTTAAATTAGCATCAAAAGCTTCTTCGTTGGATAATATTTTTGGCAATGTTGGCGCATCATTTTCGGTGGGAAATAAGCTAATTGTGCCCATGCCTCTTAGAAATTCTCGAATCATTTTTGACTCCTTTTATTATTAAATTGTAACAATCATTTAATGATTTTACTAGGTATGTAATGAGAGAAGTGAGTGCTCCTCGAGCTGGAACTTTGAGTTATAATATTAATATGATAATAACGAGTAATAATATGCGCATTCTTATGCTTGTATTCATCTTATTCCTCACGCCAAATGTGCTAGCCTTACCGTGTGATGAAGATGAGCAGATCAAAGATGCATTAATTAAGCAATCTATACATGATTACTTGAAAAACTTTGGTAACTGTCCATGCCCCTACTGCGAAGATAAAGATGGTCATTTATGCGGCGGTAGGAGCGCGTGGTCCATAAACGGCGGAAGAGAGCCATTATGTTATCCATCAGATATTACGAAGAAATGATTTAAACTATCGAAATAATTTTATTGGACTATTAGAAATTAATAAGGACTAGGAATCCAATATGCTTTAAATATAAAGGGATATTTAAATGAAACTAAATGGTTGGCAACGTCTATGGGTTTTAGTATCAATTATATATCTAATTCCAGTTGTATTTATTACTCTTTCGGCATTACCTACTAAGAACCAAATTTATCAAGAATGGTATTATGAAATTTTTAGATATGCCAAGCATTATTCTGATTTTCAAAATATATCTTCTTATGATTATCAAGTATCTCATGAAAATTTATCAATCTATGAATTAATTCAATCAATTGAATTACAATTGAAGCCAGTACCTAATCAAGATATGGTACTAGCAAATAGCAATATAAAAATCCCATACGATGTATTGGTTCATCAATATAATGACAATGTAATTTCGATTCATGATAAATATACAAATGATTTAAATAAATTGCACATAAATCAGGCTAAGATTGCACTAACTTGTCTTGTGATTCTTTGGATTATTCCTTTGTTAATTATATATCTTCTTGGGAAAGCAATAGGATGGGTCTATAGAGGTTTTAAAAGTAGCGACGATAATTCTTAATTAATAAAATAAATTTTTACGTTTGTATGTTTTTAAACTTGTTATTCGGGGTGCTATGATTATTGGCATTATTGGAATTTATAAAATATCCAAACAAGTATCACCCTTGGTAAAAAATAACGCTATACTATCTTCTTTTTAAAAGACGGATGAGAAAGATAATCTTTGAAATAAGAATCAAGATTTGAATTATTATTCCCAAGTAATGTGTTAAGCAATGTTTCCAACTCAGTATTGGTTGTGGGATGGAGAGGGTCTATGTTTTCTTCTATGTTACGCAATAACGCTGCGATTTCTTTACCAAATAAGTAAGCAGACTCTGAAGTTAATTCCTTAATAATGGCTTTATTATTCGTTAAAAAATTAGCTATGGGTCCCGCCAATCTTCCATGTATGGCGTCATTCATTTGGTAGATTGAACTTCTAAGTTTGTAATAGAGCTTATATCGATTATTAAATAAACTTAGCGAAAATGCGCGTTGAGAAACTAGCCAGGAACAAATTGCAATAAAAATCGCCACTACTGAAAGGGTAAGTGTTATTAATTTTATTAGGCAGGCATCCATATTCCGTCCATTAACAAGTGTACTCCTTTAAAGTGGGAAAGACCCCAGTCATTTTAAATAAAGTGCCCATGGAAGTGCCCATTTAGAAGAAAGGAGTTTGTATTTTAGGTTCAGAAAAACCGCCAGCCCTTGCTATTACTGGCTCCCCGAACTGGACTCGAACCAGTGACCCATTGATTAACAGTCAATTGCTCTACCGACTGAGCTATCGGGGAATGTACAAGTGCATTGAGTGTGTGATACTAATATTGCTCGAGCTCGACGTCAATATTTTTAAATAAAATTTCGAAGTGGACTAATTTAATGCCATTTTCCAGCCTAAAAGGGAAATGACGGGCAAGGAGATGCTTATGCAAAGACAAGGTCTGCAGCAGGGGCACGGTGGAGCGATTCTTTTTTCGCGTATCAAAATAACGGATACCTATCTTGAATTTTTAACCCATGTGACGCGCTTTAATAACCAGGTTACATTAGAAAATTGCAAGTTTGAGCAAAGCATCATCCCGGGATTTAGACATTTTTTAACAACCGAAAATGGAAAAAAAGTTACCATTGACGAAGCAACACGCTCCCTTTTGGATAGTTACAAACAACCTTCAAAAAGTGACTGGAAAACCGAGCCAAGAGTGGTTGGAAAAGTGCCCCTGAAATATTTCAATCGAAAAGAGTTAGAACAGGCGAGGGATGAGTTAGGAATCGAACCGCCCGAAGAACCCGCTGTTCCAAAACTGAATTTGGAAATTTTGTCGGCACCTTCTTCGCCGCAGATGAAAGGAATGACGCCGCTCGGAGCTCATTCTAAATTCTCGGAATCAAGAGGCCTTAAAGGTTTTGATAGTTCATCGCCTCTTGCAAGACTGATCAGTGAGGCAAAATCTTCAACGACACCGAATGGAAAAAAATCACAAGGGAGCACCCCGCAAGCCGCGCGGAATACTCCCCAAGGGCCGCTTTCACCCTTATCGCTTGCGGGAGGATCAACCTAATTTTTTAATCGCTTCCTGCATGCGCTGCATGGCTTCTTTGATTTTTTTTATGCTGGTGGCATAAGAAATTCGAAGATAGCCCGGTGCACCAAAAGCCGAACCCGGAATTAAAGCAATTTCAGCTTCATTTAAAAGATATTCTGCAAGCTCGATGTCATTATTCACTTTGGAAGAATTTTTAATAACACCTTCAAAATTGGGGAAAGTATAAAAAGTCCCATCGGATGGCAACACTTTCACACCTGGAATTTTTTGCAATTCCGCAAGAATATAATCATGTCGTTCATGGTAAGCATTAGTCATTTTGGCAATACAAGATTGATCGCCCGTTAATGCCTCGAGCGCTGCATATTGTGCAATACTGCAAGGATTAGAAGTCGATTGCGATTGGATTTTTTTCATCGCGGCAATGGCTTTGGCTGGGCCCGCGGCATAACCAATGCGCCAGCCAGTCATGGCGTAGGATTTGGAAACACCATTCACCACCATTGTCTGGTCAGCCAATTCAGGACATGCCATTAAAATATTTGAAAACGGTTCTTTGATCCAAAGGGTATGCTCATAAATATCATCGCTCACCACAGTGACATTCGGATAGGCGCATAATACTTCGCCTAATGCCGCTAGTTCTGCTTTCGAATAAGCAACCCCGGTTGGGTTTGAAGGACTGTTTAACACCACCAAACGCGTTTTAGGGGTAATAGCCGATTCCAATTGCGCCGGAGTAATTTTAAAATGCTGATCATAATCGGCTTTAATAATGACTGGCACCGCATCAGCCAGTTTCGCCATATCAGGATAAGACACCCAATAAGGCGCAGGAATAATCACTTCATCACCTGGATTTAATAAGGCAATAAATAAGTTATATAAACTATGTTTCGCGCCATCAGAAACCAGAATTTGATCCGGTGTGAATTTTAAATTGTTATCATGAGAAAACTTTTTAATAATCGCTTGTTTTAAAGGAGCAATACCATCCACCGCAGTATATTTGGTATAGCCTTTTTCAATGGCTTTAATGGCAGCAGCTTTAATATTGTCTGGGGTATCAAAATCGGGTTCGCCCACACTTAAAGAAATCACATTCTTACCCGCGGCAATCATTTCATCGGCACGAGCGGAAACGGCCAGGGTAGGAGAGGGTTTGATACGTTGTACACGCGCTGCTAGTTCTTTGATCATAAAAGTTCCCATTTATTTATTCTTCTGGACGGGAAGCGATTATAAGTTTTTTTCTAAAAATAAGCTATAATCTTCACGCTATGTCCAAACTATTTAAACTAGAATCCCAATTCGCTCCCGCCGGCGACCAACCTACTGCGATAAAACAGCTGATCGAGGGCGTTCGCAATGGCTTAAGCCATCAAACCTTGTTAGGTGTGACGGGGTCTGGAAAAACCTTTACGATCGCTAATGTGATCGAATCCGAACAGCGGCCCACACTAATTTTGGCACCTAATAAAACCCTGGCGGCGCAGCTTTATGGTGAGATGCAGGAATTTTTTCCCCATAATTCCGTAGAATATTTTGTGTCTTATTATGATTATTATCAGCCGGAAGCGTATGTGCCTTCGTCTGATACTTATATCGCAAAAGATGCTTCGATTAACGAACACATTGAACAAATGCGATTATCTGCCACGAAAGCATTATTACAGCGACGCGATTCGATTATTGTCGCAACGGTTTCTGCGATTTATGGTTTGGGTGATCCAGAAATGTATTTAAGCATGGTGATGCATCTTGATCGCGGTGACAAAATCGATCACCGAAAATTATTGCGTCGCTTGGCTGAATTGCAATACACCCGAAATGATGTTGATTTATATCGCGCAACTTATCGCGTGCGCGGAGATGTGATTGATGTGTATCCTGCCGAATCTGAAAAAGAAGCCGTTCGCATCGAATTATTTGAAGATGAAATTGAAAATTTAAGTTATTTTGATCCGCTGACGGGTGAAGTTTTGCGTCGGGTTCCGCGTTTAACCATTTTTCCAAAAAGTCATTATGTGACACCCCGTGAACGCGTCATCGATGCGATTGATGATATAAAAATAGAATTAAAAGATCGTCTCGCTGAATTAAATAGTTTAAATAAATTAGTCGAAGCGCAACGTTTAGAACAGCGCACGCTTTACGATTTAGAATTGATGAATGAATTGGGTTATTGTCCGGGCATTGAAAATTATTCACGTTATTTATCCGGCAGAAAACCAGGTGAGCCACCGCCAACGCTTTTTGATTATTTACCGAAAGATGGTTTGTTAATTATCGATGAATCACACGTCACGATTCCACAATTACGTGGAATGTATCGCGGTGATCGATCACGAAAAGAAACATTAGTGGAATACGGATTTCGTTTGCCATCCGCACTCGATAATCGTCCATTGCGTTTTGACGAATTTGAAGCGCGCATGCCGCAAGCAATTTTCGTGTCGGCAACGCCGGGTGAATATGAACATACTTATTCAGGCGCCATTATCGAACAAGTTGCGCGCCCAACAGGATTATTGGATCCTGAAGTTGAAGTGCGTCCTGCAAAAAATCAAGTGGATGATTTGCTTTCTGAAATTCATAAACGTCTTGAATTAAATGAGCGGGTGCTAGTTACGACATTAACAAAACGGTTAGCAGAAGATCTGACAGAATATTTAGAAGAACATAAAATCCGTGTGCGTTATTTACATTCCGATATTGAAACCGTTGAGCGCGTCGAAATTATTCGTGATTTACGTTTAGGAAAATTTGATGTGTTAGTCGGAATCAATTTGTTGCGCGAAGGATTAGACATGCCAGAAGTGTCTCTCGTTGCGATTTTAGATGCAGATAAAGAAGGATTTTTACGATCAGAAACTTCATTAATCCAAACGATCGGTCGTGTCGCGAGACATTTTAATGGTAAAGCGATTTTATACGGTGATGTAACAACCGGATCGATGTATAAAGCGATTAAAGAAACCGAACGCCGCCGTAAAAAACAACATGAATACAACATCGCGCATAACATCACACCGCGTGGTGTCCAAAAAGCCGTGCGCGATATTATGGAAGGCGCCTATTCAGAAAATTCTGTGCGCGGCAAAATGTATTCAAAAGTCTCTGAAAAAACCGCTGAATATCGTCATCTTTCGCCTGAAAAATTAAAAATAAAAATGGCGGAGCTCGAAAAACAAATGTTTGAGCACGCGCATAATCTGGAGTTCGAAGAAGCCGCTCGTGTGCGGGATTTGATTCAGCAGATTCAGCAGGATGTGATGGAAAAGTAATTCTTGACGGGAAAATCCCTGACGCATAAAATGCGCTTCATGAAATTATTTGATAATAAAATTAACAAATCGGTATTAGCCATTCTTTGCTGTGGATTCATTTCCTGTGGAACTTATGCGAATCCTCTTGTCTATATTGCAAATCCGAATCCTACAGTTAATCTGATTGAAGTAGAGGATCCCGTTCGTGGAGATTATCCACCGTATTGGATTCAAAATATCGAAGGTCTAAATTATCCCAGTTATATCTGCGTATCGCCTGATAATTTAAATGCTTATGTCGTGACCGATGGCAAAATTGCAATTATCGATACGGTGAAAACCGTCCAAACAGATTATATCGAATTAAGAAAAGATTTTACTAACCATATTCGTCAACTAGGCATTTCACCGGATGGTAAAAAACTTTATATCATCGGCCTTAATTGGGACCAAGCATTGCTTGCAACTGTTGATATCGCTTCAAAAACGATTACTAATCGATTAGTTTTACCTGAATTCCAATCCAAAAATAATTCTTCGGTGCCTGAAGCATTAGGGATTACACCCGATGGCAAAAGAGCAATTGTTCTGCTCAAACAAAAAGATCGTGATCCGATGAATTCCGCGCTCGCAGTGATCGATCTTGATAATCAAAAAGTGTTAGATGTGATTAAATTACCCGGTGTAGGACATCGACTCGTCATGACACCCGATGGGAAAAAAGCTTATATCCCTATTCATGATGGTGGATATGTTCCAGATTATGATAATGAAGGAGATGATCTCCTCAATTCCGGGGATACCATTCGAAATCTTGTCGTCATTGATCTCACCACTGATACCATCAAAACAACTCTGCCTATGGTCGGTGTGGGTGATATTGCTATTACCAATGATGGCAAAAAAGCTTATGTGCTTGCGACTGACAGAATTACTGTAGTAGATACTGCAACCGATACGGCTAGCAGTTTCTCAATTCCGGGTGGAAAACATCATCGAATTGGCGTTACTCCCGATGGAAAAAAAGCTTTTCTGACTGAATATGATGAAGATGGCGGTAATTTAATGCCTGTCATCGATTTAACATCTCAGCAAGAACTTTACACGGTGGGTGATCGTTCACCTTTTTCAGAATGTATTGTTTTTCTAAATCCACCGAGCGCGAAAAAATCCCATTCCTAACATTTTTTTTAAAATGAGTTCTTATGAAATCGATTAAATTATTTTTTATCTTGTTTTTATTTTCAGGTGCAGCGGTTGCAGATACCAATGCCCTTATCTTAGTTAGTAATCAAGATGGCACGCAGTGGACCCAGGAAATATCTGGATTGTATCCATTGGCGCATAATGTCGATAATTTAAGCCGGATAGCTCAGTACAATAATAATTTCATCACAGTAGGAGACACCGGCGTTTCTTGGATGGCCAGTTTAGGATTTTATAGTCTGGATGGTGTGAATTGGAATTCATCGACTTTTCAACACATGCCAAGCACGATTTCAGGCTTAGCCGTTAATAATCAAGGATGGGTGGCTGTTGGTGGCGATTCGAGTGGAAATGCTCAGTTGGCTATCAGCGGGGATATCGATAATTGGCGCTTTACTTCGATTAGTTATGATCAATGCGCTTCTGTCAAAAAAATCAATGGCGTTCAGGCTAACGATTCGACTTTTCTAGCTTTTATTTCTTGTCATAATTATGGCCCGGACGCTACGCTTCCTACACTTTTAACCAGTACCAATGGTCTAGATTGGTTCCGAACACAAACAACGTTGCCACCGGAAATGCAAGATGAAAAAGCCAGTTTTAATAATGCTTATTGGGATGGAAAACAGTGGATCTTGTTTGCGACAAAAGCGGATAACACACCGTTGCTTTATACAACATCGGATCTCAAAACATTAACTCCAATTGCGCTTCCTGCTGAAATTAATTCATTACAAAGTATTTCAACGAATGACGATCTGTGGTTAATGACGGGAACTTATAATAATGCAGGCAATAATGCTGCCGTTATTTTATCGAGTAAAGATAAAGGCGCTAGCTGGACACTGCAAAAAACGTTTCCGGTTGCGATTATGCAATTCAATAAAATTACCCGCAATGATACGACATGGATGGCAGTTGGTAGTGGCGGGCAAATTCACAATTCGTTTCCTGTTGTTTTAAGTAGTAAAGACGGAACAAATTGGCAGCAAGCGTCTTTACCTTGGAAAGCCATCGGTGCATCTGATAATGTCGCGCTGAATGACATTGTGTGGGATGGAAAAAGATGGATTGCTGTCGGCAGTTTCGATCAAAATGCTACAGGTTGTCTTGCGTTAAATAAAATTGGTCATTGGGTTGGCCCACTGTCTTCTACAGAGACGACCGATCACATTAAAGTGACGGATCTTTCTATTTCTGTTGATCCTTCCAAAAAAACCAATAGCAGTTTTAACATCAATAGTTCAATTCAATATGACGATGATTATACTTCAGGATGGATGCTAGGAACTTTTTACGGTACCTGCAATGAACATGATGATGGTTCTATTGATTTTAGTATGGCTATGGATAGTTGGTCCATTTCTGGAACCCGAAAAAGTCCTGCTGATTTGCAATTGGCGCTGAATGCTAAGCTTGCAGATAATTTTTCTGATCAAGGGCATGATTATAGTGGAACGGTGACGCCGAAAGATCAGCGGAAGAAGAAACGATAATATTTCTTCGTCATTGCGAAGCACGGCTCGCAATGACGGATATAGTCCTGAACATTTAAAGAGGCTTGTTCGCTCAACCCGCCTTTTTGATAATCTAAAATTTTATCCAAACAAGATCAAAAAGTCGCACCGATTCGAGATTTTGTTCAGTGGATCTGATTGAAAAATAGAAGAAAATAAAGTCTTAAGCTTTTCTTAAGATCATCTTCTGTATAATCACGGCCGATTACAATTAATTAAAAATGGCCTTTTATGCAAAGACTCCAGCTGCGCAAACAAGCGCATAAAGCCACACCAAAAGTTTCTTCGACTCGTAAAGTTGAGATCGCATTATCTCCTCTGTCGGTAATGAACGATGGTAAAAATAAAATTTTTCCTCTTTTAAAACAATCTAGTGCTCAGCAGAAAAAATTATTAAACAAATTAGCAGCCATCGTCTTGGAATTTCTAATTGTTACTTGGCGAACTGAACAGGATAATCTTCATCGTCATTTATTTGTGAAAAGTGCTTTAAGCCAGGCTTCTGAGGCAATACAGGGTTTTTTCAAACAAAATGGAATGATCGTTGATAAGGATGACATATCGAAGATGGCAGAAAAAATATTTGAGGATTTTCTGCCCGCCGCGGAGATACTAAATAATACTGCTTTAGTAGAAGCAATGGTACTTGATGCTCAAAAATATATGAGAAATCAGATGATCAAGAGCGGGTTGCGCTCTCTTCGTCAAACAGAAATGTATTTAGAACAAAAATGGATAATTCAAGGTGCATTAGATAAAATAAAAAAGGAAGACAAGTTAAAAAAACAAATTTTGAAGGAAGCGCTCGAACTACGACAAGACATCAATTTGTATGATAAGAGATATCGTTCAGGGCCATCAGTACTTCCCATAGGAAATACACTTGATGAGCTGGATGCAAATGTAGCTGAGTTCGCACTTAAACTTCAAGAAGGCGATCTTATGGCTAATGCGCAAGCGGGGCACGGCTTAGAGCTTGTCGCTGCCATCCTTATGTTTATTGTATCATTGAGCGCATTTTATAAGGATTATTCGATTTTAGGTGGGATTACATTTTTTCTGACAATAGTGATTTTGTTAAAATTTTCTAACACTGAAACCACTAATCGAATATTAAGACCTTTCACTCGAGATTCTTTTACTGTCAATAATTTAGCGCCACGTTTTAGTGATCATATTTTAGCTTCACTCGAGTATGGAGTCGAATCATTAGGAGAATTAGTTCCCGAGAAAAAATTGCCAGAACCGCGTAAACTTCCTCCAAAGAGGGAGCCGGAAACACTTCGGACTTCATCAGGTGATAAAAAATCAGACTCTCAAACAACAAACATAGGATCTAAAACTGTTAAGATTGAAGAAAGTGAAAGTGTTGAAGAACAATTAGTTGATAAACCTTTGAATAAACTCGATCGAGCAGAAACAGCACCTGTTGCAACAAGCATAAGCCACTCATCATCAGCAGCACCTGTTATAACAAACACAGCCCGCCCACAGTCAAAAGCACCTGTCGCAAAAAATACAACCCGTCCATCACCCGATGAGGATGTTGTAAAATGGACTTATGAATCAAATAATGAATTACGTACCGTTTTTTATAATAGAAACCAGTATTTACTCCATGGAATTCCACGCAGCAAAGAACGAATAATCGAACTTTGGACGCTTTTTCCAGCTTTCACCCCACTAAATGGTTTGTTTTTTGTTCTCATTCATTCGGAAGATTTTTTTAATGCTTTTGGTAAAAAAAACCAATCACTGCATGCTAAATTTTTCATGTTATCGACCCGAGCTCAAATTGTCCCTGATGAAAAATATGAGGGATTTGTGGATTTGTCCAGTCATAATGAGAAAGAACAAAAAATGCACGTTTTAAAACGAAAGCGCTGAAACATCCGCATGGGGCATATAGAGTTTTTTGGGATGTCGTTGCTGAAGTAAAGCAACCCAATGGCAAAATAGCTTCATTACTTGGCGCACCTCGATTGGAAAAAACGCATTAGCTCTTTGAGTGTCTATATTCCAAATACTCGGGCGTCCACATTAATTCTCGTACTTTTTTTTCTATGTTATTTTTTTCTTCCGCGAGATTTTCTCGAATGGCTTCTTTTGCAACTGCAACAGCAATTTTATAGGATACTTCCCGAATTTCTGTCAGTGGCGGTAATAAATTATTTTCTGGATTTTTGATCGCAGGCGAACAAGTGGCAAGTGCTTCCGCTGCGGTCATAAACATTTCATCCGTCACTTTTTTTGCTTTAACTGCAATGAGTCCTAAACCTAATCCTGGAAAAATATAAGAATTATTGGTTTGATCAATCCGCACCAGTTTTCCATTTTTTAAAATAGGGGAAAAAGGACTGCCCGTACCGATAATGGCTTTTTCATTTGTCCAAGCCATTAATTCAACGGGTGTGGCTTCCGCATGATCGGTTGGATTTGAAAGAGGAAAAATAATCGGGCGCTCGACATGTTTTGCCATTTCGCGAACTAATCTTTCAGAAAAAATTCCGCCAATGCCAGAAACGCCGATTAAAACAGTTGGATGCACTTGTTTGATAACTTCTTCCAGAAAAATTTTTTCACCCATTTTAAAATGATAAGACGAAAGATTTTCTTTTTTCTGCGCAAACTGTTTTTGAAAATCCAGTAGATTGGCAGAACTTTCAGTTAACAATCCATCGCGATCCACTAAAAAAAACCGCTGCAACGCTTCTTTTTCAGATAATCCTTCTTTCATGATAGCTTGTTTCAAAAGATTGCTGATGCCGCATCCGGCAGATCCGGCACCAGCAACGACAATCCGCTGATCTCGTAACGGAATGCCGGTCACATGAATGGCAGAGAGTATTGCACCGACAGAAACCGCAGCCGTTCCCTGAATATCATCATTAAACGTGCACAATTCATCGTGATAACGCGCTAAAATCGGATTCGCATTTTGTTGCGCGAAGTCTTCCCATTGCAGTAACACGTTCGGAAATCGTTTTTTCACGGCTTTGACAAAAAGATCGATAAATTCATCATATTCCGCTCCCCGAATGCGATCATGATGCCAACCAATATAGAGTGGATCAAAACGTAAATCAGGATTATTGGTTCCGGTATCCAACAAAATCGGCAAGGTGTCACCTGGAAAAATGCCAGCGCACGCGCAATAAAGCGAAAGTTTTCCAATGGGAATTCCCATACCGCCCGCACCTTGATCACCTAAACCTAAAATTCGTTCGCCATCTGAAACCACAATGACTTTCACGCGATTAAAACGCGGATGTGAAAAAATTTCATCGATACGATGACGCTCAGGATACGAAATAAATAATCCGCGCGGTCTACGATAAATATGACTGTAACTTTTGCATCCCAAACCTACCGTGGGTGTGTAGACAATGGGGGTCAGTTCTTCGATATGTTCCAGCAGCAGGCGATAAAATAACGTTTCATTGGAATCCTGCAAATCCCGAAGATAAATATATTTTTCAAGCGCGGTCGGCTTACTTTTAAACGATTCATAAGAACGGGTGATCTGAATCGAAATATTGGTAATCTGCGGCGGTAAAAGTCCATTCAAGCCAAACGTATGGCGTTCTTCTGCGTTAAATGCCATCCCTTTATTCAGAAGCGGGTTAGAAATCAGGGCATAATCCGTCAATGCAACCTTAAGATAAGGATGGCCACCTTCATCTTTGCAGAATTCGTAATCCATCGGATTGCTCCTACACTCTTCTATTTTAACATAAATTTGCATTTTGCCGGGGTTCGCGTTATCGTTATCTCATTCATTTTTAAAAGGAATTAATCAATGATCCAGACCATTGTGACCTTTTTGATTGTAGCGATTGTTTCTTGGTTGATTGGTTTTACAAGTCTTGCGTTTGCAGCCGCTGAAATTGCCCGATACGTTTTTTACATTTCAATCGTGTTATTCGTGGGGAGTGTGGCTTTTTATTTAATGAAAAAACCGACGAACAAGATGTAATTTAAGTGACTCATTTCACGTAAATTTCTTGCGTCAAAAAGCCAGTGATGCTATCTTTTGCCCTCGCAGAAATTTGCAGGCACGTAGCTCAGTGGTAGAGCATCACCTTGACATGGTGGTGGTCGTTGGTTCGATCCCAATCGTGCCTACCATCTTACTTAAAGAAAAATTGGTTATGCTAATGATTACTCTTCCGGACGGAAGTCAAAAAAAATTCGATAAAGCCGTAACGGTTGCTGACGTTGCGTCTAGTATTGGCGCAGGTCTTGCAAAGGCCGCTTTGGCTGGCGTCGTTAATGGCAAGCTCGTCGATACGTCTTATTTAATTGAACAGGACGCGACCCTTTCTATTGTCACCGACAAAGATCCCGCCGCGCTCGAAGTCATTCGCCATTCCACCGCGCATTTATTAGCGCAAGCGGTCAAGGAATTATTTCCAACCGCGCAAGTGACCATTGGTCCTGTGATTGAAGATGGATTTTATTATGATTTTGCTTTTGGTCGTGCATTTACGCCCGAAGATTTAATCCAAATCGAAGAAAAAATGCAGGAACTCGCCAAAAAAGATTTTCCTGTTTCACACAAAGTGATTTCGCGTGATGAAGCCATCAAATATTTTCACAGTATTGGCGAACATTACAAAGTCAAAATTATTGAAGATTTGCCGGCCAATGAAGTGTTAACCGTCTATCAGCAGGGCAATTTTATCGATTTATGCCGCGGACCTCATGTTCCCAGCACCGCAAAATTAAAAGCATTCAAACTCATGAAAGTTGCGGGTGCTTATTGGCGTGGCGATTCTAAAAATGAAATGTTACAGCGAGTTTATGGAACGGCCTGGACCGATAAAAAATCCCTGGATGAATACTTAAAAAATCTCGAAGAAGCCGAAAAACGCGATCATCGCAAATTAGCGAAACAACTGGATTTATTCCATTTCCAAGAAGAAGCGCCCGGCATGGTGTTTTGGCATGCCAATGGTTGGTCTATTTACCAGCAAATTAAAGATTATTTAAGCAAACGAATTTTAGAGGGTGGTTATCAGGAAATCGTAACGCCCCAATTAGTGGATTTAGAGTTATGGCGTAAATCCGGTCACTGGGACATGTTCAGCGAAGAAATGTTCACTGTCGAAGTGGATGATCGCAAATACGCGTTAAAACCCATGAGTTGCCCATGCCACGTTCAAGTCTTTAAACAAGGGTTACGAAGCTATCGCGATTTACCTTTTCGGTTAGCGGAATTTGGTTGCGTCCATCGCAATGAACCATCGGGTGCTATGCATGGTTTGATGCGAGTTCGGCAAATGGTGCAAGATGACGCGCATATTTTCTGTTTGGAAGAGCAATTACAAGAAGAGTCTTTCCAAGTTATTAAATTATTATTAGATGTTTATCGCGACTTTGGATTTAATGACGTGATCATTAAATTGGCGACCCGCCCGGATAAACGATTAGGTACCGATGAAATGTGGGACCGTGCCGAAGGTGCTTTGGCTGAATCCTTGAAAAATGCCGGCATGACCTATGAAGTTCGACCCAAAGAGGGGGCTTTTTATGGTCCTAAGATCGAATTTCATTTAAAAGACTGCTTAAACCGGACCTGGCAATGCGGAACTTTACAAATCGACTATAGCCAGCCATCCCGTTTAGACGCCTATTATATTGCCGAAGATAGCTCCAAACAGACCCCCGTTATGCTCCATCGCGCAATTTTAGGGTCTTTAGAGCGATTTATTGGTATACTATTGGAGCATTATGCGGGTAAATTACCCGTCTGGTTAGCTCCCACTCAAGCGGTTTTACTCAATATTACCGATCGACAGGCCGAATATGCCGATAAATTGGCATCATTATTGAAAAATAACGGCATTAGAGCAAAATCGGACTTGAGAAATGAGAAGATCGGCTTTAAAATCCGCGAACACACTTTGCAGTATGTTCCTTACCTATTGGTAGTAGGTGACCGTGAGGCTGAAACCCATACGGTAGCCGTGCGAACCCAGCAGGGTGCTGATTTGGGTAGTATGTCGATTGAACAGGCCATTGACCTGATCAAAGCTGCTATCGCAAAAAAGGGTAGGGTTAACGAATAGTTATTGGAGGAATGACGAATTAGCGCAGAAAAAAAACCTCGGATTAATGAGGAAATTAGAGTCCCAGAAGTCCGATTGATTGATGCTGAGGGTAATCAATTAGGTATTGTTTCCACTCGGGAAGCCATACGAATTAGTGAGGAAGCGGCTTTAGATTTAGTTGAAGTCTCTCCTGACGCCAAGCCACCGGTTTGCCGAATCATGAATTTCGGTAAATTCGCTTATCACAAGCGAAAGGCGGCAGCTAAAAAGAAACCCAAGCAAATCCAGATCAAAGAAGTCAAACTGCGTCCTGCGACAGAAGAAGCCGATTATCAGGTCAAATTGCGTAATTTAATTCGATTCCTGAGTAATGGCGACAAGGCCAAAGTGACCTTGCGGTTCCGAGGCCGCGAAATGATGCATCCTCAATTAGGGATGCAATTGATGGAACGGATTATGACGGATTTAGTTGAACATGGGATAGTGGAACAACGTCCCAAATTAGAAGGCCGCCAAATGGTAATGGTCTTAGGACCAAAAAAATAAACGTCATTGCGAGCCGCCGTTAGGCGGCGAAGCAATCTCTCAAAAGATTGCTTCGTCGCAAAAAGCGCTCCTCGCAATGACATAGTAATTATTAAGTAACTGGAGTGATCCAATGCCAAAATTGAAAACAAACCGCGGCGCCGCCAAGCGCTTTAAAGCGACAGCAAACGGTTTCAAACACCGCGCTACGGGTCGCAACCATATTTTGACGAAAAAAGCACATAAACGTAAACGTAATCTGCGTGGTAACAGACATGTTGATGGTTCAGACGTCGCATCTGTTATACAAATGTTACCGCACAATTAACGGCTGAGAGGAGACTAAGTCATGCCAAGAGTTAAACGTGGTGTCACAGCGAGAGCCCGCCACAAAAAAGTCCTGGATAAGGCAAAAGGTTATTACGGCGCGCGTAGCCGCGTCTATCGCGTTGCGAAACAGGCTGTCATCAAAGCCGCTCAATATGCGTATCGTGATCGCCGCCAGAAAAAACGCGAATTCCGTGCATTATGGATTATCCGTATTAATGCTGCGGCCCGTGAATGCGGTTTATCTTACAGCGTATTCATGAATGGCTTGAAAAAAGCCTCTATCAATGTAGACCGCAAAGTCTTAGCTGACATTGCAGTGCATGATAGAACCACATTTGCTAAATTAGCGGAACAAGCCAAGCTCTGTCTGGCTGCGTAATTGTCATGGCGAAGCGCCGTCATTGCGAGTCGCCGATAGGCGACGAAGCAATCTTTAAGAGATTGCTTCGTCGCAAAAAAACGCTCCTCGCAATGACGAAGGGATAGCTATGACCGACCTGGAAACACTCATAAAACATGCGGTTGATGAAATCCAAGGCGCAGATGACCTGAAACACCTCGATCATTATCGCGTCCATTATCTCGGCAAAAAAGGCAAACTCACCGAATATTTAAAAAACCTAGGCCAACTCCCACCCGAAGAACGTCCGCTGGCAGGTCAAAAAGTCAATGCTGCTAAACAACAAATCCAGGCGTTGATCGAAGAACGCATTCAACTATTACAAAAAGATCAAATCGCCGCCCAATTAGCCGCCGAAAGTATTGATGTCACATTACCGGGTCGTCAGCAAGCTTTAGGCAGTCTTCATCCCGTCACCAAAACCCGCGATCGCATCGAAACCATTTTTAGCAAAATGGGTTTTGACATCAAAGATGGTCCGGAAATCGAAACCGATTATTACAATTTTGAAGCACTGAATATTCCTGCGCTCCATCCCGCGCGCGCGATGGCAGACACTTTTTATTTTGAAGACAATACCGTATTGCGTACCCACATGTCGCCCGTGCAAATTCGCACGATGGAAATGACTCAACCGCCTATGCGCATGATTGCCATGGGCCGTGTTTATCGCCGCGATTTTGATTTGACGCATACGCCGATGTTTCATCAAGTCGAAGGCTTGATGGTCGATGAAAATATTACTTTCGCCGATCTCAAAGGCATTTTGACTGAATTTTTACAAACTTTTTTTGAAGCGAAAGTGCCGATCCGTTTTCGTGCTTCTTATTTTCCTTTCACAGAACCTTCCGCTGAAGTGGATATCGGTTGTCAAAATTGCGGCGGCAAAGGCTGCCGAATTTGCAAAAATACCGGATGGTTAGAAGTATTAGGCTGCGGCATGATTCATCCCAATGTTTTTCGTTTTGTGAATATCGACAGTGAAAAATACTCAGGCTGGGCCTTTGGCGCCGGCATCGATCGTTTAGCCATGTTACGTTATGGCATTACCGATTTACGGTCCTTGTTTGAAAATGATTTACGTTTTTTAAAACAGTTTTAAAAGGTTTTTATGAAAGTCAGTGAAATGTGGTTACGCGAATGGGTCAATCCTGAGTTAACTCGGGACCAACTTTGCGCACTTTTGACCATGTCCGGTCTCGAAGTCGAAGAAGTGGCGCCGGTCGCTGAACATTTTACAGGTGTTGTGGTTGGAAAAGTTTTAAAAATTGAAAAACATCCTGAGGCAGATCGTTTGCAAGTATGTGAAGTGGATGTGGGTCAAGCAAAACCGTTGCAAATTGTGTGTGGCGCGAAAAACGTTAAAGTTAACATGAAAGTGGCTGCTGCATTAGATGGCGCCGTTCTCGCCAATAAAACCAAAATCAAAACCAGCGAACTACGCGGTGTAACATCGCAAGGTATGTTATGTTCTGCCGTCGAATTAGGCTTATCAGAACAAGGCGAAGGCTTGTTGCAATTGCCGCATGAGGCAAAATTAGGTGAAAATATTTGGGAATATTTAAAACTCACCGATTTTGTAATGGATGTTTCCATTACACCTAATCGGGGTGATTGTTTAAGTATAAAAGGATTAGCACAAGAAATTTCCGCACTCGTTGAATGTCCACTGCATGTTCCAAATATTCCTTCCATCAAACCTGCCATTCAAGACACGTTAAAAGTGACCATTCATGCCGAAGAGGCTTGCCCACGTTATGTTGGACGTATTATTCGTGATGTGCAAGCGGACACAATTACTCCGATGTGGATGCAAGAACGTCTCCGCCGTGCCGGCATCCGCTGCATCAGTCCTGTTGTCGATGTCATGAATTATGTCATGCTGGAGCTCGGTCAACCTATGCATGCATTTGATTTACAGAAAATCCATCAAACGATTGATGTTCGTCATGCGAAAAAAGATGAGACACTCGCGTTATTAGATGGCCAAACGGTTACGCTCGCAGAAAATACTTTAATTATTGCAGATAAAACTTCACCGCTAGCGATCGCAGGCGTGATGGGTGGTTTGGATTCAGGCGTGACGTTGCTCACGAAAGATATTTTTTTAGAAAGCGCTTATTTTAAACCTGCCGCTGTTACGCAATCTGCGCGGAAATATAATTTAACCTCCGAATCTTCTTATCGGTTTGAACGGGGTATTGATCCGTTATTGCAAGCCCTCGCCATCGAACGTGCGACAGAATTATTATTAGAAATTACTGGCGGTAAACCAGGCCCATTAATTGAAGCTGTGACGACAAAAAAATTACCGAAAGCCACTCAAATAGAATTACGCACTGATCGCATCGCGAAAATTTTAGGAATCACCATTCCAGAAAAAACGATTGAAAAATTTTTGCAGCGACTCACTTTCGCATTCAACAAAAATTCGAATGGCTGGACGGTAACCATTCCACCACGTCGCTCGGATATCGTTTTGGAAGTGGATTTGATCGAAGAAATCGCGCGCTTGTATGGTTATAATAATATTCCCTTGCATCAAACACGATCCAAATTGGATGTGCATCCCGCCCCTGAAAATCATTTACCAACAAATCGTATTCGCCAACTTTTTTGTGATTTAGGTTTTAATGAAGCAATTACTTACAGTTTCGTTGATAAAAAAATCCAGAATTTATTTGATCCTGAATTAACGCCTAAACCCTTACTGAATCCGATCACAGCCGACATGAGCGTCATGCGCACCAGTCTTTGGCCGGGTTTAGTGAATACGCTGCTTTATAACCAAAATCGCCAGCAACCGCGCGTACGATTATTTGAAACCGGTTTACGTTTTCTTGTGACTGGCAAGGAGCTCCTACAACAGCGAATGCTAAGCGGTCTGATTGCTGGTAATGCCTTCCCTGAACAATGGGGAATCAAAAACCGCGAGATCGATTTTTTTGATCTAAAAGGCGAACTTGAAAATGTTTTTAAATTAACATTTTTATCAAATCAGTACACTTTTAAACCAGGAGTGCATCCGGCTTTGCACCCCGGGCAAACCGCAGAAATTTATCGCGGCGATGCTTATGTCGGTGTAATGGGTGCTTTACATCCTAAAATCCGTCAAAAACTGGATATTTCAGGCCAAGTGATGCTGTTTGAGCTCGTTTTAGATGAATTGGAAATGGCTCGTTTGCCGCGCCAACTCGAGGTCTCAAAATTCCCCGAAATTCGCCGCGACATCGCAATTTTAGTTGATGCCACTGTACCGGCAGGACAAATTCAGGATACAATAAAAGAAGTAGCGGGTGAGTTGTTGCAAGACATTGTTGTATTTGATGTTTATCAAGGAAAAGGGATTGCCGAACACCGCAAAAGTATCGCCCTGGCCTTGACCTTGCAGCACGTATCCCGTACGTTACGCGACGAAGAAGTTGCAGATCTCATGGAACGCGTTATAGTGGCTTTAAAAACTAAGTTCGCTGCTGAATTAAGAGGCTAACCTTATGGCACTGACGAAAGCAGAGATGGCGGAACACTTATTTAACGGAATTGGTTTGACTAAACGGGAAGCAAAAGAATTAGTCGAAATCTTTTTTAACAAAATATCTGCGGCGCTTGAAACAGGTCAGCAAGTCAAAATTTCTGGATTTGGAAATTATGAATTGCATGACAAAAATGAACGACCGGGACGGAACCCGAAAACAGGCGAAGAAATTCCTGTTTCTGCCCGTCGGGTTGTCACATTCCGCAGCGGTCAAAAATTAAGAGCACGCGTGGAATTGTATGCAGGGAATGAAGCGCAACAAGGATCTGTCAAAGAATAAACGCAATTCTGAAAGTGAATTGCCGATTATTCCTGACAAACGTTATTTCACCATCGGTGAAGTCGGTTTTTTATGCGGCGTAAAACCGCATGTGTTACGATACTGGGAACAAGAGTTCCAACAAATAAAGCCGGTAAAACGGCGTGGCAATCGACGATATTATCAATACAAAGATATCATCACGATTCGCCAAATAAGAAAATTGTTATATGAACAAGGATTCACTATTGAGGGCGCACGAGCACAGCTTGTCAACAACCCATCTGAAGTGAGCAAATCTGTTCAAACCGACGCGGTAGTTAAAAAATTAATTGCAGACCTGGAAGCGGTTTTGCAAAAATTAAAAATGGAAATCATTTAAAATTTTAAAAGATAAATGAATTCCTGCTTGAGACGAACTGCTTTCGCTTGTTCCACGCAGTTTTCTTCTGCTCCGGCTTCGTTTGCTTCCAGAGCGATTGCATTTCATGGATGAAATGCTCGAGTACATGGACGTACGCTCCCCGAGCGAGGGAAGCAAACGAAGCCGGAGCAGAAGAAAACTGCTCTAAACAAATAGGCGAAAGCAGTTCGTCTCAAGCAGGAATTCATTCAACACCACGGGGCGTGGCGCAGCTTGGTAGCGCACTTGCATGGGGCGCAAGTGGTCGCCGGTTCAAATCCGGCCGTCCCGACCATATTTTATAAGAAAAAGGATGATGCACAGTGGCAGTCGTGGATCGAGAATTAGCGACAGAAAAACACAAGGATCAGGATGGCGTGGAAAAGATTTGGCTAAAACATTATTTACCCGGCACACCTTACGAAATTAATCCTGATATCTATCCCTCTCTGATTGAAATGATGAATGAGAGTTGTGAAACCTATGCTGAATTACCCGCGTTTTATAATTTAGGTGTCACGCTGACATTCAAAGAAATCCAGGAATTATCAATCGCTTTTGCGGCCTATTTACAACAAGTGCTGAAATTAAAAAAAGGCGATCGAATCGCTGTGATGTTGCCGAACGTGTTGCAATATCCCGTTGTTCTGCTCGGTGCATTGCGTGCAGGCGTCGTCGTCGTTAACGTAAACCCATTGTATACGGCACCCGAACTTGCATTTCAATTAAAAGACTCAGGCGCTGAAACCATTGTTGTACTCGCGAATTTTGCGCGCACTGTTCAAGATGCGTTAAAAACGGTGAAATTAAAAAATGTGATTATCACACACATCGGTGATTTTTTCTCGCTTCCGAAATCGTTGCTTACGGATTTTTTCCTAAAATACATCAAGAAAAAAATTCCAGCTTGGCATATTTCAGGCACGATTAAATTCAAAAACGCCTTAAGCCAAGGCAAAAAATTACAATTTATGCCGGTTGCCATTGAATCGCGCGATATTGCTTTTTTACAATATACGGGTGGAACAACCGGCGTCTCAAAAGCGGCGATGTTGACACATCGAAATCTGATTGCGAATATTTTGCAGGCCGAAGCCTGGTTTGCACCATTATTTCAGTATGGCAAAGAAATCATGATCACGGCATTGCCGCTTTATCATATTTTTTCGCTGACCGCGAATTGCTTTTTCATGATGCGCATTGGTTCCATGAATGTGTTAATTACTAATCCGCGCGATGTGCCGCATTTAGTCGATGAAATGTCTAAATTTAAATTTACAGTGATGACGGGTGTGAATACGCTATTTAACGCGTTGCTGAATAATTCTGAGTTTACAAACCTTGATTTTCGCGCGCTAAAATTAACATTAGGCGGTGGCATGGCCGTGCAAAAATCGATTGCTGATAAATGGAAAGAAGTGACCAATTCAGTGCTGCTTGAAGCATATGGTTTAACGGAAACATCACCGTGCGTTTCCGTGAATCTAGTGAATCTAGATGCTTATAACGGCACGATCGGTTTACCGGTACCTTCGACTGATGTTTGTATTTTAAATGATGACGATAACGAAGTGGCGCTCGGTGAAGCCGGCGAACTCTGCATCAAAGGCCCGCAAGTCATGTTGGGCTACTGGAAAAATCCAAAAGAAACCGAAAAAGTGTTTACCAAAAACGGCTATCTACGCACCGGTGATGTCGCTTCCATGGATGAAAAAGGGTATCTGCGTCTTTTGGAACGCAAAAAAGACATGATTTTAGTTTCGGGTTTCAATGTCTATCCGAATGAAATCGAAGACGTCATCATGCGTATTCAGGGCGTGCTCGAAGCGGCTGTGATTGGCGTGCCGGATGAACATTCGGGTGAAGCGATCAAAGCCTTTATCGTGAAAAAAGATCCGAATTTAACAGCAGATGAAATTCTGCAATTTTGCCGCAAAAATCTGACAGGATATAAAATTCCAAAACACATTGAGTTTCGCAAAGAATTGCCGAAAACCAATGTCGGAAAAATTTTACGACGAGCACTGAAAAACCCACCATGAATTTTTTTGCCACAACACCCAAAGGGTTGGAATTATTACTGGCAGAGGAATTGCGTGAATTGGGAGCGGCTTCCGCATCTGAAAAATTAGCTGGCGTTGTTTTTTCAGGGGATCTTGAAGTCGCTTATAAAGCTTGTCTTTGGTCGCGTTTTGCCAACCGAATTTTGCTGCCGCTTGCAACCTTTAAAGCCGAAACCCCGGATGAATTATATTCTGGTGTGCAAACCATTTTGTGGGACGAGCATCTGGAGGTGGATGGCACGTTAACAATTCATTTTGTAAGTTCCCATTCTCAAATTTCTCACACGTTATTTGGCGCACAAAAAGTTAAAGATGCCATCGTCGATCAATTTCGAGAAAAATATCAAAAACGACCGAGTGTCGCAGATGAAAATCCGGATCTTGCGATCCATGTGTATTTGCAACGGGATCAAGCGACCATCAGTATTGATCTGTCCGGCGAAAGTCTTCATAAACGCGGATATCGTTTAGAGCAGGGCGCCGCCCCGTTAAAAGAAAATCTGGCTGCCGCAATATTAACGCGTGCCAACTGGAAAAATCTTTCAGCCGAAAAAAAGATGCTGCTCGATCCCATGTGTGGCTCTGGCACCTTGTTAATTGAAGGTGCCTGGATTGCAGCTGATATCGCGCCCGGTTTAATGCGCGATTATTTTGGTTTTTTAAAATGGAAAAAACACGATGAAACAATCTGGAATGAATTAATTCAGGATGCAAAACTTCGTCGAGAAAAAGGATTATTAACTCTTCCAAAAATAATTGGCTGGGATGAAGAGCCGCGCGCCATTACTATTTCATTCTCGAATATCGAGCGTGCAGGATTAAAAGGCAAAATCCATGTTGAAAAAAAATCATTAGCAGAGGCATTTGCTCCCGAACCGCAAGGATTGTTCGTTACAAATCCCCCGTACGGAGAACGATTAGGCGAATTTCCCTTTTTGCCAAAATTATATGAATTAATGGGTGAAAAATTAAAAAAAGAATTTGCAGGCTGGCAAGCCGCCGTTTTCACTGGCAATCCAGAACTCGGAAAAACCATGGGGCTTCGTGCCAAAAAAACTTACGCTTTATTCAACGGTGCGATTCCCTGTCAGTTATTATTGTTTGATGTGGAATCTCAATATTTTGTTGATCGAAGTCCAGAAGCCAGAAACGCCCGCCGAATTTTTAAAGCGCAAAAATCGCTAACCGAATCCGATAAAAAATCCGCCGAGATGTTTTTAAACCGCATCAAAAAAAATCTCAAAAAAATAAAATCACAACACGGCTCTTGTTTTCGAATTTACGATGCGGATTTGCCTGAATATGCAGTTTCTGTCGATTTTTATAATGATTATGTATGTGTTCAGGAATATCCTGCGCCAAAAACAGTGGATCCTACAAAAGCTGCAATGCGTCTTAATCATATTTTAGCGGTATTACCCGATGCACTTGCCATTCCACCCAAACAGATTTTTTTAAAAACGTTTAGTAAAGATCATTATGATTTGAATGATCTTGAAAATTTTTACAAAATTACCGATCAGGGAAAAACGTTTTTGATTAATTTAACTGAGCCGCAATATCCTGTCGGATTTTTACCGGATCAGTTTGTAATACAAAATTGGATTCGTAAAAATAGTCAGGGAAAAACTTTTTTAAATCTTTTTTCCCATTCAGGAGAAATGAGTGTTGTAGCTTCCGCAAGTGGTGCAGAAACCACTTCTCTTTGCGAAAATGAATTTTATGCAGAATGGACTCGGCAAAATTTTTCACTAAATCATTTAACCGGCAAAGTGATTGTCGCGGATTGGTCCGAATGGATAACAAAACAAAAATCGCGTTACGATATTATTTTTATTGAATTACCAAGAAGCACTTTTCACTTACGCAAAGCGCATCCAGAATTTTTAGCTGACATTTCAACCTTATTATCCCCGCAGGGTCAGTTGAAGATAGTAAATTATGATCCTAAATTCAAACCATAGCTGGAGCGTGCTCTCTGCACGCTCCATGGTCGATTAAAACAATCCTAGGATTGCTATTGCATTAACCCCGTACTATGCGGCTTGATAATTCCACCTGAATGATATGGCATAGGCTGCGGAGCGGGTGCTGGCGCAGGTCCGGGCTGTGGAGCAGGTCCCGGTTGGGGCGCAGGCCCTGGTTGTGGTGCAGGTCCAGGTTGTGGCGCTGGAGCCGGACCTGGTTGTGGAGCGGGTCCAGGTTGTGGCGCAGGTCCCGGCGGTGGTGGTGGCACGGGAGCAGGTCCTGGTTGCGGTGCAGGTCCTGGCTGCGGAGCGGGGCACGGCTGTGGAGCAGGTCCCGGTATCGGTCCATGATAACGATGTCTATGATGACGATCGTAATAATAATCACCGTTATAAAAATATAAATTCTGAACTGGTACATATTCAGCATACTCATCAGGTTCAGAATAGTAGACTTCGTCCACTTTACAGGCACTCAAACTGGTAACAGCGGCTAGAACAGCAATCAGTGCAATTTCTTTAATAAATTTCATGATTATTTCCCCTTAGCAGCAGAACAAATACCATAAGGAACCACAAAACGCTGGCCATTATAAAAATTGCCATAAGCTTTTGCAGGACCGCCTGGATAACAAGCCGCTTGAATATTGAGATAGGTGTATGGCGGATTAAAACCGATATGCCATTCACCGGTAGTGATGGGGGAATACGCCGGCCCATAAGGATCTTTAGCATCTGCGTAGGTCGTGATAAATACTGTCACAGTATCTTGATTGGTGATATTGACATAATAGGCATCATCATTGGGTTTGCCGGATAATTTTCCCGGTAAAATTTTTCCACCCGAAGATGCAAAACTATTGATTGAAAATATAGCTAATAGCGCACAAATCGCTGTTTTTTTCATATCGCTCCTCGTTTGTATAATTTATTAACTAAAAAATTATTTATTTACAAATAAAGAGCGATTTTAGCTTATCAAAATGTTTAACGCTACAAATAATCAAGATGGGAAGCCATCACCTGGAAGATGTGTTGGTTAACTCATTGATTTTAATAAATTTATATTAAATAGCTTTAAATAGCATCAAATTCCAACATATCGTATAATTAATACACGAAACGAGGTGCTCCGATGCCACATGAAAATGATGAATTAAAAAAAATACTCGATGAAAAAGACGAAGACCTTCAAGAATCCACATCCCCTGTGGCTCAATATAATCTGGGTCGTGATTATGAAGAAGAAGACGAAATAGCCCATGCCATTCAGTGGTATCAAAAAGCTGCTAATCAGGATTTTGCGCCCGCACAACATCGATTGGGTTTGATCTATTTGGGTGAAGAGGGGGAAGTTGTTCCAGATAGCAAAGTTGCCGTGCAATTGTTACAGAAAGCCGCTACTCAAAACTATGCTCCTGCTGAAACGGCTTTAGGTCAGATGCATGAAATGGGTAATTATCTTCAGCAAGATTATGATGCGGCCATTGCCCTATATCGAAAAGCGGCGGATCACAAAGATTCGGAAGCATTTAGCAAATTAAAACAACTCTATCTAAAGGATGCTAAAAATCCTTGTTTGAATGATTCTCAGAAATCCATTCTTGCTTATCATCTTTTGGTGCTTAACCAAGGAAAAAACCTCTCTAAAAAGCTAAGAAAACAACTTAGTAAAAAATTAAATGATTTCGCAGAGAAAAAACCGCAGGAATTTTCCATGCTTGTGCTTGAAGAAAACAATCCAAAAAATGCCGAGAAATTAAAAGAATTATTAAAACCCAGCATTTATGAACGAATAAAACATTCTCTAGAAGAAATTACGGGAGTGGTGCCGTTACCTGATGTACTTCAAACGATCGTAATGGAGTACGCTAATCCCCTTGAAAAACCAAAAATGAAAAGTTACGTCCATACAACGATTTGGTCCGTCCCCACTGCGGGAACACAAATTGAGCCAGGAAAACCCAAACAAAGCCACAAAAGAAAACCTTAACCGTTGCCTTTTTTTCATCCCGCGAAAATCCAATTTTTACTGTCTATACCCCCGAAACCATGCTATAATTTCGCCATCTTAAAACTCTTAAAAATGAACCTCTTATGGACACCCTGATCGCAAAAGAAATTCAGAAAGTCAGCCTGGAAAATGAGTTAAAACAATCCTACCTCGATTACGCCATGAGCGTGATCGTAGGGCGTGCGTTGCCCGATGTGCGAGATGGGTTAAAACCTGTCCATCGCCGTGTGTTATTCGCGATGCATGAATTGGGCAATGATTGGAACAAGCCCTATAAAAAATCCGCCCGTATCGTCGGTGATGTGATCGGTAAATACCATCCGCATGGTGATACCGCAGTTTATGACACCATTGTCCGTATGGCGCAGCCTTTTTCGATGCGTTATTTGCTGGTCGATGGGCAGGGGAACTTTGGTTCGGTGGATGGTGATGCTGCCGCTGCTATGCGTTATACCGAAGTCCGTATGTCTAAGCTTGCTCATTCCCTTTTGGAAGATTTAGAAAAAGAAACCGTCGATTTCCTGCCAAACTACGACGAAAGTGAAATGATTCCAACCGTTTTACCGGCGCGAATTCCGAATCTTTTAGTCAATGGTTCATCGGGTATTGCAGTCGGTATGGCAACCAATATTCCGCCGCATAATTTGACTGAAGTGATTAATGCCTGTGTTGCAGCGATCGATAAACCCGATCTTTCTATCGAAGAAATCATGCAACATATTCCGGGGCCTGATTTTCCGACCGCCGGCATTATTTATGGCCGCAGTGGGATTGTCGAAGCTTACCGCACTGGCCGAGGCCGTTTAGTGGTCCGCGCTAAAACCAATTTTGAAACCGATCAAAAAGGTAAAGAAAAAATTATCGTCACTGAGCTTCCTTATCAAGTCAACAAAGCTCGTCTGATCGAACGCATCGCAGAACTCGTCAAAGAAAAAAAACTCGAAGGCATCTCAGCGCTTCGCGATGAATCCGACAAAGATGGCATGCGCGTCGTCATCGAATTGCGTCGCGGCGAAAATTCTGAAGTGATTTTAAATAATTTATTTGTGCACACGCAATTACAAACCGTATTTGGTATCAATGTCGTGGCCTTAGTTGATGGCCAACCTAAAGTATTACATATCAAATCGTTGATCGATTTATTTTTATTGCATCGTCGTGAAGTGGTCACACGTCGCACGATTTTTGATTTACGCAAAGCACGCGAACGCGCACACATTTTAGAAGGTCTTGCGATTGCTTTATCTAATATTGATGAAATGATTGCCCTCATCAAAAAAGCAAAAGACCCGAGCGAAGCCAAAACTCAAATGCTCGCAAAAACCTGGCATCCAGCCAATGTGATTACTTTGTTGAGCCGAGTGAATAGCGCTTCACAATATGGTTTATCTGATGAAGGTTACAAATTATCACCCGAACAAGCACAATCGATTTTAGAGATGCGTTTGCATCGTTTAACGGGTCTTGAACAAGATAAAATTGTCACCGAGCACAAGGAACTTCAAGCGCTTATTGAAGATCTCAATGAAATTCTTGCAAAACCAGAACGCTTAATGAAAGTGATTCGCGATGAATTAATCGCGATCAAAGACCAATTTGGTGATGCACGTCGCACTCAAATTATCGAAGCTGAAGGTGAGTTTTGTCTAGAAGATTTAGTACCCGAAGAAGACGTCGTCGTCACTTTATCACACGAAGGTTATGCGAAATCGCAACCTGTTGCGCTCTATCAAGCACAACATCGCGGCGGTAAAGGTAAATCCGCAACCAATGTGAAAGAAGAAGACTTTATCGATCGCGTCTTAATCGCAAAAACTCATGATACGATTTTATGTTTTTCCAATCACGGTAAAGTGTACTGGCTCAAAGTCTATCAATTGCCACAAGCCAGCCGTGGTTCACGCGGTCGTCCGATTGTGAATTTATTGCCGCTGGCAGAAGGCGAGCGCATTAATGCCATTTTACCGATCCGTGAATATCAAGATCATCAGAATGTTGTGATGGCAACCGCTAAAGGCACCATCAAAAAAGTGGCTTTAAAAGAATTTTCTCGTCCACGCACTTCCGGCATTATTGCAATCGAATTGCCTGAAGATGATCGTTTAATCGGTGTCGATATTACGCATGGAACCGAAGAAGTCATGTTATTTACCGATGCAGGAAAAGTCATTCGATTCGGCGAAGATGAAGTGCGCACCATGGGTCGAACGGCGCGCGGTGTTCGCGGTGTGAAATTACAAGATGATCAACGCGTCATTTCGTTAGTTGTCGTTTCGCCAAAAGGCGATGTGTTGACTGCCACCGAAAATGGTTATGGCAAACGCACTGCGATTGATGAATATCGAAAAACCGGTCGCGGTGGACAAGGTGTGATTTCGATCCAAGTGAACGAACGCAATGGCAAAGTCATCGGCGCTATTCAAGTGAATCCCGAAGATGAAGTGATGCTGATCAGCGATCGAGGCACTTTAGTCCGAGTACCCGTGAATGAAATTTCATTAGTTGGCCGAAATACTCAAGGTGTACGCCTTATCAATCTTTCCGAACAAGAATCCCTTGTCGGATTAGAGCGAATCGCGACCTTGCTGGAAGGAGAGGCATCGGAATGAAGGTGAAAGAACCTGTTATCACCATCGATGGTGCCAGCGGAACTGGCAAAGGGGTCGTTAGTCAGTTACTTGCCAAACAACTAGGCTGGAAATTGCTGGATAGCGGGGCGCTTTACCGAGTATTGGCCCTCGCTGCTCAAAAACACGGTGTTGCACTCGAAAATGAGCCAGCCCTGAAAGTCCTTGCTGAATTTCTCGATGTCCAGTTTATTGCAACTGAAATGGGCAGACCGCCTAAAATTCTTCTGGAAGGTCAAGATGTTACTGATACCATTCGGACTGAAAAAATGGGCAATGCCGCCTCAAAAGTGGGTGCCCTGCCAGAAGTCCGCACTGCCTTATTAAGCCGTCAAAGGGCATTCCGCGAAGCCCCAGGTCTTGTGACCGATGGCCGCGATATGGGTACCGTTGTATTCCCTGATGCTGAACTCAAAATCTTCCTCACGGCAAGTCCTGAAGAGCGGGCCAATCGCCGCCATAACCAGTTGAAGGAAAAGGGCATTAATGTTAATCTAGGCGACCTTATTCTGGAGCTAAAGGAGCGCGATCAGCGCGACCGAGAGCGAGCTGTGGCTCCGCTCAAACCTGCAGAAGATGCAATCTGTATTGATACGGACAAGCTCACGATTGATCAAGTAGTGGAACGTATCATGTCGGAAGTAAGAAAGATTTTTCCTTCTCTACACACCGTGAAAGAATGAAAACTCTAATGGCGCGGCAGCTATACTTTTATAGTAGCCGTTATTATTAACTAACATTATTTTTGAGAACATTATGTCAGAAAGTTTTGCACAGTTATTTGAAGAAAGTTTAACCCAAACCCCTATGGTGCCTGGCACCGTTGTCACCGGCGTCGTAGTCCGAGTTGAAAAAGACTATGTTGTTGTTAGCGCTGGCTTAAAATCCGAATCCATTATTCCTATCGATCAATTCCAAGATGAACGCGGCAATATCGAAGTTCATGCCGGCGACGAAGTCAAAGTTGCTTTGGAAACCGTTGAAGATGGTTTTGGTACCACAAGACTTTCACGTGAACGTGCGAAACGTCTGGAAGCATGGTCTGCATTAGAACGTGCTTATGAAAACAAAGAAATTATCCGCGGTGTTATCCAAGGTCGTGTTAAAGGCGGCTTCACCGTTGAAATCAACAAAATCCGCGCATTCTTACCGGGTTCATTAGTAGATGTGAAACCGATCCGTGATCCAGAATCACTGGAAGGCAAAGAATTTGATTTCAAAGTCATTAAGATCGACGCAAAACGCAACAACATCGTTGTGTCACGTCGTTCCGCTATGGAATCTGAAAACAGCGTAGAACGCGATGCATTACTTGAAAATTTACACGAAGGCGACGAAGTGAAGGGCGTTGTGAAAAACCTCACCGATTACGGCGCATTCATTGATTTAGGCGGAGTCGATGGCTTGTTACATATCACCGACATGTCCTGGAAACGTATCAAACATCCTAGCGAAATTCTTGCGATTGGCGATGAAATCAAAGTGAAAATCTTGAAATTTGATCGCAACAATGCACGCGTTTCCTTAGGCTTGAAACAATTAGGTGACGATCCATGGTCCGATATCAGCAGCCGTTATCCAGTCGGCAAACGCTTGACCGGTCATGTCACCAACATCACAGACTATGGCTGCTTCGTCGAAATCGAAGAAGGCATTGAAGGCTTAGTCCACGTTTCTGAAATGGATTGGACCAACAAAAATGTTAACCCCAATAAAGTGGTGCATTTAGGTCAAGAAGTGGAAGTCATCGTATTAGATATCGATGGCGATCGACGTCGTATTTCCTTAGGCTTGAAACAATGCACACCAAACCCATGGGAAGAGTTTGCAAATCACCATCAGAAAAATGACCGAATCAGCGGTAAAATTAAATCCATTACCGATTTCGGTATCTTCATTGGTCTCGATGGCGGCATTGATGGTTTGATTCACTTGTCTGATGTTTCTTGGAATGAAGCAGAAGCGCAAGAAGCGATCCGCAAATTCCAAAAAGGCGATGAACTCGAAACCATCATTCTCGCAATCGATGCAGAACGTGAACGCATTTCATTAGGTTTAAAACAATTAGCGGATGATCCAATCGCTCATTACTTAAATGAAAATGAAAAAGGCACCGTTGTTTCCGGTAAAGTCGTCGAAGTCGATGCGAAATTTGCCACAGTCGAATTAGCTGACAATGTTCGCGGCACCTTACGTGCTTCCGAAATTGCAGCTGAAAAAGTCGACGATGCTCGCACCCGTCTAAATGTAGGCGATATGATCGAAGCCAAAATCACCGGCACCGATCGTAAAACCCACATGATCACGCTTTCTATGAAAGCGAAAGACGATCAATCCACTGCAGCTCCCAAAAAAGCGAAAACCACAGCGAAGAAAAAAGACAAAACCGCTGATGCTCCGCTGAAAACGACTTTGGGTGATTTGATGAAGCAGCAGATGAATGGTGAGAATGAGAAATAAATCAGGCTGAAACCTGAGACTCCATCTAGCATCGTCATTGCGAGCCGCCCCATCAAAAAACATGACGGGGTAAATCTAAACGGCGAAGCAATCTCCAAAAGATTGCTTCGTCGTAAAAAGCACTCCTCGCAATGACGAGGCTGGGATCTCTGGGTAATTGGATTCGTTAGAGTGTTAAGCCTGAACTCTTTTTTATTGCTGCTTCATATACTTTTTCATAAGCTGATTGCAGTGTCTTAAATAGCGCTTCAACCTCTTTTGTATTTCTATCTTTGTTTTTATCAGGATGTATGGCTTGAGCAAGCTTGCGATAGGCTTTTCTTATTTCTCTAGGTTCGGCATTTTGTTCTATTCCTATGGCTTCATAAGGGTCTCCTTTTGCCTCATTAATCCCTTTTTTAGCTTCATCATAACTTACTGTATCCGAATATCGAGTTTTAACAGCCGATTTGCTTTTCTGTTCTGGAAGTTTAGATGGTTCTTTCATTTTTGGAAGGGGGCCAAATTCTTTTCCAAAAGTTAAGCTTAAACTTGCGCTATAAATCCAGGGATTAACTGTTGATGATTCACTTTCTAGTCTAATCATCCCCATCTTGCGAGCCCTAGCTTCTCGTTCAATTCGAGCATCTGAATATTCAAAGTTTGAAACACCAATATTAGGAAACGCTTTGGAAAATTGTTCTTTTAGCTTAGTAACCGTATCGTAAAGAAATTCACGGATCATGTATTGAGAAGTGTGCATGCTGAGCTTTCCATTCGCTTCAATATTTATACGCTGGCCATCAAATTCAATATGCAGTCCATAATTCATAACCATTCTAAAATCACATTCTTTTTCGATCCAATCTTGCAGCCAATCGTTTATTATCGCATTACGATGGAAAACAAGTTGTTGTGAAGGTGAGGGTTGGGATGTAATCGTTAACGCCCCCAAAAATTCAGCCGATTTTGCATCATCTTGCGCAGGTAACTGTTTGACGACAAGTTTATCTAAATAATTTTTTGTTATTAAGACTTTATATACGCCAAGACTGTTGGATATAAATGGGTGCAATTCTTTTCTGGCATCATCCGCATTCAGTACGGTTTTCAACAAGGTTTCTAACCTTTCCTCGGAGTCTGCAGAGGCCCAGATCCCTTGATTGTCTACCTCTAGAGGAATGTCTGTGATTCCAGCTTCTTGCATAGCCCACTGTAACTTTTGCTTGTCTTTTGCAAAGCGACCGTTCATGTGTTATTTCCTCTGTATATGCATTTAGAATAGCATATAAAAATTGAAAGAATCTGATAAGGGTATTGAGATAAATATAAAATTCAAGCGCTTATATCGTCTTCCGCAAGAAATTCATGAGTTATCTAATTTTTCCCAGCGTTGATAACAGTGCTCTAGGGCTTGTTCTAGCTCATGTAATTTGGCAAGTTTTTTAGTAACTGTTTCATGAGGCTGCTGGTAAAAATCGGGTTGGCTAATTGTGTGCTGCAATTCAGTAATTTCAGCATCGAGTTGTTCTATTTTTTTAGGCAGTTCTGCTAATTCTTTTTGTTCTTTGTAGCTCAGCTTCGTGCTGGATTTTTCGGTTTTTTTTATGGATTTTTCAATAGATGGAGTGGGTTGTGACTTTTCTTCGGTTTTTTGTCTTAACCAATCATGATATCCGCCAACATATTCCTGGATTTTTCCCTGTCCTTCAAAAATTAACGTGCTTGTCACTACGTTGTCTAAAAAAGCACGATCGTGACTGACTAACAATAAAGTGCCTTGATATTGACTGAGTAATTCTTCGAGTAATTCCAATGTTTCGATATCTAAATCATTGGTCGGTTCATCCATGACTAATAAATTAGAAGGTTGACTGAATAATTTCGCCAGCAATAAACGATTGCATTCACCGCCTGAAAGTGCTTTGACAGGAGTGCGCGCGCGGTGCGAGCTAAAGAGAAAATCGCCGAGATAGCTCATGATATGTCTTTTTTTACCGTTGATTTCTAGAAAATCGGTGCCTTGTACTACGTTTTCTGCAACGGTTTTTTCTAAATCCAGTGCTTGTCTAAGTTGATCGAAATACGCGATTTGTAATTTTGTTCCTAATGTAACGGTGCCATGCTCAGGTGGCATTTTTCCTAATAAAATATTCAGTAGTGTGCTTTTGCCCACACCATTGGGTCCAATCAAACCAATTCGATCCCCACGCATGACGCGTAAAGAAAAATTCTCAATAACAGGCTGATGATTAAAACTTTGCGAAATATTTTTCGCTTCAATAATTAATTGCCCGGATTTTTGTGCTTCATTTAAATTGAAACTCGCTTTGCCTTGAAGTTCTCGACGCTGACTGCGTTGCAAACGCATGGCTTCCAATGCGCGCACACGACCTTCGTTTCGAGTGCGGCGTGCTTTGATGCCTTGGCGGATCCAGACTTCTTCTTCTGCTAATTTTTTGTCGAAGAGGGCATTTTGTTTTTCTTCGGCGTGTAGCATTTCTTCTTTGCGTCGTAAAAAATTATCATAATCGCCAGGCCAAGAAGTTAATTGTCCGCGATCTAATTCTATAATTCGAGTCGCTAAACGTTTCAGCAATGCGCGATCATGCGTAATAAAAAGTAAACCGACATCCCATGAAACTAATTGGTCTTCAAGCCACTGGATTGCATCGATATCTAAATGGTTCGTTGGTTCATCCAGTAATAATAATTCAGGAGACCCCACGAGCGCTTTAGCAAGTGCAGCCCGACGTTGCCAACCACCCGATAAATCCGCAACCGGTCGATCGGCTTCCAGTGATAAACGATTTAAAATATTTTTTATATTTTGCTCAAATTCCCAGCCATTTTTTGCATCGATAGCATGTTGTAATCGTTCGAGCTCGTTCAAATCTTTTTCTGAATAGTCAGTCGCTAAGCGATGAGTGAGAACATGATAAGCCGCTAGTAACTTCCCCGTTTCTGCTAAACCACTCGCCACATATTCATAAACTGTCCCAGGCGTTTTTTGCGGCAATTCCTGCTCTAATCTCGCCAATCTCAAATTAGGCTTTCGAAATACCGACCCACTATCCGGCATAAAAGATCCGTCAATAATTTTAAGCAAAGAGGATTTCCCAGCCCCATTACGCCCAATCAAACAAACCCGTTCGCCTGAGGCAATTTGCAATTTTACTTTATCTAATAAAATATCTAAGCCATAGGCCAAGGAGACATTATCAAGGGTAATTAAGTTACTCACGCGTTATCCTATATGGAAATCGGGTGCTTAGTGTAGCAGAGGTTAAACCTTTTCGCCTGCCTGAAAGACGAGTACAATAGACCTCAAATTATCGGCAGGAGCGGAACGCGTGCGCATTATTAGTTATATTTTCATATTATTCATTATCTTATTGGGCATTACCTTTGCGATCTTGAATTCAGAACCCGTGGTGTTTAATTATTATGTGGGCCATCGCACCATGGCGCTATCGCTTTTATTGGCTTTAACATTTGGTGCGGGTTGGTTGACGGGGATATTGCTTGCCGCCTGGCCGATTATCAAGACCAAAATGCGTAATCATCAATTAAAAAAACGCCTGAAATTGGCAGAAAAAGAAGTCGAAAATTTACGTGCGATTCCCTTACAGGATAAACATTAACGATGGAAATCTTCTGGACTTTATTATTATTTGCGGGACTTATCAGTGCCTGGTATTTGGGTTTTTCTACCCGTCAGGAACGTGATGACGCGCAAAAAGTCAATTTGCCCAGGGATTATTTAGTCGGTTTAAATTTTTTATTAAACGAAGAACCCGATAAAGCCGTCGACATTTTTATCAAAATGTTGGAAGTCGATAGTAGCACTGTTGAAACCCATTTGGCCGTCGGCAAATTATTCCGCCGCCGTGGCGAAGTCGATCGCGCAATTCGAATTCATCAAAATTTAATTGCACGGCCACAGCTCGATAAAATTTATCGCGAGCAATCGCTTTTTGAATTAGGACAAGATTATCTAAGTGCCGGTGTATTGGATCGTGCTGAGCGGATTTTTTTAGAATTAGTTGAAATCAAAGAATTTTCAGCGAATGCACTGAAAGCCTTATTGGATATTTATAGCCAAGAAAAAGACTGGGAAAATGCGATAAAAATTGCAAAAAAATTCGCATCCGTCACCAAGCAAAATATGCAACATACCATCGCGCATTATTATTGCGAATTAGGCGAACAGGCTTTTAGTAAAGGGCAGGTTGATCAAGCGGCGCAATTTTTAAAAGAATCTTTAATCAATGACGATCAATGCGTACGCGCGAGTCTTTTAAGTGCGCGACTGGAAATGAGCCAAGGCGATTATAAATCCGCACTCAAAAATTTAAAGCGCATTAAAAATCAAAATCCCGATTTTCTTTCGGAATCCATCGATCCATTAGCCTCTTGTTATGAAGCCCTAAACGAAGAAGAAAAAATGGTCGAATATTTAATGAAATTATTGGATGAATATCCGCGTTTGCCTGTCGTGTTAATTCTTTCTGAGCGCATTCGGAAATGGAAGGGCGATAAAACGGCTGCGAATTTTGTGGCGGATTATGTCAGACGTTATCCATCGATACGAGGTTTACATTTATTTATTAATTTATATCTAACGAGTGCCGAAGGACGTGCGCGGGAAGATTTACTTATACTGCAAGGTTTAACCCGAAAATTATTGGCAGATAAACCGGATTATCAATGTGCATCTTGTGGTTTTTCAGGCAAATCGTTGCATTGGCAATGCCCAAGTTGTAAGCAGTGGAGCTCGATGAAGCCGGCGCATAGTTTAGAAGTCTAGTTTTTTCAATAAGTTATATCTAAATTCTTTTAATCTTCTGTTAAGCGTTCACGTATATAATTAAATAAACGATAGAAAAATTAACGAGGATAAGTTATGCAACGGCAAAAAGTGAGTTTTGAAGAATATATTACAAGGGTCACTCGCGATAAACTTAAAACGCGAAATGCAACCCCTGATGAGAAAAAAATCGCTGATCAAGATCTTCCATTGTCCTTACATGATATTCACGATATCGAAGGCAATTTTTTTGAAAATTTTGGGAAAAATTCAAACATAGCCTGTAACTTGGTCGATATAGATCTCAAAGAATATACTCTTCCAAGTAAGCCTGCTGAATATGAAGAATTTGAAAGAAAATTAAAATCAGATTTAAAAAAGAAACCAGATTGGAAGAATTATTGGAAAAAAATTGAGGATGCACATCAAGGAAATCAAGAGGAAATTGAAAAAATTGAACGAGTTAAGCAAAGAATTCTTGATGCTTATGTTTTTAAGATTTCGACTAATTTGTATGTCTTAGCATCTCTTGCCAAAACAATCACACCTGAGCAGCGGAAAATGATAAAACGAGATGCACGATCCACATCATCTGCAAATGCCGTAACAGCTACGTCCAAAAGTTCCAGCGCTGCGATCGTGCAATTGACCCATAATAAAGAATCAAAAGAAAATACTGCGGAAAAAAGATTGCGAAAATGGCTGCAGGAAAAGCTTCCCAAATACAATGAAAATCAAAAAGAAAGAGGGGTTTTCAGAATCCCCATTTTTGGGAAAAAAATAAGTCTAATGGGAAGAAAGCATGATAAACAAGTCGGAATTTTAGCAGTATTATTTAATCTTGATTTGCCACAAAAAAAATTAGTTAAAGCTAAAGATGTGGAAATTTATAAAGTATTTACACCGCGACAGAAAGTCGATAAAACTATAAAAATAGCATTGGCTCAATTGAAAAGATGGGGGGTTACTCATGAACTCATTGAAGCCGGTGAGAAACAAAAAATTAAAGCAAAAATTCGAGAAAATTTTGCGAAAGAAGGCCGTGTTCTCGGACGCATTATGATTGGTGTTCTTTATGCTATCTATAATGATGTTGAATTAGCCGAGAAAGCAAAATATCTCATGGAACTAGGTGCTGCCATACGTGAAATAATGCCGGAGCTCGAAAAAGAATACAAGGTTGAACAATTACCTTCAAATGTAAGAACTCCTTCAGATTGGTTACGGAATCGATTAATGAATGAATATAAAGGGAATGATAAAGAACAAATCGAGCAGACCCTGATACAACAAGTACAAGATATAGATGGCGCAGAATGGCCAAAGCAAGAACAATTGATTCTTGATAATGCTAAAGCAAGAAAATTAAAGGGTGAAATAAAGGACGAAGCAGATGATAAAGCATGCGGTGAGTTATTTGCGAAAAAAGAACGGCAAAAATTTATTGCTCATACTAAATTACTAGATGATTGTATTAAAGCAAAAGATAAACGCGATCCGCAGGATCAAATGTTTCTAGAAAAAACCTTATGCGATATTTATACTCATTATGGCCGATTTCTCGATATGAGAGGCTATACCCCTCTTAAAGAAGTACAAAGGCATGAAAGCGCGGAAATCGGTGCAGTCAACGAGTTCCCTGACGCTGGTGATTTGCGTACGACGTCTGAAGTGCAAAAAACAGCTAAAATTCAAGGGCTACTAAATAATTTGCTGTCTAGCGAAGAGCATGACGATGAGACCGAATCAACTTCAGAAACTCTAAAAGACAGTAAAGATAACCATTCACCTTAGCTGACACCGCTAGCATATCGAGGTAAAATGTACATCCTTAAAACAATCAATATACCGATGAGGATATATGCTGCGAGACGATGATGATAATAGAAAATCGTTTGAACAATATATAAATGCTGTCGTACGGCATAAATTCCCAAATATTCAAATTGATGATATCGATATTCCCTTAAAACTGGCTGATTTGGAAGAAGTTGAACCTTTCATCGAAGGAAACTTCTTTTCCTATGGTCCATCAGGCTGTGGTGGTGCTGCTGGGGTTGAATGCGAACTTATCCCCCAGCGAGTCGCAGAAGCTTGTCCACTGACAGAAAAAGATTTGTTTGATCTTCAAAAAAAATGGCTAAAACAACTCGCCGAAAAAGAGGAGTGGATAGCTTACTGGGACAAAATTCAAAAAGCCCAACTTGAAAAATTACAACAAAGAAATCTTCCTTCTGAAGAATTTTTGGCCGAAAATGAAAAAATCAATCAGAAGCTAGCAATCGTCCGAGAAAAAATTCAATTTGCTTATGTATTTAGACTCTTGAGCGAAATCACTACTAATTTTCGTCAAACGCCAGAATATAAAAATAGAAAAAAAGAATATGATGTTTTATACAATACTCATGCGACTTTAAAAAGAAAAAAAACAATTCATCGTACTGTTCGGCTATCTACTATGGTTGTCAAAGAACAACTGGAGAATAAAAATAAAGATCAAGATGAAGCAAAAAAACCAAAAAAACAATTAAAAGAAAAAAAACAAAAAAAATCAAACGAATATCTGGGCAAAAAATTAAATGCTTTAATGTATGAATTGGTTCCAAAATATAATCAAGACCAAACCGGCGGAATAACCGGGAAGCGCAAACATGATGTGGGGATTGGTAAATTGGCAATTATGTTCGATGTATCGCCAAAGCTCGTTCCTCAGAGACAGGAAATAGCCGAAGCCGATCTGGCGCAATTTCCAAAAACACTTGTGGAGAAAGTTGCTTTTATTGAAAATGAATTGTTAAAAATTTTTAATGATTGGAAAATTGATTTAGATCAAGATTCATCTGTAATAGACAATATAATTTCTCAAAAGTTTCATGAAAAAAATGGGTATGGTCTTAAGTATACCTATGCGCGTCTTCTCATTGCGGCATTGCATGCAATATATGATGATCCTGATTTGCGAGAGTTGTCTGCAAGTCCTGAATACCTAGAAGAGCATATTGATAAAGCAATTTTTCACCCAAATATTAGAAAATACCAAACCATCAAAACGCCTTCAGACTGGCTAAGGCATAGGCTTACTGTGGAATATACCGGAAGTTGTGCTGATGAATTGCAACGTTCAATATTCACGCTCGAAAAAGAAATTATGGATCAACCCGATGATAAGTTGTTTAAGAATGGCATGGAAAGAGAATGTGAAAAATTTTTAGCTTATACAAAAGCCCTAAATACATTTGCAAAAGGTTTTTCAAAATGTCTGCTTGAAAAAGACAGAGATTTTATTGAAAAAACGTTTTTGGATATTCATCAAAATTATCCGGATCTTGTTCCTATTCCGATGTGGGATAGCTACCGATTAGCAGATTATTCTCATATATCGACCATGAATTTATTTCCCCCTGTGTTAAAATTTCCGGTTGATACCCATGTTTCACCGATGCAGAGATTTAATTTACAATGACAAAAAAGATTATCTCAATCGCCCCTATGATGGACTGCACCGATCGGCACGATCGGTATTTTTTGCGGCTGATATCGCCGCATGTTTTGCTTTATACCGAAATGATTACGGCGAATGCGTTAATTTATGGCGATACCAAACGTTTTTTAGAATTTCATGGTGCGGAACATCCGTTGGCATTGCAACTGGGTGGGAGTGAGCCTGATAAATTAGCACAATGCGCAAAAATGGCAGAGGAATCCGGATTTGATGAAGTGAATCTTAATGTAGGTTGTCCTAGTGATAGGGTGAAGTCGGGGCAATTTGGTGCGTGTTTGATGTTGCAACCTGATCTGGTTGCAGATTGTATCACTGCTATGACGCAAGCTGTAAAAATTCCAGTGACGATCAAAACGCGAATTGGCGTTGATGAACAGGATTCCTATGAAGCTTTACATAAATTTATTGAAATAAATCGAGCGGCAGGCTGCAAAACTTTTATTGTTCATGCCCGCAAGGCTTGGTTAAATGGGTTAAGCCCAAAAGAAAATCGCGAAATCCCGCCGCTTCGTTATGAAATTGTCTATCAACTCAAACAAGATTTTCCAGAACTGACTATTATTTTGAATGGCGGGATAAAAACCATCGCAGATATTGATACCCATCTTTCAAAAGTCGATGGGGTCATGATTGGGCGCGAGGCTTATGCAAATCCCTATTTTCTGGCTGAAATTGAAGAAAAATATTACCCTGCAGAAGCCAATAGCCAAACCCGCCACCAAGTCATTGAAAAATTAGTACCTTATATCCAGGATCAATTGCAAAAAAATATCAAATTATCCAGTATGACACGTCATATTCTGGGTTTGTTCCAAAGTCAAAAAGGGGCGAGGTTGTGGCGCCGTTATTTAAGCGAAAATGCCCATCGCGAAGGGGCGGGAATTCAGGTATTATTTGCGGCATTGGAACAATTAGGCTGATAAGTTTAATCCGTCATTGCGAGCTCGTGTTTTTTACGAGCGAAGCAATCTCCAGAAGATTGCTTCGTCACAAAAAGCGTTCCTCGCAATGACAGAAATATAGTAAGGAGCTGCAATGCACAATTATCTCTACGAAATCGCAAATCCAGTCGGTATTCTCGGCGTCGTCTTGATTTTAATTGCCTATGGCTACTTAAGCGTAGACCGCTGGCCTGCCAAAAGTTTTCGTTATCAATTTTTAAATTTTTTAGGCGCGTGGTTGATTTTATTTTCGCTGTTTTTTCATTGGAACCTAGCCTCTGTCATCATCGAGATAGCATGGATTATCATTAGTATCATTGGAATTTATCGCATCTGCGCAAAAACATGAATGCCTATGAAATCACACTCCCAATCTTCACGCAAAAGACCACGTGATGAATCTCAAAATAACGGCGATACCGAATCCAAAAAATCACAAAAATCGCGCTTTTTCCAGGACGCGAAAGTTCAAACATTAGATAATAAAACCAATTGGGTGCAATTAAAATCTACGGATCGCATTCTTTCCGCGCCAGATGAAACGGTACAATATACTAAAGGTCGCGAAAATATCTTAGTTGATATGGGTTCTGAACAGTTAGCAGCGCATTTTAAAAAATTTCAAGAGCGTCTCACCATAGAGACTGCTGGCACGCAACCCTTGTCTGAAGAGCAACCTTCATCCGAAAAAAAATCTGAAGCGATCGATCTCGAAAAGCTTGCTTCGTTAACTCGATTTGTTGGTGAAGCATTAGATCAAAACAAATTTGACGAAGCCAAGAAAAAACCCAGCGAGACTTATCCCTTGGAACAATTTCTAGATGAAAAAGCCGGCGTTTGTCGTCATCAGGTTCTCTTTTTATCTTATTTACTAACAAAATTAATTCAAAACAAAGAAATGCCAGATGGAGCTGTATATGTTTTTCGTTTTAGATTTACGAAAGAAGATGAAACCAACCGCCACGCAGTTGTGATTTACGAAACGGGCGGAAAACGGTATCTGCTAGATAGTATGGGCAAACCTCATGGTTTAGTGCTTGATATTACCTCCAACAAAGCCGCACTCTCAGGTTTTCCAAACGGCGATCAAATTTTCAAAGAAATTCATGAAACGCTTAATGGTATCCAACATCACTCTGCACCTTCCCCCGAAACACCCAGTACGACCAAGCAGAATACATTAAGATAATCGGCAACAAAAATAACGTACCGACAATCAAAAACGCTTGTGTTTCAGGTGCCGATGCGGCTTCCCACAACGTAAAATGATGCGGCACAATCATGGGAAAGAGACTGATGGCAATACCTAGATAGGACATCAAAAATAAACCAATCGCCCAGATAAAAGGGGCGACTTCCGATTGATTATTCAAAGATCGCCATTCAAAAAATGCTAGCAACAGCGTAATGATAGGTACGGGTGTTAAATAAAAAATATTCGGCAACGAAAACCAGCGGCGTGCAATGTCATGATCCATAAGCGGTGTCCACAGTGACACAATGCCGACTGCAATCACAACACCGATAAAACAAATCCGACCTTGTTGGCGCGATCTTTTTTGCAATTCACCTTCGGTTTTTAAAATTAACCAACCCGCGCCTAAAAGACCATAACCAAATACCAGCGCAAGACCTGTGAAGAGTGAAAAAGGCGTAAAACAATCAAACGAAGAACCGATAAATTTTCGTCCGGCTACATTGAACCCTTGAATAAAAGCACCCAGCACGATGCCTTGCGCAAAGGTCGCAACACCCGATCCAATACTGAATGCACGATCCCAAACGGTGACGTGCGGCGCATCTCGAAAATGAAATTCAAAAGCCACTCCCCGAAAAATAAGCGCAAGCAACATAATGAGAATAGGAAAGTAGACAGCCGGAATAATAATCGCAAACGCTAACGGAAACGCCGCAAAGAGCCCAACACTCCCTAAAATCAACCAGGTTTCATTACCATCCCAAACCGGCGAAATCGAATTCATGATCAGAGACCGGCTAGCCCGATCTGGCGCAAACCCATAAAGTATCCCGACCCCAAGATCAAAACCATCCAACAGCACATAAAAAAACACGGCTGCACCCAGAATCAACGTCCATAATGGAACAAAATCAATGACCATGAGGATTGTACTCCGGTGGTGTAATAACAGGGGCGCGTGGTTGGCCGCCTTCAATGGGTTCTCTTTTTGCAGCTTCAAGAGGGCCTTTTCGGACCACGCGTGCCATTAAAATGATGCCAACAGGAAAAATAATGATATAAACCAGCATATAACCGATCAGTGACAAGATAACATCGAACCCCGTGAGCGAGGGGCTCACTGAATTGGCGGTCCGCAATAAGCCATAAACGGTCCAGGGTTGGCGCCCAACTTCCGTCGTGACCCAACCGGCAATGACGGTGATAAAACCGATAGGCGCAAACCATTGGCATAAGCGCAAAAACCAATGCGCTTCAAAAAGTCGATGACGTAAGCGCAACCACCAACTTAACATAATGACGCCCAACATCAGAAAGCCTAATCCAACCATAATACGGAAGGAAAAAAATGGAATCGCAACCGGTGCGCGTTGATCGGCTGGAAATTGTTTCAGTCCAGGCACTTCGCCATTCAGATCATGGGTAAGAATAATGCTACCTAAAAGGGGTACTTCGATCACGTCGTGATTGGTTTCATCTTTTTGATCGGGAATCGCAAAAAGAGTGAGCGGTGCGCGTCTTTCCGGTGACCAGTGGGCTTCAATTGCCGCGAGTTTTGCGGGTTGATATTTAAAAGTATTTAATCCATGCATATCACCCAGAACAATTTGCAGGGGGACTAAAACACTCAAGAGCCAGAATGTCATTGAAAACATGACGCGGCCTTCTTCGGTGAATTTTTTTTGTCGAATAAGATAAGCGCCGACTGCGATTACCACAAATCCTGTAGTAATATAAAATCCCGTCACATTATGAGAGAATCGATACGGAAAAGAAGGGTTAAAAATAATGGCGAGCCAATCGGTTGGAAAAAATCGCCCATCCACCATTTTGAAACCGGCGGGCGTTTGCATCCAGCTATTGGCAGATAAAATCCAAAAAGTCGAAAGCAAGGTGCCCAAAGCGACCATCAATGCTGCAACAAAATGCGCCCAGCGTGGGACCAGATGGCGGCCGAAAAGCAGCACACCCAGGAATGACGCTTCCAGAAAAAATGCCGTGAGTCCTTCATAACCTAAAAGCGGCGATAAAATATTCGCCGTCGCATCGGCATAACGACTCCAGTTGGTGCCAAATTGAAAGGGCATCACAATGCCAGAAACAACGCCCATCCCAAATGAAATGGCAAAAATTTTGGTCCAGAAAACGGAGATGCGGAAATAGATTTCTTTTTTGGTAACAAAGTGCATGCCTTCCAGCACCGCAATATAAGATGCCAGACCGACTGTGAACGCCGGCAACAAAATATGAAAAGCCACCACCCAAGCAAACTGTAACCGTGATAAGACCAGTGGATCGAGATGCATAACTTTTCCTTCTGCCATTGCGACGAAGAGATGCAGGAATTATAGAATATTTGTTGGATTTTGTGAATTGTTGTTTAGTAGAAAAAATTTGCTCGTCATTGCGAGCCGTCGTAGACGGCGAAGCAATCTTTTAGAGATTGCTTCGTCGCAAAAAATGCTCCTCGCAATGACAGCGGGTTTGGGACTATTCCCAACTGAGTGTGCCACCCGTTTGATATTCAATCACCCGAGTCTCAAAGAAATTTTTCTCTTTCTTTAAATCCATCATTTCACTCATCCAAGGGAAAGGATTCGTCGCGCCCGGATATTCTTGGGCCAAACCAATTTGCACACATCGTCGGTTCGCAATGAATTGCAGATATTCTTTAAACATTTCAGCATTCATGCCCAAAATGCCGCGCGGCATGGTATCAACCGCATAAGAATATTCCAGATCCACGCCCTGACGAATCATATCGCGCACTTCGGCTTTGAAAGAATCCGTCCACAAATGTGGATTTTCAATTTTGATTTGATTAATCACATCAATCCCAAAATTAAGATGCATGGATTCATCACGCAAAATATATTGAAATTGTTCGGACGTGCCGGTCATTTTATTACGGCGTCCCATGGACAATACTTGCGTGAAACCCACATAGAAAAAGATACCTTCAAAAATCACGTAAAACGCAATCAAATCGCGTAATAATCGTTGATCGGCTTCGGGTGTCCCTGTATGAAAATGTGGATCGCCCAAACTTTGGGTGAAGGGCAGGGACCACGCAGCTTTGCGCGCGACACCCGGCACTTCGCGATACATGTTAAACACTTCGGCTTCATCCATGCCTAAACTTTCAATCACGTGTTGGTAAGCATGTGTGTGCAAGGCTTCTTCGAAGGCTTGACGCAATAAATATTGGCGGCACTCTGGATTAGTAATATGACGATAAACCGCCAACACTAAATTATTGGCAACCAACGAATCCGCTGTTGAAAAAAATCCGAGATTACGTTTGATAATCATGCGTTCATCTTCAGTCAGACCATTTGGGTCTTTCCAAAGTGCGATATCCGCCGCCATATTAATTTCGTTTGGCATCCAGTGATTGGCGCAAGCGTCTAAATATTTTTGCCAAGCCCATTTGTATTTAAAAGGCACGAGCTGGTTTAAATCGGCGCGGCAGTTGATGATGCGTTTATCATCGACGTGGATACGCGCGGCACCCATTTCGAGGGATTCGAGGCCGGTCGCGCCGCCGTGGGTTTCGTTGCTTTGTACTGTGGACATTAGTTTGTTCCTTGTTATTTGATCTTTGTCTTATATTGCGCGTCATTGCGAGGGCTGTTTTTTAGGCCGAAGCAATCTTTAAAAAGATTGCTTCGCACGTAAAAAGCACGTGCTCGCAATGACGGTCGAGTTTACTGGCAAGCCTCACATGTTGGGTCTGTAATCAAACATGCCTTAGGTTCAGATCCCGACTGCACCGCATTCAACGCGCTGTCATGAATCGTCGATTTTTCAGCGTTGGTCGCACCCATACTGCGTAAATAATAGGTAGTCTTTAATCCGCGTATCCACGCATGACGATAAAGATTATCCAATTTACGGCCCGAGGGTTCTGCCATGTATAAATTCAGCGATTGGGCTTGATCAATCCATTTTTGTCGGCGTGAGCCAGCTTCCACTAACCAAACGGGATCGATTTCAAACGCTGTCGCGTAGCGTTTTTTAATTTCATCCGGAATCCGGCTGATTTTAGTGACGCTGCCATTGAAATATTTCAAATCATTGACCATGACATCGTCCCAGAGTCCTAATTTTTTAAGATCATTCACAAGATAAGGATTAATCACGGTAAATTCACCAGACAAATTCGACTTCACAAATAAATTTTGATAAGTCGGCTCAATCGATTGTGACACGCCGCAAATATTTGCGATCGTTGCCGTCGGTGCAATCGCTAACACATTGGAATTGCGCATCCCCACTTTTTTCACGCGTTTACGCAACGTATCCCAATCCAATGTTTGCTTGCGATCTTGACTTAAATACTGACCGCGCGATTTTTGCAATAATTCAACGGAATCAATCGGCAGAATGCCTTGGCTCCATAATGAGCCTTCGTAAGAAGAATATTTGCCGCGTTCTTCTGCAAGCAGAGCAGAGGCTTCAATCGCATAATAGCTGATTAGTTCCATCGAGCGATCTGCAAAATCCACCGCTTCTTGTGAAGCATAAGGAATCCCGAGTTGATAAAGCGCATCTTGAAACGCCATGATGCCCATTCCAATCGGTCGATGTTTGAAATTGGAATTGCGCGCTTGTGGCACGGAATAATAATTAATATCAATTACGTTATCCAACATGCGAATCGCGGTATGAATGGTTTTGCGTAATTTTTCCTGATTCAACCCTTTGTCCGTCATGTGCATTGTTAAATTAATGCTACCAAGATTGCAAACAGCAATTTCATCTTGCGAAGTATTTAAAGTAATTTCAGTGCATAAATTAGAACTGTGTACGACGCCAATGTGTTGTTGCGGTGAACGCAAATTGCAAACGTCTTTAAAGGTCACCCAAGGATGGCCCGTTTCAAATAACATGCCGAGCATTTTTCGCCACAAGGTGACTGCAGGCAATTTTTTGAAATTACGGATTTTGCCTTTTGAGGCTTTTTCTTCGTATTCCGTGTATTTTGCTTCAAACGCATCGCCATATAAATCATGTAATTCAGGCACTTCATCGGGGGAGAAAAGAGTCCAGTCTTTTTCTTCCGCAACGCGTTTCATGAATAAATCAGGAATCCAGTTGGCTGTATTCATGTCGTGCGTACGACGGCGTTCGTCGCCGGTGTTTTTACGCAGTTCCAAAAATTCTTCGATGTCTTTGTGCCAGGTTTCAAGATAAGCACACACAGCGCCTTTGCGTTTGCCGCCTTGATTAACTGCAACGGCCGTCGCATTCGCTACACTTAAAAAGGGCACAACACCCAATGATTTACCATTGGTGCCTTTGATTCGTGCGCCTAGCGCCCGCACCGAAGTCCAATCGTTTCCTAAACCACCGGCATATTTTGACAGGAGAGCATTGTCCTTAATGGCAGCAAAAATTCCATCTAAATCATCAGGGACAGTGGTGAGATAACAACTGGATAATTGCGGACGCAAAGTGCCCGAGTTAAAAAGCGTTGGGGTCGAGCTCATGAAATCAAATGAGGATAATAAATTATAAAATTCAATGGCGCGGGCTTCGCGGTCTTTTTCATTTAAAGCTAAACCCATCGCAACGCGCATGAAAAAGGCTTGTGGCAATTCAAAACGGATGCCATGGCTGTGAATAAAATAGCGATCGTACAAGGTTTGCAAACCTAAATAAGTAAATTGCAAATCGCGTTCGGGTTTGATGGCAGCGGCCATTTTTCGCAAATCAAATTTTTTCAATTCAGGATCAAGTAATTCAACTTCGATACCGCGAGCGATGTAGTGGGTTAAATAAGTTTCGTAAAGCGATTTCATTTCTTCAAAGGTTGCTTTGTCTTGGATCCCTAAAAAGCTTAATGCTTCGCTGCGTAAATCATCTAATAATAAACGCGCGGCGACATAGCTGTAGTTCGGTTCTTTTTCGATTAAGACGCGGGCGGACATGATGAGGGCTTTGCTGACTTCTTTGACCGGCACTTTGTCGAATAAGTTGCGTTGGGTGTCTTCGATAATATTTTTGGCGGACACATCGGTCAATCCCATGCAGGCGCTGTCAACGAGGGTTGTTAAACGCTTGAGATCCAGCGGGACGACCTTGCCGTCGTTTAAGGTCACTGTTAATTGAGTGGTCGCCGGAGTGTCAGTTTGTTGTTCGCGGATTTTGCGGCGTTCTTCGCGATAGAGGACATAAGCACGGGCCGTTTTGTGTTCGCCGGCGCGCATCAGGCAAAGTTCAACTTGGTCCTGAATGTCTTCGATATGGATCGTGCCGCCGCTTGGCATGCGTCGGAAAAATACTTCAGAAATTTTTTGTACCAGATTGCGGACAATTTCATTAATGCGCGGTGAGCCGGCGGCCGTGTCGCCTTCAACGGCTAAAAAGGCCTTGGTCATGGCGATGCTGATTTTATTGCCATCAAAAGGGGTGAGTGTGCCATTGCGACGTATCACTTTGATTACGCCAGGTGTGGTATTGTCGTGAGCGGTCGTTTTATTCGGGCGTGATAAGACTTCAGTTTCCATAGCTCCTCCAGAGCGTCATTAAAATTTTTTAACATCCACAGAGGGTGGTTTTTAAGCACTGATGTACAGGCTATAACCACAATATATTGATGTTTTCCTCCGCGCAAATACAAGATAGTGTATATTTGCGCGGGATGCAATAGGATAAAATGTGTGGGAGCTGTGGATAAGTTGTGGGAATGGTGTGGAACTTGGGGTTATTCTCCTCGGGAACCGCACCAACGCTTCCAACAGGATTTTTCAGCTTTGGTTTCAGCCACTGTGGGTTGGGATGTGGGCGTCGCTTCTGGTTTTCTAGCAAACAAAGTTCGTGGAAGACCTTCTTTCAAAAGTTTTTTATCTCTCAATACGCTATGCATAGTTTGAATAGCTTTATCTACTTCTTGTTTATTCGCAGGACGTTTTTGGCCCACAATAGCATCTCTTATTTTAGCAAAATCGCCTGCTTTCATTAATTCATCATATTTTTTAAGGGCTGCTTCATACTCTTTTTGCTGTTTAGCTTTTCGTTTTAATTTTCTTTTTAAATTGTGTCGTTGTTTACTATTTAATTTATTTTTATCTTCCGTCGTTGCAAGATTGACACAGGACCTAAAATTAATTGCAAAGGAAGTGGCAGCACAAGCGGTAGGGAAAACATAGCCAGCACCTGATTTGGTTGTTGGATAGGGAATGACAGGAGCGGGATTCGTCCCATTGGCTACTTTGACTGCGGGTGTAAATAAACTTAATGAAGCAAAAATATTTTCAAAAATATACCAACCAGTTTTGAAGGGTCTTGCAACCCAACTGTCTTTTAATTTTTGAGCGAATTCAAGAGAAGCATCGGCTGCTAATAATCCAGTGGCGCTTCCAAAAAAAGCACCGAACATGACTCTGAATATATCGTAAAATATTCCGGCGGTGTTATCAGGTCCCTCAGGAAGAAGGGCGGCTAGTTTTTCGGTATAAAGCAAAAGACCCGCGGTAGTACAAATTCCAACATACAAAGATTTGAAAAAGAGAGATGCCGAGCATTTTATTTTTTTATCTTGAAAGATGGTGGGTAACTCTTCAATGACACCTGGAAGCACTTCTTTTTTTAATGTTTCATCGTCAGGGATTTTAAATTCTTTTCCGCCATCTTTGAATTGTGCAGCAAGTATTTTTACAACTTCCGCTAAAGCATCAATATGCTGTTGCATTTCTGCATCTGGCTGTTCGGAAGCAGATTTTTTAGCCATTTTATCTGGATTTATGTCGTCCGCCGCCATGTTTTTTGCGGCTTCTGCACAATGTTTTTCAATTAATGCGATAAAATTCTTAAATATAATTTGATTGGGTGTGTGTAGCCAATCCCACTCATCTAATTTTTTACGACTGGCGACATAGCGGGTTGCGAAATTCATTAATGATGAAGAAAATACAGTCAGAATAGTAATAGGAATTAATATTCTCGGATCTTTTACCGAATCAAATGTGCCTTTCGCAATAAGACCAATACCTGTAGCGGATCCCAACGAAGGAAATAGGCTGACAATATAAGCTGTCGTTTTTCTATTGCATTCCATCCGGCCATTTTTGATATCTTTGCAAAACTGTAGAAAACTTTCTAATTTGTTCGCAAGGTCAGGTAAGGAATCGAGGGTTTGTCGAACGTTTACATTAAGAGAAAAAACACATGCGGGACTTGCGAAAGCCCAGGCATAAGGAGTAAGTGCTTCACGGCCTTCTTCTAAAATGTCTCCTAATGTTTTCACTGGATCGCCGGTCATCAAGCTCCATAACACAATCGCACCAAAAAATGTGTTAGTTGCAGGAACCGATGATGGGATACAAGATGCAAGAAATTTGCCAAATGATACTAGGTATTCGCAGCAGCATTTTTTTGAACATTTACATTTGGCGCAGCATCCTTTGGATTCCTCTTTATTAATTTTGGCTTCTGTGAATGTTCTTGGTAAACCTGAAGAGGAGGATTGTCCTTCAAACAAATGGGTGCGTTCATTGGGTTCTTTTACTGCTTCCTGAGGATTTATTGCTGTGCTTGGTTCTTCATCTTCATTAGAAAGGGTACCGTATCCGTTAATTTGGGTTTGTTGTTGCCGCATTGCTTCACTGGTTCGGCCTTCAGGGGATGGAAGATTTGCAGCGGGCGAGCGTTGTGAAGGTAAAGCCATTGCTGGTGGTAGATTGAAGGCTCCTAATCCTGAGCCCGTATCGTGAATTGTGACACGATGTTCTTTAAGATCGCTAGTATTGCGCGGTTCTTGTTTTGGACTTTGGTGTGGGGAAGCGGAAATGATTACATTGCCTTCGGCATCCAGGCGTACTTCGGTGCCAGGTTTTCCTTTTATTAGCGTGCCATCGGGGCGAGTAACAGTAAACAGGCTTTCACTGCCGACAGGATGAAGGGGTGTTTGGCCTTCTCCTATGGGGAGTTTCCAATTAAATCCAGTCGCAGGAATATTGGGTCTCTGGGAAACCGGGATATTTAGTGAGCGCAGAGCAGGTTCAACTTTGGGGCCTGGATCGCTTGATTCACCGGGTTCTTTTTCTGTGGCTGTTGCATTGCCTCCTGCGGCCGTTGCAGTGGCATCGGAAGAGATCGATGTAGTGCTTGCGATTGCATGGCCTGGTTGGCTACCGCTATCGTTTGGTGCGGTTTGGCCTACCGCAGGTTTCGGACTGGCGGGCGCTTTGTGATCTTGCGCTTTGGGCGAGGTTTTTGGGCTTGGGGTTTTTCTGCCTTCTTGTCCCGCATTGGCTAAAAGCTGATAAGGGTTAGCACTAGTAAAAATTGGTCTACGTTGATCTGCCATGCAGTCAAAACTCCTGATTTTTGTTATGCCCAAGAATAGAAAATGGGTACGGTAAAAATTTTAAGCAAATTTTAGAACTGAAAGCTTAAGGAAATCTTAAGAAAATTTTTTACAGCCCTGAAAAAATAGAATTTTTTTATTGACATTCAGGAAGAAAATTGATCGCTTTGCCCTGAATCATTTTTCAGGCAAAATAAGCCCCTAGATTCATAGACGTAGGAGTGATAATGGATAACAAAGAAAAAGGGCAGGAACTCAAGACGATTTTGCCGCGGGGTATTTATCTTTTACCGAATGCTTTAACTACGGCTGCCTTGTTTGCGGCTTTTTATTCGGTCGTGGCGGCCATGAAAGGGTTTTTTGATGTGGCGGCGATTGCGATTTTTGTCGCGATGATTGCAGATACCCTCGATGGGCGGGTGGCGCGGATGACCAATACCCAGACGGCGTTTGGGGCGCAATATGATAGTTTGTCGGATATGGTGGCTTTTGGGGTGGCGCCGGCGTTGGTGATTTATAGCTGGTCTTTGGTGCATTTGGGGAAGATTGGGTGGTTGGCGGCATTCTTATATACGGCTTCGACTGCTTTGAGATTGGCTCGGTTTAATACCCAGGCGCATGATGACGATAAGCGTTATTTTCAGGGGTTGCCTTGTCCGGCTGCGGCAGGGGTGGTCGCTAGTTTGGTTTGGTTAGGATCGGAATATGATATAGAAGGATTTTTTGTAGCGGTGCCGGTTGGGGTTTTGGTTGTGCTGTTGGCGGCGCTAATGGTTAGTACGATCCGGTATCATAGTTTTAAGCAAGTCGATTTTAAAGGCAAAGTGCCGTTTATTATGGCGGTTTTGTTGGTTTTTGTCATTGCGATGATTGCGACTGATCCGCCGCATATGTTGTTTGCTGTGTTATTTCTTTATGCGTTTTCGGGGCCTTTTTTGACGTTGTGGCAGAAAAAGAAAATTAGAAAAAATAAAAAAGCCTTGAAAAAATAGTTTTGCTTACAGCATCGCATTTGTAACAGTATCCTGTGGCGCAATTCGTTCGTCTTTTTGGATATCAAGTATGGAACCACCCGAATGATCAAATAATCTCGGACAATATTGTGACGAGACAAGTCTTGCATGAGGCAAGAAAACAGTGGTGTAAACGTTTGGAAAATTATCGAGAATGAGGTCTGTCAATTCTTCTTGGTCTGTGTGATTTCTTAATAGCAGAGCTGTTTCATCATCCACAATAAGATCTTTTTCTGCTCCCAACATCTGGAGGACGATTTTTAATCGTCCCTGTGTGGATGAGGGTGCGAAACCCGATAATGGAGTAGAAAAAATTTGATTTAATAAGGTACCGGGACATAGCGTTTGAAGTAATGCGCGATGCCTGAGTGCATTATCTGAAATATGAGATATCATTTGCAATAATACATCTTTTACTTGTTGTCCAAGCCATTGTGTTTCAGGTTTCCCGCTGGTAGTTTCTTTAAACCAGTTAGTGGTTTGTGGTCTTTTAACTGCATCAAATAAATCTCGATGAGTCAGCATTTCCAGAACATATTTTGCTAAAAAACTCATTTGCAGCAGCTTATCGCCTGCTCCAAATATTTCAACAATTTTACAATGCCAAATAAAACTCACTAAAAAATCCAGTTTGCGATCGCCTTGATGGAACTTAACTATTGTTTGAAGACAGTTAACATAAGAACTCGATTCATTTGAAAGGTCAGGCCATTTCGCTTCGAGTTCTCCTGTTTGAATTGCTCGAAGAAAGGCAACATGTTCGAATCGTTTATTTTTTCCTAAATCGTGATGGCTTTGGGCCAACTGAGAATATTTTTGAGATAATTGCTGATATTCATCTTGTTCGGCGACATTGGTCGTATTAGCTTTCCAGTTTTTATAAAAAATGCCGAAGGTAGTATAAATAGACCAAGTCAATTGGGGGTCATTGCAAAGCAAAGTGCCGCTTCGAAATCTTCTTTGGCCAAAGTCCATTGTTTAAGTGAAGCATATGCAATACCGCGATGAAAAGTCGCTCGAAGTAAGTCTTCATTTTTTTCGATAGAATGGGTATAGCAGTCTATCGCTTTTTGGTATTCTTTTTTAACGTAATGTTGTTCGCCCTGTTGATAATGACTTTGCATAATTTAAAAAACTCTTAAATAAAATGACCCAAAGTAATAGGGTTAACTAACATTCGGGAATATTCGCAGCCAATCCACCCAGCGAAGTTTCTTTGTAAATCGTCATCATGTCTTTCCCCGTTTGTTTCATGGTGGCAATGACTTTATCCAATGAAACATGATGCTCTCCATCACCTAATAATGCTAAACGTGCAGCATTTAATGCTTTAACGGCACCCATGGCATTGCGTTCTATACAGGGAATTTGCACGAGACCATTGATCGGATCGCAAGTCATGCCGAGATGATGTTCCATCGCGATTTCTGCGGCGTTTTCGATTTGATAAATGCTGCCGCCTAAGAGTTCGGTGATCGCGCCTGCCGCCATTGAACAAGCGGCGCCGACTTCCCCTTGGCAACCAACTTCTGCGCCGGAAATCGAGGCATTTTTTTTATATAAAATGGCGATTGCGCCTGCCGTTAATAAGTAGGGGATGGCGTCTTCTCGTTTGGTATTGGGATAAAAATCCAGAAAATAACGTAGCAAAGCAGGTACAACACCTGCCGCGCCATTGGTGGGTGCCGTTACTACACGGCTACCTGCAGCATTTTCTTCATTCACAGCGATGGCGTAGAGATTTAACCAGGCCATACTATCCGTTAATTCATAAGACCCCGGTCGTCCTTTTTGATTTAATTTTTTAAATAATTCGGGCGCGCGGCGTTTTACATTCAAGCCACCGGGTAAAATTCCCGATGTTTTACAGCCTTTTTCAATGCAGGCGCACATGACGTCGGCGATTTTTAATAATTTTTCTTTGACTTCTTTTTCCGGACGTAAAACGCTTTCATTTGCGAGCATTAATTCCGCGATGGATAATTTATTTTTTTCACAGAGATCTAATAATTCTTTAGTGGTAGAAAAAGGATAGGGGAGCGGTTTTTCATTAGCGGTTGGTTTTTGATTTTCTTCTTTAATAAAACCACCGCCAATCGAATAAAAAATGCGGGAGCTGATGGGATTATTATTTTTATCAAAGGCAGTAAAGCGCATGCCATTCGTATGTTCTGGCAATAAATCCTTAAAATTAAAGATAAAATCATCGTTAAAATGAAAAGAAATGTCTTTCTTTCCGTGTAAATTAATTTTGTTTTGAAGAATTATTTCAGAGGCGCGGCGACCGATGGTATCTGGGTCGACGGAATCAGGTAGTTCGCCTTCGAGTCCGACCAAAATCGCGTGATCGGTACCATGGCCCTTGCCGGTAAAAGCGAGCGAACCGAAGATTTCGACCTGAATTCGGCTGGTTTTCGTAAAATCGAGAGAGGCGGTAAAGTGCTCGGCCGCTTTCATGGGGCCGACCGTATGGGAGCTTGATGGCCCTATGCCTATGGAAAATAGATCAAAAACACTGATTGTCATCGTAAATTTTTCTCGTTTTTGTGTAAAATTTGGGTAGAAAATGGTATCATACCCTATCCAAAAATGACAAAGAAAAAACCCCCATGTCTGAAACAGTAAAAGTTTATAATCGCCGCCTTATCGTCACACTCTTTTTGGCGTTTTCATCGGGATTGCCGTTGGCCTTAACGGGTTCGACTTTGCAAGCCTGGTATACCGAATCGGGCGTTAACCTGATGACGATTGGTATCTTGAGTCTTGCCGGTTTGCCTTATATCTGGAAATTTCTGTGGTCGCCTTTGATGGACCGGTTTACACCGCCCGTATTAGGTCGTCGCCGAGGCTGGATTTTGGTGACGCAATTAGGGCTTTGTGCGACGCTTTTTATTATGGCGAACATGAATCCGGCGGCAACGCCGAAATTAATGGGTGTGTTGGCCCTGATCATTGCATTTTTTTCCGCTTCGCAAGATATTGCAGTCGATGCTTACCGAGTTGATATTTTGCACGCGCCAGAACGTGGATATGGTGCGGCGTATACTGTTCTTGCTTATCGAATCGCAATGTTAGTCTCAGGTGGACTTGCGTTAGTGCTCGCCGATCACATTGGCTGGCGTTTGACGTATGAATGGATCACTGTTTTGATCGCGCTTTCGGCGATTGCAACTTATTTAGGGCCTGAAAGCACGAAAACCATCGAAGCGCCCAAAACGTTTCGTGAAAGTGTGATTGATCCGTTCCTCAATTTATTACAAAAAGATAAAATCGTGCTAATTTTATTATTTATCGTGATGTATAAAATCGGTGATGCGCTAGCTTTTTCTTTGATGAGTAATTTCTTACTACATGGATTAGGATTTTCGTTAACTCAGGTGGGCCTCGCTTACAAAACCGTCGGGTTTATTGCAACCATCGCGGGTGCATTTTTAGGGGGTGCGATTTTATCGCGTATCAATTTATATTATGGGTTATTGTATTTTGGTTTAGCTCAGGCGTTTTCTACCTTATTTTTTATGCTGCTTGCAATCACCGGAAAAAATATTCCCATGATGTTTTCTGCCATCACGATTGAAAGTTTTTGCAGCGGGATGTCGACGGCAGCGCTCATGGCCTTTATGATGTCGCTCTGTTTAGAGCGATACAGTGCGACACAATATGCGAGTTTGACTGCGCTCATGGCAGTGGGTCGCGTATTTTTGGGCCCCGTTGCGGCGCTCATGGTGTTGCATATTGGTTGGCCGCACTTTTTCTTTTGGTCGTTTATGTTGTCCTTCCCGGGTTTAATTTTATTAAGTGTGATGCGAAGCAGGGTGAATTTTAATGCGGAAGTGGTTAAGGCTTAAATTATTTTTTCTGTTGCTGATTGTCGTTAAGACCCTTTCGGCCAGTGAACTTGCGCCTGAAAATATTATTTATCAGGATAAAACCAAAATTGTTGCACAACAAATCGATCTTTTGAAAAAAAGATTAGTGCAAACGCAAAATCAACTCAAGCAATTGCAAGATCAGGAATCAATAAAAAATTCGCTAGATCAAGTCAGCAAAGATCAATTAACCCAAGCGGGATTAGATATTACTGTCGCGCAAGCCAATCTGGATAGCATCAATATTGAAATTGCCGAATCGCAGCAAACCATTGCGCAATCGTTGAGTGAAACACAGGAAATTGAAAACCAGTTAAATGTCTATAATATTTTTGGCTTGAAAATTTCAAAAGATGTGGAAGCCAATTTAACGAATCTTCGAGCCGAACTCGATTTTGAAAAAAACTTATTGCAGCTTGAAAAAAATCGCTTGGAAAGTTTGCAGCAATTACAGTCTGTCTTGAAAGATACTTTGCAATTTTATCGCGGGAAATATTTTCATATTCAATCCGCTTTAAAATCGCAGACGGTCATGAAATTAAAAGAGCAGCAAGCGAAATATGAATTAGGTTTCCAGGAGCAGCAAAATTATTGGCTAGAGCAATTGAATGTGTTGTACGCTCAATTAGGGCAGTTGCAACACAGCAAGACTGAAAATAAAGCGCTTTATGAAAAATTAAGTAATGACATTTTTTATGCGAATGAAAATGCTAATTATTCCTATCTGCAAATGTTGATGGCACGCTATCAGGATGAAATCCAACAGATTAAAATTTCCATTAATCGCACGAATTCGATTACTTTACTGAATAAAGCCAGCGATAAAGCACAATTATTAGGTAAACAACTTTCACGCATTAATGATCTTTTAGTTGAGCGTATTCATATTGTTTCAAAAAGGACTTCTCAACCGGAAAATGCGGCACTTGCCTTGCAATACAATCAATCCTTGAAACACGTAGGAGAATTAAATCATGAATTGATTGCGCTGCGAGGCGCGGTCGATCAAGCATTAAAACGCGAATTATCATCACGTCAAGGATTGCCAGGATTTGATGCCAAAGAGTGGATTGATTTTAGCGCTGAATTAATGTTAATTCCGCCGCTGACCTTCCAAGTCATAAAAAGCTTAACGCAAAATATGATCTGCGCGGTGCAAGAAATCAGTCTTGCAAGTTGGGCGATGATATTGGCGCTGGAATCCTTTTGGATTGGAATTTTTTATTATTTCAGTCGTTTTTTAAATCGAATTGTTGCAGGCGTGCCGGACCACGAATATGGTCATGTGAATTTAAAATGGTTATTAATAAAAGTGACGCGCCGTTGTTTAAAAGAGATTATGGTTTTAGGCGGATTAGTCTGGTTGTTTGCTTTTTGCGGTTTGCCGGCACAGAATTTTAATTTTATTGTTAATCTCGGAATTGTCTGGCTGTTTTTCAAAATTATTCTTACTACTGCGCGTTTATGTCTTGTTGAAACAGTACATAATAAAGCTGGGCACGATGTGCGTTTGTATCATCGATTAAAAGCGTCATTTATTGTCGGTGGGGTGATCACGGCTCTTTCGGTTTTTGTGCATGGATTACCGCTGGTATTTGAAGTGAAAGATCTTTTTGATCGATTATTTTTGGTCTTTTCGCTTATCGTTTCATTTTTTCTGTTGCGATCTTGGCGGGTTCTGCCCGGATTAATTTTACCGCATGTGGATGATAAGCACACTTATGTGAAACGCGTGGTGCGATTATTGTGTGTGTTTGTCCCGCTGATTTTGCTTGTGAATTCCTTAATCGGATTATTGGGTTATGTGAATTTCATTCAGACGATTTCGTGGTATCAGAGTATCTTTTTATTGGTGCTTGTCAGTTATTTATTTGTCCGCGGATTAATGAATGATGCGATGCATTTTGTGTCGCAAATTTTGATTCGGCATCTTTCGAATGGTTGGCTGTGGACCGAAGCGATTTTAAAACCGATCGACAAAATTCTGAAACTGATGTTGTTTTTATCTTCCTGGTTAATTTTATTTGAATTTTATGGTTGGGACAGACAATCGCCGGTGATCAAGTTTTTGATTTATTCTTTGCATTATCCGCTGCTTGAAATGTTGAACACTTCGATTACCTTGATGAATATTTTGGAATTATGCGTCGTCATTTCCATTTTATATTGGGCGGCGCGTTGGACCCGAGAATTTATGTATCGCTTTTTATTGTCGCGCACATCGGACCTTGGCGTTCGAAACAGTATTGCGATTTTAAGCCAATATTCTGTCATTTTGGTGGGCGTTTTCATTTGTTTACGCGTGTTGGGAATTGATTTTCGTGCACTTACCTTCGTTGCCAGTGCTTTCGCATTGGGTGTTGGTTTGGGATTACGTGATTTAGTGAATAACTTTGCTTGCGGATTTTTATTGCTGCTTGAACGTCCCGTGCGAGTGGGCGATATTGTCACGATCAATGATCATGAAGGTGAAGTCATGCACATCGGTAGTCGTGCAGTGACGGTTCGCACTTGGGATCATATGGATGTGTTGGTACCGAATGCTGAAATTTTCAGTAAAACCTTTATCAATTGGACGGCAAAAGATAATATTATCCGTACCGTTTTCAGCATCAAAATTAATAATCATGATAGACCGGAAGACGTGCAAAAAATTATTCATTCTGTTTTAGCACACCATAAAGCCGTGCTAAAAGATCCTGAAGCCGAAGTATTTATCAAGGATCTCAGTGGCGGCAAAACTGAATTTGAAGTGCGTTATTATATTAACATCCGTCAAGTCAAATCCCGCGTTGGTATTCGGTCTGAAATTTTGATCGCGATCTGGGAAGCCTTCGAAAAAGCTGGCATCAAACCACCGTATCCGCATCATGAGGTTTTTCTCAAAACGGCTAGTGTTGATATGCCTTTTTTGGTGAAGAGCGAGGCTTAACTCGTTGGTAGTCATTGAGAAAGCAGTCTAACTGCGTTAAAATTAATCTTTATTTATAAATCAGGGTGATAAAATGTCAGCTGCGCGTACTTTTAAATCGTTGATGCTTTTAACTACAATCGTATCTGCAAGTGCCGGTTATGTGGAAGTAGTTGACCACAGCGGGGAAATAGATCCGCTCGAAGCGCTAAAAAAAGGCACGCCCATACAAATGTCAGATGAATCCTGGAAAAATGATTTAAGTAACTATTTTATCGCGTGGCTCAGCGATCCTAAAAATATAGCCGGTGTTGATTTATCTTCAAAAGAACTTGCCGTGGAGTTGTTATTTTATCGTTCCTTCCAGGCTTCGGAATATAAAAAAGAAGGAGCACGACATATTGGTTTTCATCTTTCACGTGTTGAATCATTTCGTAAGCAACTCGCACCTAGAGAATTGGTTCCGATGTCGAGTCTTTCTGATGAAGAACGGGAATTTCATTATCAGCGCGGTAAACCAAGAAAAAGAGGCATTCAAAATAAAAAGCCATCTAAGTGGTTTGAAGACGAGGCCGGTGTAAAAGAGGTCTTTATCTACGCATTTAATTTTTGTGCGCATGCCAATCTGGCCAGTGCTTGCAACGATGCCGCTGCATTAGTGAGTGTTGATCCGGAGAAAGGGCAAGAAGGTAATTTTATCAGTTCATTGGATGGTAGCAAGGAAAGAGCTGCAACGATGAAATCACTTTTAACTCAAAAAGCATTATTGCAACAAAGTATGTTTGGTGATGCAGACAAACTTGAAAAAGCAGGACAAAAACAAGAAACAAGACATCGTGCCGATCAGTTAAATTTTACGAAAGGTAATGTAAAGCGTAGGTAAAAAATAGAATTACCCTAAAATACCTAGCCAAAAAAAATAAAATGAGCAATACTTCCATTATGGAACCATTTTGGAACCGTAGCGAATGACTACCTTAACGATTAAAAACATCCCCGATGAACTTTATCAAAGCCTGAAGCAGCAGGCTTTGCAACATCACCGCAGTTTAAATAGCGAAATTATCGTAAGCCTAGAGCAGGTCGTTCATCAGTATAGGCCAAATCAACAACTTCTTTTAAAAGAAGCCAGTCGTCTACGGGGGAAAACAGCAAAATTCCATATTAGAGAAAAAAAATTAAAATCTACAAAAGAAGAAGGACGATCATGATTGAAATCTTTTCCAAAAATAACTAAGTCATTAAATCAGTTCTTATGATTCTATCGACGATCAAAAATCATGATTTATAGTGAAAAATCAGAAGTCAGCGAGTCGGGCTTCCCTTGTTCATTTGATGTAGTTGATCGTCATTTTGTGCGTGATTCATTTTGCGTCTTTTGAATAATCCTGACTTTGAAGGCGGAGTCTCTTCAAATTTTCTTTTTCGAGATTTTTTAGTCGCGCTATCATCGCTGTCATCTTGAGAGGAGGTTGACCCTTCTTCAGGTGTTGTGTCCTGATTTTCTTCTTCCGAGTCAGATTCATTTAGCTTTTGCCATTCTTCTTCAAAATCCGGAGTTTTTGTAATCGGGTCCACTTTTCTTTCTTCGATGATGCCGTTATGTTTTTCATTGATGGGTCCGGTAATATTAACATAAACACCTTCGGATATTGGATATTCTTTCCACCACCGTAATTTTTGTGCAGCATCCGATTCACGAAAAATTTGTCCGCTCCAGGCGTCGCAATATACGCTGGATTTTGGATCATTGCCAATTTTCATGAAGATATGGTTGCCATTCTTAACTCTACAAATGCAGCCGCCTTTGTAAGGATTTTCTAAAAATAATAATGCCATGCAAACATCAGCAAATTCATCGCAATTTGCAGCTTGATAAGCTTTGACGGCTCTATAGGCAAGAATATTGATCTTGAAATGGAATTCATTATTGGCTTCTTCAAATTCTTCACATATTTTTTCAGAGGTCTTTCTAATAAATTCTTGAAGTTCTTTTACATGTTTTGTTACTAACCATCTATCTTCCTCAGTTAAAGAATTTCTCTCGGGATGCGAAGAAGAAATTTTCACAATTTTTCGCGCTATATTGGTAATTTTGCAAGCGATCACTAAGTTTTCTTGTAGTTCCGGATTGTGTTTGCATTCAGGATAGCGTGCCAACACTTCTTTTTCATCAACCATCATTCCTAAAGGTAATATGCCGGTCTGATTCTCAGATCCTGCGTCTCTAAGAGTGTGATACATCGCGGGTAGTTCTTCACTCGTTCGATTGATAAGCGGGATATCGATTGGGTTGGTGCCGAAATCATTGAGTGTAGTGGCGGCTTGTTGTTGCTTTGCAGGCGTCAGCTTTGCTAACAACGTTTCAGCGACTTCAACTGTGCCGTATTGCGCACAATAATGCAGGGGAGTATTGCCGAGATTATCTTTTACGAGTAGATATTCCTCGAGTTTCCTTTTGGCAAGATGTTTGTGAACGAGGTTTAACATTTCAGGCGTTTTTGCTGTTGCAGCCCAATGGACCATCGTTCGGCCTTCTTTATCTTTTTTTAATATCACCTCTGCGTGATTCTCAAGATAAGCGTCCAACTGTTCGAATTTATCCACTGCCGTGCTATGGGTGAGCGCCTGCAAATCCCTAAATTCTTGGTCGGTATAATAAACCGAGTCCTGGGCCAGGCATTGAGGGTTTTTAGTAGAATCAAGTTGTTGTGATGATTTAGCCATTTTGTATTAAAAAATTAAAGATACTATGTGCTAAATTTTATACTAATTAGCTTAAGGTTATCTTATTCAATACAATAAAAAAGGGTGCAGATGGCAAATGCTATCCCATCTGCCTCTCATATTACGGAAATGCGCAGTAATAGATTAAGCATCGAATTTTTTTTTAAAAAATCAAAAATATACTGTATCATTGGTGGAATTTAAAAAAACTATCTAGGGCTGAAATGGAAGAAAACAACGGAAGTTTTGGTACAAAGGGCTTGGCTGCCATCGCGATTAAAAATCCTCATTTGATTGTGGTAGTTTGTTTATTTGTTATCATCCTCGGCACACTGGCCATTTTTAAATTGCCAAAAGATTTATTGCCTTCTGCGAATTTACCGGCGGTTCAAATTCTTTCATTTTATGCAGGCATGCCTGTGAAAGCCGTCGAAGAAAATCTGAGTGGACGATTTGAGCGTTACACAGGCCAAGCGATAGGAATAGAAAGACAAGAATCCAAGTCGTTAGTGGGTGTGAGTATTGTCAGAAATTTTTTTACGCCAGAATCAGATCTGAATACCTCTATCACTCAAGTAACCTCATTAGTAATGTCTGTATTGCGAAAATTGCCCCCAGGCACGCAGCCGCCATTGATATTGCCCTTTGATCCGATGGCCGCCGTTCCACTGGCTTTAGTGATCGTCAGTGGAGAAAATAAAACCATTGAACAAGTCTATGATACGTCGCGTTATGAAGTCAGAAATGCGATTCAATCCATTCCAGGCGCCATGGCTCCAACTGTGATGGGAGGTACACCGCGAGAAGTTGTTATTTATCTGGATCCAAAAAAACTAAGAGAATTTAATTTTTCACCTGTCAATGTATTGAACCGGTTATCGCGTCTTAATACATTTATTCCATCGGGCGATATCAAAATTGGTAATTTTGATTATCAAATTATCAGCAATGGCTTAGTAGAAAATATTGCTGATATGAATAATTTTCCATTGCGAGCCGAGTACGGCGTTCCTATTTATCTCAATCAAGTGGGTCAAGCGGAAGATTCAGGCCAGATACAGACAAATATGGTTTTGATCGATGGGAAACAACAGGTTTATGTACCTGTTTATCGTCAACCCGGCGGAAATTCGATTCGAGTCGTGGAGCAAGTCAAAAATACGCTAGGTAAACTAGAAAAACGATTAGATGGCATTACGCTAACGTTAGTTGCCGATCAATCCTATTTTATTCGCCATGCGATTGCGAGTATCAGCGAAGAAGCCTTACTCGGCGGTGGTTTGGCCGCATTAATGATTTTTCTTTTTTTAGGGAATCCAAGAGCCAGTGCTGGCATTTTACTGTCATTGCCACTGTCGCTTCTCATTGCTTTTATCGGATTACAAGCAGCAGGACAAACCATCAATGCTATGACATTGGGCGGATTAGCGCTATCAATCGGTGTCTTGGTTGATAACTCAATTGTGGTTTTAGAAAATATTAGTAAAAAAATCGAAGCGGGAAAATCGATTCATCATGCTGCATTGGAAGGGACTTCTGAAGTGGCCATGCCTGTTCTTGCAGCGACGTTGGCAACCCTCATTGTGTTATTTCCAGTTATATTTTTAACGGGAATCGTAAAAATATTATTTTCTGCATTAGCGAAATCAGTCATGTTTGTGATGATCGGTTCTTACTTTATTGCCATGACAGTGATGCCGCTTTTTGCATCGCGCTGTTTGCAAGCTGTTGATCCAAACCATTCACATTCGCGTTTTTTTATTCGAACGCAACAGTTCATCTATCGTTTAACGGAATCCTATGCCAAATGGCTAGCTTGCGCTTTGGAATATAGAAAATCGGTGTTAATAGGTACTTTGATTTTATTTTTAATTGGCATTTTGCTAACACCGTTGATCGGAACTGAACTTTTTCCAAGAGCGGATACAGGGAATTTTATTCTAGATCTTAGACTGGCCTCTGGAACGAGGATTGAACAAACGGCTGAATTTTCAAAACAGTTGGATAAAAAAATTCACGAATGGATTGCTCCAGACGATTTAAAAATGACAATCATTAATGCGGGTGTTTATTATGGATTTCCCGCTGCATTTACACCCAACGTCGGCACCCAAGATGTTTTTTTTGATGTAGAGCTCACTCAAAATAGAAAACACACTTCGCAATATTATGCCAAATTGATACGCAAACACATGCGCCAGGAATTTCCGGGTGTCGAGATGGGTGTTGAATTGGGTGGGTTATTAACGTCAGCGCTGAACATGGGATTAAGAGCGCCTATTGATATACAAATTGAAGGTCCAAGTCTTAGAAAATCCTACGAGCTTGCGCTACCCTTAACTGAAACAATCAAAAAATTGCGCGGCGCGGTTGATGTGCGTATTCAGCAACGTTTTGATGATCCTATTATATCGATCAATATTGATAGACAAAAGGCCATGAATTTAGGTGTCTTTACCGATGAAATAGTTAAAAATGTCGTCAGCGCGGTCACGGGTAGTTCGACATTTGATTCAAATGATATTTGGGTGGATCCAAAGACAGGCATTGATTATCTGATGGGCGTTCAATTTCCGCCGAATCAAGTCTCTACTTTCGATCAATTAGCCAATATACCCATTCAAGGTTTTGAGAGGAATCGCACTCTACCATTGAATCGTATTGCGCTCATTACAAAGACCACGGGTCCGACCGAAATTGATCATGTGAATTTTAGACCCGTTATTGATATTTATTTAGACGCAGAAGACCGTGATATCGGTAGTTTGGCCAATGATATTCAAAAAATAATAAATCATACTTCTGTGCCCGAAGCTTATTCAATTAATATTCGCGGAGAAGTGTCTGAAATGAAAAATTCAGTGCGATCACTCGCAGGTGGATTTTTATTAGCAGCGATATTAGTTTATTTAATTTTGGTGGTACAATTCCGTTCTTTTTTACTTCCTCTCATTATCATGACTTCCGTGCCTCTGGGTCTTGTTGGTATTGTGTTTATGTTATTGTTAACGCATACCTATTTCAGCATTCAAGCAGCGATTGGCGCTATTTTTATGATTGGTATTGCGGTAGCAAATGGCGTCCTGCTAATTGAATTTATGACACATCATAGAAAAATACATAATCATGTTGATCAGGGAATCCTTTCAGGCGCCAAAGCGCGTTTGCGGCCTATTCTCATGACGTCGCTGGCCGCTATTTTGGGATTAGTTCCTATGGCAATTGGATTAGGCCATGGTGCGGAAGCAAATATTCCGCTTGGACGAGCTGTTATTGGGGGACAATTGTTTTCAACCATATTGACTTTATTTATTGTTCCAATTCTTTATCGATACAGTGTGGAAATTCATCACTATAAAAGAAAAAGGGTAGAAGAATGAAAAAAAGAGTCTTGTTTATAGGATGGATGGTCTTCGTTTTTTCACAGAATTTATGGGCAAGTGAAAAAAAACTGCTTTCAATAGATGAAGTCATGCAATTAGCTGAGATCAATAGCCCACGTTTATCGGCTTCACGTTTTCATGAATTGGCTGCCGAAAAATCGGTGGATATTGCACGCGCAAACTATTATCCGACATTAAACGTTGAAGCAATTGATAGCACAGGATTTCCAGGGTCTTCTGTGGGAACGGGCGTGACTGGATTAATGGGCTCACCTTTTCGTTCGGGTTACGGAGCGGGCTTGGTTGCAGAACAAACGATCTATGATTTTGGACGTACTTATTATGATGTTGAAGCATCAAAAAATGAAGCTGATTTAAGTAAACAAGAGACTCGCGTGACTGTTTATGAAGTAAAACAACTGGCATTAGAAACATTTTATGACTGCGCTTTTTTTAAAACTCAAAGCGATACCTGGGGGAGCCTAAGTCATGAATCGGGTATTATTACTGATGAAGCGCAAAAATTTGTGAATACCGGACAACGTTCAATTGTCGATCGCTATTTATCAAAAGCACAAACAGAAGAAGCGCAAACCGCACAAGCTTTTTATGCTGCGCGGTTAAAGGAATCCATTCACGTGCTCTCTGTGATTATGGGAGTGAGTGATGAATCGTTTTCCTGTCCCGCTCTACCGAACCGATTAACGAGCGCGCTTAATCCTAATGAAAACATGGAATCCAGTCCCCTTATAACTCGTGCAATCGTGGGTACTAAAGTGGCTGAATCAAGATTGAAAGAACAACAAGCTGCGTTTTATCCAAAAATTGTGGCTGTTGCAAGTGTTGGATCCATTGCAAGCGCTCGCTTAGTTAGTAAACAGGATTATTCAGCCGGCATCGGGCTCGTCTTTCCTCTTTTGGATTTGCATACCAATGGTGAAGTGCATCGCGCTGAAGCACTAGCTTATGCCAGTGAAAAAGAACTAGAAGCGCAGCGCCAATATTTAGGCATCATGAATGGTAAATACGATGAAGTGATACGTTCATCACAGGTAAGACTGCAGCATCTCAATTATGAATTTGATTTGGCTAATAAAGCCTTTAATACGGCTAAAAAACGTTATTTTTCTCTAGAAGGCGATCTCATTGACCTTAGAGAAGCTTTTCGCAATCTGGCTCGTGTCGAAGCCGATATGGAAGAAACCCGTACCAAGCTGCTTCAAGCAAGCGGGTCCAAAGCCTTATTAAATGGCAGTGGACAGCAGCCTGGTATGTGTCTCAGCGGTTATTAAACTGATTCAGTGCATAAACAATTATTATCGAAACATTCTTCTGCGAGAATGATCTTCGTCTTTTTCATTTTCATCTGAATTTTCAGCTTTGCCGGAACCTTCCGTTTTACCGCCACCGCCTGTTGCTTTTCCACATTTGCAGGTAGTCTGTTTGGCATTTCGGCATCGGCCGCAGCTTACTTTATCGATCAATTCTTGTAATGGATCTTTCTTTTCAAATTGTGACATCGTTCACCCCCAAATTGTAATCAAGCCAATTTAGGGCCTGTTTTAAAATCAAGCAATAGGGTAGGATTACCTTATTTTTATAAGTATCTGATAAATAGATATAATTATTCTAATCAGCCCACACCCAAGGGTATTTTTTTGTTTTATAATATAGGAAACGATTTAAGGTCACTTCGAGGTAAGTTTGTTTTCCATTAAGGCAACAAAATTCATTCAGGAAGTCTGTAAATCCTATCGGAACCTGGCATTGACGAATTTCATGCATGATATTACGTTTGCGGAAGGTCGTATCAGCATGTTAGTGAGTCAGGCGGAGCTATTTCAATTTTATTATCAAAATAAAATTCCAACGCTTTGCACTGATCGTACCGGCAGGACTTTGCCGGATGGTATTTATCTCAATAAAATTCTGCAACAAAATAATCCCGATTGCGCCGTCTTAATTCCCTTGATGCAAAAAATCGGTAAAAAATTCGGCGTAAATTACGGACAAAACTCATTGACAGTCATGGTGCATGAAAAAGAGTGCCAGCATCTTTACTCTTTTTATTTTGATTTGAATGAAAAAGATTTTTTACATTGGGTCATTAATAACGGCCATCTTTTGCAGGATGTGATTGATGATTATAACTGGAATGCGCGCGAGGTTATTTCAGAAGCGAAGGCCGCTGAAAATCAGATTGTTTTGCCTTTTTTCAATGATTCGCATCACACCTCTGAAAAAAATCAAATTAGTCTGATTCATAAAAACATGAATATTCCTATTCATTTATCCCCGCAACAAAGCAAGTGTTTATTGTTATTGATGAAAGGTAAATCCGCAAAACAGATTGCCAGAGAAATCAAACTCTCACACCGTACCGTCGAACATTATCTGGAACGCATCCGCAAATTATTGGATTGTTCATCTAACCGAGAATTAATGGCCGCCTATGGTGATCAATTAATAGGGTTCACCCCTGAATTTTAGTGTTCTCTTTTTGGAAGGCTACAACCGTTCCCGTAATGATTTTAGAATCCTTTTTGATATTAATCACCGCATCACCGCCCATGGCTGCCGCTAATTCACGCATACCGTCTTGAATATTGGCTTCTTGGCGTTTGTTGCCACCCATGTTGTATTCTGAAATGTGTTCCACGCCGATGACTTTATAAGGCATTGAGGGGTGACCTGTGGTGTAAAATGAGACTTTTAAGGGATTTTTTTTGCAAAAACAATCAGGTGATTTAATAGGCGCGGCAACCATAGGTTTGCAAGATCCAGTTTGATCAGTTGTAGCGCAACCGACTAGCGATAATCCTATATAAATTACACTAAGCGGGTATAATATTTTCATGGTAGAGATCCTTCTAATAACCACTTAAATACGTGTCTCTATTCATCCTATTGGATTAAAATAGTAAAGGCAAGTGTTGACAATTTATATTACTGGATATTTTCATGAATCAATTTTTAGAAATAGCACGTAAGAATTTATTAGAACCCGCTGGGATTACGGATAATCAGCTGCAAAACGTCTTGAGTGATGTCTTAGGCAGTGCGATTGATAATGCGGATTTGTATTTTCAGTCGACTTATTCTGAATCCTGGGTGCTGGAAGACGGCATTATCAAAAATGGCAGTTATCACATTGATCGCGGTGTGGGTGTGCGTGCGATGAGTGGTGAAAAAACCGGTTTTGCTTATTCGGATGATATTGTGTTGCCGGCATTAGAACAAGCAGCGCATGCAGCACGCAGCATCAGTAAACACGGCGGACATGAAGCGATAAAAAATTATCAATGGACGACAGGGCATGAATTATATTTGCCGGTGAATCCATTAAATTCAATAAAGGAAACTGACAAGATTGCCCTTTTACAACGCGTTGATGCCTATGCAAGAAAAAAAGATCCGCGCGTGATTCAAGTGACTGTTACGCTGGCTTCGGAATATGACACGGTATTAATTATGGCAAGTGATGGGCATCTTGCGGCGGATGTGAGGCCACTGGTTCGAATGAATGTCTCGGTAGTGGTAGAGCAAAATGGCCGACGTGAACATGGATATGCGGGTGGTGGTGGGCGTTTCGACTATTCTTATTTTTTAGAAAACGATTTGGGTTCGCAATATGCTGACAAAGCGGTGCGTGAAGCATTAATTAATCTGGAAGCCGTTCCCGCTCCCGCAGGTTTCATGCCAGTCGTGTTAGGCCCTGGCTGGCCCGGTGTTTTGTTGCATGAAGCAATTGGTCACGGATTGGAAGGCGATTTTAATCGCAAAGAAACTTCTACTTTTAGTGGCAGAATGGGTCAACAAGTGGCATCGCATTTATGTACGATCGTGGATGATGGAACTTTGCCGAATCGAAGAGGCTCGCTCAATGTTGATGACGAAGGGACTCCAACGCAATGTACCACACTTATCGAAAAAGGTATTTTACGCAATTATATGCAAGATAAGCATAATGCACGTTTAATGGGAACGAAATCGACAGGTAATGGACGTCGTGAATCGTATGCGCATTTGCCTATGCCGCGCATGACCAATACTTACATGCTGCCGGGAGAATCGGATCCACAGGAAATTATTGCATCGGTTAAAAAAGGAATTTACGCCGTCAATTTCGGTGGCGGGCAAGTGGATATTACATCGGGAAAATTTGTTTTTTCAGCGTCTGAAGCTTATCTCATTGAAGATGGAAAAATTAAAACGCCGATTAAAGGGGCAACATTAATTGGAAATGGTCCCGAGGTATTAAGCAAAGTCAGCATGGTAGGTAATGATTTGCAATTGGATTCCGGCGTTGGAATTTGCGGCAAAGAAGGACAGAGTGTGCCGGTTGGGGTGGGTCAACCAACAATAAGAGTTGATGGATTAACCGTAGGTGGAACCCAGGGATCTGAAGAATAAAATATATGAAGGGAATAAGCGGCCTCGCTAAAACTAGGAGGCCGTTATGGTCTTGATTAAGAAGCGGTAGCTTCGGTTGATGCTGGTGTAGCAGAAGCTGTTTTATCTTTGCAATGGCAGCAATGTTTCTTTTTTGCTCTGTGCATTTTGGTAGCTTTTTTCTCAGTTGTAGTAGCGGTTTGGTCGCTGCTCATTGCTGAGTTGTCAGCCATCATTGCAGGTTTAGCAGATGCATCAGATGCTGGCATTGTTGAAGTAGCTGCATCTTCAGCGAAAACGGCAGAAGATAAAGCGATTGTTGCTGTAGCTAATAATGTAACCAACTTTTTCATGAAACTCTCCTTAAATGTTTTTTGGCGTGATAAGTGTAAATGAAGTTTTTGCATTTTTACAGTAGTATTTGAAAAATATTACATTTGTTTGATGAGTTTTAACCTGGCTTATTTTTGATCTTTTCCAGCGCTTTTTCAATCGGAGCAGGGTCCACATTTCGCATTAAACGACCGATGTATTGCAACTGACGGCGACGTGCTTCGTGACTTTTTATCGAATGGGCAACAAGAATTGCATCATGCAAGGATTCATCCAGTGGAATTCTAGCCAATTTATCGGGCGTTAACTTAAGTAAAGATTCCCCCAGTTTTTGCAGCGCAATCATGTCGCGTTTGCGCTGACTTTTGCTGGGGCGTTCTTCTTGAAATTCTGACACTTATTGATTCTCTTGTTGAGGCTGATGGTTTTTTTTCTGTGTAGACTGTTTGGGTAGACCAGGGCCAGTATCCTGTGTAGAAGGAATCGCAGAATTATTGTTGGTTGGAATGCTGTGTAACACATCATTTTTATTTCCGCAGCCTGCAGCAAATGTCGCATTTGTAAGCATTAAAAAACTCACCATTAGCCATTTTTTCATAAGAGTTTCTCCCATTTTTAATATACAATACTATACTGCGATGCCTATTGCCAAGCGAGAGATTAAATCATGAAGAACGCGCTGACCACTGATTTTCATTTTGAAAATATTAAAAATATCGTCGAAACCATTTTGCAAGAAACCGCAAAGCAAGGTGCTGCCCAAGCGGAAGTCGGGGTTAGCATGAATAAGGGATTTTCGATCAATGCTCGCAAAGGTGATGTGGAATCGGTCGAATATAATCAAGATAAAAATATTGGCATTACGGTTTATTTTGGCAAACGGACGGGTTCGGTTAGTTTGTCTGATTTCAGAATGGAATCGATACGCTCTGCGGTGGAAGCGGCTTGCAATATTGCGCGATTTACCGATGAGGATCAATATTCGGGTTTAGCGGAAAAAGAATTATTAGCCTTTAATTATCCTGAACTTGAATTATCTTATCCTTGGGCGATTACGGTTGAAGAAGCAATTAAGTTAGCTTGTGAATGCGAAGCACATGCCTTAGCGAATGACAAACGCATTACCAATTCAGAAGGTGTCACCGTTTCGACGGCAGAAGGCTGGCAAGCCTATGGCAATTCTCATGGATTTATTGGCGCTTATCCTTCGACCACTCACGAAATCAGTTGTGTGTTAATCGCAACGGAAAATGGCGATATGCAGCGTGATTACAGCTATTCAATTTCAGTCGATCCGCATTTATTAACTCCGATTAATCAAATTGCTGACATCGCAGCAAAAAGAACCGTCAATCGTTTAGGCGCAAAACGCTTAAGCACACGTCGCGTCCCTGTCATTTTTGCCGCTGAAGAAGCCCGCGGATTATTGGGACATTTTATTGGCGCGATCCAGGGCGGCAATCTTTATCGCAAATCTTCTTTTTTATTAGATCAATTAGGAAAAAAAGTTTTTCCCTCGCATATCACGATTCAAGAACATCCGCATTTACCAAAAGGGTTGGGTAGCGCTGCGTTTGATGATAATGGTGTGGCCACGCGCGATAATGTTTTCATCGAAAATGGCATTTTGAAAAATTATTCATTAGGTGTTTATGCTGCACGCAAATTAGGTTTGCAAACAACAGGAAATGCAGGTGGTTTGCATAATGTTTTCATTAGCACGGGCCAGAAAAATTTATCGGCCTTGTTAAAAACGATGGATACAGGATTGTTAGTCACCGAAGTGATGGGACAAGGCGTGAATTTAGTCACCGGTGATTATTCGCGTGGTGCGAGTGGTTATTGGGTTGAAAAAGGGGAGATTCAATATCCCGTTTCTGAAATTACCATTGCTTCCAATTTACGTGATATGTACGCAAATTTAGTTGAAGTTGGTAATGACATTGATCTACGTGGGAATGTTCGCACCGGATCTATTTTATTAGAGAATATGATGGTGGCGGGGGAGTAGGCTAATTATTTACAGATAAAATTTCCAAACCTTTCGCCGCGATCAGATTCAATAATCTCAAAGAAGTTCCTCGCGGATGTTTGCCGCCTTGTTCCCATTGCCTTATAGTTGAAGTGCTTGTATTTAAATATTTTGCAAAAATAGCTTGGCTTACTTTTTCATGCAATCTGATCTTTTTAATTTCGCGCGGGCTTAATTCAATCACATCCGGGATGCACAAAGAATCATATTCTCGCATAGTCACCGCATCAATTACGCCGGCTTCGTAGAGATCTGTAGCCATTTCATGTGCTGTTTCGGACAGCGTTTTTTTTGCTTTTTTCTTTGGTTTCATCATTTCACCTCAAATAATTTACCCGTTTCTATCATTATGGTAATAGCATGGTCGTTCATATTCAGAAAATCTTTTGCAAGTTACCGATAAATTTTTTCTTCGCGTTCATTTATATTGGCATATTCATTTTTTGCAAATCCATAAATATAAAAAGCACATTTTTCTCTTTTAAAAGCCACCAATGTTCTGTAACCACTTCTTTTTCCTTTTCCTGATATTGGTATTCTTTTTTTATAAAGTCCGCTGCCAAGATTTGCTTCGTGAAGACCTTTTTCTAATTCTTCAATTGCTGTTCTTAAAGTTTTGTCGGTTATTCGTTCTAAATCAGCCCATTGGTGGAAACTTCTGTGTTTATATATTTTCATTAATTGTTACCTATTAATTATAATACTTAGTGTTATATTTTGAAAGGGGTGTATAAGTTCAGGAATGAATGGTAAGCGACTGACTTCGAGATAAGATTATGAATTATTTGATAAAATGATAAGAATAAGCATTATGTATTTTTCGTTTTTTTTGTCAAGGAAATACAATTGCGTGAATAGAACTTTCCGAGAATTTAGGTCCTTCTTAAGGACCTTTAGGCTTAGGTTGGTTTGATACTCGCTGTTGTTGTGAGAAAGATTCATATTGGTGCCCCATTAACTCACGAGGGGCCAAATGTTGCTGGCTCCATCTATAGGCGTCATACCATCCTCCAACTTTGTTATTAAGACCATGTGTTAAATATATTTGTTTCGTTGATGAGGATGAAAATGTCTTATGTTTGTCCCAATTGTAAGTACTAGCATTCGGATCTATCAGATCTAAAAATTCTTTTACTTTTGGGTCCTTCTCTGCGGGTGTTCCTTTTATATATTTTTTGATACCATCATGGATTTGTTTAAATGTATAACTTGTCTTTGCTTCCGGCACAGATTTTTTACGTTCTTTTTCGGCTTCCATTTGAGACTTCTCTGCTTGTGCTTTTTCCTTAGTTCGACGTAGAATATGTTTCTGCTTAGCCAGCGCAGCGATATCATTAAACACCTGTGGTACACCTGTCCCTTGGCTTGCAGAACATCTGTAAACAGGGATGGTTGATGACGTTTTCATTAGCTCACCGATTTTATTTGCAAGTAAGTTTAGTTTTTCGTTGTTCGATGGGATTTGTTCTTTTGATTCCAAATCTTGTTTGTTAGCGATGATAACTACACGAGGTGGGTAAGTTTTATCAAAATATTGTTGTTGTTTTAAAAATTGATTATATTGTTCCTCAACATCAAATGTTTTCGCTGAATCTAAATTGACAACGAACGCAACAACATCGGTATTTTGATATTGAGAAGTTGTCAGAACCTGATTTGTATCCTTACCTGCTTGATCCCAGAATAGTAGCTTAGTAACAGTGGGCGACACATTAAAATAACGAGCATGGATTTCTGTTCCTCGGGTTGGCGAAAATTGTTTGATGTTGGAATCAATATGCTGTAATAAATTAGTCTTCCCAGCATCGGACGCGCCGATGAAATTCACCTTGCATAAAATATCATAAACATCATCGAACTCGCCTTCTTCCATTTTTACTTTTTGTTTGCTAGTGTCAAGTTTTGTAATTTGATCTCTTAACTCCTGATAACGTTTTTGTAATTCCTGAAATTTTTGTTTTTGTTCTTCCGATACTTTTATTTCTGGATCTTGTTTTTTTTGCTCTGGTATGATTTTTCTTTGTAGATCTTTATAACAGCTTTCGAGCATTTGAAAGGCAGTTGCATTGAAAACTTGTCTGAATTCGTCTTCTGGAAATTCTGGATCTTTTAATTGGCTCCATTCTTTAGCGGCTTTTTGTTCGATCGCATTCAGTGTATCCTGGATAGCCTTTTGACCATTTAAATAATTGGTATAGAGTTCTGTGTCTTTGCTTTCGATAGCAGTTTTTGCAGGCTCTTTTTTTTCAGCAACACGGGGTGTTTTCGGTTGTTGTATCTGTGCACTTTCAGCAGCAGGTACTCTAGGTTTCATGTGATCTCCTCAATTTTTATATTCATTAATTATAGTATAGCCTAACAACAAATGCTTATCTAATTCATTGATTTTTAATAGGTTTATTTTTTTGTTTTAGGGTTAAAAGATTAACATGACAGAATACAACCATACCGTATGTGCAGCCATGAGTACTGGGTATATACAACACTTCCTGGCAGATACCAAAAGGCAAGTTAGGGTCGGTAAATGCGTAGTCATAAATCATTTTTTCGGTATCAATTGTTTTATAAATAACGAGACGAGAAATGGTGTTCGAAATAGGCGTGCCTTGTTTAGACATGCAGGTTTGAACATCTTGAAATCCTTGTTGTAAGGTTTCGAGCGGTATTCTTAATTGATTATAAGGGCTGACACCAACCCACGCACTCGGTAAGGTAATTTGTTGCAGAATATCCTGACTGCGGTCGAATTCAGTGATAATGGAATCATAATTTTCATCGATATTGGCTATCGCAAAAAAGTCATCCATATCGTTTACATTTGAAGTGCTGGTGAAAGGCGTGCTTAATTGGGCGATCAGGTTTAAGACTTTATTTTTATTTATTAACTTGGGTAAATCAATCGTACGCAGAAATTTATCGGTGTCAAAATCATCGGTTTTAGCTATTGCAGTTTTAAAGAAGATCGCTGAAGTAATACAAATGAAGAGGATTATTATAGTTCTGTACATGGTAGTTGGTCTCCATGATTTACTATATAAGCCTCAGTATTACTGAAAAAAGCAGGAAATAGCAAGGGTAGGGTAATTAGCCGCCTTCACCAAACTGATTATTCACAAGATTAACAATGGCGCCCGTGATAATTAATTGCAGGCTCATGCCCTAAGTCGTGCCGAGTCAATAGTATGGTACCCAATAAACTTGTATTTAAAAACAAATTGTGTTACCAATTTGAATATGAAAATAACGACTATCACTAATCAAATTAGAAATAACTTAATTGCAATAATCAGCTTATTTATTGCAATTACTGCGCTGTTTTATAATACCTGGAGAAATGAGCAAACGGAAAAGAATAGAAATACTCGTGCAGCAGCGTTTGAAGTTTTAATGGAACTGGGTGAACTCCAAAATATTATCAATTATTCCCATTATCTACATGATAAGAAGTTGGGGAATCCTTTTCTTGGTTGGGGTCACATTGCACTGATTAGCGATTTAGGCCAACTTCTTCCTAATCCTGCACCTGATCATGTTAAAGCATTAACTAAAGTTTGGGATGAAAATTGGGAAAAAATCCCATCCGATGAGGCTGCTACCAATAATATTACTAATGAGATTGATCACTCAAGAGAATCGGTTTTAACTATCCTTAGACAACTAAAATAATCGATGCGGAATTTTTTTTAACGAAATTATTTGCTGATAACGAATGATTGAACGAATTAACCGCCTTCACCAAAATGATTATTCACAAGATTCACAATCGCATCATGCGCTTCAAATTCATCGGCACCAGTAATAATTAATTGCAGGGTCATGCCTTTGGTGGCACCCAATAAAATGACACTCATGATACTTTTACAGTCCGCAATGTGATCATTGCGGACCAGTTGGATTTGACTTTCAAATTTTGCTGCGGTTGCAACGAGTTTAGCAGCCGCACGGGTGTGCAGCCCTAATTTATTTTGAATGGTGATAGGTTCATTGATCATCGCATCTTTTCTTTGTGTTTTGTAATTTGTTTGCCAATTTTGTCAACCAAGGCATCGATTGCGCTGTACATGTCAGCTGATTTGGCAGAGGCATGAAATTCAGCGCCGTTCAGATGGAGTGAAGCTTCGGCAACATGGGTTACATTTTCTACGTGAAAGGTGACATTCACATTTTTAATATTTTTGTGATGGTGTTCGAGTTTTGAAAATTTTTCTGTCGTAAATGTTTTTAAGGCTTCAGTGATTTCAATATTTCGGCCTGTTAAATGAATCTGCATGGTTTCTTCCTCTCTAGTTGTTATAAATCAAATTCTTCGCCCAGATAAACGGTGCGGACTTCTTGGTTTTTAAGAATGTCCTCGGGCGTGCCTTCGCAAATAATTTTTCCGTCGTTCACAATGTAGGCGCGTTCACAAATATCCAGTGTTTCACGCACATTGTGATCGGTAATGAGTACACCAATGCCACGATCACGCAAATGCGAAATAATGCGTTTAACATCAATCACGGAAATAGGATCGATGCCGGCAAAGGGTTCGTCGAGTAAAATAAATTTAGGTTCAATCGCAAGCGCGCGGGCAATTTCTACACGGCGTTTTTCACCGCCGGAAAGACTCATGCCTAATGAATTGCGCAAATGGTCAATGTGAAATTCTGTTAATAACTGCTCAAGCTTATCCTGCTGTTCTGCTTTTGTTAAATTTTTCCGAAGCTGCAAGATAGCCATGATGTTATCTGCGACAGACAGTTTTCGAAAGATGGATTCTTCTTGCGGCAAATAACTAATGCCCAATTGCGCGCGCGCATGCACCGGTAAATTTGTAATATTTGTCTCATCAAATAAAATCTGTCCGCCATCGCATTTAATCAAACCGACAATCATATAAAAAGAGGTCGTTTTACCCGCACCATTCGGTCCCAATAATCCTACAATTTCGCCCGATTTAATTCGCAACGAAATATCCTTCACCACCAGGCGGGTTTTATATTTTTTACTGAGATGTTCGACGTTTAATGTAGTCATGATGATTTCAATTGGTTTGGTTCAATAACAACCGTTGCTCGGCCGCTTTTATTGGCGGGTGCGGTCACAGTCTGGTTTTTCATATTATAAATAATAATCTGGCCATTGACACTGTTTTCGCCTTGCGTGACCATCACATCGCCTTCTAAAACGACCATTTGGGTCGCCGGATAAAATTTAATGGTTTTGGCTTTGGCGTGAAGTATTTTATCACCTTCTTTGGGAAGAGTAGAATATTCTGCTAAATGCTTAAAACCATACGCGACGGCTTCTTCCATTTTATGTTTATCATTGTTTTTGGTTACCACGCGATCGGCAGTGAGTGTCGTACTGCCTTGGATGATTTTGACATTGCCTTCGTAAGAATGCGCGCCGGTAGAATAATCAAACGTCGTCGAATCTGCCTCAATTTTCAAAGGTTTTTGATCATCCGAAGGCAACGCGAGCGCCAGCGTGCTGACCAAAAACAAAGAAACAAGACTAAGATTGCGGAACATATTCTTCCCTCGCCTGTGAAAGTAATTTAACAGTGCCAGCTTCCCAGTTGGCTAACATGCCGACGGCATGCACCGTGGTATCCGGTTGTGTCATCACAACAGCGTCATCGGTTTTTGCGATTTTTTCATCGGGGACAATCGTTAATGATGAAGTTGTCATCGTCGTGATCGGGTCTTGGGTGTCTGCAAGATGATGAATGACGACATTATTCCAAAAAGTAATTTGATTGATCCCTCCCGTAGCCCTCGCATAATCCGCATCAATATGCCAAGGTTCCGGTGATTTTCGGTAAACGATGACGTGGGGGGTTGTTAATTCGGTGACATCGTTTTCTTCGTAGTGCACCATTTTGGGTGCGGAAACTTTTAAAGAGGGTGTGCCTGTTTTGTTAAAAACAGTTGAAGCAATATTTTCCATGAAGGCATCGGGCTGGTCCGGTGAATGTTGTGTGATTACCTTACTCGTTTGACGAGTAATAATAATAGACCAACTGCTCAAGCCAAATGCGATGAGTAGCAGAAAAAGAATCAAGGTGTTTCTGGATAAAGTCACGCAGGCTCTGCCTCTTTCAAATAAGCATTGACTATCTCATCAAAGGTTCCTTGCGCTGTCATGATTAAATCACAGACCTCGCGTGCAGCACCTGCACCACCTATCGCACTTGTCGTAAAGAGTGCATGATCGCGCATAAATTGCGGTGCATTCGCAACCGTAATGCCAAGTCCCACTTGTTTGATGATGGGTAAATCCGGTAAATCATCACCCACATAAGCAATTTGCTCATTGGTGAGTTTTAATTTTTGTTTTAAATGCTGGAACGCGGCGATTTTCATCGGTTGACCTTGATAAACATGTTCAATCCCTAAATCGCGCATGCGATCGGCGATCATGGTTGTTTTACAAGCCGTAATAATGCCGATTTCAACCCCGGTTTGCCGTAAATATTTCATGCCTTGACCATCGTGCACGTGAAAATCTTTGAGCGCAATGCCGTTTGGGCTATAAAATAATTTTCCAGAAGTGAGTACACCATCTACATCAAAAATAACTAAGCGAATTTTTTTGGCTTTTTCGATAATATTTTTCATCACATCACTCCCGCGCGTAAAATATCGTGCATGTGAACCACGCCAACCGGTTTATTTTCTTCCATCACAACGAGTGAAGTGATTTTGTAGGTTTCCATCAAATTTAAGGCTTCAGCCGCTAACATGCCCGGTTGAATCACTTTAGGATTTCGAGTCATCACTTCGTGGATCCGTGTTTTGTGAATATCAATGTTATTGTCAAAAGCACGGCGAATGTCACCATCCGTAAAAATTCCAGCCAGTTCATTATTGGCATCGAGGATAGTGGTCATGCCTAATTTTTTTTGTGACATTTCTACGAGCGCAGTTTTCAGTAACGCATCATAATTCACTTTCGGAATCGCAGGGCCTTGATGCATGATTTCGTCTACGCGTAATAATAATCGTCGACCGAGTGTGCCGCCGGGATGTGACAGTGCGAAATCTTCTTTAGTGAAACCGCGTTTTTCTAATAAAGAAATAGCGAGCGCATCACCCATCACTAACGCCACCGTTGTACTAGCAGTAGGTGCTAATCCCAAAGGACAAGCTTCTTTGGTGACGCTGACATCGATATTAACGTTTGCAGCTTTTGCGAGTGTTGATTCTGGATTGCCGGTTAAGCTAATCAAGGGAATATTCAATCGTTTTAAAAAAGGCAAGAGCGTAATAATTTCTTCGGTTTCACCAGAATTAGAAAGCGCCAGCACGACATCTTTTTTAGTAATCATACCAATATCGCCGTGGCTAGCTTCACCAGGATGAACAAAAAAGGCAGGACTGCCAGTACTCGCAAACGTCGCCGCAATTTTTTTACCGATATGGCCAGATTTTCCCATTCCAGTTACGACAATACGTCCTTCGCAAGCTAATAGGAATTCACAAGCCTTGGCAAAACGCTGATCAATTCGTTGTAATAATGCGCTGATCGCCTGAATTTCAGTTTCAATAACAGCCCGTCCGAGATCGCATATTTTTTGTACATCTTGCATAAGAAACAAAAGTCCTTGAATAGTGAATTTGGTAAGTATTTTACCTTTTTTACAATGAAATAAAAATCGTTATTAGCACCCCCCCTTCAAACAACCCCGCAGTTTTCTTCTTGCCTGTTAGGGGGTTTTGCTGTGCAGCGAGTGCATTTCATGGATGAAATGCATAAGTACACGGACGTACTGCCCCGAGCGGAACAGCAAAACCCCCTAACAGGCAAGAAGAAAACTCGCAGCCCCCACCCCCGCAGAATTTTGCTGATTCCATCCCAAATAAGTATTAGAATCCCCCCATGAACAATCAAGATTTCATTGAAATTACCGACCTCTATTTTAACCGCAACCGCCATAGCGTTTTTCGCGGGGTAGATATTGCTATCCCAAAAGGCAAAATAACAGCCATTATGGGCCCAAGCGGTACCGGCAAAACGACTTTATTGCGCCTAATAGGCGGACAATTAATCCCCACCAGTGGTCAAGTCCTGGTCGATGGTCAAAATGTTCATAGACTGAGCCGACGCAAGCTTTATCGTTTACGAAACCGAATGGGCATGCTATTCCAGAACGGCGCGCTGTTTACCCATCTGAATGTCTATGAAAATGTTGCTTTCCCGCTGCGTGAACACACCAGACTTTCTGAAGAGATGATCCGCAGTATTGTTTTAATGAAACTAGAAATGGTCGGATTGCGTGGTGCATGGCACTTAATGCCCAGTGAATTATCCGGTGGTATGGCAAGACGCGTGGCACTGGCGCGGGCTATTGCGCTGGATCCTGAACTGATCATGTATGATGAACCTTTATCAGGACAAGATCCGATTTCTAAGGGTGTTTTGTTGAGGTTAATGCGTACGCTCAATGATTCATTGGGTTTAACGTCGATTATTGTCTCTCACGATGTCCAGGAAACCTTAAGCATTGCCGATTATGTTTACGTGATCTCCGATGGAAAACTCATAGGGCAGGGCACAACTGATACGATTAAACAAAACGACACCCGCGAATTAAATCAATTTTTACATGGGTTGCCGGATGGGCCAGTCGCGTTTCGATATCCTGCGCTGCCACTGGAACAAGATTTATTGGGGGACACCCAAATATGATGAGCTATGTTCAATCATTAGGTTCGTGGGGATTGGCGACACTTCGAGATTATGGTCGTGCTGGCATTTTATTGTCGCGTGTAGTTTTTGCTGTTCCGAATGTCAGAAAAGGTTTCCCGCTGGTTTTGCAGCAAGTTTATGCGGAAGGCGTGCAATCGTTGTTGATTATTGTAGTTTCCAGTTTGTTTATTGGAATGGTAGTTGCACTTCAGGGTTATCACACACTTGCAAAATTTGGTGCCTCGCAAGAATTAGGCCCGCTAGTCGCATTAAGTGTCGCGCGAGAATTAGGCCCTGTTGTGACGGCTTTATTATTTGCAGGCAGAGCAGGTTCCGCATTAACAGCGGAAATTGGTTTAATGAAAGCGACCGATCAATTATCCAGTATGGAAATGATGGCAGTCGATCCAATGCGAAAAGTCATTGCCCCGCGACTTTGGGGCGGATTTATTTCCATGCCCTTGCTGACGATGATTTTTAATGCGGTTGCTATTTATGGTGCTTATCTTGTTGGCGTAAAATGGTTAGGCTTGGATGCGGGTGCTTTCTGGTCGAATATGCAAGCTTCAGTCGAATTTCACAGTGATATCGTGAATGGATTGCTGAAGAGTCTGGTGTTTGGTTTTGTGGTGACCTGGATTGCGGTTTATCAAGGTTACGATGCAGTACCGACGTCAGCAGGCATTGCAAAATCAACGACGCGGTCGGTGGTTTATTCTTCGTTAGCTGTATTAGGTTTGGATTTTGTATTAACCGCCATGATGATAGGGGGATGGTAATGATATCAGAACGAATGGTGGAAAGTGTTGTAGGTTTATTTTTAATTGCCGCGATGGGTGCGATGTTGGTTTTAGCCTTCAAAGTCAGTGGCTTGACCAGTTTTTTTAAACCAGAAGGTTATATGGTCACTGCGCAGTTTGATGACATCGGTCAATTAAAAACGCGTGCCGCGGTCAAAATTGGTGGTGTCACAGTCGGTGAAGTGGCTGGAATTAAACTGGATCCTGTCACGTTTAAAGCGGTCGTTAAAATCCAAATTAATTCTAGAGTAAAAGACATTCCCGTGGATTCGACCGCAACTATTTTAACAGCCGGTTTATTGGGCGATAATTATATTGAAATCACACCCATGTATAGCAGCGAATTTTTGAAAGAAGGCAGTGAAATTACAGAAACCCATTCTGCCATGATTTTAGAACGATTAATCGGCCAATTCATGTATAAAGTCGGTGGCGGTTCGAATTCCGATTCGAGCACTCCATCAAATAACGCAAACGCAGAACCTAAAAAAGAAGGAGTCACCCAGTGAAAAAAATTATAGTCCCATTCGTTATTTTTTTAATGAGTTTTTTAGTTCTCATGCCGAAAATAGCATTAGCAAGCGATCCGGTTGGCATGCTGAATTCGATTGCGAACCAAATGATTTCTGAATTGAAATCGCATCAAGCTTCTTTAAAAACAAATCCAACGGTTGTTTATGCCATTGCTAATCGCGTGGTCGTGCCGCATGCTAATTTAGATGCAATGGCACAGCATGTGTTACCGCCGCAAACTTGGCGTACTGCTTCTGCCGCACAACGCAGTGAATTTAAGCGTCAATTTACCATGGTTTTGGAACGCACTTATGCGTCCGCATTAGCCAATTATTCCGATGAAACCGTGCGATTTTTTCCGGTGCGTGGGGGCGTGCAAGGTTCGATGGTGACCGTGCAAAGTGAAATTGATCGTTCCAGCGGATCTCCCATCCGTGTTAGCTATCGTTTAATTGGCAATGGCGGTAACTGGCAATTGTTCGACATGTCAGTTGAAGGTGTAAGCATGTTAGATAGCTTCCGTTCGCAATTTGCCGATCAATTATCACGAGGCAACATCGATAACTTGATCAAAGTACTCCATACGCGTAACGGTGCTTAAATGATGACTTCGGCAAAAATCATGCTTGAAAATGATTGTTTGCAGGTGTCGGGTGATATTAATTTCACGACAGCGGTAAGCTTGTGGCAAGAGAGTTTGCCGCTGATTTCCCGTTCTCCTCGATTGGCGTTTGATTTTTCACGTGTGACTACGCTTAATAGTGCGGCGCTAGCATTATTGTTGGAATGGATAAAATATGCAAAGCGCGCAGGCAAAAAAATTTCATTCACTGGTTTGTCGCCACAGTTGTTGTCGCTTGCGGATGCTGCTGGGGTAGCGAAATTATTCGTTCTATAAGATGGTGCAACAGCCCCGGTTGTATAGCTGTCTTTCTCTAAGAGATGTTAAGTTATCAAACATTTCCATTAAATCGAGATGTGCTTTTTTAAATGCGGCTGGATCATTACCCGTCTGAAAATAATGGACAATAGGGCTTATAGTATCCGTTAGACTTTTATTATTGAACAAAAGACCATCCAAGATATTACTCTCATAAGTAAATAATTTTGGCTGAAGAGCGAGGAATTCTGTTTTTAATTGATCGAAAGGTATGTTTGTATTCTGGGTATATTTTTGATGATAGGTTTTCAGATAATTAACAATCTGCGGTCGTAGTACGTTACATGCTCTTTTTACATCGTCTACTGTATTGACTTTTTGATTAGCTTGTTTCAAAAGCGCTTGTTTTGCTGAATCACGAAACATAGATTTTTTCCCTGTGTTCTTAACTATCATATTGCAGAAAACTTAAGATTAGCTTACCGTAGCCTCTGTTAGGCTGCAATTCTTCGTCGAAATTGATTGTTTGTGTCAATAGGGTTTCACCACGACTTTCGTTCCGATCGTCGCAAAATTATATCTGATCCAGCGGGCCGCTTCGACCGTAATGCGTACGCAACCATGGCTAATGTTGCCTCGAACGACTTCATAAGATCCATGTAATCCCTGATTTCCATTAAAAAACATACAAAACGGCATGGGCGCGCCAGGATGGCCAACGGGATATCGCGTAGATTTGCAATCGCTGCCACCCAACGATTGAATCCGGAATACGCCGGTTTTGGTGCGGCAAGAACGGCCTATGTCAGGACACCAGCCGGAGCCTGCCGTTGCGATTCCCGAGCGAATGAGTTGGCCGCTCGCAGAATAGGCGCTCCAAGTGTGATTTCGGGGATTGATGACGATCATTTTTTCACTGACGTTGATTTTCTTTGGCACTTTTAGAGATTGAAAATTTTTTCGGGGTGATAATTGAATTGGCTGTTGATAGCTCGAATTAGAATAACTGGGAAATTCATTATTAAGTTGCGCTGCTAAAAGCGGATTGCTGTTGACTTCTTCTAGTGAATAATTCCCATCATGATGGGAAAAGGCGGGATGGCAAAAACTCATCCCCATAATAAAAGCAACGGCAAAATACCAGCCTTTGAAAGACATGGCAACTCTCCTCGTTTTATGCTTTTTTTATGTATTATAAAATTACTTTACACCAAAAAATAAGCGAAATGGGAAGAATTTTGACCAAGAATCAATGACTTGCTAGAAAAAAATGTCGTCCCCGCTAAAGCCGTCATTGCGAGGCCTGCTTTTTAGGCCGAAGCAATCTCCAAGAGATTGCTTCGTCGCAAAAAGCGCTCCTCGCAATGACGGCTTTAGCGGGGATACGTGGTTTTAACCACGATGAGGCCGATGATCATTAGCAAGAAAGGTATACATCGTTGGCACAACAAATAACGTAAAACAAGTACCGATTAACATGCCTGAGGCAATGACTAATCCAATATCAAAACGACTTTTAGCACCCGCACCGGTCGCAAGAATCAGCGGAACCACACCTAAAATCATCGCAGCCGTCGTCATCAAGATAGGGCGCAAGCGCAAAGCAGCCGCTTTTAAAATCGCATCATGAATGGAAAGATCTTCATGTTCTTGAAGTTTATTCGCAAAATCCACCATCAAAATTCCGTGTTTACTGATAAGACCAATCAGCGTAATTAAACCAATACCCGTATAAATATTTAATGATGCGATACCCACATTTAATGGAATCAGCGCGCCGGCAATGGACATCGGTACACTGATCAGAATAATAATGGGATCACGAAAACTTTCAAATTGCGCAGCAAGCACCAGATAAATAATCAGCAGGGCAAACAGGAAGGTAAAGAGCATGGTGTTGCCTTCTTGCATCGCTTGTCGCGATTGGCCTGCGTAATCATAAGAAAATCCGGTCGGTAAAATTTCCTCTGCTTTTTGGCGTAAAAAATCAAGACCTTGGGTGACTGATTTTCCTGGCATCATGAGTCCCTGCAAAGTGCCAGAATTTAACTGCTGGAATTGATTTAAGGTATTTGGGATGACATTAATGTGCATGCTAATAACGCTCGATAAAGGCACGAGATCACTACCTGTGCCTGCAGGAATGTAAATTTGATTAAGTTTTTCTGGATTCATTCGAAAATCTTGCGGCACTTTTGGAATGACTTCAAAACTTTGGCTCTCACGACTAAATCGATTCACGTAATTTCCGCCAAGCATAGTGGCAAGGCCAGTGCCGATATTTTCCATGGTCACACCCATGACGCCGGCTTTATCTTTATCCACATCAATGACCAATTGCGGTTTTTCAAACTTTAAGTCACTATCCATAAATAAAAATAAACCGCTTTTTTGTGCGGCATCTTGCAGTTTTTGCAGCACTTGTTGAATCACAACATAGTCAGCCGTCGAAGTAATAACAAATTGCACTGGCAATCCATCACTGGAACCCGGAATCGAGGGCAGTGGAAATGCGACCGTATTAATCCCTGCAATTTTTGCGAGTTTCTCCTGAACTTTGGGCAACATCTGCGCTTGACTAGATGAGCGATCATTCCAGGGTTTTAAAATCATGCCTGAAATCGCATTATTTAAGCCACCGGTACCATTAATAATAAAATAATCTTGAGTTTCCGGAAAACTTTCATAAATTTTATTGAGCTGATGGGTAAATTTTTCAAGGTATTGCAAGTTTGCATATTCGGGCGCAGTGGCTGAAATAAATAAAATACTTTGGTCTTCGTCAGGTGCTAATTCGGTTGTGGTAGTAATAGCAAGCAAGCCGCAAAATGCCAGAATGAGTCCAGCAAATACTAAAACCACATAACGAAAATCTAAAACCGATCGCAAACGCTCCGCATATTTATTTTTGATTCGTTCAAAAAAAGCATCAATTTTTTGAACGAAGGTGAGTCCCGATACTTCGGAATTTAATAATCTTGAACACATCATCGGCGAAAGCGTAAGCGCAATAACACCTGAAATAATCACGCAAAAAGCGAGCGTAAAAGCAAATTCTTTAAATAATGCGCCAGTCAATCCCGACATAAAACCAATGGGTGCATAGACTGCGGCCAATGTAATCGTCATTGCGACAATAGGTAATGCAATTTCACGCGCACCTTTGAGTGCCGCATCAACGGGCGTTAATCCTTCTTCGATATGACGATAAATATTTTCAACGACAACAATCGCATCATCTACAACTAATCCAATCGCCAAGACCATGGCGAGCAGAGTCAATAAATTTAAGGAATAGCCCATCGCAAACATCATGGAGCAAACACCGATCAGCGACAGAGGAATCGTCACAATCGGAATGGTTACCGTGCGGAAAGTTCCTAAAAATAAAAAGATCACGAGAATCACAATGAACGTGGCTTCCGAGATACTGCGTATCACTTCGTGAATCGAGCTTCGAATATAATCAGTACTATCATAAACAATTTTGCCGCTGAATTTGGGTGGATAGCTAATTTCCAGTTCTGGCATTAATTTTTTAATGTCGTCAATGACGGTGAGGGGATTTGCCGTGGGGGTTCCCTGAATGCCGATGAACACAGCATTTTTTCCATTAAAATAGACGGAGGTATCATCATTTTCAGCGCCCAGCTCAACTTGTGCAATGTCACGCAAACGAACTAAGGTCGAATCAGACGTTTTGACGACGAGGTTTTCAAATTCTTGCACGGTATTTAAATCGGTTTTCGCACTGATGTTAATCGCAACCAATGCGCCGGAAATATTTCCGGGTGCTGTTAAAAAGTTTTGTGATTGCAACACATGGACAACATCATTAGCAGAAATATTCAGCGCCGCCATTTTTTCTGGATTCAACCAGATTCGCATCGCATAAGTCTGTCCGCCTAAAATATCGGCCGTTGCAACGCCACCCACTGTTTGTAACTTGGGTCGCACGACTCGGTTCAAAAAATCCGTAATTTGTTGATTAGTCATTTCGTCACTGTTAAAACCAAGATACATCAACGCCATTGATGAACCGGTATCTTTGGTAATGACAGGTTGGTTACTTTCCTTCGGCAATTGATTACTCACCTCAGCAACTTTAGACATGATCTCAGTCATGGCTGCATTCGAATCATGATTTAATTTGATGTAGGCTTTAATCGTACTCATACTTTGCGCGCTTTCAGCGGTGAGATAATCAATGCCATCGGCAGTTGCAATGGATTTTTGTAAAGGAGTAGTGATAAAACCTTGCATGAGCTCAGGACTTGCGCCTGGATAGGCGGTCGTAATACTGATGACAGTATTTTCCATTTTTGGAAACTGACGTAGGGTGAGTTCAGTGAGTGCTCTTAATCCTAATGACAGAATGAGCAAGCTAACAACGCATGCTAGAACAGGGCGTTTGATAAAAAGATCCGTAAATGTCATTTTTAAATTTTCCAGAATCTAACTATTTTTTACTACTTAGCTTTCTTTGAGGAAAAAGCTAAAGCTCCACACTGTTGTCGATTACAACGTGGGTACCATTCTGTAATTTTAATTGGCCGGAAGTGACAACTTGTTCGCCGGGATTCACGCCTTTTAAAATTGCTATTTCATCGCCGCGACGTTCGCCCACAGTGACATATTCACGAAAGGCTTTCAAAATCGGTTTGCCATGTTTATCTTTGCCATCCGGTTTGATGACATAAACGGAATCGCCATGCAAACTGTAAGAAATCGCGGTTTGCGGCAAAGTCACGACATCTTTATGTTCACGCAATAAAACTTTTACCAACGCATACATCCCAGGGTACAGTTGAAAATCTTTATTAGGTATTGTCGCTTGCACCAGAATATTTCGCGTCGCTTGATCTACTTTGGAGTTAATTGCGGTAATGGTTCCGGAAAACGGTTGCACCCCTTCCAGATTGACAGCCACTTCAACCGGTTGCTGTAGATAAAGATCATTTAAGTATTGTTCAGGCAAATTAAATTTCACATAAAGTGGATCCATGGATTGTAAGGTCACCATGGTCGTACCCGCAGAAACATACTGACCAATATCAATCATGCGGATACCAATTTTGCCGCTAAATGGAGCGGTAATGGTTTTTTGCCGGATTTTGGCTTGGATTTGTTCGACGCCTGCTTGAGATTGCTGAAGTTGAGCGGTTAATTTATCTAATTCTGCTTGCGAGACTGCACTTCTGGCGACTAAGGCTTTGTTACGATTGTAATTCAATTGTGAAAGTTTTAATTGCGCTTGATTATCCTGTAACTGAGCTTGTTCAATGCTCATATCCAATAACACCAGAATATCACCTTGTTTCACAAATTGACCGGATTCAAAATGGATTTCTTTCACGATGCCTGGAACTTCTGCGCTAATATCCACACCGTTAACTGCTGCGAGTGTTCCCACCGATGTCAAATTGCCTTGCCAATTTTTAGTGGTTGCAATGCTCGAAGAAACGGTCACCGGTGGCGGAACATAGTGTGACATCAGATAGGCAAAACCAATTTTTTTTATGCCATACCAGGCAAAAATAATGCCAAACACAATGCCTACGATTAAAAGCATTTTTCTCATTTGGGGTGACATTTCCATTTTTTCCCTCAGGTTTACTGTTCCGCGTTAATCACTAAAAATATTGCGCCTGGGCCTCTTAACACATTTACTAACAATGTACTTTTGGAAGCGGCAGCTAGTTTCTTTAAATCATCAATATTTGAGACGGGATGCTGATTTGCAGAAACGATTACGTCGCCTGGTAAAAGATCAGCGTGCCAGGCATTGGTGTCTTCTTCGACGGAAACGACAACCACTCCTTTTACGGTTCCGTGATCAGGACTTAGTAAAGTAAAGTTTTTCAAACCGACGCCATAAAGGAAGGGATCGGCTTGTTGGCTTTCTTCCAAACGTTTTTTAGGATCGCTTAAGGTGACATCAAAGGAAATCGGTTTACTATTTCGAAGAACGCCGACTGAGGTTCTGGAATCAACACGAAATAAACCAATGGAATTGACAACGTCATTGGCATTTTTGATTTCTGAATTATTGATCGAAGTAATAATATCGCCCACTTTAAAACCGGCTTTTTCAGCAGGGGAGTTTGGCATGACTTCAGTCACGACAGCGCCTTTGCTGATCGATAAATTAAATGCATTGGCGAGCTCAGGTGTAATGTCTTGCGCGCCCACACCTAATGAACCGCGGTGTACATCGCCATATTCAATTAATTGCGACATCACGCTTTTAGCCATATTGGAAGGGATTGCAAATCCAATACCGGTTCCCTTGCCCGGATTGACGATCGCTGTGTTAATGCCGATGAGTTGCCCATCTGTATTCACCAGCGCGCCGCCTGAATTGCCTGGATTAATCGGCGCATCGGTTTGGATGAAATTTTCATAATTTTCAATACCGAGTGTCGCGCGACCCAAGGCACTGACGATGCCGGATGTCACCGATTGGTTCAAACCAAAAGGATTACCAATCGCGGCTACAAAATCGCCTACTTTAAGCTGACTGGAATCGGCAAACGGAATAGCGGTCAGATTTTTCGCCTGAATTTGTAATAAAGCGATATCGGACGGTTTATCCATCCCAATAATTTTCGCATTGTAATGTCGGCCATCATTCAAGGTAACCGTCACGATTTGGCCGTTATCGACCACGTGTGCATTGGTCACGACATAACCTTTGCTAGCATCAACGATGACGCCTGAACCGTCTGCCGTCATTTTGTCAGGAATGGCATCGGGATTGTTATTGTCGGCTTGGTTATCTTTATTATTGTTGTCCGGCGAATTGTCGTCTTTATTGTTTTGACGTTCGTGCTGAATTCGGTTAAGGGTTGATAAATCAGTGATTTTAACTAACGCGCGAATATAGACCACCGCAGGCAATACTTTTTGTAACATGGGCGCAAGACTGGTGTTATTAGGGGTTGCAGCCATGCAAGTGGAAAAAGTAAACGATCCGATAATGAATAATAGGGCGCTTAAGCGATTCAGCGTTTTCATGGTTTCCTCGTCATTCTAATGAGCTCGCAAATTTTAGCATATTTTATGGACTAAGTAACATTCTGGAGATAAAAAAGAATGGAAATTCAGAAGAGAAACGCACTCTATCCTTTTTTTAAGATTGATGCAATAGGTTGCTGATTTTAAGCAGGTTCTTGGGCAATCCAGATGAGACTGGCCATTCGGCCGGTTTTGCTGCCGTCGCGCCGATAAGAATAAAACTGGTTGGCGTCTGAATAAGTGCAATAATTTCCGCCAAAAATACGTTGAATCCCGCGTTTATGAAGTCGTTGTGTAGCCAGTAGATAAAGATCAGCCATAAAACGCTGATTCGGAGAGGGAATAAAAGCGCTATGCGCTTCGGAATCTTTTTCTAAAAAAGCCGCTCGTACTTCATCGCCCACTTCAAAATGCGCCTGGCTAATGGCGGGCCCAAGCCATATTAATAAATCCTCTGGATCGCATTTCATGGCCTCCAGCGTGGATTCAATCACGCCGTTTAATAATCCGCGCCAACCGGCATGAATGGCGGCAACGGAAGTGCCTTGTTTATTACAAACCAAAATCGGCAAACAATCGGCGGTCAAAACCACGCAAATCTGATTTTTTTCATGAGTAAAACTGGCATCCGCTTCACATTCGGTATTTTTTTCTGTGGCAAGAATTGCAATAGTGCTGTGTGTCTGTTTTATCCAAATCGGTTCATTCGGGAGTTGCAGGGCATTTTTTAAAATTTCACGATTCGCTGCTACCATCCCTTCATCATCACCCACGTGTTGCGCCAAATTAAATTGATCAAAAGGTTTTTTACTCACACCGCCTGAACGTAAAGTGGTATAGGCGTGTATTGTTTTAGGCGCAGGCCAAACGGGTTCAATAAACATATTATTCATCCAGTTCTGCATCCGATTTTAATACAGCTAGCATTTTTTGCATATCTTCGGGTAAGGGTGACTGAAAGCTAAGGGTTTTGTGAGTCACGGGATGGACAAAACTTAATTCGCTGGCATGCAAGGCTTGATGCTTAAATTCACGTAATGCTTTAACTAATTCAGGGCTCGCTTTTTTGGGGAGTTGCAAACGTCCATAAACTTGATCCCCTAAAATGGGATAGTGAATATGCGCCATGTGCACGCGAATTTGATGGGTGCGGCCGGTTTCGAGTTGGATTTTAATTCGGGTGTGGGCTCGGAAACGGTCGATGACGCGATAGTGGGTCACAGACGGTTTACCGGTTTCGGTGATGGCCATTCTTTTTCGAATAATGGGATGGCGGCCAATCGGTTCATCAATGGTGCCGCCGCCGGTCATCACACCCAGGACGATGGCTTGATAAATGCGGGTGACGGTACGGTCCTTTAATTGTTTTGTGAGATTAAAATAAGCCGCAGATGTTTTGGCGATGACCAATAAACCTGAGGTATCTTTATCCAAGCGATGTACTATGCCTGCGCGCGGTAAATTTTGTAATTCCGGTGCGTGATTCAGGAGGGCATTTAATAAGGTTTTATCATAGTTGCCAGCGCCTGGATGGACTACCATGCCGATGGGTTTATTAATGACCAGCAGCGATTCATCTTCAAAAATAATATTAAGCGCAATATTCTGAGCTTTATAAACAGGCTGGGCCTTTAAAGTGGCGTCAATCGTGATTTCTTCACCACCATTGACAGTCAAACGGGTTTTGGCAATTTGGCCATTTAATTTAACTTGCTGGTTCTTGATCCATTCCTGAATTTGGGTGCGAGAATAGTCTGGCAATAATATTGCCAGGGCTTGGTCTAGTCGTTTTCCTTCCAGGTCTTCTGGAATGATCAGCGTTTGCTGGATTTTTTCGCTCATGCATTTTTTTCCCATTTTCAGCGTGAATGATCTCAAAATTTAGTTTAGAATGCACGGCTTAAATCGGTGTTTGGAGTTCAGAATGAAAAAAATAGCACTACTAGTTTTTCTTGCCAATTTTCTGTTTTTTTTGGGAGGTTGTTCGACGAGTATTGATCCTTCTGAAGCCTACAAAGGTGAATCCGCCGAAGAAATTTTTCAAAAAGGTGAGGACGCGCTCCGTGATCGAAGTTATGGCGAAGCCATTAAACGGTTTGAGGCGCTGGATGTGCAGTATCCTTTTGGTCGCAATACCGAAACTGCGCAGTTACAAATTATTTATGCGTATTATATGAATAGTGATTATGCTTCTGCGGAAAGTGCAGCAGATCGTTTTATCCATTCTTATCCAACCAGTCCGCATGTGGATTATGCTTATTACATGCGCGGCTTATCGAATTATTATCAAAATCTCGGGATTTTTGAGCGATTGTTCTCGGTGAATCTTGCAACGCGTGATTTGACGCAGGTGAAAAAATCCTACAATGATTTTGCGACATTAGTGAATCTCTATCCTAACAGTGTTTACGCACCGGCTGCGCATCAATATACGGTGTATTTACGAAATATTCTGGCCGACCATGAATTGGAAGTCGCGCAATATTATTATAGTCGCGAAGCGTATATTGCTGCCGCGAATCGAGCAAACCTAGTGGTTCGACATTATCAAGGCGCCCCTGCTGTGCCGGAAGCGTTAGTTGTGATGGCAAAATCTTATCGCAAATTGCATCTTCAGCAGAATGAAGCGGAAGCGATGGAAGTGTTGCGATATAACTATCCGAATTCGGTGTATATGCAAGAGGCGATGGCGAGGGATTGAAATCAACCGTCATTGCGAAGGAGCGCTTTTTGCGACGAAGCAATCTTTTGAGAGATTGCTTCGTCGCAAAAAGCGCTCCTCGCAATGACGGGATGGCAGGGCTAGAATTTATTTGTAATCGGATACCGCCGATCTCGCCCAAACGCTTTATTGTTGATGCGCACACCAATCGGCGCCTGTCTGCGTTTGTATTCACTTTTATTGATGAGATTCACGATTTTTTTCACAATAGCTTCATCAAAACCTTGCGCCGCAATTTCAGCGATGCTTTGTTCTTGATTGAGATACAACTCCAAAATTTTATCGAGTAAATCATAAGGCGGTAAACTGTCTTCATCTTTTTGATTGGGGGCAAGTTCCGCTGTAGGTGCTCGATCGATAGTGCGTTCTGGAATGACGGCGCTTAATTGATTGCGATAGCGCGCTAGACGATAGACTAATGTTTTAGGAATATCTTTTAAAACCGCAAATCCGCCGCACATGTCGCCATAAATCGTAGAATAACCAACTGCCATTTCACTGCGATTGCTAGTCGATAAAACAATTTTTCCCGTTTGATTGGAAAGCGCCATTAAAATAATTCCGCGGCAGCGGGATTGAATATTTTCTTCGGTGACATCAGGTTTTTTCCCTTCAAAATTTTTCGCTAAAATGTCTAGGAAACTATTGAAAGGTGGTTCAATCGAAATCATTTCGTGTTCAACGCCTAATTGGTGAACCAGCGTTAATGCATCTTCGTTGCTGATATCGGCGGTAAAACGGGAAGGCATAAGGATCGCTTTGACATTATTTTTTCCCAAGGCATCAACTGCTATGGCGAGAGTCAATGCAGAATCGATTCCGCCAGATAAACCGACAAGTGCACCTGAAAAATTGTTTTTTGCGAGATAATCGCGCACACCTAAAACCAAACATTCATATACGCGTTGTTCTTCGCTCGGCAAAGTGAAAGGAGTCGATGAAATTTTCGTATCCGTCGCGCCGATTTCAATATCGACTGGCAACAAAGTTTCATTACAAAATCCAGCAAATTCACAAATTTTACCTTGGCTGTCGACCACCATAGACCCGCCATCGAAAATCAGTTCATCTTGTTCGCCGACACAATTCACGTAAACAATCGGAATATTTTCTGCTTTAGCACGTTTAGCAAGAATCGAATGACGTTGTTCGTGTTTATCAATTTCAAAAGGGGATGCGTTCGGCACTACTAAAATTCGTGCACCGAGACTTGCTGCTTGTTGTGTGGGAGCGGGGTTCCATAAATCTTCGCAGATGATTGTTCCAACGGAAATTCCATTATTCACTGGAATCACAAGCGGCGTATTGCCTGGCACAAAATAACGAAGTTCATCAAACACGCCATAATTCGGCAGATGCTGTTTCGCATAACGTCCCAAAATAGTGCCATTATGAATGATCAGCGTCGAGTTATATAACCCTTGCGAAGTCGGATGAATATGGCTCACGACGCAATAAATATTTTCGACTTTTTGTTTAAAAGTATTAATTGCTTCATTCGAAGCTTCCAGAAAACTTTTTCTGAAAAGTAAATCTTCAGGCGGATAGCCCGTAATGCAAAGTTCAGGAAAAACAATCATATCGGCTTTCATTTCATCGCGAGCCTTCAAAGCCGACAGAATGAGTTTTTCTAAATTTCCTTGAATGTCGCCCACACATAAATTTAATTGAGCGAGCACGATTCGTAATTTTTTAGCCATTTTTAGCCTTTATTGTTGCGTCATTGCGAGGCCCTGGTTTTTAGGGCCGAAGCAATCTTTGGGAGATTGCTTCGTCGCAAAGAGCGCTCCTCGCAATGACAATAAGTAAATCAAAAGTATTATAACCCAATTGGCAGAAATCGACGATGGTCGCAGCCTGATTTTCTATCTGAATATCAGTGCCGCGTTGGGGTACTTCAGGCAGTGTTAACTGCTGATAGACCAGCTTTTTTTTCAGTTTGCCGAGATATTGCATTCGAGCAATGATTTCCTGTCCTGTAAAACACCCTTTTTTGAAGCTAACCGCATTTAGAGCCGGCAAATTCAAGTCGTGCGGTAAAAAAAGACCACTGGTTTCTGGATAAATAGTGGGAATCAGAGCCTGCATGTCGAGATGTTTCCATTCAGTTGCCGGAAAGAGCTCAAAATTCGCTGAAAATTCAGGATTTTTTGTAATAATGTGAAAACGATTTCCGTCTGGCACTTTAATAATTATATCTGCCTTATTCGCGGGCATTTCAGGGCCAATATAACCCCATTGATAATAATCATTCGATACATCTGTTAACTTTACCTTAAAAAACACAGCATATTTTTGCAGCGTCTTCATCGCAATCGGAACCAATTCACTAGGCATAGATAAAAAATACTGATCTTCAAAAAAAACAATCCTGAAAAAACTAATAATCCTCCCCTGCGGATTGCAATGGGCACCCAAACGGCTTTCCTGAAGAGTCACGTCCTCGAGATCGCAGGTCAGCTGCCCCTGCAAAAATTTTTTTGCATCTGGCCCCGATATGCTTAATAATCCCAGTGGAAGAGTAGTAAGTTTCGCTTTCATGGCCGCTAGTATATAAGGGATGACTATGACGATCAAACCGAAAAAAGCGCTGATTATGGTGGATTTGCAGAATGATTTCTGCAAGGGCGGTAGTTTAGAAGTGCCTGGATCGGAAGAGGTTATTCCACTGGCCAACGAGCTGCAAAAACATTTTGATGTCGTCATTGCCACCAAAGATTGGCACCCCAAAGACCATATTAGCTTCGCCTCGAACCACCCAGGCTATAAAGTCGGTGATGTGGTGGAAGTCGAGCATTTAGAACAAATCTTGTGGCCAAATCACTGTGTACAAGATTCCAAAGGCGCTGAATTACACCCCAGATTAGAAACCTCACGCATTCAACACTTTTTTTTAAAAGGCATCGATAAAAATATCGATAGCTACAGCGCTTTTTTTGATAATGCGCATTTACGGGCAACGGGTCTTGCCGATTATTTATTAAGGCACGAGATTCAGGATATTTATATTCTGGGACTTGCGACCGATTATTGTGTTCGATTCACTTGTCTCGATGCAACCCATTTAGGATTTAATACATTTATTATTGAAGATGCTTGCCGAGGCGTTGAATTATTTCCAGGCGATATTAAAAATGCGCTAGAAGAGATGAAAAATGAAGGCGTGACCGTGGTGAGATCAGAAGATATTTGTAAAAAACCGATAGCGTGTTAACTATACTTTAATTGCTGACAGAGCTCAGTTGTCCAATCATCAATTGGTGCGTTTGACGGATTTTTAAATAAGACAAGATAGCTACGATTAAAAGGGATGAAATAGTTTAGGACTATTTCTGTTACTGATTTCACAACCAGCTGATGTTGCGTTGCGTCATATAAAAATTCTTCATTGACTTTTAGGAGCTCGCGAATGTTTTTTGCGATGTGGTTTTTAAAATTCTTTGCTTCCTCTAATTGCGGATCATCCAGTAGTAACGGAGGTTTTGCATCTGGAAGTGCTCGTAACACTTGCTGTTGAGTGACTAATGCCTTCACCGCATTTAAAGTATGAGGATGTTTGTTATTACATTTTTGAAGATACCTCAGTAATTCAAGCGGTTTTCGAATCGGCGTCCTTGGTGCTAAACAGCTGACGATACTAACGCAGTAATGGGCAGTATCCTGTTTGACAACAAGATCTAATGCAGATCTTCGCTTATGGTTGACCATTTCCGGTTTCGCTTTGGCTTCCATTAGTCTAAGGACCAATGCAGTATTGCCTTGTCTTGCGGCATACATGAGAGGTCTCATGCCTTTTTTATTTTCACATTCCACATCCGCTTTGTGATCAATTAATCGCATAGCGACTTCGTTGGACCGACCGGTGTTGGTCTTGCAAGCTTTCATCAATGCTGTGTTACCTTCTTCATTCTTAAAATTAGCAGCTACGTTTGCTTGAGTTAATAAATTCACTAATTCCACATTTCCATTCGTTGCAGCGGCATAAAGAATTTCTGCAAGCCATTTTTTTAAACGGGTGGCTTCCTCGGAGGGGGTGTCTTTTTTTTCGATGGTATCCTTAATGGTATTTATTGCCTGCTCTGCAGTTCGCACTGTCTCTTCACTCAGTGCAATGGTCTTTCTAGCACTGCGCAGTAGCTCTATTGCTTCTTGGATTCTGTTTTGCATAGGAAAGATTATATTAGTTAGGATTTGATCAAAATATTAACACAAAATTTAGATTTTGCAAGCATTTAAAACAGAATTAAGCCATTTTTTCTGCATAAACGAGATAATTTACTGAAACATCAGAATCTAATGAAAAAACTTTATTAAAAATATTATAGTGAATTCCGGTCAAATCCCTCACCGTTAATTGCGCGCGTCTGGCCCAATCGGATAATTCACTGGGCCGGATAAATTTCGCAAAATCATGGGTGTTTTGCGGCAATAATTTTAAAACGTATTCCGCGCCGACAATGGCGAAAAGATAGGATTTTACATTGCGATTAATCGTGGAAAAAAAGACTTTGCCGCCCGGTTTTACCAGGGTTGCGCAAGATTGCACAATGGAAAAAGGGTCGGGTACATGTTCAAGCATTTCAAGGCAAGTGACCACGTCGTATTGACTAGGGCGCTGTTCGGCGATTTCCTCAGCGGTGCCATAGAGATATTCGACTGACACGCCGCTTTCAATTCCGTGCAATTTAGCAACATTGAGTGCGGGCTGGCTCATGTCGACGCCGGTGACTTCTGCGCCTAGTTTGGCCATACTTTCTGTCAAAATGCCGCCGCCACAGCCGATATCAATGACTTTTTTGCCTGATAAGGGGGCTTTTTCATTAATATATTGCAAACGTAATGGGTTTAATTCATGTAGTGTTTTGAATTCCCCATGCAAATCCCACCAGTTGGCGGCGGCTTCTGAGAATTTTTTGACTTCAGCTTGATCAATATTTTGGGACTTCATAATCGTTTTTTGTTCCGTGCGGTTTTGCTATCATAGCAAACAATTTAGATAGAATGGAATAAATATGACAGCCAGCCAACCGCAAACAGTGTATTTAAAAGATTATCAAGTCCCTGCTTATTTAATTGAAACAGTGGACCTCGAGTTTGAATTAGGGGAAGAGGGCACTTTGGTCAAATCCCGTTTAGCTGTGAAAAAAAACCCAGCCAGTACGGATAAAAAGCAAACTCTGGAATTATTCGGCGATGAGGTGGAATTAAAATCCATCGCGCTCGATGGTAAACCCGTCGATAAAAAACACTATAAATTATCCGCGGAGACACTGGAAATTTTGAAAGTGCCGGATCAATTTGTTTTGGAAATTCATACGATTATTCATCCTGAAAAAAATACTGCGTTGAGCGGACTCTATAAATCCAGTGGAAATTTTTGTACGCAATGTGAAGCAGAAGGGTTTCGGCGCATTACTTTTTATCCCGATCGCCCGGATGTAATGTCACGTTTTACGACGACGATTATTGCGGATGAAAAAAAATATCCGGTTTTACTTTCCAATGGAAATTGCATAGCGACCGGAAAACTGAACAATGGCAGACATTGGGCAACCTGGGAAGATCCTTATAAGAAACCTAGTTATTTATTTGCCTTAGTTGCAGGGAATCTTGAGCATATCGAAGATTTTTTTGAAACGCGTTCTGGCAAAAAAATTACGCTTCGAATTTATGTCGAAAAAGGCAATCAAGATAAATCGCAATATGCGATGGAGGCTGTTAAAAAAGCGATGCGTTGGGATGAGGAAACCTTTGGTCGTGAATATGATTTAGATATTTATATGATTGTTGCCGTCAGTGATTTCAACATGGGCGCAATGGAAAATAAAGGGCTCAATATTTTTAATACGAAATATATTTTAGCTCGACCCGAAACTGCAACCGATCAGGATTTTATTCATGTCGATGCGGTGGTGGGTCATGAATATTTTCACAACTGGTCAGGCAATCGTGTGACTTGCCGTGATTGGTTTCAGCTGAGTTTAAAAGAAGGTTTAACGGTTTTTCGTGAACAGTGTTTTACGGAAGATGTCACTTCAAAAGCGGTTGCTCGCATTCAAGATGTGAATGTGTTGCGCACCGCTCAATTTCCTGAAGATTCAGGTCCATTAGCGCATCCTGTGCGGCCGGATTCTTATATTGAAATTAATAATTTTTACACTGCGACAGTCTATGAAAAAGGCGCAGAAGTCATTCGCATGATCAAGACGATTCTTGGCGATGAGTTATTTCGTGCTGGGATGGATCTTTATTTTGAACGTCACGACGGTCAGGCGGTGACAACCGATGATTTTGTTCAGGCCATGCAAGATGCATCGGGCGTTGATTTAACACAATTTCGACTCTGGTACAGTCAAGCGGGTACGCCGATTGTGGATATCAAAGATCATTATGATCCGAACACAAAAGTTTATACACTGGAATTTAAGCAAACCATTCCAGATACGCCGGGTCAAAAAAATAAAAAACCGATGCACATTCCGGTCAAGATTGGTTTGATCGATCGAAATGGCAAGGAGATTCTGCAAGAAGTCATCCATTTACGTTCGCCGCATGAAAAATTTCATTTTGAAAATCTGTCAGAAAAACCCGTTCCATCCTTGCTTCGTGATTTTTCAGCGCCTGTCAAAGTGAATTTTGAATATTCGGATGCCGATCTTCAGTTATTATTCAAGCATGACAGTAATTTATTTAACTGTTGGGAAGCCGGTCAAAAATACGCAATGAATTTAATTTTAAAATTAATTCGCGAACATCAAAAAGGGAAAAAACTCTCTTTACCGGATGATTTTGTCGATAGCTTTATTTATGCTTTGCAGACGGTTTCAGATAAATTATTTTTAGCGGAAGCGCTAACGCTTCCTTCTGAAAAATATATTGCTGAACAAATGTCGGTGATTGATGTGGATGCGATCCATTTTGTGCGAGAATTTATGTTGCAGGAATTGGCGACGCAATTAAAAAATCTTTTCGTTACCAGTTATCAAAAAAATGATAGCAAAACCCCTTATCAATTTAACATGAAAGAAGTCGGTAAACGCCAACTAAAAAACTTATGTTTGCAGTATCTCATGCAATTGGATGACGATGAAATTCACGATAATTTCGCGTTAAAACAATTTAAGCGCGCCCTCGGAAATAATATGACGGATGCTATGGCGGCCCTCCGAGGTTTGAGCAATATCAATAAACCTCAACGTGAGGAAGCGTTAAAGGAATTTTATGCGAAATGGCAACAGGATGCGCTGGTTGTTGATAAGTGGTTTGCTGTTCAAGCCACTTCTAAATTGCCGAAAACATTAGGCAATGTGAAAAAATTAATGCAGCATCCCGCATTTGATATCAAAAATCCAAATAAAGTATATGCGCTAGTCGGCGCTTTTTGTTATCAAAACCAAGTGAATTTTCATGCGGAAAATGGTGAAGGATATGAATTTTTAAAAGACGTGGTGATTAAACTCGATGCCATCAATCCACAAATTGCCGCCCGCATGGTAAAACCGCTGACCGATTGGAAACGCTATGATTCCAAACGCCAAAAAATCATGCAGCGCGAGCTCAATGCGATTGTGGAACACAAAAAATTATCCAAAGACGTTTATGAATTAGTAAAAAAATCACTGGAGTAGGTTATGACCACGAAAACACGACACGAATCGGACAGTATGGGCAAAGTAGAAGTACCCGCAGATGTTTATTGGGGTGCGCAAACGCAGCGTTCTCTCCATCATTTTGATATTGGCTACGACATTATGCCGCGCGAATTAATTGTCGCTTTTGCCATTTTAAAAAAAGCAGCCGCAATGACAAATTACGAGTTAGGCTTGTTACCTGAAGATAAGATGAAATTGATTGTCGCAGCGGCCGATGAAATTATTGCTGGAAAATTTAAAGATCAATTTCCCTTACGCATCTGGCAAACGGGCAGTGGCACCCAGACCAACATGAACGTCAATGAAGTCATTGCCAATCGTGCCATCGAAATGGCGGGTGGTGTGATGGGAAGTAAAAAACCGATTCATCCGAATGATGATGTGAATCGTTCGCAATCTTCTAACGATACGTATCCAACGGCAATGCACATTGCTGCAGCCGAATTTATTGTTAATCGCTTGCTGCCATCGATTAAAGAGTTGCGTGATGAACTAGCTAAAAAACAAAAAGAATTTGCACATATTGTGAAAACAGGACGTACTCATTTGCAAGATGCCGTGCCTTTGACATTGGGACAAGAATTTTCGGGTTATGTGGCGCAATTGGATGCAGCGATACGAAATATTCAGGCAACGTTGCCGAATTTGTATGAACTCGCATTAGGTGGCACAGCCGTTGGTACGGGATTAAATTCACATCCAAAATTCGCAGACAAAGTCGCGAAAAAAATTGCTGAATTAACAAAATTGCCTTTTGTGACGGCGCCTAATAAATTTGCGGCGTTAGCTGCCAATGATGCGATTGTATTTACCAGTGGGGCATTAAAAACGCTCGCTTGTGCATTGATGAAAATTGCCAACGATTTACGATGGCTGGGATCAGGCCCACGATGTGGTCTCGGTGAATTGATTCTGCCGGAAAATGAACCGGGCTCATCTATCATGCCAGGCAAAGTCAATCCGACACAGTGTGAAGCAATGACGATGGTCTGCGTGCAAGTCATGGGAAATGACGCAGCGATTGGTTTTGCGGATTCTCAAGGGAATTTTGAATTAAACGTCTTTAAGCCGGTTATGATTTACAATTTACTGCATTCTATGCGGTTATTAAGTGATTCCTCACGCATGTTTACAAAATATCTTGTCAAAGATCTTAAAGCGGATGAGAAGAGTATTCATGATTCGATGGAAAAGTCATTGATGCTGGTTACTGCTTTAACTCCAAAAATTGGTTATGACAAATCCGCAGAAATTGCGCATAAAGCTTGGCATGATGGAACGAGCTTGTTAGAAGCAACGCTTGAGCTTGGATATCTGTCAGAAAAAGAATTTCGCGAACTGGTGAAACCTGAAAAAATGACCGAGCCGCAGGTCTAAAAAAAAGAGCGTCATTGCGAGCCCCCGCTAGGGGGCGAAGCAATCTCCAAAAGATTGCTTCGACGCAAAAAGGCGCGTCTCGCAATGACGTTATAAAATCACGCAACATTTCTGAACTTGCTCAGTTGTTTTCGTTGATGAATCTTGAGAATTTTTCGATTCCACTGCAAAAACCCTAGTATGACTAGCCAAATAGACATGACCAAGAACGTCGTGCTCCATCGGAACATATCCAGGTTGCAATTTGGCTAATTCAGCCTCATAAATTTTCAGATCCACATCATCCGAATCATTTCTGAGTGATCCGGTAATTTGTGTTATCAGTGTGCGCGCTTTTATCAGTCTCTTTATCGTTTCATCTTTTCCATCTTGTTCAAAATAACAGATAGCGGCTTTGTAATACATTTTCGCTAAATTTCTGATATAGTCACAAAGATCTTTTTTATCACTATAGGGAATAAATTGATCTGGTGTATTATCAAAAATTGCTGTCGCTTTTTCATAATACTCAATCGCTTTCTTGGGATCATTAAAACTTTTAGCTACCTCTGCATAGGCTTTAGCTAAATTGAATAAATACTCTCTTTTTTTCTTCTCGTCGGATTCGTATTTAAATTTATCCGGAACCGATTCAACAATCGCAATGGCTTTTTGATAATACTGAATCGCATCATTCGGTTTTTTAGCATCGTGATAAGCGTAACCAAAACAAAGATCAGCTATCTTTAGCATAAGCTGATAAGCAAAATACTGTTCTTGTGAATCTGTGAGCAAACGAAATACATTATTATCGAGTAGTTGCAATGCAGCATCTAATTTTTCTTTAAAAAATGCCACTTTTCTGTCATAAAATGCTTGATGAGCAACTACCTGCAGAGATTGTAATAAATGAAATTGTTGAGTTGCTAATAGAGGTAAATGATCGTTCGTGCGACAATGCTCTGGGACTGCATTTAAAGTAATAATGGATGCATTTGCTATATCGATTATATCGGAATATCGTTTGTTTTTTTTAAAATAGTCGATACAACCATTTAATAGTTTGATTAATAGTTTCAGGATTTTTTCTGCCTCGTGTCTAACGAATAATATTTCGTATGCTGTCATCAACGCTTGCAGTAACTTGATTGCAGCCTGCTCCATATTATTGTCTACTAGAAAAGTGGCGGCTTCGTCGCACTCAGCGAATAATAACTCATATTGTGTTTTGAGATGTTTAAGTTGTCGGTGTTGTTTAAGTTCAGAATCGTCAGATGTTACATTTGTACTAGAAGGAACAGAAGCTTCACCAAAACTGCTTTCATCACAAGATGAATCTAGTGAATTTTTTAATTTTTCGGTCCATGTCAAATTATCGCCATAGGTTTTCCAATTATTTCTATCTTGTTCAGTAAAATCATTCGCGATACTATAAATCCATCGAATTGCATCTTTGTATAGTTCGATAGCTAGATCAATATCAAAATTATTTTTGTTAACATGCGCTCCATAGTTGTTATAAGCAAGTGCTAATAGTCGGATGCAATCTTTTTGCAAATCTTCAAGGTCTTGTATAATCGTTTTGTTATTTTCAATCTCGTTTTTATTTTTTTTAATATAAATTATTTTTTGCGCGAGATCATGAATCTCTTGTCTTAATACTGCAATGGCCAGCAAATAATTATCAGTGGCTAGTGCTACATTCGCTGTTTGAAGCGCATCATATTCTTTTAATTTAGTTGGATTGTAGTTTCTGCCTGTTCGTACGGAATATCTTTCATAGGCCGTAGATAGCCCCGATTGAAGTTTTTTCGTAACTGGGATGAGGTCTTGGATAAATTTCTGGCCTGTTACATTTGAGGCTTTCATTAATGCAACTAATTTATTAAAATTATTTTCCGCATCCTGAATGATCTCTAAAATAATTCTATCTAGGGTTTGTTTTTTTTGATTAGGAAAAAACTTTTGAAAAGCGCGGAGCAAAATTCCTTCGGCCTGTAATCTTTTTAAATCTTCAGCCAAAGCTTTGTGATAGTTGGTATTCGGATTTTTTTCCTCGCGATTAAAAGTGGTTCTCAAACAGATAAATAATTTGTCGCTTAAAAGTAGCAGGAGAGGGTATTTTTTTCTCGCTTCTTTAGACTGTGCCAACTGAATAATGAATTTAAAAAAGGCCTTGAAATGAAAGAAATCCAGATCATCAGTTTGTTTCTGTTCTTTTTCAAGGGCGGCGGCTTGCATGGCTCAGACCTGTTTTCAAAGATGGAATGTTAAACTATAGTGCCTCATCAGTAAATTTTCAGTATTTTATGCTATAATAGTCTAAGTAAAAATCGACCTCCAATAAATTTTCTATCATTTTCAGTCTCTTATAGAAATGCCCAGCAAAATCGATCTAAGATCTCTTAAGGTTGCCTTAAGGTTATGTTGTTGATTTTAAGGTTATTTTAATGTTCATGCTTTAAACTATTAAGATTAATTGAGTAGGTAATCACATGGCACAACGTAAAACAGAATTGAAAACGAGTGATCTGGATCAATCTTTATATCATCTTCCTGAAATGGAACGGAAGATGATACCTACAGCCTTTGCAGCTGCAATTGTCGCAAATTCTACTGACAGAGAAGTAGCTTTCCGACGTGTATTTGATTCTTTAACTAAAACACCAGGCGCTAAATTATTAAAATTAAAAAATCCTGATTTATTTCCCGTCGATGATTACCGATCTGGATCAGATAAGTATGTAAAAGCTAGTGAAAGGTTAAGTGAAGTCAGAGATAATGCTGCCGCATTGGTCGAACAAAATCAGGGTTCAGAACAAGAATTAAGAGAAGCATCTGCTTTTGACGACGAAGGAAATTTAAGATCTTCAATAAAAGAAGTATTACCATCATCCACACACGCCCCTGTAAGCGCATTTCTAAAAGAGTATGTTTCATTAGGTTATCAATCCTTTATTGATGAAGGATCATTTTTCCATCGCGATCTTGAACAATATTTAATGTCCCAAGATAAAAATTTATTAAAAGAAGCTGTAACCACGCTTGGTCACAATAGAATGGCCATTTATTTTTTACTTACTCATTGTGCTTCTATTGGGCCCCTATTAACTCCCAAAGGTTCTGATTCCCAGTTTGGCATGATCGTTGCTGGAATTATGGGTAACCATTTTCTTTTAGTGAATCGTTGTTTGGGTGAAATAAGTAAATTTGATGAGCAATACCAAAAAGAACCTCTTCTTCAACCTTTGAAACCTATTTTCGAAGACGCACTGGCTGCCATTCTTGAATCACCACGTAATTATAACCAAGTCGGTGTTCTCATTCATTTAGTAAAAAATCTGCCGGGTCAATTGCTTCATGCTAAGAATGAGCTGGAACGATTCCAACAAGAACACAAGCGAGCTGAACAAAGACAACAGGAAATGCAAACTGCATTTGATGGAATCAAAGCGCAAGAAGATAAGCAACAAGCAGCTATCCCAACAGATGAAAGAACTGAATCTTCAGCTTTAAAGCAAGCCAAATCAAAATTAGAACAAGCAAACGAAGCGCTCCAGTCCGCTACAAAAAAAGTAGAAGAAGCTGAAAATTATAAGAACTCATTATTTAAAAAAGCTGAGTTATTCAGAGATACGCTACAATCTCGAGTTGAGTATTGTGATGGATTAATTGCTGCTAAAGCAAAACCAAAATCATTAATTTTAGACCCATCTGCCAAAACACATATTGATGAAAAACATCGTTCCTCAATAATTCTTCGCGGAGAAGAAAAAGGAAAAACTGGAGCTAGAGATAAATTACGAAAAAATTTAGCTACAATAAACAGTGCTCAGGGATCAGATAAAAAAGGAAAAGATCAGCAAACTAAAGCTGCTATCAGATCACAGTTTACTCGTCTGTTCGATCAAGCAGTTCCAGGTCACGAATTGCTAGCATTAGTGGATAGGCCAACCGTACTGCTACCTAAAGAACAAATTGAATCAGACAGGATTGATAAGAAAAGTGATAGAGGTGTAGATTCAACCGAACTTGATCCTTCTCAGCAAATGGCCGCTGAAAAATTAGAGGAGCATGTTTTAAGAAGGCCTCAAAATGATGATCGAGGTTTTCTATATGAGTCACCTTTTGATACTGATGGTAATCTAACTTGGACCTTAAAATATATTCAAGAACCAATGCGTTCTGTGGCTGAAGATTTTATAATAACAGCCTATACCTATTCTGCTGAAAAGGCGTTAGATCAGAATGGTAATATTAATCCAGCGATCGCAAACTATTTTGGTGAAGATTTATTTGGCGAGCTTCGTGAGGAATGTGGTGAATTTGGTTTAAAAGTATTTTGTGTACAATCAGTATTTATTCTGATCCAACAGGCTTTTATTGATATTGCTGAAAAAGCGGGACATAAATATTATGCAACTTCACTTTTTACCATTGCAGGTATGCAAAATGACCTTATCACCTATGTTAAGGGTGAAGTGGATCGCTTAGGTAAATCATTACAAGCCGATCAAAAAGCTAATGTTGAAGGACAAGAAGATTCTGCCCTTAACAACAAATTAAAAGAAGTGCTAGAGCTTGTTCAAACTGTGTTTATCTCGTTGCTGCAAAATGTCCGCAATTTTGCCCAATTCGAATGGTTGGCACAAACACTTGTAGAAGTGAATAACAATCCAAAAACTATAGAAAATTTAACATTATTACAAAACCAACTTAATTGTCGTCTTGCTTTAAATAAATTGAGAGAGCAATCCGGTAGCTATCCTGAAGTTACGGAAATCTATCGCGATTATGAACGTGTTTTTCTTTCCATGTGCGATTCTAAAATTATAGAGGGATTACAAAAATTACGTAGGACGATTGATGATACTGCTGTTCGAATTATAGATGCCAAAAAGTCAAAGGTAAAAGACATCCAGCACATTCGCTTCGATGCAGCTGCTCGCAGTTGTGAATATGCAATGGCTGAATTTGAAGGATCTAATAGTCCAGCGTCTGCGCCCTTGATGAATTTAGCAAAACCTTATGCTTCTAGGAAGTTCCGCGAAGATTTTGACACCTTGAGTAAGAATAGCAGCCCTGATAATGCGCGTGAACTCTCTGCGCTTTCAGATGGTATTCTCAAAGGCGCCGCGCTGCAGAGAAATCCATTAGATCCAGCAAGAATTAAAGCCGTAAATCAAGCAGCCAATAATACAATGCCAGGCAGACATAGCAAAATTAAACAATCCTTAGGCGCGCTCGGGATATTGGCAGGAATAGCAGGGGCCGCGCTTTGTTGGATGTTAGCTCCTATTACATTGGGTGCAACGCTACCGTTTGCTATTGTTCTAACTGCTAAAGTTGTTACTCTTATCGGACTTGCAGCAAGTGCAGCATTAACGACGGCAGGAACTGCGTCAGTAATTAGCGGTAGCGAAAAACAATCTGCACTGGCTTTAAGACATCTTTCCTTTGTTGCACGAAAAACTTCAGTGGAATTGTCCGCTCAACGTAGGGAGCCGGGTCTTGGGCTAAGTGAAGGAGATCCCTTGGTAACGCCAGCTCCGGAATCAAAGAAGGGTCGATAAAAATTGTATTAATAAGACGCCGCCAGCGTCTTATTTTTTATTTTATAGGCGCTACTTATTAAATATCTATTTGTTATGCGCGCCCAATCAATTTAAGCAAACTTCACCTGCAATTTTTTCCCTAAAACATGCGCTAACTTGACTAATGTCCCAAGCGTAATCGATGTATTTTGAGGATCCAGTAGGCGGTCTAGAGCCGATCGACTGGTATGCATTTTTTCAGCCATGATGGTTTTTGTCATGTGTTCTTTTTTCATTGTTTTTATAAGTTCAAAAGCGATAATCCGTTTAACTGCAATGGCTTCGGCACTTTCGAGTATGTTTTCTTCTTCTAAGAAACTATCAAAAGATGAGCCTTTGTGTTTGTTAGTCGTAGTCATATTTTTATCTCCATCGCTTATAAATTTTATTCATATTGTCGTTTTCTTTTGTGTGCTAAATCTATCTCTAATTTTGGCATCTTCCGTGAAGGGCATACCGAGTGGCCAGCCGAATTGGACTGTTTTAATGTCTTCTCCTATAATTTTTTTATCATTTTTAGATAAACTTTTTAACCATTCTCTAACGGGTTCGTTACCATTTTCGGTTTGGTAAAAAGCAGCATTTAATCGTCTGGTAATGTGGCTCATTACTATCTCCTAAAATTGTACCATAATTGGTACAATTGTCAAGATGAAATTATTTTAATTGGAAATTTTAAAACACTATGAAAGGGTTACTTTGGATAAAAATTGAATTAAGCTTAGATAATAGTAAATTGCAGAGTTGGTAGTTTTTTTCAAAATAAAAAATATATCTAATCATTTTTTGCAGTAAGCCAATTTTGCACATGCTGGATTTTAATCATTCCCTCCTTCCAGCAAATAATTCTCCGCCGCCTCCAAATGATTCAGCGTTCCAAATAACACCAAAATATCATTCGCTAGAATCTTAATATTCCCATGCGGTTTCACTTGTTTTTCATGACCTCGACGCAAAGAAATCACTTCAACGCCTAAATCATGCAAATTTAATTCATTTAATTTGTGATCGACGGCAAAAGCACTTTCTGTGATGACAATGGGGCGCAGTTGCTCGTGCAAGGATTCTTCAAATTGATCTGACTCTTCAGAAAGTGCGCCAACAAATACTTTTTGCAATTCATCATAATCTGTATTCCGCACATCCTGAATAATTTCTGCGATTTTATCGCGCGGTAATTTAATTAGGTGCAATAAATGATTAGATAAAGTCAAACTCACTTCAAATGTTTCAGCAAAAACATTGGTCGCACCGATTTTTTTAATTTGTTTTAATTCTGATTTATCGCGACAACGGACAAGCACAGGAAGTTTAGGAAAATGTTGTTTAATCATGCTCAATGATTGCAGGGTAGAGCGATGGTCGGAAAGACAGAGAATTACAACTTTAGCATGATTGACGCCAGCTTTTTCCAGAATTTCCGGATGGCTTAAATCACCATAAATCACTTCATCACCCGCTAAGCTCGCGCGTTGCACCAGATCCGCATCCGAATCAATTCCAACATAAGGAAAATGCACTTTATCCAGCATGCGCGCAATGTGTTGACCCACGCGGCCATAACCACAAATAATAACATGGTTATGTAATTTTTTTGCATGCTGAATAATTTCAGATTGACTCGCAGTTTCACTTAATTTTTTAGTTTTAGCAGTAAAAAATCCGGCGATTTGTTTATTAAAGCGAATCAAAACGGGCGCGATCGCAATACTAATCAAGAGCGCAGCTAAAATGACTTGCTGATAACTCGCAGGAAAAATTTTATTGTCCATCGCAAGGTTTAAAATAGCAAAACCAAATTCCCCGCCTTGCGCAAGCACGATACCGGTCCTGGCGGCGTTTTGATAGGTGTTACCGACGAGGCGACCAAGGATAATAATCAACAGCATTTTTCCAACGATCAGAGCGCTCAGCAATAATAAAATCCAGGGCCAAATATCCACCCAGCCATGGAAATTGGTGAGCATTCCTACGGAAATAAAAAAGAGCGCCAACAATATATCTCGAAAAGGCCGGATTTCGACTTCAATCTGATGACGAAATTCCGTTTCAGCCAACATCACGCCCGCTAAAAAAGCCCCGAACGCATAAGATAATCCTAAAATTTCTGTAATCCAGGAGGCGGCAACCGAAACCACTAGCACGCACAGTGTAAATAACTCAATGGAATGCGTTTTGGAAATTGAACGAAACAAAGGCCGTAATAACCATCGTCCAAGCGCAAAAATGATTAAAATCGCCGCAGCGCCTTTCAGCATTGCCCATAACAACACAGAACTTAAGTGGTGCTCTGTAATCCCGCCGAAACTGGTTATTAAAATAATTAAGGGAATCACCGCCACATCTTGAAATAACAAAATGCCAATGGCATTCAACCCATGCCGGCTTTGCAATTCAAATTGATCATTTAATTGTTTTACAACTAACGCCGTTGATGACATGGCGACAATACTGCCGATGACAAGCGAGGGCAGCGTACCCATCCCTATCAAAAGTCCCATGCCTATGCTAATCAACACACAAAATAAAACTTGTAAACCACCGACTAAAAAAACTTCTTTGCGTAAGGCCAGTAATTTAGGGATAGAAAATTCCAACCCAACCGTAAACATCAGAAAAACAATACCAAAATCCGCTAACTTAGGAATATATTCAGAATCCGGAATCAATTGTAAACCATGAGGCCCCACGATAACGCCGACTAACAAATAACCTAAAATCACAGAAAGATTCAGTTTACGAAACAGAATACTCACGACTAACGCAGTAGAAAAAACGCATAAAATTGCTTCTAGAATTCCAAAACTCATGATAAACCTTTTTTAATGCAAGGTGGGAAGTAAACCAATTAAACCATTCGCAAGCATACCAACCGCAATCGCCATGATGATCATGCCCATGATGCGAGTGATGGCTTTCATGGCAGAAGCACCCACAAAATCGGCGACTGGCTTTGCATAATAGAGCAGTAATCCCATGCTGATTCCTAAAACAATACAGGAACCGGAAAGCCAAATTTTATTGATATATTGTGGAAAATCGCCTGCAGCGATGATTAAGGTACTAATCGCTCCGGGCCCAACAATCACAGGCAAAGCGAGCGGCACAATCGCGATCGACTCGCTTTCTTTGGCAGCCACATCATCTTCGGTCGTGTGGCTGACCGGGCTTTCTTTGGATTGCAACATGGAAAGTCCCATCAATAATAAAATGATCCCGCCCGCAAACCGGAACGAGGAAATGGTGATGCCTAACAAATCGAGTAATTCTTTGCCAATCCAGAGTGTAATTAACAAAATACTTAAGATGGCAATCGTGGAAGTCGCTGCAATCGCACGTTGTTTTTGCAAGGAATTGCGTTTGGTCAAATCCAAAAAGATCGATAATGAACCCAGCGGATTCATCATGATCACCATAGCGACAATAAATTTTACTAAATCGGCGTGTGTCATGTTGAGCTCTATTTTTTATAATGGAATAGATTTATCATAGCGAAAATAAGCCAAAATTGGTAGGATTTATGCTATTAGAAAAGGGAGTGCGTATTGTGCGTAAGGTATACAATTTTAGTGCGGGCCCTGCCATGCTGCCCGAAGAAGTCTTATTAGAAGCGCAAAAAGAAATGCTCGATTGGCACGGCACCGGCATGTCAATCATGGAATTAGGCCACCGCGGCGCTGAATTTAAAGTCGTCGCCGATCAATCCGAAGCAGATATCCGCGAACTCATGAATATTCCCGATAATTATCACGTGCTTTTTTTAGCGGGTGGGGCATCGGTTCAATTTGCGATGGTTCCAATCAATCTTTTTGCTAAAAAAAGTACGGCCGATTATATCGATACCGGTATCTGGTCTAAAAAAGCCATTGCCGAAGCAGAGCGTTATGGCACAGTCAATGTCGCAGCCAAGTTAGAAAAAAAAGACGATCTCATGTGGCTCCCGCCGCAAAATCAATGGTCACTGAATCCAAAAGCCGCTTACGTACACTACACGCCAAATGAAACCATCGAAGGCGTAGAATTTCATTGGGTCCCAAAAACAGGCGATGTGCCGTTAGTTGCTGATATGTCATCCATGATTTTGTCGCAACCGATTGATGTGAAACAATACGGCATTATTTACGCCGGCGCGCAAAAAAATATTGGCCAAGCCGGAATTAATATTGTCATCATTCGCGATGATTTAGTGAAGGAGCACATGCCGCATGCGCCGACGCTTTACACTTACAAAATTCAGTCGGAACATAAATCTTTTTATAACACGCCGCCAACGTATGCCTGGTATATTGCTGGATTAGTATTAGCCTGGATGAAGAAAAAAGGCGGCGTGCAGAAATTTTATGAAATGAATAAACGCAAAGCCCATAAATTATATTCTTTGATCGATAACCATAAAGAATTTTATAATAATCCAGTGCATCCAGATTATCGTTCCATCATGAATATTCCTTTTAATTTAAATACCACTGAATTAAATGATTTATTTTTAGAAGAGGCGAAAAAAATAGGCCTGACCAACTTAAAAGGCCATCGTCTGGCCGGTGGCATTCGCGCAAGTATTTATAATTCCATGCCAGAAGAGGGTGTCGATAAATTAGTGGAATTTATGAAAGATTTCATGAAAAAGCACGGATAGTTTTTTCCAACCCAGAATTCCGCGAGCCGGGTTGGTTTTGCTTCCCGTGCGATTGCGTTTCATGGATGAAATGCTTTAGTACATGGACGTACGCTCCCCGAGCGCGGGAAGCAAAACCAACCCGGCTCGCGGAAGGCCCCCCAGACGTACGCTCCCCGAGCGCGGGAAGCAAAACCAATCCGGCTCGCGGAAGGCCCCCCAATTTATTTCCCCCGCATTTTAAACATCTGAATCCTCATCTCCCGACGAGCTTTCGCCTCATCAAATCGTCGTTGCTGAGTTTCATTATGAATCGTAATCGGCGGAACTTTCGTTGGTTTCCCCTTGTCATCTACCGCAACCATAGTAAAATAGCAGGTGTTCGTATGTCGTTCGATCCGCGTTAATAAATTTTCTGCAATGACTCTGATACCCACTTCCATCGATGTTGTGCCGACAAAATTCACGCAAGCATAAAAAGTCACTAATTCACCCACATAAATCGGTTCTTTAAAAAAGACTTGATCAACGGAAAGCGTGACCACGAATTTTCCCGCATAACGCGCACCACAAGCGTATGCAACATGGTCCAACATCTGCAACAAATGCCCCCCATGAACATTCCCGCCAAAATTCGCCATATCCGGCGTCGTGATTTCAGACATTTCCAAATAACGACGGTCTTCTTCGTGTGTTTGACTCATATCAAATCCTCAAGAAGGGTCTTTAACTTATATTATACAGGAGTTTACGATGAAAAATTGCGTAAAAGGTACGGGTTTTATTGAAGTTTTGGTCAGTTTAACGATATTGTCTTTTTTATTGTTAGGTTTTAATGCAATGGAATTTGCGGCTCTTCAGGCCAATCACAACGCCTATTTTTTCAGTTTGGCTCAAAATCAACTCGATGCGATGGTGCAGCGTCTGGAGGCTCATCCCGATGATGTTCAAGGGGAGTTAACTCTCTGGAACCAGCAAAATCAGGCGTTATTGCCAAATGGCAAAGGTTATCTCTCAGGCAATCCACCAGACTCCATTACGCTTTTTTGGGGACAAAAAACCACTGAAAAAAATTGCGATCACATTCAATTAGGAAAAATCAATTGCTTAAAATTACCCGTCTAATTGGTTTTACTTTAATCGAATGTCTCTTGTCATTGCTGATAAGTACTTTGATCGTTGCCTCGATTATTTTTATTTTTCTGTCAGCTGAAAAAGCAATGCAGTCAGAAACTGACCTTGCGGCCCTTCAGGAAAATGAACGTTTTGTTACCTTATTTTTACAAAATGAAATAAATCAGGCAGGGAATATTGGTTGTGGAAAATTAACGGATCATTTTCCGCTACAGGGATTTTTATCGTATACAGTGACGCCTGAAAATAAAATCACCTGGACCGAATCAATGCTTACTGTTCGGCATGCGGATGCCATTTTGACTAATTTAACTCGAAATATGCAGGGTTTTTCAACATTTTTTGTGGCGCTGAGTCCACGGTTCGCAAAGGGAGATATCGTTATTATTTCAAATTGTGCATCGGCCGATATTTTTCAAATTAAAAAAATTTCTGTGACTCAAACGGAGCAAATGATCACCACTGAAAAACCGCTAAGTGCGCGTTATCAAAAAAATGATGAAGTGGCTTTATTTGATACCAATACTTTTTTTATCGATAAAACCAATCGAGTGACGCGCGATGGAAAAATAATTTTTGCACTTTATCAATCGGATATTTATGGACGACGCACGGAATTGTCAGAAAACGTGACTAATTTTGTTATAACGAATGATCAGGATGAGAGTGGTAAAACGGTTGGGTTGGATCTTGCTGCTGATTTTGCAGCAGGAAATTTTTCAAAAAAATGGTATCTCTATCATGCGCTATAAAAATTTCGGCGGTTTTGCTTTATTAATTGTGCTCGCCTTTTTACAAATCATGACTTTAATAGGCATTGCCGCGCTTCATGAGGCGCTGCTTGAAATGAAACAGGCAGAAAATAGTTGGCGGAAAATAATGCTTCGCTCTCAAGCATCGCTCGCTTTGGCGAATGCTGAAATGGCCTTAGTGCAAGCGTTGCCTTCCTGTCTCGTTCCCATTACTTCACTTTCCGATTTAATGGTTACGCTGAAATCGCCTGTTGCTTGTGTTGGCACCTTGCAAAGCATGCAATACTATTATATCGTCGAGGACTTGGGAAATGATCCTTGCGCCTATATTCAGTTATCGCCAACAAAGATTACTGCCAATTATTATCGCATTACCGTACTGGGTGTTCTGAATGGCATTCAGATTGCGATGCAGAGCAGCTGGATCAAGCCGATCGATACGAATTTACCTGATTGTACGATCATGCATGAAGTCAGTGCAGGACGACAAATGCTGCGTACGTTAGATACGAGTTTGCTTTAAGGGCTATTTAAATAAGGAAAATATTATGGAAAATTTAAAAAACAAAGTGATTTTTATAACCGGTGCGAGCCGCGGAATTGGGCGAGAAATGGCTTTAAGATGTGCCCGAGATGGCGCGAAGATTGTCATTGCTGCAAAAACCGATCAGCCGCATCCCACCTTAGAAGGAACCATCCATACTGTTGCGAAAGAAATTGAAGAAGCGGGCGGCGAAGCGTTAGCATTGCAAGTTGATGTTCGCGATGAAACCAAAGTCTATGAAGCTGTTGAAAAAACGGTTGCACAGTGGGGTGGTATTGATATTTTGATTAATAATGCAAGTGCGATTTTTTTAGCGCCGACTTTAGAAACACCCATGAAACGGTATGATTTGATTCAGGGTGTCAATGCGCGCGCCACCTTTGTTTGTTCGCAAGCCTGTCTTCCTCACTTAAAAAAAGCGAAAAATCCGCATATTTTAACCATGTCACCGCCATTGAATATGAATCCGCGTTGGTTTAAAGAAACCTTGGCTTATACGATGTCGAAATATGGCATGAGTATGTGTACGTTAGGTATGGCGGAAGAATTCAGAAATGATGGGATTGCAGTCAATTCATTATGGCCAAAAACCACGATCGCAACCGCTGCGATTGCGGTGAATTTTCCTAAGCAGATTTTACAAGCAAGTCGAAAACCGAGTATTACGGCGGATGCAGCCCATGTCATTTTAACGAGTGACAGCCGGCAGACGACGGGAAATTTTTTCATTGATGAAGATGTGTTGCGCACGCATGGGGTGACGGATTTCAATCAATATGCGCTGAATCCGAATGTGCCGTTGATGCAGGATTTCTTTTTGAATTAGCCTGAGTTAATCCGTCATTGCGAGGAGCGCAGCGACGAAGCAATCTCTAAAAGATTGCTTCGTCGCTGCGCTCCTCGCAATGACAACCTAAAATTCCCATTCTCTCCAAGCCGGAATCAATGGAAAATACAAGCCAACTTTGATCGGCCGCGAGTCTAATTCTTTCACTGCAAGATAATACTCATAAAGCTGGTTTTCATATTGCTTTTGCTGTGTCAGTAAAAAATTTTCCAAATCATCGCCTGCATAATCCGCCGATTTATAATCAATAATCCAACGTGTTCCCGTTTCATCAACAAACGTACGGTCTAGCACATAATTTTTATTGCCCATCGTCAGTGAAAATTCAGAAGAGGCTTCTTGGTGTGGCTGTAAAATCCATTGGCCGCGCGGATCTGCAAAAATATTCTGGAGGGCTTGCAAAATCTTGGTTGAAGCATTTGGAATTTCCTCTGCCAACATTCCTTCACGTTGCAGTTGAGTCTTAAGATATTGCGAATGAAGGGCGGATTCTGAATTCCACCAAGCTAACCCTTTTTCAGAAATCAATTGCAAAATCTGATGCAGCACGGTACCAACATATTTCGCATTATTCTGAACCAATTGAAAACCGGATTTATTCTGATGCAATGCCGCGCCTTCAGTAAAAATGGGTTTGACAAAAGGATTTTTCCAATTCGAAGTAAGTCTCTTAATTGACTTGTTGGAAATCGCTTTTTCACTGGATAAAATTGCGTTTTTCAGTTCTGCAGTATTTTTCTGATATTGATTTTCAATCGCCGGCCATAATTTATTAAGCAAAGAATTATTAATCGGTTTTTTAATGGCATTTGTCTCATGCTCTTTTGTTTTGAGATTGAAAAAAATATGAAGTTGTTCTTTAGCACGCGTAGCTGCAACATAAAGCAAACGGCTCATTTCATAGTCATTTTTTACATAATGCTGGCGCTTAATGTAATCATAAATGGAATTATTTTCTTCACCGACGGCCTGAATGGGCGCCATAATCAAATCGGGCTGCTCGCCAGTACGTGCACGCTCCATCCAGCGCAATAGCTGGTTATCATCTTGGGAGGCTCTTCGCTCTAAAAAAGGCAAGATCACGATATCAAATTCTAATCCCTTCGCATTGTGAATGGTCATGATTTGCAGGGTATTATCCGCATCGGAAAGGGGTGCAGCATATAATTCAGTGATAGCATGATCGAGTGAAGTGCTGTGCGGCAAATCATAGGCATGATCCATACTCTCTAACAGTTCAAAATACGTTTCAGCATCTTCGAGGTCCGAAAACTGACTGACTGAAGCCGGCCCTCCCAATGACAACCAGGTTTGTTCTACCCAATCTCGCAACGTATGACGCCGACGCTCTTCCAGTGCTAGTTTCAAAATGGGGAGAATTCGGTTTAATCTTGTTTGAGATTCAACTGATAATTTGGTAAAAATTTCTCGAGATTGTAATTCTCCCCAAAGAATTTGTTTTGATTTATTGCCAGCAATGATTAAAAGATCACCTAAAGTCAATCCACAAAATGGCGCACGCAAAATGGAAAGCCAACTAATACGATCGGCTGGAAAAAGCAGGGCGCGGGTGAGGGCCATTAAATCCTGGATGACAGGACGTTTTAATAAAGGCTCAATGTCGAGTGCGCGATAGGATAAATTGGCTGCTTTTAACGCCGGCAAAATAGCTTGTAAATGAGTACGCGACCGGACTAGAATCGCGATATTTTTATCAGGATGAATTTTTCTGTTTTCTAAAATAATATCCACTATGCCACGGGATTGCGTTTCAGCATCTGAATTCACGAACGAGTGTAGCTTGACGCATTCGCTATTTGCAGAATCGCTATTATGCGGCGAACTTGCAGAAAAGGACACCGCGCCACTGGCAATATCTTCAAAGGCGGGGAATACCTCGCTAAAATGTTCATTCACCCAATTAACAACACCCGCTTTAGACCGGAAATTCACAGATAAATTAAGTGATTTTAATTTGAGTGCGCCGATCCCTTTTTTTCTAGCCCGAATAAATAAACCGACTTCCGCTTCGCGAAATCGATAAATCGATTGCATAGGATCGCCAACTAAAAATAAGGTACGGCCATCGTTGGGTTCCCAGCCTGCAATTAATTTTTCTAATAATCGAAATTGGCTGTTAGACGTATCCTGAAATTCATCGATTAAAATATGCTGGATTTTGTAATCGAGCGCGAGAGTTAAATCGGTTGGCGCATCATCTGAACCCAGGGCATGAAATGCAGCCTGTGCATTTTCAATGAAATCAATTTGACCGTGAGCTTGAAAGACTAATTTTAATTGGGCGACGACCACTCGCAACACATCATGAAGTGCGGCCAGTGTTTCCCAATGATGTTCAGCATAATTCGATTCGGGAAGTTTTCTAAAATCGATCAGCGCTTGATTCAGTTCTTCGTTATCTCGTAAATTCTCAAGTAATTCTTTCATGCGCTGCTTAAAACGGCTTAATAATTTTTTTTCGTCTGGATTTTTCAATTCGGAAGGCGCCGGAAATCCTTCTTTTTTAGTCACATCTTTTCGAAATTTATCTTCTTTGGTTAATAACAAATTCGCGAGAGCATCCCATAATGGTAAATCCTCAAGTTGGCTACCGGGCATTGCTGTTAATTCAGCTAAATTGCGGATAGATGATTCAGGATTTTCGCGTATAACATTCTGCGCAGCAAAACGCGCCAGTGCGACAAACTCATCTGCATATTCCTCAGGAAAGCTGTCATGCAATGTTTGCAGGGTATCCGTGATCACGTGCGATAAGTGTTGTTCCAATGTTTTTCTAAGTTCGGGATTGTTGGCGTTTTGCGTTATATACGGTAACCATTGATCCCTTTTAGCTAACATGTCGATTAATAATTTTTCCACATTGCTTAGGTCATTATCCATGTGCATTAATAATTGTTCGATTTTTTCAGCCCATGCGACGTTTTCTTCTAAATGGGATAAAAACTCATGAACCGCTTCGCGGTAAAGTACAGAAGGATCATCCGCAATCTCAAGGGGTGCGCCAAAATTCGCGAGCAAGGGGAGGTGGCGCGTCAAGCTTGCATTAAATGAATCAATGGTTTGAATTTGCAAACGATTCGGATTATCCAGCAATTTCCAGTTAAAATGGACATTATTTTTTAAAGCATTTTTCGCTAATGTCCATGTTTTTTTCTCGTGTGAATTTTTCGGTTCCGGTGTATTCTCTGCATTTTTAAGCGCGCTGATGACTCGCGTGCGCATTTCTGCCGCCGATTTTTTGGTAAAAGTAATCGCGAGAATTTCTTCAGGTTCTTTCACGATTCCTAATAGCACTAAAAATCGCTGAGTCAGCAACTCGGTTTTTCCAGATCCGGCCGGCGCCTGGACGATAAACGACTGGCTTGGATCAAGCGCCGCTTCCCGTTCTTTACTGTCCTGTAAATTCATGGGTTTCATCATCATCTTCTTCTAACTGGGTCAATTCATAAATTCGGCAAAAGGATTTCAAATCGCAATGAGTGCAGGTCTTGTTAGGGTCCTTCGGACTGACGGAGGCTTCACCTTGATAAAAACGGTCAGCGAGCTCCGATAAATTTTTTTGCCATAAGCGCATTTGCTCAGTCCACAACGTCGCATCGGCATATTTCAAATCAGCCAGCGGATAAACGGATTTGATTTTTAAAGGGGATTTGCTGACACCAGTCATTTCCATTTTAGTCGGATTAATTTTGGCAAATGCAATTCCAATGGTTTTGTCTGGATTGGCTATGCAATAAATTGGTAACTGAGGTTCTTCGAGTCGTTCGCCAAACCAGTTTTTTTTGTCGATGGCTTTGCCGGTTTTGTAATCGATAATTAACTGTTTTTCAGCGGTATTTTCAGTTAATTCATCAATTCGGTCGACGCGAAATTGGGTTTTGACGCGCCCAATGGTTGCTGAAATTTCCTGTTCCAGCGCGACGACTGAAAATCCTGGTCGGGATTTTTCAATTTGCAGCCAGTCCCAGATGATTTTTTCAGAACGTTGTAATTCGAGTGCGAGATAGCGTGTGTTATGCGATTTAATGGATGCGCCTATCGTTTTTAAGGCGGTATCGGCGGATTGTCGAATTAATTCTTTTAACGTGGCATCCGGTATTAATAAGAGTTTTTCAGAATTGCGTAATTCACGCCAGATTAATTCCAGCGCTTTATGGATTAAATTTCCTCGATCCAGTTTTCGTAAACCGAGCGTGGTGTCTTCCCATTTTTTGGCATGCAAACGGATTTCTGCAAAGGCTTTAAAAGGGCATTCTGCCTGATTTTTAAAAATGCGCACGCCACCATGAACTTCTTCATCTGGTAAAATGGCTGGGGCTTGATAATCTTCAATGCTTTCTAATTTCTGAGATTTAAACACGGAGACAGCGACTTTGGTGTATGCGCTTTGAGGCAAGGAATCGAGCGTCATATCAGGATATTTTTTTAATAACGCACTTTGGAATAATTCGCGATCTTCAATATGATTAGGATAACTAAAAATAATTTCTTTAGCAGACTGTTCTAATTGTTGCGTCAGTTTCTCACAATAAATTAATTCACGTGAAGCGGAAGCGTTTGGCATCAACAGGTTTTTCTGCAAGCGCAAAGGTATAAATGGATTAGGCTTTGGCCTTGCGGGCCATGAAATGTCATCTAATCCCATGACCCAACTTCGTTCAAACGGAATTTCTGCCGCTTCCAGCATACCTAAAATCTGCACACGGGTTTGCGGACTTTCGGGTTGAAAAACAATGTTCGATGCTAGCGTAATGAGATAATGCAGACTTTCATTAAAAGAGAGCGCGCCAAGAATCATATCAAAACTTGCGTATTCAGTGAGTAAAGGCAACCAAGAATGATGAACGACCTGATATTCATGACTATTCATGCTGCGTTCGCCTGGCCAGCCCCAGAGCACGAGTTGATCGCAAATGACTTTTACCCAGTGAGAAGCCGGTTTTTTTTCTTTTAGGTCTATTTCAGGTCCCAGAAATTTTTTAATTATTTCGGCAAGCTGTGGACACGATTCGTTTAAATTAAAAGGATATTCTGCATCCACTAATTGCGAGAGCGAAACCAAAGTCACATTGGATGAATGCAATCGTGCATCAAAAATCGCTCGCTGAAACCGTTCTGTTTCGGCGCCCGCAACAAAAGGGGATCGCAACAATTGGCTTATAGTAGGTAGCGGTAATGCTTTTCTGCTTAATTTTAAAAGTTGTAGCGCATCATGAATGATAGGATAAGTTGTTAAACTTTTCCCGGCTGAAATATTAAAATCGGGTGATTCAAACACTTCTGAAAAAATGCGAATAATTTTGTCGCGTAACACGTGCAAATCTGGGACGATACAGCCAATGGATTCGCATTCGGGCGCCAATGCTTTTGCCCAGCGCGCCATTGCATGAATTTCTGCTTCTGCATCCTGCAATCCAATTTTGTGGGCTTTTTCATTGATTGATGTCATGTTGGCATGAATGATTTCAGTGCCCGCCGCTTCGCAACAATTCAATAAATATTGATATTGTGGAGCGATATCGGTAAAACCAAACAGAATAATTTGTTTAGCGGGTATGATTTTTTTCTTTTTAATTTTTTCTGCAATAACATCGGCAAGGCTATTTTGGTCTAGCCAGTTATTTTTCTGTAGGATTTTCTTAAATTGTAAAGCCCATTCTAAAAACGCTCGACTATCTTCAGTTAATGCGAGATTTGGATCATCAAGACTCACTCGCCAGCGTTTTAATGTCTCCCAAGCCGATTTTGAAAGTTTCGCGGTATCTGTTAATTGCAACAAGGTTTCATTCAGCGGAGAATCGCGCAGAATTTTTTCCCATAAAATTCGCTCATGCTGTGATGACAATAAAAAAGTGCAATCGTTTAATTCACGCGCCGCATATTCCTGCCAGATTTTTTCTAGCCAAGTCGGATAAAAGGGCAGAATTTTTAAGGTGGGCCAGCATTTTTTTTGTTGTGTGGTTTGCCATTCAGAATATTTTCGGGATAAAACGGCAGATAATCGACGATTAGGCGTCAAGATTAACGAGTCATCATGAACCTGATTGAAAATATCCATTTAAGCTAGCCTGAAATTTCATTATATTTCGGAAAAATGACGTCGAATTGCAATCCTTTGCCGGAAGGCGGGGAGCTTAAAATAATGTGCGCCTGATGTAATTCAGCAATTTGGCTGACAATCGCAAGGCCTAAGCCACTACCCGGCGCCGTGGTGCCTAAAATTCGGAAGAAGCGCTCGAATACACGTTCACGCAATTCGGCCGGGATGCCTGGGCCCGTGTCTATCACACGGAAAATAACATCTTCATCGGTCGTGATAATTTGAACTTTGACTGATCCTTTTTCCGGTGTGTAACGAATCGCGTTATCGACGATGTTACGGATTAAAATGCCAAGTGCGGTTTCATTACCAAAAATAATCGCGCCACGCGAAGGCGGTGCCATTTCAATTTCGATGTGTTTTTCAAGGGCAATTGGGACCAAAAACGCAATAATTTCAGTCGCAATTTTTTGTAAATCAACAGGACCCACATCTTCCAGTGATTCTTCGCGGCCTAAGCGGCTGAGTGTCAGCAACTGTGCGACGACGTGAGAACTGCGATCAACGCCCTGAATCACTTTTTGCAGTGCTTGCTGCACTTCGCTGGTATTATTCGCACGTAAAGCGACTTGAGCCTGTGTTTTAAGAGCTGCAAGAGGAGTGCGTAACTCATGCGCCGCATCGCCTGCAAATCGTTTATTGCGATCAAACGCTAATTTTAAGCGAATAAATAATTGATTCAGTTCCGAAACCAACGGCTGAATTTCAATTGGTATGCTTTCATATTCCACGGGCTCAAGATAAGTCGATGCGCGATTAGAAATTTCTGATGTGACGCGCGTGATGGAACGCAATGCTAATCCAACGATGAGCCAAATTAAAATACCAAAAATGGGATAAGTGACAAGCAGAATATACGCATTATTCCGCGCGATTTCATCTGCCAATCGATCACGAATGTCATATAATTCGGCGACAACAATTTTGTTACTGGTTTTTTTATCGAGTGATGCATAAACTCGCCATTCTCGACCACTTAAGATATGATCGGAAAATCCTATGCGCACTGCATTTAACGGAAAAAACGGTTGTTCATTGGAATGAAATAATAATTTTTGATCGTGCGTCCAGACTTGAAAAAGTAAATGACTCGGCACAATCGGTGTCTCGATTTTAGCAAGACGCAATTCGACGGGATTATTTTCTTTTTTCTGAATCGTAAACGTTTGATTGATCGCTTGAATAATGTCTGAAAATTTTATGAGTTTTTCATCAAGATAAGGTTGGATGACGCCTTTATCCAGTAAATAATTTCCGACGGCAGTAATCGTTGAAGCAATGGTTATGCTGATAAAAAGACTGATAAGCAAAAATCGTCGTATTGAACGAATCATTTTTCATCTTTACTTTTATCGATCATATAACCGATACCACGAATGGTATGAATAAAATCTTGGCCGAATTTTTTTCGTAAATTGTGGATGTGGACTTCGAGTGCATTACTGTCGACGTCTTCGCCCCAGCCGTAAAGCGATTGCGTTAAATGTTCGCGAGAGAGAACTCGACCAGCGTTTTCCAATAATTTATGCAATAAAGCAAATTCGCGGCGTGAGACGCTCACTAATTCGCCTTTTAAACTGACCGTATGCGCTGCTGGATCCAACGTTATATCATCATGTTGAATGAGCGGTTCTGCGCGTGAAGAAAAACGTCTTTGCAATGCGCGTAAACGAGCAGTGAGTTCATCGAGGTCGAACGGTTTCGTTAAGTAATCATCGGCGCCGCTGTCTAAGCCTTTGACGCGATCTTCAATCGATTCGCGGGCCGTCAAAATCAAAACGGGCATGGTTTGGCCGCGGGAGCGTAAGTTTTGTAAAACGGTAATACCGGACATTTTGGGTAGTCCCAAATCCAATACGACGAGTTCGAAATTTTCAGTTTTAAGCGCTTGGTCAGCAGATAGGCCATCTTTTAGCCAATCGACTGCATAGCCATATTGGATAAGCCCGGTACGCAGGCCATCGCCTAATAATTCATCATCTTCAACTAATAAGACTCGCATGAAAGGGCTCCACTGAAAAACTGATGTCTAAATGTACCGTTTTTGAGCGTTAATGGCAATAAAAATGCTAATTGTTTACGGTTATTTTTCTAATAAATTGAGTGGCTTAAAAAAATCAATGACTTCCGGATTTTGGATAAAAGAAAGGTTATAAGGGTGCTCGGCATAAAGACGTTTAATTTCAAAATGATCGACCAGGGCATCGATTGCAATGGCAATTTTGCCGAACAAAATTAATTGGATGGTCGGATTTTTTTTAAAAAGTTGTTCCAGCACATGTTTGATAAAAGGCTGCCAGGCGAGGGCGTCTTTTTTGACGGGGGTATCCTGCAATACGAGAGAGGCATTTAATAATAAAAATCCGTGGTTGATGAGATTTTTAAATAATTCATCGTTGGTTTGGATTAGATGATGTTTGTTGAGTGCCGCAATATGTTGTTGGCTCGTGTGTTTTGGATCGAGTAAACCCTTTGCGACTAAAAGCATTTTAATCATATTGCGTAAAGAGGTCGCGCGATTGACTTCTTTGCTAAGCCCGTCATTGGACCAAATACTTTTGACATTGGCGTCCCAAAAAGCAAAACCATTCGCTGAATGCTCACGGGGATAAGGTGATTCGCCAAACAACACATAATTCACTTTTTCCATCGGTAATGAAAAAGCGCTAAAAATTTTTTCGCTTCCCGGCAGCCAGTTATTTTTTTGCAGGGTTTCCAGATAGGTTTTATCCATTTTTTTTAAGGCATCTTCAATGCAGTCCCGCCAAGATGAATGGATACAGTTGAGGTTAAATATTTTTTGTGTTGTCATAGCCTTTTTTAGGAGCACTCAATGAATAATAATTTGCTTCAGATCTTAGCATGCCCTGTTTGTAAAGGTGAATTATTGTTTGATCGGACCAATCAGGAATTGATTTGTAAATTTGATCGGCTGGCGTTTCCGGTGATTGATGATATTCCAGTGATGTTGGAGTCTAGGGCTAGGAGGATGGCGGGGGAAGAGTAAATTAATGTGTACATTTTAACCAATATTATATAAAATGAGTTTTTTTAAAATAACGAGGAATGGTTATGGAAAGTCATAAAGTTTTAGAAGAGTTTAGAGCGACTGCTAAAGCCATTGAAGAAATTCAATTTCCAGTAGTAAATACCTCCCATAGGGGTTTTATCACTGAGATGTTTGGTAGTAAGCACCGGGATTTTTTAGCGAACAAAAACAATAAAGATATTTTGTTGGCTGTATTTGTTGGATCTGAAGCTCATGAATATGAACAACATCTAAAAATTGATGCAGAAGAGTTTAAACAAAATCCTCATCCTATTTATAAAACGTTAGACGAAATCAATGCTTTGAGAGTTAAAATTTATCATGACCAAATTAAACCTTTAATTCCAAAAGCGCTTGCGCAAGGCAAAAAATACCTGGAATTAAAAAAAGCTGAACAAGAAGCAAAAAGCACAAAAGTGTCACCAGTATTTGGTGAACTACAAGCATCTGAAGCTAAAAAGCAAGAAAAGATGAAAAGCTATATTGTGTTGACCTCATCAATTGTACGCGGCCCTGCGGGTGATGTTTTTGATGTTAAGGTTGAAACGAAACAATTTCCAGCAGGGCAAGTATTACCCCAAGAAAGAGCAACTAAGCATAAAAAATGTCTTTTTCATTATGTAGAAGATCAATTCGTAGAAGGTGTCGCGAAAAAGTTAGAACAACTTTTGTTATCTGATCCAGAAATGTTAGGATTTCGATGGTTTAACAGAGATATTGATGCAAGACATAAAAAACATGTTCAAGTACTCCAAAAACTTATTACGTCCTTAGGAAAAGAAAGCCTAATAATACCCGATCAAAAATCAGATGCTCCTGCTGCTAAGATGAATTTACCAAAGGCTGAAGCAATGCCTTCGCCAGCAGAGCAAGCTTTTGAAGCGTTCAAGATGACCATTAGAGAAATGAATGTTGTTGATATTCCGATATTGGAGGTGGGATGTAGTCATACAACTCTTTGGGGGATTTCTGCAGATGATTTTTATGTTAAACGAGATGACGATCCGGTTGCATTTAGTATTTTCGGATTTGTAGAAGATATAATTGCAAAATGTAGGAAAGGGGTTGATAGCCAAAAATTTAAAGATCAAAAATCACGCAGTTGCAATACTCCCTATAAAACGGTTGAAGAGTTCAATGCAGCACAAAACAAAGCCGCTGATCAGCTTGAGCCGCTTTTAAAGCGGGCAGAAACACAATATGCCGAGTATCGAAGGTTGCAACCAAAGGCAGTTGTCTTTGCACCAGCCGATGAATTCGAACAGTTTGTTAGCCAAGCAAGACAAGAATATTCCGAATATCGAAAATCACAACAAAGGCTTCGGGAACAAACTTCATTCATTGCAGATGATGGATTCATGGATTTTTGGGGACCAACGATAGCCGTACTCTCTCTCTCTACTTTCAAATTAATTAAAGACCAATCTGCCCTGAATGCTCAGATAGATGCAAAAGCAGTTGCTCCTGCTAAGAAATCTGTTCCAAAAGCTGGATTATTTGGGCAATCCACTCAAGATCTAGTAAGTCAAGGTGCAGTAGCGGGAGAATCTGAACTCCAACCTATGGGTAGGAGTTTGACACGGCGAAAAAGCAGGGAGGAGTAAGTAGTCGAATTGGTGGTTGATGCCAACGTCATTGCGAGACCGTGTTTTTTTCGGTCGAAGCAATCTCAAAAAGATTGCTTCATCGCAAAAAGCGCTCCTCGCAATGACGAAGCGTTTCGTATCAATCTCGAAAGTCTTTTACCCTTCATCCGTCCCATTTTTCACTTTAATATTCACTTCCCCTTCAACCGCATGCGCATTTTGTTCCTTTCCTGGATGAGGACGGCGATGGCGGTTTTTGGAATAACGCTTGTTACGGCGGCGTTGTGAGTGAGGATAACGGGATTTATGTTCGGACAAATGAGTGACCGGTTTATCCATCACAGCAATATTGCCATTGACCTCGGTATCCATGGGTTGTTGAATTGGGATGACCGCTGGTTCGATGTGTGTTAAAGGCTCGGGTGCTGCATGCTGCATCGGTTCTGCGTGATGCGTTGGTGCAGGACGTTCTTGAGTTTGCTGATGGTGGTGTTGCTGCTGCGGTCTTCGCTGATTGTAATCATCCCGACGCTGATGCGGTTTTTTGCCGCCACGATGACGTTGATGACGAGGTCTGCCGCCGCGATTATCCCGATCTCCGCGTGGCGCAGACGAACGTTGATAGTCGCGTCGTTCGCGTTTGGGTTCAGTTGTGGTGGATGTGGTTTCAGGTTTTTTCTCAAAAACATAATTCAATAAACGTTTGATCAAACCTTGTTGTGTTTTTGAAGAAGAACTCGATGGAGCAGGTGGTGGTGATGCCTGATCGATCTGCATGCTTTTAATCATGGGTTCCGCATGAGTTTTTTGTGCAACTTGAGTTCCAGTGATCGCTTCGACTTCTGGCTCAATAACTAATTTGTAACTCACCAGCTTTTCATCTTTTTCCGTCACATCAGATGCACGTATGCGTTCCACTTCGTAATGGGGTGTTAAGAAATGCGGATTAGGAACAATTAGAACAGCCACATTTTGGCGTTTTTCGATGTCCATGATAGCTTGGCGTTTTTCATTTAAGAGATAGGTTGCAATTTCAACCGGCAACACAGCGCGAACTTGTGAGGTGTTTTCTTTGATCGCGTTTTCTTCGATTAAACGCATCATCGAAAGCGCCATCGATTCAATACCACGAATCGAACCCTGACCTAAACAACGCGGACAACTAATTTGTGTTGATTCGCCAAGCGATTGACGTAAACGCTGACGCGACATTTCTAATAAACCAAATCGTGAAATGCGACCAATTTGCACGCGCGCTCGATCCATCGCGAGCGCATTGCGCAAGCGGTCTTCGACTTCGCGTTGATTGCGAATCGGTGTCATATCAATAAAATCGATAACGATCAGACCGCCTAAGTCGCGAAGACGTAATTGGCGAGCAATTTCTTCGGCGGCTTCTGAGTTAGTGGTGAGTGCGGTTTCTTCGATATCACCGCCTTTGGTTGAGCGAGCTGAGTTAATATCAATCGAAACCAATGCTTCGGTATGATCAATCACAATCGATCCACCCGAAGGCAATCTCACTTCACGTTGGAATGCCGATTCAATCTGGCTTTCAATTTGGAAACGGGTAAATAAAGGCGTCGGATCTTTGTAAAGTTTAATCCGATGCGCAAAATCCGGTCGTGCTTGTTTGATGTGGTTTAACACATCTTCGTAAACGCTGACTTCGTCAATTAACACTTCGTCAATTTCTTTGCGTAAATAATCACGAATAGCGCGAATGACGACGCTGCTTTCTTGATAAATGAGAAAGGGCGCTGCGCGATGTTCGGTGACTTTTTTGATGTTTTCCCAATGACGCAACAGAATATCAAGGTCCCACTGCAATTCTTCCTGACTGCGACCGCTGCCCGCGGTACGGACAATGACGCCCATGCCATCGGGTAATTGCAATGCAGCCAAATTTTCACGCAATTCAGACCGTTCATCACCTTCAATGCGACGGGAAATACCGCCGGCGCGAGGATTGTTAGGCATCAATACGAGATAGGAACCTGGCAGTGAAATAAAAGTCGTGAGCGCTGCCCCTTTGGAGCCGCGTTCTTCTTTATCAACCTGGACAATGAGTTCCTGGCCTTCAACAATAATTTCATTGATCGAAGGACGTCTGCCGGTATCGACATAATCAGATTTGAAGCAGGAGCGGGCGATTTCCTTCAGTGGCAAAAAGCCATGGCGTTCCGCGCCATAGTCAACAAATGCGGCCTCAAGGCTCGGCTCAATGCGAGTAATCCGGCCTTTGTAAATATTGGATTGTTTCTGTTCGCGAGAGGCTGATTCAATAATAAGATCATACAAATGCTGGCCGCTGGCCAAAGCGATTCGCAACTCCTGATCTTTGTGAGTTGCGTTGATTAACATTCTTTTCATAGACACCTGTTGTTTTATGGCGCTCCATAACACAAGAGATTTGGGCAGAACAGGATATAAGGCGATGATTTAAAAGGGGTTGCCCCGGTATTTTGCTTGATATGGTTAATTCTCATTATCATACTACAAGTATTCTTTCGCCTTGAGTGGCTGTTCTATACGAGAACTCGCTCACTGCTCCAACCTAGACAAACTCATGAGTCTGGATTGCGATTATTCAGTTACCACGGCATGCCGCGGGGTTATTAATATTCAATAAGTTAGGTAATTAATATTGATCCTAAGTCATTGTGACTATACCAGTATTTTAGGTTTCTATCAATTATAGTGTTTAGCCTTTATAATTTAAAAATTTAAGGCAGCCCCCTATGACTAAAACAGTTCAATACCTGACCATAGACCCTGAATTTGCCGGTCAGCGAATTGATAATTTCCTGGTAACTCGATTAAAAGGGGTGCCAAAATCGCATATTTATCGCATTTTGCGTAAAGGTGAAGTGCGGGTAAATAAAAAACGGATTGATCCAAGCTATCGTTTGCAAGCCGAGGATAGCGTTCGTATACCCCCAATCAAAACGGATTTACCCAAAAAGCCCATTACCCCGAGCCAAAAACTTACGCAAACCCTTACTGATCGGATTTTATTCGAAGATGAAAGAGTGCTGATTATCAATAAACCGTCAGGTATCCCAGTCCATGGTGGCAGCAAGGTCAAAATCGGTTTGGTCGAGATTTTGAAAACCATGTATCCCAAACATCCCAATTTAGAGCTGGCCCATCGTCTGGATGCGGATACTTCTGGATGCCTTATTTTTGCAAAAAAACGTAGTGCATTGCGCGAATTACATGAATTATTGCGTTCAGGCAAAGTTTCCAAACAGTATTTGGCCTTAACCAAAGGCCATTGGTCGCAAAAAGAGTTAAAAGTCGATGTTTCCCTACAAAAAAACATCCTAAGCAGCGGAGAGCGAATTGTTAAAGTTAATAAAGAAGGCAAAGAATCCCTTACGATTTTTAAGCCAGTCCAAACGTTCGACGATGCAACCCTAGTTGAAGCCGATCTATTAACAGGCCGTACCCATCAAATAAGGGTCCATGCCCAATATCGAAAACACCCAATTGCAGGGGATGAAAAATACGGTGATCGGGATTTCAATAAATCCATGAAAGAAAAAGGCTTAAAAAGGCTGTTTTTACACTCCCACCACGTGTCTTTTACTCTACCCTCAACAGGACTGAAAATTTCAGTAACAGCCCCATTGGATGAAGAATTAAAAGTTTTTTTAGAACAACTTTAATACCCCCACCTTCAAACTCTTGTTCCCGCTTTAAGAGCTTGCTGCTGTTTTTTTCGAATATAAAAACGGGGTGGCACCTATCTTCTTTTTTTCATGCGCAGCATGAAAAAAAGAAGATAGGTGACAGGACCCCGACCAAAAATCAATTCGAAAAAAACAGCAGCAAGCTCTTAAAGCGGGAACAAGAGGCACAATATAGGCTAAATCCCTGTTTGACACGGAAATTTCCTCAGCATAAAATGCCGCACCTATGTCAAAAGACACAATACCCACAAAAGTTGACCCCTTTCGATTTGCGGACAATGGAACCCGTTTGCAGGGTACCTTGCCGATCAATGAAATGACCCGTTTAAAGAGCGGTTTAGCCTCGGATGAGGGCGGGGTGGATATTAATCTCCTATTTGGGGTCGATGAAGAGGGCATCCGCTTCCTACGCGGCCACCTAAAAACCGACCTAATCGTGCAATGCCAACGTTGTATGGAAACCTTCAAATATGGGATAATAGACGACTTTATGCTGGGGATCGTCGAAACCGAAGAACAGGCTGATGAACTACCTGAACGGTTTGATCCGGTAGTCGTAAAAGACGAAGAACTGTCTATACTTGAAGTAGTAGAAGATGAACTGATTGTCAGTTTGCCCATTGTACCTATGCATAAATCAGAAGATTGCAAGGTAAAAATGCCATTTAAGGCTGATTCAGACGATGAAGCTGAGTCAGATAATCCGTTTAAAGTCATCGAACTTTTGCGGACCAAAAAGGACAAAGGCAAATAGATACTTTTTTTTAATGAATTGTGAGAGGAGTTACATCCCATGGCTGTTGCAAAAAGTCGAAAATCTCGCGCTAGACGCGGTATGCGTCGCGCTCATTCTGCGTTATCCGCCCCTGCATTGTCCGTTGACGCTGCAACCGGTGAAACGCATCGTCGTCACCATGTCAGCCCAGATGGTTATTACAAGGGCCGTCAAGTGGTTGTCCGTAAACCCGTAGTCGAAGAAGAAAGCGGCGAAGAGTAATACCTTGAATAATAAAATTACCATTGCAGTGGATGCGATGGGGGGTGATCACGGCCCCTCGGTGATTATTCCAGCTGCCTTGCAGGTATTGTCGGCTCATTCTGACTTACATTTGATTTTGGTCGGCGATCAAGCTGTTTTGCAAAAAGAATTACAGCAGCATTCGGCGAGCAAGGTCATGAACGGTCGCGTTACGGTTCATCATGCCTCACAACAAGTTGGGATGGATGAATCTCCCGCAATTGCGTTGCGCACCAAAAAAGATTCCTCCATGCGCGTCGCAATCAATCTCGTCAAAGACGGCACAGCTAGCGCCTGTGTCAGCGCAGGCAACACTGGTGCATTGATGGCGACTGCCCGTTTTGTTTTAAAAACCATTCCGGGCATTGATCGCCCCGCGATTGTTTCAACGTTTCCAACGATCCATAAAGAAAAAATTGTCCGTTTGCTCGATCTCGGTGCCAATGTCGATTCCACCGCTGAAAATTTATTTCAATTTGCAGTGATGGGGTCTTTGTTATGTTCCGCAGTTGATAATAATCCTTCGCCCAAAGTGTTTTTATTAAATATTGGCATTGAAGATATCAAAGGCAATGAACAGGTCAAAGAGACTGCTCGTTTACTCGAAAGCTCAGGCATTTTAAATTACGCAGGTTACATTGAAGGCGATGAAATTTATAAAGGCGACGCGGATATTGTTGTCTGCGATGGTTTTGTTGGTAATGTCGCACTCAAAACGGCGGAAGGCGTTGCTGTTTTCATTGGACGCTTGATCAAAGAAGCTTTCATGAAAAATGCACTGACCAAAATAATCGGTCTTTTAGCCAAACCCATTTTAAAATCGGCTACGCATCGTGTGGATCCAAACCGTTACAATGGCGCAACATTAATTGGCTTACGCGGCATTGTGATAAAAAGTCACGGCGGCGCCAACAAAGAAGCATTTGCTCACGCCATCGAAGAAGCGATTATCGAAATCGAAAAAAATATTCCAGAACGCATTAGTTCCGAAGTAGAACGATTATTAAAATTATCTAAACATGATGACACGGCTAATCAACTAGAGAATTAAATCAATGAAAAAATATTCTCAAATTTTAGGAACAGGCAGTTATCTCCCAGAAAAAATTCTGACGAATTTTGATTTGGAAAAAATTGTGGATACGACCAATGAATGGATCGTAGAACGAACCGGTATTCGCAGACGTCACATTGCCGAAAAACATGAAACCGCTTTAACGATGGGAGAAAAAGCCGCGCGCAACGCGATGGATGCGGCAGGAATTACCCCAGAAGAAATCGGCATGATTATTGTTGCGACGACTACACCTGAAAAAATGTTTCCGAGTACCGCTTGTCTTTTGCAACAACGGTTTGGAATTGCAGGATGTCCTGCTTTTGATTTGAATTCGACAGCCTGTGCTGGATTTATGTATGCATTCAGCATTGCAGATCAATATATTCGACAAGGTGCGATTAAATATGCATTAGTGATGGGCAGTGAAGTTATGTCACGCATTGTTGATTGGTCTGATCGCACCACCTGCGTTTTATTCGGCGATGGGGCAGGCGCGGTTGTGCTGGGCGCTTCCAACAAGCCCGGTGTTTTATCCACGCATTTACACGCCGATGGCACGCACAAAGATGTTTTATCGTTGGATCACAGTATCGGTCGACCCATTGATGTCGAAGAAGAGTTATACATCAAAATGACTGGCAACCAATTATTTAAATTAGCTGTCAATATCTTAGGTGATTTGTTTGATGAAACACTTGAAGCCAATTCGATGAAAAAATCGGATGTCGATTGGCTGGTTCCTCATCAAGCCAACATTCGAATTATTCAGGCGATGGCCAAAAAATTAGACCTGCCACTCGATCGTGTTGCAATCACCTTAGAAGATCAGGGCAATACTTCCAGTGCGTCTATTCCGCTGGCATTGGACAAAGCTGTTCGCGATGGTCGCATTCAGCACGGTAATACACTTCTCTTAGAAGGTTTCGGGGGTGGCTTAGCGTGGGGTTCGGCGTTGATAAAATATTAGAGGGTGCTATGCAATTCGCTGTTGTTTTTCCCGGACAAGGTTCTCAATTTGTTGGCATGTTGAAAGAGGTCGCTGACGAATTTAATCAGGTTAAAAAAATTTTTAGCGAAGCGTCTGCTGCGTTAAATTATGATTTGTGGCAATTAGTACAAGATGGCCCCGCCGAAGAATTAGATAAAACCGTACATACTCAGCCTGCATTATTAGCAGCGTCTTATGCCGTTTGGTCTATTCTGCAAACGAAAAAAAATTTTAAACCGGCGATGCTTGCAGGGCACAGTTTAGGCGAATATACGGCGCTAGTGTGTGCGAATGCGATTGCATTTAAAGATGCTATTTCACTGGTTGCCGCACGCGGCCGATACATGCAAGATGCCGTTGCATTTGGTGAAGGTGCGCTTGCTGCGATCGTTGGATTAGAAGACGAAGCCGTTAAAGCCCTTTGCGAAAAAGCAAAACTCCAAGGCGAGGTCTTAGCGCCTGCCAATTTTAATAGTCCAGGCCAAGTTGTCATTGCAGGGCACAAAATCGCAGTCGAGCGCGCTTTAGTGTTGGCAAAAGAATCGGGCGCGAAGATTGCTAAATTACTTCCAGTGAGCGTACCATCTCATTGTATTTTAATGAAACCTGCCGCAGAAAAACTCGCGGACACGTTGAAAAAAATCTCGATCCAAAAACCCACTCTTCCTGTTTTAAGTAATGTGGATGTCAACGTTTATGAAACCCCTGACGCTATACGCGATGGTTTGACTCGTCAGTTGTATATGCCGGTTCGTTGGGTCGAAACGATCCAGACGATTGCGCGATCTAATATTTCGACTATCATTGAGTGCGGTCCAGGAAAAGTTTTAAGCGGACTGAATAAACGCATTGCACCCGAACTTCAGTTCAGCAATACCACTGATATGAATAACCTACAAACCGTACTGGAGACTGAAAACTCGTGAAAATAGCATTAGTGACAGGTGCGAGCCGTGGCATTGGTCATGGAATAGCGCTCGCGTTAGGACGAACAGCCACCGTTGTAGGGACTGCAACCACTCAGGAAAGCGCGGATAAAATTACGAAAGCATTTGAAGGGGCCGGCATCAAAGGGGCAGGTATTGTGCTGGATGTTTCGAATCCGGAATCAATCGAGGCTGCGATTGCAACAGTCAAAGAACGCTTTGGCATGCCAACGATTTTGGTGAACAATGCAGCGGTCGCGCAAGATAATTTATTATTACGGATGAAAGAAGACGAGTGGTCGCGCGTGATTGAAACCAATTTAACGTCTATTTTCCGGTTAACCAAAGCGTGTTTACGCGATATGTTAAAAGCGCGCTGGGGCAGAATTATTAATATGGGATCGGTAGTGGGATCAACCGGCAATCCTGGGCAGGCAAATTATGCGGCGGCAAAAGCCGGCTTGATTGGTTTTACCAAATCGCTGGCCCAAGAAGTCGGGTCCCGCGATATTACGGTCAATGCGATTGCGCCGGGTTTTATTGAAACCGATATGACCAAAAATTTACCAGATGAACAACGCAATTTATTATTATCAAGGATCCCAATGCAGCGATTAGGCAAACCCGACGATATCGCAGCCGCAGTCGTTTTCCTCGCATCCGATGCTGCAGGCTATATAACTGGCCAAACTCTGCACGTGGATGGCGGGATGTACATGAATTAAGAAGAAAAAGTAAAATTCGACTTGCAACTTACATTTTTTTACATACACTTAGGAACAGTTTATTCGGTTTAAAGAGGAAATAATATGAGTACAATTGAAGCACGCGTAAAGAAAATCGTAGTAGAACAATTAGGAGTCAAAGAAGAAGAAGTCTCTAATGACGCTTCTTTCGTTGATGATTTAGGCGCTGATTCGTTAGATACCGTTGAATTAGTGATGGCATTAGAAGAAGAATTTGAAACAGAAATTCCAGATGAAGATGCTGAAAAAATTACCACCATTCAGCAAGCAATTGATTACATCACCACTCATCTCGAAGAACACAGCAAAAGCTAATTAACACATGAGTAAAAGACGTGTCGTTGTAACCGGCCTTGGCATGATTTCTCCACTCGGTTTGAATGTGGAGGATACATGGAAGGCCATCTTAGCGGGAAAAAGCAGTGTCCGACCCATCGATCATTTCGATGCGTCTGACATTAACTGCCGTATTTGTAGTCGTGTTTTAAACTTTGACGCGAACCAATACATGACCGACAAAGATGCGCGCAAACGCGATCTTTTTATTCAATTTGGTCTTGCTGCGGGTGTGCAGGCTATTCAAGATTCTGGCATTGAGGTGACAGACAGCAACTCTCATCGAATTGGTATTTCAATCGGATCCGGTATTGGTGGTTTGCCGATGATTGAAAAATGTCATGCGATTTTGTTGGAATCGGGCCCTCGTAAAATTTCGCCGTTTTTTATTCCGGGCGTGATCATTAATATGATCTCCGGCAATTTATCTATCATGTACGGAATGCATGGGCCAAACTTAGCAACGGTTACCGCCTGTACCACAGGCACCCACAATATTGGTCTTGCTGCACGTACCATTGCCTATGGCGATGCCGATGTGATGGTGGCAGGTGGCGCCGAAATGGCAACGACTCGATTAGGCATCAGTGGTTTTGCGGCCATGCGTGCATTATCAACACGCAATGATGAACCCGCAAAAGCCAGCCGCCCTTGGGACAAAGACCGTGATGGATTTGTGCTGGGTGATGGGGCGGGTGTTCTCGTTCTCGAAGAATATGAACACGCTAAAAAGCGCGGTGCAAAAATTTATGCAGAACTCACCGGTTTTGGCATGAGCGCCGATGCATCTCACATTACCACGCCGCATCCAGAAGGTTTGGGCGCAGCGATGGCAATGGAAAATGCATTACGTGATGCAAATCTAGCGCCTGAAAAAGTGCAATACATCAATGCACATGGTACTTCAACCATGGCAGGGGATGAATTGGAAGTGTTAGCGATTAAACGCTGCTTTGGTGACCATGCATACAAACTCGCTGTCAGTTCCACTAAGTCCATGATCGGCCATCTATTGGGTGCGGCGGGATCCGTTGAAGCGATTTTCACCATTCTGGCCTTGCGTGATCAAATAGCTCCGCCAACGATTAATTTAGATCATCCAAGCGAAGGCTGTGATCTCAATTTTGTCCCTCATAAACCACAAGAAATGACAATTACAGCTGCGATGTCGAATTCGTTTGGCTTTGGCGGGACGAATGGGACATTGTTGTTTGAAAAATTGAAATAAACATCGCATATCAATTTCGCGCTTTCAGCGCCCGCAGGCCTGGGTTAGGGATTTACAAACAATGTAAGCGCTGAAAGCGCGAAACGCTTCCTGATGTAGAAAACTCATGTAAAATATCCTTATGAATAAAAACCAGATGGTTCTCTCATTGCTTTCACTTTGCCTGCTTTGGCTTGCAGTGCGCGTGATGGGTTTTTTCTTTTTTTCAAGCATAAGCGATCCCAATGGGGTGAAATACCTTGTTCGTTCCGGAAGCTCCATGCACACTGTCATTGACGATTTATCCAATCAACAAATTGTGACGCATCCATTTTTATTTAAGATGTTAGTTAACTTTAAAAATAATTCCCATCAACTGAAAGCCGGACAATATCTTTTTCGGAAAGGCACGTCTGAATCGCATATCCTTTATCAAATTACCACGGGCACAGGCTTGGCATATCATACATTTACCATCGTACCCGGCTGGAATTTTAAAGAATTACGCGCGGCGCTTTCGCACGATCCTTATTTGCATCAAACCATCCAAAGTTTATCTGATGATAACATCATGAAAAAACTCGGCGCGAATTTCAAACCGGAAGGCTTGTTTTACCCGGATACTTATTATTTTATGGATGGCGCAGATGATATGTTTATTCTGAATCGTTCCTATAACGCCATGCAAAAAAAATTAAATAACGCCTGGAAAACCCGCGATCCCGAGTTACCTTTCAAAACGCCATATGAAGCTTTAATTGCAGCATCTATCATTGAAAAAGAAGCTTATGTCGAACAAGAATTACCAAAAATTGCAGGCGTCATGATTAATCGTCTAAAAAAAGATATGCTTTTGCAATTTGATCCCACCGTAATTTATGGAGTAGGGGATAAATATACGGGCAGCATTCGACGTTCGGATTTGCAGGCCAATAATCCCTACAATACTTATGTTCATAAAGGTTTGCCACCCACGCCAATTGCAATGCCAAGCATGGCGGCCATCACGGCGATCCTGCATCCTATGCAGCATGATTATTATTATTTTGTGGCAGACAGTACGGGCAATTCTACTTTTTCAGGTGAATTAAACGATCACAATAAAGCCGTCGAAACCGCCCGAAAAAACCGCTGGTTTTTTAATTTTTCTCTGACGAAATATTATTTACTAAAATATATCCAAAATATCACCTAAGGATGCGCATGCGAGATCCGAACTCGGGAATTTTTCTTACCATTGAAGGTATCGAAGGCGTTGGAAAAAGTACCGCCGTCCAATTTATTCAAGAATATCTCACGCAAAAAAATAAAAAATTTATTATCACGCGCGAACCGGGTGGTACTGAAATCGCAGAAAAAATCCGCGAAATTTTGCTAACACCCAATTCAGAAGAAAAAATCACTCCTGATACCGAATTATTATTAATGTTTGCGTCCCGATCACAGCATATCCATCATGTCATTTTGCCGGCGTTGAAAGCTGGAAAATGGGTGGTAAGCGATCGTTTCGTCGATGCCAGTTACGCCTATCAAGGTGGCGGTCGACAATTAGATATGAAATTTTTGCAGCAATTAGATGAGCAAATCGTCCACTCGTTAAAACCGAATGCAACTATTTTACTGGATGCCTCGCCCGAAATTGGTTTGGCGCGCGCCAAACATCGTGGACCGCAGGATCGAATTGAACAGGAAAAAGTAGATTTTTTTGAACGAGTGCGAACAGGGTATCTTGCCAGAGCCTCGAAAGAGCCTAAACGTTTTCATGTAATTGATGCTACAAAACCAGTAGAATCCGTTCAAAATGAAATTAAAACAATTTTAGATGGATTAAACGATGCCTAAATCTATTTATCCTTGGCAAACATCACAATGGCAGCGCTTAACCGAATTAAAACAACAAAACCGCTTGCCGCACGCGCTATTGTTAAAAGGGGCCGCAGGGCTTGGCAAACGATTTTTTGCGTTGGAATTTGCGCGTTTTCTATTATGTCGCGAACAGAATGCTCCGTGTCATCAATGTCATGGTTGTCATTTATTTGCAGCAGGTTCTCATCCCGATTTTATGTTGCTGGAACCCGAACAATCGGGTGGTGCGATCAAAATCGATCAAATCCGCGAGATGGTGCAGTTTGTCAGTGAAACGGCGATGCAAAGTGGCTTTCGCGTGATTATCGTCAATCCTGCGCATGCTATGAATGTTTATTCTGCTAATGCATTGTTAAAAACATTAGAAGAACCTGCGCCAAACACGATTATTATTTTAATCAGCGATCAAAGCGCGCGTTTGCCCGCAACACTTTTGAGCCGCTGTCAGAAAATTTTTTTTCAAAAACCCACAATCCATGAATCAAGTGCGTGGCTGAATGAAAATTCTGAGATCCTGCAAGCTGAATTATTATTAAATTTGGCGCAAGGCGCACCACTCAAAGCAAAAGAATTTTCAGAAACCGATTTACTCGCAACACGCAAAACATTATACGATGGTTTGCATTTATTAAAAGACCAGAAAATGGATCCGATAACACTTGCGGCAAAACTTCAGGAGTGTGATCCCAAAGTCTTTTTTGAATTATTATTTATGTGGCTGCAGGACATGCTGCGTTTTAATGCGACTAGAGATAAAAACCACTTAACCAATTCAGATTACGAGGGTGTTTTTTCTCAACTGGTTCATAAAATCTCAACTCAACAATTATTTCACTTTCTGGATCATGTCAAAAAAATCTATTCACATGTGTTGACGGGTCTTAACTTGAATCGATTATTAATGCTCGAAGAATTACTGATGCGCTGGGTGCAATTATGAATCTCGTAGATACACATTGTCATTTGGACCAACTGGATTTAACCAAATATGAGGGTGATCTAGAAAAAGCGCTTGAATTGGCAAAAAAAGAAGGTGTCACGCATTTTTTAAATGTATGTATCACATTGAAAGATTTTCCCGCCGTATTAAATATTGCCAAAAAGCATCCCAATATCTATGCGTCAGTGGGTTTGCATCCCAATGAAAGAAACATTGATTCAGAGCCGACCGCGGATGATTTGGTCCGATTGGCCGCCGATAAAAAAATCATTGCCATCGGCGAAACCGGCCTTGATTATTATCGAAGTACGGGCGAAACCGAATGGCAACGCGCACGGTTTCGTGAGCATATCCGTGCCGCAAAAAAAGTAAAAAAACCCATAATTGTGCATACACGTGAGGCGAAAGACGATACAATACAAATCATGCGGGAAGAGCAGGCACAGGATGTAGGCGGGATTATGCATTGTTTTACCGAAGATTGGGCAATGGCAAAGGATGCGATGGATTTGAATTTTTATATTTCATTCTCAGGCATTGTGACATTCAAGAATGCGGTCCAAATTCAGGACGTCGCGAAAAAAATGCCGCTGGATCGCATTTTAGTAGAAACGGATTCGCCTTACTTAGCGCCCAATCCGCATCGTGGTAAAACAAATGAACCGGCTTACGTGCGTTATGTGGCAGAGTATATTGCCAATTTACGGGGCATGGACCCTGAAACCTTAGCCGCTAAAACGACTGAGAATTTTTTTAGGTTATTTAAAGATGTTTAGACCAGCAGCATTTTATATCGGGTTACGCTATACACGTGCAAAGCGACGCACCCATTTTATTTCATTTATTTCACTCATGTCGATTTTTGGCATTGCCTTAGGTGTCGTGGTGTTAATTACCGTGTTATCCGTAATGAATGGTTTTGACCGCGAAATTAAAAAGCGCGTCTTTAGCATGTGGCCGCCGATGACCGTGACAAGTGTCGCAGGCTATGTCGAAAATTGGCAAGAGCTCGAAAAAATTTTATTAGATAATCCACAGGTGACCGCCGTCGCACCTTATGTGAATGCAGAAGTCTTGATTACGCATGCAAATAGTGTTCAACCTGCGATGTTGACCGGCGTACAACCGGACGCTGAGAAAAAAATATCGGGATTAAGTGATAAGATGGTCGAGGGTGCTCTCACGGATTTAGTTCCAAAAGGTTTTGGGATTGTGTTAGGCGAAGAATTAGCAAATCGTCTGGATGCAATCGTCGGAGACAAGGTGACTTTGATCACACCGCAAGTGTCGCTGTCACCTGCAGGCGTTTTGCCGCGTTATAAACGATTTACCGTGGTTGGTATTTTCCGTGCTGGCAGTGGATTTGGTTTTGATGTGGGCATGGCGTTTATTTCGCTGGGTGATGCACAAGTCTTATTTCAAATGGGTTCAAATGTTTCCGGATTGCATGCGAATATAAAAGATTTATATGCGGCGCCGAAAATTTCTGAAGATTTATCTAAGCAATTAACTCAAACGGCGCGCATTCAGAATTGGACGGATCAGTTTGGGCCATTTTTTCATGCCGTTAAACTTGAAAAGACCATGATGTTTTTTATTTTATTACTGATTATTGCGGTAGCCGTATTTAATTTAGTGTGTACGCTGGTTATGGTCGTTAATGAAAAAGAATCTGACATTGCAATTCTCAGGACATTTGGCGCAACGCCTCGCATGATCATGATGATTTTTGTGGTGCAGGGCGCGGTGATTGGAATTGTCGGGACTGTGCTTGGAATTATTGGTGGAATTGCACTGGCATCGAATGTGACTGCCATAGTCAATTGGATACAACAAATTTTTGGTGTGCAATTGCTTTCATCTAGCGCTTATTATGTTAACTATTTACCTTCTGAATTGCAGTTGCAAGACATCGTAAAAATCAGTTTAGCCGCATTGATTTTAAGTTTGCTTGCGACCTTATATCCTGCTTGGCGCGCATCGCGTACGGAACCGGTGGAGGCGCTGCGTTATGAGTAAAGTGACGATTCAATGTTCGAACCTTTCCAAAACCTACGATGAGGGCATTTCCAAAATCCAAGTATTGCGCCAAGTGCATCTTGAAGTGAATTCAGGCGAAATGGTTGCGATTGTTGGAACATCAGGATCGGGCAAGAGTACCTTACTGCATTTATTAGGTGGTCTCGATAAACCGACAACAGGACACGTGACGGTAGCAGGAAAAAATCTCGCAACCCTTTCTGAAAATGAAAAATGTCGTTTGCGGAATGCTTATTTAGGATTTATTTATCAGTTCCATCATTTATTACCGGAATTTACTGCGCTTGAAAATGCGGCCATGCCGTTATTGATTCGGAACACGGAGCCTGCGCTTGCCGAACAAAAAGCAGAAAAATTACTGGATTTAGTCGGCCTAAAAAACCGATTACAACATAAAATTGGTGAATTATCGGGTGGCGAACGCCAACGCGTTGCCATTGCACGTGCGCTCGTCGGTGATCCACTTTGCGTACTGGCTGATGAACCCACAGGAAACCTCGACCCGCGCAATGCGGAAAAAGTGTTACATTTATTTTTTGATCTACAAAAATCCCTTCAAACCAGTGTCATCATGGTGACCCATGATATGAACATTGCCAAAAAAGCTCAAAGAGTGTTAGCGCTTGAAGATGGGCGGTTGGTGGAAGTTTAAACGAGTTTTCTAATTAAACATTGCGCCAAACCCTACACTTTGCGGGATGACAAGTGTGGTGCGATTTTCTCTGTGCTGATTATTAATTAATTAAAATATTAAAGGATTACACATGTCGATATGTACCATTTTATTTCTTTTCGGCATTCTATTATCATATTTTTTCAGAACACCACATGACCTAAAATGCTCTTTAATTGTTTTAGCAATTGCGGTTGTTTCAGTTATTTTTAAATACACAAGATTCATTGCGTTTTTTGCATTTGGATTTGTGTGGCTATTATTTTGCGCAGAGATAATTTCAGCTTGGACGCTGCCAGAAATTCTAGAAGGTAAAACAATTCAAATTATCGGCACCATTGCATCGATTCCAAATGATTCTAACCATATGACATCTTTTTTATTTTCTATTAAAAAAATTCAATCAGAAAATAACAATTATCCAGCAAAAGGACTGATACACTTATCCTGGCGCAATGCCATACCCAATTTAAAAGTGGGTGACGAATGGCAATTGACGGCACGTCTTAAAAAAATCCATGGCACACGCAATCCCGGCGAATTTGATTATGAAGCCTGGGCATTTCAAGAAGGAATTCGGGCAAGCGGCTATATCGTGAATGAAGATAATCATTTAATTTCGCATCAATTATGGCGCGCGCCTCTTGATCGTCTTAGGCAATTTTTAAAAGATAAAATTGAAACTAATTTACCGCACACGAATACATCCCCTTGGATCACAGCATTAGTCGTTGGTGAACGTCATGGGATATCGGCAGAAAATTGGGAAGTGCTCCGAAATACCGGCACCAATCATTTAATGGCGATCGCGGGTTTGCATATTGGTTTTATGTCGGGATTTATTTATTTTCTGGTTTCAAGAGGCTGGCGCAAATTCCCGCGATTATTGTTAAAAATGCCCGCGCAGCATGCCGCTTCTTTTGCTGCTTTATTCATGGCAATACTTTATAGCGCGTTGGCGGGTTTTTCTATCCCAAGTCAACGTGCCTGCATTATGCTGGCCGCCTTTTTATGCGTCAATTTAGTTCGACGCAAAACATTTACTTGGCAAGCCTACAGTCTCGCATTATTTTTGGTTTTATTGATAAACCCATTGGATATCCTGACAGATAGTTTTTGGTTATCGTTTTCCGCTGTCGCATTAATTATTTTTGGTGTCAGCGCACGCTTGGCACCCGCAGGATTTTGGTGGAAATGGGGACGTATTCAATGGGTTATGGCCTTAGGTTTAGTGCCGCTCAGTCTTTTATTATTTCAACAATGTTCTCTGATTTCATTTGTCGCCAATAGTATTGCGATTCCATGGGTTGGGTTTCTAATCGTTCCATTAAGTTTATTTGGCAGTTTTCTTTTATTAATTTCTGCAAAAATCGGCAGTGTAGTATTAATTTTATCTGATAAATTATTAAATATTTTATGGATAATTCTGGCTTGGTTTTCTCATCTTTCATTCGGAAATTGGTATCACGTCATTCCAGAAAAGTTATTAGTTATCGCCATGATTGGCATTGTCATCTTATTATTACCCAATCGATTTCCTGGAAAATATTTAGGAATAATAGCGCTTTTGCCGATGATTTTTTACAAACCACCTACGCCTGAATTTGGTGACGCCTGGTTTACTTTACTCGATGTAGGGCAGGGGTTATCTGCCGTCCTGCAAACCCAAAATCATTTTTTAGTTTTCGATGCGGGCGCGCGTTTAAATGATAATTTTGACATGGGTGAGAGTGTCGTCGTTCCCTTTCTAAGAACGGCTGGCGCTAAGAAAGTCGACATGTTAGTTATCAGTCACGGCGATAACGATCACATCGGCGGCGCATTTGCCATTTTAAAACGATTTCCTGTTGATACAGTTAGAACCAGCGTACCCGAAGAAATTGCAAAACCGGTCACGCATTACTGTTTAGCAGGCGAGAGCTGGAACTGGGATGGCGTTAATTTTAAATTTTTATATCCCGATAAAAATGATTTAGGCTTTGATAATGACAGTTCCTGCGTGTTGCGCATCACAGCACATGATAAACATATTTTATTGACAGGCGATATTGAAAAATACGCCGAAGAAAAAATGGTCGAGCAGGATGCAAGTGATTTGCCAACTGATATCTTAGTGGCGCCACATCACGGCAGCAAAACCTCGGCCGAAAAAAATTTCCTCGCGCTCGTCCATCCGGAATATGTTTTATTCCCAATAGGCTATCGCAATCGCTATCATTTTCCGCATCCCTCAGTAATCGAAGCTTACAATGCGATGAATACTAAAAAATATGATAGCGTCGAATGCGGGGCTATCCAGTTTTTTATTATGGCGAAACCCGCGAATTTCTGTTTTCGGAAGAGTCATCCACAGTTGTGGAATCAGGCAAATCTCGATATGGGGTTCTCTTAATTTTTCGCGGCATTGCTCTGACCCTTGGCGGGTTTGCATGCTGCAGTACATCTGCCGCATCATCAACCCGAGCTCTATCCTCTGGATTACCAAAGAAACTATCGGATAATGCACACATCCCTCTAATAATTTGCGATGCATACGTTTCCTGTAAATTTGCAACTTTATTTGCAAGAAATGGACCATGTCCTTGTGATAAATCGGTAAACCCAAGAAAGGATACATTCCCCAAACATTCGCGATATTTTGTTTTTGCCGTTTGGTCAGTCGGTGTTTTTAGCAATCTTGCCGTCGAAGCGCAATACTCTGAAACTTGCTTTGGATCCAGAAAAAGACTTTCTTTCGCTTCAGGATTTGCTAACTTTGGACAACTCCTGAAATCATCATTCATGAATTTTATTATTGCGTCGTCACTGACCATAAAAGGATATGGTCCCTGAAATGCAGATTTGGGTGCCATTACTTGTCTCATATTTATCGTATTGGCTTCAAAATCACATAACAAAAAGCACAGTCCTTCTGGACGCGCAAATTGGCTCATATCAGTAACGGTATGAATGGCTTCAGAGGGTCTTAATCCTTGAATATAACGTGGCGATCGGAATGAGTTCTTAACTGCTCGATCAACTAAATAGATGCGACAAGAATGCTTAGCATAATTATTTCCTTTTTTCATCGAATGGAAAAATACACCGTGGGATTCTGTATCGGTAAATTTTATTGATGTATCGAATAAAACTAAAAGATGTCCTGTGAAACCCGCGTAGATTTCATATCCTGCGCGTTTTTCACTATTTCTTCCAAAAATTCCTACTTGAATTTCATCTCCATGGGATTGGTAATGGATTAGAACACTCTTGTCTCCTAAGTTTCTTCCGGCCGATTGGTACAAATCTCCCTGGGTTTTACTGGTTGAAATCATAAAAGGTTGGCACGTATTCCCTTGCTTTACAACAGCTGTTGGTAAATCACATGCTTCTTTAACTTTACCAATTAAAATTCCATTTTGCGGTAGGGTAGGATTTGCTCCTTTGAAATCAAGAGGAACTGTGCAATGTTCCGGTAACACATAAGTTCTGCAATAAGCGAGCGGATCAAAATTAGCTGTGACTAAACCAAGATAACCATTTTCTGTTAAAGCCGCAATTCGCTGAGGATTGATTGCTGCATATTTATTTTTTATGTTCTGGATTAATGAATCTAGAAGACCTTTTACCTCTTTTTGTAAATCAGGATGAAATAATTTCAGAAGTTCATTGATCTGCTGCGAAGTACTTTGAGGGTGACTCAAATAATCTCGAGTAACACGCCATACCCCCACTGGAATTTGTGTCTGGTTTGAAAGTTCGGGAATAGCTTTTTCATCAAATTCATGCCCAAGTTCTAAACTTTCAAAAAGAAATTTTAATTTTGAATTAAACGCTTGATGATCAATGGGAGATTGGCCTTCTAAATGGGCATTTTTCCGCATCAGAAATTGTAAAGATCCGAATAGAAACTGCGGATTGGCTTCTACTTTTTGTTCAGATGGATCTTGTTGATTGGGTAGTGCTGCTGTGAGTCTTAGAAAGGTCATTTTTATCCTCATTATGAAAAGTTACAAATGAGGCCATTTTATAACTTTCCACATTAAGGAATTCTTAAAAAACCTGAAATTGCATTAAAAGGTCATAGGTTCTTTATCGCCAAATGTCATTGCCTGAATAATAATCTTTTTCGAGTTCTACTGTAGGCTCAGCTGCTGGTGGGATAACTTCGCGTCTAAGAGAGAAGATACTTCCAAGCTGTCGGCTAATTCCACGACTGTGAGTTGTTGGTTTCTTATTTGCGGCTACACCATTTGGTGTGGCTGGTTGTTCAACTTTAGCATCTGAAACCGTTTTTGTGCGTCCTTTCAAACTTTGGACTCTAGTAAAAATTGTCTTTTGAAATTCTTTTAATGTGGATGACTTATGTGAAGATGAGCGTCGCAATGGAGGTTTTTTTCTTTCTGCCATTTGTTTTTCAAATGCTTTGATTTGCTCTTTTGGTGCGCGCTTTGGCATTGCTTTTAAAACGTGTTCTACGATTGGCGCAGTCTGCTTTTTCAATTTTTGAAACGCCGCTTCAGCTGTTTGAGCTCTCGCTTCTGTTTCTTTAAGGGCTGCTTTCAAACGTTCATTTTCTTCTTTCGTTTTTGCAAGCGCTCTTTCTAATCGCGCGTTTTCTAATTTCAAACATTCTTCGTTATCGCCTATCATAGCGTTTTCTTGAAGTTTTTTAGCCACTCGTGGCGCATTGAGTGCATCGAATTTTATTTTCAGATGCTCATTTTGAGAGGTGATTGCCGCATTATGCGCTTCTAGTTGGGCGATTTTTTCTTTTAATCGAGCCATTTCTGGATCGTCTTTGCAGTCCAATACCAGCGTAACTTCTATTTTTTCAGGCGCTTTTGGTTCTGGCGCATCTTTAGTTGGAACAACAAGATTAGTTGAAGCTAACATATATCCACACCTCATTTTATAATAATATTAAAGTGTAAATATGATACAGAATGCGGCTTAAGGAATCATTAAGAAACCAATAAACATCAATGCTGGGTCGATTCTCTCCGGCTGTGCAATAATAAATCAATCGCCATTAGCAGCGCCGATTTATCAATGGGTTTTTCAAATGAAACAGTAGCGCCTAAAGATTCGGATAAATCCAAATAACCCGTCGGATCCAACCGCCCACCACCAGAAATAGCGATAATTTCCATTTTCGGATGTTTATCTTTGACCTCAGAAATCAGCGTAATTCCACTTTTTTTCGGCATAATCAAATCAGTGACCATGATATCCGGTTCTAACGTCTGTAAAATTTGCACGGCTTCTTCACCATTGCACGCGCTTTTCACTTCGTGTTCAGCGCGCGAAAGGGTTTGCTCCAACATGTCTCGAACCAGTTCATCATCTTCCACTAATAAAATTTTTGCCATTGCATTCTCCCTGAAATTAACTTTGCACGCCATTTACTACTGGCACGGTAAGCATAGGTAACACGATAGTGAATGTTGTGCCAACACCCAGTTGACTGTCCACTAAAATCGTTCCCTGATGTTCTAACACAATTGAGTGGGCCGTCGATAAACCTAAACCGGTTCCGCGGCCGACTTCTTTTGTTGTAAAAAAAGGTTCGAAAATACGCTCCATGGTACTTTTATCCATCCCATGACCGGTATCACTCAGGGTCAGTTTGCAATAATCCGAACCATTCCGCGCGGGGACTTGATTCAGTAATTCACTGCCATTCGAAACTTTTTCGAGTTTAATCGTGATAGCCCCTTCGCCGTCCATCGCATCCACTGCGTTATTAATGATATTCACAATCACTTGATGTAATTGCGTTTGATTGCCGGTGATTAAACAATCTTTTATGAGGGGTTCAAATTTTAAAATGACGCTGGCCGGAATGGTGGGGCGCAATAATTCCAGCGCGTTTTCAATCGCATTTTGTAAATGCAGCGGTTTAAAATCCATGTGCTGACGACGACTAAAACTTAAAATTCTCGCGACCAGTTCCTGACCGCGACCGGCGGCTTCTAACACTTTGCCGAGATTGCGATAAATCACCGTGTTTTCTTGCAAATCTTCACGTGCCATTTCGACATATCCAATGATGGCATAAAGCAAATTATTAAAATCATGCGCGATGCCGCCAGCCAAGGTGCCGACCGCTTGCAATTTTTGACTTTGGAGTAAGGCCATTTCCAATTTTTGTTTACTTTCCTGCGATTGTAATAATTTGATGGATTCTGCTTTAAAATTTTCATTGGCAATTTGGAGGGAACGCAGACGTTGATTGAGTAAGCGACTAAAAAAAAGCGTGATCACAATGACTAAGGTGAGCCCTATGCCGCCGACCAAAATAATCCAGGGCAGGGCATTTTTCAGGGAATCGGTGATCGCAATGGATTCACTAGAAATGAAGTAATACCAAAGACCAATAGAGGCAATAAGTCCCAAACCGGCAATAACCCCAACCAGCCAGTGACTGAGTAAAAAAGATCGATCAGGACGGGTGTCTGACATAGTTATAGCTTAAACGATTTAATCTTTGATTGCACATACAAATCAGCGTAAAAGTAGGCTATAATTCCAGGCAGTTTTTCAGGGACGAACGTAACCTTAGAGAATAGAGAATATGCAACTTCAAAAAATCAAATTATCCGGTTTTAAATCCTTCGTAGACCCTACAACCGTTCCCGTCCCTAGCCAGTTAGTGGCTGTTGTGGGGCCCAATGGTTGCGGGAAATCCAATATTATCGATGCCGTTTGCTGGGTCATGGGCGAGAGTTCAGCCAAGTACTTGCGTGGCGAATCGCTAACAGACGTCATTTTTAACGGCTCCAGTGCCCGTAAACCGGTGGGTCAGGCCGCGGTCGAGCTTATTTTCGATAACCAGGACGGTTCTTTAAAAGGCGAATATGGCACTTATTCCGAGATCGCCATCCGCCGCCAAATTACCCGCGAAGGCGATTCCAGCTATTTTTTAAATGGTACTCGCTGCCGTCGTAAGGACATTATTGATATTTTCTTAGGCACCGGATTGGGGCCTCGAAGCTATTCGATTATTGGTCAAAATATGATCTCTCGGGTGGTTGAAGCTAAACCGGACGATATGCGCGCCTATCTCGAAGAGGCCGCTGGTGTCTCCAAATACAAAGAAAGACGCCGCGAGACCGAAAACCGCATTAACCACACCAAAGAAAACCTGGCCCGATTGAATGATCTGCGCCTGGAATTAGAAAAACAATTAGGCAGCTTAAAACGCCAAGCCAACGCGGCAGAGCGTTACAAAACATTAAAACAAGAAGAGCGCAACCTGCGTGCCCAATGGTTAGTCATTCAATGGCGCCAATTGGATGGCCGTTTGGTCCAATCCAGCTTACAAATCCAGCAACAAGAAACCGGCCTCGAAGCGCACCAAGCCAAATTGAGCCATACTAATCTTGTGCTCGAAGAAAATCGCGAAACTCAACGCGCATTGGTCGAAGCTTATCAAGATGTTCAACGCCGTTATTATGCCGCAGGCAGTGAAATCACCCGCGTCGAACAGGAAATCCGACACACCGAAGAACGTCAAAACCAATGGCAAAGCGATATCCAGCAGGCCGAAGCCGATTGGCAAAACAATAAAAATAATCTGGACGAAATCGAACTGGAATTACAGGAATTAGCGGCCGAAGCCGAAACATTGGCACCGGAATTTGCAGCAGCGACCGCTTCCGTGAATGCTTCCACACAAGCGGCAACTGAAGCTGAAAAAGCCATGCAAACCTGGCAAACCCAATGGGATGAATTTAATCAACGCACTGCGAAAACCGCGCAAACCGCAGAAGTGCAGCAAACACGCATCCAACATCTGGAACAAACTCTTGCTTCATTAAAAAAACGTCAAGAAAAATTACTCGAAGATCAAAAAATCATTAATTTTTCTCAGTTGGATAGCGACATTGAGGAATTGACTCAGCATCTTGCTGAAGTCACAGCAGAAACAGAAAATCATGATGAAAAACTGGCGGCTGTACGCAAAGAAATCGCAACGCTTGAAAATGATTATCAGCAATTTACGCAAGAACTGAATCAAATTCGTAATCAATTACAGCGTTTTCGCGGCCAGCAAGCGTCACTGGAAGCATTGCAACAAACTGCATTAGGTCAGCGCAATAACCAAGTCATTCAGTGGTTGGCAAAACATCAACTGGATAAAAAACCGCGTCTAGCGCAAGAAGTCGAAGTGGAAAAGGGTTGGGAACATGCGGTTGAAAAAGTTCTGGGAATTAATTTACAAGCCATTTGTGTTAGCCAATTAACGGATGTGACATCGGTGCTCAACACATTTGAAAACGGAAATCTTTCTGCTTTTGTGCATGGTGCTGATCAGAAAAATGCGTCTATTAAGAAAAATACTTTATTAAGCAAGGTGAAATCATCGTACTCATTAGATTCGCTTTTATCTGGAATTTATGTTGCGGAAACCGAAAAAGAGGCGCTCGAACTTTGTCAGACACTGGAAGATCACGAATCCGTGATTACACCGGAAGGCATCTGGTTAAATCGTTCCTGGATCCGTGTTTCTCGCGAAGAAAATCCAGAAGCTGGTGTGTTCCAACGTGAGCAAGAATTAAAACAACTGTCAAAACAAATAGCAGATTTGGCAAAACAAGAAGAATCTGCGTTACAGAAAATTTCTGAAAATCGCGAACAATTAAAATCATTAGAACAGCAACGCGATGAATTACAAAAATTAGTTCATGCCGCACACGCCCGTTCTGCTGAAGTGCAAGCGCAACAAAAAATGCAGCAACAACGATTGAACGAATTAAAAGCGCAATACGATCGCTTGAAGAAAGAACAAGATGAAAGTATCGCGCAGCTTACCAAAACTCAACAAGATTTAACCGAGGCGCGTTCCATCTGGCAAGATGCGCTCACCCATATGGAACAACACGGTAAACAACGCGATGAATTCATTCAAAAACGCGATGTATTACGCGAAACTTTACTCACAACACGCGAACAATTAACGGTCGCCAAAGAACAAACCCATCAACAAGAAATCCGTTTGCAAACGACCAAATCGCAACAAGCGTCATTGCAGCAGAATAAATCCCGTTTGCAAGCGCAATTAAATACGTTGAGCGAACGTAAAGCCCATTTGCAAAAAGAATTAGCCGCGATCAAGCCGGTTCAAAACTTGCAAGATTCATTAGAATCGCTGTTAAACCAACGTTTAAGTGTCGAAGAAGAACTGCAACAAGCGCGCACCAAAGTAGAATCCGGCGAACAGGAATTAAAACTGCTAGAAACCAGCCGTCAGGAAGTCGAGCGAGAAATTGCGAAATTCCGTGATTTACTCGAAACCCTGCGTGTGGATTGGCAAGGATCCAAAGTAAAATCCGATACTTTATCCGAACAAATCAAAGAAACCGGTTTGCTGCTCGAAGATATTTTAAAACAATTACCCGAGGAAGCGAATGCAGACGAATGGCATTCACAATTGGAAGACATCGCACAGCGGATTTCACGATTAGGCGCAATCAATTTAGTCGCTATCGAAGAATTTACTGCTTGTTCCGAGCGCAAAGAATATCTCGATAAACAATTTGCCGATTTACAAGAAGGTTTAAACACGCTGGAAAATGCGATTGCCAAAATCGATAAAGAAACACGCGCTCGCTTCAAAGAAACGTTTGATAAAGTGAACGAACGTTTCCAGGAATTATTCCCGAAAATTTTCGGCGGCGGCCGTGCTTATCTCGAATTGACCGGCGAAAATTTATTGGATGCCGGCATTACCGTGATGGCTTGCCCACCCGGCAAACGGAATAGCACGATTCATTTATTATCGGGTGGTGAAAAAGCCATGACCGCTATTGCTTTGGTTTTCTCTATTTTCCACTTAAATCCAGCGCCATTTTGTCTGCTCGATGAAGTTGATGCGCCATTAGATGACGCCAATATTGGCCGTTTCTGCCAATTAGTGAAAACCATGTCGGAAAAAACCCAATTCATTTTCATCAGTCACAATAAACTGGCGATTGAAATGGCAGACCATTTAATGGGTGTCACCATGCATGAACCCGGTGTCTCCCGATTAGTGAGTGTTAACGTCGAAGAAGCAGTGAGTATGGCAGGAGCATAAAATATGGAAGAAATGTTGCAAATTGGAATTGTAGTTTTAACGGTCGCGATTTTGGTTTTTGTATTGGCTGAAAATATTTTAAAACGCCGCCGCGTTCGTGTTTTAAATAATAATCAAATGAATTATGCAGCAAGCTCGCGCACCAGTGCCGATACCACGAGTTGTCAATTTCATTTACCCGTCATCGAAGAGGCCATCCAAAAAAATCCTGAAGATGCATTTTTATCTCTGAGTGTGCTTGCAAAATCCGGTTCACGTTTTGAATCGTATGATTTATTTCAAGCGATTTCTGCTGCGGGATTAAAATTTGGTGAGATGAATATTTTTCACTATCATGATGCAAAAACGATGAAAACTTTATTTAGTTTGGCGTCTGCAACTAAACCAGGTGATTTCAACCTTGACCGCATGGGTGAATTTTCCTGCCATGGCCTCACGCTATTTATGGATTTGAATTCAGTTGCTGATCCGAAGCGCTCATTTCAATTGATGTTGGAAACCGCGGAATATCTGACGGATGATTTGGATGGTGAGTTGCATGCGGCTCCCCGCAAACCCTGGAATGAAAATTTTTCTGAACAATATCAGCAAAAAATTGCACGATATCAAAAATCATGAAAGTACCACAAACGATTATTCATCAGGCCGAAAAACTGCGTGATGAAATCAATGAACATAATTATCGGTATTATATTCTGGATGATCCCCGCATTTCAGATGCGGAGTACGATCAACTTTTTCAGAAATTAAAAAAATTAGAAGAAGAATATCCAACATTAATTACCCCTGATTCCCCAACCCAGCGAGTTGGCGCGAAACCTTTAAAAGAATTTGCCGAAGTCACGCATGATGTTCCTATGTTATCGCTGGAAAATGCATTTTCAGTCGAAGATGTCGAAGCCTTTGATCAGCGCATTCATGATCGATTAAAAACGGACGCAACGATTGAATATGTATGCGAACCCAAATTAGATGGTTTAGCTGTTAGTTTACGCTATGAAAATGGCGTTTTAAAAACAGCAGCCACCCGCGGTGATGGATTTACTGGGGAGGATATTACTGAAAATATCCGTACCATCCGAATGGTGCCATTACATTTACGTGGAGAACACTTTCCAAAGACCATCGAGGTTCGTGGTGAAGTTTATATGCCGAAAGAAGGTTTTAATAAATTAAATGCGCGCGCTGAAGAAAAAGGCGAAAAAGTGTTCGTGAATCCACGAAATGCCGCTGCTGGCAGTGTGAGACAATTAGATCCACGAATTACTGCTACTCGACCCTTGGAAATATTTTTTTACGGTATCGGCGCGGTCGATGGAAAACTGCCTGAAAAACATAGCGAAATTCTCGATCTTTTAAAAACCTGGGGTCTCAGAGTCAATCCCGAAACAAAAGTGGTGAAAGGCTATGAAAAATGTTTGGCATTCCATGATCATCTGCAAAAAAAACGCAGCAATCTTGATTATGAAATTGATGGGGTTGTTTACAAGGTAAATGATATTGCTTTGCAAAAAGAATTGGGTTTTGTCTCGCGCGCACCGCGTTGGGCAATCGCGCATAAATTTCCTGCCGAAGAAGTGATGACGACTGTAGAAGAGGTCGAATTTCAAGTGGGCCGTACGGGGGCGCTGACGCCAGTTGCTCGCTTAAAACCGGTTTTTGTGAGTGGTGTAACGATTAGTAACGCGACATTACATAATATGGATGAAGTGCACCGCAAAGATATTCATATTGGTGATACAGTCGTTGTTCGCCGTGCCGGCGATGTCATTCCAGAAGTAGTGGCAGCACTCAAACAATATCGACCAAAAGATGCGAAAAAAATTCGTTTACCAAGCAAATGTCCTGTCTGCCATTCTGCGATCGAGCACATCGAAGGCGAAGCTGTTGCTCGCTGTACCGGCGAATTATTTTGCTCAGCGCAACGCAAAGAAGCCATCAAGCATTTTGCTTCGCGTCGCGCGATGGATATTGAAGGTTTGGGAGACAAGTTGGTCGATCAATTAGTGAACCAAGATCTTATTAAATCGGTTGCCGATTTATATTCGTTAAAATTAGATGAATTAGCCAACCTTGAACGCATGGCAGAAAAATCTGCGCAAAATATTTTAGATGCGCTGGAAAAAAGTAAACATACAACATTTGCCAGATTTTTATATTCATTAGGAATTCGCGAAGTAGGGGAAGCGACCGCAAAACAATTGGCTCAGCATTTTGGTGATTTACCTGGATTATTTTCAGCAACAGAAGAAGAGTTGCAATCTATTTCAGATATTGGTCCCGTTGTTTCTAAACACATTGTGGCCTTTTTTGCTGAAAAACATAATCGCGATGTGATTCAAAAATTACAGCAGGCTGGCATTCGCTGGGAAAAAGTGAAGAAAGCGGCGAATTTGCCGTTGGCAGGAAAAACGTTTGTGTTAACAGGCACATTAGAAAAGTTGACTCGCGATGAAGCAAAAGAAAAACTCGAAACATTGGGTGCAAAAGTCGCGGGCAGTGTTTCGGCTAAAACTTCCTATGTAGTCGCGGGCGCTGATCCGGGGTCTAAACTTGCTAAAGCGAAAAGTCTTGGGGTATCAGTGATTGATGAGCGCGAATTTTTGGATATGCTAGCTTCATTCTAATGAAATTTTGATGTCATCAACGTGTCGATTCAGGAACGAGGAGCCCTTTCACTTCCTTCCACCCCGAAACCCTCTGCACATTCTTATGCAACGGCACTTTCTGATTCCAAGGATACTCCCCAAACAGAAACGTCTTAATCTCACATTCCGCTACTTCCTGAATATAATGCGGCAAATCATCAATAAAATACTGCGCATTAATATTCTTGCAAACTTCCGATTTTTTAATGGATTTCCCGACGGACGTCCAATGATTGCATAAAATAATATCCGCAAAAATATTCGGAAAATGTCGATTAATCCAGGCTTTGGTATGTCCCTCATGCTGCAGCGGACGTGAAGTCACGAGCACTAAATCAAAATGATTTTTTAAAGCAGAAAGTGTTTCAACCGAGTGATCAATTGGCGAAATCGCTTCGATATCTCGAGTGGTATGAAAGGTGTTGCAAATTTCAACTGATTTTTCGTGCGTAACACCCCAAATCCTCGCAAAATCATACGTCGTAATCTCATGAACACCAAAATCAGTTTGATAAAGTTGGTTGTACCACCTAATAAGATCGGGGACAAAGGGCGAGAGCACTTCATCTAAATCCGTTGCAATAACCGGTTTTGCCATTATCTTACTCCGCGAGCGCTGTCAAAATAGTTGTATTCTTGGTTCCCTATTTTTAATACTTTAGCATAAAGTTCAGTCTGAAAGCGCGTTTTTGGAATGCGTTCATTTAATGCATTATACATGGTTAAACGATCGATCGGCTCCGATCGGATGGTAATTTTGCGCATATTGTAGAGGCTAGGGCGGTAATTCACGAGTGCCTCAGATAAAACCCGTCCATCTGAACCTCCGAATGGTAATCCTAAAATGGCAGCAACAGTAGGTGTCACATCCACATTACCGGACGGAAGCTTATCCACAAAATGTTTACGGAAATCAGGGCCTGACGCCATCAAGAAATTATGCACATCGATCGGACTAAACGATCCATGCATGCCGCGCATGTTAAAATAATCGGAAAATTCAATTCCATTTAATCCATTGATGCGCGCTTCTGCATTATAAGCAAATCCTGCAACCACATCCGGGCTGCGTCCTTGTGGATTTTCAAGTCCCACGGTTTCAAGCGGAATCGCGCCTTTCATTTTTCCATAACGCATACTATCTGCAAAAATTGCATCGTATTGCGTATGACTTGCAAGAAACTCAATCAGTTTTTCCACAATTTTTTTATCATGCGAAGGAACATAAAAATAATCGGAACCGCCATTCGCCGCTACGACTATCGCATCGCTCGGTAAATTTTTTGGAACTTCATAGGCAGGCGTCGTATATTTGGTATCAACTTTGCCGCAGATCGAACCCGTCTTATCAATTTGAGTTGGATAGAGTGGAGTATTATCTTTTTTAATTCCTGATAACACGGGATTATAAATACAACCTGCTCCATCAAACGCATGAAAACCCGCTTTCGTTAAAAGATCGGCTGAACGCACTTCGCCCGAAACAGAATAACCGTTAGGATCTATTTTTCCTATATTCCCATCTTTAATTGCGCGCAACGGAAAATCTTTGAAAGAACCAGAAACACTACTATGAGCATGATCAGACACAATAATAATATCAGTTTTTTGCAGTAAATCTTTACTTTTAAGCGTTTGTAATAATTCACCCAAAATTTTATCGTTCGCCTTTAACGCATCACGATAATCCGCAGTGCCTGGGCCGTAGTTATGTTCAGTAGTATCCGGATTTCGCATCCAAATGACAGAAAGTTCAGGTAATTTTTTTGTTAAAATTTCTTTAAGAAAAATATTTACCATATATTCATTTGGACGATCATAAGGCGAACCCTGTTGGTCGGTGGGATCGGGTGTAACACCATCGGCCAGATAAAAAAGTTTATCCGGCTTTGTTGGATCACCATTTTGCTGAGACAAGACTAATTCACCGGCTTTAAAATCATTGGGCGATAATTTCGGTAGAGAAAAACCGTCTTTCTGCAAATTTTTTGCAAATGACAGGGGATAAACATGTCTTTCATCCAGCGTGTACCCTTGCGATAAATAATCCTGCATAAACGCAGGACCTGACTTGCCAATTGCTGCCGTTGTTAACCCTTTTGCATGAGCGACGTTAAATAAGGTATTTACAAAAAATAATTCATCTTTATTTAAATCCTGCAAAATTTTGTAATCTTCCGTAAAAACCGGCTGCTGAAAATCCACCGGTTTTCCCGCCGCATCTACACCCGTGAGTCCGGGATGCCATAACACATTTCCAAAAAAACTGGTTTTTCCCGCCCGATCACCGGTTGCAAAACTGGCGGCATTCATCATCGTAAAAGTAGGGTAGCTCGAATGATTATCAATAAATTGCGTCCCCTGTTTCATTAATAAATATAAATTAGGGGTATTTTCCGGCGACACCGAATCCGGTCTTAAGCCATCCCAGACATAGATAATGACAGCGTTTGCGGATGTTTTATTATTTGGATTCTCTGTCGCAGAAGTAGCTAAGGCAAAAATAGCTAAACAAGCTCCGAAAATCGTCGCCAATAGTTGTTTCATAGGAGTTCCACTCTTCATTTTTAATGGCTGGAAGTATAATTTATTTGCCTGAAAAAGGCCAAATCATCCCTGCTAGCTTATCTTTTCCTATTCAATCAATAGCTTATATGTGTTAACCCCTATCCTAGTCGGTCAAATTGTCTAACTATTTAAGACTTTCTTAATCTAATTTCTATATCATGCGCACCATGATGACACCACGCAAACGAAAAATAAAGGAATTAGAGGTAAAGGAACCTACAGCAAAAATCGCTAAAACTGAGAAGAGCGCTGATAAACAACGTGAATCAAAAAAAGGGTTAGGCACCTCTGAAATCGGAAAAAAACTGAGTGGTAAAGGAGCTCCGCAAGCTAAACCGCCAACTAAAAACGCTGCTAATGAATCCAAAGCACAAGCATCCGCATCTGCTTCCGAATCCAAAGCACAAGCCTCCGCATCTGCTTCCGAATCCAAAGCTGAAGCTGTGCCACCGCAACCCTTCACTTATACTCAATTGCCAACTGTTCAATTAACCCCAATCCAAATATCGAATGGACTATTCTTTTTTCAACAAAATTTACTTGAATCTAAGTCAGGCGTTTGTGAAAAAGTGCTTGCCCTTGATTTAGACGAAACGCTTGTTAGGGTCAAAGATAACAACTTGGAATTTTTATTTGAGGATGAATGGATTGATACCCTGATCTATGCTCTTCAAAATAAGACAAAGTTAGTCTGCGTGACTGCGAGAAATACTTTTGAACAATTCATGCATGAGCTGGGTGCGCCAGCGATTATTCAGAAATTAAATAAAAAAATACAAGAACGAGCGGCTAATGTTCATAAAATTCAAAATGCAGATAAATTAGGTATTTCAGACATTTTTTATTCGGTTAATTATAATTTCCTTCAGAGAGGTGGTTTTGCCATTCCTAAAGCTGAAATTTTAAAATATTTAAGCGATGCTTGTTGGAAAATACCACGGACAAGCGTTATGTTGATTGACGATCTTCTTCAGAATCTTGCTGATGCTTTTAGGGAAAAATTTACTGTAGTACCTATGTGTAATGAAGTAATTAAAGGTAAAGGTAAAAGTAAAAACGAAAGTAAAAGTCTTCATTATGTAAGAATGTTTATCGGAAAGGGTGCTGATCTTTATAAAGACTCTGGATTTTGCGCTTTTTGGAATGCTTGGCAAGCGCGAGAACATAAAGCGCTGCAAGAAGCTTATGAAGCAGACCAAAGAGCCCAGGCCGCTTTGCAAGCTCAAGAGAAGATGACGGTAAAAGTTATGCATGGCGCATAAATACAAAAATTAGCACATCAGGTCGGGATAAACATCAGCTATCACAAATTCATTAAAACTGGATAAAACGTTATGCAAAGACAAGAAGGTCCAAAGCAAAATAATGGCCAACCAAGCAATGGTGTTGACGCAAAATCAGATGCTCTGCCTAGTGGTGCAATGCGCGGAGATTGGAATAATATGTCTCTCACTGAACTTGAGCGTATTAATGCTTTTTTTTCGGAAGGATCTAAAAGAGGAGGATTTGTTGTTCAGATGAATGACGGACAGTCCGTACAACTTCCCCCGATGAGTTTTGATGATTTTCAAGCAAGATTAAGCATTACTCCAGCGCCCGCGCAAAATCCAGGAACAGTATCTGAAGCGCCTGCGGAACTAAAAGATCGCGTTGAAGTCCTCATTAAAATAAATGATAAAATATATAGAGGAAAGATTAGCCAGCAAGAATTATTAGCTCATGCTGATCCTATTATTGGATTTGTCATTGATGCTGAGCAAGGAACCATTAAAAAAATGGCAAGTCGCGATGGCAAAGGAAATGTTGTTTGCTATCCAAATCATATTGTTCAAGAAAAAATAAAAAAAACACTTCAACAAAAAACCAAACTTTTAGTCTTAGCATCGGATGGTATTTTATTTGATAATTTTGATACCTGTTTGAAGTTATATCCAAAAATTCAAATTTTGGCAGCGGACACACCGCCAGGCGTAGCGCTTGATTTTTCTTTTGTTCCAACTAATTCATCCAATCCTAATCGAGGTTTCGTGAAATTTAATTTGCGTGCTGGAATGTTAGCCGCCTTTCGAGATGCAGGTATAGAACTAGAAAATGATGGCCAATTTATTGAGCTCAATACTTTATTTAATTTAAGGATTATGAAATTCCCCTGTCTCCTTTCAAATTTGGTCGTTCAAGCCCTCTGTGTTTTCAAAGATAAGACAGACTTTGACACGTTGATGCAAAAACCGTTTTATGCTGCCTATTTGCCTCAGAAATGTGTCGCGATTATTCCAACTGATTTCATTAAAGAATGTCATCAACAACGAGAGATTTTTACAGTTGTGCCAGATGTAAAACAAGATCGTTATTTTCCAAGTCGTGATAATACAGAAAAATTGTGGGCAGAATTGAAAGCGCCTGATGCAATGGAAACTCATAAGCGACTTCTAACGGCATTGCCGCCAATGACTTGCGATCCATCCCTTCCTGAGCGAGTTACGGTTCGCAATGATCCTAATCGTTCTCAAGCGAGTATGTTCATGGAACCATTGGCATTACCAAATGCCGCTGATAAAAAACAGGGCGTCGCTTCAGCAAAAGATAAATTATCGAATGAAGTGCTCAAATATGCCGAATTCTTTTCAAATCAAGCTCTTCAAAATCAAGGTAACTCCGATGAAAAAAATACCGTTACTTCTCCTAATAATGCGGTATTTATTACTTTGCTGGATAATGGCGAGACCATTTGTAGTGGCGTGATAACGAAAGAACAATTGAAACACCATGCAGCAACCAAACAAAATTTTAGCTTTCCCCATGCCGAAAAGAAAGAACAAGTCGAAGTTACTATTGATGAAGTCCAGAATGCTTTAGAAGTGGTAAGGAAGGGTCACGGTGCAGATAGTAGCTATTTCCCTCATGTTTTAATCATTGGAAGAAAACCGGCGGTACTGCAAAACCAAGATCTTGCGCTGACTAATACAGCAAGGGTCATAACAATTGTTGCCACTTATAATGGCCAGAGAATTCTTAAGATCATGAAAAAAGATGAGCTTAGAGATAATCTAGCTGCTAATAGAAAGATTGAATTTACTATTGGCCCAAAGAAATTTCTTTATGTTCCTGCCAAAGAAGTTTTGGATGATTTAGCGAAAATAAGAGCAGGTCAAAGGGACCCAGATTATATTCCTGATGGATTAATTCTTCAGAAACCGATTAATACAGAAGAAAATCAGCAGGAAGCGAAGCAGGATCCAAGAGCTCGGGTTAAATGGATTCGTTTTGCAGCTCATAAATACACTATGCCATACAAGTTGGAATCATCTGAAAATGCCAAGGAAACCACTTTGGTTATTGATATGGCGAAAAATATTTGGTTCACACGTGGATTACTCGAATCGGAAATGAAGGCGCAGGGTTATCCTACAAAAGTTATTATTAAGCAGCGTCTGCCAGTTTGTGATAATTCAAATATTTTAGTGGACACGATTAAAGAATATTTAAAAGAAAAATTTGAGTTAACTTGTCAGTTCCATCCCGCTGAATTGCATGATGACTTATTGAGATTAGTTGTAACAGGTTTGCCAGAGCAGGAGCGAGCTAAATTAGACAACAAAGAGAGTAATATTAGATGTATCTCTCTTAAAAAGAGCAAAGTTGGCATAACAGTGGTTGATGCTTATTATTATATGATTAATCATCCGTTATCAGAAAAACCCGCAGAAGAGTCTAAAAGCCAACCGGCTAGACGAAAAAAACAAAAAAAGAAAGCCCCACATGGTAATGGTGAAGAAAAAGATCAGGTTGCAGCATTAGATAAAAACTCTCCTGCACTGAGAGCGCTCGTAGCCCAGGCTAAATCGTTAGTTGATAGTCATCCCGATGGCGAGATTCCTGCGGATGCATCGAATGTAATGGCTGATCGAATTGATGAGGCATTGGACGTTCAGGGTCCGAAAAAATCAAAATCAGGAAATAATAAAAATGGCAAACAATCTCCCGTACAAGCTCAGCCAAAATCAAAATCCAGAAATGGAAAACCAAAAAAACAACCAGCGCCACAACAGAACCCAGAAGAACTAAAAAAACAGCAAGAAGAAAAAGCGCGATTGGAACGTGAACGAGAAAAGCAACGAGAATTAAGAGAAGCAGAGCGACAGGCAGCTTTGCGACGAGAATGGGAAGAGGCTGAAAGATTAGAATCTGCCCGCAAAGCCGAAGCAGAAGAGCGCCGTCGCAAAGCAGAAGAAGAACGCCAAAAAGCACTTGAAGAAAAAGTGCGCGCAGAAGAAAACCGCAAAAAATTGGAAGCAGATAAGCAGCGTGCTGAAGAACTTCGTCGAAAACAGGAAGCTCAAGAAATTCTTTTTGTTGCTGAAGAACATAAAAAAGCACAACTAGAAAAGAATGCAGTATTAGATCAAATTATTGATGATGGTAATGTAGCTAAAGCAGTTAAGGTTAGTGCGGAAGAAGCGAAAAAAGCTGAAGCCAAAAAACAAAATGGCCAATTAATTCCTTCACCAGAAGGAATCCCTAATCCCGGACTATTTCCAATTGAAGGCGCAGTGCTCAATCGACCGCTGGTCGCAAATGATGGTATTCCTCGTGGACCAACCTATTTAGCATTTGGCCCAGCCAATGGAATGCAACCATCACCATCACAAATCCAAGGCAAACCAGTGAGTGCACAACCTGTAACCGATTCGACAGTGCGTATGCTCAGGATCCCTGGTCTATTAAATGGAGAAACATCATCGCCTGTAGAGAGAAAAGTAACGCCCCCAAAACAAACCATTCTTCCTCAAGCAGGAGAATATAAAAATCCTCCCCTTTCTGGATTAACATCCGAGGCATTTGATTTTCGGCACTATTCAGCAATAACTACTCTTCATCAAATTATTCCCCAATTTGATATGTTTTCTGCACGAACAGATGCTTCAGAGCAATTTTTATTGGTTCGCTTAAAGACATCAGAGATTAGTGAGATTAGTTTGAGAGGTATTCGCGTTCTTGACTACGATGGTCCTGGTCATTTTAACGCAAAAATCAGTCTGGCCTTATTGAAATCTCATCAAAAAAGTCCAGAACCCGAACCCGGTGCCAATGGGCAAGATGCTGTTGTCGTCGAAGACCAGGTAGAGGGTGAAGATATTTCTCCGGGCAGTGCTAGGGCTCCTTAATAATGATACTGCACCGGATTATCCGGACATTCATGCGGCCCGCATAACATGAAAACGGAAATCATATTCGATGCAATGAGAAATACCACAATCGCAAAAAACACGTGCGTCAGCCATTTGGAATTTCCATTGGTGCCGTTCGAGTTGCCATTTTGATATTGTCGATCAACTCCCATCATGATCGTTGTCACAACAATCGTTATCATCGAAAACACAAATGACCACGAATAAAGGTGCATTCCTAAAACGGGTTGACCATAGGTACCCGTTCCTGGCACCACATGCAGTGCAATTTGTCGCAAGGCAACAAAACTCGTAAATAATGCGCCAATCAATGCCATTGCATAATGGCTAGGCCGCAAGCCAAATCGTAAATTCATTAAAAAACCAAACGCTGTCGCCAAAAATCCAATGCGCTGTAAAATACAAAGCGGGCAGGGCAATTCATTCATCACTATCTCAAAAAAGAAAGCCAGAAATAACAGCAGCATAATTCCTGACAATTGCAACATCACACAAATCTTTTCAATTTTTTTAATGCTCAGCATGAAGATCTCCTATAGCTGCAATGAAAGCGGCGTCGTAATGTGATGTAAAAACCAAACGACGGCTAAAATCATCGTGATAATATAAAGATAATTGGCCGGTTTTTGTTTGCCTATCCAAGCAAAAATGACCGCCAGCAATAAAAAAACAAAAATCAAAAGCGTCATAATACTGTCCTCATGTAATAATGTTCCCGTCATTGCGAGCCGTCGTAGACGGCGAAGCAATCTCAAGAAAATTGTTTATTCCGTTTGTTCTAGCTGCAAAACCACTTTTTGTTCCGGCAGTGGACGACTGAAATAATATCCCTGCACAGAATCACAATTATGCTCACCTAAAAATTGCAATTGTTCGATGGTTTCAACCCCTTCTGCAACAACTTGCATTCCGAGGTTATGGGCTAATGCAATAATCGCGCTTGTAATCGCAAGATCATTTTGATTGCCTGGAATGCCTTTTATAAAACTCTGATCGATTTTCAAAACATCGATTGGAAACTGTTTCAAATAGCTTATCGAAGTATTTCCAGTACCAAAATCATCAATGCAAACCCGCACGCCAATTTTTTTAATTTCTTCTAATTTTTCCTTAGCGATGTGAATGGCATCCATCATAGTGGTTTCGCTAATTTCAAGTTCGAGAAAGGCAGGATCAAGACCGGATTGACTCAAGCAATTTTTAATTACATTCACAAATTCAGGATGATTAAATTGCGCGGGGGCCAGATTGACTGCCATGGTAATGGGTGTCAATCCTTTATCTTGCCAGGCTTTATTGGCACGGCAGGCTTCCTCCAAGACCCATTCTCCAATCGCGGTGATGACACCTGATTCTTCGGCTTGTGGAATAAATTGGATGGGATTGACTAAACCAATTTCAGGATTAATCCAACGGACCAGTGCTTCAACACCTGTAATCGCGCCCGTAATTAAATTAAATTTGGGTTGATAATGCAGAATGAATTCTTTGTTTTGTATGGCTTTGCGCAACGCTGAATTCAGTTTAATGTGTTTGTGCGCTTCCAAGGTCATCTCTTTCGAATAGTATTGATAAACGCCGCCACCGGCCTGTTTTGCTTTATAAAGCGCTAAATCGGCGCGTTTTTGCAGATCTTCCAGCGTGCTTCCGTCGTTTGGAAAAATACAAATTCCAATGCTTGCTGTCATGTGAAAGGTATTGTCTGCGACAGTAATCGGTTTTGCGCATTCTTGCAGAATTTTTTCCGCAATCGGGCTTGCGAATTTTGGATTATTAATATCGTTTAATAAAATAATAAATTCATCACCGCCTAAGCGCGCGATAATATCCCCGTTGCGTATTACTGCTGAAAAACGATTCGCCATGTCTTTTAAAACTTGATTCCCCACTTTGTAACCGAGCGCATCATTGATTTGTCTGAAATGATCTAAATCAATAAATAAAATCGCAAGAATTTTATTGTGCCGGCTGGCATGACTTAGCGTTTTATTCAGCATTTCATTAAAAAAAATCCGGTTCGGGAGTGCCGTTAAATTATCATAATGCGCAAGTTGCGCGAGCCGGTCTTTGTGCATTGTTAATTCTTTTTCAAAAAACGCCATGTGATCCGTGTCGAGTTCAGGAATAGGGCGTGCTAAGCGTTCTTCAGCGACGTGAAAGGCATCAATAATTTTATTGATTTGAGACGCGATTGCGGTGATTTCATCGTTGTTAGAATCGATTTGGAGATGTTGCGACATTTTGTGTTGGATAAATTGGAGGTTCAGAAATTCAACGCGTTTTATAAAAAAATGATTGATTAAAAAAAATAGGACGAAATAAACAGCGATGCCGAAAATGATTACGCCAACGAGATAAAAGGCAGGTAGAAAAAAATAAAGAAACGTCGCAAGCGCGATCAGAAAAACGGTCCAAAGGAGAGCGGTGCTCGCCAGAATTTTTTGCTTTAGGCGCATGGAAAACTCCTTTTTTCCTTGTCATTGCGAGGCCTGCGGGCTCGCAATGACGTGTTCCTTTAGGTTGACGCAAATTCCCTTTTCATCAAACATTATTGGCCGACTTCTGATGATTCCCCAATAATTCCCGCATTTTCGCTTTAATCAAATCAATCGCAATCCGATTATTGCCCCCGCGCGGCACGATAATATCGGCGTAGCGTTTTGACGGTTCAATAAATTGTAAAAACATAGGGCGAACGGTTTCTTCGTATTGCGCCAAAACACTTTCCAAAGAACGTCCGCGTTCTTTGACGTCGCGTTTTAAGCGACGGATGAGACAAATATCCAGTGCCGTTTCCATAAAAATTCGGATATCCATAATTTCGCGAAGCTCCGCTTCGGCGAATAACAAAATACCTTCGAGTACCACAATGGTGTGTTGACCAATGGTGCGTGTTTCTTTTTCACGGACATGTTGTGCATGATTGTAAATCGGGATCTGAACCGATCGTCCTTCCTGGAGTTCTTTTAAATGGTGGCATAATAATTCATGATCGAAAGCATTGGGATGGTCATAGTTAATTTTGGCGCGTTCTTCGAAGGGGAGATCACTGCGATCGCGATAATAAGAATCTTCAGGAATCACGACCACTTGGTCTGAACCGAGTTCCTTGACGATGGTATTGGCCAATAAACTTTTACCGGAAGCAGAGGCTCCCGAGATCCCGATGATGATGGTATTTTTTTTCATTTATTCTCCCAGTTTTAAACTTTTAAGAGCGCGTATAAGGCCCCGGTGCGCCCTTGGTATTTTGTCGCTGAGCAAAAGGCGAGGACTTGCTCAGTTTGCCGTAACCAATGGTTGACTTTATTTTTTAATATTGGTTTTTCTGAAAAATGGCCTTTTCCATGGATTATAAGCGCACAACGGACTTCTGTCTCGCGGCATTTTTTTAAAAAATGGGCCAATGCCTTGCGGGCTTCTTCGACCGTCATGCCATGTAAATCCAGGGTGGCTTCGATATTATATTTTCCATTGCGTAAATTGCGAAGCACTTTATGCTGTACGCCCGATTTTGCGTATTCCAAGATATCATCGCCGCCGACTGGATTTAAGTTTTCAAAGTCAGAAAAAGGGTCGAGTTCGGGTTCTTCGGCTTTTTTAGGCTTTACTTTTGGCTTAACGGGTGCCGGTTTAATGACAATTTTGGAGTGTTTAAGTGGCTTAACACCCTGCATGGCACGCTGAAATTCATCATCTGTTTTTGACATATTTGTTTTGTGGACTGGGCTGGTTTCTGATAGTCTAATCTATTATGGGTCTTATGAGTACGACTATCTCAACTTTATGAATAATAAAGACTTAATACAGCGATTTATTTTCGAGAACAACAATGTCAGGGGCGAAATCGTTCGGGTATCCGAATCGTATCTGACCATTGTGAATCAGCACCATTATCCGCCATCGTTACGCCGTTTGATGGGCGAATTTTTGGTGGTGACGGCTTTGTTGAGCGCGATTATCAAATTTAAAGGGCGATTAACGGTGCAATTTCAGGGGCCGGACCCGTTAAAATTAGTCATTGTGCAATCCAACAACCAGTTTGAAGTACGCGGTCTTGCCCAGTGGAAAGAGTTAAGCGAGCAGGATCTTATCAGTACCCTTAAGCGGGGCGTTTTAGCTATTATTATTAGTCCCGATACTTCGACTACACGTTATCAGGGAGTTGTTGCCTGGCAGGGGAATTCGCTGGCGCAATCGATTGAAGGGTATTTTCGCGACTCCGAACAATTACCGACGCGTTTGTGGCTAGCTGTAAATGAGACTACTGCAGCGGGAATGTTATTGCAGCCATTACCGAGAGAAGGTTCCAAAAAATCGAGTCCAGTGCTCGGGGATAATGATTGGGAACACATTGTTCATTTGACCGATACCATTAAACCCGAAGAACTTTTAACGCTGGATAACCATACTATTTTGCATCGACTTTATTCACAAGAAGCTGTGCAAGTTTTTGAGCCCGCTAAGGTCAGTTTTCGCTGTACGTGTTCCGTTGAGCGTGGCGAAAATGCGATCCGGATGCTAGGGGAAAAAGAAGCCGAAGATGAGCTCAATAAAAAACAACGCATTGCCGTGATTTGTGAATTTTGCAACAAAGAATATTTATTCGATCGTGTGGATGTGATGCGAATTTTTAAAGAAAATGATTCGTCGGGATCCGCACAATTACATTAGGGTTTTATTATGCTGAATTTTTTATATGAATTTTGTCCGGTTTTATTATTTTTTATTGCCTTCAAATTTTATGGCATTTATGTCGCAACGGCAGTTGGTATTATCATCAGCGCGCTGCAACTCCTATTGACGACGGTCTGGAAAAAACGTCTGGATCGAAAACAATTGATTACGCTGATTGTTTTTGTTTTTTTCGGCGGGATGACGCTTTATTTTCATAATCCGATTTTTGTAAAATGGAAACCGACCGTCGTCTTCTGGATTTTTGGTTTAATTTTATTAGGCAGTCAATTTATTGGTAAAAAACCCTTAATGCAGCGCATGATGGAAAACATGCTGGATGAAAAGGGCAGTTTGCCGCTGAAAGTATGGAAGCGCTTAAATTTGGCATGGACTGTTTTTTTTCTTTTCTTAGGTTCCATCAATATTTATATTGCTTATACTTTTAGTACGGAAACCTGGGTGAATTTTAAATTATACGGGATTCTCGGATTGTTATTTTTATTTAGTATTTTTCAAGCGCTGTATCTTGCGCGTTATCTTTCGGTTGAAAAATAATAATGGACCGCGTGGCAATTATCACCGAACGATTACAAAAAGCTTTTTCACCCAGCCAATTGCAAGTCATCGATGACAGTGAAAAACACAAAGGTCATGCGGGAAGCGCGGGTGGGGCAGGGCATTATACGATCATCATCAGCGCACCGTGTTTAGCTAATCTTTCCAAAGTCGCGGCCCACCGCAAAATTTACGAAGTTTTAAATGATATGATCCCTCACGAAATTCATGCTTTACAGATTAAAATCGTATAATTCTTTGTTTTTTAAATAAATATTTCAATATGATTACGACCCGCTTTATTGTATAATTTTGGTTCAATTTGTAAAATGGTATTTTTATGCATAGTAGTATGTATGGCGCAACCGGTGTCACTGAGTTAAAAAAAGAGGATGCCTGGGAAGTTGCTAAAAGAAGATGTCCAGAGTTCTGGAATATAGTAAAAGATGCTACCCAAGAAACTTTGCATTATTATTCAAGTAACACTCTTCACCATGTTATGGTATTTGAAAGAATTGGTTTACCGAAAGACATTCATTGTGTCTGGTCATTTTTTAGTGGATATTCGCCAGAATTCCTCGCGCTCGAGCAATACATTGATAGAAAATTTACTTATACCGCTATTGATTGTAATTTTCCGCACATAAGTGCCGCAAAACAAGCGTATAACGGAAATAGTAAAAGCTGTGATACGAATTTTATCAATGATGATTTGGAAAATTGGTTGGAATATCGTAATGTTAAAATTGATCGCGGGAAAAAACATTTATTGTATTTTGGCCATCCTTTTTTTGAAGAAGGCACAAAAGAATTAATTGCGGGTGTTCTCAGAAAATTTCAGGGTTGTCAGTTTTATATTTATGGCGGCTTTTATATCCTGCGTGAGTTGAAGAATTTTTTAGAAGTTCTGGACACGATCGAATTTCTTCCTAAAGAACGGCTAAAGCAACGTATCGAAGATCCGAATGTTAAAAAAGTACCTGCTACCTATGGCAACCAACCAATTATTCTTGTTCAGCCTAATAGTTTCACTTTGCTTGGGGCATCGCCACAGTTACAACATAAACTCTTTCCTGCGCCTAAACTAATTCTTGGTCCCGAAGCTAAAAATTCAGCTAATGAACCGTTACTGCCGCCGGGGCACAAGGGTTGCTGCGTTATTTTGTAATTATTAATAAATGAGCTGTATTGGCTTTTGGCGATAGCATCTTGTGGGCAAACATTTCTGTCAATTTTTTGAAGTGTGTATAAAAATCCAATTTATTTGATTTAGTATTTTTTGATTTTATAGCAATTCGATCAAAAATATGCAGTCGCAACATAATTTCGATATTGCGATCCATGTTGGTGGGATCACTTTTAAAATTTTCCCATTTTTTTACTGCCATATGCGACTCATTTACAACTCCTGCGAATTCTCTTAGGCTCATTGAAAAATAGCTTCTGATAAATTTTATTTGATTTCCTGTTAATCGGCTTTTTTGGGAAATGAGTGAATTGATAGCTAAATCAGCAATTTTTCTTACATTGATTTTTGGATGTAATTCTCCATTCAATTTAATCATTTCAACCTTGCGCAATTCAATGGGAAAACCCAGGCCGTGATAAAGATAGTTTTTTTTAATTTTTTTTGTCATAAAAACTCCTAATTTTCAATTCTAATTGCGGTAATAATTAATAAAAACTTTTCATCGAATGAAATAATAATTCTAATTTTTTGTTCGTCGATATCGTATCCTTCTATACAATAATTCCATTCTGAATATCCAGACAAATAACAATCTTTGAATTTATTCCTCACTCTTTTACAATTATGTTTATTTTCTAGTATATCTAGAACTTCAGTATCCATAATGTTTCGTTCTGCTAATCTTTCTTTTGCATGATTTAAAAAAACGTAATTACCTTTGGTAATATTTTTATTTAATAAAATCCATAATTCATCATCTGATTTTTTAACGGGTTTGTTCATTATCTTTTATCCTTATATTATAGGTTTTTTATAGAGCGATGTAAACCTGGTTTACATCGCTCTTTTTCAAAAAGAGGATGAGAATGCCTATTTAGAATGTTTAGGAATTTGGGACCAACAAGGTGGGTTATAAGGAGCAATCCATGTTGAATAAAGTTTGCTTATTGATTAGAATATTTGCAGGAACAGGTTAGGCTGAGCAAATTCAATGCATTTTAATAAATATAAGCAAAACGAGTGTATTCTATGATTACCAAATCCATTTCGCCATCCTTATATGGCCCATCAGAACTAACAGCGAGATTAACGAACTTAGCTCATGGACTGGGTTTTAAAGAACAGTCTGCGAAAATGATTTCGATATTTAAAGAGCTAACAAATCCTTATTTCAATATTTCGTTAGCACAAATCAAAAATCAAAATTCAGTATTCGCAAACGATGGATCACCGCTGGAATTTTCTGTGGCTGTCTGCGATGATAAGCCGGAGTTAAGATTTTCGATGGAAGTGATTGAGGGTGATTCTTCCATTTCAGGCAAACGATTGTCGGCAATTTTGTTTACAGAAAAATTAAAAAAATTATATCATCTTGATCTTGAAAAATTTAATTTAATTAAAGATATTTTTTTACCCGAAAAAATTCAGGGTAAATTTGCTATGTTTCATAGTGTTTGTTTCTCACTGGACGGTCCCCCTAGTTTTAAACTTTATTTGAATGCGCGAGCGGCTGAGAGAGATGCTCTATCCGCGATTCAATTAGGTCTAGAGCGACTTGGATACCAATCAAATGATGTATTAAAGGAAATATTAAAAAGAGGAGAGCCGTTAGACCAGGTCGTTTATTTTTCTTTGGATATCGATACCCGCTCCGATAGTAGAGTAAAAGTATATTGTTATCATAAAAATGCTACGCTACAAGATATTACGCGAATCAGTAAAACAGCAAAAACCTTTGTAGCCGATGAACAAGAAAATTTTGTACAACACATGACCGGTGGCATGGAAATTTTTTCCAAATGGAATCTAATTTCCTGCACGGCTTTTACTGAACAAGATGAATCGGCGCCACAAACTATCACCACTTATGTTCCGATGTTTGCATATGCGCATGATGACGACGAAGCTTATCATAGAATAATAAAATATCTTACAAACCAAAACTTATCACCAACCCTTTACCGCAATATGATTGATTGCTATAAAAATCGAGAACTATCTGCGGGTGTTGGTATGCAAAATTGGATTTCTTTACAGCGTCGTTCGGATAATAAAATGCGATGGACAGTGTATCTTGCTGCGGAATTACTGAAAGTATTCAGGCCGGGTGAGATTCCTTCTGTTTTAATTCATTCAAATAACTGATCGTTTTTTTCTAACAGAAATAATGTTTCACAATCTTTTTTTAATTGCATTTCATCAGGGTGCGAGAGTAGTGCAATAGCAACGGGGTTATGTAATCCGCTAGGTGATTTAAGAGCGTCCCCTATTTTTTTAATCAGTTTATAAGATTTGAAAGAAGGTAATTTTTTTAATTTTTCTTCTGCAAATGAATGAAATATTTTAGTGTGCCAGGAATGTAAGAGCGCAATTCTGCCGTAAGCAAATAGCGGGGATATGATATCTACTGAAGATAGAAATTTATCTTGATCCGTTAAGCTTTGCACAAATAGGTCTGCCTGGTGGATGCCGGTTGTTAGTTTAGCGAGTTCAGAAACTAATCCGCTTCCGCCGACAATTCTCGGGTTGGTTTCCATCAGGCGGGGGCCATTAGTTGTTAAAAAAAGTTCGGTGTGTGCCATACCATAATTTAAGTTCAAAGCAGTTAATGTTTTTTTTACATACGCTATGCAAGCCATTGCTTCTGAGGATGTGGGATCAATTGTTTCGCACCCTTGGAAAATCAATTTGCCATCATGCTGGATTTTTGGATATCGATATACGCCGACGATTTTATGCTGTCCATTGAGACTGACTGTGTCAACGCTATATTCTGTTCCTGTTATATATTCTTGCGCTACACACTCATTGACTGTGTAACCATATTGACTGGTTGTTCCCATTAGTCCGCGGAGTGATGATTCAATATCGTTTATGGATTTACAAACAGAAAAGCCGAAACTGCCGCATTGTCTGGTTGGTTTTACGATCAAGGGAAATGTCAATTCTAAAAGCGACTGAGTTGTTTCTTTCTCTAAATTAGGACTCAATAATTTAACTTGTTTTAAACTCGGCAAGCCTGCTTTAAAGAGTGCATCCTGCATTTCGAATTTATCCATTCGTTGAAAACTGGTGACAGGGTCATTTGCGTAAGAGGGTGTTAATTGTGCTGCAATTTGATCGGCAATAAAACAAGTTAGTTCATCTCCCGCAATTACTGCGAGTAATGACATGCCCTGTAATTGATTGGCAATTTTCTGAATATCCGGCTGATCACGGTAGTGCAATATTTTTTTGAACTTACTTTCTATAAAACGTTTTTCAAACTCATTCCGAGACAAGTCAGCTTCACCTGTTAAAATGGCAACAGGCCAAATACCGTGAGCCAATAAAGTGTCGCAGATTAATTCTGTGCTTGATCGAAAGGGATCGACAATACAGCAAATTTTAGTTGCGATTGCCATTCTGAGCCCTGTCTCTTAAAAGATGATCTATCATGACAATGGCGATCATGGCTTCAGCGATGGGTGTTGCGCGTAATCCTACACAAGGATCGTGTCTTCCTGTTACTGAAATTTCAATGGCATTGCCGTCTTTATCCACGGAAGGGATCGGGGTGGTAATGCTGGATGTGGGTTTTAACGCAATACTTGCAATGATGTTTTGACCTGTTGAAATGCCGCCTAAAATTCCACCCGCATGATTCGATACAAATTCAAACGGTGGTTGCATTGCATCGCGATGTTCGGAGCCTTTTTGTAATACGGCTTGAAATCCAGCGCCAATTTCAACACCTTTTACGGCATTAATACTCATGAGTGCATGTGCAAGATCAGCATCGAGACGATTAAAAACCGGCTCTCCCAATCCAATCGGAACGTTTTCTGTGACAACGTTAATTCGTGCGCCGATGGAATCGCCATTGCGGCGCAATTCGGTAATCAAATTTTCGAGTGCTGAAATTTTGGAAGGATCGGGACAGAAAAAATCGTTGTTTTCAATTTCGGATAAATCAACGGAATCAATCAAGATATTTCCCATTTGCGCGAGATAACCTTTAATCACAATTTTATGTTGCTCGAATAAATATTTTTTTGCGATCGCGCCTGCTGCAACTCGCATCATTGTTTCACGTGCCGATGCACGGCCGCCGCCACGGTGATCGTAAATCCCATATTTTTGAAAATAAGTATAATCTGCGTGGCCTGGACGAAATTGATTTTTAAATTTGTCATAATCAGATGAACGCGCATCGTGATTTTCGATGAGCAAACCAATCGGTGTGCCAGTGGTTTTTCCTTCAAAAACACCGGATAAAATTTTCACTTCGTCGTTTTCGCGGCGTTGTGATGTAAATCGTGAAGCGCCAGGACGACGGCGGTCTAATTCTTTTTGAATATCTTTTTCAGATAATTCCATTCCGGGTGGGCAACCATCGATAATGCAGCCATAAGCGGGCCCATGACTTTCGCCAAAAGTCGTGACGGTGAATAATTTTCCGATGGAATTGCCTGACATATTAGCCTAATTGCGCATCTAATAATTGTTTTTCGGTCAAGAGGAACACGCCGCCACCGCCGCGTTGGAATTCGAGCCACATGAAAGGAATATCGGGAAAATATTCTCGCAGTGCAAATTCACTATTGCCAACTTCTACAATTAAAATCCCTTGTGGATTTAAAAATCGTGGGGCTTGTTGCAAAATTTTAAAAACATAATCTAACCCAGCGACACCGCCTGCGAGTCCAAGTTTGGGTTCGTGATGATATTCTTTGGGTAAACTTGCCATGTCTTCTGCATCAACATAGGGTGGATTGCAGACAATAATGTCGTAGGTTTTTTTCGGTAAATTTTCAAAAAGATCGGAATGATATAAATGCACTTGATCTTCGACTTCGTGGCGCAAAACATTGGTTTTAGCGACAGCTAAGGCGTCTTCGGAAACATCACTCGCATCGATATTGGCATCCGGAAAATATTGCGCGCAAGCGATGGCGATACAACCACTGCCCGTGCACAAATCCAAAATATCATGCACATTATGTGCATCAATCCACGGTTGAAATTGATTTTCAATTAATTCTGCAATCGGTGAGCGCGGAATTAATACGCGTTCATCGACATAGAAAGGTAAGCCAGCAAACCAGGCTTCGTGGGTTAAATAAGGAACCGGAATGCGTTCTTTGATGCGGCGTTGAATCAGCGCATAAAGAGCATTGCGTTCACTTTGGGTTAAGCGCGCATCCAGAATAACGGGATTAATATCAATTGGCAGATGCAAAGTATGCAAGATCAATGCGATGGCTTCATCCCAGGCGTTTTCAGTACCATGGCCGAAAGTCAGGCCTTCTTCGATAAAACGGCTGGTGGTCCAGCGGAGAAAATCGCGAATGGTCATGAGTTCAGCAATTTCGGACATTTTTTGTTCCTTTGTGAGATCTTGAGAATGATACATTTTACTCATTTCAGGATTAAAAAGGCCAGATGAATTATGTATACTAGCTCACCTCAAGCTAGGAACTCGAATATGACGGGACCTGTGATTCTGGATTTATTGGGTTGTGATCTTTTGCCTGAAGAGGCAGAAATGCTGCAACATCCGTTGGTCGGCGGCGTGATTTTATTTAGCCGAAATTTTGAAGATCCGCAGCAACTCAAGGACTTATGTCAAAAAATCCGTAAAAACAGCCGGCAACCGCAATTAATTACCGTCGATCAGGAAGGTGGGCGAGTGCAACGTTTTAAACGAGGGTTTAGTGTTATTCCGCCAATGGGCGAGCTGGGTAAGGTTTTTGTTTCCGATCAACAAAAAGCGATGGCCGAAGCTGAGCATTTTGGGCATTTGATGGCGTCTGAATTATTGTCGGTTGGAGTTGATTTAAGTTTTGCACCTGTTTTAGATCTCAATAAAGAATTAAATTCGGTTGTGGGTGATCGTTCCTTTCATCAGGATCCCCGTATTGTGATTACCCTTGCGCGGGCGTTTATGAAAGGCATGCATCGCGCTGGCATGAAAACCACCGGTAAACATTTTCCAGGCCATGGCTCAGTGACCGTTGATTCGCATTATGGTCAACCGCTCGATCCGCGGGATTTTGATACGATTGCAGCTAATGATCTCATTCCTTTTATGGAATTAATGCAGCAGGATTTGGATGCGATTATGCCTGCGCATATTCTTTTTCCTGAAATTGATGATAAGCCGGTTTGTTTTTCTGAAAAATGGCTAAAAACCATTTTGCGAAAAAAACTGCAATTTTCTGGCATGATTTTCAGTGACGATTTAAACATGAAAGGTGCGGCCGCATCTGAGGATTACAGCGCGCGCGCTAAAATGGCGTTGGATGCAGGGTGTGATATGGTTTTAATTTGTAATAATCGGCAGGGCGCGCTGGAAATTCTAGATCATTTGCCGCAGGCGTTTACGATCGCAAAAGAAAAATTTCACAAGATGCAAGGTCAAATTTTTAAAAAAGGGGAGTCATAATGGTTACAGTCAATGAAATGCAACAAGTTTTAGATCGCGCCGAATGTATTTTTGATATGAATGATATCAATGAAGCGCTGGATCGGATGGCAAAAGCTATTACGGCAAAACTCGCGAATAAAAATCCGTTATTTATTTGTGTCATGATTGGCGGCGTCATTCCGGCGGGGCATTTAATCACACGTTTAAACTTTCCATTAGAGATGGATTATATTCATGCGACCCGTTATCGAAGTTCAACGCGCGGCGGTGATTTGCATTGGCTAGTTGAACCGCGGCAATCATTAAAAGATCGCACAGTGGTGATCGTTGATGATATTATGGATGGTGGTTTGACGCTGGCTGCGATTATCGATTATTGCAAACAAGCAGGTGCAAAAGAAGTGTATACCAGCGTGATGGTGAACAAAGAGCGTACGCGTGAACCGGGTGTGAATTTTGAGCCGGATTTCACGGGGTTGCATGCTGAAAATCGATATGTGTTCGGGTTTGGATTGGATTACAAAGAATATTTACGTAATGCCCCGGGTATTTATGCGGTGGCTAAACAAGATGAGTAATTTCGCCCGTCATTGCGAGCCCTGCTTTTTAGGGCGAAGCAATCTCTAAAAGATTGCTTCAGCGTAAAAAGCATGCTTCGCAATGACAGCGTTATCCAACATAATCAGGAGGAAAAACATGAAGGAATACGGCTGTTTTCAAGCAATGTACATGTCTTTTTATTCTCGCCGATTGTATCGAGATGTCGCGAAGAATTGGGGAATCGGGGTTGTTTTCTATCTTTTTGTCCTGCTTGCATTATGTTGGATTGCGATGATGTTTAAGATCCAGCCTGTGATCAATACTTCATTTAAAAGTTTCGCCAATCAAATTGCGCCGCAAGTGCCAGAGATAACCATCGTTAACGGTATAGCGAGTACGCCAGAAAAAAAACCTTATTTCATTAAAGATCCAGATAAAAATACCGTCTTCGCCATCATTGATACCAGTGGTCAATATAAAGATATCAGCAGTGCGCCCCAAGGAACGGTGTTATTGATGACGAGTACTACGCTTACGTTTGTCGATAAATCGGATACTCGTATTGTTAAGTTCCCAACCACTTTGAATATGGACATCAAGCCGGAAGTCGTTAAAACCAAAATGATTCACTTTGTAGGTTGGGGTTGGGTATTAATTTTGCCCTTTATGATACTGGTTTCCTTGATCTATCGATTGATTCAGGCGCTAATCTATGCGGTTTTTGGTCTTATTTTTGTTGCGACGACGGGTGCGCGCTTAACTTATGGTGAAACCGTAAAATTGTCGATGATTGCGGTCACACCTGCGATTATCTTGGGAACGGTGTTGTCTTGGTTTGATATCGCTTTTCATTTCCAGATGCTGCTTTACTTTGTGTTAGCGATGGTTTATTTATTTTTTGCGGTCAAATCAAATAAAAATTAAGTCAATAAGGAATGGTTATGGGATGGATTTGGTTGTTAGCGTTTTTAACGGTGATCACGGTTTTAAGTTATAATCGCGCTTCATTAAAAGTATGGACTGTCGGTGTTGCCGTATTTTTATTGCTTTTTTCGCGATTAAGTCAGGCATCACCCACGGGATTAATTGTTTCCTGGGGAATTTTTGTTATCGCATTTTTGCCGCTTTATCTTTCCTCGTGGCGTTACAAGCTAATCACCAAACCCATTTTAAAATTTTATCGTCAATCCATGCCAACGATGTCTCGCACCGAACGTGAAGCATTGGCAGCGGGAACGGTCAGCTGGGAAGGAGATTTATTTCGCGGAAATCCCGACTGGAATAAATTGCTGAATTTTAAAAAACCCACACTGACCGCAGAAGAGCAGGCTTTTATCGATGGTCCCGTTGAAACACTTTGCAAAATGACGGATGACTGGGACATTACGCATAATCTTGCAGATTTGCCGCCGGAAATTTGGGAATTTATTAAAGACGAAGGCTTTCTATCGCTCATCATTCCAAAAGAGTATGGTGGTAAACATTTTTCTTTTTATGCGCATTCCCAAATTTTAACGAAATTATATGGTCGTAGTCCTACGGTTGCGACGACGGTATCCGTACCCAATTCATTGGGACCGGCAGAATTATTATTGCATTATGGAACAACCGAACAAAAAAATTATTATTTACCGCGATTGGCAACCGGCGAAGAAATTCCCTGTTTTGCTTTAACAGGACCGGAAGCGGGTTCCGATGCAGGGGCGATGACCGATACCGGCATTGTGTGCTGGGGTGATTATGAGGGTAAAAAAGTTTTAGGCTTACGATTAAATTTTAACAAACGTTATATCACGCTGGCACCGGTTGCGACGGTGATTGGTCTCGCATTTAAAATGTATGATCCTGATCATTTGTTAGGACAGCGCGAAGAGTTAGGAATTACCTGTGCACTGATTCCGCGAAATACCCCAGGCATTTCCATTGGTCGTCGTCATTATCCTGCGAATATTGTTTTTCAAAATGGTCCTATTCATGGCAAAGATGTTTTTATCCCGCTTGATTGGATTATCGGTGGCCCCGCGATGGCAGGGCAGGGCTGGCGCATGTTAATGGAATGTCTCGCGTCCGGTCGTGCGATTTCCTTGCCTTCCAGTGCGATGGGTGGTGTCAAAGTCATTGATTATGCAACGGGCGCTTATGCACGAGTCCGTCGCCAATTTAATGTGCCCATTGGACGGTTTGAAGGAATCGAAGATGCCTTAGCACGAATTGCGGGCCTTTCTTATATTATGGATGGAACACGCAGTTTTACAGCGGCTTTGATTGATCAAGGCGCGCGACCGGCGATTGCATCTGCTATTACGAAATATCACGTCACCGAAATGGGACGTATGGCTGCAAATGATGCGATGGATATTCATGGTGGCAAAGGGATTTGTTTGGGACCTAAAAATTATTTAGTTCGGTTTTATGAATCCATTCCGATCTCAATTACAGTAGAAGGCGCAAATATTTTAACGCGCTGTCTCATTATTTTTGGACAGGGTGCAATGCGTTGCCATCCGTATATTTTTTCAGAATATGAAGCAGCTCGCGAAAAAGATGACGCGGTTGCTGTGAAAAAATTTGATAAAGCGCTGATGGGCCATCTGAGTTATGTGTTCAGCAACTTTGTTCGAACAATTATTTTAAGTTTGACGAGTGGTTTAGTCGCTCGTGCGCCGCGTGGGAAGATGATGCGTTATTTTCAGCAGGCGACGCGTTTTAGTTCCGCCTTTGCAATGCTTGCGGATGCGTCCGTTCTGGTCTTTGGTGGTTCGTTAAAACGTCGTGAAAATGTTTCAGCTCGTTTAGGCGATATTTTAAGTTATTTATATTTATTGTCTGCCACGCTCAAACATTTTTATGATCAAGGCAAACTGGCAGAGGATTTGCCCTTAGTGAATTGGTCTGCCCAATATTGTCTTTATCAAATTCAAGAACGGTTTGATGAAATTTTAAAAAATTTCCCTAGCCGAATAGTGGCTGCTATCTTGCGTGTCATGATTTTTCCTTATGGGAAACATTTTTCCAAACCCAGTGATCAACTGGGCCATAAAGTCGCGCAATTGTTGCTGTCGCCGACCGATGCTCGTAATCGCTTGTCCGAAGGGGCCTATGTGACCGATGTGCCAAATAACATGATGGCCTTGCTCGAAAAAGCGCTGATTAAATCGATTGATGCGGAACCTATCGAAAAAATCATTCGATCAGCGGTCCAAGATAAAACAATTCGTGGAAGCTCCATGGACGAACAGGCCAAAGAAGCGTATGCTCGCCAAATTATTTCCAAGGAGCAATTGGATACTGTGCTGGATGCCGAAGCGGCGCGCCGCTTAGTGATTGCGGTTGATGATTTTTCAACCGAAGAGATGGCGCGAGTTGTGATTACCAATACAAAAAAAGATAAATATGCATCGTCACACCGAACAAGCTAATGAAAATAAATCCGGATTATTAGGTTATTTATTCATTCTCACGGGATTTTTTATATTACTGCAGATTAGCCTGTTTATTCAGGGCAGTGATATTTATTTAGGCGACTATAAACTGGTCGCCGATCACTTAAAAATTCCCGCGACAGTATTGCCGGGCGTCCTGTATTTTTTGAGTGTACAGCTTTCGCTGCATGTATTGTTTGCGCTAGCAGTTTGGAGTGTTGCAAGCGGTGTCGGCAAAGTATTTCAGTTTTCTGTTAATACCACGGTGAAGCTCGGATTGGCTTTTTGGGTCTTGGCCGTTGTGACGGTTTTGCTTGCAAATCAGCATTTTTTTCCTAATTCCCGCTTTTCCCGAATGACTGAATTTGTGTTGCCGGACAAATTGGCCTTTTTTTTACTGGTTGTTTTTTTCATTGTGCTTTGTTTTGCGACGCTCATTGCCTTGTATGCTATTAGTATAAAAAAATCGTTGCTGACTTTTATTTTAATAGGGTCCACAGCCGGGTTCATTTTGCTAAAACATTTTTGGCCAGTGCCAGTGGTACTGGATGCATCGACGCAAGATAAACCCAATATCATTATTATTGGCATTGATTCCTTGAGGCCTGATTTTCTGGGTTTTTTTGGGGCAGAACAACAAACACCGCACCTGGATCAATTTTTAACTGACGCAACGGTTTTTTCAGATGCGATGACGCCGCTCGCGCGGACGTTCCCGGCCTGGGTGAGTATTTTGACCGGTGAATATCCAAAACACACTGGCATTCGTTTCAATTTGCCCATGGTTGATCAAGCGAGCTGGGAAAATACCTTACCTGAAATTTTGCAAAAACAGGGCTACCGAACCATTTTTGCGACCGATGAAACGCGATTCAGTAATATTGATGAAAGTTTTGGATTTGATAAAACGTTAACACCGCCGATTGGATTTAATGATTTTTTATTGGGCAATTTGAATGACTTTCCGATCGCAAATCTTTTGGTGAATACACCTCTGGGTGAATATTTATTTCCTCATAGTTTTGGCAATCGACCTGTTTTTAATACTTACAGTCCTAATAGTTTCTTGCGTTTTTTAACACCTGAATTAATGACATCGCGGACCAAACCATTATTTTTTGCAGTGCATTTTTGTTTACCGCATTATCCTTATCTTTGGGGCAGTCATCCGGCCGATGACAAAGCCATCAATAATTATCGATTTGCGGTCAATCGGGTCGATCGGCAATTCAATGATTTTCTGGCTTTATTAAAGCGCGGCAATTTGTTAAATCATGCGATTATTATTTTATTATCGGACCATGGTGAAGCCATTGAATTGGATGGCGACCGCGTGACGGATAAAGACCTTTTTATAGCGGGACTGGATAATAAAAAACATCTTATTCCGCATTTTTATCCGAAAAGTTTTGATACCGAAAGTGTGAATCAATCCGCAGGTCATGGGACGGATGTATTAGGATTGACCCAATATCATATTGTGTTTGCTATGAAAACAATTGGGCTGCAGAAAAACCTTCCGACGGTGGTCACAGAACGGGTTTCCTTGTTAGATATTAAGCCTACGCTGCTCGATTTTTTACATATTAAAAAACGTCCAGAAGAAGATGGTGTCAGTCTTAAAGAAACGATTTTGAAGCAGGGGAGTTTGGCGCCAGAGGCCCAACACTTTTTCTTTGAAAGTGATTTTTCGCCACAGGCCGTGCGTTCCATTCATCCTGAAACCCGAAAATTATTATTCCAAGGCATCGATTATTTTCAAATTGATCCGGTGACCGCGCGCATCAATGTGAAAAAGAACATGGTCAAGATGATTATTTCCAGCAAACAGTTTGCCGATCTTTATGGCGACTGGGTGCTTGCGTTATATCCGCAAGATAAAACCGAAATGATGCCGATTTTGGTGAATCTCGATTCCGGTGAGTGGACTAATGATCTTCGCACACCGTTTGCAACAAAATCACCTGCCACAAAAATGCTCGCCGCCTTGAAAAAATTCTATCACGATGATGTGACTCGTGTAGAAAATAGTCCCTCTTGAACGAAAAATTATACACAATTCTATTTTTTAAACATAAGTAATAAATTTTTTAAAATTTGCACTGACAGCATTCTGAACTAAATTCGTAACTTATTGAAAAATAATTAGAGTTTACTTGTGTTCATTTCATGAACTTTAGGAAACAATGCAAGAATGAAAAGGTTTTAGCTCGGTTTTCTATAGGTTAATAACAACGTTATCCACAGAAACTGTGGGTAAGTTTCAATTTTGTTTTATGAACGGGGAGTTACGTGCATTCGATTAAAAAAATTTTTTGGAAACTCTTTTTCTTTCGAGAAAGTGATATATACTCTTTCCGTTTTTAAATGGAAAAAAAACGACAAGGAGTTAGAATGACATTATTAAATGTTTTAGTGTTGCTCGCGACTGCGTTTGGATTAATTTATTTTAATGTGAGAACCATTGTCTGGACCCTGATCATGGGTGTTGTGTTGCTCGCAGTTTCTTTATTTGGCAAACCCCCTCTGTTACTTTTATTTTTCTCCTGGATGTTATATTTAGTTGTCGCCGGATTTGCCAATTTAACCCAGTTTCGAATCAAACATTTTACTAAACCGCTGGTTAAAACATTACGTAAACAATTGCCACCGATTAGCGAAACCGAACGTGAAGCCATTGAAGCGGGCAGCGTCTTTTGGGAAAAAGAAATGTTTTGCGGCCGCCCCAAATGGAAAAATTTGTTGGCATACCCTGAGCCACAATTAACGGCCGAAGAGCAGCATTATTTAGACAATCAAGTCGAGACACTCTGCGGCATGGTGGATGATTGGGACATTGTCAATAATGAACGCAATCTACCGCAATCTGTCTGGGACTATCTGAAGAAAGAACGATTTTTTGGTTTAGTGATTCCGAAAGAATACGGTGGCTGTGGATTTTCCGCGCTCGCCCATTCTTCGATTGTGGTTAAAATTGCAACTCGAAGCATTAGTACTGCTGTTAACACGATGGTGCCGAATTCATTAGGGCCGGGTGAATTATTATTGCATTATGGTACCGAAGAGCAAAAAAAATATTATCTGCCGCGTCTTGCGCGTGGGGAAGAAATTCCATGTTTTGGTTTGACGTCACCTGAAGCGGGAAGCGATGCAGGCTCTATTACCGATTCAGGCGTCGTGTGCAAAGAGATGTATCAAGGCAAAGAAATCCTCGGCATTCGTCTGAATTGGGACAAGCGCTATATTACGCTCGCACCGGTCGCAACGGTCGTGGGATTGGCGTTTCGTTTGTATGATCCGGAAAATTTATTGTGCAAAGGCGAAGATTTAGGTATTACGCTTTGTTTAATTTCAAGCAAAGAGCCCGGTGTTGAAATTGGCAATCGCCATTTTCCATTGAGTCTTGCATTTATGAATGGACCGATTCGCGGCAAGAATGTATTTGTTCCGCTGGATGCGATTATTGGTGGCGTAGAGATGGCAGGACAAGGTTGGAGAATGCTAATGGAGTGTCTCTCCATTGGTCGCGCTATTTCATTACCGGCATTAAGTACAGCTTGTGGAAAAGTCGCCTATCGCACGACAGGTGCCTATGCGCGATTACGTCGGCAATTTAATACTTCGATCGCTAATTTTGAAGGCATCGAAGAAGCATTGGGTAATATTGCAGGTCTTGCATATATGACTGAAGCTTGCCGCATGATGACGGCAGGGGCGGTAGATCTTAAAATCAAACCTTCTATTGCTTCAGCGATTGCAAAATATCACATGACAGAAATGGCGCGCAAAATGGTTGCGCACGCGATGGATGTCAATGCAGGCCATGCGATTCAGGCGGGCCCTCGCAATTATTTGGCCAATTTACATGTCGCGATACCGGTCAGCATTACGGTTGAAGGCGCCAATATTCTCACCCGCAATTTAATTATTTTTGGACAGGGTGCTATCCGTTGCCATCCTTACATCCTAAAAGAAATTGGCTTACTTTCTGATTCAGAAAGTGCAGACAATCTGAAAGAAATCGATCGTACGCTGTTATCGCACATTGGTTATGCAGTCAGTAATTTTGTACGCAGCCTCTGGTTTGGATTGACCGGTGGACGATTGCAGTTATCGCCTGTGAGGGGGCCGACAGCGCGTTATTATCGCCAATTAACGCGTATGAGTACCGCCTTAGCGTTACTTTCCGATATGTGCATGATGATTTTAGGCGGCAATCTAAAACGCAAGGAACGCATTTCAGCGCGTTTAGGAGATATTTTAAGTCAATTGTATCTCGCATCGACGGTACTCAAATATTTTAATGATCATAAACAGCCCGCCTCTGACTTAAATTATGTGAAATGGTGTATGGAAATGACCTTGCATCAAATTCAAGTCACGATTGATGAATTGTTAAATAATTTTCCGATGAAGTGGTTGGGAAAAATCTTGCACTGGGTGGTGTTCCCCTTTGGCGGATCGTATCCTAAACCCAGCGATCATCTTTATCATCAGATTGTGACCTCGATGTTGGCGCCTTCTGATTTCCGGGATCGTTTAACACGGTTTTGTTTTATCGGTGAAGATGATCGGTTTCCGTTACAACGGTTGGATCTTGCGCTGGAACGCATGATGGAAGTCGAACCTATTTGGAAAAAATTTCAAAATGCGATCCGAAGTGGTACAGTGCCAAAACGGGTTGCGCTGGATGAACAAATCCAGACAGCCGTGCAAGCTGGCATTTTAACCGTCAGTGAAGGCCGTGCGTTATCTGAATTCACCTTGCTGCAACGTGAAGTCATAAAAGTAAATGAATTTTCATTCGATTTAAGTTCAGTGCTGTCATAAGTGAAGGAAACAAAAAACATGGAAACGAAAACAATGCGACGTGATGTTTATATTGTGGATGGGGCGCGTACTCCTTTTTTAAAAGCGCGCGGTAAGCCTGGACCTTTTTCGGCTTCTGATTTAGCGGTGAGCGCAGGGCGCGAATTATTAGCTCGTCAGCCTTTTTCGCCGACAGATATTGATGAAGTGGTCTTGGGTTGTATGATGCCAAGTCCCGATGAAGCGAATATCGGACGACTGGTTGGACTTCGATTGGGCTGCAGCAAATCCATGCCGGCTTGGACTGTGCAACGTAATTGCGCGTCCGGTATGGAAGCCATCGATAACGCTGTCAAAGACATTGCGATTGGCAGACATAATCTGGTTTTAGCGGGTGGTACCGAATCCATGAGCCGCGCGCCGCTTTTATTTAATAACGGCATGGTGAATTGGCTGGCTGGAATGTGGGGCTCTAAAAATATTCCCGCTAAATTAAAACAATTAATTAAATTCAGACCGCAATTTTTGGCGCCGGTGATTTCTCTGATGAAGGGATTAACTGATCCCACCATCAATTTAAATATGGGACAAACCGCTGAAATTATTGCGCATCAATTTAATATTTCTCGTGAACAAATGGATGCTTTTGCATTGGAAAGTCATCAGCGAGCGGCGAATGCCATTTCCAATAAACAGTTACCTGAAGTGGCAGCGAGTTATGCGACCACCGGTCAGTTTTTTATAGAAGATGACGGTGTGCGGCATGATACGACGATGGAAAAACTTGGGACGCTCAAACCTTTTTTTGATAAAAAATTTGGGAATGTCACCGCAGGAAATAGTTCACAGGTAACAGACGGTGCAGCGTTATTATTGCTTGCCAGTAAAGAAGCCGTTCAAAAATATAAACTGCCGGTATTGGCGCGCATTGTCGATGTTGAATGGGCAGGATTAGATCCTTCGGTGATGGGATTGGGACCTGCTTATGCTTCAACGGCATTGTTAAAACGTTATAACCTGCACTTAAATGATATTGATTTCTGGGAAATTAACGAAGCGTTTGCAGCACAAGTATTAGGTTGTGTAGAAGCATTAGCTGACGATCAATTTTGTCGAGACAATTTAGGAATGGATAAAGCCTTCGGCAAAATGGACATGAGCCGTTTAAATGTCGATGGTGGCGGTGTTGCTTTGGGTCATCCAGTCGGTGCGAGCGGCGCTCGAATTGTTCTTAGACTCGCGCATATTTTAAAACGAAATAATGCGCAACGCGGTGTTGCATCCATTTGTATTGGCGGCGGCCAAGGCGGTGCAATGTTAATTGAAAATGTATCATCAGTGGGAGTGTAAGCAGGATGCAAACATACAAAAACTGGCGTTTAGAAACCGACAACGATGGCATTCTCTGGGTCTATTTTGATAAACAAGATGCTTCAGTGAATACCTTAAATCCCGAAACCATGGAAGAATTTTCTTCGATCGTGGATTCTCTCGCAAATGATACACAACACAAAGGTGTGATTATTGCGTCTGGCAAAAAAAATGGTTTTATTGCTGGCGCCGATATTTCCCAATTTAACAAATTTAAAGATGTGGCTGATGCGACCGCGATGTTGCGCAAAGGTCAGGATATTTTTGAAAAACTCGAAAATTTAAAAATGCCGACGGTAGCGATGATCGAAGGATTTTGCGTAGGTGGTGGTTTGGAATTGGTGCTGCCCTGTCGTTATCGCGTAGTCGAAGACGGTCCTAAAACACGTTTAGGATTGCCAGAAGTCACATTAGGCATTCATCCTGGTTGGGGTGGAACCGTTCGTTTGCCAAGATTGATTGGCGCATTGAATGGTATGGATCTCGTGTTGTCCGGTCGTACGGTGAGTGGCAAAGCTGCGGCTAAAATGGGTTTTGTGGATGCAGCCGTGCCTAAACGTCATTTAGTTCGTGCTGCAAAACAATATATTCTTTCTAAACCGGCTCGTCACAAAGCAAGCTGGTTCCAAGAGTTAACCAACAGTAAATTTGCCAGAAAATTTTTAGCAAAAATGATGCGTAAAAAATTACGCGCCAAAATCAATCCTGCGCATTATCCAGCACCTTTTCAAGCGCTCGATAATTGGGAAGAGTTTGGCGTGGATGGTGAAATGCCATACGAACAGGAAGCACGTACTTGCGGCAAATTATTTTTCAGTGAAACCTCACGCAATTTAGTGCGTTGTTTCTTTTTACAAGAACGCTTGAAGGGATTGGCCAAAGAAAGTCAATTTTCTCCAAAACACATTCACGTTGTGGGTGCTGGCACCATGGGTGGCGATATCGCCGCTTGGTGTGCTTTAAAAGGCATGACGGTGACCTTGCAAGATCGTGAGCCGAAATTAATTGCGCCAGCCATTAAACGCGCTTACAACCTGTTCAAAGAAAAATTAAAAGAACCACATCTCATTCAACAAGCGATGGACCGATTGATGCCGGATGTTTCGGGTCAGGGCATTGCGCGTGCGGATGTGATTATCGAAGCGATTTATGAAGATTTGGCGGCTAAACAAGCCTTATTCAAGTCGGTTGAATCCAAAGCAAAACCCACAGCCATTTTAGCGACCAATACATCTAGTATTCCATTGGATGATATTAACTCGGTGTTGGATAGACCCGAACGCTTGGTCGGTATTCACTTTTTTAATCCTGTGGCTAAAATGCAATTAGTCGAAGTCGTAAAAGGTGATCGCACAGCGGATGATGTCGCAGCAAAAGCACTTAGCTTTACGCGTAAAATTGATCGATTGCCGTTGCCCGTCAAAAGCAGCCCAGGATTTTTGGTCAACCGAATTTTGATGCCTTATTTGTTAGAAGCGGTGAATATGCTGGATGAAGGCATTCCTGCACCCGTGATCGACAAAGCCATGGTCGAATTTGGCATGCCAATGGGCCCAATTGCATTAGGTGATGCAGTGGGATTGGATGTTTGTTTGTCGGTTGCAAAATATTTAGGAAAATATCTGAATATTCCAGTGCCCCAACGTTTAATCACGATGGTGGAGCAGGGCAAATTAGGACGCAAATCGGGTGAAGGTTTTTATAAATATAAAAACGGTAAGCAGATTAAACCCGACGATGTTTCGACGGATAAATCTCTGGAAGATATTTCTGATCGTTTAGTGTTGCGCATGCTGGATGAAGCATTCGCGTGCTTGCGTGAAGGTGTAGTTGCAGATGGTGATTTACTCGATGCTGGAATGATCTATGGCACTGGATTTGCGCCATTCCGGGGTGGTCCAATTCATTATGCTAAAACCAAAGGCATTCATGATTTGTATCAGCAGTACACACGGCAAAAACAATTGCGCGGAGAAAAGGTAGATGAAACGCGCACGTGGGAAATGTTGATGGAGACAAATTGATCTTCAATTCCCTATTTGTCATCCCGCAAATTGCTCGTTCGTAGTTCTGAAAATATCACAGAATCGTCACGAGCAATTCTGCGGGACCCGGGCTTTTGGGCTTTCAAAGTAGAATGCTGGAAAGTTGTTAAAAGCCCAGGTCCCGCAGAAATGTTCATGTGAAGTCACAACTTCGGTAATTGATGGAGGATGAACATTTTGCGGGATGACAAAGGGTTAGGGTTTTATTTCCATTTAATATTACATCCCACACTCGGCTTTTGATTTTCACTCACCGGTTGGTTTGCCAAAATATTATCTAATGCCGCTGTCAATTCATTTCCCGTCACCGGCGCATCATTCCCCGGCGTCGATTCATCAAATCGTCCCCGATAAACGCATTTTAAATTTTTATCGAAAATATAAAAATCCGGCGTGCAAGCGGCTTGATATTTTTTAGCGATGTCTTGCGTTTCGTCAAAAAGATAAGGAAATGTAAAATCGTGTTCTTTCGCCAGTATTTTCATTTTATCTGGACTGTCCGCCGGATATTTTTGAACATTATTGGAATTGATCGCAATAAAGTGGATTCCTTTAGGCTGATAGTTTTTTACCACATCGATTAACGTATCTAAAATATGCCGAACATACGGACAATGATTACAAATAAACATAATCACAGTCGCTTTATCCGATTTTAATTCATCCAACGTTAAAAATTGATTTGAAATTGTATCAAGCAATTTAAATTGTGCAGCCAATGTGCCGAGTGGCAGCATGGTAGAAGGTGTTTCAGCCATAAATAAAAGCCTCTAAAAATTTGTTGTATTGTATTGTAATTCCGGTATTCTGTCAGTCCCAATAAAACACAAAACCCGAAAATTAACATTTTCTTTCCAGGATAAAAAAAATAAATGCAAGGGAGACCTTCATGGTGAAACGGTTTTATTTTAAACGACTAGTTTTATTAATGGCTGCAGCGGGTGTGACAACGTTTGCGAGCAATGCGATGGCGGCAGCGTTTGCATTGTGGGAACAAGATGCAGCGAGTATTGGAAATTTTCACGCAGGTGCTACTTCTGAAGCCGATGATGCGAGTACCGCGTGGTATAACCCAGCAGGTTTAGTTCGAATTAAAAACCAACAATTAATCGCCGGTGCTGATCCTGTCTTGACGAATTTTCGTTATAGCGGTTCGGTTCAAACCAGCACCATTGTTGACCCAGATACCGGATTGACTGCCGCTCCCCAAAACGTGATTGCGCAGGGTGGTGGCTTTAACATGGTGCCCTTCGGTCACTATGCCGCGCCGATCTCTGATTGCGTTGTGTTTGGTATGAGTATTGTTGTGCCATTTGGTTTAAAAACCGATTATGGCAATACAACCCTGGCGCGCTATGCTGCAACGCTCACTTCACTTAAAGTAGTTGATTTCACGCCATCCCTAGGCATTGCCTTGAACGATAAATTATCGGTGGGCGCGGGTTTGGATGTTCAACATTTAAGTGCCGAATTGGATCAATACACGACGGAAGGTGTTGCTGGTGGGGTGTTACTCGATACCATTAGTCAAAATTCATTATCGGATAATGCGTATGGATATCGACTCGGTGCGTTATATCAATTTACCCCGGCGACGCGCGTTGGTTTAAGTTTCCGTTCCAAAGTTACCCATCATGCGACTGGTAACAGTTATTTTATCGGGCCATTAGCTGAGAATGGGGTGGAGCAATATACAGGTGCACTGAAAGTGACAGCGACATTGCCTGCGATTACCACCTTAAGTATTTTCCAAAGTATAAATCCGTGTTGGGATGCGATGGCTTCAGCGACTTATACACAATGGAGTGTCATTAAAGATCTTGTATTGCAAAATATTGCCGGCGTTGACGGTGCTGGCGTGAATTCGAATACGGTCATATTTGATCTTGCAGAACATTTTCGCAATACCTGGAATTATTCTATCGGTGCTAATTACCATCCTTGTGACAAGTGGATATTCCGTACAGGTTTGGGATATGATCAAAGTCCTACGCGCGATCTTTATCGAAATTTACAGCTGCCAGATAGCGATCGCATTGCAGCAGCAATTGGTGCGCATTTTCAAGCAACCAAGTGTGTTGGATTTGATGTGGGTTGGACCCATATTTTTGCGATAAATACACACATTAATAATTTAAGTCAGACGGTTGGGCCTGAGACGGTTATCACAAATGGTTCGGTGAGAGCGAATGCGGATGTGTACGGATTTCAAATTAAGTGGGATATCACTTAATTCGTCATTGCGAGCCGCGATTTTTGCGGCGAAGCAATCTTTTGAAAGATTGCTTCGACCTAAAAAGCAGGTCTCGCAATGACGAGCAGTGTTTCCTAAGATTTATTCTTGATCGTTACTAACGTTGGATTCGTTCCGGATGCTTCGATATCATAAGCAGATTTTTCAGCATTGGTTATTTCAACTGCGCCGGTATCTAAATGCAGAACCGCATGTCCAACAGCTGTCGATTTATCACCACAATTATTTGTCGGGAACATGTCAGCTTCGCAGGTGTTGCCGCTGGTTCTGCATAAGAGATTAATTGTACTTGGCGCAATCGGATGATCCTTGCCATCATTTGGTGTAACGCCACCTGGGAATGAAGCAGAGCAGAAATGCAAACTGCCTGAAGTGATTCTGACAGTTGAAGGAGCATTTGAGGTGTTATTAATCGTCAATGAAACATCAGCTTTTGCTATCATTGGCAGCGCAAGTGCTGTCACAAGCAAGATTTTTTTAAATCGCATGGATTTTCTCCTTTTATTAATAAAAAATTCCGAGAATCAAAATGACCTATTCCAATCTTTTTTGCAAGTAGATTTTCTAGTTGACTTTTTGCATACCAATGTGTGGAATCCCGTCTTCTTCATATACGTCGCCATAGGCTACAAATCCAAAGCTTTCGTAAAATTTTTTTAAATAAAATTGTGCGGAGCATTGAATGGCCACCCCTGGAAAGTGATATTCGCAATAGCGTAATAATTCTTGTAAAAGTTGTTTGCCATAACCTTTACCACGTGCCGTTCGCGCTGTGACCACACGGCCAAATACGACATAATTTTCAATTTCAGTTGGCGCAAAGAGACGAATATAAGCGGCCAACACGCCATCTTCGATGCCTAATAAATGATAAGCGTAAGAATCTTTGCCATCCGGGTCTAAATAGGGGCAGTGTTGTTCGACGACAAAAATATCGCAGCGTAGCATTAATACTGCATACAATTGTTCAACGGTAAGATCAGAAAATTGGTACCAATTAAAGTGAATCATAAACACCTCATTGTTATTTCTATGCAGTATACAGCCTAAATAGTAGTTGTTAGAATAGCCTCCTTTCTTTGCAGGGATAAAAAAACATGAAAAATAAAAAAATAGTTTGGACGATGATTGGATTCATAGCATGGATGAGCAGTCAATGTGGTTTTGCGGGTAATAGGCCCGAGGCCGTGACGATTACACCTGGAATTGCTTATTATTTTTATGCCGGTAAGCGCAATTTAGATAATGCCAGCATGCCAAATATTTCGCTCGCATACAATTTTGATCAACACTGGGCAGTGGAAGGAATGGTTGGGGTACAAAATACCAATATCAATCCCCCCGCAGTCGTCACGCCAACTGGCGTGCATGGTTTTCTTTACACAGTCGATGGTATTTATCGTTTCATGCCCCACAAATTATTTGAGCCGTATGTTATTGCAGGTGTTGGCGTTTTAGGATTGAAACCCAATCAATTTGACAGCGAACATCAAGGCAACGTCAATGCCGGTATCGGCGCGCAATATTTTATGGATCCTTCCATTGCACTGAGAGCAGAAGCACGTGACATATACACCATGTCCGGCGGCAAAAATGATTATTTCATCAATTTTGGCGTAAGCTTCTTATTCGGCGGCTGTTGCTGTTAATCTCAGAGGGTAAGAATGAGAAATCAAAAATCTTTTATTTTTAAAGTAAAAGATGAAAATATTGCTGGAATGATTCTTTCTAAAAAAGAAAATATTGATTTGCCTAAATTCGTATATTTACATGGAGCGGGCATTGGCCAAAAAGAAAGGGTAAATAGCATATCATTGCCTATCCTTAATTCCGGAATCAATATACTTGCATTTGATTTTAGCGGTCACGGCGAAAGCACAGGTGAATTAAAAAAGAGCAGCTTGCAAAAACGAGTAAATGAAGCAAAAGAAATAATTGATCATTTTGCTTCAAAAGAGCCATTAACAATTTGTGGTTCCAGTATGGGTGGGTATGTTTCAATTAAACTCCTTGAACATTTCAAGATTGATACTCTAATACTCTTCTGTCCAGCCTTATATGATAAAAATGCTTATAGTGTTCGTTTTGATGAGGGGTTCACTGAAATTCTTAGATCGCCCGAAAGCTGGAAAAATACCGATGTTTTAAGTCTCCTTGAAAATTTCACGGGTAAACTTTTAATAATTATTGGGGAAAAAGATGAGGTTATTCCGAAAGGCGTTATTGATTTAATAAATAATCATACTCCTAATGCTAAAAAGAAAGAGATTTATATTATTCCAAATTGTCCGCATAGAATGATAGATTGGCTCAAAGATAAAGAAGCCGAATTGAATCATCTACATCAAAAAATAACAGAATATTTAATGTAATGAGGAATCAATAAAAAATGCGAATACCCATTATTGATGAAAGTAATTTCATTCAAAAAATTAAATCGCGAAAAAATCCTTTTTTTGCAGAATATCACGCTTTTTATTCTTCTTGGTTCGGTGGGATTGTTAAAAATCCGGAAATGATGCTATTACCTATGGATGATCACATGGTTCATCGTGGTGATGGTATTTTTGAAGCGATGAAAGCCGTTAATAGATCTGTTTATTTAATGGAAGAGCATCTAGAAAGATTATTTGATTCGGCAGAAAAAATCTCGTTAAACTTGCCATTTGATGTGAATCATGTAAAAGAAATAATCCTTGAAACACTCCGATTTGCAAACCAAGACAATGCAAGTATTCGTGTATTTATCTCGAGAGGGCCCGGAAATTTTTCTGTTAATCCATACGATTCAATTGAGCCGCAGCTTTATGTAATCGTAATTCCTCTTAAATCACCCTTACCTGAAAAGTATATTCATGGAGTAACCGTTGGTAAGAGTGAAATCCCCATTAAATCTTCATGGATGAATCAGGTAAAATCTTGTAATTATCTTCCAAATGTTTTAATGAAAAAAGAAGCTGTTGATCGAGGTTTTGATTTTATCATTGGCATTGATTCCGATGGAAGGGTAACTGAGGGGCCTACAGAAAATATAATGATTGTCGATCATAATGAAACGATTATTCACCCCCCTCTCAATAATATTTTAAAAGGGATAACCATGGTGCGAGTATGCGAATTAGCTCGTGAAAATGGAATGAAAACGGAGATAAAATCCATCTCGCTTGCGGATGTAAAATCAGCCACTGAAGTTATGATAACTGGAACAAGTCTAAATGTGATTCCTGTTGTGAAATTTGAGAAGGGTGTAATAGGCACAGGTCACCCAGGAGCTATTGCGAAGAAACTAAATAAACTAATAATAAATGATATTGAGTCGGGGAAACACGGCATATCATTTTAATTTTAATAATAAATTGGTCATTTTTATCGTATCTACTTTCTTGCCTCCACCGGAACATACGGCCGCTCTTTAGAACCCGTATAAAGCTGCCGCGGACGACTTAAACGATAGGGACTACTAATCATTTCATTCCAATGCGCAACCCAACCAATCGTACGAGCCAACGCAAAAATCACAGTAAACATGTTAGCAGGAATGCCAATCGCACTTAATGTAATACCGGAATAAAAATCCACGTTAGGATATAATTTTCGCTGAATAAAATAATCATCTTCAAGCGCAATTCGTTCGAGCTCGAGTGCAATTTTAAAAATCGGCGCATCGTGCGCACCCACTGTTTCCAAAACTTCATGACAAGTTTCGCGCATGACCGTTGCGCGCGGATCATAATTTTTATAAACACGATGACCAAAACCCATTAAGCGAAAATTATCATTGGGATCTTTAGCGCGTGCAATATATTGCGGAATCCGAGAAACATGACCAATTTCACGTAACATATTTAATGCGGCTTCATTGGCGCCGCCATGGGCAGGTCCCCAAAGAGCGGCAATTCCTGCTGAAACACAAGCAAATGGATTTGCACCGGTGGAACCCGCTAAGCGCACAGTAGAAGTCGATGCATTTTGTTCGTGATCGGCATGCAAAATAAAAATTCTATCTAAGGCTTTAACCAAAACAGGATTCGGGCGCGTTTCTTCGCAAGGGGTTGCAAACATCATATGTAAAAAATTCTCTGCGTACGACATATGATTTTGCGGCGGCATAAAAGGCTGGCCGACCGAATATTTGTAGCACATGGCTGCAATGGTTGGCATTTTTGCGATTAAACGCAAAGCAGAAATGGCACGGTGCTCTGGATTTTTTATATCTAACGTATCGTGATAAAAAGCCGATAACGCACCAACGACGCCGACCATAACCGCCATCGGATGTGCATCGCGGCGGAAACCATTAAAAAAATTACGGATTTGTTCGTGGACCATGGTGTGGCGGTTTATTGCATTTCGAAATTCTTTTAATTGAATTTTGTCCGGCAATTCCCCGTTTAAAAGTAAAAAACAGACCTCGACAAAGTTCGATTCCAATGCCAGCTGATCAATAGGATAGCCGCGATATAAAAGAATTCCTTGATCGCCATCAATAAAAGTAATTTTAGATTCACAAGAAGCGGTAGATTGAAACCCCGGATCATAAGTGAGATAGCCCGTATTGCTGAGCAAAGAACTGACATCAATCGCCTCTGGCCCTAGGGTGCCAGTCAGGACATCCAGTTCGGTTTTTTTATCTTTTATTGAAAGCGTCGCTTTGCCTGCCATCATGAATCTCCATTTTGATTCTAGCCACTATAAAAACTCATGAATCTAATGTCAAATTAAGGCAGAAAATTTGATTTGACTCAACAGGATGGCTATAATCGTCAGGCATATAAAAACTAGAGGGAATTAACGATCTTATGAAGCATACGCGTCCTAAGAACCTAAATTTATTCACTATTCATTTTCCGATACCCGCTATCGTATCCATTCTTCATCGTATTTCTGGATTTGTTCTTTTTTTAATCATCCCATTGTTACTCTGGATGTTGAATGCATCATTATCTTCCATGGAAAGCTTTGATGCGCTGCAAGCCTATTTAGCGGAACCGTTTATCAAATTTATCCTTTGGGGTTCATTATCCGCCTTTATTTTTCATTTAGTGGCGGGCGTCCGTCATTTATTGATGGATGGTGGGGTAGGCGAATCGCTTAAAGGCAGCCGAATTGGGTCGTGGAGTACTATCGCGATTAGTTTAATACTTATTATATTGACAGGTATCTGGTTATGGTGAAATCGGTTTTAGGTAGTAATCAAGGATTCAAGGAATGGTTGATCCAGAGATTGTCAGCGATTTTGATGACGATTTATGTGATTGGGTTAGTTATTTTTCTCATGCTGCATCCGCACACGGCCTATTATGAATGGCATGGATTGTTTGGGCATTTCTGGATGAAGCTTGCGACCGCCCTGGTTTTTTTAGCATTGGTTTATCATGCCTGGATTGGCATGTGGACGATATTTACTGACTATATCAAGATTGTCTGGCTCAATTGGTTGTTGCAAGGGATGGTGGTGGTGGGCTTAATCGCTTGCTTTCTTGAAACCCTGCAGATTTTGTGGAGTGTTTAATTAATGAAATTGGCAACGCATACGTTTGATGCCGTCATTGTTGGCGGTGGTGGCGCGGGACTGCGCGCTTCATTAGAAATGGCAGCATCCGGTTTGAAAGTGGCTGTGATTTCCAAAGTATTTCCTACGCGCTCACACACGGTGTCTGCGCAAGGCGGTGTGAATGCCGCATTAGGGAATGTGGATGGTCCCGATGATTGGCGTTGGCATATGTACGATACGGTCATGGGTTCGGATTTTTTGGGTGACCAAGATGCGATTGAATATATGTGTAAGTATGCGCCCGAAACCATTTATGAATTGGAACACATGGGCCTGCCATTTTCCCGATTGGATGATGGAAAAATTTATCAGCGCGCTTTCGGCGGTCAAACGCGTGATTTTGGTGGTGAGTTAGCGCATCGAACTTGTTGTGCTGCTGATCGTACCGGTCATGCGATGTTACACACGCTTTATCAAAAAAATATCGAAGCCAAAACACAATTTTATAACGAATGGTTCGCAATCGATTTAGTCAAAGCGAAAGACGGTATCGCAGGTGTTATTGCGATGAACATTGAAAATGGCGAAGTGGTTTTTCTAAAATCACGCGCGACCATTTTAGCAACGGGCGGTGCTGGACGAATTTTTCAGTCTACAACCAACGCACATATTTGCACGGGTGATGGATTTGGAATGGCACTGCGTGCGGGCTTACCCTTGCAAGATATGGAATTTTGGCAATTTCATCCGACAGGAATTTATGGCGCAGGGGTTTTGATTACCGAAGGCAGCCGCGGAGAAGGTGGTTATCTCATTAATAAAGACGGCGAGCGTTACATGGAACGCTATGCGCCGCACTTAAAAGATTTATCCTGCCGCGATGTGGTAGCGCGTTCTTCGATGATGGAAATTCGTGAAGGCCGTGGTGTTGGACCTAAAGGCGAATATGTTTTATTAAAGCTGGATCATCTTGGCGAAGACGTGATTAATAAACGTTTACCAGGTATTCGTGATCTCGCGATTACTTTTGCAGGCGTTGATCCTTTGAAAGATCCGATTCCTGTTGTGCCAACGTGTCATTATATTATGGGCGGTATTCCTACCAATAAATTTGCCCAAGTGCTGACATTATCAGCGGATGGCAAAGATCAGTTGGTGGAAGGTTTATATGCAGCAGGTGAATGCGCTTGCGTGTCCGTTCATGGCGCAAATCGTTTAGGTGCAAATTCACTATTAGACATTGTTGTTTTCGGACGCGCAGCAGGTTTACATGTTCAACAAAGCGTACGAGAAGGGTTAAGTTTCCGCGAACCTTCTGAATCTGATCTTGAAGCGGCGATGGCTCGCTTAAATCGCTGGAACACACAAGAGCAAGGCGAAAGTGTTGAAGTTATTCGTTCGGAATTACAAAAAGTCATGCAAGAAGATTTTGGTGTATTCCGTGATGCCGATGCAATGCAAAAAGGATTTAAAAAACTCGAAGCATTACAGCAACGGTTAAAACACGCTGCCATCAAAGACAAAAGTTTATGTTTCAATACCATGCGTGTTGAAGCATTAGAATTAGATAACTTGATGGAAACCGCCTTAGCAACTGCGTTTCTTGCTAACAACCGCACTGAAAGCCGCGGTGCTCACGCCCGTTTTGATTATCCAGATCGCGATGATAAGCACTGGTTAAAACATTCGGTTTATTTTGGTGATGGACGAATCACTTATCGTAGTATTAACATGCTGCCACTTGAAGTCAAAGCAATCGAACTTCAAGCCAGAGAACATTAAGAGGGTTAAACCATGCGTTTTTCAATTTATCGCTATAACCCGGAAAAAGATCAAAAACCGTATATGCAAGAATATGACATCGATGTCAAAAAATATAATTGCCATATGGTGCTTGATGCTTTGATGGCAATTAAAAATTTTATGGATGAAACGCTGACGTTTCGTCGTTCATGTCGCGAAGGAGTGTGCGGTTCGGATGGTATGAACATGAATGGTAAAAATGGTTTAGCGTGTACAACGCATCTTTCTACTCTGAAGGAACCGATTGTGCTTAGACCCTTACCGGGTTTGCCTGTCGTGCGTGATCTGATTGTCGATATGTCTCAATTTTATGAACAATACGATAAAGTAAAACCGTATTTACAAAATGATAAACCCGCGCCCGCCAAAGAGCGTTTGCAATCACCCGAAGAACGCGCCAAATTGGACGGTTTGTACGAATGTATTCTTTGTGCTTGCTGTTCAACGGCTTGTCCGTCGTTCTGGTGGAATCCCGATAAATACATTGGTCCTGCCGGTTTATTGCAAGCCTATCGTTTTATTGTAGATAGTCGAGATACTGCAACTGAAACCCGTTTGGCTGATCTGGCTGATCCATTCAGTGTATTCCGATGCCGCGGCATCATGAATTGCACGGATGTTTGTCCAAAAGGATTGAATCCGGCTAAAGCGATTAGTGAAATTAAATTAGAAATGTTAGAACATACCGTGTAATGACATTCGTCATTGCGAGGCCTGCTTTTTAGGCCGAAGCAATCTCCAAAGATTGCTTCGTCGCAAAAAACGCTCCTCGCAATGACGGATATGAGAAAGGTTGCAACAATGAAAACTCAAAAATCAATGCAAGAATTATGGAAAGATTCTTATTTATCCGATGGTAACGATGCTTATCTCGAAGATTTATACGAAACTTTTTTGAAAAAACCAGAAGGGGTATCGCCCGAATGGCGTGCGTATTTTAATGCGCTTTCGCAAAAAGGTTCGGATGTTTCACATTCGGATGTCCGCGATTATTTTTTAGATTTAGCAAGACATCCTGCGACTTATGTCATAGAAGGTAGCGCAAATCCGCAGCACCAGCAGAAACAAGAAAAAGTCATTAATTTAATTTCCGCCTATCGCAGTTTGGGTCACTTGCAGGCAAACATCGATCCGCTCGGATTATACAAAGGCACTGCGAATCCGACATTAGAATTATCTTATTATGGATTTACTGATGCAGATTTAAATGATGTATTTGATACCGGAACTTTTGACGGCTTAAATAAATCCTCCGCCACCTTGCGAGAAATTTATGATGGTTTACGCAAAACATATTGTGGCACGATTGGTATCGAGTACATGCAGATTCCACGACTCGAAGAAGTCGCCTGGATCCAAAAACGTTTTGAACAAACTTGGCCGCATTTCAACCCTTCAAAACAGGAAAAACTACGCATTCTAGATCGTTTAATTGTGGCAGATGGTCTCGAAAAATATTTAGGAAATAAATACGTCGGTCAAAAACGATTTTCACTCGAAGGTGGCGACAGTTTAATTCCGATGTTGGATACCATGGTGAATCGTGGATCTGAAAGCGGCATCAAAGAAATTGTTATCGGCATGGCCCATCGTGGTCGTTTGAATGTGTTAGTGAATATTTTAGGAAAAGAATCTGCTACGATTTTTTCTGCATTCGAAGGCAAAGGCATTAATGAATCATCATCGGGTGATGTGAAATATCACTTAGGTTATTCCACCAACATTAAAACAGCTGGCAAGGAATCCATTCACGTGGCATTAGCTTTTAATCCATCGCACTTGGAAATTGTGTCACCCGTGGTACAAGGTTCAGTGCGTTGCCGACAACGTCGTCGCAAAGATAAAGCCTGTAATTTTGTCATGCCAATTCAAATTCATGGTGATGCTGCCTTTGCCGCGCAAGGTGTGGTGATGGAAACGTTCAGCATGTCACAAGCGCGCTGGTTTACAGTGGGTGGGTCGGTGCATATTGTCATTAACAACCAAGTGGGTTTCACCACCAGTAATCCACTCGATGCGCGTTCCAGTTTATATTGTACGGATCCTGCCAAAATGATTGATGCCTTGATTTTGCATGTCAACGGCAATGATCCGGAAGCGGTATTATTTGTTTCACAATTAGCGATGGATTATCGCAACAAATTTAAACGCGATGTCGTAGTTGATTTAGTTTGTTATCGTCGTCATGGTCATAATGAAGCAGATGAACCGTCTGCTACACAACCTGTGATGTATAAAGTGATTAAATCAATGCCTGTGCCCAGTGCTCTTTATGCAGAAAAACTCATTGCAGAAGGCATTACTAACGAAAAAACAGTCCACGACATTTCAGAACATTACCGCGCAGAGTTAGATGCAGGCAAAAGTGTGGTCCCACTCGACAAAAAAGATTCTTATGAATTTTCGAATGAATGGGAACCATTCATCGGTAAAGACTGGACCGCAAAATACGATTCACGATTGCCAGAAAAAAAATTAAAATCGCTTGCAACGGAACTTGAAAAATTACCCACGAATTTTGTGTTACAAGCCCAAGTCAAAAAAGTCATGGAAGCCAAACAAAAAATGACAGAAGGCGCGCTCCCGATCAACTGGGGTTATGCAGAAAATCTTGCGTATGCGACTTTACTTGTCGAAGGGTATCCTATTCGATTATGCGGTCAAGATGCTGGTCGCGGTACGTTCGCGCATCGTCACAGTGTGCTCTACGATCAAAATACCAATCAATATTACATTCCACTAAGCCATTTATCAGCGGACCAAGCGCAAATTAACATTGTCGATTCACTGTTATCCGAAGAAGCCGTGCTCGCATTTGAATATGGCTATGCATCGACGGAGCCCAACAATTTAGTGATTTGGGAAGCGCAATACGGCGATTTTGCCAATGGCGCGCAAGTCGTGATTGATCAATTTATCAGTTCAGGCGAACAGAAGTGGGGACGTTTGTGCGGGCTTGTGATGTTTTTACCGCATGGTTATGAGGGTAGCGGTCCAGAACATTCTTCGGCACGGTTGGAACGGTATATGCAATTATGCGCTCAGCATAATATTCAAGTCTGCATTCCAACGACGCCTGCGCAAGTCTATCACATGCTGCGCCGACAAATGATCCGTCCTTATCGCAAACCATTGATTGTGATGACGCCAAAAGGATTGCTCAGAAATCCATTGGCCGTTTCAACTTGGAAAGAACTCTCCGAGGGTGAATTCGAATTAGTCATTCCGGAAGTCGATGATATTCAGGCGAAAAAAGTCGATCGAGTAATCCTCTGCAGCGGTAAAGTCTATTTTGAATTATTAGAAAAACGCCGCGAATTAAAACTGGATAATGTTGCGATTATCCGTGTCGAACAGCTTTATCCATTCCCGGAAGAGGCTTTAAAAGCCGTTTTAAAACCTTACCAGCATGTCAAAAAAGTCATCTGGTGCCAGGAAGAACCCGAAAACCAAGGCGCCTGGTATAGCTCACAACATCATTTCATGAGCTGTCTTTCAAAAGATCAAAAATTACTTTATGCTGGGCGGCCAGCATCTGCAGCGCCTGCGGTCGGTTATCCATCGGTCCATATGAAAGAACAAACTAAATTGATATTACAAGCGTTACAAGAATAATGAAGAGGAAAAATCAATGAGCATAGAAGTCAAAGTCCCCATGTTGCCCGAATCGATTGCGGATGCAACGATTGCGAAATGGCATAAAAAAGCCGGTGATGCCGTTTCCCGTGATGAAAACATTATGGACCTCGAAACCGATAAGGTTATGCTCGAAGTGCCATCGCCAACCGACGGAATTTTAAAAGAAATTCGTAAAAAAGAAGGCGATGTGGTGCATGCCAATGAAATCGTTGCGATTATCGAAGCAGGGGCGGCTGCCAAACCCGTTGCTGCTGAAAAAGCAGCTCCCGCGGCTAAAACCGTAGAAGCCGCACCGAAAAAAGCCGAACCTGAAAAATCTGCACCCGCAGGCACAGTTCCCGCAGGTCCCGCTGCAAGACGAGCTGCTGCCGAACACGGCGTCGATGTCTCGCAAGTTCAGGGTACAGGCAAAGGCGGCCGTGTCACCAAAGATAATGTTATTTCCGTTGCCGCAGGCGGTCAGCGCATTGAAAAACGCGTGCCCATGACCCGCATCCGCGCGCGAATTGCAGAACGATTGATGGAAGTCACTCAATCAACTGCGATGCTCACCACTTTTAACGAAGTGAACTTAAAAGAAGTAATGGAATTGCGCGCCCGTTACAAAGACAAATTCGAAAAAACCTATAATGCTCGCTTAGGTTTCATGTCATTTTTTGTCAAAGCTTCCGTTGAAGCGTTAAAACGCAATCCTTTAGTCAATGCATCGATCGATGGAAACGATATTGTTTATCACGGCTATTTTGATATCGGCGTTGCGGTTTCTACTGAACGCGGACTCGTCGTGCCGGTGTTACGCAATGCAGACAAACTTTCCATGGCCGAAATCGAAATCCAGATCGCCGATTACGCGCAAAAAGCCCGCGCTGGAAAATTAAGCCTGGAAGAAATGCAAGGCGGTACATTTACGATTACCAATGGCGGTGTATTTGGTTCGTTACTTTCGACACCGATTTTGAATTCCCCGCAAAGCGCCATTTTAGGCATGCATAAAATTCAAGAACGTCCCGTCGTTGAAAATGGTCAGATCGTTATCCGTCCGATGATGTATTTAGCGATGTCTTATGATCATCGAATCATCGATGGTAAAGATTCCGTGACATTTTTAGTGACCATCAAAGAATTATTGGAAGATCCAGCCAGATTATTATTGGAAGTGTGAAAATATTTTTTTAACTACAAGCGAGCGAAAAAATGAACTTACATGAATATCAAGCCAAAGCCCTTTTGGCGCAATATGGATTACCTGTTCCACAAGGTGAAATCGCCTGGAATGTCGAAGACGCAGTCAAAATTGCCGATAAATTAGGAACCAAGCGCTGGGTTGTGAAAGCGCAAGTCCACGCAGGTGGTCGAGGTAAGGCAGGCGGTGTTAAAGTCGTTTCCACGAAAGAAGAAGTCACGAAAGCGGTGCAAGATCTTTTAGGCAAACGCTTAGTGACCTATCAAACGACAGCTGAAGGTCAACCGGTTAATCAGATCCTGATCGAAGAACCATCCGACATTGCCACCGAACTCTATTTAGGTGCAGTGATCGATCGTTCTAAACAACGCGTTGTGTTTATGGCGTCCACCGAAGGTGGCGTTGAAATTGAAAAAGTCGCCCACGAAACGCCAGAAAAAATCCTGACCGTCGTCATGGATCCACTCGTTGGGATTCAGCCTTTTCAAGCGCGCGATTTAGCATTCGCGTTAGGTTTAAAAGGCGATCAAATCAAACAATTCACTAAAATCTTAATGGGTTTAGGCAAACTGTTTGTAGAACGCGATTTAAGTTTATTAGAAATTAATCCGTTGGTGATTACCAAACAAGGCAATTTAGTCTGTCTCGACGGCAAAATTAACATTGATGACAATGCGCTTTACCGTCAGCCTGAATTGCGTGCCATGCGTGATACGACGCAAGAAGACGAACGCGAAAACCGCGCACGCGATTGGGAATTAAATTATATCGCGCTCGATGGCAACATCGGCTGCATGGTCAATGGCGCAGGTCTTGCGATGGCGACTATGGATTTAGTGAAATTAAATGGCGGCAATCCTGCTAACTTCTTAGATGTCGGCGGCGGTGCAACCAAAGAACGCGTAACTGAAGCGTTCAAAATTATTTTATCCGACAAAAATGTGAAAGCGATTCTGGTTAACATTTTCGGTGGTATTGTTCGCTGCGATTTAATTGCAGATGGTATTATTGGCGCCGTCGCTGAAGTCGGCACAAAATTACCCGTCGTTGTTCGCCTCGAAGGCAATAACGCAGAATTGGGTGCGAAAAAACTAAGTGAAAGCGGTTTAAATATTATTGCAGCAAAAAGTTTTACGGATGCTGCTAAAAAAGTTGTTCAAGCAGCGGGGGCGTAAAACATGAGTATTTTAATTGATAAAAACACCAAAGTGATTTGTCAGGGTTTCACCGGCAAACAAGGTACGTTCCATTCCGAACAAGCGATTGCATATGGAACAAAAATGGTCGGTGGCGTGACACCCGAAAAGGGCGGTCAAACGCATTTAGGTTTACCGGTTTTCAACACGGTAAAAGAAGCCTACAAAGCAACCAAAGCGGATGCTTCCGTGATTTATGTACCAGCGCCTTTCTGCAAAGATTCCATTATCGAAGCCGTTGATGCGGGAATCAAACTTATCATTTGTATTACAGAAGGCATCCCAACACTGGATATGCTGGATGTGAAAGCTTATCTCAAAGATCATCCACAATCGCGATTGATTGGACCTAACTGCCCAGGTGTCATTACACCAGGCCAATGCAAAATCGGCATTATGCCAGGCAATATTCACATGCCAGGTAAAGTGGGTATTGTTTCTCGTTCGGGTACGTTGACTTATGAAGCAGTGAAACAGACATCGGATTTAAAACTCGGACAAAGCACCTGCGTTGGTATAGGTGGCGATCCGATTCCAGGCACAAACTTCATTGATGTGCTCGCGATGTTTGAAAAAGATCCGCAAACCGAAATTATCATCATGGTCGGTGAAATCGGCGGTACCGCAGAAGATGAAGCGGCTGAGTTCATCAAAAAACATGTAACTAAACCTGTTGTTTCCTATATTGCGGGTGTTACCGCGCCTCCAGGAAAACGCATGGGCCACGCCGGTGCAATTATCGCAGGCGGCAAAGGCACCGCAGCAGAAAAATTTGCAACCTTAGAAGCCGCAGGCGTTCATACTGTGCATTCACCAGCCGATATGGGTGCAATGGCCGCTAAAGTGTTACAAAAAGTGGTTTCCTGATGCTTGATCCTAAACTGATTCGGCAAGATGCAGAAACGGTTTCGAAAAAAATTGCAACGCGCGGCGCGGCACTCGATGTCGCGCGTTTTCAACTTTTAGAAGATCAACGCAAAACGTTACAAATTAAATTGCAAGAATTGCAAAATGAACGCAATAACCATGCAAAAATGGTAGGCCAAGCGAAAGCCAAGGGCCAAAATGTCGATGAGTTATTGCAACAAGTCAAAAAAATGGGTGATACCCTAAAAGACACAGAAGAAAAATTCAATCAGGTGCAAACGGAATTGAACCAGTTTCTTGCGATGATTCCCAATATCCCGCATGAAAGTGTTCCCATCGGAAAGAGTGAAAAAGATAATAAAGTAATACGGACATGGCGCGAGCCCACAAAATTGAATTTCACACCCAAAGATCACGTGGATTTGGGTGCACCGTTAGGAATGGATTTTGCAGCCGCTGCCAAAATTTCTGGTGCGCGCTTTGTCGTTTTACGCAATCAGCTAGCCAAATTGCAGCGGGCCCTCGTGCAATTCATGATTGATGTGCATACGCGCGAGCATGGCTATCAAGAAATTTATGTTCCTTTTATTGCAAATGCCGATAGCTTATTTGGCACAGGACAATTACCCAAATTTAAAGAAGATTTATTTGCAATAAAACGTGACGAAAGCGAATGGTATTTAATTCCGACTTCTGAAGTCTCCGTCACAAATATCGTCCGAGATGAAATTATTGAAGCCGACCAATTACCCTTGAAATTTGTTTGTCATTCTCCGTGTTTTCGCAGTGAAGCCGGCTCTTATGGCAAAGATACCCGCGGCATGATTCGTAATCACCAATTCGAAAAAGTGGAATTGGTACACATTGTTCATCCCGAAAAATCTTACGATGCACTCGAAGAATTAACTAGCCACGCTGAAAAAATACTACAGTTGCTAGAATTACCTTATCGAGTAATGGCATTATGCACCGCGGATTTAGGTTTTGCTGCAGCCAAAACCTATGACCTCGAAGTTTGGTTACCCAGCCAAAACTGCTACCGCGAAATTTCTTCTTGCAGCAACACCGAAAATTTCCAAGCCCGCCGCATGCAGGCCCGCTTTCGCGATCCTAAAACGGGTAAACCTGAATTAGTCCATACCCTCAACGGTTCCGGTCTCGCTGTAGGCCGAACTTTAGTGGCGATTTTGGAAAATTATCAGGATGAGAAAGCTGAGATTCATATTCCTAAAGTCCTGCAACCTTATATGAATGGTTTGACAGTCATTAAGCCATGATCTTGTGTCATACCCGCATGATTTAGGGCTATATCCCTCAATTGCCCGTTATTCGTGAGTACAAAACGGTGCTAGCATATTGCAATCAATGCTAGCGCTATGCTATCATTATCATAAGAGGGGGGTAATTAATTATGGCTAATTTAAGTGTTAGAAATTTAGACTCAAAGGCTTACAAACAATTAAGAATATTAGCCGCAAAACATGGGATATCCATGGAAGAAGAAGCACGTCGGATTATTTATCAGGCGGTTTTAGCTCCCGAACGAATTAGTCAAATTTTTACAGAAAATTTTGGCTCCAAAAACGGGGTAGATCTCATTCTTTCTGATCGCCGTAAACCGCATGAGCCTATGGATTTTAATGAATGATAATTTTAGATACCAATATTATTTCAGAATTGATGAGAAGAGTGCCTGATCCTCACGTCTTAGAATGGTTAGACGATCAAGAGGCGGGTGAGTTATTTATTACTACAATTACCATAGCTGAAATAGCCTATGGGATAAATGTATTACCGGATGGAGGACGTCGTCAATTACTTGAATCTGCTTTCAATAAAACAGTTCAGGATGCTTTTCGAGACCGAGTGCTTTCTTTTGATGAAGAATCCTCTCATTGCTATGGTAAACTGATGAGTCATAGAAAAAAAATCGGCAAACCGTTAAGTAGTCTTGATGGTCAAATTGCTTCGATCTCGGTTGCTCATCAAGGAAAAATTGCAACGCGAAATGTAAATGATTTTGCCGATTGCAATTTGACTATCATTAACCCATTTTCTTATTGAATTTTCATCACCGACACGACTCGATCCACACCATCGATTGACTGAGCAAGCATGGTTGCATTTTGCGCTTCGACCAGATTTTTCACATTACCCGATAAATAAACGATGCCATTATGCGTTTCGACATGAATAGCAAAAAAGGGCAGTTGTTTTTTATTGATTAATTTTTCTTTTAAGAAAAATAATTTGGTTTTTAACGTAATCCAGCAGTCTTTAAACGGTTGGCGGCTTTTTTTGATAATTAAATTGGTGGTGTCAACTTGTTTCACGCCGGAAGTCGAAGCGGCTAGCTGTTTTAATTCAGCAATTTCAAATTGAGAATTGACAGCGCCAGCTAATGTCACAACACCATTAGTGGTTGTGACATTCACATCGGAATTATTAATATTTTTGTCCACGGCTAATTTTGTTTTGATAAAAGCGGTTGTAATGCTGTCGCTGACGTAGGAAACAACACTTTGATCTATGGTGTCAGCAAAAATATTGACAGAAAAAATTAAAAAAAACGTGCTGAGCAAAAGGGTAACTTTATTTTTCATCCGTGAACTCCATTTCAAAACGTTATTTACAACTTTCTTAAACAAAAATTCGCAATTTGATTTAACACATACGCCATCGCGCGATTCGCTGCGATCACGCCGCCGCAAGGATTGGGTGCTGCGGGTTCTATGACCTCAAATTCTCGAGAGGCTATTACACGATTGGTAGCAGTATTCGTTAATTGTGCGCTGACTTTCAAATGCACTTCACTGTGGCAGCCACAAAAGACTTGTCGTAATTCGATTAGCTGCGTACTTAAAACATAATCATAGCTTGCAGAAATCGGCGCTGAATCGACTACGTGAAAATAATGCGTTCTCTGTAAGGTTTCGACGAGTAAAGGTTGCATCATGCGAGCGGGTGGCGCGGCCCAACCATTTTTGGCATAAAAACTAAGTTGATAGCAAGAAGTTGAATAGGCCATATCGGTTGTGTTGTAGATAGAGTTCGACCCGGTTGGAAGCACTAAAAGATTAATGGGACGTCCTGGCCATTTTTCATGAGGACATGGGACGGTTCTAATGAGAAAAGTATTGTCAGGTCCTTTGACGGGAGAAAATAACGAACATCCCGTTATCAAAAATAACATGGACAAAAAAGTAATAACAAACATCATTTTTTTTGTTTGCATTTATTCTCCGGGTCCTGGTGGTCTTTGTGCTCTACCGCGAATTAAAATCGATGGATTTTGTTTTAATTGCAGCGATAGATCATTTAAATCTTGCGACATTTGATCAATTCGCATTAATGATTCATTTGCGCCGGGCAACGTTTGGGTTTGCAAAACATGAAATGTTTTTTGACCGGAAATTAATAAGGGTGAAAATTGTTTACTGGCTTCATTTAAATTAATCAGGATTTCTTTGATCGATTGTAAATTTTGTTTATCCAGTAATGAGCGAATGGAATAACTTAACTGGTGGAAACTATCATTTAATTGAGTCAACGCCGTGTCCAAGCGTACTAAAATCGATGGGATGGTGCTAATAATCGGATAATCCTGGTCTTTTTCCTTAACCAGCGGACGCATATCTAGCCCTTTATCTTGAAGTTGGATATAAGCGAGCCCGCTCAGTGATCGCACATCGAGTTTTGCGCGCGTACCCATGGTGATAGGGGTATCGTTTTTTACTTTTATCAGGACTTTTACCAATTGAGGATTGCGATGATTGATTTCAATGCTAGTTACGTTACCCACATTGACGCCATTAAATTCAACCGGAGAATCAATACTGAGTCCCGAAACCGATTCTTTCATGTAAACTTTGTAAGTGGTGTAATCGTAAGTCGATAGACCCGATGAAAGCCAGATAATCGCAAGAATAATAGCTGCCGTGAGACTAATCACAAAGGCACCCACTATCGTATAATTTACATTGGTTTCCATGGTTTATTCGTTGTTCCTTTCGGCCGCTAATTTTCCCCTCGGCCCGTTAAAAAATTCTTGTATCAGTGGATGGGGATTTTCCACTAATTTCTGCATAGGATCTATACACAATACCTTGCCTTCACCCAAAAATGCAACACGATTTGTAATGCGCCATAACGTATCCAAATCATGGGTCACCACGACGACCGTTAAACCTAATGTCGCCTGTAGATTTAATACTAACTCATCGAGGCCCGATGCGCTATCCGGATCAAGCCCAGCGGTCGGTTCGTCCAGAAATAGGATTTCCGGGTCCATAACAATTGCGCGAGCGAGAGCGGCCCTTTTTTGCATGCCCCCGCTTAATTCAGAGGGAAATTTAATAGCTGAATCACTGGGCAATCCGACAGCTAAAATTTTTAATAAAGCTAACTCTTCTATAAATTGTTTATCAAGATCGGTATGTTCTATCAATGGAAAAGAAGCGTTTTCAAGTACATTGAGTGAACTAAACAAAGCATTTTGCTGAAATAAAACTCCCCAGCGGCGTTGTATCGCTAATTGCGTCGCAGGGCTTGCCGTTGTCAGTTCTTGATTAAAAACTTTAATAGAACCCGAATCGGGCCGTAATAACATTAAAAGTTCGCGCAGCAAGGTTGTTTTACCGGAACCGCTGCCACCTACAATGCCAAAAATTTCACCGCGATTCACCGTTAGATTAATACCTTTATGGACGTAAGTTCCGCCCAGTTGGACTTTCACATTTTTAACTTCAATGATCGGTTCTTCAGTCGTCATAGTTTAAATTTACTGAAAATAATGGAAAAGATTGCATCCACAATAATAATAAAGAAAATCGATAACACCACACTTTGTGTCGTCTTTTTTCCAACACTGTCAGCGCTGCCTCCCACTTGCATGCCTTCAAAACAACCGATGCTGCTGATAATGAGTGCAAAGACCGGCGCTTTGCCAAGACCTATGATGAGCGCGCGCAACGGAATTTGTTCTTGAAAACGAATGAGAAAATTATGCCAGGAAATATCCAGCATATTGTTCGCCATGACCATGCCACCTAGAACACCAAATATATTGGCCCACATGGTTAATAAGGGCAGCGCGATCAATAAACCTAGTATGCGGGGCAGTAGTAATACCTCAGCAGGCGTCACACCCATGGTGTCTAGCGCGTCAATTTCCTGATTGATTTTCATGATACCCAATTGTGCCGTGAAGGCAGAACCTGTCCTGCCCGCCACCATAATTGCTGTAATCAAAGGCCCAAACTCACGTAAGACAGATAATCCCAGTAGATCAACAATAAAAATATTCGCGCCATAATTTCGTAATTGAAGCGCCATTTGATAAGCAATCACGATACCAATCATGAAAGAGAGTAATGCGATAATAGGCAGGGCATCAAAACCCGATAAATCTATAATATTGACAATTGCTCGCCAGCGGATATGAGTTGGGCGAGCAATGATTCGGAGAAATTCCATCGTCAACTTACCGATGAATGATAGATACTCCATTACTTCATCGATTATGCCCATGGTCATTTTACCTAATTTAGGAATAGGGCCTAAATAGTGTATGGGTGGCAAGGGTTTTCGATGGGCGATTTGTTTTTCAATCAGGGCTAGTAATTTATTATGTTTTTCGGAAAAATTCTGGAGATGAATTTTTAAGCCTTTTTTACTGATTTGATTCATCCAATCAGAAAGAATGCAAGCGCCAGAACTATCCATTTTGGTAATCGATGCGCCATCAACTAACACATCACCGCTACTTGGAAGCGAAATTTTTTTTAATTCCTGCTGGATAATATTGACGTTAGCAAGATCCCATTCGCCCTGGCAAATAAGCTGGCGTGTTTGTGGGTCAAATTTCACAAAACCATGCGGTTTGGCTTTCATCATTGAAAATTCTATTGTTTAGGCCTAATTAGTATCACTTTATTTTGCGAATAATGCAAATAATCTGCCAGCCAATAACAACCAGTAAATACCCTATTAAAGCAGCACTTAAGGCAATAACAGGTAGACCAATAAAAAATGCTTTACCAAACTGAGTTGATAAGGTAACGAACGATGACCAGATATGATCACTTTTAAAAATATTCCAATTCATTTTTTGTAAAATGACGGATGAACCTTTTTCTCCAATAATAAAATTGCCAATGAGGTAAGTTAAATAAGCCAATGGCAAAATCGTAATGGGATTACTGATCCAGGAAACGGCGAAAGCGATCGCAAAATTACCCCGTAATATCAGGCAAAGAATAATAGCTATGATAGTTTGACAAGGTATGAGTGGAATCATCCCTACAAATAATCCGATGGCCGTTCCAATCGCCACCGACTGACAGTTAAATGTCCATAAAAATGAATGATCCAGAATTCCTTTGAGGCCTATCGATTCAGCGGATTTTTTTAATTTTTTTTTGTCGGAAATTTTTTTTAACAGCTTTTTCACGCCTTTCTCACTTGTTAGTTATTATTTTCCAGATCGCGGGATCTTCAGTGCCAATTCGAAAAAATGATGCGCCGCGTAAATGATATTTGCTCACTAAATTAAGTTTAGCCTGAATGGATGCTGCATCTTCAATAAACATAAATTCATTCAAGCCATTGTGCTCATAAAACGAATAAGGCACTTTAGCATACTTGTCCCAGAAAAGGGGTGCGTTATTTTTATTAATTATTTTCATAGCCGTTGCGTAGCTGAGAGTATCGTTTTGAATTCGTATTTGTCCTGTACTATCTTTGCCGGTGTACCAAAAACGAGAATACGTTGGAATTCCTAGCGAAATTTTATTCTCCGGAATTAATTTCAAAGTGTGTTTTATAGACGCTTCCATCCAGGAGTAGCCAGCAACTGCACCCGGTGTCACACGGCCAAAATGTTGATCGTATGCCATGAGGGTAACAAAATCAGCAGCATTGCCGATTTTTTTCAAATCATAAGCGCCACCGGCATTTTTATATAATCTTTTTTGATAAGCCGTATTAAATGGACCATCTGAAATAACAGGCGGAATAGCGATGCTGACAATAAAGCCATTTTTATGTAACAGATCGAAAGCTTCCTGATAAAAATGAGTCAGCGCCTCTTTATCTTTTTCCCAAACCATTTCAATATCGAGTTGCACACCATCAAAATGATTTTGTTTGCAAATGTCGATTAGGGATTTTAGCGCTTTTTCTTGCGCTTTTTTATTGGTAAAAAATTTATGACTGAGTTCATTGTCAAAAACCGCATTGGTAACCATGGCTAAAAATTTTATATTATTTTTTTTAGCATAATTAAAAAGGGATTGATCATAGTATCCGCTGACGGTGCCATCCTTTTTGATCAAAAAAGCTTGTGAAATAAGCACTTGAATTGCATCATGATGCGCTGAAACCGTATCAACAATTTTTTGTGATTCAGCGGGATTATTTTTGTAATGCAAAACATAAAATACATTCTCAGCTGCAGACAGCGCAGCTGAGAAAAATACGGTTACAAAAAAAATCGCAATTCGGGTCATATTTTCCAGGTAATATTAAAATAAGGGCCGTTCATGCTTAAGTGACTTGTGCTTTGTTCGGACGTTTCGATGGCAATGGTTCCCCCGTTAAATGCGCCAGGCACAAGGGCAGTCGGCACCACTTGATTGATCGCATTAAAATATTCCTGGACCATATAGCCCAGTGCAAAGGTCACACTGGAACCATTCGATTTCAGTGGGATTCGGTAATTGGCTTCCAACGCACCATCCATTTCAGGTACAACTTTATTTAAAGTTTGATCGGCAAGTTTCGTGTTGGCCGTGATAGGGTTACCTGCGCCAAATGAATTAAAATCCGAATCCGATTGCATCGAGCCCACCATTAATGCGCCAGCCATCTTGGCAGTCAAGCCAAAAGCGCAGTTAAAAAAGTAGGTGCCATCGATCCCTAAGCGCGGCCCTAAACCGGCAAATCGAGATTTGTAGTTGGAGGTAATCGAGTAGGGGCGACTAGATGAATCACTGCCGACGTTATTTGTAATAATATCTTGATAAAGATAGGCAAACTGAAGGCCAGCAAACGGATCCAGCTGGATATTATTGCTAATATTGATGAGATGACCAAAAACAAGGTTGACATTATCAATATCAAAATTAGCGGTACTGCTCGCACTGGTACCGACGAGTGCTTGTGCCAGTGGGCCAAAATAATAGGGGGGCGCAACAGAAGTGCCTGGTGTGCTTGTACTGTATGAATCAGAATCGCGGGTATTCAAATGCAGCCAATCGAGATTCGCATGATTTGTTGGATCGCAAAAGTTATACATCAGTCCTAAATCAAATGCGCCGTGATAACTCGGTTTTACCGTCAATTGTTGCCAATTGGGTGTGGTTAGGGGCAGTGGCGTTGTATAAACGGCGTAAGTCATATTATCTGCGTTCGGTTGTAAATAAAGTCCCGAGACGCTAATCGAAAATCCAGGTGTGGTAACTGGAATATCAGCTAATACTGCACCGGACAAAAGAGTAAAAGAACCTGCCGCCGATAAGACTAATAAATTTTTTCTCATAAAATTCCTTTGAATAAAAAAATTTTCCATAACCAAATCAAGGAGTGATATTATCGTAAGGATAACTTCAAGGCAACGTTTCTCAGGATGAGTATGAGCTTAAAATTATATCGCCAAAAACGGAATTTTAAAAAAACCAGTGAGCCGGCTGGTAAAGTAAAAAAATCCTCAAGCAAAAAACGGCTTTACATTATTCAAAAACATGCAGCAAGTCATTTGCATTATGATTTTCGATTGGAATTAGACGGGGTTTTAAAAAGCTGGGCGGTGCCGAAAGGGCCTTGTCTTGATCCTTCTGTCAAACGATTAGCGATGCATGTCGAAGATCATCCGCTAGAATACGGAAATTTCGAAGGCATTATTCCTAAAGGTCAATATGGCGGCGGCACGGTCATGCTTTGGGACAAAGGCGAGTGGGTGAGTGAAGATGCGGATCCGCTTGCGGCTTATAAAAAAGGCAGCATGACGTTTAAATTGGAAGGGAAAAAATTAAAAGGTCTCTGGAAATTAATTCGAATTAGAAGTGATCCTAAAAGCTGGTTGTTATTTAAAATTAACGATAAGTATGCGAAACCGCTAGCTAAATTTGATGTTACACTGAAAAAAACAAAAAGCGTGAAATCTAATCGCACCATGGATCAAATTGCAGAAGGTTCGCATAAGGTTTGGAATTCGTCTGCTAAAAAAACCACATCCAATCTGACGAATCCCGATAAAATTTTATATCCTGAAGATGATATTTCTAAATCACAAATTGCGGACTATTATGCTGAAGTAAAAGATTGGATTTTGCCTTATATCACAAAGCGTCCGCTGAGTTTATTGCGATGCCCCGATGGTTATCAAAAATGTTTTTTCCAAAAAAATCTTCAGGAAAAAAACGCAACTATTTTTAATGATAAATCCTTTGTCTACATTAAAAATAATCAGGGATTGCAAGCATTGGCACAATTAGCCGTGCTTGAAATTCATATTTGGGGTAGCCCCTTGCGAAATATTGATAAACCAGACATGATTGTTTTCGACTTAGATCCTGCTGAAGATGTGCCTTGGAAAAAAGTGGTTGATGCAGCTTTTACGGTGAAAGAGCATCTGGATGATTTTGGTTTAAAAAGTTTTGTAAAAACGACCGGCGGCAAAGGATTGCATGTCGTGATTCCGATCAAACCACTCTATGATTGGGATTACGTGAAAACATTTGCTGGAACGCTAGTGAATTTTTTAGTAATGAGTGATCCGAAAAAATACGTCAGCAAGATGACCAAAAATATTCGCAAAGGGAAAATCTTTCTCGATTATTTTCGCAACATCAAAGGCGCAACTTCGGTTTCCCCTTATTCGACTCGCGCGCGTCTTCACGCACCGGTATCGACGCCGCTTCATTGGGATGAGTTAACGAATAATTATAAAGATACTTTTTTTACGGTAGAAACGGTTTTAAAGCGATTGGAGAAATTGAAAAAAGATCCATGGAAAGATTTTTTTGATTTGAAGCAATCATTAGCAATTAAGTAGTTTTTCATTTCCTCGTCATCCCCCCGAAAGCGGGGATCTTTCAAGAGGTCCCCGCTTTCGCGGGGATGACAACAAGCTCAATCCGGCGAAACCGGCACAATCAACCACATAATGATATAAACCAAAAGCGCCGACCCACCCAGAAAAAAGAACAAAATAAAAATCAATCTAACCCAAGTCGGGTCGACTCCAAAATAATCCGCAAGGCCTCCACAGACACCTGCAATCATGCGATCTCTGCGTGAGCGGTAGAGTTTTTTGTAAGGACGTTCTGTATTCATAATTCCCCTGTTTTGTGTGGTTATGCTGGTATTATACTTCTTTTTTTCCAAAAATAGCTGGTGTTTCTTAAGGATTCCTTAAATCATTTTATAAAAAAGTTATATAAAACAATGATCTTTTAAGACTATTTTAATAAACTTCCTTCAAAATTAGATTATACTGATAATAAGACTGATAATTAAATTTAATAAATTAATATATTCAATAGCTTAAATAAATGTGTAGGAAAAATTTATGACGCAACGTGATAGCAAAATCGTTTCAAATCCAAGGGTAAGTGCATCAAAAGCAGATGCTGAATTCCCCTACAAAGAATATTATGCAAGACTTGAAGAAAATACATTCAAAGCCATTGATCAACTGGATGGTGTTGTCACCACTGTTGAAGAAAGCAAAGACTATCCTACTGGTGTCGCCTATGTACGAGACGCAAGAAAAGCCCTTCCTCTGAAAGACCGTTTGCCACCTGATGATCCAAAAATCGAATCACAAAACATGTTTCTGAGAGCCTTAGGAGGAGCGCGTGGTATTGACCATGTGTTATCAACACGTGCCGAGAAAGGGGACCCGATCGCTATTAAAAGCAGAGAACAAATAAAAAATTATTTAGTAGCATTGAATGGCGAAATTCATGAAGCAATGAAGCCTTCTAAAAAAAATACGAAAGAAAAAATGTTAGAAAAATTGAAAAAAGCTCACGCAAAATTTAATGCAAGTCTCATCGGCGTCCTTCATGAAAATGGTTTAGATAAAGGTTTGAAAGTAAAAAAATTCAGTAAATTGCGTCGAAATCCTTTAGAACAATATGAAAAACTATTGCTTCATTATCGTGATCTTTCAAAAACTATTGAACGAGCCAAATCAGTGGTGACAATAGTATACGATGCAGCACATAAAGCGACCCATACGGATATAGCACATCCGGTGACTGTAAAAACAAAAAAACAAAAAGAACGTATTGCTGTCATGAAACAAGTGACGGATAAACCTGATAAAAAAGGTAATTTTCATACGGTTCAAGCTAATGCTTTCCAAGTCGCAAATGCCGCTTTTGCGGATTTGATTGCAGATGATCAAAGAGCACTTCCTGCTCAATCACGAAAAAATATTGCGCCTACTGCAAAAAACGCTTACCTCTCGTGCTATCGAATAGAAATCAATGGAAAAACAGAAGAATTTTGGTACTTGCGCAGCGGTTCTATGGTTTACGTCGGCAAAGGAAAATTCAGTGATGATGTACTCAAAGAAGATACTCATGAGATTGTTGAACAACTTCGTTTGGCTGCAGCAACAGTAGGTAAAACTGAATTAAATTTCAATATGCTTGCCACCAATTCTTCATTAGAAGGCCAAGCAACTATGCTTAGGGTGAGTGCGAAAGTCTTTGAAGAAATGAAATACGATCATGTGCATGCGCCAACAAATTGGATGGGTCATGTATTACAAAAAATTACTATCACTGAACATTCAAAAGTATCTACTGATTCGCAGTCGGATTCACCAGAATCATCGCAATCAGGACAAACATCGAAAGCTTCAACAGAATATAAAAAACCACTTGTAGCGGATGCGGCACCTTTAAAAAGACTTGAGTCTCAGGAAGAGTTACAAGAGTCAAAAACCCCTCTGGAACCTAAAGCGGTTGAAGAATTTACGGATTCTGATACTGAAGAAGATAGCTCAAGTGATGTTGTTGAGGCAGATGATTCACCAGAATATTCTCAATCCGCTGAATTATTAGATTCTGATGACCCAACTGAATTGGAAGATAAGAGATCCAAAAAAGAAAGAGTATCCGATAATGAGATTGATACAGGTCGACTCCAGTTTAAAAAAACTCGAATTGATAATGGTGTTAAAATTTTATTGCAAAATAGCGAAGCAAAAAATGCGGCCCCAGTGATTGAATGCATGAGCGGTCAAGACCGTTCAGGGACAAAGGCTGAAAGGGTCGCGCAGGTTTGGGGTACCCAGGTATATCGTGAGAATGGCGTGCCAGCCACTGATGCAAGTTCTATAGAAGAAATACGTGCACCAGGCTGTCACAATGCTGTGCTGGCTGCAGGTCCTGGATCTGGTATTGTTGGGATGAAGAACGATTCTAAAGCCTCAGGACTATTCAGTGAGCAAACGGATAAATTTTATTACCGAAAAAGTGCTGAAAACAATAAAAAAGCACCTATCGATAAAGCGGCTTTTGATCAGATATTTGGATTGCGGGCTAGTGTCGGAACCGTAAAACCAGTAGAACTACAAGATGGAAAAGAAGCGAAGTCAGAAGCTAAATTATCACAAGATGCTATAAAACATTTCATCGAAAGAGTTGAGATGGTTTGTGATGATTATGCCAAAAAGCACCCCATTAGTGGTGAACATAAAGGGTATCTTGATGAGCTTAAGAAAGATATTGATAAACATCGAAAAAATAAAGATGGTAAAAATGATGAATCTTTTCTTCTCGAGCTTGCTGGAAAACTTAAAAAATTGTGGGATGAGCGCGAAAACCATTATCGTAAAAAAAATAAAACGATTCTTGATATTCCAACTTTTATGGTTAAAAAAATTAATGCTGAGCAATTAGAGGATAAACATTCAACATTGCGATTAGTGGGTGAATTATTACAAGAGTATAACCACAAATATCCGGCGGTGTTTAAACCATTTAAAATAAATTCAGCTGAACGTGTTCATCCTCATAATGCAGATGAACAATTAAAAGCCAGATTAAAAACCAGATTGGTTGAATGCAAAGCATTGCCTGATTCAAAAGATTATCAAAAACAATTAGACGCAATTATAAAAAAATTGGATAGCGATAAAACATTTATCAATTATGTTGCTGCAATTGAAGAATTGCATAAAAAAGTTTGGCTTAAATGTGCTGACTATTATGTTCCAAATAAAAGCATCTTTGATCGGAAATCAACGACGGAAAAAAGTGATGGACTAATCGCTATTTTAAATAATGAAGCCAATAGAGATCTTCGCTTTGTGCGTGCAATTGGAACGGTCTTGCAGGATATGATGGCCATACATGGTGCTATTTTAAAGCCACCAATGCAAAAATTAAATAGAGAGTTTGAATTTGGATTGAAGGAAAAAAAGGAAGCGCAAACTGAGGCAGCACTGGATCATGCTCAGCAATTTATTAAATAAAATACAATTATCCAGAATGACAGAGCTAATTTAATTTATTTTTCATGTATAATTTAATCAATTGCTCCACCGTCATCGGCCTCGAAAAATAAAACCCTTGCCCCTGATCACACCCATGCGCTTTCAAAAAGTGCAATTGTTCAGGGGTTTCCACACCTTCGGCAATTGTTTTAATATTCAATCCCCGAGCCAATTGAATCGTCGCCCGAATAATCATTTCATCTTTTTCATCTTTAAAAATATCCTGAATAAAACTTTTATCAATTTTCAGCACGGAAATCGGCAAATTCCGTAAATATTCCATCGAAGAATAGCCCGTACCAAAATCGTCTAAGGCAAATTGAAACCCATCTTCTTTTAATTCTTGCATCACATCGACTGTTTTTTTCAGGTTTTTCATCAAGGCAGATTCTGTCACTTCTAAAAATAAAGTAGATTTATCAATTTTTAAATTTTTAATGATTTCATTAGCATATTTTAAGAAGGCTCTGTCTTCCAATTGTTTGACAGAAAGATTAATCGATAAAATTAAATTATCCGGTGTTTGTTCTGACTGAATTAATTTAAAATCTTCACAGGCTTTTTTAAACACCCATTCACCAATTTGTGTAATCAAACCATTTTCTTCGGCAATCGAGATAAATTCACTGGGGGCAACGCGGCCGCCTAAATGATCATTGTCCCAGTAAATCAGCGCTTCGATTCCAACCAGTGCATTTTTCTGCAGATCATGTTGTGTTTGGTAGAGCACATAAAATTCATTATTTTCAATTGCGCTAAACATATAGTGATCGATCTGTTGTCTTCGATGCACCAGTTTGTGAATTTCTTCGTTGTAGATTTGAAAATTATTTCGGCCTGATTCTTTTGCTCGATACATCGCGATATCGGCAATTCGCAATAATTCATCAGGAATTTGACTGCTTTCAGGGTAGAGTGCAACGCCAACACTGATCGTTCTTGTTACCTGAAAGCTGTTGAGTTGAATCGGTTGATTCACAAATTGGATCAACCCATGTAACCAATTTTCCAGATGTTCTTTTGAATAAACATCATTAATAATAATCCCGAATTCATCACCGCCCAAGCGTGCCATAAAATCATTAGCATGCAATTTGGTCCGGATCAATTTTGCCAATTTTTTTAATAATTCATCGCCAGTTGGATGACCGAAGTTATCGTTCACTTGTTTAAAATTATCAATATCCACGAAACAAACAGCAATTGAATTGTGATGTTTTTTCGCCTCATAAACTGATTCTGCCAATTTTTCCAGAAAACTTAGCCGATTTGGTAGTGCCGTCAATAAATCAAAATGCGCGAGTTTATTCAACGTATGCGTTTGTTCTTCGACTTTTTTCTGAATTTGATTTTTTTGGCCATAAATAATAAATAAAATAATATTGATAAAGACACAGAAAATCATGCCGCTCAGCAGTAGCGACCAGGCGTACCACAAATAAATTTTTTCAATGGTTTTTTTTAGGTCTAATTGACTTATATATTGAATATGGCTTAATTGCGTATGGTGAAAGGTAATATTTGCAGCGACTACAATTCCAAAACTTAGTAGCAAAGGTAATACGATAGGAATTATTTTTTTTCGCCATTCGTTAACGGGTTTTGCAAATAAAATTAAAAATACGGGTGTAAAAATCAAAATGCCAATGCTATCGCCCATCCACCAAGTTAGCCAATTGTTAAAAATATTGGATTTTGCAGAAACACCTGCCAGCAAAAGAAAAGCGTCACTCCAAGTTGCATTCACTATGCTGCTAACGGGGCCTGAAAGTAGCGCAAACCATAAAATTTCATTCAATAAATCCAGCTGATTATTGAGATTGATCCATTTGCGGATGATATAAAAACCAAAATAGGCCTGGAGCAGGGCGCCTGTGCCAATGACCGCGCCAATCGCGTATGAAAATAAAATAGGATGCTCTTGTATGCTGAGATAGGCATTGACTACAAATGAACCCAAAAATACGCCTGGCAAAACAGCCGGTCCCCACACTAACACCGCACCTAATGCAATACCAGATGAAGGAAAGATAGGTGTTGCATAACCCGGCGGCACCGCAAGATATAATCCCAAATAAGCAGCAAGGCTATACAAAAGCCCTACAAAGAGGTTAAGTCCAATCCAGGAAAGGATTTTGCGTGCGTTCATAAAATCCTTTTTGCCGACAAATTATACCTAATACTATTATAGCTGCTTTCTTTCTGTTTATTTTTATTGATTAACATCAGTATTAAAATAGAACAGGTCTGGTCGCCTAATAAAACAATTAAAAATACTTTATTATTCAATCCTTTTTGATTTAAAATTACGGTTATTTATTAGGAGATGACATAATGAAAAAATGGATTATCGCATTCTTCATGAGTTTGAATATTATTTGCGGTTCCTGTTATGCCTGGAACGCGTTAGGCCATATGGTTGTGGCTAATATTGCTTATCAAAATCTGACACCGTCAGTAAAAACCAAAGTCGACAAAATGTCCGCTGATTTTGCTAAAGAATATCCAGATGTAAATTCATTCGTGCAAATGGCACCATGGCCGGATACTTTGCATGGACAGCAGATCGAAGTATTTAGTCGTTGGCATTATATCGGCAATGCGTTTAGTGCAGATGGCACACCCGTAAAAGTTTCGATTGATACAGATAATGCCGAATGGGCAATTAAAACCATAGAACCCATTTTAAAAAATGCGAACGCCAATGTATTTGAACATGCGCGTTTTCTTGCGTTTTTTATTCATATTGTGGGTGATATGCATCAACCGCTACATGCAGCCAGTCGTGTTTCAGCAGAGTTTCCGGATGGTGATCAAGGCGGCAATTTGTATTTGATTCAATATCCAGCGGGAACCACGATGCCATTGCATGCATTATGGGATGCCGGTTGTGGACTTTTTGCAGGGGATGCTTCGCCTGAAATGATCACCGCACTAACGCAATCGATTACCTCAACTTATCCAGAATCTTTTTTTGGTGATCAAGTTTCTGATTTGGATCCTGTGAATTGGGCGCAAGAAGATATGACGTTAGCGCAATCGCAAGTTTATCAAACACCTGAAAAACAAGTGCCAAGCGCTTCTTATATTAATTCGGGAAAAACCATCGCAGCCGAACGCGCTGCGTTAGCAGGGTATCGGCTGGCGTATTTGCTTAATACTTTGTTAGCATCGCGCTAAATTAACGCCTGGTGCGGGTGCGGCTTACATATCTATCTGACGAATCGGGTGTTTCAGGTTGCTGAAGCACTCTTTGACTAGGTGGTGGAGTTTGATCACCTGATGTTTGAGTGACTTCATCGCCCTCATTGGATAATGAAGCATTTGTATCGAATGTGGGTTCAACTGCAGGTCCCGAATTGGAATCAGATAATTTCTTAACATTCAATTTAAATTGTATGAGTTGAGCTGTTCTCAATTCCCTATATGCTAATAATAATTTTTCTCTATCATTATATGCATCCTTTTCAGATTTTCCACAGGAAATGATTCCTTCTCTGAGAGTTTTTAAATTTATTTTGTATAAATATATAAACAAATTTATGTAAGAATCTAAATCAATTTCTTCATCTCGTGGTGCTGTTGTAATTTCTTCCCAAGGCTTGTCAACCCATGTGGAGTAATCATAACTGACACCAAATAGAATATTTTCTAATCCTCTTACAGCAAAATCACGGAGTTGCTTTTTGAATTTTACTTCGTCGACCAAGCCATTTTTAAGATCATTGCAGAGTTGAATCTCATCATCCAGAAATGTTTCTAGTGTTGTTTGTTTAGCATCTTCTGACGAAGATGATTGGGGTTGTTTAGACTCAACGGGTGTGGCTGTTCTAGCAAATGCTAAAACAGTTCCATTCGCAACGCCATTGTTTGAATTACTGCTACTGCTCATTGAGTGAGATTCTTGTGCTTGCTGCTGGAACACTGAAAGACCCAGACTCATCGGTTTTAAAGGTGACTTTTGAGTTGAATCATCTAAATCATCTCTTGGTTGAAATTGTGGTTTAAGAGGGTATCTATTTCGATCTATTCGTTGTTGTTTTGATGGTCTTTGCACGACTTCTCCATCCGAATCAGATGGTTTACGCTTCAACGGATTAGGTTCTGGTTCTCCCTCTGAAACAGGTGAATCCGGCAGAACCGCTGCTTCCGGCATTTCCACTTCAGTTTGTAATGACCCAGTTTGTAATGCGCCTAATATACCGCGTTGACTCATGGCAGCCTCGAATTGATTATAATTTAAACAGAAAGTTTAAATGAAACCTGACCAAAAGTCAATCAGATTTAACAAAATAAATCAAATAAAATCAAATAGTTATTTAAAAAAGATCATAGAGTGGATTCAGAAAGCAATTTCACCACCTTTTCAAATCGCTCAAACACTTTTTTGTCTACCACCCATTCCAGGATCCCGATATCAGCTAATTTACGACTCACATTAGAATTGGCTTCGCACAGATACACTTTCACACCGCGATTATGGTAATGCTCAATTAATTCATTAAACGTCTCAAGCCCCGTCAGATCCATAAAAGGCACATCTTTCAGTCTAAAAACAATAATCTTCGGATCCGTGTGGGTCGTGGCGAGCGCATGTTCAATTTTTTCAGCAACACCAAAAAAGAAAGGGCCTTGTATCGTGTAGACCATTGCATCTTTTAATTCAGGATGAAAAGAGGCTAGAGGTTGTTTTTCGATAATCACCGATTGATTCATGCGGCGCACGAAAAAGAGCATCGCCAAAATCACACCCACATTGACTGCTACCACTAAATTTGTGAAAACTGTCAGGGCAAATGTCACCAGCAAAATTGAAACATCATAACGCGGCGCGCGCCGGACAATTCGAATAAAATGCGGAACATCGCTCATGTTGTAAGCGACCACAAACAAAATGGCCGCCAGTGTGCATAATGGAATATCAGCTGCTAATGGGGCTAGTAATAAAAGCACGAATAACAATACAACCGAATGCACAATTGCAGCAATAGGACAATTTCCACCATTACGAATATTAGTTGCAGTGCGAGCTATAGCGCCCGTTGCAGCGAAACCACCGAATAAGGGCGCCAAAATATTCGCAAGCCCCTGACCGAATAATTCTTGATTGGAATAATGTCGTGTGCCTGCCATGCTGTCTGCCGCTGTCGCTGACAGCAATGATTCAATCGCACCCAGCAAGGCGATAGTAAAAGCAGGGCCGATTAAATCCAACGCATGATTTAACGTCAAGCTGGGCAAGGTTAAATGCGGTAATTGTTGGGGTATGCCGCCAAACATACTGCCAATGGTTGAAACATTCGAAAAATGAAAAAACGTTTGTAAAAACGTCACGACCAGCATAGCCACCAACGGACCGGGAATCCGTTTTAACAATTTAGGCGTCAACCACATCAAAAATAAACTAAGGAGCGCCAACCCTGTCGTCGCTGGATTCATTGTTGGAAAAGATTTTATTAAATAAAATAATTTTTGATGAAAATGCGCATCCAAGGGCAGATGCACGGGTAAACCAAAAAAATCTTTCCATTCGCCCACAAAAATAATTAAACCAATCCCACTCGTAAAACCGACAATGACAGGATCTGGAATAAACTTAATGACATTGCCCAATTTAACCAGTGCCATAAAAATTAGAATAAAACCCGCCATCAACGATGCAAACTGCAACCCATCGACGCCATAGCGTGCTGTGATATTCGCGAGAATCACGACAAACGCACCCGTCGGACCTGCAATCTGTACTCGGCTGCCGCCGAAAATGGCGACAATCAGGGCTGCAATGATCGCTGTGTAAATTCCCTGTTCAGGTTTGACACCCGATGCGATAGCAAAAGCCATTGCAAGAGGTAAGGCAACAACGGCAACAATCAAACCGGCAATGATATTTCGCCACCAATTATTACTTTTAAATAAACCCGCACGATAAGAGTCAACAATGGCTAGCATTTCTATGGCCTTATTTTGTTATAATAAAATAATAACTCCCGTACACAGGATGAAGCAATGAATCATTCAAATAATACTACGGATTATTTAAATCAAGTGATTGAAATCCAATCCCGCTTAGGCAGTGCAGATTTTGATGTTGAATCCTTTATGCAAATCGTGGTTGAGGAAATGCAAACCCTGACTCCCGCAACAGGTGTAGTGGTCGAGCTTATTGAAGGCAATGAAATGGTTTACAAGGCGGCAACGGGATCCGTCGCAAGCCATCTAGGTCTCAGACTGGATGCGAGCTCTAGCATTTCTGGTTTGTGTGTCCGCAGTAATAAAGTGTTGCGTTCCGATGATACTTCAAAAGATCCCCGCGTGAACGCAGAAGCCTGCCAGAAAGTTGGGGCGGCATCTTTAGTCGTAGCACCTCTTGTTCATGAAGGCAAAGCGGTTGGCGTTTTGAAAATTCTGTCAAATAAAACTCACGGATTTCAGGAAAAAGATGTCAAAACACTGCAATTAATGGCAGGATTTATTGCATCCGGCTTAGCGCATCAAATTTTATTTGAATCCAATCAAAAATTATTACACCAATTGGCAGAAGTCATGGCTGAATTACAAAAAGCCCAGGAAATGCTAAAACATATGGCTTTGTATGATGCGCTGACGGATTTGCCGAACCGCATTCTGTTAAATGAAAAATTAAATTCAGCGATCGCAAAAACCAAACGTAATAAATCCTTAATGGCTTTCATGTTTCTAGATATTGATCATTTTAAAAAAATTAATGATACCTATGGTCATGATGTGGGTGATGAATTATTAAAAAATTTCGCAAAACGTCTGAAAAATGCGATTCGTCAAGTTGATACAGCGGCTCGATTATCAGGAGATGAATTTGCGGTTTTGGTAGAAGATGTTCCTTCTCGTGAAGATGTGGTTGCCATTGCTGAAAAAATTCTGGAAAAAATACGCGAAAAATTTAAACTTAAATCTCAGCAGCTTGATGTCACAACTAGCATTGGTATCGCTTTGCATAATGGTGAAAATCTCTCAGCAACTCAGTTGATTAAAAAAGCCGACGAGGCACTTTACCAATCTAAATCAGTTGGCAAAAATCGGTTTACACTGGTTTCCTGAAAGTTGACTGGTGCTCCAGCAGCCACCTAACGCTTTGATTAATCCGACTGTCGATGTTAATCGTAATCCTTGAACATCAGCAGCACTTTTTTCCGCATTATTGGCTGTGGTTTCAGCAATGATGACGCTCGCAAACGGCACGGTTCCCGCTCGATATTGATTAAGCACCAAACGCAACGCATGTTCCGCATCGGCGGCAGCCTGATTTTGCACGACAGATTCTTTCTTTAAAATCCGCACAGAAGCTAAATTATCTTCAACATCCTGAAATGCCGTGAAAACAACTTGCCTATAGGATGCGACGGAAGCTTCATAAGAAGCGCGAGCCGCGGCGACAGTGGCGCAACGTAAACCGCCATCCAGAAATGTTTCTGCTGCTTGCGCGCCTAAAATCCAGCTAATTCCAGGATAGGAAAACCATCGGTTGAAACCGGTTTGCGTAAAACTCGCCGTGCCAGTAAAAGTAAGCGAGGGATAAAAGGCCGCAATGGCTACACCAATGTTAGCATTAGCTTGTGCCATCAATCGTTCTGCTTGCGCGATATCAGGTCTTCTTTCCAGTAAATCCGAGGGAATGGCGGCGGGAACAGTAGGTGCTATTGCTTGTATTGTATTTTTTCTCATACATAAGAAAGCCGGAGGTTCCCCGATCAAAACGGCTATCGCATGTTCATATTGAGCACGCACAATGCCATTATTTATGGCTTGCGCTTCAGATGTTTCAAGTTGTGTTTGTGCTTGAATGACATCGGAACGACTGACGGTACCCGCGCGGTATTCATTTTGTGTGAGTTTCAGAATTTTTTTATTGTTACTGACAATTCTATCTAAAATACTTTGGTCGATATCGGCGTACCGTAATTCAAAATAAAATTGCGCGAGGGATGCTTGCGCTGACAGCCGAGTTAATGCGAGCAGTGCAGCGCTAGATTGTGCACCCGCTTGACTGGCTTCAACTGAACGAGCGACGCTTCCCCAAAGATCCGGTTCCCAACTGCCGTTTAATAACCAGCCATGGGTATTCGTAAATGTAGCACCGGGAGTGGTACCTGTGATTGTTGTGGTAGTGCCCGTTGTCGAATTGATCGTAGAACTGGTTGCGCTGCCACCGCCGGCTCCAATGACGCTTTTTTGTCGCTGGACATTCGCGCTACCGGTGAGCGTTGGGAAGTACGCTGCGCGCGCTTCATCGACTAACGCAAGCGCCTGTCGATAATTGGCGGCGGCATTCAAAATATTTTGGTTGGAAATATTTAATCTTGCTTCCAAGCGATTTAACTCAGGATCATGAAAAATTTGCCACCATTTGCCGCGATCACATTCATCCCGTGGTTTTGAAAATTTCCAACCCTTAGGCGCTTCTTTGAACTTGACTGGCGTCAGGACGCAGGGGCGAGTGTAATTGGGCCCCACTTTGCAGCCTGAAAGCAGTAAAATCAAAAACACTATCATAAAACATTTTTTATTTTTCATTCATGACCCCGTTTGCCGATAACGCTCGCTTTTCCCACCAAGTTTTACATCGTTCAAAAAAGAGATAAATGACTGGAGTAGAATATAATGTCAGTAATTGGCTGACAATAAGTCCTCCGACAATTGCAATACCTAAGGGTCGCCTTAATTCACTGCCAACTCCCAATCCCACGACCAATGGCAGGGCACCTAACATGGCTGCTAACGTCGTCATCATAATAGGACGAAACCGTAAAATGGCCGCTTCATGAATGGCATCTTTAGATGATTTGTTTTCGGTGCGTTCAGCATGCAAGGCAAAATCAATCATCATAATTGCATTTTTTTTCACGATACCGATTAATAAAATAATGCCAATGACCGCAATAATACTTAAATCCGTGCGGGTAAAAATCAAAGCGAGTAGCGCACCGACACCTGCTGATGGCAGGGTAGAAAGAATTGTGACGGGATGAATCAAGCTCTCGTACAAAATTCCGAGAACGATATAAACCGTGAATAATGCGGCTAAAATTAAAAAAGGTTCACTCGATAGCGACGATTGAAAGGCTTCGGCGGTTCCACGAAATGAACCATGAATGCTGGCAGGTAAGTGCATGTTTTCGACTTCTTTCGTCACCTTGGCAACCATATCTCCCAATGCAGCATTGGGCAAGAGATTAAAAGACAATGTGGCAGCGGGTGCCTGCCCATCATGATTCACATTGAGTAGTGTCGAAGAGGGCTCGAAACTTGAGAAAGCGGAGAGTGGTACTTCACCACCTGTAGGTGAGGTTACATAAACTTGTTTCAACGTATCAGGATATTGCCAATATTCGGGTGCCACTTCCATGACGACATGATATTGATTCATTGGCGTATACATGGTCGAAACTTGTCGTTGTCCAAACGCGCTATAAAGTGTTGCATCAATCACTTCTGGTGTCAGTCCAAAACGGGATGCGGTGTCATGATCAATGTTCACATACATTTGTAATCCATGATCGCGTTGATCACTGTTAACATCCGCCATGCCGGGCAATTTGGAAAGTTGTTGAGTGACAAGCGGTGCCCATTTTTTTAAATCCTCCAGATTATTGGCAGAGAGCGTATACTGAAATTGTGCATTGCCCTGACGTCCGCCGACCATTAAATCTTGTGCAGTCTGCAGATAAAGTGATGAACCACTGATTTGTGAAAGTTGACTGCGTAATCGATTGACAACATCATCGGATGACACTTTTCTGATATTTAAATCTTTGAGTGTCATAAAAATGGTTCCAGAACTATTCACATTGCCTCCCACAAATCCAACGACATTTTCCACAGCGGGATCTTTTTGAATAATGCTAATATAAGATGATAGAATTTTTTCTATCGCCTGAAATGAAATATTTTGTTCCGACTGAAGCGAACCAATAATACGTCCAGTATCTTGCTGCGGAAAAAAACCTTTCGGAATCACGACAAATAAAAAAATATTAAAAATAATCGTAAATAGCGTCAAAAACAGCATTAAATTAGGATGATCTAATGTCCAGTACAAACTTTTATTATAATATTCTCTGAAACGATGAGTGGTTTCGGTGTAAAAATTTTTTTTCTCTTCTTTTTTATTTTTTAACATCAGGGAACACATCATCGGTGTTACAGTCAACGAAACAAATAAAGAAATAATAATCGCAATCGACAAGGTGGCAGAAAATTCCCGAAATAATCTTCCGACAATGCCGCCCATCAAAAGGATTGGGATAAAAACCGCGATCAATGATGTGGTCATGGATAATACGGTAAACCCGACTTCTTTTGAGCCAAGAAAAGCAGCCTTCAGTGGATCCATGCCTTTTTCAATGTGACGAGAAATATTTTCCAACATCACAACCGCATCATCGACCACAAAGCCGGTTGAAATCGTCAACGCCATAAGTGATAGATTATCGAGACTATAATTTACTATTTTCATGACAGCAAATGTCCCTAATAAGGACAGTAACACCGCGGTCCCGGGAATAAGCATCGCGCGGAAACTACCGAGAAAGACATAAGTCACTAAGATGACTAAACACAAGGCAAAAATCAGTGTGATTTCCACATCATGAAGCGATGCTTTAATAGTGGGGGTCCTATCCATAACGACAGTCATATCGATGGCGGCAGGAATAGATGCTTTTAATTGCGGAAGCAAGGCATTGACTCGCGCAACCGTTTCGATGACATTTGCACCGGGTTGTTTAAACAAAATAACGACGATAGCGGGTTTTCCATTCATGATGCCGGCATTTCGTAAGTCTTCGACTGATTCATCGACTTCGGCCACATCGCTGATGCGCACGGGATTGCCTTTGTTATAAGCAATAATCAATGGACGATATTGATACGCTTTGAAAATCTGGTCTGATGTGGAAATTTCAGAAACCGTGGGGCCGAGATTAATTCGTCCTTTTGGACGATTGGCATTGGCACTTGCTAATGTATTTGCAACACTCAGTAAACTGATTCCATAACTATTCAATGCATTGGGATTTAATTCGACACGGACAGCAGGCAATGATCCGCCACCCACAATGACTTGACCGATGCCTTCCACTTGGGCGAGTTTTTGCTGCACGATAGTGGAAGCGGCATCATACATTTGTCCGCGAGAATAATGGTCGGAAGTCAAGGCGATGACCATGATCGGCGCATCGGCAGGATTTACTTTTCGATAGAAAGGATTCGTGGGTAAATTAGTTGGCAATTGACTTTGTGCAGCATTTAATGCGGCTTGCACATCTCGTGCCGCGCCATCAATATTGCGCGAAAGATCAAACTGTAAAATGACCCGCGTCGATCCTAAGCTACTAGTGGATGTCATTTCAGTAACACCTGCGATGCGGCCTAATTGTGTTTCTAAAGGTGTTGCAACCGAGGTTGCCATGATTTCAGCGCTGGCACCTGGGAGGGATGCTTGCACGGAAATCGTTGGAAATTCCACTTGTGGGAGTGATGAAACGGGCAACAAATTAAATGCGATCAAACCAGCAATCGCAAGACCAATCGCAAGCAGTGTCGTGCCGATCGGTCGCTTAATAAATGGCGCAGAAAGATTCATTATGACTCCTGCTCTGATCCTTTAGATGCCGCAGTATTTTTGGCCCATTCCGTTCCTTTTTTTGCAAGTCGATCAAACGCAAGATAAATGACAGGCGTCGTAAAAAGGGTCAGCAGCTGACTGACAATCAATCCACCGATGATGGCAATTCCAAGAGGTTGTCTGAGTTCTGAACCCATTCCAGATCCAAATGCGAGAGGAACCGCACCCAACATCGCGGCCATCGTCGTCATGATAATCGGACGAAAACGTAACATGGCTGCATCGTAAATCGCATCTTGCGGGGATTTTTTATAAACGCGTTCTTGTTCCAATGCAAAATCGATCATCATGATCGCATTTTTCATGACAATACCAATTAATAAAATAATGCCGATCATGGCGACCACTGTTAATTCGTCACCAAATAAAAACAGTGCCAGCAGCGCACCCATTGTCGCAGAGGGTAGTGTTGATAAAATCGTAACAGGATGAATATAACTTTCGTATAAAACGCCTAACACGATATATACCACTAAAATGGCTGCGATCAACAACCATCCTTCGTTATTCAACGAATTTTCAAAAATTTTTGCAGCCCCCTCAAAGCTAGTGACAACACTGTCAGGCATGTTTAAATTATTTTTAATATGATTAATCGTATTTACCGCATCACCCAAAGAAGCATTGGGGGTTAAATTAAACGAAAGCGTTGCAACAGGAAATTGACCTTGACGAGTAATTATCAGTGGACTGACTTGCTGAGTGATTTGGGTAAACGTTCGAATAGGAACAGAAGATCCGGTGGCTGTCGTAAAATAAATATTATCTAACGCATCTGTCCCTGTTTGTAATTTGGGTAACGCTTCTAAAATAACGCGGTATTGATTACGTTGTGTAAACATCGTCGAAATTTGACGCTGGCCAAACGCATCATACAAGGTATCATCAATGGTTTGCGGTGAAATACCTAATCGCGAAGCGGTATCGCGATCGATCGTAATGCTGGTTTGTAAGCCATAATTTTGTTGATCACTGGAAACGTCCTGAATATTGGGTGCATTTTTAAATTTTTCTAAAAGAGTATTCGACCATTTATTGACTTCATCTTGGTTCGCAGAACCCACGCTATATTGAAATTGCGAGCGACTCACGCGATTGTCAATTGTAAGATCTTGAACCGGTTGTAAATAGAGACTGGCGCCGGGTATCGCTGAAAGTTTAGGCTGCAAACGCTGAATAATTTCCTGTGCGCTAACTCTTTTTGCAATGGGTTTTAAGGTAATAAGCATGCGTCCGCTATTTAAAGTCGTATTGACACCATCAACACCAATAAAAGATGCAACGTTTTGCACGGCAGGATCCGATAAAACAATTTTTGCTAATGCTTGCTGGGCTTCTTCCATCGCGGAAAATGAAATGGATTCGGGTGCGGCTGAAATTCCCTGAATCATCCCGGTGTCTTGAATGGGAAAAAATCCTTTTGGAATAATCCAAAATAAAAATAAGGTAATAAGCAAAGTGGCTAGCGCAATTAACAAAGTGAGAGGCTGATTTTCCAGGACTTTTTTTAATGACTCGCGATACCATTCCGACACATGATGAAAAAGTTTCCCTGAACTTTTTTCAAATTCACTCATTTCTTTTTCTTCGCGATGATGTAAAAGCCGCGAACAGAGCATGGGCGTTAACGTGAGCGAAACCAATGCGGAAATAAAAATAGTCACTGACAGTGTCAATGCAAATTCACGAAATAATCGGCCAATAATATCGCTCATAAAAAGCAGTGGAATTAAAACCGCCACCAGTGAAAAAGTCAGCGAAATAATCGTAAATCCAATTTGTGATGCGCCTTTGATCGCCGCTTCCATCGGCGTAAGACCTTGTTCAATGTAACGCGAAATATTTTCAATCATGACAATCGCATCATCTACCACAAATCCTGCAGCGATGGTTAATGCCATTAAAGTTAAATTATTTAAGCTGAATCCTAATAAATACATGAGGCCAAAGGTGCCGATAAGTGATAACGGCACAGAAACACTGGGAATAATCGTTGCAGGCAAATTTCTCAAAAAAAGAAAAATCACCATGACGACAAGCGCGACTGAGAGCAGTAATTCAAACTGAACATCATGGACGGATGCACGAATCGTTTCAGTTCGATCAGACAGAACCGAGAGCTGAATGCTTGCGGGTAATGTTGCACTTAAGCGTGGCAACAATTGCTTAATGCGATCTGCAACTGCAATCACATTCGTACCGGGTTGACGCTGAATATTCATGATGATGGCGGGTTCTAAATTTTTCCACGCGGCCAGTTGCACATTCTCACTGCCATCCGTTACATCAGCAATATCAGACAAGCGCACGGGCGCATTATTTTTATAAGAAATAATCAGGGGTTTGTAATCCGTGCTTGAAAGTAACTGATCATTCGCATTAATCATGTAAGCAAGACGTGGGCCATCGAGATTGCCTTTTGCCGCGTTGACATTGGATGCGGCAATCGCGGATCGTACCGATTCCAAACTCAAACCGTAAGAAGCAAGTGAAGTCGGATTCACTTGGACTCGAACGGCTGGACGTTGTCCGCCGCTGATACTGACTAAACCTACGCCGGATAATTCAGAAATTTTTTGTGAAATGCGAGTTTCTGCAAAATCTTCTACTTTGGTGAGTGGCATCGCGTTCGATGTTAACGAAAGCGTCATGATCGGTGTATCGGCGGGATTCACTTTGCTATAAATCGGAGGAAACGGTAAATCCGCCGGTAAAAAATTGGAAGCGGCATTGATCGCTGCTTGCACTTCTTGTTCTGCGATATCCAGTGTTAGGTCCAGCGAAAATTGCAAAACAATAATGGACGAACCGTTCGAGCTCGTCGAGGTCATTTGATCGAGTCCAGGCATTTGTCCGAATTGGCGTTCAAGCGGTGCGGTGATGGATGAGGCAGCGACCGCTGGACTTGCTCCGGGATAAAAAGTTTCTACTTGAATCGTTGGGTAATCCACCTCCGGTAAAGAAGAAACGGGTAATAATCGATACGCGAGAACCCCCGTTAAAAGCAATGCGAACATCAATAACGATGTGGCGATCGGCCTCGCAATAAACGGTCCCGAAAGACTCATGAGAAGAAATGCCTTTTTCCTGTTTTTTCTGATTTAGCCATTTTGGATCCGGGTACTGACACTTTTGATCCATCCACTAATTTATCTGCGCCATCGGTTACGACAGATTGTCCGGGTGTCAGTCCATTTTTAATTAAAGTGGTATCATCAGTCGTTTCACCGGTTTCTACTGTTTTCATACTAACAGTTTGATCTGGATTTAAGACGTAAACAAAAGAGCTATTGCTAGTATGTTGAATCGCTGCGGTAGGAACAACAGTAACATTTTCCAATGTGGTCACGAGCAAACGAATATTTACAAATTGGTTTGGAAATAATTGGTATTTTTCATTGTTAAAAACCGCTTTTAATTTCACGGTTCCGGTTGTAGGATCAATCTGGTTATCGACCGTCAGTAAATGACCGGTATCTAATAATTTGTTTTGCTGGCGATCATAAGCTTCCACCGATAAGTTTTTATCAGGTTGATCACCTTTCATGACATCGGGCAGATTATCTTCTGGAATCGCAAAAATCACATCAATGGGTGTGAGCATAGTAATCACTGCAATACCGGTGGTATCGGTAGTCGATACGATATTTCCTGGATCCACTAAACGTAAACCCACACGGCCGCTGATCGGGGAGGTAATATTGGTATAACTCAGACTGACATAGGTACTTTGAATCAAGCCTTGATCGATTTTGACCGCACCTTCGTATTGTTTAACTAGCGATGCCTGAGTATCTGCCGTTTGTTTTGCTACCGAATCTTCGCGCCAAAGTTGTTGATAGCGTTTTAAATCGATATTGGCGTTGTTAAGAAGGGCAGTATCTCGTAAAAGTTGGCCTTGATATTGTGTTAGCAATGCTTCATAAGGTCTCGGATCAATTTGCGCCAATAAATCACCCGCATTCACCAATTGCCCTTCAGTGAATAAAATTTTCATTAATTGACCGTTGACCTGGGTTTTCACCGTCACCGTATAATTAGCAGTGACTGTGCCGAGCGCAGAAATATAAATCGGTAAATTAGCCGTTTTAACCTGTTGCACAACGACAGGAATAGGCGGTTTATGATCTTTGTCGCGCCCGTGCGTGCAACCGTGTACGGCAAATACCACATAAATCAAGAAAAGAAAAAAAGAAATACGGCGACGTGTTCGATTAAAGGGTTTTATGCCAATCAATTCATAAATTTTTGTTTTTAAAAAATTGGGCATGATTGTTTAAAATCTGCTTTAAAATTAATGGTTATTATAGATGAAAGGCGGCTTGCCAGCAAATAGTAATAGCTCTAAAATGGACAAACTTCTATCAACTCTGGACTAGAAAAAATATGAATCACTCTCTGAAAATTGCTGGAATCAGTATCATTACCTCAACAGCCGAAGCATTTAATCAAAATACTATCGGACAATTATGGGGTGAGTTTGCTAAACAACCCATTAAAGAAAAATTAAAATCAGTTATTTCGGATAATATTTTTGCTGTTTATTCAGAGTATGAAAATAAGCATCATGGAAAATATCGGACGACTATTGGTTTTGCAGTGGATCCTGCAAGCAACATTCCGGCAGAATTTAGCACCGTGATTATTCCTGCAGGAAAATACAAAACGTTTGAACCTAAATCGAGCGCCCCCAATGATATTATCACAATCTGGAGCGAGATTTGGGACATGGATTCAGTCAAACTGCCTAGAAATTATGTGGCTGATTTTGAAGAATATGCAGCAGATGGCCAGGTTAAGATCCATATTGGAATTATTTAAATTATGTTAAAATAGAGCTTTCTTACAGAGAACGAGGAAGCTCACATGACCAAGCCAAAACGCATTTTTATCGTGGGACATTCTGGTGCTGGGAAGGGTGTGCTGGCACAAGGTATCGCTGAAAAATTAGGCTGGAAATTCTTGGATGCGGATTTTGCGTTAGCCGTATCCATTGGCCGTGATTTGGATGAAATTATTGGTTTAGATGGCGTTGATGTTTTTCATCGAATTTTAAATCAGATTTTGTCACATCAGCTCACGCAGGAAAATATTGTTGTTACCACGGGTGATGATATTATCGCTACGGATCAAAATCGAAAAATATTATCCTCTGAATTTACCGTGTATCTAAAAGTCAGTACTGCTGTGCAGATGCAACGTATTTCACATAATCGCCCATTATTACCGATCGGTGATTACAAAGCATTTCTAGATGAGTTTCATCATAAAAATGATAAGTTATTCGAACAGGTTGCCAGTTTAACGCTGAATTCGGATGAAAACGCATTGGAAGAGCATGTGATGAAGGTTGTAAAATCGATAGAAAATAACGCTGGATAGAAAAGGCGCCTAAATGCTAACAAATAATATTATCTTGCTCACGGGAATCGCGGGTTCTGGCAAAATGACAATCGGTAAAGCGATTGTGAAGCAGCATCCTGAATTTAAATTGATTACGACCGATCCTTGGGTTGAACCGATATTAAAATTATTAGGTGATAACGAGCAAGTCTGGTGGTCACTGGATGAGAAAGGATGGAAGGCGATAAATCAATCTTTGGATGTCATGCTTTACACGGTTTCAGAAGTTTGTCCAAAAGAAACTAATTTTGTTATCACCTCTGAAATGTTAGCTGGCAATCCTTATCATCAAAATTATTTTGACAGAATTGTGATGGCCGCAAAAAAACGCGGCGCTAAATTAATACCTGTTCGATTAATTTGTGATTTAGAAGAATTATTAAAACGTGTTCAAAGTAGCGATCGAAGTGCCTATTTTAAAACACAGGATGTAAAACTTATCCAGAAGCGTTTTTCTGAAGAAAAAGTCTTTTTTTCAAAAATGCCTAATGAGTTGACTCTGGATATTACTGAGTTAACGCCGGATAATGTAGCACGAAAAATTATGGAATGGGTTGCAAATATCAGGGATGCTTGATCACAATATAATATTCAACTTTTTCCTTCGTCGGATTAAAAAAATCATGCGGAAGTCCGGATTCAAAATAAAAACTATCGCCTTTTTTCAGCAGGTATTTTTGTTGATTGATGATGAGGCCGACCGTGCCTTTTGTGACTAATACCATTTTTTGGCCGCCAACAATGTTATGACTACCGATTGGTTTAAGACTTTTGAGACCAGCGGGTAATTCGACATGTAGCCATTCTACTTTCAGGCCTTCGAAAACAGGAGAAATATTTCTGCGCACAATATGCTGTGCGTCTTCCCAAACGGCTTGATCGTTCTTCGTGAGATGAATAAAGTTATTCACTTGCGGCGCATGCAGCATTTCGGAAAGTGTTTTGCCTAGTGCTTTTGCAAGCCGGCCTGCGACATCGAGAGTGGGTTGTGTTTCGTTATTTTCGATTTTACAAATCATCGCTTTGCATACATTGGATTCATTGGCCAATGCCTGCATGCTGAGTCCTGAGTCAGTACGTAATTTTTTTAAGCGTTCTGCAAAATAAGTCATTGTTCACCTTAATAAACGATCGTTTAATATATTAAACAAAAAGCTTGCTTTAAAATCACTCGTCGTTTACTATATTAAACATCGTATTATTATAGTGAACAAACGAGGATTTGTCCAATGCTGCAATCGGTCCAAATCGTAAAAACCATCGAAGAAAGAAGTATAAACAAGTACTTAGCCCTTTGTCTTGCGCTTTTTGTCGTGCCGATTTCGGGTCTCGCGATCGATATTTATGTGCCATCTTTGCCCGCCATTACGTCTTATTTTGGGGTCGATAAATCCCTGGCCCAGCTCACGATCACGTTTTATATGGCTGGATTGGGGCTTATGCAGCTCTTCGCCGGGGTGATTTCAGATAGTTTTGGGCGCAAAAAACCTTTTTTAATTGCGATGGCTTTATTTATTTTGGCGACATTCTTAATCCCGCTTTCAGCCAGTATTCAGCAATTGCTTTTATTGCGTTTAGTTCAGGGCAGTGCAGTTGCCATGGTCATTGTGCCGATGCGTTCGGTCTTGAATGATTTATTTGAAGGACCAGAATATTATAAAAAATCCAACTACATGTTTTTGGCCTGGTCCATGGGCCCCATTGTGGCACCTATGATCGGCGGTTATTTGCAGCATTATTTTGGCTGGCAATCGAGTTTTTATTTCCTGCTAATGTACAGTGTGATTTTCTTTATTTTAATTTTTTTCCTGATGCCGGAAACGAGCCAACATCGTCATCCGTTTCGTCTGGCAACTAGTTTATGCCGTTATAAGCAGATGTTGTTACACAAAGAATATATTACGGGTGTGCTCATGAATTGTTTATTGTATTCATTAATAATTCTTTTTGCGGTAGTCGGTCCCTTTTTAATTGAAAATAAGCTGCATTATTCTCCGATCGAATTTGGCAGGGTATCTTTACTCGCTGGATTGGCTTGGTTTTTGGGGGGCTTTACTAATCGATTTTTGATTCACATTGCACTTAAGAAAAAAGCTGTCGCCGTTTTTAGTGCGATGTTGTTTATCTCGGTTGTTACTTTGGTTCTCGGTTTTATCATGCCCATGAGCATTTCTCTCATTGTGCTGCCAACCCTGTTGATGCTTTATTTGGGTGGAATTGTGTTCCCCAATAATTTTGCTCGCGGCATCGCATTTTTTCCAAAAACCACCGGTAGTGCGAATGCCTTATTTGGTTCGCTGGTATTTTTGGGTGCCGGTATCTCATCGGGTCTTGCGACATTTTTAAAATCGGGAACGCAAATTCCGTTAGGTATAGCGTATGTTGGGATCATTTTCATGTGTCTTATTGTTACTTTTATTCAAAATCAAAAACGTGAGGAAACATTATGAGAACCATTTTATGTTTTGGGGATTCTAACTTGCGAGGATTTATTCCCGGTAGTTTTGATGAAACGATTGGATTATCTCGGCGATTTTCTAAAAATAAACGATGGACAGGTTTGCTGCAGGAAAAATTAGGTAATCAGTATCATATTATCGAAGAAGGTATGAATGGCCGAACCACTAATTTGGATGAACTAACACCAGGCCGGCCTTTTCGAAATGGTTTAACTTATTTGCCATTTTGTTTGGAGTCACACTACCCAATTGATTTGGTCATTTTACAGTTAGGTACCAATGATGTAAAAAATCAATATAACCGCTCACCCCGTGATATCGCCGAGGGATTACGTGATTTAATTAAGATGATAAAAACTTCAAAAAAAGGGCCTGCTTTTTCAGCGCCTAAAATATTCATTATTGCGCCTCAACCCTTAAAAGAGATTCCAGGCTTGGAACCCGAATATAGTGGTGAAGCCATTTTTAAATCCGAAGCATTAGCCGATTTATATCGACAATTAGCACACGAAGAAAATTGTGAATTTCTAGATGCGGGGCAGTTATTTTCATCCAGTGAGATTGATGGTGTTCATTTAGATGAAAATGCAAGCCAATTATTAGCTGAAGCTGTCGCTTCTAAAATAAAATTGAGGAGCAGCGATCATGTATATTTGTCATGAACAAATTGATAGTTTATCTAAAAGAGAAAAACAAGTCCTGGAATTATTAATGCATGGACTAACCGCTAAAATGATCGCGCAACGATTGTTTATTTCACCGCGCACGGTGGAGCAGCATGTTGGCAATATCAAAACTAAAATCGGTGTTTCTTCGAAATCTCACTTGATTGATCGTATGTTGCAATATACTCATGAAGAGCAGGGGATTATGGGGTGAAAATTAAAAATGGATAGCTAAGGGAATTCCTTAGCTATCACATCTTGCATCACTTCAATAAAAGCCAGCATTCCGTTACCAATTCTGTTTCGGCAACTTCGTGCTCAAAGTTGTAGTAACAAAATACACAAGGCAAGTCGCCTAATTCTTCTCCTGAATTGGGTACCCAGTTTCGATAAAGAGCATATACTGTTTCGCCAATTTTGTTGCGAGAACCTTTGTGTATCGCTATTGCATAACGTCCAGCCGGTAAATATTTTTCAACAATTTCACCTTCAATCTTGATATTTTCCGGCACTTTAATTCCGAGATCCAAACGGAATTCTGATGCTGGCGTTTTGCCGGGATCATCATAAGCGATACCAAATGATTCTCCCGCTTTGGGTTTAAGGCTAATGGTTTGAGCTTTGGCCCAAGACAGCAATTTATTAACACTTTCCGGAATCAATTTGGGATCCCCTCGGTGTTCTACGATGGCTAATCGTGTTTTATTCATTTTTCGAATATCGACTTTCATTTCAATTTCCCCTGATGTTGGCAATGAATAGGGAAGTGCATCCCAATAAACGCATTCCAAGCCATTTCTATAATCACTTGGACTTATCCCGCACGCTTTTTTAAACGCGCGAGAAAAAGCTTCATGAGATTCAAATCCTGCATTCATTGCAATGTTTATAATCGATTGATCTTTATCAAAAATAAGCTGACGTGCGGCGCGTTTTAAGCGCAACCATCGAATATATTGATGTAAAGACAATCCAGTAAATGCCGTAAATAACCGGTGAAAATGAAATTTTGAAATACAAACAATATCACTTAAACTATCCAACGAAATCTCTTCATCGAGATGTTGCCCGATGTAATCGATTACTTTTTCTAGCCGTTGGTGATAATTCATTGTGTTCATCTTCAGTTAGTGACTTACGTTACAGGGGATACGATACAGGTTCTTTTCTCCGTTCATTTGACCATTCTTGCTGAGTTACAAAAATAGCTTATTTATTGTTTTTTATAGGATAAAACTTTATAAACGCAGTTATGCAGTATTGTCACATGATTTTCATCGGGTAATGGGATAAATGTGAGGGTTAAATTTTTCTTGCCCGAATGATCAAGAATATTCACGAATTTTTTAACCCCTTTCATCATTCTATCCGGTTCAGTCCCGACCGAAACAAAAACGTGTATGGGCTGATGAGTGAATTTGGTTAAAAGGCTAGGTGCAGAAGATAAAAGAGCTTCGTTATTCTCCCAAAGGCTAGGGCTTACGAGAATATATTGGTTGAATAGATCAGGCTTTGTTAATAAAATTTTAGCTGCTAATAAACCACCTAAGGATTGCCCAATTATGGTTTTAGAATTATTCGTCCGATATTTATTTTGAATATAGGGTTGTAGTTCTTTTTCTATAAATGCAATAAATTTATCTGAACCAGTGGTTGTAGCAAAATCTCGATCTCGATCTACATTTGCGATGCCGACTACAATTGTTTTTGGCATTTCGTTAATCATAGTAAGAAACTGCACAATTCCAACAATATGAATAAAATCCTCATTTGAAGAACCATCTAAAAGATAGATGACGGGATAATGTGATGAGGTAGTTTTATCATAGTCTTCAGGTAAGTAAATATTTAAGATTCGGTTCTCTGAGAGTTGGGAAGAATAGAGTTCATCAACTACGCCTAGTTCGAAAGGTTTAGTCGTAATATTCTTTGGCAGTTCATCAGCAAATGAGCTATTGGATATCATTGGAAAGCAAAAAAAGAAAATTAAAGAAATAATTAATACCAATTTTTTTTTAATCATAAGACCTCATTATCGGTTAAATGTTTTATTTAAAAAATTTAATGTTCTTAGCCACGATACTTCACTGGCTCGAGCATTGGCTTCCATTGTTCCACCATACGATAACCACATTTTTGCTACAGGATGATAATACGGCAAATTTGCAGCAGGTAAATCAGGCAGCAAAAATTCATGTCCCGTATTTGCAAAAGGGATAAATGATTTTTCTATTGTAGATCCTTTTTTATTTAGGCGGTTCATCACTAGATGACTGTAATAGCTCGAAGGCCATAATTTATCATCTGCACCCGCAAAAATAATAATAGGACATTGAATTTTTTCTACTGGAATTTCAGACTTTTTAAATTTGGTCGGATTTTTATTATTAATTGCAATAAATAATGCGCTCAGGTCATAGGGATCGTCATAAGTATTTTTATGAAATGGAATTTTTCCCTGTTTGGTAGCATTCATCAAATCATCATTTACCATAAGATTGGGATCATTGCTCGTTAGTCCGCCCATGAACGGCGTAATAGGTTTGTTATGAAGATACCACGCTGGTCGATTTGTGAAGGGAATGCCGCCATACACCACATTGCTAGGGACATAGGCAATCACAGCATTCACTTCTCTGGGAAACATGGCTGCAATTAATAGAGCTAATTCTCCTCCACGTGAGTCTCCCATCACCGCAACTTTATCTGATTTGACTTGTGGTTGCTGCTTGAACCATTGCATTGATTTTTGAAAATATTCGAGGTTAATTTTTTCCAGCGTTTTTGGCAAACCATCCGCACCAAAATAGCCCAAAGCAAGTACTGCATATCCATGAGATGCTAAGAGTGCAGAAGTTTCTTCATCAATTCCACCACCTGATCCGGAGAGGGTGACAATACCCGGTAAATTTTTTGAATTTTTAGGATAAAACAAAGTGCCAATGATTCCATTTTCATTAATTGATTTTCTTTCGATATTATCCGCTAATAAAATACGATGTAGTGTGTTTTGAGCTAATATTTTAGGATTATTTTCAAGTGTAACGGTTAATACAATTGACTGTGCTTGGCCATTGATAAAATAATGTGTCGTTTTTTTATTTATTGGTAACATGGACCAGAAAAGACCCATTGGATCAGCGCTTTTATATGATCCCGCAACAGGAACCTCGGTAGCTACATTGACTGTGCCTTTGTTATCGGCTTTAAATACTGCAAAGGATGCCCAAATATTATTATTTTGATCTGTTAATGAAGCATGGAGTGTTATTTTCTGATTTGGCAATAAATGTGAAATAATAATTTTAACGGGTTGATCAAGCAAGGCTACTTTTGGTGTAACATTGATTTCTGGATGTTCTTCAGCAGCGCTAACACTGCATGAAATCCAAAATAAAACCATGATTAAAAAAACTTTTAACATAATTGGCATCAGAACTCTGATTTGCAATGATAGTGGTAGTATATTTAGTTTACATAAATTATCTAAATTAACAATATTTGTTTTGATTAAAGTGTCAGGGAAAATTTAATCAATAAAATCAATGTGTTTTAGCCAAAAGTGACATGGAAGTAATTACTCTTAGTTGCTACAATTTGTAAAATCTATCAATTCAAAAATAACATCAAACGAATTCAATATTAATGTTATATAGGATTTCAAATGACTAAACGCTGCAGCTGGTGCGAAGGAAATGATTTATATATTGCATATCACGATACGGAATGGGGTGTACCGATTCATGATGATCGGGTATTGTTCGAATTTCTTATTTTAGAAGGCATGCAAGCGGGATTAAGCTGGATAACGATTTTAAAAAAACGACCGGCTTTTCGTATTGCTTTCGATAATTTTGATGCGAAAAAAATAGTTAAATATGATAAACACAAAATAAAAGAATTATTGGCCAATGCTGAAATTATCCGGAATAAATTAAAAATTCACTCTGCGATTGAAAACGCCAATGCCTTTTTAGAAACAAAACAAGAATATAAAACTTTTTCAAAGTATCTTTGGCAGTTTGTCGATGATCAGCCGATCAATAATCATTGGAAAAATAAAAAGGAAGTTCCAGCAAAAACCGAGCTTTCAGACGCTATTTCAAAAGATTTAAAAAAACGCGGCTTTAAATTTGTCGGCAGCACTATTTGTTATGCATTCATGCAGGCCGTTGGCATCGTGAATGATCATACGACAGACTGTTTCCGGCATCGAGAACTTATCGCTTCTCTGAATGCCAAGCAAGTTACTTAAGCTGTATCGTTCGTTACACCTTTTATCAGATGTTCTCGTAAAGCTGCGTGATTACCACTTTTTTCTAATTCCTCAGCTTTTTTTGCCCACATCTGGCCTTGCGGGGACCAGGTTTTTATTCGTTCTTTTGATAGTGGGGTCTTAAGTACGATTGGGTTTTGGCTGGTTGTAGAGTTATCTTTTGGGTCAGTTTTATTTTGGAAAATCTTTTCAATTCTATTGTAAAATTCAGTCACATCGCGTTGTTTTTCTAATAAGGATTTGATTGTAGATAATCGCTCGTCTTTATTTATAAGGTTGCGAAGCAACCATGAAGCGATCTGGGGATCTTTTTCCTCTGGAGGGTAAACCCCAGTGCAAATATCAGGAAGTGGTTTTGCAAAATCACGAAGATGGCGCTCAATTTTTTCAATCATCTCAGCTTTAGTCAGTTTTTCTGCTTTTTTATCAGGGTTTGCTGGCGTAGCAGCGGGGCTGCTTTTTGTTTGAGCTTTCTCCTTCCGACTGAAAAACATTTTTTTTCCCTCTAGGCTAATTTTAATCTTTCAATTATAGGTAACGATTGTTAAAGTAATCTTAAGAACTATTTTAGCGTCTATAAACAGTTGTATATTTTACCTTATTGATTTATAAATGAATTTTAATCGATGGATTTGCTATGCAAAAATTATCTAAATTAAAATCGGGAGATACAGTTGAAATCATTGCTCCCGCCGCCCGTTGTTCTGATAAAAATCTATCGGAATTAAAAGAATTATTATCCTCCTGGGGATTAAATTGCATTGTGCAGGACGATATATTTGGTGCAGATTTATTATGCGCAAATACTGATGAACGTCGTTTTAAATCTTTAAAAAATGCGTTACTAGATCCAAAATCGAAAGCCGTCATTTGCGCGCGCGGTGGTTATGGTTGTACGCGTTTGATGACAGAGTTAAATAAAGTGGCGCCTTCTGCTTCACAAAAAATATTTATCGGTATGAGTGATGTGACAGCGCTTAATTTATTGTTATTGCAAAAATGGCACTGGCCAGTCATACACGGTGCGCTCGCGCCGGATCGGTTTTCAGCCGAATCCATTGCTGCTGCGAAATCGATTTTGCTAGGCGAAATAGATCAGATCGAATTTAGCGGTTCACCCATGAATACATTAGCTGAAAAAAATGCTGTGATTGAAACAACCATCACTGGCGGCAATTTAAGTTTATTACAAACCAGTATAGGTACCTATTGGCAAATAGAAGGTAAAAATAAAATTATTTTAATCGAAGAAGTAGGGGAGCGGGGCTATCGTGTTGATCGCATGTTGGAACATTTGCGACAAATAGGTATCTTTAATTCTGCCTCAGCTATCGTGTTTGGTGATTTCATTAAAGGTGATGAACCCGATGGAACTTCATTAGTTCAACCTGTGTTAAAACGTTTTGCGGAAAGTCTAACTATTCCTGTCGTGAAAATAGCGGGTATTGGTCACGATACTACGAATTTTCCTATTCCTTTAGGTACAAAAGCTAAATTGACGTTGGGTGAAAAAATTAATCTAACTTGTGTTGTATGAACAACGTTTTCTAAGTTTCTTCAGGATAACAAAATTGGAGAGTGATAAATGCAAATTGTTTTTTTATTTTATGATGCAATGACCGCCCTCGATGCCGTTGGCCCTCATGAAATTCTTTGTCGTTTACCAGGGGTTACTGTCAAACGAGTTGCAAAATCAGCAGGTAAAATAACAACAGACTCAAGTCTTATCTTAAATGCGGAATATGCCTTATCCGATGTATCACATGCTGATATATTATTTGTTCCTGGCGCTGGCAATGCTACAACATTGCAAAAAAATCCTGAAACGCTCGACTGGATACGCAAGATTCATCCGAAAACCACCTGGACTACCTCTGTTTGCACCGGTAGTTTAATTTTAGGAGCTGCTGGAATTTTATCAGGAGTGAAAGCCACAACTCACTGGGCTGCGCTTGATAGATTAAGCACCTGGGGTGCATTGCCTATCGAAGAAAGAATCGTAGAATCCGGAAAAGTTATCACGGCGGCAGGGGTTTCAGCTGGGATTGATATGGCGTTAACACTGGCTGCTAAAATTTCAGGAGAAAACATCGCTAAATTATTACAGCTTGGAATAGAGTATGATCCAGAGCCACCTTTTGATTCCGGTTCTCCTAAAAAGGCTGATCCGCAATTGTTAGAAATGTTAAGAAAAAAAATGGTTGCCTCATTTGAAACAAATTAAGTAGGAAATCGGATGTTATTACAATTAGCTACATGGCAAGAAGTTGAAAAATATTTATCGCAATCCGCTGGAATTATTTTACCAATTGGTTCGAACGAGCAGCATGGTCCTAAAGGTTTCATTGGTACAGATGCATTATGTCCAGAAATTATTGCTCATGGCTTAAGTAAAACTCCGAATATCATGGTAGCGCCTACCATCAATGTTGGTATTGCGCAACATCATTTGGGATTTGCAGGATCCATGTCATTAAGACCCTCGACCTTAATTGCTGTCATCAAAGACACAATTGATTCCTTGCTAAAACATGGATTTCGATATTTTTATTTTTTGAATGGACATGGTGGAAATATTGCAACAATTAATGCTGCTTTTTCAGAAATTTTTTACCCTATAAGTATCCAAGCAAAAAAACCGGATATAATTCCTAAATTAAAATTAACAAACTGGTGGGATTTTCCCAATATAAAAAAATTAAGTGAAAATTTATTTGGCGATAGTGAAGGGCTCCATGCGACGCCATCCGAAATTTCCTTGACTTATTATGCTTATCCCGATTTCGTAAAAAATGTGAAAGTTTCGCCGGATATCGCGCCAGATGGTCCAATCAATGATGCTTTTGATTATCGAGAACGTTTTCCAGATGGCAGAATTATTTCTAATTCCAATTTAGCTAGTGTCGAAGCAGGTAAAAAAATATTTGAAACAGCGAAAGCGGATTTAATTGAGGATTATCAGAGTTTTATTGAAACGATTAAGTCCAAAAATTTAGCTTGATCGTTTTAACTATCACTGAGTTTTAATCGAGATTTATTTATGAAGAAATTACTCATTGCGCTAGCGTTATTGATTGCTTCTAACTTTTCTTATGCTGTTCTGCCGCTTCCTGCTAATTTAATTAATTTAGCATCACCCGCGGGCGCGACCTTATTAATGCCAAATCTTAATGTAAACACATTGAAATTGCTGTCGCATTTTACCACACAAAAAACAGTCAGTTTTTGCGGTGTAGCCAGTGTCGTGATGGTTTTGAATTCCAGCTTATTAGATCCCCCAATTGATTCGCTACATGCTCCTTATCACTACCTTAATCAGGATGATTTTTTTAATGATAAAGTTATAAATATTGTGAAGCTTCAAGAAGTGCAAAAACACGGGATGACATTGGCAACGCTGAACCGTGTCATTCAAAGTTTTGGGCTAGGGTCAAAACTGTATTATGCAAGCAATCTTGATGAGAAAAAATTTAAAAAAATCCTCATAACAGCCATCGCAAATAATCAATTTATTATTGTCAATTTTTTACGATCGTCATTGCATGAAAAAGGAGGGGGCCATCATTCGCCTTTAGCAGCCTACAATGAAAAAACGGATCGATTTTTATTATTGGATGTTGCCCGATATAAATATCCTGCTTATTGGGTCAAAGCGGAGGATTTATGGAAAGCAGTTAATACGATGGATAAAACAACTTCTCGAGGAATTATTATTATATCTCAGCCTGTACTTGTCCAGAAAAAATAGTATTTGCGCATGGTTTTAACTAAAAAGAGAAATAATTATTTTTCGAGAGTGGGTATTGTTTCGATGCTCCCACAAAAAAATTCCCTGCCAAGTCCCTAAGCTTAATTTTCCTTGCGAAACAGGAATTATCAAAGAATTCTGGGTCAAAACAGTTTTGATATGCGCCGGCATATCATCAGAACCTTCCGCCACATGACGATACAGTGGATCATCTGCAGGAACTAATCGCGACATAAAATTTTCTAAGTCATGAAGCACATCCGGATCATAATTTTCGCAAAAAATTAACGATGCACTGGTGTGGACTAAAAAAAGATTACATAAACCGTCTGACATTGAAAAAGCAGCTGTAATTTTGTTTACTTCATCGGTAATATTAATTAGCGACGGTCCAACCGTATTGATAATCAGTTCAGTGCGTTTTAAAGTCATCTTTAACTCGAAATAGTTATCATTATAATGTGTGGCGATTATGTTAGCAGATTTTTTAATAAGGAAGCAAAGGTAATATGATGAAATTGAAAAGTATAATTTTAACCTTGCTAGCCGTGTTTATAATGAATCTTGTTCAACTTAAAAAATTAATTTCTGACCTTCAATTTCGGAAGGAGTCTAGTGTATTGGCGGAATACACGAGCAGTTTGTTTCGGATTTTCAACCCAAGGATAATGTCCCGCATGTGTAATAGTCCGATAGATAATATTTTTTCTATTAAATTTCTTTGAGTTCATGAAGAATTTTAATGGGATTATTTGATCGTATTCGCCAGCCAAGATCAATGTTGGAATTTTTTTTGGAACCCATTTTGACTTGTATTTTTGATCAAAGTTAACATTAGACCATTCACACGTTTTATAATTAAACGGGAGCTTCTTAAATATAGATATCCCTTTTTTCAAACATTTTTTGGTGAATGAATACGAAGCAGATGCGATGGTTAGTTTTTTTAAAAGACTATTAGTTGGTTTCTTGATATATTGAATTTGTAATTTTTTGGCTTCATTTATTGGGTGAGCTTTCGTATAACGGACAAATTCTTTAAGCCATGAGGCATCCGGTGCGGTATCCATTAAAACCAACCCGATAAGCCTGTTTTCAAGTTTGGGAGTGGCCAAGACATACATTCCACCTGTTGAATGTGCGACTAAAATCACGTTATTCAAAGCAGTCACAGCCTCAGTCAATGCCTCAGACCAATGTGAAAAATATTTCGGATCATCCGGAGTCTGATTAGAGCCATCACCAGGCAAATCAAGATGCCATATTGTTCCAGGTAATTCTAATATTTTGGTTAGTGTCTGTAGCGATTCAGAGCCTAAACCAGGGCCGCCGGGAAGAAAAAGCCAATTATAATTTGCGCCCGACACAGATTTAATAAGCTGTAAACGTGCTTTTCGATTTGTCCAAAGAAACTTATCCATTTTGTATTGACTTCATGATAGTTAATTCTGAATATCGTAATATAACTTACTGATTTATATTAGTGGAATACGCACAGTTCTCGAAAATAATATTTCCAGTAAGGAAATTTACTGGAAATATCAACTTGGAGCAGAATCTCGCGCCAAGTGCATCATTATGACCAATAACCTCTTGATTTATTCAGCCTATAGTTTTAAAACTGTGAATAAACTTGCTGTATCTTGCAGCAAACCTAGCTCAAGTTTTCCTGCTCACTTGCGCTGATCATTATAGCTATTTCTCATGAAGATTTACTAGCTTACTTCATTCTGGAATTGAAGGAAGAGTCGGTACGTGGTCGTTGAGAATATCTTTAAAACGAGTCTCCACCATGCTTTTACAACCTGGATGAGTGAGAATATAAAATTTTCCCATCTCCAATTCTTTAAATAAGCAAGCAGACGATTGCTCTATTGTCATCCCTTGTGTTAATACATGTCGCATATAATCTTCTGTTTGTCGTTGTTCATCAGTTAGTTCTACATTTTTTATCTCTATTTTAATATTTTCTGGGGCATTTCTAAGAGAATCCATGATTCGAGTATTGACAATAACAGGGCAATAAACTGCTGTTTTTATTTTTGATTTTTTAATTGCTAGATCATGAAACAAAGTTTCTGTCAGACTTACTACAGCATGTTTAGTAACAATATAAGGAGCTAACCCTGCTCCTGTAGTTAGTCCTGCTAATGAGGCAGTATTCACAACAAAACATTCTTCATCTTGATTAAGCATTCGTGGGATAAAATATTTTATTCCATAAATAACTCCTTTTAAATTAACGTCAATAATCCAATTCCATTGTGCAATTGAAGTTTCCCATGCTGCACCACCAACACCAACGCCCGCATTATTAAAAAGAAAATGAACGCATCCAAATTTATCAAATGTAATATCCGCTAACTTTTTAATATCATTTTCTTTGCTAACATCAGTTAAAACAGAAATCACTTCACAACCTTTATTGCGCAGTAGTGTTTCAATAGCAAATAAGGGTTTTTTTTCAATATCAGCTAAAACAATTTTCATGCCTACTTTTGCGCAATGTTCAGCAATGCCGCGACCGATTCCGCTCGCAGCACCAGTAATTACCGCAACTTTGCCTAGGTAAGATATTTTTGAACTCATAATTATTTACCCCCATTGGCTGCATTTAACTTTTTATTTAGCCGTAGCCAAGCAGTTCTATCATTTGGCTTAATCCAATCCCAAGCTATTAATTTCCAATCAGGATCGTATGGGTCTAAACCAATGTGTGTAATATAATCCGCATCACAAATGTAAAATTGATTTTTGTAAGGTAATAAAAATCCTCCTGCTGATTCACGATGACTTTTCGCTTCGGCGTAATTAGAAAACCATTTATTTAGAAAACCGCCACTAAATAAATATGTTTGTGATTTTAAGTCGATCCAAGATTTAAATCCATTCTCAAGTGCAATTACAGCTAGTGCATGTTTACGTTTAATATCGCCTTTAAGAATGTCATCATAAGAAAGAGTCGAAAACTCCGGAAGACGTTGAAATCGTTTTAGTGCTTGAGTACGTTTATCATTATCCGTGGAATGGAATGCTTTTAATAGAAAAGACGCTTGGATTTTGTAATCTTCAAAACTATGTTGTTTATATGATGGCTTATTCATTTAAATACCCTCTGTTCTATAGCCATTAACCCACAATATGGCAAAACAAAAAGGTTAAACGAATAATAAATAGATTCGGTAACTAACCTAGGGTGAGATTCTCTTTTGTGGGTGTAGGCGCCCCTGGAGCCTGTGCATATATTAACCCAAGAGAGGAATTATGTAAATAGCCTTTATGATTTACAGCATGCTAAGATCTGGGCGGTGTCGCATGAGATTCTGCCCTTTCTGATTTATGATGGAATTCTTAAACCATAAATCGCTAAATCTTTTTCTAAATCATCCAATCGAGCTATTTTTGGAAGATAGCCCCATTGTTGAAAACCAAATTTTGAAAACAAATTGATACTAGGTGCGTTATGGCCAAATATAAAACCTATAAGAGTTGTAATATTTAGCTTAGGACATTCTTTGAGTGCATATGAAAGAAGATTTTTTGCAATTCCCTTATTTTTAAATTTGGGTTTAACATAAACGCTTATTTCCGCAGTTGCTTGGTATGCTGGCCTGCCATAGAAATTTTGTAAACTTAGCCATCCCATAATTTCACGATTTTCTTCGTATACCCATAATGGTCGTTGACCTTGATGTTCGTCAAACCACTCTAAACGGCTCTCGGTTGTAATTTCATTAGTATCTGCCGTAGCCATTCTATCTGGGATTGATTCATTATAAATGTTGATAATTTCAGATAAGTCTTCTTTCTTTGCAATTCTAATCATTTTTATTTTCCTTAATCTATAGATTTCGCAATAAAACCCCAAATTGTTCCATCGATGTATTTATTTTTTCTATAAATAATGACAAAGGCCAGCCATAACGTGAAGTATTTTCAACATAAGCAAATCCATGAATGGGTTTGCCCTGATAAGTGCCGTCGACTTTACTGATTCCTTCCCAATAAATATTACAATCTTGATGATCGGCAAGTGATGTAATGTGCATTTTTAATTGTAAGGATTGCATTTCAATATCATAAGTTAATGGGTATTGATGTAAATCATGATTAATTGGTTTTACAAAAAAATTGGTAGTAAATAAAAATCTCCCATCCGGCATCATAATATTTGCCATTTTAATTTTGCCAGGTTGTTTAGAGGAATCTAAAACATTCGTTAAATTGATATCGATATTATTATCTAAACGAATGCTGGTCCAAAACCATTGATTATCCGTTGAGAGCATAAAATCTCCCCACTGATGATCCATCCAGGAACTGCTTTCGCTTGGGTTAATTTTATAAATTTTATTGTCGATCTGAATGGATCCTGCTGTTGCAAGGCGTGTAAACGAATAATAGTAACTATTGGTATCATTACCCATTGGAATAATTCCTTTACCGCCAACAAGCAAAGGATTACGTGTTGGTTTCATTGTCAAAAATAATTTAACAGTTACACCCTGCTTAGTCTGCGTTGTGGAATCAATGAGATAAATTCCAGCATTTTTTTTCAGTGTTACTTCTTTATTTTTGCCGAGTGTAATCGCTAATTGCTGGGTAGAAAATTCAGTTTCTTTGTTGGGATAATAAATCTTAGTGCCATAAACTTTATTGTTATCAATATCGGTTAATTGCAATGTGTACAGCGGCACTGTGATTTTTTTACCGAGAACATATTTCGTGATATTAAAAATAATTAAATAATAACCAAAATGGCGATCTTCTTGCGTCGTCAGTTTGCCGCTGTAATACCACCATTCTGATAGATTTTTCACAGGATAAGGGACGTTACTCAGGTGTCCTGCATCATCTCGAGGTAATTGAATGGGATGATAAGGTAGATTTGCAAAAGCGGGAATTGAGACCAATAAAAAAGATAACAACAAAAAATTTTTAAAAAATTTCATAATTCTAATATTTCGCAGTAATAATTTTTAGAGGCTTATATTATAAATTTTAGCGTATTTAAAGCAACCACTTTATTATAATTTGTTGTTTTTTAAACATATATTTCGGTGGTTTCTTCTGATATAGTCATTTCTATGAAAAATAAATTTCTAACAATTGGCAGCCTAGCCCTCCTGCAAATTGTCATAGTGGGTAATTTGCAAATTTTGCCTGCCAATGCGGGTTATGGTGCTGCATTGCCGCTTTTGTATTTGTTGGCAATTATTGGGTTTTTTCTCCCCTGCACTTTAATGGTTGCAGAACTTGCAACAACACATCCTCAAACCGGTGGTGCTTATATTTGGTGTGAGCAGGCCTTTGGGACTAAGGTCGGATTTTTTGCCGTTGCTCTTTTGTGGATTTCTAATTTATTGTGGTATCCATCCATTTTTTCTTTAATTGCTGCGAATTTTGCTTATTTATTTAATCCTGCGCTTGCACAAAATAAATTTTTTGTAGTCGGTTTTGGAATTTTGTTGTTTTGGGGTTCGACCCTTTTAAATTGTTTTGGTATTCAATTTTCCAGTCGAACCAGTGCGATTTGCAGTGTGATTGGGGTTATTCTGCCCATGATTTTAATCATCCTCGGCGGAATTTTCTGGTGGCTTTCAGGAAATCCTGTTGCGATTACTTTCAACAAAACTACCCTTTTTCCTAATTTATTTCACTTAAATAATTTCGGATTATTAATCGCTGTGATGATTTCCTTATTTGGAATTGAATTGACGGCTGTGCATGCGGGAAATGTAGTCAATCCGCGACGCGATTACCCACTGAGTTTATTGATTTCAAGCATATTGCTGGTTCTATTATTGCTCTGTTCTGAATTAACGATTGCAACCATTATTCCTGTGGATAAATTAAGTGTTTTAACCGGTTTATTGGATGCAATTGTCTTTTTCTTTCAAAAAATGCATTTAGCACAACTTTTAACGATTATTTTATTGCTTATTTTAGCAGGTAATATTGGCAGTGTTGCTGCCTGGATGTTGGGATCGACTCGCGGTATGTTTGTTGCCTGTCAAAAAAATCATGTGGCCAGATTTTTGCAAAAAGTGAACCGTTATGAATCCCCAATTGGCGTACTTATTTTTGAAGCGATTATTTTCTCTGTTGCCAGCATGATTTTTTTAGTTTTCCCGCGTGTGACTGATTCGTTTTGGTTGCTGCTTGATCTCGCATCGCAAATCACACTTATTTATTATGTTATTTTATTTAGTTCAGCTATTCGTTTGCGATACTTACCCGTTTCTGTCAAAGGATTTAAGATTCCTGGCGGCATTGTGGTTTTATGGATGGTGATGACGCTAGGCGCCATTACTTCCTTTATTGCATTATGTATGGGCTTTATTCCCCCTGATAATCTATCAAAGCATGATGTATTTCTATTTCATTTTATCATGAGCGTGGGATTGATCATTGCCCTACTGTTGCCGGGGTTGTTGTGGAAATCTGCGCATGAATAAATTACTGTTTATTCGAGAAAATATCGATAATTTACGCCAAAAGCTTTTTCAATTCTTTTGGCTATTGTTTTCCCTATAGGTCTTCGACCATTTTCCATATTGGATAAATTAGCCTGGGTAATATTAATTTTTTTTGCGAATGCAATTTGTGATAAATTTTCCCGTAATCGTAAACCGCGTAACAATACACCCGCTTTAGTATATTCATGTTCAAGATCTTTAAACAAAGTGCTAAGCGTAATTTCTAGTTTATTTTTTTTAGATTTTTTCACTTTATTTTTTGTTTCAATAACATATTGATTTGCAATATTTTGTGGAATTTTGTATGTTTTGGAATGATGTGTCACTAACAAAGAATGACCGTGGGCGTGAGCTTTAATAGGGTGCTTTTTCATGTGTTCCGACATAATAAACCTCAATAATCCTGCTTTTTTTATCGATTACTTCCCAGCAGCAAACATAGGTGGGCTTCCCTTTTTGTAAATGGCAATGTCGTTTATCCCCTTTTTGTCCCTTAAGTTTTCCATAATTAGGCCAATCAAAAAGCGCAGGTCCTCTTATGGATAATTCATTAAATAAAAAATACAATTTTGATAATATATTTTTATTTAATTTTAGAGCTTCTTTATCTACTGATTTTGTTGGATTAACTTGCCATTTTATTGTCATAAGTATATATCATTATTTGATATATATCAAATAATGCCATGTTAATGATTAATATAAGTTATTAATACCTGATTTAGAATAAAACGAGTGATAAATTGATGAAAAAGGTGGGATTAGTCGAAATAGAACTCGAGTTTATTATACTGCTTTAGTAGGAGCAAGATATCTTCACAATATTAATCATTCTCAGGATAAATCACTGAACCTTTATGCGATTCACCCCAAATTTCCTGTTCGCTTAATTGGGTCTCGATAAATTCAACGGGTGCGCCATCTATTTCAACCATGGCGACGCGAAATCCTTCGAAGGGAAAATAAGGTTCTAGAATGACTTTTTTGCCTTTAATGGCTTCATCGATGCTACTCACTTTGAATGCGACGTGCGGAACGGATTGAATCAATGGATGTAAAGGACAACCTTTCTCAAAACGATGCCATTGAATACGAAATGGATTGTTGCCAGAAGTTGTATACATTTTAAATGTAGAGCTATATTTTTCTCCCGCTTGCGGCTGGTCTGTCGGTATGCCAGTATGATGGTATTCATAAGTAACTTTTTTCATAATCATCTCCTAAACAAACAGTGCCGCAAATTATTACATAACTATCACTGAGCTGTATATCCCCCATCAATCACCAACTCACTGCCCGTCACAAATTTTGACTCATCCGATGCAAGATACAGAATCCCATAGCCAATATCATTGGCTTCGCCAACGTGACCTAATGCATGCAGTGAGCCGATTTTTTTTAAAAAAGCATCTTTGCCACCTTCAAATTTGGTAGCAATTCGCTCCACCATCGGGGTCCAGATATAGCCAGGATGAATGGAATTGACGCGTATTTTGTCCTTGGCAAACAACAGCGCATCGGTTTTGGTCATGAGTCGCACTGCGCCTTTTGAAGCATGATAAGGTGGAACATCAGGTGCGCCGATAAGACCATAGATGGAGGATAAATTAATAATACTACCGCCGCCCGCTTTCCGCATATAAGCAATGACATGCTTGGTACAGAAAAAAACACCTTTGACATTGATGTTGTTGACTTGGTCCCATTCTCCTTCGGTTATTTCGTCGGTAGGTTTGTCCGCGCCAGAAATTCCAGCGTTATTGACTAGTATATTAATTCGTCCGAATTTTGTTGCAATCTCTTTAAAAGTGGATTCGACTTCTTTTTCATTCGCAGTATTCATCAGCCAAAATTCAGCAGTTCCGCCCTGTTTTTTGATTGCTTCAGCGACTTTCATACCTTCTTCTTTATTAATATCGGTGATAGCAACTTTGGCGCCTTCTTTCGCCAGCAATCGACAAGCGGCTTCGCCAATTCCCATTGCGCCGCCGGTGACAATGGCAACTTTATCTTGAACTCGTTTCATAAAAATTCCTTTTTTCAGATTAAATTAGTTTTTAAAAAATTCTTGATAGGCTTCTCATCCATTTTCTTTGAAAAATAAGCGATATAATTATCGGGTCGAATAATATAAATCGCAGGTTTTTTAATATTATAGGTTTGATGAATTTGCTGATTGGTATCAAAAATAAAATGTTCCGAATTTTTTTCTACGGTACCGATGATATGAGTTTTAATGACTTCTGGAAATTTTTCCTGCAATTGTTTCTGTAATTGAATCAGTTTGGTAAGACTTTTTTCATCGGCATTTAAGCCTGAAAATAGCAAAATATTGTAACCCGTATTCCGCAAATAATCATAAAGGTGTTGTGAGGCAGTCATTTTTACATTAGGCGCGCGCTCACCTTGTTTGGGCGAATTGACTGGCGTTTTTTCATGATAATCGATGATGGGACTTTTTTGATAACGGATAGCCAATTGAGTGAGCTGCATGCCAATTTTTTTTGCTTGTTTTGGCTGACTAATGCTTTTGCTGAATTTCCGTAATTTTGCAAAAAAAGTTTTATCAAATAACATCATATTCGTTAAATAATCGGACTGGGTCACAATGCGATTGACTACGGGAAATCGTTCTAACTGATAGCTATCTAGCAAGGATCGATCGGCTTTATGTTGAATATGTAGTGCAAGTTTCCAAGCAAGATTGAATGCATCCTGTAAACCGGTATTCATCCCCTGACCGCCCGCTGGAGAATGAATATGAGCGGCATCGCCTGCTAAAAATATTCTGTCTTCCTGCATGTCCTTGACGGTTTTGCTGTGGATCCAGAAAGGAGAAATCCAAGAAACCGATTCAACCGTGTAATTTCCATTAGCACGCTCAGCGACAAGTTCACGGACTTCTTGTTCAGTAAAATTTTGTCTCGGGCTTTCCAGATAAAGATTGGCATTCAGGCGATATTCTTTTTCACCCCAGGGAAACGCGGCAAACATCGTAGCTTTGTCGGGAAAAATAGTCCCTTTATCGAAGAACACATGAATTTCGTGAGTTGAAAGAAATGAACTCATTTTGGCATCCCCAACCATAAATTGTTCTGGAATATCCACGCCTGGAAAATGAATGCCGCATTTTTGGCGCACGGTGCTATTGGCGCCATCACAGGCAATCACCCAATCACTACTAATATTTTCCAGATTTCCATTTGGCATGCGAATCGTTGAGACAAAATTATTTTTATGTTTCTCGAGATTGATTAATTCAATCGATCGCTCGACTTTGATATTGGATTTTGCCAGTTTTTCCGCAAGAATTTTTTCCGTTTCACTTTGGGGCAACATGAGGATAAATGGATAACAGGAATCAATTTGCTTCAAATTCAGATTGCCAATTTGATTGCCATTTTGATAAAAATTAATTGCGTGGCATGGGTGGCCTTTTCTTAAAAAGGGATCTGCCATTCCTAGGTAATCAAATATTTCGAGAGTGCGGCTTTGTATCCAGGTCGCATTGGACCCTTTGCTGGGTTCTGATTTTTTATCAATGATACGAAAAGGAATGTTGCGACGGGCAAGTTCGCAGGCCACCATTAATCCGGTTGGGCCGGCACCTACGATTAAAACAGGTAAATGACTCATGATTCATCCTTAAATACCAATTTCAGTTATTTTAGCATAGCCTCTATGTGGGCGAGAGCGCTTTTTGCCAAAGCATCTAGATTATAACCGCCCTCTAGAGTCGAAACCATGCGCCCTTCAGCAAATTCCTCCGCGATATTTTTTATTTCGCGTGTAATCCAGGCATAATCTTCTTCTAGTAAAAATAAGTTAGCTAGGGGATCACTAGCATGCGCATCAAAACCAGCAGAGAAAAAAATCATTTCGGGTTTAAAATTTTTGAGCGCTGGCAGCCATTTTTCTGTAACTTTATCTCGAAATAATTTGCTATTTGTGCCGGCTGGAAGAGGTAAGCTGAGTATATTGGGATGCTTATTGTCTGTCCCTGAATAGGGATAAAACGGATGCTGAAATGAGGAACACAACAAAACTCTTTCATCCTCTTGAAAAATATTTTCTGTCCCATTTCCATGATGCACATCAAAATCAATAATCGCAATTCGTTTTAAATGATGATGCTCTAATGCATGGGCAACACCCACAGCAACATTATTAAAAAAACAAAATCCCATTGCGCGATTTTTTTCAGCATGATGACCGGGTGGGCGTACATTGCAAAATGCAGCGCGGACTTCTTTTTTCATGACTAAGTCCACCGCCATAATTAAAGCGCCTGCTGCACGCAAAGCAGCATTGAGTGTGTAGGGATTCATCCAGGTATCGGGATCCAAAGAAATGATGCCCTTTTCTGGCGCAATTTGAAAAATTTCCTCCACGTAATTTTTGTCATGCACTCGGATTAATTCTTTGCGAGTCGCAAAAGGTGCTTCATAAAATTCGAGTTCGGAAATAATTCTTGAATTTTTGACCGCTTCTTCAATCACTTTGATACGTGCTGGCTGTTCTGAGTGCCCTTCTCCCATGTCATGCAGGAGGCAAACGGGATGGGAAATAAACGCGAGCATGGGGTTCCTTTTTGGCTATAAGGGATTTTTTTAATTATACAATCAATCAAATATTATATAAATCAATAAGATAACAATTTAACCACGACCCCAGCTAATTGACTTTTATCTGTACATAAATTATACTATTTGCTTTAATTTCGATCGAGAATGAATCATATGAATGTCAGAGAACATCAAGAGTATCAAGAAATGGCAGCGGAGGCTGAATACCAAAGCTGGGTTGAGATGGCAGAACAAGAAGAGCTGGCTAAACAAGAATTCAAAGACTATCTAGCGGCTGAAAATTTGAAAAACAGCACACGCGCTATCTCAGAAGGTTTAGGTTTCTCCGCTGTTTCTCAATCAACTGCAGCATTACAGGATAAAATTAAAAAATACCAAGTCGCTGTTCGCATACAGTTGAAAAATATTCGCAATCTATTTGGTCAAATTAATGATGAGATGACTCAGAAAGATATGTTTAAATTTCTGAAGCAATTTAGCGATCAACATTTTATCTTGGAAGATATTCAAAAAGAGTTACATCGATTGAATGGTGAAGCCAAATTGAATGATGTTGAAGATCAATATATTAATTCTTTTCCAAATCTTCTAACCTTTCCAGACCAACCAGCTACTACCAATTTAATTCATCAAGTGAAGCAAGCGTATTTAGAACTTCAAAATGCTTTTAGTGAAGGTCTTGAAGTAGGGATAAATAATGATGACTTTACGCGCTTTTGTGAAGAAACTAAATCATATAAAATCAGATTATGCGTTTTTTTAAAACAATATTTTGCTGAAAATATTGCGGAAGTGCTGAGCGTGCTTACCGCTAGCTCAACTAGTTCTATGATGCAACTTTAATTAAATATTCTGCACTGAATGCGCCAAACGCTGTGCGATAAGTGCATTCAAACTCAAGCCTGCTCGAGCTGCCTCTATCGCTAATGCGCGATGAACACGTTTATCAATTCTGACATTGAATTGCCCACTGTATTCTTTACGCGTCGGAGCGATAGGGATAGCTTCGTTGTGTTTGCGATAACTTTTTTTCATTGCTTCCCAAGCAATTTTTAATTCGTCAATCGCATGTTGAGGAGTGTCACCGTATGCAGAAACATTCGGGAGTTCAATAAAATGAGCGATATAATCCCCTTCATCGTCGTTGACAATTTGAATACTAAACCCATCAAAATCATTGCGCATTTTTATTCTCCTCTTCTAATCTCGCCAGAAATTGTTTCACTTGATATCCTTTTGCGTTTCCATGTCTATTTTGAACGGATATTCGAAATCCTTGCGGAGAAAACCAAATCTGATGACTGCCGGTTTGATGATCCATTATCCAACCCAATCGCGACATCAGAGTTACAAAATCCGAAAACGACAATCCGTTTGGATTATTAATTGCTTTCGCTAATAATTTTTCTTGTTTTGTCATAGTAACTATATACAGTTACAAATCGATTGTCAATAAAGCAACCGATTTACTGCTGTAATCCTTTGATTTTATTTAATTAAATGAATGTGATAAAAAAAACAGATTATAAAAAGAGAAACGTCCCCTTTCGAATGAAAGGGGTTAAATAGGATTAATATTTCGCCATCTTCGGATCAATTTCATTCGCCCACGCAGTGATCCCACCACGCAGATTAAAAACTTTTTTAAAGCCCTGCCCCATTAAATATTCTGTCGCGCGACGTGAACGGCCGCCGGCGTGACAATGAATAATGATGTGTGCATTGGGATCTAACTCATTAATGCGTGCAGTTAACTCTGCAAATGGCAGCAGATAACCATTTAGATTGCAGACATCAAATTCATTTTGATTGCGGACATCTAAAATAAAAATATCGGCATTGGCTTTGCGTAAGGCATCGAGTTCTTGTACGGAAATTTCAGGGACTGACATTTTTTTTGCTCCAGAATTTTTTTGCAAATTAGCTTATCATAAAACTAGAACACGTTCTTCTTTTTTACTTAAACGATACACTTCTCATTAAATTCTTTCATAAAACCCTGCAATTGATCATTGTTTAAATGAGTCTGACCGTTTTTCTTGTAAGTCGTAACCAATTTGTTAAAGCAGGCTTGGTAGGGTTGGTCTGAAGGGGTGTTTTCACGGGAATAACTGTCTAAATCCACATAATTCATTTTTTCGCTCATGATATTTTTTAAATCACGAGTGAATACGACGGTCGCAGCACAACAGCTAGCGCAGGTTTCAAGATCAGATGGTTTTAGTTGATGCGGATTGATTTTGGTGAGGCGGATGAAATCATAAGGGGTCATATTGACGGTGTAAACTAAACTATTATTTTCATTTTTGACTTGGGTAATGCCGTTATTGCAGCGATCGCCATCATTGATGGGTTCAACTAAAATTTTGTCGCCGGTCCGTTTGACTAAATCAATCGCAGAAAATTGTCCGCTGCCGCCGCCACTGCTTACTACATAAACAATATCGTAATCGTCTGCTTTGCCTAAATAGCGGTAATAGCCATAACCGGTCGCTGCGGGCAAATTGGTATCTGTGCTCCAGGCGTAATCGTAACCGACAAATCCTTTTTTCAGAAAATTGGAATTGTAGTTAGAAATTTCGCGGTTTTTTTCGGCTTCTACACCACATTTTGTCAGATCGCTAATATGCGTGTGCTGGTCCATTTCGACAAAACACAAAGGATCGATGGGGTTTTCTTGATATTGCAATTCATCCGGGATAGGTGTTGTTGACGGAGTTAAATTCAATTCTTCGGCACTGGCCGAAGCTGATAATAGCATTAATAATAAAATTCCTTTGCGCATAATAAGTTCTCCTGACCTTGATGCCAATTGTCCGCTAGTATAAAGCAAAGGAACATTGGTTGACAATTCACGTCATTGCGAGACCGTGTTTTTTACGGTCGAAGCAATCTTCAAGAGATTGCTTCGCGCCAAAAGCGCGCTCGCAATGACGGGTCTATTACTCTTCCAATTTTTTATATTTAATTCGATGAGGTTGTTTGGCCTGCTCGCCTAAGCGTTTGATCCGGTCTTCTTCGTATTCGGTGTAGTTGCCCGTAAAAAATTCGACGTGACTATCACCCTCAAAGGCAAGAATATGGGTGGCCACACGATCCAGGAACCAGCGATCATGTGAAATGACCATGGCACAACCGGGGAAGCTTAATAAAGCTTCTTCTAGTGCACGTAAGGTTTCAACATCGAGGTCATTCGTCGGTTCATCGAGTAATAAAACATTGGCACCACTCGTGAGCAATTTCGCAAGATGCACACGATTGCGTTCGCCGCCGGATAAATCTTTAATAAATTTTTGTTGATCGTTGCCTTTAAAATTGAATCGGCCAACATAAGCGCGGGAAGGCATTTGAAAGGAGCCGATGGTCATAATATCCAGCTCATTGGAAATTTCTTGCCAAACGGTTTTATTACCATTCAGTGTATCGCGGCTTTGATCGACATACGCTAATTTCACGGTGTCGCCAATTTTGATGTCACCGCTATCAGGCGTTTCTAGGCCCATTAACATTTTAAATAAAGTCGATTTGCCTGCGCCATTTGGACCAATAATGCCGACGATTGCGCCTTTTGGAATACTGAAACTCATATCATCAATTAAAATACGATCGCCAAACCGTTTGGTGATGTGATTTGCATCGATGACGAGATCACCCAATCGCGGACCCGGTGGAATATAAAGTTCTTGGGTTTCGCCGCGTTTTTGAAATTCTTTGGAATTTAATTCTTCGAATCGCGCAATACGGGCTTTGCTTTTTGCTTGCCGCCCTTTTGGATTGCTGCGTACCCATTCCAATTCGGCTTGCAGTGCTTTTTGATGCGCAGCTTGTTGGCGTTCTTCTTGTTCTAAGCGTTTTTGTTTTTGTTCCAGCCAAGAAGAATAATTGCCTTCGTACGGAATACCTTGTCCGCGATCTAATTCTAAAATCCAGCCTGCTGCATTATCCAGAAAATAACGATCATGTGTGACCGCGACTACTGTGCCTGGATAATCTAATAAAAAACGTTCGAGCCACGCTACACTTTCTGCGTCTAAATGGTTGGTGGGCTCATCCAATAACAACATATCAGGTTTGGATAATAATAATCGGCACAGGGCGACACGGCGTTTTTCACCGCCTGATAATTTTGTGACATCGGCTTCCCAAGGGGGTAAACGTAAAGCATCGGCTGCAATTTCCAGTTTGCGCTCAATTTCCCATCCGCCGTTAACATCAATCGAATGTTGCAGTTCTGCTTGCTCTTCTAACAGTTTATTCATTTCGTCATCGCTCATGGGTTCAGCGAATTTCATGCTGATTTCATTAAAGCGATTGAGGAAATGAATGGTGTCCCCTAATCCTTCTTCGACGTTGCCGCGGACATTTTTTTTCGGGTCTAATTGAGGTTCTTGTGGCAGATAGCCGATTTTAATATCAGAAAGCGGTCGTGCTTCGCCTAGGAATTCTTTGTCGATTCCAGCCATGATTTTTAAGAGAGTGGATTTGCCTGAGCCATTTAATCCTAGCACACCGATTTTCGCGCCCGGATAAAAAGACAACCAAATATTTTTTAAAATTTCACGTTTAGGGGGAACAATTTTTCCAACCCCTTCCATAGAATAAATATATTGAGCCATAGTCGTTTAATCACTCTTAAATGGGAGCAGAATGATATACTAAAACGAGGTTTTTGGCTTTAATTTTCTTTGCTTAATGCCACGATTTCACGGTTTAAAGTAAAGCTTAGCAAGGTACGGATCACCACGATAATTGCTAAAATTCCAACAGAATAATAATCGGGTGCGGTGGTCGTTCCGATTAAATCGGCGGCTACAATAAATTCCAGCCCTAAAATCAAAACCCTTCCTAATTTGAGACGGATGGTATTAACCGTTTTTTCACTTTTTTTCGTATGGTGAGTGAGAATATAAGAAAGATATTGAAAAAGCGCATATAAAACACCAGAAAAAATCACCAGGACGCCAATAAATGAGATCGAGCGTTGGATAATGACCAAAACTTGATGGAGCTCAAACCAGGCCATTTTGGCTCCTTAAAAATAGCAGTCTGGGCAGCAACCAGTATCATCGAAATCCGTGCCAGCGATATTGCCAAAGACTTCGCAGCATTTTCGAGCGCTGAGGCATGGGTTTCGACCGCAACTGGGTTCTGTACAGTTACAACTGCCGCAGAGATCGTTACAAGAAGACCCGCAACCCTCTCCACCACATCCGCCCATGCAGGTACCCGGCGCGGTATAAAAACAATTGCAACTGTCATTGCCATCTAAATCATCGCAACTATCGGCATTGCAAGCATTTCGATTGGGACAGGCAGGTTGCGCACAAGATTGACAAGGTTGCCAATTTCCAGCTGACGATCCACAATCTTCGCCTTTGTAACAGCGCGCAAACACATTTTGACTGACGAGGATGCCTAAAAGAACTAGAATCATCAAAAGTTTTGCTTTCATGGGCTAGTCTCCTACCATCCAATCAAGAATCCCTTTAGTTTTATTATATATTATTGATTGGATAGGGTTTCAGAAAGATAAAAAAGCAGCCTGGAATCGAGAAACTTTTAGCCAAATTTTATAATTAGTGTATAATTTGAACATGCAAAATTTACCACAAAGCCATTTAAACTGGGCCCATCCCCTTGTTCGTGATTGGTTCCTGGAAAAATTTGGAAATATCACAGAACCGCAAGCGGCGGGTTGGCCCTCTATTTTGGCGGGCAATAACACGCTGATTTCGGCGCCGACTGGTTCAGGTAAGACATTAAGCGCTTTTTTAATTTGCATTGATGAATTGGTACGGAAAGCGCTAGCTTCCGAATTAAAAGATCAAACCGATGTTTTGTATATCTCACCGCTGAAAGCGCTGAGTCATGATATTCAAAAAAATCTGACTGAACCCCTCAATGAAATTGCCGAATTAGCAAAAAAACGCGGACTGGCGATGGCAGAAATTCGCGTAGCCGTTCGCACCGGTGATACGTTACCACGCGAACGACAAGCGATGGTAAAAACCCCGCCGCATATTTTAGTGACAACGCCAGAATCTTTTTATATTTTGCTGACCGCAGAAAAAAGCCGCGTGATGTTATCAAAAATTAAAACAGTCATCGTCGATGAAATTCATGCGATGGCAAATGATAAACGTGGAGCGCATTTAACGCTTTCACTGGAACGGTTAAATGCATTAATGCCCTATCCGCCGCTTCGAATTGGATTATCTGCCACCCAAAAACCGATTGAGCGCGTCGCTGAATTTTTAGCGGGAAATCATCGTCCACTACCCACCATTATTAATATTGGTCATGCGCGGCAGTTGGATATTGCAGTGGAAGTGCCAGGTAGTGAATTAGGGGCGGTCGCTTCCAATGAAATGTGGGATGAAATTTATAATCGCATAGCGGAATTAACTGAAACGCATCGCACTACCCTTGTGTTTGTGAATACGCGCCGTTTAGCGGAACGAGTTGCGCATCATCTCACGGAACGGTTAGGTGAAGATCAAGTGACAGCGCATCACGGTAGTTTGTCTCGAAAATTGCGATTAGCGGCAGAAACACGATTAAAACAAGGTGAATTAAAAGTATTAGTTGCGACGGCGTCATTGGAACTTGGAATTGATATTGGCGCGGTCGATTTGGTTTGTCAGTTGGGCTCACCTCGCTCGATTGCGGTTGCTTTGCAGCGAATTGGACGTGCAGGTCACTGGCATGGCGCGATTCCAAAGGGACGAATTTTTGCGACCACGCGTGATGAATTGGTGGAGTGTGCCGCGCTCGTTCACGCAATAAAAAATCGTGATCTGGATCAATTAATTATTCCAGACCAACCGTTAGATATTTTAGCCCAGCAAATCGTTGCAACTTGCGCGACTAGCGATTGGGATGAAACAGAATTATTTCAATTAGTAATAAAATCTTATCCTTATAAAAATTTATCGCGAGAAACATTTAATTCAATTCTTGAAATTTTATCCGATGGAATAGCAGGATCGCGAGGACGATATGGGGCCTATTTATTTAGAGATCGAGTCAATAACAGGGTTTCTGCGCGACGTGGCGCGCGTCTGACGGCGATGATGAATGGTGGCGCCATTCCTGAAACGGGACTATTCAGTGTGATTGTTGAACCCCATGGCGCGATGGTCGGTACTCTTGATGAAGATTTTGCGGTCGAAAGTAATCGCGGCGATATTATTTTATTGGGTACGACATCTTGGAAAATTATTCGAGTAGAAGGTTCTCAAGGCCGCGTTTTAGTTGAGGATGCGCACGGCGCTCCACCTAGCGTGCCTTTTTGGCGCGGTGAAGCACCCGCTCGTACGGCGGAGTTGTCTTTTTATGTATCTGAATTGCGTGAAAAAATCAGTTCACTGGATTTGAAGGATGCGCTGCTATTTTTACGTGAACAATGCATGCTGGATCAAAGTGGCGCTGAACAACTGGTCGAATATCTGCAACAAGGAAAAGCCATTTTAGGCCGAGTTCCAACGCAAAATACCATTATTGCTGAACGATTTTTTGATGAAGGCGGCGGCATGCAGCTTGTGATCCATGCGCCATTCGGGGCACGCATCAATAAAGCATGGGGACTTGCTCTTCGAAAACGGTTTTGTCGCTCATTTAATTTTGAATTGCAAGCAGCCGCAACAGATGATGGATTGAATATTGCGTTGGCCGAACAACACAGTTTTCCACTCGCAGATGTTTTTCATTTTTTACATCCCAATACCTTAAAAGAAGTATTAGTTCAGGCCGTGCTTCAGTCACCGCTTTTTAAAACACGCTGGCGATGGGATGCAACACGTGCTTTAGCTTTGTTGCGTTTTCGCAATGGTAAAAAAATTCCGCCGCAGATTCAGCGGATTTTATCCGATGATTTGTTAGCGGCGGTTTTTCCAGACGCGGCAGCTTGCCAAGATAATTTAGCAGGTGAAGATATTAAATTGCCGGACCATCCCTTAATCAATGAAACCATGAAAGATGCTTTGACAGAAGCGCTAGATGTGGATGGTTTGATTGCTTTGATTGAAAAAATCCAAGCAAACACGATTCAGTGCGTGGCAGTCGATACGCCACTGCCCTCACCTTTTTCACATGAAATTTTAAATGCGAATCCTTATGCCTATCTTGATGATGCGCCATTAGAAGAGCGCCGTGCGCGAGCCGTTGAAATGCGTCGTGTGTTACCTGAAACAGTATTGCAGGAAATTGGAAAGCTGGACCCTGCGGCGATACAGGAAGTCCAACAACAAGCATGGCCTGATGTCCGAAATGCCGATGAATTGCATGATGTGCTGCAAACATTGATTGCAGTTCCTGAAAATCCAGTCTGGCAATTTTTTTATGAGCATCTGGTTTCAGAAAATCGTGCGGGTCTCGCTGTTTTTCAGGATAAAAAATTCTGGGTTGCGGCTGAAAAATTAAAAAGTTTTCAAATGATTTATAGGGATGCGGTTTTCAAAAATTTGCTTCCCGTTGTTCCGCAAATTGAACCCGATCGTGCTACTGCAATTATAACGATGTTACGCGGCTGGTTGCAGCATTTAGGGCCTGTAACACAAGATGAATTATCCGAAAAATTAATATTAGACCCTCGTGATGTCGAACAAGCATTATTACATCTCGAAAATAGCGGCAGTATTTTGCGCGGTCAATATCGGGTCCTGGACAAATTAGAATGGTGTGAAAGACGATTGCTCGCAAGAATCCACAAATTAACCGTCGGAAAATTACGAAAAGAAATTGAGCCGGTGACCGCAGCGCAATTTGTTCAGTGGTTATTGACCTGGCAGCATGTTTCGCCGGGTACACAAGTTCATGGCGAACAAGGGTTGCTAGAAATTATTCGACAACTACAGGGTTTTGAAGTCCCCGCTAATGCCTGGGAAGAAAAAATATTTGCAAAGCGCGTCGCAAAATACGATAGAGATATGCTGGACCGGTTGTGTTTAAGTGGTGCCATTGGTTGGGGACGGTTATCACCGCTTGCCTCGCAAGGTCAAAAGCGAGTGATGCCAAGCAGTGTTGCGCCAATTACCTTTTTTGTTCGTGATGAGGCTGACTGGATGCCAGAATCTGAGCGAATAGAAACTGAAAATTCGGGGCTAAGCCATGCTGCCAAAACTATTTTTGCCTTTTTACAGCAAAAAGGCGCTTCTTTTTTTGCGGATATTGTGCGAGGGGTGGGTCATTTGAAAGCAGAAGTTGAAACCGGTCTCTGGGAATTAGTGACAGCAGGATTTATTACCGCGGACGGTTTTGATAATTTACGTGCTTTGATTGATCGCAATCGTCGTTTGGATAAAAGACGGCGACGTTCTACTGCGCGTTTTAGTGCAGGCCGTTGGTCGATTTTATCATCTAGTGAATCCATAGATACCACGCGCCGACTCGAAGCACTTTGTTGGCTCTTGCTAAAACGTTATGGCGTCGTGTTTAGGGATTTATTAGCTCGTGAAAAAAATCTGCCGCGCTGGCGTGAATTATTAATTACCTTTAGACGATTGGAAGACCGTGGTGAAATACGCGGCGGGCGTTTCGTCGATGGATTTTTAGGGGAACAATTTGCATTGCCGGTTGCGATTGAGTCGCTAAGAGCGATGCGAAAAAAACAATTAACCATCGATCCTATTGCTATTTTTCCTGCGGATCCCCTGAATTTAGCAGGGATTATTTTGCCGGGTGAAAAAGTCACTGCAAATTCAAAAAAGAATGTTGAGTTATTCGAACGAGACTAATTTTGTCATTGCGAGGAGCGTTTTTTGCGACGAAGCAATCTTTTGGAGATTGCTTCGCCCTCGCTACGCGAGGACTCGCAATGACGATGGAATTTAAGTCAATATCTAAAATAAATTAATGTTTTTTCCGTGCTACTCCCGCTTTCCGCATCGCAATGGCTACCGCTTGTTTCTGTGGTTTGCCATGATGCATTTCAGTTCGAATATTTTGACTGATGGTTTTTTTGGATTTACCGGATTTTAATGGCATGGCACATCCCTCCTGCTTTGTGTGATTATTATTTTAGTATTTGCTTTTTGACTGTTTTTTAACATTAGTGAATGTCTTAATCTAATAAGGGTTTACCCTAATGAAATTCGATAAAAGATGGGTTATTCCCGACACTAGTCCTTACTTTGGGTTGGGCGTTGCAGAGAATGTTACACAAGCGGCAGCCATTGTGGGTCAATGGAACAGAAATCGTGGGAATGGTTCAACAGGCAGTACGGATTTACTTTCTCTCGGTGTTACGGTCTTACTGGCTTAATTCTTTGATTAGGTCTCAAGGATTTAAACTTGAGACCTAATACGTTTGCAAAAACTATTTTTTCGCTTTACGTGAACGACGACGAGTTTTTGCTTTTTTCTTTGCTTTCTTTGGTTTTGCTTTTTCTTTAGCTTGTAACTTTTTAAGCTTACCCATCATTTTTTCAAGATTTTTTGCAGCCTTCTTGACTTTGTTAGAAAGCTTTTTTACAGCGTTAGATTTTTTCATGATATTCCCTTAAAAATTAAAAACGATTGTATTGTGCCACAAAAAAATGCAATAGTGAACCCTCATTATTTTTTTTGCAAAAAATAATTTGAGTAGACCAAGAAAAATTATTTATCTGACATTAAGTCGACACGTTCCCAAGTTTGTGATCGTCCTAACATTGGAATACCGATGTAACCATGTACATCAAGTTTTTTGCCGTTATCGGCCATGCGAGCAGAACAGCTATACGTCTTGCCATTTTCAGGATCAAGAATGCGGCCGTTGTCCCAGCGATTTTCTGCAACGCGTAATCCAGAAAGAATGACCATACCGACAATTGGTTGATTGTGTCTTTCACCCGTGCAGGCGGTGCAGAGTTTTGATTGATCCATTGAACCATCTTTTGGGAAGATTTTTACGACGCGACCCGCGAGAGATTGATTTGATGAGCGCCAGATTTGAATAATGCTTTTCGGTTTTCCTGTCGTATCATCAATGGTTTTCCAATAACCGACCGGTGAATTGTCTTCTGCGGCAAAGCCGGTCAGGGTGAACGCGCTGATTGAGAGTGCAGATAATAACAGTTTGATACCCTTCATTTTTAATTCCTCCCAGAAAATTTGCAGTAATAATTACACTCTAGCTTTTGCTTCCAGCAAAGCAGAAAAAATTCGGTCACTGACGTCTTCGACGGTGCCGGTTCCATCTACTTTAATATAAACGGGTGCATCTTTTTCGGTGCTCTCTGAATAATATTTTACGAGCGGTTCGGTTTGTTGATGATAGATATTCAATCGTTTGCGAATCGTGTCTTCGTGATCGTCTTCGCGTTGAATGAGGGGTTCACCGGTAATGTCATCTTTTCCTTCGACACGCGGTGGATTATATAACATGTGATAAATGCGTCCAGAAGCGGGATGCAAACGGCGACCGCTCAAACGCTTTATTAACTCAGCATCCGGGACTTTGATTTCAATCACATAGTCTAGGTGAATATGATTTTGACGCAACGCCTCTGCTTGCGGAATAGTGCGGGGAAATCCATCGAGCAAAAATCCTTTTTGCGCATCCGCTTCACGGATACGATCTTTGACCAATTGAATCATGAGATCATCAGAAACGAGACGTCCTTCATCCATGATTTGTTTCACTTGTTTCCCAAGCGGTGTGCCAGCCTGGATTGCCGCGCGTAACATATCGCCGGTTGAGACTTGTGGGATATGAAATTTTTCTGTAATGATTTTTGCCTGGGTGCCTTTGCCTGCCCCTGGGCAGCCTAGTAACACTAAACGCATTCGCTAACTCCTAAATTGATCCCCGTATTTTAGTAGAGTTAACGAATCGAGTCGAATTAATTTTAGGCCCCCTTGATGGGCGACCCCTTGGTATATTGGCGCAAAACGGACAAGGCGCGCTGGCTGCCGGTTTCATTCCAGAGCTCATAGGCCTCTAAAGGCAATAAATCGGGGTAAACACTCGAATAACGACGGACGGATTGCAATACATCCATAAGAGGCACGAATTGATGGGCCAGGGAATAATAAAGATCATCCTGTTTTTTGGAAATCGTTTCATAAGCGCTTTTACCGATATTGACAAAATAACTGACTTTAACAAGTCGTTTTGCAGCGATTTTTGGAAAAAGACCTGTAAATAATAGGCATTTATCACCTACGTCTTGTAAAGCCTGTTGCTTATTCATTTCACCAATTCTTTTTAATCCGGTTAAAAATTCATAGGCCATAATGTGTTTCGTCATTTCCGGTTTATTGGTATAGCGAACCAGTAAGAAAACCAGGTAAGATTCGACATCTTCATGCAAGGTGATCGCGCATGAATGTTCGGCTTCATGTATAATGTCATGCCATAAAGCAATGGGGGTTGAATTTACTAGTAGTTCCATAAAGTTGGTCTCCTACTAAAAATTATCCTCTTAATTTAATTATAGAGTTTTATTAATGAATGTCTCGTCTTGACAGATTGAGTTTTTTATGACCAAACTATTTATTTCAGACCTCCATTTAGATGAGCAACGTCCTGAGATAACTCAGCTTTTTCTAAATTTCCTGAAAACTGAGGCTATTAAAGCCGAGGAGCTCTATATTCTAGGTGATTTTTTTGAAGCCTGGATTGGGGATGATGATCTATCCCCTTTTACCTTAAGCATTATCCAAGGGTTGCGTGAACTGACACAAAAAGGCCTGCCAGTTTATTTAATGCATGGAAATAGGGATTTTTTAATCGGGAAACAGTTTGAAAAAATGACGGGCTGCAAATTATTACGTCCGGATGAAAATGTCATCGATCTTTATGGGGTCCCTGCTCTTTTGATGCATGGCGATACGCTTTGTACGCTGGATGTGAAATATCTTAAAGCCAGAAAAATTCTGCGATCCTGGATTTATCGACGTATTATCCTTTTACACACGCTGAAAAAAAGACGGAAAATTGCGGCTAATATGCGCGCTAAGAGTCGCAAACATTTAAGCACGACCGCAGACTATGTGACCGATGTGACACAAGATGAAGTCGAACGCATTATGCAAAAAAATCAGGTGCAATTATTGATTCATGGGCATACGCATCGAGAGGCAGTGCACAAGTTTAAAATGGGTCCGCATGACGCGACACGAATTGTGTTAGGTGCGTGGCATGAGCGAGGCAGTGTTTTGGTTTGTAAGCCGAATGGTGAGCGGATGTTATTGAGTTTGGATGCGTAATAAAAACACGTCATTGCGAGGAGTGCTCTTTACGACGAAGCAATCTTTTAGAGATTGCTTCGTCGCGAAGAACGCGCCTCGCAATGACGGGTTTTTGGATTCATATTCAGACTGAAAGTCTGAAAAAGATTAGCCAGCCAGCAGGCGTAATTAATTATATTTTAGGTCTTAACTGCAATCATAAATATCCGATTAAACGGCAATAAAAGTTTATTATTTGCTTGAAATGGGTATTCTTTTTCAATTGACCTAATATACTTTTCTGCAAATTGAGTTTGATTCTCGCTATCCATGGAAGTCAAAATCGGCCGCAACCCAGTCCCTTTTACCCAATCAAAAATTCCACGATGATCTGACATTTCCTGATAATAAGTTGTTTCCCAAAGCTGTGGCGAAACCGCGCCACTTTTTGTGAAAAGATCGTAATACCAAGAAAGTTTATATAAAGGCTCTGTCAGAATTCCATAAAACAAATTTTTTAATAATGGTTTCCATGCGGGATTCGTTTCTAACACTTTAATAATGACTTGATGTGACGGCAAATGAAAATTATTAGGCATTTGGATTCCTAACACGCCATCTTTATTTAGCATTTGAAAAAGTTTAGGAATCAGCACTGGATGGTTTGGAACCCATTGCAGGGAAGCATTTGCAAAAATACAATCGATTTTATTTGGCGCTGAAAAATCAGCTATATCCCCTTTCATAAATTTAATATCTGGATAGGAATTTTGTGCATCATTCAGCATATCTTCGGATGAGTCCAATCCAATTATTTCAGCTTCGGGCCAACGATTTTTTAATAAAATCGTGCTATTTCCAGGTCCGCATCCAAGATCGTAAACGAGTTTAGGATTTAATGAATCCGGTATAGCTGATAATAAATCTTTTGCAGGTCGCGTTCTTAAATCAAGAAATTGGCTATAAGATTTAGCGTCCCAGCGATCTTCAAGAGTATTTTTCATATAATTTTTAAGTGCCTAAATGATATTTTATAAATGATAATATGCCTTTTATAGCATTATAACTATATTCTTGATTAGCTATGATATCAAATGCATGAGGAGCATTTGTTAGATTGATTAACGATAATGGTAAATTGGAAGCTAATGCGGCAATAATAAAGGTATCAATAGAAAAATTAATGCCAGGCATTTCATCTCGTCCGCAGCGGACAATTAACAAAGGTGTATTCAAAACAAGATTCTCTTTCGATAGAGAGGGAATGGGATTAACAAATTTAAATTGTTTGGCCACCTCTGCAGTAATTTTTGATTCGCCGACATCAGGCATGTAGCCATAACATAGAACAGCGTTTTTAATCGGTAAATCTTGATTATTCATCAAGAGAGATACAGCATTTGGCGTATTACCTGAGCATGCCCAGATGCCTATTTTTTTGATATTAATTCCAAGAGATTTACCGTTATTTTTAATATATTTTAGCAAAGTATAGATGTCTTTCTCTGGATCATTACTAGAATATGTAATAGCAACAAATCCGGATGCAGCGATTAACTTAGCCCAAGAAATATATTGAGCTACTTCTTTCAGTTTATAACCGGTCATCGCTTGAAATCCTGGATCTGGATAACCTGTAATGAAAATGATAAGGGGTTTTAGCTCATGATGATTTGCATTTTGGGGATAATAAATATCCATAGTTAATTCATTATGGGTGGTATTCGCATAAAGAATATTTTGTTTAATTTCTACATTTTTCATCTCATTTATTTTATAAACGAGCTCCTTAGAAAATAGATTTTCTATTTCGTTTGTCATTTCGCATGCCTCATAATGATCACAAAAAATGATTTAAATAATTCATAAATTCTTGAATCGTATTTCCAGAAAGTGGCACATGTCCACCATTTGGAACAATCCATAAAGAACTATTTGGCATACTTCGATACATTTCAATAGAAACTTCAACGGGATATAGCGGATCTCGATCACCTTGCATAATCAGCGTTTTAGTTTTTATTTTAGATAAATCACTGGATGTTAAATTCATATCATCATCGTTTTCGCTAAGAGAGCCGGCTTGTTGCCAAATTAATTCAATTTGCTCATCGCCCTGCAAATGAATTTTTCGCATTCCTTCCCACTCTTCTTTTGTGCGCTTCGCCATTTTAAATTGCTGCATTAAATCTTTAGCCTGCTCTGGAAAATAAGGAGTTGCGCTTATCAGCACCATTGAACTAAGTAGCGCAGGATGTTTAATCGCTAACTGTAACAATAAACAACCGCCACCGCTAAAACCAACCGCGCTACATTGATGAATATCCAAATGCTTTAACAATAAAAATATATCATCGGCAGCCTGACGAAAAGTAAATTGTTTAGAAGGATTGGTAGATCTTCCATGCCCTCTTAAATCGGGAATGATGAGCTGATGTTTCTGAGTCATTGGATGGAACAGTGGCACAAGATCAGCGCCTGATCCTGTGAAACCATGTAACACCAATAATGGTGAACCCTCTCCATGGATTTCATAATACATCTCAAAACCATTGACGGATAATGTTGCCATGAAGAACCTCGATTAATTAAAAACATCAAAATACAAGCGGTTTTCAGCGAAATCAACTGAAAAATTATATTTTTCTTGACGGGAAAAAACTTCTATGATATTGTGCAAGAGTCTTAGAAAAATCCGGATTTCATCTTAATAAAGACACCTCGAAACTCTTCTAAAAAATAAGTTCAAATCTAAAAATATTCTTAAAACCGAAAATTAGATTCTTGAAACGGTATCAGCTTTAAACTCTCGTTTTCGGACATAGATAGTCTTGGTGATGGTCGCAACAATTTCATTTTCACCATTAAACAAATCAACTGTTCGATCAAAAATATATTTGCCCAAGCGATCGGCTTCGTTTTTCACAGACTGAATTTCATCGAGCGTGATTGAGCAATTGGCTCGAATGGTGCCGCGGCCGGGTTTTTTGAAATCGATTTTGGCGGCTTTGTCCCAGACGATGTATTGGCTGCCGAGATTTTTTGAGAACATCAGCATGTGAAAAGGATCAATCATGGAAAAAAGTGAACCGCCGAAGTGGACGCCGGCGTAATTTCGGTTGAGGAGTTTTAATTTCAGGGCAACATCGAAGGAGCGGAAATCGGGGGAAATATTTTTTACTTTGATGCCTGCGCCGCGAAATGGGGGCCAGCGGTTGAGAATAAATTTAATGACGCCGATTGGAAGTCTATCGATTATTCGATTGAAGTGAGTTTTTGCCATTGGGGATTATCCTGCGAGCGTAAAGGCTTGGTTTAAGATCGTCATTGCGAGGATTGTTTTTTAGTCCGAAGCAATCTTAGGGAGATTGCTTCGCCGCGAAATACGCGGCTCGCAATGACGAGCCTACTTTACAATTCGAGCGGTTTGTAGAGAACCACAACGCCGTGTAAATCCATTGTATTTGCTACCTGATTTGATAACTTCAGTGCAGAGGCTTGTTTGCTTTCAGGACCGATATAAACGCGAGTTTGGGTGGCATTGTTATGACTGGATTTCACATCATGCATAAATGCCTTGTAACCCGATGCGCGCAGTTTATCTGCTAAATGACGGGCATTATTTTTGTCTTTGAAGCTACCCATCTGGATAACCCAAGCCGGTTTTTTCAAATCTAATTTATTAAGTTTAGATGAATTCACCGCGGTTTTAGTTCCGTGATTCTGAGCGGTTTTTTTGGTTGTTTTAGACGTGTTTTTCGCTACCGGTTTCGTTTTTGATTTGGTTTTAGAAGTTTTTGAAATCGCTTTTGAGGAAACCACTTTGGTCGGCGTCAAATGCGTTGATTTTGCAGGCTGCGACGGTTTAGCGGGTTTCGCCGATTTCGCGGGTTTTGCAGGTGCGATCATGTCGTCGGAGTCATCTTCTTGGGTGGCATTGCTGGAGTCGTTAGCAACTGGTTTTACTTGGTCGGCTGCATCAGCTAAAGCCATCATTGGTTTTTCTGCTACAGGAGATGGTTTCGAAGGTTCAGAGACTGGGCTTGGTGCTGTCATTGTTGTTGCAGCACTGGCCATTTTCATTGCGGTTTTTGTTGCGTCTTCAGAAACGGGAACTACTGTAGGAACAGGCGCAGGGGTTGCTGCAGCGACTTCTTTCACCGGTTTATCTTGCGCTGGCATGGTATCGGGTGATTTCGCAGCCGCTTCAAAAACTCCAGCAATTTCGGACGGCTGTTGAGTTGTTTGGTTCACTTTGCTCGCAATTTCAGGCGTGATATCAGCTGATAAGGGAGCGGATTGCCCACTGCTGGCTTCTGTTTGATCGGGAAATGGTGGTGCTTTGACGGTGGTGGGTGTTGACGCTTCATTTTTGCTAAGTAACAAAGGCAATAAAATAACCACAAATGCAACTGCTACTAAACTGCCTATAATCCGTTGTGTTGTTTTTCTTTCCATTTTATACCTCACTGGTTAAGATCCAAAATCCACTGCTTTTTGCCGAGTTAATTTTGCCAGAAGTTGCGCGATCGTTTTCCGCATTTCCAGCCGATTGACTATCATATCAATTGCGCCGTGTTCTAGCAAAAATTCACTGCGCTGGAACCCTTCGGGTAATTTTTCACGGACGGTTTGTTCGATGACACGCGGGCCCGCAAATCCAATTAGCGCTTTGGGTTCTGCGATAATAATATCACCCAACATCGCTAAACTGGCAGATACGCCGCCCATTGTCGGATCCGTCAACACTGAAATATAGGGTATCCCCTCGTCAGATAATCGCTTCAATGCAGCACTCACTTTCGCCATTTGCATTAGCGAAATTAATGCTTCCTGCATGCGGGCACCGCCGCTTGCAGCAAAAGAAACAAATGGGATTTTCTGTTGCAGGCTAGTATCAACTCCTCGAACAAATCGCTCGCCAACAGCCGCACCCATCGATCCGCCAATAAAACCATATTCAAATGCTGCAGTGACCACTGGTAATTGATGAAGTTGGCCTCGCATGACAATAAGCGCTTCTTTTTCACCGGTATCTTTTTGCGCGTAAGTCAAACGGTCTTTATATTTTTTAAGATCTTTAAATTTTAAAATATCAACCGGGCCGACCTCGGCACCGATTTCTGTTTTTGAACCTTCATCTAAAAAATATTCCAAACGGGTCCTCGCCGAAATACGCATGTGATAATCGCATTTAGGGCAGACTTTTAAATTGCGTTCGAGTTCGGATTGATAAAGGATCGCATTACAATTGTCGCATTTGGACCAAAGGCCTTCGGGCACGCCCTTTTTGGTAATGGTTTCGGTTCGGATGCGGGAAGGCAATAATTTTTTAAACCAACTCATAATCTCGCTCTTTTCTATGAAAAATATGAGAAATTATAACATTCAACTAGGGTGTTCTAAAGAACTATAATTCACTTTAATGAGATATAGCCCATCGGGCGGGGCGGTTTCGGCGGCTAGGCGGCGGTCTTTGGCTTGTAATAATTCAAGCATCCAGTCGGGTTTTTTTAAACCAGAGCCGATTTGCATTAAGACGCCTACGATATTTCGGACCATGTGGTGTAAAAAGGCATTGGCCTGAATTTCGATGATGATAAAATCGTTTTCGCGTTTTAGCGTGATTTCATGAATATTTCGCATCGGAGTGGTTGATTCACACTGAGCCGATCGAAACGAAGAAAAATCCTGTTCGCCCAGCAAATAAGTTGCTGCAAATTGCATAGGTTCAATCGCAAGTGGATGGTAATACCAAGTCGCTTTGCCAGCGTGAACCGCAGAACGTAATGAATGATTGTAAATGAGATAACGATAACGTCTCGAAATCGCTGAAAAACGCGCATGAAAATCGGGGGCAACTTCCCTCACCCATCGCACAGCGATGGAAGGCGGTAAATGAGTATTAGTACCCAATGTCCAGGCTCGTTCGTTTCGTTCTGCATTGGTATCAAAATGCACGACCTGACCTAATGCATGAACGCCCGCATCGGTTCGGCCCGCACAATAAACTTGAATTTTTTCATCGGCAATTTGAGTGAGGGCTTTTTCAAGCTCGCCTTGAATAGTCGGCAATTTTTCCTGGGATTGCCAGCCATAAAAATTCGTTCCATCGTATTCAATACCGAGTGCAAATCGTTTCATATGAGGTCTGTGATTAATTGTTCGGCTTCGAGCTTTTGGTGGCTATCGCCGTTTTGTAAAACGTGTTCCAGGATTTTTTTGGCTAGTTGTTTTTTATTCATTTCGATATAGGCGCGGGCTAAATCTAATTGGGTGGCCATGACATTGTCACCCGCAATGGCTTTGATGTCTTGGCTGGTAATGATTGTTTTGGGTTGGGCAGTTGTCTTTTTGGGAGCGGTTTTTTTGGTTTTAATTAAAGTCGTCAATAAAAAAATTAACACGAGCGTACTGATGCTCGCGACTAAAATAAGATAAAGATTCATCGAACCGAAATGAGTGAGCGAGGACATAGGCTGTCTTCCTTGGTAATAGTTATAGCTGCTGAGTATAGAATAAAAAAACCGGGTTTTTAAGCCCGGTTTTTTTATATTTTCTTAAGTCTCTATCTAAGGCGCTCCGAATTTATGGCGAGAAAGTTCCGCAATGCGATTATCAAGAAGATCTATGGTATTTGAAATAGATTCTCTATCTTCTTTAGGGCATGTTTTTAAGAAGTCTTTGAGATGGTCTTGTTCTTTTTTTAACTCATCCAGACCAAGAAGCGCTGCCTTAGTTTCGGCTTCTTCGATTTCCTCAATTGTTTTTTTAGTGGGCATTGTTATTGGCCTCTACAGAATATCTTAATAGTAAATACGACTATTTCTCACCCTCTTGTAGGAAATTATACATAGATTAACTTAAAAAAGGCTTAAGAGGAAAGAAATTTTTGAATAGTTAACTTATTGATTTTTTTAACAATACAGAGATTATTCCGATAAACCCCAAGCAGTTTCCTTTCGTCGGCTTAGGTTTGCTGACTAGCGACTGCATTTCATGGATGAAATGCTTTAATACAGGGATGTATGCCCCCGGAGCGCGGGCAGCAAACCTAAGCCGACGAAAGGAGACCTGCGCCACCAACCCAGGCACCTACGCTATAAATACGACTCAACCAACTTTTCTGCCACCTGCACCGCATTTAAAGCAGCCCCTTTACGTAAGTTATCCGCAACTACCCATAAATTAAGCCCTGTCGGATGCGAAAAATCTTCCCGAATCCGGCCAACAAAAACAGGATCTTCACCTGCCGCATCATGAACGGGTGTGGGATAAGGGGTTTTGCCAGTCATGACTTTTAAACCAGGTGATTTGGATAATAAATCGATGGCATCTTTCACAGAAAGTTTTTCCTTGGTTTCCACATTAACCGCAGCGGAATGACCAAAAAAAACAGGTACACGTACGGCTGTTGGATTCACCGCTAAATTCGAATCATTCAGAATTTTCTGTAATTCCCAGATGATTTTCATTTCTTCTTTGGTGTAACCGTTATCCTGGAACACATCACAATGTGGCAGTACATTGAATGCAATTTGTTGAGAAAAAACTTTGGTCTTGATCGGTCTGCCGTTTAAGAGTTTGCCCGTTTGTTCCACTAATTCTTTCACACCATTTTTACCGCTGCCGGAAACAGATTGATAAGTCGCAACATTCACGCGAGAAATGCCAACCGCATCGTAAATGGGTTTTAAAGCCATAGCGACCGGAATGGTATTGCAATTGGGATTGGCAATAATATTGCGATGGGTAAATTCCGCGATTTGCTCGCCATTCACTTCTGGAATAATCAATGGCACATCTTTTTCATAACGAAAATAAGAACTTTTGTCGATGACGACGTTGCCTGCTGCGGCTGCTTTCGGTGCATATTCGGCAGAAACTTCTCCGCCCGCTGAAAAAAATGCAATTTGCGTTTGCGAAAAATCAAAATTTGCCACATCTTCGATGATGTAAGGTTTTCCCATAAAATCACAAGTATCACCGGCGGATCGATGACTCGCCACCATATAAATATTATCAATTGGAAATTGACGTTCTTCCAGAATGGCAAGTGTTGTACTTCCCACCATTCCCGTTGCGCCCACAACCACTATATTGAAACCCATAAAATCCCCTCGTCATACTGTTGTTTTTTGTTCTATGCCTTGTAACCAGACACTGATTGTTTCACCCATTAACATGGGATTACTTTCTTGTGCGTAATGCAGTTCTTCACCAATTTCAACTAATTCGAGATTCGGTAAATTTTTTTTCGCCCAAATCGCATCATCAATGGTTGTAATAAATCCTGGAACCGAATAGAGCATTAATTTAGGTAATTGCGATTGCGTTAATTTTTTCGAATAATTTTCGATTAAGTCATTTATTTTCTTATTATTACTGCCGGGCAATATTTCATTGAGGTATTGCATTAACGCTTTTTGAGAATTTTTTTGTAAAAACGGTTCTTTGTAATGCGTTAATTCTTCTTCGCTTAACGCTCGCAGCATTTCTTGTGGTAACACATTTTCGATGTAATAAATACCATCCATGCTAACGTGAATATTTTTTTGTTGCATCAGCGCATGAAGTTGTTCTTGCATAGGCAGAGAAATTTCATTGCCATGAATGGGTCGCAAATAAGATTCATAAAAAACTAGACCGCGGCAATTATTTTCGTTCCTCATGGCATAATCAAATCCAATGAGCGAACCCCAGCCGTGCATCACGATAATCATTTTTTTTAGACGTAAATTTTTGATAAATTCATCGATATATTTAATATGATCGAAGATCGTATATTCAATGGCGGGTTTGTCGGATTTTCCGCACCCCATTAAATCTGGCACAATGCAACGCCCTAACGTGGAGAGATGCGGTATCACATTTCGCCAGACGTAAGAATGCGTTGGAATGCTATGCAAAAGTAAAATCGGATCACCCTCGCCTTCATCGATGTAATGCATTTTGGATCCCAATACATCGACGAAATTGGATGAGTAAGGAAAATCAGAAGAAATTTTAGTGGTCATATGAATGTCCTATCCATATTAATAGTTTAACCCGCCTGCGCAAAATCCGTTAATTCACGCAAAATAACTGAATAAGTAATAAACCCGACATTATTACTTGATTTAATTTCTGCCAATAAGTTCTGCCAACGATGGACTAATATATTATTTTCTAAGAGCCAGGTATCGATTCGCTCTTCGACCGTTTTCGGTTTTTTATTGGATTTAAATGTTAAAACGCTCACGCTAAGGATGCGCTGGATCCTATCCAAATCGTCCCGAAAACCCGAACGCGCCAATTCATCCCATTGGTTTTCCATCGGATAGGAATTCATTTGATCGCGCACCCAATTTAATTCAAGGTGCGTGCCAAGGGTGTAATAGGTTTTTGCGACATCTGCAATCGGTAACTGATGGTGGCGAGCGGCTTCAACAATATCGGGCGATGTAAATAACGTATTACAAATTGCAATGCGTTTCGCAAGCGACAACGGTACGCCCGCTTCGGTGAGTGATGTAATTTCATTTTCGACAATCGAGCGATCCACTTCGCTTAACAGTTCCGGCAATTTTTGCATTAATTCAGCAATCGGTGCGCTAAAATCCGCGATGGATTTATCAATATCGATATCCGGTTTGCGAGATCGTACAAACCAGCGTGTTGCACGGCGAATTAAATAATAAATTTGCAGCATCATTTTTTGCTGCACAGCGGGTTTTACTTTGTAATCTAAATTTTCAATTTGGCGCCATAATTCTTCCATTTGATAAATATTTTCTGCAATGACAAATGCACGAATAATAAAAGAAACCGCAGCCCCTGTTTCTCGCTGTAGGCGTTCAACGAAATTAATTCCCATGTAATTGGTGATACTGCTAGCCAGTTGGGTCGCGATAATTTCGCGTCTTAGACTATGCTCTTTTAATTGCGGCAAATATTTTTCACAAAGCATGGTTGGGAAAGCCATTTTCAAATGTTTGATAAAATGCGGATCTTCTGGAAGATCCGAGGCTAAAATATCTTGTTTAACAAACAATTTGCAGTATGCAATTAAAATCGCCAGTTCAGGACGCGTGAGTCCTTGACCATTGGATTTTCGTTCCAATAATGTTTTTTCATCGGGTAAAAATTCTAATTTACGTTTCAGTCGGCCAGATTTTTCTAATTCGCTCATGTAGCGACGGAATAAATCTGAAGTTTGGAGTGCAACCGAGGCTTCAAGACTGAGCATTTGGGTTTGTTCGTAATTATCACGTAAAACCAGCCCAGCAACTTCATTCGTCATTTTTTCTAATAATTGATTGCGTTCTTCCAGTTTCATTTTTTTATCTGACACAATGCGGTTTAATAAAATTTTGATATTGACTTCATGGTCAGAACAATCAACACCCGCCGAATTATCGATAAAATCCGTGTAAAGCGTACCGTTATTCAATGAATATTCGATACGGCCGAGTTGGGTAAAGCCTAAATTACCGCCCTCACCGACAACGCGAGCGCGTAATTCATTGCCGTCAATTCGGATGGCATCATTGGTTCTGTCGCCTACATCCATGTGCGATTCTTGTGACGATTTTACATAGGTACCAATGCCACCATTCCAGATTAAATCGACGGGCGCTTTTAATAATGCGCGAATTAATTCATTCGGTGTGAGTTGATCCTTTTCAATTTGCAAACGGGCTTTGATTTGCGGTGAAAGCTTGATGGATTTGGCTGAACGATTGAAAACGCCACCACCTTCAGAAATTAATTTAGGATCGTAATCCATCCAGGTTGAACGCGGTAAATTGAATAAACGTTTGCGTTCTTCAAAACTGTTTGCGGCATCAGGATTCGGATCCAAAAAGATATGGATGTGATTAAATGCACCGACTAATTGAATGTGATTCGATTGCAACATCCCGTTGCCGAAGACATCACCACTCATGTCACCAATTCCAATCACGGTGAAATCATGTGTCGCAGGATCAATATCTAATTCACGAAAATGTCGCTTGACGGATTCCCAGGCGCCTCTTGCGGTGATGCCCATTTTTTTATGGTCGTACCCGGCCGAACCGCCGGATGCAAAGGCATCATCTAGCCAAAAGCCATATTCTTTGGAAAGACTATTTGCGATATCTGAAAACGTTGCGGTTCCTTTGTCCGCTGCGACGACAAGATAAGTATCATCCTCATCATAACGGACGACATCGGTCGGTGGAACCACTTCACCCTCTTTGATGTTGTCAGTGATATCCAGTAATCCGCGAATAAAAGTCATATAGCAAGCAATGACTTCTTTCATGATGGCATCGCGATCGCCTTCGGGTAAATTTTTAGGGAAAAATCCACCTTTCGCACCAACTGGCACAATTACGGAATTTTTTACTTGCTGCGCTTTCATTAAACCTAATACTTCCGTGCGGAAATCTTCGCGACGATCTGACCAACGGATGCCTCCGCGTGCGACTTTGCCACCGCGTAAATGGATCCCTTCAACGCGTGGTGAATAGACAAAAATTTCATACATGGGTCTTGGTAACGGTAAATCAGAAATGGCGTTTGGATCAAATTTAAAAGAGATATAAGATTTGGGTGTGCCATCCGCATTTTTTTGGAAATAGTTGGTGCGAATAGTTGCAAGCATGACTTCCAGAATACGGCGTAAAATTCTGTCTTCATCAAGACTCGAAACTTCATCGAGTGCCGTTTCGATTTTTTTGATTAATTCAGACATATCCGGTTTATTTAAATCCGGTGCAAAACGCATTTTGAATAATGCCACTAAATCGCGCGCAATTTGTGAATTGTTAATAACCGCTTGTTCAATATAGTTTTGACTGAAAGTAAAACCCGTCTGGCGCAAATATTTGGTGTAAGCACGTAAAACTGCGGTTTCATGCCAGTTCAGGTTTCCAGCTAAAATTAAATGATTAAAACCATCATCTTCTGCATTACGGAACCAGATATTGGCAAATGCATCTTGAAAATTGTCTTTGACGTTGTCGATATCAATTTGCTTATTTTTAAGATACACCATATCAAAATCGGTGATCCAAACAACGCTGCCATCTTTGAAAAGAATTTCATGTGGGCGTTCGCCAATAATCCGAAGACCCATGTTTTCCAGTGTCGGCAACACATCTGACAATGCAATCGTGTGTTCAAAACTAAAAAGTTTTAATCTGAGCGCAGTTTGACCTGATTTATAGAACAACATATCCAATGGGTGCGCAGAGGATAATCCTTCGATTTTTTTAATGTCTTCAATGGCTGTGCTTGGAAGATAATATTCAGTATAACTCGCTGGAAATGCTTTGCGATATTTCGCATAAAGTTTCAACCCTTCCGCCTCGCCAATGGATGCAAGTAAATGAGTTTTTAACTCATCAGACCAGGAGCGTGAAACCGCAATTAATTTATTTTCGATGCTGGGCACATCATATTCGATCGGATTTTTTGGATTAACGCGAATAATAAAATGAATACGTGCAAGCACAGAATCTGAAAAATACGTGGTAAAAGACGATTCAATTCCCTGAAACGAATGCATTAAAACCTCTTGCATCGCGTAACTCAGTTCCGTATTAAAAATATCGCGCGGAACATAAACGAGACAGGAAAAATAACGATCGTAAGCATCTTTTCGGACAAACAAGCGAATTTGTTTACGTTCCTGCAGATGTAAAATACCCGACGCAAGCTGTATCAATTCTTCATGCGTTGCTTGAAATAAATCATCGCGCGGCAACGTCTCAAGCACGTGAACAATTTCCTTACCATTGTGGCTGTCTGGCGGAAAATGAAATTCCTGAATCACTTTCGCCACTTTGTGACGCAAAAAAGGAATGTGCCGCGGACTAGAATGATAGGCTGTTGAAGTATATAAACCCACAAAACGACGCTCACCAATTAATTCGCCTTTATCGTTAAATCGTTTGACGCCGATATAATCCGTATAAGCATCGCGATGCACAGTGGATTTTGTATTGGTTTTCGCGATAATCAAAATATTTTTGGAGAGTGCGAGCTTCCTAGCTTGCGGCGGCATGTCTGCATAATTCCGTGAAACAGCGCTCACGGTGTCATCGCGTAATACACCCAAACCACTGCCTGGAATAATTTGTAATGCACGATTGGTTTCATTGCCGATTAATTTGTAATCGCGGCAACCTAAAAAAGTAAAATGATTGTTGATGAGCCAGCGCAAAAAATCTTTGGATTCTGCAATTTCAGCAGGATCTAATGGTGGTGGATTTTGTTCGAGTTCAAGCAAAGATTGTTCTGCCTTGTCGACCATTTTTCGCCAATCTGCAACTGAAATTCGGACATCGCCCAATACATGTTCGATGTTTAGACGTAACGTTTCCATAACACTTGGATCAATTTGGCGGTCGATTTCAAAATAAATCGGCGCTTCATTCAGACTTTCAGGATCACTGGTACCAATCGGTAAAATTTCATAAATGCGGCCTTCTTTGTCACGCTTCACTTTGGTGCCGCCAAAATGGATCGTAAAATGAATTTGTAGCCCGGTGCGATTGACATCCATGCGAATGGAATCCACGAGAAAAGGAATATCATCGTGCGACACTTCAATGATGGTATGGGTGGATTGCCAGCCGTCCTCTTTCAGCGAAGGGTTAAAAATCCGGACTTTGGTCTCGCCTGGCTGTCTTTGATAAGTAATATCCCACATGGAGCGCAGTATGCCTGCCAAATCTTCAGTGCTTCTATCCATTAAATCATTTAATGAAGAAGAACCGTATAATCTTTGAGCAAATATTTTAATTAAGGGGAATTGCGCTTTGGGGACCTTAGGTTTGACTACGTTTATGACATTATTAATAATTTCTTGTATTTCTTGTCGGTGATTCTCAGGACCTGCCATAAAAAAATGATGCCTCCGCGATTTTGTATCTTATATTAAAATTTTAACGCTCTTAGGGGTCTAATACAAATTATTTCCAGTGACTTAACGGTGGCTTTTTTTGGCCACTTCATCTCTAAGATAGGTGGGATGCGCATCTTCTGCTCTCACCCAGTCTTTTTTGGTATATTTTACTTTGGCTATCTGAATAACGCCTGCCGCGGTCGGTAACCTTGAAGCATCAATCAAGCTGGGTTTAACGGGTATTTCGTTACTATAAATTTTCCAGGCATTACCCGCCCCAGACCATTCCCCTAGAGGAAGCTCAATTTCTTGGGGTTTTCCGACTTTTTCTTGCCCCTTTAATTCCATGATTCCGGATGCATTCAGCTCGTAAGCGCCCCAATAAACTTCCTGGATGCGAGCATCAATTGCAGTCACGATTTTTTTCCAATTTAAATCCGTATACGTGGCTTGCGCCAATGCGGCCAAAGAAGAAACGGGAATCAACGGCAATTCCATCGCAAATCCCAATCCTTGCGCCACACTGGTTGCAATGCGCACACCGGTAAAACTTCCCGGTCCACATCCAAAAGCAATGGCATCTAATTGATTTAACGAGGTAAACGATTCTGATAATAAATCATGAATCATGGGCAGAATTTTTTGCGTATGCTGCATGGGTGCTATTTCAAAGCGTGTAAAAAGCTTATCGTCTAGCAACAAAGCCGCCGAACAGCCTTCCGATGAGGTTTCAATTGCAAGTAGTTTCATAAGAACCAAAAAATTCCTGCACTTTATTTAAATCTCGAGTTCTTCGCATCTCTGGCAAGCTTTGTAAAAAGGTTTCGCCATAGCGATTGCCGACGATGCGGGGATCGCAGATCACAAGAATACCACGATCTTCGCTGTCGCGTATTAATCGGCCTGCGCCTTGTTTTAAAGTTAATACGGCTTGCGGAAGCTGATAATGGATAAAAGGATCGACGCCTTGCTTTCGCAGCATTTTAATTCGTCCCTGTAAAATGGGATCATCAGGAGACGCAAAGGGAAGCTTATCAATTACAACACACGATAACGCATCCCCGCGAACATCGACGCCATACCAAAAACTACTGGTACCCAGTAATACGGCATTAGGTATTGTTTTAAATTGTTCGATCAATTCGCGTTTTGGCATGCTGCCTTGTAATAACAATGGAAAGGAAACAGAATCTTTCAATAATGTCGCCGCAAAATCCATCGCTCTATAACTGGTGAATAAAAGAAAGGTTTTTCCCTGAGTCATTTCAAGAATCGGAATAATCGCTTCAATCAGTTTTGTCGTGTAATCTGCTGCGTGCGGATCGGGTAATCCACGCGGAACATACAGCAAAGCCTGTTTTTGATAATCAAAAGGGCTTTTTAACTGTAATTGCAATGCCTTATTTAATCCCATGGTATCGACAAATAATGAAAAATTATTTTTAACAGTCAAGGTCGCTGAAGTAAAAATCCACGAACGATTTTTTTGTTTCATGAACTGTTTAAAATAATCGGCGACAATCATTGGTGTTTGTTGCAAGGTAAAACTTTGCAGATGAGTCTCATACCAATGAATCGTGTCTTCTGCTGTTTTTTCAGTGAGTAAATTAAATTTTTCAATTAGTTTGATGGTGCGACGCGAACAATTTTCAAGTCCTTTGCTGCGCCCCGTGATCATTTTTAAAATTTCATCGAGACGCGCCAGTCGTTTTTTGATTTCATCAATGGCATTTTGTAGATGTTTCGGTAATTTATCCGGCCATGTTGCACGTTTTAATTCTGTGCCGAAGGCAATACGCATTTCTTGCACGGCGATTTGTAATTGCGTCGTAGCGCCGCCAATTTCTGCCATGTCTTTTGCGTGTTGTTCTGCTTCTGTTTCGACATCGCGTGCTAATTCATTAATTTGTCGTCCGGTGATCGCGGTACTGAAAAATTGCGATGCAATATCCGGCAAATGATGGGCTTCGTCAAAAATAACCACATCGGTTCCAGGCAATAATTCGCCGAAGCCTTCTTCTTGTAATGCCATATCCGCAAAAAAAAGATAATGATTCACGACCACAATATCAGCAGCCAACGCTTCCTGACGCGCATTGACGACATGACAAGTTTTGTAAAATTCGCAATCTTGATTTAAACAATTTTCTGCCGTGCTGGTGACATAGGGCCAAATTCCCGAATCTTCGGGTATATTGGACAATTCGGATGTGTCACCCGATTGAGTGACCTTGGACCATTCATGGATCAGTTGTAATTGCGAAATCAATTGTCTCGAACTAAAACGCCCGTCTTCTAAACTGGTTTTTAAACGATATTGACATAAATAATTGGCGCGCCCTTTTAACAGCACGATTTTTTTGGCAAACGATAATATTTTTTTGATGACCGGAATATCTTTAAAAAATAGCTGGTCTTGTAAATTTTTGGTGCCAGTGGAAATAATCGTTTTTTTATCGGCGAGAAAAACTGGAATTAAATAAGCAAAGGTTTTACCGGTTCCCGTTCCTGCTTCAACGACTAATTGTGCATCATGATCAATGGTTTCTTCGATCGCTTCCGCCATTTTTTGTTGAGACAGTCGCGGAGTGAATCCGGCAATGGCTTCCTTTAATAATCCCGAATCGCCAAGAATATCAATGCTGCGATGCATTATTTTTCCAAGTATTGTAATTTATCCGGCTTGTTCGCCCACTCATCCGCATCGGGTGGGGCTTCTTTCATGCGGTTGATGTTGGGCCATTTTTCGGCGAGTTCTTTATTGAGCTGCAGAAATTCCTGGTATTTTTCGGGAAGATCATCTTCGGAATAAATGGCATTGACGGGGCATTCCGGTTCGCATAAGGCGCAATCAATACATTCATCAGGGTTAATGGCGAGAAAATTGGGGCCTTCATAAAAACAATCGACTGGACAGACTTCGACACAGTCCGTGTATTTGCAGCGTATGCATTGTTCGGTTACTACAAATGTCATCGTTATATCCTAGTGGCCATATGACTTATCATACTGGTGCCCGAGGCCGGAGTCGAACCGGCACGGGGTTGCCCCCGAGGGATTTTAAGTCCCTTGCGTCTACCTATTCCGCCACCCGGGCATACAAGGAAAGGCTGGGGTCGGAATCGAACCGGCGTCCACGGCTTTGCAGGCCGCTGCATAACCACTCTGCCACCCAGCCGTAACAATTTGGAGCGGGAAACGAGACTCGAACTCGCGACCCCAACCTTGGCAAGGTTGTGCTCTACCAACTGAGCTATTCCCGCTTACAATGGAGTCGTCATTCTATATGAAGGTCTTTTACTGTCAATAACCTAGGAGAAAAAAATTCTAAAAAAAGTGAATTATTGGGCGTTTAGTTCAGGCCATGCGGCTTTTAGATAAATCACCATGGACCAAATCGTTAAAACCACTGAAACATATAAAAATAAATAGCCTAGAAAAATGATGAATGCATTGGAGGAAGGACTGCAAAAAAGTAAAACAGCAACAGCGACCATTTGAACCGCTGTTTTGACTTTTCCTAGCCAGGAAACCGCAACACTGGTTCGTTTGCCAATTTCAGCCATCCATTCACGCAGGGCTGACACCAGAATTTCACGGCTGACAATAATAGCAGACGGTATCGCGAGCATCGCAGCCGGGACGGTCACAATGGCATTCGGTGCGCTGACATATTGAAATTGAGATTCCCCTACAATCAAAACCAGCGCAATCGAAACCATTAATTTGTCCGCGACCGGGTCCATAAAAGCACCCAAACGAGTCGAAACCTGAAAAGTACGTGCGAGATATCCATCTAACCAATCGGTAATAGAAGCCAGCGTAAAAATAATTGATGCACCAAGATGCGCCCACCAAACGGGCAAATAAAACACAACAACTAATACTGGGATAGCTAACATCCGTATTAGCGTCAGTATATTGGGGATATGTTTTACGTTCATAAATTCACATCATGTAAGGCTGAATAAATCCTTTCTGCTAAAGATTGACTGATTCCAGGCACTTTAGCAAGCTCTAGAAGACTAGCACGATTGATGGCTTGAATGCCACCGAAGTAGCGCAATAATTCCCGACGCCTTTTCGCGCCGATGCCAGGAATGGATTCCAGTGATGAGGTAATGCGTTTTTTGTCACGCCGGTTGCGATGGCCTGTGATTGCAAATCGGTGTGCTTCATCGCGAATTTGTTGGATTAAATGCAAAGCCGGCGAATCCGAGGGTAAATGCAGTGGTTCATGATCCGGTCTATGTAATGTTTCAAGCCCAGGTTTGCGCCCTGCTCCTTTTGCAACGCCAATCAATAAAAGATTTGTGATACCCAATTCTGCTAAAGCATTCTTTGCGGCCGTTAGCTGAGGCTTTCCGCCATCAATTAACAAAATATCCGGAAATTTTTCATCATCTGGATTTAAATGTTTAAAGCGCCGCGTTAAAACTTGTTGCATCGCAGCAAAATCATCACCGGGCGTGATGCCTTTGATATTAAATCGGCGATAATCACTTTTTAGCGCGCCAGAAATAGTAAATACCACGCAAGATCCAACGGTTTCTTCACCCATACTGTGACTGATATCAAAACACTCTATGCGTTTTGGCAATTTTTTTAATTCTAATATTTTTTGTAAGGCTGCAAACCGTTCTTGAGTGTGTGCTTTATCCATCAGTTTACTAGCAACAGATTGTTTAGCACTGGAATCGGCGATTTCCAGCCATTTTTTCCGTTCACCGCGGACATTTTCAGCAAGATGGACTTTATGCTGGCTTTTTTCAGCAAGCGCATCGCTCAACCAATTTTTTTCAGTTAATGACACGTCTAAAATAATTTCTTTTGGAATATTTTGCGGGTCGCGATCAGGTGCTAAATAATGCTGAGTAATAAAAGAAGTCACGACCTCATCGGGCGTAGAATGTGCTGGTTGATTTGGAAAAAAAGCACGACTTCCTAAAACGCGACCGCCACGAATGATGAGTAATTGAATGCAATCCACGCCACCGCTTGATGCAAATCCAATCACATCGACCTCACCTTGATCACCACTAACGTAAGCTTTTTCCTGAATTTGTCTTAACCGTAAAATCTGATCACGAATATGCCCTGCCGCTTCAAAATTTAATTCTTTGGAAAAAAATGCCATGCGTTTTTGTAATTCATCAATCAATAACTGGCTTTTTCCTTCGAGAAATAAAATCGTATGCTGGACATTTTGTTGGTATTCTTCGGGAGAAATTAGATCAGTACAAGGGGCTGTGCAACGGCCAATTTGATGTTGCAGACAAGGTCGCGTGCGCGCTGCGAAATAGCTGTCAGTACAAGTACGCAAATGAAATAATTTCTGAATGATATGGATCGTTTCCCGCACCGCAGAAGCACTTGGATAGGGACCAAAATAACGCCCTTTCATTTTTTTCGAACCGCGATATAAATCCACGCGCGGAAATTTTTCATCAGTAATGAGAATATACGGATAACTCTTATCATCTCGAAAAACCACGTTATAACGTGGTTTATGTTTTTTGATTAAATTGCATTCTAGTAATAAAGCATCATTTTCACTGTGCGTGATCGTGACCTGAATGTCTTTGACATTCTTCATTAAGGCATGCGTTTTAACATCTTTGCCACTTTTCAAAAAATAATTGCTAACACGTTTTTTTAAATTGCGGGCTTTGCCAACGTATAATATCTCCCCTTTCTCACCTAGCATTTGATAAACGCCAGGTTGATTGGGGAGGCTATTTAGAAAGGATTTGATGTTTTGCATGGGTAAATTATAGCTGAAAACTAGGCTAGTTAGCGCGCGTTTTGTTTATGACTAGTAAGGCTTACCCAAAGAAGCCTCAGCCGAACGCGCGCATTGAACTATGACATGCTTTGAGAAGCGGGTCCTTGACGGCGTACACGCAAGGCTTCAGCTAAACCACCTTGTTCGTAACCGGTTAGTTCATCTTCTCTGCATGAATAACCAAAGACGTCTCTTATTAAATCCCATTCAGTCACTTTTTTAGCAGGATCATTGGTAGGACAGCAATGATTTTTCCACATAGAGCAACAGAATGCCATTGAATTACTTGTCCGAAACCAAGAGTCAGAAGGACAGTGTCTTGCTGATGTGAAACATCGAGCGGGTTCATAACAACATAATATCATTGCTATATAGGTAAAGAGACCTATCTGATCCCCTTCCTTTACGCAGCAAATTGTTAATGCGCAGTTTTTAGATGTTTCATGCGACCATCGATTATTTACTCGTCTTAAACAACAGGCTTCTTCAAGTCCATCATCTGTCACTGATTTTTGTTCAACCGATCTATTAGCAGGTAACGGTTTGTCTTCAACCGCGCTATGGTTAATTGATACGGGTGATTCCGACTCGTGGCTACGGGGGTGGCGTTTGTGTTCAGCCGCGCCATAGTTATGTGATACGGGTGATTGAAGTAAGCGTGTATTGTCTGACTCTCGGCTACGGGGATGACTCATTTTTTTACCTATATAAAAATGGATAATGGGGCGAATTATATTGAGAAAACATTAAGAGAGTCTTAAATATAAGCACTTTATCTGAATTAACGGGGTCTTCGATTGCGATTTTCCAACAGGTGATCAGTGGGTTCTGGCTTGATTTCAGAAGATTTTTTATCAAGTGAAGAGATTTGTGATGTTTCAGATAGTTTAGGGGCCTTTACTTCGATATGATGCGAAAATGCTAGCTTATTTCGGACAAACATTATGAAATGTTCGATCCATTTCGGAAATCCGCGATAGATTTTTATGCTTTCTTGGTTCAATCGTTCTTGATTGGAGGGATTTTTAGCTTCCAATCCTTGGGTTTCAATTAGGCGCGTTAAGGCTATTCGGTCAAAGACTTGTTGGGTTTGATCAGATCCAACTGTTTGTTCTACTGTAATGGGATCTTTTAATTCTTTAATATTTTTCTGTGTTAGAACGCATTTTTTAGGAAGGTGTTTATTATCTTTAAAATAGGATTGATATTCGTTTAGTTTTTTGGCTTCATCGGGTGTGCAGGTTTTTTTGAAATTTTCGATTTCTTTGAAAGATAATAACTGAGTTTTGGGTAACGGCGTTTCATTTACCAGATAAATTTTTTCAAAAATAGTTAATTTCTGATTGAGTTGCGGCTGTTTTTGCGCTGCTTTTCGACGATCTCGGACCATTTTTATTGCATCAATTCTTGCATAAAACGAGGGATCACGGCGAAATAGCGATCGTCGGTATTTATTTTTAATGTTTTGCAGTGTTAGTAAAATTCCTTGTCGAAATCCCAAGCGAGAACAGGCATAAAAACTTTTTCGAGAAAGCATTAATGCGTATATCAGCGCGATGAGTAATAAGACGATTCCACTGGAAATGGCGGTGGTATTTGAAAAAATGCTGTCTGCGCCAGTGAGTAATGCAGCAAGTGCGCCGATACCGCCGATGAGTAAACCGCCGGCTAGAGCGAAAGGAAGGCTTAGGACGGCACCGCTGATGAATCCAACGAAGCCGCCTAAAAGGCCTGATATGAGATTTTTTAGATTCATATCCATTATTATATGATAATTTGATTCGATGGGAATTTAATTTAGGTATGTGTCATGCTAGCGGAAAGGCAGCGTCATTGCGAGGAGCGCTTTTTGCGACGAAGCAATCTTTGGGAGATTGCTTCGGCATAAAAAGCAGGCCTCGCAATGACGATCGATCGCATGAAACAAAAGGTATCTTTTAACTTTCAGTGGATTTGTGATTCTCAACAATGCCTAACCGAATCGCAAGTAACGTGAGTTCAACGTCGCTGTTGATCCCCAGTTTTTCGAAGATTCGATAGCGGTAGCTATTGACGGTTTTTGGACTTAAGCAGAGTTTGTCGGAAATTTCCTGGACTTTTTGGCCGCTGGTTATCATCAGCATGATTTGTAATTCACGTTCAGAAAGAATATCGAGTGGTGATTCTTCTGCTTTGGTAAAACGCTTGAGTGCCAATTGTTGCGCGATTTCAGAACTAATATAACGCTGGCCAGAATGAACAGTGCGAATGGCACGAACCATTTCATCGGCATCACAACCTTTAGTGATATACCCTGCTGCACCGGCTTGTAACAACCGAGATGGATAAGGTTCATCATCGAATACGGTTAATGCGAGGATTTTGATGTCAGGATTGTGACGGATCATTTTGCGAGTGGCTTCTAAGCCGCCGATGCCAGGCATCTGGACATCCATTAAAACGACTTCAGGAATGAGTTCTTTGGCAATGCGGATGGCTTCTTCGCCCGTGCTGGCTTCGCCGACGACTTTGATACCATTCACGTCCTGCAAAAGGCGTTTGATACCAATTCGGATAAGTTCGTGATCATCAACCAATAACACTTTAATCAATTGGATAACCTCTTTTAACATGGCGGAGAGAGAGGGATTCGAACCCCCGGAGCCCGAAAGGACTCAACGGTTTTCAAGACCGCCGCTTTCAACCACTCAGCCATCTCTCCCGTTCTATTTTATTTTTGGGATAATTGGGACACATATTAACGCTATTTTATGAGATTATTCAATAGAATCTTATCGCATTTCTCAAAATGTGCTATTATTCGGCATCGTGCGTTTTTAGGAGTTTTGATATGCAAATTAATGAATCGACCCTTATTCGAAGTCAGCAATCCTTGCTGGGTTATCATTCCGTTTTGCGGAATACGTACTTATTACTTAGTTTGACCCTGTTATTTAGTGCCGCGATGGCAGCCTATGCGACGGTGTCGGGTGTCAGTTATGCCGGTTCCATGATGACTTTTATCGGCGGATTTGTGTTGTTATTTGTGACGACAGCCTTGCGCAATAGCGGATGGGGAATTGTTTCCATTTTTGCTTTTACGGGATGCATGGGTTATTCCATGGGTCCGATGTTGAATCATTTTCTGCATGGTTATACCAATGGTGCGCAATTAATTATGATGGCGCTGGGTGGCACTGGCATTACGTTTTTTGCCAGTTCTGCTTATTTATTGGTGACCAAGCGTGAGCTTAGCCATTGGGGCAAGTTTTTGATGATTGGTTTAATCATGTGCGTGGTTGCCTCTCTTGCCAATATTTTTCTGAAAATGCCGGCGTTGCAATTGTCGATTGCGACGTTAATGACGTTTATTTCCACTATGCTGATGATGTATGACACCAGTCGGATTATTCATAATGGGGAAACGAATTACATTATGGCGACGATTAGTCTATATCTGGATATTCAGATGTTGTTTCAGAATTTGTTGATGTTGTTGGGTGTGTTTAATCAGAGGAATTAATTGACTTGTTGTCATTGCGAGCTGCCGTTGTTTGGCGGCGAAGCAATCTTTGAAAGATTGCTTCGTCACAAAAAACGTTCCTCGCAATGACGAGCAATTATCGTTCTTCTTGCCACTCGCATTTGCCTTTTTCCCGCATTTTTTTCAGGATGGCTTCGTGTAACTCGAGTTCTTCACCGCTTGCTCTTTGCACGAATAAATTTTTCACTTGCACTTCTGTTTTTAAAATACTTTCAGATTTTTTAGCAACTGTTTCTGTTTGCTGGGATTCTTCGAATAAGCTGCTTTGACCGCCGGTCATGGCGAGATAAACCTGACAGAGCAAATGGGCGTCGAGTAAAGCGCCGTGTAATTCGCGTTGGGAATTATCGATGCCGTAGCGTTTGCAAAGGGCATCTAAGCTATTGCGTTGGCCTACGTGCAGTTTGCGGGCGATGACAAGCGTGTCGACGATGCGGCAATAATGCGTAATGGGTTTCCATTTTTTGCCGAGTAAACTTAATTCATGATTGATGAAACCAACGTCGAAGGGTGCGTTATGAATAATTAATTCAGCGCCCGATAAAAAATCCATAAGCTCTTCGCTGATCGTAGAAAAAATCGGTTTATCTTTTAAAAATTGATTCGTTATACCATGAACGGCTTCTGCACCCGCTTCAATTTCACGTTCGGGATTAATAAATTGATGATAACGTTTGCCCGTTAATTTACGATTAATTAATTCCAAACAGCCAATTTCAATAATCCGGTGGCCTTGCTCGAATTGCAAACCCGTGGTTTCCGTATCTAAGATGATTTGTCTCATGTTATTTTCTCTGTAAATCGTCTATCGCTTGGTTCGCAAGAGCATCAGCCAATTCATTTTCGGGATGACCTGCGTGCCCTTTTATCCAGTGCCATTTAATTTCATGGCGCACCGTTTGTTTATCCAGTTCTTGCCATAAATCGACATTTTTAATCGGATGATTGTTGGTTTTTTTCCAGTGCTTTTTTTTCCAGCCGGGCAGCCATTCGGTAATGCCCTTTTGCACATATTGTGAATCCGTGTATAAATCGATTTTGCAAGGTTCGCGCAAACTGGCGAGCGCCTGGATGGCGGCCATTAATTCCATGCGGTTATTAGTCGTTTCCGTTTCAGCGCCCAGAATTTTTTTTTCATGTTTTCCATAACGCATAAAAACACCCCAGCCGCCAGGACCGGGATTACCACGGCACGCGCCGTCTGTAAAAATTTCTACATGTTTCATGGCCAATTCCGTATTGAAGGGCCAGGTAAGGTGACCTGGATGCCTGAGAGTTTTTGTTGCCAGCGTACTTTTATAGGTGTTAAAGGAATCACTTTCGCTTGCGCCATTAGCATATAAACTCCGCCAAACGGTGTCCAGAGTTTACTGCCTAGCCATTCCATTATTTTTAATTTTTCATAAAACTTTGCATGATGTTGAATGGGTGGACGAAACAATAATTTATTTTGCTTCACTAATTGAAAATCCGATAGCAGCAACCAATTTTTCACGGTATTCGGTGAAATAAAATTTAACGACCAGGGAATTTTATTATGCTTTTCACTACTTTTTTTAATACCCCATAAACTCAACGGATTAAAACCAAAAATAATAATATACCCTTCGGGTTTTACAATTCGACAAGCTTCTGTAATGAGTTGTTGCGGGTTATCCAAAAATTCAAACGAATGCGGCACCAACACCAAATCCACGCTCGCAGAAGCAATTGCAAGATGGGTATAATCACTTTCAATCGATGGGATAGTTTTATTTTTATCCAATAGCGGACTCAGCAACACTTGTTGCGGGATGGATGTAAATTTCAACAGGCTGACTTGATGCGGCACGCCAATCAACAAAGCATGTCTGCCATAGCAATCCGAAAGCACACTCGGTAAAAATTCCCGTTCTGCTTCAAGTAATTTTTTGCCCAGGCCTTCCGATAGCCAATGGTCCCAATGCTGGATGGTTCGATGGGTGGTGGTCAAGTCCAGATCCTTTGGTTGGTACCGAATTGCTTTCTATTTTACTTTATTATTTTGTGGTATGGTACCGGCAAATTATTTTTCAAAGAGTCAATGGAATGGGACATCGTTGTAAAAAAAATATAATAAAGCATTTTTTATTAGTGATCTGCGGTATTTTTTGCCATATTGCCTCTGCAACACCCGCAATTGATGGCATTCAGGTTTATCAAAAAAATTTACACCTCTCCGAAGAACATAAAGAAAAACTCGCCGATGATATTTATCGTTACAATAATGCCGATAACATGTGGGATGAGTTGCGGCGCGAATTTGTCTTGCCCCATTACGAAGATAACCCATTAGTCCAGGCGCAAATTAGCTGGTTTTTAAATCATCAGGATTTTTTACAGCGAACGGCGTTTAGAGCCGCCCCTTATTTATATTTTATTTTGCAGCAAGTGCATAAAAGACACTTGCCGGCGGAAGTGGTTTTGTTGCCCATGATTGAAAGTGCGTACAACCCGTTTGCGTATTCTTCGGTGGGTGCCGCAGGCATTTGGCAAATGATGCCTGCAACCGCTTCGGGTTTTGGTATCAAACAAAATTGGTGGTATGACGGACGGCGTGATGTGGTGGCATCGACACGGGCGGCGCTGGATTATATTTCTTATTTGGGCAGTTTTTTTAATGGAAATTGGTTGTTGGCGATCGCAGCTTATGATACCGGCGAAGGTAACGTTTTATCCGCGATCAAAAAAAATATTAGCATAGGACGCAGTACCAGTTATTGGGAATTACCGCTTTCGCAAGAAACACGCGACTATGTGCCGCAGTTATTGGCGCTTGCAGTCATCATTAGTCACCCAGAAGAATATCCGATTGTATTTCCACCAGTCCGCAATGCGCCCTATCTTGCACAAGTGGATTTAGGTGCGCAGATTGATTTAAAACGTGCCGCTTTGCTCGCGGGCTTGAGTTTAACTAAATTAAAACAACTGAATCCAGGATTTAGTCGTGGAGCAACCGGACCCCATGGTCCTTTTAAGTTAGTTTTGCCTATCGAAAATGTGCAGCAATTTTCAGAAAATCTCGCGCGGTTTCCTGTTCAGCAACCAACGAACTGGATTCGTTATAAAATTCGCGTTGGCGATACGTTATTTGCCATTGCAAGACGATTTAATATTTCGACGCATGCTTTGCAAAGTGCGAATCCGATGCTAGCTAAAAATTTAAAACCCGGCAAACATCTTTTGATTCCGCGTAACGCGCCGGTTGTTGCCAATAACAATGAAAATATTTTTGATTCTGTGCCCACGAAACCATTTGTACCTCGTGCTGATACACCCATTCAAAACCTTGCAAACGCGCTTGAAACCGTTTCAGGAAATTACAGCATGCAACCTGGCGACACCCTTTACATGGTCCGACCCGGTGATGATTTGCAAAAAATTGCGAGACATTTTCATACCACTGTTAAGACGCTGGTGGCGGTGAATAAATTAAATCAAGATATTTACCAAGGGCAAAAAATTATTGTTCCTACTCATCTTTCTTTTACTAGCTCTACACAAAAATATCAGCTGACATCAGGTGATACGATTTATATGGTGCGTAAAGGGGATGATCTTGAAAAAATTGCTAGGAAATTTAGAACCTCTACTTCAGCGATTCGCGTTATCAATATGCTTTCGAATAATGATTTGCATGTGGGAGATCAGCTGGTTATTCCGACGCATCCTGGCTAGTTAGGCATTTTTTAAAAATGCGAGTTCCGCATCAGTTGATTCTCGCCCCAAAATTTTATTCCGTTGCGGAAAACGACCAAATTCTTTAATCACGCGAAAATGGGCATACGCATAAGCTAAAAATAATTGATACACTTGCGTTGTTTCAGTCATCGATAATGAAACCAACGCTTGAAATAATTGGATGGATTGTTCCTGGCTTTGTACATCTTCGGAATGGACCAATGGCATGTAAAAAAAGACGCGTTCAATTAAAGTCAGTGACTGGTCCACCTTTTCTCGTAATCCTTGGATGCAGAGTTCACGCGCCATATTATCGTGAGCAAAGGCTTCGGGCGAATTACGATGCAGAGAACGAGAAAATTGATCTAACAAAATAATTAACGCTAATCGTCCGCGTGGAGTTTCGGCCCAGTTATTTAATTCACCTTGCGTCGCTTTTTCATAATCCTTTTTGAAGGATTCTAGCAGTGAACTTTTCAACGCCTCATTTTCACCAAACCATAAGTTAGTACGGTCACTCGTCGGTAAATCCGCGTGACCGAGATCGCCAAACCAGAAATTTAATAACTCATGGATTCTGTCAGGCATGAGCAACCACCCCTCTTTTTTTCTGCTCCTCTTATTTTCAGAATAGCATAATTAATGTGATATTTTCTGTGAAAAAGATATTATAACTTATTGAATTGAAAATGAAAAAATATAAAAAATGGGCGCGCCTCGATGATAGGGTACCCTATGATTCGCAACTCCTTGATCCTGTGGCTAACCCGTCAAACAGAAACCGGGTCTAAGTGTAAGCAATGCTTGGCAGTATTAGCCTTTTTTTTTGCTAATATCATACTGGCAAAAAGCTCAGGAATTAATTTTTCGGTTTTATGATCTTTATCTTTGGAGGGATCGAATTCGACGATTTCCATACCGAGGAATTGAGGGTCGTTTTCGATTTGGTGTAGCGCCTGACATAAATCATTAGCATTTAAACCATTTGGAACAGGCGAACCTGTGCCGGGTGCTTCGGATGGATCAATACCATCTATATCCAGACTAATACCATAGCCTGCGGTATCTTTTTTAACAATTTTGAGCGCATCTTGCATCACAGCCTGTAATCCGCGTTGACGGATTTCTTCCATGAAAAATATTTTTACATTGAGTTCTTTTAAGAGCGCTGCTTCACCGCGTTCAAAACTTCGTACGCCAATCAGGCAGATATTTTCAGGTTTGACCTTAGGTCGATTATTCATAATCGTCGTCAATGAAGAAGTACCATATCCTAAAAGACACGCCAAAGGCATGCCATGAATATTGCCTGTCAGCGAAGTATGCGGTGTGTGGCTATCCATGTGGGCATCGATCCAAATCAATCCTAGCGGGCCTGATAAGGCGTTCGAGACACCGCTCCAGGTACCAATTGCGGATGAATGATCGCCGCCTAGAACTGTAAAAAACTTTTTAGCTTTGGTGTAATCGTAGGTCTTGTTTGCTAATTTTTGTACGCACGTGGTAATCAATTCGAGTTTGGAGATATTTTTATCAGAGGGAGATTCAATCATGCCATCCCAGATTAAATCGATTTCTGTTGATAACGCCTGAAAATAGGGAGACTGTTGCAACACTTTAGGGCCTTCGCTGCTTCGGGGATCTGCTCCAGCTAAACCCGTTGCATACCCTAATAAATGAACAGTCTTTGCATCGTGCATATAAATCTCCTTGAATTATTTGCTAGCTTATTCCAGATGTGTTAAATAGTAATTATCTCGTAGAAAAAGATAAAGATAATTTTTTAAGATTTACGCATTTCATTCCATGAATACAATTATTGATCACCAACCGCTGCTGACTCCGCATGTTTTAGTCCAAGAATTTCCCAATTCGCCGGATGCAGAAAAAACCGTTGCGCTCGCACGACATGTTGTTGATCGCATTATGCGCGGATTAGATGATCGTTTGTTGGTAATCGTTGGGCCCTGCTCTATTCATGATCCTAAAGCCGCGCTGGAATATGCAAATTTATTGCAAGAAGCGCAAAAAGTTTATCGCCAAGAAATTTTTATTGTGATGCGGGTTTATTTTGAAAAACCGAGAACCACAATGGGTTGGAAAGGATTGATACGCGATCCTTTTTTAGATGAAAGTTATGATATTAATAACGGTTTACGGATTGCGAGAAAATTATTGCTGGATTTGAATACGCTTGGCGTGCCGACAGCGACAGAATTTTTGGATACAATTATTCCGCATTATTTGCAGGATTTAATTACCTGGTCTGCGATCGGCGCGCGCACTTCTTCCAGTCAATTGCATCGTGAATTGGCATCCGGACTCGCAATGCCAGTTGGATTTAAAAATACAACCGATGGCAATATCAAAATCGCGATTGATGCAGTGAATGTGGCTGCACACTCACATCATTTTATCAGCATTAATCAGCACGGCACGCCCAGCATTGTCCGAACACCCGGTAATCGTTCCTGCCACATTATTTTACGCGGGTCCCAAACAGGGCCTAATTTTGAAGAAAAAAATATTTTAGACGCTGCCGAATTATTAAAAAAACAGCAACTGGTTGCAAAACTCATGGTTGATTGCAGTCATGGAAATAGTTCGAATGGTTATCAACATCAGCGCAAAGTTGCAGAAACCCTCGCTCTGCAAATTCAAAACGGTTCTGAAATCATTTTTGGCGTGATGCTAGAAAGTAATTTAGTCGCAGGAAAACAAACTTTGCAACCAGGAATTCCTCTGAATTATGGTCAAAGCATTACAGATGAATGCATTTCGTGGATAGAAACGAATGCTATCTTAAAATTATTTTCAGAATCGATAAAATTACGCCGAAAACAAATTAGTTGATGCCAGTTCCAGAAAACACCGCTGTCGTCGATAAGGGTCCGTTTAACGTGCATAACACAGTCACATTGACTGCAATTGCTGCTGATGTAATGGAATAACCTGTTGGTAAGATTGTTGTTTGTAAAGCATTTGCAACGTTCGTACAATTCGAAATAGCAACCCCATTAGAGGAATTTAATGTTCTAGCAGCATAATTAACACTATTGGCAGAGGACAACGAGGCCGCCATGGCGCTGGTTGCTGCTATTTGAGCGTCGGTTGATAGGTCGATATATTTGGGAACTGCAACCGCAGCCAAAATTCCCAATAGAATAATGACAACGATTAATTCAATTAAGGTAAAACCTTGTTGCTTCATGCTATTCAATCCTCATGTGATGCCAGTTGCGGTAAAGGTTGCGGTGGTTGAGCTTAATCCTGTTAAAGTACAGGTCACCGTCACATCCACTGCTACAGTGGCTGACGTGATGGTATATCCAGTAGGCAATCCACCCTGCAAGGCACTCGCAACATCAGTACAGTTGGCAACGGCCACACCTTTAGTGGCATTTTCTTTTCGCGAAATATAGTTAATGGAATTGGCAGATGACAATGCGGCGGCAACCCCATTGGTAGCAGCGGCTTTGGCATCCGTGGAAAGATCAATAAATTTAGGCACAGCAACCGCGGCCAAAATTCCGAGAATGATAATAACAATAACGAGTTCGATTAACGTGAAACCTTGAATAGTCTGCTTCATAGTCACATCCTTGTTTATCCGTGATGAGCCATTTTCACCATGTCCCAGATGGGTAGATACACTGAGAAGGCGAGTATCAAAACCACAATGGCCAATAACACTATTAACATCGGTTCTATCATATCATTTAATCGCTTCAAATCATAATCTACCTCTCTTCGGTAATAATTTGCAACCTCGTTCAGCATTTGGCTGAGTTCGCCCGTTTCTTCACTGACGGAGAGCATTTGCAGTTCCAATGGAGTAAATAATTTTGAACCCGCCGCAGATTGCGTGAGATTATTACCGTGGCGAATCGATTCACACATGTCTAGAATTTCTTGTTCTGCGTAGGTGTTATTAATGGTGTGCGCGACTAAGGTAAGCCCTTCTAACAAGGGGATGCCTGATTCAATGGTAATTGCAAACGCTTGTGAAAATCGCAGCAATACTGTCCGTCGCAAAACATCGCCAAATCCCGGTATCTTAAATTGATAACGATACCAGTTATATTTTCCCCGCGGGGTGCGAAAATAATAAATCAATGAGCCCACGATGATGGCAAGCGCAACTAAAAGATAAGGCCATTGTTCGACAAAAAATTGCGAAATAGCAATCATAATACGCGTCGCTGTCGGCAACTCCAGATTCGCCTGGGTGAATATTTTAGAAAAAGTGGGAATGACGAGAATATTAATAAAAATAATTGCACAAATCACTGAAACAAAAACCACGGCAGGATAGCGCAAGGCTGCTTTGACACGCTTCATTCCGCTGGCTTCTAATTCGAGATATTGATTGAGTCGTAAAAAGGCTTCGTCCAGTCGTCCGCTACTTTGTCCTACCCTGACCATGCTGATCATAATAGGAGTAAAGATTTTGGGATACGCACTCATAGCAGTTACTAAATCTTGACCGCCTTCTAGTTTTTCTACAATGCCATATAATGCATTTGCCATCCTGGCGCTGCGAGCATTTTCGGCTAGCTGTCTTAAAGCCGCGGTAATAGGAACACCGGTTTTCACGAGTGCATGCATTTGACGTGAAAAGAGCCCTAATTCTTCGAGGCTCACTTTCCCGCCGCTAAAAAAACCCTTGATTGCATCCAAATAATCCGTTTCTGCATTAATCGGTGTAATACGTATCGGCGTGATACGTTCTTTTAACAATTGCGCGCTTAACGTGTCCGCTGATTGCGATAGGCGTTTACCTATCATTAATTTGCCTTCAGGATTGCGGCCTTCGAAATTAAATGTCGGCATGTCCGATTAATCCTTATTGGATTCTATACTTTCACCTATAATTCGAATGACTTCGCTAATCGTTGTTACCCCTTTCACGGCAAGTTCCAGACCTTGGGTAACTAACGGTTTATAATCCGGATCATCAGTAACTAATTGGCTAAATAATCTTGTATCATTATCTCGTAACGAGTCAATGAGTGGCGGTGTCATTTCCAGTAACTCAAACACACCAACACGTCCTTTATAACCTGTGTTGTGACAATACGTGCAACCGATGCCATGTTTAAAGGGATTTCCTGTATAAGAAAAATTTTTGATGGACGCAAGCCAGGCTAATTCATGGGGAGTGGGTGTGTAATCCTCTTTGCAATTATCACAAATGCGTCTAACGAGCCGTTGTGAGAGAATGGCCCGCAATACCGTTGCAACCAGATACCCTGCCGCGCCCATATCAATCAATCGCACTGCACTGCTCATCGCATCATTGGTATGTAATGTCGATAACACCAAATGCCCTGTCATGGCAGCACGCAAAGCAATTGAAACGGATTCTTGATCCCGCAACTCACCGATCATGATAATGTCAGGATCTTGTCTTAAAACAGAACGCAGAATGCGGGCAAAGGTTAAATCAATTTTCGGTTGTATTTGAATCTGATTGATGCGAGGTAAACGATATTCAACCGGATCTTCGACCGTAATGATTTTATTTTCAGTTTTGTTTAATTCACTTAAAACACCATACAATGTGGTCGTTTTACCGCTACCCGTAGGACCGGTCACTAAAATAATCCCATTGGGATAGGAAAAAACTCTTCGTAAACGCGATAACATATTTTTGGGCATGCCGATCTGGTCTAGTTTTAAAATTTCAGCCGATTGATCAAGTAAACGCATCACTACCGATTCGCCATACTGCACAGGCATCGTCGATAAACGCACATCAAAGTTTCGGTTTCGGACTTTTATGCTGAATCGTCCATCTTGCGGCAGCCTTTTTTCAGCAATATTTAAACCGCCCATTAATTTCAGTCTCAGTGTCAATGCCTGAGCAATTTGCTTTTCTTTCATGACGTGTTCATGCAAAACGCCATCAATGCGTTGACGGATACGCAGTACGTTTTCATCCGGTTCGATATGAATATCCGATGCGTTGATTTGAACGGCATCTTCAAAAATATTTTGTAATAATTTGACGACAGGTGCATCGGAAGAAGTAAATCCTGCTCCTAATTGTGTGACATCATAATCATTGGGTTTTAATTCGGCGGATAATTCTTCAGCGAGTGTGCTGATTTCACCGGTGCGGCGGTACAACATATCCACGACACTCAGAAAATCCACTTCTTTCACTAACGCTGTGCGCACGGGCTCTTTTAATTCGCGTTCGATTTCATCGATCGCTAATAAATCCAGCGGATCTACCATGGCGACGAGATAACCTTGTTCATCATGATTTAAAACAATCGCACGGTAACGACGAGCGGAAAATTCAGATAAAGCGCCTACCACATTGGGATCAAACGAATAATTTCTTAAATCAACAAACGGTATATTTAATTGTTGAGACAGTAATTGCAGTAATTGCTCTTCTTTGACGAGGCCCATATCGATTAGCACTTGTCCTAATCGTTCGCCAGTGGATTGTTGGCGTTTGATAGCCGCTTCTAATTCCTGTTCAGTGATTAACTGATTATCAAGCAAGATCTTGCCAAATTGAATTCTTTTTGTTGCCATAGGTCGTCACCCCAGCAAGCGTGTTGAAATATAGGCACTGAGTTCAGGCGTTAAACCATCGCAATGACTTGCTCGCGCATACGCACCTGCGGCTTCATGCATTCGGCCCTGAGATTCCAGTGCTATCCCTAATCCTACCCACCAGACGGCTTTTTCTGAATCGACATGTAAAAGCTGTTCATATAATTTGGCCGACATATTAGCGTCACCAATCCGTTGATAGAGAGCCGCAATAAATGCGTGATAATTTGGATTTTCGACAATTGAAGGAGAGAATGATTCCAAGAGACTCAGTGCTTCTTTGGGTTTGTTTTCATCTGCAAGAATGTGCGCGCGAAATTCAACAAAGGGGAGATAATCCGGTTGCAGCTTTAATCCGGCCATTACAAAATAATTTGCGCTCTTTCTGTCGCCTTGTTGTAGCAATAGCTCACACAAGGTTTCACGCGCAGCAGCATAAGTTGGATTTTTATCGACGATATTTTTTAAAATATCGATGGCAATGGGATATTTTCCAACCCCTATAAAATTAATCGCTTGCTGATAGGTTTCTTGCACTGTCAGGTTGGTATAAATTTTTTTAAAATTAATAGTTTTTTGTGAAATGACTGGGTTTTCATGAATCGGTTTATCTGTAGTTATTTCAGGTTGATAGGTTAAATCCATGTTAAGTTCAGGATATTTTCCCGATTCATTCATGGTCAGTTGATTCAACTCTGAATTCGCATTCAAGGTCAAAATAATTTTTAAATCGCCATTGGCTTCATTCATCATTTCGATATTTTTGATCGCACTATTCGAATAATTGATGGGCGGCAACCCTGAAATGGCATGCGCATGATCTAAAAAAAGAATAATTTTATTTTGTTTGATGTCGGTATCCACGCGATATAAAGTATCTTGTGTCAGCGAAAGTCTGAGGGATGTGATTTTATCCTGGATTTGCAAAGTAATACTCGTTAATACTGTCGGAACAGAATGCGGTATCGATACGGGATTCGAATGAATTTTTTCCGTCAAAGTAGCAAGATGCATTGAAAGAATTCTTTTTGGCGCATGATGAAAAGGAATTTTTTTCCAACCCGCATAAATGGCCAATCCCAGTAAAAAAACCAGCACGATCCAGTAAAATTTAAATCCCGAATGAGAATACGATGAATAGCGAATACCCGATACGCGAACGGTCTGCCGATTACCGGATTTGGAACGGTTTTCTAAATCTTTTAACATTTGATTGATTAAACTCATCAAATGATTCCGTTATAAAGATAAAAAATAAAAACGATTCCGACCACCATACCTAAAATGACGGTGACCGTGATTAACAAATTATAATTTATTTTCATGGCACTTTCCGTATCCTGAATCGCATTTAACATGGCTTTGTGATTCACGCGACCATCACCACGTCCATAGGCAACCAATAATGCTTTATGACATAGGATATTAACAATACGCGGAATTCCATTACTGGATTGAAATAAAAGGTGGCGCGCTTTTTCGGTAAATAATGTCCCCAAAGTATGTCCCGCAATCGCTAATCGATGGAAAAGATAAATATCCAGTTCTTCGCGCGACATTTGCGGCAAATAATAAGAAAACGTAATACGTTGTTTTAACTGGCGCAAATTAGGCCGATTAATGTGTTCATCGAGTTCCGGCTGCCCGAATAAAACAACTTGGAGCAATTTATTTTTTTCGGTTTCAAGATTGGTGAGTAAGCGCAGCGCTTCGAGACTTTCAACCGGTAAGGCTTGCGCTTCATCAATCAAAAGGACCACGTGTTTTTTTAAGGTGTGCAATTCAAGAAGGCGATTATTGATCGCGGTCAGTAATTCATGTTGGTCTTGCAAGAGCTGTGGTTCAACACCCAGTTCGCGTAACAATGCGCGTCGTAATTCGGTGGGATTTAAATCGGGATTCGGAATATATGCGGTGACGAATGTGTCATCCAGACTGCTTAGCAATTTTCTGCAAAGCAAGGTTTTGCCTGAGCCCACTTCGCCGATAATTTTGATAAAGCCTTCGCCACTCTGCAGCGAAAATATCAGCGTATTTAAAGCCTCCTGATGCCCTTTTAAATCACAATAAAAATCCACATCCGGTGTTAAGGAAAATGGCAACTCTGAAAATTTAAAATGCTCGAGATACATCAAATGGCTCCCTTTCTCCTTCCGTTCCAAAGACTTCTGGAAAACCACCCACATGATACCCACGATCTAGTGTACCAAATCGTTGGTCCGTTCTCTCCATATCTTTTTCTTCAGCACAGTTGGTTGCAAGCACAGGTCGCAGCAAAATAACAAGTTCGCTTTTTGTTGCAATTTGTTGGGTCCGTCTAAATGCCGCGCCGATAAAAGGAATTTTCGAAGCCCAGGGAACACCCGCGACTTCTTCTTGGACGGTATTTTGCATCAATCCGCCGATAACAATAATTTGACCGTTGTGGGCATGCACCACATTATCCGATTCGCGTATGGTGCTTAAGGCCAACGGCAACGACAAGATATTCGGAGAGGTTCCTGTTCCACTGGGATTTGAAACCGTACCCAATTGAATTTCTTTTTGTTGAGTTTTGACAACGCTAACAGTTGGGTGAATATGCAGTACAATTTCACCGCTTTTGCTTATTTGCGGAATCACGTCCAGCGTGACGCCTGAAAAGAATGGGGTCAAACTGACATCCTGAGTGGGGACCGTTGCATTTGCCGTCACGAAATTATTGGTTGAAACACCCGTCACAAAAAATTCATCCTGCCCTACTTTAATCACCGCTTTTTGATTATTGACGGTTGCGATACGCGGGCTAGAAAGTACTTGCACATTGCCTTGTGTTTGCAACAATTTAATTAATGCACCAAAATCGCCTTTGATGTTTAAAGTAAAAATATTATTAAAATCTTTGAGATCGGTATTTTCAAATGTCCTGAAACTAGATTGTGAGGCGCCACCGGAACTGATCACTTCACCGGTGACAGGATCAACGGTAGGCGGCTGGCCTCTGCCAAACAAATTCCAGTCAATTCCCGCTTGAAATTCGTTATTTAATTGAACTTCTAAGACTTTCGCCTCGAGAATAACTTGTCGATTCAAGTTAGCTTGAATGCGATCTAAGTAGCGCGAAATTCGATGTAATTCGGAAGGGAACGCTCTGACCATCACAACGCCCGCTGTCGAGTTCACTACGACAGAATGCCCTGGCGAAGGACTGAGCATGGAAGTTAACGTCGCATCCAATCCATGCCAAAAATCAATGTCAGATTTGGTTTTAACCGTAGCACCACTCGCATCTTCTGGCGATTTCAGATTTAATTGGTTGGTGCTGCCGCCTGAACCACTGGTAAAGCCAGTGACTTGTTCACTAATTTGTCCGGAGGTCGCATTGGTATAAGTTTTGCCGATGCGTTCCATATTGATATAGTTCACATTAAAAATTTGCGACTGCAATTCTTCGGGCAACACTTCATAACCATATGCCGTTCGTCGATATTCGTAGCCATAAGCATCGCGTACCGCTTCCATGGCTTCGTGCACCGTGACATCTTTTAATTGCAAGGTGATATAGCCTGTTATATTGGGACTCACCACCATGTTATAACGTGTCCCTTCGACTAAACTCATAAAAAACGATTTAGCAGGAATTTTATCGGCGGTAATATTAAACCGGCGTTCCGTATTCGCCATTTGATAGGAGTTTGATCCAGCCATTTTCGGAATTAAGGCATTACTGACATTGCGTGGCACGTAAAATTTTTTACCGTTAATGCTGGGATTGCAACCGCCATACAATAATTTGTCATTGGCAATTCCATTTTGCAAGGCTTGATGGGTTTGTTCTAGGGGTGTTGGATAATACGGTGGCTGAGTGCAAGTATTGCTGCAGCCTAATACAAACAGAAATAAAATCAGGGTGATTAAACGAATTTTTTGCAAACATCTTTCCATAGATGACTCTGTCCTAAGGTGCTTGTTTTATTGGAATAGTTAAAAACAACGTAATTCTATCATTTATGCCATTAAGCTGCACACTATTTGTGTCGATTTTTGTAACCTTATTGCCTTCAATTTCATCTCCTACCCGCAAGACAACACCATTAATCACTGCGACCTGATGATCGTTGGTGATGATCTCATTCAGAATTAAGGGTTGAAGGCCATTTTCCGCATTTTGCAAGGCGGCGGCCGGGCGCGTGGGATCTTTTAATTCAGCTAATGCAACCGTTGCGTAACAACCCAGAATAAGAAAAAAAGTAATGAGCTGCTTCATACTGTATTCTTCTCTGTGATTAATACATGAAAAGTAATGGTGATATCCGCTTCGGGGTACTTTGTCACTTTGTAATCTAGGGTATCCCAATAGATTCGCCAGGGTAATTTTTCAAGATTTTCAAGATAGCTAATGGCATTAAAAAAATTGGAAAGAATTTCGATTTGGATCGCATACTTGTAAATGTTTTTCAACTCTGGCGGGATGTCGGGCGTTAAAAGATCTTTAGGAATCCAAGGTTCGGGTGGAAGTTTTTTTATATTAATAATTTTAATATTGCCTGTCGTATTAAGAATGGCTTCCACGACGGCTGAATAATTTTCAATGGGAATCACCGTGGATTTAACACTGTTTAATTGCTGAATAATATTAGCGCCCGATGATTTAAGGTTTTTTTGTTCTGATAACATTTGTTGAAAACGAGGTTCTGTCACGATTTGTAAAATTTCATTGGTTTGGGTTTGTTGGACAGAGAGTTCACCCTGAATTTTTTGGGTTTCTGAAAGATAGCTTACTTCTGACTGATGAATGGGACGTAAAAATATGACATTCCATAAGAAATACAAAATAACGAAAGAGCCGGCAAAAATAAACATTCGCTCGCGCGAATTGCGGCTATATAACCATTTTTTTAATTTCATTATCCATTCGTTCATGGTGCGGCCGTCATTTTACTGGTTGCTACAAAATTTAAATAACCATATACATTTTTATCGGCAGGCGTCGTCTGCGATAATTCCTGCACTCCTAAGAGCACGCCCTGAAAAACAGGCTGTTTGGATAAATTATCCAAAAATTTTTGAATGATAACCGGTTGAATCGAATATCCTTTCATCATGATATTTTGATCCGGATTAGAGATGATCATTTCAGTGAGCCACATGCCGGGTAAGATGGTTTCCCCAAATGCTTTTAAATAATCTGAAAATAATTTTCCCTGATTGACCATACGACTTAATTTAAGCTGGATATTTAATTGCTGCTGCAACTGCTGGACCGAGGCCTCTAAATCTTTTGGATTAAATACCGGATATTTTTTTAACAAATCATTCAGATAATTTTTTTGTTGCACCAGTAATTGATTTTGCACGTCAAATTGTTTCACTGCTTGATGGCGGGTCCAGAGGGACTGTGCCAAATTCAGCAATAAAATAAGAAAAAACCCGGCATAAAATAATATTATTTTTTCTTTTGTGAGCCACACGGTGGGCGCATGCGGCAGATGTTTAAATAAATTAATTTCCTGTTTCATGAAGCTCCGTCGCATCTGAAAACGCAGATTCTCTTAATGCTCCGCCAATGACAGTAAGATATTTTCCCTGTTCTGCGAGAGTCAATTTTTGCTTGCTTGACAACACATCATCTAAATTTAAAGGCTTGACGGGCAGAGATAAGTTTTGCGATAAATACTCCGCAATTTTTTCCGCAGAAAATTTAGTGGTAGCAAGAAAAATCCGACTGGGTGAAGGATTTCGCCATTGAGTTTGAAAATAATCGAATGAACGTTGAATTTCGAGTGATAATCGGGAAATATAAGTATTGATTTCTTTGTCGGTTGCAATCGAAGGATCAAAATGTTCATATTCAACTTCTAAACGTCTTGGAAAATACAATTGTTTCTGTTTTGAAATGATTAATTCGTTTTGATGTTCCTGTAAATAAATTAATGCCGTGGTTTTTTCATCTTGTTCATAGAGTGCGGTAATATTTCTTAATGCCATTTCTGGAATATCCACTGTCGTTAATCTTAACTGGCATTCTTGTAAAGTGCGCGCGAAGGAACTTAAATAGCTCTCACGCGCTACAATGACAATAATTTTATTTTCAGCACCGACGGATTTTTGCGATGGAATGGGAAAGCTGTCAATCACCGCTTCTTCGATCGGAAAGGGAACCGAATCCTTGATTTTCCAACGGATGGCAGATTGAAATTCCGCTTGAGTCACCGGCAAACTTTCGGTTAACAATAATTGATAGTGATGCGACTGCAACATCCAAGAGCATGCTACACCCTCGAGATGATACTTTTTAACGAGTTCTGCGAGCGCGGGCTTTATGGCAGACGGTTTTGAAAAAGTAAATGAATCGCAGAATTGTAATTGCGGAATTCCTGAAACGGGCATGACATAAGCAAGCGCCACTTCTTGCGGCAAGAAAGTGATGCAGCAAAACCCTCGCGCATGCGTGATGACAGTTTGCTTAAAATATTGTTTTATTTTTTTTAACACTGTTCGATATCCCTATAGCACAGTGATCCTTCATCACATTATAATGACAAGGGCCAAGCAATACCACAAGGAAGATTATGCAGCAGAAAGGATTCACTGTTGTTGAACTCATTATTGTTTTAGTGGTGATCAGTATTCTTGCTGTCGGCGCCTTTATTAGCTGGCCGGGAAGAGGCATCAATGTGTATGGCCAAGCGACTCAACTTGCGAATGATGTTCGCTATACCCAAGTTCTTTCGATGACAAAAGGTCAACGATATCGGTTAGTTAAAACTTCTTCAACGACTTATCAGATTCAAAACAGCAGTGGCACTGCCATTATTGGAGCAATGGGTTCTACCACCGTAACGTTAGGAACCGGAATTTCATTTGGCACACTGACTAATTTACCCAATAGTTTAATCGCTTTCGATGGCAACGGTACGCCCTATGTGGATACAGGCTCACCGGGCACCGCCTTAAGTTCAACGGCAACCATGCCGTTAACCGATGGATCCAACACCAATACGGTTTCAATCACACCCCAAACTGGCAGGGTTACTATTCAATGAAAAAAATTCAAGGGTTTACATTGGTGGAGCTGATTATGTTTATCATCATCACCGGCCTGCTTGCGACGACATTGATGTTAGGATTAAGTGTGGGCACGCAAAAAACGCCCATCGCTCATCAACAAATGGTTGCAACTGCAACCGCAAGAAAATGCATGGAATGGTTCATCGGCCAACGAAGAATAAATGGTTATTCAACACTGCCCTGCCCTAATACGACGGTCCCAGGTTTTTGTACCACACCGACTGGTTATAGCATCACTACCAACGTCGCTTGCACGACCCTTAGCGGTGATGCGAATTATAAAACAATTACCGTAACCGTCAGTGGACTCGGTGATGCCAGTTTAACAACTTTAATTGCGAACTATTAAGATGAAAAAAAAATTAGGATTTACTCTGATTGAATTGGTTATGGTCATCATTTTAATTGGAATTATCTCTGTTATTGCAGGAAGAATGTTATCAAGCGGTTTTGGCGCTTATCTCGCTGAAAAAAATGTCATTGATGCCGATTGGCAAGGACGGCTCGCTTTGGAACGCATGGTACGCGATATGCGGGCGATTTATAGCATTACTTCTGCTGCTTCGTCCTCAATCACTTTTACAGATACCACCAATACTGCTATTACTTATCAGCTAAGCGGAACCAGTTTATTGCGTAATGGCACCAATTTAGCAGATGGTATTCAAAGTATGACGCTCAGTTATTTTGATAAAAATGGATCTTCCACTGCGACGGCGAGCTTAATCCGTTATATTTCAATTTCTGTCAATGTTACACAAAATAATGCTAACTTTAGTTTAACAACTGCCGTTTATCCGAGAAATTTAACATGAAAACTAAATCTTCACAGTTGGGGTTTTTAAGTTTAGTTGCGGTGTTATTAATTATGATCATGGGATTTTTAGGATTAGTGATTGCTTATATGGTGGTTTCCAGCGCAACATCAACCAATAATATTCAGCAAGCCGAGATGGCACTGGATCTTGGCGATGCAGGATTAGAACAGGCTGTACATGAATTAGAAACCAGCACACTGAGTAATCGAATTACCTGTTCAGGATTAAGTATCAGTAACACTTTGGGAGCAGGCGCTTACTCAGTGAGTTCAAGCGGCCCATTTTTCGTTAGCTCGCCCACTTCATTAAATGGTGCTCTTACCGCTTCTGCAACAACCATCACCGTAAACAGCACTTCAGGATATCAAAGTTCCGGACGTATCATGATAGATAGGGAATTAATTAATTATACCAATATTGATTCGACCCATTTCAATAATGCAACTCGGGGTGCAGATGGCAGTACCGCTTCGAGTCATGCGACAGGCGCACTCGTTGCACAATCTCAATGTAATTTAACCTCGCAAGGCGGCGTTCCCAGTTTATCACCCGCCTCAACCACTTTAGGCGGAAAACGGAGTGTGACAGAGAATGCACAAGTAGAAGAAGGCTGGGCAGCAGGCTTAACACTGACGGGTCCTGTTTGGAATATGGCACGGTGGAACAATCCGACCGAAAAAACCTGGACTCAGCAAGCGGCAGGGGCTGCATCACCGCAAAACCTGAATGCGGTATCGGCGATCTCGAATGTTGATGTGTGGATTGTTGGAAATAATGCGACTGCACTTCACTTTAATGGATCATCCTGGACAAACGTGAGCTCAGGTATCTCGGGTGCGGAGAACTTAGTGTCAGTCAGTGCGATATCAAGTAGCCAAGCCTGGACAGGGGATGGCAAAGGCAATGTATACAAATGGACGGGTGGCGCAAGTTGGACCATGGTCGCAAGCCCAGGAAATTCAGTTAATGGACTTTCCATGTTAGACACCACTGGCAGTGGCACTGCGAGTGTAGGTTGGGCCGTTGGCACAAAGAAAACTGCATTTTTATATAATGGTACGACCTGGACTTCAACTAACACAGGCGTCTCAGTTGATTTAAATTCTGTTTCGACCCTTTCTGGGTCTGATGCGTGGGCTGCTGGTCTGACCGGACATATTTTTCAATGGACTGGGGGTGCGAGCTGGAACACCATTTCAACGCCCTCTGCGCTACCCACCCTAAATAGCATTTCCATGATGAAATCAGGCGGTTCCGATATCGGTTGGGCTGTGGGGACGAGCTCAACCGCATGGTTTTATAATGGCACGAGTTGGGCATCCAGTAATACTGGATTACCTGGTAGCTTGACCTTGACCGGCGTCAAAATTGTATCCTCGAATGAAGCCTGGTTAACTGATTCCAATGACCATATTTACGAATGGAATGGCAGCACGTGGACCTTAGTCTTTACAGCGGGCGCTGGATTAAATGGATTGGATATTATTCATCCTGCCACGCAGCCCTTTAGTGCCTGGAAAGAAAATGTTTCTTAACAACATTTGTAAAAATGACATCTACTATTTAGAATGAATGCTTACAAAACAAGGTCGCAAGTCATGAATATCCAAGAAAATCAAAAATTCGTCGAAACATTATGGGACCAATCGATTATCCCTACTCTGCAGGAATATATTCGCATCCCCAACAAATCACCGTTATTTGATCCAGAGTGGCAAGCCCATGGATACATGGATCAAGCAGTAAAATTACTTTCAGACTGGTGTCTTAAAAATGCCGTTGAAAATATGAAACTGGAAGTAGTCCGCTTACCCAATCGGACGCCGGTGATTTTTATTGAAATTCCGGGCAGTTCCGATGACACCGTTTTATTGTATGGTCATTTAGATAAACAGCCTGAAATGACAGGCTGGCATGCAGACCTTGATCCATGGAAACCCGTTTTAAAAGATGACAAATTATATGGTCGTGGCGGCGCAGATGATGGTTACGCGATTTTTGCATCCCTCACTGCGATCAAATCCTTACAAAACCAAAAAATTCCGCACGCGCGTTGCATTATTTTGATCGAAGCTTGCGAAGAAAGCGGCAGCAAAGATTTACCCTTTTACATCGAAGCACTCGAAAATCGCATTGGCAAACCAAACTTAGTGATTTGTTTGGATTCCGGCTGCGGCAATTACGAACAATTATGGGTGACCACTTCTTTACGCGGCGTCATCAGCGGTTTTCTCACCATCGAAGTTTTGAAGGAAGGCGTGCATTCAGGTTCCGGCAGTGGTATCGCACCATCGTGTTTTATGATTTTGCGTCAATTATTAACGCGCATCGAAAATGAAAAAACCGGCGAAGTTGTCGTGCGGGAATTATTTGTGGATATTCCGTCTGAACGATTAGAACAAGTTAAAAAAACCGCAGAAGTACTGGGACATGAAGTTTATAAAGATTTACCTTTTCAGGAAGGCGTTAAACCCGTTCCCGGTTCCACCGTCGAACATATCTTGAATCGCACTTGGCGCCCTGCGCTTTCTATCACAGGAGCCGATGGTTTACCTAAAACTGAGAACGCGGGCAACGTGACACTGCCTTGGCTGAAAATAAAATTATCCATGCGTGTACCACCGACTCGTGATGCAAAAGAAGCCGGTCAACTTCTGAAAAAAATTCTGGAAGAAAATCCTCCCTTCAATGCCAAAATTCATTTTGATCCGAAAGAAGCAGGATCCGGCTGGAATGCGCCGGCAGAAAGCGAATGGCTAAAAAAAGCGGCGAATGAAGCATCCGAACATTATTTTGGCGCCGATGCCGTTTACATGGGCGAAGGCGGTTCCATTCCATTCATGGGAATGCTCGGAAAAAAATTCCCAGAAGCCCAATTTTTAATAACCGGTTTATTAGGACCTGGATCCAATGCTCACGGTCCAAATGAATTTTTACATATCCCTGCCGCCAAAAAATTAACGTGCTGCGTGGCTGAAATTATTGCGAACCAATTTAGGAGTAAAAAATGAAAACATGGATTTTAGTCGCAAGTTCTAATCAAGCAAAAATTTATAATACGAATAAAACCACTTTATTTAATGGCAACGGCAAAAAATTACATTTAGTCAAAGAACTCGCGCACAGCGAAAGCCGCTTGCGCGATATCGATCTCACTTCAGATCGCCAAGGTCAATTCGGCTCGGGAACCTTTCAATCACCGACCGATCCTAAAAAACATCAAGAAGAAGTCTTTGCCATCGAAATCGTCAGAAATTTATCAAAATCCCACGCTGAAAATCTTTTTGAAGAATTAATCTTCATTGCACCCGCCGCATTCATGGGCATGATTAATAAACACATGCCGCATGAACTGGATCGAGTGGTGAATTTGCGAATTGAAAAAGATTATATCAAATGTCCGGAACAAGAATTGGTTGAACATTTGCAAAAGTTTTTATAAATAAATCCGTCATTGCGAGGAGCGCTTTTTGCGACGAAGCAATCTTTAAGAGATTGCTTCAGCCTAAAAAGGAGTCTTCGCAATGACAAATCCCTATCCTTCTTTAGCAAACGATCGATTTGCAATCCATACACCTAACAATGCAATCATTCCGCCAAACAATGAAAGCACAACAGGCACTTCACCCAAACACAACCAACCCAATACCGTCGCAATCACCGGCATAAAATATAAAAAACTCACGCACTGTGATGCCGGCATGCGGGCTAATGCATAACTCCAGGCAATATAGGCAATCGCTGCTGGAAAAATACCGAGATAGACAACGGCTATCGTCGCGCTCATTGATGCCGTTTTTATGTCTCGCAATAAACTGGGTAAATAAACTAATAATACCAATGTACATCCCCAAATAATGATCACTGTCACATCAATCGCATGATATTTTTTTAAAAAAGGTTTTTGCAAGACAGAATATAAACCGCTGAGCAAGGTAGCTATCAACATAAAAAGAATGCCAATATCAAATTTAAAATGATCGCTCTCGCCTATCGAAATTAATCCAACGCCAATAATGCTGATTAAAGCGCCGACCATTGCGCCCGGACTAAAACTTTCGCGTAAAAATGCAATGGCAAAAAACATGCTAATTAAAGGTGATTGGCTGACAATAAAACTCGCGATGCCGGAGGGAATTGAAATTTCACCATAATTTAAAAAAACATGATAACCACCGATACCGATCGCGCCGAACAAAAATAACAAGAGCAAATCTTTTTTGGAAAATTTATTTTTATTCGACCACTTAAGATAAATCAAGCCCATACAAATTGAAGCGATTAAAAAACGAAATAAAGCGAGACTGCCAGGCGAATAACCTTTTAATCCCATGCGTATCCCGACAAAAGCAGATGACCACAAGATAATCGCGACGGCAAGCGCTATTTTTGTTTTCAGGGAAAGTATCGTGGAGGTTTTAATGTCTGACATTAAATTCTCCGGTGAAATAATCCGTCGATTGCATTTCAGATAAACGCGAATGCGTGCGCGTGTATTCTAGAATTTTAAAGCCGCGATTATATAGAAGCTCAACGGATTCAGCCGCCGAAAAAACCAATCGCACGCGGGCATCATAGAGCACATCGATTAAGCTGATAAAAAGACAAATCGTATCTTTCTCATGCTCATCAATGATTGGAATATTGCTAATAAAAACCGTGCGAAATTCTTTGGCGATCGCGAGATAATCTTTTTGCGAACGCGGGACATGACAAATATCGGGAAAATCAAACCACACGACATTGCCTGCTTTTTTAATTACTTTTATTTCTCTGCCATAAATCGTAATCGGTGTCGTACTTACTTCATAACCTTCGGTCAGCGTTTCAAAACTTTTTTCCATATTAAATTTTGCTTTTTCATCAAGCGGCGTATAAAACACACCGGCTTCCTTCAAGTGCCGCATGCGATAATCTACTTTGGTTGGAATATGCAAAACATCGGTTTCTTTTTTCAAAAGCGCAATTGCCGGCAAAAATTGTGAGCGCTGCAAACCATTTTTGTATAAATCATCGGGTTTGCTATTCGAAGTAGTAACGAGACACACACCTTCTGCAAACAAGGCTTTCAATAATCGGCCGAGCAGCATGGCATCGGTAATATCAGACACATAAAATTCATCAAAACAAAGTACGTTGGTTTGCTGTGCCAGTTCTTTTGCGATCACTTGCAAGGGATCTTTTTCCCCTTGATGCTGAGTCAATAAATTGTGAATACGTTGCATGAACGCATGAAAGTGCATCCGCATTTTTTTGGGAAACGGTAAAAAATTAAAAAAACAATCCATCAAAAATGTTTTACCAATTCCGACGGAACCCCAAAGATATAAACCTTTTATTAATTTGGGTTTGCGAAAAATGGCGAGTGGGTTTTCACGTTTTTTATTTTCTAGGATGAGATCGTCATACACGCGTTGAAAATGTTGCATGGCAATCAGCTGTTCTGGATCTTCGACGATGAGGCCTTTTTGGACTTGATCTTGATAGTATTCTGAAGGAGTCATAGATGGGCTATCGTCATTGCGAGGAGCGTTTTTTGTGTTTTTAGCCTGCCCCGGCATGCTTTTAGCCGGGGAAGCAATCTTTTGGAGATTGCTTCGCCGCAAAGTGCGCGGCTCGCAATGACGAGCACAACGCAACTAACTAAATTATATTAATAATCGTCATCACCGGTTGCAGTATCAGCGCTCATATCATCATTGCCGTTGCTGTCACCACTCATTGGGTTTGCAGCGGCAGGATTCGCGGCATTAGCAGCATTAGCAGCCATAGAACCCACATTCGACTGATTCGGAGTCGAATCCATTGGCATCGCCGAAGGATCGCCCGCCTGACTTTGCATCATTGGGTTGTCACTGGAAGGTTGCATGCCGTTCACAGCAGAAGCGCCTGAGTTATCTTCACTCATTTGCATATCATCAGCGTAACAAACGGATACGGAAACTAACCCTGCAAGTGCTGCAGCAGTTAATAATTTAAATCTCATGGAGGGCTCCTTGAATTTTGTAAAAAAAATCAGTATATAATTTGTCTCAGAGAATTGGTAGCCATTCTAATAAAAAAGGTGATTTCAGTAAAAAAAATCTATTTTTCAATTGGTTATAAGATGGTCAATTGTTTTAAATTAAATCAAGGACTTAGCAATTCCCCCTTTTTAATTGATTTTAACCCCCTTTTTGGTATATATTCTTCCTCAGAATAAAGAGGATGGTTACATAAAACCGATAAACTACTCCGCATACGATATGACCTCTTTTTAATTTTTGAGAACAGTGATTTTAATGAATCACAGGCCGATCAATCTCTGAAAAAACTAGAAAAGGAACAATACATGACAACAACTCATCATCGCTATCAGACGGGTTTTCTGAATACGATTATTCAGCCCTGGTTTATATGCGTCATCGGTATGTTTTTTTATTGTTACAATTATTTCCTTCGTGTTTCACCTTCAGCAATGCAAGCCGACCTCACCCAAACCTTTCATATCACCGCCACCCAATTTGGTACCCTCGCCGCATTTTATTACTACGCATACACGCCTATGCAATTACCCGCGGGTATGATTTACGATAAGTTTGGTGCACGTTTTGTATTATTTCTTGCATGCTTAACAGCGGTCCTCGGACTTGGCATTTTTATCTCGGCTGATAGCCTTGGGATTGCCAGTGCTGGCCGTTTCCTGATCGGGCTTGGTACTGCCTTTGCTTATATTGGGGTTTTAAAATTAGCCTCCGTATGGTTGCCACCCACTCGTTTTGCAACGGTTGCAGGTCTTACAACCGCTCTTGGTATGACTTCGGGTGCATTATCACAAAAATATCTCATCAAAATCGTTGAAGCGATTGGTTATAAACATGCATTGCATACCGCATTATTTGTTGGGATTGCATTAAGTATTGCAATTTTATTGATTGTCAAAAGCCGTCCAAAACAAAAAACCGTGATTGCTAATGAAATGCAAACACCCATGACTGTGAAACAATTAAAGAGCGCAGTCGCTATTATTTTCATGAACCCGCAAATGTGGCTGATCGGAATAATCGGCTGCTTACTTTATCTTCCTGCTACCGTCTTTTTAGATCTTTGGGGCATTCCATTCTTAAAATCCGTTTATCAATTGAGTGCTGATCAAGCCGTAAATATTTCTAGTATCACCTTCCTTGGCTGGATTATTGGTGGACCTGTGATAGGTGCATTCTCGGATAAAATTAAACGTCGCCGCATGCCGCTCGTTGTAACTGGCAGTTTAGCTGCGATTTTATTATCAATTATTTTCTATGTGCCTGGTCTCAAATTACATCAATTATACGTGATGTTCTTCGTCGCTGGATTTTGCTGCGGCGCTCACCCACTCTGTTTTGCTTTGGGTAAAGAAAATAATCCTGGCGCCATTTCAGGAACGGCCGTTGCTGTCACCAACATGTTAATCATGGCCGGTGGCGCAATTTTCCAACCGGTTGTGGGAAAATTATTAGATCTGCATACCACTAGCCCATTGGGCGCAAATGGTTTACCTGTTTACACAGCAGGCGATTACACCTTTGCATTAAGTATTATTCCGATTGGCGTGGGTCTCGCAATTTTCTTATCCATGTTCTTGAAAGAAACTTATTGCACATCACAAGCGAAAGAAGCTCATGAAAGAGTCTTTGCGGCTAAACCACGTTTAGTACCGGAACCCCAAGGCGCTAAGTAACGTTTGATATTTTTAAATAAAAATCCCGCGAAATCGCGGGATTTTTTTTAACACGTCGTCCCGTGGGCCCGTCATTGCGAGGAGCGCTTTTTGCGACGAAGCAATCTTCTAGAGATTGCTTCGCCGTCTAACGACGGCTCGCAATGACGGAGCCGCGGGACGAGATGAACCATCGTGATCAAATCCAATTTTTTGCAATCAAAAATTCTTGATAAAGTTTTTCTTCCTCACTCCCTTTTTCAGGTTTCCAATCATATTGCCAACTCACCAAAGGCGGCAAAGACATCAAAATGGATTCCGTCCGCCCATTCGATTGCAATCCAAATAACGTTCCTCGGTCGTAAAGCAAATTAAATTCCACATAACGCCCACGCCGATACCATTGAAATTGTTTTTCGCGCTCGCCGTACGGCATGTTTTTTCTTTTTGCCAAAATAGGGATATAAGCTTTACTAAAAAAATTTCCCACATTTTTCATAAAAGAAAACGATTTTTCAAATCCCCACTCATTTAAATCATCAAAAAATAATCCGCCAATTCCTCGCGGTTCTTGTCGATGTTTTAAATAAAAATAATCATCACAAGCTTTTTTAAATTTGGGATAAACATCGGAACCAAACGGTGCGCACGCTTCTCTAGCCAGCGCATGCCATTGTTTGCAATCTTCGACAAAACCATAATAAGGCGTCAAATCAAATCCGCCACCAAACCACCAAAGCGCATCGCCATCTTTTTTTTCTACCACAATAAACCGTACATTCAAATGACTGGTGGGCGCATAGGGATTCAAAGGATGAATAACACTGGAAACCCCCAACGCTTGAAAGACGCAATCTTTTAATTCCGGCCGTTTCACAGTCGCCGCTTGCGGCAATGCGGCCCCCATCACATGAGAAAAGTTAACCCCAGCCTTTTCAATCACTTTTCCGGTCAATACACGGGTTTTACCACCGCCACCGGTGCTATGCTGCCAAGAATCTTCCATAAACTGGGTACCGGGATCTTCGTTTTCAAGGGCACTACAAAGTTGATTCTGGAGGTCCAATAAATAGGTTTTGACCCTAGGAATGGCTGCGGTGAGATCAATTTTTTCAATTGCCATAAATTACTTTCTTACCCGTTAGAGAGTGCCTTATAATACGCCACAAACACAAAAGGGAGAACTACCATGACATCAAAAGACTCATTCAAAGTACGTAAGACCCTCAATGTCAATGGCGTGAATTATGACTATTTTAGTTTGCCTGCTGCGGAAGAGGCGGGTTTAAAAGGCTTATCCAAGCTCCCTTTTACTTTAAAAATTCTGTTAGAAAACTTATTGCGCCACGAAGATGACATTTCAGTCAATCAAAAAGACATTAAAGCCGTGACGCAATGGCTTAAAGATAAATCTTCTGATCATGAAATTGCCTATCGCCCTGCCCGTGTATTAATGCAGGATTTCACGGGAGTGCCTGCGGTTGTTGATTTAGCCGCTATGAGAAACGCGATTAAAAAATTAGGCGGCGATCCTGAACGAATTAATCCTTTATCGCCTGTCGACTTAGTTATTGACCATTCAGTACAAGTCGATGAATACGCGACGAAAAACGCTCTGAACGTAAATACGCGTCTTGAAATGGAACGCAACCGCGAACGCTATGAATTTTTACGTTGGGGACAAACGGCTTTTCAGAATTTCCAAGTTGTGCCACCGGGTACCGGCATTTGTCATCAAGTGAATTTAGAATATCTCGCTAAAACCGTTTGGACCGAAGAAAAAAACGGCAAAAAAATCGCATTTCCAGACACGCTCGTCGGCACAGACAGTCACACCACCATGATCAATGGATTAGGTGTATTAGGCTGGGGTGTTGGCGGTATTGAAGCGGAAGCGGCCATGCTCGGCCAACCCATTTCCATGTTAATTCCTGAAGTGGTCGGGATGAAATTAACCGGCAAATTACCCGAAGGCGTCACCGCGACGGATTTAGTTTTAACGATTACTAATATTTTGCGTAAACATGGCGTGGTCGGACGTTTTGTCGAATTTTATGGCCCGGGTTTGCATGATTTACCACTTGCTGACCGCGCGACCATTGCTAATATGGCGCCGGAATATGGTGCAACTTGCGGATTTTTCCCCGTTGATCATGCGACCTTGCACTACCTTGCATTAAGTGGACGCGATGCGCAAACTATTGCACTGGTTGAAGCTTACTGCAAAGCCCAAGGTCTCTGGCACGAAGCGGGTTCCCCTGATCCGCAATTCACATCCACACTGGAACTTGATTTATCTTCGATTGAGCCCAGTTTAGCAGGCCCCAAACGTCCGCAAGATCGCGTTGCATTATCCCAGCTCACACAAGCATTTGATAAATTTGTCGATGAAGGCAAACACACTGTTACCAAACCTCACACTCATAAACGCGAATCTGAATTGCATCATGGTGACGTGGTGATTGCAGCAATTACAAGTTGCACGAACACTTCTAACCCCAGTGTTTTAATGGCAGCCGGATTATTAGCAAAAAAAGCTATCGAAAAAGGGCTGGAACGCAAGCCATGGGTGAAATCTTCTCTCGCACCTGGCTCGAAAGTTGTGACACAGTATCTCGAAAAAGCCGGACTCCAAACTTATCTTGATCAATTAGGTTTTGAATTAGTCGGCTACGGTTGCACCACTTGCATCGGCAATTCAGGCCCATTACCCGAACCCGTTGCAACTGCAATTACAAAAAAAGATTTAGTGGTTTCCGCCGTATTATCCGGCAATCGCAATTTTGAAGGTCGTGTGCATCCGCAAGTCAAAGCGAATTGGTTAGCATCTCCCCCACTCGTTGTTGCATTCGCATTAGCTGGCACAACACTCACTGATTTAACCAAAGATCCAATTGGTCATGATAAATCGGGCAACCCAGTTTATTTAAAAGATATTTGGCCCTCGAATGCTGAAATCGCAACTGCAGTGAAACAAGTCAGCGACAAAATGTTCCGCGAACAATATGCGGATGTGTTTACTGGCCCCAAAGATTGGCAATTAATGGAAATTCCACAAGGCCAAACCTACACTTGGCGCAATGATTCGACTTATATTCAAAATCCACCGTTTTTTGATTCCATCAAACGCGAACCCGGCACCATCGGGAATGTTGAAGGTGCGCGGATTTTAGCATTATTAGGCGATAGCATTACTACTGATCACATTTCTCCAGCCAGTTCCATCAAAGCTGAAAGCCCTGCTGGCAAATATTTATTAGAAAAAGGCGTAGCCGTAAAAGATTTCAATTCCTACGGCGCACGTCGCGGCAATCACGAAGTCATGATGCGCGGCACTTTTGCAAACATTCGAATCAAAAATGAAATGGTGCCCGAAATTGAAGGGGGTTTTACCAAATATATTCCAACCGGCGAAACCCTCGCAATTTACGATGCTGCAATGAAATATAAGCAAAGCCAGATTCCACTGGTTGTCATCGCCGGCAAAGAATATGGCACGGGCTCATCTCGTGACTGGGCAGCAAAAGGCCCCAAATTGTTAGGAATTTCAGCTGTGATCGCCGAAAGTTTTGAACGCATCCATCGTTCCAATTTAATTGGCATGGGGATTTTACCACTGGAATTTAAAGACGGTGAAACACGGAAGTCTTTACATTTGAAAGGGGATGAAACGATTGATATTCAGGGTTTAACCGATAATTTGAAACCGCGCACTACCCTGAAAGCGATCATTCATCGTTCTAATGGCAAAAAAGAAGAAATTAAAGTCCTCTGCCGCATTGATACCTTGAATGAACTGGAATATTACCGTAATGGCGGAATATTGAATTATGTGCTGCGAGGAATGTTGACGTAAGACTTTTACAGTCTGCATTCCAAAACAGAAACAGGACTCTCTTTGTTTGCATCTAACCCATCAAATAATTCCTGGGTTTGATGAAGCATTCCTAAAGGCCATGTGAGACTTATCAAATAATTTTTAATTAAAACTCCATTAATTATTGCTCTACCTCTTCGGATCTGGTAACCTTTTGATCATTAAATTATCAAATTAATGTAATGGGAGCTGAAAATGCACAGAAACCAATTAAGCCTAGCGGGTGAAGAAATAGTTATGGGTCGACAAAAGAAGTTTGCTGCGATTCCATCGAAGTCTTCTGAATCAGAATTACCTAAAGAAAAAAAGATTTCAGTCGTGGGGCCTGCTTCCCGAGCACCGTCATACAGCTATGTCGGCAGACGATTGGATAATCAACGATATAAACAAAAAGCAGTTCCGAAACCAGCAGAAAAACCAGTTGTTTATGTTCCTAAGCAAGAAGAGCCGCAATCTCCTATGGATTCAAGTCGAACGGAAGTGCCGTTTGAAACTTTTGTTTTGAAAGCTCGTCGGGGTGAAAATGTTAAAGGAGTGCGCATTATGAAATTGTATAGGGATGCCTATGCAAGCTCTTTTGAAAGCTCTGTAGAAGAATTTGAGACTTCATCAAATCGTAGGGTGATTGTTTAATCTTCACGAATATTGCTGCGACTCACCCAAAAGCACCCCTCACCCGCCGCGCTTCGCGCGGCGACCTCTCCCAAGGCAGTTCCGTCATTGCGAGGAGCGCAGCGACGAAGCAATCTTTCTAATGGAGTGCGAGGTTTTTTAGGATATTGCTTCGTCGCAAAGAGCGCTCCTCGCAATGACGCGTCTTTTGCAACTATTGAGTGATTTTGGGGAAGGACTAGGACTTATCTACTTTCCAGGTTGTCTTTCCAGATCCATCTTCCAAAACCACCGACATTTCCGCAAGCGATTTTCGAATTTTATCCGCTTCAGCCCAATCTTTGCGAGCGCGTGCATCATTTCTTGCCTGAATTAATGCTTCAATTTTTTTAGCATCAATATCTAACGTCCCGGATTGCAGAAACTTTTCTGGATCATCTTGCAAAATCGCCAACACACCGCCTAATTTTTTTAATAATGCCCCAAGCTTTGCAGCGGCTTGAATGTCTTTTTCGCGCAAACGCTGAATTTCATGCGCTAAATCAAATAAAACTGCAAACGCAATAGGCGCATTGAAATCATCATCCATCGCTTCAATGAATTTTTTTTCAAATTCGGAATCATTCGGCGCATCTGCTTTTGGTAAATCACGCAATGCCGTGTAAAAGCGCGTTAGTGCATTTTCAGATTGCTGAATAATTTCTTCTGAATATTGCAAAGGACTGCGATAATGTTTTGTGATCAAAAAGAATCGCAACACTTCCGGTTTATGTTTTGCTAATAAATCACGGATCGTTAAAAAATTTCCGAGCGATTTCGACATTTTTTCCTTGTCCATTTGTAAATAACCCGCATGCATCCAGGTATTCACAAATTTTTTGCCGGTCGCGGCTTCCGATTGTGCAATTTCATTTTCATGATGCGGGAAAATTAAATCTTTACCACCACCGTGAATATCAAAATGGTCGCCCAACAAATCGGTCGACATCGCAGAACATTCAATATGCCAACCGGGACGCCCCTCACCCCACGGCGATGACCAATGCGGTTCGCCGGGTTTTGCTAATTTCCATAGAACAAAATCCAATGGATCACGTTTCACATCATTGATTTCGACACGCGCACCACTTTCCAATTGCTCAATATCACGATGAGATAATTCACCATAATGCTTGCAATGCCGCACGTTATAATAAACATCGCCATTACTTGCAACATACGCGTGATCACTTGCAATGAGCTTTTCAATCATGCGGAGCATGTTGGGAATATATCCCGTTGCGGTCGGCTCATGATTGGGTTCTAATAATCCCAACGCAGAAAAATCTTCATGAATCGCCTGGGTAAATCGATTCACCACTGCAGTGAAATCTTCTTTATTTTCATTCGCACGCTTAATAATTTTGTCATCAATATCCGTAATGTTTCGAACATAAGTCACATCAAATCCGCGCCAACGCAGATATCGAATCACCACATCAAATGCAGCATAAGTTCGCGCATTCCCGATATGAGCAAAATCATATACCGTGGGGCCGCAGACGTAGATTTTTACTTTATTTTTTTCTAACGGAGTAAACGTTTCTTTTTTTTGGGTAAGACTATTGTAAATTGTTAACATAATCGCTTCCTATGCTTCGCAAAATTGCACCGCTTTCGCAAAACGCTCTTGAATTTTAGCAGGGCCGAGCAATGTTGCAATTTGCGCTAATTCCGGACCATGCTGCTCTCCTGTCAACGCTAGACGAACAGGCATAAATAATTTTTTACCTGAGGTGTTTGATTGCGTTTTTAAGTCATTTAAAATCATTTTCAAATCCGAGGGGTGAAGTTTCGCTGCATTTAAGGCTGTCGCAAAAAATTCTGCGCCCGCTTCTTTGATTAAAACTTTATTTTCATCATTCCAAACTAAATCGCCACCAAATAGAATTTCAGCCCATTTTTTAGCTTCCGTTGGAAATAATATATTTTGCCGCATCATTTCGATAAAAGTTTCGCGAGAAGCTTCTGGTACCGATTGTTTAATTTCATCGCCGATCCATTCCCATAATGCATCATGCGTTGATTGCATTACAGCTTCTTTCTGCCAATGCAGCAATTGATTCTGATCAAATCGCGCTGGGGCATGGCTTAATTTTTCCAGAAAAAAACGTTCGGCTAATTCTTCAAAAGACAATAACCGCGGTTCATCATACGCATGACTTAAACGCGCAAGATAATTCATAACAGCAATTGATAAATATCCTGTTGTTTTCACATCGACTAAACTAAAGCTACCATGTCGTTTTGATAATTTGCTGCCATCATCACCGGTAATCAATGAAAGATGCCCGTATTCCGGTTTACGCATTTTGAAGGCATTGAGCAACATCAATTGACGCGGCGTATTTGCCAAATGATCATCGCCACGCAACACGTGAGTAACATTCATCAATGAATCATCAATCGCGTTACAAAATAAAAATGTCGCAGAACGGTCCGCGCGTCGCACAATGAAATCGCCAATATCAGAGCTCATAAATTTTTGTGGACCTTTGACGAGATCAACAAATTCGATGGCTTGATTTTCAGGAACGCGGAAACGCAAGGTCGGTTTTTTTCCGGATTCGAGACGTTGTCGCACTTCATCTGCCGACAGTTTTTGACAAGTGCCAGGATAGCGTGGCGCTTGTCCGCGGGATAATTGAATTTTGCGATTGAACGCCAATTCTTCATCCGTACAAAAACAAGGATAAGCTAAATTTTCTTGCTCCAGTTTTGCAAAAAATTCATCATAAATCGCATGACGTTGCGACTGATAAAAGGGTCCCTCTTGCCAATCGAGACCTAACCAGTGTAAATCTTCTTGCAAAATATCAATAAATTTTTGTTCGGTACGCGTTGCATCGGTGTCTTCGATGCGTAACAAAAAGATGCCTTTGGTTTTTTTCGCATATAACGCGCTAAATAATGCGGCTCGAACATTGCCTAAATGCAATAAACCCGAAGGCGATGGTGAAAAACGTGTTTTAATCATTTTCTGGCCTCCACCATTAATCGTTTCATTTCTCGTACGGCATTTTCAAGTCCCATAAAAATCGATCTTGCAATAATACCGTGACCTATATTTAATTCGTTAATTTCAGGAATTTGCGCAATCGCCTGAACGTTTTGATAATTTAATCCATGACCTGCATTCACAATTAAACCGGCTTTGTGAGCAAATTGAGTTGCATCCATGACGCGTTTTAATTGGTGATGGCGTTCTTCTACTGTTTTAGCATCCGCATATTCACCTGTATGAATCTCAATAACGGGTGCTTCACAACGGACCGCTGCTTCGATTTGTTTGAAATCAGGATCAATAAAAAGTGAAACTTCAATATCGTGCGCTGCTAATTGTTTGCAAGCTTCGTGAATGCGTTTTTCATCGGCTAGAACATTTAATCCGCCTTCGGTAGTCAGTTCTGCACGTTTTTCCGGAACAAAACAGCAATGCGCAGGTTTAATTTTTTCTGCATATTTCACCATAAAATCCGTGACGGCCATTTCAAGATTCAAACGCGTTAATAAAACTTGCTGAATTAACTCAACATCACGTTCCTGAATATGCCTGCGATCTTCACGTAAATGAACCGTAATGCCATCCGCCCCGCCATTTTCTGAAGCGTAAACCGCTTCAACGGGATCTGGATAACGAGTATGCCGTGCTTGCCTTAATGTCGCGACGTGATCGATATTCACGCCTAATAATATGTCTCGTTTGTGTGTCATACTGTATCTACCTCAATAAATAGCTTGCGGCTTTGTAGCGGTTTTGCACCAATTAAAGGGGCAAATGCAAGCCGCATTAATCGTTTAGCATCGCGTAACGATTCCTCGTTTTCTAGGGTATCGTTGGCAAATGCTAATAAACTTTTTCCTGAAAAAATAAAGACTTCGGAAACCGGGTCATTTTGTTTGAGGCATTCAAAACCCTGTTCAGGATAAAAACGGTACACTTTTTCCACTGAAAACCCTTTGCCTTCTGCAATATCATACTGCAATTGCAGCCCGTAGCCGAGCTCTGTTAGCACTTTTTTTTCAAAGAGCCTCAGGGTTTTTTGTAATAAATTGCCCTGTTGTAAGGCCTGTAAAGTTTCCCGATAAACGGCAAAAATTCCTGGGAAAGGGTCATGTTTATGCAGTACACGCATTAGCAACTCATTCAGATAAAATGCGGCTAATAGACTCTGCCCTTTCAGGGCAATGGGAATACCATCGGCTTCAGCTGAAAAAAGGAGTCCGAGTTCGGATTGGTCTTGATAGGAAATTAATAACGGCACACAGGGCTGAAGCAATGCGCGCAAGCGGGAACGCGGTTTTCTGATGCCGCGGGCGACTAGGGAGATTCGGCCGTATTCGAGGGTTAGGCAATCGATTAATAGGCTGGTTTCGCGGTAGGAGCGTTGGTGTAATACGAATGCTGGTTGTAAGTTAACACGCATGATTGCTCCTCTCTATTACACAAGTCATTGCGAGGCCTGCTTTTTAGGCCGAAGCAATCTCCAAAAGATTGCTTCGTCGCAAAAAAACGCTCCTCGCAATGACGTGCACCAACAACAAGTCTGCGCTGTTCAGAACCTGCGATATTATAAATACCCCAAACTCTGCAACGCCCGCTCATCATCCGTCCAGCGATCTTTTACCTTCACCCAAAGTCGTAAAAAAATTTTTTGATTTAATAACTGTTCGATATCTTTGCGGGCCAGTGTCCCGATTTTTTTTAATCGTTCACCCTCTTTGCCAATCACAATGGCTTTTTGGCCTTCGCGTTCGACCCAGATGATGGCGCTGATGTGCAGTAGTTTTTTTTCTTCTTTGATGGATTCAATTTCGACCGTTGTGCTGTAAGGAATTTCCTGACCCGTCGCGCGAATTAATTTTTCACGGATTAATTCAGCGATTTGGAATCGGTCGGTTTTGTCTGTCGTCTGATCATCAGGAAATAAATGCGGGCCTTCGGGCAATAATTTAAAAATGGCTTTTTCCAATTCGGTGACATTTTTCATTTTAGTCGCAGAAATCGGAAAGATATTGGCAAATGAATATTTCGACGACATTTTTTCAATAAAAGGCAGTAATTGATTTTTATCTTTAATGGTGTCTACTTTATTAATCAGCAAAAAAACCGGCGCATGGGCGGATTGTAATTTTTGCAGCACCAGTTCATCTTCTTCTTGAAAGCGACCGGCTTCGATCATAAATAAAATAATATCCGCATCCGGAATCACCGAACTTGCGAGACGATTCATGTAGCGATTCATCGCAAATTTTTCTTGTTTATGAATGCCGGGCGTATCAATAAAAATGGCCTGGATGTTATCGAGTGACTTGATCCCTAAAATTTGTGATCGCGTGGTTTGGGGTTTGCGTGAAGTAATACTGATTTTTTTTCCCAAGATGGCATTTAATAAAGTGGATTTGCCAACATTCGGTCGACCAATGATCGCGATGTATCCGCAGCGGGAGAGGTTCATTTTTTTAGAATTCCTAACATAAGAGTGGCGGCTTCTTGTTCTGCACGTCGACGGCTTGAGCCTTTGCCTAAGACTTTTTCTGCGATGCCTTCGACTTGGCAACTGACAGTAAACGTTTGTTGATGCTGTTCACCTTCTGCCAATTCTACCGTATACACGGGCAATGGCATGCGGCGGCTTTGTAAATATTCCTGCAAGGTGGTTTTTGGATCTTTTTGGCTGGATTTTTCGGGAAGTGATGTTAATAACGGTTGATACCATTTTAAAATCACATCGCGCACCGATTTAAAATCACTATCAAGATAAATCGCACCAATCACGGCTTCCATCCCGCAAGATAAAATGGAAAGACGTTCGCTACCACCACTTTTTAATTCGCCAGGGCCCAATAATAAATAACGTCCTAAATCAAATTCGCGAGCCAGTTCACCTAGCGTATCGCGATTGATCAGCGATGCGCGCAAACGGCTTAAATCTCCTTCTTGCGCGCGTGGAAATTGTAAATATAAAGCTTCTGCGATGACACAATTGACAATGGAATCGCCGAGAAATTCCAGACGTTCATTATTATCATTATCACGACTGCGATGGGTGAGCGCCGTTGTCAGCAAGGTCTGATTATTAAATTGATATCCTAATTTTCGGCTTAACTCATCGCTCATGTTAAAAACTCTTTAATGAATTTTTCGGCCAATTCGGTCCCAGCGAATGGAATGATCATCCGAATTCCAGCTCATCCACACCATGCTGGCTTTGCCGACAATGTTTTCTTCCGGCACAAATCCCCAAAAACGACTGTCAGCGCTATCGTCACGATTATCGCCCATCGCAAAATACATGCCCTTAGGAACTACAAGATCACGAAAATCGGTATCGATGCGAGACGGTGTTTGATAAATTTCATGCTCGATGCCGAGTAAATTTTCTAATTTAAGTTCGACGGTCCAACTATGTCCCGTTTCATCTTCGTCCGTGGTATTTTTGATGAAGGATTGCGGAATTTTTTCGCCATTAATGTAAAGCACTTTGTCGATATAACTAATGTGGTCACCGGGTACACCCACTACGCGCTTGATAAAATCCACTGAAGGATTCGGCGGCCAGCGAAAAACAAATATATCACCGCGTTTGGGCTCGCTCACTTTGAAAATTTTCTTATGTAAAACCGGTAATCGTACGCCGTAATCAAATTTATTCACGACGATAAAATCGCCGACATTTAAGGTCGGCTTTAACGAACCCGTTGGAATACGAAACGGTTCGTATAAAAATGAACGAATCAGAAAAACGATCAATAATACGGGAAAAAAGGAACGCGCATAATCGATTATCATAGGCATTTTTTTATGGGTAATGGATCGATTTTTTGCCCAGAAAATGACATCGAGTAAAACAATCACGCCGCAGACGAGTGTGGCGTAAAACAAGATGAGTTCAAAATTAAAATTCATTCATTATCCCCTATTTTCTTCATCGTCATTGCGAGGAGCGCTTTTTGCGACGAAGCAATCTCTGAAAGATTGCTTCGTCGCAAAAAGCGCTCCTCGCAATGACGGGTTTAATTAGTTATTACTTTTTATCTACCTTCAACACCGCCAAAAACGCCTCCTGCGGAATTTCCACACTTCCGACCTGTTTCATGCGTTTTTTACCTTCTTTTTGTTTCTCTAACAATTTTCGTTTACGGGACACGTCGCCGCCGTAGCATTTTGCGGTTACATTTTTACGTAACGCTTTCACCGTGCTGCGCGCAATAACATGCGCACCGATTGCCGCTTGAATTGCTACATCAAACATCTGGCGAGGAATCAGCTCCTGCATTTTTTCCACCACTTGACGTCCCTTATATTGTGAATGATCGCGATGCACAATCATCGCTAACGCATCCACTTTGTCACCGTTAATCAATAAATCCAATTTTACAAGATCTGCGGCCTGAAAATAAGAGAAGCTATAATCAAGCGAAGCATACCCACGACTACAAGATTTTAAGCGGTCAAAAAAGTCCAGCACCACTTCATTCATTGGAATATCATACGTCAATGAAACTTGATTGCCGAGATATTGAATATTTTTCTGCACGCCGCGTTTTTCAATACAGAGTGTAATTACATTTCCCAAATATTGCTGCGGCACTAAAATATTTACTTTAGCAATCGGTTCGCGAATCTCTTCGATGTAATTTACCGCGGGTAATTTGGAAGGATTATCAATATAAAGTGTTTCACCGTTTGTCGTAATCACTTCATAAACCACCGTCGGCGCGGTCGTAATCAGATTTAAATTATATTCACGCTCTAATCGTTCTTGCACAATTTCCATGTGCAAAAGACCCAAAAATCCGCAACGAAAACCAAAGCCTAATGCTTCGGATGATTCGGGTTCAAAAAATAATGCAGCATCATTCAAGCATAATTTGGCGAGTGCTTCACGGAATGCAGGAAAATCATCGGAACTCACTGGAAATAATCCAGCATAAACCTGCGGTTTAATTTTCTTAAATCCCGGCAAAGGTTCTGTCGCCGGATGTCGCGCGTGTGTCAATGTATCGCCAACGGGTGCACCATTAATGTCTTTGATACCCGCCACGACATAACCCACTTCGCCCGCGCGTAAAATGCCGGTTGATTCGCGTTTAGGCGTAAATACGCCGATATCGGAGACTTCATAATTTTTACCTGTCGACATCACTTGCATTTTGTCGCCGGATTTTAATTCACCGTTTTTCACACGAACTAGCGAAACGACGCCAAGATAGCTATCAAACCAGGAATCAATGATCAGCGCTTGCAAAGGCGCTTTAATATCACCTTTAGGCGCCGGAATATCACTGATGATTCGTTCAAGTAATTCATCGATGCCAATCCCTTGTTTTGCGCTAACCCGTAATGCATTTTGTGCTTCAAGACCGATGATTTCTTCGATTTCCTTGATCACGCGTTCAGGCTCAGCCTGAGGCAAGTCAATTTTGTTTAAAACAGGGATGACTTCAAGATTTTGTTCTAAGGCGGTATAACAAACAGCCAGCGTCTGCGCTTCGACGCCCTGGCCAGCATCCACCACCAATAATGCCCCTTCGCAAGCAGACAAGGACCGAGAGACTTCATATGAAAAATCCACATGCCCCGGGGTATCAATAAAATTCAATTGATATCGTTGGCCATTTTTGGCGTTGTAATAGAGCGTCACACTATGCGCTTTAATGGTAATGCCCCGCTCTTTTTCGAGATCCATAGAGTCCAAAACTTGAGCAGACATCTCCCGCTCCGTCAAACCGCCGCAGATCTGAATTAACCGATCCGCTAGCGTGGACTTTCCATGATCAATATGGGCAATAATTGAAAAATTACGAATATTTTGCATAACTAACCAAGCACTTATCGAAGGGTGCCATAGTACTATATTAATGGCATTTTAGATAGACCAATAATTTTCGATAATCGTCCTGTTTCAGGGAATCCCGAAAAATCACACAGCTTTGCGCTAAAAAATAATCAGGCGTTTTGTAGCGCAAAATACAACAAAATCGGGACACCACTGAATCACCCAATAGTTTAACTGGATAAGAATGAAGTTGATCGGAGAATTCACAGATATCGCCTATTAATCTTATTTTTCGGATCGATTTTTTCATTTTTAAAAACCCACTTAATAATAATGCATGGCCGCCGTAACTTAAAACAAACAGCCACAAGAAAATTTTAATCGATAATAAAATGCTTAAATTCGCGATAATAATGAGACAGGCGACCATGGCCAGCATAAACAACATAATAAATTGCTTAGACGGATTAAGATCGAGCTCGAGTTCGGGCATGTTCACGGATTTTTTTCACCATTATTTCAATTTCAGGGTCGGTTGCCTGTTTTTTATCGGTTAACCATTCAAATAAATCTTGATCGGATTGATCCAGCAATTTCACGAACAACGCTTGTTCGCGCGAGTCTGCCTTAGGATAAACCTCATTGAGATAATTTCCCAATAAAACATCCAGTTCCAGCATACCACGGCGGCAAGCCCAGCGTAATTGGGGTGGAATTTCTGACATGAAAAATCCTCGATTTTGATGTTGCGAAAGTTAATATCTCACAGTATGCTTAAAGTATAAGAAAGCGCAAAACGGCCTACCACGGACGGTTAGAATAAAACAGATAATTAAGGTGGGCAATATGGCTTTAACAAAAGTGTTACCTGCTCAATGGATTAGTGCTATTCAATCCAATCCCCTCTCTGTAGATGATTTTGCTGGGCGTTTTCAGCGCCTTGTGTTAATGCGCGCCGGGATGCCTGAATTGCAAAACAATAAAGATTTTGAAAAAGAATTTAAAAAAGTCCAAAATGCTCTGCGCAAAAAACCTCATGGTCTTGCGGAGATGGATGCAGCTCTGAAAGAAGTGATTGATTTTCTCGAAAATGAAGAAAAAGAGCTGACCTTTCGCAAATCGTTATAACATTTTGTCATCCTGATGACAGCCTGATAAACAATCTCCGAGTGTTAATTCTTTTTTTCTGATAAACTTTTAAAAATTAAAAAGGACTTTGAATGCACCGCCGACGATTATGGCTTGGAACAGCCTTATTACTTTTACCATTATCATCATTCGCTTCATTTATTGAATCGACAATTGGTACTGCCGTCGTCAATGATGCGACTGCGGTTGACTTTAATCCGGCAGCACTCACTCTTTTGAAAAATCCGCAAATCATTGGCCTCGGCAGCGTTGCGTATTTTCATACTCAATTTACTGGCCAATCAACACAGACTGCCACAGGTCTTACCCAAACTGGCACAACCAACACCAATACCAATTATTATTTACCGTCATTCTACTTTGCGTTACCCGTCACTAAAAACATCACAACAGGTATCGCTGTGATTTCAAATATTTTTGATCGCGAACTCGACGAGAATACTTTATTGCGATATGTTCAAGCCACTAACAGCATCAAAGACGTTGATATCGTTCCTGCCATTGGGGTCAAAGTAAATGACGTGCTGTCGGTGGGTGCCAGCATCACTTATTCTTATGCTAATTTTCTGCTGCAACCGATTTCGGGTTTTCCGAGTTTAAATATTCCAGATGTTCAAAGCCGCAATGATGCCAGCAGCAAGAGTTTTGGCGGTGATGTTGGTTTATTGTTACAACCTGCCAAAGCCACGCTGATTGGTTTTAATTATCATACGGCGATTAGTTATCACTTAAGCGGTACTAGCACCCTAGAAACCATGACTCCTCTCGTTTCCAATAATTATTCTTTTAATTTTTGGACGCCGGCGCGAAGTGTTTTGACTGTCAGCCAATTTGTCTCGCCTAAATTAGGATTCATTGGCACCGCTCAACGAGTGCAATGGAGTATTTTTAATACGGTCACACTACATAATGTTGCAACCCAGGTCGGCCCTACTGCCCAGATTGTTCCCAGTGCAACAATCCCGTTTCATTGGCATAACACCTGGATAGTAACGGGCGGTACGCAATATAAGATTACGCCTAAATGGATAGTTCGCGCGGCCGCAACCTACAATGAATCGCCTGGCAATAGCAGTTATCAAATTACCAACGGAAACAGCGTGATTTTAGGCGCATCTGCGGGTTATGAAATTAACAAATATTTTATTATTGACGGAAGCTATGCTCACGCTTTCATTCAGAATAAAAGTATCAATGTGACTACCGGCACTTTTTTAATTAATGGTATTAATAGAAGTATTCGAGACTCCTATTCTTTAAAACTAACTGTGAATGTGTAATAATAAATAAGCCCTAAATTCACATGGAGTGTAATCAATGAAATTTTTAAAATCGATCATCCCATTATTCATCTTAGCTCTTCTGTCTTCTAGCACTTTTGCGGGTGCAATTGATGCTGGCGTGCAGAGCAAACGATTGCAGCAACAACAACAGCAACAACGCCAAATGATGCATCAACAACATCACAACCAGCATCAGCAACAAATGATCCAATATAAAAATCATCCGCAACAATAATTTTATCCAATTCCCGCAGAATTTCTGCGGGAATTGGATTTGAATCTTCTTTCCAGATATTCCATAATGCACCACCTTGGTAAAAAATAAAAAGGGATAAAATATGAAACAAGCTTTTATTAATCATCTTGCGCATGAAATTGAGCAATTAAAACAAAATGGACTTTACAAAAATGAACGTGTTATCTCTTCCCAGCAACAAGCAGCCATCAAAGTACAAGATAATGCAGAAGTTTTAAATTTTTGTGCCAATAATTATCTTGGATTAGCCAATCATCCTGAATTGATTAAAGCGGCACAAAAATCCGTAGAAAAATATGGCTTTGGCATGTCCTCCGTGCGCTTTATTTGTGGCACGCAAACCGATCACAAAGAACTCGAAAAACGTATTAGCCATTTTTTAGGAATGGAAGATACTATTCTCTACTCCTCCTGTTTTGATGCTAACGGTGGATTATTTGAAACATTATTAGGTCCGGAAGATGCTGTTATCAGTGACGCACTCAATCATGCAAGCATTATCGATGGTATCAGACTCTGCAAAGCCAAACGCTTGCGTTATGAAAATAATAATATGCAAGATCTTGAAGCTAAATTAAAAGAAGCTAAAGACTGCCGCTTCAAATTAATTGCAACGGACGGCGTTTTTTCCATGGATGGCATTATCGCCAATTTACCTGCGATCTGCGATTTAGCCGATAAATATGACGCGATGGTCATGGTCGATGATTCACACGCTGTCGGTTTCATGGGAAAAAATGGCAAAGGCACACATGAATATCACAACGTAATGGGTCGAGTGGATATTATCACTGGCACACTCGGCAAAGCCTTAGGCGGCGCATCCGGCGGCTACACCAGCGGCAAAAAAGAAGTGATCGACTGGTTACGCAATCGTTCACGCCCCTATTTATTTTCAAATACGCTTGCACCTGTCATCACTGCAACATCAATCAAAGTGATCGACATGCTGGAATCCAGTCATGATTTAATTAAAAAAGTTCATAGTAACAGCGCCTATTTCCGCGCTGGATTACAAAAACTCGGATTCAAATTAATTCCCGGCGAACATCCTATTATTCCTGTGATGTTAGGTGATGCGAAACTCGCAAAAACCATGGCCGATGAATTATTACACGAAGGCATTTATGTCATCGGATTTTCTTATCCTGTAGTTCCACATGGACAAGCACGAATCCGTACACAAATTTCTGCAGGACATGAAAAAGAACACTTAGACAAAGCCATCGCCGCATTTGCTAAAGTCGGTAAAAAATTAGGAGTGATATCGCATGAAAGCGCTCGCCAAACTCAAAGCTGAACCCGGCATTTCACTGTTTGATGCGCCGATGCCGAAAGTCGGCAACAATGATGTTTTGATAAAAATTAAAAAAACCGCAATTTGCGGCACCGACATGCACATTTACAAATGGGATGAATGGGCCCAAAAAATTATTAAAGTGCCGCTCATTATCGGCCACGAGTTTGTCGGCGAAGTCGTTGAAATGGGCAAAGAAGTGAAAAGCCACACCATCAAAGTCGGCGCTCGAGTTTCAGGTGAAGGTCACATCGCCTGTGGTTTTTGCCGCAATTGCCGCGCTGGTCGTCGTCATTTATGTCGTCGAAACGAAAGTGTTGGCGTCACTCGCACAGGCTGTTTTGCAGAATATTTAGTGATTCCCGCTGAAAATGCTTATCCAGTCCCAAGTGATATCCCAGATGATCAAGCATCTATTTTAGATCCTTTTGGAAATGCAGCGCATACGGCTCTTTCATTTAATTTAGTAGGCGAAGATGTCTTGATTACCGGTGCAGGCCCCGTCGGTATTATGGCCGCTGCCATCGCGCGTCATGTTGGTGCACGACATATTGTAATTACAGATGTGAATGAATATCGTCTCGCGCTCGCCAAAAAAATGGGCGCAACCCTTGCTGTTAATCCACAAAAAAAATCATTAGACAATGTCATGCAAGAATTAGGCATGCGCGAAGGTTTTGACGTAGGCCTCGAAATGTCAGGAAATGCAACTGCATTTGATGAAATGTTAAAACACATGAATCACGCTGGAAAAATCGCTCTCCTCGGATTTTTACCTCGCGAAACACAAATCGATTGGAATCAGGTCATCTTAAAAGGCTTATTCATCAAAGGCATTTATGGCCGTGAAATGTTTGAAACCTGGTACAAAATGATAACCATGTTGCAAAGCGGCCTAGATATTAAGCCCGTCATCACGCATGAATTCCAAATTAAAGATTATGAAAAGGCGTTTAAAATCATGGAATCCGGAGAAAGTGGTAAAGTCGTTATGAGCTGGGATTAGATAGATAATTTTCCAATTGACGTAGTTTATGAATATATTTTATACTCGCTCAAAATTAAATATAAAATACGACGAGGAACAATATGCAGCTACGCGATCCATCTTCACTTTATGAGCGCCAGCCAGGTGATTCTGATCCAGGTATTCCTTCATTACTCGATCAACCAGTGGATCAAACTGGTATGTTCGGAGCTTTTGGAGATGGCGCAGCCCCACTTTTTAATTATCAGCCTGAAACTGAAATCCCGGAGTTGCAAACATCCCTAGCACAACCTCTTGCCGCAGAAGAAGCTCTGCAAACTGCAACGCCAATAGAACCAAAGTCTGATGCAGCATCGATGGTTGCTAACACACTTATTGCTGAGCATGAATCTAAATCTGCGACTCCTCAGCAAGGCACAGAATCGGGACCAGAAAAATCGGACGATTCAGAATATGGGAAAGCACCTAAGATAAAAAGCATTCGAAAATCTAGAAAAACAGAATATACCGACGTATCGAAACCACGGAAAACGCATAAACGAAGTAAGTTGGATAAAGAACGTGTGAGCGAATTAACATTCGAAGACCTTCCTTCCTTAGATTGGAAATATTCTCAAGCGGATATATTGAAAGCCTTCGAAAAGGCGGGGAATTTTGAATCTAACAACGGCGAATCCAAAGCGCAAGCAATGAATACCGCCTCCACCGAACAATCCGCACAAAATGCCGTACTTTTTTCACAATCAGCCATTGATCTTTATTTAGGTGTATCGGCAACCACGCTTAAATTAGCAGAACAAAAACTTCCTGCAAACATGAGCCAAGAACAACAAAATAAACCCGTGATTTTGCATTATCTCGAAACCTGTCAGGATCAGCTGTTAAGAAATGATGTGATTCAGTTGTTGAATACTGTTGAAACACTTGCTCATGCAAAAATAGATGAACTACAGAATTTTTTAGCTACTCCCCTCGTATCATTACAATATGCCGAAATGAATGTGGCAATGTTTAATAATATGTCGGGTCAATCTGAAGATCAGTTTTACTTAAAAAATTTATATAGTTATTTAACCAATTTTTATGATGCAATTGTTACTTTTGCTGCACACTTAAAACAAGGCAAATTAGTAATAAAGAATCCAAATCAAGATTTTATTCAGTTTTGCATGGAAAACGCAGTCAATAGTCCGTTGAAAGACTTAATGAATCGCGTAATAAAAAATTATGATGAAATAGTCAAAATGACACGATTGCAGATCGATCAATTAAAACAGGATGCGACACTGATCCAAACGCATAATGATTTATGTCGCTTATCTAATTAGTGCTAGCGATACTTTCGTTGCAAATAAGCAAACAAAGCTCGCAAACTTTGCGCTTCTCCACCCTGCGGTCGTCCTGGCCGCGGGCGTAAATTCCAGGCCATTAAGTCGAAATGCACCCAAGATACATCATTTGGAACAAATTCTTTTAAGAAAAGCGCCGCGGTGATTGCGCCCGCATATCCATCTGCTGTTGCGTTATTGATATCCGCGAATGGCGTATTTAATAATTCACGATAGGCAGTAAATAATGGCAGATGCCACACGGGATCCATTACTTCAGTTCCGCTTTGCACGATTTCTTTTGCTAATTTATCTTGATTGGAAAATAAGGCCGGCAAATCCGTACCCAATGCAACACGTGCAGCACCCGTTAAAGTCGCGATATCAATCAGCAAATCAGGCTTTTCACTACAAGCTTCGCTCAAAGCATCCGCTAAAACAAGACGACCTTCTGCATCGGTGTTACCAATTTCAACGGTAATGCCTTTTCGACTTTTAATAATATCACCCGGTCGATAGGCATTGCCTGAAACGGAATTTTCTACCGCAGGAATCAATACTCGCAATTGCACAGGCAGTTTGGCTGCGATAATCATCTGCGCCAAACCTAATACGTGCGCCGCACCGCCCATGTCTTTTTTCATGAGTAACATGGCAGAAGAAGGCTTAAGATCAAGACCGCCTGTATCAAAACAAACACCCTTACCCACTAAAGTCACACGCGGATGTTTTTTATTGCCCCAACGCAAATCAATTAAACGCGGCGCATCATCTGAGGCTCGACCGACTGTATAAATCAGGGGAAAATTTTCTTTTAATAAATTTTCACCGATAATTTGTTTGGTTTTGGCTGAATTTTTTTTCGAAAATTCAGTCACTACATTGCCTAATTCAGAGGGACCTAAGTGATCCGTTGGCATATTAATTAAATCTCTCACGAGATAAATCGATTCAACAATATGTTTGACTTCCGCTGAGAGGGTTTTGGTTAAAACTAATTTCGCAGGATTGCGTAATGGTTTTTTGTAACGCGTAAATTGATAAGCACCCAAACCCCAAGCAATCGCCATGCGTTGCATATTGTCATGCGAAACATTTTCAATATGGTAAATGCCTTCCGGTAAAAGATACGGCAAATTTCCGGTGCACCAAAAATTTTCATCGAGCACACAGCTGATGACGGCTTGTAATTCGCCCTTTTCGTTGGGAACAAGACTGACATTCCCCGGTTCGCCTCGCCAACCATTGGATACGAGCCAAGATTGAAAAAATTTCGGCTGTTTTTTAATCCATTTGGGAAAATCCGTTTGTGAAACGATATAAACCGGAACAGAATTTTTTTTATCTTCCGTGAAACAATTTAACATAATTCACCTGCTCTAAACGATTAGGCAACGACTTCTTCGGCTGGTGTATATTGCTGTTTTAACGCGCTAGCGACAGCTTTATGTGTCAACTTACCATCGCAGACATTCAAGCCATCTAATAAATGATGGTCTTTGCGCATCGCCTGTTTCCAGCCCAAATTAGCGAGGGCCAGAGTAAATGGCAGGGTCACATTATTCAGTGCAAACGTTGACGTGCGCGGCACCGCGCCCGGCATATTGGAAACACAATAATGCACGATACCATCCACCACATAAGTTGGATTTTGATGCGTAGTCGGACGACTGGTTTCAAAACAGCCGCCTTGATCAATTGAAATATCCACTAAAACAGAACCGTGACGCATTTTACTGAGCATGGCTTTAGTCACCAATTTTGGTGCTGATGCACCCGGAACTAATACGGCACCGATAATCAAATCGGCCGTCGAAACATGTCGTTCGATGGCATCGGCCGTAGAATAAATCGTCATGATTTTTGAACCAAATTGCATATCTAATTTGTTCAAGCGTTCCAGTGATTTATCAATGATAACCACACGCGCGCCCATTCCAATGGCAACTCGTGCTGCGTTCGTACCTGCAACGCCACCTCCTAAGACAACAACTTTTGCTGGTGCAACACCTGGTACACCGCCTAATAAAATTCCGCTGCCGCCATTGGTAATCTCAAGACTATTGGCACCCGCTTGAATCGACATACGACCCGCGACTTCACTCATAGGCGCGAGCAATGGCAAACCACCGTGCTTGTTCGTAACGGTTTCATAAGCAATCGCAATACAACCCGATTCCTGCAGCAGACGTGCTTGCTCCGGATCCGGTGCTAAATGTAAATAGGTAAAAAGGACCTGCCCGCGACGCAGCATTTTGCATTCTTGCGGTTGGGGTTCTTTTACTTTGATGATCATGTCAGCGGTTTTAAACAGTTCTTCGGCGGAATTAATGATTTTAGCGCCTGCTTGTTCGAACGCCGCATCATCAATACCAATCGCTGTTCCTGCATCGTGCTGCACGAGCACCTGATGTCCATGCCCTACTAACTCCCTGACACTACTAGGAATAAGGCCTACGCGATATTCGTTATTTTTAATCTCTTTTGGGACACCAATAATCATTCAGGATTCTCCGTAAGATAGATGGCGCAATTATATGACTCTATTTCTCCAATAACAATCGATTCACGCGCTGAACGAATGCCGCAGGGTCTTGTAACTGGCCGCCTTCGGCCAATAAGGCTTGTTCAAATAATAGATAAGTCCATTCTTGGAATTGGTTTTGATCTTTTTCTAATTGCAGTTTTTTCACTAAATCATGCTCGGGATTTAATTCAAAAATAGGCTTCACTTCAGCAACGGCTTGACCCGCCGCTTTCAGTAAACGCTGTAATTGCGCACCCATGTCATTTTCATCAGCCACCAAACAAGATGGCGAAAGTGTCAGACGATGCGACAAACGCACATCTTTTACTTTGTCGCCCAAAATGGTTTTAACTTGTTTGATAACCGCATCAAATTCTGTTTTGAATTTTTCTTCTTTTTGTTTTTGTTCTTCCTGGTCTTTTTTGCTTTCGATGTCATTTAAGTCAACATCCCCTTTTGCGATCGAATGCAAGGGTTTGCCAGCAAATTCAGGCAAATGACCAACCAACCATTCATCAATGCGATCGGAAAGCAATAAAACTTCGATATTATTTTTGCGGAAAATTTCAAGATGCGGGCTAGATTTTGCTGCATTGAAGCTATCTGCAGTAATAAAATAAATTTTCTTTTGTTCGGGTTTCATGCGTTTCACATAATCTTCAAGCGAAACGGTTTGTTCAGGCATATTGGTTGCGGTTGTTGCAAATCGCAATAATTTCGCTAGACGTTCACGATTAACAAAATCTTCGGCGGGGCCTTCCTTCATCACCGTGCCAAATTGGTTCCAAAATGTTTGATATTTTTGCGCATCGTCTTTCGCTAATTTTTCCAGCATATCGAGCGTTCGCTTAATCAATGCCGCGCGTAATTTTGGAATCACAGGATTATCTTGCAAAATTTCGCGTGAAATATTGAGCGGCAATGCTGTTGTATCTACAATTCCGCGCACAAATCGCAAATAAAACGGTAAAAACTGCTCTACCTGATCCATAATAAAAACGCGCTGAACATATAACTTTAAACCACGCTGATGTTCACGCTGCCATAAATCAAATGGCGCATGCGAAGGAATATAAAGCAAGCTGATGTAATCCAGATTGCTGCCTTCGGCTTGATTGTGCGACCACAACAAGGGATCTTCAAAATCATGCGAAATGTGTTTATATAATTCTTTGTATTGTTCATCTTTGATAGTATTTTTCGGCAAAGTCCAAAGCGCAACGGCGCGATTCACTTTTTCCCATTCGGAAGATTTTTCCTCTTTTTTATCGGGATCATATTTTGGCATCATGATGGGTATATTAATATGATCAGAATATTTCATGATAATGCTACGTAAACGCCAATCATTTAAAAAATCTTTTTGATCGGGTTTTACATGTAAAATGACATCGGTGCCGCGTGATTTTTTTTCTACATTTGAAATTGTATATTCACCTGCGCCATTTGATTCCCATTGAACCCCATGCTCAGGTGTTAAACCCGCGCGACGTGTAATAACGGTAACTTTATCAGCAACAATAAATGCCGAATAAAATCCCACACCAAATTGCCCAATTAAATGCGCATCTTTTTTCTGATCGCCTGTTAAATTCGCTAAAAATTCCCGCGTGCCTGATTTTGCAATCGTGCCTAAGTTAGCAATGACTTCATCACGGTTCATGCCAATACCATTATCACTCACAGTAATGGTCCCAGCTTTTTCATCAAAAGAAACCTGAATTTTCAGCTCAGAATCCTTTTCATATAAAGCAGGATCGGATAAAGCCTCAAAACGCAATTTATCTGACGCATCGGATGCGTTTGAAATTAACTCCCTGAGAAAAATCTCTTTGTTACTGTAAAGTGAATGCACGACGAGGTGCAAAAGTTGTTTGACTTCAGCCTGAAAATTTAATGTTTCTTGACGTGCATTCACTGACATATGTTAACTCCTAGCTAGTTTTTTTGATGTCCATGGTGACATCGGGGTTGAATTTAAAAATACCGATCGTAAAGGTCGCAGTTCCTGTGACATGGGAGGTGTAATCTGCATTGATTGTACCATTCAGATTTGCGATTCCAGGATCAGCGATGACGATTTTATCATTTGCACAAGTGCCCTGTAATGGATCTAATACTTTATGAGATGGGCAAATTCCACTGGATTTTTTCGAAGGATCAAGATCTAACGTGAGATTGTTAATGGTAATTTTGCCATCGGCAGGGCTATCAATATCCATCTTACCCGTGTAGTAGCAATCAATCAGTCCCCATTCGTCCGCTTCGCCTACTCCAATCCATTTGGTGCCTTTTAATTGAGTGCAAAGATCACCTTTCGCCATATAGGGCGCTTCAATGATGATATCCGCATGGGCAATCGGCGATAATAAAGCAAGATTAATGGCGGCGAGCAGGGAAATTTTTTTCAATGTCATAACGATTCCTTTTGTTGAGTTTTTGAGGGTTCAAGGGTAAGACCATGTATCGAATACGTCAAGAGGTTATCGGGGGCTGTTTTCTTCTGCTCCGAGGTGCTGGGTTTGCTTCACTCGCTCGGGGAGCGTACGTCCATGTACTAAAGCATTTCATCCATGAAACGCAATCGCTCCTGAAGCAAACCCAGCACCTCGGATCAGAAGAAAACTGCTTCCCCCGAACCCGTTTGAAAAAATTTTCCCAATATAGTACCGTAATTCCATGAATCGACTTTCAAAAGAAACCAGCCCCTACCTACTTCTACACGCAGACAATCCCGTAGATTGGTATCCATGGAACCAAGAAGCCTTAGACAAAGCGAAACAAGAAAATAAACCCATCCTACTCTCGATTGGTTACGCCGCTTGTCATTGGTGCCATGTGATGGCCCATGAATCATTCGAAGATGATGAAACCGCCGCTTTAATGAATAAATTATTCGTGAATATTAAAGTCGATCGTGAAGAACGTCCCGATCTCGATAAAATTTATCAAACCGCGCATTATTTTCTCACTCAACACAATGGCGGTTGGCCATTAACTGTTTTCTTGACGCCCAATGATTTAGCACCTTTTTTTAGTGGAACCTATTTTCCGCGAGAAACTCATCAACAATTACCTTCTTTCAAAGATGTGTTAGTAACAATAGCGGATATTTTTGCCAAAAGCCCTGATGAAATTAAAAAACAAAACGAACAATTACTAGCGATTTTACGCAGCGAAAATCCTCAACCTGAAAAAATGGAATTGAGCGACAAACCATTGCAGCTCGCCAATGATTTTTTAAAACAAAAATTTGACGAAAAATTTGGCGGTTTTGGTCCCGCTCCAAAATTTCCTCATCCACCTTTGCTAGAATTATTGTTACAAGAAAAATCACCAATGGCTTTTTTCTCTCTGGAAAAAATGGCAGATGGCGGCATTTACGATCAAATTGGCGGCGGTTTTTTTCGATATTCTGTCGACGCCAAGTGGCAAATCCCCCATTTTGAAAAAATGCTTTATGACAATGCTCAATTATTACAAGTCTATGCAAAAGCAAGCGAACATCATCCGGAATTTGCGCGCATTGCAAGAGAAACTGCTGACTGGGTCATCAAAAAAATGCAAGCACCCGAAGGCGGCTACTATTCCAGTCTCGATGCAGACACGCAAGGCAAAGAAGGCCATTATTACATTTGGAACAAATTTGAAATCGCTGAACTTTTATCGGAAACCGAAGATAAATTTGCCGAAATCTATTTTGGTTTATCCGAATCACCCAATTTTGAAGGCCAATGGCATTTGCATATCGCTGAATCTCTCGAAAATACAGCCAAAAAATTAGAGATGTCACTCCCCGATGCCGAAAAAATGTTACAAACGATCAAAACCCGATTATTAAATCAACGTGAACAACGCATTCCACCTGCGCGTGATCAAAAAATCCTGACCAGTTGGAATGGTCTCATGATTAAAGCAATGTTGATCGCAGGCCATAGTTTAAAAGAACCCGTTTATGTTGATTCGGCAAACCGTGCTATTCAATTTATTCAAAATAATTATTGGATGAATAATCGCTTAAAAACGCCTGCATTTCTTGATGATTATGCTTTTTTACTGGATGCGTTGATGACATCTTTCCATTTTTCAGAAAATAAAAACCATCTGGAATTTGCAAAACACCTCGCCGATGACTTGCTACAAAATTTTATGGATAGTACAAATGGCGGTTTTTACTTCACAAGCCGCGAACAGGAAATCGTTTTGTATCGCCCCAAAACCCTGATGGATGAAGCAATTCCCTCGGGCAATGCGAAAGCTTGCGATGGCCTGCTCGCACTTTTTAAAGTCACTCAGGATGATCGATATCATGAAGCCGTAAAACAAACGCTGCGAACGGCTTATCCCCTGCTTTATCGATTTCCAGGGGAACATGCCTCCATGCTGATTACTTTAAGAAATTTTCTGAAAAATTGACGATAAATTTCAATTAAATCAAATAGTTATAATTGTATTTTCATGCTTCTTTCTTGATCAGAAATGGAGTAAAATTAGACTCCCTTAAATTAAAATAGTTAGGTTTTATATGGCGTTTTCTCAATCTATTGTGTTTCACTTTAACTTAACCCCAGAAGAAAAATTGCCCCAAGAACAGCGTGACCACATCACTACCTTAGCTGTTCAATATTCTTTAACTACACCACAAAAAGGCCTACTCGTCGATTTAGCACTAGAACAAAAAGCAACCTGTCCGGAATTAACGTTTGCAGCAGATTCAATCAGGGAATTCCGAACGATCACCAAAGTACAACTGGTGGGTTTGCATCAACTCTATACCAAAAAACTGGTTTCCAATGTAAACGAAGTACGCGAATCCAATTTTGTTGAACTCACAAAAAATTATGAAAAAATGTTCCTTGTTGAATTTATGCAAACCTATCGATTAACATCGTTAGTAGAGACCAAACCCTATTTAGAATTAGCTGCAAACCTACTTGCACTCCTTCGAAATGAATTAGCCTTGCAACAAAAACTTCATCCAGGTGACGCACCTAAAACTCATGAAGATTTCGTACTGACTCATCCTGTCATTCCAGATTATCCATTATTTAGATTAATCCATCATGCTTTTCCAAATACACCTATCATACAAATGATTCCTGATTTTAAAGCCGGAGTTGAACAAAAGCGCATTACTGTCGAAAAAGTTACTCCAGAGCACATACTAGATACTTTTATTTGCGCCCTGATGAATCTCAGATCTTATTTAAAAAATCGAGCTATCTGGCTGCATGAGACCAATTATCTCAAATTATTTTTCACCAGTTTTTTACTAACAGCGAAAATGGAGAATGATCGATACTACAACAATGAGTATCATCGAACAATATTTGAGGTCGAAGATATTCAAACGATGAACCGAATGGAGGAAGAATTTTTTAAAGGGGTTGGTCACATCCTATTTAGCGTCGTCCAAAGAGATGATGAACCTGAAAACATGAATTGGCATGAATTTGTAAGAATGCAGTTTTGCTTAAAGACGGCGGCTAAAGATAGCCGGGTAGGATTTGATTTTGACGAATTCAATCCAATGGAGAGAACAGAGATTATTAGTGGCCTCATGAGAGACCAAACGTCAGTGATGGGAGATTTAGGAAAATATAAACCTGCTGTTGCCAGGAGTGAAATGAAAACCACTCGAGCGACTGTACATTCTACTGGGAAGACATTAGCCGTATTAGGCACTCCAGAAACCAAACAAATTTCAGAAGCAGAAAAAGCCGCGCTCGATCAGAAAAAAAAGCAAATTGAAGAAGCTCTTTTTTCTAACATTGACAAACGATATACAGAAAAATTTAATCCTAAAGCAACACACCTAACCAAATTAGAATTTGCGTTATTAGCTACTTTGAAAGACAGCAAAAGCGATGAAACCAAAAAAGTGTTAGTGGCCATTCAGGAATGTCGGGCAATTGAACGTAGAAAAGGCACACCGGAAGAAGACATCCGGCCTTATGTGAATTTTGATGATACCAAGGGCCTCACACCGCTCTGCCACGCGATGAGGAAAAAGGATAATACACTGGTTATGGAATTGCTTAAGGCCGATGCGGATCCCTGTAATGCATCCTATGAGCGTTTTGGGGAAGATAAAGGCGTGCAAGAAATACCACTAGTTAATGCAATTCTTTATATGCCTTCATGCATGGATGCATTTCTTGAAAAAAAACCGGATATCAATGCTTTCAATGCAGCTTTAAATCTTTTGAATGAAAAACCTTACATGTTAAGAATTCAACCATTAAACATTTCAGCATTATTAAAATTGCTAAACTATGCATTTGATCACAACATGATTCAATATCCTGAGAAAATACAAAAACTATTGAAATATGTACAAAAGCGAATCGTGGAACCTTCAGAAGAATGGACCCCTGCTTTCAAGACAGCAGATGAAATGATAAAAAAATTAGAAGGAAAAAAAGACCCTGTATTTAAACCTAAAGTCTTTTGGGATGATGTTGCGGTGAGCGCCACTCCAGAAGCGGTTACTTCCGTTGCACAGGTAGCAAAATTAACAGGCACAGGCTCCTAGGAACGCTCACAATCTGCAAGTAATGTCATCCTGAGCTTCGCTCAGGATGACAGTTGCTAGTCAAATAAGCTAATATAGCCCTATCGTGGCTGAAAGACATCAACATGCATACTTTTTCCAATGAAACAAAGACCTATGCCTTAAAGCTAACCGGTTTTAGCTTCGCCGAATTATTTCGCGCAGAAGGCTTAAACCGTCTGGATGAGACCTTTTTAGACGAGTTAAAAACCGTCAATTCCAATCTTTATAGTGATTTACTCGCCTATCGCGATGGCACGAAGACTTTTTCGCCTATCGAAACCAGTGATTTATTAATCGCCGCAGCGATGGTACTCGAACCCTTTTTAGCTAAATTATTTAATATCGAGGAAGCGGTCAGTATCGCCCAAATTCGCACCACCTCCGACAATCCCTTATCCCTTTTTAAAAAATTTTTCATCCTAAAACAGGCGAAAAAACAATTACAAAAAAATGAATTATTGCCGAGTTTTGATGAATTGAATTTGTGGTTAGCGGCTGAATTAAAAAAAGCGCCGTTAAAAGCGGAAGATAAAGAACTTTCTATCGCACTGCTTGGTAATCACTATTTAGAAAATCCAGAAAGTTATGCGGGTGAAATCGAAAAGCTCACACAATGGTGTGTGCAGGCAATCAAATCCAATGATCCCGAAATCAGACATTGGTCCAGTTTTCACATCCCAGAACGGGTAGAACCCGCGCAACTTGTCAAATACAAAACGGCAGAAGACAAACTCAATCGCATTACTAGCGATGATGCTGAATTGCGTTTGCGTGATGGATTCAAATTAACGGATCCGCGCATGAATGCACGCGAAGTGCAAGATCAAGTGAATTATTGTATTTATTGTCATGATCATGATGGTGATTTTTGTTCAAAAGGTTTTCCTAACAAAAAAGGCGTTCCCAGTTTAGGCCTCAAAAAAAATGCGCTCGATGTGACGCTCACCGGCTGTCCGCTTGAAGAAAAAATTTCCGAGATGAATTTCTTAAAACGCGATGGTCACACGCTCGCATCCCTTGCAATGGTCATGGTTGATAACCCCATGTGCCCTGCTACTGGCCATCGAATTTGCAACGATTGCATGAAAGCCTGTATTTATCAAAAACAGGAACCCGTCAACATTCCGCAAATTGAAACACGCGTTTTGATGGATGTGTTGAATTTACCATGGGGTGTTGAAATTTATGATTTGCTAACGCGCTGGAATCCGCTCAGACAAAAACAATGGATCATGAAACCGTATAATGGTTTGAAAGTCATGATTGCTGGCATGGGGCCGGCTGGGTTTACGCTCGCGCATCATTTGTTGCTAGAAGGTTTTGCAGTTGTTGGTTTTGATGGATTGAAAATCGAACCCTTACCGGAAAAATTAATCAAAGAACCGATTCAGAATTTTGATGAAATCAAAGAATCACTCGATGAACGCTTAATGGCTGGATTTGGCGGTGTTGCTGAATATGGAATTACCGTTCGTTGGGATAAAAATTTTCTGAAATTAATTTACATTAGCTTAATGCGCAGGCCGTATTTTCAAGTGTTTGGCAGCGTGCGTTTTGGCGGAACGATTAAAGTTGAAGATGCTTGGGATTTGGGTTTCGATCATTTTGTCGTGGCTGTCGGCGCAGGGTTACCGAAAGCCCTTTCTATTCCAGGCAGTTTAGCGCCCGGCATGCGTCAGGCAAATGATTTTCTGATGGCGCTGCAACTTGGAAATGCTGCGAAATCCAGCAGTTTAACCAATTTACAAGTGAGATTACCGGCCGCAGTCATTGGCGGTGGCTTAACAGGAGTTGATACTGCAACTGAAGTTCAGGCTTATTACATCCGTCAGGTCGAAAAAATCTTAGCGCGCCATGAAAAATTAGTTAAAAAATACGGTGAGGAAAAAGTCCGTAAACGTCTCGACCCTGCTTCTATCGAAATTCTCGAAGAATTTTTATCTCACGGAAAAGCCGTGAGAAAGGAACGCGAAAACGCTGCGAAAGAAAAACGTCCCGCGAATTTTATCAAATTAATTCGTCAATGGGGCGGCGTCACCATTGTCTATCGACGTTCCATGCAAGAATCCCCTGCTTACATCAACAATCATGAAGAATTACAAAAAGCCTTGCACGAAGGCGTTTATTATCTTGAAGCGTTGGAACCATCATCGGTTGAACGTAATCAATTTGGTCATGTCGAAACCCTGATTTGCAATCGCAGAATGCGTAAAAATAACAATGAGTGGGAAACGATGACGGAAGAAGTCCGTATTCCTGCGCGTTCGATTTTTGTTGCGACGGGCACACAGCCGAATATTGCTTATGAATTTGAACATAAAGGCACATTCACACGATTAGGTGTGCAATATCAGCATTATGAAGATATTGGCGGCGAATTGAATATTTCACCGGGTGCGTTGCATTGCAAAGAAAAAGAATTTGGCCCTTTTACTTCTTATCAACGTCATGACAAACGCATTAGCTTGATTGGCGATACGCACCCAGTTTTTCACGGTAGCGTGGTGAAAGCGATTGCATCGGGTTTAAGAACCTATCCGAAAATTTTATCCGCATTAGAAAGCAAATTAGGCCACAAAGGCGATCAAAAAGAATATGAACAATTTCATCAGCAGATGCAAAAAATATTTTCGTCTAAAGTCACGCAAGTAGAACGTCGCGCTGACAATATTTTAGAGTTGACGATTGAAGCACCGCTGGCTGCTAAACATTTTCAGCCCGGTCAATTTTATCGTTTACAAAATTACGAAAGCTTTGCGCCACATATTGATCATACTTCACTGCAAATTGAACCTATCGCATTAATTGCAGCTGATCACGATCATGAAACTTTAAAATTTATTATCATTGAAAATGGCGCGAGCTCAAAACTCTGCGCAACCTTCCGCCCTGGCGATCCCGTTTCATTAATGGGCCCAACCGGTGTACGTGCGAAAGTTGCGTTAGAAGGCGAAACTATTTTAATTGTCGGCAATCAAATTGGACTTGCTCTATTGCAAAGTTACGGTAAAGCCCTGCGCGCCAAAGGCAATCGCGTTATTTTTCTCGGTATTTTTAAAAATAAAGATGAAGTGTATTGTCAGGACCAAATTGAAAAATCCTCCGATGTCGTTATCTGGGTAACAGAATCGGGTGAAATGATCCACGCGACGCGCCCGCAAGATTATTCTACCCAAGGCGATGGAATAGATATTTTATTGCGTTATGCTCAAGGAAAATTAGATCCGCAAAAAAATCATCCGGAAATTCCGCTGACCGATGTTGATCGAATTTATTTGATTACCGCTACCGATTTAATGCGAAAATTTCAGGATGCACGTAAAATTCAGCTCAAAGATTTCTTTATCAAAGATCCGCGTATTTTTGGTTCGGTTTATAGTACGATGCAGTGCATGCTAAAAGGCGTTTGCGCGCAGTGTTTGCAATGGCAAGTGGATCCCGAAACGGGTAAGCGCACGAAAGCAGTTTTTGCGTGTTCTTGGCCGGATCAACCATTAGAGCTGATTGATTTCGACAATATCGATGAACGGCAAATTCAAAATCGATTGCAGGAACAATTGAGTAGTTTGTGGGTGGATTATTTGTTTGAAGAATTCGCCATTGCTCGGATTTAAAAATTACAATATCTCTTTGTCATCATAATTTTCGCATACCCTTCATCGGTTGCTCTGGCTTCGATGGTTGTTTAGCCAAATCTTTATTCTCACCAAGCAACTCAATCGTCGTCAGTACTTGAAAATCCAGAATAGCTTGTGCAGAAGGCAACTCACCAAAGGGTTTTAGCTGGGTAGGAGTCGCCCAACTTTTATTTCGGAGAAGCCATTTATCGTGAGTCTCGGGGCCTGCTGTTTCAAGCAACCAGATTGTTACATCATCACCTGAAACTTTATGCTGAGGACCTCTTTCCTCGGATAAAAAACGATTAACCAACTCTACAGCAATACCAGCAGCCGTGTCATTCTCTGTCTTATTCTTGGATTGAAGGACCGAATAATCCAGATTTAAAATATCTTCTTGCCAGCCACTTTTATGAGGTTCTTCTTTATTTTCTACATATTTATAAAATTTATTGAAATCTTTTAATATTTCTCTTTCCAAGACATCTTTTTGCTTGTTTGCATTATAAAATTGATCGATGTCTTTTATTTCAGGATGAGCTTTTTTTAATTCTTCTTTTAATTTTGCTTCGGCTTTTTCTGCTTTTAGTTTTAATTCTGCCTTTAACTCTGTTTCGCCTGCCTCTTTATTACCTGGCGCTAAACAAGGTTTAAAGCGATCTTTTTTGCCATCTTTCCTAGCGCCGGCTTGCCATTCTCGATGCATCGCATCGCCCATTTTTTCCTGGGCATCTTTTAATTCAGACGCTGTCAGCGATCGCATGCTTTGCAAAATGGCGGCCTTATTATTCATATCATTATGTAATTCGACTAATCGGTTCAGGCATTTTTCTACTATCGGTTGGATGACTTCTTTAGGACCTAATTTTAAAAAAACTTCTGTCAAAGCCGCCGCTTCTTGCTCATTAGGAAATTTTTTTCTCGCCATGACTGCGCCCCAAATTATTTCGCCAATGCGCTCGGATAAGGCTTCTTTTGCGGCTTCATTCATTTTTTGTTGCTGATTTCTCAGAGCAGCGAGAGCAAGATGCATTCGAGAGGTGATGGTCTCGACATGTCTCGGTGAATAAGGCCCTTCTAATAGATTTTTTCGATGGGCGTCTACAAGGGCCTTAGCTTCTTTCTCATCAGGCAATTTTTTTATCGAAATGACAGCGTCCCAAATAATCCCTTTAACAACATTATCCAAATTGGCTTCTGCTTCTGCCTTTTCTTCCTTGCTGCTATCCATTTTCACCACTTTCACCACATTAGACGCTAGCTGCGCGTGCACATGCAGATCGAAATTAGGTGGATTATCAAAAGTGCGCCCTTGTTGGGGAGCTTTTTGTGCGGGTTTTTTGGTTTGCTTTTGCTGAGGTCGAAACATACTCATCACACTGATCTCCGATATTATTCGGTTCTGTAGCATTTTTTACCATTATAGCATTAAACTACCTAATTTTTCTCACTATTTTCACGCTTAAGTGCTATAATTTTCGCGATTATTTAATAAAAGAGGAATGAGATATGGCAACTGACAGGCAGGTTTTCCAACGATTAGAACAAACATTAACCGCCCAACCTGCATCCCAAGCAGACCTGGGCCAATCTCGACCAGATGAAGCAAAAGTACCCTTAATACAACCTGATGCCGAAAGACCACAAGAGCCTTTAAGTTGTGGAGAACAACTCAAATTTTATGTTCGCGGAATATTTTTGGGTCGGTTATTTTGTGATAGACCTGCCGATCCCGATGCCGATGCCGCTGAAGGTTTTGGCTGCGCGACGACGGCGTGCCTTGGAGCCGCCACACTGGTAGCAAGAATCTTGCACGGGTTTTAAAGAATTGCTGTAATACTTATTTTTTCAGGGCTAAAGTAACTCCATCGCGTATCGGTAGCATGGTAATAAAAACACGTTGGTCCTGAAAAATTTTTTGATTGAATTCGCGGATAGCAAGGGTATTTTGATCTTGTACGCTTTCATCTGCCACATCCCCGTACCATAATACATTGTCAATCAGGATCAAACCGCCTGGGCGCAAAAGGGATAGGGATAATTCATAATAATTCCAATAATTTTTTTTATCGGCGTCAATAAAAACGAAATCAAAAGTGCCCACTCCACCCTGGTCGATTAACTCATTCAGGGTATCAAGAGCAGGCGCAAGCCTTAAATCCACTTTCTCTGAAACGCCTGCCTTTTCCCAAAAGTCTTTGGCAATTCGAGTCCATTCAACATTGATATCGCACGCGACAATTTTACCATTGGGGGGCAATGCCAATGCGACTGCCAATGTGCTATAGCCTGTAAAAACACCGATTTCCAGCGTTTTTTTAGCATTGAGTAATTTGACCAATAACCCCATAAACTGGCCCTGTTCGGGCGAAACCTGCATATGGCCCATGCTCATTTTATGAGTCTGAATACGCAATTTTGAAAGAATTTCAGGTTCCTGCACCGAATTTTTTAATAAATAATCATAGAGTTCCGGGGATAAAGTTAAGGGAATATCTGACATATTTCATTCTCGGTGGTATAATTATTATCATTATATAGGAGTTAAAAAAGCATGAGTACCGGTATGTTAATCCTGATTATTTTAGCCGCTGTCGCTGTCTTTATTGTATTAACTTACAATAGGTTAATCGCGCTAATTGAAGCGGTCCGCAACAACCAGAAACAAATCGATATCCAGCTCGACCGCCGATTCAAGGTTTTTGAATCATTGATTGAAGTTGTTAAAAAATACATGAATTATGAGCAAACCACGTTAAAAGATGTGGTGGCACTCCGTAATCAAGCTCAACAAGCAAAAGCACAAGGTGATGAAAAATCCCGAATTGCGGCTGAAAATGAAATTTCCAAAATTGCATCCAACATCAATTTGGTTTTCGAACAATATCCTGATTTAAAAGCCAACCAAAACGCGATCCAATTACAGGAAGAAATCGTCAACACAGAAAATAAATTAGCTTACGCAAAGCAATCGTTTAACGATAGCGTCGAACAATACAACGCAAATAAAAAATCCTTTTTTACCTCCATGATTGTCGGCATTTTCAAGGGCAAATTGGATTTTGATTTCCCCTACTGGCAATTAAGCGCAGACAAAGTCGCAGAACAGGAAAATTACACGGTAAAATTATAATTTATGAACGCATTAAATCCTCTTGGCACCGCCGATTGGCGCCGAACATTACGTATTAATAATCGCAGAACATTTTTTGTTATTACGATTTTTTTTCTGATTTATATTGCATTGGGTTTGCTGGTTGATACGTATATTGATTCAGGAAAATATCCGCAAGTGCCGCTTTCCGATATTTTTACTGGATTAGTGACATTGCAACTTTTTCCTCTCGCGACCTGTGTGATGTTTTGTGTTGCTGCGGTTTCGTTATTTGTGACATTCACTTTTCACGATCAATTAATGCTGCTTGGCACTGACTATCACGAAGTGACACCTGAAAATGCGAAATCGCTCGAAGAAAAACAACTTTACAATGTTGTTGAAGAAATGAAAATTGCCGCCGGCTTAAAATTCATGCCCAAAGTTTATATTATTGATGCGGATTACATGAATGCATTTGCCAGTGGTTACAGTGAAAAATCGGCCATGGTTGCAATCACGCGTGGATTAATGCAAAAACTCAATCGCGCTGAGTTACAAGCTGTGATGGCGCATGAATTAAGCCACATTCGTCATCTTGATATTAAATTAACGCTGATGGCATCCGTGTTGGCGAATTTAATTATTATTATTTTAGATATTTTCTTTTATAACGCGATGTTCAGCAGTCGTTCCGATGATAATCGTAGCCGCAATGGGCTCGCTGTCGTGATTATTATTTTGCGTTATCTCCTGCCTATTATAAATATTTTGTTACTGCTCTATTTAAGCCGCACTCGCGAATATATGGCAGACGCCGGTTCTGTGGAATTAATGCGGGACAATCATCCACTGGCTTCCGCGCTCTTAAAAATTCAGCAAGATCACACGGATAATCAAGATGCCTACAGCGCTGCTTATCAACAAACTCCACATGAAAATGTGCGGCGCGAAGCTTATATTTTTGATCCGGTGCAAGCTGGCATTGAGCCCATTCGTTCATTGAGCGATGCCTTTTCCACTCATCCCAATATCAAGGACCGATTGGCAGCCTTAGGTTTTAAATATGGCGACAAATGAGATTGGCGTATTGCTTACCAATATTGGCTCGCCGGATTCAGCAACGCCTGCTTCTGTCAGAAAATATTTAAAGAAATTTTTGTCAGATCCCCGCGTAGTGGAATTGCCAAAATTAGTATGGCTGCCAATTTTATATGGGATTATTCTGCCCTTTCGTTCTAATTCTTCAGCAAAACTCTATCAAAAAATCTGGACAGAAAATGGCTCGCCATTGAAAATTTATTCTGAAAAACTTGCTGAAAAATTATCAGCAGAGTTAAATTTATCGGTAGCCATTGGTATGCATTATGGCAATCCTGATATCGAATCCGCGCTGAATCAATTAAAGCATTGCAAAAAAATTCTAGTGCTGCCACTTTATCCGCAATATTCGGCAACGACGACCGCAGCTTCATTCGATCAAGTGGCGAATATTTTAAAAAAATGGCGAAAACTTCCAGAAATTCAGACGATTTCAAGTTATGGCGCCCAGGAATCCTATCTTCAAGCGATTGCCGATTCAATTAAACCGCATGCTTTGCAACATTTATTATTTTCATTTCATAGCATTCCAGAAAAATTTAGCAAAAAAGGTGATCCCTATTTTGAAGAATGCCAGACAACCGCGAATCGTATCGCTGAAAAATTGCAATTATCCAAAAATCAATGGTCGCTATCATTTCAATCCCGTTTAGGTCGAGCAAAATGGCTTTCGCCCTACACACAGGAAATGCTTGAGACACTGCCGAAAAAAGGCATTACGGATTTACACGTTATTTGTCCCGGATTTGCAGTGGATTGTTTGGAAACGCTGGAAGAAATTAATATTCGCGGGCGGGAGCAATTTTTGCAGGCGGGCGGGAAAAAATTTCAATACATTCCGTGCCTGAATGATTCTGATCAACAGATCTTTAATCTACGTGATGTTATTATGCGCGCGGCGAGCCGCCATTAGCTATTTTTGGCGATTGTGATTCTTCTGATCCCGGCTGGAATTTTTCTTCCAGCGCTTTGAAAATTTTGAACCCCGTGGTCATTCCACTGGAAACCCAGCGATATTTTTTTAAGTGCGCTTCAAAGTCATCCATTTTTTTATTTTCTAATGCATATATTAAGTTAGTTGCTTTTTCTGGATCTTTAGCAATCAACTCTTCCAGATACAATTTCATTGTTATATCTTTCTTTCCATCAATCTTAACCGCTCGAGTAAAGTCAATAATCGGAGGTTTTGCATCAATTAATTTATTTAATCGATTGAACAGTGAATTCTCACCCGTTAATCCTTTTTGTGCATTAGCAACATAATCTACGTTGCTCACGATTTTTTTACGAATCACACCTGTTAAAAATGCGACAAATCCAATGAGAACTGTAGCAATCGGCACGGCACCTAGCGTGACCGCACTCAGGCCAACATAAGCCGCAACGGCGACTGCTGTCATCGCAAACGCACAAGCAGCCCAGGATTTAGCACTTCGGATATGATTATCTCGTTTTGCTTTTTCGATTAAGATTGATTTTCTAATTAAAATGGAGCGTTCTTGATAACGCTTAATTACGTCTGGTTGGGCTTTTTCGTCGAATGATATATGTAGGTTTTCTAATTTTTTTTCATTTACATTTAATTCTTTTTCTAATGACTTAATGCGTTTATCACACTTCTCGACTTCAGCAAGTTCCAAAGCACAACTGATTGCCATGCTCAAAGCAAATGAAAAACCCATTAAGCCTGTGATAGTCGACGCTGATAAGGCGAGCGTCGTGGGTGCATAAGTTCCTATCTGTGCGGTTATAGTAGCAGCAATTACTTGAACCGATGAAAAAATATTAGCGCCTGCCATTCCTTTTTCACCTTGTTTCCATTGACGCAATGCCAATCCCAAACCCATCACACCATCATAGTAATTCCAAAATGCACCTTGCGGTGAAGCGGAGGCTTCTAAATAAGGTTTGGCCGATTCTATCGGGCCTAAATTGACATTCGTAAGAAACGCGAGTCCTAAGCTAACAGCATTTAATATTAAATATAAAACAGTACTGGTTGAATCGGCTCTTTTAGCAAACATATTTAATTGCGGAGCAATCACTGTGCTAATTTTAGGATCAATGGTCCCCGCCAAAATCCCAGACCAATTAATTAAAGCATAATCACTGAATTTGTGCTGATGATTTTTTGCAATTGCCTCCGACATTTCAAAAATGTCTTCGAGCGTTTGTTTCAATTGATTGAATTGTACTTGATTGCCGTGCTTTATGAGGTCAACTTGTAATTTATTCCATTTTTTTTGTGTGATGTGAAACCGCTCTAAAATTTTTAAAAACTCAGGATCCATTTCAGAACCTGATTGATTACTTGATTGTAGTAACGGCGAGCTATCTGTTGCCATACTAGAGTTCTCTTGAGGTATTATTTTTATATTATAATTCATTTCCCTTAAGAGTTTATTAACTGGGAATTATAATAAAATCAATAGATTATTAATGATTCTTTATCTCCTGTCTAAAAAAATTTGGATTTGCTTCTGTTTTTGATTCCCCTTATGATGTTCGCCTGTTAACGCGTTGACAAGGAAATCAAGTGTGGCAATACGGAAATTAATCTTTTTTTTAATTGGCCTTTTGTCACTTTTTTATTTTGATATCGCTTACGCATCCCCTTGGGGCCTTAGTTATTCTTATCTTCTCATCTCCGATGATCCGAGCAACGTCAAAGGCTGGCGAGCGGCAGTCACTTATCAACCGGCAAATTTTAACTGGGAACATTTGCAAATCTATTTTGATGCGGGCTATGGATATTGGCGAACGAATTCAGCTACTTGCGAAAAACAACTTAGCACTTATTCTGTTGCACCCTATTTTCGATATTACTGGATAAAAACCTGTAAAATTTCGCCTTATGTTGAAGCGAGCATTGGACTTAGTTATCTCAGCAGAACCCGATTCGCGAGGAAAAATGACGGTGAGCACTTTGCCTTTCAAGATCAAATTGGGGTTGGGGCGGCGTTTGGTGCGGAACGGCGTTTTTATGCCACGTTAACTGGCATGCATTATTCGAATGGCTCGCTCAGTTCAAATAATTCAGGAATCACCATACCGTTGTTGTTAACAATAGGATATCGATTCTGATCAGAACCCGTCATTGCGAGCCCTGTTTTTCAGGGCGAAGCAATCTCCGAAAGATTGCTTCAGCGTAAAAAGCACGCTTCGCAATGACGGGCTATCCCAGAATGTTCTTGGTAGAATTTGCTCCATAGTTCCAGTAAACTTAGTCGCATGCGAAGAATACTCATAAAAGATCATGTCCAAGAAATTCAGTTGATCAAAAATCGGGCGATCATTGGCTTGGTCCTGATGTTTTTGCTGATTTTTTGTTTAATTGGACGTCTCGCTTATCTGCAGTTAGCTAAAAATGATTTGTACACCACTCTGTCGAAAAAAAACTGGCTGGACCTTGTACCTGTTGAACCAACTCGTGGTTTGATCTTTGATAGAAACGGCGTGGTGCTCGCGGAAAATATTCCCATTTTTAGTTTAGATGTGGTGCCAGATAAAATTGATAATATGGCCATGTTGTTATCTCAGATCACTAAAATCATTCCCTTAACCGATCTTGAAATCGCGCAATTTCAAAAACAATTAAAAGAACATCGCCGTTTTGATGAAATTCCTTTGAAAATGCGACTGACTGAAGATGAAGTCGCCACGTTTGCTGATCATCAGTATCAATTTCCTGGCGTGATCGTGAAAGCGCGTTTGATGCGGCATTATCCTTTTGGCGATAGTTTTACTCACGTTCTTGGCTATGTTGGACGAATTAATCCGCAGGAATTAGATGAAATTGATGTCGCCAATTACAGCGCCAGTAATTACATAGGAAAAACAGGCATCGAAAAATTTTACGAAGATGAATTACACGGCACCGTCGGTTATGAACAAGTGGAAAATGATGCAAGCGGCGAACCGGTACGCGTATTAAATCGCATTAAATCCGTTCCTGGCCAAAATGTTTATCTCACGCTCGATAGTAAATTACAGCAAGCCGTTGAAAAAGCACTCGACGGTCATCGCGGCGCAGTGGTTGCTATTCAGCCAAGCACCGGACAAATTCTCGCGATGGTGAGCGAACCCACTTACGATCCGAATATTTTTGTCACTGGCGTCAGCACACAGGATTACAAAACATTGCAAGATTCACTGGACCGCCCACTCTATGATCGAGCGTTGCGCGGGCTCTATCCATTAGGTTCAACCATTAAACCCTATTACGCTTTACAGGGTTTAAATACCGGGATCATTGATGAACATTTCTCTATTCAAGATCCAGGCTGGTTTCAATTAAAAAATAGCGACCATATTTTTCATGATCATAAAAAATATGGTCATGGTATTGTTAATGTAAGCAAAGCAATTATTACTTCCTGCGACACTTTTTTCTATGAACTTGCATCACGCATGGGAATAGAACGCATGGATCAAATTCTTAATCAGTTTGGTTTTGGTCAATTATCCGGAGTTGATTTAGAAGACGAATTACCGGGAAATGTTGCAACGCCCGAATGGAAACGCCGCGTTAAAGGCATGAACTGGTTTCCGGGTGACACAATTAATGCCGGAATTGGGCAAGGTTTTATGCAAGCAACACCGCTGCAACTTGCACAAGGTGTCGCAACGCTTGCTAATCGAGGTGTACGAATTACTCCACATTTATTGCTCGCACAGCAAGAACCTGGAAAAGCCATGATGTCGGAATCGGTCACAACGCCCTACAAAATTACGTTGAATAATAATCATTACTGGGACATCGTGATTACTGCGATGCAAGATGTCATCCGATCCGATTCCGGTACGGGTTATCGATTCGGAAGAGATGCGCCTTACACCGTTGCTGCTAAAACCGGAACCGTACAAGTCATCCGAAAAACCAATTATGAAAACGATCATGAAAATCAAGATAATTGGCCAGAACGATTGCGCGACCACTCTGTTTTTATCGCGTTTGCACCCGTTGAAAATCCCCAAATTGCTTTAGCGATTATTGTTGAAAACAGTAATCAAGCAAGCGTTATAGCTCGCAAAATTTTTGATTATTATCTCGTGGGACCACAAACCTTGAATGCTCCCGCACCGACGGATAAGACACAGGACACCAATCACGATATTATTGAGGGCACACCTTATGACGTTCAGTGATATCCTCAAACAAAAATTCAGTAACGAGCGCTCGCGCAGTATTTGGCAGAGTCTACATATCGATGTGCCTTTATTATTGGCGCTGATTTTATTAGTGCTGTTGGGATTGCTGATTTTGTATAGCGCCAGCGGTCAAAATAAAGATATTGTTCAACAACAAGGAATTCGGTTTGGCATTGCGGCGGCTGTGATGTTTGTCTTTGCGCAAATTCCCCCGCGCACTTATCAATTTTGGGCACTGCCGCTTTATCTGATCGGGCTGGTTTTATTAGTTGCCGTTTTAATTGTTGGACACATGGGTAATGGCGCACCGCGTTGGCTCAATCTTGGCTTTTTTAAATTTCAGCCGTCTGAATTAATGAAACTGGCGATCCCAATGTTTCTAGCTTGGCATTTTCATAAAATTCATTTGCCGCTTAAAATCCGCTCGGTCATTTTTGCTGGAATCATTATTTTTGTTCCCGCGATTCTTGCGGCAAAACAGCCGGATCTTGGCACTGGCGTCATCTTGATGGTTGCGGGCCTCAGCGTGCTGTTTTTAGCGGGGCTCAGTTTTCGTTTTATGGCTATCCTCACTTTCATTATTGCCTGCTGCACGCCGATTTTATGGTTTTTTATGCATAATTATCAAAGACAGCGGGTACTTACCTTTTTAAATCCGGAAAAAGATCCACTAGGAAATGGTTACCATATCATTCAATCCAAAATTGCCATTGGTTCCGGCGGCATGTTTGGAAAAGGCTGGCTGAATGGCACCCAATCGCACTTGCATTTTTTACCCGAACGCGCGACCGATTTTATTTTTGCGGTCAGTGGTGAAGAATTTGGTTTTGTTGGCAGTTCTATTCTCATTTTATTATTCATGATTATTATCGCTCGGGGACTCGTTATTACTATTAATGCGCAAGATACCTTTACTCGATTGCTCGCAGGTGGTCTCACGCTTACCTTTTTCTTTTCATTTTTTATTAACATGGGAATGGTCACTGGGATTCTGCCTGTCGTTGGCGTGCCACTGCCATTGATTAGTTATGGCGGTTCATCCATAGTGACGATGATGGCAAGTTTCGGTATTCTAATGTCTATTCAAACTCACAGAAAATTACTGGGAACATAGGGTATGAATATGTTAAGACGTTTATTGGTAGTTCTTTTAATTTTTTGCTGTCCTGTGGCTTTCGCAGATAATACGTTTACTAAACGCCATGACGTTCAGAATTTTATTAAATCCATGGTCAAAAAACATCATTTTAAAGAGAAAGAGTTAGTTGCCATTTTTAGTAAAGTAAAAGAGAGACCGCAAGTCCTTTCCAGTTTAAAAGCGCCGGCTGAACAAAAACCTTGGTACACCTACCAAATGCTATTAATTACGGAATGGCGCATTCGCGAAGGCGTTGCATTTTGGAACAAATATCAGGATGTGTTGGAGCGCGCTGAAAAAACCTATGGTGTCCCTGCTAGTATCATCGTTGCAACCATTGGTATTGAAACAAAATATGGAAAAAATACCGGTAATTATCCTGTTATCGATGCACTGACCAATATTGCCTTTGGCAACTCACCCCGTGCGCCCTTTTTTAGACATGAGTTAGAAGAATTTTTATTACTTTCACGTGAACAACATCTTGATCCGCTGAAAGTGATGGGATCTTATGCAGGTGCAATTGGGCAGCCGCAATTTATGCCCAGTAGCTATCGCCGCTATGCAATTAATTTTTCTGGCAGCGGCAAAATTGATTTATCGCATAATGTGCCCGATGTAATCGGCAGTATTGCCAATTATTATCGCCTCCATGGCTGGCAAACCAATGAACCCGTTACCATGCCTGCTTCCATCAATGGCGGTCGTTATCAAATTCGATTAACAAATACACACACCATTTCCAAACCCGAATTACTGGAAGCAGGTGCAACGCCGCTCTATTTCGATTATTCTAAATATAAGGTGATTCAATTGCAGGGGTATTATGGCCACGAATATTGGTTGGGTTATCACAATTTCGATGTCATTAAACAATATAATTCCAGTGACCTGTATGCCATGGCGGTATATCAATTGAGTTATTACATTGCAGCCCTTAAGGAGAAATCAAATAATGTTGCATGGATATAGCAATCGAAAAACAAACTGGATTTTATGGGGTTTGCTGTTATTTACTTTTACATTATTGAATGGTTGCTCCACCTTACATAAAAAAGACGGGCCGCCACCCTTTGATGTCGATGTTTCAAAAATTCCCAACGCGCAACCGAAATGCGAACATTTAGCGAAATATGGCAATATGCCCTGCTATCGAGTGGATGGCCGCTGTTATTATGTGATGCACACCGCTAAAAATTATGAAGAACGAGGGGTCGCCTCTTGGTATGGCACCAAATTCCATAAACAAAGAACGTCCAGCGGTGAACGCTATGACATGCTGGCGATGACAGCAGCACACCGCACCCTGCCTTTACCGACCTATGTAGAAGTGACCAATTTACGTAATGGCCGCAAAGTCATCGTTAAAGTCAATGATCGAGGGCCTTTTGCAGACAATCGAATTATTGATTTATCCTATGTCGCTGCCAAAAAACTCGGCATGGTGGGTCACGGTACAGCTTATGTCGATGTGAAAGCGATTGATCCTTGGGATGCGAATTTGCACAGAAATTTATGGGCGCATAATAAAACAAAAACCCATGTTTATGCGGCTGCTAAAAAACCTGCGGCACCTTCCTCAGTTTATTTACAAGTCGGTGCGTTTAAAAATCGACTTTATGCGGAACATCTGAAAGACCGTTTAGCTACATTAGTGACTTCACCCATTGAAATTACGCCACAAAATCAGGGCGGAGAATTATATCGCGTAAAAATTGGACCTTTTAAAGACATGATGAGTGCTGACACTATCCAGAAAAAATTAAGTGCTGCCGGCATTCGCTCGCACCACTCCAAGGTGTAAGGCATGCTTTATTGGTTGATTTCCATTTTGGGAATTATACTCACTATTTTTTTAGTGGTGGGTGTGCATGAATTCGGACATTTTCTAATAGCCCGCTTAGTTGGCGTGAAGGTCCTGCGATTCTCGATTGGTTTTGGTAAAGCCCTTTTTCGTCTGCATGATAAAAAAGGCACCGAATATGTAATCGCTGCGATTCCTCTGGGCGGTTATGTCAAAATGGTCGATGAAACCGAAGAAGAAGTTGCCAAAAAAGATTTGCCCTTCGCTTACAATCGACAACCTTTCTGGAAAAAATTAGCGATTGTCGCTGCCGGTCCTTTTTTTAATTTACTGTTTGCGTTTTTGATTTATTGTTCACTTTTTTTAATTGGATTTATCGGGATTGTTCCTATTATTGGACAAATCAAACCGGATTCGATTGCGGCGGAAGCCCACGTCAAACCGAATCAGGAAATTATTCGTATCAATGATGAAAAAACTCCGACTTGGACTTCGATTATTGTCAGTTTGTTGCAAAATGTTGGCGACAAAACTGAAATTACACTTACCACTAAAGAATTAAATTCAGCGAAAAATAATCAATATCAATTAAATCTAGCTCACTGGAAAGTTGATAATTTAAAACCGGATCCATTGGATAGTTTGGGTATCGTTCCGTATGAACCAAAAATTCCCGCGATGGTCGGGAAAATTTCTCGTCATTCGACTGCGCAAAATCTTCTAAAAACAAACGATAAAATTCTCGCCGTCAACAATCAAAAAATCATTGATTGGTATGACTTGCAAGAAATTATTGATAAAAATCCTTTGAAAAAACTGGATTTTAAAATTTTGCGAGATAAAAAAATAATGGTTATTCCCATTCCAGTGGGCTCTCAGCGCGATTTATTATTTCATCAACATGGATACATTGGTTTTTCTCCGCAATTTGAATGGCCGAAAATGCTTTTGCGTGCACAAAAATATAATCTAAGTGGATCCATTTCTCACGCCTGGTATGAAATTAAAATTTTTACTTATCTGAATTTTTTAGTGATTGGGAAATTACTGACGGGAAAAATTTCGTTTTCCAGTTTAGGCGGACCCATTACTATTTTTGAAAGTGCGGGCGTTGCATTGAATCATGGGTTTGTGCAGTTTTTTAGTTTTATCGCGTTTTTAAGCATTTCCATTGGATTAATTAATATTTTACCCATTCCTGGACTCGATGGCGGACATATTTTATTTCAACTGATCGAAGTGATTATTCGACGTCCTGTTCCACTGCGTTTTCAGATTTTATTTTATCGGTTGGGGTTCATATTTCTCTTACTTCTCATCACGCAAGCGTTGATTAATGATTTGCAGCGATTGTAAGTTCGTTGACAATTGATATTTAAGGGATTAGTCTAGCGATCTTCTCTAATATTCTCTCCTGCTTTTTTTCACGACTTCTGTTTTAAATACATTGATTTGGAGTTATAATTTATGAAAGCCAACAAGAATGAGGGTTCTATGGCCAGTAACGAAGCACGAATTTTAAAAATTGAAGTCAATCATATTAATTCGGCTTTGTTACGAATTGAAAAAAAATTAGATATGCTCGAATCCGACATGAAGCATCGCTTCGACAAAATTGAATCTAGCACTAGCCTAGGATTCAGAGATTTGCATAATCGACTCTGGTCCAATTTTTTATGGCTCATGACGATGATCATTGGCTTGGCCGGTCTTTTGGCTCACGCCCAGCACTGGATTTGATCCTGTTTGAAAAAGTCCAGGACTATCCGCATTTCCCCACAATCGCGCTGTTCGTCCGGTCGGGTGTCCAAGTTTTTCTGCTTCAATCAAAATACAAGCTTCTAATGCGCATTTATCCGCAAGAGCTGCTTTCGCAACAAAATTAGATCGGAATGCTTTAATTTTATTAGTATCAAGAATATATTGATATCCTGAAATAAAAGTTGCTACTTTTTGACTATAATTTTGAAATTTTGCGAGAGGCATTCTGACAAAGTCTACACCCATTTGTATTTCAGGCACTGTTAAAGCTTCTTTTCTAAAAAATTTTGCGACCGCATTGTCTTGTTTGTATTCCAACCGCAAAAATGTCCCGCCAGAAAGATTCGTCATTAATTTAGGCGTAATACCCATCTTACCTAAATATGCTTGCGTTTTCGCATCAAGCTGAGTATCTATCTCGGTAAGTCGATGAAAATCAAGCTTTTCATGACCATGGGCATTCATTTGATTTTGCTTCCACTCAAAACAAACCGGTTTGCCGGCAGAATCGCCTATCACAATAGGTCTAACCACTCTTTGTTCTTTAATATTATATTTTTTATTATTAGGAGCGATTAATAAATCAATCACGCCATTTTCGTCTTCTTTTTTTAAATGAATATTATTGACCACAAGCCACTCATTTTGGCCGACCAGAAAGAATATTTTTTCTTGAAATGCATCTTCAGGAATTGTGCCTTTATATTCAATGACGGGTACTGCATATTGCGACATCCTTCTCCATTCACAGTCATGCAAGGTTTTAGGATTAAATAAGAGCACGAGATCAGCCTTGCAACTTCCGAACTGCCAACCATTTTGTATACACCAGTCATTAAGAAGCTTACCGGAACCAACGACCTCCCCATCAGGACCAGTTTCTGTTTTCCCCTGCGGAACCCCTTGTAAGGCAATTAGATCTAAATTCAGTTTTTGGGTATCAATCACAGCAAGGGCTTGCTGTACACGTAATTCAGCTGCGCCATCGCGCTTCGCATCTGGCCCTGCAATATTCCAGGACAAAATTTTGACAGGGCATTCTGGGGTTGGAGTTATTTTAATTGGCGGATGGGGGAATAGAATTTGGTCAGTTTTTGACTCTGGTAATGCTGTTTGGGTTTGCATGTTTTTTTATCCTCGAATTGTTGTTGTTAATATAATGAGGAAAGATTAAGGAAATATTAAAAAATTACCCAATTAATTCTTGAAATTTGCAAATTTTATTTTTTTGGTCCCCTTCTCGCTGAGTTAGCTCTGAGTTTTTCGATTGTCATCTCTTCTCTCACTTCTTCAAATTTTCTGCTCGATTTTTTACGTCTTTTTTCTGGGATAGAATAAATGGTTTTTTGCTTTTCTTTTCGTTTATCATCAGAAATTTTTCGAGCAATCTTTGATTCTAGTGGCTTGATTTGCTCTTTCAATTTTGCAATTTTTTTGTGAATTTCTTCTTTATCAACTTTAGACTCTGCTTTTGGAAACAAACCTTGATTGCTCGTTTCTTTGCGTGAAGCCTGATTATTCCAAAATTCAATTTTTTGTTTAACCGATACTGTGTCTTGCGCGGCTAATTGTGCCTCTAATTGTGTTAATTCCTTTTTTAATGAGTTTAATTTTTGTTGGTCTTGTGATGTATCAGTTGATGCATTATTTTTTGCGGGAGTACCAGACTTTTCCGATTTCTCGTCGTCAGTAATAGTTTTAGATGGTCTTCTTGCTTCAATATTATCCCAATCTATTTCATCGTCTGAGCTATCCTTAGTGGATACAGCTTTTTTCTCCTCTTCCTGACTATAAACTGTAGCACTGGATTTTCTGGGCTGAACATTATCCCAATCAATCTCCTCTTCTGTAGCTGAACCTGGATCTGAAGAAGAAGCTGCTTTTTGATCTTCACCATAAACCGTTGCGCCTGATCTTCTTGCTTGAATATTATCCCAATCAATTTCATCTGAATCATGTTTCTCATCTGTTGATGCCTTAGCATCAGCATGTATTTTTTTTAAGGTACTAAGACTGCCTTTTTCTAGTGGTTTGACAGGTTTTTTTGGTAAAACTGGCTCAGTTGAAGTTTGGTCTGCTCGGACTTTATCGATTGTATCAATTATCTCGTCATATTCTTCTTCGCTTAACTGAGTTTGAGCTTTCTGCATGATTGAACTAATCTCATCCAAGATTCTATTTAATCTACCGTTAAGTTTATAAGACATCGCTAATTCTTTTACTTGTTTGTCTTCTGGTTCAATTTCAAAATCTTTTTGCATTTCTAAGCGACGGTATATCGGAGCAGTTTCATCCAGAATTTTTTCAAGCCGAAATGCAGCCTCTCTTAATTCATTTTTTAGGGTTTCAGATATATCAACCGATCGAACCGCATCTACTAATACGCCAATTGATTGATCAAGTGATAGGTATTTATCAACTAGTTCTATATTTCTAGATTCAGCCATAAATCACCTCATATCGTTACTTTTAGTATAGCAATCCAATTCTTTAGAAAACCTTAAATGGTCTTAAAAAAATTATCCTATTTATCAATCAATTAAGAATTTCTATTGACCATCGAGCGTTAATATGTAAAATTTTGACCTTAAAAACCCACTCAGGGGAGCCGAGCACTGCGGCTGAGAGGTCCTTTGAAGGACGACCCTAAAACCTGATCCAGGTCATACTGGCGTAGGAAGAGGTAAAGATGACCGCACCGACTATTTTTATTCGTCATGCCAATTTAGCGTATGATGGTATTCCCTTATTTCAAAATCTGAATCTCACGCTTTCTGCTGGAAAATGCACGACTTTATTGGGGCCAAGTGGTGTTGGAAAAAGTTCATTGTTGCGGATGATTGCGAATTTATCTTCGCCGAACACGACATTTTCTGGTGCAATTACCTCTGATAATCAATTGAGTCTTTCATCGCAAATTTCTTATATGGCGCAAACGGATTTACTTATGCCATGGCTCACTGTTCTGGATAATGTTTTATTGAGTGTTTATTTACAGAAAAAAAATAAGAAAAATGCTCTAACCTTTGCAAAAGACTTGCTTGAAAAAGTCGGGCTTCATCAGGATATGAATAAATACCCACGCGAATTATCAGGCGGCATGCGGCAGCGAACCGCTTTAGTCAGGACTTTTTTACAAGAAAAACCAGTTATTTTAATGGATGAACCCTTTAGCGCAGTGGATGCAATCACTCGTTTTCAATTACAAAATCTGGCGGCGGAATTATTTAAAAATAAAACGGTGTTTTTGATTACTCATGATCCGGTTGAGGCGCTGCGTTTAGGAGATGAAATTGTCATTTTGTCAGGACAACCGGCCGTGTTAGAAACGTTTGCGACATTGGATACACCGAGCCCGCGCGATCCTGCTGATCCTGTTTTTATCGCGCATCAAGCAAAATTATTTCATGCGTTAATGCGTGCGAAGGAAATAAGCCGATGAAATTGATTGCACGTGGATTACTGGTTTTTATCACGCTACTCTTAATCTGGGAGATGGTAGCAGTCTTGTTTCACTTACCCTCTTATATTTTGCCGACCCCTTTTGAAGTGATTAAAACCCTTTATTTTCAAAAAAATTTATTACTTCACGAAGCAATTCCCACAGTGACTGAAACACTTTGCGGATTAATCTTAGGAATTATTATCGGTTCATTTACCGCTATTTTGATGGCATTTGTGCGGCCGGTTTCCTATTGGTTATTGCCATCGCTCATTATTAGTCAGGCGATTCCAACTTTTGCAATTGCACCCTTGCTCGTCATCTGGTTTGGATACGGCATGGCTTCTAAAATTGTGACGACGATTATTATGTTGTTTTTTCCCATAACCAGTGCATTTTATGATGGATTAAAACAAACGGATTCTGGATTTTTGGATTTAGCCAAAACCATGCAAGCAAAAAAATCTCGAATTTTTTGGTTCATTCGCATTCCTGCAGCCCTTCCCCATCTTGCTTCCGGCATTCGTGTTGCGACTGTCATAGCGCCCATTGGTGCGATCATCGGCGAATGGGTTGGATCCAGTCATGGTTTAGGATTTTTGATGTTAAATGCTAATGCGCGCATGCAAATTGATCTTATGTTTGCAGCATTATTCGTCATTATGGCTTTTTCGTTATTGTTATATTTTGCAGTCAATCAACTTTTAAAATTTCTAATATTTTGGCAAGTGAAGGAATCCTCATGAAAAAAATTTTTGCGATACTGTTATTTTTATTTTTTACTAATTGTTATTCGGCGGAAACCCAAAAATTGACTGTGCTTTTGGATTGGTTTGCCAATCCCGATCACGCGCCGTTATTTGTCGCTGAACAGAAAGGATTTTTTAAAGCGGAAGGACTGGATGTTTCACTCATCGGTCCTGCTGATCCTTCTGATCCGCCAAAATTAGTTGCAGCGGGTAAAGCGGATATTGCGATTACCTATGAACCACAATTTCTGATGCAAGTGGATCAGGGATTGCCATTGGCCTTTCTTGGAAATTTAATTGATAGACCATTAACCTGTCTTGTCGTATTAAAATCTAGCCCAATCCAGAAGATGTCGGATTTAAAAAATAAAAAAATCGGCTCTAGCGGCGGCAGTGTGGACACTGCTCTATTGAAAATAATGCTTCAACATAACGGGGTTAATATTCACGATGTTGAAACTATTAATGTTCATTATAACTTAACGCAAAGTTTACTGTCACAAAAAGTCGATGCCGTCACCGGCATGATGCGGAATTTTGAATTGATTCAAATGGAATTAGCGGGACATCCGGGTCTGGCTTTTTTTCCGGAAGATAATGGTATTCCATCTTATAGTGAATTAATTTATGTGGTGAATAAAAATAAGTTAAATGATCCGCGATTTAAGGCATTTTTACTAGCTGTGAAACAGGCAACGGATTATTTACAGAAACATCCTGATGAATGCTGGGGTGAATTTGCAAAAAATCATCCTGAATTAAATAATGAATTGAATCGGCGCGCATGGTTTTTAACGGTTGCTTATTTTGCGAAAAATCCGGCAATGATCGATGATAAAAAACTCCTTGTGTTTACAAAATTTATGGCCGAAAATAAATTAATCCGCACTAAATAATTATCACCCATGCTACCCGAAACACCCGTCATCCTGAGCGCAGCGAAGGATCTTTTCAAATTTGAGCAGATCCTTCGCTTCGCTCAGGATGACAGCTGACCTCTCATTTAATAGGATCGAACACCTAAGGTGCTACTCCTGATCTATTTTCAGGAGCCGACGGTGCTGTACCCGCTTCTGGAGAGGCGGCTGGTGCGCTAGGCTTGGTACCATTTTGTCTTTTTAGATATCTTGGTAAGGGTTGTTTTGGTGGCTGTCGATTATCCCCATCTTTTACCGGCATACCTGGTTGCTCCTCAGCAGCTTGCGATGAATCCAATACCAATCTTGCCGTCATCGCTGCAGTCGAAGATTTTGTTGTACGAAAACGTTTATCTGTTCTCTCCAATTCTTTAAAATATTCTTCCAGTTCTGGGGTTCGTTTAGGACCTTTAGGAAAGACCGCTTCGACCGCCCGCTTAAACTCTCTCACCTCTTTTGCTTTTTCTGCATTTTTATCCTCAGCAATAGCCTTCAGCCGCGTATGAAGCTCATCTCGGTAAAAAGAAACGGTGTGTTTAGGATTGGGTTTTAAATTTGTAACAGGAAACTTCAATGTTAAAGAAGGAACAGGAGTAAGTTTATAATCTCCTGTATGTTCTCCATCTTTCACCTCTGTGGCATGTAACAATTGGCCGCCGACGAGCCCTTCGCCTGTTTTAAAGGTAAGATGTAACTCTTTGGCTTGGTTTTTTCTGGGAACCATCAAAATGGGTTGCTTGAGTCCATATTGAAATTCTGCTAAATCAATCGCATTATTATCTAGAGCTTGTCCATGTTCATCAGTCACTTGAAAAGCTAATTGGAGGTTATTACCCATCGTAGTAATGGCTGTTTCAACTTGATCTGCTAAGACATCTGCACTTTCTACTATTTGTTCAGGTTTGAGTCCTCTATTTTGCAAATTTTCTTGTTTGCCTACCGCTCGTAAATAAACCTGGGTATTGGGACCATCGCCTAGTTTAGCTTTGATTGTTTCTGAGACAGCTTTAGTAAAAGAACCCTTAACGGATTGTTCACCGACCAGCACTATCACTTTAGTAAGAATATCCGGGTCACTTTCTTTTTTATCTTGCTCCATTTGCTTGATCGCAGCAGTTACATCGCAGCCAGCAGAACTAGGGGTTTCTCTTGTTAACTGCTTAGCTAAAAATTCGTTTAACTCGCCCTTTTTCCCTCTTAAACTGGAACCCACAGGTACAGTTTGAGCTTTCGTCCTTGTGCTTGGAAGTTGGAGTTGGCCGTTTTTAATCAGTGCTACTTGAGTTGCAGGATTTTGTCTCGCTGTGACGGTCAATGCTCTATTTATCGAATCCATGACTTTTGATGATGCAATTGACGGATCAACAACAAGAATAATTTTTTGTCGCTTATCGAATCTTGAACAAGGTATGAGCTCCATATTGAGCAATGCATGTGAAGCATCAAATGGATGGGCAGCGATCTCACAGGTTAACGTCATATCGATATTGCGGTGTTGAATTTTAGGATCGACAGTCGCAACATAAGATTCTAACCTTTCGGTTAGCGCTTTTTTTGCAGCAAGATCTGCGACTCGCATATTAAGTTGTAATTTACTTATTTCTGTTGTTTCAGCTTGCGCAGGAACTTTAACTTCATGAGCGACAGCCAATTGTGATACCCGCTCATAAGGAGGTAATTGTCGTAAACTTTGGCTTGGGAGGTTCATGGTAAACAAAACCGTCTTTGCCTGTCCTTCAAGTTTAACTGCTTCTTTATCTGCAGTAGGCGGCATATTTTCCTTACCTTCAACTGGGGCAGAAAGAGACAATGCAGTTTTTGCATCCGCGTTTTCAGGTTTTTCTACTGTAGGATCAGGTAATAATTTTTTGGGAACATCTACAAATGTACCTTTCAGCGTTTGCGACAAGGATTCATTAGCTTCGATATGATCACCCGATTGACGAAAAGCCACGTGCATGCCTTCGCTGTAAAAATCAAAAGGATTCAGCGTTTCTTGAACGCCATGCTCATTTTCGTACTGAGCTTCCGTTTTTAACTGAGCATCCAAGCCATTTGCATTGATCACTAATTTTTGTGATTTTGGGTGATAAACACTTAGTAAGGGGGTTTGATCTGTTAATTGATAATCGATTAAATCGTCCGGTGATTCTTGAGCATCTTGCGCAGCTTTTTCTACAGCTAATCTACTTTGAGGATCCAGCACATGTGCCACAATACAATAATCTACAGGTGGATTTTGCGTTCCATATTCTGCCTGAGCAGCACTCAAAGTTTTTTGTAATAAAAATTTTTGTTTATCCAGTTCCATCGTTTGATATTCGGCTCGACCTAAAATTTTAGGAATCTTGCCACTTTTTGAGCGCACTGTTCGCATCATTTCTTCTGGAGACAAACCTTTTGGTAGAGTGACTGCACTATAAAGCAAATAAAAAGGAAACTTAGGCTGCTTCACAATGGTTTTTTGTTCTTGTGGTGGTTGTTGTGAAAGAGACAGCACAGTTGTGTCTTTAGGATCTTCCTTCCTATCTCCTTCTTGTCCTGAAGTGGGCTCTAATGATAATGAAACATTTTCTTTAGTTGGTTCGCTTAAATCAGAATCATTAGAATGCGTTGCTAATTGATATAAAGAAACGCTATTTGTATCTGCAACTATTTGACTAAATGTCAGTGATGGACCTGGAAGCAATTTAGCGACTTTAGGGCCTTGATTTGTACTAGCGGCCTCTTGCAAAACAACCGTCGTACCAATCGTTTCCTGAAGCAAAGCCTCGCCTCGATCATGATCGCTATAAAATAATAATGAATTCAAATCCAGATCTTTTACAAAGTTTGTTACATATGTTTTTAATTGATCTTCTGAGGAGGGTAATTTACTTGCGGCTTCTGTTTTTGGGAATAAATAAAGTTTTCGATTTGATTTTTCTCTCCTGTCTCCCCTTTCACCACTGGTTGTCCAATTTAAAATACCTGCCAATCTGATATGCTGATATAAATCTTTGCATTTCGGAAATCTTTTCTGGAAACTTTCTTGTAGAGCTCTTGTTTTTAAAATTTCTTGCAGCTTACCAGGTAGTGATCTTTCTTCATCTTTCCACTCACCTTTCTCTTTAAACTGCAGTTCATTATATTGCTCCTCAAAATAAACTCTTTCAGATGCTTTGTTAAGCTCTCTTTCTGACATTGGTTGGCCATTATGAGCTTCACGAATTCTTTGATCTACCCAAACCTTTCTGGCGGATACAAAAGATGCAGCTTGTGCCTCAACCCAAGCGTCTTTTTCTTTTAAACGAACTTTTTCTAATTCTTCTCCTAACCATACATTTAATTCTCCCTGAACAACATAATCGCCTCTTACTCGCACTTCTTTAGGACCATCTTTTTGTTGCACAGTAAAATCTGCTATTTCAAAAATGGCAACATAAGCTTGCAATCCGGATTCGGCTGCAGCTGCCTTATTATCAACAACCATTGTCTGTAGTTTTGGTAGTTGTTTTGCATCACCGGGCTCCGCAACTGTGTCAATGCGTGTTGTAAATTGTTTAACATGAATTTGATTGGCTTCGAAAGCGACTTTATGTAATTGTCCGCTGACAGGTAAATCTCTTAAATCATGGTCTACTCTTGATCGGTGGAACTGTACTTCTGCAAAAGCTTGTTCAGCAATGTCCTGAACTAATAATTTCTGATCATCTGCAAGAGCCACTTCCTCTGAGGGGTTGTGCAGGAAATGTGCAAAAATGAATCTATTATTCATAAAATCCTCGTTTTTAAAAAATTGATCAATATTAACACTATAAATTTTGAAAAACTATCTTTTTTAAAAAAATGTATACTATCTCGCATGACTTAACCTAAAGGACCCCCCATGATTCTTATTGCCATTACTATCGGGATATTATTGATCGGAATTTTTATCGCCTATCGACAAAGCCGGCAGCAGGATAACTGGGTACGGCTCGAAGAACGTTTAAAAATGGCAGAAAATCAGAATCAATCCATGCTGCAGAATGTCATGGAAAAATTAAATGAAGCCCGCATTCAGCAATTAAATGCCTTTGGCGAGCATCGCGCACGTTTTGATGAACATCAAATTAATTCCTTGAAAATTTTGCAAGATACTTTACAAAAAGGCGTGCAAGATACACGATTTAGCGTTAAAGAAGCGCTCACTGATTATGCGAATGAAATGAGTAAACGTGTTGACAGTCTCACGCAAACTACAGATCTCCGATTAAAAGAAATTAATCAACAAGTCGAAAAAAGATTAGCGGCTGGATTTGAAAAAACCACTGAAACCTTTACTGATGTTATTAAACGATTAGCACTCATTGATGCGGCACAGAAAAAAATTACGGAATTATCCACCAATGTGGTGAGCCTGCAGGAAATATTAAATGACAGGCGATCGCGAGGCACATTTGGCGAAGTGCAATTGGCTGCGTTAATTCGTAATGTGATACCAGAACAGCATTTTTCTTTTCAGCATACATTAAGCAACGATAAAAGAGTGGATTGCATGCTGTTATTACCAGAACCCACGGGAAATATTGCGATCGATGCTAAATTTCCACTCGAAACATTTAGACAATTGATTGATCCTTCACTTTCTGAAGTTGAAAAAAAACCATTAGAGCAACAATTTCGAAATGACATTAAAAAACATATTCAGGATATTTCAGAAAAATATATTATTCCCGGCGAAACAGCAGATGGTGCAGTGATGTTTATCCCTGCAGAAAGTGTCTTTGCCGAAATTCATTCGCATTTTCCGGATTTAGTGGATATTGCTCATCGTTCAAAAGTCTGGATGGTGTCGCCGACGACCATGATGGCGATTTTAACTACGGCGCGTGCCGTGTTAAAAGATGCAGCGACGCGCAAGCAAATACACATTATTCAAAAACATCTACACATGCTATCGAATGATTTTGAACGCTTTCAAAAACGGATGGATAAATTGGCAACTCATATTGCTCAAGCGCATACGGATGTTGAGGATGTGCATACATCGGCGAGGAAGATTTCCCAGCGGTTTGGGCAGATTGAAAAGGTGGAGTTGGAGAATCATCAGATGCTTCTGGATTCTCCGGAAACTGAGGAATAAACTGTTTCTCCGTCATTGCCCTCTACCGCTCTTAAAAAATCCAAGTATAATCCCCTTTTTACAATAAGAAGGTATCACTATGGGATTCTTACAAGGCAAAAAAGCACTGATCGTAGGACTGGCAAGCGACAGATCCATTGCACATGGTATTGGCGATGCAATGCACCGTGAAGGCGCAGAACTCGCCCTCACCTATCAAAACGACAAGTTAAAAAGCCGTGTCGAAGAAATGGGCAAAAATTGGAATGCGAAGACGATTATTCCATGCGATGTCAGTATTGATGATGATATTACCAATTTGTTCAAAGAACTCGGAAAAGTCTGGGATGGCTTGGACATTATCGTCCATTCGGTCGCCTATGCCCCAGCTGATCAATTAGAAGGCGATTATTTAAATGCAGTGAACCGTGAAGGTTTCCGGATTGCTCATGATATTAGCTCATACAGTTTTGCCGCCTTAGCACGAGCTGGCGAAAAAATGATGGAAGGACGCAATGGCGCATTACTGACCATGACTTATCTTGGTGCTGAACGCGCAGTCCCCTTCTATAACGTAATGGGCTTAGCCAAAGCGAGCCTGGAGGCGAATGTTCGATACCTGGCCCAAAGCTTAGGACCCAAAAATATCCGCGTGAACGGCGTTTCTGCAGGCCCGATTCGGACCCTTGCTGCATCCGGAATTAAAAATTTCCGTAAAATGCTGGCCTTCAATGAATCCATTGCGCCGTTGCGAAAAAATGTTACAACTGATGAAGTTGGTAATGTTGCGGCATTTTTATGTTCTGATTTGGCTTCGGGTATTACGGGCGAGATTGTTCATGTGGATGCGGGGTTTCATGCGATAGCTGCAATGAATTTGGGAGTGGAAGCTTAAGCCGTCCTTTTTCATCGCGTCATCCGGAGTGCTGACATCCTGAGCGAAGCGAAGGATCTGCTCAAATTTGAAAAGATCCTTTGCTTCGCTCAGGATGACGACTTCGCTCAGGGTCTACAAAAATTATGAACCACTTAATTCATCAAATGCTTTCAATGCATCAGCTGCATAGACCGCCGATGGTCCACCGCCCATATAGACTGACATGCTTAAGGTTTCCAACAATTCCGCACGCGTCGCACCCAGTTTAATTAAAGCTTGCATATGAAGTCCGATGCAACCATCACAACGAGCGGCCACTGCTAAGGCAACCGCAATTAATTCTTTGGTTTTTTTATCGAGCGCGCCATCCTTGGTCGCAGCTTGCGCGAGCGCACTAAATCCACTCATGACATCTGGAATTTCTTTACGAAGTTTTGCAAGGGCTGAATTACTGTCTTGAATAATATCTTTGTACAATTTGGTCATGATTTTCTCCAAAAAAAAGAAAAAATTGTACCATAAGACCAACTCATTCAAGCTGGGAAAATAAAAAGAAAAAATATTACCAATTCCGATTATGACTTCCAGCATGGCGTGCACGAATGCTAGCTTCCGCTTTTGCACGGGTACTGGAATGAGCGATAACACGCCAAGTGCCGTGTTCGTTTTTTAAAATCGGAAACCCTTTGGTTTTGGTTTTTCTGCCGACTTTGTAAGGCATACAGACCTCCCCATTATTTCGATCTGGATTTTGCTGCTTTTTTTGGAACTTTCATGCCTTTTTTACGCGCTTTGGAAAGAGCAATTGCCACCGCTTGTTTTCGACTCTTGACCGGTTTCAGTTTACGACCACTGTGCGCTTTCCCTTTTTTGAACTGACGCATTTCTTTTTCAACTTCTTTTTGTGTACCTTTTCCATATTTTCTGGCCATAAATACCTCCTATTCGTTATCTTTTTATTATACTACGTTGATAAAAGCTATAATCGATTGATTATAGTAATCTTTTACTTCCAAATAATATGAACTATACTTTATTATATGATAATTTTTGGGGGACCCATGTTGTCTCAAGCAATAAGTATTGAAGAATGGTTAAAAGCACCTGATGCAAAATCCGACTCTCCCAATAATAATGATCGAGAAAAAGTATTACGCAAAGTATTAAATGCTCGTCCCCTAGAGAAAGTTAAAGCCGTTTTTGAAGACCCATCCAAAATCCAGCGCTTACTCGGCATAATCAATAAACATCAATTAACAACTTTCACCTCGAAAGGTCCAGACCGAGAAGAAACCATTGGTTATATCGTAGACCACCTATTAAATCATGAACAAAACGAAAAATATAAAAAAGAATTTTTTGATTTTTGTCAAAAAGAAGAAAAAGCAACTGATCCTGAAATGCATGAAACATACCGAGCTGGAATGGTTGAATTAAATCGTAAACAATATGTTTATCAGCAATATCATACCGTATTGCACGCACTCGAAATGCGCAATGATTGTCAAAGACTCTTAGAAAAAATGATGAAGGATTCGGGCTTTCCGAAAATCAATAGAACGCTTTTTTCAGAAATTGTCGGCATGATTGCGGCTTATCATGATATCGTCCAGATGGAAGGACAATATCAAAATGAAAAACAAAGTGCTGATGCCTTTTGTAGAGACTTTGGTGCTTATTTTAAAGCGAAAGGACTTTCAGAAGCCGCATTAAAATATATTGCTGACAAACTGATTATTGAAGGAACGCTGCTTAGCATTTCCTTTACACCGCCGCAACATACTGCATTACACCGAATAATTTGCGATGTGGATCAAGCCTTTTTTCCTGGGTCCCACGAAAGCAAGGAAGCAAAAGTGATGGATGTTGCAACTTGTGCGCTCAGTAATTTTGATATCAATCGCGCAAATAGCAAAGAAAATGATGTGAAAGAATTCCCCGACGAGATGAAAAGAACACTGCTCGATGAACTTGTTCCCAAATTACCGCCAGAAAGAAAAGATTTTAACCCTGAAGCATTCTTCCCTGTTTTTCAAGTATTAATTGGACAAAATATCAGAATGATGGCCGATGGAGGCATGAGGAGTTTTAAAACAGCTTCCGATCTCGCCCTATTGCAAAAAGCATTTGATCTTGCACGATTTGCAGCACTTTATCCAGGTTCAAAAGAAATCCAAAATGAATATCAACAATTTATCGAGAAAAATTTAACATTTTTCAGAGAGAAAATGAATTTTGGTGGCCAAATTGCTTTTGCAACAGGCGTTAACAGTGCAGAAGCCGTAGAAACCATGAAAGTATTTAAGTTTGAAAAAGCGGCGGAACAGTTCCAAGGTGATATGCGAACGAATAACGCATGGGGAGACCATGCCGTCATGGCAAAAGCCTTATCGGATGCCTTACCTCCACCCAATACAACTGTCACCGACCCATCGAAACTTGCCAAGGTTTATGGAGCGCTCATTTTTGCTGCTGCCAACCAAAAAGGTTTAGATTATTTAGCAGAAGATGAATTCTTATTAAGAAAAATATATCAAGATTATTATGGTAAAGCGCTTCCCTCTGTTTTATCCAAAGGCGATGCGAAATATTATGCCATTTTACATATGTCTGTCGAAATGTCAGTTGCTCATGTACCAGAAAATACCGATCCTGCTTATATCCAAACAAACACCTTGAAGCCACCCTATGCATCCAAAGACAATCCTGAAAAATTAAAAGAATTAGCGGAATTAATGTCAAAAGCAGAATCCGAATATGCACAATATAGACCGAAGGCAAAAAAATTAGGATTACCCGAAATGGGCCTACTTCATCATACAGCGGCTGTTACCGATACTACTGTCGCTCTTGCAGCATCATCTCAGGATGAACCGAAAAACAAAATGTAAGGGACGTGATGATTTATTCACTAAAAAAATTAATTACCAGCTTAATCATTATTTTATTTGCAACCACTCCAGCCTTCGCAACTGAAAAATTAATTTTTTCGCTAGATCTCATCCGTCATGGCGATCGAACGCCGATTGAGTCAATTCCTAATTCACCCATTCAATTCAAAGAAGGCTTAGGCCAATTAACTCAAAAAGGCGTCCATCAAGAAATCGCGTTGGGTAAAAACATGCGACAGCAATATGTTTATCGCTATCATCTGCTACCGGAAAAATATAATCCTGATACGATGTATGTACGATCGACTGATATGAGTCGCACGATTCTAAGCGCTGATGCTTTTTTAATGGGTTTATATCCACCTGCCAAACGATCCCCTTATGATCGTCCAATCCCAATTCATGTTGTTGCGCTCGACCGTGACAAATTGTTGGTGAGCAAGCCTAAAAAAAATATTTTTTCCTTGGTGTATCTCTATTATTTATATCAGAAGAATTGGCATGAAATGTCACCACCCGAGAGCAAACTAGACTATTGGAGTAAGCAAACGGGCATACCCATCACTAACTTTAAAAAACTCGGTCAATTAGCCGATAATTTATATATTCGAGAATTAAATCATATCCCGTTACCAAACGGAATCAGCAATGAAGATGCCAACGAAATTATTTCATTAGATGAACGGGTGATGCTAAAAGCCTTTGAAGTGAAACAAATTACGGATCCTATGGGTGAAGAATTTCTAAAAACCGTTAAAAATTATTTTGATGAAGCAGTTCATCATTCATCGAGTTTAAAATATGTTTTGTTGTCAGGCCATGATAGCTCGATCATGAGTGTTATGAATACACTGGATTCACCGCTAGACAAAGCACCGCCTTATGCTTCTCGGGTTAACTTTTCACTTTTTGAAGAAAATAACCAGTATTACGTTAAAATTACTTATAATAATAAACCCATTTATATTCGTAAATGTGGCAGTGAGCGTTGTTCACTTCTCCAATTTGAAAAATTATTGTCATGCTGAGGATTGGTGTATCTGACACCCCACGTCATTGCGAGGAGCAAAGCGACGTGGGATGATGGGGACACAGATTTACTTTGTTTTTTTCACATGCGGCAAAACAGCCCTTGGGCTCACGACTTCTTCAATACCCTGATCAAGTTCAAATCCTTCTTTACCCGCTCGCGGACCCGTCTCATCGCAGCACCATAATTGGGCATTTTTGGCGATTCTCACTTTCAAGGGATGTTTAAGTCCTCGTGATTTTTTTTCAGATTTTGTCACAACTGTCAGTGTATGACCTTTATTAAATTTCTGAGTGGATACAGCAGTTACAAACCGGCCAAGAACAATTTCATCTTCTTTTGCATCATATAGCTTAGATTTCACGATCATCGCCAGAACTTCTTTTTTATTTAATCTAAAAAAAGTATTCGGGTTTTTAGTATTTAAGCGATAATAAACATTGCCCTGACCATCTTCGATAACCATTTGTTTTTGCTCTACCGGTTTGTCTGTCGTTTCGAGAGGAAGAATAAATGGTTGTCTGTTACGTTTGACCACTCCTACTTTTTTAGGTTCTTCTGGAAATTCCGATTGAGTCGCATGCGTTCGTACCGGCGTTAATTTTTTAACCTCTCCTAATTCTTTTTTTCGTTTCTCATAATATTCCCGGATAAAACGATCCCCTTTTGCTCGCAGGAATTCATCCAAAGAACTGAGATCTGCAGACATTTTAACTTCGTGAACGGGAAACGGATTAATTCTGGAAATAAGCACAGCAAATGCGATAAAAATAAGGGAGAGCCATGCCTTAACTACTGTATCTTTGACATCTGCTTCATCCGCCGCCCACGGCAACTTTAAAAGCTGATATAACAATACCGGAACCAGCGCAACTGCCAAATAATTACCGGAGGCATTAAAATTAAAATGATAGACAGATTCACAAAACGATTTTTTATCCTGGGCTTCCTTAATTAATTTACCCCAAGCGGTTTTTGATTTCATTTGCAAATCAGGGCGGTCAAGTAAATGAAATGCATTATGTCTGCCAATCTGAAGGACTGAAATTGCACCTTGAAGATTTTTTTCTTTGACTGCTTTATCAATTAATTCGCTACGGAAATATTCAAGAATATCTTCTGACTTTTGTCTTTTTATAAAATGTACGCATTCTTCTATTAGATCTTTTTTTAATGTGACCAGACTGAATTTTAATCGCATCGACTCTAATTCTTTGTGGATGACACAATCTAATGTTTGATGGAACAGTCTTTTAACAAAACCCACGACTTCAAGTTCTTCTTTATCTTCCGGCGTAAGTCCCAGCAAATGTAAATGAACAGCAAAGACTTTCGCCAGAGTTTTAGGCAAATCGCTGAGTGATTTTGTTTGACGAGCGTGACTCATAAGATTATTTCAGTGATTAAAAGGGGTTAGTTTACCTAATTATTCTTAAGAGAATATTAACTAATCGACGAAGATAATATTATAATGTATTGATTAATATATTGTTTTTATCACTTTCAGGATGTGTGCAAATTTAGTATAATACCCCAACTTAAAAAACGTGGGGAAGAAAAATGAAAATCTTAAGTTTATTACTAAGCACTTTTTTATTGTTAAGCGCTAATCTGTATGCAACCACATCGATTCCGCTTTTTTCATCATTAATGCCCAAAAGTCGCATGCCTTTTGTTTATGGTGGTCAAGATATTTCGCGCACTATCATGGCAAACGCAAATGTTGCGCTCGTGAGCGAAGAAACCATTACAGTTTAACCTTGACACTTGGATTGGGGATCACAGCCAAGCGAAGGATCTCGGCTAATTTGGGAAGATCCTTCGCTGCGCTCAGGATGACAAGAGACTTTAATTTTCAGTGCTAATCTTAGCTTGCTTGATAAGACTTTGCTTATAGAGTTCGTATTCCATCAAACCCTGAGTATTCTGGATTTGTTCGCCATAAACATGGTATTGATTTTCATTGGTCACGGATCCGGTGCGGACGCCTTTTAAGGCAATGACAGCATAGCCATTTTCTGTTTTGGTCATGGCATAGGTCGGTTTAGGATCGGGTCTTGGGGCTTCAAAAGCGGCGACGACAATGGCAGGATTGGCCTTGTTCGATTGTCTTCCGATGAATCCAAGGGATTTCCAGCTGAGTTGATATTGTTTTGCAAGATCGGTTGGGTTTTCGCCCGATTGTAATTTTTGATTAATTTCGGTGGCGAGTTTTGCAGTTTTCTCTTCGATTGCGGCGGATTTCAAAGTATTAATAATGTCTGCACGTACGCTCTCTAAAGGTTTTAATGAAGCAGGCGTGTGATTTTTAATGCGTAACACGATGGCTGTATCTTCGGAAATCGGAATCACGTCACTGTTGTTTTGTTGATTTAACACATCATTGGTGAAAGCCGCTTCTCGCACTTTTGTTTCGGACGAAATATCGTTTCCGCCCTTCTCTTTTGAAAATAAACCGGTGGTCTTAACGGGCAAATCTAGCGTTTCAGAGGCGTTCTGTAATGATTCAGGATGCTCGTAGGTCAGATTGGATAATTGATTACGGACATCGGCGAACTTTTCGTCCGCTTGTTGTTTTTGAACGGCTTCTTTGACTTTTGTTTTGGCTTCGGCAAAAGATTGGACGACGGGATCTTTGCGATCCATTAATTTGAAGATGATAAATCCTTCGCTGGTTTGGATAGGGGTTGTGACATCGCCTTTTGCCTTCAATTCCTGAATGGGTTTTTGTAATTCTTCAGGAATTTGCATTGCAGAAACCCAGCCATTCAGTTTTTGTGGGGTTTTTTCTAATGAAAATTCTTTTTGAAGTGCGGTAACATCAGCACCTGATTTAGCTTTTTCATAAACTGAATTGGCTTTTTGTTCAGCGGATTTTATTTCATCGGCTGTCGCATTGGCTGCCACTGGAACTAATAAACTGTCTAGTTTCCACTGAGCCGGTGTGGAAAACGAACTGGTATTTTCGTTGTAATAAGCTTTGAGCGCATCGTCAGTTGGATTGATTTCTTTCATTAAGTCTTTTGAAGAAAGTTCCAGATATTCAACGCTCACGAGTTCTGGAGTCTTAAATTCGTCTTGGTGCTGGTCATAATACGCTTTGATATCATCATTCGAAATTTCAGTGGTCGTTTTGACCGGTTGGATCAAGGCATAATCCACATCGCGTTCTTGATTAACGAGCGCCAATGAAGTTGTCACCTCATTGGGTAACGCAAATGAGCTAAAAATAATTCCTAAACGCGGCTGATCAATCAAAAGGCTCGTTGCAATTAAATCAATAAAGTCGTTCGGATTATATAAGGCCCGTTCGATGATTTGCTGGAAGCGCGCCGGTGAAAATTGGCCATTAACTTGAAATTCAGGCAGGCTTGTCAAAAAATTATCGATCTGGTTTGAGGAAACTCGATACTTTTCCGACAACGAAGCTTGTTTTAATACTTGCAGATCAATCAACGATTGTAATGCATCATGCTTGATGTTGGCTTCAACATCGGTCGGTAATTGGGGTGTGCGCAGTTGCATTTGCATCTGCCGGCGGAGCCGTTCATAAGAGGCAGCAAATTGATTTTTGGTGATTTCAACACCATTAACGTTGGCAACAATATTGGTACCGCCGCCTTCGCCTGAGATATAACTATGAATGCCCCACAAAGCGAACGAGAGGATGAGAATGGAGATAATGACTCCGGCTATCCAGCCTTGTGTATGATCACGAATGCTCTGCAGCATAGTTGATGCACTTTATTCCAATATTTTTTTAAATGGCGGAGTGGACGGGACTCGAACCCGCGACCCCCGGCGTGACAGGCCGGTATTCTAACCAACTGAACTACCACTCCTACTAAACACATGGTGGGTGCTGAGGGGATCGAACCCCCGACCCTCGCCTTGTAAGGGCGACGCTCTCCCAGCTGAGCTAAGCACCCGCGTTGCTGTTTTAAGCGGTTTCTTCTTTTTTGACAGCTTCTTTTAATGCCTTTCCTGCTTTGAATCCGACGACTTTTGCGGCGCGGATACTGATTTCTTCACCGGTTTGAGGATTGCGGCCTTTGCGGGCTGCGCGCTCTTTAACGACGAAAGTACCAAAATTGACCAACACTACGGGTTCGTCTTTTTTTAATGAGTCAGCAATCGCATCTAGCAATGCACCTAAAGCACGTTCTGCAGAAGCCTTGGTCACTTCAGCTCGTTCTGCAATCAGTTCAACTAACTCTGCTCTATTCATATGTCCCCTACTCTGTCTGTCCGTAATAAAATTTTTGAAGTGAGATTTATAAAACAGCGGGCAATCTATGTCAAGCAATGTTTAAGAAAGATTTTTTTATTTATTTGATTGACAAAAAGGGTATTTTGGCACGTCATTGCGAGCTGTCGTTAGACGGCGAAGCAATCTTTATGAGATTGCTTCGTCGCAAAAAACGCTCCTCGCAATGACAGATTAATGCGCCCTATCTCGTTCGCCCTTGTCCTTTGGGACTTTTTTGTGGGCGGCGGCAATCACCGGTTTAATTTTCTTGTGCTTGTGCTTGCCCGGTAAACGCTCTGGATAACCGCGTAAAGCATGCGTCAAGACTTCGTCGATCCAGCGGACTGGTTTGATATCCAGATCTTTTTTGATGTTGTCTGGAATTTCTTTCAAGTCCTTCATGTTTTCTTCTGGGATCAAGATGTGCTTGATATTGCCGCGATGGGCTGCAAGGAGTTTTTCCTTGATGCCACCCACTGGCAATACTTCGCCACGCAAGGTGATTTCGCCCGTCATCGCGGTATCTGCACGGACTGGAATTTGTGTCAGCATAGATACCAATGCTGTGCACATACCGATACCAGCAGATGGACCATCTTTCGGGGTTGCACCTTCCGGTACGTGGATATGAATATCATGCTTGTCAAAAAAGTTCTTCGGAATGCCAAGGAATGGCGCACGTGAGCGAACCACGGTCATAGCCGCTTGGATGGATTCCTGCATGACGTCACCCAACTGACCGGTGGAGGTGGTTTTACCTTTACCTGGAACAGTCATGGCTTCAATTGTTAATAATTCACCGCCCACTTCTGTCCAGGCAAGACCTTTGACTTGACCAATTTGATCTTTTTCGTGCGCAACATCGTAGCGGAACCGTTTGACGCCCAAATAATGTTCGAGATCACTGACTTGGAGACGAGTGGTTTTCTTGTGTTTTTCTGTCAACATCACTTCTTTGACAAATTTACGGCAAATTTTTGAAATTTCACGTTCTAAATTTCGAACGCCCGCTTCACGCGTGTAATGACGCACCATGTATTGTACGACATCTTTAGAAATTTCCAGTTCAGATTCCTTGATACCACTTTGTTTTAACTGTTTGGGAATCAAGTGCCGCAATGCAATATTAATTTTTTCATCTTCGGTGTAACCTGGAATACGGATAATTTCCATACGATCGCGCAAGGCTGGCGGAATTTCCAAGGTATTCGCTGTTGCGACAAACATCACATCAGAAAGATCGTAATCCACTTCCAGATAATGATCGTTAAACGCATGGTTTTGTTCGGGATCTAACACTTCCAATAAGGCAGAAGCCGGATCACCGCGAAAATCCATGGCCATTTTATCAATTTCATCCAAGAGGAAAAAAGGATTATTCACAGTGGATTTTGCAATTTTCTGGATAATTTTGCCTGGCATCGCGCCAATATAAGTGCGGCGATGACCACGAATTTCAGCTTCATCACGTATGCCACCGAGTGACATGCGAATAAACTCACGACCGGTTGCATGAGCAATGGATTCACCTAAAGAAGTTTTACCAACCCCTGGAGGTCCAACCAAGCATAAAATAGGGCCTTTGAGTTTTTTCACACGTTTTTGCACAGCAAGATATTCCAGAATGCGTTCTTTGACTTCTTTCAAGCCGTAATGTTCTTCTTCAAGAATTTTTTCAGCATCCGTCAAGCTTGCACGTAGTTTAGAATTTTTGGCCCATGGCAAAGAAAGCATCCAATCCAGATAATTTCTGGAAACGGTCGCTTCAGCGGCCATCGGTGACATCATTTTTAATTTGTTTAATTCAGTGCGGCATTTGGCTTTGGCTTCTTCGGTCATGCCGACTGTTTCGATTTTTTTCGCGAGCGCTTCAATTTCGTTGGGGACTTCTTCGAGTTCGCCCAATTCTTTTTGGATCGCTTTCATTTGTTCATTTAAATAATATTCGCGCTGGGTTTTTTCCATTTGACGTTTGACGCGGCCGCGGATTTTCTTTTCGACTTGCAAAAGATCGATCTCGGATTCCATGAGTGCAACGAGTTTTTCTAATCGTTTTTGCAGATCTAGAATTTCTAGCGTTTTTTGTTTTTCATCTAATTTAATCGATAAGTGGGCAGCGATAGTATCTGCAAGACGAGAGCCATCTTCGATTGCGAGTACCGATGCCAAAATTTCAGTTGGAATTTTGCGGTTTAATTTAACATATTGTTCGAATTGCGATTTCAGCGAGCGAATCAAAATTTCCACTTCACGGGACCCAATATTGGTATCTTCCATGAGTTCCGCATCAGCCAGAAAATAATCTTTGTCAGTTAGAAAACGAATGATTTGAGCGCGTTTGACGCCTTCAATCAAAACTTTGACCGTGCCGTCAGGTAATTTTAAAAGTTGTAAGACGGTTGCAAGTGTACCAACGCGATAAAGACTGTCTTCGCTGGGTTGATCTTCGGAAGGATTTTTTTGCGTGGCAACCAGAATTTGCTTGTCTGCCGCCATCGCGACTTCGAGCGCTTTGATCGACCGCTCGCGCCCAACAAATAACGGAACGACCATGAAAGGATAAACAACCACATCACGCAATGGTAAAACCGGAACTCCCAGAATATTTTTTTCAACAAGATTAGTAGTCATAATCGATTCCCCTATTAAATGAGTTCCACACTAAAAATCAAGCTGAATCGGTTACAGCTTGTTCCTGGTTTTCATACATGATTATGGGTTTTGATTCTCCTTTAATGGTTGCTTCATCAACAATGACTTTTGAGACATTATGTAACGATGGAAGTTCATACATGGTATCTAACAAAACCTTTTCGAGAATCGAACGTAATCCGCGGGCGCCGGTTTTTTTCTCGACACAGCGTTCTGCAATGACTTGCAATGCTTGATCGCGCACTTCTAATGCCGCATGTTCCATTTCAAATAATTTACGATATTGTTTGATTAATGCATTTTTGGGTTCCGTTAGAATTTTGACGAGTGCATCTTTATCTAATTCCTGCAGAACAGCGACGACGGGCAATCGGCCAATTAATTCTGGAATTAAACCATATTTAATTAAATCAGAAGGCTCAACGTCTCGTAATAATTGATCAATATTTTTGGAATCATCTTTGCCGTGAATTTCGGCCTGGAAACCAATGCCGGCTTTTTCGGTACGAGAGCGAATCGCTTTTTCCAATCCATCGAATGCACCGCCGCAGATAAATAAAATATTTTTGGTATCCACTTGAATGAATTCTTGCTGTGGATGTTTGCGTCCACCTTGTGGTGGAACGGCAGCAATGGTTCCTTCGATTAATTTTAATAAGGCTTGTTGCACGCCTTCGCCAGAAACATCGCGCGTAATCGATGGATTTTCGGATTTACGGGAAATTTTATCGATTTCATCGATGTAAACAATACCGGTTTGTGCTTTGGCAACATCATAATTACATTTTTGTAATAACTTTTGAATAATGTTTTCGACGTCTTCACCGACATAACCGGCTTCGGTTAGTGTGGTCGCATCGGCAATCACAAACGGTACGTTTAATAAACGGGCCAGCGTTTCTGCGAGCAGCGTTTTACCGCTACCGGTCGGGCCGATTAATAAAATATTACTTTTGTTAAGTTCGATATCGTCTTTATTTTCTGATTTATTGCGTAAGCGTTTGTAATGATTATAAACCGCTACAGCCAAGGTTTTTTTCGCGTACGATTGACCCACGACATATTCATCGAGTGTCGTACGAATCTCACTGGGTGTTGGAAGCTTAGGCAACACATCCGTCGCTGCGGGTGCTGCCTGTTTTTCGTCATTGATAATTTCATTGCATAGGGTAACGCATTCATCACAGACGTAAACCGATGGGCCCGCAATTAATTTGCGAACTTCATGCTGGCTCTTGCCGCAGAATGAACAATGCAGCACTTTATCTTTGCCGCCGCCGCTACTTTGGTTTGCACCCATTACACCTACCTCAAAAATTAACGATGTTCTTACTTAAATGGTGACACTTTTTTAAATTTCAAGCTACTTTTCTTTTTTACTTAAACTGGTCTTGCGATGTTCTAGGATTTTATCGATCAACCCATATCCCAATGCCCTTTCAGCACTCATGAAATTATCGCGGTCTGTATCTTTCGCGATCACATCTTCGGGTTGGCCGGTGTGTTTTGCCAAAATTTCATTGAGACGTTTGCGGATTTTTAAGGTTTCTTCCGCGTGAATCGCAATATCCGAGGCCTGGCCTTGAATGCCGCCTAACGGTTGATGGATCATCACTCGCGCATTGGGTAAGCAATAACGTTTTCCCGCAGCACCGCCCGCTAATAATAAAGCGCCCATACTGGCAGCCTGTCCAATACACATGGTGCTGACGTCGGGTTTGATAAACTGCATCGTGTCATAAATCGCAAGACCTGCAGTCACCACACCACCGGGTGAATTAATATAGAGTGAAATATCCTTGTCTGGATTTTCTGACTCTAAAAACAATAATTGCGCGACGACTAAGTTCGCCACGTAATCATCGATCTGCCCGACTAAAAACACCACCCGATCTTTTAAAAGACGGGAAAAAATATCAAAAGACCGCTCGCCCCGCGCTGTTTGTTCGACAACAATCGGTACTAAAGTAGAATTTCTCATTGAACGTTTCCTTTTGGTTTGCTTCCTTAAATCCCTGACTGATTGTTGCCGGCTAACTCACTATAGCTCAGCATTTTTTCAGTCACTTGCACTGCTTCAAGCAATTTTTCCATCACTTGTTCTTCTAGAACCTGCATTTCGATTTCAGCACGCGCACGTTTATTGGTGGAATACCAGGAGCTGACTTCAGCAGGATTTTCATACGAAGATGCAACGGCCTCAATGAATTTTTGGACGCGATCTTTATCAGGCTGAATGTTGTGTTTCTTCATCAACTCACCTAATAACAAGCCTAATGTGACATTGCGTTTGGCTGCATCATTAAACATAGCATTTTCTGCTTCCGTATGCGAATGTTCTGTGCCTTTATGATGAGGATGTAATTCATCATGAATGCGGTGTGCTTCGCGTTCAATCATCGCCTTCGGAATGTCGATTGGATTTTGTTCCAATAATTTATTGAAAACGGATGTCTTTAATTTGGTTTTGATGAGACGATCCAGTTCGCGTTCCAAGTTTCGGCGCACTTCTGCTTTTAAGTCGTCAACCAAACCGGTTTTAATTCCTAATTGTTTAACAAACGCTTCATCCACTTCTGGAATTTTAGGTTCTTTGATATTAATGACTTTGATCGCAAAATCAGCCACTTTGCCTGCTACTTCTTTTGAAAAATAACTTTCAGGGAAAGTCACCTGAATAACTTTTTCTTCGCCGGAAGTCATGCCGAGAATGCCTTCTTCGAATCCTGGGACCATCATTTTGCTGCCGAGTACGATTGGGTAATCGTGAGCTTCGCCACCTTGGAAAACAACACCGTCGATCGAGCCGCGGAAATCAATGACGACTTGGTCTTTATCTTGTGCTGCACGTGTGACCTTGATCCATTTCGTATGTTGTTGACGCAAATGTTCAATCACTTTGGTGATATCTTCATCTTGAATGGTCGCCATTTGTTTTTCGAGTGTTTTCACGTCGAAATGAACATTTTCAACTGAAGGTAAAATTTCAAATGTAGCAACAAATTCGAGTGGCTGGCCAGCCAAAACCGTTTTAGGTTCGACCACGGGTGTGCCAACGACATTTAATTTTTCTTGATCGATCGCAGAATATAACGAAGTCTGAATGACTTCACTCAACGCTTGCTGGCGTGCTGAGTCACCAAATTTTTGTTTGATCACGTCCAAGGGGATTTTGCCCTGGCGAAAACCGTTCACTTTGGCTGTTTTCGATAGTTTCGAAAGGCAGCGATCATATACTTCATCAAACTTTTCGCTTGGAACAACAACCGTAACGCGACGTTCTATCTTGCTGGGTGCCTCAACAGTGACTTGCATAGTTACCTCAATAAACAGATTTCCATAAGTATAAAAAAAGACTTCCCCTATATATTCAATGACTTATATAAAAGGAAGCACTTTAATGCCTATTATATAATGCCTGCTAAACTTTTTCCAATAATGTAAACAGATATTAGAATCAGAGCAGCGAGCAAGGGCTTGCCGCCAATGACCTGATAGCCCCCAGCCAGGCTCTTACGATATCGGCCAGACCAGGCCATTAAAGCCGGCAATAAGATAAGTAAGATGACGCAATAGATCCCCGCATAGCTTAAAGCGGCAATAAACGCGCCTGGATAAAAAAGCACGACCAATAAAGGCGGCAAAAAGGTCAGCAGTCCAATTAAAAAAGTAAACCTACCCTCTTTTTTAATTTTTAAGCCATCGGCCAAAAAATCAAATAAACTCAATGCCACTCCTAAAAAAGAGGTCGCAAGACAGATCGAAGTAAAGACCGTTGCAAAATTGGTAATTGCTTGTCGCCGCAAAAGCGAACTTAACGAATTCACAAAATCCGTGGTCGATTGATTGGAATGCAACATCGCCATTAATCCATGATTTCCTTCGCGTGGAATCACACCCATGATGGCAATGTCCCATAAAATATAACAAAAAAGTGGAATGAGACTGCCAATTAAAATCGCCAGATGTAATTTTTTAATATCATCCTGAAAATAATGACGTAAACTCGGCACAATTGTTGCAAATCCAAATGAAGTAATCGCAACGGTAATACTCGCCGTCATATAATTAAATTGGCCGCTATTTAATTTTATGAGGGAAACATTCGGAAAAATCAGCGCGATTAATAAAATAAACGCACCTAATTTTAAAAACATGAGTGTGCGATTCACCATGTCAACCGAACGTACACCCTGGATGACAATGACGCCTAAAACACTCGCAAACAAAATCGAAGAAGTCCATTGAGGCAATGAAAGATGAAAGGTGCTCAATAAATTTTTTAAAAAACCACCACCGCCTGCAATATAAGCGGCCAGCAGAGAATACAACAACAATAAATAAGTGACCCAGGCGACCGCCTGTCCACTTTTACCCAGCGTTGCTTTCGCCATCGAGATCATATTGCTATCGCTAGGCAACCAGAGATTCACTTCTAAAATTAAAAAAGCGCTCGCAGTCATCACTAACCAACAGCAAAATAACAATAAAGATGAGTCAACGAATCCGGTTTGCGATGTCGCGATCGGCAATGCGAGCATGCCACCGCCAATGGAGGTTCCAACAATTAATAAAATACTGCCTAATAGTTTTGCGTTCATGTTCTTTCTCTTTTCATGATTTATGGAATTATTGCTTGTAAAAACTGGAATAAATTATCTGCCTTGGGGCAGATAAAAATAAGAAAAATAGCAATGAACTACAGCGTCAATGTATGGCGTTGTGGAAATCGCTTGGTTTTGACTTTGCCGCTTCATGAGAACACCTATTTGGTGCTTAAAAAATAACAACATTGGCCAAAATTGTCAAACCCTTATTTCCAAGAAGATTTCCCTCTATTGAATGATTATGTTTTTTATCGAATAATGGATCGACTCTGAAGTAAAGGAATAGTCTATGTTAATGACAGCGATGGTTTTTTTTGGTTTAGCAATTGTAATCGGTTTAATGATGTTAATGTATGTGTTAGCGAGTCGCAGTGTTCCGCGTATTTTATCCTTCACTCATGGGCCCTTAGCCGTTATTGGATTAGTGCTTTTAATTATTTACTCCTATCTGAACACAAGTCCTATGATGGCTGTTATTGCTTTATTCGTGCTTGTAGCGCTAGGTGGTTTAACACTTTTTTACAAAGACATAACTGGAAAACCATTACCAAAATGGTTGGCACTGGTTCATGGATTTATTGCAATTGGTACGTTTTTCTATCTTGTGACTATCGCGGTCTCGGCTGCACAATAAATTCTGATGCTCCTGCTTCGGTGGGAGATTTTTTTTATTTGTGATTGACACTTCCAAGCAGACTCCGTAAAGTTCAATTCGCGTTGTAACAGGTAATGGGAAGTAATAACGCTGCCCCCGCAACGGTAAGCATTGTCTTAAAAATTTGTTATGTCACTGTGTTAAAACATGGGAAGACTGACAAGATAGAAAAAATGCCAGCCCGGAGACCAACCTCTTACAAATTTACCATTTGTAGCGGAGGGCTAATACGGTATGCGCTGGATTTTTGTTGTATTTCTATTTTTTTGTATCAACGCGTTTGGATCAATTACTGTTCCAGAGATTATCGTTACGCCCACAAAATTTTCTGATACGAATTTAAGTCAGGGTCAGCAAACGATTATCACTGAACAAGAGATGACTGAAACAGGCGCCACTTCACTCTCTGAATTATTACAGGAAACAGGTGGTGTTCAGCTGCAGGATACCACCGGCAATAACAGTCAAGTGTTATTAAGTATGCGGGGTTTTGGTGCGAATGCTAGCAGCAATACTTTACTGTTAATTAATGGCATTCCCATTACGAATCCCGATCTTGCGCCACCGGATCTTAATGCGATTCCTTTTCATGAAATCAAAGCAGTGGAAATTACCTCAGGGAGTGAAAGCGTTCTCTACGGCGATCAAGCCGTAGGTGGAACTATTAATATCCTTACAAAAGAAAGTTCAGATGAAAAAATAGCTATCACCTGCGCTGGCGGTAGTTATGATGCACGTAATTGTTATGCATCATTCAATCCCGTGTTTCGCGATTTAAAACTTAATTTTAATTTATTAAAAAATGTGACTAGCAATTATCGAGTGCATAATGACTATAATCAAAATCTTTTCTCGGGAAATATTTTGTATCCTTATTCGCGAGGACATTTGCATTTTGATTATCAAATTGCGAATGAAAACATGCAATATCCAGGCGCATTGACTGCCGCCGAAGTCCAGCAAAACCGACGACAAGCGAGCAATGATACAGATTTTTTTCGTGATTGGAATGGCAGTTATCATTTGCAAGGTGAGCAAGAAATTAATTCTAACTGGCTTTTAGACGGCGACTTGTCGAGACGAGAAATGCACGGTGATGGCGTTTTGACTTCGCCTTTTAATCAATTTCGGGTAATTCATTTTTTTAAGCCTGAATTAAAAGGGCAATTTGGCGAGATAAAATCCGTTAGCGGCATGGAGTTGGAGAACGATCATTATCATTTGAGCAGTTTATTTGGGATTACTGATAATTCAGAGCAAAAATATGGGATTTATACTTTATTGAATATTCCCTATAACAATCGCTTGGCATTTTCTGCCGGTGTGCGAGGCGCTGAAGAAGATGGACGATTGGTTTCGAGTGATGTAATGACGACACTGAATCGTGCCGCGGCTACAACACTGGGCGCAAGTTATTTTTTAAAACCCAATCTAAAAATTTTTGTGCGAGCTGCGGGTAATTATCGATTTCCCAAAGCCGATGAAAACGCATTAATCGCGGACAATGCTGCACCTCTAAAAACTCAGCGCGGCATTTCATATGAAACAGGAACTGTTTGGGATGAACGAAATTTTTTGACGAAATTTTCTGTTTATCAATTGGATTTACGCGATGAAATCCAGTTTAATCCTTTACAAACACCTGAAGCACCTTTTGGCTCAAATGAAAATTTACCACCCACAACAAGAACAGGATTTACCCTTTCTGAAAAATATCACGCGACAGAAAAAATCACCGTCGATGGCCAATATAATTATGTGAACGCCCGATTTCAAAATGGTTTTTTTGCGGGAAATCGCATTCCGCTGGTCTCAGAAAATATCGCTCGCGGCGGGATACATTATCGATTTGCAGAACACTGGAGCCTTTATCCCGAAGCAATTTATACTGGTAATCAATACGCAGCGAATGACAACGCGAATATTGGCGGCAAAATCGGCGGTTACACCGTTTACAATTTCAGCGTGCAATATTATTTTAAACAGTTTACGTTTTCATTTCGATTAAATAATATTTTTAATAAGTATTATTATTTTTATACGGTGCTAGAACCCGAACCAAATGGATTATTTTTCTACCCTGCCCCCGGCAGAAATTTTTTATTAACATTAAAGTATGCATTTGTATGACAAAGAATTATTTTTGGTTTTCATTTTTAGGGCATTTTTTAATGTTGATGCCGTTTTTTTTATTTTTTTCGACGGAAATAAATAAACAAACGGTAATGTCAGTGAAGTCTTATATTTATAGTGGGAAGGCTATACAGCATTCTGTCTTAAAAAAATTAATTCAGAAAGAACCTAGCCCGCTTCCTGCTCATTCTTTTTCAGCGATGAATTTATCTCAGAAAAAAAATCCCAACGACACGCTTTTAGCATTACTCCATAACGCAATCGCAGCCCAGGAAGTCTATCCTGCAATTTCAGAGGAATTGCATCAATCAGGAACCGTCAAAATCGGTTTCATCCTCAAGCCGAATGGTGAACTTTCTGACATCACTTTATTACAATCCAGCGGCTTCGATAGCATCGACCAAGCCGCACTAGACGCAGCCCATGCCGCATCCCCCATTCATGACGTAGATCATTATTTAAAAAATCCAGAAAAAACATCTCTAGACATTCTATTTAAGCTATAACCAAGAACGAAGGAATCCCCAACCCCTCAAGCAGCAGGGTCTTGGGTTTTATTTTTGAAAATGCATTCCACCTAATTATCTTACGCGCACACCCGCAAAATATCGGCACGAAAAAATTGGCCAACGCAAACCCCTGTTAAGGTGCTCAGCACAATATCAACCTGATAAAAACGAAACTTTAGTTCGAAGCCAATGGTAAAAAAGAATCACTAACAACACCAAGGCATTTTCAAAAATAAAACCCAAGACCCTGATGCCATTCTCATACTGCGAAAGGAGAGACTCGAACTCTCACGGGTTACCCCACTGGAACCTAAATCCAGCGCGTCTACCAATTCCGCCACATTCGCAAGTAGCCTATCATAACAATAACGATAGTGATTGCAATCCTCTTAACCGCGTTTCATTGGCACTTGAATATCGGTAGGATAGTCATAAGCCGCGCCATCCGCCATATCAACGCCCGCACCAATCACACCGCCAAATAAGGCATTTCCAAAGGCCATGGCTTTGGTCGATGATTTAATATCTTTTTCCATCACATGGTAACCTGGTTTTGAACAACTGACTTTTAGATCGTTATAGCTGCGATGTACAGTTACGCTGCCTGGGGTGCTTGGGATATACCATTTACCTTTATCATTTTCCATGGAACAAGAAGCGCCAGCGACAGGAGTCGTATTCACAGAAACGGATTGATTTTCGCCGCTTACAATCGATGCACAGCTAGACATTAAAATGGGTAATGCGCAGATGGGAACTAACAATAATTTTTTCATTTCATACTCTCTTTTTGATTATTAAAACACCTCCTTATGAACTTTCCTGGTTGCGAATTATACACAATCTGATGACATAGCCAAATAAAAAATGGCCGACTACGCAAATTTGACTTTGAGCCCCCCAATCTGGGATCATCAAAGTATCCAGCGGGAGGTTAATAAATGGACATATTACCCACCACGATCGTTCAATTTGATATGGCAGCCCATACTTATAAAAAAATTTCGTTGGATGAACTCTCGTTGGATCTGGATAAAAATATTATTTATTGGGTCCATGTCGATTTAAACGCAGCCGCTGATTTAGAAAAAATCGCAAAAAAATTATCACTCCCTGATAATATTTTAGAATTGTGCGAAGAAGAAAAAATTATTCCCCTTTTAATTGAAAATAACGATTCGATCGCCGTGCAAGTCGAATGTTTGCAATCGGATCAGCTGATTGACCACGATATCGCTTTCACTAATTTTATTTTTTTCTTAACTTCACAATTTTGTTTTACGGCCACTTCAGAACCAACGCCCGCACTGAAAGAATTTGAAAGCAGTTATCCAAAATATGTGAACTATGCAGAAACGCCCTGTTTTATTTTATTTTTAATTTTAGACAACGCGATTAATGATTTTTCCAGATTATTATATGATTTTGAACTCATCGCAGATTTGATTGATATTACCATCCGCGAACAACAAGATGCCGTTTACAGCGAAGTCATGAGCCGCAAAAAACAAGTCATGAAATTACAACATCAGATCGCGGGCATTCGCGATATTTTAATGCGAATATCGGGTAAAAAAATTCCCGTGATCTCCGATGCGTGCCGCACATCACTTGGAAATTTACTGGATCATAGCAAAATTGTTTTTAATGAAGCTGTCGCCATTCGAGATAACTTAAGAAATACTCTCGATCAAATGGATAATGCTTTAATGCAAAAAATGAATAAAACCATGAGAGTCCTGACGGCATTTGTTGCGATATTTTTACCATTAAGTTTGATTGCCGGTATTTATGGGATGAATTTTGTCTGGATACCTGAATTGCATTGGAAATTTGGATACTTTTGGGCGCTGGGGCTTATGATAGCATTGGGCTTGGGATTATATTTAATATTTAAAAAAATGGAATGGTTCTAACGAAAAAGGAGCTCAACATGACAAGCTTGCCGATCCGTAATCAACAAGAAGATCACCTGCTCACGCCAAAAAATTCTGTGCTGATTATAATTGATTATCAACCGATTCAAGTCACATCCGTCGCTTCAATGGATCGCAGAACGTTAGTAACCAATATTGTAGCTGTCGCAAAAATTGCAAAACTTTATGAAATTCCCATCATACTTTCAACCGTCAATGTTAGAAACAATGAAAATCAAATGACAATCCATCAACTAAAAGAAGTGTTGGGAGATTTAAAAGAAATTGATCGCACCACCATCAACGCTTGGGAAGATCGCGAATTTTTGCATGCCGTTAAAGAGACAAAACGCAAAAAATTAATTATGACTGCGCTTTGGACCGAAGCTTGTCTGAGCTTTCCTGTGCTAGATGCTTTACGCGAAAATTACGAGGTCTATCCTGTTGTTGATGCTGTAGGCGGCACCTCTCTTGAAGCGCATGAAACGGCTTTAAAACGTATGATGCAAGCCGGTGCTAAACTGATTTCCTGGCCTCAACTTATCTGTGAATTACAGAGAGATTGGGTGCGTACTGAAACTAAAAAATCGTTTGCGGAGATCTTGTTTGCGGTTGAGGGGCATTAACGAAAAAAAATGTCACCAAGCGCGCAAAAAGCGGTCGCCAATAAAATAAAAAAATTATTGGCAAAAAAGCCACTAAGCCGAAGCATTTCTATTTTCATCATTATTAGAGATAAGAATTGCCATCGATGCGGTGGTTTTGAATATCCATCCGTAAATTAATGCAGTTGCTATTTTTGGCGTTTAACGAGTTTTTCTAGCTCAATTAATTGAGCTTTTATATACGGTTCAATATCATCATTTTCATACTTATCATCAATAGTATCTATATCTACAATTAATCGAAATTTTTGAGAATCTTTCCTAAGCCAAATAAACCATTTGGTTGGTTCTTTTGGGTTCTGCAATATTTCCAATATTTGTATCTCTTTTAATAATTCGCGTTTCCGCATAGATTCTTCAAAATCTTTTTGGAATCTATCTGCATATTTGAATGGTTCATTCTTTATATTTTCATAAAGAACAGCTGGAGAAATATCAGCACCATTTTCCCAGCAAATTGTTCCTATTTCTGGATTAATTCTGACGCGAGCAAAAAAATTTTTATCTTTCAGCGGTGCAAAAACCCCTTCAAACGGAACCAGTTCTGCAACATCAATATCACCCTCTACACCATTCTCGAATTTTAAATGTAATTGATAGTCTTTCAGAACTTTGACTTCAATTACATCTACAAGTGTGTAATTCATATTTATTCCAATGGCCGTATGGGTTTCAAAGTTTGTAATTCTTTGGCTAATTCCCAATCTTCAATCAGCTCATTTTGATGCTGACTAGCCCATTCTATCACAAGACCAAAAACCTTTGGCGGTAATTTGCCTTTTAACAATGCTAGATCTTTAATTGAAATGGCTGCCTTGTATTGATTATAACGCACATGAAAATGCGGTGGATTATGTTCCTGATAATACATAGCAATAATAATACCTAAGAAACGACAAATTTCAGGCATAATTTATCCTTTTAAAAAATAGATTTTGATTTGAAAGTGAAGGTTTTGATAATGGGCCGTGTAGGGATCGAACCTACGACCTATTGATTAAGAGTCAACTGCTCTACCAACTGAGCTAACGGCCCTGGGTGAAGATGGGGTGAACGACGGGGCTCGAACCCGCGACAACCGGAATCACAATCCGGGGCTCTACCAACTGAGCTACGTCCACCATGAACGATTGATTTGGCGCGCCTGGCAGGATTCGAACCTGCTACCCCCGGCTTAGAAGGCCGGTGCTCTATCCGAATGAGCTACAGGCGCAAGGCTCTTGTATCATCACAAGCACGCGAGTTTTTTTCAACAAAAATATGGTCGGGGTAGAGGGATTTGAACCCCCGACATCCTGCTCCCAAAGCAGGCGCGCTACCAGACTGCGCTATACCCCGAAAAAAATGTGATGATACTCGTCAGCGAAATATCCGTCAATGTGATTGATGAGTTTAGGCTGCTTATTTATAATCATGTCAATGGATCATTAGGTAGCATTATGCCTGCAAAAATAATTGATGGGAAAAAAATCGCCGCAAACCTGCGTGAAAAAATTGCAGCAGACATTGCCAAACAAATCCAACAAGGAAAACGAGCTCCCGCACTTGCTGTTATTCTAGTTGGAGATGACCCTGCTTCAAGTATTTACGTGCATCACAAACGCAAAGCATGCGAAGAAGTTGGGATCAAATCAATCTATCATCCACTCCCTGCGTCCGTCAGCGAAGCAAAACTGATTGGACTTATCGATGAATTAAATCGGGACAGTGAAATTGATGGGATCTTGCTGCAATTGCCGCTGCCTGAACATATCGATAGCGACAAAGTCTTGGAAGCGATTAATCCTGAAAAAGATGTCGACGGCTTTCATCCGTACAATTTAGGACGATTAGCACAGCGCCGTCCCCTTCTTCGTCCCTGCACGCCCTTTGGCATCATGACATTATTGGATAGCATTCAACAAAATTATAAAAAATCGCATGCCGTCATCATTGGCGCATCAAATATTGTCGGTCGTCCCATGGCTCTGGAATTATTAATGGCTGGCTCAACGGTCACCGTTTGTCATCGTTTTACACCCGATATTCGACCTTACGTCGAGCAAGCCGATATTTTAATTTCAGCTGCTGGCAAACCGAACATCATAAAAGGTGACTGGATCAAAAACGGAGCCACCGTGATTGATGTCGGCATCAATCGATTAGCGGATGGAACCATCATTGGCGATGTCGAATTTGATGCGGCTGTTAAAAAAGCTGCGTGGATTACGCCCGTTCCTGGTGGCGTTGGCCCTATGACAGTTGCTACCCTACTGAAAAATACTCAAGAAGCTGCATTTTTTTCAAAAAAGAAATGCTGAATTTCTTCGAGTGATTTTTCTTTGGTTTCTGGCAAAAGAAAATAAGTCACTAAAAAATATCCACAGCTGAAAAACGCAAACAACCAATAGGTCTGCCCTACTCCTAAATGTTTTACTAAAGGTAAAAACATCACGGCTAAAATAGTTGATGCGAGCGAATTAAAAAACAAACAAACCGCAATCCCTGCTCCACGAATTTGTGTTGGAAAAAGTTCTGAAATCACCAACCAAACAACAACACCGGGACCAATGGCAAAAGACATAATAAAAAACAAAAGTCCTAACAACGATAAAATACCCGCGAAAGGCGAATTCGGCACAAAAAAGTTTACCGCTCCTAAAAAAATCTCAGAAAGAATAACTCCTGTGACACCTGTTAACAACAAAGGCCTTCGGCCTAACGAATCAATTAACGTAATCGCAATAATGGTAAATAAAAAATTTAGCATACCAATTCCCGCCGAACCAATCATAGTCACGAGATTGGAGCTAATCCCAGCATTTTTCAAAATCAGCGGCGCATATTGCAAAAAGGAATTAATGCCAGTCAACTGATTGAAAATCGCAACCGAAATTGCAATCAAAGAAGGAAATAATAATTTTTGTGAAAATAATTGTCGCCAAGATCCTTGCACCGCTGTCAGCCCTTGTTTGATCGATTGCATATCCTCTGCAACTTCGGTCGGATTCGAACGGATTTTTTGTAAAATAGCGTGTGCTTTTTCTTCTTGTTTATTCGCCATCAACCAACGCGGACTTTCCGGCAGAAAAAAGACGCCCAATAATAAAATAGTCGCAGGAATCAGCAACACTGCAAACATCGCTCGCCATTCACCCGACGGCGTGAAAATTAAATCCACAAAATACGAAAGCACAATCCCGAACGTGAGCAAGAGTTGAAAAAAAGTAACATATTTTCCGCGATCTTTGCTCGGGACAATTTCTGAGACATACAACGGTACAGAAACCGCGACAACCCCTACACCAATTCCTAATAAAAAACGTGCAAGTAACAGTGTGACAAAGGTGCCTGCAAATTGAATCAGCGTGACACCCAACAGAAAAATAATACTAGAAAGCGCGATCAAAAATCGCCGCCCATAACGATCACCGATCGGGCCGGCAATTAATGTTCCAAATAAGCCACCACCTAAAACAGCACCCACAATAAAACCAATTTGCGTATCCGTCATCGGAATAGAATTTTGAATAAAAAGCAAAGCGCCTGAAATCACGCCCATATCATAGCCATACAAAATACCACCGATACTCACTAATCCTGCAATCCATACAATCAATGTATTTTTAGTTTTTTTCACTGTTGCTCTCTCTTTTATTTAGCATATTTATTATAAAAACTCTGGGACAGTTGTTCAGCGGCTTTTATTTGGTTTGGCGTCATGCTTTTGGTTAATTGATCGCGTAATCGCAATGCTGAATCACGCACTTGCGAGTCACTCGAAGTCGATGCCAGATTTAACCAAACATAAGCCATTTTGGGATCCGCCGGAATTCCGGCGCCCTCACCATACATTTTTCCTAATAAGAGTTGCGCATTAGGCATTCCTTGTTCTGCGGCTTTTTCATACCAATAAGCGGCCATTTTGGGGTCTGCTGGCGTGCCTTCGCCATTTTGATATAACAAACCTGTCATGTATTGCGCGCCAGGTAACCCTTGTTTTGCCGCCATGACATACCAGTTCAAGGCTTGTCTATCATCTTTCTGCAGACCACCGGCACCATTACGATAAAGATAACCCATAGCAAATTGTGCATCCGCTAAACCTTGCTGCGCGGCTTTGGTGTACCATTCAATCGCGGCTTGCTGATTTTTCTGAACGCCAATGCCATTAAAATTTAAATAACCTAAAAAATATTGCGCGCGAGGATAATTTTGATCGGCGGCTTTATTAATTAATGCGATCGCCATACTGATATTGGGCGCAACACCTTGTCCGTTGTAATACATCATTGCAAGATTATATTGTGCGGCCGCTAATCCTTTTTCTGCGGCTTGATTATACCAGTAAGCCGCTTGGCCTTTATCAGCAGTCACCGCTTGACCTGCACTGTACATCTCGCCCAACATGAGTTCCGCTTTTGCAGACCCATTTTTAGCAGCGGCATTAAACCAATTTAATGCTTTGCCATATTCTTTTTCGACACCATCACCGGTGTAATACATTAAACCTAAATTATATTGCGCCTCAGGAACATTTTGCGCAGCCGCTTTTGTGTACCAATCAACGGCTGCATTGATATCGCGAGTGGTGCCATATCCCGTGCTATACATATAACCCAACATGTATTGTGAAAGCGCATCATTATTATTTGCGGCCAGTTTATATAAATCAAATGCTGCATCCACACTTTGTTGTACCGAAATGCCGTAAAAATACAGCGTTGCTAAAGCATATTGCGCAGGCGGAAAAGATTGCTCGCTGGCTTTGGTGAACCAAGCCGCTGCGAGTTCGTCATCTTTGTTGGTGCCCAAGCCATGTTGATACAAATATCCCAATTGATATTGCGCGACCACATCACCTTGTTCAGCGAGGGTTTTGTAAATATTGAAGGCTTTGGCGTAGTCTTTATTTTTAATTGCAGCATCGGCTTCTGGGAGTTTTATCGCCGCGGCTTTTTGTTGAAAATAGCGCATGGCATCATCAGCCAATGCACTACCATTCAAAATTAACATGAAAATAACGATTAAAATTTTAAATGAATGCTTCATGTTACTCCTTAACATCAATTTACTCCTGCTTGACCGATGCTTGCGATTCACATTTTTGCAATACTTTCGCAATCGCAGCAATCACCTGGTCCAACTGTTCTTTCGTGATGATCAAAGGTGGCGCCAGACGAACAACGGTTTGGTGCGCATCTTTGGTTAAGACGCCCTCTTTCAGGAGCATCAAACAAATCTCACGTGCCGAATAATATCGTGGATTGATGCTCAAGCCAACTAGCAATCCTTTGCCACGTACCTCAAGCACTAAAGGCGATTTGATTTTTTTTAACGACTGCATGAGATACTCGCCGGATTCCGCAGCACGTTCAATTAATTTTTCTTTCTGTAATAAATTTAAAGAGGTGATTCCGACGGCGGCTGAAAGTGGATTTCCACCAAAGGTACTACCATGGTCACCCGGTGTAAAAACATCCATCACGTCTTTGCGGCTTAAAAATAACGAAACGGGCAGCATGCCACCGCCTAATGCTTTTCCTAAAATCACACCATCCGGTTTCACATTGTCATGTTCACACGCTAAAAATTTTCCGGTGCGGCCCATGCCGGTTTGGACTTCATCACAAATCAGCAAAACATTATTTTTCCGGCAGATTTCTTCGCATTTTTTTAAATAGCCCGCAGGTGGTACGACAATGCCTGCTTCACCCTGAATAGGCTCAACTAAAAAAGCAGCCGTATTGGGTGTAATTGCTTTTTCTAATGCAGCCGCATCACCATAGGGAATTAATTTAAAGCCCGCAGCAAAAGGCCCAAATCCTGAGCGATATTGCGGTTCCGATGACATGCCAACGATGGTAATGGTGCGCCCGTGAAAATTCCCTTCGCAGACGATAATTTCAGCTTTATTTTCAGGCACTTTTTTAACGGTATAAGCCCATTTACGCGCAGCTTTCAGGGCGGTTTCCACGCCTTCTGCCCCTGAATTCATGGGTAACGCTTTATCCTGGTGAGTTATTTCGCATGCTTTTTGTAAAAAAATACCTAATTTATCGGAATAAAAGGCGCGGGAAACCACCCCTAGGGTTTTAGCCTGCTCGGCAATGGTTTTCACAATCTCAGGATGACAATGGCCATGGCTGACCGCGGAATAGGCCCCCATCATGTCGATATAGCGATTACCGGCTTCATCCCAGACATAGACACCTTCGCCGCGGGTAAGGACTACAGGAATAGGCTCATAGTTATGAGCGCCAAATTGGTTTTCTCGTTCGATTGCACCCATGCGGAAAAGTCCTTTTAGTTAGAGGGATAAGATTCTGAAAGTATAATGAAAAAAAGAGGCAAAATAAAAGAGTGTTTTCACAAGTTTAGTCGCAAGAAACCCACTTTGTATCTTATTACGGAGACCCCTGTTACGCTTTAGGCTTTCCTCAGTATATCTAGGACCTGCTCACCGCGTCTCAAGTAGATCCCCTACTCATTTTCATTGATCGGTTCAGGACAAAAACCTACGAAAACACTCATATTAATTATAGAAAAACTACCGGTTTTTTCAATACAATTTCCATGAAAAAAAGAAGCTAATTGATTGTATTAAAGAAATATTTTACTTGACAGAATTGATAGCGGAATTCAAGGTTTGGCATTCCGTCACCACCTTCAGAATAAGATCAATCGCCTTAAGGCGAGGGAAGCTTTGGCGCCATGCCAGGGCAATTGTCCTAGTCGTCCCACCGCCCTTTAAAGGGCGAATGGCCAGCAAATTATCGAGATGGGAGGCAGGTCTGGCGGCGGTCGCGGGCAATATAGTGACCCCCATTTTGGCAGCGACCATTTGGCGTATGGTTTCAAGCGAGCTGCCTGCGACAGTATGCCAGGAGGCCCCCGACTTAGATTTAAAACAAGCTGGACAAGAGGATTTCACCTGTTCACGAAAACAATGCCCTTCGCCTAGCATTAAAATATTCTGGTTTAAAAGCATCTTATCTTCGATCGCAGGAAATTTAGCTAATTCGGAATTCTCCGCCATTAAGACTACAAAAGGTTCTTCGTATAATGTTTTTGTCACAATGCCGGGAACCGAAAAAGGATAAGAAATCACGATCGCATCCAATTCGCCTGCATTCAGTTTTTCACGCAAATTGGCCGTATAATCTTCTTGAATTTCAAGCGACATTTGTGGGGCGAGTTTCTGCAAACTAACAATCATAGGCGGTAACAGATAGGGACCGACCGTATAAATCGCACCGAGTTTTAGCGGCGCATTTAATTGGTCTTTTTCACATTTGGCCGCTTCTTTGATGGCATCGGCTTCAGCAACTACCCGCAGAGCGCGTTCAATCACTTCTTTGCCAATCGGCGTGATATAGACATCATTTTTATTTCTTTCAAATAAAGTGACGCCCAGCTCTTTTTCGAGTTTTTTAATGGCGATACTCAAGGTGGGCTGGCTCACATGCATCCGTTTCGAAGCGTTGCCAAAATGTTTTTCGCGTGCAAGAGCGATAATGAAGCGGAGTTCTTGTAAGGTCATAGTTTACGAATTCTAGCAAATTTCGCGGATTTATTCAAAAACCCGGGGATCGCCTTTTCCAACGCGAATAACCTTGGGCACACCTTCAACGAGGTCTACAATCGTAGTTGGGGTAATCCCACAGGCCCCACCATCAATCACCAAATCCACCTGATGACTTAATTTGTCATAAATATCACGGGCTTCGACAAAAGGATAATCTTGATCGGGCAGAACGAGCGAAACACTCATCAGCGGCTCATTCAATTCTTGAAGCAATGCCTGCACGATTTTACTATCTGGGATACGCAATCCGATGGTTTTCCGTTTAGGGTGCAAGAGGCGCTTTGGCACTTCACTGCTCGCTTTTAAAATAAAAGTATAGGGGCCGGGCGTATGGGCCTTTAACAAGCGAAACGCTGGATTATCAATCACCGCATAAGTTGAAATTTCAGAAAGATCCCGACAAACCAGGGTAAAATTATGTTTTTCATCGAGTTGCCGAAGCTGACGAATGCGATCCAGCGCATCCTTATTCGCTAATTGACAGCCAATAGCATAACCTGAATCAGTCGGATAAATCACAACCCCACCCGCCTGAATAATTTTCGCCGCCTGCTGTATTAACCGTGCAGGCGGGTTTTCTGGATGCATAATAAAGAATTGACTCATGGTCACCGTCCCTGTTTTATGAAATAATGCCCTTTTTTTAGCGCAAATGAAAGCCCATGAAAAAACCACTGCCGATTGTAACCGTTGATATCGATTCGTTAAGCCACGATGGCCGAGGCATCGGCACGCTCGAGGGTAAACGCACCTTCGTGCATGGCGCTTTACCTTCTGAAAAAGTGACCTGCCAGTTAACCAAAAAACACAGTCGTTACAATGAGGGCGATACGCTAGAAGTCCTGAATCCTGCCGCCGAACGTGCAAAACCGGCTTGCAAACATTTTGGCGTCTGCGGTGGCTGTAGTTTGCAGCACATGCACGCTGACGCGCAATTATTATTAAAGCAAAATAGTTTACTCGAACAGCTACAACATTTCGGGAAAGTAATCCCCGAAAATATCATGCCGCCGCTCTCAGGCAATCCCTTACACTATCGTCGCAAAGCACGATTAGGTGTGCGCTTTGTCCGAAAGAAAAATAAAGTGCTAGTCGGTTTTCGCGAAAAATCCAGCAATTATCTCGCAGACCTTGAATCGTGTTCGGTGTTGGTTGCCGACGTGGGTTTGAAATTAACTCAATTGGCTGAATTAATTCAAAGCTTAAGTCAGTTTGAACAAATTCCACAAATTGAAGTCGCAGTCGGCGATACAGAAACGGCCTTGATTTTCAGAACACTCACCACACTTCCCGAAGACGACAAAGAAAAATTACGCGCATTCGCCAAAGAACATCGTATGCATTTTTATTTACAACCCAATCCACCCGAAAAAATTTATAAACTTTGGCCTGACGATCATTCTGAAAAAATCAGCTATTCGTTATCAGATTATCAGCTTGAAATGTTATTTCATCCACTCGATTTTATTCAGATCAATGGCGAGATGAATCAATTATTATTAAAAAAAGCCTTGGAATTATTACAGCCTGAAGCGAGCGATCACATTCTCGATTTATTCTGCGGACTGGGTAATTTTACATTGCCATTGGCACGTTTTGCAGAACACGTAACAGGTGTTGAAGGTAGCCAAGAAATGGTTACACGCGCAAAAGAAAATGCGATCCACAATAATATTAATAATGTCGATTTTTACGCCGCCAATTTAGCTGAACCGAATTCAGCTGCACCCTGGCTCAAAAAAACCTATCACAAAATTCTATTAGACCCACCCAGAACCGGTGCCAAGGAAATCCTGGATTTACTCCCTGCCCTTTCAGCAAAAACAATCGTTTACGTCTCCTGCAACCCCGCGACCCTGGCCCGTGATGCGCAAGAATTGGTGTATACTCATAAATATCAGTTAAAAACCGTGGGGGTCGTGAATATGTTCCCGCACACCAGCCACATAGAAGCAATCGCCTTGTTCGAGAAATAACAATGGCCACTAAAGATAAATTTCCCCGTAAGTCCGATGGCGCAGTCGATGTACCCACGTGGCTAGAAAAAATGAGTCATCAGCATCATTTAAAAAATAATGACCTTTTAAAAAAATCACTCGAGATCACGGATCATGCCTGCAAAGGATTAACCACGATTTACGGACAACCCTGTCTCGAACAAGCTATGGAAATGGCTGAAATTATTCTGGACTTGAATCTCGATCAGGAAGCCGCCGCTGCCGCCGTCGTTTCAAGCGCAGCCGTACACGCCCATCTTGCGACAGACACCATTAAGACCGAATTAAATGAAAATATCGCGAAATTAGTCGCGGGTATTTCACAAATGAATGTCATCAATAATCTTGCGAATGTGAAATCGCGCGATCAAACCCAAATTGATCGTTTGCGCAAAACACTTTTAGCCATGGTATCCGACATTCGAGTGGTATTAATTAAATTGGCAGAACGCACTTCTCTTATGCGCGGGATTAAAAATATTAATCCGACCGAACGCAAACGCCTCGCGCAAGAAACCATGGATTTGTACGCTCCCCTGGCGAATCGTCTCGGGATAGGACAATTAAAATGGGAATTGGAAGATATTGCTTTTCACTATATCAATCCCGAAAGCTACAAAAGCATCGCCGCTTTTCTAGCCGAACGTCGCGCTGATCGCGAACGTCGCATTCACGACACCATTGCTGCGATCAAAACAGAATTAGAAAAAATTCCGATTCATGCCGAAATTTCCGGGCGCGCCAAACACATTTATAGTATTTATTTAAAAACCCAGCACAAACATCTCGATCTTAAAAATGTTTATGACAGCACAGCCATTCGTTTATTAGTTCCGACGCTTGAAGATTGTTACAATGCCCTGAGTGTCGTACACCATCTTTGGGAACACATTCCCGATGAATTTGATGATTATATTTCAAATCCAAAACCCAATGGTTACCGTTCTATTCACACGGCGGTGATTGGTCCTGAAAATAAAATCATGGAAATCCAGATCCGCACCAAAGACATGCACAATGAAGCAGAACACGGTGTCGCCGCACACTGGATTTATAAAGAAAAAAAACCAGCCCAATCGGGTTATGAAACAAAAATTACTTTTTTAAGACAATTGTTAGCCTGGCACAAAGATGTCGCAAAAGATGAAAGTACGTTTCAAAAAATTAATCAGCAATTATTTGAAGACCAAGTTTATGTTTTTACACCAGCGGGTGACATTCTGGATTTAACAGTGGGTGCAACGCCAATTGATTTTGCCTATCACATTCACAGCAATTTAGGCCATCGTTGTCGAGGCGCCAAAGTCAATGGCCATATTGTTCCACTCACCTATACACTGCAAACGGGCGATCAAGTGGATATCATCGCTGCGAAAGAAGGCAATCCCAGTCGCGACTGGTTAAATAAAGAATTTGGATTTATCAAAACGGCTCGCGCCCGCGCCAAAGTGGCCCAATGGTTTAGACAACAGGAAGCTGAACAATATATCGAATCCGGTAAACATATTTTAGAACGTGAACTGACTCGCGCGGGGATTCATCATCCCAATTTACAAAAACTCGCGGCCTATTTTCACTATAAAACCGACCAGGATTTATTGGCCGCGATTGGTCACAGCACGGTTCGACCGGCACAATTGATTCATGCCGTGCAGAGTGAATATCATCTTCCAACAGGACCCATCACCACCCATCCTCACAACAAAATCCAGGAAAAAACCCGGAAATCTGAAATCATCGGCGCCAGTGATCTTTTGACTCGCATTGCCCGTTGCTGCAAACCGATCCCTGGAGATGAGATTGTTGGCTTTATTACCCTAGGCCGAGGTGTCTCGATTCACCGAAAAAATTGCAACAATATCCGGCAGTTAACTTCTGATCATCAAAATCGGTTCTTGGACGTCGCCTGGGACCAAAAAAACGCTGGGCATTTTCTAGTCGACTTACAAATAGAGGCCCGAGGCAAAGAAGACCTGTTGAAAGAAATTTCAGCAACCCTCACCCATCATAAAATTGATCTTATTACACTAAATTCAACCATTAACAAAAAGAACAATATGATATACATTACTATGACGGTCCAGATACATGAAATGGCCGAATTGAAGCAATTATTGGCAGCCTTACAACATCTACCCAATATCATAGAAGTTAAAAGAATACATGAATAAAACAATGAAAGGTTTCAATATTCAAACCCGGGTGTTTTTTCTGGCCTTGGTTCCCACTTTGATTTTGTCTATTTTATTGGGCGTTTATATCATCATTTCCCGTATTGGTGATCTCGAAAAAGAATTGCGCCTGAACGGTGAAGTGATTTTAAGTGAAATCGTCAACAGCAGTCGGCACCAACTGATCAATCCGAATCGTCACGCGCTTCAGGATTTAATAAACATTGTGCTCGAAGACAAAGAATTAGAATCCATTAGTTTTTTCGATAAAAATAAAAAATTATTGGCTTACAACGGAAACGAAGATCCTGAATCATCTGATTTTATGGGTCATTTTATTTTTAACACCAATGAAACACCGACTATCACCGCCAGCAAAGAAACGATTACTCTGATTTCACCGATTATTGTTACCAAAAATAATTTTAAACCGAGTGAAAAAGACTTAATCGGCTGGGCCGCGATCACCTTGTCGCGCACTAAAACCGATTTAAAAGAATATCAAGTCATTCTGACGACGACCATTTTTTTAGTCTTTGGCATTCTCGTGAGCATCATGCTCGCAAGACACACCGCAAAACGCTTGACTCAGCCAATTTATAAAATGCGTTCTGCCGTAAAAAAATTAGAAAACGGTCAATTAGAAACTCGGATTCATCCTAGCAGTATTGGTGAAATTGCAGAACTCGAAGAAGGCATCAACCATATGGCGGCAGCCCTGCAAGATGGCCGCGATGAGTTGCAACAAAATATTGATCAAGCGACCAGTGATTTACAACTTTCTTTAGAAACGATTGAAAAGAAAAATATTGAATTAGCCGAAGCACAAAAAGAAGCGCTGGAAGCGAGCCGCATCAAATCCGAATTTATCGCCAACATGAGCCATGAAATTCGCACGCCCATGAATGGCATCATGGGTTTCACGAATTTACTTTTTGAAACAGATCTCACTGGCATCCAGCGAAATTACTTAACGACCATACAAAAATCAACGCTGAATTTATTGAATCTCGTCAATAATATTTTAGATTTTTCACGTTTGGATGCAGGCCAATTACGTTTAGAGCATACCCGTTTTGATTTGCGGGATTGTATCGAAGAAGTCGTGACCATCATGTCACCGCTTGCTAATGCCAAACATCTCGATTTTTCGGCCTTAATAGATGACAATATTCCTGCTAAAATGAGCAGCGATTCCTTACGGATAAAACAAATCATCACGAATCTGGTTTCAAACGCCATTAAATTTACTGAGCACGGCGAAGTCGTCATTAAAGCACGTCTTGAAAATAAATCAGATCAGAATACAACGATCCGTATTGAAATTTCAGATAGCGGCATTGGTTTACCTCCGCATGATCAAAAAATTATTTTTCGCGCTTTCCAGCAGGCCAACAATACGATTTCCAAAAAATACGGCGGTACCGGATTAGGCTTGACCATTTGTAAAAAATTAATTGATCAAATGGGTGGCGAAATGGGCGTTCAGAGTGAACCAGGGCACGGTTCTACTTTCTGGTTTACTTTTACCGCTGATCATCTCATTCAGGATTCAGATCTCGATGAAAACGCACCCTACTTTAACCATAAAACTATTTTTCTCTATGAACCACACGAATTCACGCGGAAATCCATAAAAAATTTATTAGCCTCGTGGAACATCGAAGTAAATGAGTTTTCATTAGCGCACGAGATGACGCAACCGATCAAAGAAAATGAACCCGATTGCATTATCGCTGGCATCAATCAACAATGCATCAATGACGGCAGCGCGACAGAAACCTTGATGCTGATCAAGCATCATTATCAAGGCCCCGTCCTGGTTTTAACTAATTCATCTGAACAACCGACACTGGAATATTTTATTGCGGAAGGCGCAACACTCAGTTTAACGAAACCGATTACCCGCAATCATTTGTATCAAGCGATTTTCCAGTTGATTGATGATGCGACGCATTTTACAAAATCAAACGTCGATAAATCGATTCACCACATTGATCTTCACGGTAAAAATATTTTATGCGTAGATGATAATATTCAAAATTCGAATTTGCTTAAAGCATTGCTGCATGATACTGGTGCCACGATCACACTTGCTCAAGATGGCGTTGAGGCAGTCGAACGTTGCGATCAAGAAGCTTATGATCTCATTCTCATGGATTTACGCATGCCGCGCATGGATGGTTATGAAGCCTTAAAGCGCATTCGTTCTTCTTCATTACGGAATGCAAAGACGGCTATTGTTGCCTTATCGGCGCACATTTCTCGGGATGAATCAGCTGATCTTCTGGAACTTGGATTTAATGATTATCTGACCAAACCCATTATTAAAAATACCCTAGTTAAGACCATTAAAAAATGGCTGATTTTTCACGCTTCATCCGACCAGCAGTCTCTTGTAAAAAATAAAAATCAATTGATTGCCGAAGAAATGCGTACCCTGCTTCTTAAAAATTTACCCGAAGAATTTGCCGCGATAAAAATAGCTTATCAACAAAGTAACCAAGATGAATTATTGCATTTAGTGCACAAACTGCATGGCGCAATTTGTTATTGCGGCATTCCGAAATTGAAATCGGCGATCGCCGCATTTGAATCAGCCATCAAACAACACGATAACGCCATGATGACTGAATTATTTATCGATCTTGAATTTGAAATTTTGGAATTACTAAAAACCGCATCCGAAAAATCGACTGGAAAATAGCATGAGTTCAACGGATTTAACCTGGCCACCTTTGGTCAACATAAAAAAACACCCGCGCGCGCGTCATGTAAAATTAAAAGCGTCTTTAAAACATGGGTTGGAATTGGTCGTTCCGAAACGCTTCAACGCGAAACTGGTTCCCAGTATTCTCGAAGAAAATCGCGCCTGGATCGAAAAACAATTAGCCAAAATCAGACATACTGCAGATTCACAAGATGTCCTGCCCGATGAAATTAGTCTTCCAGGGATTAACTTACAATTTCAAATCGAATATATTCCAAGCCCCTCTAAACTGAAATTAATTGCTCGCCCTCATCAACAATTTGCCATCATTGGCAATTTAGTTGATAAGAATGATTGCCGAAAATTATTAATTACCGCACTCAAAAAAATCGCGAAAATCCATTTAATCAAAAAATTGGTTGAAATTAGCCAAAAAACTAAGCTCGATTTTGCGAGCGCAACCATTCGCGATCAAAATTCTCGCTGGGGAAGTTGTTCTGAAGACAAAAAACTGAATTTAAGTTACAAATTAATTTTTTTACCGGAAAAATTGTTGGAACATGTGATCATTCATGAACTTTGCCACACCATTCATCTTGATCACTCCGATAAATTCTGGAAATTAGTCGAAAAATTCGATCCTGAATGGCAGCACCACAAAAAATTGCTGAAGAACGGCGAAAAATTTATTCCAGCGTGGTTAATGCTAATGTAAGATCTGCGATGTCATTCTCTTCTGACATATCCCCAACACTCAACGATTTAAAATCCCATAATTTTTTATCCATCAATTGACTGACTTTGACACTGGTCAAAGCATGCAGCATATTGCTAGGAATTTTAGGGTTTTCAGCGGCTAATTGATCGATCAACACTTTCACGCGTTGGCGCGCCAGATTTTCTTGTGAACCGCAAAGAGTACAGGGAATAATCGGGAACTGCTGCTCTTTCGCATATTCAATGATGTCTTTCTCTTGGCAATAAGCCAGGGGGCGAATCACGATATGTTTTTTATTGTCGCTTAATAATTTAGGCGGCATGGATTTAATTTCGCCGCTGTACAGAATGGACATCAGTAAGGTACGAATTAAATCATCCCGATGATGGCCTAACGCGATTTTAGTATAGCCATGTTCTTCGGCATAAGTATAAATAATCCCACGCCGTAAACGTGAACATAAGGAACAGTAAGTATTACCGACTGGAATTTTTTCTTTTACGATGGAATAAGTGTCTTCGGTCAGGATTTCATGCGGGATATTCTTGTCATGAAGCCACGCACGCAATTTCGTATCATCCCAACCGGGCTGCGATTGGTCCAGGGTAAAAGCAAAGAGTTCAAATTTATTGTTGGTCCTTTTCTGCAGCATGCGCAAAATGCAAAGCATGGTAAAAGAATCTTTGCCGCCCGATAAACACACCATCACACGGTCGCCTTTTTGAATCATGTTAAAGTCAGCGATGGCTTTACCTGTGTAATGTAAAAGCTTTTTTTCAATTGCAGATTCTTTTCCAGCCATTTTGTAACCTATTTCTTGCTATTTTATATAAAAAAAAAGTTGCCTTTAGAGCAGTCGCTCTAAGGGCAACAGATCGATAGATCTTTCTAATCTCAATCGACGACTTCGACGTCTTCCGCTTGCAGACCTTTTTGGCCTTGGGCAACGGCGAATGCTACGCGTTGACCTTCTTCCAGAGAACGATAGCCATCACCACGGATAGCACGGAAGTGCACGAATACATCACCACCCTGATCACGTTGAATAAAGCCATACCCTTTGCTGTTGTTAAACCATTTCACTGTTCCATTTTCACGTCCTGACATACTACTACCTTCAATAAATTAAACATGAAGTTAAATAGTAGCAAATATTTTTATTTTGTGATACCCCTAAAGTTATTTTTCCAGGCCCTTAATGCAGCAAAGACCTGGACGGGATCGGACAAGTTTTTTTGTGTGGTGGCTTCGACTGATTTTTTGATTGTTGGTTCTTTGCATCGGAGAAATGGATTGTAAAGCCGCTCATCTTGCAAGAGCGCGGGTAACGTAGGCTTACCTGCGGCACGTACCATTTCAACTTCCGCTAATTTGGTTTTTATTCGATTATTTTCAGGTTCCGCGACTTCAGCAAATTGTAAGTTAGCAAGTGTATATTCATGGCCGCAGTAAATGTTAGTTTGATCCGACAGATTAAAAAGCTTCATCAGTGACGTATACATTTCATCAACCGTGCCTTCAAAAACTTTACCGCATCCCGCACTAAACAACGTATCACCTGAAAAAAGATGCGATTCATCATAAAATGCCACATGATCTAACGTGTGCCCCGGAATTTCTAGCGCCGTAAATGTAAAAGGACCACATGCGACACGATCCCCTTCATGCACACGATGAGTAATTTCTTTAATCGGGCTTTTGTGCGAAGCGGTTACTGCGCACTGTGGCCAACGTTTAACAAGTTCCGCAATCCCACCCGAATGATCGGCGTGATGATGAGTCAACAAAATCCCAGCTAACTTGCTGCGGTTTTTTTCGAGATACTCGATAACCGGTGCCGCATCGCCTGGATCCACGACCCAGGTATTGTTATTTTGCGACCACGTCCAGATGTAATTATCATTAAATGCTTTTAACGCTTCGATCTTAGTCACGGAAACGCCCTAGTTTTATTTCGTTCTTATCGCACGCTTGTGAAAATAAATCACTTTGCAGATAGAGATATTCCAGTGCGCGTGAAGGTGCAATGCGATCTTCTTCATCGTAGGCTTCCCTACCCGGATGACACATGATGATGCCCTTATCTTTTATTTCAGTCAAAAATCCAGGGAAAATGTCAGCATATTTATTCGCATCAGAAAAATTATACAAGCCTGAAAAGGAAGAATTATGGGGAATATTACGCCGTTCCAGCATTTTTTTAAAACCGTAAGCACCCGTTAACTGAACCACACAAGCTTTCAGAAAACCACTGGCTTTAGGATGTAAAAAAACATGGGGATTAAAAACACAACGAATGTAGGTATTATTTTCTCTTAATTTTTTTTCGTAAACATTCAAAATGGCTTTTCGAATCTGCGGAATATGCTGGATATGTTGATGGCCATCAATAAAATCCGGCAATCTTCCGATCACAGTCACAAAGTCATTAATCTGATGCTGAAATTCTTTTTCGATTTGCTCTTGATCCAGCAGATGAAAAAAACCTTTTAAAATAAGCGTGCTGATTTTTGATGAGGTTCTTTCGCCATCGGTCAAATTAAAATGCAGCCCCAGGTCGACCTGGTCTTTATACGGCAATAGCCATTTCGCATGATTGGCCCAGTAATAAGAATGGGTCATGCAACTAACCGCGGATAATCGATTTTTCTGGATTAAATCAATTATCGCTTGTGAAATGGCCGTATTTTGGCCATAATCGTCAGCGCAAAGAATAATATGCTTCATATAATCAGATTAATTCAAATTGTGAGAGCCAACAAGTGTTTACCATGAAAAAAGCAGAAACCAACCATCGCTGGTTGACCGATCTTATTACTATTGCCGTGTTTTTTGGGATTTTTTATGCGCTATGGATTGGGTCGCATGCTTTATTTACGCCGGATGAAGGACGTTATTCTGAAGTGGCTCGCGAAATGGTCGTGACCCATGATTATATTACGCCGCGATTAAATGGCGTTGTATTTCTGGATAAACCGATTTTTTATTATTGGCTGCAGGCTTCTGCCATTCAGCTTTTTGGTATCAAAGAATGGGCTTTGCGATTTTGGCCGGCTTTGATGGGTGTTTTAGGCTCGATAGTGACCTACTCGGCAGGACGTTTTTTATTTAACCGGCGCACAGGGTTTTTGGCCGCACTGATCGTTGCAACCTCACCACTTTATTTTGGCGCGGCTCATTATGCTAATCTGGATTTGGAAGTTGCCGTATTAATTAGTTGTTCACTGATGTTTTTTATCATGGGGATCCAAGAATCACGCCAGCAATCTAAATTATTGCTAACCTCGTATGTGTTTGCAGGTCTTGCAGCACTCACCAAAGGTTTAATTGGCATTGTTTTTCCTGCCATGATCATTGGCAGCTGGATTTTGTTGTTAGGGCGCTGGCAGACGTTTAAAAAAATGCGCTTGATTAGCGGCTTATGTCTTTTTACTGTGATTGCTCTGCCCTGGTATGTCATGGTCCAAAAAGCCAATCCTGAATTTTTTCAATTTTTCTTTGTGAAGCAGCAAGTATCGCGTTTTTTAACGACAGAACATTTTAATAATCGTACGCCCATGTGGTTTTATTTGCCGATTGTGCTGGCTGGGATTTTTCCATGGTGCTTTTTTGTTTTTCAAGCGTTAACTCAAGCGGTTAAAAATTGTTGGCGAGCACGTCAAGAATATTCTACTCAGCTTTATTTAGTATTGTGGATTATTTTGGTTTTTGTTTTTTTCTCGGTACCGAAATCAAAAACAGTTGGATACATTCTCCCGATTTTTCCCGCCATCGCGTTATTGATTGGAAATTATTTTGATACTTCATGGGAAAAAAGAACCAAGTCTTTAAATATTGGCCTCTGGATTTTTCTGATGGTGAGTATCGGAATTGTGCTAGCCACACCCGTGGCACCCTTTTTCAATTGGTTTAATCATCCCGCATTGGCGCCTTTCTTGATCGTAAATGCCCTTATTTTTTCAGTCATCAGTGCTGTTACGCTTTTATTATTGTTAAAGAAAAATAATACGGCGCCATTTTTTCAGACGATTGCCGTATCTGCGATTGCGTTTTTGTTAATTATTTCTGCTAGCAGCGGTGAGCTAAATCAGAAAACCATTAAACCGATGGCCCTTGAAATTAAACCCGCATTAACCAACCAAGATGAAATCGTTGCGTTTTACAAATATTTTCAGGACTTACCCATTTATCTAGAAAAACGCATCACCATTGTCGCCAATTGGAATGCGGCTGATATTCCGCTCAAAGATAACTGGTTAAGGGAATTGTGGTATGGCATGCCCTATCAAGACACAAAAAATTGGTTAATTGATGAAGACACTTTCTGGCAGCGCTGGAACAGCAACAAACGATTGTTCGTTTTTGCAGATGCGTATCAATACACAAATCTGCTAAAAAAATCGCGCGGAAAAATTTATAAAATTGCCGAGATGAATAATACGGTTTTAGTGAGCAACAAACCGGCGACCACTAGTTCTGAAAAACCCAAAACTTCTCAAACGTAAAATTAACCAATGGTAGGATTGCAAAAACAACCAATAATGCCAATGGATAAGGGAGTTTTAAATAAGTCAGGACCAGATAATAAAGCCCTTCATTGGCGATAAAACTGGAACCGCAAATCACGAACAAACGCGGTAATGCTACGCGGTGCGAGTTGGTTGTGCCGCGAAACGTCCAGTAACGATGCCCCCAATAACTGACTTGAAATGCGATGAGAAACGCAATCACATTGGCTTGCAACGGTTTTAACGCATAGAGTTCGACAAAAAAAATCACCAGGGAAAAATGCACGCTGGCGGCTGTGACACCGACAATGCCAAACCGCATCAATTGGAAAAATAATTTATTGATCGAAACCATATTTTTTTTCGATGATGTATTTAGGCCGTTGTTTCACTTCGGTGAAAATTCTCGCGATGTATTCGCCCATAATGCCAATTGAAAGTAATTGCACGCCGCCTAAAAACATCACGGCAACGATAATACTTGGAAAACCGGGTAAATCCGCACCAAAAAGCAAAGTGACCGTGACAATGTAAATCGCATAAATCAATGAAATAAGCGAAACAATAAATCCAATAAATCCCCAAACGCGCAGCGGAATATCCGAAAATGAAGTAATCCCCGTGATGGCAAGTTCAGTCAAACGACCTAGTCCCCAAGAACTTTTGCCCGCTGTACGTTCTTGAACATCAAAAGGGACGGCCAGACTTTTAAAACCTACCCAAGCGTATAAACCTTTCATAAAGCGGGTCGATTCTTTGAAACTATTCATCGCATCAATCACTTTGCGATCCAACAATCGGAAATCGCCCGCATTGTTGGGGATCGTGATTTTGGTAATCTTGGCCATTAACCAATAAAATAAATTGGCAAAGTTGCGTTTGATCGCTGATTCATTATTGCGATTATTGCGAACGCCATAAACCATGTCGTACCCTTCTGCCCAATTTTTTAAAAATTCAGGCAAAAGTGTCAAAGGATGCTGAAAATCTGCATCAATAATAATGGCGACATCCCCTGAACAATTCTCAAGGCCTGCGGTCAGCGCAGTTTCTTTGCCAAAATTTCTGGAAAATGCGATTAACTTAATGGGATATCGTTCAGCAAGCGCTAGCGTTTTTTCGATGGTTTTGTCTTTACTGCCGTCATCGATTGCAATGATTTCATATTTATCCGTTAATTTTTGCAAGACTGCGGTCAATTCCGGAAAAAAGGATTCCACATTCGCGGCTTCATTATAAAGCGGTACCACGCAAGAAATAAAAACTGCTTTGTTTTGAATAAGTTGTAGGCGGTGATTGATAGACATAGTCATTTCATTTTATGGAAAAGCATCATTTTACCTGAGTCAGGGTGTATAGCAACAGCCCTTTTACTTAAGATTTCCTTAATAATTAGTTAAGAAAAACCCAGTAAAATATTCTTTCACTCAACAAGAATAGCGGAAATTCATATGGGGAAATTTCTTCTGTTAGATCTCGATAGTTGTCTTGCAACCGCCAAGGCACAAGACAATCCGGATTGTCACCGATATTTTTTATCGAAACGAATGATTGATCGGATCCGAGAAGAAAAATACGATGGCGTCTATTTTATGACGCATCGTAATGAAGATATTAGAGTCATGGAAAAAAATTTTTCGGCATTTATGAAATCGGATAAACAAAAATTTCTTGCTAGAAAAGCCAAAGATAAAAAACATGAAATACGGAATATCGATAATATTTTGACATCCTCACTGAAAAAAAACTTTAAAGCGGTCACAGGAATCGACGTGATTGAAGTTTCTATGCTTGGCGATACCGCATTAGGAGAAACATTTAAAAAAGTTGAAAAAATAGAAGCAGCACTTGTAAAAACCAAAGAAACCATACCAGATAACGATGGATATCCTCAGCAAATTTTTAAGTTTGATACCCTCCCAGTTTTTGAAAGAAAAGAACAGAACGGTCAACAGATTCGATTTCCTGCAAAAAATTCCAGTTTTTCAAAAAATCCACAAATCGATCAGATTGTTGCGGATGCGGAAAAACGGTTACCGAATGAAAATCATACCTTCCATTATTTTGATGACGTTCGATTATTGGGTGTTTTGGCAATGCATCGGTATGCGCGAAATCAACAGCATCACGCTTTTCTTGCATTTCATTTTGATTCATCTATGGATCAACCTAAATTTACCCGACTTGATCCCAATATCTTAGGTGAATATAAAAAACCCTCACCCGAATCAAACGCCCGTCGAAAAGGCATTAAACATTTTGATGTAGAAGATGTCTATGCAACTAGCGCCAAAGATGTGATTAATCATGCCATTACTCAACGGGCAATGCACAAAAAGCCGAGCGCCTTCACTGTCCTGCAAAATCTATCCAATCAGGCTAAAGCTGAAATAAAACAGCTTGAAGGAATGTTACGCGCTCATCAACTTCTGTTACCGCCAGCCATGTTTTTGGATACCGTCAGAGTTACAAAGGCAGCTTGTTGCTGCCCAACATTATTTTGCTGTTTTTCTGGATGTTGCTGTTGCACTGTTTATGATTTGGAATTCAATCCAGAAAAATTGGTTGGGAATATTTCCCAAACAGCCCAAGAATTTTTATGGAACTCTCGAAACACCCCACTCTATCGAACACTTGAGATTTCTGGACCGGATGGCTAAAAGTGAATTAAGCCGAATTAGGCAAAAATTTCTCGTAAAAATTCTTGTCCCATGATCCATGAACGCTTCGCAGCCGTCGCCTGATAAATCAATCCTAACGCATGATCATTGGCATTGGGATTGGTAAATGCATGCGATGTACCGCCAAAAATATGCATTTGCCAGTCTACATTGGCTTCGGTCATTTCTTTTTCGAATGCAAGCACCACATCGGGTTTGACCATTGGGTCATTGTGCCCATGAAACGCAAGGATTTTTGCCAGAATTTTTTTGTCAGCGATATGGGGCGCATTATGCAATAATCCGTGAAAACTCAAGACGCCTTTTAAATCTGCCCCCTCGCGTGCCAAATCCAGCGCGCATAATCCGCCAAAACAAAAACCCATCGCCGCAATTTTTTTCGAATCTACCCCATCGAGTTTCTTTGCAACTTCAAATCCCGCGAGTGCACGCCTTCGTAACGCATCGCGAGAATCCGCTAGAGGTTGCATCAACGCCATTTTTTCTTCGTTAGTTTTTCCTAATTTTCCGATGCCAAACATATCGACGGCAAAACCGGCAAACCCTAATTTTGCCAGCTCTTCTGCTTTTTGGTCGGCAAATTCATTGCGTCCGCTCCAATCATGAAAAACAAGTACAACGGGTTTTTTTCCGGGCTTACTTTCATCGATCGCGAAATACCCTTCTAAAACAATGCTGCCATCTTGATATTTAATTTTTTCCGTTTTCATATTGCGCTCCTAATATTGTGAGCTATTATATCTGCTCAAGTTTCCGAAGAAAACTATTACGATGAGAGAAAACCATGAACCTGATTGATACTGTAGCATTATCCAAAAAAATCTGTGATCAACCTATCCAATGCCAATTGGCTTATACCACAGCCAATAATTTTTTGGGCCGCATCGTTAACGGCTACCATCAAGATGCTTTTGATATTTGTTTATTAACACCGAAAGCGGCACATGCCTTATGTCAGGTCCAAAATGAATTAATTCACAATCACGAATTAGGTTTACTGGTATTTGACGCTTATCGTCCGCGTCGAGCCGTTAAAGATTTTATGCAGTGGTCCAAAGCACCGCCGGCGAGTGATTTTGAATTACAGCGTAAAAAATTGCATTATCCCCACATCGAAAAAAATCAGTTATTTGATCTAGGCTACGTGGCGGAAGACTCCAATCATTGCTATGGTAATACGGTGGATCTCGTATTAATTGATCTTCAAACTAAAAAAATATTAAATATGGGTGCCATTTTTGATTACATGGATCCCCTATCCCACATTACCAATACTGAAAATGAAATCGGAGCAGAAGCCTACCAAAATCGCCAAATCTTGCGCGATGCGATGGAAAAACACGGATTTCATCCTTACCAATATGAATTCTGGCATTATTGCCATGGCGGACCCAAAGGCCGCGAGGTCGAAGGTCCCTTAGATATCGAAATCACCGCAAATTTAAAAGGGATTGGCGTTTAAACCGTTTAAGAAAACGTTAAGTATCCACCGATATAATGCTATTTTTAATGAGCCAGAAATAGATTATGTCATTCCGAAACATGTTTGCTAAGCTCGGCATCCGAGCTAAAAAAGAATACGTTGATAGCTTGCTTTCCCACACTCTGCTTGCAGAACAAGCTAAATTTGCGAGGCAAGTAAAACTTCAGAAAATGCGCGAAAAAGTCGAAAATCGCCATAAAATTAAAGCTAAATTTCGACTCAAAGCCAAACATTATCTACTACCAACCACTGGAAAACCCAAAACAGAAATCACAAATTGGGATGCCGTTCTGCTACAAGATCATCCTTTATTAAAAGCCTCCGATTCAGAAGAAAGCTGGAATTATTCAAAACCAGAAAATAAAAAAGAACATGAGACAAAAATTCAGGAACGAGTCATTAATGCCACCGTCAAATATTTAGAAGATGCGTGCCGACAAAGTGTCGAGCAAAAACAAACACCCTTAAAATCACCTTATTGTTTTGAAAAAGAAGGTGATTTAAGAGAATGGCTTAAGATAATCATGGCGGATGATGACATCGAATCTCCGATTAATATGCCCATCCTGATGCTAGTGAATATGCAACGTTATCTTGATGCTAAAAAAGATTGCTTGCACCCTGACAATATTCATTGCTTGATGATCACGGGTTATCTACTCTCAAAACACTTTTCGAGCGAAAGATCTTTTCCCTTAGACGAGCACGAGCTGCAATTCCTGAGCGACATTGATTATAAATTATTTATACCGGGTACTAATATTATTGAATATCAACGTATGTTGGAAAAACTCAGTGATATTGATGCAACACTTAGAGAATCGCAACTCGTTCCTGTTAGTAATGCAGTGGATGTCACCTCATTTGCCGTAGCCAAAATGATTTAACATTATCGCAAATACTGTTTTGTTATTCTCGCAGGCTCAGCATTTTCTTCAAAAAATTCACGCAACTCCCATACTAAATTTGTGGTTTCATCCTGAATAGTTTGCTCTATCAGTGGCAATTCGTGGGCATGCCCTGCAAATTGCGGAAATTCACGTGAAAGTTTCCTATACGCATCGGATTCTTTTACCGATTGAGGAATATGTTCTGCATATTGATTCAATTCATAGGGAACACCTACTTGCTTTGCAACCATCATCACTTCATGAAAACTGTGATTGCCACCCGCTGCGAGAAAGACGAAACAGACAAAAGCATATTCAGCCAATTCAGTTGCTGATAAATTTCCATATAATTTGGCGCCCAACAACAGCGAACCCGTGTGTCCTGACACACCTGCAACAAAGGGCACGTTTTTTCCTTTAATTTTTTCATGAAAAGTCGATTTTGCATCCAATTCAAATCGGCCGAGTGCGCGTGCATGAGGATATCCCCCTGCGCTCACTCTTTTTTCAAGCACGGGATGGCGTGTGATTCCCAATTTAAGAGTTGTGTGTGTAAGAGGTAAATCTTTTGATTCCACACGACCTCGATGACTTTTACCAAATAATTGATCAGAAAAAATAGTATCTACCCAGCCTTTTTTATCTTGTCTTATCTGGTCGTAAATTCGATGGATAAAAACCGAGTGGATCTGCATTACTTGATCTAGCCTTTCATTTTTTTTCAAAATCGCAAGCATGGTTTTCAGAATGGATTCGGGTTCCGCATTTTTTTTCCGTTCCTGATCAAATTGGCCAAAGAATTGTTTGCCAAACAATTCCTCTTTGATTTTTGAATTGTCTGTCACTTGTTTTAACACGACAGTATAATTGCGATTGATTAAATCGATGATGGCGTCAGAGACTTTTTTCATTGAAATAAACAAAGCCGGTTGCGATAAAAATTCCACGGCCAATTGTGACTCAAATAATTCTTTGAATGATTTTACTAATTCTGCCATTACTAAGCGGGTCGTCATAATGCCTCCTGTTGTTCTTGATGGAGACATCATGTAAAAAAATCATTGATTGGTGAAATTAATTGTTTTAATGTATTTAATAGATTTTATTTATCGATATAGCAGTGGTGACAAAAACGCTTAAACTATGGCACCATAGCCCACATTATGCAAACCGACACTCATACATCCATACAGCTTAAAGCGACGGTTCTCGTGACCCTTTCAGGGATTCTATACGGTTTTTTAGGCTTTTTTGGCACCGAAGTCCTGCATGAAAATTACAGCGTTTCGAATATGCTTTTCTGGCGTTTTCTGATCGCATTTGTCTGGATTCTGGGTTATAGCCTCATTAATCGGGAAGCCTTAACGATTTCTCCCTCGGCTAAACGGGTATTGGTATTTACTTTTTTTCTAGGCTCACTTTTTTATAGCGGTTCCAGTGCATTTTATTTTTTAGCAAGTGAATATACGGGCACTGGACTCGCGATGGTGATTTTTTTCTGTTATCCCGTTTTTGTTGCGCTCTATGCTTGGACCACTCGGTCTGGAAAAATGAATCCGGTGGCGGTCGCCTCTTTATTCGCAATCATCTTAGGATTGTATCTTTTAAAAGGCCAAGGAGTGAATGCGCTAAGTCTCACAGGCATTATGTTTGCCATATTGGCCGCTGTTTCTTACGCGCTCTACATCATTGGCAGCAAACCTAGCACAGGACAGATATCAGCTACATTACTGACAGTCCTCATTTGTCTTGGAAACACGCTGATCTTCTTGATCGGAGCGCTTGCGACGAAATCGTTCGTTATTCCGACTCATCTAATGACTTGGTTGGATCTCATTGCATTAGGCATTTTTGCCACCGCATTACCCATACAATTATTGTTAAAGGGCTTAAAATTCGTGACACCCTTAAAAGCCTCAATTATTTCTGTGTTGGAACCCGTTGTCACATTAATAGTCGGCGTCATCTTACTGCAAGAAACCATTAACCCCTGCCAAAAAATCGGAATTTTTATCGTGCTGGCTGGCGCTATTTTAATTCAATTTGAAAAACCGCATGCGGCCGTGCGTTTGGAATTAAATTAAATTTTACGTACTTGAACAATCCCTTCAATTTGACCAATTTGTTTCAGCAAATCCTCTGTCGCTTCGGCATTCACATCAATCAACGTATAAGCAATTTCATCACGCGATTTATTTAAAAGGCTTAAAATATTTAATCCAGCGCCGCCTAAATGCGAAGAAATTTGTGCGACCATATTCGGGACGTTGCGATTGACAATTGAAATGCGAAAACCGCCGGGGGATCGTGGCATATCGAGTGAAGGAAAATTTACGGAATTGTGTATTGCGCCATTTTCAAAAAAATCGCGGACTTGTTTTGCTATCATCACTGCGCAATTTTCTTCGGCTTCATGAGTTGAAGCGCCTAAGTGCGGCAGGCTGATGACTTGTGGTAAATTTTTTAATTCAGGACTTGGAAAATCCGTGACGTAGGCAAAGATTTTTTTCTCAGTTAAGGCATCCAGCAACGCCTTATGATCAATAATGCCTTCGCGCGCAAAATTTAAAATCACGGCATTTTTTTTCAATATTTTCATGCGTGATGTATTCAGCATATTTTTGGTTTCATCATTCAACGGCACATGAAAAGTAATAAAATCCGATTCCCTCAATAACTCATCAATGCTTTGCGCTTGTTTCACATTGGAGGACAATTCCCAGGCTCGATGAACGGTAATCGTGGGGTCAAAACCAATGACATTCATACCGAGATTAATTGCAGCATTTGCAACTTTCACGCCAATACTGCCTAAGCCGACGACACCCAGCGTTTTTCCCATAATTTCAAAACCAACAAATTTTTTCTTGTCTTGCTCAATTTGTTGGTTCATGTTGCCATCATTTTTTTTCAAATCATCGACATATTTCCAGGCCTGACAAATATTCCGGCTGGCTAATAACATCCCTGCAATCACTAACTCTCTAACAGCATTTGCATTTGCACCCGGCGTATTCAAAACGGGCACGCCTCGTTCGGTCAATGCAGCAACCGGAATATTATTAACGCCCGCCCCTGCTCGCCCGACAATTCTAACGGACGCCGGGATCGTCATTTGATGCATGTCTTGCGAACGCACCAAAATGGCATCGGGGTGCGCGAGATCTACCGCCACTTCATATTTTTCTCTAGGAAGTTGATTCAAACCGACAGCAGATATGGTATTCAGTGTCTGGATCTTAAACATAACACCCTCTTATTAAATCACGATAGGTCCTTGGGGCGGACTCAAATTAATAAAAATTCCTTTGCGGCAAATAAATTTTGCAACCGTAAATGCCACACCGGATTTGACTGCAGTCATAGTATAAGGTTGGTCCATGGGTTGTAAATTAAAATAAACGAGACCGCCGTCCAACGACGTTTGCGTTAACCCTTTCACAAAAGGATCGGTACTGCCATCGGGAAAAATGCCAAAATAAAATGGCGTTTGCGTAGTGCCCGGTGTTAAAAGCACCGTGGAATTATCTTCACCTTGAGGTGCATCATAAATTGTTTTGCCTTTTGCAGTAATGGTTGCTGCAACATGACAAAAATTTTCATCCAGTTTAGCGCCAGTAATCAATGCGAGCATATAAAAAGTTAAATCAGTCGGCACTTGAAAAGTAATATTATGATGCAGATCGGTTAAGCCTTCAGGAGGAACCGTAACCGTTGCAGTTTGCGTGGTGCGAAACCCTTTTTTTTCTAAAACCATCGTAATATTTTGTCCCACTGGCCAATAAATAGGACCAAATTTTCCCTGAGTATCTGTTACCAGTTTCGTTCCCGTTTCGAGAATGGTTATGACCGCATTAGCAATGGGTTCTTTGGAAGGATAAACCACAGCAACACCCGATACTGGCGCGGTATCAACAGCAAATGTGTTTGAACAAAAAAATCCGAGAACCAGAATCAAAAGATGACGTGACAAATAAAAAATTTTTTTCATTGTTAACTCCTTTTAAACACTGAATTTACAAAAGTAGAATATATGCTACTATAGCTTCCCATTATGACCAAACGAACTTTTCCATTACAAAATCCTGCGGATGCTATTTTATTTGATTGCGATGGGACTTTGAGCACCATCGAAGGCATTGATGAATTAGCAAAACAAAACGGTATCGCCCAAACCGTTCAGGCGTTGACTTCCGATGCGATGACCCACACCGGTCTCAATGCGCAATTGTATGAAAAACGCTTACAAATGGTTAAACCGACCCAGAATCAAGCGATTGATCTTGGTAAGCTTTATTACAAACATCGTGTTCCCGGAATTGAAAATATTATTCAGACGTTTTTAAAGTTAAATAAAACTATTTATATTATTTCAGCGGGATTATATGATTCGGTTGCAACGTTTGGAGCCCTATTAAATATTCCACAAAAAAATATTTTCGCCGTCAGAGTCCAATTTGATGCTAAAGGTCAGTATCTGGATTTTGATCGCAATTCACCCCTCATTAGCAATGTTGGCAAAAAAAACATCGTCACCGATCTTGGTAATTTACATAAAAATATGGTGTTTGTTGGCGATGGCATGAATGATGTGGCGGTTTATGATCTGGTTTCGCTTTTTATTGGTTACGGTGGAAATTTTTATCGTGAAACCATTGCTGAACGATCTGATTTTTATATTACCTCCATGGAAGATTTATTTACTCTGGTCTTAACTGAGCAAGAAAGAGAACAATTAACGGCCTCCTAGCTTGGTTTAAAGACTAGTGTTATTCTGATGCGATACTAATAGTCAACAAGGAGAGGTTTATGACTACCATGCGTTATGTATCAGCCAATTTTCGACATGCAAGCTCATTTGATTCGCTCGAACAGGAATTCAGTCAACTTCAGAAAATTGAATTCAAAAAATGTGAATTTACCAGTCAGCAACGATCTCAATTGATGACTAAGATTAATAGTCAACACCAAACACTGAAAGAACTGACGCTCGCTCAATGCGACTTAGGAAATGGAAACCTAGATACAATATTGCGAGAAATTGCAGCGCCTCATAAGTTTAAAAAATTACAGAAATTAGAGCTTTGGGGTAATCCCGAAGTTAGCGATGAAAAATTAGCCGCTCATTTGAATACTGTTTTAACAAATAAACCGGGCCTCAAACTCAATATTACCGGTTGTCCGCTATTTGTTAAATTAATTCAGGCGCCTCAAGAAACCACAAAAAAATATCCCCGATTGGCGCTTAGTTTAGGAATGCCAGCGCCAGAAAAAGTTCTTGAAGGGCCGGCATCGGTTAAATTTGTGGAGGCGAAGGAAGCCGAATCCGTTGCAGCGAAAGAACCACCTAAAGAATCACCTAAGGACCCATTATTAACTGTTCAAGAAATCCGTGAACTTTTATTTGAGCCTACGACTCTCAATTCCTCACAAAAGAGTTTAGAGGGAACAGCGCAGGCGACAACGACTCTAGCTGAAACAGCAACAAGTGAGACCCCAGCTCCAGCCAATCGCTCACAAGTTACGCTTTCCGAAGCAAAAACCACTTTTAAGATTTCAGATACGGCTCGTTTGATTCAGAAATTAGGAAGCTCGGAGAGTAATTCTGATGAGCCAGGTTGGGATGAAACGCCAGCGAAAGATAAAAAATCTGAGCCTGAATTAAAAGTCACAGGCAGTGACAGTGATTTAGAGGAAGAAGAGGAAGAGGATTACGTAGAAGCAAAACAGGCAAATCCCTCTACTCCAGTTAACAATCCCCAATTCAGAAGGCCGGGGGCTTCAGCCGCTTCCATGTAATTTATTGCAGAGACCTTTTCTCAGAAAAGCACCCCTCACCCGCCGCGCTTCGCGCGGCGACCTCTCCCACAAGGGGCAACACGTTTTTGTGTTGCGGGTGAGGGGTGCTTTTGGGTAAATAACCCCTTGACCTCTCTAAAAACTTCTATAAAATAACCACCCCTTATGAATACCAATTTAGTTAAAAAAATCGCCCTATTCGCACTACTGCTCCTCGTTTTTCTTGACGCAATGGGCTATGGATTAATTTTTCCCATCTTAAGCCCGCTTTTTTTGTCTGATCAAGGCATGCTACCCGCTCACACCTCGCTCGCCATGCGCGATTTTTTATTCGCGATGATGATTGGCGTATTTTCATTTTTTATGTTTGTGACCACTCCCGTTTTGGGCGATTTATCGGATCGTTTGGGACGAAAGCCACTCCTGCTATTTTGCCTTTTTGGCACCAGCGTAAGTGCGCTCATTTGTGCACTGGGTATTTATCTGCATAACGTCGAGCTATTACTAATCGGTCGGATTTTTTCTGGTTTAACCGCTGGCAGCCAAGCCGTCGGCATGGCAGCCATTATTGATGTCAGTGAACCGCACGAAAAAACCAAACACTTTGGCTGGATGGCTCTGGCAGGCAGTGTTGGATTTGCAATTGGCCCCTTTATCGGCGGTTATTTTTCAAATCCGCATATTGTGAGCTGGTTTGCTTTTTGGACGCCTTTTGCCATTGATGCGATTTTGGCCTTTATCAATGCTGTATTACTTATTTTTACTTATGTCAGTCATGAAAAAAAATCATCGGTCAAACACGAAAAAATGACCTGGCTAAAACCCATTATTGTTTTGGTTGAAGCAATGAAAGATCGCGGCATTCGTAATTTATCCATTGTGTTACTGTGCTATGAAACCTCTTGGGCACTCTATTTTCAGTACATCGCGATTTTTCTATTCGAACAATTTCATTTGTCTTCGGCACATATTGGTTATTATATGAGTTTTATTGCAATGATGTTGGCAATCACATTCGTGGTGATTATTCGTATTTTGTTGATGTTTTTTTCTGAGCGACCTATCGTCTTAGGCGCATTATTGGTAACAGGACTTTTGATACCGTTCCATATTTTCTTTAAATCTTTATTCGCCCAATATTTAATTGTTATTCCCATTTCAATTGGCAGCGGATTGGTTTGGAATGCCATTTTGACCTTATTTTCAAATTCAGTGGATACCAACCGTCAAGGCTGGGTCATGGGCGTAAGCTCTTCCATTACCTCAGTTTCCTGGATTTTTGGCGCAGCACTCGCCGGATGGCTTGCCTATCTTGGTATGACGCTTGCCTTCTCCACCGCGGCAGCGCTGATGTTATTGGGTTTTGGCCTATTACTCGTCACAAAAGCCTAACTCAAAATGTTAAAATAGAGGGTATGAGAGGCATATATGAAACACTCTGCCCTGAAAGCATTACTTTTCAGCATGTTAGCAATCAGTGCTAACGTCGTTTTTGCAGAATATTATATTGGAGAATACACTACCGTCCCTGCACCCGTCTGTGCAACTTGCCAACGAGCCGAAGAAGTTTTCGCTTATCATCAATATAACCAATGGGTTTATCAAACCTCCGTTAATTACACCTGTGGCGCTAATAGCTGTGGTTGCAACTACAATCCTTGTGCTTATGGCCCGTGTGATTATTGCAATACGCCCGTGGTCTATCCTGCCGTTTTTGAATCAAATATTGGTTATGCATCACCTCGCGACACCTATCTTTACACAGAGTATGAATACAATCGCATCGATGATCGCGCAACCGCTGATGATGTGGGCGCTGATATGGATATTGATTTCTAAATTGTACTATAATGGTAACTAACTACGGAAAAAAATGACTATGGACACAGTCACGCCCGATTTCAAGAAATCCCTCGTCAGAAAACAGGCCTGTTTTTCAAAACTGACCGAGGATGAATTAGAGCAACTCGCCGAATTATTTATTCCCAAAGAATTCAAAAAGGGCGACACCATCGTGACCGAAGGGGATGTGGTCGATAGTGTTTTCTTAATAGTGCAAGGGACGGTAGACGTTCAGCATGTTCTCATCAAAGATAACAACACCCCTGAAGTGCAATCCGTTGCAACGTTAAAACCGGGCGATGCGATTGGATTAAATGATACCGGATTTTATTCGCTTTCTGGCAGACGCACCGCAACCGTTGTTGCGAATTCAGACCTTTTGTTGTTATGTCTTAGCATGCCCTCTTTTCATGGATTTGCATTGAGCTATCCACATGTATCGGAAATCATGCGGCAAAATGCGTATGATAGCGGAGTGAAATTTTAAGAAGATCCTTCGCTGTGCTCAGGATGACTGGTGCGCTATCACTTTATTATAAAGATCATCAACAATCGCCTCAGGATCATATTTTTTCTTAATTTCTCGATATTCTTTTCCGTTATACAATTCTTCAAATCGATCCCGAGTCAGATCCGTTGATGAGTAAAGCATTTTTAATCCGGTTAATGCAAAACATTTTTCGTCCATGATTTTGGTATTATAAAACCGGTCTGTATGATTGCGCTTGGAAGCGCAATAACAACCTAAATTAAAATACAGTTCATTCAATCTTAAAGGATAACTGGTGGCCGAATGCAGCGGCTGAATCGGCACAATCGCCCAGGGCTTCCCGCCCAAATCAATATTCTCTAATGCAAATTGCATTAATTCAGGGCCTTTTTTCCAGGGGACCTGCCAATCTTGAATCAAGGTTTCTTCAAGCGCTGTCAGCGAAACATTGATTCCTAATTTTGATAATAATCTATTTTTGGTATCAATATATTTTTTATAAAATCCCGAGTTGCGAAATTTTTTGGGGGCAATGGCGCGAAAAATCGAATATACAAATGTTTCAGGAATATTCCAGAACCAGTCGGGATCGTATCGAAAAATATAATCTTCTGTCGTCAAATAAATGGTATTTTTTTTCTGAATCAGTTTATAAAAAATATTTTTTTTGTAAATATCATCAACATCATTGGCGTGCGAAACAAATTGAGTTTTTAGTAAATAAAATTCTTGCACTGAAAAAACCAACCCTTCCAGAAAACTAATATTCTGATCGCGAGTCGCAGCGAGCATGGCATCCATGAAATCAACCAGATTATCGTATCGCTCGGAGATAATTTTGACAAAAGGTTCTGCAGGATATAATTTAATTTTAGCACGAAGAATATAGCCTAACGTGCCATAAGAATTGGGTAAGGAATAAAATAAATCGGCATGATCATTTTGCGCGGTACAGAGAACAACCTTGCCATTTGGCAATAACACTTCAGCTTCCAGCAACCCATCATGCACAAATCCATATTTATAACTGGTGGATTCAATGCCGATGCCGACAATCGCACCACCAATGGTAATATGTTTTAACTCAGGGGCAACCGTTGGCAGCAATCCATATTTTAAAGTGGCTTTTACAATGTTTTCATAGGAAGCCAGACCTTCGACATCTAACGTTTTATTTTTTGGATCAATTTTAATAATTTGATCAAAATCGCTAACAGCGACATTGCCTTCCTTTTCCGCGCTATTTTTCATGTAGCGGAATAGATTAGAAGCTGTTTTCTTTTTTAAAAAGGCCCGAGAACCCGCTGAATTTTTTAACTGATTGACTAGCTGGCTTTTTTTATTTTCATAATCCATGAATTCCGTCATAGTACACTACTCCCTATTGTTTTTTTATAATAAGAGTATAATAAAAAAAAGGCAATGAGTGCCGAAAGGGAGCTTCTATGCAACGAATGCTGCAAAAAATGCTGGATGAAATTGATGTCACGATCAATGGCAAAAAACCCTATGACATTAAAGTTCACGATAAGCGAATGTATACCAAGCTATTCAAAGATAAATCCATAGGCGCAGGTGATGCTTATGTCGAAGGGATGTGGGATTGTGAAAAACTCGATGAATTATTTTTCCGGATTTGCAGGAATAAACTATACAATAAGATCTATTCTCCTTTTTCAGAAACGCTATACTCCTTGAAAAACAGCGTCATTAACCAGCAAACCCGAGAAAAATCCGAAGAAGTCGCCAAACGTCACTATAATTTAGGCAATCCATTATTCGAAAAAATGCTTGGAAAAAGCATGGCATACACGTGCGGTTATTGGAAAAATGCCGACAATCTGGATGAAGCCCAATTTGCAAAATATGATTTAGTCTGCAAAAAACTTCAGTTGCAACCCGGTGAAACCGTACTGGAATTAGGTTGTGGTTGGGGCGGACTTGCAAAATACATGGCCGAAAAATATGACTGCAAAGTCGTTGGCTTTGACATCGGCAAAGAGCCCGCCCGCTATGCCAAAGATTTATGCCGTCATTTACCGGTAAAAATCTATCATTGTGATTATCGGGATATTTCGATTTATAATCCCAATCGTGAAAAATTTGACAAACTGGTCAGCGTCGGTGTGCTTGAACACATTGGTTACAAAAATTACGATCAATTTTTATCGATATCACGCTCATTCATTAAAGATGACGGACTTTTTTTATTACACTCGATCGGTTCCAATTACAGTAAAAATTATTGCGAACCCTGGATCAATAAGAATATTTTTCCAAATGGGATGCTTCCCTCTTTAAAATGGCTTGGCAAAGCCATAGAAAAAAAATTCATTGTCGAAGATTTTCATAACTTTGGCGCTTTTTACGATAGAACATTGCTAGCCTGGCATGAGAATTTAAATAAACACTGGAAGGAATTATCCAAAGACTACGATACAAAACTGCTGCGTATGATGAACTATTACCTATTAAGCTGTGCGGGTGGTTTTCGGGCTCGTGATATGCAATTGTGGCAATTTCTCTTGTCACCTAAAGGGATTATTGGTGGTTACAACCGAATTGTATAAACTATCGGGATAATACCAGAGTGAGCAATGTTCTTATTGCTCACTCTGTTTTAGGTATCAATTGCAAACGCGGTATCCATGGTGATAATAGCCATGTCTGTAATATCCGCCCCTGTAGAAGCAATGGCCGCCATAATATCGATGACCTTGCCAGCAAACCCTTTGCCCACTGACCCATTTGCAATGATAGTAATAATAGGCATCCGCCACGTTGCTCATCCCTAATAAAGACAATGCTATAGCGATTAGTGCGATTTTAGCTTTCATACTCACTCCCCCTTTTCTTGTTGTATATTTTTATTATACGCCGAGAAAAGGGGGCTTAGATGATTTAATTATTAATAAAATCAATTGGTTACAACAAATAGGTGATGCACTTCCTTTTAGTGGAGCTTAAATCGATCAAAGCCACTAATTAATCCAAATGCGGACAATAGCCAAAGAATTACACAAATGATGACCACGGCATTCAGAATAGTTTTAATGGATCCTGCCATTGGAATATAGGTATTCACTAACCACAAGAGAAAGCCAACGACGATGAGCACAATGACAATGGTAATTAATGACATAATAAATCCTTTTAAGTTAATTCCTTTTCAAAAAGATATTAAGATATCACTGATCAAAGATCAATATACGCGATAAGCGGGTTGCAGAGCCTCATTGGCATCCACTTCTTCTTTTAATTTTCGATTGGACTCTACTTCAGCGCGGGTTTTTTGTAAAAATTCATAACAAGCCTGCAAAGCAGCAAATTGTGTGATCCCTTCGACATAAGCCGGTGTAATCAACTTTAATTTGTCTTGAGTTTCCTCACTCATAAACTCAGTTTGTTTTAATTTTTGTGAATGGACTAATAACAAAGAAATAGCTGTTTTTTTCAATTGGCAATATCTTACTAACATTTGTTTTTTCAAATCGGCAGGATTTTGTTTTTCAAACCAGTCAATTAGTAAAGGCAAATTACAATCTATTACAACTGATTTTCTATCATTTTGCCAATGTTGTTGTTTATCCGAACGGTATTTAATATGAGTTCCATCTAAAATTTCAGTGAAGCAAGTATTATCCCAGTTCACAAAAACAAAAATATCTCCGCCAAAATTAATCGAAAATTGAAATTCTTTTTTAAGTTCATCAGGAACGATTTGTTTTAATAATTTCATCAGCTGATGAGAAATCGATTTTCCATAACAACTTTCTATGGTTTCTGGAAGATAACTCACAACTATTCTCGCCAAACAGCCTGCATTTCCAAAAACCGTCTCATGCACAATCACTTCAATTTCATCTTTCGGGATCAAATGTGGCATCATAAAAACCTGAAAAAGCGTGTTTTCACCCTCCCCTTTTTGTCTTGCCATTTTTTGCAAATAATAACCTTGTGGCAATTTCGCAAAACAGCTATCCCTTTCTCGATGTAAATGCCTATCAAGGCTTGGATCTTCTAAATAATGGCAAACACGCAGATTACTTTCACCATCATAAAGAAAAGTCAGTTGATTTCCCTGGCAGATAAACGTTTTCGCCGAAAAATGACAACAAATACGAAAATCAGTGAGACTATAACACTGCATGATTTTAAACCGCAAATCATGCGCTAAGGGTTTATATTCCGATCGACCCTGCGGAAATAATTTTTCATCAGGCGCAAATGAAGTAAGATCATCCTGTAATTTTTCGGAAAATTGTTTGAGTTGTTTTTGCGGCTCAGATTGTTTGGATTCAAAGAGATCCCAGATTTTTAATAACCTAGCAGTCGTATTTACCATTAAAACACGACCCGATTGGAGTGGATGGGCTTCCCAATCCCCTTTTAACTCTTTGATCGCAACAGTCGTTATCTTTGATTCAGTGTTTTCCTGCGCTTTTTTTCTATGCATCCTTGCAACTCCCAATTGTTCCACGGAAAACATGGGTAAGAAAATGATCAATCGTTCATTTTTATCCAAAATCTTTTGAAAATAAAGGATTTTCAATTATTATCTAACTAATTAATAAATAATGCATTTCATTAAATGGTCAAAAATAAATCAAAATTGGACTAGGGTAGAAAAAATACAGAAAAATAGATACAATGTGAAGTTCTAAATAAGCACATTAAGAGCAAAAAATGGCTAGAGCTCGCAAAGACCCTGTCAAGAAAAAATTCGAGCAATATCTTGACCATATGAAGCACGATTTCTTTGATACCCATGACCCACAGTATCGAGGTATCAAGCATTATATTGTGGCTAGAAAATTAATCCGCTCTACTTGGAGAGCAGACGAAGGACTCTGGCTCGATGTTTATCTCGAAGAAGGTGCTCTTGCCTCAGAACGCAGTCGGTTTGTTAATAATCGCCTTGATCAAGTGCCACAATTAGCGTCCCTACGATTTGCAAACGTAGAACGTTTACATACTGAATTAAAATCACAATTTATTGATCCACACTTTCAAGAAATTCATCAAAATTTATTCCAACGATTGAAATCAACCGTTCAGACAGCCGAACAGAAAAAAATTGACAGAACTAATGTAACGCATGAACTTAGCGCTCACATCATGCGACGCGCCCTGGGCGACTGGTTTGATCAATCGTCCAAGGACGAAAGATATAATGAATTATTCAAAGATTATTTAGATGAATCTTCGGATACCAATTTGGATAAACTCGCTAAAGCACTAGTTGATGATTTTAATCCAAACAAAACTCTACCTGAAGAAAAAGATATTCTAGCCGTTCCCACTGCCAAATTACGCGCTTTTGAAAAAAATAGGCCATTTGATTTCACACGATACGGTATTAAAAACTATATTTGCACCGATCGAGAATATTATTTAGTAAAATTCATTGAAGAACATGAACGTATTCAAAAAGAATTAAAAGAACAAGAAGAAAGAGTTGAAAAAGCGAGAGCTGAACTACAAGAACCTGAGAAAGTGTATGTTGAACCAAAGAGTGAAGGTTATAATGAATTTGAGGCATATAAAAATGAGCCATCACCTGAAAATAAACAAATATTGGAAAATAAAATAAAACAACTCGTTGAAATCGATCAAATTAAATTTATAAAAAAACATCTTACGGAATGGTGCGCTTGGAAACTTGCAAATAACCCTCGAAACTATTGTCCAGATTATATTTGTCCTTTGACTGCTTTCGCAAGCTACCTTGCAGGCAGTACCAGGCTTAAACAACAACCCGAACCTTCGCGAAATTCATCGCCCCGTGTGAAACAAGGCGATTTTAAAGATAAAGAGCCGCCAGGTTCGCCTACACAAACAACACCTTCTCCAGGAACGCCCACAAAAAATGATAAAGCATTATTTAGAGCAGCATTAGATAAAGATAAAAAGACTGAGCGAAAAGATTCACCACAACATGCTCGTCATCCATCTACTTTGCATGCACCCAATGCCCAACAAAGTCCCGAATTACCGGGACATATGAAACGGCCTTCTGTTTCTCAGTCATCAGTCCCTTCAGAGGTCAAACAAAATAATTCTTATACTTATTTTCCGACCGACGACAATGTGCGAGAACAATCCTATGGACCTAAGGCTGCAGCAAAATGGATTGACGGATATATTTTATATGGTGTCCCAGCTGCTTGTTTTAAAATTATTAATTGGGTTTTTTCATGTCATCCGTGTCTGCAATATGTAGGGCATGTGGTGAAATGTTTGTTATTTCCACTGATGATTCCTACGGCTCTCACCTCATTATGCGTAGGCACCTGGTCTGCTGGTGAGAATTGTTGCCATGCGAAGCCAAAACCTAAAAAAACAAATAAAATAGCTCCAACTCCAATGGAAGACAAAGTCGAGAGATCCCCGAGACATTCACCACAAAGTGCTCGCAGAATGCAAAATGCATCAACTGCCATCGCCTTAGCCGCAACCCAAACTTCATTTTCACCATCGCCTCCAGCCCGGAATTTGACCGACATGGCTGGATCACCCGTTTCAGATCTAGGATCACCAAAAGGCCGCGTCCTAGGTCCAGCACCCACCCTAGAAATGACTGATAAAGGGCATACGAAACAAAAATCAGATTCAATTGTGGTTCAACCCCCTTTGGAAATAGTGGTAACTCGTCCGGCCTTTGCAAGTTAAAAAACGCGTGGCTGACAGGTTCTGATTCCAATTGATAAAAGCCCATGTTATGATTTTGCCTCAATTCGTGGAGGGATTTTTATGCCAAGAGGTAAAGGACCACATGGTCCAAAGAAGTTCAGAAAACGTAAAAAACACTAACCCTAAAAGCTCCCGTGGGCGTGCCCGCGGGTAAGTTTTGAAATTGAAAAATCTCATTCTCATTACGATCGCCCTTGCCATGTTTATGGAAGCGATTGATGCGACCGTCATCAATACCGCGATTCCGGCCATGGCGGAAAGTCTAAAAGTTAACCCCATCGATTTAAAACTTGCTCTGATCAGTTATTTATTAAGTCTGGCGATTTTTATTCCTATCAGCGGTTGGATCGCCGATAAATTTGGGATTAAAAAAGTTTTTTTATTGGCAGTTTGTGTTTTCACTTTAAGTTCAGTCTGGTGTGGGTTTAGCTCTAACCTCTCGCAATTGGTTATCGCCCGCATTATGCAAGGGATTGGTGGGTCTCTTACTATGCCCGTCGGTCGATTAATCATTGTTCGCACCTGCGAACGGCATGAATTAATCGCAAAAATGGGAATGGTCGTCATGATCAGTTCGTTGGGCCTCATGCTCGGGCCCGTGTTAGGCGGTGTGATTACGCATCATTTTTCGTGGCGCTGGATTTTCTGGATCAATATACCGGTTGGGATTGTGACAGTCATTTCAGGATTATTGTTATTGCCGAAAATGTCAGCGCGTCCAGTACCCAAATTGGATAAATCAGGTTTTGTGTTATTCGGATTAGGACTTGCCGCACTCACCTTTGGACTTTCCTCTTTAAGCGAATCTAACATGAAAAGTTCGCTTTCTTTTACAACGCTTGCCGTTGCGATGTTGTTTTTAATTTTCTATGCATTTCATTCCAGAAAACGAACGCATCCCGTGGTAAAAATCGACTTACTTCGTCACCGAACCTTTAGAGTTTCGGTAGTGGGAAATTTACTTGCTCGCATTGGATTTGGTGGCTTACCCTTTTTGATCCCGATGTTTTTACAAATCAGTTTGGGTTACTCTGCACAAACTGCAGGGCTTTTGATGGCGCCAACGGCCTTTGGCGTTTTATTGATTAAACCACTTTCGTTATATGTGTTGCGATTTTTTGGTTATAAAAAATTATTAATGTTTAATACTTTTTTTGTTGGTTTATCAATTATCACCTTTGGATTTGTGAATCAGGATACCACGCTTTCATCTATTGCGTGGCTGACTTTTATTTATGGATTTTTAATTGCATTGCAATATACAGCGATGAATTCCCTGGCCTATGCCAATATTTCATCCGATGATTTAAGTGCTGCAACCAGTATTATGAGTACCATCCAACAAATCGCACAAAGTGTTGGCGTCGCCATTGCGGCCATTCTCGTGCGTTTTTATGCAGCAGATTATTCCAGTCAGCTCGCATTAACCTGGCAAACCTTTCACTTTACTTTTATTACCATGGGCATCATGACATTTTTTACGGTGATGATTTTCTTAAAATTAAAACCCGAAGATGGTCATGAATTAATTGATAATCCGGCGAAATTGATTAAATCCGAAGAACAAACTTAACTCGTCATTGCGAGCCGTGAAACGGCGAAGCAATCTTTTAGAGATTGCTTCGGCGCATAAAAGCGCGCCTCGCAATGACGGGTAAAATTCTATTTTTTCTTTTTAGCTTTAGCGATGTTTTTCGATTTCAATCCGCGACTACTAAACCAATCATCGCCATAGGAAACAAAAATTTCTTCGCCTTTGCGAATTTTTCTGGCGGCTTTAATCGTTGCAAGCCGTCTTTTGACATTAATAAAATAATCCGCATTCGGATCTTCTGAATGATTATAAATAATACCAAAACCAGTAAATATGCCGTATTTGCCTTTGATGTCAAAATAGAAATCTTCAAGCCCCCTATCACCGCCTCGGGAAACAATGATGTAACACTCTTCGATTTTTTCCCCTTTCCGAAAATTTTTACGCGCAAAAACGCCATAACCATGAGTCGTTGATTTTTGAATTTGAATTTTGCTCTGGAATAATTTTTTTTTCATTGATTTAAAATCCTCGTCCGTCTTTATATATTATAAACTGTACCGATTCGACTGGTGCGATATACTAATCTAGATTGATCAAGTATTCAACAAATTGACAGCAGACTCACTTTCGATAGAATGAGGGTTTGATTAGTTAAATGGAGGTTAAGACCATGAAATTTAATAAAATAATTCTGTTTTTACTGGCAATACTTTGTTGCTCACCACTTTTTGCCAAAACCATCACTCTTTATGATCAGCCTAAAACCGATGGCAAAGTCATAGGAACTATTGACTCTGGAGCGGGCTTGATTTTAATTTATTCCCCAAAAGATAATACAGCCTGGGTCAAAGTCGGTGATCCGCGCAATGGCAATGTAGGTTGGGTCCAATCAAAAGACATTGGCACCGGCTCTAATTTTTCGTTCCAGGTCATTACTAAAGACAATGGGCCGGAAAGTTATCAAGTGATTCAAGTCGGGATGCCAAAGCTTTCTCAAGAACAAACCGAAAAAATGATGAAAGATTTTCAAGCCCGCCAAGCGCTCTATCAACAACAAATGCAAAAATGGCTGCAGAACTTTCAAAAAGACATGAACCAAATGTTTCAAGATAATTTTCCGATGATGATGCCAGCAGCACCTCTGCCGCCATCGGCAACAACGCCAGCCGCTCCCACCACAGTACCCGCAACAACCAATCTGCCGGTTGCAAATCAACCCGTTACCCCAGCGAAAAAATCTCAATGAGGTGTGCAAAGCTCGATAATCTTGCCTCTGACCAACTCCAGCAGCGCTTGCTGCTGGAGTTCCGATTGAAATGCTCTCGCATCAATCGGCGCACCCAAACGAATTTCGACGGTTTTATGATGAAACGGTTTTAGCTTACCTGCCGGCAATACATGATTTGTGCCCAGGATACCGACAGGAATAATTTGCGCACCCGCTTCGCGCGCCAATCGAAAACCACCGGATTTAAAAGGCAATAACTCGCCCGTCCGTGAACGCGTTCCTTCTGGAAAAAACCAAAGGGCGATACCATCGTGTAATTTTTTCTTGGCATCGTCAAAAAAATTCTGGTGATCCTTTGATTTGCGATCGACAATGGCGTGTTCAGAACTAATGATCGCCTTGCCGATAATAGGTAGGCGAGTTAATTCTTTTTTCGTTACGATACGAATCGTATCATTGATCGTCGCGTAAAAAAGCGGCGTATCGAACAAACTCAAATGATTGCTCATGTAGATCCGAGGAAGGGAATCGAGATACTTAAAATCGTTGGTATAGGTAATCGAATAATTAGCATGGATGGATTTAAACATTTTTTTGGCAGTATTATGCAAATAACCATTTGTGATGTGACGTTTTTCCTTGCCAACTAAAGCTCGACAGACCACTTTAAAACAATTCCAACCAAAAAGAATACCGCAATATAACATAACAAAAAAGCGAGATAATGATCTCTTGGTATTTAGTAACATAAAATCCAATCATGCATTTATTTTAGAGACAGTATAATCAATCATTCAAAGGATTCAACCAATTTAGCACTTCATTTTTAACTATTTCTTTGGTACTGATATAGCCTATTTGTAAAATTTTATCTGATTGTTGAATATCCACTTTTAAAGTGCGATAACTGCTTAAATCGGGCGTAATGATAGTATTCGCCATTAGTTTATTGGCTTTTTCTTTTGAAGAAGATCCCACTAGCAATGAAGCTAAAAAAGTATTAAAAAAAGGCGGGAGTTTATAATCTTTGTAACCCCAACCTAATCTTTTTAATAAACCGACATGAAAAGGAATGATCGGTGGAAAATAATAACGTTTTTTATCTTCGCCTAATTTAGATAAACTGACTGCAATAATAATGGCTTCTTTTCCCAACAGATTGCGCATGATGTCGACGGGCAGATTATTCATTAGCCCACCATCGACATAGACTTGTCCATCAAGTACAACAGGTGGAACAATACCGGGAAGCGCCATGCTCGCTCGCAATCGTTCCCAAAGCGTCCCGGTTTGATGTATCGCTTCTTTTCCTTTATTCAAGTTAGTAGCCACCGAAAAAAATGGAATCCACAAATCTTCGATTTGTACCTCCCCAAATGTTTTAATCAACTGCTCAGTAGGATGTTTAGAGCTGAGGAGAGAAATCAAAGGCCAAGTAAGATTTTTTAATGAAAACGGTTTATCGGCTGCTTCCGATAATTTTTTAAAATCTTTGAATAATTCATCATAATTTAGACGGTGCGCATAGCACGCTGCGATCAACGCACCCACACTCGTGCCTCCAATTGCATCAATTGGTACATTACAATCTATTAAAGCTTTTAACGCACCAATACAGGCCCATCCTTTTCCACCGCCGCCCCCCAAAACCACACCGAACGGTTTCCCAGCAATAAACCGGACTAACCGTTGATAATCACTGATATTATTATCTCGCAAATGATAATGCATATTGAAATCGGCTTGAGACAACCAAGCAATGGTGTCCTTCGGTATTACGGTTGTGTCTCGATGCAACAAAATCAAACGTACACTTGTTGCTAATGGATTATGATGTCCGCGCGCCATCTGAAGCGCAAATTCAGAAAATTCCGCAGGACCTTCACCATCCACGACTAGATATATTTCACCGATATGATTTATTTTGGCTAGTAATGTCGATAGATTTTCTTTATTCAGAAAAAAGACCAGCATTTTTCCTGATTTTTCTGCCTGGATAATTTCTTTGGATAAATTGGAAGCGCTGTTTTCAAGCCAGATTAATTGTTTTTGAGGACGCAGATATTTTTTGATTTGATGGATAAAGTGTTTCAAGGGCGTTTTCGAATTTCCCTGGATAATAGCAATGTGTTTATAAAGTTTTTTTTCTGATAAGAGTTTTATGGTATTTTGTGAACGGGTAATAATATAATTGATCATATTCATCAAAATTTGCGGATGGTCTTTGCTGAATAATTCAAATTCTTCCCGATTCAGTTCCAATAATTTGGTTTCGACAGTTGCTTTGACTGAAAGCGAACGAGGTTGTTCTGAGAGGGCTCCCATCTCTCCGACGGTTTCGCCTTTTTCAATGGCGCCGATCATTTTTTCTTTACCATCGGTGGTTTTTAGATAAGCAACTAATTGTCCTTCGACTACGATATAAAATGCGTTAGACTTACTACCTTCTTGAAATAATATTTGACCTGGGGAAAGTTCGACGTGTTTTAAGCGCTTGATAAGGGCTTCAGCGACTTCTTCATGAATTTCAGAAAAAAGCTCAGTCGTCTGCAAGATCTCGACCAGATCAGATGATATTTTTTTATTATTATCAGGATCTTGCACAAAAAGACCTCCTTTGCGCTGATCTTTATATTTTAGCGTAAATTCTTAAGATTTTCTTAAGAATCAGGGCCTATCTTATGTGTTATATCAATAAGGAATATCACTATGCCAACCAAACCTGAATTAAAACCTGAAACCTATCTTTATACATCCGGTAGATTTTCTTACCCTCCTGCTGAATTGTCTCCTGAATTAATGGCCGCTTTAAAACCGAATGATGCGAATGCCTTAGGACAAGCTGATCAAGAACAACAAAGTGATCTTTATGCGTTTCCAGAAGAAGTTCGAAAAATATCTGAGCAGGTTGAATCGCCTCTCCCACCGAAAAAAAGATCTTGGGGACAATTTTTTGCATCGCTTTGTGGTAGCGGGAATTCGGATGAAAAATCAGAACAAAAAGAACAATTCTTAAAAAAAGCATCTAAGGGCAAGTGATAGTAAAAGCAGGCAAGATCGAAAACCTGAAAATTTAAGTGGACGTTTCTGTGATACTTTAGGCTTCCTTTAAAAAAGGCCTGCACACCGCATCAGCTGTCTAACATCCTCAGGTTTGATTGTAGGAATTCGATTCTATGCCTGCTTTGGTCGCATTATACGGGATTTTTAATGAATTTTAAACAACAAATGGCTCGGCTGTGAGCGGCATGGTCGTCTTTTTTGCCTCTGCCGGTATGGGGGTTAAACGATTCTTCGTTATTACATTGGGCTTGTGAAGACACTTGCCAAGCATTTCCTGCGTATTGATAAAAATGCGTTTCAAGCTGCCCTTTATCGGCTAAAAAATCAGTAATTCTAGCTAGCATCTCTTGATCCAATTGCTGAAAAAATCCATGGTGCTCGAATTTTCCGTAAGGAAAAGTCAGTAACAGTGTGCCAGCCTTTTTTAAAGCACGAAACATCTCGTGAATAGCGGTCATGTATTGATAAGATTTTTTTTCTTGATCTTTATTGTGCTTGATATCATAACCATACATGGAATTATCCATGTCGATATGTTCTATCGTTGAAACGGATGCGATCGTATCAAAATAAGCATCTTTATAAGGTAATTCGCGCAGATCACCATATTGGTAAGAAATTTTTTTCTCATTGAAATTAATCGGTTCTGGGGCAAACGTAAAAATCGTTAAATTCGTTTTTTTAATATTCGGATGATCGACAATCATGCCAAAATTTAAAGTCGAACCTGCATCCAGTAGACGTTCTGTATTTTCCGGTATTTGACTTAATATCCAGGGATATTCAACTGCTCTTTCATCTAAACGATACCCATAATTCGCAGGAATCTGATTTAGAGAAAAAAGTTTTAAGCACTCTGCGTTATGAATGTTTTGAATAATATAATCATTGCGGTGCTTGAGGTAACCGTCAGACCATGGAATTTGTCCTGCTGCAAAAAATTCATCTTGAATGACTTTTTCGCGGATTTTTGCCAGTTTTGAGTCTCTCGTCTTTTTGTACTGACGAAGGTACTTTATTAATAATCGCAACATATTTTTTCACTAATGCCTTGGCCGATAAGAAGGCAATTATATGCAAGCATAAGCCCTTCGGCAATGCATTTCGATCTATTAATCGGTAGCGATAGCCATCGCCACAAGTAACAAGATAAAAATAAATAAAAATAAAACGAAAAAGACCTGTGCAATGGCAGCACTGGCAGCGGCAACCCCTGAAAATCCTAATACGCCAGCAATGATGGATATGATAAAAAACACGAGAGCCCAATATAACATCGTCAATCCTCCTATTTTTAACCATTATAACATTATTATTTTTCAGGCGAATTAGGGTTTTCCCTGATAAGTAAAAATCGAATGTGATGATAAGATAAATTGATAAATAAATTACTAAGGAGTTTCAAATGCTTAAATATGTCATTGCGTGGCTGTTGGGTGTTCCTCTTGGAATTCTCATTCTAATTTATTTGGTTTCACATTTATTTTAGTCCTTAGGAGAATTTTTTATGATGAACGAAAACGGTCAACATGCAAAAGAATGCAAATGTCTTTCGTGGAAACCTATTTTTGCAGGTGCGTTAGTTGCAATCGGATTAACATTTTTACTTAATTTATTTAGTGTCGCGATCGGTTTAACCGCTTTTACGACTTCCAGTGAAGGCGTTGAATCGCTTGCATTAGGCGGCTTATTAGGAACCAGCATCGGAATTGTTGCTTCGATGTTTGCCTCCGGATGGGTAGCGGGATATTTAGGTCAACCTCATTGCACTAAACGACATTTAGGCGCTCTTTATGGTTTTTTAACTTGGTGTTTAGCGTTGCTGGTCAGTGTTTTTCTAGTCAGCCATATTGAGCAATATGTCACGTTTTATGGCCATTTTCTCTCTGGCACTACGGCTGAATTGCAAATGAATGCTGCAACGCCCGCTGGCAATGCAACCGCTCACATGGCGACAAAAAGTTTGGTGATCAGCACTTATATTATCTTTTGTTTATTTTTTCTTAGCGCATTTGCTTCCAGCTTAGGTGGACATTTGGGCATGCGTTATGTTTGCAAAAAAGATTATTAAATAAATAATATCGCAGATATTTTTATATCTGACAGAATCGCGAAGGATTTACATGAATGTAAATCCTTTTTTTTGCGCATTCCTTATTTGCAGTATTTTTTACAATAATCTAATGATTTATTGTAAACCCATCCAGCAATTAACCCAAAAACAAAACCGTCTATAAATCCCCAAATGGCTCCATAAATCCCACCTTTGAGTGTGGGAGCATAGCCATAATAGACGGATGCGATTTGATGTGACATTGAAGTTCCATATCCAAAAAACATTCCTGCTAAAGCAAATCCTAGCATGAATAATCCTTCCACCACACCAAAAGCGACTCCTAAGGAACATGCGCTTATTTTGCTGCATTCACCTTTGCTCTTCATAGCGGCATACCTCGTAAACTTTCATTAAGCATATATAGCCATAATCGAGCTATATATACTGATTATAGCTCCGACAATACATGGCAGTGATATTCCTATGTAATCAATAGGTTGAAATTAGGGTTTCTCCTAATATGTTTTTTAAAGACATTTCTGTCACAATAAAAAAGCTAAGTCTAAACAAGGAGCTTCAAATGTTAGGATGGGTATTCTTATTTTTAATCATTGCAATATTGGCAGCCGTGTTCGGATTTACCGGTTTAGCTATTATTTCAGTCGAAATTGCTAAAATTATTTTCTTTGTTTTCCTGATTTTTTTCGTCCTGTCTCTGGTGTTATATATTACCGGAGCGAGCTTCGCTAGTTTTGCAATGCTGGAATGGGTCATCACCTTTTTAGTTATTTCAATTATTGCTGGCGTATTAGGTTTTACTGGCGTTGCAATGGTTTCAGCTGAAATTGCAAGAATTACCTTTTTCATTTTTTTAATACTGTTTGTGGTCTCATTAATCATGAATATGGTTAATCGATCTAGACATTAGAAGAACCGGATTCCTGTGGTTTAATTTTTCCTGCTTTTTGCTTTACTTCAATCACATTACTAGAGCTAGGTTGAAAAATCGTGTTTAGCTCTAGTAATGCATTACCAAGAAAGCCGCCGGGAGATTTCCGTTTACGATAAAATAACCACCCCTTTGCTTCAATCCAAAGCAGAAAACGATCCATAACAAAAAATACCACGCACAAAAATGCAATTTTTATTATCATAGAACATTTTCTAATTAGTATGCGCTTCCAGTGCACGATTAATCCAACTCATTGCTTCCGGGTTAAAGAACAATTTGATGTGATACGGTTTTACCATGTCTTGTGGTGAAGGCGGCACTTTTATTTCTTTGATTTCATAATTTTGTTTCGCAAATTCTTGCCATAAGAGGGTGCCCATAAAAAATGATTTGGTACCCATTGAAAAAAAGTCATCAATTAAATCCACCCACTCGGTTGCAACTTTTTTTCCCGTTTTTCCCTCAGGGTCTGAATTTAAATTTTTTAAAATCGCATCATATAATCCATCCCAACGCTTCAACCAAAAGGCAATCGTGGCTTTGCCTAACCACAGTGCACCCTCAGGTGAAATTTGTAATTGGGTTAATTTCCCTGATTTCATGCTTTCCAGTACACTTGAGCCTAATTTGAGTTGCTCCGTAAACAACGCTTTCAGCTTTTTTGCAAGCGTATGCATAAAAAGCGCCACGCGCTCGCCGTCTGGACCTGCGGGATCTCCCATTTCATTATTGTTTATTTGCTCGATAAGCTGATCACGCTCGGCAAATTCTTTTGGAAATTTTTCATAAAAAAATAAATATTCTTCAAATTGCGATTCAGTTAATTGACCCGCCCATGTTTTCTTTAATTTTTCTCTGAGATTCTCAGTCATATGATACCCCTTAATTAAATTGATTAAATCATTCCAATCCGGTGTCTCAGAGGGAGAAAGACGTTCAAGAATTGCTTTTAGCGTATGATGGACTTCTTGCAATTGCTCGGTTTTTTCTTTTATCACTTTCTGTTGCGCTTGAAGATGGGCATAAATGTTTTGGTGTTTTTGCAAAATCGATTTAATGGTTTCTAAATTGAAACCAAAATATTTTAAAGCAACGATCTGCTGCAACTTCGCCAAATCATTTGCCGTATAACATCGATAACCATTTTCCGAACGATAAGATGGTTTTAACAAGCCAATCTTGTCGTAATGCCTAAGCATCCGAATCGATGTTTGGGTCATTTCGCTGATTTCTTTTATGCGCCATTCTTTCATCTAAGATACCTCTCGATGATGAGGATAAAGTATGACATCGTGTCAGGGTCAATAATAATCTGATATAAATATGATGTTCTATTTAGGAAAAACAAGGGCTTTCGTATTGAAAATATTATTCCCCCACCCGTCTTTTTAATCCCAGTGTCGCCAATATCGAAGAAGCCATCTCTTCAATGGATCGTGTAGTAGAGCTGAGATGCGGAATTTTTTCTCGCTGATAAAATTGCTCGACTTTCTGAACCTCCAGCTTGCATTGCTGAAGCGAGGCATATCGACTATTTGATCTGCGTTCTTCGCGAATTAAATGCAAACGCGCCGGATCAATGCTCAATCCGAATAATTTACTGCGATGTTCTTTCAAACAATCCGGCAATTTTAGATTAGCCATGTCATCTTCGATAAAAGGATAATTTGCGACAAACAAACCAAATTGCAGCGCGAGATAAAGTGAAGTTGGGGTTTTGCCACAGCGCGAGACCCCAATCAAAATCAAATCCGCTTGATCATAATTTTGAGAACGCAATCCATCATCGTGCGTTAACGTATAATCCACGGCCTCAATACGCATCATGTAAGCATTATAATCGACAAGTCCGTGCATATGACCCACATGAGGGGTCGGTGCAACTTTTAATTCTAATTCCAGTGAATCCATAAAGGTTTTAAAAAAATCTAAAATGACTGCTTTGCTGGTTGCAATCACCGATCGAATTTTTGGATTAACCAGTGTTGAAAAAACAATAGGTTTCACCCCATCACTTTCTGCGGTCAAATTAATTTTTTTAACTGTTGCTTGAGCTTTTTTCACCGTATTAATATAGGGAATAATGGTATTTTCAAATTGAACTTTATCAAATTGTGTTAAAAGAGTATGACCTAATGTTTCCGCTGTGATACCGGTGCCATCTGAAATAAAAAAAACAGTTCGTTTCATATTGATAGTCATTGAATATTTGTCTGATAAATGAATTAGCGCAAATTAAATTTGCGCTAATTCGTGAGAAGGGTTTTACGGATAGGTTGCAACCCAATGGCCCGGTCTAAATTGCCAAGCAGTGCAAGTACCATCAGCAGTAGAAGCAGTACAAGCCCAATAATCTTGAACCCATGCAGCCCCTTCGCTACGACCTGTGTAGGAACAAACTGTTTGTGTATCAACCCATACATCACCCTCCCAGTGCGCAGCAACGGTGGTGCAATTACCGGATTTCGGTGCAGGTGTCACAATCGTTCTTTTTTCTACGACTGTTGTTGTGGTTTGAGCTAATGCGTTAACCGAAAATATTATTGAAACTAAACTCACCATGAAAACTGATAGAATTAGCCTAAAACGGGACATGAATAACCTCCAATGTGATAGAAAAATTCCTTGCTGTTTGAATCTTGATAGTAATAGATAAAGGTTATAGGGTCAATCCGGCATCTAGAAAAAGGAAACAGACCTTCTTCATTCGGCAGGTGTCAATGTAAACGGTAACCAGTATTTTCCGGGCCCGTCACCAGGGCATCCCGTTCCGACAACGGTAATCACTCGTTCTCCAGAAAAACTGCCCTCACCTTTCGGCTTGATGATATCAACTTTAACGGAATCAACTTTGCTGCCATCATTACAAATGATGTACTGCTTTTGCTGTCCTGCTACTGATTCCCATTGTCCATTTACCCACTGATAATCAAATGTTGCTGGCGGCGGCCGTTTGTTGATTGAGTGGGCCATGCAGCCTGACGCATCACAGTGAGTGGTAAAATTTTCTGTTTGACTGACCGGCCGGTCGGTTGTAACCAGATGACCATTGAATGTTTGTTTCGCACGATCTAAGTACATCGTATAAGTACCATAGAGTGGGACAGGTTCTGTGCGAGTGGCGCTTGCTGATAAAGTCACTCCCATAATACCCGCGCCGATGGCTAACGGCAAACAATATGCATAAAGTGTTTTCATAAGCTTTTCCTTAAAATTCATCGTGCTAACAGAATAGTTGTAATTTGAAATTTCTTTTAAGTAACTGCTCCTACTATGCCACATCAAAATATTTACCACTATATCTGCAATGACAGAAAATAGTGGTTATCAAGCACGCATCTATTTATTATATCCATCAAATTAATAGCTGAGATACCCAAAATGAAAAAAATTGGCTTAATAGGTGGAATAAGTTGGATTTCAACGATGGAGTATTATCGTCTCATTAATCACCATATCCGCTCCAAACTAGGAGAAAACAATAGTGCCGAGATGGTTATTATTAGCCTTAATCAAAAAGTTATTGATCAATTTGCAAAAGCAGACAAGGAAGAAGAAATTTTTAAAATTTTAGAGACTTCACTTCATAATTTAAAAATTGCAGGCGCCAACTTTGGTCTACTGTGCGCTAATGGCGTGCATCGTTTTTATGATCGATTAATTAAAACATGCGACTTTCCTCTTCTACACATCGTTGATGTGACCGCAGCGGCTATTCAGAAATCAAATTTCAAAAAAGTTGGATTACTGGGGATAAAAAAAACGATGGAAGGATCATTTTATCGTGATCGGTTATTGAGTCATGGTATTCAATGCATCGTTCCAGACACGTCGGATCGTAATATCATTGATGAAATAATATTTTCTGAGTTAACCAAGGGAATATTTACAAAAGCTAGCAAGGATATATATCTACAAATTATAAGAAAATTAGTCACCCAAGGATCTCAAGGAATTATCTTAGGCTGTACCGAAATTCCACTTTTAATTACGCAAAAAGACATCGAGATACCTTTATTTTCAACCACAGAAATTCATTGTCTTGCTGCTGTTGATAAAGCCTTGGAATAACAACAGAAAAATTCGATCTAGCTCATCCTTGTCGATTATTATTTTTAGCTGCAACTATATTTTGATGGACATTCCAATTTTAAACCGTGATAATTTTAAAAATTATTTTTTTAAAAAAATTGCGAGGGTTGCCATGAAATTTAAATCTTTATTTTTATTCTCGATTTTAATTCCTACTCTAAGCTTCGCCGAAAAAACCTATCAATGCCCCAGCAATCCTAATTTCCAATTTTCGTTCGCGATGATCACAGGACAAGATACACCCGGTGGTTGGCCAGCTTTGGACTGTGTTTATTCTTCTCCTAGTGACCCTAAACAACCCGTTTGCTATGGTTACCCAGTCGATAAAACTGTCCAATTCAAAGCGGCGCCAGGATCGAAATGGAGCGGGTTTGGATGCTATGGAACCCAAGCAGAGTGTCAATTTGTGGGCTCTGAGCAAATAACGAATGGCAGCTGGGGATTTCCGGACTGTCATTTTTTATCTGAGAATGGAGCCGGCTAAAACCCCGGCTTTTTTTTGCCCAAAAGTCCCAGCATTCCCATAAACTCCGCCGCTACAAAGGCAGGCGCGATAAATATTTGCAACAGATTATCAAAAAGCGCAGGACGATTGCCTTCAAAATAATGACCCACAAACTGGATAAGCCAGCCAACAATAAAGGCTATTAGAAACACTGCGACGGCCTGCAAATGGATCTGGTCGCCCGCGCAATAGGTCGCAAACCCAGCCAAACTGACAAGCACCAGCGCTGATCCAAACGCAACGCGCAAATCAAAGAAACAATAAAGACTAATCAATCCGATTGTCAAAAACCAGGTCAATGGCAACCCTCGAAAATGCAGCCAGCACAATGGAATCATGACAGCGAAGTAGATCATCGGCACCCCGATGAAATGGGTCAATTTAGTAATCGTTTTGGTATGGTGATCCTGATATAAATCCATTAAATTTTTAAGTTTCAAGATATTTCTCCCTGTATTCCAGACGGTTAGGATAGTATACTCACTTCCCATGAAATTTTCATTTGAAAGGAAATCATCATGCATGTCCAGAATATTGATTATACCCGCGTTGACGCTCCGTCTCTTTTTTGTCAGTCACTGAAAGAAACCGGCTTTGCCGTCTTAAATCATCACCCTATTTCGCCGGAATTGATTAATCAAATGTATCAGGGCTGGCGAGAATTTTTTTATTCTGACGCATTCACGAAAGAAAAATTTAAATTTAAAAAAGAAACGCAGGATGGCTATTTCCCATTTCGATCTGAAAATGCCAAAGGTCGCAAAGTCAGCGATTTAAAAGAATTTTTTCATATTTATCGTTGGGGGCAAATCCCGGATTCGTTGCGAGATGTTTCTTTAGCAATGTTTTATGCTTTAGAAAAGTTTGCTTCAGAATTGTTGCAATGGGTAGAAGATTTTTTACCTGAAAATGTTGCCGAACAATTATCCATGCCATTAAAAGATATGATAGTGGATAGCTCAAATATTTTATTACGCGTATTGCATTATCCGCCTTTAGCAGATGACATGGAAAAAGATGCTGTCCGTGCAGCCCCACATGAAGATATTAATCTAATTACCCTGCTGCCGGCAGCAACAACTCCCGGCTTAGAAGTATTAGACACAGCAGGCAATTGGCACGAAGTCACCTGTGATCCAGGCAATATTGTCGTGAATGTCGGTGACATGTTGCAAATGTGCACGCAACATTATTACAAATCCACCACCCATCGCGTGATCAATCCAACCGGCGCCGATCGGCACACTTCACGTTTTTCGATGCCGCTTTTTTTGCATCCGCGCAAAGAAGTGCGATTATCGCCTACGCATACGGCCGTTGAATATTTGCATGAACGGTTGCGGGAGATTGGGGTTTATTAATTTTTCAAAAACCCTTCTCATCTTTGCTAAAATGCGCGTACTAAATTCGTTATATACTATGCGCTTCTTCAAAAATGGCATTTAATTTATCTGCAATTTCTGAAAATTGAGTTTGTCCTTTTCCAACTTTAGCTAATAGCGCATAGAGTGAGATCGCGTCTTTGCCTGTATCTTTATGAGAAATGAAGCCTAAATCTGAATTTAATTCGGCATTCTTAATCCCCGCAAAAGCGATAATCGCATCAAATTTAGCATTAGGATCTGTGTAATGTTGATTGTAGGGATCTAATATGTGATCTATCGCATCTAGGCTTTTTAAGCCATCAACCGTTTTTTTACGTAAATCGGTAATTTTTTTTATTAATTCTAAAAGCTGAGTTTTTTGTTCGATTGTTAATAGAACTTTTTTCTTAGAGGGGATTTTATTTTTGGTTTTTGGACGAGCTTTAATTTTTGATTTGGATTTGGATTTGGATTTGGATTTCGCTTTGGATTTAAGGTTTATTTTTTTCTTAACTTTAGATTTCGTTTTAGCTTTAATTTTCTTTTTTGGCTTAATCTTAGATTTCACTATTTTTGTTGTTGCCCTTTTTCGAGACTTTAATTTTGATTTAGACATAGTTTATCCTTAAATTATATAGATGCTGATAAAAAAAGTATAAGCTTTGTAGAATATATTTTCTAGTCTAAAAATCAGAAACTATATGTTTAAGAAAAAGAATATAAAGTAGTTTTCGGTGCAATTTCAAATACGGATGGTGCTATTATGAGTTTTTTTAAACCCTATTTGGTTTATACTGAAACCTACCCTTCTTAAACTCTTCAAAATCCAACTCACCTTGCTTCTCAAATGAAGGCCGCGTTGCTTTTCCAAACAACATGGCGGATAACGTAGTCGCGAGTGGGGCTAAGAGAACTAAAGCGCGGTCAAAAGAGGTTGAGGAAATTGAGCTCACCAAACCAATACTGTCAGTGAAAGCATCTAAGCCTAATAATAAAATGCCGAGAGCTGCTAATGCTAATAATTTTTTGGAATGACGATCAGGATCCCCCACAGTGTACTGTCTTTTTCGTCCCTGTTGAAAACCTTTGACAGCAAGTGAAGTAACACCTCCTCCAATAGCTGCTCCACCTGCGTACCGAACAACTTGACCGGGAGACACCGTTGAAATCAGCTTGGCGGCTTCACAAACGTATGATTGAAAATCAATTGCGCGGATACTATTGATTAGCCAGCGAGGATGCTCTGTCATTTGCTCAAGAATAAAAATAGCGGCCTCAAGTGCTTTTGGAAGCGCTGGAATCAGCACATCAAAAATCAAATCGGTATCTCTAAAAATAGGAATTAAAATAGATTTGAAAAGATATTCTTTGTACGATGGTAAATTAGATATTAACTTAAAAAGATCTTCTGCCGAAAAATTATTAACAAATGTAGATCCAATAATCAGCAGGCAGAGCATTAATATCGTCTTAACAAAAACTACCTCATAATGCGGAACATTTCCGGGAACATTTCCCGGATTATTTTGAACCGCTTTGGCCTCTGCAACTACCGGAGCTTGAACTGGAGCCGGGAACCTCATCTTACATAGATGCGCAAATAATTCCGGCGTGATGCCTAGCTCCCCTAAAAATTGTTCGTAAGTTAAATTTCTTTTTCTAAGATGGCGTTTGAAGAATTTTAAAGTTTTATTATGTAAAACAAGATTGGTATTAATATCACTTAAAAACAAAGGGGCACGAGTCATCGGATGCCTTTTATCATCATGTACAATCAATAATTCCAGTAAGGATGGCAAATCAAATACATGATGAGAGAACTGACGGCCATCAGGGGTTCTTGCATTATTTGTGATGGTCTTCCAGGGTAGAAAGGGCAAGTCATGGGCTACAGGACAAATTATTTCATTGCTGTGCGGAGCAGCCTTTCTCTCATGAGATCTACCCTTTCTTTCAGCATTAGCCTTCCGCAGTGCTTCAAGTATCGTTACTATATTTTCATCTTTCTGATCTCTACCTACAGCCATAATGCACCAATATTATTTGTTCAAGAATAAGAATGCTGTATTATACATGATCAATAATTAGATGCCAAACCCTATATACCCTTTTAAAAACCTATTTTAAGGTCGCTAAAAAGAAATTCACCGCTAAATTTCCAACTTCTTGCTGAACTTTTTCCCGCTCCTCATCGCTATATTGATATTGACCTAACTGTTTCAATAACACGATATGTTTTTTTTCTTCCGCCGTTAAATCGGCGCTTGCAGCCTCTTTAGTTTGATTAAGAAAAATAAAATGGCCAATATCGGGCATAATCTTCATTTCAGAATTAGGAATATATTTAGAAAAATAATATGCATTGGTTTCTGGATAAAGCATTTCATCTTTTTCGGCCGCCACTAAAAAAAAAGGAATCGTAATATCAGCTAAATGTTTCGCGTCAAACGCCCAACCATATCCAGGTGCCATTAAAAAAACAGATTTAATTAGAGGATCGCGATAATTTTTTTTAGCGGCTTTAAAGTCAGTGTGATGAAGTAAATAATCGGCATTTTCTGAATCGAGATCGGGAAATTCATCTGCAGGCGCAAATTGTCGACCTGGATTCACGGTTCGCTCATACGTAGATGCGATCCCACCTGCCAACCATAATCCAGTCGATGTTCCAAGAGAATAACCTGCGAACCCAATGCGAGAAAAATCGATATTATTCGACATTGAAGCCTGTTGTAAATCTTTTAACATCACACTGACATCAATCGCCCGCTGCCAATGTTCCATATAAGGTTTATTATCGACACTCACATCTTGATGCTGTATCGCAACCACGATAAATCCATGTTTCACTAAATCACTTGCAAGCCATGATAATGAATCTGGCGAACTCTGATATCCGTGTGAAATGACAACTAAAGGCAACTTTCCATTGCGAGCGGTAGCCGCTTGTAAATTAATTGGTGCATCCGAAATCATTTCATTTTGTTTCCAGATGCCTTTTGGAATTTCACCTTTATCATTTGCATTCGCAGGATACCAACATGTTACTGAAATTTTTTTATTGCGAGTTGCATCATTAAATGAATAATGCTTAACGCCAATTTGGGCGTAAAGATTACTGCTAATAAAAAATATCGCTATTAAAAAGCTCCGTAAGATTTTAGTCATATTCAATTCCATATAATTATTAAAAATTATACCTTACCTTTGTGATAATGATCCAGTTACAAAATAGGCAATTCCTGCTTGCTGGATCTCATAATTTTTCAATCCAGCATTTTCAACTAATCCTATTAATTCCTCTTTAGAAAACCAATGAGTATAATACCCCGAGGATGCAACATGGAGTTCTCGTGTCACGAGATTAATATCTGAATTTTTTATTTCGCCACAGCACTCAGGCATCATGCGATAAAAGTCATTTATTCCTTGTTCAAAATAATCGCCATTAAAAACCACTAAAAAAAAAGTACCGTCATTTCCCATCAGTTTGACCATTTGCTGAATGACAGTTTGTCGGATTTCAAACGGCATAATTCCCAATGTATTTAACACACAGCAAACAATCCTTTTTTTATTCCAAAAATTATTTTGCAATTCAGGATGCGAACGAAAAATAGAATTCATTTCGACCGCATCACCCTGCACTAACAGAATTTTTTTGCTATCCGGATTTTTACTTCGTGCATATTTTAAAAATTGTTCGGAGATATCAATTCCGACCACGCGCGACACTTGATGATGATGAGAATGATAAAATTTTCCTGTGCCACTGCCTACTTCGATCAACACGTCTTGTTTCGATAGCAGATTCATCATGCATACTTGTTGGTAAAGATAAACGGTTTGAATCAGAGGATTGGCATAAACATTATTCTCATAAATGCCCGAGTCAAGTTGGGTCCAGGCATTTTCTTCCTCACTTAACACCCGATACATAAAACCACTTCCTCAATAATAATAGTGGCCACAAAATAGCATCAAACTGAAATAAATAAATTTCTCTTTATGTTTATAAAAATTACTTTTTATGCAGTAAATTTTCTAAAAAAGATAATAAATCACTACTTTTTGACAATTTAATTTATTTATATTACTTTGCTGAAAGTTTTATACTTAACGAGAAGTGTATGAAAAAAATACAAAAAACATTTTCAGTAGAAGGATGCACTCCCGATGCGGGATTTGTTTTAGATCGTACCGATTGTAAGCTTCTAAATTTACTTCAAAAAAACAACCAAATTACCAATGTAGCCTTGGCAGACCAAGTTGGCATCTCTGCACCACCCTGTTTAAAAAGGGTCAAACGACTGCGTGACGAAGGGATTATTACTCATGATGTGGCACTGATTGATCCTTTTAAAATTGGCCAGCGCGTCATGGTGTTTGTCACTGTGGTTTTGACCCATCCCCGCGAAGATTTACTCGAACTCTTCGAACGGAAAATGTTAGAACATCCTGAAATCATGCAGTGTCATTTTATTTCCGGTGAAATCGATTATTTACTGACAGTACAGTCATCCAGTATTAATCATTACAATGAATTTTCACGCAAAGTGTTTGCCAATGACCCGAATATTAAAAAATACACGAGTCATATTTGTTTGAGTCGGGTGAAGTTTGAGACACAGGTTCAGTTGCCGGAAAGTTGATAAAATATATGCTTGATAATATGTATAACATATGTTATACATATAGTGAGGTGATCTATGCACAAGATAGCAACTGTAAATACCCGTATTGAACCCACTCTTAAAGCTAAAGCAGAACACATTCTACATAAAGTAGGATTAACCTCAGCTGAAGCTGTCAGACTTTTCTATATGCAAGTTTGTTTACATAATGGCTTGCCCTTTCAAGTTAAAATTCCAAACAAAGCAACAATCAAAGCTATGCAACAAGCCGACAAACGAAAAACGAAAAAAGCTAAAAATGTCGATCAATTATTCCAAGATTAAAGGAAAAAAATGCTTCAAGTCGAATATACAACCCGTTTTAAACGGGATTTAAAGCTTGCAAAAAAAAGGAATAAAAATCTTGAATTGTTAAGAAAAATAATGAAACAAATTGAAAATGAAGAACCGTTGAATTCAAGATTAAAAGATCATTCACTAATGGGAAATTGGAACCATCATCGGGAATTGCACATTGAACCCGATTGGTTGTTGATTTATAAAATTATTACCGAAGAGAAAACTGTGATTTTCGTTCGCCTGGGAACACATTCAGATTTGTTTTCTTAAATAGGAAACTACTTAAACTGACAGTAACACAAATATCCCGCTGTTAAAATCAACATTAAACCCATGATAAAATTAAACAGCCTCAGACGAAAATGATCTTTTAACAAATGCGATACTTTATCGCCTAGAATTGCCCATACACCTAGCGAAAGATAACATACGATAAAATAAATAATCGAAAAGGTAAAAAAGGGACCAATACTTTTTGCGCTAGAAAAAATCGAAGCGCCAGAAACACAAGCAATCCATGCTTTGGGATTTATCCATTGAAGTAAAAAACCTTCGTAAAATTTAGGGGTATTCTTTTCAGTGAGTTCTAATTCTGGTTTTGAAGATGCGATTTTGTATCCCATATAAATAATATAGATCGAACCTGCAGTCGCTAAATAACTTAAAAAAAATGGGAAGGCCTTTATAAATTGCGAAAATCCTAATCCAATAAAAAGCAATAATAAGGTAAACCCGATAGTCGCTCCTGATACATAAGGAAAAGTTTTTTTTGCACCAAAATTAATTCCAGAGGACAGAATAATCATATTCACAGGTCCTGGCGTAATTGACATAACCAGGGAGAATGAAAACATTGCTAATAAAATGGCCATGGTTTTTTTCCTTTCGCAGCATCAATTAATTTAGGAAGTTTTAGTGAAACCATTTTAGGAATCATTAAAATATAAATCCAACGCCCGCCACAGGACCAAATAATTTCATGTTCCAATCATAAAAATTGAGCCCACTGCCCGTTTCATAATGTTGTTGCAAAAATCGATAACCTAAATAAGCTTTGACATGCTGCCACATAGGATTTTGGTAACTTACAAATGCGCCAGCGCTGTAACTATAATGCGTTGAGGTATTGGTCCCTCCAACATCAGCCACCAATTGTGATCCCCAGCAACGATTGAAATCATAATCCATTCTCATGCCAATCACAGGATCCGTCCAGTTAACATTTTTTTTGAAACGGATGTCCGCCAAAGTCACTGTGGTATTATTAAGGGTGTAACGTGCACCTGCATACGGTTCTAAACTCATTTTTTGTGAATTAATAAATTGATGCTGCCACACAATATAAGAAATTCCCGCACCAAAAATACCAAAATAATTTTTTGCTTTGATATTAATAAGCGGTGTCGGTTGTACTGAATCAGACAAGACAACATACATACCATTGCCATAAAGACCAAAATTATCTTTATGAGCCGTTCCATATAACATGGCGCCAAAATCCAGATGGTTCAAAAGATCAGAAAACGTTTGGTCGATATGCGCTGATGCAGGGCCGACTGTTACTCTGCCAATCATGTTAGTTGCCCAAAGATAAGGTGCCAATTCGAATGTCCAAGGAGAGGCAACCGTCGCGAATGAAAAAAACAACAATAAAATGTTAAGACAGAATATGAACGTTAATTTAAATCGCACCGTCACCTCCTGTGGAGCTTCTTTAAAACGATAATCAATAGTATAGTATTATCTACTTATTTTTAAAATGGAGATTTAAAAATGACAAAACTGCTTGGATGCATTCTCACGCTCTGTTTTATGCTCCAACCCTGCTTTGCCTGCACGGATTTTCGACTGACTGCAAAAGATGGGACGATTGTGATAGCCAGAAGTTTAGAGTTTGGATTAGATCTAAACTCCGATTTAATGACTTCACCCCGCGGAACCAGCATTACTAATACCGCACCGAACGGAAAACCCGGCCTCGCCTGGAAAGCAAAATATGGCACTATTTACCTCGATGCGTTAGGAACCGGTTACGCAGTCGATGGTATGAATGAACAAGGTTTATCAATCGAAAGTTTATATTTGCCGGGCCTCACGCAATATCAAACCGTTCCAGCAGGAAAGGAAAACCAGTCTCTGTCTTATTTGCATTTTGGTGATTGGGTACTGGGTAATTTCAAAAATGTCGATGAAGTCAAACAAGCGTTGCAAAATGTGTTTGTATTTAGCGAGCCTATGCCACAAATGAATAATGTTGTTTTTCCGTTGCATTATGCAATTTATGATAGCAGTGGAAAAGGTATTGTAGTCGAATTTGTTGAAGGTAAATTAAATATTTATGAAAATAAAATGGGCGTCATGACGAACTGCCCTATTTACAGTTGGCATACTAGCAATGTGCAAAACTATTTAAATTTATCTCCTTATACGCCAAATCCCATTATTGCGAATGGTGTGACTTATGTGGCAACAGGAACAGGCACCGGTATGCTGGGTTTACCGGGAGATGTCAGCCCACCTTCTCGTTTTATTAAGACGGCTGTTCTATTAAAAACAGTGCTAACTCCCGCGAATGCAGACGAAACGATTAATCTTGCTCAACATATTATTAATACGGTCGATATTCCGCTCGGTTTTGTCAGACAAAATCAGGATAAAAATGCACCGGCTAATGAGTTGACTCAATGGATAGTGATAAAAGATTTAACGCACAAAATTTTTTACTATCGCACTTATCACGATTTGGCTCTGCGTTCTGTTGATTTATCCAAAATTGATTTTTCAGAAAAAGCACCACAACTTAAAATGCCGATTGCTTCCAAGCAAACGGTCATTGATATGACATCGCAATTTTTACAAAGCCGAAAGTAATCGCCCTTGCTTGGTATCCGCGGGAATTTATTCCGCGGGTACCTAAAAAAATTGGGGAACTTGGGGGTCACTCCGGCTATTGGCTATCCGTTATTGCCATTTCTAAGACCGATAGCCGGATTTGACCCCAATCTCTTCCAATCTCTTCTCTTTTTCTTCTAAAAATTTAACTTCCTTACCTCTTGAGGTAAAGAATAATTGCAATTTTTGAATGCCATCTTTGTTATATTGGAATTGTTGAATAGAGCAAAACATTTTTTCATCGATTTCTTTTAGAAATTTTTCACATGCATTTTCAGTTCGTTTATACCGGATTGTGTTTCTTGCTTCCACTACAGCATAGGCCGGAAAAGCTATCGTATAAGGATAGGTGTGGGACCACTTAAAAAGTCCAACTGAATAAGCAACATAACCAGAAAAAACCGTCATTGCTCCGTTGTATGCGCTTAAATTGAGATAATAGATACCTAAATCACGTGATTGGATATACCGATAAGCCACTTCCACAATATTTTGTGTTTCAATACTAGTTAAGGCTTGATTTCGAATATGAGCTGCTTTTTTTTCACATTCGCAGGGTCTGGTAATGAATGAAAATGTATAAGTGGGTTGTCTTCGGTAATTTTGATCAGAATCAATATTTAACCCAATTGCAAATTCTCGCATGTTGTAAAGTAGTCTGCTGATGCGAAAATTCCAACTGCCCACAGTAATTCCATCGATATGAAATTGAATACTAGGAAAACAATTAGGAAAAAAACGGGTATATGCCATATCAATTCTCTATCCAAACTTAGCTTCAGTATTCTGTAATTTTTTAATCGGAGCCGACAAATTTCGCAACGTCGACCGCGCATTTTTTATTTCATCGATTGCTTCCTGATATAAACGCTTAAACATCCAACAATCCATCCTTGCACTCGAATCCTCTATTTCTGGAGTCGCTTTTGCTTCTGCATAATCTGACCATCCTCTTACCATCGTAAATTTCCTTCCACAGTCTGCAAGATTGGGAAGAAGATGGAATGATGAAAAATTTATCGCGCAATTTCTTAATGGAGGACCCAGGAGTAAAACTTCATCATTATTCGGTTTTCTTTTTCTTGGCGCGACTTCTTTATGGAACATATAATACTCACTCCAGCCTTCTTTTCCCTTGAAACAAAACTCATTCCACCAATGTTTTGGCACTAATTCGCGTTGCTGATCGCCAATCGGGAGCCAGCCTGCCGTCGGTGTGTCTTTGACATATCTTGGAGACGGAGTCGCCATCCATTCCCAAAATATTTTATTACGATTTTCATAAGCCTGAAAAAGCGGCGTCATATCTAAAACGGTTTGTTCATCTAACTGATTGAGAAACAACATTTGCTGTTTGTGATTCTTCAATTTGCTCATAAACATTTTCCACATAGCGGTATTAATATCTTTAACAGCATATTTTAAAGGACTAGTGCGCTCGACTTTGCCATTTGGATAGCGATAATTAAATTGCTCAAACATCCAAAGAGGATTTAACGAAACAACAATTTCAGCTTGCTCATATTTATTTTCCATGACGAGATTAAGTAACCAAAGCGCCATTTTTACTGGTTGAAAAATTCCAAAAAACGAATGAGAAACTCGCGCGCAAACCATAGTATCTTTATGATCTAGATACCTATTTCGTAAAGCCAAAAAAATATCGCCTGGTTGTTTTTCAAAGGTTGAGCGGGGTTTCATTTTGGTTATCCTGGGTATCTTGCCCTTTTTTATGGGTGATAATTTAAACATTTTTTATTATAAAGGGCAACTAGCAGGCAATCTCTTGCGTTAACCTCGATCTGACGCTTTATATTGATACGCCGAAATTAATAAAGCATCCCCCAAACCACCTTTTTTCAAATAAATACACATAAACTGGGTCGGATCATCCGGTCTTGGAATTAATTTCGGTTTTTTAATTAACTTAGAATTTTTCAATATTTTCTGAGCTTCATCCATTGCCATGCTTGGAGTGGAACCTCCAGGCATTTTAAAATTCTGCACGGCAACATTCCATCGAGAACCTTGAGGTTTCACTGTAAAATCACTCGTAGTCGCATCCCAATTATTTATTCCATGAGGGTTTGGATCTGCATTGATGATCATTTGGTTTTTTATAGTTGTACTATCAGGACATTCACTGTCGGCCCAAACAGGAACCGCAAACATTATCAGTAATAGAATCAAGCTACTTCGAAGATACATAAATACCTCGTAATGCATGAATATTCTATTTATTTATTATTTTATCAAAAACGGGGTAAAATCGGGGGCAAATCTACTAATTACCGAGATTAAGAAATGCAAAAAAAGGCTCTACAAGATCTTGCCGCCCCTGATGGCATCTGCTTTGGCTGCGGCTCAAAAAATGAATATGGTCTTCGGATTAAAAGCTATTGGGATGAGGACAATGTGCATGTCATAGCCACTCATCTCCCAGAGGAGCGATATACTGGATGGCCATTGCTTGTCTATGGCGGGTTAATTAGTTGTCTCATCGATTGCCATTCTAACTGGACAGTGATGGCAAACCACTATCGCGCGGAAGGTCGAGAACCAGGCACACTACCCCGCATTGATTGCGTAACAGGAACGCTTGGAATTAAATACATTAAACCCACGCCGATGGGCATTCCACTAATCCTCAAGGCACGAGTCGAAGGCAACGTTGAACGCAAAACTCGAGTGATATGTGAGGTTTTCGCGGGTGATAGGTTGACTGCGGTTGGAGATTCCGTTTTTGTTAGAGTCGATATTGGGCATTTGGCGAAGACGGCGCACAAGAGATGACTTAATCACTCGATTTAACCAATGCAGGCCTAAACATTTTAACAAAAAATGGTAATCCGACAAAAAAGCAATAAAAAGTATAAACGGTAAAATCTTGCCAGCGCACGTTGTGGTAATACAATTCTTCCATCAAGGCTGTGATAAATGGAATAGTACTGCAAATAATGGCATACATTTCTGCGCCGGCTTTTTCTATGCCTTTTTGTGCGAAATATAGCGGGACAATTAGCGAAAACATCGCGATCGCAATAATCAAACTGACGCTATGAATATCCAGATTCGCGAAAGCAGTATTCGGACTGATTAGTGCACAAACGATTACCGTAGAATAAAACCGCACAGCTAACACTTGAGTTGCGCTGATTTTTGTTGTTTTCATAAAATCCGAGCTGACTTTTGAATAGAAAAACGCGGTGCTGCCGCCAACTACGGCAAATAAAATTCCAAGACTTTCTCGCGAAGTAAAATGGTCATAAAGATTAATAACCATCATGTACACTAATAACGTCAATAGGCCAAGCAATCCTATCAGTTGACTCCAATCCAATTTTCCAGAGCCATAAAAAAGTGAAAATGAACCGACAATTCCCAACGTCGCAAAAAACTCAAACATATAAAATGAAGATCCAATCATCGAAGGCGCATACACGGCCGCGACCCACATCACCGTCACGCAGATATTCAGGACCAACCAGTTACTTTTTTGTGTCCAACAATGTTGGTATATCAATTTGATATGTTTAAAGTTAACAATATGGTAATAAAAAATCGCAAAAAGACTACCCAGCAATAAAATCATCGCCGGCGAAATCATGTTCCCGCCAATTTGTCGCAAGATGGAGGAAAAGGAATTTAATAAAACATACATCCAACAGAAAAACATAAAAGGCTCTTTAAATACTAATCAAAACGTCAAAGTATATCACAAGAAAAGCGAGAAAAATCAGGATTAAATACGGATATACTTGCTTCCAATTCTTTTATTTTTTATCACAGGTCAAATAGGGAATACATCCATATCCAACAAAGCGTCCCGAACCTTTATTATCTGGTAATTTAAAATCAAAAACACTGACCCCCCACATTTTTTTTCCTTGATAAGTGCGGCCATCACTGGCACCAAACATCAGTGGCTCTCCTCTTTTATTTTTACCCAAATAGAGCATCACATGAGTAATGGGAAGCGTTCGCTTGATCACATAAGTGCCTGTCCAAAATAACAAATCACCGGGTTGTAAATTTGAAAATTCGGGTGAGTTAAAATCATTGCTCTTAACTTTATACAATTTTCCGTTCTTTTCTACCCAAGCATACATTTCATCGGATGATCTTGGAACATTCTCTAGCGATGTTTCACTCAAGAGATAATAAATTGTTCCTGAGCAATCCATTCCTAAATTTTTAGGATCAGAAGATCCATATAAATAAGTAAGATGCATTTCGGAGAGATTTTTGGCTTTTATAATAAGATCTTGCACTTGCTGAGAATAATTTGAAAATTGTGGAAAATCAGAAATAGGAATCGGTTCGGTAACTGCAGGAAGTAAATGAGGGCCCGCATAAACAATAGGCCCCAAAATCAAACTGAATAAAAATAACAACCGCGGTAAATAATTCACTTATCTACCTATGAGAATAAAGATTCCGGATACTAATGCAATTATTCCCAATACAATACTTGGAATTGCAAATGCAGGAATTAAAGCGATGATTCCAACCAAAATTAAGTAAATTGCGAGAAGAAGAAAACCAATATTACGGGGAAAATCAATTTTCATATTTAATAACTCCATTTAAGAAAATAAAATTTTAACCTATAAGCTTTATATATACTAGGGATAGAATTTTATGGGCAACACTCTTGTTTGAGGTCAGGCAACGCTGCATCAGCAATCGATAATGCTTTTTGAAATAGATCTTTGCGCAAATGATCTTTATTTCCATCACAAATTTTTTTCACTGTTACAAAATCACGATTGCACAAAGCTTCTTTTAATTGTTGTAGAGGTGCTAGAGAGGCATTAAACAAACCTGGTTGTGATTTGGGTGGATTATTAAGTACCGCATCGATTTCAGCCTGTAACAAAAGCATTTTGATCGTGGGATCTGTTGCGTGTTCACATGCCGTTTTTTTATCTTCTATTAACGTGGCATCTGCTCGATGTGTTAATAATAGTTGCACAACACTATACTGGCCCCAACGAGCTGCAACTGTAAGTGGCGCTTTACCAAAATCAACTTTATTTGCACTCGCATTTTGCTCTAATAAATACTCAACCGCTTCATGATGTCCGTTCATAGCTGCTTTTGTGATTGGCGTATGACCGTAACAAGACTTGGCATGCATATTGGCTTTTTTTTCTACCAATCTAGTCAACACTGTCACATGCCCACTAGTTGCCGCCAAAGTTAAAGGAGTTGATTGATAACGAGTACCCCACTCTCGCGGAACATTATCCAATCTTAATAATCGAGTTACCTCATCGATTTGATTCAATTCCGCAGCTAGATGCAACTTGGTTCTATTCTGACATTCCTGCAAAATTGCACCGTTGTTTGCATCGCCAGTAAATCGTTTTGAAATTTCTTGATGGAAACAATCTAAAATAGCTTGCTGTCGATAGTGACAAGCGATACCTACCAATTGAGTACCTTGTCCATCACAAATCTCATATAATTCGCTAGGAGAGACGTGTTGTTTTTCTTTTTTGATTTCTGCCAATCGTCCTTCTTTAAAAAATTTTATTAGTCGTGCATGTCTGGCGTTATGATGTCGTTTAACGTCTTTACCATTTTCACATTCCCAAGTATTACCATGTTGCGCTTCAAAAACGCTATAAAACGTGCGCATAACATCCATTTTTTGTTCGCGAAATAAGGCAGACTCACGTTGAAAACGAGCATATTCTGTTGGAAACCATTTTTCAAAAACGGCTCTTACGGCTGGTTGTTGAAATTTTCTAGCAGTGCACGACGTAGCTATAAGTTCATCCCCGTTTAAAAAAGTCAGGAGATACCCATTCGATTCGCCAAAACGTAACTCATCCTTATTTTTTGCACTGGTTGCTTTTGTTTTATCGAGTGAACGAGGATTCATACCCTTCAGCCTTAAATTGTACAAGTCAATAATTTGGGTAATAATGATACAGCAAATGGAGCTCGTAAAGAAGCAAAACCTCCTTAAGGAAATCTTAAGCTATTAATATATATAATTCACAAACTAATCAAAATGAGGATAAAATAATATGTTTTCAGCACTATCGGGAACACTCTCATCAGCACTCACTTCTCTAAACCAAGCAGTCTATGGAAACGATGTTTATAACAAATTGTTGGCTGCTCTTAATGATAATCCGCGGAACGCGTTAACAACAGATCGACAGAAGTTTTCGCTCTCAATCAAACCAATGCCGATCCTGCAATGAAACAAATGATTGATGATTTCATGACGCTATCTTCTCCAGAAGAATCTAAAGAAAATATGGATACAGTAAGTCTTCGGTTTAATAGAAATACTAAAGCATTATATAGAGATTTGTGAAAAAAGGAAAAAATGGGAAACACAAATTTTTACTGGAACACGTCAAGATCAAGTTGCTTCATCCGTTACGCTAAAATAGTAATGGGTGATCAATACAAATCATGATTGAATAAAGCAAAAAATATCGTCATCACGAAAATTTTACGCCTTGGTTTAACTGGGCATTGGTTGAGAAAAATTTATGAATTATGGTCCACTACTCGTTCTTTGATCCCGATCAAGGGTTTCGTTCTCCTCTTTTTGAGAGGCTTCAAGTTTATCGTCCGCCAATTTTATATTAAGCCCAGCAATTTTTTTGAATTCTGTTCTAAGATCCAACATTAATTTGTTGATTGCCTGTGGCTGCTCTTCGTCACCTGTAACTGTTAAAAAATCACTTAAAGTTTCATGTAGACGAAAAAAAATTTGTTCTCTGATAGGTTGTTTTTTAACGTAGTTATCCACTACTTGCTGTCTATAATATTCTCGCGGCTTATCAGATCCGGGATTAGCTTTTTGTAACTTTAGTATTTCTTGATTAATGCCTTCGGTAAGCTTATCAGCTGCTTTTTTAGTAGCATTAATTACTGTCCGAAGGTTTTTCCGTTCAAAAGCAAGCTCAAATTGCGTTGCTAACGCATCATCCAGAAATGATGTCGTATGCTTTTTGACTAAAAGCCCAAACTTTTCTAACGGCGTGGGTTTTCTTGTTCCTGCCCATGGCGTTGCTTTTACCCTCTTTTCAAATGCTTGTGATGTTTGGAATACATTTGCGTCTATGACATTCTTTATATATTCGCACACATCGTCAACTGTATATTTACGTTCCGCAGTCTTCTCGTCTTTGTTTTCCTGTTGTTTAGGTACTTTGGCTTCTACTTGCGCTGGCCCCTCTACTTTTGATTCCGTTTTTTTGTGACCATCGTCAACGACTCCTCCTCTAGGTCTCATAACTACCTCGTCTTGTTATAGATATCATATTTAATTTAATTATAACAAATCCTTACTGAGCTAAGACAACCTGATAAAAAAAAAATCATTATATTAATCAATCAGTAAATTTTTAATGCGAAAATTAAGTAATAAAATCATCAAGATAATGACTACAGGGTCACGTCTCATCATCTACATTTCCTTAAAGTTATGTAAATGGTGAGACCTGACCCCATTCTCCTCTTTAAGCAATTCTGCTACGGCTTCTGAAGCATATCCTTTTCCCCAAAATTTTTTATGCAGAACATATCCAATCTCCGTATCACCTGTTTCAGTCAACCCGAACCCAGCCCGTCCAATAAATTCATCTGACTCAAGATCAAAGAGTAAAAAACATGGCAATCCTTTTTCTTCATAGGCATCGATAAATCGTTTGATCATCGCTTCTGTTTTTACACGATCTCTTGTACCATCTGGAAAAAATTGTTTAATAGCCGGATCACTCTCTAATTCTTCCAAATAAAGAATATCTCCCTCATCGAGAAGACGAAGTTTTAATCGTTTTGTTTGTAATAAGTAATTAGTCATTGCTTAGTCTATTCAAAGATAAAGAACAATCTCTCGAAAGCCAAAAATCATTATACCCTATAAAGGGCTTCATAGTTGAAAAACCGAAAGCCTGATTGACCCAGTTTTTCCCATGAACAACTCTTTTATGATTTGAAAGGAAAATAAAGTAAAGTTAAAATTGAAACATACAGTAAGGAAGCGAAAATGGAAGTCAAACCCATCGAAAATCAGGCATGGAAAACCATCGGCATCATTATTTTAAGTCTTCGATTCGTTCAGGGCTGGATTTTTTGGGGTGGCGGATCGCGTCGATTTATTTATGATCCAATGAAACTCGATCCGTATTCTACTCAATGGATGGCAAACAAACTACAAAGTGCTATGCCAGGTGCTTTAATTGGTCTTGAACAGGTGATTAGTTTTTTATTGCAACATTTTATTTTGTTATATGTTTCTATCATCTTATTTAGTTTGGCAGAACTCATAAGCGGTATTGCTTTGATGCTGGGTGTTTTTACTCGCTTTGCTGCTTTTGTGACTGTACTCATCAGTATTTCGTTAATGCTTATTTTTGGGTGGCAAGGCACAACGTGCATGGATGAATGGACCATGGCGGTGTCTAATCTGGCAATTGGTTTGACGTTGATATTGTCAGGCGGTTCGATTTATTCCATGGATAGCTGGATCCAACACCGCTTTCCTCATTTTTCGCAAAATAAATGGTTTAATCTATTGGCAAGCGGAGCATGGTCTTTGGGTAGAGTGAAAAAAATAGGTCTCTTATTTTTAGGATTTACAGTTCTGTTTACACTATCCACTTATAATTATTATCGAGGAGCCATTTTTTCGAAATATCATGCAGGTCCCGTGAGCGCGTATGAATATCATCTGCAACTTAGTAATGGAAAATTAAATAAAAATGTCTCGGTGACATTCACACTTTACGTCAATGCAGGCCCTGCCGCTGCAGCTACTTACATTCCTAGAATAGAATTAATCGATTCACAGGGAAAATTAATAGAAGAATGGAAAAGAAAACAATTGAGTGAACTTTCTCTCAATCAAATTGATAACAAATATGATTATAACAAAATATCGATCGGGCTATATGGCATCATTGCGCCCGTGAGTGCAGAGGCTAAGATTACTCTGCCGTCTGCCGCTCATGCATTTTCAAGTCCTCCTTATCAATTGAGAGTATTCACGGTTCAAGGGGAAAGGTTTGAAACAGTTATTCACGCATGACATCCTTTCCAAAAAAGAAATTCGGAAATTCGGTGTCAAATCCGGCTATCGGTCTTGAAGGACTACAGGGTCACGTCTCATCCTCTACATTTCTTTAAAGTTATGTAAATGGTGAGACCTGACCCCATTCTTTAACTTGTTATGAAATTGAAGGAGTTGTTGATTGTTGACGCTTTTACTTTATTTAAAGTAAACAGCGTCTCTGAGAACATTATTTTGTTTTTCACTGTCCTTGAGATTTTCTCTAATCGTATTGATGGGCTGAGAAAAGAAATTTAAGCAAGGAAAGAATTGATTAAATCTTCTACGATCTCCCCACGGGCCCAAAGGCAAAAAATTACCTCCGCATTCACTAGTAGAAAAATCAGATTCCTCATCAGTAAGCTTGGAAATTTCACACTTACATGGATAGACACAACAACAATTGCAACCCATGTTACAGCAATGCCAAAAAGTAAGAATATAGGAAGGAATACAGCACAATGCACTGGCGCTGATTTCTAAAATATTCCAGCGTTCTTTTGAGCCTGCTGCGCTGATTTCAGCGTCGTATTGTGTAGCTAAATTAGTATGGTCTCTTCGCAAATCAGTCATTTTATCATCAAAAATTTTTTCTACGTCTTGTGCCACTTTTCTTTCAAGTTTATGGTCAGTCTTTCTAAAATCCTTTTTTTGTTTATTCAAATCTTCAAGACACGTTTTGAATTTCTGATAATCCATGTCCTTAGTATCTTGTGGGCCTGGCTCGGATTTATTTTCAAATTGTCGATGCATAATCATTTTTCTCCAGTTGTGCTAATTGAACAATACGTATGAAGCTATTCCTTGTTTTCTCAGGATCACCCAGTATTTTTCTGATTTTTAATTCGATAAAACCGACACTCAATGCCCTTGGCAATATCATTTTTGTAATAACTCATGCCACACTTTTCCATGACACGAGTTGAACCAATGTTGCCCATATCGGCATAAGCAATTATATAATCAACATCAATATGTTTTCTTGCGTATTTTAGCAATTCTGCTACGGCTTCTGAAGCATATCCTTTTCCCCAAAATTTTTTATGCAGAACATATCCAATCTCCGTATCACCTGTTTCAGTCAACCCGAACCCAGCCCGTCCAATAAATTCATCTGACTCAAGATCAAAGAGTAAAAAACATGGCAATCCTTTTTCTTCATAGGCAGCGATAAATCGTTTGATCATCGCTTCTGTTTTTACACGATCTCTTGTACCATCTGGAAAAAATTGTTTAACAGCCGGATCACTCTCTAATTCTTCCAAATAAAGAATATCTCCCACATCGAGAAGACGAAGTTTTAATCGTTTTGTTTGTAATAAGTAATTAGTCATTGCTAAGTCTATTCAAAGATAAAGAACGATCTCTCGAATACCAAAAACTCATTATACCCTACCTAAAGCTGAGATCAGACCCCTAGTGAAAAATTTCTACCATATGAGGTATCATTAATAAGAGCAAAAATTTATTGAGATATTGGATAGCCAGATGAGAGGTCCAAATGAGAACTAAGTTAAAATATCCCGTTACTATCCGTCCTTTAACTAAAGAGGAAGGCGGTGGCTATTTAGTAGAATTTCCCGATTTGCCAGGATGCCTAGCAGATGGCGAAACAGTCGAAGAAGCATTAAATGAAGCTGAGTCAGCAATGAAATCTTGGATTGAAACCGCAAAAAGTTTTGGCGATCCTATTCCTGAACCAGGAATCTCAACAAAATACAGCGGCCAATGGCGTTTGCGGGTTCCAAAAAGTTTACATGCAGCACTTACCTTGAGGGCAAAATCAGAAGGTGTGAGTCTCAATACCTTAGCAGCTGTGTTGTTAGCTGAAGGTCTTGAACATCGGTTTCATGTTAAAAATAAATTATCGGAATCCGATTCAGCGATTCGTTAAAGGTGTATAGGGTGATGCCTTATCATCACTGAGCAGTAAAACCACCATCAATAATTAATTCGCTTCCAGTCATAAAACTTGAGGCATCGGAAGCTAAGAATAATATGGCATTCGCAATTTCTTGCGGTTCTGCTACCCTGCCTAACGGGGTAGATTCAGCAATTTTTTTCCAAGCGCCTTCTAATCCACCCATTTGATTTACAAAATCACTCCATGTCGGTCCTTTTTCAAACATAGGTGTTGCCACCGCTCCAGGGTGAATGGAATTAACACGAATATTATTTCGTGCTTGTGCGCATTCAAGCGCTACCGCTTTCGTAAACAAGCGCACACCGCCTTTGCTAGTGCAATAGGCTGCCGCAGTAGGCGAACCAACAATGCCAGAAGCAGAAGATACATTAACAATACTTCCACCATTATTTTTTTGCATCAGAGGAATAGCATGCTTTGTTCCTAAAAAAACGCCATCCAGATTAATAGCCATTAAGCGGCGCCAATCTTCTAATGATAATTCCGTTATTGAACCGCCAAATGCAATGCCTGCATTATTAACGAGTATATTTAGTCTGCTATGATTTTCTTGAACAAACTTATATACATTTACCCATGATGATTCATCGGTCACATCTAGTTTTATAAAATCCGCAACAAATCCTTTTGCAGAAATTTCACTGGCGACTTCTTTACCTAGCTTCTCATTAATATCAGCAACAATAACAATGGCACCTTCTTGAGCGAAAAGATTCGCACAAGCACGGCCAATACCACTACCAGCTCCTGTTATGATGGCTACTTTATTTTTAATATTTACAGCAGAGGAAACCTTTGAATGATTAAAACTAATATTGGTCGACATATAAGCTCCAGTTATTTATAAAATGGTCATTAACTAAATTCGTTAAAAAATGAGAGCTTTATATGCGCATTGGCTGATTACCTCAAAATTATACGGGTTCAAATATAATAAATTCTTGCTCGTTCAGTCAATCGAACTTCTGCTTGCGGGAAAGTGGGAAAACATCGTTTTTTACACTGAAGCCCAACTTCATTTGTTTAAATCAAATCCTAGAATACCCTCATAGCCCTCTTCTGCTATATTTACGATAGCATTTTTAGCAGGCAACGCAACAGGATTTCTAAAGAAATTATCCAAGCTTTCTTGATCTAAAAAATCAATAGAAACTCCATGCGAAATCTTATCAGAAAAAATATCCGCATTTTTATTATCGTGAAAATGACATGCACCAGCAATCATTCCTAATATTCCGGGTAATTTATTTTTTAAATCCGAGACTAAATGCATAGCATTTTCAACACCTTGCGTTGAGACAGTTGGTTTCACTTTAAAAAGAATAGTATGTCTAATCATAAAAATTTCCTCCTCAGAAACTCTATTAATCATACACCATGCTATAATTAATATTATTAATGTAATTAATATTTGACATTAGTTATATGAATATATCAAATTTGAATTTTAATCTATTAAAAGCGTTAAATGCCCTGCTCACTGAACAAAATGTTTCAAGAGCAGGCATAAAGCTTGGCATTACTCAGTCAGCCATGAGTATTGCCCTTAAACAATTGCGTGAAATATATCAAGATGATTTATTAGTTCGTGGACAACGCGGACAAATGTCAATGACGACATTCGGAAAATCACTCATTCCAGCTGTGAGACAAGCATTACAATCGATAGAAACAGCGTTTATTACACCTGTATCTTTTAATCAAAAAGTAACATCAAGAATATTTCATATTGGCATGTCAGATTATCTTGCCTTAGTTTTAATGCCCAAATTAATGCAATTTGTGACTCAATCAGCTCCCAATATTAAAATTGTGCAACATGCAATTAATTATCTCGATAGTACCAAACCTTTTGAAGAAACCACTCTGGATATAGCAATTGGGCAATTTAGTGAAGCCCCGCCAAATTTAAAAGTAACAAGTCTGTTTACTGACAATGGTGTCATAGCGGCTGATAAATCTCATCCTCTTTTTAAAAAAAACAAAATAACCCTAAAGGAATATGCGCGATATCCGCAGGTTTTTGTCTCTCTTGAAAATCGCCCAGACCAAAATGGGTTAATTGGATTTATTGAAACACAAGGATGCAGATTAAATGTGGCTCTTATGACCCCGCATACTGTTATTGCTTTACAAGCATTGCCTCGCACTCTGCTTATCTCAAATGTAGTGGAACATCTGGCTAATCCATTCGTTAAAATGCTAGGTTTAGCTATTCATCAACCCCCTTATGATGTACCCAAATATCATGCTCAAATGTATTGGCATGCTCGAGATCAAAATGATCCTGGTCATCAGTGGTTGAGAGAAATCATAAAGAAAATTTCGAAAATGGTATAAACAATTGGAAAATGTGGGCCGGGTAATTACAAAAGTTATTGGGGTCAAATCCGGCTATCGGTCTTGAATAGCGATTGTTTATAGTTGAGAGACCGAAAGCCGGATTTGACCCCGTTTTTTCATCACCACGTAAATAGTGTATTTTATTGTCAGTTCAATATTTTATGAATATATAATTTACATCTGAGCATCAGAGTCATTCTAACGCGAGATCTTAAACAAATAACAACAACGCCTGATGATATAATAAAAAATGTCTAAAGATTTTCGAAACACTAAATCATCTTAATTTAAAAGATGGAATCACGGGTATATTTAATTTTGAGGTGGTTATCTATGCGGCCTCGATATCTAACTAAATCAAAGTTTAAACTAGCCATGGAATGCCCAACAAAGCTGTTTTATATTGATAAACCAGAATTTGCGAATTTAAAATCAGAAGACTCTTTTTTGATGGCGTTAGCAGAAGGAGGGTTTCAAGTAGGAGAGTTAGCAAAGTATTACTATCCAGGTGGTATTACAATAGATACACTTGATGTTGAACAAGCCATCAATGAAACCACTCAATTATTACAACAAAGGCAAATTATTATTTTTGAAGCAGCAATCCGTTATCAGAATCTATTTATACGCGCCGATATATTAATCAAAGAAGACAATCATATTACTCTTATTGAAGTGAAATCAAAGTCAATTGACAGTAAAGATAAATCAACTTTTTTTAATAAAACTGGATCCATAAAAAATGATTGGAAAAGCTACATTCTAGACGTTGCATTTCAAAAATTTGTTTTATTGAATGCATTTCCAGACATGAGAATTTCTTCATATTTAATGTTGGTAGATAAAAATGCTGAGTGCCCTACAGATGGATTAAACCAAAAATTCCGAATTTCAAAGGATAAAGATAACAGAGTAAAAATTATTGTTTCAAATACGATTAGCGATGAAGATTTATCACATAAAATTTTAATTAAAATTAATATAGACAATGAAATAAATTTTATTTTTAACAACGAAAGATATCGCGACACTCAAACTTTTTCACAATATGTATTTTATTTAGCTGAAAACTATTGCAACGACATTAAAATAAAACCTAAACTTGGAAAAATTTGTAAGACATGCGAATTTAAAACCCCACCAAATATCATACCAAACAATCTAAAAAGCGGGTTTAAAGAATGCTGGAAACAAGAATGTTCGCTCACAGAAGACGACCTTAATCACCCTACTGTTTTGGACATCTGGAACTTACGCAAAATAGATCAATTAATCGAAGGTGGTGTATTTAGACCTGAGCAAATAAACGAAGATGACATCAATCCGAAACATGATGGCAAGCCCGGCTGGTCTTCAAGTGAGCGTCAGTGGGTGCAAATTCTAAAGATAAAGCAGAAAAATAATGATATAGCACTAGATCGTGAAAATTTAAAAAATGAACTAAATAGCTGCGTATATCCTTTACATTTCATAGATTTTGAAACAACAATGACAGCAATACCTTTCAACAAGGGAGAACATCCATATCAAGGATTAGCATTTCAATTTTCTCATCATCTTTTGCATTCAAATGGAGATGTGGAACATTTTGGGCAGTTTCTCAATAATGAAATTGGAAAAAATCCAAATCTAAATTTTATCAGAGCCTTAAAAAGCGACCTAGAAAATGATAAAGGAACTATATTTCGATATGCGTCTCATGAGAATACTTATCTCAATATGATTTATCATCAAATCAAGACGTCTAAAGAGTTAATTGAAGATAGTGAACAACTCCTATCCTTCATTAAATCAATTAGTAAATCGAATATAGATAGCATAGAAAAATGGAATGGCGAACGAAACATGGTAGACCTATGTGAATTAGTAAAAAGATTTTATTTCGATCCTATGACAAATGGTTCTAATTCGATCAAACATATTTTTCCAGCAATATTAAATAGATCATTATTTTTAAAAGAGAAATATGGCAAACCAATTTATGGCGCTGTAAATGGTATTCGAAGCTTAAATTTCAAGGATTGGCAGTGGATAAAAAATATAAATGGTAAAATAGTTGACCCTTATACCCTATTGCCAAAGCTATTCCAAGATATTGATATTGAAGAGGAAAAAATAGAGCTCTTATTTAATGATGATAGCTTGAAAGAAGGCGGATCAGCTTCAATTGCATATGCTCGAATGCAATTTAGCGAAATGAGCGCAATAGAACGTCAAGAATTAACTCAAGCCTTGCTGAAATATTGTGAACTAGACACTTTGGCTATGGTTATGATCGTTGAAGCTTGGCAAGATATGCTAAAGGATTAACCTTTTACTTTTTGCCTATTTAAAGAGGGAAACTTTTTAATTATGAATGCGATCTCCTCATTCAATTTTAAGACTCTTCGGCAAGCCAAAAATTCAGCTGAATATAATTTGTATAAAGCTGCACTTGAGTGGGATTTGATAGATCCTATTCTGATAGAAAGTAAAGATGATTTGCGCTCTGAGCAAACATGGCGTGATCTGTTAACTCCCTATCATCATCAGATTAATAATCTAATCACATTTTGTCGCCGTCTTCCTGTAACTCTTATAGCTGATGAGGTTGGCTTGGGTAAAACCATCACGGCTGGATTGATCATTAGCGAACTTATTTCTCGAGGACGAATATCTAGGATTTTAGTTGTTTGCCCAAAAATTCTAATGCCTCAGTGGCATGAAGAATTAGACAAAAAATTTGGTATACAAGCACAGATTGTTATAGGCAATGAGCTTAATAATATAAAAATGACAGATGAAAAAAATGTCATTATTACGACATATGCCTCTGCGCGTTTATATTTCGACACAATTGCTAATGCTGGATTTGAAATGCTAGTGCTAGACGAAGCACACAAGCTTCGTAATCTATACGGAGTACCTATTCCACCGCAGGTTGCAATTCGATTTCGGCAGGCATTGGAGGATCGTTTATTTAAATATATTCTTATGCTTACCGCTACACCGGTGCAAAATCGTCTATGGGATATTTACTCGTTAATAGATTTGCTAACCGTAGCTCGAGGACACGTTAATCCATTTGGCACCCCAGGGATGTTTGCCAAGAATTATATATTTGATAATTATAATCAGGCGCGCCGTTTAAGACCTGAAATGCAAGATGAGTTTCGCTCTATTGTTTATGGATACATGTCTCGAGTAAGAAGAGTTGAAGTCAATCTTCTCTTTCCAGAAAGAATCGTAAAACTTCACAAGGTCATCCCTACCCCGGAAGAAATCGAACTACTTCGTAAAATTGCCGAGCCAATACAAAAACTACATCCGTTTGCCCAGGTTTCACTACTTCAAGCGATTGTTAGTAGTCCTGAAGCTTTAGCTAGGGAATTAGAAAATATGGCTGAAAATGGAAGTGTTTCAGCAGAGTTGGCTATTCAAGTCAGAGCTATTGTAAACAAAATTACAAACTGCGCAAAACTAAATGGCTTAGATTCACTGATAAATAATTTACAAAAAGAGCAACCCGATAAATGGAGAGCAGTGATCTTTACAGGACGTAGAGAAACGCAAACTAAGATTGAAATATATCTTCAACAAAAAGGAATTGGTTGCGGAATTATAAATGGAGACTCCAGTGTTCGAAATCAAGAAACTATTACAAGATTTTGGGAGGAACCAACCAAAATACATGTTATCGTTTCTACAGAAGCGGGGTCTGAAGGTATCAACCTTCAAATAGCTAATGTCTTAGTAAATTATGATTTGCCTTGGAATCCCATGGTAGTTGAACAACGCATAGGTCGAATGCAACGATTAGCATCAAAACATGCTAGTGTATGTGTTTTTAATATAGTTTTAAAAGATACTTTCGAAGAAAAAATTGTTGGAAGACTAATGGCAAAACTGCAAATGGTTTCGCATGCTGTCGGTGATATAGAAGCACTCCTGCCAATGGAAGATGACTCTGAGAGCTTTGAAGAAAAAATCCGTAAATTAGCAATTGCGTCTTTAGCCGGAAAAAATATTAATCAAGCCATCATCCAAGAAGAAAAAAATATTTTAGACGCAAAGATTGAACTTGAAAATCAAGAAAAACATATTAATGAGCTATTAGGAGGAATGAATGAAATCATAGATAACAGGCCCCGATGTCCAAAACTCGATTTGCCTCACAAATCAATGGATGCCAAAAATTTTGCAATTACTTCATTAGAATATTTTGGTGCAAAACTTTCACAACACTCATCAGGAATATTCAATCTTGAAAAAGACGGACAAACTAATTTAATTTGTTTCGATGATATAAAAAATAACCTGACGAAATCAGTTGTGATTTACAAGCCAGGTTCAGCCGCATTCGAACGCCTTGTCAATCAAATTACTAATTTCGGATTACATAAGGTTCAAGATATTGATCAAAACATTGAATCAGAAACTCAGAAAATCGCGGAAAATTGGGCTAAAGTTTTTGAAGGGGCGTTAACTTCATCTTCGTTTAAACATGTATTGCGAAGATTTTCAGGAAACGTTCTTTTACGTTTGCGTATCACGGTCGCATATGATAGTTACGAACGATTAGTTGAAGTAGGATGTCTCCCAATAGATGCGGACATGACATTCAAACTTAATGATTTAGAACCGCTTGAAAGTAGCATAAATGATGTTAGCACCCTTCGATTATCAGTAAATCACTTAACAATAAATGCAATGAAAGATAAATCTGTTTCTGATTTTTGCCATTTTTATGCTGAGAGATTGTCAGATGAAATCAAGTCTGTTGGTGAAAATAATATTATGAGAAAAAAACTCGAAGATGATTTTACACCACGCATTGAAGTTTCGGTAGTTGGAATTGAAGGTATATTATATCGTGAGATCGAACTTAGCGTTGATTATAACATTAACTCAAATCTTAGTTATAAAAGTTCTTTAACAATAATTCCATCATCCGGGGAAATAATAAATCAGCCAAAAATGGAAATCTGTAGTTTTAGTGGGAAAATAGTACCATCCGATTGTTTAACCAAATGTGCTATTAGCAATAAAATCGTATTAACTGAATTACTCGTTAAATCAGAAGTAAGTGGACGAATGGCTCTACCTGAATATACCGCTATTTGTTCTTTAACTGGCAAACGTGTTCTATCTGATGAAGTTGAAAAATCAGCAATAACAGGAAAGATTATTGCTTCGAAATTTCTAAAAACATCGGCGTTAAGTGGAAAGCGGGCTGAACCTGAATTTTTTGGCAAGTGCGAATTCACTTCTTGTGATGTTTTTGAAAATGAACTTGCCGTCAGCCAAATCTCAGGAAAACATTACCGGGTAGATGAGAAAGAAATCTCTGCTGTCTCAGGAAAATCAGGTCACAAACAAGAATTTATTTATTGTGCCATTACTAATCAGTCATTACTTAATAATGAGACTGAAAGATGTGAAGTGACTGGAAAGTTGGTGATGCCTGGCTTATTAGAATTATGCGAGGTATCCGGGAAGAAAGTCTTGCCATCAGAATTAATGATTTCTGCGGTGTCAGGTAAAAAAGCACTAAAAAAATATTTTATTATCAGCAGCATTTCTAACGCCCAACTTCTTGAAGAAGAAGCTATTCGATCATCCACCGGAAAATTTTGTTCTCCTATTGAATCTCGAATATGTTTCTGGAGCGGCCAGAAATACCATCCCGATGATATGCGAATTTGTCAAATGTCAGGATTACAAATGCATTTTAGCTTTATTGCACCAGGTAAGAACTATTCGGAAGTATTACATGATCTCATGATAGGGATCCGTAGAAAATCAGACAAGTATGAATTATGGAATGATATTGCATCAAATATTTCGAAAATTCAAAATCAAAAACATTTCAAGGTGGAGGCAGCGGAGTTATCTCTGGATGGAAAAAAACTAGCTATTTGTCTCCAACATCAGAGTTGGTTTGGATTGAAAATTCGATACGAAGGATTATTTTATTCTTTAACAGAAAATACAATTGTTGGTCGACCTGTATCTATTAAGAGAACAAAGAAAATAAGATTAGGATAAAACAAGCATCAATCTCTTATTATGCATCCACATTCACTCAATTAGAAAATAAGAACCTCTTTACCAATGTTATTATTGATGAAGCATTTGTAATTCTGACAAAAAAATTCTTCTCAGAAGAGAGTCCGCAAAATACAACTGCTCTTTTTCGTCGGGCGCTAATGAAACTTTGTTCCCATGCACCAAATGTGACCTTAGCTTATACAGCTCAGGAAATTTAATTAAAAAATCTTTTCTTTCTTGATGATTTCTTGCAAGCTGATATGCGCATCTATTACTTAACTTAAGGGTTGATTTTTCAGAGTCTGAATCGCCCACAACAGCTTCAATTGCAATACATTTTAAAATAAATTTAAAAGTCTCATTTTCATTAATTTCCGAATTAAACGCCCATTCCAAACCCGCTAAAATTTTATTTTTGTCTTTCTTATTCGAATCATCAAGCAACAAGCTAAATGATTTACACAAAAGATTAATTTTGGACTTTATCTCGGCTTGCGATATTTCAGGGTTTAATTCAATCCCGTTAATAAAATCGGTTTCATTTTTCTCAAGTGTTAAGGGGGTTTTATTCTCGTTGTTTTTATCGATAAAATAATCGCTTAATGGATCAAGTGCAGAAGCAAGATCACTGAATAATCCACCCTGGCGCCGAAAATTAGAGGTATCAACATAATTTTTATTTAAAGAAAAAAGAGAATGGCATATCCCCAAATAGATTAGCTGTTTAAAAATTGAAAATGGTTTTTCAAAATTTTTATAGCTCAAGTAACCAACATGATCAATATAAACGCTCAATGAATATTCTTTTTTTTCTGCGCTTCCAGTTTTCTTTTCAATCAAATCTGCTAAAAGAGTCGATCCAAATAAACCAGTTGGTTTTGGTTGTCGAAGATTATCAAATTTTAAACATATCTGTTTACCAATTTTCATCTCCAGTGGCTCTGAAAAAAATACACTCGGCAAATGAAAATGAACAGAATATTTTCTAGGTAGAGATTCAAAATATTTAGTTATCTCTAATTCAATGCTACCCATTTCTTCGTTTGAAAAAATCTCGGCTAAAGTTTGAGCTTGACCAATAACTTGATCTAATGTAACACCGGATTTCATTTTATCATTTAAATGGTTCGATAAGATAACATATAGAAATGTTGTAGTATCAATTTTAGAGATAAATTCGCTCTTACATGCAAAAAGCTTCTCAGCTAATTCCAACAATCCTTGAATGGGTATACCATGGCTCTCATCAACAATGGATTCCTTAAATAATCCCGATTGTTTCACTATTTTAGAAATGTCTTGGTTATTGATGTTACTCATATAATGAGATGTATCACCCCTCGCGATATCTTGCCGCATGAGCAGCAAGACCTATTTAGGAACGTTTAGAGGAACGTCTAGAATTTCACAGCTCGGTTCCCTTTTTAATTTTGATTGCAACTCATTGTTTCTACTAATGCCGACGCGCAGAATCGAACTGCGGACCTACTGATTACGAATCAGTTGCTCTACCAACTGAGCTACGTCGGCTTGGGTGGGAATCTTAGGGCAAAAGGGAGTTTAAAGCAATATTATCCATTATTGGAACTGTGCGAGAACCTCCTGGAATAGGTCCGGGTTATGGAACCTTGGCGTTCAAAGGTGGGTTTGTCGGATTTTTTATCCCCACAGCAGAAACAACTGTACCAGGAGGATTTTATGGGGGTTAGTTTTTGCAAATCCAAGTCATCGTTAGAAATAGAAATCGTGAAACTTAACAAAGTTTCAACCTCTGTAGGTGAGCGATCATCAAATCGTTGTTGGACACTGACTTTATCACGAGACAACTTTAATTTCTCTGCAATTAGACTTTGAATTTCATCATTATCATCATATTTCGCATGAGTGATCGTGCAATAAAAACAACTCTCATTATTTTTCCATTGCAAATCACTGAGCTCGACATCTTTATTTTTGAAACTTGAATAATTCGCATTTAACACTTGTCTAATTTTATCTAAATTCTTTCTCTGCATAAAAACTCCTTGCAAAAAATTTTTTTAAAAAAAATATTGCATCTTCCAAAAAATCGCGTTATAAATCTCACTGCAAACTTTCACGTAACACATCCCTTTTTTCAAAAACACTTTTTCAAAAAAAACTAACTCATCCCCGGAGAAAAAAATGAAGCTTTCTATTCAGAATGGTTTTACGCTGATTGAATTAATGATTGTGGTAGCAATTATTGGAATTTTGGCCACCATTGCGATCCCATCCTATCAAAATTATACCAAACGTGCACGTTTTACAGAGGTTGTTGCAGCGACTGCTCCATTTAAAACAGCGGTTTCGCTCGCATTACAACAAGGTGATCCGATAGCTGAAATTACGAATGGCACGGATGGGGTTCCTGCAGCGCCTTCTGCAACTAAAAATCTTGCGAGCCTTAAAGTCGACAAAGGCATTATTACTGCGACGGGCACTGATATTGTAAACAATGCGACGTATATCCTGACACCCAACCAGGATGGCAGCGCCTGGACAGTTGATGGCACTTGCCTCACCCAAGGATTATGTAGTGCGTAACTTACGTCTCGATGCGGAGCCTATTCAATTAGCAGATCAATTGATTCAGCACGCACTCACCCTTTCTTCATCCGATATTCATATTGAGCCTTATGAAAAAAATTGCCGGATCCGTTATCGACAAGATGGTCTGCTGCAAAAAATCGCGGAGATTCCAGCCCATCAAGCATCCGGTTTAATTACGCGACTCAAAGTCATGGCCAAAATGGATATCGCCGAGCGTCGACTTCCACAAGACGGACGTTTTCAATTGGAAAAAATTGATGTGCGCATGAATACCTGCCCCACTCTTTATGGTGAGAAGGCGGTGCTGCGATTATTGGATACAACCAACATTTCTCTCGATATTGATTCACTTGGATTGCATGAAAATCAGAAAAAAATATTTCTGAAAACTATTACGCGTCCGCAAGGATTGATTTTGGTAACAGGCCCAACAGGCAGCGGCAAAACTGTCACCCTGTATTCAGCACTGAATTTTTTAAATAAAATTGAGAAAAATATTTCAACGGTCGAAGATCCCGTAGAAATTGAATTACCTGGGATTAATCAAGTTAACATTAATCCCAAAATTAATTTAACGTTCTCTCAAGTTTTGCGAACTTTTTTGCGTCAAGATCCGGATATTATTATGGTCGGCGAAATTCGCGATGCGGAAACCGCAAAAATTGCCGTTCAAGCGGCACAAACTGGACATCTTGTATTTTCCACGCTTCACACCAATAGCGCGATTGAAACATTAAATCGTCTGCAATCACTGAATATCGCACCTTATAATATTATTCATTCGATTTCATTGATTATTTCTCAACGATTAATTAGAAAATCCTCTATCAATGGCTATCTAGGCAGAATGGCTATTTTTGAATTATTAACTTTATCTGATAATTTATCTGAATTAATTTTACAAAATGCAAATACCGCCACCCTGCTTTCGCAAGCAAAAAATGAAGGGTTTTCTACCCTCTATGAAAACGGCCTAAAAAAAGTTTCCGAAGGCCTCACCACCTTAACTGAATTACATCGGGTGATTCAACCATGAAATTCCTCCAAAAAATTTCAGCATTGGACATCGCCATTTTTTTCCGGCAATTAGCCACTTTGACTACAGCCGGCATACCCATTATTCAAAGCTTTGAAATTATAAAACGCAGTCAGGAAAAAATCCCTTTAAAAAAATTAATCCACTCCGTTAAAAACGAAATTGAAGAAGGACAAAACCTGGTCCATTCTTTTAAAAAATTTCCCGATTTTTTTGATCACTTAACGTGTCATCTTATTCATGTTGGAGAGCAAACCGGAAAAATTGACACTATTTTTCAACGCATCGCACATTACAAAGAAAAATCATTAGCGTTAAAAAAACAAATTAAGCGCGCTATTTTTTATCCGGCACTGGTTTTTATGATTTCGAGTATTATTTCAATTCTGATGCTCACTTGTGTAGTCCCACGATTTGCGGAATTGTTTCGCGAAATGCATGGCTCATTGCCTTATTTTACAAAACTGGTGATTACCCTTTCTGACCTTTGTTGTCATAATCTGTGGCTGGGCATTTTTCCTATTATTTTGGTTATTTTTTTTAGTATGGCCCTAAAAAAATCTATCCAGTTAAAACAACAAATCGATCAGCTTTTAATTCACATACCCGTTATAGGCAATGCGATCAAAAAAATTATCCTCGCGCGATTATCCCGAAGCCTTGCCATCACCTTTGCAGCAGGCGTGCCTTTGACAGATGCCTTGAAAATTGTTGCGACAGCCTGCGGCAATTCTCTTTTTACCAAACAGTTTATGATTTTAAGGTCCCGGATTATTTCCGGCGAACAATTGCATCATGCCATGCAATCTTTAACGCTTTTTCCCATCATGCTGGTCCAAATGATCAAGATCGGCGAAGAATCAGGCACATTAGACCAAATGTTAGAAAAAATTGCCGATTTATATGAATCCGATATTGAACAAATGGTGGCATTATTGAGCCAATTGTTGGAACCCTTGATTATGGTCATTCTTGGTGTTTTAATCGGGGGATTAGTAATCGCGATGTATTTGCCTATTTTCAAATTAGGGACGGTGATTTAATGGAAATTATCCAGTTTTTTTCTGAAAACACCGATATTTTTTTATTCACGATCGCGGCTTTTTCGCTGCTGGTCGGCAGTTTTTTAAATGTCGTGATTTATCGCTTGCCGCAAATGCTCATGAATGAATGGGGCCAGGAATGCCGTGAGTATCTCGGGCTGAAACCTTTATCGCCAGAAGAAAAAGAAAAATTAAATCTTTATCTTCCTATGTCGCATTGTACCCATTGTAAAAAACGCTTAAAGCCCTGGCACAATATTCCGGTTCTGAGCTATCTCGTTTTAAAAGGCAAATGCGCTTATTGCAAAGCTAGAATTTCGTTGCGCTACCCGTTGGTTGAAATTATCTGCTGTATCGCTTCTGTTTATGTCGCTTGGCGATTTGGATTTTCAGCCCAGACACTCGCCGGGCTGATTCTAACCTGGACGATTATCTGTCTCACGTTTATTGATTTAGATCATCATCTCCTGCCGGATCATCTGACTTTCTTTTTGTTATGGATGGGATTGCTATTTAGCATCCTTCCCGTTTTTGCAACGAGCCGCGATGCTATTCTCGGCGCCGTTTCGGGCTATATAATTTTTGCTATCGTTCAAGAGTCATTTAAATTAGTGACGGGCAAAGTGGGCATGGGGCAAGGCGATTTTAAATTTCTGGCAGCACTTGGCGCTTACCTTGGCTGGCAGCAATTACCCATCATTATTTTGCTCGCCTCCATTATTGGTTTGATTTTCGGTGTGATCCAAATGACGCTCAAAAAACAATTTAAAAGTGTTCCCATTCCGTTCGGTCCCTATCTCGCGCTCGCGGGTTGGATCAGCATGATGTGGGGCAATGAAATTCTCTCTATTTATTTAACTAAATTTATGTGAATAAAATTATGCTCGTGATTGGATTAACAGGCGGTATCGGCAGCGGCAAATCAACGGTTGCTAAATTATTTATCGAACGCGGCGTCACCGTCATCGATAGCGACAAATTGGCACGCGATGTGGTATTGCCCGGACAAGCCGCTCTTAAACAGGTCGCAGAAAAATTCGGTTCCGCAGTGATGAAACCCGACGGCACACTAGATCGCAATGCCTTGCGCAAAATCATTTTTGAAGATGAAAACAGCAGGAATTGGCTAGAACAACTCTTACATCCCCTGATCCGTGCTGAGATGAAAAAACAAATTAAAAATGCTAACCCGCCTTATTGCATTATTATGATCCCCTTGTTACTGGAAACAGAAAACAACCCCTTGATTGATCGAATTTTGGTCGTTGATTCGGCTGAGGCTGATCAAATAAAGCGCACGCAAAAACGAGACAATGCCACCGAAGAGGAAGTCAAATCCATTATCAAAACCCAAGTCAGCCGAACCAAGCGATTATCAGCCGCCGACGATGTCATTGAAAACAGCGGTTCAATCAGTGATTTAATCCCCCAAATCGACCGATTACACGGATTTTATTCCGCCCTATCACAAAAATCGGTAATAAAATGAAGCAGTTCTTGAAAAGACATGGTATTATTAAATAATCACTACTATTTTGATTCGATATAAACATGACTGATAACGTAATAACTTATGAACAGCCTCTTAACGAGTTAGTTCGTGTTTGCTTGCGTTTAGAGCAGCTGTTTCAGCATATCGATCATCTGATGACGGACACCTCGACCTTGGGGACCCAAAATCTAATCATTTCGATTATCAATTTATTAAATGTATTAGACCGCCCCGATTTAAAAGCAAAACTCGCCAAAGAACTCACACACCACATTGCCCTGCTCAGCCGTCTTGAAAATACGCCCGAGATCGATCAAAAAAAATTATCCCAACTCTTAAAACAGCTGGACGAATTATCCCGCTATTTTATCGAGAGCAACGGCAAAATCGGTCAAAACTTACGAGAAATTGAATTATTCAATAATCTCCGCCTGCATTTGGCAACACCGGGCGGTGGTTGCTGTTTTGATATTCCGGTTTATCATTATTGGCTGCAATTACCGACACAACAACGTCAAGCGTCCATCAAAACCTGGATGCAAGAATTTAATAATATCCGTCTTGCGATCAAACTGAATTTACAATTGATTCGCGAAGGCACCAAAGTCCAACCCAAAACCGCCGAAAAAGGTTTTTATCAAGAATTACTCGATCCGCAAATTAATCTACGTTTGATTCGTGTTGCGGTACCGCATGATGTCACGGCATTCCCGGAAATCAGCGTCAGCCGTCATTTTGTCGGTGTCCGATTTTTTATTCCAAATATTCATGAACGGCCCACGCAATACACTCACAATTTACCGTTCTGGCTGTCTTATTGCACCTCGTGAGTTTTTCCATGCCGATAACGAAAAAAGATATCACCTGTCCTACTTGCAATAAAAAAAATACCTGGCGTGACGATAATCCATCCCGCCCTTTTTGTTCTGAACGCTGCAAACTAATCGATTTAGGCGAATGGGCCGATGAAAAACACAGAATTCCAACTGATGAGAAACCGCCGGAAAACGATTTACATTAACTAAAAATGAGGACGGCTTATGCAAAGAAATTGGAAACAGATTGTTAGGAAATTATGCGACGCTCAAGAAATGATGCGTCAGGCGAAAAGCAATTACGATGAAAAAAAAGAGTTTAAGGATTCCAAAAATTTACAAAACGCATTCCTCGCAAACAAAGAGGCTATAAGAGGCTATAAAAAATCATGCGATGCAGCCTTGTATCATTTGCAGGAAGCAAAAGATAATGAGGCATCCCATTTTCAAGAATTAGAATTTCATCTCAAAGTATTAGCAAATGCTTTACGACAACAAGAAGATTATGAAGCTGCAGATAACTATGTTGCCCTTTCAAATGAATGTGGAACCTTTGCTTCGGGAAAAATGACTAAAGCATTCACACCTTTTCCTGGTTTAAAGATAACGGCCACACGTGAACAAAAAACACAACAAGCAGACAAAGGTAGTACTAAAGCAGTTCTGCAGGTCACTGGAACAGGAAATGGCGCTAAAACTGTATTTGTAGTAAGTCGAGGTGATGATCCGCTATTTCGATCCCCAGATTCAAAAACGCAACCTGCTGCCGGCAAATCCAATCGAGAGCCCGCCGTCAGTTTGAATAATACCTCGCCGACGGGTGAGAGTCGTGTTTACAGTTTTCTTGACCCGCGTTTTTTACAAGCGCTTGTAACTCCTCGAGCTCCTGCCACACCAGAAAGACCGAAAAGCGCCACCTTTGGAAGATCAAATAGCTCCACTAGTTCTTAAAACAGTTCATAGCTAATTACCCGCTAGAGGAAACAATCTAGCGGGATAGTCATATTCCTATTTTCCATGAAATTCATTTGACCTAGAAGTTCTCCTTGTAGTATTTTGCCGGCAATTTAAGGAGAATCCTAATGTTACGAAGAACATTATTTACAGCAGGAAGAACCGGGGTAAGATTCGCGACCCGCTCGTTACAATCGAATTTACCGAAACTATCAGGAACAGCACCTCGATCCTTTCTAACTGGAAGCAATCTTTTTAAAGCCGGATTAGCCGCCGGCACCGTATTTCTCGGAAAGTCTGTCATGGAAAAAGAACTGATTGAGGAAAAAGCTTTACTGGATGAAGCACAAAAACTCGATGCGAAAGATGAATTTCAGGCAAGACGGCTGCAATTTCTTTTTCCAAAAGATGCGGCGGGAAATCCACTGGTTTATCTGAATGGCAATTCATTAGGTTTACCACCTTATCATGCTGCAGAATCTGTTGCTGCTGAAATGAAAGATTGGGCTGAAAAAGGAGTGCGTGGACATTTTGATAAAGGAAAACCTTGGCTCACCTACGCCGAACTGGTTTCGCCAGGTCTCGCACGATTAGTGGGTGCAAAACCCACTGAAGTCGTTGCTATGGGATCACTCACCTCCAACTTGAATGCAGCACTCGTTTCTTTTTATCGTCCGACCAAAGAGCGTTATAAAGTCATTCGTTTGGGTGAAGCGTTTGGTTCGGATCGTTATGCAGTGGATTCACAAATTCAACAACGTCTCACTACGATTAAAGAATTTTCGCCTGATTCCAAAGCATTTGATGCAAAAGACGCCGTGGTTGAAATTAAACCGAAGCCAGGCCAACACACGCTCACCACACAACAAATCATTGACATGATTAATCAACACGGTGATAAAACATCCGTAGTATTGATTGAAGGTGTGCATTATTTATCGGGACAATGTTTTGATTTGAAAGCAATTGCTGAAGCCGCGCACAAAAAAGGCTGTAAAATGGGTGTGGATTTAGCGCATTCCGTTGGGAATGTATTTCCAACTTTACATGAAGATGGTATCGATTTTGCTGTCTGGTGCAATTACAAATATGTTAATGCAGGGCCTGGTGCGATTGGTGGCTTGTTTGTTCATGAAAAACATCATCAAGATCCGACTATGCCAATATTAGCAGGTTGGTGGGGCCATAATAAAAGTGTGCGATTTAATATGGCATCGGATTATGCTGCTATTCCAACAGCAGAAAAATGGCAGCAAAGTAATCCGCCGATTTGGCAATTGGCATCACTTCAAGCGTCGCTCGATATTTTTGAAAATGTCGATCTTAAAAAATTACGTGAAAAAAGCATCCGACTCACCAATCACATGGAAAGATTAATTCGTAACATGCTGCCAGATGATGTGGAAATCATCACCCCGAGCAATCCCGATGAACGCGGAAGTCAGCTTTCATTAAAAGTAAAAGCCGGCGCCCACGCATCGGTAGAAGAATGGATGCATAAAAAAGGGATTATCTGCGATTCGCGCGGCGAAATCATTCGAGTCGCTCCGGCTGCGTTGTATAACACGCATGAGGATGTGACGAAGTTTGTGATTGAGCTTAGGAATTTTTGCTTGGCACATCGGCTGGGGGAAGAACACGATCATGAACGAGAGGGGGAAATATTTCGGATGAGATAAGAAATTTATCACCCAGACCTGCGGGCGCGGAAAAGCACCCGCAACGCAAAAAGCGCGTAAGATGAATTCCTAAGAATTGCAAAGCTTTTTCAAAATCGCTCGATTCCCTTCCGGAAATGGATATTGATTCAATTGATCCAAAGAAACCCATCGAATTTGCTGCCCTTCAGCACCGTTTGGTTCGCCTGAATATTCACTGATTCGCCAAATATCAAGTAATACCGTTCGATCCGGATAAGCATGCGTGATTTGAAACCAGGAATCCGCTGAATTAATTTTGATTCCAATTTCCTCCTGAAATTCTCGGACCAAGGCATCAAAAACGTTTTCACCTGCTTCAACTTTACCGCCCGGAAATTCCCATAAACCCGGACAATATTTGTGGGCAGGTCGTTCTGCGATTAGTACTTCATTTTTTGTATTAAATAAAATACCAACCGCAACGTGAATCAAGAAAAGTTACCGTGACATTGTTTGTATTTTTTGCCAGAACCGCAAGGACAAGGATCGTTGCGTCCCACTTTCGTGCCGATGCGCACCACCGGTTCTGATTTTTGCGGACGTTCTTCATCCATGACCGCAACTTCGTCGGATTCTGATAATCCGGACGTTTCGGCATGTTGGTACTGCATATTAGAATTCAACACCTGACGGCGTTCGGATTCCATTTGTAAAACGTCTTCTTCTTGTTGCACTTCAAATTTGGACAATGTCGAAATCACTTCATAATTAATTTTGTCTAACAACGCGACAAATAATTCAAAGGATTCGCGCTTGTATTCCTGTTTCGGATTTTTTTGCGCATACCCTCGTAAATGAATTCCCTGCCGCAGATAATCCATTGCGGCGAGATGTTCGCGCCACAAGGTATCCAGTGTTTGCAACATAATCGCTTTTTCAAATTGACGAACCGCGGGCGCACCGGCTTTGTTTTCTTTTTCCTGATAGCTTTCTTTTAATTTTGCATGAATGCGTTCGCGTAAAGTTTCTTCGTGTAAGTTTTCGTCTTTATCCAACCATTCACGAATGGGTAAACGCAAATTAAAATCGTTCGCAAGTTGCTGTTCCAATCCTGGCACATCCCATTGTTCTTCGAGACTGTGCGGTGGAATATAAATATCAATCATGGCTTCCAAAACAGAATGACGAATGGTATTGATCATCTCAGCGATATCTTCTGCTGCTAACAATTCGTCACGTTGACTGTAAATCACTTTGCGCTGTTCATTAGCGACATCATCGTATTCTAACAATTGTTTACGGATATCGAAGTTGTGCGCTTCTACTTTGCGTTGTGCGTTTTCGATGCTGTTGGTTAATAAACGCGATTCGAGCGCAACACCCTGTTCCATACCGATACGTTTCATTAATCCCGTTAACCGTTCGCCACCGAAAATGCGTAATAAATTATCTTGTAAAGAAAGATAAAAACGCGATTTGCCGGGATCCCCTTGACGACCGGAACGACCGCGTAATTGATTGTCGATACGACGCGATTCGTGGCGTTCGGTGCCCAATACATAAAGACCACCCGCTTGAATCACTTGATCGTGGCGTTTTTGCCAGTCTGCTTTGTGTTTTGCAATTTCTTCGGGGCTGGCATTTTCGAGATTTTTTAAATCGGCTTCAAGGTTACCGCCTAACACAATGTCAGTACCACGGCCTGCCATATTGGTTGCAATGGTCACCGTACCTGGACGCCCTGCTTCTGCAATAATTTGCGCTTCTTGTTCGTGGAATTTTGCATTTAAGACCTGGTGCGGAATATTTTCACGTTTTAAAAGACCGGATAAATACTCGGAGGTTTCGATGGATGCGGTGCCCACTAAAATCGGCTGACCTGCTGCGCGAGATTTTTTAATGTCTTCGATGATCGCTGTAAATTTTTCATCGGTGGACATATAAACTAAATCGGGTTGATCATTACGGACCATGGGTTTATTCGTTGGCAGCACAATCACTTCTAAACCGTAAATTTGCTGGAATTCATATGCTTCTGTATCCGCGGTTCCCGTCATGCCGGATAATTTATTGTAGATGCGGAAATAATTCTGGAATGTAATCGATGCGAGTGTTTGATTTTCTTGTCGGATTTTAACGTTTTCTTTCGCTTCAATCGCTTGATGCAATCCATCCGACCAACGTCTGCCTTGCATGGTGCGGCCAGTATGCTCATCGACAATCACGACTTCACCATTTTGTACGATATAATCCACATCGCGATGAAATAAAGCGTGCGCGCGCAAGGCGGCATTCATGTGATGCATGAGCATGATGTTGTTTGCATCGTATAAGCTTTCGTTTTCTTTTAAGAGACCGGCTTTAGTAAACATGTCTTCGACATGTTGATGGCCTTCTTCGGATAAAAAGGCTTGTTTGGTTTTTTCATCGATTGAATAATCGCCAGGGCCTTCTTTCGATTCTTGTTTTTTCAATTGCGGAATAAGTTTGTTAATTGCAATATACATTTCGGTGCTGTCTTCCGCCGCACCCGAAATAATCAAAGGGGTGCGCGCTTCGTCGATCAGGATCGAATCGACTTCATCGACGATGGCATAATTTAAAGGACGTTGGACTTTTTCCCCTATACTAAACGCCATGTTATCGCGTAGATAATCGAAACCAAATTCGTTATTGGTACCGTAGGTAATATCCGCCGCGTAAGCTTTTTGTTTTTCCTGAGGATGCATATTGGGCAGGATGACGCCGACCGACATACCTAAAAACGCATAAATAGGCCCCATCCAAGCCGCGTCACGTTTAGCGAGGTAATCATTGACCGTGACGATATGGACGCCCTTGCCTGATAAGGCGTTCAGATAAGCCGCAAGCGTTGCCACCAAGGTTTTACCCTCACCGGTGCGCATTTCAGCGATATTGCCGCCATGCAAAATCATGCCGCCAATTAACTGCACATCAAAATGGCGCATATTGAGGGTGCGTTTACCGACTTCGCGAACCACAGCAAAGGCTTCTGGCAATAAATTGTCCAGAGTTTCGCCCTGCTGGACGCGGGTTTTAAATTCTTCGGTTTTGGCTTTTAATTGGTCGTCGGTCAGGTTCTGGATTTCCGGTTCAAGCGCATTGATTTTTTCAACGACTTTCCAGAAATTGCGTATAACACGTTGATTACGGCTACCAAAGATTCGAGTAATTAGGCTATTTAACATAAGGATAAGTGCATCTTTTATATTGGAAAAATAGGTGAAAGCATCGCTTACTTTCAGCGAAAAGTCAAATGGGATCCGCAAAAAACGAACCATCGATTTCGGTACCCCACGATGGTATGATTTTTTCATGCCAAACCATATTTTAAAACAGGATAATAAAGCGCTCCAGACCCTTCTCGGCCGGGTCAATCAGTTAAAAGAATGGAACCGCTTATTTGCTGAGTATCTCGAACCCGAAATCGCCAAACACTGTGAAATCGTGAATTATGAAAAAAATTGTTTTATTGTGATTGTTGAAAATGGCAGTTATGCAACCCAGCTTAGATTTCAAATTCCGGATTTAATGGCTAAGCTGAAACAACACCCTCAGTGGGTGAAACTCTCCGGCATTATCTGCAAAACCCGACCCAAGCACACCCTCGCCTCAAACTCCCGCAGCCGTACCAAGACCTATTTGACACAAAAAACCGCAAAAAGTATTCTGGATTCCGCACAAAGCGTCAAAGATGAAAAAATACGTACCCGTTTGCAGAAAATCGCTGGGTATACTTCTAAAAAATAACTTAATCAGGATGATTGCCTATGTTACGAAAACCATTAACGCGTGAGGGATTAAAACAACTTAACCAAGAAGCCGCAAGAACCACTTCTCAGCCCTTAGCTCAAATTGAAGACGCCAAAGAAAGTAATCTGTTTCAGGAAATACGAGATCTGCTTGATCAAATTGATGAGTGCATTAAAATTTTAAGTGCCAAACTTCCCCAAGAAAATCAAGCTTATTCACATCTAGCATGGCTTGTTCCGGCTTCTGCTGAATTATTGCGGCCTCTTACTTTAGTCCTTGAGCGTAGCGCGCAATATCTTTTGATTACCGCGGCACCAGCAGGATCGGTATCCCTTTTTGTGGTTGGATCGATTTTTTTTGCGGGATATTCAGAAGAATATTTTGAGCAACTTGAAGCTGAAGTGGCCAAAATCGATGGCTCGCAACCATATCAACAGTTTGTTGAGGCATTAAGAACAGCCAGAGATCATCAAGTAGAAGAAATGAAAATGGATACCTCTTCGGATGAGTCAACTCAATTTACGCAGCAAGAACAGGCGCTACTCACCCGAACCGCTGAAAAATTCGGAGGATTTAAAACAGCTCCAGAAAAACCCTATTTAGATCCAACTTTGCAAACGCATCCAGAAGACCCCAGTATTCTCACTCAACCGGTTTCGATTTATCAACAATTAGCTTTTTTCAAGACCGCGAAAGCGGCAGTGACGGATTTGCAAACGGATTTGACGAGGAAAGCGTTGTGTGGGCAGAGAGTGACTTTGTAAAGAACTTTTGTCATGCCAGCGAAAGCTGGCATGACAAACAAGGTTAACCTTCAAACGCCAAGATCGGTTTAGCATAGGAAATCGGTGCCGTTGCGCGGTCATCGAAGGTGACATATTCCCAAGCATTTTGAGTAGCGAGTAACTTGCAAAGTAATTTGTTATTCAACGCGTGGCCTGATTTATGACCATTGAAAGCACCAATCAAGCTGGAGCCTAATAAATATAAATCGCCAACAGCATCCAGAATTTTGTGTTTTACAAATTCATCTTCGTAACGTAGGCCTTCTTCGTTTAACACGCGGAATTCATCAACCGCAACCGCATTATCCAAACTCGCGCCGCGCGCTAAATTCATGGCACGTAATTTTTCGAAATCGGCTTTAAATCCAAACGTACGAGCACGGCTGACTTCTTTGACATACGAAGTGCTAGAAAAATCCAGCGTCGCGGACTTGCTATGCATTTTGAAAACGGGGTGATCAAATTCAATGGTAAATGTCACTTTGAAACCTTCGAATGGTTCGAAGGAAGCCCATTTATCACCGTCTTTCACCATCATCTTGCGTTTAATGCGAATAAAACGTTTAGGGACGTTTTGTTCCTTAATGCCAGCAGACTGGACCAAGAAAACAAATGGGCCTGCGCTGCCATCCATAATTGGAATTTCAGACGCAGTCACATCCACATAAGCATTATCAATGCCTAATCCGGCAAATGCAGAGAGCAAGTGTTCAACAGTTGAAACACGCACGCCATTTTTCACCAAGCAAGTGCAAAGCGCGGTATCTCCGACGTTTTCGGCTAATGCTGGGATTTCAACTACGGGATCTAAGTCGGTGCGTTGGAAAATAATACCGGTATTGGGTGGAGCTGGGCGAAGGGTCAGTTCAGCACGTTCACCGCCATGTAAGGTAATTCCTGTCGCCTTAATGACGTTCTTTAAGGTTCGTTGTCTAATCATTCCGCAGTTTCACTCTCGTTACTATAATGCTCGCAATGTTAACATAGGTAGAATGTTTTTTGAAATTAATAATTTACTGTGCCCACCTGGTATTTCCCCTTAATTTAAGGGGAAAACCAGGAGGTGTGGAAAAAAATTAATCACAATTAAGCATCGACCTCTTCTTTTCGACGTAAAAAGGCCGGAATATCTAGATAATCTAATTCCTGCGATGCATCCATCACAGCCGGTTTTGGTGCGACAAACGAAGGCGCATGCGCAGCCGCTTGGCTTGCGTGACGTCGCATGACAGCAGGTTTTTCCAGATGTTGATAATCAACCGAACCATCAGGACGGGTGGAATCCAATAATTTGTTGTGCGAGCTGCCCATAGGAGTTTGTTTTCGGCCAAGACCCGTTACAATGACCGTCACGCGAATTTCATCGCGGAGATCTGGATCAATAACGGTCCCCACTACAACCGTTGCGCTATCCGAAGTAATGCTCTTAATCGCATCGCCCACTTCTTCGAACTCACCAATGGACATATCTAATCCAGCAGTAATGTTCACCAATACGCCTTTAGCGCCATTCAGATCAACATCTTCCAATAATGGACTTGAAATCGCCGCTTCAGCAGCAAAACGTGCACGATTTTCACCGGAAGCAACACCGGTACCCATCATGGCCATGCCCATTTCGGACATAACAGTCCGAACGTCGGCAAAATCCACGTTTATTAAACCAGGACGCGTGATCAATTCAGCAATGCCCTGCACTGCTCCGCGCAATACATCATTGGCCGCTTTAAATGCATTGACCAGTGAAACGTTTTTGCCAAGCACCGACAATAATTTGTTATTCGGGATAGTAATCAATGAATCCACATGCTGACTTAAGTTAGCAATCCCCGAATCGGCCACTTGCATACGCACTTTGCCTTCGAAAGAAAAAGGTTTAGTGGTAACAGCAACCGTCAAAATACCTAATTCTTTAGCCACTTGCGCAACAATCGGAGCCGCTCCCGTTCCGGTACCACCACCCATTCCTGCTGTGATGAAAACCATATCTGCTCCACTGATCGCCGCTTTAATGCGATCGCGATCTTCTTCGGCGGAACGACGACCAATTTCAGGATTGGCACCCGCACCTAAACCGCGTGTAATACTTTCGCCTAATTGAATAATGGTGTGAGCAGAAGAATTTTTTAATGCTTGCGCATCCGTATTCGCACAAATAAATTCGACGCCTTCAATCTTGTGCGCCATCATGTGTTCAACCGCATTACCACCACCGCCGCCGACACCCACCACTTTGATCACTGCATTTTGGGTATTTGTATCTGCCAGTTCAAACATGTGACGACTCCTTTAAAAAATTCAAACCTTAAAAATTACCTTGAAACCAACCGCGCATTCTGCCCCACAAGCCTTTTAAATTGGATTGCGTTAAGGGATCTACTTGGACATCACGTTGTTGCATACCATAAAGCAACAATCCGACACCGGTTGCATAAACGGGATTATTGATGACTTCGGTCATGCCGGTGATATGTTGCGGGACGCCTAAACGCACTGGAATTTTGAAAACGCGTTCAGCGAGTTCCACCGCGCCTTCCACTTTCGAGGCACCCCCGGTCAACACAATGCCGGCTGAAATTAAATCTTCTAATCCGCTGCGGCGAATTTCAGCAGCCACCAGATTAAAAAGTTCTTCGTAACGCGCTTCAACAATTTCAGCCAATGCGCGTCTTGAAATATGACGGCCCTGACGATCGCCGACCGTTGGAATATCAATCATTTGATTGCTATCCGTTAAATCCTGTAATGCACAAGCGTATTTTAATTTAATGTCTTCCGCATTTCGTGACGGTGTGCGTAATGCAATGGCAATATCATTGGTCACTTGATCGCCTGCAATTGGAATCACCGCGGTATGTCGAATCGCACCATCGGTAAAAATCGCAATATCGGTCGTGCCGCCGCCGATATCAATCATGCAGACGCCTAATTCTTTTTCATCTTCGGTCAAAATCGAGTGACTGGATGCAAATTGTTCGAGCACCACATCGCTCGCATTCAAGCCGCAGCGCTTTAAGCATTTCACAATATTTTGAGCTGCACTGACTGCGCCTGTCACGATATGGACTTTCGCTTCTAGTCTGACGCCCGCCATTCCAATCGGTTCTCGTATGGAATCTTGGCTATCAATGATATATTCCTGGGGAAGCACATGGAGAATTTTTTGATCGGCAGGAATCGCCACCGCTTTCGCCGCATCAATCACGCGATCCACATCCATTTGAGTCACTTCGCGATCACGGATGGCGACAATTCCGTGGGAGTTAATGCTTCGGATATGACTGCCTGCAATACCTGTGTAAGCAGAATAAATCTGGCATCCGGCCATTTTTTCTGCTTCTTCGACAGAGCGTTGAATCGACTGGACCGTGGATTCAATATTCACCACGACGCCCCGCTTTAAACCTTGCGAAGGATGGGAACCCACTCCCACAATATTTAATTTATCACCGTTGACTTCGCCTACTATGGTCACAACTTTCGATGTGCCAATATCAATTCCTACCATCAAATCTTTATTTGGCTTCTTTGCCATATTCAATCGCCCTTTTGTTACGAAACTGTTTTCCATCGTACCGCTAACCCATTCGGATAACGCAAATCGATATACTCGACATCCGCATATCGGTTACCAATTATTTTGGGGTACACTTTCACAAAATGACTGACGCGAGTCAAGACATCTTTGTATCCGGCGCTGACTTTTATACCGTTATCACAAGTTAACGCCCAAGAATTTTCATGCGTCAATTCCAAGGTTGCAATTTTAAAATGCAGCGGGGCCAACAGGCTATTTAATTTTTTGTAATACGCCATAATTTGCATGTGTTGATCTTCGGGTCCGAGCAATTGCGGCAAGCCATCCGGATAACTCGCAGGATCTGGACTAAAAAGGTCCCCATTCGAACTCATGAGACTCGAATTATTCCAGCGGGCCATCGGAATTTTTTCGATCACTGTAATCACGACCTGATTTGGCCAAACGCGCTGCACCACCGCATTCGCAATCCAGGGTGATTGTAATAACTGGTCTTTAATGGAATCGACATCCACCCCAAAAAAACCGCGATTCACGAGCGGCATCAGCGATTGTTGCAAGGATTTTTGGTCGGCATGTTGAATGCCAAATACTTTGACTTCCTGAATGGGAAAATAGGTTTTAATCTTGGATGAAACAAGACAAGCGCTAACAATAAAAATAATGAAAAGAAAAATTTTGGCAGAAAGCGTTAAGTAAGAACGAAAATTTTCAGCGTCACGTTTCCTTGCTCTGCTTATGATCATCCTAGTCCCTCGTCAGGTCACTTAGCTTTCCCCATGATACAGACTTCCATGATTAAACGCACGTCTTGTTGTTTCTGGACAGTTTCTTGAACATGCAAAATCAAGGCTTCGATATCCGCCGCTTTTGCGGTTCCATCATTGATGATAAAGTTTGCGTGCTTTTCTGACACATAAGCGCCGCCGATGGCCATTTTTTTTAAACCGCACTGTTCAATCAGGCGCGCCGCATAATTTCCTTGAGGATTTCTAAAAACAGAACCGCAATTGGGTAAGCCTGTTGGCTGGGCGGCATTTCTTTTTTCTAAGAGATTTTTGATATTGGCCAATAATTTATTTTTGTCACCAGCTTCTAAAGTAAAATGACCCGCAATAAAGGATTCCGCTTCTGGCAGTTTGACATGCCGGTAACTGACTTCAAAATCGGCCGCGGGCCTGACTTGAATGTCGCCTGCCCGATTAATGGTTTCGACTGCGTGAACGCGTTGCCAGGTTTCTCCGCCATAACAGCCTGCATTCATGGTGAGTGCACCGCCTACTGTTCCAGGAATGCCTGCCATGAATTCAAGCCCCGCCAAACCCAAACGCGCGGTGTATCGTGCAATTTGCGCGCAGGAAACACCTGCTTCTGCGCGGACCATATTGGATTGGAGCGGTGTAATATTATGAAGTGCACCTTGCGTGATAATGACCGCACCATCAAGCCCACCGTCACGGATTAACACGTTACTGCCTAATCCTAACCAAGTAACGGGCACATCCAGAGGCAAATGTTTTAAAAATTCCGCGACATCGTCGACATCCGCTGGAATAAAAACCAAATCAGCTGGTCCCCCGACACGCCAGGAAGTGTAATCCGCTAACGGTTGCCGCTCCATGAGCCGACCGCGCAATTTTCCTAATTGAGGAGACGCCAATAACATTAATGAGCCTCACTAATGGTTTGCGGTACTGATTCACGCAATGCAGTAGCCGCCAAATGAGAGGCCAATGCACCTATATTCCCTGCGCCTTGCATTAATAAAACATCACCATCGCGCAATTCTTCTTGTAAAATTTTCGCTAATTGCACATGTTGATCGACAAAAACCGGTTTAATTTTATTGAGATCAGCAATCGCTTTGGCAAGTGTTGCACCATCCGCCCCTTCAATAAAATCTTCACCCGCTGAATACACATCCAGTAATAACAACGCATCCGGACGCGATAAGACATCTCGAAAATCATCAAAAAGATCATGGGTACGTGTATAACGATGCGGTTGATAAACCATGACGAGCCTGCGCTCAGGCCAACTTTGACGCGCTGCTTGCAAAGTCACCGCAATTTCACGTGGATGATGACCATAGTCATCAATCAACGTCACGTTACCGCCTTTTTGTAATTCAAAATTGCCATAAATTTGAAAACGTCGGCCAATGCCTGCAAATTTTTCCAGTGCGCGCTGGATGGCAGCATCAGAAATTTTTAATTCGGTCGCAATAGCAATGGCAGCCAATGAATTTAAAACATTATGCGTACCGGGCAAATTAAGTGTTATTTTCAAATCTTTATTATTCGGTCGTTTAACCGTAAAAAGAGTTTGGAGTCCCTGATAGACGATATCTTTTGCAATAAAATCCGCATCGTCAGTGAATCCATAAGTCACAATCGGTCGCGAAATTTGCGGCAAGATTTGTCTAACCACCGGATCATCCACACACATCACTGCCAAACCATAAAAGGGCAATTGATGTAAAAATTCCACAAACGCATGACACAATTCGTTAAAGTCATTGTGATACGTTCCCATGTGATCGGCATCAATGTTTGTTACCACCGAAATCATGGGTTTTAAATATAAAAACGAAGCATCACTTTCATCGGCTTCAGCAACCAGATAACGTCCTGTGCCTAATCGTGCATTACTGCCCGCACTATTCAGTCGACCACCAATCACAAACGTGGGGTCGACACCTTCTTCGGTTAAAATACTCGCGACTAAACTGGTTGTCGTCGTTTTGCCATGCGTGCCTGCAATCGCAATCCCATAACGAAAGCGCATGATCTCGCCTAACATTTCTGCGCGCGGAACAATGGGGATTCTTAATTCACGTGCTTTGACTAATTCGACGTTATTCATATCGACTGCAGAGGACCGAACGATCACATCCACGTCTTTAATATTCTCGGCACTGTGATTTTTATAAATTTCAGCGCCAAATGAACGCAGACGTTTTGTCAAGGCATTATCGGCCAAATCCGATCCGGATACGCGATAGCCTTGGCTTAATAGAACTTCTGCGATTCCCGCCATACCCACGCCACCAACCCCTACAAAGTGGATATGCTTGATACGACCCATTTCAAATGTCCAACTCAATGGCAAATCTCCTCACACACTTTTAATACATGTTCCGTGGCGTCCATTTTACGCGAATTATAGGCAGATTGCGCCATGAAAAAACACTTTTCGCGTTTAGAATTAAAATCTCGTAACACCTCGGCCAATCGATCAGCGGTCAAGTCCCCTTGCTGAATCAAAAGCGCCGCCTGATTTTTTACCATAAAGCCAGCATTGGCGGTTTGATGATCGTCAACGGCATGTGGAAAAGGAACCAGAATAGCACCAAGCCCAGCCGCACAAAGTTCTGCGACAGTCAAAGCACCTGCCCGGCATAAAACCAAGTCAGCCCATTGATAGGCTTTATCCATCGCAGTAATAAATGGCTTGATCTCGCCCTTCACGTTTTCTTTGGCATAAAATTGTTCAGTTTCGGCAAAATGTTTTTCGCCTGTTTGATGCAAAACGTCAGGACGCTCTTGTGGTGATAATTTCGCCAGCGCTTTCGGCACCAGTTCATTAATGGCTGCCGCTCCTAAACTTCCGCCAATGACTAATAAGTGCAAAGGACGCGCAGCATCAAATTGATCTTTTGAACGCGGCAGCTGAAAAATTTCCGCTCGTACTGGATTGCCCGTGGTAATCACATTGGTGCGCTTTGAAAAAGTATCAGGAAAACCTTCCAGAATTTTACGAGCAAGCAAAGCTAACCATTTGTTGGTCATACCAGGTTTAGCATTTTGTTCGTGAATCACTAAAGGAACTCTTAAAATAAAACTGGCAATGCCACCCGGCCCACTCACAAATCCACCCATCCCCAAAACAACGTCGGGTTTTAAGCGATGAATGATTTTTATCGCCTGAAAAATCGCGAGTGTTAGTGTAAATGGCGCAAGCAATAAATTTTTTAATTTTTTTCCGCGCAACCCACTGATGGAAATAAAATGCAGCGGAATTCCTGCATTCGGGACCAATTTTGCTTCTAACCCTTTTTGTGTTCCCAGCCAGTTGACTTCAACACCTTGTTCCCGCAATTTTTTAGCAACAGCAAGACCCGGGAAAACATGCCCGCCCGTTCCACCTGCCATGATCAATACACTGCGTAATTTAGCCATCGCGCAAACCCATCAACATCATGCGATTCTCATAATCAATTCGCAATAATAATGCGATTACAATACAACAAATAATCATACTGCTGCCACCATAACTCACCAAAGGCAAGGTTAATCCTTTGGTCGGCAACAGTCCTGAATTCACCCCAACGCTGACGATAAACTGAATTGCAATCCACAGCCCTAATCCATAAGCAACAAATCCTGAAAAATGCTTACCCAGTTTTTGCGCTTGTTTACCGATATAAAAAATTCGGAGAACCAACAAAATAAAAAGGACCATCACGACCAACATTCCAATTAACCCCAGCTCTTCTGCAATCACGGCAAATAAAAAATCGGTATGCGCTTCAGGCAGATAGAAAAGTTTTTGTATGCTTTTTCCTAAGCCAACACCAAAAACACCACCTCGACCAAATGCAATCAACGATTGAGTTAACTGATAACCACTATCAAAAGGATGAGCCCAAGGATTTAAAAAAGTCGTTAATCGCTGCATGCGATAAGGTTCTGAGATGGCAATCACCGACATCGCAATTAACACCACCAGAAATAATAAGGCAAAATGTCGAATTTTCATGCCACCTAAAAACATCATGCCAAGGGCTGTGGCCATAATCACTACGGTTGCACCAAAGTCAGGTTCTTTTATTAATAGCACCGAAATCACCGCTAACACGCCTAACGGTTTCAGAAATCCTTTGAGTTCAGTGGTAATTTCATTGTGCCGCCGGACTAAATAACCGGCGAGATAGATTACAACAACAAATTTCGCCAATTCAGAAACCTGGATCCGAAAAAAACTAATGCCTATCCAGCGCGAACTGCCATTCACGGAATGCCCTATCCCCGGCAGCAACACTAATGCCAGCATTACCATAATCGCTAGTAATAACGCCCAACCAATTTTTTCCCAAATGGCCACTTCAAATTGAATGATAATAAAACCGAGACTAACGCCCATGCCGATAAAAATTAATTGGCGATAAAAATAATAAAACGGTTCGTGTAATTGACGATCTGAGACTTCGATCGAAGCAGAAGCCACCATCAGCAACCCAAATCCAATTAAACTTAAAACAAGAATAATGAGCCAGCGATCATACGGGGCGGGAGGAACCATGGGACGCCTGGAAGAAGAGGATTTAAACATAAGGCCTTATAAATCTTTAATGCCAATTAAGCACCGTCATTGCGAGCCCTGCTTTTTAGGGCGAAGCAATCTCCAAAAGATTGCTTTAGCGTAAAAAACACGCTTCGCAATGACGTCTGTGTCATTCGTTTATAAATCTTGTACCAACTCCGCAAATACTTCTCCACGATGTTCAAAATTATTAAACATATCGAGACTGGCACACGCAGGCGATAATAATACACTATCACCCGCTGTTGCGATTTCATTGGCAGTAAAAATCGCTTCCTGCATACTTTTGGCGAAACGAATATCCACTCGATCGCCTAATACATCAGCTAAAATCGGTGCCGCTTCACCAATCAATACCACGGTTTTGACATATTTTTCAACTGAGGGGACTAACGGCGAAAAATCCGCATTTTTGCCAACGCCGCCGGCGATCAGAATTAATTTGCCCTGAATTTCTGGCCCTAACCCTTCGAGCGCTGCAAGGGTTGCACCCACATTAGTGCCTTTCGAATCGTTATACCACATCACACCATTGCGTTCGCGGACCAACTGACAACGGTGCGGCAAGCCTTTAAATTCTATCAACGTTTGTAACATGGGTTCAAAAGGCAAACCAAAGCCATAACCAATCGCCAAGGAAGCCAGCGCATTCGCTTGATAATGCCGCCCCAAAATAGGCAGATCACTGACTGGCATTAATATCTGTTTTTGGAAAGCAAGATAAGTGCCATTGCCTTTTTGCAATAAACCAAATTCATTCTCTTTCGGTTCCTGCAAAGTAAAATAAAGTCTTTTTTTCACGGATTCATCACGGCATTCGGTTAAAGGATCCTCGTGATTGCTCACCGCCACGTCACAATGGGAATAAATATGTTGTTTGGCTAAACAATATTCTTCAAGACTGCCGTAACGATCCATGTGATCCGGCGTTACATTTAAAACCGTTGCGACTTTAGGCGCGAGACTATAAGTGGTTTCTAACTGAAAACTGGATAATTCCAGCACATACAAATCCGGCGCAGGCGTTCTCAATAAATCCAGCGCAGGCGTACCTAAATTGCCGCCCACTTGAACACGTTTTCCGGCGGCAGCAGCCATTTTACCCACCAAGGTAGTCACCGTACTTTTTGCATTAGTACCAGTAATAGCGATGACCGGTGCGTTCACTGCTTGGGCAAATAATTCGATATCCCCCACAACAGTGACACCTTTTGCCATTTGCGCGGCGATGGCGGGTTCCTGAATTGAAACGCCAGGACTCACGATCAATTGGGTTGCCCTATCCAATAATTGCTGATCGAGCTGGCCGGTCACCACTTGCACATCAGGAAATAAATTTTTAAATTCGGCAAGATTGCCTGGATTTTGCCGTGTATCCATCGCAGCAAAAGGCAACCCTTTCTGACGTAAATACCGTGCACAAGAAATTCCCGTTGCACCCAAGCCAATAATAATATTTAAGTCTCTCGCCACTTTTTGTTCCTTAGCGCAGTTTAAGCGTTGCTAAACCACACAAAACCAATACAAAAGTAATAATCCAGAATCGAACAATCACTCGCGGCTCTGGCCAGCCTTTTAATTCAAAATGATGATGAATAGGTGCCATTTTAAAAATTCGCCGTCCGGTTAGTTTAAAAGATCCGACTTGTAAAATCACGGACACCGTTTCCAGAACGAATACGCCGCCCATTAAAAATAAAACTAATTCCTGACGGACGATGACCGCTACGATGCCTAATGCGGCACCTAACGCCAAAGCGCCAATATCACCCATAAAAACTTGCGCCGGATAAGTATTAAACCAGAGGAACCCTAACCCTGCGCCAACTAGAGCGCCACAAAAAATCGCAATTTCACCTGCGCCAGGGACATAAGGAATTTCGAGATAAACTGAAAAATGCGAATTCCCCGTCGTGTAAGCAAAAATACCCAAAGCGCCCGCAACCATCACCGCCGGCAAAATAGCGAGACCATCTAAACCATCTGTTAGATTCACGGCATTACTGGTTCCCACCACTACAAAATACGTGAGCAGAATAAAAAACGGACCCAGTTGCATCGTCAGATTTTTAAAAAAGGGAATCACGAGCGCGGTTTCAGCTGGAACACTCGCGGTAAAATAAAGATAAAACGCCGCCCCTAACGCCACAATCGATTGAAATAAATATTTTCGTCTTGCCGATAATCCACGAGGATTTTTTAAAAATAATTTTAAATAATCATCCCACCAGCCAATGGCACCAAAAGACAATGTCACAATGAGTGCGAGCCAGATATAACGATTAGTTAAATCACCCCATAATAAAGTACTCAGCGCAATCGCAATTAAAACCAATGCGCCACCCATCGTGGGCGTGCCAGCCTTGGAAAGATGTGATTGCGGGCCATCGTTTCTGACCACTTGTCCGACTTTATGCAGACTTAAGCGGCGAATCATGGTGGGCCCAATAATGAGAGCGATTAATAACGCGGTCAGCGTACTTAAAATAATACGCAAAGTGATATAAGAAAAAACATGGAATACATGTAAATATTTAGCTAACCATTCACAGAGCCAAACGAGCATAGATCTTTCCTTGCATTGCACCCAATCTCGTCATTGCGAGGCCTGTTTTTTAGGCCGAAGCAATCTTTTAGAGATTGCTTCGGCGTAAAGAGCACGCCTCGCAATGACGAAACATATTTTACGTAGTATACCTCGCGAAAACCGCAAGTCCACATTTCTTCACTTCTTCCACATCGCTAAAGGGAATTTTTTTATCGCCAATAATTTGATAGGTTTCTGCGCCTTTTCCAGCGATTAATACACAATCGCCTCCTTTGGCATGATGAATGCTATCTTGAATCGCGCGTGAACGATCGGTCTGGACCGTGACTTTTTTCGGATCCTTAAAACCGACCATAATATCGGCAACAATTTTATCGGGATCTTCTGTTCGGGGATTATCATTGGTAACCCAAATCCGATCGGCATATTGTTCAGCAATTTTTGCCATCAGCGGACGTTTACCTCGATCGCGATCGCCGCCGCAACCAAAAACGCAAAATAATTTACCTTTGCAATGCTGACGCAAGGCAATTAACACTTTTTCCAGAGAATCCGGTGAGTGAGCATAATCCACCGCGACCAACGGTTTAGTATTACCGCCAAACGTTTGCAATCGTCCTGGCACAGGCATGAGATGCGTCAACGCAGTCAGTGCATGGGTAAATGAAATATCCGAAAGACACAATGTCGTTAATACGGCTAGCACATTGCTTAAATTAAATTTGCCGATCAGCGGCACATGCAAATCCCCGCGCCCCCAGGGTGTGACAACATGCGCATGAATGCCGGCTAAACTCACTTGAATTTGTTCCGCATAGACATCACAGTGTTGCGAAATACTGTATGTAAAAATATTTTTGCGATTCAGCGTTTTGACTAATTCTCTGCCGTATTCATCATCGATATTTATTACAGCATTTTTGCTTACCGCTGGATCAAATAATTTTCGTTTAGCCGCTGCGTACGCTTCCATTGTGCCATGATAATCCAAATGGTCGCGCGTTAAATTGGTAAATATACCGATATCAAATTCAATACCATTGGTTCTGCCTTGATCCAAACTATGAGATGAGACTTCCATTGCGACCATTTTTATTTTTTTCTTCACAAATTCATTGAATAAACCATGTAACACAATGGGATCCGGTGTCGTCAAATTGCCGGGTTTAATTTCGCCATAAATTCCATTGCCTAATGTTCCAATAATTCCACAGGGAATATTGCATTGCGCGAGCGCTTGTCCCAAAAAATACGTACAAGAAGTTTTGCCATTCGTGCCCGTCACGCCAATAATTTTTAATTTTTTTGCAGGATTGCCATAAAATTTTTCTGCGATATCGCCGATGCGTTCTGCCAAATGATCGACGGGTAAAATCGGAACTTGATGTTCGGTTTGAACATGCGTGCTTTGAGTATCCACATCCGCTAAAACCGCATGCGCGCCGTTTTTTATCGCATCATTAATAAATTGTCGGCCATCTAATTGCGTTCCCTTGCACGCAAAAAATAAATCGCCCGGTTTCACCTGACGACTATCGAGCGACAAACCTGAAATTTCAGGGTCCGCATAAAGCGGCGTATCATAAAGATGGTAAATCAGCTGCGATAATTTTGTCATGATCGTTTATTCCATTGTTTTTTGCTTCCACATCATCCGGTGGAATGTTTAAAATTCGGAGCGTGCCCTGCATAATATTTTTGAAAATAGGTGCAGACACATCACCCCCATAATAAAGTTTGCCCGATGGATCGTGAAGCACAACAGCAACGACAATTTGAGGATGCGTTGCGGGTGCAATCCCTACAAAAGAAGACATATGATGGTGGAGTTCGTAGCCATGGGGCCCAACTAATCGCGCCGTTCCTGTTTTACCCGCAACATGGTAACCGGGTATCCGTGCTGAACGCGCTGTACCATCTTTTCCCGTGGTGACTGTTTCCAAAAGCGTTAATATTTCTTTGCACAATTTGGATTTAATAACTTGCTTGCCTTTAGGCGGCGCATCAATTTTTTCGAGTGAAACAGGAATTTTTACGCCATCATTGGCAATCACAGAATAAGCTTCTGCAAGTTGCAGCGGCGTAACAGAAATTCCATAACCAAATGCGAGCGTCGCTAACGTAAAAGGCGGCCAGTTATCTCGTTTGACCAATGTGCCAGAACGCTCACCCGGAAATCCAATACCCGTTTCTGCACCAAATCCCACTCGATTTAAAAAATCCCATAAAAGATTGGGCGGAATACTTAAAATCATTTTGGTGATACCCACGTTACTGGATACTTCGAGAATTTGTTCGACCGTCATTGGGCCTTTGCGATGTTCATCTCTAACCAGGTGATGGCCGACATTCAACCAGCCGGGATTGGTATCAATTACCGTGTCTGGTTTAAAGAGCCCGCTATCTAATGAGGCTGCAACACTAAACGCTTTGATCGTAGAACCCGGTTCAAAGGTATCCGTGACTGCACGATTACGCAATGCTTCACGATCCGTAATGACGTGATTGTTTGGATTAAACGAAGGATAGTTCACCATCGCTAACACTTCACCGGTTTTAACATCCAAAACGACAACCGAACCTGAGCTCGCGCTATATTTTTTTACCCCATCCAGCAATTCACGATACGCGAGATATTGAATCCGATGGTTCAGAGAAAGCACTAAATCGCTGCCTGATCGCTGTTTTTGTAATGATTGGACATCCATGATCACTCTGCCCAACCGATCTTTAAATACCACTTTTTTGCCGGGCACACCTGCAAGCGCTTGGTTGTAAGCCAATTCCAACCCTTCCTGACCTTCGTCATCCACGTTGGTAAATCCAACGACATGAGCGGCCACTTCACCTTCTGGATAAAAACGTTTATAGCCCAATTGTTCATAAACACCCGGAATTGCAAGCGCTTTTATTTTTGCAGCGACTTCCGGCGATAAATCCCGTTTAATGTAAATAAATTCGCGATTTTTATTTTTGTAATGTTCAAGAGGTAATTGAATGTCCGATTTTTTCATTTTCAATATTTGACTTAATGCCAAAATATTTTTTGATGTCATGGAAAATTCTTTGGGATTAATCCAAATCGAATAAACAGAAGTGCTGATCGCAAGCGGATAGCCATCGCGATCGCTGATCATCCCCCGAAAGGCAGGAATCGTCACAATGCGCAATGCGCGTGCGTTACCTTTTTCCAGAAGAAAATCGCGTTTGATAACGGTGAGATCAATGAGACGGAGTAAGAGGGTTAAAACAATTAAAAGAATAAAAATAATGAGTAAATAAAAACGCCACGCAATAAATGCAGTTTTAGGTAAATGGGCACTTCGCACTTTTTTTCATTCCTAAGGATCGACGATCACCAGTGATTTTCCTTCTGGGACCACCATTCCTAATTTATCACTTGCAACTTGTTGCACTCTCGCCTGCATGATCCAGGTACTTTTTTCCAGCAATAACTGGCCCCATTGTATATGCAGATGATCACGTTCTGCCAGTGTTTGTTGCAAACCGGCATTCAGGCTGCGAGTGGTATTAGTAACATACACCATACTCAGCGCTGACATGAGCACAGCAAGAATCAAGAGGTAGCGACCAAACTGGACTTTCGAGATCAAAACCGAAAGGAGCCAGGTGCGTGACACGGTACTTTGACTAAACAAACGGGCTGCAGCGTTCATGGTAGTTTCTCCGCAATTCGTAAAACCGCACTTCTGGAACGAGGATTGGCAGCAATTTCGGCTGCACCCGGTTTTAACGCGCGGCCGATGCGTTTCATTTTCGGCTTAACGCGTTCATGTTTTACCGGTAAACCTGCAGGAAATTGTTCGCCCCGCTCCAGGTCATGAATAAAATGTTTTACCAAACGATCTTCTAAGGAATGAAAACTAATCACTAACAAACGGCCCCCTACTTTTAAAGCGTTTAAACTGGAATTTAAAACTTGGCTAATGTCATCAAGCTCATGGTTGATGGCAATTCGGATGGCTTGAAAACTCCGAGTTGCCGGGTTTTTTCCTTTTTCCCATGCGGGATTGGCTGCCGCAACGATTTTGGCTAATTGCGTGGTTGTGGTAATTGGAGTCAGTTCACGTGCAGCGACAATAGCGCGCGCAATGCGGCGCGAATAGCGCTCTTCACCAAACTCCCATAAGACCTTTGCTAACTCTGGCTCTGAAACCGAACTAAGCCAAGTTGCGGCATCCATGCCCTTCGAATGATCCATGCGCATATCCAGTTTGCCTTCGCGCAAAAAACTGAATCCGCGATCCGGATCATCTAATTGGGGAGAAGAAACACCCAAATCCAGCAAAATCCCATCGATTTTGCCAAATAAGTTTTGCTCTTTTAAAAAGGTTTCGAGTTCTGCAAAAGAGCCTTGTTGAATTTTAAAATTCGGATAATTGGAAAAGTGTTGTCGTGCATAGCGAATGGCTTCGGGATCTTTGTCCATCGCAAACAGAAAACCGCTTGAATTTAATTGATTTAAAATCGTCTGGCTGTGACCCCCGCGACCAAAAGTGGCATCCACATAAAAACCATCCGGTTTAATAGCAAGGTTTTCAATCACCTCTGCCAATAACACCGGTTGATGTTGAATCATTTTTTCTTCCATTCGGCATGCCACCATAATCAATCCATTTTTACAATGACAGTGTTTTCACTTCGTCGGGAAGACTGCCGTCACTGCTGGATTCTTCATCCAGCCATTGACCACGTCGTTCCTGCCAGTGATCTTCATCCCAGATTTCAAATTTTTTACCTTGTCCGACTAACATAATTTTTTTATTTAATCCTGCGTATTCGCGTAATAACGGCGGTAACAAAATACGGCCATTGCCATCAAGTTCCGTTTCGGTGGCATGCCCTATCAGTAATCGTTGAATGCGGCGGGCCGCGGGATTAAAGCTCGGAAGCGCAGCTAATTTATTTTCGATGTCTTCCCATGCGCCGAGCGGATAAAGCAGTAAGCAGCGTTCTTCGGTATCGATTGTCATGACGATATGCCCATGACTTTGGTTTTTTAAACAGTCACGGTATCGGGTAGGCATGGCTATCCTACCTTTCGCATCAATGTTGATCCCGTTGACGCCTCGAAACATTTAATTAGTCTCCTGAAATGCCTCTGAACCTTCATAACGCATTCCCTCAACCGAGAATATACCACAATTTCCCACAATAAACCACTTTTTACCACAAAAAAGTTAAATGGATTCGAATTGTTGGGAATTTACCCACCCCGCTCATCAATTTAGGTGATCGCTTAATGATATGATAGTATTTAACATAGCTAACTTTATATGCATTTTCTTGGGGTTTGTATATGAGTAAGGCAAGACTGCCGCGCGGCGCAATTAATTTACCTAATCAAAAATCATTGGTTCCTGACTCTGATGGATTAAAAGCATTTTATCTATTAATTGCTAAAGCCGCTGCTGGCGAAATCGGCCTCCCCCAGCAGCCATTTACGATCTTCAAAAGAATGTTGCGTAGTTTTTTATTCAGTGATCCCACAAAAGAACAAACCTGGGAAGGCACAGTAAGCAACCTCGCTTTTCAATTGAAAACGTTATTAGAAAAAAAATTTTTTGCTTCTGAACAAGAAGTTGAATTAAAGGTAGAAAATCTAGAAGGTCAGATTGAAACAAATCAAACTGTTGTAGTGAATATTGCTGCAATTTCACAAGAATTACATACAGAACTCGATAGAGTACGTAAATTAAAAAAAGAGCAAGACGAAATTGAATCAAAGCTACGTACCCTAGAAAGTAAGAATGTTACAAATCAAACCGCAGAAGAGAAAGCTGCTGCAAAACAAGAACTGCAAATACGACTTGATACAATACGTAAATCAAAAGGAGAAAATTACCTTCGTGATCAAGTAAACGATGACGAACACTTCCGTCGCGACATTGATCGAATCGATCAGCAATTAATGAGACAAGGTATGAGTGTGAAACAAAACCTACCTTATCTAATGCGTAGCGGCGGAGGAGTTACCGATTTAAAGTTACAAGAAGTCGATGCAAGCGAGCGAAAAACCCAACTCGGCAATCAGCAGCAATATCGGGATCAAATTGTAAGAATACAAGAAAATCTTAAACAAATACCTCCTGAAGAAAAAGAAAGAGCCAATATAGTTAAATTAAATTTAGTAAAGACATTAAAAGATTATGCCAAACTAATCGCAAAAAGCGATCCGCCCCAAAGCATCGAGCGTTATGAACAGGCGATTCAAGTTTTTAATGAGCTCCCCGCTAACTTACAAGCTCAAAATAAAAAAATTCTAGTCGGAATACAAAAAAAATTAGCGTTCGTCTATAAAAATCAAGCCATCACTGCTGCCAATGATTACACAAAAGAACCTCTAAAAATGTATTCAGATGCAGCCAAATTAAATTTTAATAAAGCCATTCAAGTATTAAATGCCATTAAGCCACAAACAAAAAAAGTCAAAGCTGAATTAATAGATGTTTACTATCATTTTGGAATTTACTTACTTCGCGGCGAAAAATTATTTAAAGAAGGGATGGAAAAAATTCATGTTGCCAATGCAATTTCCAAAACATTACCTGTCAATTTTCTTTTATTTTCAGGAAAAGGGGATCAATTGGCCATCTATGAAAAAGCTATCAAACAAGGAATTGCTGATCATATTCTTGCGTGTCTAAAAAATAAAAAATTTCCTGAAGCATTCGAAGCCATTCGAGAATTTAATAGTAATTTTCCTCATCTCAAGCCAGAGCATCAAGACATATCTTTGGAAAATATTCGTGCCATAGCTTTCGAATTAAAATCGAATGGCGATTCAATCCAAGATGAACAAAAGGAATTTAAAACAGTCACTGATCAATATCTGCATGCATTAATGCTGCTGCAGCAAATCCCTGAGAAAAGTCTCACTCAATCTGATAGAGATATGCTCACTGAGCTCGGTCATAAACAATTAAATTTTGCAGTGCAATTGAGATTGGTTGCGCGTCAGAATCTTGCCGACGAAGTTAAACAAGGCCACCCCAATTTTCAGGCTGCTATACAAATTTTTCAACAAATTAATCCCGATCATATAAAAGATAAAACCATGTTTTATAAAAATTATCTGAGCACATTAAACGATTATGCCAAAAGCTGTTATGATCATCAGGATTATGCTATGGCACGGGAACTATGGGGTCATGCAATTCAAGTTTTTCGTCAATGGGGAATTTCACCCGATAGAAGTTTCGAAAACTATAAACGTTCTTTGCAATTCTGCATTGATAAATTAGCGCCGCAAGCTTCTTTTTTATTTAAACCACAGAAAGATGAAGAACCCGGTGTTAATCCTCCAACAATAAAAATTGATAGCACGGTAACACCCGGCGGGGAACCGTCTACTACTACCCCCAAAAAGACCTCATAAAAAAATAATTTTGTGTTTAGCATCATCTCATCTAAAATAATAGCTATTATTAAAAATTTTCTAGCCAGCAGCATCTATACTGCCGTAAGCACCAGCAATTATTTAAGGAGATTGTGTAAGATGAAAATATGGACATCAATCAAAGTTAGCCTATTGATAACAATTTTATTCTTTTGTACTCAGATATTCGCTCAAGAACCCGATTGGCAACAACAAAACGCAGATTTAGCAGCAGAAAAAGCAGATACTGCCAAGAAAAATGCTGAAACCGAATCCATTAATGCGGATACAGCGGCACAGAATGCGAATACAGCAGAACAAAACGCAAATACCTCAGCACGAAATGCAAATACTGCAGAACAAAACGCAAATACTTTATCAAAAATAGTAACGCCCGTGCCAGCTCCAAAAGAGGTGAAACCCGCCCCAACAGGATTTGTTAATTGTTTTGTGGTGCAGGCAGGATGGGTTAATAACGTCTGGGTTCCAGAACATCGTGTATGCAAATACAGCCCTTCTCAAGAAGGCGTAGCTTGGGTTGAAGGTTATTGGGCTTGTACCACATACAAAACGATAGAACACAGAAAAGATGAATGCACAAACTGGGACTGGAAGCCAGGCCATTGGGTTAAAACATTTGAAGTTTATTAAAATCTTGATAAGGGGTTATAAAATATAACCCCTTATTTAATTATTAAATCCTACCTAAAAGAAATAATATCAACAAAATAATTAATATCGTTCCGACGAGCCCGCTTGGAGCATATCCCCAATTTCTGCTATGAGGCCACGCTGGGATTACACCGATTAATATCAGGATGAGTACAATGATTAAAATAGTGCCTAATGACATAAAATCTCCTTATTAAACTCTGAATCTTTCCATATTTCACATGCAGCAGCTCAATGTATCACATTTTTAAAAAAAATAGCCAACCGATAAGCCGGGTTCTGTCGTGGACAGTCATTTATCTGGGATGTTTGTCGCCAAACACCTCAAGCGACCTACCCGAGCTTAAGTGCGGGTCGCACTTTTCTTGATAAATCAAGATAAGCTCCTATTTGGTCTTGCTCCAGGTGGGGTTTGCCGTGCCGCCCTTGTTACCAATGACGCGGTGCGCTCTTACCGCACCTTTTCACCCTTTCCTGCCGAAGCGGCGTCAGCCGCATAGGCGGGTGGTCTAATTCTCTGTGGCACTTTCCGTAAGTTTACACTTCCCAGGTGTTACCTGGCACCTTACCCTTGGAGCCCGGACTTTCCTCCACCGAATAATCGGCAGCGACTGTCTCGGCTGGCTGGGTTAAGAATAGCGCATTTTGGGGGTTTAAAGTAGTATTTTGGCGGATTTATTTCTAAGGCTTGCGTCTGGAACTAGGATTATCTTTTTTATTGACATCTTGATTGATAGCCTCAATTTCATCTAATGCGGAGTCTATTAGACGAGCTTTTTCAACGGCTTGATTAATAGAACGCATATAGTCAATCACTGGTTTAATCATCTGCAGTAATTCTTCTCTGGACTCCATTCCCAAACTCAAACGAATTAACTTCAAATCCTTATTTTCTATGACTAAATAAGTAGTATAACCATATCCAAATCCGATTCGATGTGGAATACCTACCGTCTCAAAAATAGATTTTATTGAAGATAAAACTCCTTCCACTGCATCTTTGCAAACGCAACCATCTAGTTTTAAAACTAAAAAACTCCAGGAATTATGATATAAATCTTCGGTATAAGGCTGACAAACAGATAAAAATTGATTTTGTGTTGGCATGATTCCCTGCTCTGTTAAATGAGCATGAGTTATTCGAGCTCGATCTTTTAAATGATGACCAAAATTCACGGCAGCATCAACTGCAAACTTAACAAAATGAGTAAGCATTTGCACGGTTGGATCATGCAGTTCGAAACCACCAAAATAATTTTTTCTTTGTTTCATTTTGTTCAATTCAGGAAATTCCGCATCATGAGAAAAAATTGAAGTAATGGCACAAGGAAATTTATCTAATCCAGCAAACAAATATTTACTACTATGAATACAGACAACAGCAAGCGTGCCAGCCGTAATAGCATCTTCATGCATCATCATTAAAAAGGATAGCCGCGTATCAAAACTACTTGCTGTCATATCAATGATAACAATCAAGCGTTTCGCTTTATTTAAAGCTTTACGCAATTCTAATTGTCTCGTAATGGCTCCCTCAACGTCTCTTGATCCATACTGAGGGTGGGATAACGACGGATTCTGTTCAAATGAACAAAGCATGATATCCACGATTCCTTCATCAAATTTGACGACTTCCGATTTCGAATCATCGACAGAAATGCAAACATCCTCATTTTCTTTTTTGATGACACCTAAACCCGTAAAGATATTTCGAAACAAACGCATAAATTCGAAATAGGCATTTTTTTCGATAAATATTCTAAATTGTTTTTGTTCTTTCATTTCATCCAATGCGGCAAAAATGACATTACTGCCTGCATGCATGCCACAGGATGTCAGCAAAAGAGCTGGCGTTTGTTTCTCATCCAAACAATTAGCGGTTCGATAGAATGTTTGTAACGACTCTGAAACTTCTTCTGCAGCATAAGGTTTTCCCAGCATTTTTAATAAAATGATTTCGTCAAAGGCATAACCTATCCAAACAAAAAATTCAAACTTATGTTGTTGACGTTCCAGTGCATTTTTTAAAATAAATCCTAATCGTCTTAATGCAGCAAGAAATTGTTGTTTACTTTCCGCATCATCTGGAATACCTAAATTGCTTAATAAATCTTTTAAAAGACCTAAATAAAATAAACTACGCTGATCGTGACAGTGTGATTTGTAATGATTTAAAATTTTATGCGGGTCATATTCCGCCGCCTGAAAAAAATCCATCAACTCATTTTTACATTCGGCATTGGCATTAAATTGTTTTAATGGGGCATCTGCGGCTACAGTCAATAACATTTCTTTATTTTGAAATAATCCATAACATTCTAAAAATTTAGCGCCTTCTAAAGCTGCCTCTTGATCTTTATTGACCGAAAAGGTGAGAAAGCCCGTCGATCTTCCTTTAAATGTTGTACGATGAAAACCTCTGATTTCTTTCTTTTTTGAGAAACAATCCATGATGGGTTCATCCTGTACTAAAGCTCCAAATCCATACGCCTCATGATGAACAAAAACTTGATTACCTAATAAATGAGTTTGCCCCACCTTCTTTGCATCGAGTGATCTTGTATATTCATCAATAAAATAGGATCCTCCAATACCTAATTGAGCGCTATGAGTACGTCCATAATCTAGCCACAATACCTTGCATAATAACTGCAATTTAGGATTCTCTGAGTCTTTCTTCTCGAGATATGGAGCTGTATCGGCTAAACGATTTGATCTAATCGTTTGATGAATTTTTTGAAGGTTGGCACGATGCATATACTTTTTAGTCTAAAAGGATAATTAGATTTGGGTATATTTTATACTAAAAAACAGGGTTTGTCAGTTTAATTATCCGTACTTAGCTCATATAAACCGCTTACGCCAAATAAAAAATCAAGACCGTTAACGCCCCCACTACCGCAAAATCCAGGCCAAATGGAATGAGATTAGTTCCGCCTCCAAATGTTCCAAGGTAGGAAATCACAGACAGTAAAATCAAATAGGGAATCAACCACCAGGAAGATTTCAGTTGTTCTGACCAGACATTATTTTTTTCTTTAAAACAATGATAGGCATAAAACACAAATCCAATCGCGAGTGCAATCATCATTTTGTAAACCGTTTGCCAGCCCGTCCAAAATATTAATAAATTGCAGATGTAAAATGCGACAAAGGCAATGATTTTTGCCATCGGAAGATGAAACGGTCGAATGATATCGGGTTCTTTTCTGCGGAGTACCATTAATGAAATGGGGCCTATAATATAAGAAACAATAATACAGGAAATCACAAATCCAACGAGTTTTTGCCAACCCGGAAATGGGAAAAATAATAAAAGGCCGACAAAATAATTCAGTAAAATACCGCGAATGGGCACGCCGTGTTTGGTAAGTTTTTTTAAACTTTCGGGTAAAAAGCCAATTTCACTCAACCCATAACTGATTCGCGCAGTGGATGCCGTATAAATATAAGCAGTTCCAAAAGGTGAAATAATCGCATCGGCATAAATCACCATGACAAACCAAGTTAATCCCATGGCCATCATGATGCCGCTAAAGGGACCGCTGTCACCTAAGTAATGTAATTTACCCCATCCTTCAGCAATCGAGTGTGGCTGGATCGAACCAATAAAAGCAATCTGGAGCAGCGTGTATAAAACCGTACAAAAAACCATAGAGCCAATCAGAGCAAGCGGAATATTTCGATGCGGATCTTTTGTTTCACCGGCTAATTGCAAAATCGTATTCGAACCCAGAAAAGAATAAATCACACCACCCAATGGTAATGCCGCAAAAATCCCATGCCAACCATAAGGCGCAAAACCCGATCCTGGATAATCGAAATTTTTTATTTGAAAATTCCAGCCAATCAAAATAATTATCGTCAATATGGGCACGATCAATTTGATGGCAGTAATAAAATTATTTGAGCGACTAAAAAAACGCGCGCCATAAAAATTTAACACGCACATGAGCAGCATAATTAATGCTGCAATAAACATGCCGAAATAAGTCAGAACGTGCGATCCTTTTGTCGACAATACCAATCCGGGAATATAGTTTGCTGCATACTGTAATAATCCCATGGTTTCAACAGGTGCTACCGCCACACTGGAAATCCAAACCATCCAGCCAATCATAAAACTCATTAGGGGGCCATGGCTTTTTTGTGCAAATTGAATGAGGCCGCCGGCAACGGGGAACGTGGTCCCCAATTCAGCAAACGTGAGCGCAATCAGGATCATCAACAATCCGCCGATCAACCAAGAAATGATGGCAGCAGGTCCTGAAATTTGCGCCGCATAAAGAGGCCCGAATAACCAACCGGATCCAATGACACTACCAATACCCGCAAATAATAAGCCCCAAGGGCCGATCGCTCGTTGAAATTCCATAACGATTCCGTCATTGATGATGAAGCATTAACAATAGCTTATTTTTGCGATTTAAAGTAGTATTTCGAGTAAGTTTTTAAGGGTTTTTTTAATGAGAATTTTATTTTTATGTCATCGCGAAACTGATGTCAAAATCGGCGGCCTTGCCGAATTTTTGCATTTTTTGCCGATTTCATTAAAAAAACAAAACATTGAAAGCATCATTTATACCGCATCGGATTCCGAGGAATCACATCGATTGCTGGAAAATGGCGTGAAATGGTATTCCGGCCCTTTTGCGAAACCTGCTTTATTCACTTCTAGAAAAAAACTCACGCCACTTTTTAAATTATGCGAACGTGAAAAAATCGATTTAATTCATGCCCAGGGACTTTATCGCAGCGGTTATATCGCGCTTCAAATCCGGAAAAAATTGGGAATTCCTTACGTTATTACCAGTCACAGCGATATTTTGACGAACAATTCAGATCGAATGAAGCGACGCACAGTCCAAAAGCGTTGCCTGACCATTTTGCGACACGCCTCACTCACGACCCATCTGACGCCCTTCATGGAAGATGCCTCGCACAATATTTTAAATACTCAAGAAAAAAGTAAAATCATTGGCAATGGGATTGATATGGCCAGCTGGAAACCTTTTTCTGAATCTTCAGAAAAAAATTATTTATTCGCAATCGGCCGGCTCGAAAAAGAAAAAGGGTTTCACATTTTAATCGAAGCCTATGCGGAATTACGAAAAAAAGGCGTAAAAACATCCTTGATGATTGCTGGAACCGGTTCATACGAATCTGAATTACAAACTTTTGCAAAAAAATTAAATCTAACGGTTGTGACAAATTGTCAGGATTTCGCTCACATTCCTGAAGACTCCGTAATTTTTACCGGTTATGTGCGCGGCGAAAGCAAAATGAAATTAATGTCTGAAGCAAAAATGATTCTCTTTGCAACCCAACCCGCATGGGAAGAGCCCTTTGGAATTGTCCAAATCGAAGCGATGGCGGCGGGGAAACCTTTGATTTCGAGCGATACCAAAGCCACACGTTTTCTTCAGGAGTCGGGTTTACAAGCCCATCTTGTTCCCGCAGAAAAAAGCTCAGCCTGGGCCGACAAAATGGCGGAACTCTTTCATGATTGGGATCTCAGAAAAAAAATGGGCAAAACAAATGCGAGTCATGCGGAAAAATTTGATTGGACGAATGCGGCGATGCATTATGCTAGTGCGTATCGTTCTGCAATCAACAAAGCATTCTAAGCGCAAACGCATCTCCCATCGAAAAGCACCCCTCACCCGCAACGCAAAAAACGCGTTGCGACCTCTCCCACAAGGGGAGAGGTGATCCCGGATTCATCAACGCAGAATATTTTTCACCTCTCCCCTTGTGGGAGAGGTCGGCGCGCGAAGCGCGACGGGTGAGGGGTGCTTTTGGACGGTAAGCCACTGGCAATTAATCTCGTTTCAGTAGCAATGCCCTTTCATACAAATCATTTTTTCGGGCACCTGTAATTTCAGCCGCCGCTTCCACGGCTTTTTTTAAAGGTAAATATTCTAAAAGTATTTTTAAAATTTTTTCAGATTCTTCACTAGAAATGGTTTTTTCAGCGCCTTCAACTAATAAAACAAATTCACCGCGCTGTTGGTTCGCGTCTTTTTCAGCCCATTCTAATAATTTTTTTAATGGTGCTCCGAAAATCGTTTCAAATTTTTTCGTCAGCTCTCGTGCGATCACGGCTTTTCGTTCATCGCCAAATACTTTTTTTAAGTCATTTAAAACATCCAAAATCCGATGCGGGGCTTCATAAAAAATAATCGTTCGTGATTCAGTCACCAATTCCTGTAAACGATCCGTTCTCGCTTTGGTTTTTATGGGTAAAAAACCTTCAAACACGAATCGATCGGTGGGTAGACCTGAAGCACTTAATGCTGCAATCAGTGCAGAGGGACCTGGAATGGGCACTACTTTAAAACCGGCTTCACGTGCTTCACGAACCAGAAAATAACCCGGATCGCTAATCAATGGCGTTCCTGCATCACTGATTAATGCGATTGCTTTGCCTTCTGACAAATGACCCAATAAAGTCACCGTCCTTTCCCGCTCATTAAAATCATGGAGTGAAATCAAAGAAGTTGTTATACCATAGCTGTTCAATAATGGAGCACTGTGGCGAGTGTCTTCCGCCGCAATTAAATTGACCGATTTTAATACATCTATCGCCCTTAAAGTAATATCTTGAATATTACCCATTGGCGTCGCAACAATGTATAATACGCCCTGGTTATTTATGTTCATACAATAAAATGTCACCCATTATGCTAAAAAATATCTTTATTACATCTATTATTTTTCTATCATTGGTTGTCACCAGTTGTGCTGGTACGACTGGATTTATGTCGAATAGCAGCTATTCACCCGATGATATCACAACCACACGCGCCGCTTTGACGGAGGATGCGTTCTGGCAAGGCAATACCAACACGATTTGGGACCGATTGCAACACATCCCAACGCATGAATTGGCGAGTGCGTCTACTCCATCTAATCCAGAGCGCGCAGCTTGGATCAAGCTTGCGATAATCAGCAAAAAATATAACAGCAACTCACACGATCTCGTGCAACAGTTAGCCGCTTGGCGTTCTGAAAATCCTAACCATCCTGCGAATAATTTATTTTCCAGCAATGGCACACTCACTGCGATCGCCGATGATCACACGCCGCGTCATATTGCATTATTGTTGCCGTTGCAAGGACCGATGGGTGCAAACGGTCATGCAGTACGAAATGGTTTTTTAAGCGCTTATTACCAGACGCTCGCTAAAACACACGTGCAACAGACGATTTCATTTTTTGATACCAGCGGCAATCAAAATATTGCGGCACTCTATCAACAAGCGGTTTCTGAAGGCGCCGATGTTATTGTGGGTCCCCTCACCAAAGAAGATGTACAAAATCTCGTAAATTCAGGCAGTATTCGCGTTCCGACACTCGCGTTAAATTATACAGAGGGTTCCTTGCCAACGAATTTTTACGAATTTGGTTTATCACCGGTCGATGAAATTCAACAAGTCGCGGATAAAGCCTGGAGCAGAGGACGTTCACACGCAATCATTATCGCGCCTGATAATGCTTGGGGACATCGCATGGGCGGCAATTTAACGTCGCGCTGGCAGTCTTTGGGTGGTGGCGTGACGGACACACTTTTCTTTAATCAAAACACGGATTACAACCAAGCGATCGCGAGTTTATTGCACGTCAATCCGGTCGAAGACAATCGCAAAAAATCCGAAAAAGAAACCAACAAAACACTACTCGAAAAACAACGTCGCCAAGATTTTGACGTGATTTTCTTATTAGCAGAACCAAACAGCGCACGTCAAATTGTGCCCTTATTACGTTATTATTATGCATCGGATATTCCAGTTTATTCCACATCTGTTATTTATTCCGGATCACCGAATCCACAAAAAGATTCTGATTTGAATGGCGTGATTTTTGCCGATATTCCCTGGCTTTTAAAATCCTCGCACAACAACGGACGTTTATATGCCGTTGGACGTGATGCCTATGCGATTAGTCGAGAATTGCCGCGTTTAACGACACTCCCTTATTTTCCACTGTACGGTGCGACAGGCGCTTTGACCTTGTCTTCTTCGCATCAAATTTATCGTCGATTACCGATGGCAGAAATACACAATGGACACCCTTGAAATAGGAAAACAAGCTGAGCTTCGCGCTTGCTCGATTTTAGAGGCAAATGGATTAAAATTATTAGCACGCAATTATCATTCGCCTTTTGGTGAAATTGATTTGATTATGCGAGATCAGGAAGAAGTGGTTTTTGTGGAAGTGCGTGAAAGAAGCCCTTCTGATTTTGCTTCTGCTTTGGAGAGTGTCACAAAAGCCAAGCAGCGAAAAATTATTAAAACAGCCATGCATTATTTACAAAAATTACAGTGGTTTGATAAAGTTCACTGCCGCTTTGATGTCGTGGCATTTGATGATGATAAAACTGAATGGGTAAAGGACGCTTTCCGTGTTGAATACTAAAGATCCCGAGATCATGACTAGTTTACTCGAACGCATAAAATATAATTTTAGCGAAAGCATTCAGACTAAAATTAATGCGGCAGATGCTATTTTGCCTGAAGTCACTGTGGCTGCTGAAAAAGTCGTGCAATGCCTGTTAGATGGGCACAAAATTTTAAGTTGCGGCAATGGCGGTTCGGCCTGCGATGCGATGCATTTTTCTTCTGAAATGTTGAACCGGTACAAACATGAGCGCCCTAGCCTGCCGGCCATTGCATTAACTGCTGACATGCCGACTTTGACCTCCATTGCCAATGATTCAAATTACAATGAAATTTTTGCAAAACAGATTCGCGCGTTAGGTCATGAAAATGATATTTTGCTCGCGATTTCAACCAGCGGCAATTCACCTAATGTTTTGAATGCCATTAAGGCTGCTCACGATCGCAGAATGATTGTAGTTGCCTTAACCGGTTATGATGGTGGTAAAATACCTTCCATTTTACGAGATGAAGATATTGAAATTCGCGTGCCTGCCTATGATACGGCACGAATACAAGAAACACATTTACTGGTGATTCATTGCATTTGTGATGTCGTGGATTTCCAACTTTTTGGTTCTGGAGAAATCAGTTCATGAAAAATTTACTAGCGATTATTTTACTTTCTTTTAGTCTACAAGGTTGTATTTTTGTGGCAGGCGCTGCGGCTGGCGCTGCCTGCGTTGGCGCGGTTTATGACCATCGCAAAATTGAACAAATCATGCAAGACCAGACCATCACAAATCAACTTTCAGATAAATATAAAAAAGATTCTGAACTGGGCTCGGATGACGATCACATTGATGTCACGACCTTTAATCAAGTCGTCTTACTGACCGGCCAAACAACCGATGCGGATCTTAGGACACGCGCTGAAAACATGGCACGAAGCACCGATGGCGTCAAACGCGTTTACAATCAAATTGCCGTCAAAGGCCCAACGTCTTCCTTAACGCGCGCGAGCGACACTTGGATTACCACAAAAATTAAAACGCAAATGCTTGCAACCAATGGTTTAAAATCCAGTACCATCAAAGTGGTAACAGAAAATGGCACCGTGTATTTAATGGGTATTGTCTCGCATGAACAGGCTGACATTGCGGTGGATATCGCGCGTCAAGTGTCAGGCGTTCAGCGAGTTGTGAAAATTTTTCAATATCGGGATTAACACAAGGATAAAATGAACAACAGGACGTTTTTTTTAATTGTCATGATGACAGTGTTGCTCACGGGTTGTGTGACTGGCGCCGGCGTTGCAAGTTCCGGCGCTCAAGCGGTTTATGACCGACATAGCTTGCAACGAAAATTAAACGACCGTTATATTTGCATGCAAGCCTATCACAAAATTTTTAACGGATCTGATCAATATAAAAATGACAATATTTCAGTTGCAACGTTTCATGGTGAAGTATTATTAACGGGTGAAGTTTCTGATAAAGAAAAGCGTGACAAACTCACTGAAATAGTGAAAACTATCCCCGACGTACAAACGGTCTATAACAAAACTACCCTTTCAACACCTTCTTCACCCCTTACCCGCGTTAGCGACAGTTGGATTACCACCAAACTTGAAACACAATTTCTAGCAGACAATGAAGTTGATCCGGATTTGATAAAAGTCGTCACCGAAAATGGAGTTGTTTATTTAATGGGCATTGTGCCGCCCGAACAAGCCGAGGAAGCGGCTGCGCTCGCAAAAGACACTGCGGGCGTACAAGATGTGGTCAAACTTTTTTCTTATATTCGAATCAGCAAATCTTAAATTAGCTATTTTAGGAGATACGCATGATTCATTCTCAATGAATAAAGTTAAACTAGTAGTTCTATTAATTTACTTTTGTTATAATTTCTAACTAATTTCGTAATATATGGGATTTTTTAATATGCCCGAAACAACAATAATTATAGGTGGCGGCGACGGAGGGATGTTTGCAGCGCTCGAAGAAGCTAGTCGCGGCCGTAAAGTCATCTTAAAAGAAATGAAACCCCGACTCGGTGAAGGCACTTCTAACGGATCAGCCTGTCGACTTAATTTTGGATTACATTATCCAAAGCCAAAAATGGGAGATAATTCAAAGACTGCAGGAAGCAGCACTAAAACTACAGAAAAATGCATACAAGAAAGTGTGAAGTTTGTTCGCGCCTTGGCTACGCTGGTCACCGAGCAAAAAACTGCGACACCTAAGGGTCCTAAACCATACGAACAATTTTTTTTAGATGAAGGGGATCCCAAACTCGATCACTTGCGTGATTGCAACTATTACTTACACTATGAATCAGAATCAACCCCTGAAGATGTCCAAGAAATCTGTCGCGACATGGTCGCTGAATACAAACGATTATGTGATAAAGATCCTGAAAACCAAGTTTTTGGTCCACCTGATAAATTATTCCGAGTACTTGATCAATCAGAGCTTCCTGATAAAGCTATCTATGGCGTTCAGATCGCGGAACGTTTTATTAATTGGCCGAAAGTATGCTCAAGACTAAAACGTAAAATTGATAAAAACCCTAATATCACTGTCCATTATTGCCAAGAAGTTATAGCAATTGAACCTCCGACTGATGAGAATGGCTATCAACTTGTAATACGTGATGCACAAACTAAAGGACTATTACCCAAAGAAAGTGCTCAGATTGTTATTAACGCTAGCTGGCAAAGCATTGATATGCTGAACGAAACCGCGGGCGATCGTTACATACCCCATAGCAAGACGAAACGTCTGAAAATGATGCCAGAAGGCGATACCCCAGAAGAATATCATTTTCAAAAATCGGGGGTCTGGGTTCATGGACCCTATGCTGTTTATACCAATCTCGGAGATGGTAAAGGCCTTGTCACAGCGGAGACTGTCATCAATTTAGACGCAACCACCGATAAAGAAATTTCTGAGAAAGCTAAAGAAATGCTCGAAGAAAAATTTAAACAAACAGAAAACCCCGCTCTATTATCTCAGGCAGCTTTTGCTGCAGCCGGTAAGTTTTTTAAAAACATGGAAAAGACAAAGTACAATAGACTTCGAACGGGTATCGTGATTACCCCGGGTAATGCAGTTACCGAAGATGGAAAACCCAATCTAAAATTTGACAGCCCGATTAGAGACAGAAATTATTCCGGCGATAAACGGGTATTTCTCGGTTTACAAACCGCCGAAACCGTAAAATTAACTCACGCACCGGGTATTGCTCAAAAGAATAGTGATTGTATTGATCGTGACAAGCCTCTTCGAGAACATTTACCCGAGATAATTAATGGCCTTTTAGCAGAAGTGAAAATTACACCTTCAAGTGCAAAAAAATTAACTCAACAATCTTTGCTACAATCAGAAGACAAAACCTCACCAAAACTTACACAAAAAAACATCATGAGAAAACTCCTGTGGCTGCAATCGCGTTATCTTGAAGGCAGAGATCTTAAGGATATCAAAGAAACCATCCCTACCATGCTTGGCGAAACCATAAAAAGGAAAGCCGCTGTCGTTTCTGATATTCCAGCACATGCGGCCAAATTTGAAGCCAAAATTTCCAAGCCTGATGCCCAATGGAGAAAAGAAGATAAAGTTCGCGAAGACAAGAATTATGCTTACCTCGTTGATTTAGCCAAAGATCAAAAACTTTTCAAAAAGAAACCGGTTGAGTCAAAAGCTCTTACCCCTCCTAACTCTGTGACTGATGAACCTCAACACAAAAACAGTAATGGGGTTGCTTGACTTGAAACATAATAAAAAAAAACTAAATCAGGCAGAAAAGCCTGATTTAGCCAATAATGAATACACTAAATCAAAAATTTATCTCGATTATATCGTCAATAATTTGCCACATTATATCTTCTGGAAGGATACTAATTCCGTTTTTCAAGGCTGCAACCAAAAATTTGCAGAAAGCGTAGGACTTCGCTGCCCGAATGACATCATCGGCAAAACCGATTACGACATGCCCTGGAAACTAGAAGAAAGTGATGCTTATATTGCTGACGATAAAGCCATTATGGAAAGTGGTGAGGGCAAATTAAACTACGAAGAACACCAAAGCAATGCCGACGGCACTGAGCGAATCATGTTAGTTAGTAAAGTCCCAATGTATGATAATGATAACAATATCACCGGCGTACTCGGCATCTATACCGATATTACTCCGCGAAAAAAAATGGAACAAGAACTCATTAAATCAAAACAAGCCGCAGAAGCCGCGAGCATGGCGAAAACTCAATTTTTAGCGATGATGGGTCATGAGTTTAGATTACCGTTAACGGGTATTATTAGCACGGCCAATATGTTAGTCGAAACTGATATTTCGCTGGATGAATCCCGCGAACTCGGCAAAATCATCGAACAATCCGGCTCCCATCTTCTTTCCACAATTAATAATATTTTAGATTATGCTAAGTTGGACGTTAGAAAATACCAACTGGCTTTGGAAGAATTAAATTTAAAAGCCTTAATCGAAGAAATCTGCGCGATGTTTGATGCAAGCGCTCGTGAAAAAAATATTTCATTAGAAATTAATTATGACGAATCAATCCCATCACTCATCCTAAGTGACACGCGCATTTTACGTCATATCATTAACAATCTAATCAGTAATGGAATTAAATACACGGAAAAAGGCAAAGTGACCATTACGGTCACGGAATGCAAAAAACGTTTGAACGCAACGCAACTTAAAATTTCCGTTCAAGATACCGGCATGGGTATCCCGAAATCCAAACTAAAATATATTTTTGATCGTTTTTATCAAGTTGAAAATACTTATACCAAAAAATACAGCCGAAATGGCACCGGTTTAGGTCTTTCGATTGTAAAAAAACTTGTATCACTTTTAAATAGCGAAATCAAAGTAACATCCACTCTCAACAAAGGTTCAACTTTTTATTTTGTTGCTGATTTTCCATTAACAAAAAAAAGTTTAAAAACAAAAACAGGGAAACGTCGTGAGAAAGATTCTATTAGTTGAAGATGATGCTGTTGTACAACGCGTGCATCAAATGATGTTAACGAAACTGGGCTGTCAGGTTGATATTGCAGCCAACGGCATCATTGCGCTCGAAAAAGCAAAAAATAATGCGGATTATAATATTATTTTTGTAGATATTGGTTTACCGGATATTTCAGGTTTTGATCTCATCAAACAATTAAAAGATGTTGATACGGTCAAAACACAAACCATACCCATTATCGCACTCACAGGTTATGCAGGTCAGGAAGAACGACAAACCTGTCTTGAAGCCGGCGCTATTGATATTGCATACAAACCCATTATTACTAGTGCACTGCGAGCTTTACTGGATCGCTATCACACCATTCCCGCATGATTACCTTACGTGATGTCATCCTTCGTCGTGGTCCGCACATTTTATTGCAAAATGTGAACTGGACTATTTTTCACAAACAACGAATTGGTGTCATTGGTGCGAATGGTGCTGGAAAAACCAGTCTTTTTTCAGTGATTCTGGGTGAACTCGGCGTTGATGCAGGCGAAATTGAAATCCCGCCCAAATTGCGCTTTGCGCATGTAGCTCAGGAAACACCCGGAATTGAAAAATCTGCGATAGATTTTGTGCTTGATGGCGATAGTGAATTACGTACGCTCGAAGCAAAATTATTAGAAGCAGAACAAGATAACGATGGCACGCTCATTGCCAAACTACATGCGCGCATGGGTGAAATCGATGCGTATACAGCCAATGCCCGCGCCGCACAATTATTGAGTGGTTTAGGCTTTAGTCACGCAGAACAACAAAAGCAGATCAAAGAATTTTCCGGCGGCTGGCGTGTGCGCTTAAATCTTGCAAAAGCGCTCATGTGTCGCTCAGATATTTTATTATTAGATGAACCAACTAACCACTTAGATCTCGACGCCGTCATTTGGCTTGAAAATTGGTTAATCAAATACCCTGGTACCCTGCTTTTGATTTCACATGATCGAGAATTTTTGGATCATGTCGTTGACCACATTGTGCATCTTGAGCATCAGGAATTAAAACTTTATTCAGGAAATTATTCTTCTTTCGAAAAACAACGCGCCGCGCAAATTCTGGTACAACAAGCAGCGTACGAAAAACAACAAAAGCACATTGCCCATTTGCAAAGTTTTGTCGATCGATTTAAGGCAAAAGCAAGCAAAGCACGCCAAGCCCAAAGCCGCATGAAAGCGATTGAAAAAATGGAATTGATTGATGCCGTGCAAATTGATTCTGCTTTTCATTTTTCGTTTAAAGAACCGGACAAATGCCCTACTCCATTAGTTAAATTAGAGGATGCCATTGTCGCCTATGGTGATCACATTGTTTTAACTGACCTCAATTTCAGTATTGGACCTAAAGAAAGAATGGCGCTCTTAGGCCCAAATGGCGCCGGCAAATCCAGCTTGATCAAACTGATCGCGGGGGAAATTGCCCCCGCCACCGGCATGCGCGAAACTAACAATGGCACCAAAATTGGTTATTTCGCGCAACACCAGGTAGATCATTTGCAACTGGATGAATCACCCTTGCAGCATTTAAAAGACATTGCTGAAAATACTAAAGAACAAGTGCTGCGAACTTTTCTCGGCAGTTTTGGTTTCGTCGGCAATCGCGTCATGGAATCTGTAAACAATTTTTCAGGCGGCGAAAAATCGCGTCTTGCGCTTGCTTTGATTGTTTGGCAAAAACCTAATTTGCTCTTGTTAGATGAACCGACCAACCACTTAGATATGGACATGCGTCATGCGTTGAGTTTAGCGTTGCAAGATTATCAAGGCGCCATGATACTGGTTTCTCACGATCGATTTTTGGTAAAAACCACTGTCGATCAACTCCTATTAGTCGCCAATGGCAAACTCACCCCCTTCGATGGCGATCTCGATGACTATGAAAAATGGTTAACTAAATTTCGTAAAGAAGAAAATATCACCGCAGAAAAACCAACTGTTTCTAAAAAATCACAACGGCAGGAAGACGCAAAACAACGCGAACTCAGAAAACCCTATATCGAAAAAATCAAATCCCACGAAGATGCCATTAAAAAATTGGAACAAGAATTAAATGCAATTGAAAAAAATCTGGCTGATACTGAAATTTACGATGAGAAAAATAAAAAATCGCTACAAGAATTATTATTGAAACAATCCGAAATTAAAAAGAAAATTCAATCAGAAGAGGAACTCTGGCTAAAAGCCATCAGTGATCTCGAAAAATTATAATCGTCATTGCGAGCCCTCGCGCAGCGAGGGCGAAGCAATCTTTAAAAAGATTGCTTCGCCCGTAAAAAGCACGGGCTCGCAATGACGCAAGGTATGTGACTTATCGTAGTTGCTGCCTCTCATGAGTAATCAACGCCCCATATAAAACAATTAACCACACGAGATATATCCAGATCAAAAAGATCGGAACAGTAGCCAGCGCGCCATAGATCAATGCATAGGAGGGAAATTTTATAATATAAAAGGCAAATCCAATCTTAGACATTTCAAATAAAATCGCCGCAATCAACCCACCAAAAAAGGCATCCCGCCATTTCACACGAACACTTGGGATCGCAGCATAAAAAAGACTAAACATTACCGTATTAATGACAATCGGAACCGCTGAAATTAAAAGGGATTTGATTGCCAAATACGTGACTGCTTTCGAAAACCAGGAAATAGAAAACAAATAAGAACTAATCACGATACTGAGTCCGATAAATATCGGTGCAATCAATAACATCAACCAATACACTAACCAGGAAAAATACCGTTTTCTTTTATCGCTGCCCTGCCAAATATGATTAATCGCGTTTTCAATAGTCACAATCTGTAACGTAGTCGTAATAAATAAAATGAGAATACCCATTTTGGACATAGTCGTGGCTTGTCGAATAAAACTTTCAAGATAATGCTGAATGACACCGCTCGATGTCGGGATAAAATTCAGCATGATATAGCTTTGAGCAAGACCAACGTATTTTGCGAAAATAGGAAAAATCGAAATAATTGAAAGAACGACAGTCAGCAATGGAACAATCGTTAACAAGGTAACAAAGGCCAAGGCCGAAGCATGATAGGTATAATGTTCTTTGTAGAGCCGCCTAGCGGCAATCCAGCCTATTTTAACTCCCTTCCATATGGGCTTAATCAATGTGGCTACTCTACCAACTTAAGATGCGACGGTCGTTTTTTAGCATCATTTTTTGTGCCAGAGGGTTTAGGATTTTCTTCCATCTCAACTTGATCCCAGCCCGTTGCACCACCTTCTTCTTCGAAATCAAAAAACATGCCCTGACCGTTTTCTTGCGCATAAACCGCGAGCACCGATTTAATCGGTGCAGAAATAATATGAACAATACCTGAAAAAGAAGCCCTGAACTCGACGAATTCATTACCAATTTTAAAATCGCGTACGGCTTCCGGCGAGACATTTAAAGTAATCTGACCATCTTCAATATAATCAACCGGGACTTTGGCACGCGGATAAAGCGCATTGACTACTAAAAATGGCGTGCATTTACTATCAACAATCCATTCATAAAATGCACGAATAAGATAAGGTTTATTGGATAACATCGAAGTTTCCCTGAATTTAAGCTGTTTCAGCTTTAGCTTTTCTTAAATCCTGTTCTGCTTCCGTCAAACTTGCCTGGAATGAATCCCGGGCAAAAACGCGTTCAGCATATTTGTGAATCGCTTTGGTTTCTGGCGGTAAAGTAATTCCCCAGCTTGGTAAACGCCATAAAATTGGCGCAATACAGCAATCCACTAACGAAAATTCTTCGTTCAGGAAATACGGTGAGTTATTGAATAATGGAGCGAGTTTGATTAAATAATTTTTGAGATCTTTCGCTGCATTTTGAGCGGTTTCAGCTTTGCCTTTTTCGATTTTGCGGACTAATTCACCCCATTCTTTGTCGATGCGGTAAATCATTAAACGGGTTTTTGCGCGCGCAACTGGATAAACAGGCATTAATGGCGGATGAGGAAACCGTTCATCGAGATATTCCATGATGATGTTGGAATCATAAAGCACCAGTTCGCGATCAACCAAGGTAGGAACAGATCCATACGGATTTAACTCATAGAGATCTTCCATTTTATCGTTAGTATCAGCGTTGATAACATCGACTGAAACTCCTTTTTCCGCGAGCACAATCCGGACGCGATGGCTGTGAATATCCGTCGTTCCCGAATAAAGTGTCATAATAGATCGTTTGTTAGCAATGATAGCCATTTATAATTCCTCAAAACTACTGGGGGACTAGGATTCGAACCTAGGTTAACGGAGTCAGAGTCCGCTGTCCTACCACTAGACGATCCCCCATGAACGCGACTATTCTGCGAAAAGCGCAGAATAATCTCCGTTTAAATGCATGAATATTAACGCTTGGAGTATTGAGTGCCTTTACGGGCTTTGTGTAGACCGTATTTTTTACGCTCAACTTCACGCGCATCTCGAGTTAAATAGCCTGCTTTGCGTAGTAATTTCCGGAGTGAACCTTCACCACTGGAGTCGCCACCGGTTTCTTCTTCGTATTGTAATAATGCACGTGCAATACCTAAACGAATCGCACCTGCCTGACCGTTAATACCACCACCATTGACGTTAACGGTGATATCAAATTTACCTATCATATTCGTCACATCTAACGGCTGACGAACAATCATGCGTGAGGTTTTACGGCCAAAATATTGGTCCAGGGTATTGTTATTAATAACAATATTGCCTTGGCCTGACACTAACCGAACTCGTGCGGTCGATGTTTTACGACGGCCAGTACCACAGTAAGCTTGTTGTTTTGCTGTTGCCATGAAATTATTCCGTATCTAATTCAAGTTTTTGGGGTTGTTGCGCTGCATGAGGATGCTCTGTGCCCGCGTAAACTTTTAATTTGCCATACATTGCCCGACCTAATGGGGTTTTGGGCAACATGCCTTTAACGGCAATTTCTATGACTTTACGCGAATCTTTCGCTAACAACTTTTCAAAGGTTACGGCTTTGATACCGCCTGGATAACCTGAGTGGCTATAGTATACCTTATCTTGAGCTTTTTTGCCGGTGACTTTTACCTTATCTGAGTTAATAACGATAATAAAATCGCCGGTATCCACATTTGGGGTATATTCAGGCTTGTGCTTGCCGCGTAATCGTCTGGCGATTTCGGTGGCTAAACGGCCCAGGGTTTTTCCGGAAGCATCAACCATATACCAGTTGTGCGTTGCTGTTTCATTCGTTGCATTATACGTTTTCATTTGACTCCGACTCCGAGGAGTTGTATTTGGGAAAAAGAGGGGGAATTTTATAGTAAGCCCTTAAAACAAGCAAGAAAAATTCGTGGCCCAAAACTTAAACTATCGCCAAAAAAGACTATAAATCATCACTACTAGGATAAAAAACGTGATGATCACAAAAAACCCTTCTTTTCTTTCCATAAACAGAAAAAGGGTAAAAAATACCCTTAAAACCTGGGTCATCACGAGGATAAATAACCCCCATTCAATCACATGTTCAGGGGTAAATTTAAAAAACTCCCCCCATTGAAAATGAGGCACCTGAAAGGCCCCATATTGAATAAACTGCAGCCCATTCTCCATTAAATACCAGGACCCGCCCAGGGCAACGATAAACACGGAAAGCCAAAGTCCCCAGCGCATAATTAACCCTATCCAAAGCTCATCTATTTTCATATGCCCCCCGTCAATGCTTTATAAAGCATCTCAACCCCTAGGAGCAGGATAATAATGCTGAAAAAAAGCCTCAAACCCCGACTTTTGGCCCGGACCAGTATTTTTGCCCCAAATAGAGCCCCAATAGCCACCCCTATTAAAACAGGAAAAATAATGCCTGGCACAATATAACCATCCTTAAAATAAACCCCCATACTAACAGCCGCAGTAATGCCAATAATGAAATTACTCGTAGAAGTCGAGACTTTATAAGGCAATCGCATCATCTGATCCATGGCCAAGACTTTTAAGGCCCCCGCCCCAATTCCCAATAATCCAGCAAGCGCACCGGCAATGGTCATAATACCCAATGCTTCCGGTACGCCATGCACCGAATAATCTTGGACCCCGTCCGCTGTTTTATAACTACCCGCCAGCCGCAAGCGATCCGCCCATAAATGTGAAGGCTGGTTCACATCGATTTTTTCATTTCTTCGCAAGCTAAAATAGGCAGACGCAAAAAGAAAAAGCGCAAATAACACGGCAATTAACTTTGGAGAAACAAAAGCAACAAGCAGCGCGCCGATCAGTGCACCAATGACAGCACCCACTTCCAAAAACATCCCAATCCGAATATTGGTAAAACCTTCTTTTAAATAAGCCGCAGCAGCACCCGATGATGTCGCAATCACAGAAATGAGCGACGCCCCCATCGCATAATGAATATCAATGTGAAAAAGCAGCACTAAAACCGGAATCAGCACAATCCCACCGCCTAATCCGGTTAGTGAACCAACAAGACCTGCAGTAAAAGACGCTAACAATAACAAGAACGAAAACACGAGAATTGTCAAAATTAATTCCTTCTAAAAAAGCCTTTTCCACTGCAATGAAATAAAAATAGCGTGATTCGCGCTGTTTTTAAAGATTTTTCTCGCATTTTTTTTAAAATATGATATTGTGATCAGTGCATTTATTGACTTTAAGGGGAAATATACGATGGCTGCAAAAAAAGCTAAAAGGAAAACCATGAAGAGAAAATCGGCGACAAAGATGGCAAAGCCGGTCGTTAAAAAAATGCCTAATGTGAAAGATCCATTATCAAAAGGCGCGATGATCAAAGCACTGGTTGACATGACCGGTCATGCTAAAAAAGATATCGTAGCAACACTGGATTCTTTAAATTCTCTGATCGAAATGCACATTCGATCACGCGGTCCTGGCAAGTTTGTATTACCCGGCATCTTGAAAATCAACGTGGTAAAAAAACCTGCCCGCGCAGCACGCAAAGGTATCAATCCTTTCACGGGTGAAGAAGTGATGTTCAAAGCTAAACCCGCTATGCGCGTTGTTAAGATCAAAGCGCTGAAAAAACTCAAAGAAGTCGCTGCTTAAATTCCAAAACTCACTCCCTGGCTGGTACTGAAGCAGGGAGTGGGATTTTTTCCCTCTTCCCTTTCCTGAATGATTTTTCTTGAACACGAAGCTAAAAAAAACAAAGTAAAAATTAATACCTACATTGTCAATTTACTTAAAAAACACGCCGAACTTAATATAAATCATAGGTTCCCTACCTATCACGATCTCGATGCATTGGCAGGAACTTGGAGCGCTCAAGAAGCAACACTATTCCTAAAAAATATTTCTGATATTTGAAGAAAATTGATCTGACACTACATCAATACTTGATTCAACCTATTTTACCATTGAAAATTTCCCCAAAAAGCATTATTTTAACCAATCAATTTTAAATGATAATTATTTGCGCAAATATTATTGGGCTATTTCTTTTCCTTTTTAATATTTTCTTAAGATGCAAAAGAGATAATGCAATCTAAATTACAAAACATGAGGTGGACGATGAACGGACGGTCAGAACAAGAATTAAATCAAGTTGTTGAAAAAGTAATTGCAGGCTTAGATTTTATTGATGGTTTCTTTCATCGAGTCGAAGAAGATAAAAAACCTACGAATCCCCCCACTTACTTGAAAGATGATTTACTTCTTATCTTTCAACAATTAGAAAAACAAAAAGAATTAAATCGACAACTCAATAAACCCGGCGTTCAACAAGATCTAAAAATAGTTCATGAAACCATTATAAAACAAATAAATAAATGGTTAGTCAGTTTTAAAAATCACGAAACCAACTTTTTACAATTGTTAATCTGTTTTCCGCCTGAATATCAAAATCCATTTTTATTCCATTTAAGAACTGCTATTGCATCAAATGAACTGTCGCTCGGGAATGACCCAGACGGTAAACCTGTGAAGCTTGATTCAGTGCCATTACAAACTGACTATGACGCTTACGCTAGGCTTAACGAGATACATAGAAATTGGTATACAAGAGCATTTTTAGTTCTCTTAGGACAGCAACCCGATGCAACTTCGCGACGAGCTTTATTATACAGCTATTCAATTGAAGTATTGCAACAAGTTTTTAGCGCAACTGAACTCAAAGCCCACCTTCAAAACTCAAAACTACCCGTCAAAACCGTTCGCGAGATAGCTGTTGATATTTACACACGTATAAGCCAGGATTTAGTATGCGAATTTTCAAATCCACGCGCAATTGATCGCTGGTGTTTTTGCCAATCACAACTAAAAAAGATTTCTCAAATTAAAAATGTTGAGGATGCCGTAACTTGCTTTGAAGCTATTAGTGTAATAACAAAAATACCTAGATTTCAAGGTAAAGAGACTCCGGCAGATACATTTCACTATTATGGAGAACCAGAAAACGCGAACACGTTTGCCAATTTAGCTGATCTTTTAAAAGATCTGGATAGCGCAAACAAATTATTAGTTCTAAAACGGTTCAACAAACTGGATCCACTCTATTTTGCACATCTAATCCAGGGTGTCACGCTCGATATGAGCTTGGAAAGGAAACAGGACGGTACTGATCCGCAAAAAAAACTCCAGGCCCTGCTTGACTTGTTCAAAACCGAAAACGAAAAAAGAGAATGTTTAGCTCTATGCCTCGCTTCGATGGGGAGAGAAAAAGAAGTAGTACACTTTGATAATGATCATTTATCTAAACTTATCCCTGATTTCTTTCATTTATCTATGCTGCTAGACGCTCTACCTAACAATGACGCTCTACTTTACAACATGGAGCGAGTTAATTTGCTCTCATTCCTTGGCGAAGATTTTATATTAACAATTGCACAAGGGTTGAACTTTGAGCAATTTTCCCCGTTTTATAAATTATTAAAAGAGGCTTTTGGAAATTCCCCTGATTTTCTTCAACGAGTTGTCGGTCAATTTGCTGTGGATTTTTTAGCAGCCGATGGCAACCAGACAAAACCAACGCTTGCACGTTTATCCAAACATAAAAAAGATCCCTATTATCCTGATGTATTAGCTGCAGTATCAACATTAACTACTGGTACTGAACAAGCAAAAGCAAGACTTACTGTTTTACAAACACGCAAGAGTACTGCTGCCGCTTCGTCTAATTTAGCTGGCAACCCAACCAGCCAACCGGATGCTAAAACTGAAGAAAAAACAGCAGAAGATGATGCTAAACCAACCAGCCCTTTAGACCCCATCTTACAAAAACTTGCAGAAGAACGAGCATTAAATTTTGACTTAAAACTCGAGCAACAAGATAAAATCAAAAAAATCCAGGCCATTCATGATGACATTATTGAAAAAATAAATTTAATTATCAAAAAAATGAAATCGGTCGAAGATTTTCAATTCAATTTATTAATACTATTGAAAAATGTCCCAATTGAATATCAATATCAGTTTATGTCTCATTTTATCGAGGCTAGAATGTTTTTGCCCATTCCAACAAATGCAGAAGATTTGACATTGTATACGCGGGAATTATTTGCCTTATTAGAAATCCAGGCAGATACGGATGCTCGAAGAAAAATATTAGCTGGTTTTTCTCGAGAATCCTTGCAAGCGATTTTTTCCCAAGAATCCCTCCCCGCTTGTTTACCCGGATCAGTCATTTCATGGGACGCGTTATATGATGTTTATAAATCACTTGCAGAACAACTAGGCAACGATCAGCTTCAAGATTTTCCAAAAAAATCAGCGATTGAACGCTGGTGTTTCTACCAATACTGCTTGAAATCACAACCTGATCTCATGAGAGAAGCAGACGCAGATAAAGCCTTCAAGGCGCTTCTACCTTCACATGATAGAAAAGAAGATCAACTTGTCAGCCAAAAATTCCGACAAGAATTTGCAAACACGGTTGAAGGCTTAAAAAATACGTTAAATAATCTTGATACGCATAATCAATTCGTTTTACTGCAATATTTTAGCGAACAAGATCCGTTTTATGTTGCGAATTTATTTCATGCAGCCAAGCCAACTGACCAGACAGAACGAAAAATGCCAAATGGAACAGAACAAAAGGCAGATTTTTCAGATAAACCTGCAGAGCGTCAAAAAGATCTCACAAGCGTGCTTGAAATCTTCAAGACTGATCAAACCAAAGCAGGATTTTTAATTTATTGGCTTGAGTCACAATCAGAAGTCATTGGGGCTGAGATGGCCAAGATGGCCCCAGTCCAAAAATCGCGTAGCTCGACCGTATTGGATAAAAAAGGAAATGATACTCCCGAGCTCGAGTTATCATTATGGCAATTTAGGGAAAATATCAATGCTTGTACCCAGTTAGCCAACGAATTACGACAAAAATCGCCGAACGCATTAAACAATGCGATAGCGGCATTCCCTGAGCTGTCCAGAAGAACTGTTCCAACGACTTTCCAATCGATGGAACAAACAATCATCCAAAAAATCGAAAAAGAAGGGTTAGACGGACTTTTTGCCGTGTTACGAAACCCCTATCCTAAAAATAAAATCGATATTCTGAAAAAAATCGATCCTGCAAAATTGCGGCAAATTGTCACAAATTATGAGGATTTTTCAAAATTATTAGAAATGATAGCAAGTAAAAAAGACAAAAACCAACGAATTGGATTCCTGCAATTATTAGGTCAAGATCATATAAAATGTCTCTTTGAAACATGCAAATCCTCGACTTATTACGAATTTGCTTATTTTACTGCATTATTGCAAGAAGCTTTTCCATCAGAACGGACTTTACATTACGCAACTGCCACAAAACTGACATCCAATTATTTAGATGCAAACCCAAACCTGCAAAGTGTTTCGGAAGAATTGAGGCGATTGTCAACAACAGAAATGTCTTTTGATGTTCAAACGGGAAAATCCACACCGCATCCGGCCTACACCCGTTTTCTTTCTCGCTTAGCTTCGCGTGGAGTAAACCCTCCAACATTGAATGCTAATGGAGTTGACGAAACACCAAAACTCGCCGATGCGGAGGCTGATCAAGTCATTTCGGCATTAGATAAAAATGGCTTAAGGTGATGCGATCCAAACCATAGAACCATTAACCTCGTCATTGCGAGGCCTGTTTTGCAGACCGAAGCAATCTCCCAAAGATTGCTTCGACCGTGAAAAACACAGTCTCGCAATGACGGCTTTTCTCACTCTTAACACTTCGGAGTAATAATGATCAATAAATCCAGACTTTATGTAATTGTTGTGTTCACACTCATTCTCTGCCCTCTTCTTGCTTTAGCAAACCCAAAAGTAAAAACCAATCTAAAATCCATCAATGCCATCCTGATAGACAATAAGGTCAATTACACGCTATACGCCGGAACTAATGGCAATGGGCTTTTTGTTTCGAAAGATTCGGGGGCCAGTTGGCAGCAAAGCAATGCCGTAATGGGGACGCTCGCAATCATTAATGCACTCGCAGAAGATAAAGACGGGAATATTTATGTCGGCACGCCGACGGGAGTTTTTAAAAGCGATAACACAGGCACGAACTGGTCGCAATTTTTATCGACTACTTCCATTAACAGCATGTTTGTTGATAAAACCAATACGATTTATGTTGGCAGCACAATCAGCGGCGTAATGTATAAATCAGCTGATGAAGGTGCAACTTGGCATGATATCAGCGCGAAAAATATTTCGCATGCCATCATTGGATTTGTCATGGACAACAAAAATAATCTTTATGCTGCGACCAATGGTGATGGAATTTTAAAATCTGGCGATGCCGGTGCCAATTGGACTGCAATCAATACGGGCTTACCTCTTTTAACAATCAGCGATATAAAAACAAATAAGGATAATTCCGGTTTATATGTTGTGGTCGCTGGCAAAGGAATTTATGACTCAACGGATGGTATAACTTGGTCATTATTGTCAGATAATCCAAGCGTCACTAGTATTTTTATCGACAGTAATAATTATATTTATTCTGGAACCGATGGCAAAGGTATTTTGCGCACGACGGATAACAAAAATTGGCTGCCATCAAATAATAATTTAGGCGATATCACACAAAGTACTATTTTAAATTTTAATAGCGACACGTTTAATAATTTATATGTTGGAACACTGAATAAAGCAGGAAATTCCGCAAACATTTTTAGAATGCTGGGGAATCCTGCCTGGTCACAATCTAATGTTGGTTTACCGGATAATACGTATTTTACGAGTTTCGCATTAGATCACACAGATAATAGTATTTTAGCCGGCGACTGGGACCATCCTAATATTTTTAAATTGACACATAGCGATGGAAAAAGTACTTGGTCCTTAATCAATAGCACAGGCGTTAATGATTTATTAATTAATAATAATGGATATTATTTAACAAATGATTCCGGCACATTCAATTCACTCGATAAAGGGTTAACGTGGCAACCCATCAACACCGGTTTACCGAAACAGTCTGGAATTCAACCCTTACATTCTGACAATCAAAATAATATTTATGTAGGTCTGACTTGTGAAGGCGTTTTTCAATTTGATAACAATGCAAAAAACTGGTCGCGTCTCGGAGATCAATTGCCGACTTGCGAATGGCTGCGCGATTTCGCAGTGGACAACGACAAATCAGTTTACACAACAACGGAAGCTGGCATCTATAAATTAACGCAAGGTCAAGGCAGCTGGACTCGTGTCAATTCTGACATAACCGGTTTCGCAAAAATCGCCATTGATCAATTCGGAAATATTTATGCCGGTGGTTATGATCCTCGCGCTCTTTTTAAATCTTCCGACAAAGGTGCAACTTGGGTGCGCTCCCTGCCCTTAGATGAAATCGAATCCATTGCATCCATTGCTATCGATCAAAATGGTGATATTTATGTCGGGACTGCTGGCATCAGCAATGGTCCTTACCGTTCATCCGACCAAGGAAAAACTTGGGTCTCAATTAATAATGGATTTAGTCAATACGCTAATGAATTAGACAAACTCATTATTGATAATGATGGCGATCTTTATGGTGCTAACTCTGGCTTAGGTGTTGCGCGATTAACAATCGGCTGGAAAAAAATATTTTAATGTTTCGGCTGCATTCTTTGATGCGAGCGGCTAAAAGACCGCTCGCAACTATCTCTTACCACATTGCTTAACAGCTTTCTGTGACTCGGCAGGATCTGGAAGCCGCAATAGAGTTATTTTTTTATCGATTGCAGATTTCAATGGTCCAGAATCAAAAATGCGTACTCCTCCCTGGCAGTCCAAAGCGTCTCTAATTCTTTGTAATTGATTAATTTGTTCTTCCGTTTCAGCAACCGGAATCCCGAGTTTCGACTTAACGACTCGTTTTAAATTTTTATAAAAATCGATTACCTTAAGAATCGGACCCCCTTGACATTCTCGACGATTAACTTCTTCAGCCTCACGTAATAAAAATACAATCGTATTATAAATATCGATTAAAAATTCACTATAGGGGTTTTGAATGGCGTCTTGCACATATTGTTTTAGTTGAAAGTTTTCATCTTGCGCCTTCCTCTCAAATTCTTGCGCCCCATTTTCAAAGCAATCTTTTTCTCTAGGATCTTTCAATTCGGCAATCGGTGCACGATAAGGTCTGAGGCTCGGTTGCTCTGAAAGTTTTGCTTCAGAAAATAAAGTGCAATAAGAAGTGATGCAACTAAACAAACCAGCCGTTGTGAATGGCGGAATCGGTGGAAACCAAGCTTGAAGATTTTTTAGCGGGCGCATATTTTTGTCTTCAAGCACTAACGTTTCTCGTTTTGGAGAGATATCGTGTGGAACTTCCCAACAAGTCAGCGTTAAATCAACACAACCTGCTACATCACGAACAAATTTTTCGAGTACACTTTTTGGCGCAGCAGCTGGCACTAAATCTATGTTGGTTAAATCTAGCCATCTTAAATTACGATGTTGTTGAATTGCCGTTGCAAACAATGCAAACATCTTCTCAACATCAAAATCTTTTCTCGGTGCAGACGCTTTTCTAATTACCAAATTTGGGAGTCTTAATACTCTGAGTTCGGCCGGTAATGTTTGCAAAAATTCAAAAAAATGTCGTGTATAATGAGAAATCAATAGCTTGTTGATAAAAAGATATTCGATCTTTAAATCTTTGCCGACGAGTTTCAAAACATTTTCTACTACGTTTTTATGATATAAGTGAACAATTGGATCGAGGTGAAGCTCTCTTAAATGTGGATTGGTGATGGGTTTATACCCTATTTCATATTGAAGACAATCAAAATTTTCCACAGTATAAACTTTTAAGACGCGAAGGTGTTTGTTCGCATTCACGCAATCCACAAAATTTTCAAATAATTTGATGGATTCATTTTGATATTCTTCTTCATGATAACCAGAATCTTTTATTTGTCGTCCAAACTGGCAATTCATGATTGACCATTGAGAAATCCTTGGATTCGAAGCTGCGGCTTCCAAAATAACTTTCATATCATTGCGATACTTAGCAGAAAAACCAAACCTTGCAGGTTTAATTTGATGGGTTATAAATTTACAATTCTCTAACACCAACACATAAGAACCACCATCCTTTTGCTCACTCTTAGTACCAGCTTCTCGAATATGCTTGCACATACGCGCAATCGCTTGTTCCGATTCCGTGCCATCCAGCATGATTCTTAAAAGTATAGGTGCAGGCTGCGCGGAGCCCAAAGCGGGTCGTAATGATGCAACTGCCATAATTTTACCCATTTGAAATGATATCATCTTACCAAAAATGGTTGTTAAGATCAAATTTTGTTCTTGCAGCAATTAGTTTGCTTATTTAAGAAAACGTTAAGGATTATTCATTACACTTTTTTATTTTTACAAGGTAAACACAAATGGCACAAATTAGAACAATTCGAGATTTGACTCGCGAACCAACCAATGCTGGCGGAAATCATTCAAATCAAGATCAAGCGCGGGACAAACTATTTTCTGAAAAAGAACAATTAACAATTATATTAATTTCTGCCTATCAAAAAGTTGTTAGCAATGAATTAAAAGCAGCCGAGATTGAATTAGCAAATGGTATCGCCCTTGCGAAAAAATTTGAAATACTTAAAGATGCAGCTGTTAACAGCTTATCTGCATGCCAAACCAAATTAAAGCAAGATAAAGAAACACTCTTGCAATGCCTAATCACTGAAATTGCACGATACGATGCGCATCCGGAAAAATCATCTGATTTTACTCAAGGATTGGAACTAGAGACACAGCTTGAATTAGTGCATCAATTCAAAAAACAATTGCAATTGAAAAGAATGCAAGATTTAGCGAGAGAAGAAAAATTAAAAAAATCTCATACTGGGACAAATACTCCTGAACATGAAACTCATACCCAAGATTTATATCATGAATTTTCAGAAGTTGCGGCTCCTGTTTTAGAATCAAAATTATTGAAAACATTATATACTTTGGAAATGGTGAATAGATTTGACTCCGATAAAAAAGCAGAGGGTGTTTACGGAACATTTAAAAAAGAAAAAGATACTCTTGCGCTCATTTTATCGAATGCTCGGGAACAATTTCTCGCAGGAAAACTGGAAAATGTTCGATCATTATTAACTTCTGCTGAAAGAGATGTTGCGCGATTTGCAGTAATGCGCGATTACTCACTCCAGACATTGCTTAATTTTAGAAGTTATCTTGCGTTATATGAGTACGACAAAACCCAAGCAACACAACAGCACTATGGCAATTTAATGCTTTCAGAAATTGCATTATATAATCCTTTTCATCCCGCGCTTAGATCACATGAAAACATTGCATTTTGTTTGCAAGTTTTACAAGAAAATGTTCAGAACACTGGAATGCACGGTGATCCTGAAAAACCCTCCTACAATCTCCTGCTTGCTGTTCCACGTCTTTTGATGAGCCAGGCCATTCAAACGCTTCAAATTCGAAAAGAAGTCGCTCGCCATCCTGGCCGAGATAACGAACAAAAAGCCAATACGGGATTAGGTACTCTTGCTGGCTTGATGACTAAATTAGCTGGGAATGGACAAACGCATACGCCTGCTAAAAAGGAACAAAAAGCAGCGCCAGGAGATGTCTCTTCCATTCTCGAGGCGGTTGATGCAGCAATTAGAAAACAACAATTTGGTGAAGTTCATACTTTAATGAGCGGAGCACTGCTTGAATGCAAATCCGATACGGCGAAACGAGATCAATTAACAGCGGAATTTATTGCTCGGTATTATGATTTTAAAAATTCATTAAATACACTAAAACCAGAGAAATTTGAGACGCTGCTGGGAATTGAGCCTCAACCCGTAGCCACTCCTGTGCCGCAAAATCTCGATGGTGAAAATGGATTGGGTTTATCGCGGCCGTTTCGGTAGCAGTTTTTTTAAGTGCCGCAATAAAGCATTCGTCATTGCGAGCCGCGTTTTCTGCGGCGAAGCAATCTCTCAAAAGATTGCTTCACCCGTAAAAAACACGGTCTCGCAATGACAATGGTGTTGGAGTTTTATAATAAATTGATCTTAGCCGCACAAATAAAATCATTTTCGGATAAACCATCAATCGCATGCGTCGAGTAATTGACTACGCAATAATTAAAACCGACTGACAAATCCGGATGATGATTTTCTTGATTGGCAATCCAGGCAATTGCATTTACAAATGCCATCGTCTTGTAAAAATTTTTGAATTCAAATCGTCGAGAGATTTTTTTATTATCGTTATTTAATTCCCAACCTGGGATTTTTTTTAATAATTCGGCAATCTTATCTTTCGTCAATGGCGGCACACCCGCTTCGCAGGCCATACAGCGTTTTTCTTGGAGTTCGGTCATAATAGTCCTCTCGCACTCGGTAGTCATCCCAAAATTCTACTCTTAATACGATAAAAAGCCCAGTTTTAATCAGTCCATAATCTTTTAAACTATGATAGGATATAAGGCGAACAAATCCTAAGGATAGGCAATGTCCAACCGTTCGCTCGAAAAACTTTTTTCGCCTAAATCAATTGCTGTGATTGGCGCCAGTGATAAACGGAATTCTGTTGGCAGAAAAATTTTTAAAAATTTATTACACGAAAAATTCAAAGGCAAAGTCTACGCGGTTAATCCAAAGCATAAAAAAGTCCAAGGACAACGAAGCTACCCTTCTGTTAAAGCGATAACGGGAAACATTGATTTGGCCGTGGTCGCAGCCCCCGCAAAAGCCGTTCCACAAATTATCAAAGAATGCGGTGAAAAAAATATTCATGCTGTCATCGTTTTATCCTCTGGATTTAGCGAAACCGGCCCAGAAGGAAAAGCACTAGAAAATCAGATGTTGCAGTTTGCCGAAGAATTTCAAATCAGCATCATAGGCCCCAATTGTTTAGGCGTCATGCGTCCGTGTCATCACATGAATGCCACATTTGATAATAATGTTGCCTATCCTGGCTCAATGGCGTTAGTTTCACAATCCGGAGCATTGAGTGCCGGCATTTTAGATTGGGCAATGAATAAAAAAATCGGCTTTTCAGCTATCGTGTCTCTTGGAAATTGTGCTAATACGGATTTTGGCGACATACTGGATTATCTAGCGCATGATCCGCACACCAACAGTATTTTGCTTTATATCGAGGGCATAAAAAAACCCAAACAATTTATTAGCGCGCTGCGCGCCGCAGCAAGAATAAAACCTGTCATTGTCATTAAATCTGGGAAAAATAAAGCAGGATCCAGAGCAGCGTTATCTCATACCGGCGTATTAATCGGCGATGACGATGTATTTGATACCGCATTACATCGGGCGGGCGCTGTTCGCGTAGCACAAATTGAAGATTTATTTTCCGCCTCGGAAATATTAACCAGCGCCAAAAAAGTCACTGGCAACCGATTAATTATTATTACCAATGGAGGCGGCGCCGGTGTAATGGCAGCTGATCGCGCGTCTGAGTTAAATATTGAATTAGCCGAATTAACTGAACCCATGGTCAACGCATTAGATAAAGTATTGCCCAGCCAATGGTCACATCAAAATCCCATCGACATTATTGGGGATGCGACACCAGAAAGATATCATACTGTTCTTGATATTTGTAATAAAGATGAAAATATCGATGGGATTTTGACTCTGCTGGTTCCGGTTGCAATGTCCGATCCACTCACCGTTGCCAAAACCGTTATCCGGGATTCCAAAAAATTTAAAAAAATTATTTTTGCCAGTTGGTTGGGTGAAAAACAAGTTAAATCTTCCTGGAAATTGTTTGCAAAAAATCATATACCCAATTTCGCTACACCTGAAAAAGCGGTCGAAGCGTTTTCTTATCTTGCAGATTATCATCACAACCAAACATTATTAATGCAAAAGCCCGCGCCATACTCTGATAAATTTAAGCCTGATATTTCTGCTGCGAAAAAACTTTTTAATGAAATTTTATCAAATAATCGCTTTATGCTAACCACTTTTGAATCCAAAAAAATATTAAAATATTTTGGCATTCCTGTCACAGAAACGATTGAGGCTGAAACAGTTGAAGAAGCCGTAAATGCTGCAAAATCCATTGGTTTCCCAGTCGTCATGAAAATCAATTCACCGAGTATTTTACATAAATCAAAGGTAGGCGGTGTTTTTACGCAACTTAAAACAGAAAAGGAAGTTCGCGACTCATTTAAAACTCTAATAAACAATATTAAAAACCAAAATTTACACGCCGACATTTTAGGAGTTACCATTGAACCGCAATATCCAAATATATTTGACCGCGAAATCATGGTTGGGATGGTACACGATAGGGTTTTTGGCCCTGTTATCAGTTTTGGCGCAGGCGGCACTTTAGTTGAAATCATTCAAGACAAAGCATTGGCATTACCGCCCTTAAATTATTTTATTGCTGATGAATTAATTTCAAAAGCGCGCATCTTAAAACCTGCTAGTAAATTTGTCACGTTATCACCAGACCAGAAAAAAAATATAATTGACATTTTATTACGTGTTTCTGAAATGATTTGTGAATTTCCGCAAATCAAAGAAATGGATATCAATCCGTTTATTTTGAATGAACATGGGATGATTGCAGTTGACGCGCGCTTTGTGATTCAAAAACCGGAATCAGAAAAACCTTATAGTCATCTCGTAATTCAATAATGCTTCTAATAGAGTCTAAACAATGGCAGAAATTCGCCGAGTTTTCGTGCTTCGCGGATTAAGGCAATCAGGTCAATCTGCGTCAACTGATAAAGCGTGTCAAAATCATTTAGCACGAAATAAATCGGTTGCATGATATCGATACGATACGGTGTTCGTAACGCTTCGAGTGCATCGAATTTTTTTCGTTGCGGGATTTCGCTTTCGATGCAGTAAATGGTTTCTTCTTTTGATGATAAAATGCCACCACCGTAGGCGCGCAATCCTTTTTTAGTTTGGATCAAGCCGAATTCAATCGTAAACCAATATAATCGCGCTAACATCACGCGATCTTCTGGGCTCGCGCTTAATCCTAGTTTGCCATAAAGTTCTGTAAAATCCGCATAAGCTTTATTAGTGAGCAAAGGACAATGACCGAAGGTTTCATGAAAAATATCGGGTTCTTGTAGATAATCTAAATCTTCTTTGCGGCGAATAAAAGTTGCGGCGGGAAATTTTTTGTTAGCTAATAAATTAAAAAATTTATCAAATGGAATTAGAGCCGGTACAGGTTCTAATGACCAGCCCGTCGCTTTTTGCAAAACGGCCGAGACTTCGTGACATTGCGGAATGCGGTCTTTTGAAAAATTTAATAATTCCAGGCCATGCAGATATTCATCGCATGCGCGCTTTTCGACAATGGGGTATTGGCGAGTGATTAATTCGTGCCAGATTTTATTTTCATCTGAGGTGTAGGCGGCATTGCCGTGTTCATCAACTGGATGGGATTTGTAAGAAGTATGCTGGTACGACATGATACCTTCCTCGCATTGATAATATGAACGCTAGGACTTCACTAGTTCTTCTCTCACCACAACAGCTAACTCATTCGCCAGCTGCTGCACGCGATATTCATCCTTACCTTCAACCATGACTCGCACCAATGGTTCAGTACCAGAACGGCGCAACAAGACTCGGCCAGTCCCAGCAAGCTCTTTTTCGATGTATTTCAAAAATTCCAAAATGCGGGGTTTGTGGTTAGGGTCCGTGTTTTCTGTTACTTTGACATTCACTAGCACTTGGGGATATTTATTCAAGCCTTTGGTCAGTTCTTTTAAACTTAATTTGGTTTGCCGCATGACGGACAAGACTTGTAACGCTGTAACGATGCCATCACCCGTCGTAATCTGGTCCGAACACAGAATATGTCCTGACGGTTCACCCCCGATATGCCAATGGTTTTTATGTAACTCACTCATAATGTGACGATCACCCACCGGCACTCGCGTGAACGGTATATGCAATTCATTCATTGCATATTCAAACCCAAAATTCGTCATGACCGTTCCGACCACACCGCCTTTTAATAATCCGGTTTGATGACGATGTTTGACGATGATATAAAGCAACTCATCGCCATCTAAAATTGTGCCATCGTGATCAACAAACACTACGCGATCACCATCACCGTCAAGCGCAATACCTAAATCGGCGTTTTCTTTTAAAACATGGCGACGTAAAATTTCTGGATGGGTTGCGCCGCAATCCAGATTAATATTCAGGCCATTAGGTTCAACACCAATTTCGATTACTTCGGCACCTAGTTCACTGAATACATTAGGCGCAATATGATAGGCCGCGCCGTTCGCGCAATCGACGACGATTTTCAAGCCATTTAATGTAATTTCAGAGCTGACCGTGCTTTTACAAAATTCAATATAACGTCCTGGGGCATCGTTGACGCGCACCGCTTTACCGAGTTCAGCCGAATCCACGGTCGTCATGGCTTTTTCGATTTGATCTTCGATTGCGAGTTCCAATTCATCGGGCAATTTGGTTCCCATCGCAGAAAAGAATTTGATCCCATTATCATAGTAGGGATTATGAGAAGCGCTGATTACAATACCCGCCTGAGCACGCAAGGTACGTGTGAGATAAGCAATCGCAGGCGTTGGCATGGGGCCTAATAAATGCGTGTTGACACCGGCAGCGGACAAGCCTGCTTCGAGCACCGATTCAAACATATAGCCTGAAATGCGCGTGTCTTTCCCGATTAATACTTTACCGTGACCACCTTGACGGGCAAGCACGACTCCTACCGCCCAGCCTAATTTTAAAATAAATTCGGCATTGATTGGCCAAACACCGACGTGCCCCCGTATGCCGTCGGTGCCAAAATATTTTCGTAAAATAGGTTTAGGTTGATCAGATGCTTTGATCATGTGCGGAGTTGAGTCCTGGGTTTTCATTAGTTGTTGTCACCGTAAATTTATTGCTTTCTTTATTGCCTGGATTTGATTGATTATCATTCCATCCTTGCGGCTCCCGCACGGGTTTGCCCGCCATGATATCTTGGATTTGATCAACATCAATCGTTTCGAATTTCATTAAGGCTTGTGCCATGATGTGTAATTTTTCGAGATTTTCTTTTAGGATTTTTTCGGCACGTTTGTAATTGCGATCAATGATTTCATGAACTTCTTGATCGATGATGCCAAACGTGGTTTCAGAAATTTCTTTGTGACGCGTGACCGCGTGACCTAAAAAGACTTCCTGTTCATTTTCACCAAAGGTGAGCGGGCCTAATTTGGTGGACAAGCCCCATTTGGTGACCATGCTGCGAGCCAATTCAGTTGCTTTCTGGATGTCATTGGATGCACCCGTTGTTACTTTATTCGGCCCGAAAATTAATTCTTCGGCTAAACGGCCACCAAACAGACTGGAAATTTTGCTTTCCAGATGTTCCTTGGTGTAACTGTAGCGATCGGCTTCGGGTAAAAACATAGTGACACCTAACGCCCTGCCGCGGGGAATAATAGTGACCTTGTGAACGGGATCATGTTCAGGCACGTTTAATCCGACGATCGCATGACCAGCTTCATGATAAGCCGTTAATTTTTTCTCGGATTCAGACATCACCATCGAACGACGTTCTGCGCCCATGATGACTTTATCTTTTGCTCGTTCAAATTCGATCATGCCAACGGATTTTTTATTGGCACGTGCAGCAAATAACGCCGCTTCATTCACAATGTTGGCTAAATCAGCACCTGAAAAACCAGGCGTACCCCGCGCGATCACAGCAGGATTGACATCATCATTCAATGGAACTTTGCGCATATGCACACGCAAGATTTGTTCTCGGCCGCGAACATCGGGCAGTGAGACAACAACTTGTCGATCAAAACGGCCTGGGCGTAATAATGCATTGTCTAACACATCAGGTCTATTGGTGGCTGCAATCACAATGACACCTTCGTTGCCTTGGAAACCATCCATTTCGACCAGCAACTGATTAAGCGTTTGTTCGCGTTCATCATGACCACCACCTAAGCCCGCACCGCGATGACGACCGACTGCATCAATTTCATCGATGAAAATAATGCAAGGCGCTTGTTTTTTCGCTTGTTCAAACATGTCGCGCACACGGGATGCACCGACACCAACAAACATTTCGACGAAATCAGAACCTGAAATCGTAAAGAAAGGGACTTTCGCTTCACCGGCAACGGCTTTCGCAAGTAATGTTTTACCCGTTCCAGGCGGGCCGACTAGCAACACGCCTTGTGGGATTTTGCCGCCGAGTTTTTGAAATTTACCTGGATCGCGAAGAAAATCGACTAATTCTTTGACTTCTTCTTTTGCCTCTTCGACACCTGCTACATCAGCAAAAGTAATCTTGACTTGATCTTCGCCGAGCAATCTCGCACGAGAGCGCCCAAATGAAAATGCACCGCCCCGCCCTGCGCCCGTTTGCTGCCGCAAGACATAAATCCAGATGCCGAAAATGATAATCCACGGTAACAAACCGATGAGATGCATGAGCAAGCCCGGTTGGTCAGGTGCTTTACCTTTTACGACGACGTTTTTATCCAATAATTCTTTTAAAAGTTGCGGATCTTGCGCCATCGGCAAATAGGTTGCAAAAACTTTATTGTTCTGCATGACGCCGGTCACATCTTGATCGGTGATCGTAACGGTACTGACGTTGCCCTGTCGAACTTCACTTAAAAAATTGGAGTAACTGATTTTTTCTTCGGGTTCGCGGCGTGGTCCAAAAATATTGAAAACGGAAACCAAAATGATTCCGGCCACCAGCCATAAAAGTATTGTTTTAATCGTATCATTCACCGTGCGGACCCCTTTCAAAGGCTATCGATAGGATGTATTGCGCTATACATTAATCATACCTGAATTTTATTTTAAACCCAAACCAAGAATATAGATTTCCGGTGATCGTCCGCGCGAAGCTTTGGGCTTGCGAATGACCACTTTTTTAAAATGCGTACGGATTGTTTTTAAAAACTGGTCAAATTCCGTACCCTGAAACAATTTGACTAAAAATCCACCGTTTTCTGGTAAAATTTTAAGCGCAAAATCCAGCGCTAGTTCAGCCAAATACATCGAGCGCGGTTGATCTACGCTGTTCTGGCCACTCATATTCGGCGCCATGTCTGAGAGGACCCAGTTCACCTCAGTATCGCCTAAGCGTTCGATGAGTGCATTGAGACAAGTCTCATCAGTGAAGTCGCCCTGAATGAAATCGACGCCTGGTATCGGGTCCATGGGCAGAATATCCAATGCGAATACTTTGCCTTTTGGTCCCACATATTCGGTCACTAATTGCGACCAACCACCGGGAGCGGCACCGAGATCCACAACCACCATGCCGGGTTTAAATAATTTATCCCGCTCCTGCAATTCCAGTAATTTATATACGGCACGCGAACGGTAACCGGCCTGCTGCGCCTGTTTGACGTAGGTATCAGAAAAATGTTCTTTCAACCAGCGGCGGCTACTCTTGCTCATTAAAGGTGTTCAACCTCGACAATTTCGTAACTCAACGCGCCTTCTGGGGTTTGCACTTCGACTACATCGCCGACAAATTTTCCGATTATGGCGCGCGCGATCGGTGATGTGACTGAAATCATTTTTTGTTTTACGTCCGCTTCATCCTCACCCACAATTTTGTATGTCATGGTTTCTTCGGTCTTGACGTTTAACAAACTCACCGTAGTGCCAAAAATCACTTTGTCGGTATTTTCGATTTGTGTCACATCGATGACTTGTGCGGTCGATAATTTGCTTTCAATTTCTTGAATCCGGCCTTCCACAAAACTTTGTTGTTCACGGGCAGCATGATATTCCGCGTTTTCTTTTAAATCACCGTGTGCGCGGGCTTCGGCAATCGCATTAATAATGCGAGGACGCTCGACGTTTTTTAACTGGTTTAATTCCTGTCGCAATTTTTCGGCACCGATCACGGTCATGGGGACTTTTCGCATCATGTTTATTTCTCCAAACTTTAAAACTTCATATCTTCAAAAAATTTTTTGACCCGAGCAAACCAGGAAGAGGATTGTGGGCTGTGATTGGTTTTATCTTTTTGCAGTTCTTTTTCTAGTTCTCGTAATAATTCTTTTTGTTTGTGACTGAGATTGACAGGGGTTTCAACCAGAACTTTACACAATAAATCTCCTTTGGTTCCACCACGGACAGGCGGTGCGCCCATGCCTCGCATGCGGAAGACTTTACCGGTTTGCGTTTCGGCTGGGATTTTTAATTTTGCTCGACCATCGAGTGTTGGTACATCCAGTTCGCCACCCAGTATTGCTGTGATAAAACTGATTGGCACTTCACAATGCAAATTGACGCCATCCCGCTCGAAAATAGGATGTTGTTTTACACTAATTTGCACATATAAATCACCGGGCGGTGCGCCTTGTTCGCCGGCTTCGCCTTCACCATTCAATCGGATGCGATCGCCGTTATCCACACCGGGTGGAATTTTCACGGATAATTTTTTGCTTTGTTTACGGCGGCCTTTGCCGTGACAAGCGCTGCAAGGATCCGAAATGACTTTACCTTTGCCGCGACACGTAGGACACATTTGTTGGACGGAAAAAAATCCCTGCTGAATACGGACCTGACCGTAACCACCACAGTCTTTACAAGTCACTGGTGATGAGCCTTTTTTGGCACCACTCCCATTGCACTCATCGCAGGCGATGAGAGTTGGGATGGTTAATTCGATAGTTTTTCCGAATACGGCTTCTTCGAGTGAAATATCAAGATTATAGCGAAGGTCGGAACCACGTTGCGGCCCCGCGCGTCCACCCCCAAAAATATCTCCGAAAATATCGCCGAAAATATCACTGAAATTCATACCGCCCATGCCGCCGGGGCCACCGAAACCACCCATACCATCGGCACTGTGACCGAACTGATCGTAGGCTGCGCGTCTGCGGCTATCGGATAACACTTCGTAAGCTTCGCGCGCTTCTTTGAAATTTTCTTCAGCGACTTTATCATTCGGATTGCGATCAGGATGGAGTTTCATGGCAAGACGGCGAAAAGATTTTTTGATTTCTTCTTCGCTGGCATTGCGGGATACGCCTAATATTTCGTAATAGTCTCGTTTTGACATGATTGTTATCACTTTAGTCTTAAAAAAAATAGCTGTCATTGCGAGGAGTGCTTTTTACGACGAAGCAATCTCTTTGGGAGATTGCTTCGACCCTAAAAAGCAGGGTCTCGCAATGACGGGTTTGCCTATTATTTATTGTTTCTTATCATCCTTCACTTCTTCAAACTCCGCATCCACCACATTTTCTTTCTTTTCACCTTGTGGTTGTTCGGTTTGACCTGATGTTGGACCTGCACCGGGCGGTTGTTGTTGCTGTGAAGCATACAATTTTTCAGCCATTTTTGCAGAAGCATCGGTCAGCGCTTTCGTTTTTGCTTCGATCGCATCTTTATCATTGCCTTTTAACGTTTCTTTCAAGGCATCAACCGCTTGCTCGATATTTTTGCGCTCATCCGGTGTTACTTTGTCACCAGCTTCGCTTAATGATTTGGTGACGGCATGGATCATGTTATCAGCCTGATTGCGCGCGCCGACTAATTCGTGGAATTTTTTATCTTCCGCGGCATGCGCTTCAGCGTCTTTCACCATGTTTTTCACTTCTTCTTCGGTCAAACCGCTGGATGCTTTGATCACGATCGATTGGGCTTTACCGGTTGCTTTATCTTTTGCAGACACATGTAAAATACCATTCGCATCGATATCAAATGTCACTTCGATTTGCGGCATGCCGCGTGGTGCTGGCGGAATGTCGGTTAAATCAAAACGGCCGAGTGATTTATTGCCCGATGCCATTTCACGTTCGCCTTGCAGAACATGCACGGTCACTGCAGTTTGATTGTCGCCTGCGGTCGAAAAAGTTTGCGTGGCTTTGGTTGGGATCGTGGTATTTTTTTCGATGAGTTTGGTCATCACACCACCTAAGGTTTCAATACCTAAAGATAATGGCGTCACATCGAGTAACAACACGTCTTTTACGGAACCTCCTAATACCGCACCTTGAATCGCAGCACCGACAGCAACGGCTTCATCCGGATTCACGTCACGGCGTGGTTCTTTGCCAAATAATTTTTTGACGGTTTCTTGAACCAGCGGCATACGGGTTTGACCGCCGACTAAAATCACGTCTTCGATTTGTCCTGCATCTAATCCCGCATCTTTTAATGCAGTTTTGCAAGGTTCGATCGTGCGTTGAATTAAATCTTCGACTAACGATTCCAATTTCGCGCGAGTAATTTTGATATTTAAGTGTTTAGGACCACTCGCATCCGCGGTGATATAAGGCAAGTTCACTTCGGTTTGTTGAGTAGAAGATAATTCAATTTTTGCTTTTTCCGCTGCTTCTTTTAAGCGTTGCAATGCCAGCGGATCATTTCGCAAATTGATACCCGACGATTTTTTAAATTCATCGACCAGATAATTAATGATGCGTAAATCAAAATCTTCACCACCTAAGAACGTGTCACCGTTTGTGGATAACACTTCGAATTGATGTTCTTTGTCGACTTCTGCAATTTCAATAATGGAAATATCAAAAGTACCACCACCGAGATCGTACACGGCAATTTTGCGATCGCCGGGTTTTTTATCCATACCAAATGCGAGTGCAGCAGCCGTTGGCTCATTGATAATACGTTTCACATCTAAACCCGCAATGCGTCCTGCGTCTTTGGTTGCCTGACGTTGTGAATCATTAAAATAGGCAGGAACCGTGATCACAGCTTCGGTGACCGGATGACCGAGATAATCTTCTGCGGTTTTTTTCATTTTCATTAAAACATAAGCCGACACTTGTTGTGGGGCTAATTTTTTATTGCCCAATACCTCAACCCAAGCATCGCCATTGTCGGCACGAACGATTTTGTACGGCACAATTTCCATGTCTTTTTTGACGACATCTTCGTCATAACGGCGACCAATTAAGCGTTTTGCTGCATAAATGGTATTAGCAGGGTTCGTGACCGCCTGACGTTTTGCAGGTTGACCGACCAATACTTCACCATTATCCAAAAAAGCCACGACAGAAGGTGTCGTGCGCTCGCCTTCGGCATTCTCAATGACGCGGACTTTGTCGCCTTCCATCACTGCTACGCAGGAATTTGTTGTACCTAAGTCTATACCAATAATCTTACCGGCCATATTATTCTCCAATTATCATCAATAACTTATATATAGGGGCGATTTTCTGTTTTTCAACCCGGTTTTGAAACAACAACCAACGCTGGACGAACCAAGCGATTGTTCAATAAATAGCCTTTTTGTAGTACATTCAATACCGTATTTGGCGGAACTGTAGAATCCACTTGGGTCGAGACGGCCTGATGTAATTCAGGGTTAAAAGGCTGGGTCAAAGGGTCGATTTGCTGAATATTAAACTTTTCCAGGACGCCATACAGCATTTTCAGGGTGAGATTCACGCCCTCCAAGACACTATGCTGATGGTCTTCATGCAAACTGGTGGAACGCTCCAAACTATCAATGACGGGTAATAATTCCGTGATAAATTTTTCTAGGGCATATTTATGCGCATTTTCTACATCACGTTGTGCGCGACGCTGCATATTTTCCGTTTCAGCTTGCGTGCGTAACAAACGGTCCCAGTATTGCGTGGCTTTTTCTTCGGCTTCAGTTAATTTATTTTGCAAATCCACGTAAGACGGATGTTCCAATAATTCAGTCGGGATATTGCTCTCATCAATATCAGAATGCTTTTCTTTGTGATCTTTGGTCACTTGATCTCTCCTGTCACTTATTAACATCGGTTAATATGGGGCCTATTATCCCTGATTCAAGGCGGCTGACAATAATTTTGCTGTTACATCGACGGCTGAAATGACGCGATCATAAGGCATACGAGTTGGCCCAATAATGCCTAAGCTTCCCACGAGTTCACCATCAATTGCATAAGAAGTCGTAACTACGCTGCAATTATTCAAGGCTTCACAGCGGGATTCTTTACCGATAAAAATCTGAATGCCTTCTGCATCCAGTGAATAATCTAGCAACTGCAAAATTTGTTGTTTTTGCGTAAATGCCTCAAAAAGCGCGCGCAAACGATCGACGTTGGCTTCTTTGTTTACCATGTGATTTTGGCCGGCAATGATATAATCCTGGCTTGCCTTATTTTTTTCAGAAAAAGCTTTATTTGCAATATCAATCGCCGTTTGCAATAACGATGCCATATCATCGCGATCGTTTTGCATGGCTTGTAATAATTCTTTGCGCGCGGTTAATAAATCTTTTCCCGCATAATGCGCATTTAAAAAATTCGCGGCTTGCTGCAATTCACTGTGGGAGTAAGTTTTTTCCGTGTAAATCACGCGATTTTCCACTTCGCGATTATTTAACACTAAAATCACTAAAACACGATTGCCCGACAAGGGCAAAAATTCCACTTGCCGCAATTCAAATCGATTGCGTCGCGGTAGCGTTACAATGCCAATCATTTGGGTAATCGTAGACAATAATGACGAAGCCGATTGCACCAAAGTCGATGTGTTTTGATCAGGATCAAAGGTATTTTTCAACGTATCAATCGATGATTGATCCAGGGGTTTAACCGTTAACAAACTATCCACAAAAAAACGATAACCCAATTCGGTTGGAATACGGCCTGCAGATGTGTGTGGTGACGTTAAAAAACCACTATCTTCAAGATCCGCTAAAATATTGCGGACGGACGCCGAGCTCAAACCCAGACGGTATTCTTCGGCCAGGGTTTTAGACCCGACAGGACTTCCATCCTGGATATAGCGTTCAACCAGGAGTTTTAAAACCTGTTGAGCCCTTTGATTGACAGCGATTTCACTCATATTTTCGAAACCCTATGGTGCAGGACGTTAATATAACATAAAATTTTACCATACTTGATAAAAGGATGATGCATGGCTGCTTTCAAAAAAATCGGGATCATTGGCCGGGTCAAAACCCCCGGCGTCAAAGAAACCGTTCTAGCGCTGGTGAATTATTTACAGGGTTTAAAACAATCACTCATGATTGAAAGGGAAACCGCTGAATTATTGCCCTCACCCTCATTGCCTATTATCACGCGAGAAGAATTAGGCAAAAACTGTGATCTCGTCATTGTGGTCGGCGGTGATGGCAGTTTGATTAATGCAGCACATGCAGTCGTGGATTATGAAACGCCTGTTTTAGGGATTAATCGCGGCAGTCTCGGTTTTTTAACGGATATTCTTCCAAAACACCTTGAGAAAATAAAAGATATTCTTGAGGGAAAATACACTATCGAAAAACGTTTTTTACTGACATCCCGAATCGAACTTCACGATAAAAAAATCGGTGAAGATGATGCGCTGAATGAAGTCGCGATGATTCCCGATGCCGTTCCTCATATGGTAGAATTTGAAATCTATATCGACGACAAATTTGTCTGTAGCCAAGATTCCGATGGTTTAATTGTCGCGACCCCCACGGGTTCCACAGCCTATGCCCTCTCCGGTGGCGGCCCTATTTTGCATCCCCAGTTGGATGCGATCGTATTAGTCCCCATGTTTCCCCATAGTTTGAATAACCGGCCTATTGTGATTGAGGGCGACCGCGAGATACGGATCATTATTTCACCACACAACCAGACCTCGCCACGCCTGAGTTCCGATGGCCGTGACTATATAACCACCCCACCGGGCAGCCATATTATTATCCGAAAGAAGGCTAAAAAATTACATCTGATCCATCCGCTGGATTATAATTATTATGAGGCACTAAGAAGTAAGCTGCACTGGGGGAAAAAATTAAATTACACGGAATAACAAGAACATGCTGACCCACATAAAAATTAGCAACCTCGTCACTATTCAGGAACTGAATCTTGAGTTCCAACCGGGTACCACCATCATCACCGGTGAAACGGGCGCTGGAAAATCGATTTTAATTGATGCCATTGAATTAGCGCTCGGCGAACGATCAACACCTGAAATGATTCGGCAAGGCCAGGAAAAAGCTGAGATTGCTTTGTCTTTTGATATCACACATTGTCCCGAAGCGCGCGCCTGGTTAAAAAATTATGAACTCGACAATGAGCATGGTGAGTGCATTATTCGCCGCACCATCAACAAAGATGGGCGTTCGCGTTGTTTTATTAATTCTATGCCGACAACCTTGCAACCCTTGCGAACTTTCAGTGAACTTTTAATTAATATTCATGGGCAACATGAACATCAAGCGTTATTAAAATCGCATTTGCAGCGCGAAATGTTAGATCGTTATGCGGGACATACAACCTTAGTGGATGCTGTGCACACGCTTGCCGAAGAATGGCAAACCTTATCGCGTGAAATTTATGCCTTGCAAAAATTATCGGATGATCGAGAAAAACGCGGTGAATTTTTAAAATTTCAATTGCAGGAACTTGAAGCCCTGCATTTGACACCCGATGAATTTCAAGCGCTGGATTTGGAGCATAAACAATTAGCTCATTCGGATGAATTATTACAAAATATTACTAAAGCGCTTCAGACACTTGCGGAAAATGAAGAATTCAATGTGCTGCATGCACTGCAACAAACCCTGCAATCACTTGAAACGGTACAACGAGTTGATCCGAAAATTTCGACTTGGATCGAAGCGATCAAAAACATTATTATTCAAGCAAGCGACACCGAAGATGAATTACGACGTTATCTCGAAACCGCACAACTTGATCCAGAACGCTTGCAATATGTCGAACAACGCATCAGTGTTTTATTCGATTTAGCTCGAAAACACAAAGTGGCACCGAATGAACTTTTTGATCATTACCAAAAATTATCACAAGAATTTTCAGAACTTGAAAAAAGTGACAGTCGTCTTTCTGAATTACAACAAAAACTGGAAGCGCTGGAAAAACATTATCACGAGGTGGCGCACAAACTTAGCCAAAGCCGCTTGAAAGCCGCGAAAAAATTAGCGGATGAAATTACCGCAACCATTCATGAATTGGGATTGCCGCACGGTGAATTTCATATTTTATTTGAAATGGAGGATTTTTCTCATCCTTCGCCGCATGGGATGGAGAATATTATTTTTGAAATTAAAACCAATGCTGGACAAGAATTACAACCGCTTGCAAAAATTGCATCAGGCGGCGAATTGTCTCGTATTAGCTTAGCGATTCATCTTGCAACAGCTGAACAGCATACAATTCCGATTTTAATTTTTGATGAAGTGGATGTCGGAATCGGTGGCGGTATTGCGGAAGTCGTTGGCAAACAAATTCGTAAATTAGGCAAAACGCATCAGGTTTTTTGTGTGACGCATGCACCGCAAGTTGCAGCGCAAGGTCATCATCATTTGCGCGTCGAAAAGACTACGAAAAAAGATATTACCTACACTGAAATTCAACCTTTATCCGCCTCCGAAAAAGTAACCGAACTCGCACGCATGTTAGGCGGCATGGAAATCACGCAAAAAACGCTGGATCATGCGCGGGAGATGCTGGAAAAAGCGGATGCGGTGTTGAAAGAAGCCAATAGTTGACTGTCATTGCGAGAACGTGCTTTTTACGGTCGAAGCAATCTTTTTCAGATTGCTTCGTCGCAAAAAGCGCTCCTCGCAATGACAAGCCATTTTCTTCGTCATTGCGAGGCACGAAGTGCCGAAGCAATCTCTTGAACTTGCTTCGCCCCATATGTGGCTCGCAAAGACAGCTCTTTTTCTTCTTGAAAAAACCTATTTTATAGATTAAACTTTGTTCAATTTAATCGAGCGAGAAGCTAATATGGCCAATAACAGAATCCCAGGACTAACACCAGAAGAAGCCAATAAAGTTGTTACCTATCTAAATGCCCAAAAAAATCCAGCCCCAGCCAATGACAAAGTGCGACAAAGATATTGTTGGTCGGTTTTCACCCCTACGCGAGATGTTCAAAAATTTGAAGCGGGCAAATGTTCTGTACAATATTATGCGCCAATGGTGCTTCACTTAGGACGAGGAAAAACGACTCCTTTTCATCATTATTTCACTGTTCAAAAATTTCGGATTCTCATAACACAACTAGAAGCCAATGCAGAAAAATCTTCTGAAGATTCCATTATGACAACTGGCGACAGTTATACAGTTATATCCCGTCAGACAATATTGAATCAACTCAAACGAGAAGCAGAAGAATATTATAAAAAACAAACAGAACAAAAAGCTCAACCACCCTGTCAAGTTTTTGAAGTTGAAAAAAGCACAATGCAATCTGTGCAAACATACTATCGGGATGAAAATTTAAAATTGATTAATTTTGTTGAGCAACAATTTGGCCCACAAATTCTTAAGGCTGTTTTTGGAATTACTGTTGCTGAACAAAAAGGTGCGGAAACCCAGCAGCGAGAAGATTTTAACTTTGAAGTAATCGAAGCGCTCTGGAACATCGTTAAATTTAGACAAAATCCGCCAATCAGCAGTCGTAACCACAATACAGAAATGATTCAATTAGTAAGCGAAACAACGGGTACACCACGGGGAGTTGCTAAACTAATAGTAGAATATAATTCTGGATTAGAAACTCTTGAATGGAAAGCGGCGAATTATAGAGAAGCATGCTTACTTTATTTGCAAATTACAGGTGCTTTAACGGGAAAAGTGAATCCTGAAATAATTCTCGGCTTTATTGAACAACCCAAAGGAAATACTATCGTAATGACCCTAGGGCCTTTATTAGCCAAAGAAAATGCAGCAGTTGGGGAAGAAGTAGCGACCCAGGAAGTGACAACTGAAGAAGTGACCTTTGGAAGAGGTAGAGCGCGCAGAGACACCTAAATTAGCGATGTCAAAGCGCGCAACTTGCATCAAGCGACATGCGTTTCAGACTTTCGCAATAGTTCTTTTTTGTGATTGCGCTTAGCGGATTCTGCATTCACTGGCGAGCGAATTTCCATTAGTTTTTTGCCATCTTTAATCACATATAACTGACATTCTGTTAAAATCAATTGCGAATAAAAACTCTGCTGATCAGCGGCAACCACACCCTGCTGGTCCGTATAAGAGGTCATCACTTGTATCATGGCGGGTGACAAATCACATTCTTGGCCATGGAGCAATTTTGGATTTTTAAGATCCTCTGGAGTCGCATTGGTTGTCTCAGTCGTTGTCGGGGTTAGATTATCGGTTTTTTCGGGTGGTTTTTCTTTTAGGCGTTTATCATCTTCTTGATAAAACATTCTATTCAAATGACATTTGCCATTGATCATACCGCCGATTTCATCGGTTTCGATGTCACCGTAGCCAGAGGCCATTAAAGGATTCAATTGTTTGACAACAAATTTGCCGGCGCTGCAGGTTTTTAGACTTTCTACGAATTTTCTTTGTTCTTCTTCATAGTCGATTTTTTTTTCTGTTGTAGTGGTTTTAACAGTTGTGATTTCTGTTGCAGGTTCTGAGATTATCACAGCCTGTGATCCGGGCGGCGTAAATCCCGGAATAGTAATTTGGGTTGCATCCGCTGCAAAAATACCGGGGGAAACTATGCTCGCTATCACGCCTGCAAACAATTTTTTTAGCATTTTTATTCCTTTTGGCAATCTCCACAAATTCCATAAATATTTAAACTGTGATCGGTAATCGTATAACCTGCATTGCGCGCAACGTGTTCTTGACGTTCTTCAATCACCCTGTCGACAAACTCTTCCACATGTCCGCACTTCACGCACACTAAATGATCGTGATGGTGACCATGGTCTAATTCAAAAATGGAATGGCCACCTTCGAAATTATGGCGAATGACTAGCCCTGCTTCTTCGAACTGAGTGAGCACGCGATAAACCGTGGCGAGACCAATGTCTTCACCCGATTTTGATAGAATATGATAGACATCTTCTGCGCTCAAATGGTGCTCTTTGGCATTTTCCAGTATTTGCAGGATTTTCATGCGCGGCAGTGTTACTTTTAATCCGGCTTGTTTTAGATGGGTGTCTTTCAATGTTATTTCCTCAAAATATCAGAGATAATATACCAAAATTCGCGAGAATCAGTTACTATCTACCCCACTTTATCACCTTATAATAATAAGAGGACGGCATTCATGAAAAAACTACTGATTTTATTATTAGTCAGCTTACTAACAAGCTGCTCCTGGGTCCATAGAATGGACATTGAACAAGGCAATATTATTACGCCTGATATGCTTTGCCGCTTGCATGTGGGCATGACCAAGACCCAAGTAAAAGACCTGATGGGCACACCCATGGTGATGAATACTTTTACCAATAATCACGAAGAATACGTCTACACCTTCAAACCCGGCGGCAAACAAACTTGCGAAAAATATGTCCTGCTCCAATTCGATCGCGGTGGACGATTAAGACATATTGATACCAGCGGAAATATCTGAGGTTAAGTCAGTCACCGATTTCCTTTTTTTCTCGGGTACATCCTGAGATCCCGAGTCCTGCCGACATTTTATTTGTCGCTTGTGTGGCATCAAGGTCATAATTGAAATTTTATTTCTTTGCGCGCTTCCGTCTAATTTCCTTGGGATCAATCAATAATTCCCGATAAATTTCGATGCGATCGCCTTCCCGGGGATAATCCGTTAATTTTTTTTGTTTACTGAAAATTCCGACTTTTTGTTTGTTAAGATCGATTTCAGGAAAAATAGTTAAAATACCAGATTGCAGAATAATTTCCTCAATCGTTAGATCTTCACTGACTTCCATCGGAATAATAATCTGACGATAAGTAGCAGCATACGCGACTTCAATTTTGATCGTATTAGCGGGTACCATAGACTTCCACAGCCCGTTTCGAAAACGCATCCACTAAAGAATTCGCAATATGATTAAAAATCGGTTGAAAAAACCGATCCATGAAATTCCCCGTCAATTCAAATTCGAGTTCCATCTGGATTTTGCAGCCATGTTCGCCGAGTGGAGTGAAAAGCCAGTGTCCTTCGAGGTGTTTAAACGGTCCATGCACTAACGTGATATCAATCCGTTCGTAAGGCGTTAAATGATCGCGCGTGGTAAAACTTTTATGGATCCCAGACCAAACAATATCCAGGGTCGCTTCCACATGGGTTTCATCCCGGCTACTAACGTGACTTTGATGGCACCAGGGCAAAAAGCGAGGATAATCCTCGACATTATTCACCAATTCAAACATTTGGCGGCAAGTGTATGGGACCAATGATGTTCTAACGATAGTGGTCATTATTTTAAGTTTCTCTATTCTATTTTAAAATTAACAGTATAGTATTATACTTCCACCCCATGAAACAGAAACAAAAATCTGATCAAACAATTGCTGTCAATCGCAAAGCCCATCATGAATATAGCATCGAAGAGCGATTTGAGGCAGGCCTTGCTTTATTAGGCTGGGAAGTGAAAAGTTTGCGCGCCGGCAAAGTCCAGCTCGATCAAGCTTATGTCATTATAAAACGCGGCGAAGCCTGGCTTTTTGGGGGATTAATCACGCCCCTGCAAACGGCTTCCACCCATCGTGAAACAGATCCCCAGCGCACGCGTAAGCTGTTATTGCACGCGCGCGAAATCGCAAAATTAATCGGCCATGTCGAACGCAAAGGCTATACCCTGATTCCTTTAAAACTATACTGGAAAAATAATCGTGTTAAACTGGAAATAGCCCTCGCCAAGGGCAAAAAATTGCACGACAAACGTGCCGCTGAAAAAGACCGTGACTGGCAACGGCAAAAACAACGTTTAGGAAAAGAAATTTAATGTTTAATACTTTATTTAAGCCTTTTCATATTAATGCCTCATTTGATGATATAGCCGGCAATGATGGCATTGGGCGCTATATTTTTCTGACGGGTTCCGATGGTCGCGCGAAGCAAATTGCAGAACATTTTACGGATGTAGAAGTCAAACATCACGAGCGCGAGCATAATTTATATCTCGGCAATTTAAAAAGTGACGGCAAAAAAATCGCGGTTGCATCCATTGCAACTGGCATGGGTTGTCCGAGCGCTGAAATTATTTTGCATGAATTATATAATTTGGGCGCGAAACGTTTTTTACGAATTGGCACGGCTGGCACTTTGCAACCCTCTTTGATTCGTACCGGTGAACTCGTCAATGTGCAAGCCTCTGTTCGCGATGAGGGAACCACACGGCATTATGCACCCATTGAATTGCCCGCAATTGCCTCTTTGGAATTTATCACTTCCATTTTAGTCGCCGCCGAAAAATTGGGTATGACCGATGTGCACACGGGTATTGTGCATTGCAAAAGCTCGTTATACGCACGAGAACTCGCCGCAGGACCCCAGGCGCCTGATAATCAAAAATACATGGATTTACTCGCACAATCGGGTGTACTTGCTACCGAGATGGAAACGGCTACTCTTTTTATTCAATCACAACTTTATAATTATCAACTCATGCAAGAAGGCACCGAACCTCAACATCGGGTGCTCGCTGGCGCGATTTTAGCGGTTATTGGGACTATTGATCATCTGGAAATAAGCCAGGCTGCGACGGATGCGATCAATAATGCTATTTCGCTTGCGCTGGAGACGGTGAAAATTCTTGCGGTTCAAGAGCTTATTGAAACAAATTAACTCAAAATCCAGATCTGTTATAATTGTATTATCCTTTAGGGTAATCATTTATGTTCGATAAAAAAACTAGCGAACTATCATGGGACCCCTGGTCCAAGACCATGGGAAAACTCATCGAAGAAATGCTGCAAGAAAAACCGAATCCGCAGACTGTCTATCAGTTTTCACAACGACTTTTTCCAGACAGATTATCTTGGCGACCTAAAGATTTACAGCTCGTCAAAAATAAGATTGCAGAAATAACACAAAAAGAAGCAAAAGAAAAATTAACTGCTTCGGAAGAATTTTTTTTAGGCAAATATGCTCATCTTATTGAAGATAATAGAGCATCAGGAAGGACCCGCTATCAGAAAGCGATTGATAAAGGCGGCGGACTCCACGCAACCGTTGGCTTAGGAATTAGTTTAGTAGTAGATCGTGACGTTACAGAACAAGACAAGCAACGTGGGTTAACTATGCTCACGGAAGCAGCAGAAAAAGGTGATGCAGAAGCTGAATCGTTTTTAGGTTCACGCTACTTGTATGGTCTAGGTGTGGCTCAGAATATCGATAAAGGAATATCTTTTATCAAATCTGCCGCTGAGGAAAAACATCCTGGATCACTCCGTGACTTAGCATTAGCATATTCTCCTGATTATAAAGACGACCGTGGTGTCCAAAGAAATGAGGGTGAAGCGCTAAAATTCTATATGGAAGCAGCTTTACAAGGTGATCCTACCTCATTAAGAACAGTAGGCAACATGTATTACAGCGGCACCTCATTGGTAAAAAAAGATGAAGCAAAAGCTACTGAATTTTTCAGAAAAGCGATAGAGAATGGCAGCGATATAAGTCACACAGGGCTAAAAGAATTATGTAAAAATTCTTCGCAACCTGAAAAGATGGATCCTACGATCATTTATCACGCTGCATTAGCATTTAGTGTAGCATCACGAGATCATGAGAAATTATCTACTATTAATAACGCATTCGCTTGGTTATCAACAAACGAACCAGAGTTATTTGATGCATTATGTGCAAAAGACCTTGCAAAAGATCCGGATTTTTGGGATCGGTTTGAACCGCTATTAGGTGAGAATGCTGAACTTGTTAAAGCGCGTCAAGCCAATCAGAGAAATCGAGATCAAATGGTGGCTGAGGCTCTTACACAGTTTGGTATTTCAAAAGAGTCTGTTCGCTTAACCCAGGAATATGATAGACCTGGAATGTTTAGAAGGGAGAAAAAAGCAGAAGCCAAAGCAGAACCGTCTCAGCCCCCAACTCAAAAACCATCTGGCTTACTTGACCGAATCTCAAGTTGGCTAAAAAAACCTTGAAAATTCTTGAGGTTCAATGGCTTATGGAGTAATATTTTAGTCCTTTTTTAGCTATAATTGAAACTGGGGGCGACCTGGTTTCGACGTGGGTTACAAAGCTTAAGGGGCATGTCGAGGATGTAGCTGACCTCGTAAAAAACGTTACAAAACACATAGTTGCCACATTAATCGCAACTTTGCTTGCAGCACTTGGTCTCCGCCGTCGTAAAGTCGCTAACGACTTCGCGTTCGCTGGTGACGTTGCTGCCGCTGCCTAATTAGGTAGCAAGAGCACCTCTCACCGGCCGTGCTTGTACAGCCGGCGTTTAGGAAACTAAACGATGAGGGGTCATATCATACAAGCTCGTGGTGCGATCTGTCCGAGATCAAACTACTAAATTTCACAGGACTCGCCGTTTAGTTCCCTGCCCATCGGGCACTAAACCGCTAAAACCAATGATGTGGCTAAACATGTAGTCCTAAGGGTCGCGGATTTACGGACGCGGGTTCAATTCCCGCCGCCTCCACCAGCCTTCGCTAAAGCTTCGGCTCGGCAAGCCGAAGAACTTTTTCGAAGTCGTAATACTCAGTACTTCTCATCACCTCAAGAATGCACCCCGAAGCTTTAGCTAAGGCCGATCGCGCCGTAGCAGCCGCAGGCTACGAAGGCGGACCAGCCTTCGCTAAAGCTTCGGCTCGGCAAGCCGAAGAACTTTTTCGAAGTCGAAAAACTCTATATTTCCCATCACCTCAAGAATTCACCCCAAAGCTTGAACTAGGACCGATCGCGCCGTAGCAGCCGCAGGCTGCGAAGCGGACACGCCCTTAAACACTTATAACCCTCTAACGAAGAAAAAATAAGGAAAACCCATGTACGTCTACATCCTAAAATCCAAATACAACCCCACCCGCCACTACACCGGCCTCACTTCAAACCTAAAACGCCGGCTCCAAGAACATAACACAGGCAAAAGCACTCATACATCTAAATACCGCCCATGGATAATAAAAAACGCCATCTGGTTTGAAAACCCTGAAAAAGCTGCAGCTTTTGAAAAATATTTAAAAACGGGGTCTGGAAGAGCTCTTGCGATGAATCATTTTTAGGGATTTATCAATATCAAAAGAAAAAAACCACAAAGTTTAGGCTCAAGTATTCAAAACGTTTGAAGCAATACTCTTACCTTACGACCAAAAATAAAAAATTCAGTTGTGATGAAATTCAACCTAAATTTCATCGAAGTGATGGCATCTTGCATCACGTCATTTTCAAGGAAATCAATCTAAAATAGGATATGTTTTTTCCATAAATCGAATTAAAACAGATTTTATATTCATTCCTTGCATCACATTGAATCCTTGTGATGCAGAAGTGATGCGCGTATTTATTAGAGCTATGAAGTTAAAATACATTAATAAGTTGGAAAAAAAGATAAAAAAACTTACATATCGCATAAATTGTATTAGTTCCGACTTAATCTGACAAATCTCTTGATAACCGGATTTAATCCATAACCCTTAAACTACTCTGAGCACCGCAGAAACTAATTTTTCACCAAGATACTTAAAGAGACTATTATCTTCCAATCCGGATTTATTACCCTCAAAAACCAGCTTTCCTATCGTTTTTCCAACAGCAATTTCCCAAGCAATGGGTTTACCAACAATATGCATAATATCGTTTCTAATTTGTTTTAAATCAAAATTTTTTCTATCATAGCCACCATCCTTAAACGCCAACATCACTGCATAGTGAGGATGGGTAGAATTTGAAGAAATCCAAACATCAATTCGTTGCACCATTGAATCCCAATCTAAATCTAACATAGTAAGCACTTCATCTGACAACAAAAGATTTTCAGCAGCTCTGCACTCTAGCTTAAATCTCTTAACCACACCCAGATCATCTATATTGCTATCGCCATCATCCCTATCTCGCAAAGAGAAGGCTTGAGCATCATCATATACGCTTTTTATAATTTGATTTACATCCTGCTCATACTGAGTCATTTGAGCTTCACCATCTGTTGAGCATGGGTATAATTTTAATTTCTTAGTAGATGACCGTACAGCATGTTGCCAAATTCTTTCATCGTCTTCACCTTCAACTAACAATATCGGAGAGCGATTAAATAAACTCGACAATGGATGCGCTCCGAATACCGGAAGTATTTTTCTGTACTCATCAGATATATTTTTAAAATTTAATTCTTTCTGCCCATGAGAAACAAATTCAATGCACATCCCATCATAGTCTTCAAGCGAGCCAAGTATAGCTGTACTGTGCGTTGCCAAAATGATAATTGCATTTTTCTTTTCAACAAGATCACACAAAAACTTACACAACCTTGATTGGAGATCAGGATGCAAATGGACATCTGGCTCATCAAGAAAAAGAATATTTAACTTTGATACATCGCACTCCTTTTCAAATACAAGACACTCGATGCCTAATGATATAAGCTCAGACTCACCACTGCTAATTAACTCCGGTTTTATTTCTTCACTAGAACCTTTTTTATATATTTTAAAAAGAGTTCCGTCTCTTCTAATTTCAATATTATCCAAAAGTCCATTTATTTTGTTAAAATACAGATCAAAAGTATACGAGTGATCGTCTCTTAGTGCCGTATCAGTTTCCATTTCGCGATAAAATAATAATTCTAGGTTTCTGAATTGCGCGACGCTTTGCTCACGGAAGTTTGACAACTGATTTGTTCTTCTAGTTGAAAATATCCACTGCTCATTATTAGCAATAGTATTATCAATGCCCGGATCATACGTTAATTTACCACCCCGCTCCGGAGTTATATATTTTATTTTACCAAACTCGTTGTTCGCTGATACATGTTGTTCGACTTTTTTTAAGAGTGTGCTTTTCCCACAGCCATTTTTACCCAAGATAACATTAATTTTTCCCAAATTATTTAGAGTGTAGCCATTTGCGCCTGCTATATTCATTTTAAATTACCTTTATACTGACGTTACGCATCGTTCATGGTAACTTGACCGTTCATTAGCATGGGCAACAACCAATCTCTTAGTTCAATTAGCATTTCATTTTCAATTTTATTTGTAGCTATTTTTTTATTTGAAGCCAAGATATTAATACCAAATTTTTTAATTATCGATCCAGGTGGTTTTAAATACATTAAACGTGAAATATCATCTGGATAAACATGTGGCTGCGCAGACCCTCTTGCCTGTTTAAATATATACCCTTGAATTGTCTTCAAATAGCCTAATATCAACAAAGTCTCTGCATCACTTGAGCCCCTAATAGTAATGCAATCAGAGGCAAAAATAGGCTCACGCCAAAAATTAATATATCCTGCGCTTGCGCCCGAACCACTCACAGTTATAGTGTTTTCTTTGCAATTAGCTTCTGAGTGAAAATATGAAAACTCAATACCTGCTGCAACCACCTTCACCGCACCCTTTTCAGATGTTTTTTTCGTTATAAGCTCCCCTTTTTTTACTTGTGCATACTCACCTAATTTACCAACTACCCAACCCGCAGGAATTTCACGCTTAAGCGCTTCGTTATAGACCATTTTACCGCCCGAAGACTTGTAGGGTTTGCCGTTGGCATCAGGGAAGTCGAATTGTACAAACCAATAATCATAAATGAGCTTGGCCATAGCTTCTAGCTCAGCATTGATTTTGTTGTTTAATTCTATTTTTGCATCTAAATTAGATAAGACTCTCGCTATTTCAAATTGATCGACCAGCCTATTAGGCAACATAATGGGGAAGTACTTAATATCGTTAGAATTTAAGTTCTTTCTGACCCCTGACGATAAGCTTCTAAGTTGGTTATATTGATTTTTCAAGAAGTAATAGACGTACTCATAGTGAGCTTTTTTTTCATCAACGACAATATTACAACATGCTTGATTTGTGGTTACCTCATTTTTTAGAATTGAAAGGTTACCTCTTGTTCTTCCCTCACCGTACATGGCGATAGATATAGTATTTGGAGGGTTAACTTTCAATGTTGTTTTTTCTAACGCGGCTTTAGAAATTTTCTCATTTGAATCATAAATATGCTTAATCCCAAGCTGCTCGGTTTTCACCCAAGGGATATCTGGTGACTCCCAAAACTCAGGATTAGAACGGAGCGGAGTAAGCCCACTTGAAATCTTTATGGATATATCCATTAAACGTGACTTATTCATACCTTAATCTTCCAAAGCTCTTTAATATATCCTCTTCGATCTTCGAAGATTCAGAAAATAATTGGTTTAAATTCGACTCAAATAGATCGAGTTTTTCTTCAAACTCAGATTGGGTTATTCTATTGGACTCAATCCTCACGTCAAAATACTGACCCGCGCTTAACGAATAATTTTTCGCTGAAATATTCTCATAACTCACCACTACCGAAAAATCTTCAATAGCCTCTTTATTATTAAAGGTTTTAATTATCTGATCTTCTTCTGTATGACTAAGCACAGTTTTTTGGTTTTTACCATCTTTGATAGTTTCACCAAGATTTGAAGCATCTATTAATACTACGTCCTGCTGATTCGTCTTATCGATAAATAATATCGATACGTTGGTGCCGGTATTCGCAAAGATGTTTGATGGCATACTAATTACCCCCGACAGCATTTTTTCATCCACTAATTTCTGCCTAATTTTTTTCTCGATACCACTTTGGGCAGTAATAAAACCTGTCGGAACAACAACGGCAGCCCTCCCCCTATCTTTCAGCGAATAAATAATATGTTGTAAAAACATTAAATAAATCGCCATAGACTCTTTTTTCTTAGCAGGCACTTTAGGTACACCGGCAAAAAAGCGCTCATGGTTTTCTTTGCTTTCTAGGTCTTTAGAATAATCGGAAAAATCAAGTTTAAAGGGTGGATTGGAGACGATGTAGTCAAATTTTTCTAGCTCACCGTTTTCTTTTTTGTGGTATGGCTCCAATATAGTATTGCCCTTAATAATATTATGTATGGAATGTACTAAATTATTAAGGATCAGGTTCAACCGCAATAAACTCGATGATTTCTGAGAAATATCTTGTGAATAGATGGTACATTTGTCTTCGCCTATCTGATGCGCGAGGTTCATTAACAATGTACCTGAACCTGCGGACGGATCGTAACAAGTGACATTTTTTACGTTGCCTTTTTGTTCTTTTGGCACTAAACAACGCGCCATGATTTTGGCCACCGCATGCGGAGTAAAGTATTCAGCATATTTTCCACCACTGTTAGTATTGTAGTCTTTAATGAGATATTCAAAAATAGTGGCGTAAAAGTCAAACTTCTCGTTAAAGATGTGCTCAAAGCTAAAGCCTGTGAGCTTATTCACAATAGCTCTACAAAAATCATCACGCTTGTCGATCACGTATTTACTTAGGTTTTCAAATAAGACGATTTTTTCACCGCCATCAGTGAGCACTGAGAAGATATCGCTATTATCACGTGCAATATCAACCAAGGTGGCATCGAAAATATCGGCAAAGTTTGGTTCGTTTTGCTTGGCAAAGAGCGTCGAAATAAAATGGTCTGAACTGATGCGCGCGGTGCTTTCGCTTAACTGCATCATTAGCATTTCATATTCATCTTTACTTAAGGCTTTAAGTGCTTTTTCCCAATTTTCTGCTTTGCTGATTTTTTCGTCTAATTGTTTAATTTCATAGACGAATTTATCATTCAGGAATTTATACAAAAATATCTGTGTGATGATTTTAAACTCATTGCCGTCATTACCTAAGCCATAGTTGGCACAAACACTTTTTAGATCGTCGATAAGCTTTTTGATTTGCTGTGTAAATTGTTGTGTTGTCATTATTACATACTCTAAATAAATAGCCTGAAAACAGGCTGAAAGCTTGGTTATAGGCCAGCCGCTCGCCCGTAGTATTCGTTCATATATTCTTTCACGATTAAACCGTTGATGCGTTTAGTTGCATCAGCGGTCAAAGGAATATGTTGTTTATTTTTAAATTGATCGACAATAATTCGCATAACCATTTTTTCAACAAAGTTTTCGTTTTCTAACACTTTTGAATTTTGTTGTATTTGGTTATCTATCTCTATCTTTAAGCCTTTTAGGGCATCAAAGAGTTTACTTTCGCTATCAGTTAAGGGATCTTTTTCCATTAAGCGTTTGTGCAAACGGGCATATTTTTCGTCGTTATCATATTTGGCTCTTAATAGCTGATTTTTACGTTCCAGCTCTTTGGCTCGATTATATATATCGTTTAGCGCTTTAATGTTGCTCTCCATCTGTTCTTTGGTAACTTCGCTTAAATTTTTCTTTTTAAATAAGCGCTCAAGTTCTTCCTTTAGTGAAATAAACTCGGGGTCTTGCTGGTCGAAATTATCGCCCAAACCTTCACGTGTTCGCTGAAGGATATCTTTTAGTTCATCAGCTAGAATCATCTCTTCTTCGTTTACTTTGGTAAATGCGAAGATAACATCTTCTAGGGCAACATTAAGCAAGCTTGAAGCATCAACATTATTTTCCAATGCCTCTTTCGTATTGATAAGAGCAAGGCGTCTATCAGCCTCTCTCGATAAGACATTGAGAGTCTTAAAATCTAGCCTTTCAAGCATTTCAAAATCGCCGGACAAACGGATCAGGTTATAGAGACTCTTGGCGTTGTTTAATGCCTTTGTGATTTTTAACATTTCGCTGCGAGAATTAATTTGTGTAATTTGATCCGAGAATATTTCGGCATTAGTGGTATCAAAATTAAACAACACCTCTTTGATTTCTTGTATTTCTTTTAGGATTTCTTCTTGTGATTTAAATAGATTGCTATAGTGCTCTATTTCATCACCTAGTTCAGACTGTAATTCTCTAAAATAGTCTTTATTAGTTTTTTCAAATTCACTTTCTATGTCAGCAAAATCTACAACATAGCCGTAGTTAAAATTATGGTAGGGGCGATTTACACGAGTGAGTGCTTGCAACAGGTTGTGGGCTTTAATTACGCGTCCCATGTAGAGCTTTTTAAGACGCGGCGCATCGAAACCAGTGAGCAGCATATTAAATACAAACAAGAAGTCGATTTTGCCTTCTTTGAAGTTTTCAACTAACTGTTTGCGCTCATCTTTGGTACCGACATCGTGCAGAATAACGGCTGCGCTAGTAACTTTGCTGTTTTGTTTATTCTTGTCATTATATGTGGTGCTTGGTTCCGCGACTTTAAGGTAGCGTGTTGGGGGCCCTTCTACTACCGTCGGGTTAGCATATTTTGCTTGAAAGATGTCATACATCATTTTAGCTTGTTCGGAAGAATCACAAACCACGATACCGCCTATAGTATTGTCATTCATGGATATACGTGCTCGCTCAAAATCTTTAATAATGTAATCAAGCATTGGCTCAACAAATTTTCTGTGGGCGTACACCAGTTTTTTATTACCGCTCCCTTTTAGAATTTCAGTCTCTTCATAAATAGCTGCAAGTGTTTTCTGCAAATTGAACTTATAACTGGTTTCAATATCTTCGCGAATTAAACGCAGGGTGTAGCCATCTTTAATGGATGCATTGTAGTAATACTTGTGTATATAGCCACCAAACAAGGATTTAGAATTATATTCCTCGCCCAATAATGGAGTACCAGTCAAGCCAATCTTAATTGCATTACGATCGGCTTGCTCCAAGTTAGCTAGAAAACTCCCTTTTGGATCGTAACTACGGTGCACTTCATCTAAGAAAAATACACGCTGAATATTTAGGTTGTAGTCACCGTTTTTAATAACATTTGGGTCATCTTCAAATTTTTGGATATTGACGACAGTGATTTCAGCTTTGCCACTATTATTGTGTATGGCGACGGGTTTTTTGATGTCTTTCGCAAAATCTTCTCGCGAATCGATATTATGTACTATTAATCCACGAGCCTTAAACTCTCGTCCTGCTTGAATAAGCAAGTCGAGTCTATCAACAATAAAGTAAAACTTGGTGATGACGTTTTTATTTTGAAAGTAGTTTGAGAGGTATTTAACATTGTAGTAAGCCAGTGCAGTTTTACCACTACCTTGGGTATGCCAGATAATACCTTTTTTAACACCCTCTTCGAGCTTTTGTTCTATCGCTTTAGTGGCAAAAATTTGCGGATAGCGCATGATGTGCTTTTGTAGACCTGAACTCTCTTTGACATAAGCCAGACCGAATTCAAGTAAAAAAGCAAAACGTTCACGTTGGAATAGCGAGGTACAAATACGGTTTGTGGGTGTTTCTGGGAGTTTATTTTTAGCAAACTCTGGCGACTGTTTTATGGTTAGTAGGTTATTATCTTTAAGTATGGCAGTTTCTTCGTCATCACTTACAATAGAAAGCAAGGTATCTAAGTCAAACTTCTGTTCTTCTCGGAAATAGTTAAATGCAGGTTTTTGATAGGACGCAGTCGCGTAAAATGCTCCCTCAATAGGCATAGGCGAGCTATCGTCATACTCCATGTTATTGGAGAACACCATTATTTGAGTGAGGTTAACAAATTTTCTAAATTTCTTGTTTTGAAAACGAGTTTGTACGCGTTTCTGTTCTGCCAAAATCCCGTCACGGTTATTTGGCCGCTTAACTTCTATAAATACCAGCGGCATCCCATTAATCAATAGAATAATATCTGGTCGAAATTCCTCATCGTCATTTTTATAGGGTAACTCAGTAACAACATTAAAAGTGTTATTATTAAAATTTTCGAAATCAATGAGGCGTACACCGGATTTATCTGTGAGCTTTTCATAGAAGACTTTGCCTAGGTCTTCATTTTCAAGTGTAAGCGACACATCAGAGAGGTATTGCTTTGCTTCTAGATCATTTAGCGTAGGATTGATGCGCTTGATGCTTTGGAGAAAGATATCGTTAAAAATGTTCGTTGATTCATCCCATGTAACTTTTGGATCTTTTAGGGATAGGTAACTATAACCCAAACGCATCAGATGCAGGATTGTAGGTATTTTTACCCGTGAATCTTCATTAAACTTCATCTCTTAAAGCATCCGTTATACACAATGCCACTTTTTATTAAAATTGCTAAAGGTCCGGTAATCTGGCATTGGCATGGCCAACAATTACACTAAAATGTCTCTAGAAATATAGGGCTGTATTATTACATTTTTTTCATTCTGACACCATTATACACAGCGGCCCCGGCCCCAGTTATAGTTTTAATGCTATAGCCTCCATTGATACAACACATTCTAACTCAACTATCTGAATGAATAATAAAAAATGCCCTCATATGGTTATTATTATATAACTGTTATTTAATATAATATATATAATACAATAAGTTAAATAACTTATATGTCTTAAATTGACGCTAGTTATTTATATGCTATAATTTATTATATGTCCTAATTTGACGATAATATGATGCGTGTAAAATACTCAGAAAGCGTAGAATACAAAGCCCTTAATCGCTTAAAAGCGATTCGAGGTAGCGCTGTATTACGCAAAGATTTTGACGGCCTTGGCTCCTATCGACAAATAAGCCGCGCCATAAATAAACTTATTGAAGAAAAAAAACTGGTAAAGATAGGCACCGGTATTTATGCTAAGGCTTACCTCTCAAAATACTCCTCAACTCCTCTTATCAAAAACGGCGCAGATTCAACTCTCAGAGCAGCTTTAAAACGTCTAGGCGTAGCCTATGAACCAGGCAGTGCAGAAAAGGCATATAACGAGGGCAAAACAACGCAAGTACCGGCTCGCAATATCGTTAGACTAAAAAGCCGCTGCCGTCGTCGTATTGGATATAAAAATAGTGAATTAATTTTTGAGAAAAATATCAATGCTAAATAAAAAAGATTTACGCGATCTCATCGAAACAACTCTATTAAACATCAAGCTGACGGGTGCGGTTGTTGAAAAAGATTATTATGTAACTCAAGTCATTCATGCTCTTTCAGGCATCCAAAATGAATATTTTCGCCTAGTATTTGCAGGCGGCACTTGTCTAGCCAAAGCACACCGAATTGTCGACCGCATGTCAGAAGATATCGATTTCAAAATTCAAATTAAAAATAATCAAAATTTTAGCCGGTCTCGCTTAATTAAAGAATTAAAAGAATTTCGCGAACAAATTAAATCATCACTTGTCATCACAGGTCTTGCAACTATTGAAAATGTTGCACGCAATGAAGGGAAGTATCAACGCGTCGTTTTAAAATATCCACACACTTATCCAATCAGCCCAACATTAAGACCTGATCTTTTGCTTGAATTTACGCTTTCAGATATTCGCATCTCTACTGAAGATTTATCTGTTAAAACGATTATTGAAGATGTTCAACAAGAAGTAACGCTATTTACACCTCCTCAAACTCCTTGTATCTCTGTAGATGAAACAGCGATTGAAAAATGGGTTGGACTTACTCGGCGAGTTATTGCTATTGAAAGAAAGTATCATCCCGATGATAGCGCGCTAGTGCGTCACATTTTCGATTTAAATTCTATTGTAAAAGCCAACAAAATTAATACGAACTTTTTTACATTAGCTCAAGACATCGTTATTAATGATGCCAAACAATTCAAAAATCAACATCCAGAATATTCAGCAAATCCACGCGCTGAAATTCAGGAATCTTTAGCGTTATTAAGAAATAAACCCATCTGGAAAGAACATTACCAAACATTTTTAACGGAAATGGTGTACGATTCTTCTGCTCCGATTGCCTATGAAGAAGCGATCGCCATCATTGAAGACCTTAGCACAAAGGTAATTAATTCCCTGCCCTATTCACCAAGCTAAATTCGAGTCGGTGACAAAACGTCACCGACTGAAATACGTTTTTATTCTCAAATATAAAGAATCGAACCGATTACATTTTGTAAGCGGTTGGGCAAAAAAATCCATTCCATATTCTAGAATATGGAATGCCTTAAATTGTCCATATTTGGCGATAAGCAAATACCAACTCTGAGATGGTTACAAAATGTAACCGACTGAATCCGTAATTTGAAACGATGACAACATGTCACCAGTTGAAATTTGCCACCAAAATCCATTCGCAATTCGCGAATCACGAATGTAAAATGTTCGTTGCTCGCAAACAGAAAACACTGTGGGACGCGGGTTCGATTGATTTTCAAGTACCAAATTTTATGGGGTACAAGTCGGGGTATCGACTACCTCCTGAAAAAATAAATACTTCAATTAATCAAATTACTAATTCAAGTATTCAATCCCCGCCGCCCCCAAATTCTGATTCAAAAACATCCAAAAGGCCTTGAATATAAGGCCTTTTTTATCGCTAAATTCACTCCAAAATGGACAAAGGAACACGGAGAACGAATCTTAATTCGCCTCGAACAAAACGTCTTCCCTTGGATTGGGAGACGTCAGCTGGAAATTTTTTTGTTTGCTTGCTAAATATTTTTTCCATTAATCTTTTGTTCTAACTCGCGTATAACTCCGATTAATTCATCAAATGACTGCGGGGCCTCGGAAAACATACCCGCCATTCGCATTTCGTCAAAATCAGCCCTTAGGCTGTTTATCTCATCCGCGTTGGGAACCAACTTAAATTGGCCTTCAAGGCAATGATCATACTTAGCATAACCAGCCCTAAAAAACGCTTTCTTATGCAAGACCACATCTTCTAACAAACCCCGATCTAGCAATGCATCTTGTCCTACCCAGCTATTCGATAATTTTGCCAAATCATACCAATGACGCGACAACCGTTCAGGTTTATTATTCAATCTGCCACGATGACATTCGACATGTATCAGCGTTGCCTTTTCCCAAAAAGTTCTCAATGGTGAAAGTACTTTGACTTGAGCTACGGGAAACGTCATATCTTTCATCTCGTCACTAAGTATAGTTTTTATAACGCACATCTCATTTGGTTCCGTACTATTACGCCCGCCAAACTCTACAAACACATTTTTTTGTAGGTAATTAGATTCATCCTCAAATAATGACTGATAGTACACACGTAACTGTTCGCCATCCTCGCTTAACTCAAACTTAAAAAATTTACTGGGAAATTTATCTTTAGCGCTCGCCTCAAGAAAAGGTAGCACCGTATTTTTTGTATATTGAACAACCTCACTTTTTAAATAATCGCTTAATTTATCAAGAGCACTTCTGCTGATTGGTTTGGTTAAATCTGTTGCCGGTGAAAAATGGCGATAATCAATAGTTACATCCACATCTTCAGAGAACCGATTGATTAAGCCATAAGCTTTAGAAAGTGATGTACCCCCTTTAAATGCCATTGGTATAGGGAGCGTAAATAACTCTTGAAGCACCCAACAAATCCAAATATCTTTTTCTAAAATATATGGCTTAATATTTAGCCGCGGTTCTGCACCTGTCAAAATCGCATGTTGAACATCATCAGATAACTCAAAAAAATTATTAGGCATTTTTATTTTCTCTTTGATATTGATTAAACGCTTCAACCATCCAAGCAGGCATTTGTTCCATATGCTTACATAATTCTGTAAATTCCTCTGGCTTTAATCGTTGCTTTATCTTCCCGATTACTTCTGCGTTAACTTGGCTTTTACCTAAATACCATAATGCCGAAATAACCAAACAAGTGGTGGTACCAGGCTTTACTAATTTGCTCGGACTAATGTGCTTAAGTGTGATTTCTAACTTGCCGACTTTTATGCGACGAGTATTACCGGTCGTATAAAAAATAGTTTGCATTGGCACTTGGGTGCTAAGATTCAATCTATGAATAGCTTCAGCGCCATGTACAGCAATCACCTCGCCTGTTTGTTTTGTTATCGCCTTAACTACCTCTTCTGAACCAGGTAGCACCTTACCCAAATATGGAACCTCTTTTGGACGGACATAGATACCACGCGTTGCGCGCATAATCTCACCCGCTTTTACAAGACGCGACAATACTTGGCGAACATTGGCATATGAAACCTCCCCTCTAATCGAGCTCACAGCAAATGGCTTGCCTCTAGGCATCCTATTTACTTGATTTTTAACTAATTCTAATTCTTTCATTAAATTAACCTCTATATATGTCACAAATTATATCATTATTTGTGACAAAATTCATGGCATATCGCAACGTTTGTAGTAAGACCCACCGTCTTTAAGAATCCCTTAAGACATAGCTGATAGACTTCCCCACTCTCAAAATAGAAAACTATATGAATTCCACAACCAACCCCGAACTGAAATCCACCCAACCCCTAACCAATCCGGGTAACCTCTTAGCATCACTCCCCGGCGCTATACAAGCCTATTACACCAGCTTTCTTAAATCCCTAGATTCAAAATTCGAAAAATGCGATTTACTACGCGAAGTCCCGTCTCATAGCACAGTCCGCATTTTAGACCTAGGCTGTGGCAAAGCTGAGCCCATTCTATCGCTCGCAAAAATTGCACTTAAAAGAGGAATACGTTTTCACTATTTTGGCGTAGATATTAATAAAAAAATGATTGCCAGTAATCAAGCCATTTTTAGCGCACTAAACAATACTCTATCCCAATCAAAAAGTGGCACGATCCATTTTATTGCTGGAGACGCCACACAATATAAAACACTCCCTATGATTGGTGATTTAGCAAATCAATTCGATTTAATTTTATATAGACAACCTAATGTGTTAGCAGAATTTGATGTTGTTAAAAAATTGAATGAAGCGATCGCTTATTTTTTAAATCGAGAAACAGGACGAGTATTTTTTTCTTGTTACACGCAACATGAATTTTTTCTGACCCACAAAATGCTCAACATACAACTGCCATTAGGTGGATTGAATCAACATTCTTATTGGCCATCACGTTTATGCATGGGAGATGAGAGCTTTAAGATAACAAGGACAGTTGAAAACATGGATGCCATTTCCGCCGAGAACAGTACAGAGCTATACCCTGAGATAACACCACTTGACGATAAAACGCTACTCTATTCCCCTGACTGTTATTACGTGTCCTACACTCCTCGCAAGCTAATCGAAGCATTCAAAGCTTCCAGTCTCTCGACACAAAGATCCGGAGACGGACAAATCACCGCATTGATATTAGCGCGACTTCATGACCAACATCCAAATCACCCCTCTTTTTCCAGGGAAATGCGATCGCAAGTTAATCATGAAGTAACTGCCCTACAACAATTCACCCAAAAATCGCACGCACCGAGTTTTTGGAAACGTAACAGATGCAGAATAGCTAGCTTAGCTGTTGCAGGAATTGCTGTTGGTGTAACCCTTGTTTCGACTGGTTTTTTATTTAAAGCAAGGTAACGGGGTCAAATCCGGCTATTGGCTAATATATAAAAAAAACCAATTGCCGAATTTGATCTGCAATGCAGTTTATCAACGAGTAAGCGGCTCACTTGGTTTTTTTAATTTTATCGGTATTAATCCATTGTTTCCTACTTTTGCAATAGCCGCATAACATTTACCATAATCAACTCCATGAATAACAGCATCTAGCATGGTTTGATTACCCGTTGGCGCTCTGGTATCTGCTTTTAAACGATAAACTTGATTCGGCTGAGGAATAAAATAAGCATCCACATCACAATAGGTATTTCCCTCAGTAATGCTGACGGTAAATATAAAAGGCTCATTTGCATTAATCTGAACTTGTTTGTTTAGCTGTTTTGTACCAAGTTCTTGTCCATAAACCAATTGCATTCCACTATCCCAAATTTTTTGAGCCGTCGATGCATGGGTATCTTTAGCATAAATATTCATAGCCATATCAGCCGTTGATGGGGCCTCAATCAAAAGTGTCGATTTTTCAGCAGAATTGACCGCGTACAACTTGTGATCAAGCGTCGCACATCCCTGTAATAAAAAACAAAACCCGATAGAAATAATTAATATATTAATAATTTTCATAGAACTCTCTTTATTTTAAGTAAAAAAACAGCTGAATAATATCAAAATAAATTACCGATGCGGACACCCCGGCCAACAGCACGGCCGACGCTTCCCCGCTTTCAAATCATTACACGCTCTTTCAATTCGCCGATTGCGCGTTTCTGTTTTTTTTGCAGAAATAACCCAACAAATCCATTCGTTACGCGCAAGCAATGTAATACTGTCCCATGCGGTTTTGGCAGCGGGCATTGAAATTAGCGCCTTCTGCAAATCGCGTGGGATTTTATGAATCATGCTTGCAACTTTTTCTTTTTTCATAATAATGATTTTTAAGTTATGGCTGGGTCATTAAGGGATCAAGTAAACATTTCAAAAGGCTTCCATTGACTCATTCTCGCGTTTAAAACACAGACCACTTACCTTCGAGGTCAGATCATAAATTATCTAATCATGAAAAATGATAATTTACACCCAATCGTATGGTTCCAGTCGATAAAGAAAGCGCTGTATTAGCCACCGCACTTCCCCAAAGCGCAGGAGGTGAGACAGATTGATTGATTTGCGCAAGCGTAGCTGAGCCATTCAAATTACTCAAATTATAATAAGCGTATTCAAGACTTGCGCTCCAATTCGGCTTAAATAACCATTCTATTCCAGCACCCAGCGTCCAACCCGTGAGTGTGCTATTAAAATTATTTTGAGTCGCAATCCCTGGAAAAACGGCAGGGCCTAATGATTCTTGAGCGGTCCAAGTGGTATTTAATGTAACGTTACCATAGGCAAAACCTCCGGTGGCATATATTAAAAAAGTGGGATAGAACAAGTATCCAAGGCGAGCACGCACCGAACCCAGATAATTAATTTTTTGTTTAACAGACAAAGACCCAATATAATTTTCGCTAAAATCAACCAAATCAACTGATTTTTGCAGACTATAAGTATTATTTGAATTTGTTAAACCATCGAAATCCATACTGAGACCAAACAAAACATTGTTGCAAAGTTGATAGTTATAACCAACTTGCGCTCCGTCTATGAATCCATTTGGACGAAGCGAAAAACTATTATTGGCAATTTGCGCTAGTGCATTGGCAATATCACCTGCACCCGACGGAAATGTTGGATTGATAAAACTAGGTGAGCCAGTCGTTGTAACTTGATTTGTTTGAGATTGCCAATAGCCAGCGTTTCCGCCAAGATAAAATCCACTCCAATTGGGCGCTTGGTTAATCGTCCTCACGCTCGCAGAAAATATACTATTGCTATAAAAAAAAGTGACAGCGACTAGCGAAGTTAGCACAATTTTTTTCATAATCCTTTAAAACTCCTTTTTTCATCCTAAAATTGTGCTAAAAATTGCGGAACACTCATTTGTGTCCCCGGTAAATTATTATAATAAGGATCGCCTGGGTTAACCGGAATCATATATGACCAGTGAATTAAACCATTCACACCGTTTTGTCCACTATTCATTTGCATGGTGAAAGTACATTGGCCGCTGCTTTTTACTTCCAAAACACCTGTGCCCGAAACCAGATCCGTGCTGGCGCTTGTACCCGAATAAAAAGTGATAAGCACTTTGCCTTCTGATGTAACAGAACCAATTAAATATTTTTGAGATAAAATACTATTATTAATAGCCGTATAAGACTGTCCAGCAAAATATCCTTGATTATAAGTAGAAAAAACCCACACGGTCTGATCAACCGCAGAAGTCACCGTCGCATTGTTATAAAGATAAGAAAGTAATGTTTCTGGAGGAACGACCCAGGTCGTATTTTTAAAACAGTATTCATAGATATCAGATGATTTTAATTTTTTAGGAAGTTTGAAATGAGAAATGCTTTGGCCATCGATTGCATATGCTGTAGATAATAAATTTGATACTACGATAGCAATTAATATCTTATATTTCATTTATTATCCTCAGAGAATTAGGTTGAAAATTTATTTAACATATTTACTAAACTGAGGTCAAGTCTTTGTCTGATAGTGAGCTCCCTATCCTCAAATTATTTGCGAACCCTAACAATTTCCTGGGAATAAGAACACGACAGATCTTCTTGCCCCACCTGATCAACGATAAGATTAATTATCGGCGGTGGTAAAAGCATTAACATGGTTGGCAATCCAGTAGACTTTGATAGCAATGCTTTTTTATAGGCTTTGTATCTTTCAGCATGTCTAAGATTGGCTATCGTATATTCATGCGGAGTACCGAAAGAAGTATTCGTACCTTTATAACAAAACAGAAACTGGTCATTAGGCATAAGCTGTACCTCTACCTTAAAAGCAGGGGATATTGAAAATAATTTATTATTTAAATTGTCCCAGACACAAAACAGATTATCAGCTTTACAAAGCATAGTATGGCCATCGGTGAACGCGTGTAAAAAGGTACATCCTGTCAATTGGTAATCCGCTTCCATTCTCTGAACAAGCGCTTTATCTGATGGGAGTACCGGCGGATCGTAAAGATCTTCTCCCGTTTGTTCCTTCACCTGCTTACGGAATGTTTCTCTATCAGATGTATCGGTACCCATTTCATACCAGTCTCCATGAGTGCCATCTTCTTTCCAAATTAAATATTGGGGTACAAACGGAGGAGAATTTCTCGGTCTCATACTAGCTGGTTTATTTGGTACTAATAAATTTCCCGATTGGAGTGGCTGAGGAGTGCCATATTTGAGACTCTCAGCGATTCGCATTTTTACTATTAAAGGATCTTTAGACTCAAAATCAAATTGACGTTTCTCGCTAGTTACTGCATCTTTTTGGTCCCTCGGAACAGCACCAGAAGCCGCTGCATTTAAAGCGATAGCTTTGGCGTGCTTTGCTAGGATATCAGATTGGTTCTTTGCAGATAATTTATCCCAATCACTCTGGGATTTGCCATAAAATTCTTGGATTTCACGAGACAAACTAGTATAAGGTATTTTTTTTTGACTAGAGGAAAACATAATAGGTCTCCAAAAAGATTCCCCTAAAATAGCACATAAAACATTAAGGAATTATTAACGCATCAGAGTAGTTCGTTTGTCGAAATTTTTTTAAATTTAAACAATATCTTATGAATTATTGACCCAAACCATTTTTTAATGCAGGATGAATCATGCCAATCAAACTATTAAGTCGGATTCTTTTAATATGTCTTATCATCACCTCTAAGTCATCTCTGCAATTTCTTTAATGATCTGACGTAACCAAAGATGTCCTTGATCGTTATCAAAGCGCTTGTGCCATGCTTGAGAAATGATGACAGTCGGAATTTTAAAAGGTGGTTTTTGGATTGTTAATTTGAGGGTTTTTTTAAGGGCAATCCCAAGTCGTTTTGGCACAGTTGCAATATAGGATGTTTGGGGTAACGCAAAAAGTGCAGCAAGCATGTGAGGAACTGCTATTACGATATCACGAGTGACATTAAATTCTTGCAGGCTTAAATCAGTGACCGTTCGCGTATTTTCATCTTGATATGCAATGGCTAAATGTTTTGCCGAAAGATAATTTTTCAACGTTAAATTTTTCATTAAAGGATGATTGCCGCGGGCTACACAAACCGCTTCTTCCGCAAATAATTCTTCTGAATTAATAGCAGGCGAATCTAATTGATTAATGCCGATTCCAAGGTCAATTTTTCCCTCAAGAAAAACCGTTGGATCAGATAAGGTATTCATATGGATTAATTTAAAAGAGATATTGGGTGCTCGCAAAGCCAATTTTTCAGCCAAATGGCTTAGAAAAACAAATTCACCATAATCTGAAATACCAATGCGAAATAACCGTTTAGTATTTTTTGGATCGAAAGGTTCTCTATTGATAACGGTTTCTTCTATTTTATCTAAAATATTTTTAATTTTGGGAGAAAGATCTTCTGCCAGCGGTGTTAATTTCATTTTATTACCGCTTCGAACCAGCAATTTATCATTAAATAACTGCCGCAATTGCGTAAGCGAGTTACTCATTGCAGGTTGGGTAATAAAAATTTTATCCGCAGCTCGGCTGACATTTTGCTCGGATAACAAAGCATCTAATGCAATTAAAAGATTTAAGTTTATTTTTTTGATATTCATAATATGAATAGTATACATAAAGTATATAAATTTCACAAATGCGCTAACACTGCCTAAACTTTGATTATTCAAACGAGGGTAGTTTTATGATGCGTAAGTCATTGTTTCAAGAGAATAAATCTAAATTTCAGTTTCGATTTTTTTCAGGGTGTTGCCGTAATAGAAAAAAAGATATCTTAGCGGCTCATAAAGCAGTAATAAAAGGAGATGCAAGCGATTTGCTTCGAATGTTGAAATTCATAGATCCCAATGATCGTTTACAACCCGGAGATTTCACTTTACTACATCGGGCTGTCATCTCCACGAATCCGGGAAAGCTTGAAACAATGCTTCCGATAATTGAGTTATTATTGGACCAGGGCGCTGATCCCAATGAAATATATCATCGTGGGAAATCTATTTTCAGTCCTTTGCACTCTGCTACACGAAGAGCATTGCCAGAAGTGGTTAAAGTATTATTGAATGCGGGCGCGAACAGTACTTTTGAAAATGAGAAAGGAAAGACTGCGCTCTATTATGCAGAGTTAAATAATAGTGATCGAAGGGAACCAATTGTTTCATTATTAAAACAAGAACCAAAATCCTCTGGGATTTCAGTTCTCTCTTCTTGAGTATACTCGAGGTAATACAAGCAGTATAATAATCGCCACTTATGATTTCAGGGAAAACAAATGAAAACGATAAACATCCCCCAAAATTACGAACACACCTCTCCTGCTGGCGCAGAAGTCAGAGTATTGTTAACCAATCAACATGGCGGAATTGCACATTGCACATTGAAAAATAAAAAAATCTCTAAGGTAGTTCGACACAAAACAGTCAGTGAATTTTGGCATGTGTTATCGGGAAAAGGTGCGATTTGGCGAAGAAACGAAACGGGCGCATCGATTACTCCGCTCGAAGCAGGCATTACGATCGATATTCCGCTGGGCTCTGATTTTCAATATCGAAGTGATGATGGCGATTTGGTTTTTATTTGCGTGACTATGCCGCCGTGGCCCCGATCAGATGAAGTGAGTTATGTTGAAAAAGGAGCATGGGAGCCTTCTCAATCTGAATGAAAAAATATGATGATCTTTTTAAATGGGCAGCAAATGTTTTAATCGCTAATGGTTATGTCCTGGTGCAATCGCCCGAAGTCGTTACGGAAACACCGTGGTCTACTGTTATTCGATTTTCAACTTCGAATCATGATTTATATTTAAAACAAACTCCACCCTCTCTTTTTTTAGAATCGAAAATTTTGCAATTTTTATCGACTAAATTGCATGCAAGTGTGCCAGAAGTGGTAGCAAGCAATGAAAAATTAAATTGCTTTTTAATGAAAGATGCGGGAATTTCACTGCGGAAATATTTAAAAGATGAATTTCAACCGGAATTAATGGATCAAGCGGTTAAACAATTTAGCGCTATTCAACGATCAACGGAGAAATTTTCAGAAACTTTATTTGAGCTTGGGGTACCGGATTGGCGATTAAATAAATTACCTGATGTTTTTAATGAACTTCTTAATCAAAAAGAATTCTTAAAAAAAGAAGGTTTAACCGATCAAGAACTCAAATTAGTTAAGGGTTCAAGTCAACATTTTTCAGAAGACTGCGCGTTGTTGGCAGAGCATCAAATTCCAGCAACCATTGTTCAACCTGATTTTCATACTAATAATATTTTGTTTGATGCCAAAAAACAAAAAATGACATTTATTGACTTAGGCGAAATAGTGATTTCCCACCCCTTTATTTCTTTACAAAATTTTCTTGATCAAGCCATCACACATCACGGGATAAATGAACAAGATGAGATTTATAATAAACTCCTCGATATTTGTTTTGAAAGTTGGCCTGAAATAGAAACCAAAAATCAGTTATTAGTGATTTTTATGCTAATTAAAAAAATATGGCCAATTTATTCTGCACTCGGCCATTATCGATTAATGATGAGCGTGGATTTAAACTATTTTAAATCCTATTATTCAGATAGACCCAACCGGATTGCGGGATATCTCAGAGAATATTTAGTTATTTCAGGAAAACAATGATGTACGCCCTATTTTTAAAAGGTTTAATCATTGGATTTGCCATCGCCGCACCCGTCGGCCCGATTGGCGTTCTCTGCATTCAGCGCTCTTTGCATAATGGCTTCAAAATTGGATTAATGACAGGTCTCGGTGCCGCGCTAGCCGATGGCGTTTATGGCTTAATTGCTGGATTTGGATTAACAGCGATCTCCTCTTTTTTAATTTCTTATCAATTTTGGGTTAGATTAATCGGTGGTTTGTTTTTAATTTACATCGGCATCAAAACATTATTAACCCCACCAACTACTGAAAGAAAAGCACAGCCTGATAAATCAGCGTTGCATGCCTTCGTTACAACTTTTTTTCTGACCTTAACAAATCCTGCAACCATTTTATCATTTATCGCTGTATTTGCTGGTTTAGGATTAGGAACCGTGAACACAGATTATGGTCATGCAGTGGTTCTGGTATCTGGAATAATACTGGGGTCAGCAGTCTGGTGGATTTTATTATCCGGGGGCGTTGCTTTTATTTTACATCACAAAGTGCCGCCTAGTTTTATGCGAATTATTAATGTAATATCGGGACTGATAATTTTAGTGTTTGGAATACTGGCAATGGTTTATCGATAAATTGCCTTTTACCAAATTACATAACTTAAAATTCTCTATTACCTCATCTTAAAACCTTTTTATCACTTTATTTATAAAATTCAACCCAGTAGCCAAATTCAAATCATAGTCTTAATTATTACATTCTTGACAAACTAACCTTTGAGGTTATAATATATGAAAGATACTGAAAAACCAAATTACAGTTTAGAAGAAATAAAATTAACTTTTAATACAATTGAAAAATTAAATATGACCTTTTCATCCATGCATGGTCAATATAAGTTAGGCTTTAGTGATCAGGAAGTTGTGGATGCTATTCAGGCATTAACACCCTCTGATTTTTATAAATCCATGCCGCCGAATCATAAAAGTTATTTTGCTTGGCATGATGTTTACAAGCCAACATTTAATAATATTGATTTGTATATCAAATTTCAGGTCGATAAAAGAGGTGAAATGATCATCTCATTTAAAGCGAGGTAACCCAATATGGATAAAAATAAAATTGAAGTTGAACATTGCCCTTTCTGCGGCACCAATTCTTATTATCACCAAACCAAATCAATGACATTACAATATAAATCGATTCCTATTACTGTAAAACAACCTGGATTTTGGTGTGATAATTGCGGAGAAGGTGTGATTGGTGGTGCCGATCGCAAAACAACTCAAAAAGAATTACAAGCTCTACGCGCAGAAATAGATGGTTTACTTACTCCCGATAAAATAAAAAAAATTCGTGAAAAATTAAAATTAACACAGTTAAACGCATCGGAAATTTTTGGTGGAGGAGTCAATGCATTTAGTCGTTATGAACGCGGTGAAACACCGATACCAAAACCGCTGAGCCAATTATTAATTATATTAAAAAATCATCCAAATCTTCTCGAGGAAATCAACTAGCGGAAAGATCCCCAATAATAAACAAACCAAAACTTGAAATTCGAAGTCCAATCCGGCAATTATTTTTTTTTATTTTATCTAATTACCGGATTTGAACCCATTGCCTTCATTGTACACTAGGCTCAGCATTTGTTAATGCATCCATTTCTTGATTTATAAATGGATTAAATTCTAAATCATTCAAATCATCGCCATCAATTTTTTTAATTATTTTTACTACTACGGTTGCGGGATACGCCAAAATCACTGTATATGAAATTTTCAGAAAAAAAGACCAGAAAATTAATTGAGGCAACCTGGATAATTCTAAATGTCCATATAATACAAGCCAAATATTGAGTGACGAGTAAATTGCTTCTCCAATTGAAGACGAGCCCACGCTTCGTAACCAAAAATATTTTCCTCGAGTTAATATTTTCCATTTTGTTAATAATCGTATATTTACGTTAATACTGATAAAGTAGATAATTAATGTACTTAGCTCAATCCAGATTAAATGGCCTAATATCAGATTGAATGATTCCTGAGAACACCAACCTGGAGGCGAAGGAAGATGAATTACTATATAAACTAAACTATTAAAGAATAATTGAATTATGTAGCCAGTCCAAATCATTTTCCAACATACTTTTGGCCCATACACTTCTGCGACAATATCATTTAAAATAAACCATAATGGAAAAACGAAAGTTGCACCAGTTGTATATCCGTATCCCATTTCGATATTTTTATAAACCAACAAATCGGAAAAAATCATCACGCTCATATAAGCCATGGTAAGCGGGATTATGCATTGAATAGATTTCTGGGTTTTCATTTTTGGTTACTCATTATTGTTATTTAGTAATGAATTCAATGCATTTCCTTCCAGACGGTAAATTCGCCATTCAGCCAATTTCTTAGCTCCAATTTTATTATAAAACTGAGTTGCAATTGAATTTGACTCAAGGACCGACCAATCGATACGGCAACAATCTTGTTTTATTGCTAATGCGGCTAGATGACTCATTAAATTCTGCGCTATTCCTTGATGCCGAAATTCTGGCAAGACGAACAAATCAATTAAATAAAGCGCGGGCTTTCCATATAATGTTGAAAAATTATAACAAAACATTGCATAGCTCACGGGCTCTTGATCAATACAACCAAGGATCACTTCAGCATAAATTTTTGAACCAAATAAATATTTAGAAAGTAGTTCTTCAGTCACAACTAACTTATTTAACGATTTGTTTTTTTCAGCTAATTGTTTAATAAAATTTAAAATGTCAGGAACATCCGTTTTATCAGCTGCGCGAATTTTAAATATTTTTTTCATAATCTGCACCAATTGCTCAAAAGTAGTATATTCTTAACGTATTATTACTGATTTTTAACTCGTCCTTTCTTGAGAATGTTCATATCCTGCAATATAACTTACGCTACTGATATCATCTTTACTCATATTTTTTATTATGCTTTTATCTAAAATGATCTGGGAAGCACTTTTTATAATTATTTGATCTTTATTTTTAATTTTAAATTTCATTTTATTACATGCGTCAGAAAATTCTTGCAGAATAATTTTATATTTTGGTTTTTTTAATTGCTGGCATGCTAAATACGTAATAGCTCTTATATCCTTTTTCGAGAACCCTTCTAGCAATTGATCTGCAGCAACAATTTCTTCTGGTGTCGCTTCAAAAATTGACGATTTTCCAATGACTTGTATTAATAATTTTGACTTCCCATGTGAATCTTGCTAATTTCAACAATTCGATAGATATTTTGCTCTGATTGGATTTGCTCTTGATATTTTTTCATAAAAAAAACGAATTGTTCAAATAAAGATAATATTTTGTAACGCATGCCATTTTCCTTGTTTTATATCCAATGATTTATTCTTGAGTTAATTAATGTTCTTAATTTGTCCTTTTTCGAATTATTCATTTTATATTGATACAAATAATCACTCAATGGCTTCAATAAATTCTTTCTGTATAAATCAGCGATCGTCTAAAAGTTGCACATGCTTAATACCTGCTTTCGCTTGGCATACTTTTTCGCCAAGCGATCTCAGGAATGCGCCGAACAAGTTATTCTTTAAATTTCATTTAACAATAAAGAAAAAGCTTGCTGGTCTTTCTCGCGCATTTCAAGTAATTTTTTTACCAGAATTTCTGTGACATCAGGTTTTAATTGTAAATATAAATCAACAATTTTAGCCCAGGAGGTTGCGCAAAATGAATGCTTCATTCCACCTGCAGCATCATAGATTACATCAAATGGAATCCGCGTAGAATTAGCAATTCCTTCCAATGTATATTCTCCTGTTTGAATAATTTCGTTAATAATAAATTGAATAATTTTGGTATCCATCAAATAATACTCCATCAAATAATTCTTGTTATTTTGATTCATTTTATTCTTTAATAAGTCAGAAAATAATTGATATAAATGATTTAATAAAAACACTTTCAAAAATTTTCGAATGATGCAAGTAATCGATATTTAAAACCACTAAGCCCCGACCTGGATAAGTATAAAATGACATCATTAGAAGATGGTGACAAGATCTTGAGCGTTGTAATACAAGCGAGAAGGAATTGCGAAGATTAGTTTTACATTAGTGAAACTTGTGGATTGATGGCATCTGACCTCTTTTTCTAATTTTAATTTATTTGAAAAAGCCTGCGCATTATAATTCTTTGCTCAGCCACGCATAATTTATCATTTGTTAAACTGCAATATAATTTTCTTTTCCACAACTGCATCATTAATTGTTTTTTATCATTGATCTTAGTATTTGGAATATTGCCATCAACATCGAGGTCTTGAATGATAGGATTTTCTTTCAGAGCTTGAATACCCTCAGCACCAATATGATTGTTGCTTACATCTAACTGTATAATAGTTTGGGTTTTTGCCAAGGCAAAAGCACCGGGATTATGTATATTATTATTAGATAATTGAAGGGAATAAAGTGTATTGGATTCTGCTAATTTTGCAGCACCAGAGTCACTAATTTGATTATTACTCATATCAAGAAATTGAAAAGGACTATTCGCTATTGCAATAGCACCTTCTGGGCCAATATTGTTATCAGCGAGGGATAAGCCAGTTAAATTTAAATTGGCTAAACTCATAGCTCCTGTGTCAGTAATTTGATTTTTATCTGCAGATAAGACGGTTAAGCCAGGTAACTTTGAGATTGAAATAATGCCATCATCACCTATTTGATTATTTCCTATCATGAGGTCCTGGATACTTGGCGCTTGAGAAAGAATTTTTGCTCCTTCTGGCCCAATATGATTATTTTCTACATTCAGGACCACAATGCGCTTATTTTGAGTGAGAGCACTCATGGATGTTGCGCTGAGATTGTTACCGGCCGTTTCTAATCTGTCTATTGAATGATTCGGAGCTAAAAGCGCTGCTCCTTGATCGCCAATGTTGGTATAAGATATATCAAGATAATGAAGATGAGTATTATTCGCAAAAGCAGTTAAGCTCTTTTCGTCTAGTTTTGAATGTACGATATGTAATTCTAGTAAGGTTTTGCTTTGGGCTAACTCAAATGCACCTTTTTCAGAAATTTGATTGTCATCTAACCAAAGAGATCGTTTATTTTTTAATGCAATTGCTCCGGTATCATCGATATGATTATTTGTTAAATCAACGGTATTTAATTTTGCATTTTGCGCTAAAGCCAATGCGCCTGCTGATGTTATCTGGTTGTCATCTGCGCGAAGCGTTGTCAGGTTTGGATTAGAAGCAATTGCAGTGATTCCTTGATCCCCAATCTTATTATGACCAAGATCAAAATATTGAATGGAATCGACGGATACTAATAATGAAGCACCTTGATCAGATATTTGATTATCATCAAGAGAAAGCGCTGTTATTTCAGGATGGGTTTTAATAAATTTGACAATTGCTGGAACATCTTCATCTGTAATCTTGCAACTCCACAACCATAAAAAACTGCCATCCACATGGCGGTCGATCTCTTGAATGCATTGATTGTCATGAGTTGTTAAAGCAGAGGTCCATGTTGCATATAAACTGATTACTAATACTATGCACAATTTGATTATAGATTTCATTTTGTTTACCTTGATCAAATAATTGTATGGATTTTATGTGCAATATAGATTTCTGTAAATATTTATTAAAATGGAAAAAATCAGTTGCAGCGTAATTTTTGTCAATTTTCTTCAATCTGGTCGATTGATTCATCAATCAATGAAACAATCTCATTCCAAAATAACTAGTTTATTAAATCAGAAAAAATGCAAAATTTCGTGGAGCGTAAATTCACTTAAACTTTGAATCTTACGAGCTTCGGATGGGAAATCTAATTTGGCAGTGACGCCATTCGGAATGACAAGACATCGTATTTTTGCTGCTATTGCTGCAGCTGCGCCACTTGGCGAATCTTCGATAGCAATTGTTTTTTCAGGTGAGATCCCTAGTCGCTTTAATGTTAATAAATAAATTTCAGGATTCGGCTTTACTGTTTTGACATCTTCTCGAGTTACAATTTCGTCAAAGTATTTTAGCAAAGCGGTTCTCTCAAGATGACTTTCCACCCAATATCTTGGCGAGCTTGAAGCAATTGCTATTTTCATTCCTAAATTTTTTGCTGCAATCAACCAATCGACTACACCAGCAAGCGGTTGCAAATCAGCTATTAATGTTTTTAATTTGGCTCTTCTGCGTAGAGTTAAGGCATGCGCATCAATTTGGGTTCCAATTAATTTTTCTAAATACAAAATCGGATCAAAATTTTCATCATCCGTGCCAATTCGTTTGTGCCAATGCTCAAGGGGTAAAATACAATTGTATTCATTATAAACAAATTGCCAAGCGGCTAACTCTGTTTGCTCCGTGTCAAGAATGGTGCCATCAAAATCAAAAATTATGCCATTCATGGTAAGCCTCGCATATGGGTTAGTGAATGATCTTCATCTACACTAGTGTTCTCATCTTCTTGTTCAGCCGCCATATTCAAACGAATATCTACCAGCACTTTTTTCATCCCTTCTAAAAAAACCAAAGGTCGATTAGGCTTCAACTTATCATCAAAAATCAATTGCTGAGGTAAGTTTTCAAATAATGCCTTTACTGTAGAATTTTCCCAAAATTCATCGGGGAATAATTCGGGATTTTTTCGTATATCATCCAATTCATGAAACAATTTAAATATCTTATTATATTCATCATGCTGCTCTATGATAGCCACTCTATCATCTTCTTCAAGTCTGCGTTCTAAAATACCCCACAATGCTAAGTGGATTGGATTAGATGCACCATCTTCTAATAGTGGCTTTGTAGCTAAAAATGCTTTTTTAGTGGCAGCGATTATTTCATCCGTTATTAACTCATTATGTTTAGCAAAGAAACCAATTAATTTTTCGAGATTTTGTTTCTTTAATTTATTAGTCAGTTCTTTGTCGTCACCCGCGATCAGTTTTAGTAATAACGTTTGCTGCATTTTGATAAGAACATCTTTTTTATCAGGAAATAATTGTTGAAGTTCCACAACCGCTAAATCATTATCACTAATAGCAGCTTGAACAAAAAACATAAGATTATTCTTTTCCTTACCGAACAACAATATGAATAATTCAGCTGGATTAAAGAGTTTTTTGTACTCTTCAATTAATAATGCTCTAGATTGATCATCCTGATTATTGGCCATAAAATGCAAGGGAGTACGGTCGTACGAATCAACAGCCGCTAGTAGTTGTTTTGTAAATTCGGGATCCTGCATTTCATGGATAAATTTAAAATATATTTTCAGTCGCAACGGTTCACCGTATTGCGCAACAAAATGTAATTCGTTTTTATTTCTGTTATGTTTTTGAACTAAAAACTGTTTTCGCTCAGTAGGATTAAATTGAACTAATAAACGAACATTTGAAGTATAGGAAACCGGATGCCCATATTGTCTCCATAATAATAGAGCATGAAAATTTAAATTCAAGGGACCATAGATAACAAGATTTAAATTGGCCTGATCAGCTATAAAATTAGCATAATATTGAACTTTAAATGGATAATCGTGTTGAAGTGCAAATGCACTTGTTGTCGTATCACCGTAAATTTCAGCGCGCGATTTTGTAATCGCTTTTACTAAAGCATGATCTCCCATGCGTACATAAACTGCATAAGCATATAAAGAAGGGTCTTCTTGATGTAAAGTTCTTACTAAATTAACTGCTTGCTCGCGGCAAGCTCCAATACCTGCTTGAACTGTCATTTCATACTGTTTCTCGATATTGGATGCTAGCATTTCCTCGTGTAATCGAATAAATTTTTCAACCGTGTCTTGTTTGACTTCTTTCCTCTCCAGATCTAAGCAAGCACTTCTCATCTTTTCTCTTGCCAGTTTAATCATTAGTTCAACTTCCTGGCGTTTTTTTTCAATTTTATTACGCAGTCTCTCTCTTGTGATGGGATCTTTATTTTCAGGTACGAATGGACTGGTAGATGATTTTAATGTGGGCGTTTTATTCATTGCAGTAACTACAGTCGTTAATGCATTTTTTAATTCGGAGTCGTTCTCACAAATGGATTTATATTCCGTTAAAACAGCTTCAGTTTTTAAAAGCTTAGGAAATTTATCAGGATTTTTTTCCATTTGCTCTGCGAGCAGAGTAAAAATTTTAGCTTTTTCCTGACTGTGGGGATTCAAATTATAATATTCAAGAGGACGTTTGCCTTCATTGGTAACCGCTTTTGCAGCAGCGACTGCAGTCTTTTCTCCTAATGCTTTTAATAATATTTGAACCACCGCTGCTGAATTGTGGCGAGCTGCATAGTGCAAAGGTAACCAACCTTTTTCGCAAGGCGCATTTAATAGCGCTGGATTTTCTTTCACGAATTCAATAACCAGTAAAAAAATAGTGGTATCGCCGATCTCTGCCGCTAAATGGACTATGTTACGTCGACAATCAGGATGAGGTTCTAATAATTGCTGTCTGAACTGCTCTATTTTCAATAACTTGGCAGCGTCGGCAAACTTTTTCATTTCGAGAAGCCGTCGAAAACGAACAATAGCCGGGGCATTTTCGATTTCTGCGAGTTTGTTTTCTAGGTGCGGCATGGGAATTTCTTACAAAATGAAGTTCCTGTATTTTATATGCTGAAGCTTAAGATATTATTAAAAAAATTTTCTTCAGTACTTAAAAAATGCTAATATTATCTAATTTTCAGAATTAATGGGAACTCTATTCTGCGTACTTTTATCATCCGAGCCCGCAAAGGAACGACCCGCTTCGAACGGATTCGATCTAGTGTTGGCACTCGCGAACATTTCGAAGTTGTCGCTCACACTGTTATTAATGCTTTTTTCTTATCGAATGATTTTCGTGAGGATGTCGAAGTTTTTATTATTCTCGATAGCTCAGAAGATTTTCCTCGCACCCTTCGTTTATCCGGTAGCGAAGGATTATCCATTGGCGGATTTCACGAAGAAGCCGTATTTGAATTAGTCGAAACAGCTCTAAAAGAAAGCCCCAATTTACAAAAAGATGAAACTAAAATAATTGCGCCTGGATTACAAATCAGCGGTTTTGGTTTTGAAAAATTAATTACCCAACTTCATGAAACGCGCCCTATATACTTACTTGATCCCAAAGGCGAAGACATCCGAACCACATCGATGAAACCTAATCCGGTTTTTATTCTAAGCGATCATCTTGCCATGCCCAAAAATATCATAAAATCATTAAAACGCCGCGGGGTTGAATCGATTAGCTTATGCAAAAAAATGCTATTTGCTTCTCAATGCGTTGTAATTTTAAATTATGAATTGGATCGTTCCTGAGGTCCCTATAAACCCAAACTTAAGGAGTTAAGCGATATGGATATTTCAAAATTTCTCGCCAAAGTGATCGGTCTCTATCTCGTGATTGTCAGCATCGCGATGTTTGTCGATCTGAATCAATTTATGTTTTCAGTGAACAGTTTAATTAATAATGGGCCATTAATGTTTATTGCTGGATTTTTTACCCTTATTTTAGGCGTATTACTGGTCGTCAGCCACAATCGCTGGGTGTGGAATTGGCGCGTTATTATTACGGTGATTGCTTGGCTCACGTTGATAAAAGGCGCGAGCATTATTCTCTATCCAATTTTTATTGATAAAATGACGCTATTATTTCTGCAGAATATGAATGCGGCTTATGTCGCTGCAGGTATTGATTTTTTACTGGGTGGTTTACTTTGTTATTTTGGTTTCAAGCGATAAGGGGAATGATCCCTAACGTCTTTGCGAGTCGTCGCTAGACGGCGAAGCAATCTTTCAAAGATTGCTTCGTCGCTTTGCTCCTTGCAATGACGAATTAATCGGAAACCGCTTGCAGATCGCTTAATTCTTTCTTGAGCTCTTCAATTTTGTTCGCGCGGCACATTTTAACCGTATTAGGATCCAGATTTACACCTTTCACTGTTTTTCCTAAAAGAATTGGATTCATGCAATCGAACCAGAAGCGCTTGTCTTCGGATTTTCTCGCATACCCTGCTGCAAAACAGGCCTTAACAACGTCGGCACAGGGGCCTTTTCGATCTGACATATCGTCAGCCGCTAATACATGTTGCATGGAAAATACAGCGCTGATTGCAATCACTAAATGAATTTTTCGCATCAAAAACTCCTTAATCTAATAAATTCCCCAGTCAGTATATCGTATTTAATCAAAAGGCCCAACAAATACAGCCAAAATAGTAATGAGGAGTTCTAGTTTTTTATCACCCACGAACTTTCTCCTTATACATTCTGGGCTCTTTGTATTGCCAATACCAAATTGTCATAATCATAAGATTCATCAAATCTAACATTGTTGATGTAAAAGGCAGGCGTTCCATTCACCCCGCTGCGAACTCCGCCTAAAAAATCTTGCTTAATTTTTTCTTCAAAGGTGGAAGACTGAAGAGAATTCATAAGATCTGGGACCGGCAATTGCAATTTCTGTGTCAGCTCTACCAACAAGTCTTGGCCTAAATTGGCCTGATTTTCAAAAAGCAAATCATGCATTTCCCAAAAACGATTATGTTTTGCAGCAAATTCGGCGGTTTCAGCGGCCATTTCTGCAAATTGATGAATTTCTGTGAGTGGAAAATTTCGAAAAACAAATCTTAACTGGGAGCCAAAATGTTCCTGTACTCGCTTAATGATGGGATAGGCTTGTCCACAATAGGGACATTGAAAATCGCCATATTCAACCAAAGTAATTCGCGCATTATTATTTCCTTGAATATGATCCTTATTGCTCACTGGAACCTTTAACAGGGCGGCCATATTTTTCTCCTATTTCGGTAATGCGGATAAGGCTTCAAGAATGCCATCGGCTCCTGGATTTTCTCCAACAGGAGATAGATAACTCCAGGTGACAATTCCATTTTTATCAATTACAAACAGGGAACGTTCACAAATTCCTTCTTTTGCACGAAAGGAACCATATTTTTTTGCAACGTTGCCCTTAGGCTCAAAATCCGAAAGTAAACAAAAATGTAAATGGCGACTTTCTGAAAATGCGTTATGACACCACACACCATCCACTGAAATTCCCAGTAATTCTGCATTAAATTTTCGAAATTCTGGCAGGATTTGATTGTAGAGAGCCATTTGATCACTGCAAACGGGACTCCAGTCAGCAGGATAAAAAGCAATAATAACGGGTTTTCCGCGCAGCTCGGATAACGAAAGGGTTTGATCGGCGGTCACAGGAAGTGTGAAATCAGGGGCTTGTGTGCCAGGCGTGATAACATTTCCCATCGGAGTAATCTCCACAAGAATATTATTTATTTTAACATAAAAATAAGATTAAGATTTTCGAAAAAATAGGGAATTATTAGGAGAGAAATTGGCATCCTCAACTGATAATGGCTCATCATTGATAAATAAATTTTCCTCAATCTGATTAGATTTAAAAACTGAATTCGTTGATAACGATTTTTGTTGATCCGGACTTTGTTTATTAATAAATTCACAATTAATGAATAAGTTAGCAGTATTTTCTTCATTCGATAACGCTAGAAGATGAAGCCTATCATGCTCTAACGCTTCAATAATTTGATCGATCGAATGACAGTATTTGAATGCAGGGGCATTGATCTTGAATCCACTACCTGGCAGATCTCTGAGATACATGACGATATATAGATAAAAAATCCCAAAATCATCATTGAACTGATGCTTTTTTTTCTGGAAATCCGTGACTAAGCTCGCGAGGCCAAAATCAATAAATTTAATTTTAAGTGATCCATCTTGGTCTTTTAAAAAAACATTTCTCCCGTGCAGATCTCCGTGAACGACTTTATAATGCAAATTCTTAAGCGCTTTCGCAAGGGCAAGCAATGCATTCATCACCAGGAGGGGATTTTTTGAATTCAACGCAACAAATTCTTCAAATTGCACGCCGGAAATAACTGGCATCAACATTCTTGCTTGTTTCTGATTGGCTTTATCATAGAAAATACAGAACTTGGCGGGCTTATCAGGATGAACTTCGTTCCAACAAACCACTTCATGTTCTTCTAAATGAGCACCCATTTTGACCCCGATGGGTTTACCATGAGGTCCGACAAATTTTCTGAAAATAGCTTGCGGTTGATCTTTTGGTGCGTAATATCTTTTATTAGCCTCGGAAAAATAAATAAACGATTCCCCTTTGGTATCGTGAGCATAGTTCGCCGCTAACACCGTTTCAGCCACACGTTTAATTTCTGGATGAGGCCGATTAAAAAAGGCATTACGTTTGTCATTACTTTTTTTAAATTCTATGATAGCCATAACAATACTCTGTCTAGATTGGGATATTCTACAAAAAAAACCTTAAGAATTGCTTAAATGATGGTTTTTTCCTTAAAAATCAGGCAAAATAGACCCACTTTAAGAATAGGTGTAACATGACAACTCTCACCCCGGAACTCTCTGAACTCGGCAAAAAAGCCACCTACGATTCGCAATATAACCCCGACAAACTTTTCCCTATTCCGCGCAAAGCCAATCGCGATGAAATCGGCGTCCCTGATCCATTGCCTTTTTTTGGATATGATCTCTGGAATCATTACGAAGTCAGTTGGCTAAATCAAAAAGGCAAACCCATTGTCGCTCTCGCAGAAATTATTTATGGATGCGATACCCATAGCATTATCGAATCAAAATCGCTGAAACTTTATTTTAATTCATTTAATAATACCCCATTTCAAAATGAAAAAATGCTTGAAGCGATTATTAAAAAAGACATCGAATTACGCATTGGTGGTACTGTTCACGTTAAAATTATTCCGCTGGATAAAATCCGTGACGACAAAATTTTTGCCGGGTTTTCAGGTGAATGCATCGATCATTTAGATATTGAATGCACAACCTATTCTGTCGATAAATCATTGTTGAAAGTTGAAAACACTATCGTTCAGGAAACTTTATTTTCCAATTTGCTTAAAGCTAATTGCTTAGTCACTCATCAACCTGACTGGGCTAGCGTGCAAATTTCTTATAAAGGCAAAAAACTGAATCGTGAAAATTTACTGAAATATCTCGTTTCTTTCAGAAATCACAATGAATTTCACGAACAGTGCATCGAAAGAATTTTTATGGATATTCTGCAAATCTGTAAACCAGAAGAATTAACCGTTTATGGACGATTCACTCGTCGCGGCGGACTTGATATTAATCCTTATCGTTCTACCAAAAAAACCATTGAAAATATTCAAAATTTGCGATTATTCAGGCAATAACTCGTCGTCCCGCGCTTTATGCGCGGGACCCGGTAACTTTAAAAACGCCCCCTATCGCTACTTTTTTCATGTAAGATAAAAGTAACCATGGAGGGTTTTCTGCATGAAAGCAAAAATTGTCTATTGCCTAGTGGTTTTATTCTCAGTGCTTTTTTTCAATCCCACTTTCGCAAGCGATACGATGAACATCCCGATTCTTTGCTATCATAATTTTAATCCTGTAAAACCTGGCAGTATGAATTTAACGCCAGCGAAATTTGAGTCACAATTACAATGGTTACTGAATAATGGCTTTACCGTTATTCCCCTCAAAGAAGCGGTGGAATATCTACAAGGAAAACGCGAGAGTTTACCCGCGAAATCAGTCGTGATCACTGTCGATGACGGCTGGCAATCCGCTTATGTCTATCTCGCACCCATTGTGAAAAAATATAAAATTCCAGTCACTTTATTTATTTATCCTGAAACCATTTCACACGGTAAAAATGCATTGACTTGGGAAGAATTAAAAGAACTGCAAAAAACCGGGCTTTTTGATGTCGAAGGCCACACTTATTCTCATCCGAATTTTAAAATTGAAAAAAGACATCTTTCCGCTGCGGTGTATCAAAAATTTGTAGAAAAAGAATTAGCCGGATCGAAAAAAATTCTGGAAGAAAAACTGGGTACCCCTATCACCCTTTTAGCTTGGCCATATGGAATTTATGATAAATATCTGGAAGATCAAGCCGCTAAAGCGGGTTACACCATGGCATTCTCTATCGATGCACGCGAGGCCAATAAAAACTTTAGACCGATGGCTCAGCCTCGATTTATGATTGTCGATGGCTTAACCGTAAAACGGTTCCAGGCCATTGCCAATGGGGCAATTACTAAGTCTAAAATAACGAGTGCGGCCCGTTGAATTGACGGGGTTATTGTGCCAGGTGAACGTGGGTCAAGAGAAAAGCAAAATAGATCGAGATAAAAGTGAGCACGCCATAACCCGCTTTGAAGAGATAATCCATGATGCGGTCGTAAAGGCCTTTTTTGCGGTCGCCAATCATTCCTAGTTTGATTTCGATAGCAACGACTCGTCTATCCAAAGATGCCAATTGATCTTTGACTTCCGATCTGAACTCTTGGAATTCAACATGCATCTCATGTCTCAGATCATTGATTTTCTCAATGACTCTATCCATTGCCCTGCCTGCAGCCATATCCACCTTCATATCAACTAAATCAGATTGTAATTGAAATAAATCTTTAGCATAATTTTGATTCATTGAATGCTCCATTGCAATAGAAAAAAGTAATTTTTATTGAATTTCAAAAAAAGCGAGATGAGAAAGATGATAACAACAAGAAGAATGCAAAATTAACATTAATGAAATAATTAGACAAGAATTTTTAACATTATGAGCAAAGCATTTACTAAAGAGTCTGACAACGAAAACGAGCCTGAAAAACCTGAAAATTTATCAGTTAGTGGTAAAAATTATGTTACCCCTTCCGGTTTCGCTGCTTTACAAAATGAATTACGTCAGTTGTTAAGTGAAGAACGTCCAAAAGTCGTAGACGCCGTCAGCTGGGCCGCCAAAAATGGCGATCGTTCTGAAAATGGCGATTATATTTACGGCAAACGAAGGCTACGTGAAATTGATCGCCGCGTCCGTTATTTAACAAAACGGATTGATCAGGCTGAAATTGTTGATCCCAAATTACAAAAAAATCTGACGAAAATTTATTTTGGTGCAACCGTCACTTATGAACAGGAAGATGGCAGCGAATCAACTGTTAAAATTGTGGGGATTGATGAAGCAGATATCGCTAAAAATAAAATTAGCTGGATTTCCCCAGTTGCCAAAGCCCTGATGAAAGCAGAGGTAGATGACATCGTGACACTTCGCACACCCAACGGTGAAGAAAAACTAACAATTCTTGCGATTAAATACCTGTCGGACTAGAAACCAATTTAACCATCCAAAAATTATTTTGAATTTAGAGATTCCGACTGAAGTTTTTGATACAAAAATTCAGGAGCCAAATCGAGTCCGTTATCCCAAACAATGGTATCAGCTTCTACTTTAAATTTTTTGAATTTTTCGATATCTGAAAGTTCAGAAAATAATGGTCGATGGTCTTTTTTGATGATTGATTCGAGATCAATTATGCCTTCTTTTTGGTTATTGAAAACCAGGTAAATTTTATAATGATCGATATAGCGAGCTTTTACTACATGAATCATAGCTGACCTCAGATCAATGGTTGAATTTTCGTATATTTACCTGTTTTAATAAGACTTTCCCAATTCATCTTTAATTCTATTTTATGAATCTCGGCCCATTCTATTACCAATCCTAACACGCGGGGTGGTAAATGACCGTCTATCATAGCTAATCTTTCAATGTCTATTATAGCTCTAAATTGCTCATATTGTACGTGAAAATGTGGCGGATTATGATCATTAAAACATGTAAATAATTATTCCAAAAAAACGACTGATTTCTGGCATAAGATGTCCTTTCGATTTATGAAATATAGAATAGCTCTTGTTTAAAATTGAAAAAATTGCGATGATAGTAATTGACTGGTGAATGAAAATAAGCGAATTAACAAAACTATTTTAATATCCAACTATGATATTGTCTATTTATTCATACTGAATTTCTGATTACACACAGATTTATCCGTTTATCAACTTCTGAAAATTGAGAAAAAAATATGAATCAACTCGAAAACGAACTTAGCTTTTTTGCCAAAGCCGCACCTCTGCTTTTGGTATTATTTATTGACGGCATGGGTTTGGGCCTGGTTTTCCCCATTTTAAACGGGTTGATTTTTGATCCGCGCAGTGGATTTTTAACTGACTCAGCACAAACACCGATGATGCATTATGTCATTTACGGCGGCATTGTTGGCACTTTCATGTTGTGCTGGTTTTTTGGTGCGGCGGTCTTAGGCGATTTATCTGATAAAATCGGTCGAAAAAAATGCCTGGTCATTTGCCTAGTGGGCGCATTTTTAAGTTATCTGGTTTCGGCTGTTGCTGTCGTGTTTAATAGTTTATTTTTATTAATTTTGGGAAGAATCATTTCCGGTTTGACGGCTGGGAGTCAGCCGATTGCTCAAGCGGCCATTATTGATATCAGCCGAGAAGAACATAAAACACGGAATATTGGTTATATTCTTCTGGTACTATCGCTGGGATTTGTGTTTGGTCCTTTGTTAGGTGGCATTCTCTCGAATAATCACATTGTTCCCTGGTTTACTTTTGCAACTCCATTTTATTTTGCGTCGATCATTTCTTTTCTCAACATTATTTTACTATTGACCTTGTTCAAAGAAACATTTATTTCAAAAAATACCACGTTTAAAATCGATCCTTATCAAGCGATTCATATTTTTGTTTCCGCATTTGAAACGAAAAATGTGAGATCACTTTCTTTTATTTATGCCATTTTTATTTTTGGTTGGGGAAGTTTTTATTCATTTATTGCTCTTTATTTACTTAAAATTTTTAATTACACGCCAACTGAGATTAGTGTTTACATGGCCGTGATGGGAATTGGATTTGGGATTGGTAATGGATATCTCTCTAATTTTTTTGCTAAGCGATTTGCCTTAAAAAATATTTTCATTTGGACGACACTGATTACAGCGATACTGGCATTAGCGATCGTCATTTTTAAAAATATTATTTTTGACTGGCTCATCATTGCTCCACTGGCTACCCTTATTTCCTGCGCTTATGCCGCCATCTTGACGCAATTTTCCAATCAAGTGGATGCTAACTCGCAAGGATGGGTCATGGGAGTCACAGGCTCCGTCATGGCTTTTGTGTTTGGATTAAATGGAGTTGCTGTGGGATTGATCGCGGGTTATAACGCTATTTTGCCGTTGTATATTGCTGCGGTGAGTTTGATATTGTCAGTGACTGCAATGGGTATGCTTCATAAAAACATTAATTAATCCAATTGAGCCAAATTACACAATCGGATATAGTAATTTTTTTAAAGGAGATTTTTATGAAGGACAAATTAATCCAAACCGCGATCGCGAGCATCATTACCTTAACCGCCACCAACGCTTTAACCACATCCGCCTATGCAGAGGATGCAAAAAACCTAGAAAAATGCTACGGCATTGTCAAAGCGGGCATGAATGATTGCGCTACCGCCAAATCATCTTGCGCGGGCTCTTCCACCAAAGATAAACAAAAAGATGCTTATCTTTTACTACCCAAAGGCGCTTGCGATAAAATCGTGGGTGGCAGCTTAAAACCGATTTCTTGAGAGGGTAACAAAAATGAAAAAAATTTCGCAATGGCTAGTGGTGATTTTGACGCTATTTTTTTCAGTCAGTTTATTTGCTGAAGATTACACGTTTGATCCGAATCACACTTATGTACTTTGGCATGCTAATCATTTTGGTTTTTCGGAGTTATCAGGGAAATGGTTGGCGTCGGGGACATTGAAAATCGATGAAAAAAATCCGGAAAACAGCCAAGTCAATGTGACGATTAAGGTTGCTGGTCTTTCAACTGCCATCAAGGAGCTGGATAATCATCTTAAGGGTATTTTATTTTTTAACGTAAAAAAATATCCAGACGCGACCTTTGTCAGTGATAAAGTCACTGTCACGGGCGATAATACAGCAAAAGTCCATGGCACATTGACCGTTCATGGGGTATCTAAACCTATCACACTGGATATCAAACTCAATAAAAAAGGCATGAACCTCATTACTGAAAAAGAGACCCTCGGATTTAGCGGCAAAACCTCGTTAAAGCGTTCTGATTTCGGGATCAAGACCCTAGTACCCGAAGTCGGCGATGATATTACCATCGAGATTGAAGCCGAGGCCGGTAAATCAAAAATGTTATAGCTTGTGCTATTTTTGCATGGTAGACTGTTTATGTTTTTCAATTTATTGCTAAAGGAGTAGCGTTATGGAATCTAAGAAAGTTATTGGCTTCACCCTGGCAACTGCAGCAGCAATCGCATTTGCTACGGCACCTATCACATCCACTGTTGCAAAAGCGGCAACAAAGAAAATGCCTTGCTACGGCGTCAATTCCTGCAAAGGCCATTCTCAATGCAAAACCGCTAAAAACTCATGCAAAGGCAAGAATTCCTGCAAAGGCCAAGGCATGATGATGAAAACACCTGCTCAATGTAAAAAAATGGGCGGCAGCATGGATCAACCAGCGTAATTCATTTTTTCATGAAAGAGTGCGCAGCAATGCGCACTCGCTCTCCTCGCAATTCGGTTAATCTATGAAATCTGATCTTAAAAAACCTCATCTTGGATTCGGCTTAGGGTTACGCACTGATCATTATCAAACCATTTTAAATGAAAAGCCTAAAGTGGATTGGTTCGAAATTCTGACTGAAAATTACATGGTGCCGGGCGGCCAACCGCTTTTTTTTCTGGATAAAATCCGTGAACTATATCCAATGGTCATGCATGGCGTATCGTTATCCATTGGAAGCACCGATCCTTTGGATCAAACTTATTTATCAGAACTGAAAAACCTTGCAAAACGCATCGAACCCAAATGGATTTCAGATCATCTTTGCTGGACGGGGATTCATGGAAAAAATAGTCATGATTTATTGCCGCTGCCTTATACTGAGGAAGCAATCCATCATATTGCTAGCAGGATCAGCGAAGTGCAAGATTATTTAGGCCAACGAATTTTAATTGAAAACGTTTCGAGTTATCTCACCTATCAGCAATCGATGATGACAGAATGGGATTTTTTAAGTGAAATTGCAAAACGCGCTGATTGTCTGATTTTGTTAGATATCAATAATATTTATGTCAGCAGCATCAATCATGAGTTTAATGCCATCGATTATTTAAAAGGAATGCCAGCAGAACGCGTCTATCAAATTCATTTGGCCGGTCACAGCAATATGGGTGATTATATCATTGATACCCATGATCATGATGTCATTGATCCGGTCTGGGACCTTTATGCGGAAACCATTCGTTTGATGGGACCTGTTTCGACCATGATTGAGCGAGATGATAACATTCCGGAACTCTCGGAAATTTTAATCGAATTAAATCACGCACGCGCTATTGAAAAATCCATACGAGAAAAATCCCATGAAAAATTTATTGCCCTTGCAGAATAAATTTCAGGATTATTTATTAAATTTGCGCGATGATTTCAAAAAAGATATCGTCGGTACCGAAAGAGTTTCAACCGAAACACGTCTTGGTATTTATCGCGATGCCTATCGAATCAGATTGCATGATGCCCTGGCTGCAAATTTTCCCATATTAAAAATTTATCTGGGTGATGAACAATTTGAAGAATTAGCTTTTGATTATCTCGCTGAGTACCCTTCTCACTTCAGATCGATTCGCTGGTTTGGAGATCACTTATCGCCTTTTTTAAGCCAGCAGGAAAAATATAAAGCGTTTCCGTTTTTATCTGAATTGGCTCAATTTGAATGGACACAAACACTGGTATTTGACGCAAAAAACAGCGAGATTTTACAACTAGAAGAACTGGGCCTGATTCCACCTGAATCCTGGGGCAGCATGACATTTGAATTGCACCCTTCTGTCCATCGTTTAACTTTTTCGTGGAATGTTCCGCCCATTTGGCAAGCGTTAAGTGATGAAACCACCCCACCCGAACCGATTCAAACGCCCAATACAGCCTGGATTTTGTGGCGTCAGGAATTGGTGACGCACTTTTGTTCTCTTTCCGAGGAGGAAGCCTTCGGTCTTGATGCACTCATGAAAGGCAATTCATTTGAAAAAATATGCGAAGGACTTTGCCAATGGGTCGAGGAAGATCAAGCCGCGATGAAGGCAGCGTCATTATTAAAAGGATGGATTCTGGCAGGGCTGATTGCCAAAGTGGCGTGGGTGAAGCCCTAATATCAGTGGGCTGTAAACCGCCCGAATTTATTTCAATGTCATCTTAGGGGGGTCAAATAATTTTAGTATTTTTTGATCTTCAGGCTTTAATTGAGCCCGCCATTGTTTATAAAAGTGCTGATGCAACAAAGCCTGTTCTTCCGGTTTAAATTCCTTAAAATGGTCACAAAAATGATTGGAAATTTTCGCTTGGTGAGCTTTGCCAAATTCGAGATAATGCTTCAACATAAAATTTTCGACCGATCTCACATGATTTACCAAAAATTGTTGAATGCGTATCCGATGATGATTTGAAAATTTGTTATAACGATTAAACAGAAAAAGTAATATTTTGTCTTGCAGCTCATCTGAACTATGTTGAAATTCGTCGAAAAAAAATTTCAGAATGTTATCGCGCTCTTTTCTCTCAAATGTTGCATAATTTTTAAAGTAATAATCAAAAATATCACTTGGGTCAGGAATCTCTTTTTTCACTTCAGGCGCAGATTTTTGTGGTGAATAAAAAAAACTAGATAAATACACTGCCCCTTGTTTAATTTTCCTAGCGCCAAACATGTTAGCCTCTCAAAAACACGTTCTTAATAAACTCGATTCAAGAGTAAGACCCGGTCCAAATGCACAACTAAAAATTGTTTTAGAGTCTGAATTTTTTTCAAGTTTCTTCCAAATGTCGCTTAAAACAAATAATATCGTTGCAGAAGACATATTCCCGAATTTTTTTAACACCTCGTATGAATGATGATTATCTTCCACTGATATATTCAGAGCTTTTTCACAAGCCTGCAGAATTTTAAGACCACCCGGATGAATGGCAAAATAATCGATTTCGCTCACATCAATATTATTTTTTGTTAATAAAATTTTAAAAAAATCCGCTATCCCACTTTCAATCAGATCCGGAACATAAGAACTCAAAACAATATCAAATCCAGAATCTCCCACATGCCAGCACATATCTTTATCACCCTGCGGCATCAGATCACAATAAAAATCATCTAAAATAAAATGGCCTTTTTTTTCCGGATTTAATTGCACCAATGCTGCCGCCGCGCCATCTGCAAAAATGGCATTGGAAATAATATTGTCTAGATCCATTTTTTTCTGAAAATGCAAAGTACAAAGTTCGACACAAACGATTAAGACTGTGGCTGTAGGCTCCGCATGGCAAATTGAATTTGCTAACTTCAACGCATTAAATGCGCCATAACATCCCATAAAATTAATGGCAGACCGTTTAGTACTGGAATTTAATTGCAATTCCCGCACAATTTCAATATCAAGACCCGGCGCATACATACCGGTGCAACTGACGGTAATAAGATGAGTTATATTTTTCAAATCAAAATTTTCGAGTGTTGCCACACAATTTTCAATTGATTGCAGTGCAAGTTTCAGCGCATTTTCTTGATAAAGTTTCATGCGTTTTGAAGTGGATGGAAAATCTTCATTGACATCATTTGGAAAAAATTCAAATTCGCCGGGATTTTTGCAATAGTCCGGCAATACACTATGGCGGTACTCAATACCCGTGGATTTGTAGACGTTCCTTAACAACCGTTTTTCGGCAGGGGACAAGTCAAACCCCTGACAGACCATTTCGGCTACGTCTTTTTGATGGCGTTTATAGCCTGGATTGGCGGTCCCTATTGAAATAATCGCAGCCATAAACTCATCCCTGAATTGATGAGACATGATAAACCGTTCAAAATATGATATAAAGCTTTTTTAAAAATGACAGAATACCCCATGAAAACACTAACCAGTCACGAAAAACAGGAATTAAAAGGCAAGGCACACAAATTGAAGCCTATCGTTATTATTGGTAATAATGGCCTAACAGAGAATGTGAAGATAGAAATCGACCGTGGTTTGACCGACCATGAATTAATTAAAATCCGGATTAATGCCGCCGATCGCGATGAGCGGAGGGCTTTATTCGAGGAAATTTGCCAAGGCGCATCGGCTGATGCGATACAGTTAATTGGCAATATTGCTATTATTTATCGAAAAAATGAGGACTAGCAACATCCAGATTAACCCAGGAAATTTGCATGCAAAGAAGTCAATCGATATCTGATTTTTCAGAAAAAACAGATACTATTCCCCTTTCTGAATTGTCCCATGACACGGCAATAAAAGCCTTAACAAATAGCTTAATCGCCTGCAGCACGAATGCTGTAACAACCACCGTATATGATATTAAAAAAAATGAAACCATCGCACTCAATGTCAATCCGGTCAGAACCGTCGCCCTTCCTGACGGCAGAAGTTATGCTGCGGTCACTGTTAATCATATTCAACTACAAAGCGACGAAGCTAAAGCTGTCTCTTATCCATTAGTCTATGAGCATGATATTTCTCGTATGTTAATCAATGCTAAAGCTTCTGCTGATGGTCGCTATCTTGCAGCGCTTGTTAATACAACACAACGTGGCATCATTTTTTTATTGGATATCGAAGCGGGCCGTCTTCAGCCAATTTCATGTCCTGGCACTTTTTTTGAGAATCTCTTTTTTTCATCCTCAGGATGTTTGTTGCTCGTTGGTCAGATTGCACATTTGCACAACGGAGAAAAGACTGGATTATATTTAGTTGATCCACAGAAACCCACACCATTAGTTGAATTTACGAGCGTTGGCGATCCGCTTGGTCTCTCTGTCTCTGAAAAAACCGACGCTTTAATCAATCAATCGGGAATAAACACAGTCGTCGAACAGGTGGTAGAATGGAATGACCGATACTGTTTAACACAACATGGTTACCTTCATTATCCTCATGACCCGGGCTCCGCTCTCGCTCTTTGGAAAATGACTGAAGGCCATCAGTTAACGGCGGTGGAATTTAAACATCAAGAAAAATTAACTTACCCTGCTTTAGTCGATAGAAAAAATTCACCCAACCCCAGCGTTGAAAAAGTTGGAATGAATTCATTTATTTTTTCTCAGGGTGGTCACATAAAAATGCTCATGATCGACGCCCAAGGACAAATTCAAACCGTAACCGGTTTTGCTCCCAAAAATAGCCGATGGGTCGTTTTTCCCGATGGCCGAGTGGGATTTTATGGCGGCGAAAATCCAGCTAGTGAGCTAGTTATTCATACTTTCAGACACATCCAGCAGGAACGGCAAGCGCAACTGGATCAATTTGTTGATCAACATCTTGCACCTACACTTGGAGGGATTCTCCCCAGAGGGGTCTTGAAGGTGACTGCGGGTTATTACAGCCTGTTTCAGGCTCCCTTACCGACCGCATCAGCGATTCAAACTAGCCAACTCTTGGATTATCTGCCTAGTGTTGCAGTGTAAAATCGTGACAAACAAACATCTGACCGATTATAATAATACTTGATGAGCAGGTAGAGAATTTCTCATGGAGCAAGGTCTTCGAAAATTATTTTCGATTGTTTTAGTATTTTTGATATTTATTTCATCTGCAATCGCAGATGAAATTCCCGTCACAGGGACCGACACGCCATCCAAATTTGATGTCCGTTTTACTAAATTATTACGTCATTGGCATGTACCAGGCGCCACCGTTGCGATTGTCAAAAATGGCAAAATTATTGCGACTCGGGGTTATGGCTGGTCTTCTTTAAATCCTAAAGTCAAAATGCAGCCTGATACGACTTTTCGCATTGCCAGCGTTTCAAAAACCATTACGACCGTTGCCGTTTTAAAACTGGTCCAGGAAAAACGGCTACAACTGAATGATCGGGTGTTTGATATTTTAGATGATTTAACACCCTTGCATGGCCGAACCAATTCCCATCTCGATCAAATCACCGTACGCGACTTATTGAACATGTCATCAGGTTGGTACACTTCAAACGGACATCTTGATCCCATGTTTGGACCTTGGCCGCAACATGCCATCACAGAATTAAATGGTAATACCCCACCGACTTGCATCGATGCCACTCGTTTAATGATGGGACATCGATTTGGATTTAAACCCGGCACGCAATTTTCTTATTCCAATTTAAACTATTGCATGTTGGGATTAATTGTCAGCAAAGTGACGCAAAATAATTACTCGCCTTCCAGTTATATTTCGTTTGTGCAAAATAAAATTTTACAGCCATCGGGTATGAACAATACGAGAATCGGTAGCACTTCCTATTTCAATCGAAATTTTATGGAAACCCACTATTTTAATTCAATGCCCGGCAAAACCAATGTAGATGGCTTGCCCTACAGTAATAGCGCGATTATCGAAAAAAATTATGCGGATGGCGGATGGACTTCTTCTGCTTTAGATCTGGCGAGATTTTTGCAATCGTTATCGGATTACAAAATTTTATCTCAACCTACGCTTCGCACCATGTTAAGTCGGCCGACTTTTATGACCAAGCCTTATCATTATTTTTCCATGGGATGGACGGTTAAAAAAATCAATGGGCATTGGTATTGGAGCAAGCATGGAAGTTTCACGGGGACCACTGCTCAAATCATTCAAAAAGATGATGGAACTTCGTATGTTGCATTGTTTAATACGGAACCGCCGAGTAAAGTGATGTTTTTTAGGCAGGTGCAAAAGGTTTTGATTTCGGGGTAATAAGAAGGTCATTGCGAGGCCTGCTTTTTAGGTCGAAGCAATCTTTTGGAGATTGCTTCGTCGCCTGCGGCTCCTCGCAATGACACTAAGGCATTATTCAATAAACGTCACTTTCCCTGTTTCAACATCTTGCATCGCGCCAACAATTTTTACATTGCCAGAATTCACAAGATCATTGATGACTTTGCTTTTCGCTTTGATTTCTGCAATAAGGTCTTTCACATTTTGTTTCGCAATTTCATTCACCATATTGGTATCATTGCAGTCCAGTTTGCCTTGATGGGCTTTTTTGACAGCGGCGACAGCTGGATTAATTTTATCTAGTAATTGAGTCAAATTACCCATTTGTACTCCGGCACAAGCGCCAGCCACTGCACCACAACGAGTATGCCCCATGACCACAATTAATTTAGAGCCAATGACTTTGGTCGCAAACTCCATACCACCCAATTGGTCAGCATCCAAAACAGGACCTGCCAATCGTACAGAAAAGACATCGCCAATACCTTGATCAAAAAGCAATTCAGGTGAACCACGTGAATCCATACAACTTAAAATAACAGCAAAAGGATATTGTCCTTTTGTGCCAGTTAATTTAGCTTGTGCTACGAGATCACGGTTTTTCCCGGTGCCATTCACAAATCGAGCATTTCCATCTTTCAACATTTGTAAGGCTTTATCTGCGGTCATGTCTTTTTGAGATTCACTGGTTTGCGTATAAATCCACGTGTCCCCTTTTAAATCATCCGCAAAAACATTGGTACTAGAAGAAAGAATCGCTAATGCACCGACAAAAGATAACAAACAAACTGACATTTTTGGCTTCATGAACAATACTCCGTTATTTAGGTCCAGATTTATCATACTATTTTCCGAAGCTCAGATCCAAGTAAGTTTTGTCCGCTCTACATGGATGGCGGCCCTTATGTCGGTTTAGGTCTTGGTTAGAAGGATTCCAGATAAATCGTAACATCAAGTAACCATTAAAAAACCCGCGGCATTGCGCCGCGGGGATACCACTCTTAATTGATTATATTGCGCAGGTGGAGCGAGGAGCACTTTGGGCTTCTGGTGCTGGTGCTTGACCTTCGACTGTTGCTTGAGATTGTGGAACAGCTGTCGCCGCTTGTTTTAAACGTGCTCGGTAAGCTTCGAGAGCTGCGGCTGCGCGTTTACTTTTTTCTGCTGCTTTATCTGCTGCACGTTTACTTTTTTCTGCTGCTTTATTTACTGTTACTTCTACTTCACCTGTCTTTAAATTGATATTTGCTAAATTCCCTGATTGGTGTTTTTCTTCTTTTGCTTTTTTTGCAGCGGTTAATCTCTCAAGTTTTCCTTTTTCACGCTCAAAATGTTTTGTTTTCAATTTTAAATCAAATTCTTTATCTTTTAGTTGAAGCTTTTTCAGGGTTTCTCGGGTAGATGCATCAATCTTAACTGATGATTTTGCATTGGGGTCAGCTTTTAATCCTTTGGCAACAACTGGAGCAAAACGTCCAATCGCCTCATTAATAGTATCTCGTTGTTTGTTACGAGCTTCTACCTTTTGTGAAAGTGCTTGGCTCTTTTGGGATAGTGCGACGGCTTCTTGTTTTTTTTGTTCTAATTTAACTTCTGTTACGACTTCTTTTTTGGATTCTTGCTTATTAGGTTGACTTTGTTTAACTGATTCTGCAATTAATTTCTGTTTAGCAGCTCTTTTATCTAAAATTTCCTTACTTTTTGCTAATGCTGCTGCTGCCGCTTCCGCCTTTATTGTGTCTTCTGACTTTCCGAAGAGAAGATCTCTCAATATCATAAATTAACTCCTTTAATTAATTAAATCCAACTGTCCGATTATAAAAAAAGAAGCTTAAGATTAACTTAAGGACAGCACGAAAGTTCGTGTGAATCAGAAGCAGAAAAAAGAAATATGGCAATTTTTTGCAAAAAAAATCACGAAAACAAATAACCAAACGATAAGAGATATAAAATATTAAAACCATCGTTTGGTGTGGCTAAGCTCGCATTGGAATAATGGACCATACGTAAGTTGACATCAAAGCAATGAATTTCAGTCCCTAATCCTAAATTAATTTGCGCCGCCATGTGACTGCCTTGGGTATTTGTTCCTAAACGCTGTTTTGATAAATAAGCAGGGCCTAAAGAGGCTAAGAAATAAGGAGAATAAACAGGTTGCACGCGCATTGGATACAAACGCAAATTTAAATCGACCGACGCGGTCGTCACATTATTGTTGGCCGGGGCATTGGAATGCCACTGACCTAATGCACCACCAACGCTCCAATAAGTCCAACAGGTGTGGCGCAAGGGAATAATATCCCCTGAAAGCAAAAATCCAGAGTTGTTATAATGCACATTGTTGGGATCATGCGAATAACCGTAACCCAATTGAACGGAGTGATCCCAGGCATAAGAAGGCACGGCAAAAAAAGTCAGAAAAAAAACTGAAATAATCACGAGAAGATTAGTGTTTTTCATCAGTATCTCCATCCATTAACAATTTATAACGCGACCCGTCACGAAGAATCAAGGACTTTTTTAAAATTCTGTATTTTATTTCACTCTTCTTCATCAATTTGGATACTAAATGTTGTAAAGGCGGAAGTTGTTATTTTAAAGAGTAATTTGCTAATATCAACCCATGGCTAAAATTAAACATTTTTTTTCAGGGATTACGAAAAATACCATCCTGCTTGCGTTCGCCAGTCTTTTTTCCGATATCTCAACTGAAATGCTCTACCCCATTTTGCCAATCTACTTAACTCAATTAAAAGCCGGCGGTAGCATTATCGGATTGATTGAAGGCATTGGACAGGCCACACAAAATATTATTCAGGGTGTTTCCGGATGGCTTGCTGATCGAATCGAAAAAAGAAAAGGCATTGCATTATTCGGTTATTTTTTTGCAGCCCTGGCAAAACCATTAATGGGAATGGCAAGCGCTTGGGAAGGCGTGTTAGGCGGTCGCTTCTTAGATCGCTTCAGCACCGGTGTACGCTCTGCTCCACGCGATGCATTGATTGCAGGTTCAGTGAGCAAAGAACATCGCGGAAAAGCGTTTGGACTTGAAGGCATTGGCGACAATTTAGGCGCGTTTTTAGGACCGATTTTAGCCGTATTTTTGATTTTTTTTATCGGAGTAACTCTTCGTCATATTTTTTATTGGGCAGTGATTCCGGGTTTGCTTGCCTTTTTGATGATTTTACTTGTCAAAGAAAAAACGGTTGAAGTGCCTTTGAAATCCAAGCTGGAATTTAATCTTCAGGAATTTCCCAAAAAATATTGGCACTATTTATTCGTCACGGCTTTATTTGGAATCGGCAATTCTAGCAATGCTTTTTTGATTTTACAAACACGAGCGATTGGTGTTTCGCTTTTCACAACCATTTTGATCTATGCAGGATTTAATCTGGTTGCAGCGATCATCTCATATCCTGCAGGTTATCTTTCGGATCAATTTGGCAAAAAAAATATTTTACTCGTGGGATTTTTGATATTTTTTATTGTTTATGCTGGGTTTGCTTTATCGCAAAATATTTTTTTAATTGGGATTCTTTTTATTTTTTATGGATTATTTCAAGGGATTTTTCGTTCAGCAGGTAAAGCACTCGCACTCGAGTTCGTTCCTGACAGACTCCATGCAAGCGGCATCGGGTGGTATTCAGCGACAATTGGTTTATTACAATTGTTCGCGAGCATCATTGGAGGATTACTCTGGGATCACATTGGGCATCAGGCAGTATTTGTGTACGGCGCTGTTTTTTCAGTGATTGGGACGCTGATGCTTTATTTTGTTTTATAAAGTCATGTCAAACAATACCGCGCAGTTGCAATTCGCTTATTAATTGATGCTGCTCCAGCAAATGCAATGTTTGAAATTGTAATCGCTCAGCAACACGAATGTTATCTTCATTATCATCAATAAAAAGCGTATTGTTTGGAATCAATTGGCTATCAGACATTACATATTCAAAAATCCGCTTATCGGGTTTGCTCAATCCGACTTCGTAAGAATAATAAACCTTATGGAATAAATGTTTTAAATCGGGCACCGAATAATCACGGGCCAATATAGTATTGATGGCTTTAATGTGCAGCGAATTCGTATTGCTTAATGCATAGATAGGAAATTGTTTTTTTAATTTTTGCAAAAGCAAAATAGTCTCAGACGGAACACCCTTGATCATCGCATCCCAAGCATACCTGACAGAGTGATCTTCTGAAATCTCAAGCAATTGTTTGAATTGCGCAATAAACTCATCTTCTGAAATATTTCCGATATCGAAATTGTAGACAATATTGTTATGAAACAATTTTTCGATCGGGGCTTTGCAGATTTTTTTAAATTCCCTGATCGTGATATCCGAATCGATATCGACGATGACGCGGCCTAGGTCAAATATAATATTTTCGATGGTCATGATTGCTATTCTCGCTTATTTCTATATAAAATCAATACAATTTTAATTAGGGCAAATTTATGTTTGATATGAAAATTCCAGAACTCAAAAATATTTTGTTTACCACCACCCTTTCCGTCCGAATTTACGATGTGAATTACGGCAATCATTTAGGCCATGATTCGCTGATTTCGCTCCTGCATGAGGCGAGAATGCGGTTTTTAAAAAGCATGGGATATAGTGAAATTGATATTCAGCAAGTGGGGATTTTAATCACTTCCTTAGCGGTAAATTATCTTAGCGAAGCGTTTTTTGCGGATAATTTAGTGATTAATATTGGTATAGGAGAAAAAACTCGTACCAGTCTTGAATTGTTATATCAAGTTATTAACGAAAATTCGAAAAAAATCGTTGCCAATGCTATAACGACTATCACTTTTTATGATTATAGAAATAAAAAAGTGAGTAAGATCCCGGAAGAGTTCATGGTTAGGGTTGATTCCTAATGTAGCCCCTGCCAGGATTGATAAACAATACTATTTTGCTGAAAATTCGCATCCGTCAAAGGAATATCGCCATCCAGCTCCCAAATCATAAGCCCTGCTAAATTATTTTGTTTCGCCCACTGGGATTTATAAAAAGCTGATTGGCCATCATCAAAACTCAGGAACCAATTGAGGGTTTTGTCATATCCCCAAGGTGTTTTTGCAAGAGATCCGAGGCCTTGGGTTTGCATGGGAACATAAGTCAAACTAGGACCAAAATTAAAACCGTTCCAACAATAAGTATTATCTTTAATACATTTGTAATCCGTCGTGCCGCCAGAACCGGATTCACCCGCAGGTTGATCTGCAGCCAGTGTCAAATACAATCCCTTGTTGTCATCGGTCACCGGTAAAGCCGTTTTTTCAATTCGTGTATAGGCGGGGATCCCGATTACCATTTTTTTTGCTGGCACTCCTACTTTTTGATAAGCAGCAACCGCATCGATCACATTGTAGTGATTTAAAAGATCGCCTTGATAATGATGTTCTGTTTGCATTTCAGAATGAAAATCAGAAATATTATCGGGTGGGGTTTGTGACAAATCAAATTGACCGTGTAAATCATAAGTCATTAAATCAACGGTATCGACTGCATTTGCGACTTGCGACCAATCGCCGCCATTTGCGGTAAATTCAGCCACTTTATCAGGCCCTGCAAATACAGCTGTCGTTAATTTATAAAAATTCGGATTGTCTTTCGGCTGAATTTTGGTTAAATCTGTTCGTATGTCTTGCAATAATTGCTGGTAACCTTTGGCCCGCGCCGGTGTTAATTTCATTGCTTCAGAAGTGCCAGGTTGAATTGCAATCCATTCATAATCAATATCAATGCCATTAAATCCCAGCGTTTGAAGGGTATTCACCATGTTATCGGCGAGCGTTTGAATCAAAGCAGGATTTTCTTGATCGAAAATGGCAGCTAAATCATACGAAGGATAACTTTGAGAAGCTGCATCACCCCAGCCACCAAAAGAGACAACCATATTTAAATAGGGATATTGTTGTTTAAAAGTATCAAATGCCGGGACATAATATTGATCGTGATTAATATCAACAAAATTCAACGCCGCCGTTTTATTATCAATTTTTGCCACATCATAAAAAATCGTATTTAAATGTTGAATGGGAATTTGATTCGGCATTAACATATTTTTGGGATTTTGTGTGTAATGATAATTGGCCCAATCAGTATAATAAGCACCCAATATTTTTCCTGGCACCGGATCATTGCATTGTGCGCCCTGACAGGAATTTTGCAATGGCACTTGAATTTCGGAACCATTTTGCAATGTCACTTTAAGATTAAACGGCAAGCGATAATAAAGCGGAATCCCGTTTACAGATTTTTGTTCATGCGCAATTGGAATTTGCGTGAGTGTGACTGAACCATTGGCTGGAATCGTGGTAAACGTTCCTTTGCTATAGGGCGATTCGGTTGAAAATGCATAACTAAAATCAAAATCAGAAATTTTTTGCGGCACCGCTCCCGTTTGTGGATGAAAAATCGTTCCGTATAATTGACTGGTATCCAGTGAATCGTAATTCGTTTCGAATTGTAATTTTGTGATAACAATAGGTGTAGCGCTCGAATTATAAATCGTCAGGGTATTCGCCCAGCCTGGTTGTGATTGATTGAAATCGGTATTGCTGTAGCTAAGAAAATTATTATTTGATGCAAAAACGGACGTGCTACAAATAAATAAAGCCATGAAAAAAATTTTCTGCATAAATTCCTCGTTTATAATTTCTTTTTGTATGCCTTTTAGGCGATTAGTTTTTTATTGTTTTTTCGAATAAATAATTATTTTTCGCATCCCAATTAATGTCCCACGTCATCACATTCGTTAATGTGGGATAGGATTCCGTCGGCGTATAAGTGTCGCACTGAGTTGAGGTCTGCAGACAAGTTAATGCTTTTTTCACGATCGTCGGGTCAAGATACCCGCCGCCTGCTGCATTTTGTGTGGCAGGCAATCCTGCTGCGTACAACACTTCTGGATTAGGAATTCCCATTTTTTTCCAAGTTTGGATCGTGCTATCCGCATTCGACACAATAAAATCTTCTGAACCTTGAGAATAACAAGGACTGCCCGGTTTATAACTTGGCATGCAACCCGAATTATAAAGTTGAACTTGCACAAGATCGATGACGCCCGCGCGAATTAATGAATCATATTTGCCATTGGGGAAAACTTGCCAATAGACATCCAATGTTTCAGGCGCAATCGTAATAAATAAATTTTTGCCCTGCGCTGCCAAATCCTGTTTCATTTTTTTCGTGGCATCTTGCAAGTAACTTGCATTTGCGCTCGTTAAACCATTTTCTAAATCGTAATCTAACCCATCAAAACCATAGCTAGTCATGATCGGCTCAAGCGTTGCAATAAAATTATTTTCTTCGGTCGTATTATTAATTTGATAATAACTATTTTGTCCACCCAGTGATAATAAAACTTTGACACCATTTTTTTGTAAGATTTTAATATCATTTTTAAAAATAGTCACACCATCCTTCATCGTGGAATACGGTGGACCTTGCAGGGTAAAACTGACCGTACCATCAGCTGACATGTCAGCGAATGCGACTGTGACGATATTATAGCCTGCTGGAATATCCGTTAATTTCACAGGGGTTTCTGCGGGATTTGTGAAGTTTTGCCAATAGCCGATTAAATTGTTCGAGGCAAAGACATTGATGCAAAATAAAAGCGAAATAATAAAAACAATTTTTGTAATAACTTTCATGGTTTCCTCGTTTTTTAAATGATGATCCCGCAGCGAACTGCGGGATTTTTTTTTAGTTTAGTTCAATCACAAATATCAGGACGTCTTGCTAATGTCGGCGCGCCTGAATTTGCCTTCGGAGAAACAGCTTCTGCCGTTTCTGCTTTTTTCGGTGCAAATTGTCTCATCCATTCCTGGTTACCTTGCTCTGCAAATGCCTCTCTTGCAGATGCGGTCATTGGGAACAAAGGACTCAGAAGATCAAATACTTTTTGATCGGGTTTACGTTCTAGAACCGTACCTTTGTTAGCTAAGTATTCTTTTCGAACCCGAGCATTTGCCTCATCGGTATCTTTATACACTTCTGCCTTACTTTGCATTTGCAATACAAATACGGTGTCTTCTGGCGTTAATTTTTGTTCAGCAATCGCTGCGTCATACACAGCCGTTTCGGTTTTATCCGTTGTTAAATGCTGCACGTACAAGGGTAACCCTTGTAACTTTAATGGATTTTTTTGGTCTTGAACTAATTTCGACTCAGCCCCTAAATTACAATCCAAATGAATTTCATTGGTGTTACTGACCAAAATCAGTTTTGCTATCTCTAATTTTTTTAATTCAGCTATTTGAGAAATTAAAACTTTTGGATCGCCAAGCATTGCATTCCAGGCAGCATCAAATTTTGTATTAAAATCCAATTGTTGTGCCGTATCAAAACCGGATATATCTATCCCTAATACTTTAGCCATTTCAGCACGAAATTGCGGCGCTTTAATTTTTCCTGCTTTGAAACTTTTAATAACGGGATCGGCATTCTTTTTTAATTGGGCAAGCTCTGCAAGTTCATAGGGTTTATTTTTACGATAAGACACTCCTAGCGCAACCAACGCCTTAAACGTCTTACTATCATCCAATTCCTGCAAAAGTCCGATATTGACAACCACATTTTTTTTTCTTGTGTCCATTTTAAATCCCTCTTAAATTAGTTAAAAACCTACCTATTATAGAAAATATTGTTATTAAAATATACATTTATACTAAAAAATGATAGGATATTGAACATATTTAGCACAAAAAACGAGGAAAAACATGCAACGCACTAAACAAATTTCGCCTGAACTCTTTAAACTAAAAGCCGATGCGCTAGCCCAAGTTTCAGATGAAGCCCTTGATATAATCATTAAAGAACTTACTGCGGTGCTCAATGTCGAAACCGTACCAAATTTGGAAAAAACAATTCGACTGCTAGCAGACCGATGTGAACAATCTAGCGGTGCAAACCAGCAACAACATGTTAAAGAAGTGGCAGAAGTGTTAACCGGGATTCTTGAAAAAATAGAATACCCTAACATGGGTAGAGTTACAGATGTTTTAGCTGACTTTGTTGAAAAAATTGAATACTACGCAGGCACAATGCAGGAAAAAGTTGGTTGTTTAAGACAATTTGCCGATCGATTAAATCCAGATGCAAAAGCTCACTCAGAATTAAAAGATTCTCCACTGACAAGCAATCTATCTCCTCTAATAAAAGACATTCTTTTAGAACTTGCCTACATTCACCTAGCGGATAACGGATATACTCCCCGAAAAGTATTAGAGATGAGCAAAAAACAAGGAAACTCCGATGAGGGTCCTAAGAAAGAATTCAAGCAAGTACAAAATCCGCTTGTCCGAAATAAAATAAGAAGCAAAACACTTCAATTCATGTCAGTTCAATTATATCAAGATTTTCTTGTAAAAATTGCAGAGGTTTTAGCAGATAACAATCCAGGCGCAAACCATTCTAAATTGGCGCAGATTTTTAAATTTTTGCGCGCTGTTATATCTCAGCCCAACCCAGGTGATGCTCTAAAGGAATTAGAACCTCGTCTTGCAGAACAACAACCCGAAATTCATAAAATATTATTTAAAACATTAAAAAATGATAAAAGACTAATTGACTATTTAATTCTGAGAATCAATGATCATATTGAAAATACTCAAGATTATTACACTAGTGAACAGCCCGACTATCAATATAAAGAAGCCGTTCTAGAAGCTTATATTGCAAACATCCAACACCCGTTAATAAAAGACTTAATAATCGAAATGGGATGTTTCTTATCGGATGATTTAGACCAACAAATTCTTGAGTTACATAAAAAACAAATAATTGACGACTGTAAATTTGACTTTGATAGAAGCATTAATGCTGATCCAGTAGTAGAAGTCGCACGGCAGACGCCAAAATTATTTTCAAATCTTCGGCACGAAATGAAGGGCATTCAAACTGGCCTTGATAACGAACACAAATTGAATAAATTGGATAAGTTCAAAGCGATTCACGCAGAAATTCTCAATAAACAAAAAGCTCAGCTATCGAGAGTCAAAGAATTAAAAGAAAAACTTCATAGATTTCCCGCGCCCGAAAAAGGTGACCTTGAGGACCTTGAATATCAAGATTTATGTGAGATTTGGAAACAGGAAAAAAACCAATTAGAGGGCGAATTAAAATCGATCGAATCCGAAATCCATTTATCCAAACTCGATGAAATTTATCAAGGCGATGTCAACTTAGCATTTACTCATTTAGTTAAAGAGATTGAAAAACTTCCTAATGATCAAGAACTGATTGAATGCACCAGCCAACTAAATGCAGCCATAGCGAAAGAAAATGAAGATTTAAATAGCATTATTAACGCTGGAATACAAAGCCTATTAAAAAAAGCAGCTGATTTTGTTGCGGATAAAAAAGTTGATTTTTTTGATTCACAAATTCACGAAAAAATTAATCGACATTTGAGTCTTGATATTCAAACGTTACAAATCAGAATTCGTGATCTGAAACAAGCAGCCGATCAACGAATTCGAGCTGTTTTTGATAAGTTAAAAAAAGATATCCATGATAATGTTCGTGCATCCGCTCTTTTTAATATGCTTAATTTAATTTTTAATGATCAAGGAAAGATAGAAGAAGTACAAGCGCGTCAAAAAAGTGTTGATGAGATGCTCGATGAGTTTCATAGCAAAATAAATATTCGAAGTGTTTCTACTAATAAAAAAGTTAAAAAAGAAGTTTTAAAACCTCAATCACTCGCTGAAGAGCTGGACGAACTCGAAGCTAAAGAACCCGAAAAACCTAAAGAGCCGGAAAGACCTAAAACACCTGAAATACCCAAAGTGCCTGAAAAACCAAAAACACCTCCCAAACCGGAAGTAAAAGCGACGAACCCGAGTACTCTTCGTAATACACTGCGATCAGATCCGCTTCCCCAACGTTTTTCCGCCGATTTTGAAGACGACAATGAATCGCAATTAAGAGTACTTGAGGCAGATTGTTTATATCAAGAATATCGGGTTCAAGCGTTACATGAGCAATTAACAAAGAAATTTAAAACGGTTGTTTTGCCTCTTATACAAAAAAAGGCGCAAGAATCGAAAATAACCGCAAAACCAAAAAAATCAGGAAAACCGACCCATCAGGAAAGAGCAGCTGATTTTATTGATAAAGCGTATAGCGCGCGATCGATTGATGAATTAAACCTATTTTTTGGTGATTTCCTAAAAGGTATCGGTGACAAAAGAACTCAATTAGCTGTTAAACCTACAAATGAAAATCAATTCGTCTTAAATGAAACCCGAGAACAATATGTTCTTTTTGCCTCATTCCTTTATTCCGACTTATCTGAATATTACAAATTGCTCCAAATTATGATGGGGAATATTATTAATTTTCAAACAATTAATATAAAAGCTCCCAATGCCAAACAACAATTAGTCAAATATCAAGCTGAACTTTTAAGTTGTAGAGAACGAATTGAATATTGCGCTCAAGCTATTTTTGAATATCTGAAAAGACATGCAGGACTTGAATGGACATCGCTAGATTGGAATTTTGTGCTGCACAATTTTAGAGAAGTATCTGCCGAGAAATTTCGTCACGATGCAAGATATCTGGCAAAAGAATTTCATGAAATTTGTCAGGTAGCTTATGCACCATTCGATAAAAAGGAAAATCAAACGCCAAAACCAGTCATACTCTGTCAAGAAGTTTTAGATGGTCTTACTAAAATTGAAAATGAATCCCCTCATGTAAAACGACGGACGGCATCGGAGCTAATTAAACAATTACCAAAAAGCCTAAAATTGGAATTAAGCTTGGATATTGATAGTGATATCGATGAAATATATCTCGATTACAAACATCCTCTTGAACAGCGCCGGGTAGAATTACTATCTCGAGCTCGTTATGCTCTACTGCGATTAATTCATTCCCCGGAAAAATCAGAACTGAAATCAGCCATTACTCATTTCCAGAAAAAAATGCGCGATATTTTTGACCTCGATGTACAAAATCCTGGTTGTGATATTGAGTTAAAACGATTTGAAGTCGAAATTCACAAATTAGTTTTAGTACTACCTGCGATGCGGTTTTGCAAACAATTTGCTGAGAACACCATTATCGGGTCGTGGTTGACTTGTTACTTTGAATTACCGCCTTACTGTACGCCAGAAAAAAAACAAGAAAAGCCAAAAACCCAATCTACCGTCAAACTGGCTACTTTAGAGCCTGACCATACCCGTCAGCACCCGTTGTTTGAAGGTGAAAAACTTACTTTTTTAAATCAAATTTTCAAATTTATTATTACTTACCCAAAGAGAGAAGAAAATGCTTTTGCTCTTGAACCCTTTAATAAAATCTTCAGAATGGCTCGGGAAGTATTTAATGCGGGCCCAAACCAATACAATAATTTGGTCAATCTGCAACATCACTTTGAAATTGAAAAAGAACGATTAAATCTCTTAAATCTTTTTGATACTTATATCAAAGTCAATTCAGCCACTCCCGGGATAGCTAAATTTCAAGCTTGGATGGTTCAGCTCTCAAAATTTGATTTTGCGATGAGCGATACTACTCATTTATTACGAGCTTTAAACGATGCCTTCAAGGCTTATGTTGCTTCCATTGGCACAGTAGATCAACCAGTCTGTCTAAAAAAACTCGCGGCATTATTTGAAATTTTGCCGTTTGTAGAGAAACAGTCGAGCGCAAAGCTATATGATCATACCGTGAATATCGCTCTGGCTAAATGGACAAATCAATTGATGAAGCAAAATGAACAAAAATCAATTGATGTAGAAATTTCTCATTTCAATGAATTTAAAAAAATGATTGAAAAATATTTCTTGTCCCCCGAAAATTTTAGTAGAGCAGAAACGGTTTTTCAATCATTGGGGGATGAAAAATTCTCTTCTCAGTTAATCGAAAAAATAAAATTTCAACAAAATATGGTTTTACAACTTTTTATCGCCAGAGAAGATCACCCAAAAAACGAATCTGAATTTATACTAGCAAGGGAACGATTATCCTTTTTGAAAAAAGCATTTGAGTTGATTTTTGCAGTCGCTAAATTGACTCAACCTAAACGTGATATTCTGATCAAAGCAGTAAAGCAATGGATTTCTCAATCAGATCAATGTAAAGACATGGAATCGTTCACCCCACTACAGAACGCACTAAGCAAAATGCGGGCAGAACATTTTTATATTTTTGAACCAAGAATGTTCTTAAGAGCTGCTAGCCGAGTAAGTGATAGCAAAACCCTCGAAGCTACAGCTAACGTTTCAAGGCTAGCTCAATAGCTTGTTCTTACGCGCCTTCAGCGCTACGTTTTTTCTGTTGTCTTGTCCTAGGGTTGCAGGATTATTATAGCAGTTTATTGAGCACTTTTTTGCATTCCTCGCCCTCTAGATGGCTGAGCAACAGCCCCTGCTGCGCTCTCATAAGTATCGCCAACCGCTGGCTGTACCACAGAAAATCTAGGCACTTGGGCTTCAAGTCCCTTTACTTGACTCTGTAGCAATGGAATTGGCCTCGATAATAATTGTTCGCCCTGCAATGGTGGTTGTTGTTTGGCGTCAAACATAGATAAATCCACCACCGAAGCTGGTTTTGCTCCAAACTTAGGGGCTTCTTTGTTTCTCGGAATTAATAGAGTTGGATCAGGACATTTCTGTTGTAAATAATGTATATTAGAATCTCTTTCTGCTTCATCATATCCCCAAATCCGCGAAAGAACGCCCTGTCTTTGAACTCCAAGCTCGTCCAAGAATACCTGTAACGCTTGGTGTGGCAATGTGACTGATTTCCCTACTCGTTTCCCTTGCTCCATAAGAACATCAACCAACGTTTGTTTATTAACGGGTGATTTTGCTGTCAGAATTGCATGATAAATATCATCCCCCAATTCATGCTTAATAAATTTCAGAAAACCTCTTAATTTATGTAATTCATTTTCTTGTAGTTTAAGGGCGAAACCACATAACCATCCAGCCAAAAATACCAGGGTGGCTTTTTCCATCTGCTTATCTTGTAAAAAACCGTGAAGTAAGCAGTGGATCATTTTTTTATTTTTTTCATCATGACAATTTCTCGCTAAAATATTCAGCGCGAGAGACATGATTGACGACTGATCTGAACCTCCAAAACAAGCCGTCAGAGTAAACCATCTTACACCCATATTTAATTTATTTAAAACGGGCATCACTAAAAGAATAATTTCGGCTGCTTTTTCTGGGTTTTGTAAGGCGTGGCAAAGCAAAACAGAAATTTTCTCAAAAGAAATCGTGTTAGTTTCTAATAATCCGCGCAGACAAGCTTGATTATCGGCCTCAGTAAAATCAAAACGTATAAAAATTTTCAGGTTATCATATTCAGCAAGAATCATTTCCAAAATGTGATCTTTAATACGATCTAACACTTCTGGAATATTTTTTGTAAACTCAGCAAACCATTTGCGTGTTTCATCTTTTTTGTATTTTCTTAACACTTTATAAAATTCTATAAGCTGTTTATTATTCTTAACGCATTCCGCCAACAGTAAACTAAAAAAGAGATGATGCATCATTTCTTCAACTGCCGCATGAAAATCTTTAGTTTTCAATAAAAGAGCGAAAAGCTCTGGACCATTCAATTGCTGAAGCGGGGTTTCCGTTTTCGACGCGGGTCGATATTCAGTATAACACTCATCCTCTTTCTTCATTGCTTGAACTTGCGTCGTCTGATCGTTCCTTTTCTCTGCAGTAAATATGTCTAAGGCAGTTAGGACAAACATTCTAATATATTTACTATTCGAAATAGCTATATGTTGAACAAGGGGTTTTTTTGGATCAACTGTTTCTCGGCTACGCGCTTCGGCCATGATGGTATTTGCAAGCATTCTAAGTTCTGCAAAAGTTTCTTTGTATTCGTTGCCCGGATCAAGTTTGATTCCATCAAAACCATACTCTGTCATAAGATCTGCTACTGTCATGACTCTGGGAATGGGTTGCGCTTCAAGAGCTGTTTGGTCTTTATTGTCTTTTGGTGGTTCCAAAGTCAAACTTTGGGTTGGACGTAACATATTTTTATCCTCATTTTGAATGCATAATTATACTAATTTTTAGTAAAATGTACAGAAATAAAGCAAAACTAAGGGATATTGCGACGCAATAACTTCTTCTGGCCTACCGCTTTTTTATTTATCAACCGTTGTTGGACAGAAGCAAAAGTCGGCTTGGTTTTCTTGCGTTTTTTAGGAGGAATAGCAGCTCTTTTTATATAATCTATCAAGCGGTTAAGGGCGTCTCTTTTATTTTGATCCTGGGTGCGGTGCTGGCTGGCCTTGATAATGACCTCACCCTGGGTCGTGATCTTTTTCCCCAAAATTTCAATTAGGCGAGCCCGCACATCTTCTGAAAGAGAAGGCGAACGCAGCACATCAAACCGCAATTGCACGGCCGTTGCTACTTTATTCACATTCTGGCCACCCGGGCCCTGGGAAGTGATAAACGTGTAGTGAAGCTCTGCTTCATTCAATGAAATAGTCTGGGTGATCTCAATCATTCCGCACTCCATTGGTTTCATCTCTATGTTATTATACGCCCGAAATTCAGAGGAAAATATAATTGATACAAAATCCCGAAACACCTTATGCCCATCTTGACCCGGGAATGATTTTGGATGCCATCGAAAGCATTCATTTTAAATGTTCTGGGAGTTTGCTTGCATTAAATAGTTATGAAAATCGTGTTTATCAAATTGGCATAGAAGATGAAGCGCCGATTATTGCGAAATTTTATCGTCCCAATCGCTGGACAGATGCGGCTATTTTGGAAGAGCATCAATTTGCTCAGGAATTAATGAGTCTAGAAATTCCTGTTATTGCTCCCCTCGTCATCAATCAAAAAACATTGCATCATTTTCGTGAATTTCGTTTCGCTGTTTTCCCGCGAAAAGGTGGACGCGCGCTTGAGCTCGATAATTATGAACAGGTTGAATGGATGGGGCGGTTCGTAGGACGCTTGCATGCAGTGAGTGCAACCCGTACATTTAAACATCGCATGAAAATTGATATTGAACATTATGGTTATATTCCCTATCAATTTTTAATGAAAAATCATTTTATTCCAGAACATTTACAAACAAATTATGCGTTTGTAGTTGAAGCCATTTTAAAAAAAATTGCAGAAATTTTTAAAAGTATTGAACCCGTGCGTTTAATCCGCTTGCACGGTGATTGTCACGCAGGAAATGTGTTGTGGAATGCAGAAGGTCCGCAAATTGTTGATCTCGATGATTGCTTAACTGGACCTGCGATTCAAGATATTTGGATGCTCTTGTCAGGCGATCAAGATCATGTTCATTATCAATTGGAACAAATCCTCGAGGGTTATCAACAATTTTTTGATTTTAATTATCGGGAATTAAAATTAATTGAGCCACTGCGGACTTTGCGCATGATCATGTATTCAGGCTGGCTCGCCGCACGCTGGAATGATCCGGCGTTTCATGTCAGTTTTCCATGGTTTAATACCGGATTTTATTGGCAGGAACAGTTGCAGCATTTGAATGAACAATTGCAGTTGCTGATGCAAATTGAAACTTGACTTTATTTTGCGTTGGAGTAGTTTAATTATAAAATTTTTATGGAGTTTTTTATGTTACAAATTTATGGAACACCTTTATCCTCCCCTACTAACAAAGTACGCTATGTTGCGAATTATTTAGGAATTCCCTATGATTTTCATCGCGTGAACTTAGCGGCGGGCGAACAACGCAAACCTGAATTTATGAAAATAAATCCGTTAGGGAAAATTCCTGCGATTCAGGACGAGGGTTTTACGCTTGCTGAAAGCAATGCGATTATTCGTTATTTAGCTACCAAAAATAATTCGAACCTGTACCCGACAGACTTACAACAGCGCGCGCTAGTCGATCAATGGATTGATTATTCTTCCCAACATGTGACGACCGCATTGGGTCGAATTATGTTTAATACGTATTTTTATAAATTGACTGGCGGCACAGTAGATGAGCGATCACTCGAAGATGGTCGAAAATTTATAAATCAATATTTACCAGTGCTCGAACAACAACTAACTCAAAACACGTTTATTGCTGGCAAAACGCTGACGCTAGCTGATTTTGTTTTAATTTCAGCTTTAGATGTTACCGAACTCTGTCAAGTAGATCTGTCGTCTTATGCGCACATCGTTGCATGGCGCAAAAAAATGATGGCAGAAAAATGTTATCAATCACTCCATGAAAGTTATACAGTGACTTTTAAAACCATCATGGAAAAACTAAACACTGCGCGAGTATAAACATGGCAATTTGGCATAGCGAAATTACTTTAGATGCGCTCGAAAAACGCGGCAAAAATTCTATGGTGGAATTACTCTCCATCGAATTTATCGAAATTGGTGATGATTTTATGGTAGCGAAAATGCCGGTTGATAATCGCACGCGGCAACCGATTGGGATTATGCATGGTGGCGCATCCTGCGTATTGGCTGAAACAATTGGCAGTACGGCTGGCAATTGTTGCGTTGATATCACGAAGCAATATTGTGTTGGACTGGATATTAATACCAATCATATTCGATCAATTCGCGAGGGGTTTGTGATTGGGACGGCGAAACCTTTTCATCTGGGAAAAACGACTCAAGTTTGGGGCATTGAAATTGTGAATGAGAAAAAACAATTAATTTCGGTGAATCGGTTGACGCTGGCGGTTTTGACGAGGTGATTTGCTTTGCTCAGGATGACAGTGTAGTTGGGTCAGGATGGCAGCGTCGTGATAGGCCGCTTGCCGGTCCATAAAAAGAAGGATTCCGCTGCTTGTTCAATCAACATGCCCATACCATTTGCAACCATTGCATTCGTTTTTTCTTTTGCCCACTTTAAAAGTTCACTCTCACCGTGATATTTTAAATCGTAACATAAACTGTTTTTAGTTAATTTTAATTTTTCTAAATTGAGATCGCTGCCCACTGTTCCATCGATGACTAGATCAAAAATATTTTCAGACATATCTTCGAAAGAAAAAACAGGGCCAAATTGAGAAAATTCTTTTGCCAGTTTTTCAGCTTTCAAAACAGTGCGATTTAAAATAAAAATTTTTTTAGGCGATTGCTGCAAAAGGGGAAATAAAATTCCACGCACCGCACCCCCAGCGCCCAAGATCAAAATATTTTTACCCGCAAGTGAAAAATTTCTATTTTGAGTAATGTCTCTGATTAAACCAATTCCATCGGTGTTGTCGCCGAGGATTTCATTTTCAGAAAAAAGAAAAGTATTCACAGCGCCTGCAATTTTTGCACGATCAGTTAATTTTGTTGCGATATGACAAGCTTCTTCTTTAAACGGCGCTGTGATATTCATGCCGTGGCCGTGATTTTTTTTGAAATGGAGGACGGTTTCGGCAAAGCGATCTAATGGCGCTTCGATGCGATCATAATTGATCGTTATTCCTAGATCATGAGCAAAATGCTGATGGATTTGGGGAGATAGGCTGTGGGCTATGGGGTTGCCGATGATGGCGAGGTTGTGCATGTTTTTTCCTTTGTTAAATGATGTGCTGGGATTTAGCGCCCCCTCACCCGCCGCGCTGTGCGCGGCGACCTCTCCCACAAGGGGAGAGGTGAAAATTGTGATATACTAATTTTATATGAAAAATCGGGAGATCCACCATGAAACGATTCTCCGTGTTTTTTCTCCTGTTCCTGTTGTTTTCACCTTGCACTTTTTCTGCTACAACTTTTTTAACCGGTCACGAATTACTGGAATACTGCCAAAGCACTCTCGATGTTCTTGATTATAATTTTGGCCGCGTGCAAATGGAAACAGAATATCATCTCGGATCCAACTCAGGAAAATGTCAGGGATATATTATCGGCGTTAACGAAACCCTTTCCAAAAAACATTATTGCGTGCCATCCAATTACAATATGTTGGAGACTGCATCCGTCGTCGTAAAATATTTAAAAGACCATCCGCAAGAATTAAATTGCCCAGCGTCATTGCTAATTGCGCGCGCATATCAAAAATATTTTCCCTGTGGTTAAAAAAGGCCTGTTTTAACAGGCCTGAGATCACTATTCGTCCGCATTTCTTCCAAGACGCATAAACTTGTGCTCTCCTCCTTGACCACTTTCAACATCAGCATCTTCTCTGGCTGCATTGGCAGCGGGTGTTTCTCTAACACCTAGCTGTGGCTGCTGTTGTATTTCAACAGCCGGTGCGGCAGCTCTTCCCCTGCGTCGACAGAGTATAACTCCTGCGCATAATAACAGTGATAAACCTCCCAGTATGCCCAATGCCCATATCTGCCCTTCGTTAAAATCCCATGTGGCATCCTTCGCAGGCCCATTACCAAACATTCTAAAACCCATAATACACCCTCCTATTTATTATTAAAGTTAACTAACCCTGCCAGTATATAAATACTTAGATTAAGAAAATATTAAAAAAACAAATAAATACTTGGCGATAATTTAATCATTATTTTATAATTTACCACTTTACAACTCAATGAGGATATTAAAAATGAAAGGTAGACCAAAGCCAGATAAGCTAGAAAAAAATCGTGAGTCAGCTCAAAATTATAGAAAACGAAAAGCCAACGACCTTTATAAGATATGTGAAATAATTGAAAGCCATCGATCAGAATTAGAAAAAATTTCCGAAGACTTTTCTCCTGAATTTTTTGATATGGTAGCTCGTCAAAAACCTAATAAAAAACCAGAGGACGATAAATCCTTCCAAAAGAAAAGACTCAGACGCCGAAATCATCCGGCTGAGTCCGAACCACCAAAAATGCTTACGAGAAGCGGTGAAAAAAAACAAGAATCCACTGCAGCGGTCAAAGTAGAGCAACCTAACCGCAAAAAAAGAAAAACAAATCATGCTGCGCAACAACCAGAGGTACAGTCATCTGGTCATGAAACAATCCCTGAACAAAAACAAACTATCAGCAATCCATTGCAACAACCCGCCGACGCATCTGCTGAAGATCATAAACCAATGGAAGTGATCCCTCAGACAAATCAAGTTCAAATGCCAGCACAACAATCGAATGCTCATCTTGCACACACAGGAATGCGAATGCCGGCTCAAGTCATTCAACAAGCGCAATCCCTGCCACTGCCCCCAGGCATGCAACAACACCAATCCCTGATACCCATGTCGCAGGCACAAATACAGTTGTTATTGATGCAATATCAAGCTACTCAGCCGAGTTCTAATTCGGCTTCGAGTTCCAATTCGAATTCAGGCCCTCTTCTGCCTGATTTTCAGCCGACGCAGCCACTGCAATTACCAGTACCTCGGGGCTATGCTCCACTTTCCCTTTTACCGCCACCGCCACTACCAGGTCTGGGTGGATTAGGAGGCGGGTTAGCATCTCCTACACCTACACCTACATCTGCAGAGGATGAATTTGTCCGTAGTCTTCTTAGATCTAATCCAGGTCCTGCACAACAGTAAACGCCGTCCCGCGAAAGCGGTAACCTATTGAAAGATCCCCGCTTTCGCGGGGATGATGGTTATTCCTATTTAAGTCATTGATCCGCCCTACCTGGCTAACCTTAAGATTGTATTAAATTAGTACAAAAAAAGTACAATTTATTACTTTGGATTATGCCCAAGTAATGGCATAATGGACCTCAATTGAATAATTACAATTCAGCTCGTAGAATCAAGAAGCTAGCATTTTAATCAAGTAAAAAACTGTTTAATCAATAAGTTATAAATCAGTTTTAAAACAAATACATACACAATGAGGTAACCGCAACATGCGATTCAGATATTTATTGTTTTTTGTTTCATTGTTAAGTTTGGTCGGCTGGGGGCCTTTTTTATTGACTTCAGCAAACTATCAACAAGTTCCGGGATCCGAAAACTGGATCAGCCAGGAAGTCCAAGCCATTAGTGCTAAGGCTTCTAACTTGGATAAAAACGTTTTAAAGCTGAGTTTAATGGCTTATCAAAAAGCGCAACAACAAGGCATTACTCAGAAAGGCATATTAACTGTTATCGACTATTCCAGACCTTCGACTGAAAAACGTCTCTGGGTCATCGACGTCGTTAATAACAAAGTATTATTTAATACTTATGTCGCCCACGGCAAAAATAGCGGTGAATTGAATTCGACCTCGTTTTCAAATAAACCCAATAGCTTAAAATCCAGCTTTGGGGTATTTGTGACGGACACCACTTATACTGGCCATGATGGTTATTCATTGCATATCCGCGGATTAGAGCACGGAATTAATGACAATGTTTATAGCCGCAGCGTGATTTTCCACGGCGCAGCCTACGTCAGCGAAGCTTATGCTAGAGCACGAGGCATGATGGGCCGTAGCTGGGGTTGTATGGCAGTTGGTTTTGATGTGATTCATCCGTTGATCAATACCATTAAAGATAAGACTTTGGTATTTGCTTATTATCCTGATCAGAATTGGTTGAAGACATCGAAGTTTTTAGCTTAGAAAAAAAGTCCCCGCTTTCGCGGGGACAGTCTTTTAGTAAGGTTTCACAATCACTCTCGTTCCTACATCCGCAAAATTATATCGAATCCATTGTGCATCACTGTAGTGCAACCGCACACAACCATGGCTCACATTGCCTTCCAATACTTCGGATGAAGCATGCAAACTATAGTTGTTATGGAAGAACATACAAAAAGCCATCGGCGCACCCCCTTTACCAAGCGGATAACGTGTCGATTTGCAATCGGGCCCACCTAAAGAAGAAATCCTAAAGCTGCCGCTGCTGGTTTTGCAAGGACGGTGAATATCAGGACACCATTTACCACCTGCCGTTGCAAGTCCTGCTTTGACCAATGAACCATCCGGATCATACGCTGCCCAAGTATGCACATTTGGATCAACGATAATCGTTTTTTCATGAGTCGCAATATGAGAAGGCACACGAGATTCATAATTGGAACGAGGCTGCCCGCAACTATTGTATCGGCAGGTTAAATCAGCCAGACGCGTATCAGAAGCAGGTATCATGCTCGACGAGTTAGTCGTCGAGCATGAGCACAACGTTAAAAAAGAAGCTAAACACAACAACAATGTACTTATAGTTTTCATGGCAACCACTCCTTTTGTACATTTTATAGTCTTATTTTAACGCGAAAGAAATCTTTTAATCTCAGAAAGGTTGCTTTGAATGGGCTTGACTAACAAAGGAATTGATCAACGAATCAATCGTTGTGTTATTTTTGAGCGAAAACAATTTACCAAATTAACTATTTTTTTAACAAAATCGATAAAATGGGAACTATCGTGAATTGCGCCGTTCGATAGGTCTTGGAAGAATAATGGTAGCTTCCTTGGCATTTGGAAATTCTTGCTTAACAAATTTATTAAAAAAATCGGTTGCAGCTTTGGATTCAGCAGGGGACATTTCCGCTTTTTTATCCGTTTTAGAATTTTTTGAACGGACTGGCAAATTGATTGATAATCGTTTGAATACTTTTCTCGCTGACATCTTCTATTCCCTTTTTAAAAAAACCCGTAGATTCTAAATCCAAAACCTTAAGAAATGCTTAAGACACCAAAATATAAATCAGTTGTATCCTGAAAAATTCGGCTTAGAATTTAACTGTTCTTACAATACGAGGTTTACTATGAAGTGGTTAAAAATGTGTCTTGTTACAGCAGCGGCTTTATTAACCTTTAATGTGTGTGAGGCGAGTCACGTGATTGTGGCAAGTGGTTTCTATGCGCCAAGCGTCATGTGGGTACCTGCGCACTGGAACCGTCATGGCTTTTGGGTTCCTGGGCACTATGTTCAATACGCTGGAATGATGCCTGGTCCTTATGTGATGGTCGTCCATCATCGACACCACTGTTGGGGTCCGGTTTATTAATCAGGGCGCTTTAAAAGCATACGAATAATCTTCCCGCGTCCAACGGCCCGGTTAAATTCACTAAAAATAATATAAATTAAAAAAGTGAGAAATAACCAGATTTGACCGGACCAGAAGAGCGGTGAAGATAATTCGTGCGATACGTATTGGAAGGCTAACGCGAACGACCCATGCTTCATGCGCAGTTCAATTAAATTGTCCGCAACACTCACCAAAAAAATCACCGTCGCAAAAATGAAAAATTTCCATGAGATATTGTAAATCAACGGTTTTTTTGGAAATGCATTAATAAACGGCAACGCATCGACAATCAAAATAATTTTTCCCGCCGCAAGCGCCATAATCGTTACGCTGAGATAACTTAAATAGCGCGGAGAACCAGGCCGAAGCGATAAACCAATCGTAAAAAAAATCAAATTAAATGCGATGCAAAAATAAATAATTGCCGGAATGACCAGCAAAATTTCTTCCTTGATGAATTTTAAAATCCCTTTCATGTGAATGTTATTCGCGTCCTATTCCGTAGTATTCAAATTCAGCGTCTTTAATTTGTTGCGGATCATATTGATTACGCCCATCCAGAATAATATGCCGTTTCATTAATTTTTTCATGACGGATAAATCGGGATAACAAAATGATTTCCATTCTGTCACGAGAACTAACGCATCAACATCTTTTACTGCTTCATATTGATGATCGGAAAGATGTAATTTGCCGGATTTAAACCAGTCTTTTGGCAGCATTTCACGTGCAACAGGCATTGCAACGGGATCATACGCTTGGACTTTAGCATTGTGCGTCAATAATTTTTCGAGCAGAACCAAAGAGGATGCTTCCCGCATATCATCCGTGCCCGGTTTGAATGATAATCCCCAAACACCGATTTTGATATCTGACAAATCTTCGCCGAAAATTTTGAAGATTTTTTCGGGTAAAACATGTTTTTGATGATGATTTCTTTCTTCGACGGCGCGCAACACATAAGGATTCACATCATGATTTTCAGCCATTTTGATGAGCGCTTTGACATCTTTTGGGAAACAAGAACCGCCGTACCCACAACCCGGATAAATAAAAGAATTGCCGATACGAGAATCTGCACCAATACCAATTCGCACATTGTCAACATCAACACCCATGCGATCACACAGCACAGACATTTCATTCATGAAAGAAATCTTAGTCGCAAGCATCGCGTTCGCGACATATTTTGTCATTTCCGCATCTTTAATATTCATGAAATAAATGCGTTCTGGATTACGCAAAATCGGTTTATATAATTCCAACATGATATTTTTCGCATTTTTGGAATTAAGGCCGACGATAATACGATCAGGCTGCATAAAATCATCTATGGCCGCGCCCTCGCGTAAAAATTCGGGATTGCTGACAATATCAAATTTGATCTTGAGTTTTCGTTTTTTTAATTCGGTTTTGATAATTTCTTCGACTTGATCGGCGACACCGACAGGTACTGTGGATTTATCGACTACTACGCAATAATGTTTGATATACGAACCAATATTTCGTGCCGCTTCCAACACAAATTGCATATCCGCCGAACCGTCTTTATCACTCGGTGTTCCAACTGCAATAAAAATCACTTGGGGTTCTGCGCCGGAATCTTTTAATGAGGTCGCAAAATGCAGGCGTTTGTTATTGAGGTTGGAAATCACCATGGATTCCAGGCCCGGTTCATAGATCGGCAAAATCCCTTTTTTCAAATTAGCGATTTTCTGTTTGTTCACATCAATACAAGTAACTTGATTGCCAAGCTCAGCAAAACAAGCACTGGTGACCAACCCGACATACCCCGCTCCAATTACCGTGATATTCACAGCAAAGACCTCCTAATGCACTTTAAAAATTACGACTTTATCGCCGCGTTTGTTGGAAAATTCCTGGACCTTTTGGCCCAGTTTTTTGAAATCCATGGAATCCTGTTTATTGACCCGTAAGGCTACATAATCATAGTGTTTTAAATGGGAATTCGCAAAAATATTTTCATTGGAATAGGCTTTTGATTTCTCAAAAATCGCATTGCCAAAATGGCCTGAATAATACATTACCTGATAATCATTGCTATAAAGGCTTGCTTTTGCTGGAACATTTTGAGCTAACCAGTCACCTGCATCTCGAATGTATTGTTTGGAATAGCCAAAATCAAAAATGCCGCCGAGGGACCAGAGGATCATAAAAAATAGGACTAAAATCACTGGCCATTTGGTTTTTTTGGCGATCGAAAAGAAATAATCCAAGGCAAAAGGCGCCCATAACATCAAAGTCAATGAAAGTGCCATTAAATACCGTTTCGACAAAAACATATTTTCGGCAAGGAAAATGGCGGTCACAACAACATTGATAAAAGCGTATGCCCAAAGTACCCAATGATCACTTTTTTCTGCGCGTAATAATTTTTTGCTCCAGGCAAAAATCACGAGAAAACTGTAAATCAATGAAAGATTACCAATGACACTGATAAAATACCAAACGACCAGCACTAACCCCAAAATCATCGCAGCATCATGCACGGCATACTGGCTTAAAACCTGTTGTCCGATAATATTTGCATTCGCGTGAAAACGATCAGCGATCATTTGATAGCTGTTAAATAATTGAAATTTGACTTCGTGCAAACGACCGAAATTTTCTGTTTGATGCGCATGAAAAATTAAAAAAGCGGCGCCAAATGCTATTATTGCAAGCGTCAACGCATTGAGCGTTAAATAGGATCGGATCCGCGAAATAAATTTTTTATCTGGATAAAACAAAACAAGCAGCGGCAGTGCAATAAGAAAAATAATTCCCTCAACCCGAAACAATGCAGCAATGATGATCGCACTACTCCACCCTAATGCATGAATTAGCTTATATCCTCGGAAATACTGCAATAAAAATAACACCGATACTAAATAAAACGCCCAAAATCCATGATCCCGAATAATATAAACCCGCACATCGTTAAATTCATGGGCTAATAAAATAACTAATGCTGCACACCATAAAATGCGTTTCGATGGCTGCAAAAATTGGACGATACGAATAAAAGTCAAAACTGAAATCAGTGAAAATAATCCATCGAGCACATCAGCCGAATGCAAAAATGAAAGCGAAGTAAGATGAGCAAAACCAAAAATCAACGCGGAATAAAAAGGCCACTTAGCCTGATCACACACATGCATCGCGGTATCCAAGCCTAAATTCATGGAAGCCGCACTTTGCAAATAACAAATCGCATCGGGATTAATGACCGATTCTTTGAGAGAAGACCAAATAGATAAAATAATACTGATGAAACCCGCAAAAAAATAAACGCGGTTTTTAGAAAGCATTAATCCAGGCATGCTGCAAAACCTTGCAAACTGCGCTTGAAATCATCTGCCAACTCAGGATGTTTTAATGCGTAAGCGAGCGTTGCTTCGAGATAACCTAATTTATTGCCGCAATCGTAGCGTTTGCCTTCAAATTGGTACGCAAACACTTTTTCCTGAACTAATAATTTGGCAATCGCATCGGTTAATTGCAATTCGCCACCTGAACCGCGCGCCGTATTTTCCAGCAATGAAAAAATCGCCGGCGTTAAAATATAGCGCCCGACTACGCCATAACTGGAAGGTGCAACTTCTGGTTGGGGCTTTTCCACAATTCCTCTTAACTCAGCGAGGGGCATAGCAGCAGGATCGACATCCACGACGCCATATTTTTTAGTTTCAGAACGAGGGATTTGTTGGACTGCAATCACGCTGGAATTATTTTGAACAGCTTTGGTTACCATCTGCTGCAAACAAGGATTCGCGCCACCATCAATCAAGTCATCCGCCAGCAAAACAGCGAATGGTTCATTCATGACCAATTGCTTGGCGCACAAAACAGCATGGCCAAGGCCCTGAGGCGACTTCTGGCGGATATAAGCAGACGACACGCCATCTGGCAAAATATCGCGCACAATTTCTAAGAGTTCAAATTTGCCACGCTCCAATAAATTGGATTCCAGCTCAAAATTGGAGTCAAAATGGTCTTCGATCGCGCGTTTACTGCTGGAGGTCACGAAAATGAGCTCAGTGATACCGGCCGCAATCGCTTCTTCGACTGCGTATTGAATCAAAGGCTTATCCACGATAGGCATCATTTCTTTGGGATTGGCTTTGGTCGCAGGCAAAAAGCGCGTACCCAAACCCGCCACCGGAAATACCGCCTTGGTGATTTTCATTTCTGACATAGCTAACCCTTAAAATTGGTTGAATATTATCATATTTATGAGTTGAAAATATATTGTTTTGGTATAATCTTTGGCTAGACTCAAATGAGAATTCCATGCGCAAAAACATTTTAATTTTCGGCCATAGTTTTGGGCCTCAATTTATTGATATCAATAACCAATACACAGACGTTTTTGATAAAAATCAATTCGAGGTAACGGTCGTTTATTTAACGGGTGAACCTGATGAAGCCATACGGCAAAAGCACACCGCTGATGAGGTCATTTTTTTAAATTCACCTAAAAAATCCATTCGCCATTTAAAAATGTCCGTGATTAAAAAAATGCTGACGCTCTGCCGCAAAAAAAACTTCGCCCGCATTATTTGTCATCGTTACAAACCGAGTTATATCATGATGTGGGTCGCGCAATTTATTAAGCTGCCACCCTGTTTTTTTGTCATGCATGAATTGAATACGCTTTCTTCTTTTGCCAGAAAAATGACAGTTGCTGTACTCGCCCGGGAGACCATGTTTTTTGCAGGCGTTTCCGATGCAGTACGAGATGATATTCGCCGCTCGATTTGGCGAGTACCTGCAGAACGCGTCATCACCTTGCACAATATGATTGATGTCGAAAAAACCGAATCTCAACTACTTGAAAAAAATGCTGCGCGCAAACATTTGAATTTATCTGCGGACGATTTTCTATTCGGCAACATGGGCCGTCTCGTTAAAAATAAAGACCAGGAAACACTAATACGCGCATTTGCAAAAATCAAACCCGCCTGCCCTCGCGCCAAATTAGTCATCGTCGGCAAAGGCGAACTGGAAACTTTTTTAAAAAATCTCGCTCAAGAGCTTCATGTTGCCTCCGATGTTATTTTTACTGGATTTTTACAAGATAGTTTTCGATATATGAAAGCATTCGATGCTTATATTTCATCTTCTTCACAAGAAGCGTTTGGCCGCGTACTTCTCGAAGCAATGATTGCCGAAATTCCCATTATCGCAACCGCCGTGCATGGTGTTCCTGAAGTGGTTGGCAATGCAGGTCCCCTAATTCCTGCTAAAAATCCTGAAAAATTAGCCACAGAAATGCTTAACGCTTATCAATCCTCTAGCGAAACCTTACAGCACTGGGGCAAGGTGGGTTATCTGCGCGCCAAACAGACTTTTTCCCATCAAAAATTCATGGAAATTTTCTGGCAATTGCCCGTTAATCAATCGATTTAATTCGGATTCTCACCACCTAATTCGATGTAATAAGGTGCCGACTGGCTGCCATCACCACCGCCAATGCTGCAACGTTCACCATTGGTGACTACTGCGGTGTAGCATCCATTTGAGGCTGTGCAACGACAGGAAAATACCAATTCACATTCTGCTTGAGCCACTTGTATTGGAATAATAGGATACTTGTGTGCAATATGGACTTCTCCAGCACGAATGCTTTCATCCGCCGCAGTAAAAGTATTGGTATAAACGATGGGTGAAATACCGCCGCTAATTTTTTCATCGCTGTGCAAAGTAGAATCCACATTAAAATTTTCTGATTCAAGATAAAAACCAAAATTATTTTGATTGAATTTTTCGCCATTGATGAATTGAAAATATTGGGTGAAATCAAGGCAATTCGGAACTTGATGGGTTAATTGCTTTTTTTTCCCATGGATAAAATTAGACTCGGATGTATCGGCAAAAACTGCGCCCGCCAATATGAAAATAAACAGACCGATTAGGATCTTTTTCATAAAACTACCTCGTTTTAGCACTATTTATAAGATCTATTATACACTACTCAATTCGGCATTCATCCGTGAGGCTTGCCAGGCATGCGCAATAATCGTAGGAAGATCCGCATATTTGGGCTGCCAATTTAATTCTGCTATCGCGAGAGAAGGATCCGCGACGAGAATGGTAGGGTCACCTTCGCGTCGCTCTGCATTTTCAGTTTTGATATCACATTTTGTGACTTCTCGCGCACAATCAATGACTTGTCGAATGGAAAAACCATGGCCGGTACCCAGGTTATAAGAATTACTTTTTTTGCCCTGCATCAATGCCTGCAGCGCAAGTAAATGTGCCTCGCAAAGATCCATTACATGCACGTAATCGCGAATGCAAGTACCATCTGGAGTGGGATAATCGGTACCAAAAATATTAATGGCGGAACGTTTACCGCTCGCGACTTCTAAAATAACTGGAATTAAATGGGTTTCTGGTTCATGCCATTCACCTAACTTTCCATTGGGATGAGCGCCGGCCGCATTAAAATAGCGTAGCGTCATAAAACGAAAATCCGGATAAGCACGCGTATAATCCTGCAGGATTTTTTCGACCATCAATTTGCTGCTGCCATAGGCATTCACAGGACTTTGTGGATGATCTTCATTCATCGGGGTATAACGCGGTTCACCAAACACCGCAGCCGTGGAAGAAAAAATAAATTGGTTCACGCCATGTTTTAACATCGCCTGCAATAATTTGAGCGTGCCTGCGACATTATTCAAATAATATTTTGCGGGATTTTTTACGGATTCATTCACTTGAATAAACGCTGCAAAATGCATCACCGCTTGAATTTTATGTTTAGTAAAAATCGTTTCCAACACATTGTCATCGGCCATATCGCCCATCACAAATTCAGCGTCTTTCACCGCATGTCGATGGCCCGTGCTCAAATCATCAAGCACAATGGGATCAAACCCCGCATCCTGCAAAACTGCCACCATATGCGAACCGATATATCCTGCACCGCCGACAACTAGAATTTTTTTAGTATGCATTTTTATTCACAAACCCCTGAAAAAAAGTAAGAAAAATAATTTTTAAATCAAACAGCAACGACCAATTTTCGATGTAATACAAATCATATTCAATGCGTTTTTCCAAACTGGTATCGCCACGCCATCCATTCACTTGCGCCCATCCGGTGATGCCCGCTTTGACCAGATGTTTTTGCATGTAGCGCGGAATCTGGTTTTTAAATTGATCGACAAAAACCAACCGCTCAGGTCTTGGGCCGACAATCGACATATCGCCCCGCAGAACATTAATAAATTGCGGTAATTCATCTAAACTGGTTTTGCGGAGAAAAAGGCCGACCTTTGTCGCGCGATTTTCACCTGCTTTTGCCCATACGGGGCCTGTTTTCTCTTCGGCATTGACCGGCATGGTCCTGAATTTTAACATTTCAAATTCATGGCCATTAAAACTCACGCGCTTTTGCCGATAAAAAATCGGACCCTTAGAACTCAGTTTGACTGCGATTGCAATTAACATCATCAAAGGACTAATCAATAATAAAATCAACGCCGCTAATAGTCTATCTTCGATTGCTTTAATGACTCTGTTCATGCCAATCATTGGCGTCGAACGAATATTCAACACAGGAAAACCTGCAAAATCATTCACGGAATGATTTAACAAATCCATGCCAAACACATCCAGCATCAATCGCGTGGTAATCGTATCGTGACGCAGTTCGTGCAAAATTTCTTTGACGCGATTTTCTGCTCTTAGTGGCAAAGCAAGCCAGATTTCATCGACCAGATTTTTTTTCGAGGTTAAATAAGCGCTGATATTTTTAGGTGTTTGAATAATGGGAATGCCATGAATTTCATTCGGTTTACGCTGTGCATTATCATCAAAAATTTCGACAACCCGAATGCCCGTCCAAAGCGCCTGTTGCACGGTATCAACCAAGCGCAGACCTAATTCACCCGCACCCATAATGATCACGCGCCGTTCATTCCAACCATGTGCACGCATCAATCGCAAAATAATCAGTAAATGGGCACGAAATATAATCAGTAAAATAAACGAAAACGCCGACCAGCCAATAAACCATTCACGAGAATATTGCTCACCGGTTTTAGTTAAAAAAGCGAGGCCTGCAAGCATAATTAAAACGGTGCCGATGGCGCGAATGAGGTTATGAATATTTTTCCAGATGCCTTTGATTCGACCGGATTCGTAAATATGAAAAAAGGGGAAAACCAACAGGGTCAATAAGCCGGCAGCCAATACGGCCGTCACATAACGAGAAGGCATGGCGACCAAGCCAAATTTATAATAAAAAGCGGCCCAGCCGGATAAGGCGATTGCGAGAATATCCACTACACGCATGATGAGCGATAAGACTTGGGAATATTCTTTTAAAAGGCCTTTGGGTAACATCATCTACTCGTTCTAATGAACCTTCATTTATGCTATTCTTGCGAATACACCATTTTATTGAATTTAACCGCTTTTGACAAAGCAAAACATATGAAAATTGCAATTATTTGTGATTGGTTAGTGACTTACGCGGGTTCTGAGCGGGTTTTGGCCGAAATACTTACCTGTTATCCCGAGGCAGACCTCTTTGCGGTTGTCGATTTTCTGCCGGCAGGCCATCGCGGATTTATTAAAAATAAGCCAGTCACCACGACTTTTATCCAACAGTTACCCTTTGCGAAAAAATATTATCGCCAATACCTGCCCTGGATGCCGCTTGCGATCGAACAGCTGGATGTGTCGAATTACGATCTGATTATTTCCAGTTCTCATGCTGTTGCCAAAGGGGTTATTACTGGACCCAATCAGCTTCATGTGAGCTATGTGCATTCGCCTATGCGTTATGCTTGGGACTTGCAGCACCAATATTTACAGGAATCCGGATTGGATCGCGGGATTAAAGGCTTTATCGCCAAAAAAATCCTGCACAAAATGCGCATCTGGGACCAACGCACAGCCAATGGCGTCGATCACTATCTCGCAAATTCAAATTATATTGCGCGACGTATTGAAAAAATTTATCGCCGGGATGCTGAAGTGGTTTATCCACCCGTCGATATTCATCGTTTTACTCCGAAAAATGATAAAGAAAATTTTTATCTCACTGCTTCGCGTTTTGTACCGTATAAAAAAATCGATTTGATCGTCGAAACATTTTCAACCATGCCGGACAAAAAATTAATTGTGGTAGGTACAGGGCCCGATTTTAATAAAATAAAATCGCAAGCTGCAAGCCATGTGGAGTTACTGGGTTATCAACCCGATGAAAAACTCATTGATTTAATGCAGCGCGCGAAAGCGTTTGTTTTTGCGGCCGAAGAAGATTTTGGAATTACTCCGTTGGAAGCGCAAAGCTGTGGTACACCGGTGATTGCATTTGGCAAAGGCGGCACACTGGAAACGATGCGCGGACTAGATCAGGAAAATCCGACAGCCGTATTTTTTGCTGAACAAACGGTTTCTAGCTTAACGGATGCAATTAAAAAATTCGAAGCAAACGCGAACCACTTAACCCCTGAAAATTGCCGAAAAAATGCAGAACGATTTGCGCCAGAACTTTTTCAGCAAAAATTCAAAAAAATCATTTCAGAAAAAACGAGTGGTGTATGCGCATAGGATTAAGCTGCACCACCATCGAGCCTTTATTAAGCGACGGCAAAATTGACGGGATTGGGACTTATACGAAAAATTTGTATGATGAAATTTCTCGGGCTCATTCATCCCTCGTGCCCGTGTCTTTTCCGAATCAAAAAAATTCTGTCGCTCAGTTACCGAATAGTCAGCTTTTTCCTTTTTCATACACGCGTGAGACCATCGCATCATTGATTAATCCTTATCGGGCGTTAGATTCTCATTTGTCCCGAATTGATTTATTTCATGCAACAGACCACATGATTCCAAAATTAAAAAAAATTCCACTGGTTGCGACGCTGCATGATGCTTTGATGTTCAAATTTCCAGAATGGTTTTTAAATACGCGCTTTCCGCGCTTAAAAAAATGGGCACGTGCTTCCACTTTGCGCTGGCCGACGCATTTTATTACCGTGTCACATTCAATGGTAAAAGAGTTAGTCGAATATTGCGGCATTCCAGAAAATAAAATCACTGCTATTTATAATGGTATCTCCCCATTTTGGTTTGAAACGGTAGCGTTTGAAGAAAAACAACGCGTTTTACAAAAATTTTCTCTCACCAAAAAATTTATTTTATTCACAAGCACCCTGCATCCGAAAAAAAATCTTCCCCGCCTAATTCGCGCTTATCTAAAATTACCCAAAGATATGCGTGATGAATTTCAATTAATCGTAGTCGGCCGCCAAGGCTGGGGCACCGAAGAAAGCATGCAAACGATTCAACAATTAGAATCATCTGGAAACGGCCGCTGGCTAGATTATGTTTCACTCGAAGAACTGCGCGCTTTATTTCAAAGCGCGAGTGTTTATGCACACCCATCATTGCATGAAGGTTTTGGCCTGACATTATTGCAAGCGTTTGCTTCAGGGACACCTGTTTTGACTTCCAACATCACGGCCATGCCAGAAATTGCCAACGACGCAGGGCTCTTGGTTGACCCCTACAGTGAAGATGCTATCCACGATGGATTACAAAAAGTATTGCTCGATTCAACCCTGCGCGAGAAATTGATCGCAAAAGGCAGCGCACGAGTTAAAGAATTCAGCTGGGAAAAATGCGCACGCGAAACCTTAAACGTTTATTCCAATATTGAGTGATTTTCAGTTATAGAAAAATTACGGTTTAAAAACATGAAGCTGTAATTCTTGAATGCTTTTAAAAGAAAAGGAATCTGCGGATTGAAAGGACTATGCCAGCAAAAATTGTCATGCGATCCATTCAGTGGGACTATATTTGCATTCACTAATCGTGCACGCACATCTGTTAAATTACTTGTTTATGATGCAAGCGGAGAAAATAATTGGTGTTACAAATTTACCTATGGAAGAAAGCTATTTTAAGATTTAAACACAGTTATATGAACCGACTTATGACAATATCAATATGGACCAGGGAGCATGGCCATACTCCCTGGTCCACACGCTGTGAATATCGGCTATTAGTTAGGTTCTATGCTGGTTTGCTGAAAAAAACACTATTGCTTGTACACCCCTTAATATATCATTAAGAATGCTGTGGTTAATGGAATTGACCATCATATTTTATAGGATTTATATATATGGATACGCTTCAGTCTTTCTTTGAAAAACAGTATTCCCTATTTCCTGATAAAGTATGTTTAATCTGCGATCGTACAGAAACAACTTATAGATCTATTGAGGAATCAGCTAATCAACTGGCTAACTGGTTAATTGAGCAAGGCACAAAGCCTGATGATATTATTGGGGTGCTCATTGATCGTTCTACTGACTTATATATTATCATGCTTGGAATTCTCAAGGCAGGCGCAGTCTATCTTCCGATTGATTCTGGATACCCTCATGAGAGAATTGAATATATTTTAGAAGACACTCAAATATCCTTGTTATTAACCAATAAAAATTACAAGGATATTAATTTTCCTGCTGATAAAATGATAAATTATGAAAGTATTAAACCGGATTTATTAACGAAATCTAAAGAGAAGCCATCTGTTCCAACACTTACACCAGATAACTTATGTTTTGTCATATATACCTCAGGTACGACGGGTACGCCTAAAGGGATCGCTATTAGTCATGCCGCACTCTGCAACTATGTGCAATCTGCTCTACAAATATATGGCGTAACTGATCAAGATCGTATTTACCAAGGTTTTACCATTGGATTTGATGCATCAATGGAAGAAATATGGTTAGCATTTGCTAGTGGAGGAGTTTTAATTACCTCTTCAGCGCAAGCAGTGCAAGAAGGCGGAGCGTTAGCAGAGTTTTTAAACTTCAATAAGATAACCGTTTTCTCAACGGTTCCTACTATGCTTGCTATGTTAGAGTCGTCGCTTCCTAGTTTACGGATATTAATTTTAGGTGGGGAGATAGCTTCTGGGTGGCTAATAACCAGCTGGATACGCCCGGGTCTAAGAATATTCAATACCTATGGACCGGCTGAAGCTACTATTATCTCAACTTATTATGAATGCAAAGCTAATAAAGAAGTAACCATTGGAAAACCTATACCAAATTGTGAAATATTTATTTTGGATGATCAATTAAAACCTGTGGATCAAGGCGAGAGGGGTGAAATATGTATCGCAGGAGCTGGATTAGCCAGAGGCTATATTAACAAGCCTGAGCTTACCGATGAAAAATTTATTCTTTATCCACAAGATATGTCCAAACGTATCTATCGGACAGGCGATATCGGTCGGATTAATGACGATGGAAATATTGAGTACATCACGCGCGAAGATGACCAAGTTAAATTGCGTGGCTTCCGGGTTGAGCCTCAAGAAATCGAAAATGAAGTCAGAAGTTTAGCCGGTGTTCGTGATACCGCGGTTGTTGTGAAAGAGTTAACTGAAGACTTGGAGTCATTAATTTGTTATGTGGTATTGAAAGATAAATCTCCTCTTACGACCCTCGAAATTCAAAAAAAATTACGTAAAAAATTGCCCCGATATATGATCCCTTCAATCTTCATGATTCTTCCCAGTTTTCCTAAAATGCGTAACGGCAAAATCGATAAAAAATTATTGCCGACGCCAGAGCTTAACGACATAAAGAAAACCTTTGATTATAGCGAACCAACAACAAGTTCTGAAAAAAAGATTACAACCATATGGGAAAAAATATTAGGCATGTCTCCTATATCGATTAATTCAGATTTTTTTGGCGAATTAGGTGGACATTCCTTAGCTGCGGCAAAGGTGATTTCAGAGATGCGTTTACAGCATAAAGAAATGAGCAATGCGTCGCTTTTAGATATATTTGAAAATTCAACGATAGAGCAACTTGCAAAAAAAATTGATGATTTCAAAGAGTCAAAAGATGCTGACGATTCCGAGTCAGGTCCATATTTAGGTCCGAAAAATATTATCGATAAAGTGCAGTATTACATTTGCGTTTTTTTCCAAGCGCTGGTTTCGTTGGTGCTCGTTACTATTTCCCCGTGGCATTTTTTGATAATTATGCTTATCTCAGTAACCTTCACATACAATTATTACGCGATCTTAACCGGTGAACAATTAGCACTGTTTTTTCTTGCATTTTTCTTCTTATTAGAACCGAGTCTTATATTGTTTGGCATAGTAATGAAATGGCTTTTATTGGGAAAAATAAAACCCGGCGAATATAAAGTATGGTCATTTTATTATATGCGCTGGTGGATCGTGAATCAGGTACAAGATTTAGCGCCGATAGATCACTTGGTTGGTAGTCCATTTATTACATTTTACTGTAGATTGATGGGTGCTAAAATTGGTAAAAATTGTTATATCGGCACTGATGTATTTAATGCATTTGATCTATTTAGCATGGGAGACAATTCCAGTCTTGGCGCAGATGTCATTGTGTCGGGATATAAAATTGAAAACGGATGGCTCAAAATAGGCTCTATCAAAATCGGAGATAATTGCTTTGTAGGAACAAATTCAGTTCTAAGTATCAATACGGAACTTAAAAATGGCAGTAAATTAGGCGAACATTCTTTATTGGCAATGGGTCAAACAATACCTGAAGGGGAAAGCTTAATTGGCTCACCTGCACGCTCGGGTGAAGTCGAACTTCCAGACACCGATAATAAGATATCGTCCAACAGCATTATTAAAAATTTCCTGCATGGTATTTGCCAGTATTTGCTTTTGATGTTGATTGAAGTTGTCTACATTACTTCGGTCACCCCGGGCATTATATTGATAGTGTATTATTGTTACATAACTGGCGAATATATTAATTGCCTGTGGGCAGTGCCGTTATCGGCCTTTATGTTTATGTTTTTCTTCTTTTTGCAAATATTTTTCTTAAAAAAGATTTTTAGACCGCTTAAAAAAGGCGATTATTCATTAAAAAGTTATGGCTATTTAAAAATATGGTTTTGCGAGCGATTAATGGGTCTCAGTTTAGGAACCATGGAAAGTCTATATGGCACTGTATTTACAGCAAGTTGGTTTCGCTTGTTGGGCGCTAAAATTGGTAAAAAGTCTGAAATAGCAACTTTAAATTTTAGCCTTCCCGATATGCTAAATATTGGGCAGGAGTGTTTTGTTGGCGATGGAGCGATCCTGGCTCCTGCGAGAGTTTATAACGGGTATATTAGGCTGCAACCCGTATATCTAGGTAATCGTGTGTTTATTGGCAATGGTGCTCTTATTCCTCAGCATACGAAATTAAATAACAATTGCTTGATTGCGTGTGCTTCAACAACTCCTGCCGACATTGTTGCAAGTAATTCAAGTTGGATAGGTACTCCAGCCATGTTTCTACCGCGACTTAATTTAAGTACGTCATATCCGGAAACCAAGACATATGAGCCAACTAGAGGTTCGCTGGTGACAAGAGGAATCATTGAATTTTTTAAGATATTTTTACCGCCCATTTGTCTGTACGGCATTCTTTCGTTAGATGTTATAGCGTTTGTTACATTAAATAATGCTTACTCTCTATTAGTGGCAATATTAATATTTCCATTTTGTTCAATTACATTTGTTATGAGCGAAGTTTTTCTTATCATCCTGCTTAAGTGGCTATTAATCGGAAATTATAAAAATGTTACTACGCCAATGTACAGTTCGTTTGTTTATCGTAGTGAGTTTTTTACTTCACTTTATGACCATGTCATGGTGCCATTTTTATTAGAAACATTACTAGGAACACCGTTTTTAAGTTTTTTCCTTCGTATGCTTGGCGCTAAGATTGGCAAATATACAGTCATTAACTCCACCTATATTTCAGAATTTGATTTAGTGGAAATTGGTGATGGAACATGTATCAATAAGGACTCCACGATACAATCACACTTGTTCGAAGATAGAGTTTTTCAAACAGGTACTATAAAGATTGGAGAGGGTTGTACGATCGGTGATCGGTCAATTTTGCTGTATGATACCGTCATGCAAAGTTACTCAACTTTAGGCGATTTATCTCTTCTGATGAAAGGTGAAATTTTATATAAATCATCAGAGTGGGGAGGTATACCAGCTGAAAGAATATATCGATCAAAAATTAGTGGTCATTTTAAGAAATATTAGAGAATATTAATTGATAGGGTGTTATTTTTCAGATTTTTATGTAGGGAATGAGGTACAGCATGAAGCAATGGATAGCATTTTGTGGCATTTTATTGATAAGTATTTCCTATACATATGGATTTTGTTCCGTTGCTAAATTGAATAATAAGTTATGCGCCTTAGGAGATAACTTAGATACCGCAGAAAAATTAGCTATCAACAGTCAGTATGAAGAAGCAGCTTCCATTTATCAATGTTATCTTCTTAACCATCCTAAAGAGAAACAAGTTTATATTGATTATGTTGATTCATTAAGAGCTTTTGGAAATTATAATGAAGCAATGGCTGTATTAAATAGATATCAATATTTGTTTGGTCCAGATTACGATTATCAAAAATCAAAAGCGCGTTTATTTGCAGATGCGGGATTCTATGATAGTGCGTTACAGTTGAATAATCCTCTCATTATAAAATCTCCTACTGATAGCTATCTAATGGCTACACAAGCAAGCGCTCTCTTTCAGGCAGGGAGAAGAACCGAAGGATTGGGAGAGCTGCATAAACTTATTAAAACTGATCCAAAATCAGATGATATTGATTATTTGAAAATACTAATTGAGCCACCACTTCAATCCAGCATTAGTATTGGAACTCGCTTTCAGGACTTAACTCAAGCTACAGATCCAATGTACATCCCACCTTCAGCACAATATATTCATCAAAATGATTCAGTGACAATTTATAGAGCTCCTATTGAGATGCAATATTATTTTAATGCCAATACGAGCTTATTATTTTCAGGATTAGGCGAATCGCTATCTGCCGATCCCAATAGTGATTTAGTTACAAATACAGGCAAATCCCGCATTAGTGATCAAGAGTATTTAATTGGTATTGATAGCTTTATTACGCCGCGCGTTGAATTACAGGGTTTATTAGGAGATATTGCTATCAGTAATGGCAAAAACCGACCAGCTGTCTATCTTGCAAGTAAAATGGCCCCAAATGAAAATTGGAAAATCTCATTTGGTGCTGTGCATGATCTTTATAGACCTATAGATTTGACTAATGGATCGCCTCTTGCAGTTTCTCTAGCAATTATGGAAACGGGAGGAAGGTTCCATGCCAACTACAAATCAAGCTTAGAGTCCACAATCGATTTGGATTTTAGAGTAAGTCACTTAAGCGATAATAATAAATATGCTAGATTAGATTTTGAACCCGGCATGATTATATTCAATACTAATAGAACTAACCTTATGCTGGGGCTGAATGCAGAACTGTTATCTTTTAATAAGGATCCTGATGATGGATATTATGCTCCAAGTTTGTTTCAGCTGTATGAAATAATAGGATTGTATAACATCAATGTGACACCCACGTTTTATATTGAGTTGTATGCTGGTGGCGGTGTATCAAAAGATAATTCCTCCCATTTAGGACCAGCGGGAGATGTAGGGATCGAAACGAAATATACACTCTATAAAAATATTGATTTATCGGGTGAAGTTGATTATTTGGGAAGAACCATTAATCCATTTTATAGTGAATTCAGAGGATCAGTTAGTCTAACTTTACGATTTGCATAATAAAAAGAATAAGAAAAACGACGTAAGCACGAATAGAATTTGTGCTCACGTCCTTAGGAAAATAAACGCTTTAACAGCCAGCTGCGATCTCATTTATCTTTGCGTACCATTCCCTATCGGTATAATTTTCTTTATCCTTTGCTAGCGCACTGAGTTTAGGTGCAGCACAAATGCAGATTTTTGAGTATGTTTGTTTATTCGCTGAATTAATGTTTGGATTAACAATGCTCCAAATATCATTACAAGAAGATTTGATTTTATCTTCAGTTAAATTTGATAAACCTTGATCGGCGCCTATATTATCCATCGTTAAGTATAATGCTGTACGTGACATGCAAATTGCTTCCGTTTCGGGAGATCCTGCATTTGTACCCAGAGGTTGACTCGCAACACAGTCACAATATTTTTGCCCAAAATCTCTGAATGTGACTTCATCAGCGGTGTTATCAACCTTGGTCATCCAGGTTTTTTCACAGGATGCTCTAAATGATTCCTTGGCTGAGAGCGGTGAGTCTTGGGCCTGAGCAAAGCAAGGTAGTAAGGCAATTGTTAGTGGGAGTGTTTGTATAAATTTATTTAACCACATATTTAAAATCCTTTTGAAGGTTCGGGAAAAATCATTCCTATTACTCGCTGATTAAGTATAAAGTTTATATGATTTAACATAAGAAGCCCCGACTTTTTTTGTTCTTTTGTCGTAATTTCTTCTAAACGGTGAAAATTCGACTAAGAGTCATGGTGACGTAGTTTGCCTTGATATTTAGTTGTCATATTTCATTTTGCTAATGCCGCCGCTTCTGGGTGAGATGCTGGCCAAGGTCGTGTCCTTACAGCAACACCTGCAACGACCACCTCGTATGATATCTAATTGCTTTTGTACGGCTAATTTGGATTTCGATTCCATACCAATTCGAGAAATTGAAAAATATATCTACCCTTTAAAGAATTCAGCTGGGAAAAATGCGCACGCGAAACCTTAAACGTTTATTCCAATATTCAGTGATTTTTTAGTTAACGACTGCCTCGTATGATATCTAATTGCTTTCGTACAGATAATTTAGATTGCATACCAAATAGAGGATCGACTTTACGCGAGCATTCTTTCTGCGCAGGCAATAAAATGCCTTTCACTTTGCCATGATAAAGAATGATTATTTTTTCCTGCCTTTATCCTGCGCTCTTGGCTTGTCAAACGAGCTTAGGAATCATCTTGGTATTTAAGAATTCCTTAATCTTGATTGTGTTATAATTGGTCATATTTTTTTATTAGATATAACAACGAGGTATACATGCAAAGCTCCATTTATGCAACTGAGCTAACCACTTTTAGCCCTGAAGCCAAAGATCCCATTCAACTGGTTGAAAATGAATTACCTGAGCTAATTCGAAAAGCCGAAGGCGATGACTTTGAAGCAGCCATAATGACACAAATTCAGGATTTAACCAAAGCACTTAAGGAACAAAAAGGCACACCAGTAACTGACTGTTTGCTTAAAATAAATAAACCCTTTGATGCATTTATGCAACAAATCAAAGACCGCTTAAAGCATGGCGATGCATTTATCGCTTTGATTCATAAAAAATTTAGAAATGAATTAATTGAGCTATTAAAAACGGAAGCTGCTGATCAGTATCTGACCTATGTGGGTCCCATTCATGGAATTGAATTGGACTGGCATAGCCTTTGTAAAAAAACGCAGATTTCTTTACGTGAAGCATTAGAAGACAAACAAAACGGAAGCATTCGGGATGCTATTGCAAAAGCACCTCAACTTCTTAAAAAAACCCTAATTGAAAAAAGATTATTAAATGCTTCAGAAAACCCTCTTCCTAAATTTGATTTAAGCAACAATTTTGCTACGTTAAAGAGCTATGAAGTTAATCATGGTCCCGGTAAGTATAGGGATAGTTCGATGGCACATTTCGAGAAATTGAAAAATATATTTGCCCTCATTGAATCCGACGAGACAATTAAAAAACCAATGAATTGTGTGATTTGCTAAGCAGAAAGCTCGGTCGTTTTTAGAGAATCTAAAACCGGCCGGGCCACTTCATAGGTTTGCCGTAAGCCGTCTTTAAGTGAAATTGTTTTTTTCCAGCCTAGATTGTTAAGTCGAGTGCTATCTAATAATTTGCGTGGGGTACCATCGGGCTTGTTTGCATCGTGAATAATTTGGCCCTGAAATCCGACGACTTCTGCAATTAATTTAGCAAGTTCATGGATCGTGACCTCTTCGCCCGAACCAATATTCAACATGTCACGATAACCCGTTTTTTTCATGATAAATAAACAGGCCGATGCCATATCATCGACATGCAAAAATTCGCGTTTAGGGGTTCCCGTGCCCCAAATGGTCACACTCTCGGCACCCGACATTTTAGCTTCATGAAATTTTCGTAATAATGCCGGTAAAACATGTGAATTTTTTAAATCATAATTATCATTCGGACCATATAAATTAGTCGGCATCACCGAAATAAAATCCGTGCCATATTGAGCATTATAAGCTTCACATAATTTGATGCCGGCAATCTTGGCAACCGCATAGGGTTCATTAGTCTGTTCTAAAGGGCCGGATAATAAATATTCTTCGCGCATGGGTTGCGGGCAATTGCGTGGATAAATGCAGGAGCTGCCTAAAAATAAGAGTCGTTTTACCCCAAAACGTCTGGCTGCTTCAATCACATTGTTTTGCACCATGAGGTTTTCATAAATAAATTCACCGCGATAGGTATTATTGGCATAAATACCACCGACTTTGGCTGCGGCCAAAAAGACATATTCGGGTCTTTCCTCGGCAAAAAAGGTATTCACGGCAGACTGATCAATTAACTCAAGTTCGGCATGACTGCGGCAAAGAAGGTTAGCATACCCTTCTTTTTCCAGTGCGCGTTGGATCGCAGACCCAACAAGTCCCCTGTGTCCCGCGATATAGATTTTGGCTGTCTTTTCCATGGCGGGTAGTTTATATGACCCGGGAGTAGAAAAAAAGCAGCAAATTCAGTATCATCCTCCTTTTCTTCCATGCTTTAGGTTGCCCATCATGCGTATCGCGGTTGATCTTACTCCGGTTTTGCCAAATGGTGCCAATGGTGGTGCTAAAATCGTTGCATTTCAATTGGTTAAACATTTGGCGGAACTTGCCCCTCATTATCAATTTTTATTGCTGGGTACAACGCAAAATATCGCTGAATTAGAGCAACTTAAAGCACCTAATATCCAGATTATGAATACAACCGGTCAAACGACCCCACAAAAAAGAAACCTGCTCAAACGCATTTTAAATAAACTATTGCCAGTCCAGATTACTTTAAGACTGAATTATTCTTTGAAGAAAATAAAACAATGGATGAAGCGGAAGCCTAAAAACAAACTGGCTGATTTACTTTTTTGCCCTTTTACCGGTGTCAATTTTAAAGAACGCGGTACACCTGTTATCACCATCGTGCATGATTTACAGTTTAAGACGTATCCCTATTTTTTTAGCATTGAAGATCGCTTCGAACGCCGCAAAAATTTCGAAGACACTTATCAATCTTCCGATAAAATTATCTGTGTGTCGGATTACGTCAATCACACTGTTATATTACATAGCGGTCTTAAACCCAACTTGGTTAAAACCATCCATACACGATTAGCGCACCGTTTGCCGGACATTGATCCTACCCTCGCAAATGATTTACTGAAGCGCCTCAAGTTATCTAACGAAGGTTATTTGCTTTTTCCCGCGAATTTTTGGGTCCACAAAAATCATCAGATGTTGTTGACGGCATTCAGCATTTATCGACAAAAATATCAGGGTCATCTCAAATTAGTTTGCACGGGCGCTGATAATCCCCACAAAACTTTTTTATTAGCTACCGTTAAAAAAATGGGTTTAGCCGACGTGATTTCGATGCCGGGATTTTTAACGGATCAAGAATTTGCTGCTTTATTAAAACACTGCAAAGCGGTGATTTTTCCATCGCTTTATGAAGGTTTTGGCATGCCGGTGCTTGAAGCAATGGCTGCCGGCAAACCCGTTTTGTGCAGCAACGTAACGAGCTTGCCGGAAGTTGCCTGCAATGCTGCCTTATTATTTGATCCAAGAAAACCGGATGAAATCGCAGACGCCATTCATCGCATTGAAACTGAAAATGACTTAGTCAAAAAATTGATAGAGCGCGGCAAAGAACGCATTGCCACCTTCGGCACAGAAAAAGACATGGCAAACGATTATCTCGCCGAAATCAATCATGTTTTAAATGAGAAAAGGACTTCTGCATGACACTTTCTATTTCTGTCATCACCCCTTCTTTCAATCAGGGACAATTTATTGAACGCACGATTCAAAGCGTTTTGTCGCAAGATATTCCTGACCTTGAGTACACAGTGATCGATGGCGGAAGCACCGATAATACCGTCGACATTTTAAAAAAATATCAAACAAAATTGCGTTGGGTTTCTGAAAAAGATCGCGGCCAAGCCCACGCCGTAAATAAAGGGCTGCAAGCAACGCATGGCGATATTATTGGCTGGCTGAATTCTGATGATATTTATTATCCGCATGCACTGAAAAGCATTAAACATATTTTTGAAAAACATGACAATATCGATATTATTTATGGGAATGCTTATCATATTGATTCAAACGATAACATTCTCGAAACGTATTACACCGAGACCTGGGACAAAGAACTGTTAAAAGATGTCTGCTTTCTCTGCCAACCTGCAGTGTTTTTTCGCCGGCGCCTTATCGACCAATTTGGCATGCTGAATGAAAAGTTACATTACTGCATGGATTATGAATACTGGCTGCGCCTTGCGCTAAACAACGTCAAATTTTATTTTGTTCCACATATTTTAGCAGGCTCTCGCTTGCATGCTGACACCAAAACACTCGGCAGTCGCGTCAAAGTGCACAAAGAAATTAATGACATGATGAAATTACATCTGAAATACGTTCCCGATCGTTGGCTTAAAAATTACGGTCATGCGATGGCAGAAACGACCACCTACAAAAATAAACTGGATTTTGAAAAAACCGTTTTGGCTCACACGGTATTAGCATCCGTCAAATGGAATAAAAAAATTACCAAAGATATGCTGCGCAGCATTTTGGGCCTTTCACGAAAATATTTTCAAAAAACATTTTTAGGAAAGCAGCCCTCATGAAAATTGGTTTCGACATCAGCCAAACTGGACCTGCGAAAGCCGGCTGCGGATATTTTGCAAGCAATCTGATTGCCCATTTAACGCAAGTGGATCATTCAAATCAGTATGCGCTGCTTCCCACCTTTGGCGACCATTTTTGGGATAAAAATTATAAAAAAACATTTAAGACGCCTTTAGCCAATTTCCAACGTGAATTTCACCATCGATCATTATCGCAAGCGCAAACTTTTTGGCGCGGAAATTCAGATGCAATTGAAAAACAATTTAGCGGGCTTGATATTTTGCATTGCAATAATTTTTTCTGTCCGCCAAAATTAAAAACGCCGCGATTGGTTTATACATTATACGATCTCAGTTTTATTGAATATCCTGATTGCATGACGGAACATAATCGCATCGCGAGTTTTGACGGCGTTTTCAAGGCGAGCTTAAATGCTGACCTTATTCTCGCAATCTCGGAATATACGCGCGAACATTTTTTGAAAACGTTTCCTTATTTTCCAGCCGAACGCATTAAAATTTTGCATCCTGCTAGCCGGTTTACAAATGCAACCCAAATTATTCAACCGAGCAAATTTAACTTTTTAACAACCAAACAATTCTGGCTAAATGTCGGAACCATCGAGCCACGCAAAAACATTAAACGATTATTGTCAGTTTATGCAAAATTAAAAAAGCAAAATCCCGATACGTATCCCCTCGTACTCGCAGGCAAGCAGGGCTGGATGGAAAAAATTGATTTGGTCATCAATGAACTGGGCATTTCAAAAGATGTTCATGTGTTAGGTTATGTGAGCGACGAAGAGTTGCAATGGCTTTATCAAAACTGTTTTTGTCTTGTGTACCCATCTCTTTTTGAAGGATTTGGTTTGCCGGTTCTTGAAGCGATGACGCTCGGCGCTCCGGTGATTTCATCTAAAATCAGCTCGATTCCAGAAATTACAGGCAATAGTGCTCTTTTAATTCAGCCGCAAGAGGAAAATGAATTGCTTTATGCGATGCAAATAATGAGTTCTGATCAATCCCTTCGAGAAAAACTAATTAAAGAAGGCAGTGAACAGGCAATGCAATTTTCTTGGCAAAAATCCGCGAATTTACTCTTGAATTTCTATCAAGAAGTTCTTAGTCTGCCTCATCGCGATTCGGACTCTTTATGAAAAAAACCGCATTCATCACAGGCATTACCGGACAAGATGGCTTCTATCTCACTGAACTCTTGCTTCAGAAAAATTATCGCGTGATTGGATTTAGCAATAATGTTGATTCGTCAGAATTGAATCCTCAAGTTGAATATATTCAGGGTGATTTGGCTGATGCCGATTCGCTTTTTGCAGCCATTCAAAAAAGCCAACCCGATGAAATTTACAATTTAGCGTCACAATCCTATCCCAGCGAATCCTGGAAACGCGCCCTTGAAACCATGCAAATTAATGGCTTAAGCGCGCACCATTTATTTGAAATCGTCCGCACCATTAAACCCAATTGCCGAATTTATCAGGCTTCTTCTTCTGAAATGTATGGAGCGATCCACGAATCGCCACAAACCGAAAAAACACCTTTCAATCCAATTAATCCGTATGCTGCCGCAAAATTATATGCGCATCACATTGCGGGCATTTACCGCAAAACTTACAACTTATTTATTAGCTGCGGAATTTTATTTAATCATGAAAGTAGCAAACGTCCCCCGCACTTTATCACGCAAAAAGTGACTTATGCGGCAGCCTGCATCAAATTGGGCTTGCTGAATTCACCCCTTTTAAATGAACAACGAGAACCTATCGTCAAAAATGGCATTCTGCAAATTGGCAATCTCGACGCCTGTCGCGATTGGGGCTTTGCCGGCGATTACGTGCGAGCGATGTGGCTCATGCTGCAACAGCCAAAAGCCGATGATTTCGTCATTGGCACAGGAATTGGTCACCGTGTTCGCGATCTTTGCGAAATTGCTTTTGCTTATGTCAATCTGGATTGGCAAAAACACGTCAAAGTCGACCCGCGTTTTCAGCGGCCGGCTGAAACCGGTGACACCATTGCCGATGCCAGCAAAGCAAAAAATACTTTAGGCTGGGAACCCGAAATCCCTTTTGCCGAACTCATACAACAAATGGTCGAGACGCATCTTGTCGCTTTGTCTCAGGATATCGTGAAATGTTAGATACGGTTTTTGCCACAGTTTTTGTTTTTATCATTCTGTCATTGATTGGCTTAGGCCCCGCGTTACTTTTTTTTAAAAGAAATTTTTCAACCGCCGTCATGACTGCACCCGTTTTTGGGTTTATGTTAACAACCATTGTGACAACTTATTTAGTGTTATGGGATTTTCCGATCAATCAATGGGCCAGCGCTTGGATGATAGCAGGGATCGTACTTAGCGCGCTCATTACTTTTTTTTCTGCTAAAAAAATCGTTTTTGAAAAATCCGTTTTGTCTTTCTATTGTATGGGCTGGTGCCTCACGACACTGATTATTTTATTGCCCGTGATGCTTTACGGTTTATCCTTCACCGTTTTGCGCGGCAATGGCACGGATACTTTTAATTATCTTACAACCGCAGGCTACCTCGGCCACGAACATTATTCGATGGCACACCGAGCGACACTGCCTGAATTAATCAACAAACAACCCGCCTATCTTTATATCAAAGATTTACTGATACAGCGTTGGTCAACCCCGGCATTACTTAGCTTCAGCGCCCAAATTGCCCATATTTCGCCGTTACGTTTTGAATACGGTTTTACCGCCTTATTTTTTATGATGGCATTCGGTGCTGCACTGCAATTAATGCTCAACTTATCCTTCTCATTGCGTTTTGCTTTACTGATCGCATTGGCCATTTGTGTCGGATTCTGGGCGCAATTTGTCATGGACATTCGCGCCATGTCACAAATTAGCAGCATCCCTTGTTTTTTATTATTTGCTTTGCAATTAAGTGAACTTGAAAATCATCCGCAAGATTTTTTAAAACAATTTGGTTTAGGCATGACAGCAGCTGTTCTCGCGCTCTCTTACGTAGAGTTATTGCCATTGGTGATTCTCGGGACGCTTTTATTTTTTACTAAAACACTCTGGAACCAAAAAAATACCCTAAAATCTCTTATTCAAAAATATGGATTTTCCCTTCTCATTTTTGCAGCTATCCTGTTGCCAATTTTTTCAAGCTATTTACTGAATTTTTTAATTTCTCAATCAGGCTATGCATTAACCGCTAAAAATTCCTGGGACCGCGCGTATTTTTTCTGGTTGTATCATCATTCACTGGTTGGGTTCTGGGGTTTTTCTTTTGTGGCGTTTTTCTTCCACCCTTTTTGGTTTTTAAATTTGCCGCTCGTGCTTTTAAGCGCGACCTTGTCGTTAATTTTTATTTATTCGCTAATAAAAATGATTTTCACGAAAAAAATATCGAGTCCTTCCGCTCAAATTATCACGGCTTTTTTGCTCGCATCCATTATCGAATTTTCGTTTTTACTCTTAAAAGACCAGAAATGGGCCGCTGGCAAAGCACTTTCGTATGGTTATCCGTTTTTATTAACTTTTATTTCAGCCGCTGGATTAATTTATGTGCCGCAATGGATTCGTAATCGTTCTGTCATTGCAATCGCGAAATATTCGGTCCTGACATTTTTAATCCTTCAAATCGGGTTGGGCGTCTTTCGCGTCGGTTTCGGCGATAGGATTTATCCGCGTTATATTGGGTTCCATGGCGAATATAATCAACATGATTGGAATATTGACCCCTTAACCGACGGATTAAAGCAAAATCATATTCATACCGTGGGATTGGCCTTACCGAATTACTGGTCCGCCAAATACTTTGCGCTCGCCTGGGGTTGGGATTATGAACTTTATGACCTCACCAACGTCTTAACAGGCGATCATGTCATTCAACGTGATCCCCCCGCCTATCAGATCGTGCTAAAAACAGACCCTATTGTTAAACAAGCCAAAATTCTTGCTGAAAATCATGAATTTGCTTTGATTCGTCGCTAGAATATAATTTTATGTTTCCTGCCAGGCAAAACCCAAGTATTATTAGCAGTTGATTTTTATTATTAGAAAGGATAAGGAAGGGATCTATGCAAACTGATTTTTTATTTACCTCAGAATCTGTCTCGGAAGGCCATCCCGATAAAATTGCGGACCAGATATCCGATGCAGTGCTCGATGCTATTTTAGAACAAGACCGCCATGCGCGTGTGGCTTGTGAAACCTTTGTGAAAACCGGCATGGTATTAGTCGGCGGTGAAGTCACGACATCGGCCTGGGTCGATATCGAACAAATTGCCCGCAATGTGGTAAGAGACATTGGCTACAACAGTTCAGAAATGGGATTCGATTGGGAATCTTGCGCTGTTATGTCTGCGATCGGCAAACAATCTCAGGATATTGCGCAAGGCGTTGACCGTGAAAATAAAGAAAATCAGGGTGCAGGCGACCAAGGCTTGATGTTCGGTTATGCGACCAATGAAACCAAAGGATTGATGCCCGCTCCGATTTTTTATGCGCATGAATTAATGAAACAACAAGCGAAACTCCGCAAAAATGGCAAATTAGTCTGGCTACGCCCGGATGCTAAAAGTCAGATTACGTTTCATTATGTGAATGGCAAACCGGTTGGTATTAAGACCGTTGTATTATCCACACAACATCATCCTGATATTAGCCATTCTGATTTAGTTGAAGCCGTCATCGAAGAAATTATTAAACCTGTTTTACCTGAACAATGGATCAATAAAGACACCAAATTCTTAGTCAATCCTACCGGGCGTTTTGTTATCGGCGGCCCATTAGGTGATTGCGGCTTAACAGGACGCAAAATCATTGTTGATACTTACGGCGGTATGGCACGTCACGGCGGCGGTTGTTTTTCCGGTAAAGATCCCTCAAAAGTGGATCGTTCAGCGGCTTATGCTTGCCGGTATGTTGCGAAAAATATTGTTGCAGCAGGGCTCGCTGATCGTTGCGAAATCCAGATTTCTTATGCGATTGGTGTTGCAGAACCCACTTCCATTCATGTTGAAACATTTGGTACCGGTAAATTACCCAATAATGAAATCATTGATCTCATCCGCGACAATTTTGATTTACGCCCGTACGGCATTATCAAAATGCTGGATTTAATCAAACCGATGTATCGACAAACCGCAGCTTATGGTCACTTTGGTCGCGACGATTTGAATTTGAGTTGGGAAAAGACCGATAAAGTGAAATCATTATGTGAAACCGCTTAATTAATTGCGTCATTGCGAGGCGCGAAGCGCCGAAGCAATCTCCTCGAGATTGCTTCGGCCTAAAAAACAGGCCTCGCAATGACGAGAGGGCAAATTGTCATGAAGAAAGGAGCATCACCAATGTACGCACAAGAAATTACAAAAACCACCGATTTTAAAGTAGCCGATATGAGCCTTGCTGATTGGGGCCGAAAAGAAATCCGCATCGCCGAAACCGAAATGCCAGGCCTGATGGCCGTTCGCGAAATGTATTCCGGCAAACAACCGTTAAAAGGCGCACGCATTGTCGGTTGCTTGCACATGACCATTCAAACCGCTGTGTTAATTGAAACACTGGTTGCATTGGGCGCGGAAGTTCGCTGGTCCTCCTGCAATATTTTTTCGACACAAGATCATGCAGCGGCTGCTATTGCTGCAGCTGGCATTCCTGTTTTTGCTTGGAAAGGCGAAACCGAAGAAGAATACTGGTGGTGCGTAGAACAATCCATCAAAGGCCCAAACAATTGGATGCCGAATATGATTTTGGATGACGGCGGTGATTTGACGCTCGTGTTACACGAAAAACATCCTGAATTATTAAAAAATATTAAAGGCCTGACCGAAGAAACCACAACCGGCGTACACAGACTTTATGAAATGCACAAAGTCGGAAAATTAAAAGTCCCAGCGATCAATGTGAATGATTCTGTCACCAAATCCAAATTCGACAATTTATATGGCTGCCGCGAATCGTTAGTCGATGGCATCAAACGTGCAACCGACGTGATGATTGCTGGCAAAATCGCCGTTGTTTGCGGTTATGGCGATGTGGGCAAAGGCTGCGCGCAATCCCTGCGTGGATTAGGCGCAACCGTTTGGATCACTGAAATCGACCCTATTTGCGCTCTGCAAGCCGCGATGGAAGGTTATCGCGTTGTTACCATGGATGAAGCGGCAGCTCTCGGCAATATTTTTGTGACCGCGACCGGCAATTGCAATGTGATCACCCACGACCACATGTTAAAAATGAAAGATCAAACCATTGTTTGCAACATTGGCCATTTTGATTCTGAAATTGATGTTGCGTCTTTACGCCAATACAAATGGGAAAACATTAAACCCCAAGTGGACCATGTTATTTTCTCCAATGGCAAACGCATTATTTTGCTGGCGGAAGGCCGCTTAGTGAATTTAGGTTGCGCAACGGGTCACCCCAGTTTCGTGATGTCCAACTCATTTACCAATCAAGTGCTAGCACAAATTGAATTGTTCCAACATTCAGATAAATACCCGGTGGGTGTTTATGTGCTGCCGAAAAAATTGGATGAAATGGTTGCGCGTTTGCATTTGAAAAAATTGGGCGTGCATTTGACGGAACTTACCAAGGAACAGGCAACTTATCTTAATGTGTCCGTCGATGGACCGTTCAAGCCGGAACATTATAGATATTAATTTACACATAGCTGAGCGCATCGCTAAGAACACGTCATTGCGAGGAGCGCTTTTTGCGCCGAAGCAATCTCTCGAGATTGCTTCGGCCTCAAAAACAGGCCTCGCAATGACGTGAGACAAAGTTATGCCGCAAACAACTCTTCAAGACTATCTAAAATCCGAACTCACAAAACGCATCCTGCTCCTCGACGGCGGCATGGGCACCATGATTCAAGCGTATCATTTAAAAGAAGAAGACTTTCGCGGAACACGTTTTAAAGATTTTTCTCATCACTTACGCGGCAACAATGATTTGTTGAGCATTACCCAACCGCACATCATCAAAGAAATTCACACAAGCTATCTCGAAGCCGGCGCAGATTTCATTGAAACCAATACGTTTAATTCAACGCGCATTTCTCAAGCGGATTATCATCTGGAAGACCTCGCTTACGAATTAAATTTTGCTGCGGCAAAACTCGCAAAAGAAGTGACCGCTGCCATTACCAAAAAAACACCGGAAAAACCCCGTTTTGTTATCGGGATTTTAGGACCGACTAACCGTACCGCATCCCTCTCGCCGGATGTAAACGATCCGGGTTTTAGAAATGTTTTTTTTGATGAGCTTGTTGCATCTTACACCGAAGCTGTCAGTGGCTTAGTCGATGGCGGTGCTGATGTGCTCATGATTGAAACCATTTTTGATACTTTAAATTGCAAAGCGGCCATTTTTGCTGTGCAAAAATATTTTGACGATCACAAAATTTCTCTGCCACTCATGATTTCAGGCACGATTACAGATGCGAGTGGCCGCACTTTATCGGGTCAGACGACAGAAGCCTTTTGGAATTCTGTGCGTCACGCAGAACCGCTTGCTATCGGATTAAATTGCGCATTGGGTGCAGAAGCGCTCCGACCCCACATTCAGGAATTATCTAAAATTGCTGGAACCTTTGTCAGCGCACATCCCAACGCAGGACTTCCAAATGCATTTGGAAAATACGATGAGCAACCAGAAAAAACCGCAGCATTACTCGAAGAATTTGCCGACAGTGGTTTTATCAACATCGTAGGCGGCTGTTGCGGCACAACGCCCGCACACATTAAAGCCATCGCTGAAAAAATGAAAAATAAACCCCCGCGTGTGGTACCCGAACTTCCCGTCGCTTGTCATTTAAGCGGATTAGAACCCCTCACCCTCGATGATAATTCGTTATTCGTCAATGTCGGTGAACGAACTAACGTGACAGGTTCCACCAAATTTGCCGAATTAATCCGCAATGACAATTACACAAAAGCATTAGATGTCGCGCGCGAACAAGTCATTAATGGCGCACAAATCATTGACGTGAACATGGACGAAGGCATGCTTGATGCCGAAGCGGCCATGAAAAAGTTTTTATTTCTAATTGCATCGGAACCGGATATTGCACGCATTCCAGTTATGATCGATTCATCGAAGTGGTCAGTGATCGAATCAGGATTAAAATGCTTGCAGGGTAAATGCATTATCAATTCCATCAGCTTAAAAGACGGCGAACCCGCTTTTTTAGAAAAAGCTCTATTAGCAAAACGCTATGGCGCAGCCATTGTAGTCATGGCTTTCGATGAACAAGGCCAAGCTGATACGGAAAATCGCAAAGTCGAAATTTGCGCCCGTTCTTATCATTTATTGCGTGAAAAATTAAATTTTCCGCCTGAAGATATTATTTTTGATCCGAATATTTTTGCGGTTGCAACCGGCATCGATGAACACAATAATTACGCGCTCGATTTTATCAATGCGACGCGTCGAATTAAAAAAGAATTGCCGCATGTCATGATTAGTGGCGGCGTCAGCAATGTGTCATTTGCTTTTCGCGGCAATAATCCCGTTCGTGAAGCCATTCACGCTGTTTTTCTCTATCACGCGATTCATGCCGGCATGGACATGGGGATTGTAAACGCGGGCAATCTCGCGATTTACGAAGATATCCCAAAAAATTTATTAGAATTAGTCGAAGATGTGATTTTAAATCGCAGACCCGATGCGACCGATCGCCTCCTCGAAGCGGCAAATACTTTTAAAGGTCAGGCTAAAGCCAAAACCGAAGATTTAAGCTGGCGCGAAAAACCCGTGACTGAACGATTATCGTATGCGCTAGTCAATGGTATTAATGCTTTCATTATCGAAGACACCGAAGAAGCCCGCACCACTTTAAAAAGCCCGCTGCAAGTCATCGAAGGCCCACTCATGGATGGCATGAACATTGTGGGTGATTTATTCGGTGAAGGAAAAATGTTTTTACCCCAAGTGGTAAAAAGTGCGCGCGTCATGAAACAAGCGGTTGCACATTTGATTCCTTATTTAGAAGCTGAAAAAGCCGGCACTCAACAACACAAAGGCAAAATTTTATTAGCGACCGTCAAAGGCGATGTGCACGATATCGGTAAAAATATTGTCGGGGTCGTGTTGCGTTGCAACAATTATGACGTAATTGATTTAGGCGTGATGGTCCCTTGTGAAAAAATTCTCGAAATCGCCCGCAAAGAAAACGTCGATATCATCGGCTTAAGCGGCTTGATCACCCCTTCTCTCGAAGAAATGACGCATGTTGCAGAAGAAATGCAACGTCAGCATTTTACCGTGCCATTATTAATTGGTGGCGCGACGACTTCACGGGCACACACCGCCATTAAAATTGAGCCGCATTATTCTGAAGCAACGGTGCATGTGGTTGATGCTTCACGGGCTGTGAATGTCGCGAGCCAATTATTGGGACAGAACAAACCCGAATTCGTACAAAAAACCCGCGAAGAATATCAAAAATTACGCGAACGTCATCAAAACAAAAAATCTGAAAATGAATTTATTTCATTAGAAGAAGCCCGCAACAATAAATTTACTTGTGATTGGAAAAATTATTCTCCGCCTAAACCGTCTTTTTTAGGAATAAAAACTTTTAAAAATTATCCCCTGGAAAAATTAATCGAAACCATCGATTGGTCGCCCTTTTTCCAAACTTGGGAATTGGCGGGCAGTTACCCCGGTATTTTAAAAGATCCTGTGATCGGCGACGCTGCGCGCAATTTATTTCATGATGCTGAAATCATGTTGAAAAAAATCGTTGCAGAAAAATGGCTGGAAGCACAAGCGGTTATTGGCTTTTTCCCCGCGAACAGTGTTGATGATGACATTGAAGTTTATACCGATGAAAATCGAGATCGGGTGCTGTGTAAATTCCACATGCTGCGACAACAAACCAAAAAACCACAAAATAAATCTAATTTGTGCCTTTCTGACTTTATTGCACCAAAATCGTCGGGCAAAGCAGACTATATTGGTGGATTTGCAGTGACTGCAGGAATGGGTCTGGATAAAAAAGTCGCTCAATTTGAAAAAAATCACGATGAATACAACAGTATTCTACTCAAAGCGTTAGCTGATCGATTAGCCGAAAGTTTTGCAGAACACATGCATTTAAAAGTACGCAAAGAATTCTGGGGCTATGCCGTCAATGAAAATTTATCTAATGATGATCTAATTGCGGAAAAATATGCAGGCATAAGACCGGCACCCGGCTACCCTGCCTGCCCTGATCACACCGAAAAGCCCATTCTATTTTCATTGTTGAATGCAGAAAAAAATGCGAATATTATTCTAACCGAAAATTTTGCCATGCTGCCTGCATCATCAGTCAGTGGTTTTTATTTTTCACATCCGAATTCTCAGTATTTTGGTATTGGCAAAATCAATTACGATCAAATTATGGATTATGCGAAACGCAAAAAAATGGATTTACCGATTGCCAAACGTTGGCTGGCAACGCATTTGCATGAATAGGAAAATACAATGAAACAAAAACCTGTGATAAGTTTTGAATTTTTTCCGCCAAAAACGCCTGAAGGCTTGGCGAAATTGATGCAAACTGCACAAAAGCTTCAAGAGTTTTCACCTGAATTTTTTTCAGTGACCTTTGGCGCCGGCGGATCCACTCGCGAAGGCACGTTGGAAACCGTTCGACAATTACAAGAAAAAACCAAAACAGCGGTAGCACCTCATCTTGCTTGCATGGGCTGCACCGAAGCAGAACTCACTGACATCATCAAACACTATAAAAAAATGGGCTTAAAACGCATCGTCGCCTTACGCGGCGATTTACCTTCCGGCATGGGCCATAGCGGCGAATTAAAATATGCGTATGAATTAGTTCAATTAATTCGAAAAACGGCTGACGATCATTTTCACATCGAAGTTGCAGCTTATCCTGAATTCCATCCGCAAGCCAAAAGTGCGCACGATGATATTTTGCACTTTAAAAATAAAGTCGAAGCCGGCGCGAATAGCGCGATCACTCAATATTTTTTTAACGCGGATGCTTATTTCCATTTCCGTGACGAATGCGCAAAACAGGGAATTTTAATTCCCATTGTGCCAGGCATTATGCCCATCACTCTATTTTCCAAATTAGTGCGTTTTTCAGATAGTTGCGGCGCCGAGATCCCACGTTGGATACGCAAAAAATGCGAAACCTACCATGACGATGCCGACTCGATTCGTGAATTTGGCATTGAAATCGTGCATTCCCTCTGCGATCGTCTACTTGAAGGCGGAGCCCCTGGATTGCATTTTTATACATTAAATCAAGCAGATATGAGCGCCATTCTGATTCCAAGGTTATCTAAACGCTTTACTAAATAACGCATTATTTGTACAATAATGTAACTTTTGTAAAACTCAGGGTCAGAAACCGTGTTTAGCGCAAATCAAAAATCGACTCCATGTCCGCTATTAACCTCTCACAGTTATCATTCACAGGTCGTTCTTTCAGCTACTGTTGTAGCTGAAACCGGGGCAAAACAAACCGTCAGGGTTGTCAATGTCAAGAATCATACTGTTCTTGATGAAACCACCTGGGAAAGGACTCCCCTCCAATTGCTTGCGCGTCCCGGTTTTCCCGATGAATTGATTGTTGTGATGGAAGCTTATTTAAATCAACCTTCTGCTTTTTATATCATCAATTACAAAACAAAAACAAAAGAAACTCATCCTTTTGATTTCAACGGACTATTATCCTATAGCCCGCTTAATGGGGGGATTATTGCAGGCAAATCAAAAACCAATCCGCATGATGTTTCTATTTATGAACTGGCATCGCGAAAAGTAGTCGATACGATAAGTTATCCTGAATTTTTTAAGGTTTTACGCTTATGCTTTTTAAAGCCTGATTTTTTATTAATCACTACCGAAGCGGCTTTTCCCGAGTGCGCTACTCAGTTTCGTGTGGATACCTATCAAATAATACCTGGAAATAAAATTTCTCATCAAATCACAGGAGAATTTTTTGAAGACATCATTGGCATTTTTGGGCATCTGCGAAATAATCATTGCTTGACCATAAAGAGAGGGTCCGAGAATCCAAAATTGGAAATGCGAGAGATGAAAGATCAGCAATTAACAAGTCCTAAAGTAGTTCTTGATAATATGACTGATATGACCACTTTATTTTCCGTTGCTGCCTTATCCAGTGGCAATTTCTATATTTATCATAATAAAAAACTTTGCCGCGTGACGCCACCCGATAACAAAGTTGAAGAGTTGATGGAACTACCAACTTGTGAGGCATTGATTGCAGCGTCTCCGGGTAAATTATTAATTCGCCAAAAGGAAGGTTGGTCTATGCTTGATGTCGAATATTCTCAAACTTTTGCTCTGGCGCGTTTTTTTGTGCATCAAATTACTGAAATACCCATTGGACCTAGCGGAGTCATGGTTGAGTACTTTGATCCAGAACAAGTTGAAGAGATTGCCAGCTTATCAATCAAACGATAAGAGTATTGTGATCGCCCAATTATTTGTGGTAATTTTTGTTAACTAACCTCAAGGAGATCTACCATGGAATGCGTCTGCAACCAATGCGGTATGGGTGTCAAAGGATTAACCTGCGCCAAATGCAATACCCCCCTCGTTAATGACAAGATCACCAAAGGTAACGACAAAATCCAAGTCGCCAAATGCCCAAAAGGCTGCGGCATGATCAAATCCCCGATGTGTTGTAATCATGATATGGTTTGTAAGTAAATCGAATATCAGCTACCATACGCACAAAAATTAATCGGGAACGAGTATGTCCAATTTTTCATCAGATGTGCAATTATCTGTCATTGTGCCAGTGTACAAAGAAGCCGAGAACATCAAACCTTTTTTAGAACGCACTGAAAAAATGCTGACTGCGATGAAAGTGACTTACGAAATTCTCTTTTGTCTGGACCCGTCCCCCGATAACACTGCTGAAGTCATCGAACAAGAAATTGAACGCAATTCCCGCATTAAACTCCTACTCTTTTCACGACGTTTTGGCCAACCGGCTGCGACCATGGCGGGTATTTTGCATTGCACGGGACAACAATGCGTCGTCATCGATGTGGATTTACAAGACCCACCGGAATTGATCCAGGTCATGTCACAAAAATTACAAGAAGGCTACGAAGTCGTTTACGCCAAACGCCGATCACGCAAAGGCGAAACCTGGATGAAACGATTGGTTTCCTATCTCGGCTATAAAGTCATTAATAAATTAAGCGATGTGCAAATCCCAAAAAATACCGGCGATTTCCGCATCATGACAAGACGCGTCATCGAAGAATTACGCCGACTCAATGAATCACACGGATTTTTACGTGGATTAGTGGCGTATGTTGGATTCAAACAAGCTTTTATTGAATATGATCGCGATGAACGCTTTGCAGGAAAAGGCAATTACAATCGCTTCACCGGCTCCTTAAAAATCGGTTTAAATGGCTTAATTAGTTTTAGCAGTCACCCACTGCAAATGATGTCTATCGCCGGCGCGTCCATCGCGGGTTTCAGCTTTTTATTAGGCGCCTGGTATGTTTTACAAAAATTATTGGGCTTTGCGTTAACGCCTGGTCTTTCAACGACAGTATTAGTGGTGACATTTTTTTCAGGCATCCAATTACTCTGTTTAGGCTTGATGGGAGAATACATCGGCCGCATTTATGATGAAGTAAAACGACGTCCATTATTTATCGTCGATCGGTTTGTGACGAAACAGCCAGAAAAATCCGCAGAAAGAGAAAGCGCTCATGCTCCGCAATAACTGGCAACGACACAAATCATTTATTATTTTTTTAATAGTGGGCACACTGACTTCGGGTTTGTATTTTGGTTCATTTTACATTTTCTGGAATCTTTTGCAGATCAATTACACTGTTGCCGTTAGCATCGCTTATATTCTCGGATTAATTTTTCATTTTAATGCAAATCGTCGCTTCACCTTTAACAGTCACGGTGATTTTTTCATGCAACACATCACGCGCTATCTCATGATGACCGCGCTCAATTATCTGGTCACGATTGCAATTGTGCATCTCATTGTTGTCAGTGGTTTTTCACCTTACTGCGGCATGATTGTCGCGATTGCAGTCAATATTATTTTAACTTATCTCATTTCACGATTTTGGGTATTTAACATAGCAAAAGCATAGCGAGGGGCAACGTGCGTTATTTTATCACCGGCTGCGCGGGATTTATTGGCAGCAATTTAACAGATCGATTATTGAAAGCAGGTCATGAAGTCATTGGGTTTGATAATTTTTCTACTGGATTAGACGCTTTTTTGGAAGAGGCAAAAAAATCGCCGAATTTCACTTTAATCAAAAATGATTTGCTTGATCGCGACGCCGTCAAAAATGCCATGAAGAATGTGGATGCTGTATTTCATTTGGCAGCGAATGCGGATGTCCGTTTTGGAACAAATCATCCGCACAAAGATTTAGAACAAAATGCGATTGCGACTTTTCATGTTCTTGAAGCGATGCGCGCAAACAATGTGAAAAAAATTGCGTTTGCATCAACGGGTTCCATTTATGGCGAAGCTGAAATGATTCCAACGCCGGAGCATGCACCCTTTCCAGTGCAAACATCCCTTTATGGCGCATCAAAACTGGCTGCCGAAGGATTAATTCAAGCGTACGCTGAGGGTTTTCATTTTCAAGGCTATATTTTTCGCTTTGTTTCCATTTTAGGTGAACGTTATACCCACGGTCATGTTTTCGATTTTTATAAACAATTATTGAAAAATCCTCAAAAATTATCTGTTTTAGGTAACGGCAAACAACGTAAATCTTATCTCTATATTCAAGATTGCATCGATGCGATGTTATTTGCGATGGAAAATGCAAAAGATAAAGTGAATATTTTTAATTTAGGTACCGATGAATATTGCGAAGTGAACGATTCCATCGGCTGGATTTGTGATTATCTGAAACTGAATCCAGAAAAAACTTATACCGGCGGCAACAAAGGTTGGATTGGCGATAATCCTTTTATTTTCCTGGATTGCGCGAAAATTCGTGCGCTCGGCTGGAAACCCAAATTAACCATTCAACAAGGAATTACCCAAACGATTCAGTATCTCCATTCGAATCCCTGGGTACTCGAGGAAAGAGCATGAAAATTGCCGTTATTGGATTATATCACCTGGGTTGTGTGACAGCCGCTTGCATGGCGGATGCGGGGCACGAAGTGCTCGGTTTTGATCCTGATCCCGAACAGATTGATGCACTTCGTCAAAATAAAACGCCGATTTTTGAGCCGGGATTAGATGATCTTTTATTAAAAAATACCCGCACTAAAAAACTGAATTATTCATCGGATCCGCGTGACATTTCACAATCGGATATACTCTGGATTACGTTTGACACACCGGTTGATGAAAACGATGTGGCGGATGTCGAATCTGTTCTGTCACAAGTAAAAAAACTGCTACCCTTCGCAAAACATAATGCACTGCTATTAATTTCTTCACAAATTCCAGTAGGCACAACTCGTAAATTACAAGAATTTTGTGTGAATCATTTTCCTGAAAAAAATATTTTCTTTGGCTACAGCCCAGAAAATTTACGACTGGGTAATGCCATTAAAACGTTCACACAACCCGACCGGGTTATTGTCGGAATCGATGATGCATCAGAAAAATCACGGATTCAGCAATTATTTCATCCCTTAACCGATCATATTATCTGGATGTCCATTGAATCGGCCGAAATGACAAAACATGCGTTAAATGCCTTTCTCGCAACGTCCGTTGTTTTTATCAATGAGCTTTCGTCACTTTGTGAACGAGTCGGCGCTAATGCACGAGAAGTCGAACAAGGATTAAAAAGTGAATTACGCATTGGCAAAAAAGCCTATTTACGTCCCGGCAATGCCATCGGCGGCGGCACGTTACTGCGTGATGTGGGTTACCTCATTCAACTCGGTGAACAGAAAAATTATCAGACTAATTTATTTTCGGCCGTGCTCGAAAGCAACCATTATCATAAACAGTGGACACAACGAAAACTGACCGAAATGATAAAGAATTTTGCCAATAAAAAAATAACGGCATTGGGATTAACTTATAAAGCAGGCACAGATAGCCTGCGCCGATCGACGACGATCGAACTTTGTCAGTGGTTAAATCAACAAGGCGCGCGTGTGCATGCTTATGATCCCGTGCTTGCAACGCTTCCGGATGATTTAACCCAAGTGATTAAATTGGAAAATTCACTGAATTCTGCGATTCAACAAAGTGATGCCGTCTTAATTTCAACTGAATGGCCAGAATTTTCAACACTGACTACTCAAGATATTTTAACACTGGCCAATACACCTTTAGTCATTGATCCCAGCGGATTTCTCGCTGAAAAATTAAGTCACGATCCGCGCATTCAATATATTAGTGTCGGAGGAACCATATGAAATTAGCTGGACGAACCGCCATCATCACCGGCGCAAGCCAAGGCTTAGGATTTGAAATCGCCAAAAAATTTGTTTCAGAAGGTGCAAATATCATGATCTGTGCACGCGATGAAAAAAAATTGCGTGAAGCACAAAAAGAACTGGCTCGAATTGCGGGTAACGCTCAGCAAGTGCATGCACAAGCCACTGATATTTCAAAAAGCGAAGAAGTTGAGAATCTCGCCAAAGCAACGCTTGCCGCTTTTGGAAAAATCGATATTTTGGTTGCTAACGCTGCGATTCACGGTACAAAAGGACCCATCGATCAAGTCGACTGGGATGAATGGAGCCATGCCATCGATATCAATTTAAAAGGCACTGTTTTACAGTGTCGCGCTGTATTACCCCACTTTAAACAGAAAAAATACGGCAAGATCATTATTTTATCCGGCGGCGGCGCAACCAAACCCATGCCAAATTTAAGTGCTTATGCGGCATCTAAAGCAGGCATTGTTCGATTTGCCGAAACGTTGGCCGAAGAAGTGAAATCGTTTAACATCGACGTGAACTCCGTTGCTCCCGGTGCGATGAATACCCGATTATTGGATGAAATTCTTGAAGCTGGCCCTGAAAAAGTGGGAAATGATTATTATCAGCAAGCCATCAAACAAAAAAACCAGGGCGGTACAGCATTAAGTGTCGGCGCAGAATTATGTCACTTTTTAGCCTCTGCTGAAAGTGATGGTGTCACCGGAAAATTAATCAGCGCGGTCTGGGACCCTTGGAAAAGTTTGCCTAATAAATTAAATGAATTAAAAAATTCGGATATCTATACCTTACGCCGAATCGTGCCTGAAGACCGCGGCAAAAATTGGGGTGAAGCATGAATATCGGTATCATCGGCTGCGGCCTCATCGGACAAAAACGCGCGAAAACATTAAACAATTCTCGTCTGGTTATTTGCGCCGATACCATCCAAGAAAAAGCAGAATCGCTTGCGAACCGACATACAGGATGCATTGCTACCACGAACTGGCACGATGTGATTAATCATCCGGATGTGCAAATGGTCATTATCGCGACTTTGCACGCAACACTTGCAGAAATGGGATTAGCTGCGATTCGTGCTGGAAAACACATTCTCGTTGAAAAACCAGCAGGCCGTAAAGCAGAAGAAATCACACCACTCATTCAAGAAGCGGCAAAAAATAAAGTACTCGCCCGCGTTGGATTTAATCATCGTTATCATCGCGCTTTCCAAAAAGCCCGCGAACTCATAGACCAAGGTGAATTAGGCGAACTCATGTTCGTGCGCGCACGTTACGGTCACGGTGGTCGCATTGGTTATGACAAAGAATGGCGCGCTCAACCTGCCCTCTCCGGCGGCGGCGAACTGATTGATCAAGGCGTTCATTTAATCGATCTTGCTCGCTGGTTCTTAGGTGATTTCAGCGAAGTCGACGGCTCAGCGCATACGTTTTATTGGAACATGCCCGTCGATGACAATGGTTTTTTATTATTAAAAACACCCAAAAAACAAGTCGCGTTCTTGCACGCAAGCTGCACCGAATGGAAAAATTTATTTTCTTTCGAAATTTATGGTCGCACGGGAAAAATTGACATTCAAGGTCTCGGCGGCAGTTACGGAACCGAACGCATTACTTTTTATAAAATGCGACCTGAAATGGGACCACCAGAAACTTATAGTTGGGAATTTCCCATGGAAGATAATTCCTGGGAAGTGGAATTAACCGAATTCATGCAAGATATCGAAAAAAATCGTCAACCGGCGGCCAATCTTCATGATGCACACGCCGCATTATCTATCGTCGAAAAAATTTATCGGGAGTCGGGCTTATGATTATTGTTCGCAGTCCTTTACGCATTTCACTGGGCGGAGGCGGCACTGACCTGCCCTCTTACTATCGCGATCATACGGGTTTTTTAATCGCGGCTGCGATTGATAAATATGTTTATATCACGCTGCACCAAACCTTCGTGCAAGAACTCATTATTAAATATTCCAAACTGGAACGCGTGACCGATATTCACGACGTTGAGCATCCGATTATTCGCGAAGCGTTAAAACACGTGCAAGTCACAGCACCGCATCTTGAAATCACCAGTATGGCGGATATTCCATCCGGCACTGGCTTAGGCTCTTCTGGAAGTTTCACAACAGCGTTATTAAAAGCACTGCATACCTTACAGAAAAATTTAATTCATCCAAAAGAATTGGCCGAAGAAGCCTGTCACATCGAATTAAATTTATTAAAAGAACCCATTGGCAAACAGGATCAATACATCGCAGCTTACGGCGGTATCACCTGTTTTCGTTTTCAGCCCAATGATCAAGTGGAAGCATGGCCTTTAAAAATCGATCAGGAAACATTATTTAATCTTGAAGATAATTTATTATTATTTTTTACGGGATATTCACGTTCTGCTTCCAACATCCTGAAAGAACAAGATGTAAAAAGCAAAGAAAAAGATTCTGCCATGATTGAAAATTTGCACTTCATTAAAGATTTAGGTTTCAAAAGCAAAGACGCGCTAGAAAAAGGTGACTTGCACGAATTTGCCGAACTCATGAACGTGCATTGGGAACATAAAAAACGCCGATCAGGAAATATGAGCAACAACAACATTGATAATTGGTACGAATTAGCCAGAAAAAACGGCGCCCTCGGCGGCAAAATGATAGGCGCGGGCGGCGGCGGATTTTTAATGTTTTACACCGATGACAAAATTAAATTACGTCATGCGATGAGGCAAGCCGGATTACAAGAAGTCCGTTTTCGATTTGATTTTTCTGGCACACAGGTCATTGCACAATCATGAATAATCCGTTATTTCCAGTGGTCATTTTAGCAGGCGGTCTTGCGACTCGATTGCGTCCGATGACAGAAACGATTCCGAAATCACTGGTTGATATTAATGGTGAGCCGTTCATCGCGCATCAATTGCGTTTACTGAAAAAAAATCACATCCATAAAATTATTTTATGTTTGGGTTATCTGGGTGAACAAGTCATTAAATATTTAGACGAGAACAAAAATTTCGGTTTGGATATTCAATTTTCGTTTGATGGCGATAAATTACTTGGCACTGCAGGCGCAATTAAAAAAACGCTTTCGCGACTGGATGATCATTTTTTTGTTTTATATGGTGATTCTTATCTACCCTGCGATTATGCCGCGGTTCAAAACACTTTTTTGCAAAAAAACAAACTGGCGCTGATGACGGTTTTCAAAAATCAGGGCCAATGGGACAAAAGCAACGTTGAATTTCGCGATGGCAATATTATGCGTTATAGCAAAGATTTTCAAACCGCGGCCATGCATTATATTGATTACGGCCTAGGTATTTTTAACAAAAAAGCATTTGACGCTATTCCAGAAAATACTGTTTTTGATCTTGCTAATCTTTATCAACACCTTTTAAACCAACACGAACTCGCAGCACATGAAGTGTCCGAACGATTCTATGAAGCCGGATCGTTTAGCGGCATTGATGAGCTGGGATATTATTTAACGTCTTAAAATAGGAGCCACTATGGATTTTATTAAACAATTTTTAGCCGAAGCCAATCAAATTATCGCCGGATTGGATAAATCCCAAATTGAAAAAGCCGTGAATCTCATCAAAGAAACACGCGATCAGGAAGGGCGACTTTTTATTTTGGGCGTTGGTGGCAGTGCTGCGAATGCGTCTCATGCCGTCAATGATTTTCGTAAAATTGTAGGCATCGAATCCTATGCACCCACTGATAACGTATCAGAACTCACCGCGCGCACCAATGATGAAGGTTGGTCGACCATTTTTGCAAAATGGCTTGAAACCAGTCGTTTAAAATCCAACGATTTAATATTGGTTTTATCCGTTGGCGGCGGCAATTTAGAAAAAAATGTTAGCCCCAATTTAGTTTCTGCTTTGCAATACGCTCAGGAAGTGGGTGCTAAAGTGTTGGGGATTGTTGGTCGTGATGGTGGTTTTACGGCAAAAGTCGCCGACGCTTGCGTTATTATCCCAACACCGAATCCTGAAAACACCACCCCCCATGCGGAAGCATTTCAGGCGGTGGTTTGGCATTTATTGGTTTCGCATCCCAAATTAAAAATTCAGCAAACCAAATGGGAATCGGTCAAGTGAAGCGCGCTATTTTCTTAGATCGGGACGGGGTGTTAAACCAAGCTGTGATTAAAAACGGCAAACCCTATCCGCCCGCATCTGTTCAGGAATTGATCATACCGGAAGGTGTACAAAAAGCGCTATCCGCATTAAAATTGTCAGGCTTTTTATTAATTGGGGCAACGAACCAGCCTGATGTTGCCAGAGGCACCACCGATAAAGCGACCGTCGAAGCCATCAATGCAGCTTTAATGGCCGCCCTGCCGCTGGATGATATCCGTATTTGTTATCACGATGATAAAGATCACTGTGAATGCCGAAAGCCTTATCCAGGCCTCTTAGTGGATGCTGCGGCTGAACTTGGAATTGATCTGCACCAAAGTTATATGATTGGCGATCGCTGGAAAGACATCGAAGCCGGTCAAAGGGCCGGTTGCCGGACCATCTGGTTAAACCAGGGGTATGATGAAAAAAAACCGGATGAACCGGATTTTATTGCTCACAATATGAGTGAGGCGGCGAATTGGATTTTGGGCTGAACCAAAAAAAATTTATTGAGGAACCAACAAATGAAAAAACCATCTGAACTCGTCACCAAAATCTTCGCTGACGGCGCTGATAAAAACGGCATGTTAGAAATGTATCGAAATCCTTTAATTAAAGGATTCACGACCAATCCAACGCTCATGAACAAAGCAGGCATCACAAATTACGAAGCATTTGCACGGGATATTTTAAATCACATTCCCGACCGTCCGATTTCTTTTGAAGTTTTTTCCGATGATTTTAACGAAATGTATTGCCAGGCATTAAAAATCGCGAGCTGGGGCAGCAATGTCTATGTCAAAATTCCAGTGAGCAATACTCATGGCGAACCCTCTTATGATTTGATCCGTCAATTAGCCAAATCCGGCGTAAAGCAAAATGTCACCGCTCTCATGACACTGGCTCAAGTGCGCGATGTCACCGCCGCACTGTCTGACGGCCCTGCTGCTTGCGTTTCTGTTTTTGCCGGCCGCATTGCAGACACAGGATTGGATCCGATGGGAATTATGACGGCTTCTATGGAATTATTACGCCCCTATCCACAACTCGAATTAATCTGGGCAAGTCCACGTGAGTTATTAAATATTTATCAAGCGGACCAAATTGGTTGCCACATTATTACGGTGACCAATGATATTATTAAAAAATTATCGAACGTTGGAAAAAACCTCGACGAATTCTCCCTCGAAACCGTAAAAATGTTTCGTGATGATGCGGTCAAAGCCGGATTTACTCTTGAAATTGAAAAAGTGGAAATGGGTGCTTAATGTCAAAAATTGCGTTAATTACAGGTATTACCGGTCAAGATGGTGCTTATCTTGCTGAATTTTTATTAGCAAAAGGTTACATTGTCCATGGCATCAAACGGCGTTCTTCGCTTTTTAATACCGCACGCATTGATCATTTGTATCAAGATCCGCATGTGAAAAATCGCCGTTTGTTTTTGCATTACGGCGACATGACGGATTCGACCTGTTTGATTCGCATTATTCAAGAAGCGCAACCGGATGAGATTTATAATTTAGCCGCGCAAAGCCATGTGGCCGTTTCTTTCGAGGAACCCGAATATACGGCCAATGCCGATGCGCTCGGCGCATTACGGATTTTAGAAGCCATCCGCATTTTAAAATTGGAAAAGAAAACGAAATTTTATCAGGCTTCCACTTCTGAATTATATGGTTTAGTGCAAGAAGTCCCACAAAAAGAAACGACCCCATTTTATCCGCGCTCGCCTTACGCAGTTGCAAAATTATATGCTTACTGGATCACAGTAAATTATCGTGAAGCCTATGGAATGTATGCCTGCAATGGCATTTTATTCAATCATGAATCGCCGTTGCGCGGTGAAACCTTTGTCAGCCGAAAAATTACGCGCGCGCTCACCCGAATTAAATTGGGTTTGCAAGATTGCTTATACATGGGAAACCTCAATGCAAAACGCGATTGGGGCCATGCAAAAGATTACATTGAAATGCAATGGTTGATGTTGCAGCAAGCCATTCCCGAAGATTTTGTGATTGCAACGGGCAGACAATACAGCGTACGCGATTTTATTAATGCTGCTGCGAACGAATTGAATATGAAATTGCGCTGGGAAGGAAAAGAGATTGATGAAAAAGCCTTTGACGAAAAAGGCCAGTGTATCGTTGCTGTTGATCCACGCTATTTTCGTCCCGCAGAAGTCGAATCCTTGCTAGGCGATGCCAGCAAAGCGCATAAAAAATTAGGCTGGAAACCGCGCATTAGTTTCCAAGCGTTAGTCTCTGAAATGGTGCAAACGGATTTACGAGCAACTGAACGCGATGCCTTGGTCAAACAAAATGGATTTGAAGTGTTTGATTTTCAGGAATAGTTCTTTGTAATTCGTCATTCCCTCCGAAAAGCACCCCTCACCCGCAACGCAAAAAGCGCGTTGCGACCTCTCCCACAAGGGGAGAGGTGATCCTGGGAATATCAACGCAAAATGCTCCTCACCTCTCCCCTTGTGGGAGAGGTCGACGCGCGAAGCGCGGCGGGTGAGGGGTGCTTTTCGGTGGCAAAACTCGATATAAAATATGGCTCGATCTAACAACCACTAAGGGCTATAATTTCAAAATAATACTTTCAGGAAGATTTCGCCCCTAATGGACCAATTTATTATTTATCTCGTATTATTTTCCATTATCGTTTTTTTAGGCCAGTTTTTTCAAAAATCCACCATCCCACTGGCGTTAATTCTGGTCATGTTCGGCATGCTTTTAAGTTTTGTGCCGATCTTTCCGGAAGTAAAATTAAATTCCGCGGTCGTCCTTAATTTTTTTCTGCCCTTACTGGTTTATGAAATAGGCGCTTTCAGTTCATGGCGCGATCTCAAAAAGCAAATGCGGCCAATTGCATTATTATCCATTGGTCATGTCATTTTTATTACGATTTTAGTCGCGATTGTGGTTCATACCATGATTCCACAAATGGGGTGGCCTTTGGCGTTTGTATTAGGAAGCATTATTTCGCCACCTGATGATGTCGCGATTGTTTCTATTGCTGAAAAAATTCGCATTCCCGAGCGCATTTTCTTAATCCTCGAAGGTGAAGGAATGTTTAATGATGCGGCCGCTTTAACGATCTTTCGATTTTCACTGCTTGCTGCTTTAACCAATCAATTTGCAATGACACATGCCGTGGTTTCTTTCACTACCATGGTGGTAGGCGAAACGATCTATGGATTACTAGTCGGACTTGTCCTTGGAAAAATTCGTGAAAAAATTTCAAATACGTCTTTGCATGTCATCGCATCCGTCATTACACCCTTTGTAGCCTATCTTCCCGTTGTCGAATTCGGCGGTACTGGAATTCTGGCGACCGCCATGGCGGGATTTGTGATTGGAAATAAATTCACACTGCGATTTACACCAGAATATCGTTTAATTGCATTATCAATCTGGCCTACTTTTGCTTTTGCCATTCAGAGTCTTATCTTTTTATTAGTTGGCTTAGATTTCCGATCGACGCTTTCACGTATTTCATCGATTCCACTTTCAAATTTGCTGCTGTATGTTTTTGCCGTCACATTTGCCGTAGTTGTTGGCCGATTTATCTGGGTTTATGGGGCATTGATTTTTTTACCGCGATTTTTATTACCCTATTTACGGAAAAAAGATCCGTATCCGCCATGGCAATACCCTTTTATTATTTCATGGGCTGGAATTCGCGGCGGAATCTCACTTGCAGCAGCACTGGCTATTCCTGTATTTGCCTTAAAAATTGATGGTGTCGATGCGAGAGATTTGCTAATTTTTATCGTCTTTAGCATTATTTTTGTGACACTGATTCTGCAAGGGTTGTCGCTGCCCTTTTTAATAAAAAAAATGGGGATTGATAAAATCGGCGAATCTGAAAGATATACTGAGCATCTCACCGAATTACAAGCTAGAGTACAAATGGTAGTCGCGGCATTAAATTGGCTTGAAAGACAAATTCAAAAATTTCAGAATAACAAGGAAATTTTAGCAAAAATTTCTTCCCATTTTCGTGAATATCAAGAATTAAAAAAACATCTCGAAGCAAGAATTGCCGATCATGATGGTAAAAAAATTCATGACGAACAGGCGGAACTCAAAAAAGATTTATCTTTTTTAATTAAAGTGATCGAAATTGAAAAGGCAGAGCTTGCTAAACTCTGGCAGGAAGAAAAAATTAATTTAAGAACGCGAAACAAATTAATAGCGACGCTGGATCATCAAGTGCAGCGGCATTTGATTTGAGCTTCCAAAAACACCTTTTAAATGAATGGTAGCAATAAACAGGAACGTAATCCTTTGAAAAAGCCATTCCAGTAAATTGCTGAAATGAACATATTTTTTAGCACTTGAATCAAGTAACGGGGATTCGGCAATCGGCAAGATGTTTTTTCTCTCGTTTTCATGACCGCTTCATTCAAAAGCCATCGCGCAGGCACCATTCCGAATTTTTCTTTTAACATCTCCATCGCTTCTTGATTTGCTCGCATGGGAGCACTCAAGGTTTTTGTTTCAGGATAGAGGCGAGAGCCTGCCAAGATTTTTTCTAGATAAAAAAATCGTGCACCATATAACGCTGTCCGCAGCCAATATTCATAATCCATGCAAAAATTTAAATCTTCATTTAACAATCCATATTGTTCGATCACTCGTCGACGAAAAAAAACAGCGGGCTGCGAGATAAAACAAGTTTGTCTGAATTTTTTTAAATTCCATTTTTGCGTCGGATAGGCTTCTAAAACTAAATCATTTTGATCAATGTGATTCGCTTTGCCGTAGACAATATCAATTTCAGGATTTTTTTCAAAGAAATCCAAAACGGTTTTTAACGCGTCCGGATAATAAATATCATCTGAATTGAGCCAACCGATAATTTCACCGCGCGTCATTTGCAAGCCTTTGTTCACAGCGTGCGCCTGACCCCGATCTTTTTCAGAAATAAAAGTTAATTGCGACGAATATTTTTTTAAAATGTCCACTGTTTCATCGGAACTCCCGCCATCCATCACAATGTATTCCAAATCGGGAATCGACTGGGACAACACGCTCAACAAAGTGCGTTCGATGTATTTACCTTGATTGAATGATGGCGTAACAATGGAAATACGCATTAAACGGGGGCCTCGGTACGCCCATACACATCTTCGAATCGGACAATATCATCTTCACCTAAATAATGGCCGGATTGGACTTCGATTAATTCCAGATTTTCTGAAGTGTGATTGGTCAGTCGATGTTTAACGCCAAGCGGGATATAAGTGGATTCATTTTGTTTCACCGTAAACACTTCTTCACCGCGCGTGACGGTCGCTGTGCCTTTCACAACAATCCAGTGTTCCGAACGATGATGATGCATTTGCAGTGACAAACTGGCGCCCGGTTTCACGGTGATGCGCTTCACTTGAAACGTGTCGGATTTATCGATGGATTCATAACTGCCCCAGGGACGATAAACACGGCGATGTAAATCGGTTTCCGAACGGTTTTGATCTTTGAGTTTTTCAACCATTTTTTTCACGGCTTGGGCATTGTTTTTGTGGGCGACCAACACTGCGTCAGCCGTTTCAATCACAATGTGATCTTCTACCCCCACCACCGCTAACATACGACTTTCGGCACGGAGATAAGAATTGGTGACTTGCTCTGTCACGACATCACCTTGTGTGACGTTGCCTTTATCATCCGCAGTTTGTACTTCCCACAATGCAGACCAAGAGCCTACATCACTCCAATCTGCTGTCAGCGGAATTAACACAGCATCGTTTGTTTTTTCCATCACAGCATAATCGATAGAAATACTCGGACAATTTGCAAAAAGTTTTGGATCCAAACGAATGAAATCTAAATCGCGGGTTTCTGCGGCTACTGTTTTTTCGCATGAGGCTAAAATATCCGGTGCGTATTTTTTTAATTCTTCGAGATAGCGTGATGCACGGAACATAAACATGCCGCTGTTCCAATAATATTGGCCTGATGCGACATAAGATTCCGCAGTCGCTAAATCGGGTTTCTCAATAAATTTTTCAACCAGATGACCATCGGTTTTGATATATCCATACCCTGTTTCAGGACTGGTCGGCTTCACACCGAATGTAACAAGCTTTCCTGATTCAGCAAAACGCGTCGCATCTGCAACCGTTGCTAAAAAATGATTGGAATCTTGAATAATATGATCTGCCGGCAAAACTAACAAAATAGGATCCGCCTGATTTTTCAACGCATGCAATGCAGCAATCGCAACCGCCGGCGCGGTGTTTTTTCCCATGGGTTCTAAAATAATATTCGCTTGATTGATTTCTATTTCTTGTAATTGTTCTGCTACTAAAAAACGATGTTCCTGATTACAAATGACGATGGGTGAAATGGTTCTGGCAAGCGATTCAACACGCAGAAGGGTGTTTTGCAGCATCGTGTGCGCACCGACTAACGGCAGAAGTTGTTTTGGATAGGCACTACGGGACAACGGCCATAAGCGACTTCCAGTTCCACCCGCTAAAATCACAGGAACAATCATTTTCATCTCCTCAATAAAAAAGGGCATTTGCATGCCCTTTTTTTATTAAAATATCAATTAAACGGTTAATTGATCTTCCATATCTTTCATGTTTTTGTCGTTCATTTTCTTGAAGCCTTTCACTTGTTTCAAGTCATCAAGAGATTTGAAATCGCCATGTTTTTTACGGAAGTTAACAATTGCTTTCGCTCTTGCGTTGGTCATGCCTTTCACTTTCATCAAGTCTTTAGCGGTTGCGGTGTTGATGTTCACTTTTGCATCAGTCGCATCCGTGGTTGCAGTTGTTGTGGTGTTTTCAGCTGTGGTGGTAGCTGCTGGTGCATTAGCCGCAGGTGCGTTAGTCGCGTCAGCTGCAAAAACAACCGTAGCCAAACCCATTGCAGCAACAGCCGCAATCATTGAACGATAAAAAGACATTGTGGTACTCCTTAAAAATTGAAAAACTAAAATTTGTTATTGTTTGTCTATTCGTACGCAGTTCATCTCGCACGAAAGAACAGGAACCAGATTAATATTTGTTCAATATTAATCAGCTTCGTGATCTCCGTCGACATGATTTTTTTCCTACCCCAGAGAAGGGGCATTTCCTGACTTTACCAGTGATATATAATTTATCTCATGGTTTCAGTCAAGAGAATATTACTGATTTACATAAAAAAATCCATTTTCGCGTCTCTCCATTTATTTGAACTGTCGTTCGCAGAATGTTACACTTTTCAGAAATTTTGCATTCTCTAGGGATATGGCCATGCTGCGTAAACAATTATTCAAAACATTCGCTTTCTGTTCTGCATTAATATTAAGCAGTTCGATTTTTGCGGCGACATCGAACACAGTAATTCCCATTCCTACCCAACCTCAAGCCGCTGTTGTGGCGCCGGCGGCTCCCAACTTGGACGCAAAAGGTTATATTTTGATCGACGCATATAGCGGCAAAATTTTGGCTGAAAAAAACGCGGACCAACGACTCGCTCCCGCCAGTTTGACCAAATTAATGACAATGTATGTCATCTCCAGCGCCATTCGGAATGGTACTATCCACCTGGATGACAAAGTCCGCATCAGCAGCAAAGCCTGGAAAACCGGCGGCTCCCGCATGTTCGTGAAAGTCAATGATGAAGTGCCAGTCCGCAACTTATTAGAAGGCATTGTGGTGGCCTCCGGCAATGACGCCAGTGTCGCCATGGCAGAATACCTGGCAGGCACAGAAGACGCCTTTGCCAGCATGATGAATGCAGCCGCCAAATCGATTGGCATGAATAACAGCCATTTCGTAGACAGTAATGGCCTGCCCAATCCAAACCATTATTCAACACCTCGCGATCTTGCCTTGCTCGCGCAAGCCATCATTAAAAATTTCCCCGAAGATTATCGCTTATATTCAGAAAAATGGCTGACCTATAACGGCATCCGCCAACCCAATCGCAATCGTTTATTGTGGCGTTATGAATATGCCGACGGCTTAAAAACCGGCCATACCGATGAAGCGGGATATTGCTTGGTGGCATCGGCCTTAAAAGACGGCACACGCTTAGTTAGCGTGGTGATGGGCTCACCCAGTGATTTAGTCCGCACCGAAGAATCCATTCGATTACTGACTTTTGGTTATCGATTCTTTGAAACCCATAAACTTTACAACGGCCGTACGGCACTGACTGAAGTCCGCGTCTGGAAGGGACAAAACAAACAATCCGCCATCGGATTGGATGATGATCTTTATGTCACGATGCCAGCCGGACAATACAAAAATATTCACGCTGAGATTAATTTAAATGAACCGGTCAAAGCACCGATTACAAAAGGTCAAACCATTGGAACACTCAGAGTAACCCTCAACAATCAAGTGTTGATGGAAAAACCCTTAGTTGCTATGGCTGATAATGCCAAAGGGGGATTTTTTGCGAATTTGGCTGATTCCGTTAACTACGGTTTTCATAAATTATTTACTAAATCCACCGAGAAAGTGAACAATGGCTGATGCTGGCACTAACCAACCCGTCCTGACTTTTCCTTGTGAATTTGTCATCAAAGTCTTTGGTGTCGCATCCAACGAATTTGAAGTGGCCGTCATGACGATTATTCGCAATCATGTCACGGATTTACGAGAAGATGCCTTTCGTACTCGTCCTAGCAAGGACAACAAATATCTTGCGATCACTGTCACGATCAATGCTACCAGTCGGGAACAACTAGATTCTATTTATCGTGACTTAAGCGCTAATTCGCTAGTCTTGATGGCAATATGAAAAATACTGTTATCATTCGGCCATTAAAAAAAATCGATTACGAAACTTGCTGGCGCGAGATGCAGAATTTTACTAATACGCGCACTGAAGAAACGACAGATGAAATTTGGCTGATTGAACATCCACCGGTTTTCACCCAGGGACAAAATGGCAAGCCTGAACATCTTTTAAATCCAGGAAACATCCCTGTGATCAAAGTCGATCGTGGCGGCCAAGTGACTTATCACGGGCCAGGTCAATTAGTGGCATATACTTTAATTGATCTTAAGCGCAAAAAATTTAATATTCGGCAATTAGTCACCCTGCTCGAACAATCCGTCATCGATGTGCTGTCGGACTATCAAATTCAGGCAGAAGCAAGGCGCGATGCGCCGGGCATTTATGTGGATCAGGCAAAAATCTGCTCGATTGGTCTGCGCATTCGCCGCGGTTGCTCCTATCACGGATTGGCATTTAATATCGCAATGGATCTGGAACCTTTTTCCAGAATTAATCCTTGCGGGTATGCCAAACTCAAAATGACCCAATTGTCCGACCTCAGTCATACCGCTGAATTTAAAGAAGTCATCCCGAAATTAACCCATTATCTTAGCAAAAATCTGGGGTATAATACGGGCATTCAAAAGTAGGAACAAAAAGAGCACTATGAATACCAAACAACGCGGCGCGGAAAAATTAGCACGTATCCCCATTAAAATTGAACCGACCGTTTCACCGCTTCGAAAACCGGATTGGATACGCATCCGCATTCCAACTACCCCTGCTGTTGCCAATTTAAAAAAAATCCTGCGCGAAAATAAATTAGTTACCGTCTGCGAAGAAGCCTCCTGCCCTAACCTCTCAGAATGTTTTAGCCATGGCACGGCGACTTTCATGATCATGGGTGACAAATGCACTCGTCGCTGCAGTTTTTGCGATGTGGCGCATGGGCGACCGGATCCTTTGGATGTGAATGAGCCGATGAATCTTGCGAATACCATTGCACAAATGGGTTTACGTTATGTCGTTATTACGTCAGTCGATCGCGATGATTTACGCGATGGCGGCGCCGGCCACTTTGTAAATTGTCTTAAAGCGATTCGGGAAAAAAATCCGACCATCACGATTGAAACACTGGTTCCTGATTATCGTGGTCGCATGGACATTGCACTCGATGAAACGGCACGCGAATTACCGGATGTTTTCAATCACAATATCGAAACCGTTCCCCGTTTGTATAAACAAGCACGACCCGGTTCCGATTATGCGCACTCATTAAAATTATTGCAGCAATTTAAAATGCGCTTTCCAACTATTCCAACCAAATCCGGTTTGATGTTGGGATTGGGTGAAATGGATGACGAAATTAAACAAACCTTACTGGATTTGCGTGCCCATGATGTCGATATGTTGACACTCGGACAATATTTGCAACCGAGTAAATTTCATATGCCCGTTGGGCGCTATATTACACCCGAACAATTTGCTTCATTAGCCGAATTTGCCAAAGAAATTGGGTTCAAAAATGTTGCGAGCGGCCCACTGGTCAGATCGTCTTATCATGCTGACAAACAGGCGGCAGGAGAAGAGGTAGCTTAAAAAGGACGGTATGAACGATATTATTTCGCCGATACTTCAATGGATCAATGCTCATCCCCATCTCGCGGGAATTGCGACATTTATTATTTCTGCCGCCGAATCGGTCGCGATCATTGGGACCATTGTGCCGGGTTCTGTGATGATGACAGCCATTGGCGCACTGGCAGGCGCAGGCGTCATGCCTTTGTGGTCCACGATTCTGTGGGCCATCTTAGGGGCAATCGTTGGCGATGGCATTAGTTATTGGATTGGGCATAAATTTAAAAAAAATCTGCATCAAATCTGGCCTTTCCGCACACATCCCAATTTTCTCCTTTCTGGCGAAGCATTTTTTCATAAATACGGTGCCATGAGTGTTTTTATCGGACGATTTGTAGGACCGGTTCGCGCATTAGTACCCCTGGTTGCAGGAATGTTAGGCATGAAGCCGCTGCGATTTTATATTTCGAATATCACTTCTGCGATCGCCTGGGCACCGGCTTATATGTTGCCTGGAATTGCGCTAGGTGCCGCATCGCTTGAATTACCGCCGGATATTGCAGGACATGTGCTGCTCATGTTCTTGTTGATAACGTTGTTTATCATTTTGTGCATCTGGACGCTTTATAAATTATTCTTTTTGATCAGCGACCGAGTAAACCAATCATTGACGTCGCTCTGGAAACATTTACATTCTTCCCGATTTTTTTCACCTATCACCTCTGGTTTAAAGCACCATGATTCGAGAAAAACGTATGGGCAACTGACACTCACTTTCTATTTAATTATTATCAGTGCTATTTTTGTATATCTTGCGATTTACGTGCGCGCAGTCGGTTCAGACGCGATTTTTATTAACCAAGTTTTTCTGCATTTCTTTAGAAGCATCCGAACACCGGTGGGTGATGTGATAATGTTACACATTACCTTTTTGGGCGAAACCGCGGTTATTGTTCCCGTTGCTTGCGTTGTGTTCCTTTGGTTAGCCTGGAAAAAACGCTTTCATACGGCAGTGCATATTTTAGCATTAATGATTCTCACGGTGATTTTGGCTGAATTTTTCAAACATTCTATTAATTCAGCGCGACCCTTCGGCATTGCAGTGCCCCCAACCAGCCCTTCGTTTCCGAGCGGTCACACGATAAATGGCATGGTTTTTTATCTCGGTTTTATTCTGCTTTTTGTAAAAGCCTTAGGCCACCGTTTTTATCGCAGCTTGTATTTTTTAGCTGGCTTGTTAGTTGCTGCAATTGGAATTTCTCGGATTTATCTCAATGCGCACTGGTTTACCGATGTGATCGGCGGCGTTTTATTGGGTGCCGCGATTCTCATGATTATTGTGATTTCCTACAACCGAAAATCAGAAAAAAATATTCCGCCGTCCGGATTATTTTATACCTTCATCATATCCTTATTGATTATTTATTCTATTTTTTCATGGCATAATTCGCAAAAATTAACAGCACGTTATCAGCAAATTGATTGGCCCGTTTACACCATCACCCAACAAACCTGGTGGAACCATCTCGGCAATAAAGTGCCGATGTATCGATTAAACCGTTTTGGATTAGAAACGCAAGTATTGAATATTCAATGGATAGGCAATCTGGATACCATTCAACAATTATTATTAAAAAATGGTTGGGAAATTCCGCCCAGCCAAGATTGGGTCTCGGTCTTACGTCGCATTAGTGATATTGATAGCGCTGAACACTTGCCGTTGGTTTCACCGCTTTATCTTGATAAAAATCCCGTATTAGTCCTGATTAAACAGCAGAGCGGCAACAAAAAATTAATTGTACTGCGATTATGGGAATCGAATATTACCATTGCGAATAGCAATAAACCGTTATGGGTGGGGACCGTTGAAATGGTACCGCGCACTTTTAACTGGTTATTTCAACATAAACCGAATGATGTGAATCTCAATGTCAATTTAGTCATGCCGAAAACAACGGATAATGATCAGGTCAAAGAAATCACCGTCATCAACAATCACAAACGTCACGTTCGCAATGAAACCATGTTATTAATCAAACCAAAGGAATAGTAAATGCTGTCGGATATTACACTGCAGTTGGTCGTCTTTTCTTCAAAAGCGCTGATTTTATTAATCATGATTTTGCTGCTTGTCGCAGGCATACTCGCCCTTTTTTCACGCGGTAAAGAAAAAGTGACCGGACGAGTATCAATTAAAAATCTCAATGAAAAATATTCAGAATTGACTGAATTTGTCATGAATGAAATTTTGACGAAAAAGCAACTTAAGAAATTTTTGAAAGAAAAAAAATTATCTGACAAAGCGAAAAAAGAGTTAGCCGAACATGAAAAGCAGAAAAAAGTGTTTGTATTAACTTTTAATGGCGACATGAAAGCCTCTGCCGTTTGCGGATTACGCAATGAAGTGGATGCGATTGTGAGTGCAGCAACCACGGAAGATGAAGTGGTGGTGCGATTAGATAGCGCCGGCGGCATGGTGCATGCCTATGGATTGGCCGCAGCGCAGTTACAACGTTTACGTAATCACAATATTATGCTGACCGTTACCGTTGATAAAATTGCTGCGAGCGGTGGTTATCTCATGGCAAGTGTTGCAAATAAAATTTTAGCGGCGCCCTTTGCGATCATTGGTTCGATTGGCGTTATTGTTCAGTTACCTAATTTTCATCGATATTTAAAAGATAAGCACATCGATTTTGAACAATTGACGGCAGGCAATTTCAAACGGACGCTCACCTTATTTGGTCAAAACACCGAAGCAGGCCGTGAAAAATTGCAAGAAGAAATCGAAGATATTCATGATCAATTCAAAGGCGTGATTAAAACTCACCGACCCCAGTTGGATATCGATAAAGTTGCTACCGGCGAACATTGGCTAGGCGCGCAAGCGTTGGATTTAAAATTAGTGGACGAGCTCATGACTAGCGATGATTATTTGATGGCGCAAAGTAAAATTGCGAATGTTTATGAAGTTTGCTATCAGCCGAAAAAATCGTTGGGGAGTAAATTATTTTCTGCGATGGGGAATTTGAAATATCAGTTGTTTGAGAAGCCGTTTATTTCCTAACTTCCCTAACGTCGTCCCGCGGCTTGTCCGCGGGACGATTATCATGTATCGCGGCGAAATGGCGATGGTGTGCGCTTACCACTCTTGTCTTGACCTTCTGGATTGGGTGAAGGTGTCTGCGAACGATCACCAGCAGTCGCACCCGATGTTTTAGCTATCCCTGCTTTCGAATCAGGTGACGGCGTTCTTGTCACGGTGAGCCGATGCGCTCCTGCTGCTGCACGAAGTCCATCTGCGATCGCCCTCGCAATAGGCTCTGTTTCTTTGCCCACTCCAACACTATATACATTCCTAACTTTGTTCCATGCATCGACTTTTCTTGCAAATCCGATATCAGAACCTTGAGTTTGTTCTACATCAGCTTTTACCCTTGCAATAATATCAGCTGGGGTTCTATTGCTTTGTTTTAACCATTGATCGAAATCCTGCTTGAGTACAGTTATATTTTGTTCTTTATGTTTATCAAGAAAGTCAGTCAGCTTTTTATCATAATACTTTTGTGCTTTTGCCTGAGATTCAGCCGTATCGAGCGTCATACTTCCCATCATTTCCGTAACTAATTTCATGCTAGCTAAACCAACTTCACCTTTTAATGCTGCATCTCTACCAACACTTCCAACAATATTTGCCAGAAAAGAATTTAGAATAGCTCTAGTATCAATTTGTTCCGGTTTCGCATCAAATAACTCAGCAACCTCTTTTTTCACTTTTCCGGTTACAGGGTTGATCAACGATTCACAACCAAATTCAATCGCTTTATCAATTAATTGTTGTGCTTGTTTGTATTCTGGAAGTTTGACTTTATCATCCGCTTTCATTTCAATTAAACGGGTACTGTATTCTTGAAAATCAAATTTACCGGAATTACCCTGAGGAATTACTTTCCCAATTTGGTCAAACAGATCTGAAAATTCTTTAAATTTTTGTTGATCCATGAGAGGTGGCAAATCATCTAAAATTCTGCATTTTAAGCCCTGATATTTCGCATCAGCTAGTTTTTCTTTCCCATTAACAATCGCTTGATCAATGACTTTTCTAGCTGTAGTCATTTGTTCCACTGTAAATTCTGGAGTAAGTGATACCTTCACTTCTTCTTGCGGTATCATTTTCCGAACTTTCAAGGTGCTGTTCGATAAAGTTTGTTTTTTTGGTTCATTGAGTTGTTTCAATTTCGCTTGAATTGCTGCTGCTTTGTCATACTGCTTGTTGGCGCTTAATTCTGAATCTAGTTTCTGCCAAAATTTCAGTCGAGTGTTGAGCTCATCCTCTTTTAATTCTTTTAAATCATTATCTATGATGGCCGGAATGTCTTTTACCTCTTTTAATTCTACTCGCAATCGACAAGAATCATTTCGTTTTTGAACTTCATTATAGTGACCCATTCCTTCTCTAATAGCGTTTGCCTGAAACTCTAAACCCTCCTTTCCCAATTTAGTTGCCAACTCAAACCAAAACTGTAATCTGGCATCACTTTCTTCTTTTTTTTCTGATGTTTCTAAATCTTCTATGACTAGTTTTTTAATAGTTTCGGGAGTTTGTTGTCTCACAAACAAGTTATCATTTTCATTTAGATATTGACGTACCTGTTCTCGACAAAAAAGTTCAGGAATGCCTGATCCATGTTTTGTTCCTTCATATGCAAATGTAAGTATTTTTTTGACAGCTCGTTTTGCAACTTGATGTTCTTTTGAACGAAGCACAGAGCCTGCATCACCCAGCGGTCCCATTACATTGTCCATATAAGAACTTAATAATTCAGCAGGACTTATCGTGCTCTTTATCCCTAACATTTCAATTACTTCTTTTTTGCAGCCACCTGTTTTTGGATCCACTAAAGAGGCAACTCCAATCTTTGCAATTTTTTCTACTATTTCACGAGCCTTTTGCATTTCAGGTGCTTTAGACATATCTTCCATTTCGCTCAGTTTTTGAAAATAATCTCCTTCTTGTTGTAAATCCCCTGTTTCTTTACCAATTTTTGTTGCGATCAAAGCATAAAGTTCTGTGACAAGACTAGATAATTCCTGCCAATTTTTTTCATCGACTAACGGTGGGAAAGCATTAAAGACTCGACCTGTCTCATGTGAGGGAGCAGACATTTTTCTTTTTGCTTCTTCACTTCCTTGAGTTAAAACCGATTTTGCTTTTGTCAATTGTTGCATTGTTAACATAAGTCCTCACATCAACCTTTTGGTTTTAAATGAGTTTCTTAATTCTATTATAGCTGAGATATACAATTTATTTTTTTGATTAAAAAAGTATATTTTTCAATAAGTTATGTTTTTTAAATGGGATAATATAGTTCAAATAGAATACAAAATACTGATGTCGGGAATAATTATGATCTAGTTACCGATATCCCTGAATAGACAAAAATAAACCCCAGCTTTAAAATGAACTGTCTAGACAACTCTACACGGAGCCGTAAACATGAAAAATTTTTTGGTAAATTGCCTTGTTCTTGTTCTCAGTATTTCTTTGGTGTCCTGCTCCACTAATACACGTAATCAAAATACCGCGGTCGGAGCTGTAACAGGCGGCGCAGTGGGCGGCTTAGCTGGTAGCCTTGTTGGTGCTGGCACGGGTCAAGCGGTGGCAATTGGCGCAGGGATCGTTGCAGGTGCATTAATTGGTGGTTATATCGGCAGCAGAATGGATAGCTCGGATAACACCCAAATGTATGGCGCGATGAATAAACCGGTCAACCATCCGACAACATGGAAAAACTCCAGAAGTGGCGGAACCTACACCATGGTCCCAACCAGTAAGATGATGACCGTCAATGGCAACCCAAACTGCCGTCGTTATCATACGACTGCTGTGATGGGCGGCAAAACAGAGACCACCAATGGTATCGCATGCTTACAATCGGATGGTACCTGGCGCGCTGTTCGCTAATTATCTGCATCACAAAAAGGCTAATCATTTTGATTGGTCTTTTTCTTTTTCAGTGATAAAAAATTCAACCGCTACTATCGCATGTGTATAATTATTAATCAAAATCTTTTTTTCTGCAGTTGCATGATTCTTCAAAAAAAATTTTCAAAACTGGTTTTTATTTCAAAAGTAATCAGCAAGTTACAAACGATGTGATTCTTTTTTTTACGCGAATTTAAATCCTTTATAATAAATATCGTAAATGTAAAAAAACCTCGAGGAGGAATACTTATGTTGAAAAAATTATTAATCGTGTTAGCTTCAATATCAGTTGCTATGCCACTGATGTTAGCTTCAGGTTCAGCTTTTAGCTGTTGTCACAAAACTTGCTATCAAGAATCAAGCTGCTACAAACCCGTCAGCTCCTTTTGCAATAAATGCAGCCGTGGCGGTGTTCGTTGCGGTCGTTGCGTGACAGATGGCAAATTAGCATGCCGAGTCGTCCATAATCTCCGTAACAATTTGTCGATCGGTGATACCGCTATTCGTGTAACAGCTCATGGTCATCGTGTTTGCTTAAGTGGTCGCGTTGGCACCCCTATGCAACGTTATTTGGCAGATGAAATTGCCCGAAATACGTGTGGCACAGGTTTAGTTGTTGACAGCATGATCATTGCACAACCGTAATAAAAAGCTAAAAAGAGGGGCTTCGTGCCCCTCTTTTTTTTATTATCCAAAAATAATTCCGATCACCATATATCGCGGTTCTTTTAAATATTGTCCTACGTTATTAACCGGTGAAATGGCGCTTGCGGCAGCAACCGCTTCGTTATCTAAGACTTCTGTTCCACTGGATTTGACGAGTTGCACATCCGTTACCTGACCATCTGGGTGCACGACAAAACCGATCACTGAAATGCCTCGCACGTTAAAATCAATGGCGGCTTTTGGATACAATAAATGTTTGGTGAGCGCTTTGCCTAACAGTGTTAGGAGCGGTCGCGGTTCATGGTCTTCGCCGATCAGATGCACGGGGTCTTCGGGTTTTGATAGATTGGTCGGCAATAATTGAGTGAGATGTTTTACCTCTTTTTTGACGGATTTTTTAATTCCTAACTTGGAAACCTCTTCATTTTTTTCTGGGGCGGGTGGTTCAAACGTCGCAGGATTACTTTCCTGATAGGCATAAGCTGGGATTTCCAACGACGGCGATTTTTTATCCGGTATATAAGGCGGTAAAAAAACAATATTGGCGGCAAAGGTCAGAAAAATCAGTATATGCAAACACAGTGCTAATAAAAAAAGCAAAAAACGATATGTGGAAAGAGGTTTTGCAAGTTTCATTCACGTGCCATGGGTGATAAAAGACTAGTTTATCATCTTTTTTTGAGGAGGGGTGACATCGTCGTCGCGCGGCTAGTTCACGGGATCCAGAGAACGGGGTCTCCGAATTGGGTCCCGCGGATCAGCCGCGGGACGACGGGACAATTTATCGATTAATCCCCAACAATTCCACTTTAAAAATCAACGTCTCATTCGGCCCAATCGTTGGCGGAGCGCCTTGCTCACCATAAGCTAATGAAGCGGGCACATAAAGTTCCCATACTGAACCAACTTTCATAAGCTGCAATGCTTCCACCCAACCTGGAATCACAGCAGTCACTGGAAAAGAAGCGGGTTGACCGCGTTTGTAAGAACTATCAAATTCCGTACCATTAATTAATTTGCCGGCATATTGCACGCTCACAACATCCGTCGCAGCAGGTGTTGGACCTGTACCCTGCTTGATAACTTTATATTGCAAACCATCCGGCAATGTCACAACGCCAGGTTTGGTTTTATTTGCTTTTAAAAAAGCATCGCCAATTTGCTTATTTTTCATAGCAGCCTCGTCGGCAAAAAGGGTAATTGAGAATAGGGTAAAAATAAAAAATAACAGGGTTGAAATGACTTGCTTGGAAGTTTTTTTCATAGCATCGGATTCCTTTTTGAGACGCTTATTAACATAGAGCCTTGATTATAGGGATGAATATTTTGAAGCGCAAGATGCATTTCTCTTAAGATTTCCTTAAGGTTTATTTGATACGCTCGATAAGTCAATTAAATTTTTTTACTGGTGTTAAAAAATGTTAACCACGACGCAACTCATAGCTCAAAAGATCGAAGCGCCTGCTTCGCTCTTGAGTTGCGCTCAACTTTTTTCACTCTCCTATCGTCTTCATTTTATTATGAGTATGTTTCGCTGCTAGTCCACTAGCAGCGATCATACTATCTCTGGCGAGAGTTCACGCAACCATTTTTTGTTTCAAATTTTAAATTTTATTTAAATTTATTTATCTTATTTTTTAAGAGGAGATGTGTTATGGCTACGCCAAAAATTTTGTTATTGTTAGGTGCTGCTACATTGAATTTATGTGAGGCGGCGAATGCTACGTTGGAATTAATTAATCCACAAAATGTAGCGTATAACCCACCCACGCCGACACCGACACCGGCCAAATGCTACAACGCTACGGAAGAGCCAAAGGTTGAAATTCCGTGTCCAGATGTACCCGGATGGGCGGTAGGCACCATCGTCGCAGTTGCAGCAGCGTGTGCTGTGGGCGCGGGTGTTGTTGGTTACTTCGGAAGAAGGGCTTATAACGCCTGGAATCAAAATGTTGAATTACAACCGCTGGCAGATAATGCCCCTGTTGTAACTACGAATGGGCCCGGTGGTTATGGAGCAACAGCAGTATGATGGAAAATAAAAAATAAGCGAGCTCGAAGGATGATCTAGACATCCTTTGACTCGCCTATTTTAAGCTAATCTGAGAGAACGTTCATCGTCACGAACCAGTTCAGATTGCGATGCACTGTTGCATTCAGCTACTTTTTCTAAAGCACGTTTTTCAAAACAAATTTCCGGATCAACCGTTAAATGCAAATTAAATCCTCGGTGAACGGGAAAAGGCGTTTCGCGCACATCCTGTTTTTTATCTCTGTCTTCTGCAGATGAATGTTGGCGTTCCACTCGGCCGCCTTTTATTTTTATGACATATTGATCTGAAACTGCTTTAACAACTTGTTTTGCTTCATCCATCGCAAAAATATTGCCAGGACAAAGACGTCTGCCAAAACCAAAGGGGAAAAATTTCGAAGAATCAGGACGAATGATTTCACCTAAGTTTAACCAAAGTGTTTTGTTACCAAATTGCACTTCAACTCGCTGTGTTTTATCTTTACTTTCGGTTTCGACTTTTAACACTTTGCCTTTGCCGTAACGATGATGATGAATTTCTCTACCCGCTTGATATTGATCTGGATCCACAATCCAACGTTTTGGATCAAATTTTTGCGCATTAGGATACACTTCTTCATTGCGATGCATGACCCATTGTGAAACTACCACGAGATCGCCCGGAGTTAATTGCACTGATTGTTTTTGACCGGGACCAAAATTCACGGTCAATTTTTTTGGAAGCCCCGGTTTTGGTTTTACTTGAGTGCTAGGATCAACAATTTCATCTTTCATATCTGGCACTGGCGGATATAAACGTAATACTTCTAAAATAACCGCTTCAGCGAGAATATCACCTTCCGGTGTGCCTTTCTTCCGATGCAATTCATCCTGAATTTCAGGATATTCGCCTAAGACCAATAATGCGAATCCAATTAATTTTTCAGTGGTTTCATGACCCAATGCGAATATTTGGATGACTTCATTGACGATGTCGGCATCGTAAATGCGCCTTCTTTGTTCTTCGTGAAAATCCATTCCAGCTTTTTCTTCTGGTTCATTTCCTTGTTGTTTTTTTCTATGTCGCTCAATTTCTTCGTCAGCCAAGGTTTTACTGATTGCATTTTCAGTATTTAAAATATGGTCTTCGTTAGCTCTTAATATTTTTAATGTTTCTTCTCGGCCTAATTTTATTAATTCCTTTACAGATTTTCCAGCGAGCGGGCTTTTGTCTTCTGTTTTTTTAGCTGAAAAAAAACGTTTTACCTTACCAAATGCAGGTAAAAGATTCGCGGGATCAGAAAGCACATCCATGGATTTTTCTATAATCGGTGTAATTCGCCGTTTGATTGCATCATCAAAATTGGCAAATCCGAGTTTTGCTTTGCCAATTGCATCCATGGCAACACACATAGCAAAATCTTTCGCTTTAAAATATTCGCCGGTTTTTGCAGCTTTCTGAACATACTCTGCAACGATTGCTTCGGTGCGCTCGGAATCGCGAAGATGTCGGTGCAACAAATAATTATAATTATCGCGGGATTTTTTCCATTCGGGTGAATCAACTGGATGATCCATTAACGATTCACCGATTACTTGACGAAAAGATTGCGTAACATCATAACCTGCAGTGTAATCAACCCCATCAATCAAAATTTGTTTCACAATCGCAGGATCTTTCACCATGAGGACTAGCTTACTATCAGTGAGAGAGGTTTTTACCCAAAAATAACTAAGACCCGCCGTTCCTGCTTTTCCTGCTGCGCGATCCACTACAGGCCCCGTTCCATGTTCCAGCACATCAAACAATTCACCGAAAATACGATTGCCATCTATTTTGGGGACTGTAGGATATTTTTCGCCCGTCACTCGTACTGGCATTTTGGAATAAACGCGCGTTCCCACATGATGCATCTCGGTCAACAATTTATCGCCATAAAATTTCGCGGCATCTCCGACACCTTTCAGATAGTGACGAGCCGTTGCTATTTTTTGCGGTAACTCATCGATTTTTAGAACCGTTTTGGCTTGAGAAAAAAAACCGGAAACCGAATTAAATAATGAAAATGTGCTGCTCACAGAAGAGTCCCTTATGAAAAGATAAAAAAATATAGCGAATGGTGAAAATTAGGTCAAGGACTTATTTTGCATACTCATTTAAATTAAAAGGAGTTTCTGCGTCTTTGTGGTCGCAAATTATTTCCTAGATTTGCAACTTCAGGTGGCGAGATGACATAATGACCAATCAATTTTTTTACCCCTCGAGGTAACATCGAAAGATGGGCGTTCAACAACGAAAACATATTATCAGAAAATTTACCCACCTCTCTTTTGATTACATCAGAGCCTTCATCTTCTATATGCTGCATAATGGTAATTTTATTGACCCCGATTTCGCGATAGGGATCAGCGCCCCTTTGGAGCAATGTTCTTAGAATAAAAGTGGAATTTCTTTCGGATGCGAGGGCAAGAGGTGTAAGCATCTCTGTATTACCTTGGTCAACATCCGCTTTTGCTTCGAGCAATCGATCTACTATCTCATATTCTTGTGCATTGATTGCTTCGACCAATGGTGTATTGCCACTCTTAGCTGCCACATTCACATCAATTCCGGGAGTTGTCAGCAATAGTTCGACCATTGGCAAGTGCCTTTGACTTACCGCATAGTGGAGCGGGGTTATTTTATCCCCATCGGATTGATTGACTGATGCACCTGCCTTTATTAAGGTTTGCGCCGTATCCACAAACCCACAGGCAGCTGCAATAGTCAATGCTGGCATTCCAGCGTGCAGAGATTGTTTGACATTGATGGTTTTGAGAACATCATTAAGTACCCCAGTCTGATGAAACTCAATAGCTAAATAGCAAACTTCTCCCGGGGTAGGCCTAGTTAAATCATATAATTTTGAAAAACTATCCAGAAAAGGCTGGGCTAATTCCATCGGAAGACGCTGTAATGCTTTATGGATTCTCTCAAGTACAGTATATATCATTGATAAAGCTTGATTTTGGACGATAAGCGCATTGAAACGATCAATATTCCCTGCATCAATGCAACAGATTAATTGCTGAATGTGTAGATCAACATCGCCGTTGGATTTTTTTTTAACTTGTCTCTCGGGTGTTTCTATCGATAAAGTTGGATAGTTTTTACCCTTGCGTGCGCGAATAAGTGACACAATTTGCCTCGTTTTGTAATTTTAGGCCATAATTTTAATGGATATATTTTGATCAGTCAAGGATAGATATAGGGATTTCGTCTCGTTTAGGCTTATAATTGGCAAAATTCAGACTGATTATAAAATTATGAAACTATGCCCCTGCTCCTCCGGAAAGAATTTTGCTGATTGCTGCGAACCCTTTATTAGAGGTGATTCCTTACCTGAAACGCCTGAAAAACTGATGCGTTCTCGGTATACCGCTTATTCGCTTGCCAATATGGATTATATCGCTCGCACGATGCAAGGCGTTCCATTAGAAAATTTTGATAAAGAAAATGCAGAAAAATGGGCGAAAAGTGTGGAATGGCAAAAATTAAAAGTTTTGAATGCTTCAGTTGAACCACCGCATGGTTTCGTTGAATTTATGGTTTATTATTCTGACAATGGGAAGAATCAAATACTCCATGAAAAAAGTGAATTTTTGCTGGTAAATGATCGTTGGTATTATGTGGATGGTGAGACGCCTAAAATTGGGCGGAATGATTTGTGTCCTTGTGGGAGTCAGAAAAAATTTAAAAAATGTTGTGGATTGTAATTGTTAACCCAAACAAACTAGCTCTTAATAAGTAAAAAATTTTATTGGTAAAATTTTTTCATATCGATTGAAATCTTTATCTGATGTAAAAATTAACATTTTGTAATTAGCTGCAAGTGCGCAAATTAAAAAATCTGTATGCGATCCTTGAATGCCCCTTTTTCGACAGAGATTAAAAAAAGAAGCGGCTTGTTCATAGTCTTTGGAATCGATGGGTAAATCGGGAAAGGCTGCTAGTTGGGTTTTTAATGTTGTAAATTGATCAGATGATGAAATACCGGAAAGTATTTCTTGACGGATTGGGCCAATCATTTGCACTCGAAAATCATTGATGAGATTAATTAGATGTTCTGTTACATCATTATTTTGGGGATTGGTTCGGCGCAATGCCAAAGACCAGATGCAGGTATCTACAATGACTTTCATTATTATTTTTCACGATGTTGTTTATAGTTATAATCCGATTTATAATCAATTTTTCCAAATAATTCAATTAGTTGTTGCTGTTTGTGACGTTGAATATATTCTTTTAAAGCCGTAGTGACTGCTTCTTTTTTGGTATGATGATGCCCAACGGCAACGGCTTCGTTTATTAAATTATCATTAATAGCTAAATTAGTGGCCATATCTCGATCCTCCTATTATTTTATTTTACACATTGCAATGTGTAAAATCAAGTGTAAAACCGATTGATATAACCTTAAGCCAATCTCTGCCATTTCCTGCTCCTCGTCCTTGTCTAGTTTTTATGTTACGCGCTTCCAGCGCTTACTTTTTTGGTTAATCATTCATACCCAGGCCTACGGGCGCCAAAAACGCGCCCTTAGCCTGGGCTATTCTCTATCGGCCTTCGGCCTGAAAGCTTTATATTTAAGACTTTCTTAAGATTTTTTTTGATATAATGGTTTTCGTACAAGAGATGACATTCCTCTTTTAACCGCCTCCAAGGCTAATGATGTCTACCTAACTTCTTGAAAAAAGAAGCATGTAGACACATAAGCGATCTGCAAAAACTCTACTACTTCTGATTTCAAGTTTAAAAATTAACAATCAGAGGTGAGCTATGAGTCAATCACGTAATCAATCTTATAAAGACATGTTACAGGGACTTGGTATTCTAGTCGGTGTGCCTTATGCAGTGCTGGCTGCAGTTCATCTATCAACAGAGAATATTACATCGATTCCCTTTATTGGAAAAACACTCGCGGCTTGTTTGCCCTTAGGTTTTTATCAATTTTCAGCGCCCATTTTTATTATTGGCACATTCGCAAATTATTATTCTAATTTGGGTTCAGCGATTGATGCAATTTTAAAAAAAGAACTTAGTGCAAAAAACGCAGGACATGTCACTGGGGCCATTTTTGGGACGGTCTTAACGGGTACGTTTATTTATTTTAATCAGACGACGCCGGCTGCGGCATTTTCTTTGCCTTTTGGTGCTGATACTAATGTTGCGAATACATTATTAATATTAAATGCGCCGCTTTATGTTGCAGGGGCGTGTTCTAATATTTTTTCGCACTTATTTGAGGGAACCAAAAATACAGCTGTCGGTACGAAAAAGATCGTCGGTAAATTTTCTTCGGGAGTAAAAACACTTTGCACTTCCGCTTATTCTTGGTTTAGTCAGTGTCGAACCAAATCAGGAGAAGAAACTAACTCAGTGCAAATTGAGCAGAAAAAGGATTCTACTTTGTCTGTTTAATTCAGCCATTTTTCGTCATTGCGAGGCCTGTTTTTTAGGCCGAAGCAATCTTCTGGAGATTGCTTCGCAGCAAAAACGCTGCTCGCAATGACAACTCTTTGGCATCATCCTTGCCGATTTGGATTTGGACTTGGGCTGGGCCCTCCTGATTTTGCGCCTAATTCTGCTGCTTCTTTTTTTGAGCTCGTGATGCGGGAGGCAAGATCTTTGACGGCATTCACAAATCGACTCCAGGCTGAGGGTGATTCTTTTGGTTTTTCCCCTGGAGACACTTCTTGCCTTACTTCATCCATTTTTTGTTTTACTTGAGCGATTGCTACCGCATTATCGACTTTCTTAAATTCAAGACCAATGATTTTTTTCGCAGATTGAGCGGCTTCTGAAGGGAGAGTGACTGTTTCTCCCTTTTCATTTTTTCCTTTTTTAGTATAGAGCGATTCTTTGTAAGCTTTCATGGCTCCACTTTCAGCATAGGCAATACCGCTTTGAATCACCCCTCCCATTTTAGGACTATCGCTTTTATCTTTTGGAACAATCCCCAGATCCGGACGAATTTCGCCTTTTGCAGTATAAGCACGCGATTTATTCAATTGAAAAGCTTTGCCTGCGGCTTGCAGTTCTGCCATGAGGCCGTGACTTCTGACTGCTTCACTTGCCATTACATCACTGGATTCTTTCTGAATTTTTTTCATATCGACGGGTCCTAAAACTTCTTGTTCTTTAGTACGTCTTTGAACTTCAAATAGGTAAGCAGCGTTCCAATCGGCCTGTCGTCTAGCAACCATATCAGGAACAGACGCTCTTGAACTTAGAGATTCCGCTACTTCCTGATTAAGATTAATAATGCCAACTTCAAGTTTTCGTTTTTCGGCTTCATTCGTTACTACGCCCTCTTTGTTGATTATCCCCAGTTTTGTGGCCATGGCTTTGAAAACATCTTCCCAATTTGAATCCGTTGCATCGAGAAAGGCGCTTTTTGCTTTGCTTAACGCATCTCGCCAGAGGGAACCGTGTGTTTTCTTTTCTGTTTTTAATTGAGTATTGATCTCCTCGCCTTCTTTTTCGAGCGCATCCAGTTCTTTGGCAAGAATATCAAGCCTGGTTGCAGCGGTTGCCAGCGTTCTTTGACGTTCTTCTGGGATAGCCTGTTTGGGTTGGTTAGGGTCAGCGGGACCCGCCTGTTGATTAGCGGCTTCTTTTAATCTATCCGATTGTTCCTGAATTTTTTCTCTAAGCTCGGCGATCATGTTAAGCATCATTTGTTTAGCTTCAGCAGCTTCCGTATCCGCAATCACCTGCAATGCATTAAAAAATTCTTTTTTCTCTTCTTCTTTTTTGTCGTAGTCTTTTTTATTATAAAATTGCGTTTCATCAAATTTCATTTGATCGAATTGTTTTTGTTGTTCAGCTTCTTTTTTTTGAGTTTCTTCTTTAGCGAATTCAATTTTTTCGATCAAATCATTTTTTACCGCGAAATCACGGAATAATTCTTTTGGAATAGTGCTAGGATCATCGCACGCAAAGGTGGGTTTAATGATTGTGGCAACTTCTGTTGATTCAGCCATAGTGCTCCAAGATTGTTGTTTTAACAGCTTATTTTTTTATTATAGCCAATTTAGCTTAAGGTAATTTTATTATTTATTTACAATAAGTTATACAGGTGTCCATTCTTTATAAATCTTTGATCATAAATTGTTATGTAAATGATTTTTTGAACTAATCCTTCCAGTGGATGCCCATATATTGTACTATACTGGACACACAAAACGAGTAATAGAGAGAACTATAATCATGAACGGTCGTGAACAAGATAAACAAGCGTCGGATGCAAAAGATGCTTCTAATTCAGGTAATGCTCCAGTCATTCCAGCCAAGAAAACCCTAGCCGAAATGGCGGCTAATACAGGATTTTGTTATCCGGGTTTACCTTACCTGGATCGTCTCCATTGGAGTCCTAGACTTGAATTATTTGTATTTTATTACCCCAAAAAAGCGCTCGATATAGTTTCCAATGTGAACTCCCGACTAATTGGCGGTAAAGTGAGAAAAAAAGGAGACGGTCATACTCGCACCGTAAAGAAAAAAGGGGTCTCAGGAGTAAAACTAATCACCAGGTATACAAACAACCATTTTGCTTTACTCGCACATGAGGCAGGCGCTGTCCCTGCTTTTCAAGCACCAAATGATTTTTTAAAAATTTATCCAGAACAATTTCCGCAAGAAGAAATCGAAGAATTCAAAATAAAAAGAAAATTGGGTGATAGAGAAGATAAATCGCTAGCGGAAGCCGCTGAAAAACTGATGGCACCCCAAAAAGATAAGCCGTTGAAATTTTTAATTTGCGGTTATACGGGTATTCATGCAGTACCTGAGGATAAAGAAACAGCACAATCAGAATCAGCCCCGATGGAGGAAAACGAGACTCTAATAACAAAACCGAAAAAAGGAAAGAAACGCCGCAAAAAAGTACAACAATCGCAACCTCTTCAAGATGAAACGGCCGTAGAATTGCCTCAGCCTCCTGAACCTACTCCGGAACTCCCTGCTGTTGCTGTTGCTCCTGTTCCAATGGAAGAAAAGACAATGCAAGATCAAACTCCGATGGAACTTGCGGCGTCCAAAAAAACTAGAAAAAGAGAAAGGAACCGCAACCAACTCTTTCAACCTGTTGGAAATGGTAAACAGATATCCGGTCAAAAACGAAAACTGGGAGAAATTTTGGATGACCAACTTGAAACACAGACTGCTCCCAAAAAAAAGAAACCAGGCTTCCCACACAATTTATTTGGCAAGCGAATTATCTCTATCCAATATCAGCAACCTGAGAAAAAAGAACATTTTAATGAAAAATTATTTATGCATTATTTGAAACAAAATCCCATGTATTGGCACCATCAGAATGGATATGGAATGAAACTTGCTACTAATGAAATCGCGCAAACAATGCAAGCGTTTCTCACCAAGGAAGCGGCAAAAGCAAGACTGCCAATTCAGTTCTTTTCTATTAACAATGCAGTTTTTGTTACGATGAATGACATCCAAGAAGGTGATGCGCTCGAGCATTCAAAAGCGGCGTATCTACGGTTGCAGCAATTCATTAAGAGTACCGAACCTTTTCTTGCTCCGGGATTTGCGCCACGATTATAAAAAAACATTGAAATATCAGGAAATCCAATGATAATAACAGAATTCAGAATGGGTATAAATAAATGATGACGCAGTTTTTTACGCTTGGATTTTTGATGTTATTTTCAGCCATGCTGCCCGGCCCTGATTTTGCACTCGTGACCAAGAACACGCTTTTGCACTCACGTCGGGCGGGTATTATGACTTCATTTGGTATAGGCAATGCCGTTTTGATTCATATTTCTTATTGCGCGCTGGGTCTTGCCCTGGTAATTTCCCAATCGATTGTTATTTTTAATATTATTAAATATATCGGCGCGATTTATTTATTTTATCTCGGAATAAAATGTTTATTTGCCAAGAATACAGCCGAGAACCACGATCCCAGTTCAGATCATTTTAAAAAAACGGCGATGAGCGATTTGACTGCTTTTAGACAAGGATTTTTATGCAACGTGCTGAACCCTAAGGCCAGTTTATTTTTTCTGGCTGTTTTTACTCTCATTATCAAACCAGACACCCCACGCTTTCTTGAAATTCTATTTATTGTTGAAATGTATGTGATCGTGAATGCCTGGTTTTGCAGCTTGACAGTTCTGTTATCGCATCCAAGAGTTTTATTAGGCCTTAACAAAATTGAAAAATACATTTCAAAAGCATTGGGACTCTTTTTGATTGGATTCGGGATTGCTTTGGTTTTTTTGAAACAATAGCTCACATCACGGAACATTCTATTCCGAACGACTTGCATTCTGAAAGAATGATTGAAATCGCATCTCTCGGACTATTGCCATCCTGGGTGCTCTCTACAATTCTTTGAAAACTTTTTTCATCGACGTTATCAAGCGAGCTTTCCGAAATTTGCTTATAAATTTCAAAATATTTTTCTGACATCAAAACCAATCGCGCCAATTTCTCATTTCGAAAAAGATGAACAATATGCGGATATTCCAGCATATCACAAACACGAAGCAAATCGGTTTGATTTAAGACTTTATCCCGGAGCAATTCAAATGCGCAACCGGCAAAAATTTCTCCGATAACAACAGTGTGCGGCAATAATTTCATTTGCCCAATCATATTTTCACTGACGGTCAGGAAATTAAATAAATAAGGATCCGCCAGAAATTGATCGGTGATTAATTTTTCCTGATAAGCACGGACAAATTTTTCCTGTTGCAATGCCTTTTTAAAATGCTGCATTTGCATTCGCCAATCAATGGTCGCGCCACTCTGCAAATTGTCGCTAAAGATTTTTTCCATTTTTTCGCGATAGCGAGCCATTACAGCGTGATTGAGCTTACAAAAAAATCGGCTGGGCGAGTGATTCATCAATAGGGCAACACGCTGGAATTTATGACAATTAAAATTTGGGTTTGGAGAGAGTAATTTATTATACTGAGACCAAAATGATTGGCTCTGAGTGAATTTAAACCATAAAAAACACACATTGCCAGCATTACCAATATCTTTTATCGACAAAAATAATAAAACAGAATCAACAATTGCCTCCGTTTTTAATGTTTGTTTGGCTTCGATTTGTTTGGCTTTGAGTGATTTGTTGAACTTCTGTTTTTCTAGGTCTTTTCTTATTCCTAATCTTAACATGGTGTTTTTCGATTTCCATCAATGGTTGGTGAGCTATTATAACTGAAGTCATTCACTCCTACGAATATCTTTCATATTTAGTTTCAAAATATAATGCGGCACAGGATGCCATGCTGCAATGAATTCCCCCATCATTGTGAAGCCTGCTTTTTGATACACGTGGATGGCTCTTTTATTTTTTTGTTCGGGGTCAATAAATACTTCTGAAATATCTTTAAATTGGCTTAATAAAAATTCTTTGATAACCGTAGTCGCCAATCCCTTTCCAACATAATCTTTATCGCCTATAAAAATATCCAGCGTAATCGCTAGACCATCGGTTTCACAATATTTGGAATATTCATTCGGTGTGTCTCGAAAAATATTGGAACTAAGCAGATAAACAAACGGTTTATCACCCTCGAAACCAACCCAGTGTTGAGTGATTTTCATTTTGCGATCAATCTCATGACCTGCCGCTGTATATTGAAAAAATTTTTCCAGGCCTGTTAATGTATTTTGCAATCCTTGACCATGAATCCATTCCCTAATGTAATCCTGCTGCAACCAATGATGAATAAGCTCTCGCTGAGATTCAACAGCGGGTTTAAATCGAAAGTGGGCTGATGATGTAGTCATTTCTGGAGCCTATTCTTCTGATCGATGTTAATATTATAATACAATTTTCAGTGAGGCTATGATGAGAATCCTTCACACCATGCTAAGAGTCCGACATCTTGAAAAATCTTTGGAATTTTATACGAATGTATTAGGCATGAAATTATTACGCAAAGAAGATTTTCCCGCCGGAAAATTTACCCTAGCTTTTGTGGGTTTTGACAACGAATCGGACCAGGCAGTCTTGGAATTAACTTACAATTGGGATGTACATCAATATGATCTTGGCACGGCCTTCGGACATATTGCGATTGAAGTCCCTGATGTTTATAAAGCTTGTGATGAAATCCGAGCGAAAGGTGGGAAAATTAAGCGCGAAGCGGGCCCCATGAAAGGCGGGTCTACGGTGATTGCTTTTGTAGAAGATCCAGATGGATATTCGATCGAATTGCTGGCGCCAAAATGAATCTATGATGATGCAGTAGAAACAACCTCTACAGTTATGTGCTTTTTTGCCATATCATAAGTGATTGATTATTAAAAAAATCTGGCGTCCCCAAGGGGATTCGAACCCCTGTTACCGCCGTGAAAGGGCGATGTCCTAGGCCTCTAGACGATGGGGACATTTTGGTTAAAATGTCGTCTTGGTGGAGCTAGCCGGGATCGAACCGGCGACCTCTTGCATGCCATGCAAGCGCTCTCCCAGCTGAGCTATAGCCCCGCTGCTACACCGAAGAGCTGCGATTCTAGGGAGCTCACCTAAGTTTGTCAACTTATCTTTTCTGAGAGTTAAGATCCGCAGCAAATGAATCTACGCCAGCCGGTTTTTGGAGGTGACACGACGGCCTGAGTGTCATTTGTGGTATTAGAACTCGGATGATTACCCTGGGTTTTAAATAGTCCCGTATCACTTGAGGCACCCGTGTTTGCTGATAAGGGAACTTCTACTAACTGAGTTGGGGCATCAGATGCAGGTGCATTATTTAATGTTGTCATCTCAGTATTCTGAGGTTTATCAAAAACGCTACTAAGCACCGCTCGATATTGCTCTGCCGATAATTGTGGAACCTGAGGTAATGGTTCCCCACCACTACTAGAACCCGCCGAACTGGTTTTTGCAAGATCAGGAGCAGGACTGGTGGGACGTGAATTGAGTTGGCCTGAAGATGAAGAGCGATGCATAAAAGATCTCCATAATGAAAAATTCATTCTTTCAGGAAAAACTTAAGGAAATATTAACTACTTATTAATACTTTGATCCCCGCAAGGCTCGGCCTATTCTAGCAGTGCGGCTCTCACTAATTGACAATTCATTGTCCATTTGGATTCCCTCAGAATTGGGATAACGAGTGGACGTAAAGAGCTTGAGCCCACTGTGATCACAACCCCATTTATGAATTTTTTGGAAGAGTTCTAAATTAGATTCAAAATCTTTGTTCCAATAACAATCTCTCAATCTGGCAGCGAATTTTTCACGTTCCGTCTCTTTTTCTAATTTAAAAATGGTACGTTCGCTCACATACAAAGCACGATAAATTCTGTTATAGGCCAACTCTTTTTTTGGTTTTTCTTCGAGCCTTCGTATCTCTTCTTGTTCTCTCTTGCGTTTTTCTGCTTCCTGTAGAAGTTTAAGTTGTTCTAATCTTCTAAGCTCTGCTTCTTGCTTAAGCTTTAACTGTTCTTGCCGTAGTTTTTCTTCTGCTTCTCTGCGCTGTTTTTCTTGTTCTTGTCGAAGTTTATCGGCTTCTTGCTGAAGTCTTAGTTGTTCTTGTCGATGTTTTTCCTCTATTATTCGACGTGCATTTTCCGCTTGAATCAATTTTTCTGCTTCTGCTTTTATATTTAAAAAAATCTTGGGTTTTAAATCAGGTTGATACAAATATTTTTGGAATTGTAATTTAGCAAAATGGAGAATTTGATGTTCAATTTGAAAATAATCAGGTTTCTTTGTTGCTTTTATTCCTTTAGTGATTGAAATTGTCACGGGCTTATGAAATAAATCCATTATTTTCTCTATTTCTAGGAATGATTCTGGCATTGCATAAAGTAAATAAAGATAGGGATCACGAAGGTTTTCATTTAAATTTAAAATTTTATGAATCACTTCCAAAATGCCTGTATTAATCCATTCAGGCCGCAGCATGCGTTTAAATTGTGGATGCTCGAATAAAAACTCAAAATCATTTTTTAAAATTTGTTTAACTTGATCTGAAAATTCTTTCGAAAAATGGCCATGAAGATAACCTTCAATTAAACAGTAAAATTGCAGGGATTCGTGTTCGGTAAATTGGCCTTCATTATCATCACCATCTAAATACACTTCTAACTCATATTCATCTTCTTTACAAAGTGCTGCCATTTCTCTTAAAGCCTTTTGCGCGAGATGAGAACGCTCCTCTCGAGATTCTTTTTCCAAAAGTTTTAGCAATTGAATTTTTTTACTCAAAACATAATTATATTGATAACGTACTCCTTTCACGTTATCTTCAACTAAGACTTCATGCCCCCAACCAACTTTCGCTTCATCTTCTGATCCGATGACTGTTATTCGACGAGGAATACTCTTATCATGAGTTGCGATTTGATTTACCAAGCGATCACAAAAAGCTAATTCTTTTTCATCACCTCTTCGGCCGCCATAACAAGACAAATTTTTGACTTTTAAATGCTGGTCTTTGGGACATGCTTGTACCACGAATTTTGCTAACATCTCGGGCGTGAAACCCCATTTTAGATGAAGATCAACCGAATCGCCCGTTTTACTCCCATGTGAATTTAGCAAAATAACATCTTGTTCATCCTGAAAATCCGCTAAAAATTCTTTTACAGAATCGGCTTTAGGACCTTGTAATTGTAAAAACTCGATTAATTCCTCGCGGGTTTTTATACAAACATGTTTAACATTTTCAGCTGTGCATTTCAGGCGATAATTATCGAGAATTTGCTTATCGTCAGTCCACTCCCCAAGACTCAATAAAAGAGCGCGACGATAAGGTGTTTTCCATTCTGCAGCGGCTAATAGTGCATTTTCTTGTTCCTGATCTTTGATTTCTGATACGAGGACATTGGTAAGTAATTGCGGCCGAGGTTGTCGCTCACGATGTGGACGATAGCCTAGTTTTTCTCTGTTTTTCTTTGCTTTTCTTGCTTCCTCGCGTTGTTTTTTTCGTAACATAGGTGATTACCAAAGCTGAATGAAATAAATAGTTCATTATAAAAACTAAAGATTAAGGAAAACTTAATAGGTGTGGTTAATAAATGATCAAGCACCTTTCCTTGTGAAATCCATTTGTCCTCTCTATAATTTCGAAATCATGAAAATATCAAATAAATTCAATTATCCCACCGCAGCCGATCTACTCAATGCGCTTGCGACTAAAAAAATCTCATCTTCTGAATTAACGGAAGCGGCCATTGCTCGAATTGAAAAAGAAGACAAAAAAATTAACGCAGTCGTAGTCCGAGATTTCGATCGCGCACGTAAAGCGGCACTGGCAGCAGATGCGGCGATTGCTCGTGGGGAGGCTGGTCCATTGCTTGGAATCCCGATCACTGTCAAAGAATCTTTTAGCGTCAAAGGACTTGCCACAACCTGGGGCAATCCAGAATTTAAAAATTGGATGCCTGAAGAGGATTCATTAGTGGTTGCGCGTTTAAAAAAAGCGGGCGCGATAATTCTCGGAAAAACCAATGTGCCCTCGATGCTGGATGATTGGCAAACTTATAATGATTTATTTGGTACCACCCATAACCCATGGAATACAAAATTAACGTCGGGTGGATCTTCGGGTGGCTCTGCTGCGGCCCTTGCGATGGGTTATGTGTCTTTGGAATTAGGTTCGGATCTCGCAGGATCATTGCGCATCCCCGCACATTTTTGCGGTGTGTGTTCGCATAATCCGAGTTTTGATTTGGTGCCATTGCGTGGATCAGGTCCGCCGATGGCGCCGCCGTATTCGGGTCGAGTTGATTTTGTTGTAGCGGGGCCTATGGCACGCACTGCGGCTGATCTTGAAATTGGTTTAAGAGCAATTGCAGGTCCTGATGAAAAACTCGAAGGCGCGGGCTATCAACTTTCACTGCCGCCGGTTAAACAAAAATCGTTACGCGATTTTCGCGTGCTTTTATTGGATGAGCATCCGCTTTATCCCACGGCGGTATCGATCAAAGAAGCGCAAAATAATTTAGCTGAAAAATTGAAAAAAGCAGGTGTGGATATTCAACGTACCAGCAAAGATCTACCGGATCTTGCCAAAATCGCAAAAAATTATTCGTTGTTATTGGGCGCTTGGTATTCTGCTTTGATGACACAAGCAGATTACGAACAATCTCAAATAAAATTTAAAAAAATTCCCTCAGACGATGATAGTTTAGGAACGCATTTTTTTCGCGGGATGATCATGAATCACCGCGACTGGATACTTGCCACGCGGTTGCGCGAGATTTTACGGCTGAAATGGCGAAATCTTTATAATCAATTTGATGTGGTACTCTGCCCTGTTTCCCCGACTACCGCGTTTCCACATGATCATTCGGAAAAACAAAGTAAACGCAAATTGGAAATTGATGGCGTCCTGCATCCTTATTCTAATCAATATATTTGGGTGTGTAATTCGACGTTGTTTGGGTTGCCGTCGACTGTGATTCCAATGGGTCTGACAAAAGAAAATTTGCCCGTTGGTGTGCAAATAATCGGTGATTTTATGCAAGATCTTACGACACTTGGCTTTGCGAAATTATTAGAACAAGAAATTGGCGGCTTTGTGTCGCCGCCAATTTAATTAACTAAATTTATTCGATAAACGAGCCAGTACTTTTTCACGGCCCAATAATTCCAACGTCACATCGATTGGCGGCGAAATCGTATCACCCGTTGTTGCCACTCGCAGAGGTTGTGCAACTTTACCCAACTTCAATCCCAATTTTTCAGCAACAGTCACAACAACACCATGAATGGCTTCTTTATTCCAATCTTTTAGCGCAGAAAATCCTTCGCGAATTTCGGATAACGCAGGCAACACATCCGCTGTAATATTTTTTTGAACCGCTTCGTCGTTATATTTTATATCTTCGTAAAAAATTTTACTTTTTTCCGCCATTTCTTTTAACGTTTTCGCTCGTTCAGCTTGCGCTTTAACAATTTCAACTAATGCAGGCCCTTTGGAAAGATCAACACCCAGTTTATCCATATGCCATTTTAATTCTGCAGCAACTCGCTCTGGGTCACTGGTTTTAATGTAATGCTGATTCAGCCAAGTTAATTTTTCTGGATTAAACGCCGCAGGCGCTTTATTAATTCCTTTGATATCAAATAATTTGATTAACTCATCCATCGAAAAAATTTCCTGATCGCCATACGACCAGCCTAATCGCACTAAATAATTTAACAACGCTTCCGGCAAAAAGCCTTCTTCGCGATATTGCATCACACCGACAGCTCCATGGCGTTTTGATAAACGTTTCCCATCGCTTCCTAAAATCATAGAAACATGCGCATATTGCGGCGGAGTCGCACCGAGTGCGCGCAAGATATTAATTTGGCGCGGTGTATTATTAATATGATCATCACCCCGAATCACGTGAGTAATTTTCATGTCCCAGTCATCAACCACGACGGTAAAATTATAAGTTGGCGTGCCATCGCTACGCGCAATAATCAAATCATCTAATTCCGTATTGCTAAACGTTAATTTCCCACGAATTAAATCATCAAATTCAACCACACCCTCTTCTGGATTTTTAAACCGAATGACAAACGGACCTTCACCCGGTTCTGTACGATGACGACAAAAACCATCATAACGCGGCTTTTCTTTACGCGCCGTTTGTTCTTCACGTAATTTTTCAAGACGCTCTTTGGAACAATAACAGCGATAAGCTTTGCCTTCTTTTAATAATTGTTCTGCAACTTCCCGATAACGATCAAAGCGCTTAGTTTGATAATACGGACCTTCATCATAATTCAACTTCAACCAATCCATAGCGTCTAAAATCGCCTGCACAGATTCTTGCGTTGAGCGTTCCAAATCGGTATCTTCAATCCGCAAAATAAATTTGCCCTGGGTCTTTTTCGCATATAACCAGCAATATAAAGCCGTGCGCGCACCACCAATATGTAAATACCCCGTAGGACTAGGGGCAAACCGCGTAATAACCATAAATTTCCCATAATAAGTAATAACGTGATTAAATAGATTTATCGTTTTTTCGATATAGAGACGGGGTGGCATGGTAGAGTTTTTTTCGTGCGAGCACGAAAAAAAACTCTACCATGACAGGACCCCGACATTTTATTAAATCGAAAAAACGATAAATCTATTTAATCACTCCACCAAAGTATAGATTGACCACCCACCCGAACACAAATAAAATTACACCCTATTTTCAGTATTTGCGGGCGATTAGCTCAGCGGGAGAGCACTGCCTTCACACGGCAGGGGCCACTGGTTCGATCCCAGTATCGCCCACCAATGACACTCAATAAAACTCATGAATAAACAAGAGCTTAAACACATAATCGTAGGCATGTCCGGAGGTGTCGATTCTTCCGTTGCCGCCCTATTGCTTAAAAAAGCCGGCCACCATGTGGAAGGCGTCTTCATGAAAAACTGGGAAGAGGATGATACCGATAACTTTTGCCCTGCGGCAAGAGATATGGCCGATGCCCGAGCCGTCTGTGATGATCTGCAAATACCCTTCCACAGCATAAATTTCGCATCCGAATATTGGCAACATGTATTCAGCCATTTTTTAACAGAATATCGCGCTGGCCGAACCCCGAATCCTGATATTTTGTGTAACCGCGAAATTAAATTTAAGGCCTTTTTGCAGTATGCAAAACAGCGTGGCGCCGATTGCATTGCAACCGGCCATTATGCACGAAAATCGGCTGATAATGAGTTACTGAAAGGATTAGATTCCAATAAAGACCAGAGTTATTTTCTGCATGCTTTAACCAAAGAACAAATCGCACAAAGCCTTTTCCCCGTCGGCGAATTAAAAAAAGAAACCGTACGCAAAATCGCAGCCGAAGCTGGCTTTAAAAATCATGCGAAAAAAGACAGTACCGGTATTTGTTTTATTGGTGAGCGAAAATTTAAAACGTTTTTAAATGATTATTTACCAGCAAAACCGGGGGAAATTCAAACGCCCGAAGGCAAGGTTTTAGGCCAGCATGACGGCTTAATGTTTCACACGATCGGTCAGCGTCAGGGTTTAAAAATTGGCGGCGTAAAAAATTCCGCCGAATCGCCTTGGTATGTAGTTGCAAAAAACATCGAAAAAAATGCGTTAATTGTCGCGCAAGGTGATGAACATCCTTTGCTGTACGCAAAAGCACTTATCGCAAAAGACCTGCACTGGATCAAAGCAATGCCTGAATTTCCTCTGCGCGCTTTCGCAAAAACCCGTTACCGTCAAAAAGACCAGGCATGCACGATACATCCATTGCCTGAAAATCAGTATAAAATAATCTTCGATCAACCCCAGCGTGCCGTGACGCCAGGACAATCCGTTGTGATTTATCTGGATGAAGTCTGTTTGGGTGGTGGAATTATTGTTCGAGGAGAAAACGAACTTGCAGGATAAATTATATAAAACCACGCTCGCCCTCGCTGGCATTATTCAATCGGTGACATTAGTGCGTGAACTCGCCCAAACCGGCAAATTAAATGAAGCCGCGTTTCAAGCGAGTATTCACAGTATTTTTCAAACAGAACCGCAAGATGTTTCTATGGTTTATGGCAACATCAGTGATGTTAAAGTGGGACTCGAAAAATTAGTCCAGATGTTTTCACTGGGGATCAAAGCATCCCGCCCGCTGATGCGAATTGCTTTTTCACTGCTGCATATTCAAAAAAAGGTGGCGCGTTCCCGCAAAATTTCAAATGAACTGACTGAACGTCTGCAGAAAATTAAAAAACAGGTGGATTATTTTCATCTGGTGCATCCAACCGTTATCAATAATCTTGCGGATGCGTATCTAACTGCTATTAGCACATTTCATTTTAGAATTATCATCTGGGGCCACCAGCGTTCGCTAAGCGTCACTGAAAACATGGATAAAATCCGCGCCCTGCTACTTGCCGGTGTCCGATCGGCATTTTTATGGCGGCAAATGGGCGGTTCCCGCTTCCAGATTTTATTTGCCCGTGCAAAAATAAAAGCCATGGCGGAAAAAATTTTAGCCGAGATCGCACTGAACGAGGTAAAATAGAATTAGGGCTTAGATGTTTAACTGATAAGGATGCACATGACCATTTCAACGCTCACCGCGATTTCGCCTCTCGAGGGCCGCTATCAAGAAAAAGTAGCCGATTTACGTCCCATTTTCAGTGAATATGGTTTGATTCGTTTTCGTGTGCTGATCGAAATTGGCTGGTTTGAATTTTTAGCCGAGCACGGTCATCTGCCTGAACTACCCCATTTAAGCGTCCATGCCCAGGATATGTTGAATGCCATCGTGAAGAATTTTTCCGAACAAGATGCGCTCAGGGTCAAACATATCGAAAGCGGCATCAATCATGATGTGAAAGCCGTCGAATATTTTATTAAAGAACGCATTCAAGGCAATGCTGAACTAGCTAAAGTCATGGAATTTATCCATTTCGGCTGTACCTCCGAAGATATTAACAATCTTGCTTATGCGTTGATGTTGGATACGGCACGAAAACAAGTGATTTTACCTGCGCTCGATGAATTAGTTGGATTATTAAAAAACTTTTCGCACGAATACGCAAACACACCCATGATGGCTCGCACCCATGGTCAACCCGCGACCCCCACCACCGTCGGTAAAGAATTTGCGAATGTACTCGCTCGTTTGCAACGTCAAATTGAACAACTGACCGCGACACCGATTTTTGGAAAATTAAATGGCGCATCGGGAAATTATAATGCGTTACTGACAGCCTATCCCGACATTGATTGGCAAACCCTTAGCAAAAATTTCATTACTAAATTAGGCCTCACCTGGAACCCTTACACCACACAAATTGAACCACACGATTTCCTCTCAGAATTTTTTGCTATTTTAGTGCGTATCAATACTATCCTCATTGATTTTAATCGTGATAATTGGGGTTACATCTCGCTAAATTATTTCAAACTAAAATCGTTCAGCAATGAAGTAGGCTCATCTGCCATGCCCCACAAAGTCAATCCCATTGATTTTGAAAATGCCGAAGGCAATCTCGGAATTGCTAACGCACTCCTAGAGCATATGATTTTGAAATTGCCGATTTCCCGCTGGCAGCGTGATCTTTCCGATTCAACCGTGTTACGTAATATCGGTGTTGCGATTGCCCATTCTATTTTAGCGTATCAATCGACCAACAAAGGACTTTCCAAAATTGCGCCTGATTTTGAAAAATTAGAAGCGGATCTTGATCAACACTGGGAAATTTTAGCAGAACCCATTCAAACGGTTTTACGCCGTCACGGCATTGATCAGCCTTATGAAAAATTAAAATCATTCACTCGCGGGCACAAAATTACTAAAAAAATATTACACGAATTTATTATGCAACAGGATTTGCCTGAAAATGTGAAACAGCAATTAATAAAATTAACACCGGGAAAATACATCGGATACGCTGCTGACTTAGCAAAACGGATTTAAAATGACTGCGATTCCTAGTCCATTGTTTGATACATTAGAAAATGTGCAAGAAACTTATGACTCCGTCATTAAGCACCTGCAATCGCTGACTGTGCCCAATATTGAAAATGAATATAAACTCTGCCTGGAATTTTTAAAAAGTTACGGCAATTCCAAAGATACTTTTACCGCTTACCGACGCGAAGTAGAACGCTTGTTACAATGGGCTTGGTTAATTGCAAAAAAACCGCTGAAAGCAATATCCCGCAATGAAATCCGCGATTATCTGCAATTTGTAAATGATCCGCCTAAAACCTGGATTGCGATTAAAACAGTGAATCGTTTTATTATGAATGAATTTTCTCTGCGTGCACCGAATCCTGAATGGCGTCCTTTTGTCGCTAAAATCAGTAAAAACGCCCGTCGCCACGGCAAAGAGCCGAGCAAAGCCAATTACCAATTAAGCAACAAATCGATTGAAGCGATTTTTGCTGCACTCAGTTCTCTTTTTACTTTTTTACAACAGGAAAATTATCTGGAAATTAATCCTGTCAGTTTAATTCGTCAGAAAAAAGGTTATATCCAGCGCCAACAAGTACAAAAAGTCACGCGTAAACTCAGTCGATTGCAATGGGATTATGTTGTGAGCGCCGTCGAAAAAATGGCAGAAGAAAATCCCGAGCACGAACGGACACTATTTTTAATGTCGACTTTTTATTTATTAGGCGTGCGTATCTCAGAACTCAGCTTTCATGATGATCGCAAAGCATTAATGGGGAATTTTGCACCGGACAAAAAAGGTTTATGGTGGTTCACAACCGTCGGCAAAGGTAACAAGGTGCGAGACATTGCAGTCCCTGATGAATTATTGCAACGCTTGAAACGCTATCGCGAATATTTAGACTTGCCGCCATTGCCGCATCGCGGTGAAACCACACCTCTTTTTCCTGTTTTAAAAGGCAAAAAAGGCTTGGGCGCGCGACAAATTCGTAACATTGTGCAAGAAGTTTTTGATCAAGCCATTTTACAACTGCAACAAGAAGGCAAACGGGATGAAGCAGAAGATTTAGCCACCGCCACCGTGCATTGGCTTCGTCATACTGCCATTTCATCGGATGTCGAATTTCGTCCACGCGAACATATACGTGATGATGCGGGGCATGAAAATCCGGCGACTATGGATAAATACATTGATATCGATCGCGCTGCGCGCCATCGTTCAGCGCAGGGGAAAAAGTTAAGGAACGATTAAACCTCGTCATTGCGAGGCTGCTTTTTAGGCCGAAGCAATCTCAAAAGATTGCTTCGCCGCAAACAGCGCGGCTCGCAATGACAGAATTGAACAAGGAGTCATTATGAACATCAAATCCATTATCTGCCTAACTTCTTTATTCTACGCCTCCAATTGTTTCAGTATCTTCTGCCCCGACAATTTCAACCAAATCAACATCGGCGACACCCTCGCAGAAGTCGAAGCCCAATGCGGCAAACCCAGCACCGAAAAACATTTTAAAACCAGTCCCAGTGTCCCACAAGAATGGGTTTACTACGTGCCAATTGCCAACATGATTCCGCAACAACAAAACATTGAAAATCCAGGCACCATGAAAGTGACTTTTGCTTTCGTCAATGACGTAGTTGTTAATATGTCAAGTAATGGTATCGGCGTTGGCGCAACGACAATCTGTAACGGCGACCAAATCCAGCCAGGCGCCACCATGAAAGAGGTAGAAGACGCCTGCGGCAAACCAGTTTCAATTACGAAATCCAGCGTGCCAACCGGCGGTACGCCACCCGAAGAAACCCTAGTCAACGAGTGGAAATACGGTAAAACTACTCTGCGTTTTGAGAACGGGAAGTTGAAGGAACGGCAATAGTCGAAACACGGAACACCACTTGTTTTGATTGATCGACTCCTTCCCAAGGACGCGCGTAAACTAATCGCACGACAGTTTGTTGCGGCACATGAAATCCTTCGGATTTTACTTTAAAGGTCCAGATTTCATATCCTGGCGCACCCATTAATTTTCTATCAGCAGGTGGTTCATAGTGATGTTTTACCGGCACGATCAATGCAGGATCATATTCGCGTAAAAACCAAGAATAACCGGTCGACGGATTTGATTTTAATTTGACGGTAAATTCTGGATTTTCGGATGTGACAGGCACACCGGTTTTATCTTCATTAAAAACCGTTGTTCCCTGATTTTGTGCAAAAACATTAGCGGTACAAAACAGCAATAAAATTAATAACATTCTCACGCTACGCATATTGACTCCTCTTTTTTAAAAATGTTTCTAGCAATAGTGTCGCAAACTCGTCTTGCACTTTCATTTTGACTGGCAAATACCAAAACCGTTCATCTGAAAATTGTTCGCATTTTACGGCGTCTTTTTCTGTCATGATAATCGGGAATGAATCCGAAAAATTTAAATCCGCCGCTTGATATAAATAATGATCGGGAAAAACATGTGGGATCACATTCAACCCCTGCTCACGCAAAAAATTAAAAAAACGATCTGGATTACCAATGGCCGCGACCGCATGAACGGATTGATTTTTGAAATCGCTCAATGATTTTTTTTGTAAAGAATTAGAAACTGCAACGAGATCGTTCTTTTCCAACCAAACTGGCCAATAGTTTGAATCACGTTTTTCTGAAACTTGTTCAATCACAAAATCCACTTCCTTCAAACGCGCAGGTTTTTCACGCAACGGACCCGCAGGCAACAACTGTTGATTACCGAGACCTCGATCGCCATCAATCATCGCGATTTCCACCGCGCGGCCTAAACGATAATGTTGCAAACCATCATCACTAATAATCACATCGCAATTTTTTTTTGCTACTAATTCGCGCGCAGCCGCGACACGGTCAATACCAATTACAACCGGACAACCGCTTTTAGCCAGCAAAATGGCTTCGTCACCCACCAAAGCTGGATCTGAATTTTTTTCGACGAAGCGGGGTGCTAATTTTTGCTGACCACCCACCCCTCGACTTACAATGCCGGGTTTAAAATTATTTTCTTTTAAAAATTCGGCGAGCCAAAGCACAAAAGGTGTTTTTCCGGTACCACCGACTGTGATATTTCCCACCACAATCACAGGCACAGAAAGAAAAGTCGTTTTCTTAAAACCAATTCGATAGAGATAACGTCGAAAAGCAACCAGCCGGCTAAAAATCCAGGAAAACGGCAACAACAAAATCGCAACACTATCGAGTGAAGAACGATACCAATGCGCTTCCAAATTAAGTTTCCTCAGTTGCTGGCACATCGCTAAACTGCATTTTATATAATTTTGCGTAATAACCGTCACGCGCCAATAAATTGGCGTGGTTGCCCACTTCCATAATTTGACCCTGATCCAGTACCACAATTTTGTCAGCGTGCTCAACCGTTGATAATCGATGCGCAATGACTAATGTTGTGCACTTACGCATTAAATCTTCAAACGCAGACTGAATGACACGTTCTGATTCAGTGTCTAATGCAGAAGTTGCTTCATCTAAAATTAAAATCGGTGCATTTTTTAAGAAAGCACGCGCAATTGCAATACGTTGACGCTGACCACCCGAAAGCAGTACGCCATTTTCACCAATTAAGGTATTAAAGCCATTCGGCAATTGCTCGATAAAATCAAGCGCAAAAGCGGCTTTCGCTGCAGCGCGTAATTCCGAATCGGTGGCTAAACCCATTTTTCCATAAGCGATATTATTAGCGACCGTATCATTAAATAAGGTCACATTTTGCGAAACTAAAGCAAACTGTTGACGCAAATCTCGCAACCGATAATTGGTGATCTCGGTATCATCTAATAAAATTTTCCCGCCAAATCCAGAATAAAAACGCGGTAAAAGACTTACGAGCGTCGATTTGCCGCTGCCTGATCGTCCGACCAATGCAACCGTTTCACCGGGCTGCACAGTGAATGAAATATCTTGGAGCACCGGTTTATTTTCTTCATACGAAAATGAAACATGATGAAAATCAATTTTGCCGCGCGCACGTTGCAATTCTTTCGTGCCAGTGTCCTCTTCGATTTTTTCATCCAGCATTTCAAACACCGTTTGCGCACCGGCCAATCCTCGATGCAATTTATTTTGCATTGATGTTAAATCTTTCATGGGTTTTAGAAGGGCAAGCATTGCCGCAATCAACGAGACAAATCCCCCTGCCGATAAAATCGAATTGGTAATATCAAGCGCTGCGACAAATAAAGTAAGACAGAGTGCCATGGCCGCAACCAACTGCACACTGGAAACACTCCAGGAACGCGCTGCCACCACTTTCATTTCACGCTGACGATTCATGCGGGTTGTTTTTTCAAATTTTTGCGTTTCTTCATCTTGCCCACCGAACGCACGCACCACTTTATAGCCTTCGACATTTTCTTCGGTGCGATTGGTAATATCGGCCACGGAATCCTGAATAATTAAACTCAAACGACGCACACGCAAACTGGTCGTCCGCATAATCACTGCAATCACGGGAATAATAATGAAATACAGCAAGGATAATTTCCAACTGGTGCTAAACATCACAAACAACAAAAATACAATCAAGAAAAAGGACTGCACCGCTGTCGTCAAAATATCCGCACTCGCATTGGCAATTTGTTCCACGCTATAAAGCATGATTGAAATAATCTGGCCCGATGAGTGATGATCATAAAAACTCGCTGGCAGTTTTTGCAATTTAGCAAAAAGATCTTGCCTCAAGCTCATAATCACACTGCGCGATACCGATGCGATATTATAAGTTGAAAAAAAACTGACAATGCCGCGCAACATAAATACGCCCAGCACTAAGAAAGGCGCCGTATGTAAAAATTGTTTATTTTTCTGGACGAGACCTTTATTCAATAAAGGTTTTAAAAAATGCACGAACCAGGCATCAATTCCAGAATAAAGCATACTCGCGATCAGCGCGATCGCCAGGGCTGCCCAATAGCGACGCACATAGCCAAATAAACGACTGTAGACAAGGAAAGCGTTTTCTATCCGTTTTGGTTCTGACATAAGCCTATTTTTATCTCGGTGGAAAATGCGTTATCCTAGCACAAATCCAACTATGGAAATATGATAATTATGCAAGCCACTACCCATGTTTTAAAACCCCTGATTGATAATGCGTACGAAGATCGTGCAAATTTTAGCCCAAAAAAACACCCCTCTGACGTTAAACAAGCGGTCAATGAAATCATTGAACTCCTGGATGCCGGAAAACTCAGAGTTGCCGAAAAAATCAACGGCGAATGGCTGACCCATCAATGGATCAAAAAAGCGGTGCTCCTCTATTTTCGTCTTTATGACAACCATGTGATCAAAGGCGGTTTTACCCAATATTTTGATAAAGTCCCGCTGAAATTTGCTGGGATGGATGAGGCCACCCTCAATGCCTCGGGCGTTAGAGTTGTCCCGCCTGCCGTTGCTCGCAAAGGATGTTATCTTGCTCCCAATACCATTTTAATGCCCTCTTATGTGAATTTAGGCGCTTATGTCGATTCAGGCACCCTGGTCGATACTTGGGCAACCGTCGGTTCCTGTGCGCAAATTGGCAAAAACGTCCACCTCTCAGGCGGTGTTGGCATTGGCGGCGTACTTGAGCCTGTGCAAGCCAATCCAACCATTATTGAAGACCATTGTTTTATTGGCGCACGTTCTGAAATTGTCGAGGGCGTGATTGTCGAAGAAGGCTCGGTCATTTCTATGGGCGTTTTCATCGGTCAAAGCACACGCATTTATAACCGTGAAACCGGAGAAATCACCTATGGTCGCGTACCCGCAGGTTCCGTTGTCGTTTCTGGCAATTTGCCCGGGCATGATGGCAAATACAGTCTTTATTGTGCGGTCATTGTAAAACAAGTCGATGCCAAGACCCGCAGCAAAGTCAGCATCAATGAATTACTAAGAATGTAAGGAAAAAAATGGCGACTCTGGAACTTTTAAAACAGTTAATTTCAAGACCGTCAATCACTCCGAATGACGCCGGTTGCCAAACACTGATCGCTCATCGACTTAAAGCACTGGGATTTACGATTGAATCCATGCCGTTTAATCAAGTCGATAATCTTTGGGCACGCCGTGGAACAGAGGCACCCCTTTTTGTTTTTGCCGGTCACACCGATGTCGTGCCACCGGGTCCTTTAAATGCTTGGACGTCTGATCCTTTTCAGCCAACCGAGCGCGATGGATTTTTATATGGACGCGGTGCCGCGGATATGAAATCCGGACTTGCTGCGATGGTCACTGCAGCTGAAAATTTTGTGAAAAATAACCCGAAATTTTCAGGCTCAATCGCATTTTTGATTACCAGCAATGAAGAAGGCGCGGTCAATACGGATGGCACGAAACGCGTTATCGAAGAATTGATGCAACGACAAGAAAAAATAGATTATTGCGTCATTGGTGAAGCGAGCAGTGAAAAATTGCTAGGAGATCAAATTCGAGTCGGTCGACGCGGTTCGCTTTCTGGCAAATTAATTATTTATGGCAAACAAGGCCATGTGGCATTTCCCCATCATGCAGTGAATCCTATTCATACGTTTGCGAAAGCACTCGACGAACTCACTTCAACCAAATGGGACGATGGCAATGAATTTTTCCCGCCCACCATTTTTCAGATTTCCAATATTCATGCAGGAACAGGCGCAGAAAATGTGATCCCCGGCACACTCGATGTCGCCTTTAATTTTCGTTTTTCAACCGCTGTCACGTCCGAAGAATTACAACAGCGCGTACAGAAAATTTTAGAAAAACATAAGTTAAATTTTGATTTAAAATGGAACCTGTCGGGGCAACCGTTTTTGACCAAAAAAGTCAAATTAGTCACTGCAGTCCAAAGTGCAATCAAAGAAGTCACCGGCCTTGAACCCATCCTCTCAACCGGCGGCGGCACCTCCGACGGCCGTTTTATCGCCCCAACCGGCGCTGAAGTCATCGAACTGGGCCCTGTAAACACCACCGTTCACCAAGTCAACGAACGCGTGAGCCTTGCTGACCTTAAGCCATTGATGCATATTTATGAAAAAATTCTTGAGATACTTTTCGTAGAATAACCGTCATTGCGAGCCGTCGAAGACGGCGAAGCAATCTTTTGGAGATTGCCACGGCCTAAAAAGCAGGCCTCGCAATGACGGGCAACCCGATCTCTTGCACTTCCTCTTTTTCTAGTTTACCTTACGCACCTTACCGGAGAGATGTCCGAGCGGTTTAAGGAGCACGCCTGGAAAGCGTGTGTACGTTCATAGCGTACCGAGGGTTCGAATCCCTCTCTCTCCGCCAATTATGAATCCTCTTTTGATTCTATGCTGCGTCGAGCGTGTTCAATTGAATGCTGCAGTTTAGCTTGCAAAATTTCTCGTGGGGGCAAGACAGTCAGATATTCTGCGACATGAATACCGCTCTTATTGAGTTCTAATAATTCTATTTGTTCATGTTTTTTACCCGCACAAAGAATGATACCAAGCGGTGGATTTTCATCTTTTTCAGTTTCGTACTTTGCTAACCAACGTAAATAGAGCTCCATTTGACCCTTATAATCAGCTTGAAAATCACCCAGCTTTAGTTCAATGGCAACAAGTCGTTTAAGTTTCCGGTTATAAAAGAGCAAATCAAGATAAAAATCATCGTTATCTATCTGCATGCGTTTTTGTCTAGCTATAAATGTGAATCCTGCACCTAATTCTAGTAAAAATTGTTCCATCTCTCGCAAGATAGCATCTTCTAAATCTTTTTCGAAATAACGATCGTTTAAATCTAAAAAATCTAATACATAAGGGTCTTTTAATAGTATGGCTGGTGCGGGGCTTCCTGTCTTTTGCATCATTTCTAATTCTTGTTTAATTAATTCATCCGGTTGTTTTGATAAAGCTGTACGCTCGTAAAGCATGGAATTAAGCTGATCTTTAAATTGCCGATAAGACCACCCTTCCATGATTGCAAGCTGCGTATAAAAATCTCTTTTTATCGTGTCTTCCATGTAGATCAAAGTCTTTATATGAGACCAGCTTAATTGTCTCCACAGTGTGGAGACTTTTTCAATGCTCGGAAAAGTCTCCACAAACCGGAGGCAATGCCAAAGCTGTTTCTCACTCCAGCCACGACCATAAAGGACCGTCAATTTTTTAGATAAATTTTTAATAATTTTGTTGCCATATTCAGCCCTTTCACCATTCAAAATCACTGATTTCAGGCGTTGACCGATTTGCCAATACAACAGGGAAAGCTCAGCATTAAACATTTGCGCAACTCGTTGGCGTGCGCCATCAATTAGCTTTCTAATGTCCGCAATAAGGGCTGTATTTGTTGTTATTGAGCTCTTGAGCATTATCATGGTCCTCCCTACTTAAACCTTATCCTTACGAAGCGAACTAACTGTTTACCCTATAGCTTGAGATTTGCTTTGGAAACACCAGATATGTCTTAAGAATAACCGATGGGTAGAATTGAAATAATAGCTGCATAGTGACTAGCTAATTGAATAATATAGTTTTATTAAACCTATTTCAACAAAAAACATGAAAAATAACCCTCTCATAGAAACTATTAATTTTTACTTTCCGAAAAAGTCTTGTTAAGATAGGCGCTCAGTTTTGGTAGTCAGTATTGGTCCCTTCGCGGCGATATGCTGTGAACCCCGCCAGGTCCGGAAGGAAGCAACGGTAGCAGCAGATTCGGGCGCCGAAGTCAGGCTGGTGCTGGCTGCCTCCTTAATCAGCAGATCCCCGCTTTCGCGGGGATGACAGTTAATTATATGGAAAGCCCCGTATGAGTTACCAAGTCCTCGCGCGCAAATGGCGTCCTCGTAATTTTCAAGAAATGGTTGGTCAAGAGCCTATTCTTCGCATGCTAACTAACGCGCTCGATCATGAGCGATTGCATCATGCGTATTTATTTACTGGCACACGCGGTGTGGGAAAAACGACTCTCGCGCGGATTCTTGCTAAATGTTTAAATTGCGAAACAGGGATTAGCTCTAATCCTTGTGGTAAATGTTCTATTTGCGAAAGTATTGATGCGGGACGTTTTCTGGATTTAATTGAAGTCGATGCGGCATCGCGCACTAAAGTCGAAGACACGCGTGAAATTTTGGATAATGTGCAATATGCAGCGACTCAAGGCCGCTACAAGATTTATCTCATCGACGAAGTGCACATGTTGTCTGGTCATAGTTTTAATGCATTATTAAAAACACTCGAAGAACCGCCTGCGCATGTGAAATTTTTATTAGCAACGACGGATCCGAAGCGCTTGCCGATTACGATTTTATCGCGCTGTTTACAATTTAATTTGAAACGCGTGCCGGCTGAGCAGATTGCGAAGCATTTAGAACATATTTGTAAAACAGAAAATATTGCGCATGAAATGCCTGCGCTGGAATTATTGTCTGAAGCAGCCGATGGCAGTATGCGTGATGCATTGAGCTTGTTGGATCAGGCGATTGCATACTGTGGCAACCAAGTTTCTGCAGTTGAAACTCGGCAAATGCTTGGCAGTATTGAGCAGGATGCGATTTTTAGATTATTAGATGCGTTGGCTGAGAATAATGGCGCGTTGCTTTTATCTGAAATTGCTGCACTGGCAGAGCAGGCGCCGGATTTTAATCAGGTATTAGAAGAATTATTGAAAATTTTGCATCAGGTGAGTATTGCGCAAATTGTAAAAGATTTTGCGCATTCAGAAAAAATAAAACAGTTTGCGACGCGGATTACGTCTGAAGATGCGCAGTTGTATTATCAAATTGCTTTGATTGGGCGGCGGGATTTGCCGTTGGCGCCAAATGCGCGGCAAGGATTTGAGATGGTGATGCTTAGGATGTTGGCGTTTAGGCCGGATTCAACTAAAGAGACACCTCCAGCCAAAAGCACCCCTCACCCAGAACGCGAAGAGCGCGTTCTGACCTCTCCCACAAGGGGAGAGGTGAAAGAGCCTACTCGCTCTACTGCTTCTCAGGTGAAAGAGCCGGTTCGATCTACTCCTGCTCCTGAGGTGAAAGAGTCAGCTCGTCGAGCCACTGAGGGAAAAGAGGATTGGGCTCAAATTTTAAGTCAATTAAATTTAACTGGTCTTGCGCAGGCGCTGGCGGCGAATTGTTCTTTGATTCAGTTGAGTGATGCAAAAATTCAGTTGGGTTTGACGAAAGCGCATGAGCCTATGCTTAATAAAAAGTTATCGGATCGCATCGAAGAAGAGCTTACAAAGTATTTTAAGAAAAAAATGCAATTAGAAATCACGATTATTACGGGTGATATTCAAACACCGGCAAAGCAAAAAGAAGCGCACGAATCGGAACGTAAGGCTGATGCAAAAAATGCGATTGAAAATGATTCGCATGTGCAGAAGATTCAGGAATTGTTTGGGGCTTCGTTGGATTTAGGGTCGATTGAGGCGGTGTAATGCGCGTCATTGCGAGGAGCGCTTTCTGCGTTTTTAGCCTGCCCCGGCATGCTTTTAGCCGGGGAAGCAATCTTTTGGAGATTGCTTCGTCCTCGCTACGCGAGGCCTCGCAATGACAAAATGGGACGGTTAAGTTATCCCATCTGCTGCGGTCTATTGTCATCCGATTCATCGGTACGATTCACTGTACGTTCATAATGACGCAGTTTTTCTGGACTGGTCTCTGAAGTCGGTTGAGTTAATTCGCGCAAATGAATGCCTTTGTAATGGTGGCCTTCTGAGGCAAATTCTTTGAGTAATAATTCACATTGTTCTTTCGTTGAGAATAATACGCGATCCGCATCATAAATTAATTCACCTTCCAATTTGCGTCGGTTTTCTTGAGCCCTACTTACGAAACCACCAAACAGTGCACGGACTGCTTTACCTTTTAGAGTATTTTTCTTTTTATTATGAGCTTCACGTTTAGCATCTTGCTCAGCATAGTGATCAGGCTTAGCTTCACGTCTTCTTTCCATTGCGCGAAGTGTATGAGTGCTTTGCATTTTGGATTCTAAATCTTCTTTTAAATTATAAGAAGCCACCCATTTTTCCAAACGACCCATCGAATTTTTGGTTTCTAAGGCTTCAATACGGCGGTACATAGCCAATGCCATTCGATATTGCGGGATCAATTCAAGATGAGCAAGCGCTTCTTTCATTTTTCGATTGTTTGCTCGAATTGAAACAGTAAACGCATCTCCAGGATTTCGAGAACACGCTCTTTCGCATAATTCCAATGCTTTTTGCATACGGACCAGGAATCGAATACCTTCATGTGCATAGTTTGTATGTGCTTGTACTTGCTTATCCTTCGCATTACGATCTTCATTTTGACTTTCAAACAGCATCATTAAATTCTCTGCCTTAAATAAGTCACCCTGTCGTTTTAATTTTATTTTGGGCATGACTCTAGTAACTGCTTCTTTCAAATGCCTATCTAATTCCTCGTGATGTTCTTCAAGTTGGCCAGCTTCGTGGAGCCTTGGTAATTTTTCACGGATATCGTCAAAAATTTGTTGTAATAAAGGCTGAGCAGTACGCAAAGCGTTTCGAACCTCAGGTTGCGAAGTCAATCGATGCGTACAATCCATTTGTAATACTTTTTTAGGTTCAGATTTGGTTGCAAGGGCTTTGGTCGAAATACCAAGACTTCTAGCAACCTGCGAACCACTTTCGGTTTTGGCTTTTACAATCGAGCGCATTGCATCGATCGCTGGCATATGCATTTCCTGGCCGTCTGCTTCGTATTTATCTTGGTAAGCTTTAATTTTTTGGGCGGGTGATTTAAATCCAAAAATACTTGGAATCGTGAATCTAAAAAATGCCAAGAAAGGATGTTCTTCGGACCATTGACGATCGCGGACGGGTTTTGCAACTTTCATTAAAGCGGCAGCTTGTGTTTTTGATAAATAGTCTTGGTATCTCATCACGGAATCTGCGTAAGCCTCTTGCACACTTTCCTTGCGGAAAGCATACATATCACGGGCAAACTGTTCAGGTGAAACGTATGATAATTTGTGAACTACGACGGTGCGTGCTTCAGGTGTTTTCGCTTCCAATAATGAACGCATGATATATTCATTGTGAAATGCGGCATCGGCGATCGCATCTTTTCTGTATTCAGACTTATTGGTTGAAATCGCATGATGTAAGTTAGCATGCAAGGATTCATAATCATCGGGTGCGGTGTTGCGTGATTTGTATTTTTCAATAATCAGAGCGTAGATAGCAGCACGTTCTGCATTATTCCCTATAAACGTGCGCAATTGTGCATCCGCGGTATTTTCAAAATAGCGATCAAATTCCACGAGTAATCGATGAGAAACCATGTCACTTCGTTCTTCGACTTTTTCTCGTTCGCGAATATGTAAAATAGCATGATAATATTCTGAAGGAGTAACACCATGAGTTCTCGCAGCGTCGACTAATTTACGGATGCGATCAATGCCTTCTGGGGTTTCTTTGACTTCAGCAACGGTTGCTTTATTGTCTGCTGCAAATAAATTAGTTTTAGTTGATTTTAATGCGTGTTCCAAAATGTGGTGATTTTGCAACATCGCTTTCACGACGTTTTTGTCTGGACTTGCTAACATTTTTTCCCAATTGCGAGCAATATAACCTTGCAGGAACGTATTATCATCGACTTTAGCTAAACTTTCTGAGTCATAGGTGATAGTATCGCCTGCACGCACCGCAAGAACCTGTTCGACCAATGGCTGAACATTATCTTTGATAAGTTTATATTCTGCACCGAAACCTAACGTTTCCATGATTCCAGAGTTTGCTTCGTAGAATAATTTATTTAAGCGGACATGTTCAGCTTCTGAGGACCATACGCCTTTCGCAACTTCTTTAACAATATCTAATGCTGCCTGTTTGCTGCGATCACGATTGCCGGCCATAAAATTATTTACGACAGCTTGAGGTTGCGCGTGGAATAAAATTTTGGATGCCAGTGAAAAGGCAGTTATTTCCTGTGCTGATACAGGATTCCATTTATTTAAAATAGTTGTAACAGCTTCGGGTTTAAATCCAGAAACCAGAGCAGTTAATTTTTCCCAACCCAATATTTGTTGTTGTTTCACGCATTCTGCGAAAAAATTGGAGGATTGGCAAACATATTCACGAGCGCGTCTATCGATTTTGCTGATTTCGACCGCGGTTAAGGAGTTCAATAGTTCAACTGTTAAATAATTCTGAACGGCATCTAAGCTGATCATCGCATCGACTGCGGCAGGTTGCATTAGCATGTGTAAGCCCAAGTTAGTACTTGGATCAGAAATATGCTCAAACAGATCACTCCAATCAGATTTATCAAAATCTCTCGATAAAACGGCTAATTTTTCAAAACCCAATTTGTCGGCGATTTTAGTGATAACTTTAAAGATGTTTTTTCGGCCTGCTTTGGGAATGTATTCTAAGTCACTTACTTCTAAGCCACGTAATTTTTTCACATCATTTTCGCTCACCTCAGTCAGATGTTTCAAAATAGCTTTTCGATATTCAGGACTTAAACCTGTTAAGGTGTTGGAATCACTCATGTGATGGAAAAATAAGTTAGCAAATGGGGCACCATAGACATCGTCTTTTAACAAAGTGATGTAAGGGCCTTCTTTTTTTGATTTGTCTTCGGCAATGATGCGGTTCACGAAAACTTTTTCGTAGATTTCTTTATCGGGCAGTTCTTGAATGCTGCAATATAAGTTTAGCACTGCAATAGTTGCAAAATTAAAGCGTTCTACTTCATGTTCATCCAGTTTTTTTCCAAAGAACAAAGAGACATTTTCTTTAAATGTATGAACAAATCCTCGGAAGATAGGATACGCACCAAACCAGCGGTCTTGATTGCGATCAACCCAGGCTTTACTTTCCTGTAATTCAATGGCTTTTTGATTGAGCCGTTCAATTTCATTATCGCGAAGATAGAGAATGCCTTTGGGATCTGTTAATAATTCCATCAGCATATTGCCAAAGTACATAGCGGCATCGGGATTCACATTTTTTACGTCAAGATTCATCAATGCGTAAATGACCAGTTTTCCTGGATCAGGAAGACTATCAATTTCATCTTCTTTTAGCTCAGCTTCTTCATCACGGCCTCTTGCGCGTAATTCAGCGGCTTCTTGTCTAATTTGCGCTTCTTTCTTAAGTACATCTTCGCGTAATAATTTTAAATGTTCCGCTTTTTTTCCTGCGCCAAAGGAATTCATTAAATCTTGAATAGAGCCTTCTTCTTTTAATTCGGCTTCTTCCAGAAGACCTTTAGAACGTAATTCGGCTACTTGTTTTGTTGTTTCCGCTTGTTTTTCTTCGAATCTTTGAGCTTCTAATTTTAACTCTTTTGATTTTTTACCCAGCATCGAAGGCAAATTCGAATGAACGGGTGTTTCAGTAACAGGGACCGCTGAAACTTCCGCTAAAAAGGATCGCAATGCCATGGCACTCAAACGTTGCTTGGTGGCTAAACTGGTAGTTTGAGCAACGGTACCTTGAATATATTGGCTTAGTAAATAATGACGCACGCCAAAAGTGACTGTTGACAGCAAGGTCAATTTTTCTGGTTCTGGGGTCGCTTCAAAAATCGCATTTAATCTTTGAAATTCGCGTTGGTGGTATAATTGGCTGGTTGCTGCTCTTAATTGATCAGTGTCAGCGTATGAAACTAGCTGGCCGATTTCTTGATCCAATAATCCTGGGGTACCTAATGCCGTTGTGACTAAACGGGTGTAAACTGGGTTGCCTTGAACACGTGGAACTTCAACGGGTGCATATTTTCTTTCAGCTTCGACCGCAATGACTTGTTCTAGAGGACCTGCCATGTCACTTAAATGTAAACCCATGCCTTTTAGGTCACCCACTCGATCAACGCCTGTGATTGCGTAATATAAAGTACGAATCGCAGTTAAATTTGAATCGATAGCTGGATCCATGGTGGTGATTTCAGTTCTGTAGGCATTATATAGTTCGCGAATTCCCATTTCCAAACGATCGACAAGCAATTTTTTGTGGTTTTTATAGAGAGGTGAATTTTTAACAACAGTTTTAATAAAATCTCTTAATGCTCTGGGCATTGAGCGCAGACTATCTCTATCACGCAAAATATACCCTTCCAATGCGCCACGCAAATCTGTTGAAAGATCAAAGTCATCCGTTTTCAAAATGGGACTAATAATCTTTACAGCTTCTTGAATCATGCCAATCGCTTTTTTACCTGCTAATAGGCCCGTCGCAATGGCCTTAGATTTTTCTTCTTTGCGTTCTTCATTTTCAGCTCGAGTTTTTCTTGCTGCTTGAAAACTATCATGAAATTCAGCAGCATATTTCGCCATCTGAGTTGCTGTGGCTTCGGGTGCCGCTTTTAATAAATTGCTAAATTGCTCGCTAGAGAATAAAGATGCGTTCGTTTCTAACCATTGACGATCAGCCACTTTTTCACGGAAAAGTTTTAACTCGTCTTCTTTAAAATCACTCCCAGCTAATCGATTCGCAATCAGTTGCGGTGTGTCGGCAAAGACTTCAGCGCTGACTTTTAATTCTCTGGCTAGGGGTGTTTCCTCAGTGTCGTCTAATGTGTCTTGAATTTCTTGACCGACTTCTCTGGTTTGCGCAAATGTAAATGTGCGAATGAGACCGGCTTCTTCATCATCAGCATTGGTGACAGTATTAACTGCTGCGGTTCGTGCCCCTTTGATATATCGTTCATAATCTTGGAGATAACTATCCGCGATCGCAAATAATTGGCGCATTCCTTGTGGATGAACAACAAAATTCATTTTTTTTGCATCGCTGACAAAACGATTAAAATCCACTAATCGGTCATGATAAGTTGTTTCATCTACAAGATGTCTAGTGTCAGGAGATGCATTTAATTTTTCAATGGTTGCTCGAAACTTTTCTAATTTGGCTAATTCGTTTTTCATCGAAACAATAAATAAAACTTGAGTGATGAGTGCTTCGTATTTTTCTTTGCTTGGTTGGTCTAATCGACTACCCGCCATGGCATAGGCATATTGAAAATCTTGGATAGCATTACGATAGGCTTCTAAAGAAGTCGTGGCAGGATCAATGCTAACTAATTTGTTATAAAGTGGTTCAATTATACGTTCGCGTACAAAAGCAAGATGAGTGTTTTGTGGCGAAACGGCTGCTAGCTGATTCGATAATTCAACATAATTTGCAAAATCGACTTCTTTTACGAGAATTTCGGCAATTTCAATTTTATTTTGTTTGCCTTCAATCAATGCTAACCATTTTTTATTAATCGCTTCGAGTTTATGGTTAATGCGCTTTTTTGCGCCTTCTGACATTTTTGCAGGATTAAAAGGTGTTCTTAATTTGGCAGAAATCTTTTTTGCAAATTCAGGATCTTCAAATTTGCCAACGTGCTCTAAATAGGCTTTGCGCAATGCGCCCATTTTGGAGCCATCGACGCAATCGCCTACTTCGCAGGCGTAGGCAACAAGGTTCGCAACTTTTTCTAACGATTCGCGTAGATTTACTTTTTTGTATTCCCTATCTGCATAATCTTCCTGAGTTTTACCCATTTTCGTACCAATATATTCAAAAAATTTATCCCAAGGATAATTTTCTTTGGCTGATTCAATCATTTCGATCAACTGCGCATTTTTATGCGTGAATAGAGCACCCAATTCACGCACCGCTTCTTTTCGAATTTTAGAAGCGCCCTTAGGCTCTGCAAATGCTTTGGCAAATCGTTCAGTTCTTAAAAATCTTAAAAAACTCATATTGGCTCCCGTCGTATGCCGTATCTTTTTGTTTTACATAACTATAGAATACGTAAAAATTATTATAAAAGCCTTAAGACTAGCTTAGGATACTCTTAAGAGCTCCGCCAGGCCATATTACATAAGTAACTGATTGATATGATATTTTAAAAATTCTGGCAGCAAACGTGAAACTTCAGTAAAATCCACTTTAATAATCCTTTTATGGAGCAAAGTAAATGAGTAAATCATTCGGCGACAAACCAGGCTTGGGCGAACTGATGAAAAAAGCCCAGGAAATGCAGAAAAAAATGCAGGAAATTCAAAAACAAATCGCTGAAATGGAAGTCACCGGTCAATCAGGCGGCGGTTTGGTGAAAATCGTGATGACAGGCCAGCATTATGCTAAACGCGTTACCCTGGATCCAAGTCTCATGAAAGAAGAAAAAGCCGTTGTCGAAGATTTAATTGCAGCCGCAATCAATGATGCCACTGATAAAATCGAAAAAGGCACGCGTGAAAAAATGACGGCATTGACGGGCATTAAATTGCCGGATGGTTTTGATTTACCTTCGTCTTCTTAACAATTATGCATTTCAGTCCGCTGCTTGCCCAATTGATTGAGGCATTGCGCTGTTTACCGGGAGTAGGTCCCAAAACAGCGCAGCGGATGGCGTTTCAGCTGCTTGAACGCGGACGCGAAAATGGCAAACAATTGGCGCGCGTCTTGCAAGATGCCATGGATGAAATAAAACACTGCGAAAATTGCCGCACCTTCAGCGAAACCGAACGTTGTAAACTCTGCGCTTCTCCTCATCGTGACTCTTCTCTATTATGCATCGTTGAAAGTCCAACGGATATGTCGGCGATTGAGCAGATTGGGATTTTTCGCGGGCTTTATTTTGTATTGATGGGACATCTTTCTCCGTTAGATGGAATTGGGCCGGAAGATTTAGGCATTAAACATCTAATTACCCTGTTAACTAACGGCATCATCAAAGAAGTGATACTTGCGACTAATCCGACTGTCGAAGGTGAAGCCACGGCGCATTATATTTCTGAATTGGTCAAACAACATAAAATAAAAGTCACCCGCATCGCACATGGTGTTCCCAAAGGTGCCGAACTAGAATATATTGATAGCGGTACGTTGGCGCATGCGTTTGCAGGACGAGAGATTCTTTAAAGAACGTCATTGCGAGGAGCGCTTTTTGCGACGAAGCAATCTCCTGAAAAGTCTGAGCCTTATTCAAAAGATTGCTTCGTCGCAAAAAGCGCTCCTCGCAATGACGAGCTTCTCGCGATGACGGTTTTTTAGCGAAGGAATATTTAAACATGCGAATAAAAAAATTAGCCTTACTCTTTTTGTTTTTTTTCTTTAGCTCCGCATTTGCAGCGGAACAACTTATCATCGAACCCGAAGCCGGTCGTGAGCCCATTTTATCAGCGATCAAGAATGCCAATTCATCCATTGATCTTGTGATTTATGGTTTTACTGATAAAAAAATTCTGAAAGCATTGATTGATGCAAAAAAACAAAATAAAAAAATTCGCATCGTTCTGGAACCGCATCCTTTTAAATCAGAAGATGAAAATAATTTTGCGATCCAAAAACTGGAAGCCGCTGATATTGATCTGCAAAACCCCAATCCGGATTTCAAATTAACGCATCAAAAAACATTTTTGATTGACAATCAGAAAGCCATCATCATGACATTTAACTTGACGAAAACCGCATTCAAAAATGAACGTAATTTTGCATTAGTGACCGATGATCCAGCGGTTGTGCATGAAATTTCGGATGTGTTTACGGGGGATCGGGAAAATAAAAAAATTGGCGTTAAGCATCCTGATTTGCTGTGGAGCCCTAACAATAGTCGGGCAAAAATTCTGGATTTTATTAAAGGCGCGCATTCGGAAATTGATATTTATGCGCAGGATATTACGGATTATCAGATGATTGGTGAGCTTGCTAAAGCGGCTCATGCTGGAAAAAAAATTAAAATAGTGATGTCCCCACCTAAAAGTGGGAATAACAGAAAAATGGATTATTTAAAACGTGCGGGAGCGCAGGTGCGGTTTAGTGAGAATTTAATTATTCACGCCAAAGTGATTATGGTTGATCATGATCGCGCTATTATTGGGTCAATTAATTTGACGGAACCTTCGATGAATGATAATCGTGAGTTGTCGATTGTGACGCGGGATCCGAAAGTGGTGGGTGAGTTAGAGAAGACGTTTGAGGCGGATGAGAAGAAGGCGGTTATTTTTTAAATTGTCGTCATTGCGAGGCCTGCTTTTTAGGCCGAAGCAATCTTTTAGAGATTGCTTCGCCGCCTATCGGCGGCTCGCAATGACAAGCAGGCTAATGCAACCGACTTTTATGCCCACCCGTCACCGAAACCGGTGCAGCTAACACAAATTTCGGAATCTCCGCAGGAAAACGCACTTCATCCAATGTCTGCATTTCATAATACCCTTCCATCGTCCCTTGCGGCGTATTTAACTGGCAAAAACTGGTATAAACAAATTGTTTGCCTGGTTTGATAATCGGTTGCAATCCAACAACCCCGGGGCCCCGCACTTCTTCGACGTGACCTGTCATATCGGTGATCCGCCAATAGCGATTCAGCAATTGCACGATCTCTTCGCTCTGATTAATGATCGTCATCTCATAAGACCAGAGAAATCGTTGTTTGTCAGGAATGGATTCAAATTGCAAATAGGTCGCTTTTGCAACAATGTGCATTTTAAACATTTTGGTTGTCATAATTTTTTCTTTTAAATAAATACCACAATAAAACACGCCAAGATGAGATAAGAAACGAATCCCATGATAGCGCCTCGTTTTGTAAAATGGGGGGCTTGATGCGCCTCTTCCCTTACCATGCATTCACTCCACTCTGATCTTTTTCAATGGCCGACAATAATTTTTGATGGATACCGCCGAAACCGGAGTTGCTCATCATAACCACATGATCGCCGGATGCCAACTGTGATACCAAGTTCATCACTAAGGTATCCACATCATCGTATAAGGCAGTCGGCTGAGCGAATTCTTTTAAAACGGTTGCGAGATCCCACGCCTGGTTGTCGGGACGTTTGCAGATTACCATATCGGCCATGGTGAGTGCGTCTTTAATTTTGTTCTGATGCACACCACTTCGCATAGTATAAGAACCAAATTCCAATACTGCAATGATCCGTGCGGTACCCACGCGTGCGCGTAAGCCTGCCAGAGTCGTCGCAATGGCTGTTGGATGATGGGCAAAATCATCATACAGGGTAATCCCTTTGACTTGGCCTTTGACTTCCAGACGACGTTTAACATTTTTAAAGGTATTCAGGGCATCCAATGCGCGCTGCAATGAAACACCCGCATGTTCGGCTGCCGCTAATGCGGCTAACGCATTTTCGACGTTGTGGTTCCCTAATAATTTCCAATTGACCTCACCCACCCGTACTTCACCCGTAAAGACTTCAAAACGGCTGCCATCCTCTTCAATCAACCGGGCGCGCCAATGCCCAAATTCACCTGCAAAAGTCACTGTCGGCGTCCAACAGCCCCTGGATAAGACATCCTCGATGTTCTTATCGCCTGCATGGCGAATGATTAAGCCATTACCCGGAATGGTTCTTACTAAATAATGGAATTGCTGTTTAATCGCATTCAAATCCGGGAAAATATCTGCATGATCAAATTCCAGATTATTTAAAATTAAGGTCTTAGGATGGTAATGCAAAAACTTAGAACGCTTGTCAAAAAATGCACAATCGTATTCATCGGCTTCAATCACAAAATAAGGATGGGTCCCAACTCGTGCTGAAAATCCAAAATTTTCCGGCACACCCCCAATTAAAAAGCCAGGGTTCATGCCTGCGGTTTCAAGGATCCAGGCTAACATACTGGTCGTCGTGGTTTTCCCATGGGTTCCAGAGACTGCCAGGACCCAGCGGTCTTTTAATACATTCTCGGCCAGCCATTGCGTGCCCGAAATATACGGAATACTGCGTTCCAGCACGTACTCCATGGAAGGATTACCGCGGCTAATAACATTCCCAACGACCACATAATCGACATTTGGGTCGATATGGGCTGGATCGTAACCATTCATCAGGGTAATACCCTGCTCAATCAATTGCGTGCTCATCGGTGGATAAACATTATGATCCGAACCCACCACCTCATGACCCGCTTGTTTTGCAAGCTGGGCGATTCCCGCCATGAACGTCCCACAAATCCCTAAAATGTGAATGCGCATTGTCAGTTGCTCCCATGGACCCAAGAACTTTCATTGTATCGAAAAAGGCATTAAGACCGCAAATTCCATTTCAAAAAATAGGTATTAGTCATTTTTAATCAATGTGATACTATTATAGGGTTGCCAAGGATTGGAAACATGCAGACTGAATATTCGCACGCGCTGTTCGAAGCAATTCAGGAAAGCGCCGTGTTATTGGACAAAGCAGGCCGTATCATTGATTGGAACCAGGGCGCTACCACTTTATTTGGTTACCCCAAAAAAGAAGTCTTGGGCCGATCGATCAATCTTATTTTTCAACAAAATTATCCTTTTCAGAAAATTATCCAAGAAACCTTGCTGCATCAAAAAAAATGGTTTGAAGAAACACCGTTTGTCCGAAAAAATGGGATACAGGGTTTTTGCAAAACCAGTGTGAGTCTGGTCCATAACGGTCAGCAAAAAGTCGCGGCGTTGATGACGCACACCAATATTACCACTTATAAAAATTTGCATAGCGAATTACAGGAAACCGCCAAAGAATTGGCTGCTGAATTAAAAGACCGTCTAGAAATGTATTATTACTGCAATTCCATGTTAATTAAAAACATGACTGCACGCGAAGAACTGGAAAAAAATTTACGAGAATCCGAATTACGTTTTCACCTGCTCGCTGAAAATGCGACCGATATTATTTCACGTCATGCGCCGGATGGCAGTTATCTTTATGCCTCACCTTCTTCGAAAGGCTTGCTGGGTTACACGCCCGAAGAATTGATCGGACGAAATGTCTACAAAATGCTGCATTACGATGATGTGAATAAATTGAAAAAAACCTTTAATCGCCGAAAATCTCCGGCCAATCATCACACGATTACTTATCGCATTCGCCGAAAAGAAGGCGATTATCGCTGGTTTGAAAGCACAGTGCGTGTCATTTATGACGAAGATACTCGCGATATTCGCGAAATCCAGTCAGCCTCGCGCGATGTGACCGATCAAGTGCTAGATAAAAAAGCACGTTTACGCGGTCAGCAACTCGCGCATGTTTTCCGATTAAGCACCATGGAAGAAATGGCTTCCGGCATGGCGCATGAAATCAGTCAACCGCTTGCAGCGATTGTGAATTACACGCAAGGCTGCGTGCGCTATCTGCAAAAAGACAATCATGATCCCGCACAATTAATTGAAATCATGAATAAAGCCGTTTCTCAAGCAGAACGCGCAGGCGAAGTGATTCATCGATTAAAAAACTTTTTTTGCAAAGGACAATTATTTCGAACGCCTTGCAAAATCAATAGTGTCATTCGCGAAACCGTGACATTGATTCGCAATGATTTAAATGCCTCGAAAACGAAAATTGATTTTGAATTATCAAAAGATATTCCTCTGATATCAGCCGATAAAATTCAATTTCAACAAGTGATTTTAAATTTAATTCAAAACGCGATTGAGTCTATGAAAGAAATTCATCCGGGCGAGCGCAAAATTCATATTCAGACGAAGTCAGCGAATGCTAACGCAATTGAAATTACGGTGAGTGATACAGGTCCTGGTTTTTCGAAAGATATCGTCAGCAAAGTGTTCAAACCGTTTTTTACCACCAAAGCGCACGGCCGCGGCATGGGTCTTGCGATTTGTCGCTCGATCATAGAAGCACACGGCGGAGAATTTAAGATTAACCCGAATTCCAGCGGAGATAGTTGGATACGATTCACATTACCTACTAATTAAGGAAAAGTGTATGGACCCAATTGTTTATGTTGTTGATGATGATCAAGCCATGGTGGAATCATTATCCTGGATCATCGAATCAGTCGGATTAAAAGTAAAAACCTACACGCGTGCGCATGAATTTTTAGATACTTATGATCCTGCGCAACATGGTTGTTTATTATTGGATGTCCGCATGCCCGGCATGAGTGGTCCTGAATTGCAGGCAAAATTAAACGCGCAAGCGAGCACGATTTTACCGATTATTTTTATCAGTGGTCATGGTGATGTGCCATTGGCTGTGCGTGTCATGAAAGCCGGCGCCGTGGATTTTTTAACGAAACCGTTTAACGATCAAGTGTTACTGGAAAGCATCAACAAAGCGTTACGCATCGACAAACAAAACCGTGAAAAACAACAGGAAAACGCGCAAGCAGAAGCGAAATTTGCCGCACTCTCCCCACGCGAAGTGCAAGTCTTGCAAGGTATTGTTGCGGGCAAACAAAATAAAGTGATTTCCGCTGAATTAAAAATTTCACTAAAAACGGTTGAAGCTCACCGTGCAAGCGTCATGAAAAAAATGGGCGTGAAATCAGTGCCAGAATTAGTGAAACTGGTTTTGACAAATGGTGTTGCAGCGCACGAATTGCCGTCCGAAGAATAACTGAAGTCGAACATTCCAACTTCAGTTATTTCCTTTTTTTCACATCTAATACACTCAAAAATGCTCGATTATTAATTTAATAATGAATAAATACTCATTAAATACTCAAAATGCTCTTTTTTTGTTAGTACTAACCCTAATTTTTTTACGGGTAACATGCCATTCAAGGCTAGGAAATTGCTAATTTCATTCAGTAATCATTAGTGAGATGATGAGCATCCGCCCGCTGAAAAGTGAGGACAAGGACAAGTCGGAGAGTAGGAAACCCAGGATAAATTAAGGAATTTAGGGAGTTAGCGGCCATGGATGATGCCAAAAATGTTTTGTTAGTCACAAATTCTGCGACAGAAGATGAAATTTTACAAGTGAAGGAAGCTTTTTTAGATGCCGCCAAAAAAGGTTTACGCATCCGATTGAGCCTCGTGCATGTTATTCCTAACTTGCCGACCTGTTATTTTAATATTCCTTCGATGGCGCAATTAGCGGAGCAATATTATACGGAAGCCAAACAATCACTGAACACCGCCGGCGACAAACTGGGTGTTGCCAAAAAAGACCAATGGCTGATTAGCGGCCGCGTGAAAACGGAAGTTTTCCGCTTGGCGAATAAATTAAAGACCCATTTTATTTTGGCGAGCAGCACCAATATTCAGGATTTGCATAAATCGCTCGCGGCAAAGGAATTGCCGTCGACGGCGAAAGTGACGAATATGAATAATTTGTTGGCGTCGAGTTTTTGATTTGCGTGAGGATCAAGAAAATTCCCCGCACAGGATGTGCGGGGAAATTTTTTTAGCAACCTACTTTCTTTCTAATATTCCAGCAGTTGCTCATAGAGGAAGCTTGCGATTCTGGATCAGGAATTTCAGCGTAATCGCCTCGATCTGATTTTTTATTTCTGTTCCAGCAAAACCAGGCGCTACCATTTTGCGAAGCTTTCGGTTCTGTTTTATTGTTTCTTTTCCAGCATTTCCAGGAAGAACCAGTCTCTTCAGTTGCTTTGGCTTCAGTGTCAGCATTTCCAGTTTCAATATCTTTCTCAGGTTCGCTGCAACACCATCCCCATCGATTTCGAAATGTTTTATCAATTTTCGGCCAAGTCCAAAAAAAGCCATTAATAGCTTGTTTAACTATTAAAACCATACAAGTTTCTTCACATCCAGGAATATCAAAACATGGCGTTTGTTCTAATGCACCCTCTGTACCAAAACCTCTTAAAGTCATGCTTGCAGCAGTTATGCCACAACTGCATGCTGAAAAACAATCGCAGGAGGATTTTTCTTTAGGTTTTTCCTTGGTTTCCGGCATCTCGACTCGCACGGTTACTTGATCTTTCATTTCTCTTTCTTTTGCTTCTCTTTCTAATAATTTATTAACTTCCTTATGTTCAGCAACATTTAATTGTGCTTTGATTGAAGGACCAGCTAATAATAAAGCCGATCCCAACGGAACGAGTACAGCACAAGGGACGCTAACCCAAGGGGGAGCGCACGCTGCAATAAGTGGAACTATTTGTTTATATGATAAGAAAGCAGCAATACCGCCCATCATGGATGGTGCTACTAGATATTTTGTACTTTGCTTCCATCTAAAACAAGGTCCTTGCTCTATTTCTACGATCTCTGCATATTTTTTTCTTTCATTTTCGACATGTTGGAAAAACTGTTCTTTTGCCTTCTCTTCAGCACGTTTTCGAATTTCTTCTCGTTTTTCTGGAGTGTATTTATCAAGAGGAATATGTCTCATCGTTTGTGCAACAATTTTTTCAATTTCTGGGCCAACTTCTTTTAATAGTTGCTTTCGAATTGCAATTAAATCGCCCATCAATCTATTGTAAGTAGTTGGATACCGGGTGTAAAAGGCATGTAATGCAATCATGCTCAGCGTGAATGTAGTCAACTCAGCACTCATTGCAACAGTAATTGTAACCCCGTATATCTTGCTCAAAACAGCACTTAATGCATTACAAATTAGCTTTATACCACCCCAAAAACTGGCAGTACGGAGCCCAACACTGGCCCCACCCTCAGTGATCGCTTCTAATGGCAACATTTTATTATTTCTGAAACATTCGCCTAGAATATAAGGTAAATCTGAATTACAACAAAACTCCAAGCCTTCATAATAATCAGGATTAGAAAACAAGGTATAATTTCTAACACCTAAATAAGTACCGATTGCAATTCCTGCGATCACACCCGCAGGATCATCACCAAAATAATCAAGTACCCCTACAAGATTTAACAATGAGCCCGTCGTATTATGAGTAAGAAGAATGGCTTGATTTGCTACAAAAGAGGCCATCATTTTGGCGGTATCACCTAATTTTTTCTTAGGATCCGCTTTGAGATCTTGCCAATATTGTTTTATATCCTTTTTTGGAGTCCAAAAGTGCCATGAAAGAGTTTGTAAAATAGCAGCTCTTGTTGGGGCAAACGTATGAACATTATAAACGAAATCCACTCCACTTAATGGCACATTTGTCCAAAATGCTGCGGGATCAGAGATTTTTATATTAGGATCTAGCGTAGTTCCCATTCTTTGTACGCCAGGCGCACCGGTAATAATCGTATATGGAAGATAACCACCTTCAGGGGCAAGAGCGGCAAAGGCCTCCGCTTTGGCCGTATAATAAAATGGTTTGTGACTCATTAGGATATTAACAAATTCAACAAAAGAAATGTTATATAGTTTTAGGAGCTGATTTAATACTTCCGGATCATTTTTAAATTCTTTTCTTACATCTTTTGCCCAAGCCACAAATTCTGGGTCTGTTGGCTCTTTTGGCTCAGAACTTGTAGTTGTTTTAGAATCAGACGCCTCGTGATTTAAGTCTTGTTGGTATGAACCTAAATGCTTTGTTTCGCGTTGCTCGCTTCCGTCTAATTGCTTGTCTTGTTCTTTGACTGGCTGAATGGAGGGTGCCCAAGTTAATCCTTTGGGTGATTGGGCGCCGGATTGAGTTTTGGGTTGTGATGTAGATCCTGGAATTTGCCAATTAAATCCCAGAGCAGGTTGACCAGTCCTGCCTGAATCTGAAAATTCAGGCCCCCAATTTAATGCTCTTAGCGAGGAATCCGCTGGCTGTTCTGCGGCTACGGCTGTTTCTGTATGTTGCGGTAAAGCCGCGTCTTGTTGATGTTGTCCTACTCCCGCCTCGGTAACTGGTAAATCTTGGCTTGCATGCATAAGAAACCCCTCAATATCTTTTACTGAACTTAGAATTAGTTATTAACCGGTATTTTTTAATCATTTCCATGATTTAGCACGAATTTTTGAACCTATCATAAATGCTAAATTTTTCCAACTGTTTTGTTTTATTTTCTAATGGAATAAATTGGTTGATTTTAATACAGAATAGGATTGGGCGCAATCAAATCCGTTAGTTTCGAATTTATGCTGGAGATAAATAAATTTTGAATATAATCATAAGGTTAAGATTGCTTCGGAACGCTAACGCGTTCCTCGCAATGACGGGGAAATTGCAGTGATGGGGTTATTATCAAACTTCGAATGATTTTTCTAACTTCTTCGCCACCGCAACATTTTTCAACGTAACATAACACGGCAACCCATTCCGATATGGCGGATAATCTTCTCCACCAATCAATGGCGATAAATATTTTCTGCAAGCATCCGTAATTCCAAACCCATCTTTGGTAATATAATGCCGCGGCATCGAAACTTCGACATTCGCTACTTTTTCTAATTGCGCTTCACCAATCGACCAGCGATAAGTTTCACCCGGTTCGCGCACAATGATCGGCATCACAGCGGTTTTTCCAGCTAAAGCTAATTCAACAGCTGCTTTTCCCAAGGCGTACGCTTGTTCAACATCGGTTTTGGATGCAATGTGTCTTGCAGAACGCTGCAAATAATCCGCAAGCGCCCAATGATATTTGTAACCTAAATTATTTTTAATAAGTTTAGCGATAACGGGTGCGACGCCACCTAACTGCTTATGCCCAAACGCATCAACCAATCCGGACTCTGAAATAAAACTACCGTCTTGATTGCGAACACCTTCAGATACCACAATCGCGCAATGCCCGAATTTTTTCACGGATTCCTGGACTTTTTTCAAAAAAGCTTCGGGATCAAAAGCAATTTCGGGAAATAAAATAATGTGCGGCGCATCACCTTCTCTTTCCGCTGCAAGTCCTGAAGCGGCAGCAATCCATCCGGCATGACGGCCCATCACTTCCATGATAAAAACTTTGGTGGAAGTTAAACACATGGATGCCACATCTAATCCTGCTTCGCGAATGGAAACTGCAACGTATTTTGCAACCGAACCAAAACCGGGTGAGTTGTCTGTGAATGGCAAATCGTTATCTATGGTTTTTGGAATACCAATACAGGTGATGGGATAACCCATGGTTTCACCGAGTTTAGACACTTTGTAAGCGGTATCTTGCGAATCACCGCCGCCGTTATAAAAAAAATATCGAATATTGTGCGCGGAAAAAACTTCCATTAAACGCTCGTATTGCGCACGGTGTTTTTCCATCGAACCCAATTTGTGACGGCAAGAACCAAATGCACCCGCCGGCGTATGACGTAATGCGGCAATATCCGCATCGGATTCGAGTGTGGTATCAATTAAATCTTCGGTTAACGCGCCAATAATGCCGTTGCGCGCTGCGAACACTTTGCCGATTTTATCGGTGTGCTTTCGCGCGGTTTCGATCAAGCCGCAAGCGGTTGAATTAATAACGGCGGTGACTCCTCCTGATTGAGCATATAACGCGTTATATTTGGTCATTTTTTAGGCTCCTAGGTTCGGGAAATGTGAAGAATATTACTCGTTTTTGGGGCAATATCAAAGGGGTCGAAATCGCCAGTATTGTGACACTTTTTGTCACAATACTCTAGTATTGTGACATTTTTTTTGTTATTATAGGCTCGTATCGTAGTGTTGTGACAAATTGTGTCACAATACTGATTAGAATTGGTGAAATTATGTCTATAAAAAAGAAAGCAGCTCTGGAAACGCTTATTTTGAATCTTCTTGAACGAAGAAAAGAAATAAGCCTACATGAAATAGCAGAAGAAGCGGGCCTCAAAGTCACCGACTCAACAGATCGTCGCGCTATCCAAAGAGCACTAACAAGTTTAATTAAAAATGATGCTATCCAGCCAAAGGGAAATGCTCGAGCTCGCGTTTATTTCCTTAAAAACAGTTTGATTGAAAAAATTAGACCAACCTCGGAAACTAAGGAGACATTCAAAGACATTCCACTTTCCAAAGAATCTCTCGAATTACTCTCATATGTTGAAAAACAAATTCGTACAAGAAAATCGGTCGGATATAACCAAGATTTTTTAAGAAGCTATAATCCCAATCAATCTTCCTATTTAACACCTTCCATACTAGAGGAATTACGCCAAGCAGGAACGGTTGAAAATGTTGTCCGACCCGCGGGAACTTATGCACGGAATATTCTAAATCGATTACTCATCGATCTTGCCTTTAACTCAAGTCGTCTGGAAGGAAATACCTATTCTCTGTTAGAAACCAAAAGACTCATCGAGCTTGGTGAAAATGCTTCAGGTAAAGATGCAGCGGAAGCACAAATGATTCTCAATCACAAAGAAGCCATCGAATACATTATTGAGTCAGCAAATGAATCTAAAATTACTCCACATGAACTTTACAGTATTCATGCTCTTCTATCCGAAAATCTTTTGGGAGACTCTAGCGCCTCAGGCCGTCTGAGAAAAATTGCGGTTGGAATTTCAGGAACCACTTATCATCCATTGGATAATCCTCATCTTCTAAAAGAATATTTTGATATTTTTACCGAAAAACTGAATCGCATCAAAGATCCTTTTGAACAATCTTTTTTTTCACTTGTTCATTTATCCTATTTGCAAGCATTTGAAGATGTAAATAAACGTACTTCACGGCTTGCTGCTAATATTCCATTAATTAAAAGTAATTTAAAACCGCTTTCTTTTATCGATGTGAATCAAAAAGATTATTCGCAGTCACTTCTTGGAATTTATGAAAAAAATGATGTGAGTCTGCTGCGTGATCTATATGTCTGGGCATATAAAAGATCTTCTGAACGATACTCTGCCTTGCAACAATCGATGGGCGAACCGAATTTATTCAAACTAAAATACAGAAATGAAATTCAAGATATCGTTAGAACAATCATTCTTGAAAATGTGCCTGGAAATAAGCTTGTTTCAACGATTAAAAACTTAATTGAAAAATTAAAAATGCCTGAGCATGAATCAAATCAATTGTTTCAAATTATTGAAACAGAAATGATAAGTTTACATGATGGAAATATTGCTCGCTTCAAAATTCGTCCAAGCGAGTTTCAGAAATGGAAAGAAAATAATTGAAAATCTATATCCGAGGAAAAATTTATGAAAATCATCGTCATAGGCGGCACTGGCACAATAGGTAAAGCTGTCGTAAAAGAATTATCAGCACGACATGAACTCATTCTAGTTTCCCACTCCAAAGGTGAAGTCGACATGACAGATCCTCATTCCATTCAAAGAATGTATAAAAAAATCGGCAGATTCGATGCGCTAGTCTCCGCCGCCGGTCGCGTGACTTTTAAAGAGCTAAATAAAATGACTCCGGAAGACTACGCAGTGGGCCTGAATGATAAATTAATGGGTCAGGTGAATTTAGTGCTTCAGGGTCTTCCTTTGATCAATGATCAAGGCTCTTTTACCCTAATCAGCGGAATTCTGAATCATGACCCTATTCGGACCAGTTCCTCTGCCGCTATGGTCAATGGCGCGCTGGAGGGGTTTGTGAGAGCAGCTGCGATTGAAATGCCTCGCGGGGTGCGAATTAACCTCATTAGCCCTACGGTTGTCACGGAAGCCATGGGGGCTTACGGTGAATATTTTAGGGGTTATAAACCTGTGGGAGCTACGGATGTGGCATTGGCTTTTAGTAAAAGTATTGAGGGAGCACAAACAGGTCAGGTTTACCAGGTGGGTTTTTAAATCATTGAAAAAAAGGATAAAATCTGACAAATGGTAATTTTGTCTATAATTAGACTGTGATCTATGTTTCACGAGGCAACCATGAAAGGCCGACATAAAAGACATGATTCAGCACGGATAGAGGACGAAGTTGGTATAAAATTCGATAAACTTACATCAAATCCTCCGCGATCGTTGCAACACCTTGAAATACTTCGCGCACTTGATCAAGTGATAGACCAGGTGAAAGCTGCTGAAGAAAAAGATTTTAAAACCATCGCCGCTAATGCAAGGTCTAAAATTAATGTTCGTGCAATTAATCTTGCGTTTACAGAAGCTATAAGCCATTCAAAATCTTTAGAAGGAAAAAAAAGGGATATTATTAGAGTCTTAAAAACTCACAAAGCTTTGAACGGCGGCGGTACGTTGGAATGGTTACGATCCTTCAATGAATTTAAAACAATGATAGTAGCTAACAACACGTTTGCTGAATCTGATCCTGCACAATGTACAAACTTAACGTTTAATGATTTCAAAGCGCATTTGCAAAAATTAGTTGCGGATTATAAACCAGACAAAGTACCTTCTGATTTTGAGGATTTAGATACTTATCTTCAAACTCTCGCCAATGCAGAATACATGCTGGATCATTTTGAAGAAATTGAAGCAGCAGAACAAAAAGCCGCGGCGCCCGCCGCAGACAAGAAGCAAGAAAAAAAACCTGCTCCGGCAGTTCAACCGAAACCAAGACATTCTGATGGATCTAGGACATCACCCTCACCAACAGGTCAAGAACAACCCGCTGCACATAGAAGTAAAAGTCGAAGTCCATCACCTGCAGAAGCCGTGAAGAATACTTCTTGGGCAAATGCGGTTCCAACAAGACGCTCACCCACAGGAACTCCTCTCCGCGCATCACCAAAAGGTGACCGACCAGTAGGTAGAAATCCCTCCGCCGCAGAAGCAGTTGAAGCAGCTTCCGATACAAATGCAGTTCCTACACGAAGTTCACCTGCAAGTACTTCTCTTCGTGCGCCAACTGGAAAAACTTCGCCAGGAAATAGCCCTAAGTTGACGGGTACGAAAAGTTCACCGGCTGGTTCTCCGACCAATGCATCTCCTAATCTGGAAAGAAGACCCTCACCACTACGGTTACATCTAACAGTTCCTGCTAATCCAAACAGAGCAACCTCGACAACTAAACAAGCCACTCTAGAACTACCAGGTTCAATTCCGGATTCTGCGCCTGTGAGTTCCGCACCACCCAAAAAAACACAGCCAACAGTAAATATTCCTGCGGCCCAATTTACTCAACCAAAAGATGGATCCGGTGAAAAAAAACGAGTCGCATGGGGAACCGATGTAGTAGATAATTCTGGCAAACCAAAGGAACGCACCCAAGGACCCGCACCAAAAGCGAATGCTTCTGCTGCCAATGCACAACCATCAGAACCTGTTGATAGAGAAGAAAGACTCCAAAGGAGAAGACAAAGTGAACTTGATGCGGCGTTAAAAAACCAACCCACCAGTAATAGACGTTCCCATAGATAATTTGTCGTTGTTTTTAAGAGATTGCTTCGACGCTTCGCGTCTCGCAATGACAAACTTACAAATTATTCCGTCGTTTCTTCTCCCGTAATCCCACGCTTCAACATAATTTCACGTAACGCTTTCAAGCCACTCATTTGGATCTGTCGCACGCGTTCGCGAGTGAGGCCAATCGCTTCGCCGACTTCTTCCAATGTTTGACGATCGTAGCCTGCTAATCCAAAACGTCGCGCTAACACTTCGCGTTGTTTTTCGTTGAGTTGATCGAGACATTCTTCTAATTGTTTTACTAGTTTTTCATCGGCAAGTAATTCAGCAGGATCCGTTTTATGTTTATCCGGAATCGAATCCACTAATGCACGGCCGCCATTTCCTTCGGTACCAATAATTGAATCAAGCGAGATAGTATGCTCATTCAATTCCATCATGTTTTTCACATCTTCGACTGGACGATGAACGGCATCAGCAATTTCCTGATAACTTGGTTCATGCTCCATTTTTTTCATGAGCTCACGTGCTGCCGATAAATAGGTGTTTAATTCACGCACCACATGAATGGGTAATCGTATCGTGCGGGTTTGATTCATGATCGCGCGTTCAATCGTTTGGCGGATCCACCAAGTGGCATAGGTTGAAAAACGAAAACCGCGTTCGGGATCGAATTTTTCAACGGCACGAAGCAAACCTAAATTGCCCTCTTCAATCAAATCTAAAAATTCCAAACCACGATTGTAATAGCGCCGCGCAATTTTCACGACCAATCGCAAATTGCTTTCGATCATTTTGGCGCGTGCTTTTGAATCGCCTTTTTGCACTAATCGCGCGTAATAAACTTCTTCTTCAGGTGTGAGCAGCGGCGAATAACCAATTTCGCTCAAATACATTTGAGTCGGATCCGCTGTACGGGTTTCACCGGGCGTCATTTTTGCTTCGATTTCTTTTTCAGCTTTTGCAAGCTCCTCATCGGATGGGCCTTCGGGCTCTTCTTCTAAGATAGATTCATCTAATTCTTCATCGAGCGGTTCTTTCGCTTCTTCAGAAGTCGGCTTTTTTTCTGTGGGTTTTGATTTATTCGTCATAGGCCTATTTTCCTAAATACTGTATCGGATTAACAGGTTTACCATTTTGACGAATTTCAAAATGTAACATCACGCGGTTCGTGTTGGTTCTGCCCATCGTTGCAATTTTTTGTCCGGCTTTCACCCACTCGCCCTCGTGGACCAACACTTCTTTGTTGTAGGCATAAGCAGATAAGAACGAAGAATTATGTTTGATGATGATTAAATTTCCGTATGCGCGCAAACCGTTGCCGCTGTAAACCACTTTTCCAGGTGCTGCTGCATAAATGGGATCACCCAATTGTCCAGCAATATTGATTCCCTTGTTTCGACCATTAAATACTTCGGTGACCTTACCTTGTGCGGGCCAACGCCAATAAGAAACCGGTGCTACGGGTTCTTTTTCTGTGACCACCGGATGAATTTTCGGTGCGGGCTGCGATATTTTTTCAGAAGGTTTCGCGTTTTTTTCACGCAAACGAATCGCTTGTCCGGTTTCAATATGATAGGGCCGCGAGATATTATTTATTTTTGCTAAGGATCGATAATCCATGCCATAACGCCACGCGATCGAATAAAGCGTATCATCCGGTTTCACATGATAAATGCCATTGCGAGGCAACGGTTCAATGGTAGAAAGTTCCGTGACTGGCGCATAAACGGTTTCATCTGCGCAAGCGGTTAAGAAAATAAAAAAAACCAACACTAAAAATCGATACACAGAATGTCCTTATTCTTTGACCATTTCCAATTTTTTTATCCAACCGGATAATTGTTCAAACACTTTGTAATGGGTTAAATCCAAATGTAACGGTGTAATCGAAACAAAGCCGGTGTGAACGGCATAAAAATCGGTACCGGGTCCGGCATCCTCTTCCGGGCCTGGCTGTCCTATCCAATAAATTCGTCGGCCGCGGGGATCGACTGTTTTGATGGTCGGTTCTGCAATATGACGTGTACCGAGACGGGTGACTTGAAAGCCGCGGATTTCATTCGCTGGGAGATCCGGCACATTCACATTCAAAATAGTGTCGCGCGGTAATGGATCCGTGCGCAGATGCAGCACTAACATTTTTGCAATTTCGGCGGCAACGGCATAATGCTGGCATTTAGGGCCTGCGAGAGAAATCGCAATCGAGGGCAACCCTAAAAATCGTCCTTCGGTTGCGGCTGCAACGGTACCTGAATATAAAACATCATCACTTAAATTGGAGCCTTCGTTAATACCGGAGACGACCATGTCGGGCATTTCTTTTAAGAGACCAGTGACGGCTAAGTGCACGCAATCGGTGGGTGTGCCATTTACGCTGATAAAACCATTTTCAGTCGTAGTCACACGCAAGGGATTCACCAACGTGAGTGAGTTACTCGCACCGCTGCGATTTCGATCGGGCGCGACAACGGTAATTTCGGCAATTTCGCTCAGCACTTTGGCGAGCATGTTTAAGCCTGGGGCGAGGAAACCATCGTCGTTGCTCAGCAGTATTTTCATTTAAGCACCTTAATTTTTTATCTCGTCATTGCGAGACCGTGTTTTTTACGGTCGAAGCAATCTTTAAGAGATTGCTTCGTCGCAAAAAACGCTCCTCGCAATGACGTTATTTTAAAACCTGATAAAACGTCTCACCCTTTTTAATCATCCCTAATTCATGCCGTGCACGCGATTCCACTGCATTTTTATCTTTTTGCAAACGCGTCACTTGCGCGAGTAGTGCGTCATTGCGTTTTTTTAATTTGTCATTTTCTTGTTCTTGTCGGGCTAATTCTTTTTTTAATCGCATCATGTCAAGAATTCCGCCTGATTCAAACCATAATCGATACTGCAAAAAAATCAACAGCGCGATTAAAATCATGGGCACTATTTTTATTCGGCGGATTGACATGCGTCTTTCTCTTTAATTGCACCATATTGCGAAAATACTGCCATGCCAGCATAACTTGCTTTGTTCCCCAATTCTGCTGAAATCTGCAATAACCGGTTATATTTCGCAACGCGATCTGAACGGCAGAGCGAGCCCGTTTTGATTTGTCCGGCGTTGGTCCCAACTGAGATATCAGCGATGGTCGTATCCTCCGTTTCACCCGAACGATGGGAGATAATAGTATTGTAGCGCGCTTTCTTGGCCATCTGAATAGCGGCTAGCGTTTCGGTTAAAGTCCCGATCTGGTTTGGCTTAATTAAAATGGCATTGGCAATATGTTGGGATATTCCTTTTTCTAAAAGTTCGGTATTGGTCACAAAAAGATCATCGCCGACTAGCTGGATTTTTTTGCCTAATTTTTCGGTTAAAAGTTTCCAGCCTACCCAGTCATTTTCGGCCATGCCGTCTTCGATGCTGATAATGGGGTAATTGGCTACGAGTTTATTGAGATAGTCGACAAACTCAGCGGCTGTTAAGGATTTATTTTCAGCCTGTAATTGATATTTTCCATTTTGATATAATTCGTTACTGGCGACATCTAATCCGAGAAAAATATCTTTTCCGGCGCGATAACCTGCTTTTTCGATGGCTTCTAAAATCACATCCAGCGCTTCTGCATTACTTTGTAAATTCGGCGCAAAACCACCTTCATCACCCACCGAGGTACTTAATTTGCGATCGTGCAAAACTTTTTTTAAGGTTTGAAACACTTCAACGCCATAGCGTAATGCGTCATTAAAAGTTGCGGCACCGGCAGGTAAAATCATAAATTCCTGAATATCCAAATTATTGTCTGCATGCGCACCGCCGTTGATAATATTCATCATCGGGACCGGTAATGAAAGAGGTCCTTGGCCACTTAAATATTGATAGAGTGGTTCGTTGCGGTAAGCGGCTGCGGCTTTTGCTGCTGCTAATGACACCGCGAGTAATGCATTCGCGCCCAATTTCGCTTTGTTTGGCGTGCCATCTAAATCTAACAGTGTTTGATCGAGCGCGGCTTGGTTGGTGGCATCAGAACCTTTGAGTGCTTTGGCAATCTCGGTATTGATTGCGTGAACGGCTTTTAAAACGCCTTTGCCAAGATATCGTTTCGGGTCTTTGTCACGTAATTCCAGTGCTTCACGTGAACCTGTCGATGCACCGGATGGAACAGCGGCTGTTCCTTTTTCACCTGTGGTTAAGACAACGTCCGCTTGAACGGTTGGATTGCCTCTGGAATCGATAATTTCTAGAGCGTGGATGCTTTTAATCTCTGACATGAAAATTCCTTTGCGAATAGAATCGGATTGATCAGCTATTTTAATAGAAGGCTTTATAGGCAGTCTATGCCTTTTAATGTAATGACAGTGATTTTATTGGGTGAAGTCGTCATAGGGACCTCTTCCGTCATTGCGAAGCGCGCTTTCTGCGCTGAAGCAATCTCTTAAAGATTGCTTCGCCGCCTACCGGCGGCTCGCAATGACGGAAGAGGTACTTTCGCAGAAGCGACGGCTCTAAATCTGCAAGACAGTTTTCACAAATGGAATCGTTAATTTTCTCTGCGCTGCAAGAGAAATTTTATCTAATGTATCCAACGCAGCAAAAAGCGTAGTCATATGCCGCGGACAATGATTTAAGATATATTTTCCGACTTCTTCTGAAAGTGACATACCGCGACGCTCAGCGCGCATGACCAGTACATGCAATTTTTCAGTATCCGATAAAGACTGTAATTGAAAAATAACACCCCAGTTTAAACGGGACTGTAGATCAGGCAAAGTGAACTGGAGATCATTTGGCAACGCATTCGCTGTCACAATCAATTTTTTATTCGCATCATGAATGCGATTATAAGCGTGAAAAAAAGCTTCTTCCCAAGCAGGAAGACCTGCTATTTTGTGGATGTCATCGATACAAATCACATCCAGCATTTCTAAATCATCCAACATTTCTGGCGAAAAATCGCGAATATTTTCCAACGGAATATAAACCGATCGCAAGTGATGCTGATTCGCTTCATGACAAACCGCTTGCAGCAAATGCGTGCACCCTTCTCCGCTGCCGCCGCAAAAATAAATAAAACGCTCGCCTGCGCCCATGGCGATTTTTTTTAATTCAGTAATCAACTGTTGATTTTCAGCGGCATAAAAATTCGCAAATGTCGCATCATCTTTTAAACCAACGCCTAATGTAAGCTGTGTTTGCATGTTATTTATTTATGATTGATAAAGTTTACTTTCGCGATAACGACCGGTTAAAAATCGTAACCACACCATGATGACGGCTGCAACAGGCAGTGCTAATAACACACCAAAAAATCCAAACAACGTTGCACCGCATAATACCGAAAAGATGACGGCGACGGGATGAAGCCCAATGCGATCGCCGACTAATTTGGGGGTTAAAATCATGCTTTCTGTCGCTTGACCAATTGCGAATACGCCCCACACAAAAAAGACTTCGTTCCAATTGCCAAATTGAATCAAAGCGGCAATTGTTGCGGCGACAATACCTGTAATAAAACCTAAATAGGGCACAATGCACAATAATCCGGAAATCACACCAATCACGAGTCCCACATTTAAACCTACAATCATCAACCCTGCCGAATAGATAATGGCGAGTGACAACATCACTAAAAATTGTCCGCGAAAAAATGCGCTTAAAACACTGTCGCAATCTTTTACTAATTTGACAGTCGTAGGTTCAATTCGTCGCGGCAATAAACTGCGAAGATTTTTCAACAAATCTTGCCAGTCACGTAATAAATAAAATGTCACGACGGGAATTAATAATAAGTTGGTCATCCAGAGAATTAATGTTCTGCTGGATTCAAACGTTTTCTGGATTGCCCAACTGGCGAGACTGCCGGCTTTCTGCCAGTTTTCGGCTAACGTTTCTTTTACCATGGCGGCATTAATCGTTTCATTAATTCCAAAATGAATTTGCAACCAGGGGACAACAGTATTTTGTATCCATTCGACCCCATACGGAATCAATCCAAATAGCATCTCAATTTGTTTTTCGATCAATGGAACAATTAAAATAATGCCAAATATGATGGCGCCAAATAACAAGGTAAAAACCAAAATGGCACTGAGAAGATGCGGCAAACCAAGACGAGAAAATTTTGAAACTAACGGATCACCTAAATATGCAATTAAGGCTGCCACTAAAAACGGCGTTAAAATCGGTGACAACAGATAAATGAGTCCGCAGGCAATTAATCCTAAAATAATCACAAGCGAACTATTCGCAATTTTTTGCATAGATTATCGGTTCCATTGATAAACCATTAAATTCTGATTCTGTTGATCTGCAACCGGTGATAATTTTTTTCCGATCATCAGTGCTTGCAAAAATGAATCGCGAGTCGCGCGCAAACTAATACTCAAAATGACTTCGTTGCCTTCAACACGAACAATTTGCACATCCGAAACCGGTGTCAGATGTTCAATATAATTCATCATGTGACTGAAATCATCTTCTTCGGCGACATTGATGACTTTTAGCGTCATATTTTCTTGAATGGTTGGCTTGACGGCTGTCGCATAGCGTTCAGCTAAGGCGTGCGTTACGGTATCGACTAAAGTCGTCATGATGGGCGCCATGGTTTTATCCGATAAATTCCAGCCCCAGACATCTTTTCCTAAAATTAATTTGGCTTGCACAGTGATTCCCGTATCCGAATGCATAATGCGCGCAAGTAAAATCGCATCACTGCCGTAGCGTTCGGAGGCTTTTTGTAAATTCGGGACATTTTGGGTAACAAAATCATTGGATGACACGATATTCATGTCAGTCACATCCATCATTGGAAAAATAATCGGGAGACCGCGGTTGTCAGCTTCCGTTTTTAATAAATTTAAAATCGCATTTTGTGAAGAATTATCGATTAATTCAGGCGAATGATTCGCTAATTCATCATCGATCCAGACTGTAATTAAAGGACGGTTTGCGCCCCAAATGGGAATATTGGCGTCGGTTAAAATTTTATTGATTGCCTCAGAATCAAATTGCACGATTAAACGATACGGTTTTGCTGTATTGCCGGTATTTTTTTGATAGCTATATTCCTGCATTAAAGAACTTGCGTCTTTTAATTGCGTTTTAATCGCGGGATTATCGAGAACCTGAGTCGTGCCGGACACTTTCGTCAGCACTTGCGCTAACGCATCTGGCAGCATTTGATCGCGTTCATTCGCCGATTGTGATGCAACCGGCAAATCCGCTTTGTAAATGGCGTTAACACGAATAGCAAAAGCGTTTGCCGTGTATAAAAAGAATACAATGCTGATGATTTTTAGAAGGTTTTTCATAAGAGTTAGTATATCAGAATGTTTTGCGAAGTAGCGGGATTTTAGCAAAGGTCCCGCGGACAAGCCGCGGGAGGATGCAAGTTTAAGTTGATTGACGACGAGGGCCTGTGGGTAGAAGTTCAACATAATCAGTCGTATCTTCGTCATCCGTGAGCGCGGCATCACCACTCCAAAAAGGCTCGGGCAATATGAGAGTAGGCTGCTGATGAGCTTTGGGTTCAGCTGCATTATTTGGTTGTTGTGGTTGTTCCTTTGGAACAGCTGTTTCTACTGCTTTTGGAATTTCTTTGAGTTCTAATCCCATTTGTTTGGATTCCACCAGTCGCGTTTGTACTACGTTTGCGGTGCTTTTAGAATCTTGCAGTTTTGGCGTTTCAACACCAAGAAGTTTTGCATGGAGTGCTTTATGATGCAGAGCTAATGCTTGTTGCAGCTTAACATCCTTGCGAAAAGCTTCCAGGGTTTCTTTTTTTAATTGTGCGGCATTTTCAACTGTAAGTTCTTTCGATAATTCTTGCGCTACTTTTTGCAAAAATTTATCTTTTGGAAACGAAGGCGTTGAAACCAAAGTTCCGGTATAAGCTAAATTACCCAAAATAGTGCCTTGAATCAGAAATTGGCAGAGACCTTCTATTTTTTTTGCTTTATCTTCAAATCTGAGAACTCGGTCCAATGCCATTTCTTTGGCACTACTCATTCCCAATATAGGTGAACCAAACACGGATTTTTGTGCGCTGCATGTCCATAAAGCAGGGTCCATTACTGCAAGAACAAGATCCACATCAGCCGGTTTAAAGGGATCAGGGAAAAGGCGAGGAAAATTTAAACCTTTTTCAAAAGAAATCTGAAAAACCTGAACAAGCGCATGATAAAATGTTTCGTTTTTTGGATCTAATTCGATAGCATGTAAATAATCTTTAATTGCGAGAATACAATCTTCTTGAGCACGATCAGAATATTTATGAATAGCATTCTGGGCATGCATTTGATGAACCCAGCCTCGCCATCGGTAAGCTCCTGCATGGTTAGAATTAAGTCTTAACACATTATTAAAATCAGATTCCGCAGTTCGAATCCAATAATAGGGGCCGCTTTTACCTCGCTCTTCTTGGTCTATTTCTTGATATCGTTGACAATTAATCAATCCCCTTAGATAGGAAACATCAAGACATTTGGGATTAAGCTTAAATTTTTGTCCATAAATAGGAGCAGGATGTAACAATTCAATTGCCTTGCTAAAATCCTTTTCTGCCGACTCTGCTTTCCAAGTTTCATCACTTTGCAGATAGGAATTCCCGCGGGCTTCATATATCTCAGCGAGAGTTTCTGCATCGGCGGATCCTCTTACTGGAGCACCTAGTTTTTCTTTTTCTTGAATCGCTTCAGTAAATTCCTTAAGAGCATGACGATGTTTTCCTTCTTTCGCCAAACGACGAGCTTCAGCTAGATGTTCAGAAGTTGGGGCAGCTTGCTTTGCTTCTTGTTTTACTGTCATCGTACTTTGCATATAAATCCTCGTTTTCCAACCATTCGATTAAATTGATAATTTTTTATAACTAAGCAGAACCCGCTGTTTTTCCCATAACTTTTGTCACTAAAGGCTGAAGTTCAGTTGCATCCTCTTCACTGCACACATCACTTGTCGCTGCATCACTACTCCAAAAAGGCTCGGGCAATACGAGAGTAAGCTGCTGATGAACTTTGGGTTCAGCTGCATTATTTGGTTGTTGCGGTTGTGTCTTTGGAACAGCTGTTTCTACCGCTTTTGGAATTTCTTTGAGTTCTAATCCCATTTGTTTGGATTCTACCAATCGCGTTTGTACTACGATTGCGGTGCTTTTAGAATCTTGCGGTTGTGGCGGTTCAAGACCAAGGAGTTTTGCATGGAGTGCTTTATGATGCAGAGCTAATGCTTGTTGCAGCTTAACATCCTTGCGAAAAGCTTCCAGGGTTTCTTTTTTTAATTGTGCGGCATTTTCAACCGTAAGTTCTTTTGATAATTCTTGCGCTACTTTTTGCAAAAATTTATCTTTTGGAAACGAAGGCGTTGAAACCAAAGTTCCGGTATAAGCTAAATTACCCAAAATAGTGGTTTGAATCAGAAATTGGCAGAGACCTTCTATTTTTTTTGCTTTATCTTCAAATCTGAGAACTCGGTCCAATGCCATTTCTTTGGCATCACTCATTCCAAATATAGGTGAACCAAATACGGATTTTTGTGCGCTGCATGTCCATAAAGCAGGGTCCATTACAGCAAGAACAAGGTCGACATCGGCAGGTTCAAGGTAACTTTTAAACTTGCGTATATCCACGAAATTACAGTTTAAACCTATTTCAAAAGCTTTTTCAAAAACACAAACAAGATCAGCATAGAGTTCTTTGTTATTGGGTTCTAATTCAAAAGCACGCAAGTAATCTTTAATTGCGAGAATATAATGATATTGTGAATATTCAGGGTCAAGATCAGCATCCACTAGCGCACTCATACTATAAGCCCAACCTCGCCAGTGATTAGCTTCAGCATGGTTAGGATAAAATTCTAACACAATACCAAAATCAATTCTCACCTGAATAATCCAATCTCGTGGGCCGATTTTATATCGTTCGTATACAGATAGAGCTAGATATCGTTGACAAGTAACCACTGCTCGTTGATATGAAATATCAGCAGCTTTGGGATGAAACTTACGATAGGTCTCTCGAGGGCAGTGTAACAAATCAAATGCCTTGTCAAAATCTTTAACTGCCTTTTCTTCTTTCGAATATTCATCACTTTTTAGAAAAGAAATTCCGCGCGCTTCATATATTTCAGCAAGTTCTATTGCTTCTGTCGATCCTCCGAGTGGAGCTCCATCTGTTTCTTTTTCTTTAATTGCCTGAGTGAAATCCTCAAGAGCACGACTATGTTTCCCTAATTTCGCATAACAACGACCGCGTGCTAAATAGGCATCAGCCGTCTCAATATATTTCATTATCTCGGTCTGCGTATTCCATTTAATTGCGAGACCAAAATTTTTAATTGCATTGTCTAAATCGCCTTTATCAGCATAAGCTTCTGCAAGATTAAAATACCAACCGGTATGGGTTGGGTTAAAACCCAGTTGTGATTTAAAGTGTTTGATTCTGTCATCTGGAGTTTGTGAGGAAGGTTTTCTATCTTGTTTTGAATCAGCTGATTGCTTTAATGGCCTTGAACTTTGCATGTAAATCCCCGTTTATTATTGATAAATTTTAATTAACTTGCCGGCTTTCTTACTTGAAGCTCTGTCTCTTTAGGAGCAGGGCCAGCAGGAGGCGCTGTCTTCGCTTTCTCTCCATTACCGAGATAACCGTCTTTTTTCATATCTCCTAATGCTTTTGCGGAAACTTTGAGTTTAAGTTGTTCTTTGAGTTTTTCGAATGGCAATAATACCGTTGCATCAACTAATTTTTTATGCAATTTTGGGAAATGTTCTGCCAAACCTTCTTGTAATTTTACATTGGCTTGCAATGCAGCTCGCGTTTGATCTTTTAATAATTTTGCATCTTCGACTTTAAATTCATCTTGCAATTGTGAGGCTGCATTCCATAACGTTCCGCCATTAATAACAGGTTTTAAACTGAACCCCTTAGATGACGATTTGGTATAGGCTAAATTACCTAACATGGTTTCAGGAATGATGTACTGAAAAAGGGCTTCGAATTTTAGCGCTTTTGACGTTAATTGTTGAATAGCAGCCATCGTGTTTGATTTCGAGACTTCTACCCAATTATTGGATTCAGCTTCCCAAAATGATTTGTCTTGTTCAAAGGGTTTTTGATTGGCTGTCCATTTCCAATTAGCAGGTTCCAACACAAAATTTTCTAAAAAGGCTGGGGTTGTTTCTTCAAACGCATCGTGAAATAAGTAATAGCGCTTATCCTTAATCTTTTTGTGATAATCTGGATTTGCTGCAGAACAAGCTAGTGCATTACCAAAATCGGAAATCGCATTAGCATAATTCTTCTGATGCCAATAGAGCCTGCCTCGCATAAAATGGGGCTCGGCGTTTTTAGGATCTAACGTGATCGCTTGAGTATAATCACCCATCGCCTCCTCTTTTTGATCTGCCCAATACCTTGCAGTACCACGATTGCAATAAGCCAGAGCAATGTCGCGAGGTTCGGCTTTTGATTCATTTAGTAAATCAATGGAGACTGTATAATTTGTGATAGCCTTCTCATTATCCTCAAGCTTCCAATAGCAGGATGCGCAATCATGATGATAAGCTGCAAGGTCAGTACCCTTTAAGTTAAAGAGCGTCTTTTTCTTATTAAGAAGATCAATCGCTTCCTGGAATTTACCTTGCTTAAAAAAATTATCTACCCGTTGATCGTAATTTCCTTTAGATTCTAATTCCTGCCCAGCTGGCTCAGCGGCATTTTTATCAATTGGTTTTTTACCAAACATATTCACTCACTCAAATATTGGATTAAATAGACAATTCTGGTCATTTTATACTCATTAATGACTGAAGGCAATGATATTTTATCATGCAAACCCTTACAAATCAGATCACTATACAAAACCAATACTGGATTTTTTCCCATCAATGTAATATAGTGAATAGAGGCAGGTGTCTGAAATCACTCATAAAATGGATGACAAGTATGCTTATAAAATCTCAGTTGATAGCGGAAATCAGCAAGGAATTGTCCCATCTTCCTGAAAAAGACATAGCTCTCGCTGTGAATACTTTAATCGAATATATGAGCGCGAATTTAAGCCAAGGCGGTCGTATTGAGATTCGTGGTTTTGGCAGTTTTTCCCTGCATTTTAGACCTCCGCGCAAAGCGCACAATCCCAAAACCGGTGAAAAACTGGTAACCAGTCCGAAATATGTTGTTCACTTTAAACCGGGTAAAGAACTCCGCGAACGTGTTAATGCTAGCCGCGGGATTCCCATCAAAGATGATTTGGGTGGGGATTCGGATGAGGGTGAGGAATAACACTTTCCCGTCATTGCGAGGCGCACAGCGCCGAAGCAATCTCTTGAAAATTCTGTGGCAAATTGAAAAGATTGCTTCGGCGCTGTGCGCCTCGCAATGACAGGCCTTAATCAAGCTATCGGCAATGTCACTCCACGCTGTCCTTGGTATTTCCCTTTTCGGTCTTTATAAGATGTTTCGCATTCTTCATCCGACTGCAAAAATAGCAATTGAGCGACACCTTCGTTAGCGTAAATTTTTGCGGGTAACGTCGTCGTATTTGAAAATTCCAGGGTGATATGCCCTTCCCATTCCGGTTCCAATGGCGTCACATTCACAATAATTCCGCAACGCGCATAAGTCGATTTACCTAAACAAATCACCAACACATTTCGCGGAATACGAAAATATTCGATACTGCGCGCAAGCGCGAAGGAATTCGGTGGAATGATGCAAACATCCGATTTCACATCAACAAAACTGGATTCGCAAAAATTTTTGGGATCCACAATCGCAGAATTTATATTAGTAAAAATTTTAAATTCATCTGCACAGCGCACATCATAACCATAACTTGAAGTACCATGCGAAATGATTTTGCCGGATTGCGTCGTTCTCACCTGACTTGGCGCAAAAGGTTCTATCATGCCATATTGCTCTGCCATTCTGCGTATCCATTTGTCTGCTTTGATACTCATAGGTTTTCCTTAGTCATTTTTGATGGTAATTTTGGGAAAATTGATCGACGAACTTTTTTCCTGGGCGTTTAATTTTGTTACGATTTTCTGAGCAATTTCTCGATAAATTTTACTATTTTGACTTTCTGGATTTTTAATCACGGTGGGACTACCACTATCCGTTTCTTCACGAATATGAATATCGAGCGGTAATGCACCCAATAAATCAATTTGATATTGATCCGCTAAACGCTTGCCACCGCCGGAACCAAAAATTGCTTCTTCGTGTCCGCAATTGGAACAAATATGAGTGCTCATATTTTCGATGACGCCAAGGACGGGCACATTCACTTTCCGAAACATTTCGGATGCGCGTCTTGCATCGAGCAAAGCTAAATCCTGTGGCGTCGTGACAATCACCGCGCCATTTACAGGAATTTTCTGCGCCAGCGTTAATTGCACATCGCCTGTACCCGGCGGCAAATCAATCACTAAAAAATCCAGGTTATCCCATTCTGTATCATTCAATAATTGCTGCAATGCCATACTGACCATGGGCCCACGCCAAGCCATTGGTGCTTTTTCATCAATAAGATAACCAATGGACATCGATTGAATGCCATGGCGTATCACCGGCTGGACTTTTTTATTTTTAACATCCGGGCGCTCGGTTGCGCCTAACATCAAAGGCTGGCTGGGACCGTAAATATCGGCATCTAAAATCCCTGCCCGATAGCCTTCTTTGGCCAAAGCCAATGTCAGGTTCACAGCAGTCGTAGATTTACCTACCCCACCTTTACCGGAGGCCACCGCTATAATATTTTTAATATTCGGTAATCGATTCATAAGGGGTTAAAAATACCATAAAACCATACAAAATTGCGAGTATACGTTTCCGACAAAACTGGTATACTTTACCGTTTTTAAAGGAAAAATAGCATTATGCCCCCGGTTCGGAAGATGCTCGTCACCAATGCACTGCCTTATGCCAATGGTTCACTCCATCTTGGCCATTTGGTGGGCTATATCCAGGCTGACACATGGGTACGCTTCCAGAAAATGCGAGGCAACCAGTGCATTTATATTTGCGGCAGCGATAGCCACGGCACTCCGATCATGATTCAGGCCGAAAAACTCGGCATCACACCGGATGAACTCGTCGAAAAAATGCGCTCAGAACACCAAAAAGATTTCGCGGATTTTCTAGTTGAATTCGATAATTATTACACGACCCATTCCAAAGAAAACGAAGAAATGGTTGCGACCATTTTTAAAAAACATCTGGAAAAAGGCAATATTTCGAAAAAGGTAATACGCCAATTTTATGATCCCGCGAAAAAAATCTTTTTACCCGATCGTTTCATTAAAGGCGAATGCCCGCGATGCGGCTCGAAAGATCAATACGGTGATAGCTGTGAAGTTTGCGGCGCCACCTATCAACCGACTGAATTAAAAAATCCCTATTCGATTTTATCGGGTGTGCGCCCCGTTGAAAAAGAATCCGAACATTACTTTTTTAACTTAAAAAATTACGAAAAATTACTTCGCGAATGGACCCACGAAGATCACCTACAAGAACAAGTCGCCAATAAATTGGATGAATGGTTCGAAGAGGGCTTGCAAGAATGGGACATCTCCCGCGATGCGCCCTATTTTGGTTTTAAAATTCCTGGCGAAAATGATAAATATTTTTATTGCTGGTTAGATGCCCCGATTGGTTATATGGCGAGCTTTAAAAATTATTGCGCGCGAACCAAAGTTGATTTCGCAGAATATTGGCAGGAAAAAAACAGCACTGAACTTTATCACTTCATCGGCAAAGATATTATTTATTTTCATGCGTTATTTTGGCCGGCTTTATTAAATGGCGCAGGTTTCCGCACACCGACTGCTGTTTTTGCGAATGGCTTTTTGACGGTAGACGGACAAAAAATGTCAAAATCGCGCGGGACGTTTATTAAAGCGCGCACTTATCTCAATCATTTAAAGCCAGAATATTTACGCTATTATTTTTCTACCAAATTAAGTTCACGTATCGAAGATTTAGACATTAATTTTGATGATTTTGCGCAACGCGTCAATTCCGATTTAGTCGGCAAATTTGTGAATATCGCCAGCCGCTGCGCGAGCTTTATCAACAAAAATTTTCAGGGAAAATTATCCAATCATCTTGCGGATAAAAATTTATTTACCGAATTTGCCGCAACGGGTGATGCGATTGCTGAAAAATACGATAAACTCGAATTCAGTCACGCGATCCGTTTGATCATGGCGCTCGCTGATCGTGCGAACCAATACATCGATGAAAAAAAACCATGGAGCTTAATGAAAGACCCTGCACGTGTTAGCGAAGTACAGGATATTTGCACCATGGGGATCAATTTATTTCGCTTACTCATGATTTATTTAAAACCGGTGTTACCGGATACCGCGAAGCAAGTCGAACAATTTTTAAATATTCCCGCACTAACCTGGAATGATAAAAATGAACCCTTGCTGAATCACACGATTCAAGAATTCCAACCTCTAGCACAACGCTTAGAGAAAAAACAAATAGACGAGATGAAAATGGCCGCGACTCAAGATATCGAAAAAAGTTCTGAACCCGAAACAAAACACGAACAACCCAAAAAAGAATTTATCAAAATCGATGACTTCACCAAAATTGATTTGCGTGTGGCGAAAATTATTCACGCAGAGCACGTTGAAGGCGCCGACAAATTATTGCGACTGGAATTGGATTTAGGTGGCGATAAACGACAAGTTTTTGCTGGAATCAAATCTTCTTATCAACCCGAACAATTAATTGGAAAATTAACAGTTGTAGTTGCCAATCTCGAACCGCGCAAAATGCGTTTTGGCATGTCGGAAGGGATGGTTTTAGCGGCATCTGCTGAAGGCAGCGATATTTTTCTTATTAGTCCTGATTCCGGTGCACAGCCCGGCATGAAAGTGAAATAATGGAACATAAAATCAATTTACAGAAACGAGCGGTGATTCGTGAAACAGAATGCATAGGTTGCACAAAATGCATTACCGCCTGCCCTGTTGATGCGATTTTAGGTTCTGGAAAACTGATGCATACCATCATCACGGATGAATGCACCGGTTGCGAATTGTGTTTTGCTCCGTGCCCTGTGGATTGTATTGAGCTTGTGGATCGAGAAGCACTCGTTGATTCTAATAAAATTGCTTATTTTGAAGAGCGATTAGTTGCACATGAAATAAGAAAAAAAAGAGAAGCCGAATTAGCGGACAAGAAAAAAATTGCGGCGGATAGAAAAGCCTATGTGATGACTGCAGCGAAAAGATCAATGATGAGAAAAAATAAATAATTATTTTTGTATGTGCCACACCATTCTGAGTTTTTTATGCTTTGTAGCACACTCTCTTAAATAAAGATTGATAAGTGTTTGATAAGGGACGCCATTATTATCTGCCATATTTTTGAAATAATCGATAGTGTCAGTATCTAATCTGATTGTAACCTGTTTTTTTAAATCTTGAATATATGGGTTTTTCTTTGCTTTTGAAAAATCATATTGTTTTCTCATATTCATCCCCCATAATACTGCATAGATTCTTTTTTTGTAGCTTTCCTTGCCGATATAATTCGAATCATACTCTCTTCTTTTCGATAACAATGACACACTACCAACAAACGAGTAATGGTACTTAATCCTAAGATAACAAATCTTTCTTCATCCTCTGAATGTTCTGGATCATGAATAACTATTGCATTTTCATCAAAAAATACGCTCTTGGCCTCTTCAAAGCTAATGCCATGTTTTTTCTTATTAGAAGATGCCTTATTGGCATCCCACTCGAATTCAATACTCATAATTACATTATAATTATAACGTAATTTTGCTCAAGTGGGAATGGCTATTTCCAAATTTTAACCAAAATGATATGCCAAACTCGCACCAACAAGGTCAGTGTTCTGCATGTTGTCAAACGGAGAAACGGTTTGAATATGGTTCCATGATACATCTGCCACCACATTCTGTGTCACATCATAGCTAACACCCGCACCAAATGTCGGATAAATTCGATGATCCGATTCGCTCGTGTGAATCGGTGAAGTTGTCGTGCTGCCAAGGAAAGTATTGGTCATAGTACCATCTATGGTTTGGCTTGCAGCGAGGTACGCCAGCCCTAATTTGCCATAAACACTAAACCCGCCTTGCAACGGTAAAATGCCTTTCGCGACCAAATCCACCGCCTGGGTTGTCACAGTACCATGTTGATTATAAGTTTGTGTTCCGGGTAATCCGAAAAAACCGGTTTGGGAATATTGTGAATTCGCCGTCGCATTACTAAAATGGGTATAGCCCATTTCTGCTGCCCAATTTGGAGTAAACTGATACCCTGCAAAAATTCGTCCAGCAATGCCAGTATCACGTGAACTGCCACTTAAAATGGTTGTGGTACCTGAAATAATTTCAGACACCAACCCAGGGCTGGTAAAATTGCCCTGATGAGTATCACCCCAACCCAATTCGCCACCCACATAAGGGCCATTCACTACAGCAAACGCGGAAGTCGTTAAAGTCATTAAACTCGCAGCCGCTATCATAAGTAGTTTTTTATTTTTTAACATGTGAAAAATTTCCTATCTAAAAAAAAATCGCGGAAAAAGATTTTCCGCGATTTTCGTTTGATGAAACAAATTAACCGAAGTGGTAAGAAAGACCCGCGCCAAAAAGATCGGTGCTTGGCAAGTTACTATTGCTGCTGCCCACTTTCTGAATACGGTTCCAAGAAACATCCGCCACTAAGTTTTGATTGATGTCATAGCTTGCACCAACTCCGAAGGTTGGATAGAGGTTGTGTTGGCTTGCGCTTGCGCTACCTAAACCTTCTGCTTTCACATCAGCAGATGCCATAAGATAAGCTACACCGAGTTTGCCATACAAACCAAAACCATTTTGAAGTGGCAGCATGCCTTTAGCAACTAAATCAACTGCACTTGTCTTAACGGTACCTTTAATTGTAGGTAATGCAACGCCTGCAACGCTTCCAGTTACTTTTTGAGTTGCGTTAGAGAATTTGGTAACCCCTAATTCAGCCGCAAAATTTTGTGTAAATTGATAACCACCAAAAATTTGACCCGCAATACCTCTGTCGTTAGAACTAAAATTTGAAGTTCCGGTAAGGCCTGGCTCAATTTCAGTTACATCGGTAGAACTGGTGTTGCCTTCATGAACATTGCCATAACCGAGAATGCCCCCGACGTATGCACCGTTCACAGCAGCGTGAGCTGCAGCAAGACCTGTTGCCGCAAGAGTTGCAACCGCTGCGGTCAAGATTTTTTTCTTCATGTTTAACATTTTTTATAGCCTCGTAAGTAAGTAATAAAGATTAATAAAAAAACAAACGAGTTGAAAGTGTAAACAAAAGAAACGTAGATGTCAAAGTATTGATTTATAATTAAATTATTGAATTATTTTTTTACAGAGCTAAAAAAGAACAATTGGAAATTTTAATTTTCACAGAAAATTTTAGGAGATCCTTCGCTGCGCTCAGGATGACGACCAGATTGATAATTATTGTGCCAATTTATAAATAAACTGCACGATAATTATCCGAAATAGTAAGAAAGACCGACACCAACCAGATCAGTGTTCGGAATTGAACCATTACCGGTTTTTTGAATTCGATTCCAGGAAACATCGGTGACTAAATTTTGGGTGATGTCATAACTCATCCCCACTCCAAAAGTCGGATAAACTTTGCGTGCGATCTGACTAAAAGAAGAACCCGTCACGGTCGAGCCCACCGTTTGCGTGACATTCACGTTGCCATTAGTCGCAATATAGGCTAACCCTAATTTGCCATACAGACTAATACATTGTCGCAATATCAGAATACCTTTGCCAACAAGATCCAGTGCGCTGGTTTTGATGGTACCACTGCCAATGGCATTGCCGGTTGCAGTAGTTGCCGTTGCCCTCGCTTCAGCGACAGTAAAACGGCTCAAACCTAATTCAGCCGCCCAATTGGGAGTGAACTGATATCCGCCAAACACGCGACCCGCGAAACCGGTGTCTTTGCCTGAGTTCGAAAATGAAACAATTGGACCCGGCGCATTTTGCATTACGGGAGCATTAGCAAACGCACCCTCATGCACATCACCCCAACCCATTTCAGCACCGAGATAGGCACCGGGAAGTGCTGCATTGGCGACCATCATCCCTGTCGCGGCAGCTAGTGCTACCAGCACTGTTAAGATTTTTCTCACTATGCTCAACATTATTATTTCCTTATAAATAATCCATTAGTAGAAGCGTAAGCAAAATAAACTTCGATGTCAAAAGTAGTTCGATAGACTATGCAGGCAAAAATCAATTAAGCCGAGTCTCCGCTGGCTTATGAAAGACCCAACCTCTAGACAAAGTATAACTGATAAGAACCGAGACACCCATCGAATTGATCGCACCCACATAGGATGACAATGAGAACACTTCGACTGAGACATGCATGATAATCCAGGTGACCGCATAACAAGTGGCTATCATCACAAGATAGCGAACAATTTGTGAGGTCACAGCATGATGATGCGCTTGAAAGGTGACGCGCCGATTCATAGCGAAGTGATAACTCACAGAGATGATATAAGACAAGGCGTAGGCGATTTGGTAATGAGGCTTGATGAAACCCAATATCAGTGTAAACGAGATAAATTGGAGCATAGCACCCGTAGAACCAATGACAGCATAAAGTATAAATGACTTATGACGGTTGATCAGTGTATTTAAAAAAATTTTCACCTTAATGGTCACCGTGTTCAGCGACAACCACCGCCTGAATGAATAAATCACGTATATTAAAATGATAATCCACCATCTTGAACGATGCCGCTTGCAGAATTTTTTTAGCCGCGCTTTTTCCTTTTAAAAGAGAAGGTTCAGCGGGATGAAGTTGCACATTCTTTTTTAATATTTTATTTAAAACAAAATGCATCATCTTTAAGAATGCGACACTGGTCGCTCTTTTGTGGGGCCAGAAAATGACAATTTTGCCATTGGGTTTTAATAATTTTTTAAATTGTCCGAGAATATTTTGAATCTCTTCGGGTGAAAAATGTTCCATGACGCCTAAATTATAAATTCCATCAAATGAATTGGCAGGCAGTGACAAATTCAAAATATCGCCTCGCTCAATTCGATGAGCAGTCGGATTATTTTTGGAATAAAGAGTTAACGCTTCGTTGGATAAATCAATCGCGGTGATTTGATAGTCCTTATGTAAATCCTGGTCCACTTGACCACTACCGCATCCTGCATGTAAGAGAGTGGCAGATGGCGTGAAATTTCTTTTTAAATAACGCTCTAGGTGATTTTTAATAAATATTTTTCGATAGATGCTTGCAATCGCCTCATACAGGAGTGAGCCAGAATCTTTTTTTCGTTTCCAATAACCATCCCAATTTTGTCGATCAACCAGTTCAGCATCCTGCTTATCAATGTTTCGCCCTTGTTGAAAACGACCTGGATTCGCGATTTTTTCAATCGCGAGCTTTAGCAAAAACATTCCACTACGAAACGCCTCACGAAAATTCAGTTTAGAATGACCGTAGGTACGTGCGGGCAACACAATAGGCACTTCACCTAAGGTGTGTCCCGTATTTTTTAAAATAAATAAGCTTTCAAAGAAAAAAGAATAGCTAATGGAATTGACCAGTTGAAAGGTCTCGAAAGAAATTTTCTTTAGATTATAAATTCGCAGTGCATTGCTCGCATCTTGCTTGATGCCCAATAAATAATGCGTGAGAAAATGGCCGAAATAAGTCATGCAACGGCGAAAAAGACTCCATCCTGGCAGACTATTGGCTTCGATATAGCGAGAGCCAATTGTCACATCAAAATTTCCTCTTGCCGCGATTAATTTCGGCAAATCAGCTGGATTATGAGAAAAATCGGAATCCATTGTTAATAAAAAATCGTAATTGTGCTGATAAGCATGGGCAATACCTGCTTGATGTGCGCTGCCAATACCTTGTTTGCCCTGACGATGTTTGACAGTTACATGGGGATATTTTTTTGCTAATTCATCCAGCACCTGCCCGGTACCATCCGGTGAATTGTCATCAATAAATAAAATATCGCAACCTAAATTTAAATCATTAATGCCGGTACAGATTTTTTCTACATTTTCACGTTCATTATAGGTAGGGATAAAAACCAGCATTTTGGGCGAATTCATCATGAAACTCCATCAAGCATGTAATTAATCATTTGTTCAAATGAGACGGTGGGCTGCCAGCCAGTAAGCTGCTGCAATTTAGTGGGATCCCCTTGCAACTTGCCTCGGCCGCGCTGAATGATTGTTTTATCTTCTTTTACAAAACGCGTCCAGTCGAGACCTAGTTTAGCAAAGGTATTCACTACAAAATCACGGACAGTATGGGTAATGCCGGTTGCAATAATAAAATCGTCAGGCGTTTCAAGCTGCAAAATACGATGCATGGCTTCAACATAATTTGGCGCATAACCCCAATCGATTTCTGCCGATAAATTGCCGAGTTGGAGCGAATCACTCTCGCCTCTTTTGATCCGGAGCGCGCCCTGAATAATTTTTTGTGAAACAAAGCGCTCGGGGCGTAATGCCGATTCATGATTATAAAGAATCCCAGCCGCTGCAAAAATGTGATATTGCTTGCGATAATAACGGCAAATCTGAACGCCCGTCATCTTGGTAATGCCATAAATATCATTGGGTGAAAAAGGCGTGAGCTCCGTTTGCGGCGTGGTTGTCGTATCACCATAAACCAAACAGGAAGAAGCATAAAATAATTTGATGGGTGTTCCACTGGTCCGTATCGCTTCTAACACATTCACTAAACCTGATACATTCACTTCAAAACTTTTGGACCACAACACACTCGGGTCTACTAATTCTTTATTTTGTGAAGAGTGATGAAATGCTGCGACATAATAAATTTCATCAGGCTGAAATTTTTTTATGAGCGAAGTGACTGCTGACTGGTTCAGAATATCCACCGGTTCCCAAGAAGTCTGGTCCGAACATTCGGTTTTATTTCGCGCAACGCCCAAAACAAGGTAATTCTGTTTCGTCAGATGAGCCGTTAATAATTGCCCGTCTTGTCCTTTTGAACCGATGATAAGCGCTTTTTTCATTTTCCAACAATCTCAAGTTCGGGTAATGAAAAAATAAATTTACCACCGTTGTTTAAATAATTTTGTTCACGCGCCAAAATGTTGTCTCTAAAATGCCAGGGCAATACGAACAGATAATCAGGTTGCATTGCGTGAACTTCTTTTTCGGACAAAATAGGAATTTGCGTGCCGGGCGTAAAGCAACCGAATTTATCCACATTCACTTCAGCAATCGAAGGCAGCAAGGATTCATCAATGCCGCAATGTTGTAAAATCACATTGCCTTTGGTGGAAGCGCCATACCCACACACTTTTTTATTTTCTTTTTTGAGTTTATTTAATAATTCGAGGAGCTCGGTGCGTTGTTTTTCAATTCGCGCCGCAAACACTTTATAAGTTTCAAGATCATCCAATCCCATTTGGTGTTCGTCAGCTAACATTTTATTAACGATTTCGGTCGCTTCAGGATAAGGCGCGTCTTTTTTGGCAACCGAGATAGCAAAACTACCGCCATTAATGTCATTTTGCTCTACTGCGATAATTTTTAAGCCGACACGATCGGTCATCCATTTAATTTGTTTCAAGGCATAATATTCAAGATGTTCATGACAAATGGTATCGTAGGAATTGGTTTTCAGCATCAAAGGCAAATAACTTTGTTCAAAATGCCAAACGCCATCCTCCGCCAAAATCGAATAGACTTGTTCCACAAATTCGAGTGGCGCTTCTAAATCGTAAAACATTGAAATGGACGTAATTATTTTTGCTTTTTGTTTAGGAAAAACTTCCTGCATTTTTTTCGCAGAAAAGAAATCTGTCACTAGCTGAATATCGGAGCGATAATATTTTTTAAATTTTTCAGCAGAAGGATCAAATCCAACTAATGTCATCGTGTCTGGATAAAAACCTAATAAAGTTCCGTCATTACTGCCGATATCGACAGCGATGTCATTTTTTTCTAATTTAACCATTTTTTTCAGCAGGGAGACTTTATTTTTTAAATGTTCGACCATCGAACTATTTAATCCAGAACGATAACCGTAATGCGCGCCATACAGTTCAGAAGGCTCATAAGAATGCTTGAGCTGCACCAAACCGCAATCGGTGCACTTCACTAAAGTCAGCGGACCGGAAGGTATGTGTTCGTTTTTGGATTGAGGAAAAATGCCTGTTAACGCTTGATTACCTAAATCCAGCACAGTAACAAGCATGGCTGAACGGCATAAGCGACAATGACTGATTTCTCTCACCATAATCTATTTCCTCACGTTTGACATATCGATAATATTCGCATTGGGATCCGCATTCACTTTTTCTGATGATAAAAGTAATCCATCCAGTTCTGTTCCGTATTCTTTCCAAGTCGGCGCATTGATTTCGCCGGAGAGGCTAACATGGATATTATTATTTTTTATTCCTAATTCACTTAAAGCGGTCATGACAATGGGTCTAATATTCGGTTCATGTTGTGCACTCGGCTCACCGATTTCATTGCGTTTTTCAGGTGCCACGGGTCCGGATAATTTGACTACGTTAATCCATTCAGGCGCATGTCCTGTGGATTGTTGATAGGCTCTGATTTGATTTTTAATATAAGTCAGCTCTAACGAATCGGGCGTAACAAAATAATGGTATACCGTATTTTTGGTCACAAATATGCTGCAAAGCGTCACCATAACAATTCCGATCAGCAACCACTCGCGAAGACGGTACGCCCCTAAAAAAGCAAACAGAACAAATAAACTGGCGATGGATAAATAGGTCCTGTACTCGAGTGAAGGATCGAAGCTCGCAAGCGTCAGAATAAAAGCCGCGGGAAAAAAACTCAGCAACACTAAGGATTTCACCATCCCATTCATGGAAAATTCTTTGGTAACACCGAGTAGTGTCAGCAAACCAATGATTGAAGCCATCCAGGAGTTAGGATGAATGTTCCACAAATTGCCCGCTTCAAAAAGCGGCCCAGTCAAAAACCATTTTGCTCGATTGAGAGGATCATGCACAAACAGTCTCGCATCATATTTTCCAGCAGAGGGCATATGAAAATGCGAAATCGCCCAGCGCCAGCCTATGTAATAAATCAGTACGGCGGCAACTAATACAGCAAAATAGACAACCATTTTTTTAAAAAATTCAGTGAGAAAATGTTTCGAATCGATGTTAAACACAACCACTGACGCCATTGCCCAATAATAAAATGCAGCAATTTGATAAATCGATAATGCCATAATCAGCAAAAGAAGAGCTAGGGCTCGTAATTTCCATGGGCTTTGTGTATTTGCGCTTTGCGATTTATGTACCGTGAACAAAGCTACAATAGCCAATAAAGCGGAAAAACCATAAGGCGCCGTTGTGAAATAGGCAATATACACGGCAATTGTCGGCAACGTTCCAATCGAAAGCGCAATGCAAAGCGATAACAGCGGATCAATTTTATTAAGTTTAAACCAGTGAAAAAGCAGAAAAACCAGCGTTGTGATATTGAGAAGACTTAAAAAACGGACCAGATTTAACGCTTCCACCTGCTTAATCCATTTGAGGCAACAAAACAGTAGCCCGGCCAGTGGGCGCCCTACAATCGACATAAAATAAATGACGGAAGAATTACTGAAATTGCCCCAATATGACCAGAAATAATCGTCGGTATGCAGATAATAAGCGTGCACAGCAGGAAAATAAGTCAGCAGCATGACAACAAAAATTAGTAGATAAGTGAATCCATTATTAGATACCAACTTATCCAAATAAAATGGGGAAGTATTCTGCTGAACGGTCTGCATCTTAGTTATTATTCCTATTTGCCCCGGCGTCATGCTAGGCATGACAATGAGTCTTCTACTTAAAGCAGTTTTCCGCGGTATTATAGAATATAAACCCTGGCTTGAGAAGGTAAATTTGGCACCACTTTAGCGGCTTAATCATTTATAACTTATTGATCCTTAATAGATTTTAATACCACCTAATCTCCGTCCCTGCCCCCTATATAATCTCTTATAATAGAAAGACTAGTCTTGGAATCCTCCACATGCTGGAAGGAATCTTTTATAAATTAGGAAAAATCACCTATCGCTTTCGTTGGGCGATTATCCTTTTATGGGCTATTTTATTAGTCGCGTGCTTGCCTTTTCTGCCTAATTTCATGGCCCCTTTTAAAAACACCGGTTTCAAAGATCCCCATTCAGAAAGCGCTTTAGCCGAAACTTATATTAATCAAAAACTCAATTATAATTCGAATCGCATCGTGGTTTTGTATCACAGTGATCAATGGCGAACCGATGAGCCTCGTTTTCAGGATGAAATAAAAAATTCGTTGAAAAAATTAAAACAATTTCCAACAAAAAATAAGATTATATATCCAGATAATACTAACAAACAAAATTCAGCCGATAAGAAAAGTGCTTATGCTGTGATTATGTTTGATAGCAAGGTGAATATCAACAAACCCTTTTTAGACAAGCTAAAAAAAGATATCGTGACGCCCAAGCATCTAACTTACAAAATTGGCGGGGAGCCCATTTTTCTGGAAGACACAAGACAACAAACTCAGACCGATCTGTTTAAAGCAGAAGATATTGCAACACCCGTTGCTCTGCTCACTATGTTAGTGGTATTCGGATCAGTGATTGCGGCAATCGTACCGATATTTTTAGCAATCGTTTTTGCCATGATTATTTTTACGTTGCTTTATTGTGTCGGCAATGTTTTTTCACTTTCTATTTTTACCGTCAATATTGCATTATTACTGGGGCTTTGCGTCAACCTGGATTACGCCTTGTTTATTATCAGCCGTTTTCGTTATGAATTACGTCAAAAAATTCCGATCGAAGAAGCCATTGCTGTCACTCAGGCAACAGCAGGTAAAGCCGTATTTTATAGCGGTTTAACGGTGCTAGTCAGTTTGAGCGCCTTACTCATTTTTCCAATTAATATATTATTTTCTGTCGGTGTCGGTGGAATAATCGCAGTGGTTGTCGCCTTAGCAGTCTGCAATGTATTTTTACCTGCTTTACTGGCTGTGATGGGAAAAAAAATCAATGCATGGCCAGTCCCTTTATTAAATTATAAAACCATCAAACATTGGCATTGGATTGTGTTACGCATTATCAATCATGCCTGGGTCTATTTTTTTCTGATTCTTTCGATTCTGTTATTTTTATCGTTTCCATTTTTAAAAGCAGAATTAGGTGTTTCTGATATTCGGATTTTACCAAAAACACTAGAAAGCCGACAGGTTTTTGATGTTTTTAAGAAAAAATACAGCGAAGGCGAATTAGTCCCTATTTCAATCTTAATCAAAACCAATCAAGGAAATATTTTAGATCGAAAAAATTTAGAGGGTGTTTACGATATCGTGCAAAAAATTAAAAACGATCCGAGCATCTCGAATGTCACTGGAATTGTAAATAAAACTTCTTCTTTATCAAAAAATGACTATTACAATTTATACCACACCCCAAAAGAAGTTCGTCCCGATGACGTCAAAAAATTACTGCAACTCACTACTCACAAGAATTTTACTGTCATTAGCGTAATCAGCAAATACGGCAGTAATGATCAACGAACTAAAGAGTTAATCGAAAAAATACGTAATATAGATCCGGGAGATCATTTGAGTATTCAAGTCACTGGCGCATCAGCCAACACACTGGATGTGTTAAATAGCATTTCTAATAAATTTATTTTTGGCATTATGTGGACTATGTTCATTACCTATTTTGTTTTATTACTTTTACTTCGTTCCATTTTTTTACCGTTAAAAGCCATCTTGATGAACCTGTTAAGTTTATTTGCCAGTTTCGGCGTACTCGCTTTTGTTGTGCAGCTCGGTTATTTCAATGACTTACTGAATATCGAAGCGCAAGGCATGTTAGATATTACCTTATTAATTATTATTTTCTGTTCGTTATTTGGATTTTCCATGGATTACGAAGTATTTTTGTTGACGCGTATCAAAGAAGAATATGAAAGAACCGGCGACAATATCAAAAGTACGATTTGTGGAATTGAATTTAGCGGAAAAATTATTACGAGCGCGGCCCTCATCGTGATTATGATGTGTTTTTCCTTTATGTCCGCCGATATTTTGATTGTAAAAGCCTTTGGACTCGGAATTGCAGTTGCAATTTTTGTGGATGCATTTTTAATCCGCATCATGCTTGTGCCCGCCACCATGATTCTTTTAGGTAAGTGGAATTGGTATTTACCAAACTGGTTAAAGCGAATTTTACCGAAAAATTCTTATCATCCTGAAGATAAAGAAGATGGGACTTTTTAGCGCGCTGGAGCACCCGTATCACTCGATGATCCCGCTTTTTCCCAAATCGGATTATCCCAGGAACCTGTAATCCGATATTGATAAGAAGTAGTCTTAGAATGCGAGGTCGCTTGATTCCAGAGTTGTCCAACCGCCCACGCCGCAACGCCTGCAATCGGTGTTGCGACCACACTCACTGCAGCCGGCAATAATGCAGACGTCACAAATGTTGTGATGCCTAAACGTAAATTAAAATCTTTATCTTCAAGTCCAATTCGGCCGGCGATATCCACAATCGCAACCGGGCCATCAAATCGCATATCGTTGGTATACGCATTGCCAGAATCAATTTTAAATGTCGCTTTCATGGAATCAAAATTGTAACCTTCCCGCACCATGTCGGTTGAACCCGGCGCAAATATCGCGCGCGGAATGGTTTGCAAACTGAAAATGGATAACATTTTGCCGATATCCAATTTCGCTTGCGTTGATTGACTTAAATTCACTACCCTGCCATGGCCCAAATTAATAGACACGGCACCGGAGAGACCCGCCAATGTCATTTTAAAAGGCGCATCGGGCCAAGTTAAATCAAATTGCGCGGTCGCATCATTTGCAATAAGAGAGGAAGCATTCGCTCCCCACATCGCCAGCAATTCAGACAAATTGCCTGTGGTGAGATTTCCTTTCAAATGCGTTGTCGAATGCGAACCGTTGCCTGTCCAAGTGCCGGATGCATTGATGGTCGAAGAATTCTGGTTCAATCGCAATTCGCGAATTTGCAATCCATTCAACTGATGATTTGTCAAAAGCGTCACATGGCCTAATCGCAACGTATTATATTTTACATCATTCGCTGAAATATCGAGACTCGGCAAATCGCCTGGATTGATGGGTTCTCCATTATTGCTTTCAGAAAGAATGATATGATCAAAATGACCTTGAACAGCTGAGACATCTGCTGGCACAGTAATGTCCCCTGCGATCTCTGGACTAGTGATTTTTATACCCCATTTTTCATTTTGCTTCGAAATCTGAATCACAGGATGCGTGAGGTTTTGACCAAAAAGATGAATCACGTTCGCATCAATATTAAAACTGCGGAATTGCTCCATGCTAATAGGCGAAGTTGACCCCTTAGTAGGTTTTTCTTTTTTAGAAAGTATTTTTAAATACGGTTGAAAATCACTCCAGCTCAATTCATCAAATTGAGCAGTAACAACAAAACCGGGTTGTGAAGGTAAAACCGCATTGCCACTGCCAATTCGAAATTCACCGCTTTGAAACGCCATTTCTTTGTCATCATTTTGCAGAAAACTTAATGCAGCCGACAATAAATTTTTATAATTGAAGCGAGCAATGACCGTATTGTGATTCACGGATAAATTAACCGTCGTTTGACTTTCTTCATCCGCTTTTTTTCCATAGGCTTTTGGTAAGTTAACCGTTAAACCTTTTAAATTCGATTGCAACTTCATAACGGTAGGTTGCGTTGCTTCGCGAGAAAATAAATCGAGCTCCGCCTGATACTGAAAATTTCCCTCAATGTATTGTGATAAAGAAAAATTAAGCCAATTACCCAGAGCCGTAGCATCCATGGAACTTTGAATCTCTGCTTTAACAAAGGATGTTATTTTGTTTACATGCACTGTCGCAATATCCAGTGTTGCGGGTTGATCGAATAATTTACCCTGCAGATTTTTAGCATCCAATGAATTTTCAGTAAAATGCATGAGCCCTCGCAACTCATTCATCGTGACATGCCAACTTGGCATATTCAATTGCACATCGGCAAAGGTAATGTCACCTTGAACCGTGGTTTTATCAGTATCGGCGAGCGGAATACTTAAATCCAATTTGAGTTGCAGAGGACCGGTCAAATCAAGTCCTTCGAAATTTTCTCCGATGGATTTTTCCAACGGACTGTGCGTCAAAAAATTCACGCCACGACTCGCATCCATTTGCGAAAATCCCTGAACAGTCACGACTTGCGGTTTATCTTTTCCGATATAGGGAATAGTGGCATGGACCAAACTCAAAGGGATTCCAAGAATTTCACCCGAGTTGATATCCGCACTCATCGCACTTTTTGTGAAATTCAATTCACCAGCCATATTGCGGATCATCGGCCAATCATCGGCAAATTGGAAATCCAGATTTTTCACAAGACCGCTAATCACAAAAGTACCTGGCGCTGTATCAAAAGGAAAATCAGGCAGACGACCTTGTACCACAGCGCGTCCCGCTTCAAGCTGGCCTGCTAAAAACGCTGAACGCAGCCATTTCACTAGTTTCGGATCAAATGTTTTCAGCGGCAGATAATTTGAAACATGGGCAGCATTGGTCATGCTAAATGCGGCTGATAAATCAATTGTTCCTGCACCATTCACAGGAAATGTCATGACCATGGCCCCATGCGTTTTGAGATCAGCATTGGCAGCTTCCAGATTTTTTATGTTTAATAACCAATTCCCTTTAGCATCTTTTTCAAAATTAATTTGTCCCATCAATTCATCGAACGATAAGGGATTAGCAAACACAGAGTTATATTCGAGACGAATTTGATGACTTGCTAAATTCAAATCACCATGCTGACCATTCCATTCAAAAATACCACTGGCATTATTAATACTCGGGAATTTTTGATAAGCGTCAACGCTTAAATTTTTAAAATGCAAACTTAATGCGATTTTAGTGGGATCAGAAAGCCCGCTCTCCGGAAAATTGATTTTAATATTCTGCAACTCGCCTTGCGGTTGAATGTCAGAAAGCTTTTTTTGGAGATCATCCGATATGAACCCTGCAAAATCTGCCATCATTTGTGCATCAACCAAATTTAAATAATCGAGATTAAGGCTCGTGATTTTTGGACTGCCATCGGGATTTTTCGCAACTACCACTTTAAAAAAATTGGTGGGCCAAAGATGATCTGGCAAATCCAATAAAATATCTTCGCCAGCGAACGTGTCCTGATCTTTTTCATGTTTCCAACCAACATGACCACTTAAACGAGGAATTTGAAAATTATTTTTTGTCGTCTCTGAGTACAATTCAATATCATAAAATTGAAACTGACTTTGTATTACCTGGAATTGATTATCACTCCAATCCGCCCAGATTTTTGCACTCCCTAAGCCATCGGTGATTTGAAATTTTTGCCAAGGATGATCTTTCAACCATTGTGACAATGAAATACCTTCTAAATACAAATACAGATTGGCTGAAATATGCGGAAAATCCATCACGTTGCCCTGCCAATCCAGCGCCACTTTGATATTGGTTGGAATTTCCTGATTCAGTGTCGCACTACCCGATAAATGATGACTGTCAGAAGAATTTTTTAAATTTAATCGCTTAATGGAAATTAACGCGTTTTCTTTCGATGGAAATTGATACGTGACATCAATATTATCCAAAATCAAATTCGGCTGAGTAAAAATCCAGCCTAAAATATCATTAAAATTGGCCGATGAATGAGTGGCGTTATCGGTGATTGCAAACGTTTTTAATTCTTCGACGTGAAATTGGTTTTCTGCCTGTTGCGTGATCGTGAGATGTGCGCCATTGACTTCGATCATTTCGGTAATCGGGCGCCAGGTCAATAAACTTTTAAAAATTTCGAGATTTATGCGAATTTCTTGAATGGAAAATTTGGGTTTACTGGTTTTTTTATCAAGGAATGTCACCCCCCGAAAATCCAGTTCCGGCTCGATGATATTCCAACTAATTCCGACATGATCGATTTTGACAGGAACTTCCAACACCTCACTGGACCACTTTTCAAAATCGGGCAAATGATCATTCATGAACGGCGTTAACAAATGGCCGACACTAATCAGCAATGCCATGAAGATGACTAGCCCTGCAACTAAATAGCCTAAGCGGGTAAAAATAGTGGTTAACCGGCTTGTCACAATCCTGTCCTTGTTCTACTTATTTTGTCCTGGCAATACGTCAAATTGTTCTTGTCCATAAGACGTCTCAACTTTCAATTCGATCGGTTTATTCCATTTTGTTGTTAATTCTTCTAATAATGCCGATTCTTCTGCTTTTAAATATTCTATCACGGGGGAAGCTGCTCGCACTAAAAATCCAGGCCAATCAAATAACTGGTTGGATCTTTTTAACTCGCGAATAATTTCATAGCCCATGGTCGTTAGGGATTTGATTGAACCCCGTCGACGACAGGTTGGGCAAGAAATGCACAAAGTGCGCTCGAGACTTTCGCGGTCACGTTTGCGGGTCATTTGGACTAGACCTAAGCGGGATAATTCGCTGATTTCTGTGCGAACGGGGTCTTTTTCCAATGCGCTTGATAACGCTTGTAAGACTGCCGTTTTGTGCGTTTCTTCCTGCATATCAATAAAATCAATAATAATGATACCGCCGATATTGCGTAAACGAAGTTGACGGGCGATGGTTTCCACCGCTTCGAGATTCGTTTTAAAAATGGTTTGTTCCAGATTATCGCGGCCTAAAAAAGAACCGGTATTCACATCAATGGTCGTCATCGCCTCCGTTTGATCGAAGACAATATAGCCGCCTGATTTTAAATTCACTTTAGGTTCGAGGGCTTCTTGCAATTCTTTTTCGACGGAAAAAATATCAAAGAGCGGCCGTTCTTCAGCATAAAATTCAATGCGATCCGTGAAAAATGGCAAATATTTTTTGGCAAAGTCTTTCATTTGTGTTGCAGCCATTTCATTATCCACGCGGATGCGTTCAACATCGCAACCGGCATGATCGCGTAATACGCGCAATAAAATAGAGGGTTCAACATAAACGCGCTCGCCAGTTTTTGCACTGCGCATGCGCTCGCTGATTTCTTGCCACAAAGAATCAAGATATTGCTGGTCTTTCAGAATTTCACTTTCTGCGATATGTTCTGCAACGGTTCGGAAAATATAGCCGCCCACTTGCGACGATTTCAATAATGCAAGCATTCGCGCGCGCTCTTTTTCATCTGTAATTTTTTGAGAAATATTTATTTCAAAATTACCGGGTGTAAAAACCAAATAGCGCGAAGGCAGAGTAAACTGAGTGGTCACGCGCGGACCTTTGGTGCCCAGCGGATCTTTATAAACTTGAACAAAAAGATCTTGGCCCACTTGAACAACATCGCGAATATCTTTTGCTTGATCGGACACATCGCTCACATGCAAAAAGGCTGCGCGTTCCTCGCCGATATCGATAAAAGCCGCTTGAATGCCTGGAACAACTCGTGTAACGCGGCCCTTGTAGATATTTCCAATTTCAGACTGACGAAAATTACGTTCCACGATAATTTCTTGCAGAATTTTATTTTCTAAAATGGCGATGCGAATTTCTTTCGGTAAGACATTTATAAAAAATTCTTCAGGCATGGCTAGCCTACTTTGAAGCGGCGGCGATAACTTTGGAGAACGCTATAAACCCACGGCCAAACAATCATGCTAGTCGCTGATGCGGACCAATAAAGATAATTGCGTGGCACTTCACCCTGAAATCCTTGCACGCAATAAAGGATAAATTGATAAATCAAAGTAAAAAGAAAAATCATGAGCCCTTGCTGCAACAATGAAAACATACGTAGGCGCGATTGCATGCGCGCTACTAAATAAATCACAATCGTCATGGCGAGCGCATGTTCGCCGAGTAACGTACCATTTAACACATCGAGAATAATGCCTGAAAACCAAGCTAAACCGACGTTTACATAATAAGGCGTTTCCATAGTCCAATAAATAATGATCAACAACACCCAAGCAGGACGCAACCACACGGTCCAGGCAGGCATTGGCAACATCGTTAACATCAGGGCCAACAAAAAAGTGAGCGCGATCATAAAAATCGTATTGGAGTTAGCCATTTATTTTCGATACTCCTGATTTTTTTTCAGCAGATTTTTTTTCGGAGGATTTTTTTTCGGAGGATTTTTTTTCTGAAGAATTTGTTGTTGATTTATTTTCTTCAGGTTTTGTCTCATCCGATTTATTTTCTGCAGATTTATTTTCGACAGCTTTATTCTCATCGGTTGCTACGGCTTTTTTATCCAATAACCGCTTGTTCGGCCAAACCAACAATACTTCGCGCGCACGATCCAGTTCAGCACTCGGTTCAACAGTGATGACAGCAAATTGCAAGCTAGGATCTTTTGAAACATCCGTCACAACACCTAATGGGTAACCTTCAGGAAAATGTTCTCCGAGTCCTGATGTCACGATGACATCGTTTTTTCTGACATCCGATGTCAAGGGAATATTCACGAGACGCAATTTGCCGGTGAAATTATCGCCCATGGCGATGGCTCTTAAACCATTACGTGCGATTTGCGCGGGTACGCCGCTATGCGGATCATTCACTAACAATACACGGCTAGTCAATAAACCGACCTGGATCACCTTCCCCATCACGCCATTGGCATCCAAGACTGGTTGTCCCACGAATACATTGTCACGACTGCCTTTATCGACGATTACCTGATGAACAAACGGATCCGAATCAATTGCCATCAGTTGCGCAATCAAGACTTTTCCTTGGACCTGAGCGGAAGATCGCATCAGCGCTTTCAACTGACTATTTTCGGATTCCACTGCTAGAAGTCGTTGCACTTGCGATTTTAATAATAGTTCGCGCGAACGCAGTTCATGATTTTCTTTGATGAGGGCATCTTGGGTCGTAACAATTTTCGCAATTTTTCCCGTCCATTGCACGGGCATACTCACCATGTATTGTACGGGTGTCAGCGCAACAGTCAGGGTGTGACGAATTTGCGGGATCGAAGAACCCCGCGTATCGAAAATCATTAATGCAACCGAAATCACAATCAGGACAAGAGCACGTAATCCTGCTTGTGAATCTTTGGTAAAGATCGTTTTAATAGTGTTACCTCACTCGGCCTATTCTCGAGAGAGAAATTCCATGCCGACAGTATCAACGACTTCGAGTGCTTTACCGCCGCCGCGTGCAACGCAAGTCAGTGGTTCGTCAGCAATCACAACAGGCAAGCCGGTTTCTTCCATGAATAAACGGTCGATGTTACGTAACAATGCACCACCACCAGTTAATACCATGCCGCGCTCAGCGATATCGGAGGCGAGTTCGGGTGGGGCTTGTTCGAGCGCTTCACGCACAGCGCCCAAAATACCGGATAACGGTTCTTGAAGTGCTTCTAAAATTTCATTGCTGTTCAGTGTAAAACTACGCGGTATTCCTTCGGCAAGATTGCGGCCGCGCACTTCCATTTCGCGGACTTCATTGGCAGGATAAGCCGAACCAATGTCGTGTTTGATTTTTTCAGCCGTTGATTCACCGATTAAAATACCGTAGTTGCGACGGACATAACCTACAATCGCTTCATCAAAACGATCACCACCGATACGGACAGACGCGGAATAAACAATACCGCTAAGTGAGATAATCGCAACTTCAGTCGTACCACCACCGATATCAACTACCATCGAACCACGTGGTTCATCAACTGGCATGCCAGCACCCATTGCAGCGGCCATCGGTTCTTCGAGTAAATACACTTCGCGCGCGCCTGCACTAATTGCAGATTCACGAATCGCACGACGTTCTACTTGAGTTGACCCACAAGGGACGCAAACTAATACGCGAGGACTTGGACGTAAGAAACGGTTTTCATGTACTTTGTGGATGAAGTGCTGAAGCATTTTTTCAGTAACATAAAAGTCAGCAATCACGCCGTCTTTCATGGGGCGAATCGCTGTGATGTTACCAGGTGTGCGGCCTAACATCAGTTTCGCCTCACTACCAACTGCTGCGACATGTTTTTGACCACTGCTGCTGCCAGGCGTTTGGCGGATGGCCACAACAGAGGGCTCATTCAACACAATGCCTTTACCCCGCACATAAATCAGGGTATTCGCAGTTCCCAAATCAATCGATAAATCGTTCGAAAAATATCCACGTATTTTTTTCAGCATGGCGTCACCGCATCCTTAGATTCTGAGTAATAGCTAAATTCTAAAGGATAAATGGCAAACCTGCTAGGGCGAAATGCGATTATCGTGGTTGAGGTGAATGAAAACCTACACGAAGGTCCTGTGAATAACAGGACCCTGTGAAAAAGCTTGCCTTATGCTTGTCTAAAGCCAGTATTAGATACGGGTCTTTCTTCCATTTGAACAGGTCCAGCAGCCTTTAATTCATCTTGAACTTTTTTGGCACTGTAGATTCCCGCTCCTAAGCCCACTGCTGCTCCCAATACACCACCAGCTATTGTCCCAGTCGCTACGACACCAGCATATGCTGTAACAGCTCCTCCTACGCCAGCAGAACCTGCTTTTCCCATGATCTTCATGCATTTGCTAGTAGAACATCGGGATGGACAAATGGGTGTTGGATTCGATGGTTCAGGTATCTCATCTATTTCTTCATAAGTTGGATCTGAAGCGCTAGACGGACAGCATTTTTCTTTGGCGACACCAATGCTACCACCGATTAATGCTCCTCCTATCCACGTACCTATCGCGCCAACCAGACCGATAACAGGCACTGCACAACCAGGATCACAATTTGGTATAGGTATCATTGTTCCACCATTTAACATCCCGCTAAGTGCAAATGGGGCAAATGAAAATGGTACTGATATCCAATAACCTATTGATGCCCCTGTATTAAACGCTCTTCTTAATGCCATATGCTTATCCTCTTTTTGCTTATTAAAAATTTATAAAATATTGTCTTGACCTACTAAGTAGGAAAAATAAAAACGATTGATTTAATTAAAGTATTTTTAGCCTTAAAGGCTAAGAAGGAAGAGATTTAAGAGGGAAAAAGACGAACAACGAATAGCAGAGCTTGCTAAAGCGCTTTTCGTAGATAAAAATGTCTGGTTGATTGAAGTTTTCATAGCAAATAATATTAACATTAATTCATTTGGTGCGCAAATTTTTTTCGGAATTTAATCTATACACCCCTATCAAACGTTTGCATCATCATCTAAGCCGTCCTGGCCAAACTCACCGTCCCAGGCGACCATTTCTTTTCGTACGCCCTCATTTGCTTCCAGCTCTTTAGCGCAGAAATAAATACCGTTCTCTCTGGCAATTATTTCTTTTTCTAAAATAGCCGCTACCACCTTATTACGCTCTATCACTGGAATAACAGATTTCATTCTCACAACCAATTGATCGGGCAAAAAAACCATTATTTTGACTGTCATGATTCTCTCCTCAGCTATTTTATATAAAAACAAGCTAAGATCGTTGAATTGATAATTTATACCCTAATGCTCTTAAAATCAGCCCAAATGTCTCCAATGTCGGATTGCCTTTTTCTGAAAGAATGCAATACAGATTTTGCCTATTCAAATGAGTTTTTTTAGCTAAAAAACCCAATCCGCCCCGCGCTTCAGCAACATTGCGTAACGCAACAAGCAAAATTTCAGTATTGCCGTCTTCTTGGTATTCTTCCATTGCGAGCCGAAGATAGGTATCCGCTTTCTGAGGTTTTTTAAGAGATTCTATCAGTTCATCATGATAGCTTTTGGTATTTTTTAAGATTTTTGATTTACTAATCGCTTCGCTCCCGTAATTCACGCCAATAATATTGAGCACGTTTTATATCTTTTGATTGACTACTTTTATCACCACCACTTAATAAAATGACTATCGCCTCTTCATACTCTGCATAATAGATTCTATAACCAGGCCCAAAATCCATCTTTAATTCGAATACACCTTCACCCACAGGCTTACGATCACCAAAATGACCTAATTCAAGTCTATCAAGTCTTCGTCTTATTCTTATTCTCATTCTTATTCTTATTCTTATTCTTATTCTTATTCTTATTCTTATTCTAATTCTAATTCTTAATCGCGTAACTGGATCTTTTAGATCATCAAGCCATTCTAAAAATGGAACTTTTCCTAATGGAGTGACATAATTCCGTAATAATTTATGATTTGTATTTTTCATATCTATTGTCATATATAAAAGACAAATGGTCAATTAATATTAAATTGATGTTAATAAGGTTTTGGAGGATTTGATGAAATCAACACTGAAAAGTAAGATATCCAAGATAGAACTGAAGGATTTTGATAATCTGATCTTGCAAGCAAGATTGGCAGCGAAAAAGGCGGGGCTTAAAAAGACTAATATAAAAAACTTAATAAAGAAAATAAGAAAAGGTTAAAAATTTTAATCACGCCGAAGGATGTATTGATTGTGCAATTATTACCAATGCGCAATTTACTCTCAATTAACCAACTCCAATTTCACAATATTATCTTTATCTTCTGTCATCTCCCTAAAAAGATTCTTTGTAAAATTTCTACCGCTAATAAATCCAGTATTATAAGCAATTTTATACAGATCTAAATTATTCATTCTTTCAATAAGGATAATGTTATCGCAAATTTCTTCACCAGAAAGAATGCCTATGGTCGAATCATCTTTAATTTGGTAATGATTATTTCGTAAATGTTCATTTATTTTTAATAGGTTTCTTTTTTGATTACAAATAGTTTCTTGATTTACTATTTTAATCAAATCAACAGGATTTATATTTTGCAGAACCGCTTTATCATTTTTTATATCATCAAAACAAAACCGGACAAAAGAATGATCCCCATAAACCTTAAAGCAATAAATCATTTTTTTCGATTCAAAATCATAAAAATCTTCATCCAAAGAAAATTGATATTTCGGATTTAAATTTTTAAAATATAAAATTAATTTATTAATAAATTTATGAACGATCCCAAATTTGCGCCTTAGATACATATTTATTATTCTCAAAATGATATGTTTTATAACCGATTTTATTTTCAAACTTAGGCAGAGAAGCACCCTTAACCCATTGGATACATGTCGAAGGAGATGCTTCGATAGTAATTTTTTCATTGTATTTTACAGAATAATCTCCATGAACATGACCACACATGATCATTTTGACTGGATAGTTTGAAATAATTTTCCAAAAACTATTTACATTTTCAAGCATACACTTGTCTATCATGGGCGTTCCGATAGGTGCTGGTTGATGATGCATTACAATTGCTATAGACTGACAAACGCATTGATCTAATGATTCTCTTAGATCACTTAACTCAAGCTCTGACAAAAAACCATAATCTGCTCCATCAAGTTTTGTATTTAAGAATATAAAATCCCAATAGTCCGTAGCTAAATGCCTTGAATAAATAAATTGTTTGCTTTCCATAAAGACTTTCGAAACAGTGGTAAAACAATCATGATTTCCTGGAATCCAATAGATATTTTTATTCGTGTCGCTTAGCGAATCCACTATTCGTTGATAGGATTCTTTGGACTCATCTTGAGATAAATCACCTGTTAAAAAAATAGCATCAGCGTCATGCAGTTCCTCATTTTTAATTCGCTTAATGACGTGATTAAATGTTTTATTCGTCTGCACATCCAACATTAAAGAATCATCCTTAAAAAGATGGCAGTCTGTAATCTGTACCACTTTAAATTTTTTATTTTGCATAGATATTTTTTCCTGTTGTTTCAGGTGTAAATACATTGGCTGGATTGTAAGAAATTCCATAATCAAAATAATCGATTTGTTCAATTTTTTTAATTGATTTTGTTAAATATGCACATAATGGAAATAGCAAGGTAGCCATAATTATTTTGTAAACCCAGGTATCAAAAGCAATAGTTTCAATTTTTGCAATTGTAAATTGATCATAAAAATTAATTGGATATGAAATAGAGACCAGTATGGCGCTACCAAGAATATTTGAAATCATAAAACGTAGCATGAAAATTTTTCCATACATGTAAATTTTTAATTTAGAAATAATTAGACTGTTTATAAAGTAAGATATTGGAATTGAAATACAACTCCCAATCAAAACTCTCCATACATTATGATAGAGATCCCGATATAGGATTGCTGTTGTTGAGCTTTCCGGGGACGGTAAAAGTACAAATAAATTTATCGTTAACACGAAAATAATATTACATATCATCTGCACCCAAATAATTCTGCCCGCTAGTTTATAACCATAAACTTCTGTGGTAATACTCAAGAGAAAAAAACTAAATGAATAAATAAGTCCACTAGCAGCAAAATCATAGCCTGCGATGCTTACAGCCTTAAATGTTAATGCATCACATAAGGCCATTATTATAATTATTAACCCAACCAACAAACCATATAATTTTAAATTATTCATGCTTTTACTTTATTATTATTCAAAAAAATTTTGTATTGCTTTGATTACAACACCATGAATGGTGAAATTCTTACTTTTAATTACATCTTTTCCAATAATTTCTGATAACGGACTGAAAAAAAATGTTTCATCTTCAATAAAAACCCTTCTAAAACATGGAAGATGTTGATTGAATTGCACAAGTACAATATCTCCATCCTTTACAAGTAATCCCGGACTAACGATAAAAATAGTACCTTTTTCAAAAATGGGTGCCAATGAGTTGTTTGATAACTTGATAGCAAAACAATTATTTTTATTTTGTTGATCTAACTGAACCATGATGGATTTATTTGGCTTATAAGACTTATTTAAAAAGTCTGCTGCATTATTAAATTCAAGTAAAGGTACTTCATAAGCTGAACGAGTATTTATGGAGTCTAAATTAATCTCACCCTCGGTTAGTTGCCCAATTGACACTCCAAAAAATTCTGCTAATACCTGCAAAGTTGATAGAGTAGGATTTCCTGCGCCTTTTTTCAAACTATTTATTGTCGTAACAGCTATACCAGTGAGTTTACATATATCAGAGGTATCTATATTTTTCTGATGCATAAGGCGACGCAAATTTCCGGATAGAAACCGAATACTTACATCACCAGTAATTTTTGTAATTGATTCACTTGACATAAAATTTTTTAAAAATTATCCTAAACTATATAATGTTTATTAAAACATTATATAGTTTTATTTGTTTATAAAAAACTATTTTGTTTTGATTTTTGGGAATTTACCAGATTTATCTGTTTTTAAAAAGCAATTTAAATATTTCAGGTAATAATTTAATCATCATCACTTTTAAGCTAAATTTTAAACACAATCTAGTCAAATAATGAATTAAAACATCTGCACAAGTATTTTATAGGAAAGGAAAAAATTTTAATGTTTTTAATTTGAATCTAACCAGGAGGATATATTAATGAACTGTGCTAACCCTCAAATTACTTTTAAATCCCGCTATAACAACGAACGCAAATTACTTAAAGCCTACTTGATCAGTAATTTATACAAATTATTTTACAATTTATTTCAGAAAAAATTTCAACGTGATTTTGGTATTAATTTTAACTTAACGATGGAGTGTTACGCTGTGGATAGGAAAATTATACAAATATTAATTCATGAAATTATTGAAACAAAAGAATATACATTAGAGGGGATCGCCAGCTATACCAGAATACCACTAGATATTATAGTAGATGCAGCTAGCGGAACCTATACCCAACTTTCTATAACCCCATGGGCTCGGATCGTTGATCTTTATATGCAAGTTAAACCAGAAGTCTCTAAATACTTTTTTGATAAGTTGGTTGAGGCGCGAGAAAAACATCATTTCTGCCTATCATTGTTTCTTAATGATGCTTAAATTTCTATCATAAAAAGCCTGGGGTTATTGATAGGGATACCAGTTCCCCCGGCAATTCTCAATTGGCCACTTCAGCACCAAGCCCTCCTTATCTATATACTGTGATTAAAATAAACAAACCCAATGATTTTTCCCAAAACTACAGTATAATCTTCCCTCTTTTCAGGAAAAGTAACCATGACCCTAACCGCCGCCGATGTCAAAAAAATAGCCCATCTGGCCCGACTCAATATGTCGGAAGACGATATAGCATTTTATACGCCGCAGTTATCCAATATCCTGCATTTTGTGGAACAAATGAATCAATGCGATACCTCGCATATTGATCCTGTCGCCAATCCCTTGGATTTATCGCAACGGACACGACCGGATAAAGTGACTGAACCAAACCAGCGTGAAGCATTCCAAAAAATTGCGCCTGAAGTTCAAGCCGGATTGTATTTAGTACCCAAAGTAATCGAGGATGAAGCATGAAGACTGTTGCTGAGTTGTCCCGTGATTTAGCGAGCAAAAAAATTTCCAGTGTGGAATTGACGAAACACTATCTTGATCGAATTAAAAAATTTGATAAAACGTTAAATGCATTTATCACCGTCACCGAAGATCAAGCACTCGAAAATGCTAAAAAAGCCGATGAAAAACGCGCTAAAAGTGCAGCTGGCCCATTGACTGGTATTCCGCTCGCCCAAAAAGATATTTTCTGCACGTTAGGTGTTAAGACAACTTGCGGCTCAAAAATTCTTGATAATTTTATTTCACCGTACGATGCAACAACCGTACAAAAATTTAATGATGCCGGTTTAGTGCTATTAGGCAAAACGAATATGGATGAATTCGCGATGGGTTCTTCCAATGAAAATAGTTTTTATGGTCCCGTAAAAAATCCCTGGGATTTAGAACGCGTTCCGGGTGGATCATCCGGTGGTTCTGCTGCAACAGTCGCCGCAGGATTAGCACCGGCTGCAACCGGCACAGACACCGGCGGTTCCATCAGACAACCCGCAGCACTCTGCGGAATTACTGGATTAAAACCAACGTATGGCCGTGTTTCTCGTTACGGCATGATTGCCTTCGCATCGAGTCTCGATCAAGGCGGCCTGATGACGCGCAGCGCCGAAGATGCAGCCCTTTTACTAAATGTCATGGCGGGATTCGATGAAAAAGATTCAACCAGCGTCGACAAACCGGTTCCAGATTACACCAAAAAATTAAACAATTCGATCAAAGGATTGCGCATTGGTTTGCCGTCTGAATTTTTTAATCAAGGTTTAGATGCTGACGTTGCTAAAGTTGTGCAAGCTGCAATCAAAGAATATGAAAAATTGGGCGCGAGTGTTCACGAAATTCATTTACCCAATACTAAATTATCCATTCCTGCATACTATGTAATTGCACCCGCAGAATGTTCTTCGAATTTAGCGCGTTTTGATGGCGTGCGTTACGGCTACCGTTGCAAAAATCCACAGGATCTCGAAGATTTATACAAACGCTCACGCAGTGAAGGTTTCGGCGCTGAAGTCAAACGCCGTATCATGATCGGTACCTACGCACTTTCTGCCGGTTATTACGATGCTTATTATTTACAGGCACAAAAAGTCCGCGGTTTGATTCGTCAGGATTTTTCAAAAGCATTTGAAAAAGTGGATGTGATTCTCGGACCAACTTCTCCGACTACTGCTTTTAAAATCGGCGAAAAAACGGCAGACCCAATCAGCATGTATTTATCCGATATTTATACGATCGCTGTAAATCTGGCTGGATTACCCGGCATGTCTATTCCATGCGGTTTTGCAAAAAACTTACCCGTCGGCTTGCAACTCATCGGAAATTTATTTTCAGAAGAACAATTATTAACGGCCGCACACAACTATCAAAAAGTCACAGACTGGCACACGAAACAACCGGAGGGCTTCTAAAATGGAATGGGAAACAGTCATTGGTTTGGAAGTTCACGCACAACTTTCTACAAAAAGTAAAATTTTTTCGGGCGCGGCCACTCAGTTTGGCGCAGAACCTAACACGCAAGCTTGTGCAATTGATTTAGGATTTCCAGGCGTTTTGCCGGTATTGAATGCCGAAGTCATTCGCATGGCAATCAAATTAGGGTTAGGCATCAATGCGGAAATCGCACCGCGTTCTGTTTTCGCGCGCAAAAATTATTTTTATCCGGATTTACCAAAAGGTTATCAAATCAGTCAATATGAATTGCCTATCGTGAAAAAAGGATTTTTAGATATTTTACTCGAAGATGGCAGCGTCAAACGCATCAACATTACTCGCGCTCACTTAGAAGAAGACGCCGGTAAATCCTTACACGAAGATTTTCACGGCCAATCGGGTATCGATTTAAATCGTGCTGGCACACCGTTATTGGAAATCGTGTCAGAACCTGACATGCGATCTGCCAAAGAAGCCATTGCTTATTTAAAAGTATTGCACTCGCTGGTTCGCTATCTTGAAATTTGCGATGGCAATATGCAAGAAGGGTCCTTCCGTTGTGACGCGAACGTATCCGTTCGCAAAAAAGGCGACCCAAAATTCGGCACACGCACAGAATTAAAAAATTTAAATTCGTTCCGTTTTATCGAACGCGCCATCAATTTCGAAGTCGAGCGACAAATTGAATTGCTGGAAAGCGGCAAAAAAGTCACACAAGAAACGCGTTTATATGATCCGAATAAAAATGAAACTCGTTCGATGCGCGGTAAAGAAGAAGCGCACGATTATCGTTATTTTCCAGATCCGGATTTATTGCCTGTTGCAATTACGATGGATCAAATCGAAAAAGTCCGCGCAGAACTCCCGGAACTTCCACAACAAAAACGCCAACGATTTATCGATGCCTATGCGCTCAGCTCTTACGATGCATCCGTGTTAGTTACAAGCAAAGCGCTTGCTGATTATTTTGAAACCGTCGTCAAAGAATCTGGGAACCAACCCAAGTTAGCTGCCAACTGGGTCATGGGCGAATTATCCGGCGCGTTAAATAAAGCTAATTTAGAAATCACTGAAAGCCCAGTGACCGCCGCTCAACTTGGAAAATTAGTACAACGCATCGCCGATAATACAATCTCCGGCAAATTGGCCAAAACCATTTTCGAAGCCATGTGGAATGGCGAAGGCGATGTCGATGCGATCATCGAAAAACGCGGATTAAAACAAGTCACCGATAGTTCTGCAATCGAAGCATTAGTCGATAAAATTATCGCAGCGAATCCTGCACAGCTTGCCGATTACCGTGCTGGTAAAGACAAATTATTTGGCTATTTTGTAGGACAAGCCATGAAAGAATCCGGCGGCAAGATGAATCCACAACAATTAAATGAAGTGTTGAAAAAGAAATTGAACGCGTAAAACTGGATTAGCCTGTTTATTAAAAAGGAGATCATCTCAAAAGGAAAAATTAAAATAGGTATGTTGTGATATGCAGCGAAAATCAGCACAAACTAATGTATTGGAGTTGCTCGACAAATTATTGGGATTACCCAATATTAAAGAAATTGTACCTCAATTATTGGAAAAACCAGACGTTCAACTCGCACTGAGTTGGGTAATGCCCACCGATTTTATAGCCACTGCAAAAAAGAAAGAAGCCAAAACCATTGTCCAAGAAATCAGAGGAAAATTAGAGAAATTACAAGTACCCGAATGGGCGTTAGAATTAATATTTCAATTGATAGAACCCGTGATACTAGTTAAGCAAACTTCGAAACAAACGACGACAGTTCCGCAAACAATGTCGGTTACGGCTGAACAACCAACACCTATAAAGCCAACCAAACCTATCGACACCCGATCAATCGAAGAAATCAATCGCGAAGCCATAGCCAACCGCCGAAAATTTAAATCCAAAATGAAAGATAAAGCACCACCACCAAAAGAAGAAAAAGAAAAATCCTTAGAAGAAACCTATTCTGCTCCTCCGCAAAGCGCATTACGCGATCCAACGTTAAAATATCATGAATACCGTTTATCCAAAGGCCGAAACGGCGTCGACAAAAAACAAGCGCGCGCGAACATTCAGATCACGCAACAAATGCAGGAACAACAACAGCAGCAACAGCAACAACAAGTGCAAGCGGCGCCTCAAAGAAAAGTGTATGTGTCCCCTAAACGGGAATTTGAAAAATTCAAAGGATCCAAGAATACGCTCATTAGTATTCAGTCAACAAAACCATCCAGGCTTAGCGAAGAACCGGTGAGAGAGTTGCGTAGACTACACGGCATGGAAGCGCTGTCCTATCTAACACAATTTTCAGGACATCATGAATCTCGAATTGGAACGATAGGTTATATTACTTCTGCTGCAGCTGATTATATTTTACGAAACAAACCATTTTTTGGCAGTGGTATAACTCTCGAAAATTTATCACAAGGATTTACTCTTTCTTTCCTCGAAGGCGGCACAAGAACCAATCACGATGGTTATTATGTACAATCGAATGATCCTATGCGATTAGTACTAGATTATAAAAAAGAAGTTAGCAATCCCCATAATCCTTTAACGGTGAGAGTACTAGAACCACCTAAAGCCACTGAAATGGCAGGTTCACCGCAACAATTTGGCATGGAAGGTGAGTTTAGTTTTTTTAATTTTACGAAACACGGCGCCCGCAACTATCTAAACTTGATGACAACCATCCATCATCGCAAAAAAATCTTTTATGACAACATGCGACGTAGCAATCCCGATCGCGCTGAACGAATTATTCGTCAATTAAATTGCGCATATAACCAAATAGCACAAAGCGCTAGGGGTAATCCCCAATTCCCAGACTTTTTATTAGATTATCCAAGCCAAACCAATCTTTCCGATTCGACATTCAACTCTATTGAACGAATATTAGCTGATCAAGCCAATCAGTATAAGAATGCATTTGCCGTTGAACGTAAACAATTTTTCCAATTCATGCGCGCAGAAGATAATTCGCTTGCCGAGACATTAATTAGTAAACACGAAAAATTATTTGAAGTGATGACTAGCGAAGATTTCCAAGGTTTATGGGATATTTTTTACAAAGGGGGTTGTGAAGCACTGGAAGTTTTCCTGCAAAAGATGCAAGCGGTCTTTGATCTGGAAAACGATAATACGGAGACCTTTTTCACTTTAAAAAATACATTTCTTCGCTATTCGCCCAATTGGACTGAATATCTGACACGCGAAGGACTGACGGTCTTCGATGGCCTTACACGACTATCCCCTGTGCAGCGCCATTGGTGGAACCAATTGAGCGCAGCCCATGTCGATACCTTCGAGACCTGGTGTGATTTACCCGATCTTTTTCAGGCATTTCAATATTTCTGCCGCGAATATCAAGAAACGGGGACGGATAAAACCGGACGCAAAATCATCACATTGCCGGATGACTTCCCTTTTCTGGATCCAAAACCCCGCAATATGAAAGTCGTCATGGAACGACTTTTAACCATCATGAAAAATGCGCGAAATTTTGATGAGCAAGCAGCGAACTTAACCGGACTTAATTTAAATAATAATGACGTTGTATATGCTTCAAATCATCAACATTACAGTTTAGTGACGCGCGACATGCGTTTGCATGAAGACAAAATGGACGAACTGGATTCTAATTCCAGAAAAAAACCCTCCAGTCAAAATCCTGACAGCAATTTAGTGTTTTCATTTTTGGAATTAAGAAACTGCGCAAGCGATTATCAAGTTTATCACTCGACTCAACAAAAATATTCTGATTTTTGTTATAAATATTTAGGTACACAAGAATCATCCGTGCCTTATCAAGTTTATAAAAATGCACTCGCAAGTTTTAAGTATTATCCGGGAAAATATTTACCTGACCTGTATCAAAATGGTTTGCTGTTTTTGCTTTTCACAACAACCACTCGCGAAAAAAGTCAGAAGGTCGTGGAAGAGGCTAAAGCACGAGCAAAATATGTTGAACCCGAAGAGATTAGAAAAAAAAGGGAAGCATCAGAAATTGCGGAAATCGAACAAAACTGGACTGAACTCGTCGCCGGTTTTGACCGCTTCATGCTTCGCAACAGCCACTTTTGTCCAGACATGCTCAACCGATTAGGCTTAGTCGTAGAACTTTCGGTTGCTCGCGATCCCGATACGGGGGAAGACCGACGATGGATGACCTTTCCACAAATTGCGGTAGTTGCCAGAATTTCTCTGCTAGTCCCAATCGATAATTACGAAGAATGGGACATCATGATCGAAGATTTGCATGCTTACGTGTTTAATCACCGCGAGGATTTTTTAAATCACTTAATCGAATATGATAAAAATAAAAATCGGATAAGCATTAAGGATTATTTAGCCTGTCTTAAATTATTTGATGCCGAAAACGGTGAAAAAAAAGAAGAAAAAGCGGGAGAACAATTCAAAGAACCCACCAAAGAAGAATTATTCAAAATACGCCTTTTCCGACTTTTTTCTATCATCAATTATCGCGATTTCACGCTGGATAAAGCTAAAAAATTAATTAACATGGTTAAATCCTATGAAGCGACCAATCCATTCGCCTATGATCAATTAATTGGTTTTTTATCCATCCTGGAAGTTAAACCGGAAGCGGCCTATGATCCGCCCACCATTGATGATGTGATAAAAACGGTAGCGCGATTGACTGATGTCACCAGCGGTTCATTGCCCCAACCGATTTCTGAATTTCTGCCGAGAAATTGTACCTACAATCCCGCAAAAATACGCTTAGGAATGAAACCACTCTTAAATTCAGAATTAATCCTAACGGAACTAGAAACCAAAGCGACTGGACTGGCAGTCGCTTTAGATCCCGCCATTTTACGCTCTGAAAAGGCTGTTGATCATATCATCGAAAAATGCCATGAAGTGCGGGAAGCAAAATCAAACCATGCACAAACCGCGCCTGTTGCTCGTGGCCAACGCAGACGCGATTTAGCCAATAAATATTGTCATTTATTATTAAACGAACAATTAAAAGGCCATCGCGCAGCTCTCAACCTTCATCCCGATAAAAAAGACGATATCGCACGTTTATACGATATAGTCGAAACGGTTTTTAAACCAACGTTGCCCCAAGATTTAGGTGCTCAGATCGCGCCTTTACAAAAATATTCCGAAGAAGTTAAAAAGCTTATTGCAACGCTTGCAAAAGTTCGCGATAAATGGCCTCGAAATTTTTCTGACATCCTCGCGCGCATCAATGGCACACCCGGCGATTCCATACGCCGCCGATCCATGGACTATTTAATCGATTTTCTGGAACAATTTATTAATCGATTTTCAAAAAACGAACCGTTTCCGCTGGATTTACTGGGTTTGCTCATCGATTATGAAAAACAACATCCCATTAATCACAAACACATGGCATTAGGCGCCATTTTTGGCGAAAAGAAAATGACGCAGGAACACATGCATGCACTCATTTCTTTTAATCTTGATTGGGCCAAGAAAAATATCGATGCAGCCTATTTTATCAAAGGACTGGTTCATCATTATCAACAGTTTGCGCCTGTTTTTTCTGATTTACTTTCTATTTTGGGAAAATATAAAGATTTACCACCAAAACAAATAAAAAAACTGTTTGATCGCACTTTATTTTTCTTGAAATTATTAGCCGATAATAATAATGAAGCGTTTGCGAAGCAATTGATTGCGATTTTTGTCAAATTTCCTAGTTCGTATCTCGCCATTATTTCGCATATTGAAAAAATTCCCGTTCCCGTTATGGAACCGCTCAAAAAGCCTGAGAAGCCTGTAGAGGAATCATCAGAAGTAAAAGACTCTCCACCCGTTCAGAACTTAGCTGCTGAAACAGCCGACAAAAAAGAAGAAAAAAAACCCGACGTTGTAGCTCCACAGAACCCCGACAAACGAACTCTCATCACCAAGTTGATTTTCCAATTTTGCGACCCAAAAGAGTTCAAGCATCAATCCATCGTCGAGCTTGTCGACTTTTTAGCCCATGAAAATGAAGAAGATTTAAAACAACTTTATGAGATGCGACCACCCCCAGGACTGAATACCCTTTTCGCGATCAAACAAAAAGGCAATTGCAGAAAATTTCTGGAAGATCCCGCTCATCCTAATTTTCAGTATCGCGATCTTAAATCACAATTTGATACTTCCAACGTCATCTCAGCCATTCGACAAATTCAAGATCTACTGGCGGATCAACCTCTTTTACCCTCCGAACAAAGAAAACTATTGCGGGATTTTTTACTGATTAATAATTATGGCCATAATCCTAATTATCCAATTTTTATCCGGGAGACAGGCCAGCAATCCATCGCCCTTTGCGCGAAAGACATGACTGAAAACGAAATTAAACAAGAAGTCAAACGCTGCCGCAAGATTTTTCAAGATAATACGCTTTCTGCAAAAATAAGAGAAACCGCCTATCTTGTCTTTTGTGCATTGAGCCGAGAAGCCAAATGGCGCACCACACGAAAATTTCCAAATCCAGAACAGGTGCTTGCGCGATTAATCGTTCATATGCGCGGCGACCAAAGCATCGTGTTAAAAATGGAAACGGGCGAAGGAAAATCCCAACTCCAATTAGACACGGCGACGGATCTTTGGCTGCAAGGGGGCGCCGTAAATATTGGTACTTCGACCCCGCAACTTGCGCGCGAAGGGTTTGATGAATTTTCACCTTGCTTGGAATTTCAAGGCATACCTTTCAATAAAAAATTAGTTTCTGCGCAAATGGAGGTTGCGGAATATTGTTACGACGGTATTAATTACGGCGACATCGCACAACTCGCCCTCTTCATCGCAAAACAAACCATGGATCCTTATTATCTTACTCATCATGCGAAAACCCGATTTTCCTTGGTGATTGATGAAATTGATTTTGCAATTCTCGATAATATTATGCATTTTCTTTATGCGGTATTTTTGCATAAAAAAGATTTGCGCTGGGTTTATCCCATTTTACTTAAATTAGTGAATACCAAGGAATTTCAAGAAACATCTCCCGATAACGGTGCCCAAACCATCGGACAAGATCTTCAAAAAGCGCGAGCACTCTTGCTCGATGAAGCAAAAAAAATGGATGCTTCACTACCCGACAAAGAAAAAATTACGCCTTATATTGCAGCATTATTAGATAGACAAATTAACACTTGGTTGGAATCGGCTCTTGTATCGAAATCGTTTACGCCGGAAGAGGATTTTGTAGTACGAGAAGAAGTACGTGGTGTCGATGATAATGCCCATAAAATTTCTTATGCCCGGATTCTTTCTGATTTCGCGACGATTTGTGAAGGTGCAGAATGGGGCAATGGAGTCCATCAATTTGTTCATGCACGCTTAAACGAAGAAAAACTTTCCACAGGATTAGACATTCCTGATTTTCCGATTGATCCAGAAACAGTTCCGATTGCCTCCATCAGTTGTCCGGATTTAGTTGAACATCATCAACAAAATGGCGGTCGCGTGATCGGACTCACTGCGACCCCGGGTTCACCCGACGAATTAAAAGAACAGCAAAAGAAATTTGGTTTTGCATTTTATAGCATACCACGACATAAACCCAGCCAATTAGTACGAGAACCGGGCACACTCGGCAATGATGAGAGGGATCTTTTTGCCAGTGTAATGGATAAAATTCATGCCCACATCACACGAGGTGAAACACAAAGCGTACAAAATCTCTTTTTTGAACCACGACCCGCTGAATATCCACAACCCATTCTGGTAACTTGCGACAATATTCCTGATTCCAACGCATTTTACGCCTATTTAGTGACTGCCATTCAAACGGAAGCCCGTTTTGCCAAATATAAAAATAAATTACGTTTGCAATTATTTAATAGTGCCAAAACCATGTTGAACGGAAAACCTGTCAAAATGTCTGCGACGGAAGTCAGAATTCACGCAGGCGTTGCGGGCAGTATTACCGTTTCGCCTGAAATGGACCGCGGAGTCGATGCTCAAGCGAGAAAACATCTTGAAGATCGCAATCAAAATCACCCTCAAGGATTGCATGAAGAAACCTTAGGCGAACCGCGCAACACCCGTCATCGAGGACAGCGCGAGGGTCGCGCTGCCCGCTTTGGTCATCCAGGTCAAACGAGCTTATCCAGTTCAAGAAAAAAATTATTAGAAAAAGGCGTGCCGCCTCACGTTATGACCGACCTTGAAAAAGGGCTGGCCTATTATCAAAAAGAAGTAGGATTTGCCGATCAAAATAAACGCCTTTTTGCGGAACGCTTGGGACAAATTAAAAAATATTTTACTCTTCATTATCGTGATATTTTAGGACAGAGAAATGCGGCTGCCAACTTACGAAAAAAAGTAGCCAAAGAAAACGCCGAAAAACTGGCGCTGCAAGCTGAACAAAAAGCCGAAGAGCCAAAGGGCGATCCAAAAATAGATAACAAAACATCTGTCGCCGATCCGAACAAACCAGTGGAATCCAAAACCATTGAAGCACAAACTGCTTCTCAACCAAAAAAAGAAGCCGAGACAAAATCACTTGAGGCCAAAGCACCAGAAAAAACACCAGAAAAACCAGAACCGAAAAAAACTTTACATCTCCTAGATGAAGAAGCCGACACACTCATCAAAGAACTCTGGTCCGACTGCCTAAACAACATGCAAGTTGAGTGGCAACAACTTGTACCTCGTCAACGTGCGCTTATCCAACAAGAAAAAGAAACAGAAAAAGAAAAAAAAATTGACGGCCGGAACCGAAATGAAAATGGGTGATAAAAAAGAATTATCTCAAGAAGCCCGTTTCGAAGAGCTGCGAAAGCTCGAATCCGACGTTCTAGAAAAAGCGTCGATTGTTTTAATCGAAAGCATTTGCTCCCGCTGGAACAATTATAAAAAATTGGTCACCGATTGGGTGCAGGTCGATCCCGATGATGTAGAAGCCACTATTGTTCGTCGAGTACCAAAACAACAAGAAGTCAAACAACGTCCCGATGAATATAAAGAACCGCTAGAATTGAATGATGTTTCGCCAGCAAAAGCGTATCGAGAATGTTGCCCATTAAAATTCATGGTCCCACACGCCAAAAAATTTGAACAGAATATTATCGCACGCAAAGAAATCGGCGCGGCTTACGAATGTTTAAGTCAGATCTTCGGATACCCGATTGATGGTCGAGACCTGGATCGCTCATTAATCGATGCCTTTGCGAAATTATTAGCAGAAGGTTTTGCGGGTAAAATTCCTTTCCGTAAAAAATTAATTGAGATTTTTACTATTGCGAACTGGCGTGGTCTAGAAAAATTAAAAGCCAATTTATCGGAGTTTTTGCTGCTCGGTGCTATTCAATTTATTCAAAATAAATTATCTGAATATCCCGAAATCAACGCAAAAGGTTTCGCTCTTTCCCTTCCGAGAGCTTCTATTCATGAATCAAAGCAGCAGGATTCTTTTTCTCAAATTAAAAAGAAATATGAGAGTTTCATCACTTACCTAGAATGTCTGCTCAGAGATAAAAAGGCCAGCACAACCCCTCAAAATCCAGTGATGTCCTTATTATCAACCGTACAAAGTACACTGTCATCGCTGACTGATGCTACTACGCCTTTTGTAACCATGCTTGAAGAGTTACTCAAATTAATCAAAGATCCCATCCTCTTGGATCCGCAATTCCGTGAAAATCAACTTGTTGTGGCAACCATCAGCCCTCAATTTAGAAATAGCTGGTGTGTTAAGTATCGAGAACAAACTCGAGAACCCGAAGTGGGCATCACCGAGCAAGAAATGCGGGGAGTTTATACGACTTCTGCGCCGGAACCCTTTGTGGTGTTGACTTAATCAGACGAGGGTCTCGGAATAATAAAACCTAGCAATCTTCCTGAAAAAAGTTTAGTATCTCCCACCTCAATTGGTACTTTTTATGCCCATTTACCACCTATTTTTAGTCCTATTAGTGATCTTCGCTTGGGGCTTCAATTTTATTTTCGTCAAGCTAGGTCTCACTGAGATCTCGCCTTTGCTGCTTTGCGCGCTCCGATTTTTAATCGCGTGTTTTCCGGCTATTTTATTTATCAAACCCCCAGCTGCACCCTTCAGATTAGTCATATATTACGGTTTATTGATGTTTGGATTGCAATTCTCCTTGCTATTTATTGGCATGAAAGTTGGCATGACGCCAGGCCTCACCTCTATTCTCATGCAAATGCAGGTCTTTTTTAGCATTCTGATCGCCGTGTTTTTCTTAGGTGAACTCCCTACTTTCTGGCAAATCATGGGGGCCCTGGTTTCATTTTCTGGAATCGGTTTAGTGGCCCTGCATTTGGACCACCAATCGGCTAATTTACCCGGATTTTTATTGATCATGGCAGCTGGTATCGCCTGGGGCATAGGAAATGTCGTCACGAAAAAAATGGGCCGAATTAATATTATGGCTTTGGTCGTCTGGGGCAGCCTAGTTGCCTTTTTTCCGCTGCTTATTGCTTCACTTATTTTTGAAGGGAAAGCTAATTTAATTCACACCCTGCATCATATCACTTGGGTTGGTGCAGGTTCGGTGCTTTACATCGTCTATATTTCCACTTGGGTGGGCTACGGTTTATGGAATTATCTCATCAGCCGACATAATGTTGCGATTGTCGCGCCTTTCACCTTGCTAGTACCCGTGGTTGCGATGCTAAGCTCCGCCCTAATTTGCCACGAATCCTTACCCGCCTGGAAATTATTAGCAGCCCTACTCGTCATGAGCGGCCTATCACTTAATTTTCTCGCGCCAAGACTTCTCACCAAACGCAAATCCGTCAAAAAAGAACCGCAACTCGATTTGGCTTCAACAACCCAAACTATTCAGTAATAAAACATTTCTCATTTGTGTACGCGCTCCCCAAAAATGCAGATCGGTCATATAAAAAGTTAATGGTCTTGCAATGCTTTCGTGTTGTAAAAATCGAGGGTCCAATTTCCATTCAGAATTTCTGACTTGATTACCGACTTTCGATGATTTTTTCTCAATTATCTAAACTGTTTTTGTTTTGCTTGATTTCCAACAGAAAATTGCTTTGCTGGATTATTTTGATTTTGACTCGTAAATAATCCTGCTTTAGAAGGATAAGAGGGGCCAACGAAACCCACAACCAATTGAACCAAAGATCCAGAATAAGCAAATGGCAGCCACTGTTCCGCACAGAGCGCATTAAAAAGTTCAGTGGAACATTTTTCTCGTGCAAAAGGAAAAATAACACAAACAGTGCGATCATCTTGAGTTTCTATTTCATGAATTTCATCTTCAGGCGTCAGAGAAAGTTTTAAAACATTTCGGTGGATGGTCTGATGCAATTCGCTAAATAAAAAAGTATGCAGATCAAACAAGGCCAAGCGACAGGGCATTCCCATCATCTTGTCTTTTTGTCTCGTCGTATTCCACTTAGGCCTTCTATCGCTTACCACCAATTGATGACCCTCTATAATGCCTAGGAACTGGGATCCATCTAATCTTTCTTTAGTCTCTGCACTAAGTCCCTCGCAATCAGTATAAGTTCCTTGCTTAAAATCCATCTTCATGATCTGGCTAAATTGGTCCCGGCCGCAAGATACAAAAAATTGGGTACTCGGTGACACTAGTCCAGTTTGAACTGCTTTTAATCCTGATGTATGAATGACCTGCTCCGGAATCAGTTTTTTAGGAAATCCAAGCTCACTTCCTTGGCTTTCATATTCCACCCGAATTCTTAATTTTGGTATGCCACGATCTAAAAGCATTAATTCAAAAGGAGATTCAAAATGAAGCGTTAGCCAACTAAATTTGTCAAATTGATTCGGAAAATCTAATGAAACCTCTCGCAATTTTCCTTTTTCACAATCTAAAAATTCAAATGTCAGATTCTTCGAACAGAATTTTTTGATTCGCATTAAATAAGGATCATGAAATGAGGACCATGAATCTTGCGAAGCAGATGAGTAGAAGGTAACTGGCTTAATATGAGCAACTCGATCAGGATCAACGGAATATAATTGTAATGTTTGCGCAAATCCAAAATTTAATGTTGCATCCGAATTAAGAACAACGAACCGATCAGGCGAAAGCGAAACAATCCTGCCCATCCTCCCGCGCTGATGCAAACTAAATGTTTGCCTTTGACCAAGGTCCATATTAATTACAATCAGCTTATGTGCCTCATCCCCATCGCCACAATATCCTTGCCACCCTTTACCAAGTGCAACGAGTTGCCTGATATGGGTAATATCAGGTTCTTTAAGCTCCGCCCCACGAAAAGGTTCTACTCTTTGAAAGACTTTCTGACTACTGGACATAACTCACTCGTTTTATAATGTCAATTTTGAGCAATTATAATGCAGAAGAAATCATTTAGCTATAAGAAAGATCATAACCGGGCCATGAAAAAATAGCCTAGCCCAGCAAATAATAAAGTGGGAAGCAGAGCTGCCAAAACCGGCGAAATCTGAAAAACAATACTAAATTGCCCTAAAAACGCATTCAAAATATAAAAAACAAAACCCATCATGACGCCAAATAAAATTCGGCGACCCATAGTGGTTGAGCGAGGTGCGCCAAAGACAAATGGCACAGCCAATAAAATCATAACAATGGTAGTCAACGGCTGAAAAACCCGTTTCCAGAATTCAAATTGAAAACGATTAGCTTGCAGCCCATTTTGTAATAAATAGTGGGAATATTTGGTTAAATCGGGTAAAGATAATTCTTCGGGTTCAACTAAGCCGATATCCAATAAACTGGGATTAACAGCTAAATTCCAGCGGCCATCAGCAAATCCCTGACTGTGGACTAGATCATTACCGAGAGTCGTTTTAACGCCTTCATGCAATTGCCAGGTTCCATGTTGGTAATCCATGGATTTTACAAAATAAGCAGCAAGCAAATGATGCTGGCCATCAAATTCATAACGCTTCACCCCTTCCAGATGATTGTGCCCTATCACATGATCCACGTGTAAAAAATTATTTCCCACATGCACCCAAAGACCGGTCGCGGTTGCAACCGCTTGCCCATTACTTTCAGCGGTTTCTTTGCGTTTATCCGCTAAAAAAAGTGCGCGCGGTGCGATGCATTCACCCATAATGGTTGCAAAAATAATTAAAATGACCGCTGCCGTGATGACAGCGCTGATGACTTTTTTAATGGAAACACCGGACGAGCGCATCACAATCAATTCATGATGAGTGGATAACATACCTAATCCCAATACACCGCCAATCAGCAATAACATGGGGAAAAATAAATAAAGATCATGCGGAATTTTCATCAACACATGGATCACGACTTGCGAAAATCCATAATCACCGACACCCATATCACGCATTTCACTTAAAAGGCCGACCAGAAATACGACGCCAAGCACCGCTAAAATGACGATGAGACTCGCTAAAATAACGGTTTTTGCAATATAGCGATGCAAAATAGTCATGAGGCTGCCCTCTTAAATCGCCAACCGCTTTGCAGCATCACTAAAAATAATCCTAATGAAAAAACGATGAGATGGATCCACCAAAGACCTAATCCAATCGGCAGAATTTTTTGTTCCACCCAGCTGCGACCAATGAAAAGCATGTTCACATAAATAATGTAAATCAAAATCGCCGGCACCAATTGTGAATAACGACCGTGACGCGGCTGCGTTTGACTCAAGGGAATCGCGAGCAACCCTAATAATAAAACAGAGATGGGCAATGAAATTCGCCATTGTAATTCAGCCGCATTTTCAGGGATTTTATAATTTTCCAGTAATTGCAGGGTGGGCAGGGATTCTTCTTCTTGATGCTTAGACGTCATCACAATATGCGGCATGCGTACCGCGTATTTTTTAAATTGAACGACTTTAAAATCATTTTGGCCAGGCAATCCTTCGTATCGATAGCCGTCGGTTGCCACAATAAAAGGATCATGCGATTTTGCATCTAACATCTGTGAACCACGGCCGGCTGACACAACCGTCCAGGCCATCGAATTATGTTCATCGGCATCTTTCGAATTCTGGTCTGCGATAAAAACATTATTGGCTTCTTTGTGATTACGCGCGACCTTTTCCACATATAAAACCCGCTGCCCATCACTGCTGACCTGAAAACGTCCAGGCATCAGCGAATTTAAGATATTGTCGGTCGAAAGACTTCGGGCAATCAGGGTCCCCTTTTGTGAGGCAATCCAGGGGTTGACCCAAACCGTCAAAAAAACCACTAAAAGCGAAACGACGATGCCTAACATACTGGTAATGGCAATTAACTTTTTAACACTCATTCCGCAGGCATGCAGGACCCGCATTTCATTTTCAGAATACATGCGCCCATACGCAAAAATAATGCCAAGATAAAGCCCAAGCGGCAGCAAAATTGCTAATAAATAAGGGATTTCAAAGCCCATGAGCTGAAATAAGATGCTCGTCCCTATTTTCCCCGCTGCCGCATAGCTTAAATAACGCACCAGCTGGTTGCTTAAAAAAAGCAGCAAAAGCACTAAGGTCACGGCCATGAGCGCGGTCAGGATTTCTTTTATTAAATAGCGTGAAATAATCATCTGTATACCTTTTAACCCGTCATGGCGAGGCGCGTTTTGCGCCGAAGCAATCTCTTAAATATGGCTGGAATTTCAAGAGATTGCTTCGTCGCTTCGCTCCTCGCAATGACGAAGAATTAGCGATATTATAGCGGATTAAGCAAAGAGGAGCTAACATGAAATTCGCCCTACAATCGGCTGAAACACCCCTGAAACCTGAGGTTTGCCCGGTCATTGGCATCTATGAAAATAATGAATTGACCCCCCATGCGAAAAAACTCGATAGTCAGAGCCGAAATGAACTCACTAAATTTTTAAAGCAGGCTGATTTACAAGGGAAAATGGGCCAGACCCTGTTCCTATATAATTTGCCAGGCACTAAACATCCGCGTTTATTACTAGTCGGCTGCGGTCCTAAAAAAACACTCAACGAACAAGAATTCCGTAAAATTATTTTTACTGCCGCCAAAGCGTTAATGGTTTCTAAAGCCACTAAGATCGCTTTCCAATTATCGCTTGAAGTCAAAAATCACGATACCGCCTGGAAAATCAAACAAGCCATTGAAGTCTTCAGCGATGCACTCTATTCTTTTAATGAATATAAAAGTGAAAAACAACCTGCTATCACTCTGCAAGAAATTATTTTTCCCGTAACCGATAAAAAAGAATTAAAAAAATGCGAAAAATTATTTAATCAAGGCATTGCCATTGCAGATGGCGTTAATTTCACAAAAAATCTCGCGAACCAACCCAGCAATGTTTGCACGCCTACCTATTTAGCCAATGAAGCGCGAAAATTAGCTAAACAATACAAAAACCTCAAAGTAACCGTGCTAGAAAAAAAAGACATGGAAAAATTAGGCATGGGTGCCTTACTTGCCGTCAGCCAAGGCAGTATTCAACCACCCAAATTAATTTGTCTAGAATATAAGGGCAAATCATCGAAAAAACCGGTTGCGTTGGTCGGCAAAGGCATCACATTTGATACCGGCGGAATTTCTCTGAAACCCGCCGATAGCATGATTGGCATGAAATACGACATGTGCGGCGCTGCAACCGTTTTAGGGACGATCAAAGCCGCAGCCGAATTAAATTTGCCTGTGCATCTTTATGGCATTATTGCTGCCGCAGAAAATATGCCAAGCGGCACCGCGGTCAAACCCGAAGACATTGTCACCACATTGTCTGGCCAAACCGTTGAAATCATGAATACCGATGCGGAAGGACGATTAGTGTTAGCCGATGCATTAACGTATGCAGAACGTTTTCATCCTGAAATCGTGATTGATATTGCAACGCTGACGGGTGCCGTTGTCATTGCATTAGGCATTCATGCATCCGGATTACTCAGCAACAATGAAAAATTGGCAGAAGACCTGATCGATGCCGGCAACGAAAGCTTCGACCGCGCTTGGCAATTGCCATTGTGGGATGAATATCAAGAACAACTGAAAAGCCCGTTTGCTGACATGTCGAACGTCGGTGGCCGCAGTGCAGGCACTATTACTGCTGCTTGTTTTCTGTCGCGCTTTGCGAAAAAATTTCAGTGGGCGCATCTGGATGTCGCGGGTACCGCCGCCATGATGGGCCAAGGACCGGACCGATTTGCAACAGGACGCCCAGTCCCTCTGCTCATGCAATTTTTAATAAATAAATACGGTAAATAGTGCAATGCCAAAAATTGATTTTTATATTTTGACGGAACAAAATGCATTGGATTTTGCTTGCAGGCTGATCGAAAAAGCCTACAAAAACCAACATCGCGTGTACATTCACACCGAAGACCAACTGTCAGCGCACGCGCTCGATGAAAAACTCTGGACTTATCGCGATGACAGTTTTCTGCCGCACAATTTATATGGCGAAGGACCCGAGCCCGCGCCACCCATTCAAATTGGTTTTGGAAAAACACCAGAAAAACATCGCGATATTCTGATCAATTTAAGTCGTGAAGTCCCGACTTTTTTTCAACAATTTGCACGAGTGCTTGAACTCATTCCCAATGAACCCGAAATCCAAGCGCGCGGTCGTGAAAACTTTCGCATTTACCGCGCAAAAGGTTTTGAAATTACAACACACAAAATAGCGTAAATAAAACTATGGAAAAAACTTACAATCCACACACGATCGAACAACACTGGTATGAAACTTGGGAAAAGAATAATTATTTTTCACCCCAGGGAAATGGCAAACCCTATTGCATCATGATCCCGCCCCCCAATGTGACAGGCAGTTTACACATGGGCCATGGTTTTCAGCACACGTTGATGGACATTTTGATTCGTTATCATCGCATGTTAGGCGATAAAACATTATGGCAGCCCGGCACGGATCACGCAGGGATTGCAACGCAAATGGTTGTAGAAAGACAACTTACCCTTGAAGGCAGTTCACGCAAAAAACTCGGGCGCGAAAAATTTGTCGAAAAAGTCTGGGAATGGAAACATCAATCCGGCGGCACGATTACTAAACAATTTCGTCGCCTAGGCGATTCTGTCGATTGGTCACGCGAACGATTTACGATGGATGAAAAATTTTCGCGTGCTGTGCAAGATGTTTTTATTCAGTTACACAATGAAGGATTAATATATCGCGGCACTCGATTAGTGAATTGGGACCCTAAATTACTGACTGCCATTTCAGATCTTGAAGTCATCAGCAACGAAGAAGAAGGAAAACTTTGGCATATTCGTTATCCACTGGAAAATTCTTCTGATTATATCGTTGTTGCAACAACACGACCCGAAACCTTATTAGGTGACGTTGCAGTTGCTGTAAACCCAGATGATGAGCGTTATAAAAAATTCGTCGGCCAAAAAGTCCTGTTACCACTCGCGAATCGCACCATCCCAATTCTAGCTGACGCCTTTGTCGACAAAGAATTCGGCAGCGGCTGCGTCAAAATCACTCCCGCGCATGATTTTAATGACTATGCAATGGCAGAACGTCACCAATTGCCTGCTATTAATATTTTCACCCCGGATGCGCATCTTAATGAGAATGTTCCTGCAAAATATCAAGGCATGGAGCGTTTTGCCGCTCGCACTGAGATTGTGAAAGATTTAGAAGCGGCCGGCCTAATTGAAAAAATTGAAAAACACATTTCTAAAATTCCGCGCGGTGAAAGATCCGATTCAATTGTTGAACCGCGTTTAACACAACAGTGGTTCATGAAAATGGAACCACTCGCAAAACCTGCGATTCGTGCCGTCGAAAATGGCGATGTGAAATTTGTTCCAGAAAATTGGAACAAAACGTATTTTCAATGGCTGAATAACATCGAAGATTGGTGCATCAGCCGACAACTGTGGTGGGGACATCGCATTCCGATTTGGTATGATGAAAAAGGTAACGCGTATTCAGGCCACGATGAAAATGACGTGCGTGCGCGTCATAACATTTCAGCCAATGTGAATCTGACGCAAGATACCGATGTTTTGGACACCTGGTTTTCGGCCGCCTTGTGGCCATTTGCAACCTTAGGCTGGCCAGAAAAAACGGACGCGCTAAAGACCTTTTATCCGACCAATGTGTTAATCACCGGTTTTGATATTATTTTCTTCTGGGTTTCCCGCATGATCATGATGGGGTTAAAATTCACGGGGCAAGTGCCGTTCAAGGAAATTTTTATTACCGGTTTAATCCGAGATTCCGAAGGCCAAAAAATGTCGAAATCCAAAGGGAATATTTTAGACCCACTGGATTTGATTGATGGCGTGACACTCGAAGAGTTAATTCGCAAGCGCACTTTCGGTTTAATGCAAGAATCCAGCGCCAAAAAAATAGAAAAAAGCACGAAAGAACATTTTCCAAATGGTATCGCGCCGCACGGAACGGATGCACTGCGATTTACGTTTTGTTCTTTTGCATCTTACGGACGTGAAATCCGTTTTGATATGAATCGTCTGGAAGGTTATCGCAATTTTTGTAACAAGTTATGGAATGCGGCGCGTTATGTGTTAATGAACACGGAAGAAAAAAATTATCAACCATCCAAAGAAATGACTTTCTCACTGCCTGATCGCTGGATAGTATCCCGCTTGCAAAAAACAATTAAAGCGATGGATGAAGCAATCAGTGAATATCGTTTTGACCTCTTAGCGCATGCCATTTATGATTTTACCTGGAATGAATTTTGCGATTGGTATCTCGAATTATCGAAACCGATTTTAAATTCAAGCGACAGTACCGCCCAGGAATTGCAAGGCACACGTTTTGTTTTAGTCACCGTTTTAGAAACCCTATTACGTCTATTGCATCCCATTATGCCGTTTATTACCGAAGAAATTTGGCAACGAGTGGGCCCACTTGCTGAAAAATCTGGGAAAAGCATTATGGTTCAACCCTATCCTCAATTTTCTGCCGATTTGGAAGATAAAGACGCTGAAAAAGAATTGGAATGGGTCAAAAATATTATCGTCGCGATTCGCACTTTGCGTAGTGAAATGAATATTGCGCCAGGCAAACAATTGTCTGTTCTATTCAACAAAGGCACAGCAAATGACAGAAAATATTTTGAGAAAAATGAACGATTAGTCAAATCCCTTGCAAAATTAGAAAAAATAACTTGGCTATCAGAAAAAGACAAACATCCAGAATCGGCAACCGCGCTGGCTGGCGATTTGGAAATTCTGATTCCAATGGCTGGGTTAATTGATAAAGCGGAAGAATCCTCTCGATTAAATAAAGAAATTGTAAAACTTTCAAAAGAAATCGAGCGTGCTGAAAATAAATTGCAAAATCCGAGTTTTGTTGATAAAGCTCCGCAGGATGTTGTCACTAAAGAGCGCGATAAACTTAGCGAGCTGAAAACTACTTTGCAAAAATTAAGTGAAAAGTTAGAGAAAATTTCAGCGCTGTAGCAAGCCCCACCCAAAAGCACCCCTCACCCGCCGCGCTTCGCGCGTCGACCTCTCCCACAAGGGGAGAGGTGACAGTGCGCACTTTTCACCTCTCCCCTTGTGGGAGAGGTCGACGCCGAAGGCGTCGGGTGAGGCGTGCTTTTCGGTGAATTAATCTCCTTCCTAAAAAATGCCCAAGCAGTTTACTGTCGAGCCGGCTTGCGTTTGCTTCGTGTGCGATTGCGTTTCATGGATGAAATGCTTTAGTACATGGACGTACGCTCCTCGAGCACGCGAAGCAAACGCAAGCCGGCTCGACAGTAAACTGCGCCTCTCAACCAAAATGAAAAAGATCAGCGCTTTCGCGGGGATGACAGTTATTTATCGCTTTTTCCCCAAAACATGTTCCTTATATTTTCTCATCGGCTCCGCCGCAACTGGATTTTTTTCCAATTGCTTCCAGAAATTCCTGATCAAGCATCCATTCTCATCATAATAAAAAATATGCGGATTTTCCCCATTCCGCCAAAAATCGCGAGCAGCATCCCGCATTTCTCTGTTCGTTACACCAGCATCTTTTTTATCTTTGGTAAAAACTCTTGCCCAATTAATCTTAGTCGTCACCACATGCGCATCGGATGTTCGACCAACATCCCGATTAGTTAGTAATTTTTTACAGGATCGCCCATAAGCGGCTCCCAAGGTGGGATTTTTTTCTGCCATCAACGGAATAGACTTACCTGAACTTGGATTAAATTTAAAATAAAATTGATTACGTTGCAAAAATAAAAAATGCTTATATTGGGGAGCAGTGAGTTCCTTTTTAGCGCGATCGTTACTAACACCCTGCATGAATAAATCCACCGCTGGGGAATTCAAGCAGTTCGCATAGGTGTGGGTAAACTTTTTCTCTTCTAGTGTTTTGATATATGGCGCGCGCGGTTTATCTAATCCAAATACTAAATCGCCTTGTTTAAACTTATCCACAAGAAGAATCGGTTTTTCTTTAGGAACACTCGCCGGTTGAGGTTGTATCGCAGGCAATTTTGGAATGGGTATAGTAATTTTTTTTTCTTCTGGCGCTTTGATTTGAATTTTTTCGACAAAACTTGGCCTAGTTTGAACTTGCAGTTTAACGTGTTTATTTTTGTCAGAAATTTTGAAATTCAATGTCCCGGCTGGCAAATAACCGGTGTTTCTTGAAAAAAAAGTATTCGAAGCAATTTTTATTTTTTTCTTATCAGGTCCCTCATGCGACGGGTATTGCGCTAAACTTCGCTTCATGCGATATCAAACTCCGTTTTTTTGCAACCGCATCGATTTCTTTGAGGGTAATTAATAGTTCTTCCATCTGATGTAAAGGCCACATATTGGGACCATCAGAAGGCGCACAATCGGGATTCGGATGGGTTTCAACAAATAATCCTGCAATACCAACCGCCATCGCAGCGCGCGCTAAAACCGGTACAAATTCTCGTTGACCACCCGTTGATGTCCCCTGGCCACCCGGCAATTGCACTGAGTGTGTTGCGTCAAATACGACGGGGCAATTGGTTTCGCGCATAATCGCAAGTGATCGCATATCCGACACTAAATTATTGTAACCAAAACTAACCCCGCGCTCGCAAACCATAATTTTTTGGTTGCCACAGGCAAAGGCTTTTTCGACGACATTTTTCATGTCCCACGGCGATAGAAATTGGCCTTTTTTAATATTCACCGGAATATTTTGTCGAGCTACGCGTTCGATAAAATTCGTCTGACGACATAAAAAAGCGGGCGTCTGCAATACATCGACTACGGATGCGACTTCTTCCATCGGTGTATCTTCATGCACATCGGTCAAAACCGGTACGCCTAGCGATTTTTTAACTTCACTTAAAATCCGCAAACCTTCTTCCATCCCAAGCCCACGAAAACTTTTTTTCGAAGTGCGGTTCGCTTTATCAAAAGAAGATTTATAAATAAAATTAATCTGCAATTTATCGGTGATTTCTTTCAGTTTTCCAGCCGTATCCAACGCAAATTGCTCGCCTTCGATCACACAGGGACCCGCAATTAAAAAAAACGGTTGATCAAGACCAATCTTAAAGCCGCACACTTGCATGTGATTTCTCCCGCGAGGTGATCGCCGCTTTAATAAATCCGGTAAATAAGGGATGACCATCGCGCGGCGTGGAGGTAAATTCCGGATGGAATTGACAACCAATAAACCACGGATGGTCCGGCAATTCAATCATTTCGACTAAATTATCCGGAAGCGAGCGTCCTGACACTTTCAATCCGGAAGCGGTGATTTGAGGTAATAAGTTATTATTCACTTCGTAACGATGACGATGACGTTCGATAATGGAATCTTTGCCGTAAATTTTGCGGGCAAGTGAATCTTTTTCTAAGTGACAAACTTGGCCGCCTAAACGCATGGTGCCGCCTTTGTCAGAATGATCATGGCGTTTTTCAACTTGACCGGATTGTTCGGTCCACTCAGTTACAAGCGCGATCACCGGACATTTTGTTTGAGGATCAAATTCAGTGCTGTTTGCATCTTTCATGTTCGCTTTATGACGCGCATATTCAATCATCGCGATCTGCATGCCTAAACAAATTCCTAAATACGGGATTTTATGTTCGCGAGCGTAACGGGCTGCGGCAATTTTGCCTTCGACGCCGCGTTTACCAAAACCACCGGGCACAATAATCGCATCAACATTTTTCAATATGTCTGGTCCATTTTTTTCAATTTCTTCGGAATCAATATATTGAATATTCACACGCGTACGTGTTTGAATGCCAGCATGGATTAACGATTCTGAAAGTGATTTATAAGATTCCGTGAGATCAACGTATTTTCCAACCATCGCAATTTTCACTTCACCATCGGGATGACGGAACGCATCAACCACTCGATCCCACTCATGTAAATCGGCAGGTTTTGTTTGAATGCCTAATTGCTCAACCACGATATCATCGAGGCCTTGTCGGTGTAATTCCCGCGGAATTTGATAAACAAAATCGACATCTTGCAATGGAATCACTGCGCGTTGTTCAACGTTTGTGAACAAAGCAATTTTTGAGCGCGCATGATCTGATAAAGCACGATCACAGCGGCACAATAAAATATCGGGTTGAATACCAATCGAGCGTAATTCTTTGACCGAATGTTGCGTCGGTTTAGTTTTTATTTCACCGGCTGTTTTAATATAAGGAACCAGCGTCAAATGAATAAAAATGGCATTTTGCCGACCGAGTTCCACCCGCATTTGACGAATGGCTTCTAAAAAAGGTAAGGATTCAATATCACCGACCGTGCCGCCAATTTCAATCAGCGCTATATCCACATCGTTAGCGCCCGCAATAATGCAACGCTTAATTTCATCGGTAATGTGCGGAATCACTTGTACGGTACCGCCTAAATAATCACCGCGACGTTCATTGCGGATCACATTGGCGTAAACCCGACCGCTGGTGAAATTATTTTTCTTCGACATGGTCACGCGGACAAAGCGCTCATAGTGACCTAGATCAAGATCCGTTTCTGCCCCATCTTCGGTTACAAACACTTCGCCATGTTGCAACGGATTCATGGTACCCGGATCCACGTTAATATAGGGATCCAGTTTCAGCAGAGAGACTTTTAATCCGCGGGCTTCTAAGATGGCTCCGAGGGATGCGGAAGCAATACCCTTCCCTAAAGAAGACACTACCCCGCCGGTAATAAAGATATATCGTGTCATGATGATGGACTTTTCTATTGGTTGCTGCACTTTAACAAAATCCCTGGTTTCACGCAATGCGATTCCCCCCAAACACGTCATCCCGACGGTTTAAAATATTAGTTCCTTAATACTCCCTTAAGCTTTTTCTTGTATAAATTCTATTCAAACTAATAACTTATAGAACGAGGACGGGATGCAACGTAGCGGAACGGCACCTGAAAATAATAGCCTTTTAAATCAATCACTTAGTCAAGTTGGGGCGCACAGCCCAGAATGTCGAGCGATTCTGGATTTCGTTCAGGAAAAAGGATTAACTGGTATCGACCCCGTTTCGCTGCAATCCCCCTTACAGCGCGCCCTAACGCTTTACCAAGTCCGCGCGGAACAAAAAGAAGATAAAAATACCGAAGAAGCCTTCGAACTGGTCTTAAATTTAATTGCAAAAATGGCCGCAAAGCCCGGCGCTACTTTCGGCTTTATTTCCACCCAGGAATTCGCTAAAGATCCATTTGGATTAAAAAAATTATTAAAATCCATACATGGGGGCCTGTCGTCAGATCAACTATGCGGAATATTTGCCGATTATTATAAAGCCAAAAATCCAGCAAAAGAAAAACTCTGGCGAAAACGTGCAATCACGACTCCTGAAAAAAAACTGGAGTACGCTAAACAATTACTCAAAGACAGAAAAGAGCCTAATCGATTTGAAGCGGCTTTTTGGATGCAAAAAGCATTGGATCAGGTCGATGCCGAACGAGAAAAATACCATCAACCCCCAGCAAAAACATTCTCCGATGAGTTATCAAAATTAAAACTTTTAGGAGCTGAAAATCCTTTTAATTATGCTAACAGGACAAATCAACAAAAAATTAAAAATGATGCATTAGAAGCAAAAGCAGGTAGCAAACCAGAAGAACTTAACCCCCCTGCTCAAATTCAGTTTATCAGAGAAATTTTTAGCAAAATTAGCCAAACACAACCCTGGAAATTAGAATTACTAGGAGAACTCGCACCCTACACAGTTAACAACTCCATCGAAATTCGCCTCATTGCCATTTACTTTTTCAAATTGATTTTGGATCGAAAAAAATTAACAACTGATGAAGAACGCCACATAGCCGCTGATATTCAAAAATGCTATCAAGAGAATGAAACTTTATTGGAAGGTTTAAAACATTTATATGGTTTGAACCACGTTGACAATGATAATCCACCAAAAAATCTAGATCAAGCTTTAGTTTGTTTCCAGAAAATCATTTACGAAAGAGATCTCGAACACGATGATGATTATCTTCTACTTGCCAAAGCCAAACTAATCATCTGTCAGTGTCAAAAATTTCTAGCAGATAAAAATTCCGTATACGCTGAAATCGCAATAAAACATTATGAAGAATTAGATTCTACCAAATTAGATGAATTGACTAATATTGAACTAATTGATCATCTATGCGCTATCGCAAAGGAATCAAACGATCCAGAGCAAAAGAAAAAAATTATTAAACTATTACTAGAAAAAACTAAACACTTAATCAATTCTTCCGATTACATGACATTTTTTGTCAAGAAATTAGCAAAAGCCAAACTCTTAGAGCTAGATTTAGAATGCTTCAAGTTCATCATCAAAGAAGTGGAAAAATATTGGTATCTGATTGCTAGAAATATTATAGAAATTCTTAAAGAGCAAACTTTACCAAAAGAATTCCAATTTTATGTATTAAATGCCGTCTGTGTAGTCGAAGAAGATAACGGACTAGTTTTACTCGAAAAGGCTCGGAACGACCTAATCGTTTGCGCAAAAGAAATTAAAGATATACCTAAAAACAAAATAGTTGATTGTTTCGCCGCTCTCGCAAGAATCAAATTACAAAATGGCGAACCCATCAATGCATTAGCAAACCTCAAAGCCGCCATTGAAAATATGGATTTTACTAATGAGAGCTGTAATTCGATTAGCGAGGGGCTTTGGGCAATTATAGACCCTAGACGCGTTAGCCACATTGCCGCGAAAATTACAACGACCGAGATAACAGCACTTTTTCTAAAATTAATAACAAAAGTTAAAGATCAACCTGCACTGTTAAAACGCTTTGTTAAAGAATTCTTGCACCCAATATGGCTATATCGCCTGAGACAAGACATTCGGCCCGCCGCCAGCGATTTACAAGAAATCATTCGTATTGCAAGACCCCATCTTGACACAGAAAATTTTAAAGAATTTCATGCACTAATGGCCAGCTATTTTCCAGATTCGCCATTAGCAATAGAAATGGGAAGAGTATTAAAAATTAGAGAATTAAAATTTTATGGTAATCACAAAATTCGCGGCGAGGTTATAAGATATTTAAATGAATTCGGTGTAAAACTAAAAGAATTCAAAGACGATAAAGCTGAAGTTGAAAAACAATATCGGGCTGAATTTAATAGAAACTTGCAAGAAACAATAAAGCGTGGAAACTTAAACGAGATACAGGAATGTGTCGACGCCTTGGAATTAAAAACAGAAGACCAAGAAACCGAAGCATTACGAAAAACGGTTATTAATGATTTTCAACAGCTCTGTGAAACTCGGATAGCTGAAAATCCCGATTTGGTTCTTATTGGCCCTGTATTTGAATGCTTAATGCGAATTTATCAGCTTCAAATCAAACTGCATCCTGAACAAGAATCTGAATTGAGAGAAAAGCAACTCGCACTTGCACAGCGCGGAGTCAATACAACTGGGTGTGATGTTCTAAACTTTGTTGCCCAAACAAAACTCCAAGACACTGACTTAGCTCCCAATCTCCAAGCAATCATTGCATTTGAACATAAAAAAGAAATTGAAAAACTCTTGCCCGCCTGTGACCGCGATTATTTCCCTGCGGTACATAAATATATTCTACATGCAAAACCAAAAGCAGAAGAAGAAAAAAACGCATTAGCCGTCAAAGCAGTCATCGCATTGCTCTCGACCAAAAATGAAGAAGAAGTGGCCAAAAAATATCATATCTCGATAACTTTGATTCAGAAAATGCGAACTGACATTAGTCAGTTTCTCACCCGATTGATTAACAATGAAAAGCAAGAAAAACTGAAACAATTTTATCAATGGTTATCTGTCATTGCCAACATGACTGCACGACCTTCTGAAAACAATCCTTATCTAATCATTAAATGGGCATTACAAAAAGAAAACTTCAATCAATTAGGTGTATTTAATTTTGAAGAAATTCGCGGATTAATCGAGCCAATTTTAGGTGATAAATTAAAAATAGATACATCCACACACGCAAAAACAGCAATCCCTACAAAACTTGAGCTTCAAGAAGTAAAAGACGCACCGATCGCAAGCCAAACCTTTACAGCTGAACTAGAAACAAAACAATCTTCAACAACCTCTTCAGGCAATAATAACAAAAATAAGTTAGTGGCTAATTTATGTCGTTTACAAAAACTAACACCAGATGTGATCAATCAAACCATTTTAAACGAGGATAAAACCCCGCTTGCTTATGCAATTGAAATATACCATGTGTTATGCACAAATCACCAGTATGAAGAAGCCAGTAGCGCATTCGAAACAATCCTGGAATTAATCTCCAAGGGAGCGAATGTCAAACATAATTCAGTTGATAATCAAATCAAACAGTTAAAAAATGCAATCAATAATCCCAATTTTAATGACGCATACAAGTTATGTGAATTATGGGATTCATTACCGATTAATCCGTTTCATACACCTACAAAAGAAGAATGCCTGCAAAAATTCTGTGAGCACTATAAAAAATATAACAACGCTGGCCAAGCCAAGAAATGGAATTGGGCTCTCTATCAGTTACCTGGAAAATCTCATCAAGAAGCTTTGAAATTTGCGCAACTTCTTCAAGATAAAAATTATTTGGTCGATGCCATTACGGTATTAAACGACGTTGTACTATACGGCCAAGAAGCTGAAACAAAATCAGCCCTGGAACAACTTGAAACAATTAAACAAAAATATGGATCATCAGTCCATGAAAGTTATCAGAACTTTAAAGAAAACCCTTACCGTTTCATGGTAACCGCCGCAGAAAACTATAGAACATTTAAAAAACAAAATCCAAGAACCACAGTCAATTTACTTAATTCATCAGCCCTCGTTGACAATACAGATAAGCAGTACATCGTAGAAGCCTGCGGAAAGGCTTCCTCCGCCGATCTGAAAAGTGATGCCACCCCAACTACGAGCTTTAATTATCGCTTTATTGTTAGTTTAAGATCTCATTGGTATCATCTGGATCATGGTATCTTTCCATACTACACACTCCCTTTTGTTTCAAATGATCTAGAAGTAGAGCTCTTAACCTGCCACTTTGTTACCAAAACTTATTCACGTTATAACAGTCAGCATCAGGGACTAATAGAGGAATGCGAGATAAAATTAGCTAACAACAAAAAATTCATGGAAGCATTAATTGCTCTGTATGGCATAGAAGTTGAGCATAGTGTAGCAGTTAAGCCAGATCCTGCGAAGGCCATACAAATTCTTGAGCAACTCCCACTCGATGACAGACAAAAAATTCGTTTGGCAAGCGCCTACTGTCAAGTTGGCAAATATGATCAAGTCATTGCTACCCTCGATGAATTACCACAAGATTTTTATCAAAAAAACCCGACCTATCAATTTGACATTGCGGATATTTTACTTGTTCTAATAAAGAACGTAAAAAATAATGAAAAGATTGTGGAAGCGATAAAAACCATTTTTGTTCACAACTTTTTTCATCATCCTGAAGTAAATGATTATTTATTTGCAAAATGCGATGACAATATTCGACAAGTTTGTTTAGCGGAGTTAATTAAGCATTTTGAGACCTGCCTAAACAAAGAAAATCAATACAGCTTAAATTATTTTATCCAATCCCTTAATAAACATGAGCCCAAAGAAAACACCTCATATACCGCATTACTCCAAGAAGTCTACACAAGAATTGAAGAAACATTAACAAAAGATACTCCTAAGAATTATTTTTCTTTATTCCAACTTTATAGTCACAATAATAAATTTTTACAAAAAAAACCCTTCGAAGAACGAATTGCAATTTACAAAAAAAATAACGAATTAATCAATCGGTACCATCAAGAAGCAACCAACGATCAACTAAAAGAATTTTTACAATTTTTAGAAGTAATTGAGGCAGATAAATCTCTTCAACCTCTGCATAAAGATGTATTTTCGCTCATTAATCAGATTGGATTCAAATTAGCGAAAGCCGAACTTGATGAACTGAATCGCAACAGACCTCACGATTACTGGAACGCTATAGACGCACCCTTTAAAAAATTACAAGAGTTAGCCAAGAGAGATTGTTTCGAAGCAATTGTTGAATTATTGAAATTGAAAAAATCATTTCCCACCAAGTCCTTTGCAGACAAATGCGGCATTTGTTATTTATCTGCAAAAGCAAAATGGATGATTCAACTAAAACAGGTTTCCGCCCAGTCAACATTAGATTTGGATTGCTACGAATTCAGTACCGGAAATCCGAACGAAAATCCTCTTGATTTTGCAAAACTTTGTCAGCATAAAGTGCCATCTAATTTATCACTTGAGCAATACTTATTTAATGAAAGCTCTCCGGGAACTCATGTGAGGGACCACCTTCATTATGGGGTATGTAATGCATTGGCAGTGAACAAAGACTGGCTTGATACTCGACTAAAACAACCATACATACCACCCGAAGTAAAAGCTGAAAAATTATCTCCACCACCTAAGCCAGAACCTACACTATTAGCTGCCACGACGGTACAATCTCCTTCACTCTCTGCTGATAACTCAGCCGAGAAAGAAGGAAAAGACACTATTGCGCGCGCTCTCCGTAAAGAAATTCACAAACCCACAGGCAATACTTCTTCACCACTTTATCCCTCGCTTACGGACAGACCTGAAGCAAAAACTGAAACACCTAATACCGAAGTTAAAGCATCTACACCCAAACTATTATTACCTTCTTCACCACTCACTGAAGAAGAAAATATAGAAATTAGTGAATTAAAATCACAGATTAAAAAACTTCAATTTGAAGCCTTTAAATATTATGATGATATGTCAATTAGAGTGGGGTTACAAAAGCAAGCGCTTTTTACTTTTCATAACGCACTATTCACTTTACTCAGAAAATACCTCGAATTAATAGAAAAAAATAAAAACATTCCACAAAACAAATCCTATCTTGTTGCAGCAACAGCCCAGATCATTGGCCAGTTAATTTTATATTACCCTTATCCTGAAGGAATAATAAATAATTTGGGAAATTTTTTAGAAGAAAATCAAGATAATATCCATGTCCGTCATTTAAACGCGTATTTTGATTGTAATGAAGCATCTGCCGCAAGATATGCTGCCACGCGAGACGATCAATTTTTAATATACTATAAACTTCTATCAATCAAACCAGGTGGTGAATTTGCACCATTCTATAGCGCAATTTGTTTTGTATTGCTGCAAAACAGAGATACCCATGAATTTTATGATGTTGACTGGTATCACCTAAATGACCTTCAAGAAAAACTTCTAAAAAATATGAAATTTGCAGTAGTGCACGATGAGACCGCACGCTGGTGGCTATGCTTCGCACAATCCAAATTCGCAGCAAAATTTGATAATCCGTTTATTGCTATGGCACAAGCACTCTTGCCCGAAAATTTTTTCAAGTTAGGGAATTTTAATTATGAACAAATTAAAAAAGCCATCATTGCAAATTTAAGAATGCTTGGAAAAGTGGATCTCGCGTTACAAATTGAGACTAACAAAACGATTCCAATCATTCATCCCGAACCGATGGGATATGTTTATGGTGAAATGAAATCCGCGAATGCAGAAACTAATCCGGATACTATCCGAAGATTAAACACACCTTATTCCATTAATAAAAAATTGCCAGAATCGAAAAAAACGCCACTCGCACTCGCCATTGAAAATTACAACAATGCAAGCATCCCAAATGAGAATCGCCAAGTGGATTATCAAACAATTCATAAGCGATTGGAAGATATTATTGCATTACTTGAAACTGGCGCTGATGTCACTGATAACTCAGTGCAAACTGCGAGAGCAGGCATTAAACATGATCCTTTTCAATTAGGAACATTATTAACTAACATCGAAAAAGCCAAATCTTCTCAACGCTTAAAGGTAATTGCTGAATTTTATGCGAATGAACCTGATCAACAAAAGATGTGGACAGCAAAAGCTGCTCTGTTTGATACAGAGACAACATTTGTAAAAAATCTTGAAAAAATGCTGGCAAAATTGAATGATCCAGCCTATCAAAACTACCTCTCGGGTTGGTTACAAGAGCATTTTGAAAAAGTAATTAATGATTCCTTACAGCAGAATTCATTTGATGAGTTACTGGCTTGCATCAAAACTTTAGCAAATTATCAAATTCAAAACGCGATCACGACTGATGCGATTAAGTTTATAAAAATAAAATTGCAAGAAGCGCTTACTCAAGCTCAAGATAAAACTCAGGTCGCCGAACTCACATTTTGTTTATTCCATCTAAACAATATCAACGAGCACACTAAACAAAAAAACGAAGCTGAGACCATTGCGGCTTATAAAGAAAATTTAGCATTAATGCAAAACGCGATGTACGCCACCACTGATCATCTGCTGCTATATCATAGATTTCTACAAGAAGTCAGCAGTATTCCTGAACTGACTAAAGACAAGGACATTCATTTTCGCAATCTTAAAAACATGCTTGATGTTTTACTTTATGATAAGTCTCTAGTTGGCAATTCTGAACTTTTACAACGCGGGGCTCAAGAAGATTATTTACCAGCAGTTTACAAACTGGCAAAAAGTATCAAATTTCCTCTCGGTAATACTTACGACAATCAACTTGCGCTACTCTATCTTTGCGGAAAAATTCGGATTTTAGCCGATCCTGGTAATGATCCCGAGAACAAATTTGGTTGCGATCCAGAAACGCTTAAAGAGATGCGTACATTTGCGGAAGATTATCTTAACGCTCATCCCGACAAATTGATGACATCAGCTTATTTTGAATGCAATCCTTCTGAGAACCAATCTGCCGATTCTATTATTTTACAACATGTGCGTGATCTTGATGAGCAACATCCAAGAGGAAAGCCCACTCGAGCAGAACTGGTTATAACAGGCATGAAAAAAGCCTTAAATGTAGACGAAGCCTGGATCGCTGCCGAACTTGTTGCTACAGCAGTTGTGCCTGATTCCAAATCGGCACCCACTCAAGAATTAAAAGCACCAAGTGAAAATTCACCAAGCGTCATAGCTGATTTATTAGAATATAAATATAATTTCATCGAAATCAATAAACCAATAGCGACTAAAGAAAATAATACCCCCATTGCCTGCGCCATCCTTCTATATAAGCTTTACAAAGCAAAAGAAGAAGAAGCAAAAGCACGTGAGGTACTTGACCTCGTCCTCGCTCTCGTAGAAACAGGTGCCGACCTCAAAGAACCTTCCGTCGTCAAGGCCCGCAATCAACTACAGGACCCACTCGATCCCTTAAAACTTTTATTGAATGGACTAGAACCACACTCCTCTTCATTAGAGAAATATAGATTAATCGGTCATTACTACGATAAACAAGGAAACAAAAATCAAGCGTATTTGTGTTATATAGAGTGGATTAATAAATCAAGAGATTTCGAGGACATAAAATTTGTTTATATGTGGCTAGCTGAGAATAACTATCTTAATGAATCACTTAAGGTGAGATTTCTCGCAGCAAAAAATGCTAATGAAACCCAGCTTCATGAAATCATGCAAGGATTAAAAAAAGAGCATTGGCTTTACCGAACAACTCGATGCGATATTTATAATTACCACCCTGCTTTGTTTGGCGGCAGAACACATGACATTCCTGGATTAAAACAGTTAGGCAAATTTCCTGAAATTTTATTAAAAGAACTAATGCCTAAAACGCTTAAACAAAAAAAATTAGATGAAACCGAAATTTTACCCTTTTTACTTTTTTCCGCCGAATGGTATTTTAATAGTACGGCTCCTTTATTTAAAAAATGTCCACAAGATTCCAAGGTTGTAACGATATATACTGATCTTTGTGATGCAAAAGAAGAGAAAACACTTTCTAATTTTCCGTATCGCCTGACTACCGCTGCACGATTCGATGAGGGATATCTTACTTTATTATCATGCTATGGTTCGTTAGACCAGCAATTAATGGCTAGCTATTGGCTAAAAAATGATGAGGGCCAACGTCGGATTGCTTGCCATCCTGATTATATGAATGGATTAAAAGCGTTGTATGGTATCGATAGAGTAAGTGCGCCTGAGGAGGCGATAACCCATTTTGAAAGAATTCTCAAAAATAGAAATTATCACCGCAAATTAGACCTCACTACAATCAATTTAAATTTAGCGCTAGGTTATATCTATGCTGAAAATTTTATAAAAGCGATTAACATCCATTCTAAATTGGAAGTATCAAATTACAGTCAAAAGCTTAGCACCATTGATCAACTTATCCATCTGGCTACAAGGACAAAAAATTCTGAACAAGAATTTAATCAGGTCATTGAAATATTAAATGAATACTTACTAGAGTGGATCCCAGATAGCAAGCATTCATTTTTTGTTGAATACATTTTTAAGAAATTGATTAATTCAGAATTAATGAGTAAGATTAGTCTGAGATTTATTTCACTACCTACATCTGATCAACACCAAAGCCCTCTATTTTCTATCCTCAAGGCACTCAGTGATAATTGCAACAAAGATCCCGAACTCAGAAAAAAAATTACAGGTTATTATGAAATTTTAGCTGCTGGAAAAAATCTTCCAGCCACATTCTCGTACAATATGAAATCTAAAATAAAAGAAATTGATGAGGAAAACATCGCCCAAATTTTAAAATCCAAACCCGATGAAATCGTAAGACAATTATTGGATGGATATACTGATTTACCTCTTCAGACTGATGCAAAAGAAGCAGATCCGAGAAGAGCAATATATGCAGAAGCCTTGCAGACACATCTCAATAATGTATCTCCTTCTGATATTGCATCAATCAATGCATTAGTCAATTACAAAACCACCAACGAAACAACTGCAAAATTAATTCATGATGCGGCTAGCGCTCTTGCTACAAAATTAAATGAGCAGCTCGACTCAGGCAGTGCAAAAGACATCCCCGCCACCGTATTTTGTCTTTTCCATTTACTGAAACGTAATGAGATGAATGAACGAAAACCGAATAAGGAATATAATGAGGGCTTACAAGCGCTTACCCAACGAATAAAAAATACTTACCAATTGGCAACCCTAGACCAGCTCGAAGCTTATCACGAGTTTTTGGTTGATCTTCAATGTAATAATCCCTCATTTAAAGAAAATGATTTCAATGGGTTAATCGATCATATCCTCTATCTTCATTATGAAAAGTCTGGAGCAAAAGATATTCGAGCACTACAAGAACTTGCACAACGAGATTATTTACCCGCTATCTATAAACTGGCAAAACATTTTGATAAAACCTTGGCAAATGAAGATGAAGAATTAGCCTTTTTCTATCTATGCGGAAAAATTAAGAGATTAGCTGACAAATCCATGGATCCAGTCAACCGATTTAATGTTTTAGAAACAGATTTACAAGAAATGCGCGCGTGTGCAGATAAATCTCTAACCAAATATTTTAATGAACCATGGAGTAGCAAACGAAGGTTATATAATGTTGGATTATATAATATATATGTTCCCAGCTTCCCTTCTTCTGCACATACCGACACTATTATTTTAAATATTTCAAAAGGGCATGAAGAGCAGGAATTTAGTGGTATAAAATATCAAGAAATGATTGATTGGCGCATTCGCGGCATCAAACTAGCATTAGGCGTTAGTGATGCATGGATCCGTGACAAAAAAGATCCTCCAAAAAAAGAATCCGTGGCTGAAAGCAAAACGTCACAACCTCAAGCTGAAGCCCAACCAGTTCCAGCTGAATTAAAACTTGAAAAATTACCCATACAAGAAACTCAGAAACCTGCACCAGATAGTCAATTGCCTGGCGCTGTTTCAACTGAAGCAACACAGTTACCGCGATCAGAGGTCACGACCGTTGCAACTCCGCCAACAGGTGAAAGTCAAGCTTATCCAACAATTTCTGGTGATAATAAAGCTTCCGCACCTGAATTACCAGCCGACCCAGCCGACCCAGCTGAACCAAAACCTGTTGAAGTTCAACCAAGACAACCTTCGCCTTCCAGTTCTCCTGTCACCGTACTCACAGGCGGCGTAACAACACCTGATGTGAAACAAGGTCCTCCTTTCGGTATTCCAGTCACTGGATTGACACCAAAACTGTCTGCAGAAAAAAAACAAAAACCAGCCGATTTAGATCCCACCATAGCTGATCTGCAGCAATTTATTAATGACAATACGGTTGATGCATTGCGTGATGGAAAAACTACTCTTGCCTGCGCAATTATTCGATACCATTCTTTTCGATCTAATTCAAAAGAAGCAGGACAACTTTTTAATTTTATTCTTTTGCTCATCTCAAATAACGCGACCCTTGACCATGCATCTGTCAAAGACGCTTTGCGAACGGTAAAACCAGACGACAAACTAACTCTTTTATGCAACCAAGTAAAAAAACACCCCATTCGCGAAATCGCAATCGCTGAATTTTATGCTCAATTGGATGATGAACAAAATGCTGAAAAATGGTACCTAAAAGTATTTAAAACTCACCAGGATAATTACATTGCCTGGCTGAAAAGAAAAAATAAATTATTACGACTCATTTCTGTTTATGAAGGATCTGGAAAAGATGGAGAAATAGATTATTTAAGAGTTAGTCAAAAAGCCAACCCACGAATCAATTTTCTTGCAAAAATGGCACTAGCAAGAATTTATTATTTAAAACAGTTTAATTTAAGACGAGAATTAAATGAGCGTCTTGACGCCGTAAAACCATCCACGGCTTATCCATTGGACGAAGAAACATTACTGAGACTGATTAAAGAAAACCAACAAAGCGCCAAAGACTTGCAATTAACTCATTTAGAGCAAATATTTGTTTTTTATCAGCTAAGCCAGTCTTATCAAGAAGCGGGTAAATTACTTGAAGTTGCATTAGCTACCCCACCCAATGAGTGTGAGGATGCAATTCAACTAATCAAAATATTTATTAAACCCGATCGCGAGAAAAAAGAAAACGCCATTCGCCCAACCGTACCGGATGATATCTGTATTTTGCAATCACTTTTTGTACTCGCACAGGCAAAAAGAGATCAGGAAAAAGAACCTGCTTTCAACACGCCATTCAATTTGATTTTAATGCATATTGCATGGTCAAATTCCCCAAAAAACACACAAATTCTCGCTGCATACCTTGCAAGTAAACTGTTTGTGGAAGCGGACTCACAACTTTATCCCGAATATTTTTCACTTACTTCGAATTGCGCAGAACTACTGAATGCCTTAAAGGCCTTTTATGGAATTGATTGCGAATATGACCCCGCAACCGTTGTTTCAACGTTAGAAAAAGTTCAATTTGATGAATTAAATGATCCGAATTTGATTGCACACGCTAAATTTATCATAGCGTCTGCCTATTGTCAGCGCGCGATCAAGGAAGAAGCCAATTCGGAACAACAAAACCAATTTATCTCAAAAGCTTTTGAGCTTTTCGAATCATTAGTCGCTAATTCTTCTTATCACGCTAAAATATTAGATCAACTTACTTTTATTGATAAAGCAATTAAAGATAAAGGACTAGAAAATCAATTACGTAGAATAAAAGAATCAATTGAGTTTGAAAAACAACTTGCGCAAATAAAAAAATTACCTATTGCACAACGAATTTCAACCATTTTACAAAAGCACACCACGCTTGCTGATGATAAAAAACATGAATCACATCGACTAATGGATGTTCTTTTCACAACCATTAATCGCCATCTCTTTGCAGAGGATAAAACGGACCTTGTCCCTGCCGCTATCGATACGTTATTGCTCGATTATAAAAAAGAAACCACCCAAAATATCGCTAAACGCGCACTTGATAATATTGAAAAATTACTGATAGCTAAGCTAGAACTGGCTAAATCAACTAAACAGGAACACTATTTAAATCAGCTCTATAATCTTTATCAACGTCAATATAACTCCACTTTATACAAAGATAAGAATGCGATCTATCAGAAAATTTTCTCATTCATTGAGAAATATCCTGATTCAAAAAAATCAGATGAGCTGTTACGTGAATTAGTGAAACAGGATTATCTCCCTGCCATTGCCTTTCTCGCCAGAAAGATGAGCGGTTATCTCATGCAAACTATTGACGTACGTAGCGATACTTGCTATCTCTGCGCCAAAATTTTATTGTTAACCCAAAACAAATTGTGGGCGCAAAAACAATTTAACTTAACAGCTCAAACTCTACAAATCATGGTTGCATTTGCAAATGACTATCTTCGAAGCTTATCATCGTGTACGGATGACTCCAACTCAGCTAAATCTCTGAAAGCGCTTTCTCAGTGCTACCAGCGCTGTATTAGCGGATGCCCCACGGATAAAATTGTTATCTCTGCCGACGCTTTTATCCTGCAATCTTTACAACCCAGTGAATTATTAAATACAGTAATGTATGTTCATAAGAGCATGAATAATGTTCTTCACGTTGATAAAGCATGGCGTGATTTAAAAGCAAAAGAAACATCCACAAGTGAAATGACAGCGTCACAGCCCGAACAAAAAACTACTGTCGTAACAGCGAGCACTAACGGCCAACAATCCCCCGTCATTGCGAGGAGCGCCAGCGATGAAGCAATCTCACAAGCACCGGCAGAAGAACCCCAACAAGCTACTTACACACAAGCACTCCAATCCGAATTTTCCGGAGGCACTGATTTACTAACCACAGATCAACAACAAGCCGCCTATGCTTGCTATAGTCCCACAATGCAACAACAAATGGCCTCAAACAATCCAATTCTTTACTTAATCCAGTTAGCACAACAACAAAGTCAACAACTAGCGCATCAAAGCCAACAATTACAACAACATGAAAATTTACTTCGCCAATTATGCGCAAATGGTTCAGGGACCAATACATCGAATGCAACCACCACCGCCACCGCTCTTTGTCATCCTGAGCGAAGCGAAGGATCTCTCCAAACAACGCCACCACTACAAGCAGGCCCCGTTTATGGATCCTATGGCCCACCTGAAACAAAAGGCCTACAACAAAACTCCTTATTCTCACCCTCTGCCCCACCTGCAGACCCAGAGGTGATCGAATCACATCAAAAAGAACTACAATTCTTACGCGACACCATTGCAACACAAAATCCTAACCCATCCGCACGAGACCTTCGTCTCTTAATTACAGCGGCAGAAGCCAGTGAGCAACCTAATCGCTATTTAATTTATTATTATCACGCGCTAATTGCTTTATCACATCCAACAATCATGAATGAAATCAATTCCGGCGCAGAACTCAAAACATCAGCCAATTATGCAGATAATTGGACTCGAAATTGCGTGAAAACTTCACTAGATTATTTAAATTCAACCCATCATTCATCAGTCAGAATTTGGTTTGAAGAATACGTTCCAGTCAACGACACGGCAGAAGATAAGCGCGACCTCTTCCGCGAATTAACACTAATAGCACTCGACCGCGAGCTAAATCCACAGAGGCTTTCCCTATGCTAACCACTCAACCACAAACCACGCTCGAAGCCAAATTGGATTTCAACACTCCAATGGATGAAAAAACCATAAACGTGCCTGATCAAAATGGTAAAACGCCTCTCGCTCGCGCACTGGAAAAATATAATGAATATTGCATAGCCGATAACAAAGTTGAAGCTGAAAAAGTATTCGATCATATCACTCAGTTACTTTTTCATATGGCTGATATCAATCATGAATCTGTGAAAAAAATTGAAATACAGTCGTCTAAAGATATTTGCAATTTTAATGGATTGCGCGTTACTCTTTTAGCCGAGAACGAAAAACCCATAGCGCGGACCCCAGACTCGCGTGCGCAACTGATCGCAGATTTTTTTCGAAAAAAGCAAAATTTCTTAAAAGCTGAATTCTGGTACAGACAATCCCTCATCGGACATCATCCACATGGCTGGTGGAATTATCAAGTTATTTACTTTGATCAGAAATTTGAAATGAGCCGTATTTATCATTTGCAAAAAGCCTACTTGGTTTACCACAAAAGAAGTTTACAAGCAGATCGCAAACAGGTAATTGACGCTCTAGAAAAATATAGAGAACCCCCCTTTTCAACCGTAGCCCAACTGACTCTCGCCAAACTTTATTTGGCAGAGGATCAAACCTATCGAGGTGAATTCGCCTATCCATCTTCATTCAATAAATCGTATCGATATAAACAAAAAGTCACTGCTTCAAAAGTTCCCGACGAAGCCGCATTTTTCCTATGTAGCTTCAATAATCGGCGGCTTGTACGAGCTTCCTATTCATCTCCAAACCAACCCGAATTTAATCCACTTTGGGAAGAATGGTCTAGATTACAAAAAGAAGCATCCGCCCCCAAAGGAAATTCTTACACATTTCCAAGCATCAATGTACTAAATACAATAATGCAATCCAGCGCTGCAGCACTTCAGTGTATGACATTTTTAGCCTGCACTGAGCCTTTCGATGCACAACTGCTTGCTACCTATTATTTATCCAACGCTTCAGCTTTACGCCCAGCTCCAGAGGTGCAGAAAGAATGTGAAGAGAGACTCAAAAAACACGCTCAATTTATGGAGGGATTAAAAGCATTATACGGATTAGCACCTACATTCGACGAAAGTAAATCAAATCCTGAAAACGCCATTTCCATCTTTGAAAAACTGCAACAAGAAAATGATGGCGCTGATCCAAGTTATACTGAATCTGTCCGAATGCGTCTTGCTGCAAGTTATATAGCTGCCATCAAAAAATTAATGCCAGAAGTATCTATGCAACACGTCCGGAAACTCATTCCATTATATAAAGACTTAATTCACACGCAGGATTATTCATATTTCTTGGAAATACTCGATCAAATTAATTATTTGAGACTAATTCTTCCAAATTATCCTGCCGAAAAAGATCAACTTTTAGCATTGAGAAATATTTTGATGTATATTCAGTGGCACGCCCAATTGGAACAGGGAACCATAAAAAGTAATTTCGAAAATGCCTGTAAAGCCCTTCAGGATTACATGAAACAGAAAGAAGCAAAAGATTCTTCCAATGCACCTGATCCTTTCCTGCAAGACTATATCAATAAAAAATTCGGAGTCCGAATACAATCCTGGATCCAGGCGGGCAATTGTTCTTTCAGAGATATACTTGATTTTATTGATCAGGTTTTTGCAGAAAAAGATAAGTTGTATAGACAGTTGATACAAAACATCCCACGCATACTGGAATCAGCTTTAATTAAAAAATTAGAAGAATTTAAAACAAAACTCTCAACTGAAGACACTCAGTCTGAAAAAAATGTTGAAAATCTGGTGGTATGTTTATTTCATCTGTATGACAAAATTCTAAAAGCAGAAAACCCGGGATTAGTTCCAAATTCTGAAGTGTATCTTGAAGTACGGAATAAAATGGCAAAGTTATTACGGGATAATTTACCATTAGCCTATAAATATAAATCAATTTTTTCTTGTAATTATGATCTTTATAAAGATTACCTTAAAAAATTACCCTTTACCAAAAAAACCGAAGAAGAAGAAAATGCGATTGCCGTATTAAATGCTTTAATTGAAGGTAAAAAATTACCTGAATTTAAAACTGCAGAGGAAGTCAAAACCACTCCAGCAGAATCTCTTGCACCAAAAGAGGCTACCCAATCACCCGAAACCAATAATTCTGCTCCCGCCGAAACTGCCAAACCCGCAACAGCTGAAAAACCAGCAGCACTCCCAGCCACAGAACAAAAACAAACACCTCCACCCAATTCCACTTTGTTCCTGGCCGAAAGTAAAAAACCCGTGTTACAACCCTACGATGTTAATGTTTTACACGGGCTAAAAGCATTTATTCTACAATATGGAACAACCGCCAAAACCATTTCTGAACTGGACAAAGAATTATCTGCTAAATCTGATTCGCCCTACGCTGCCTATTTGATGGCCCTTATGATGCAGAATACTGCAAAACGTAGCGCCGAAGATGAATCCAATGTTACCATCGCCCATGCAACCTTTACTGAACAAGTTAATGAAGCCCACCCCATCGCCATCTGGTGCCAACAACGACTCATCCCTGAATTTATAAGACTTGAAAAAGCAGGTTTAGCAACCCCTATTGCGGATGTCGCATTGCAGTTGATTGACGAAGAACTAGGTTCACCGGATTTGTTGCATCGCGATGTGAAACATATGTCTGTTGAACGATTCAATGAATACTGGAAGAAAGCACAGCCTAAAATTACCCCTGAAAGCAAGGCTTTTGAACAACTAAAAGCACTCGAGCAAAAAGATGCGAAAGAGTTAAATGGTTTTCAGTGTTATGTTCTGGCTAAATTATATAATAAAGAACTAACACTTCCTGGATTCGAAAGCAATCCCGCTAAAGCATTTCACTATTACTTAAAATCAGCCGAAAAAGGTTGTATCAATGGCAATAGAGAAATGGCGAGAGCTTATAAAGATGGATTGTATGACCAACCCAAAAATCCTGCGCTTGCATTAGAACATTTAACTAAAGCGTGTAATGCGGGTGACACATTCGCACTCAATCTTTTGGGTGAAGCTTATTATTATGGTAATTTGGGACATGAAGTTAACAAAGAGAACAAACAGAAAGGAGCAGAACTTTGGAAACAAGCAGTTGGTCTTGGGCATGCTTATGCATGTGGAAATTTAGGTCAATATTACCATGAGGAATCAGATCCCATCGATATAGAAACAGCCATTTTCTATTTAATAATAGGCGCCGAACGTAACGATTTAAACTCATGTAACCGTTTAGGTTATATTTTAAATGATAAAAAGAATCCCGAGTGTGTTGTATATTATAAACGCGCTACAGAGATAAATAATAAAGATGGAATAGCCTATTTTAATTTTGGTTTACTAATGCAATTTGGCTTAGTAGATAATCAAGAACAAACAGTGATTGCGAAAGACATCCCTAAAGCAATTGAACTTTTTGAACAAGCAGCAAAAAATGGCACCTATACGGCTCACCTAAATCTGGGAATCATTTACAAAGACCAAAAAGAAGAAGCCAAAAGCCGAGAACATTTCCAAAAAGCTGCTATTCATTTTAGAGCTGGATTTTTAAAGGATCCAAGCAACATAAAACCAAATCGTTTTGAAGTACTTAAAAACCAATTGCCCGATGACATTGAAATCCTTTATTACGTAAGTACAGCTAAGAATCAAAATTTATTGGCTGAAAAAAAATTATCTGCAGAGGATACTAAAAAAATCAGGGTATTATTTGAAGAAGATATGAGCTCTGACAATGAAGCGATTCGAAAGAATGCCACTGCACTGATCGACCAACTTGATCCAGCATTTGCTGCGGGTCAAGATTTAGATGCAATACGATTGCTTCGAAAAGAGTATACAAAACTGGAAGAATTAAAAAAAGAAAAAACTGCCAATACAAATCCTGACAATATTGAAAAAATGATCTTTGAATTATATGAATTATATTTAAAAATGCTTGATCAGGGTGTTGCAGAAAACAAAGTGCGTGAAAAAATTGGAAAACTATTGACAAAAGACCACATGGAGTTGGCGCGCAAAAAATCGACCCGATCAAAGCTAGGAGCAACCAGTCATTTTGATCAATATGAAAGTTATTTTAGATCAGTGGTTGATAAATGTGGTTCTTTAACACCTGAAGAAGCAGAAGCATACGGCGACGACTATGTGCAAACCCAAACGGCCCAGTCTGCAGCTGAAGTTAAATCAACCGTTACAAATGAGGGAGAAGTTAAAGCAGCCCCCATAGATTCTCAACTTGCATCGAGAACAGCACCCGATTCTACGGTTGTGGTTTTACAAGCGTTGCCTAGGGTAAGAAGCAAAGAAGAACCTGTGACTACGAATTACGATGAGGACATCAGTGCTACCGCTGATCAAGTGTCTCGAATGCTTCGATCGTCTTGTGATCCAACGGTAACGCTGGTTAATCTGCCTATACAAGATGAAGAGGCGGCAATAAGGCTAAGTATGTTAACGCGGTTTTAAAGCTTGGCTTATTCTGCATCTCACCCGCTGCCTTCGGCGTCGACTTGACTCTTTTACTATATCCCTTTAGTCTTTACCTTTGTAAGAAAATCTATTACTAGGAGATCGTTATGCTCATGCGAGTTTTCGTTATTCTCATCGTGTTGGTTGCGATTGTCGTTGGTGTACTTGCACTCACTTTACCCCGTGAAGAAATTGTTAAATTAATTATTTTCCGTGATTTCTTTGATGTGTCATTACCGATTTTGGCATTTGGTGCATTGGTGAAATATCTTTGCTCTTGCCGACATGGACATCATCATTGCAATGATAAAGCATGTCCAATGTGTAACAAATAACAACAGACTGTCATTGCGAAGCGCGTTTTTCGCGCTGAAGCCATCTCAGAAAGATTGCTTCGCCGCCTAACGGCGACTCGCAATGACGGTAACACCCAGTTCATTTTCTCTAGCCTGAAACCCTTCAGCAATCGCATATCCAACCACCACAGCCAATTGATCGCCTACATAAATTAACGGCACCCAATTCCGCTCCCACGTCGGCACATTCCAATCCTGAAATAATTTTTTCAGTGAATGCGTTATGCTGCGGCCAGCGAGTTGAATTTTTTCACCGCCCTGTCTGAATCGGACGGAAATATCTTGAAGATCCGTTCTTAATCCTTTTCCTTTGGTCAAAATAGTATGCAAGGTGTTGCGTGGTAATTGTAAAGGTTGTTTCATATCCCAGGACAATTCCAGTGTGTCGGGTTTATTTTCTAAAAAAGGCAGCGCATATAATTCATCCTGAAATCGACGCAACTCTACATTATCCCAGACAAAATAGGGTAATTTATCTTCGCGTGCATGCAGCATGTCTTGCTGGATTTGCTGCAATTTTATTGATGAAGGCACAGAAAAATTTAATTGCCGAAGCCAATAACGCAAGATATTTCTTTGCCTTTCGGGTGAAAATTGTTTTAATTTTTTAATTGAAATCACCGAAATAGGTTTTGTAATTGACGATTCTCCCACTCCCGTCATTGCGAGGAGCGCTTTTTGCGACGAAGCAATCTCTAGAAAGATTGCTTCGTCGCAAAAAGCGCTCCTCGCAATGACGGGTTTTGCGCAATAGCAATCCTGCAAATCATTCGCTGCCATTTCATCTAATAAAATCTGCGCTTCAGCACAATTTTCTGCAACGCGAGACAATACGTCATTCACCGTCGGCCACTTTTTTTTGAGAAGAGTCAAAATTTCCTGCCGCAAAAAATTTCTTGTGAAATTTAAATTGGCATTGGATTCATCTTCAACCCATTTTAATTGATAATGGTTCGCGTAATTTTCAATGGCGCTCCGCGCTACTGTTAAAAAAGGCCGTGCAAGGTAGCCTTTTCCAAAGGATTTAATCACTGGCATCGCAGCTAACCCTTTCGGTCCCGATCCACGCAATAATTGCAATAAAACCGTTTCCGCTTGATCATCCTGATGATGCGCGGTGAGCAGCATATCTTGCTGATTTAATAATTTTTCAAAAATAGCATAACGCGCATTGCGAGCATTTTCCTCAGGACTGTCTTCTGGATTTTTTTCAGAAACAGTAATCGAATGCGCAGAAAATTCAATATTTAAAGCACGACACACTTCACTGCAGTGTAAACGCCAATTTTCAGCCTGCAGGCTCCAGCCGTGATTGATATAGACAGCATGTAATTTTAGCGGATATTTTTTACGTAATAGCGACAGCGCATTCAACAGCACGTGCGAATCCACGCCACCGCTATACGCAATCCAATAGAGACGATCAAAACCCTGATCTAATAAAAATCGTTCCAGGGTTTCAAGAATGGATTCCATAGGACATCAAGCGTTGATAACGCTGCTCAAGTAATTTATCGATGGGAAAACGTTGGATTTCAGCCAATTTGTCGCCGAGAATTTTTTTCAAATTAAAGGCAATTAAATCATAATCGCGATGTGCGCCGCCTAACGGTTCCGGCACCACTTGATCAATTAATTTTAATTGTAAAATTTGCTCGGCGGAGACACCCATGGCTTCGGCCGCTTGCGGGGCTTTTTCGGCGCTTTTCCATAAAATCGATGCGCAGCCTTCGGGTGAAATCACAGAATAGATAGAATATTGCAGCATTAGTACTTGATCACCCACACCAATCGCCAGCGCACCGCCTGAACCACCCTCGCCTATTACCGTACAAATAATCGGGGTTTTTAAGCGCGATAACACAAATAAATTGCGGGCAATGGCTTCACTTTGGTTGCGCTCTTCGGCACCAATGCCAGGATACGCACCCGGTGTATCAATAAAAGTGAAAATCGGCAATTTGAAACGCTCTGCCATTTGCATGAGTCTTAAGGCTTTGCGGTAATCTTCAGGATTCGGCATGCCGAAATTGCGTTCGATTTTTTCCTGAGTTTTGCGGCCTTTTTCATGACCAATGACCATGACCGGTTGGCCTTCAAAGCGGGCAATTCCCGCCACAATGGTTGGCCCTTTTGACAAAGCGCGATCGCCATAGAGTTCGTCAAATTCAGTAAAAATCCGGCTAATATAATCGAGCGCATGAGGCCTTAAAGGGTGTCGCGCCAATTGGGTAACTTGCCAGGGGGTCAACCGCGCAAAAATGTCCTTAGTCAGCTGCCGGCTTTTGGCCTCTAAGCGGCTGATTTCATCGGTTAAGTTGATGGAGTTGTTGTCTTTTCCAACCATGCGCAATTCCTGGATTTTCGCTTCCAGTTCGGCGATGGGTTGTTCAAATTCTAGGAAATTCAGATTCATCTTTTAGAAACGCCTGTTTTTATCATTTCAAGCCGGATATGATAGCTGAAAGCAGGGTTTATGACTATAATTTCTGATTATTGCCGCGTCATTGCGAGGAGCGCTTTTTGCGACGAAGCAATCTCTTGAAAGATTGCTTCGTCGCTTCGCTCCTCGCAATGACGAAATTACTAAAAGGACCGACATGGAACCCGGATTTATTCACTTACGATTACATACTGAATATTCCTTGAGCGATGGACTCGTCCAAATCGAGCCTTTGGTCAAAAAAGCGGCAGAAAGCAATATGCCCGCTATCGCTGTTACCGATCAAAGCAATTTATTCGCGGTCGTTAAATTTTATCAGGCAGCCATCAGTGCCGGCATCAAACCGTTGATTGGCGCAGACATCTGGCTTGAAAATAAAAAGCAACCCGCTCTGCCTTTTCGTTTGACTTTGCTCTGCCAAAACCAAACCGGCTACAAAAATTTATTAAAACTGATTACTCAAAGTTATTCCGAAGGTCAAAAACTCGGTAAAGCCATCATTCAATATGAATGGCTAGCTTCGTTATCCTCTGGATTAATTGCGCTTTCCGGCGCACTCGAAGGCGATGTGGGTCAAGCGCTTTTAGCTAACGATATGGCGCTTGCTGATTCGGCCTTGCAATTCTGGTTAGAAAATTTTTCAGGCCGCTATTACCTCGAATTACAACGCACGGGTCACGCCCAACAAGAAACTTATATTCAAGCCGCCGTCACACTCGCTGAAAAAAATCAATTGCCCGTTGTGGCAACGAATAATGTCCGATTTTTACAAAAAGATGATTTTGAAGCACATGAAGCGCGCGTTTGCATCCACGAAGGATATATTTTAACGGATCCGCGGCGCCCTAAAAATTACACTGAACAACAATATTTTCGTTCTCCCGATGAAATGGCGGAACTTTTTTCTGATATTCCTGAGAGCTTGGAAAATTCTGTTGAGATTGCTAAGCGCTGTAATGTTTCTCTGTCCCTTGGTAAAAACTTTTTGCCTCGTTTTGCAGTGCCTGAAGGATTTACCACCGATACTTATCTCGCAGACGTTGCAAAAAAAGGGTTGGATGAACGACTAAAAATTTCTTTCGATACGACAGCGCCTACTTTTTCTGTTCAGCGTTATGCATACGATCAGCGCTTGCAACTGGAAATTGATGTTATCACCAAAATGGGCTTTTCAGGCTATTTTTTAATTGTTGCCGATTTTACGCGCTGGGCGCGTGAAAATGGTGTGCCGGTAGGTCCTGGTCGTGGTTCAGGTCCTGGATCATTAGTCGCTTACGCACTGAAAATTACCGATCTCGATCCACTCGTACACGAATTATTGTTCGAACGTTTTTTAAATCCCGAACGCGTGTCCATGCCTGATTTTGATATCGATTTTTGTATGGAAGGCCGCGATCGCGTGATTGATTATGTGATGGAAGCGCATGGCCGCGAGAGTGTCGCGCAAATTATTACGTATGGCACGATGGCTGCAAAAGCAGTCGTCCGCGATGTAGGACGCGTACTCGGCATGAGTTATGGTTTTGTCGATAAAATTGCAAAATTGATCCCTTTCGAAATCGGCATGACACTCGAAAAAGCCATGGAGCAAGAAGAATTATTACGCGAGCGTTATCAAAAAGAAGATGATGTGCGCACACTGATTGATCTTGCGTTAAAACTCGAAGGCATTACACGCAATGTCGGCAAACACGCAGGTGGTGTTGTCATTGCGCCAGAAAAACTAACGGAATTTACGCCGCTTTACTGCGAAGAAGATTCACCCGAACATGTCGTCACCCAATTTGATAAAGATGATGTGGAAGCCGTCGGTCTCGTCAAATTCGATTTTTTAGGATTACGTACACTCACCATTATTAATTGGGCCGTACAAAAAATTAATGCCTTACGAACAATCAATAATGAAACCGCGCTCGATATTCATCTGATTCCGATGAATGATGCGGATACGTTTTCGATATTAAAAAAATGTCAGACGACGGCGATTTTCCAATTAGAATCACGCGGTATGAAAGAATTAGTGAAACGGTTGCAGCCTGATTGCTTCGAAGATATTGTGGCCCTCGTGGCTTTATTCCGACCGGGCCCGTTGCAATCCGGCATGGTTGATGATTTTATCAATCGAAAACACGGTCGCGCGCGCGTGATTTATCCGCATCCTAAATTAGAACCCGTACTACGTCCGACTTATGGCGTCATTCTCTATCAAGAGCAGGTCATGCAAATTGCGCAGGTCCTCGCAGGTTATTCGCTAGGCGCTGCTGATTTATTACGCCGCGCAATGGGTAAGAAAAAACCCGAAGAGATGGCTGAACAACGCGTAATTTTTTGCAAAGGCGCTGTTGAACGGGGTGTCAGTTTTGAAACGGCTAATCATATTTTCGATTTAATGGAAAAATTTGCAGGCTATGGATTTAATAAATCGCACTCGGCATCGTATGCTTTAATTTCCTATCAGACTGCCTGGTTAAAAGCGCACTACCCTGCAGCCTATATGGCAGCCGTCTTATCATCCGATATGGACCACACTGACAAAGTCGTGCATTTTGTCGAAGAATGTGAAGCGCTGGGACTGAAAATTGCGCCGCCTGATATTAATCAAAGTGAATACATGTTTAAAGTCGTTGATGAAAAAAATCTGGCGTATGGCTTAGGTGCAATCAAAGGCGCAGGCCTTGCCGCCATCGAACTCATTGTTGCCGCGCGCGAAAAAGACGGCCCATTTAAAAATCTTTTTGATTTTTGTCAGCGCGTGGATTTGCGCAAAGTGAATCGTCGCGTACTCGAAGCCCTAATTAAATCCGGTACATTTGATCAAATTGGCCCGCATCGCGCGAGCATGATGGCGAGTATTGATTTAGCGTTATTGCAAGCAGAACAAGCTTCACGAAATCAAGAAATGGGCCAGCATGATTTATTTGGCGCGACAACGCCTGTGACACACGCGGTGGATTATGTAAAAGCAAATCCATGGAATGATCAAGAACGGTTATTTAATGAAAAAGAAACGTTAGGATTGTATTTGTCAGGCCATCCCATTCATCGTTATCTGACTGAACTCGAAAAATTTATTAGCATGCGACTTTCAGAAGCGCACCCGGAACAAAATAAAACGGTCATTCTAGCTGGAATTGTCACTAGCGTGCGCGCCCTGCAAACCAAAAAAGGCGATCGCATGGCCGTTGTCACATTGGATGATTCATCCGCGCAAATGGATATGTTATGTTTTTCAGAAAATTTTCAGAAATATCGCGACCTATTAGTGAAAGATAAATTAATTATTGTCGAAGGCGAAGTGAGTCGCGATGATTTTAATAATAGTTTTCGATTGATTAGTCGGGATATTTTTTCGATTGAACAAGCGCGGGAACGGTATGGAAAATATTTGCAAATACGGGTTTCAGCGAACAAAATGGATGAAGTGCAAAAACTCACGTCGGCTTTGGAAAAATATCGGGGCGGACGTTGTAGAATTACACTGGATTACATGCGCGATGATGCGAAAGCGAATTTGCATTTGGGCGATGCGTGGAAGGTATCACCGACCGATTCGTTGATTAATTTGTTGAGGGAAATGTTTTTAGAGATGAATGTGGAGATGGTGTATTAATTCCCCGTCATTGCGAGCCCTGCTTTTTAGGGCGAAGCAATCTTTCTAGAGATTGCTTCGTCGCAAAAAGCGCTCCTCGCAATGACGTGCTAATCAAGCAACTTTGCCACCGGCTCAAACGACCGCCGATGAATCGCGCAAGGTTTATATTTTTCCAGCGCCAAAAGATGCTCCGCCGTCGTATAACCCTTATGCTGCGCAAACCCATACCCCGGAAATTTTTTATCTAACTCAATCATCTCGCGATCGCGCGTCACTTTCGCAATAATCGATGCAGCACTAATACTGGGTTCGGTTTCATCACCGCGAATAATTAATTTTGTTTCACAAGATAATTTTGGATTTTGATTACCATCGACCAATGCGATATCCGGCAGTATTTTCAATCCCGAAACCGCACGACGCATGGCCAGAAAAGTCGCCTGCAAAATATTGATCTGATCAATTTCTTCGACATCCGCACGGCCAACCGCCCAGGCAATGGCGTGTTCCTGAATTTTTAAGAATAATTCTTCGCGTTGTAAGGCCGTGAGTTGTTTTGAATCATTCAGGCCTTTGATGGGCTTTTCTGGATTTAAAATAACGGCCGCCGCGACCACAGGGCCCGCCAAAGGGCCTCTTCCCGCCTCATCTACCCCGGCAATTAAAGTAATTCCTTGTTTTTTAAGCATTTTTCCTTATCCATTAGGCAAAATCGTTTTTGCCAGAAATGTTATAATTATTTTGTGAGAACAATATAATGAAAACAGCGTGCCGTCAAAGGGAGAACGATCATGGCCAAACAAGATGAAGCTCCTAAAAAAGAACAGAAAAACGCATCGCTTTTTTATATGGGAGCGGAAGGATCGTTTTCGTTTTTTAAGCAAGCGGTAAAGAAGGAAAAGCAAAGTTTGCTAGAGCAAGAGGAACTGGATAAAACGCCGAAGCCTGAAGTTTAATATCCTGCAGAAATCAATCAAACCCGTCATTGCGAGGAGCGTTTTTTGCGACGAAGCAATCTTTTGAGAGATTGCTTCGTCGCTACGCTCCTCGCAATGACGTTGAAATCAGGGAAAAAATGGCTTCAGCTGCTTTCTCACTTGCATTACAACGAAGTTTTTCATGAAGTTCGGTAAATCGTTTTTCAAGCGCTGCGACTTTTTCGGGATGATCGAGATAATCTAACAAGGCTAACGTCAATTTTTCAGGTGTGGCATCGTTTTGAATCAGTTCGGGAACAACTCGCTCGTTTGCTAATAAATTGGGTAAGCCAATATATTTCACGTGAATAATTCGTTTAGCAATTTGAAAAGTTAATGCACCGGTGCGATAGGCAATGACCATTGGGCGTTTGTAGAGCATGGTTTCTAAAGTGGCGGTACCAGAGGTCACTAACACAACATCGGAAGCTTCCATGACATCATGTGAATGTCGTTCAAAAAATTTGATGGGGACTTCGGGAATATCTTTACGCCATTTAGTTTGAAATTCGACATGGCGTTTTTTATTGGCAGAAGACGTAATAAATTCAATTTGCGGCCGCACCTTCCAGATCCGATAGGCCGCAGCTATAAAAAGTTTTGCTAGATATTTTAATTCTTTGCGACGACTGCCGGGTAAAATCGCGATATAAATTTTTTCAGGATCTAAATTTAATCTTTTTCGGGCAGCTAATTTGTCGGGATGAAGCGGAATTTGATCGGCTAAGGGATGACCGACGAATTTGACTGGGATTTGATGATCTTCGTAAATTTTCGCTTCGAATGGAAATAAGGTCAGCATTAAATCGACAGCGCGTGCGATTTTGAAAATGCGATTTTGCCGCCACGCCCAAACAGAGGGGCTTACGTAATGGGCCACGCGGATGCCTTTTTGACGTAATTTTAATTCCAAACCTAAATTAAAATCCGGTGAATCAATACCGATAAAAACATCCGGTTTGTTTTTTAAAAAGTGATGGTACAAACCATTTCGAATGTTGATCAGTTCTGGTAAGTGCATTAAGGGTTCGACAAAACCCATGAGCGAGAGACTTTCGATGTTGTAGAGACTTTCGCAGCCTTCGGCAATCATGGCGGGGCCGCCGACGCCGGTGATGGTTAAATGGGGAATTTTTTGGCGGAGTGCTTTGATAAGACTTGCGCCGAGTAAGTCACCTGAGGGTTCGCCTGCAACGATGCCGATTTTTATTCCTTCAAGAGTGTCATCCCGCAAAACGTTCGTCCTCTGCAAATTTTCGAAGTTAATTTATTTCACGAACGTTTCTGCGGGACCTGGGCTTTTAACAAGTTTGCAGATTCCTGCTTTCAGAACTGCAAACCCGGGTCCCGCAGAATTGCTCGCGAATTTTCTATGATACTTTCAAAATGACGAGCGAGCAATTTGCGGGATGACAAAAGGTTTTTATCGAATAATCCCGCGCTCAGATGTGTCAATAAAATCAATCATCATCTGCACATCAGAACAGTCTTTCACCATTTCCGTCAAATGGTCCATGGCTTTTTTAACAGTAAGCCCACTGCGATAAATCACTTTGTAAGCGCGTTTTAATTTCAGAATGGTTTCTTCTGAAATGCCGCGGCGTTTCATGCCGATGGTGTTTAAGCCAAAGGGTTTTGCATAGTAACCGGATACTTTTACAAAAGGCGGAACGTCTTTATCAATGACCGCACCCATGCAGGCAAAACTGTGTTTGCCCATGCGGCATTCCTGAAATAATCCAGAAAAACCACTCATAATGACATAATCATCGACGGTCACGTGACCTGCAAGTGTCACGCCATTTGCGAAAATGACATGATTGCCAATGACACAATCGTGCGCAATATGAACGTACGCCATAAATAAATTATCACTGCCGATGCGAGTGTAAGCTTTATCTTGTGCGGTGCCGCGATTAAAAGTACAAAATTCACGAATGGTATTGCGGTCACCAATTTCCAAAATGGTGCGCTCGCCGCGGAATTTTTTGTCCTGCGGAATTTCACCGATCGATGAAAACTGGAAAATTTTATTTTCTTTACCAATGATGGTTGGACCCTGAATGATGACATGCGGGCCAATCCAAGTGCCCTCGCCGATTTCAACTTCAGGACCGATCATAGTCCAAGGGCCAATTTCTACATTGTTAGCAATTCGCGCCGATGGATCAATTATTGCAGTTGGATGAATCATATTAACCCCTTCTCGCGCTAATAAGTTCTGCTTCACACACAATTTCGTCACCCACAAACGCCTTGGAATCTAACTTCCAAATATCACGTTTGGTTTTAGTGAGTCTCACTTCCAGACGTAATTGATCGCCCGGTTCAACCACTCGGCGGAAACGCGCGTTATCAATTCCGGCAAATAAATACAAAACGCCGTCGCTCGGTGATGTTTTAGTGGATTTGTAAGCCAATACGCCGCCAGCTTGTGCCAGCGCTTCTAGTATCAAAACACCTGGCATGACAGGACGGTTAGGAAAATGTCCCTGAAAATAGGCTTCATTAATCGTGACGTTTTTTATCGCCACCAAGGATTCACCTTCTTTGATGTCAATTACACGGTCAATCAATAAAAAAGGAAAGCGATGGGGCAAATATTTTAATACTTCATGAATATCCATTACACTTTTCATGGTTATTTCTCTCTCGTTGAATGTTGACTTTCCAGTTTTTTTTCCAGAATTTTGACCCGCTCCACTAATTGCTCTAGACGATTCACTCGCGCACTGTTTTTGCGCCATTCGTCTTGCTTTACCACGCCACCAACACCCGAGGCATACACACCCGATTCATGAATCGATCGCGTAATTGCGGCACCCCCAAGCACTACGACTTGATCGGCAATGGTTAAATGGCCCGCAAAACCTGCTGCACCGGCGATCAAACAATTTTTTCCAATGACAGTGCTGCCAGAAATGCCAACTAAGGCCGCAATCGCAGTATTCGCGCCAATTCGTACGTTATGCGCAATCTGGATCAGATTATCTAACTTCACTCCTTTCTCGATTACGGTATCGCCAACTGCGCCACGATCGATACTGCAGTTTGAACCGATTTCAACATCATCTTCGATGATCACACTGCCTAATTGCGGAACTTTGTGCCAGGTGCCCCGGTGATTTGCCATGCCGAAGCCATCACTACCAATCACGGTACCACTCGCAATTTTCACTCGCTTACCGAGTTTGATACGGTCATAGATCGTGACATTGGCATCAAGACGAGTGGATTCATCAATTACCGTCAATTCGCCGATCGCGCAACCAGGACTGATTACGACATGAGCACCGATTTTAACATTTTTTGCAATGGTACAATGCGCGCCGATTGATGCAGTGGGATGAATGTCAGCGTGTTCTTCAATCACAGCGGTCGGATGAATCCCCGGTTCCGGCGCACTTTTTGGATCAAAATATTCAGCAATTTTGGCGTAAGTAAAATGCGGATTTTTAGAAATCAACGCATGGGTCGTGACCTCGGCTGCATCATTTGGCGATAAAATCACAGCCGCCGCTTGGGTGTTCGCCAGAAATTTTTTGTAAGCAGGATTTGTTAAAAAAGTAATGCAATCGGGCCGCGCATCTTGAATGGTGCACACACCTTTGATGACACGCTTGGGATCCCCTTTGATTTCAACACCGAGTTCACTTGGAAGTGCGCTCACGAGTTCAGATAATGTGTATTGCATTTTTTTCATCAAATCTCTTAATGTTCATATAAATCGAAATCCCGATGAGAGAGAATCTCTATCGGGATTTGTTTTGCACGGCTGTCATGCGAGTCGCCGTTAGGCGACGAAGCTATCTCAGGAGATTGCTTCGTTGCGAAAAGCGCTCCTCGCAATGACATCCAGAAAATTATTTCTTGTCAAACTCTTTTGATACATCTTTGGTGATGTCAGCGGAGTCATTTGCATAAATTACAGCTTGTGAATCTAACACGAGCGAATAATTATCTTTTTTAGCAATGCCAGAAATAATGTCATTCAATTGAGCCAACACGCTCTTCATGATTTTGCCTTGTTCTTTGGCTAAATCTTGTTGGAACGCAGAAGCGTCTTTTGACAAAGAAGATTGATCATCAACGATTTTACGTTGTAATGCATCTCTGTCTTTTTGGTTCATGGTTGGACTTTCTTTTTTGAATTTGTCGAGTTCATCTTGCAAATCTTTTTGAGCAGCAACCAATTTGTCTTGGCGTGGCTTGAATTGGCTTTGCAATTTTTTGTTTAGCTCAGCAATTTTAGGAGATTGTTGGAAAACTTGCTGAACATTGACCACAGCAATATTCGGTTGTCCTGCGACATTCGTCTGAGCATAGGCTTGCGTGCCTGCGATCAGCAATACTGAACTCACTAACGCCAAAACTTTCTTCATAACTTTCTCCAATAAAAATTAATAATAATTCCTGCTTATTTTTTGACCCAAACCGGTTTTATTTCCAAGTCCCATAGTATGTCATGTTTATCCAAAATTAGCACCTAGAGAAAATTGGAAAGGTTCCACATCGTCAGCGATATGACCTGCCCCATGTTGACGATTAATGGGTTTAGCTAAGCTCACATCAATCAAGCCCAACATGGTCAACCAGTCCCCTTCAATACCCATAGAATAACGGAGCGGACCCGATGCGGTGCCTCCAATTGGCCTATTGTCGAAGCTATTATAAACGTTACCTGCGTCCATAAAAACACTGGTACGGAAATTATCTGAAATATAATTGGGGAATATCATCGCGATCGAGGCAGTGGCCAATTCGTTACCACCTGTGGGTTTTTGTAAGGAATCTTTAGGCCCTAAAGAACCGCCCAAAAAGCCACGAACCGTATCAAAGCCGCCCGCATAATAGTTTTTGAAGAAGGGGAAATTCAAAGCGGTATTGCCGTTAAAGCTATTGCCATAACCTACCTGGCCTCGTGCGGTAAAAATAAAGCTGTCGTTTAAGGGGAAATACCATTTACTGCCAATGGAGGCCGTGTAATAAGTCAAGCCACCGACCAATGGCGCATAAACATTAAATCCTAAGGTATCTAATGATCCGCGTGTCGGGAATATCGCTTTATCGCGGCTGTCTCTGGAAATGCCTGAGATTAAATCACCCTGTACAAATTGTCGCCCATGTGCGTTGACAAAATTTTGTACTTGGGTCGAAACCTGGTTTTGTAGGGTTAATAAAGTGTCTTCGATACCGTAACCTAATTGAACTCGGTTAAAGACGTCTTTTTCTTGACCGATCGGAATATCATAAATCACGTTTAAGTCATACTGATTGGCAGTATAACTGGATGACAAGTTCGCAGCCCCTGGATTGGTTTTGGATAACGACAAGTTAATACTGCGCTGGATACCATCTGGGGTGTAATAAGGGTTGGTATAGTTTACCCCGATATAGGTTTCATAACGGTTTTTGGTTGCATTGAAGCCTAGTGTTTTGCCCGTTCCTAATAAATTCTTTTGATTGAAGGCGACACCGAATTGGATACCATATTGTTGTGAGTAACCCACACTAAAGGTCGCGGTCGCAGCGTTATCTTCGGTCACTTTATAGTTTACATCCACGAGATCATCTTCACCCTGAACTGGGAGTACCGTCATTTCGACATCTTTCACATAAGGCAGCATGCTTAAGCGATGTTTGGATTCTTCCAGTTTGCTGGTCGAAATCACCGATGATTCCATTTGCTGGATTTCACGACGCAATACTTCGTCATTGGTTTTTGAATTGTTGCTGAAATAAATATGGCGTACATACGTGCGTTTGCCTGGCTTCACATTAAATGTGATGAAAACCGTTTTGTTGGCATCATCAATTTTGGGATCAATTGAAATGATCGCAGAAGCATAACCAATATCACCGAGTGCATTGCTTAGTGCTTTTTCGCTATCGACGACTTTTTGTCTTGAAAAACGTTGGCCCGGTTTGACGGTAATGAGACTATACATTTTATCGCGCGGCAATATCAAATTGCCGGTTAAGTCCACGCCACTGACACTGTAAGGCACATTTTCATCGATCGTGATCGTGAGATAAATCGATTTACGGTCCGGCGTAATTTCAACTTGTGATGATTTCACCTGGAAACGCACATAACCATGGTCTAAATAATAATTGCGTAAATTATCGAGACTTTCTTCGAGTTTTTCAGGCGTGTAACGGTCTTTTTGGGTAATAAACGTAAAAATACCCGGTGTTGAAACAGTTAATTGTTTCGTTAATGTGCTTTCGCTAAAAGCATGGTTTCCAATGATATTAATATGCCGAATTTTAGCAACCAAACCTTCCGAAATATCAATATTGACCATCACACGCCCACGCGCCATCGGAGTCGTTGTCACATCAACGCGCGCATTATAACGGCCTAATTCATAATACTGGTTCAAGAGACTTTGTTTAATTCGATCTATCATCGCACGGTTGTAAACATGGCCTTCGGCGATATCCATCGATTTCATGACGGTGGTTAATTTGTCTGTCGGAATAAATGAATTGCCTGAAATTTTCAGTTTACCAATCGTCGGGCGCTCCACGACATCAATGATTAAAGTACTACCCGATCGGTTCAATGAAATGCTTTCAAAAAATCCGGTTTGATAAAGCGTGCGAATGATCGCTGCGGTTTTGGCGCCGGTCAGAGTTTGACCGGGGCGAATCGGAAGATAACTGTAAACGGTATTCGCAGAAATGCGCTGCAATCCCTGGATTTCGATTTTGTTGACGACAAAACTATCTGCCCAAACAGGTAAGCTGAGCAAGCTGCCGATTAAGATGAATAAGAGAATTATTTTTTTCATATTTTATACTTATTGTGGCGGAACAATTTAGCCGCTTAATTTAACCAGTTCTTATTGGTAAATCCAGAGTCTTTTTAAAAAAATCTTTGTCAGCCTGAGCAAAGGATGACAGTATAAAAAAAACACCTAGGCCAATTTGGTCAATAAAATTCCTCCGACCGCAAAAGCCGGTGCTGCCGCCGTAAGACTGTCGATTCGATCTAAGATTCCACCGTGTCCAGGCAACAGATGGCCTGAATCCTTGAGGCCTGCGTTTCGCTTTAACATGCTTTCAAATAAATCACCCAAAACGGAAAATAAAACGGTGACAATGGATAAAATAATGAACGACAGCCATTGCGCAGAATCAAATTTAAAAATAATCAGCGTCGCCAATGCAATAACCAATGTCACAATGAGTTCGCCAATAAATCCTTGCCAGCTTTTTCCGGGACTGACTTTGGGGGCTAATTTATTTTTTCCCCATTTACGGCCAATAAAATAAGCGCTGCTGTCAGCTATCCAAACCAATACAAATAAATACATTAATACATAAATGCCGGTATCAACGTTACGGATAAAATTTAATGCGAGCCAGCAGGGAACTAAAACTAGCGCACCCATCACGCCGCGCGCGATGATGCTTTTTCCCCAAACCGCACTTCCGCGAGGATAAAAAATCACTAGGAAAAATGCGATCAACCAACCCACTATCGCTCCATATAATGTGGCAGTTAATGGTAACTCAAACGCACACCACAATAAAAAAAGCACAATGAGCGGATAAATCAGTGCTCGCCATTTATTTTGCACACCCATCAAAAAAGACCATTCCCATGCTGCGACTAACACAAAAAGGGTTGTCAAAACGCAAAACCCAATGGGCGGCAGAAAAATTAATAATGCGATAAAAAGCGGAATTAAAACCAGTGCAGTCAAAATACGGTATTTAAGCATGTTCGGCTCTTAGTTGTTCACTTGTACATCCAAAACGACGCTCGCGCTTTCTGAAAAAAGCGATCGCTTTGTCCATTTCGGCCGCATTAAAATCCGGCCAGAATACATCAGTAAAATAAAATTCCGCGTAAGCAAGCTGCCAAAGCATAAAATTACTGATGCGCTGTTCGCCGCTGGTGCGGATTAATAAGTCGGGTTCGGGTAAATCTTTTGAGGCAAGAAACGGTTCGATCAATTCAGGCGTAATTTGATTTGGTATGACTCTGCCCTGTTCAACTTCGACGGCTATTTTTCGCACCGCTTCACAAATATCCCAACGGCCGCCGTAATTTGCAGCGATTACGAGATTCAATCCGGTATTATTTCCGGTTAACGCTTCGGCATCGGCCATGAGTTGCTGTAATTTTTTATCAAACCGTTCACGATCACCCATTACGCGCAAACGGATATTGTTTTTATGCAGTTTTTTGACTTCGAGTTTCAACATCGTCATGAATAAGCTCATGAGATAACTGACTTCCATTTCCGGTCGCTGCCAGTTTTCACTGCTGAACGCAAAAAGGGTGAGGGCTTCGATTTTTTTTTCGGCGCAATATCTAACGGACTCACGCACAGCATCCACACCGGCTTTGTGGCCGGCAATACGCGGCAGATGACGTTGCTTGGCCCAACGGCCATTTCCATCCATGATAATCGCAATGTGTCGCGGTAATTTTTCGTTCATCAAATTGCCATTAAGTCTGCTTCTTTGGCTGATAATAATTTTTCTATTTCAGCAATATATTTGTCAGTAATTTTTTGTACGTTATCCGTTAAGCGTTTTTCTTCATCTTCCGCGATTTCTTTCTTTTTTAAAAGTTCTTTTAATGCATTATTGGCATCGCGGCGCACGTTGCGGATGCTGACGCGTCCAGCTTCGGCTTCGTTTTTGACGAGTTTAATTAATTCTTTGCGACGTTCTTCGGTGAGTGCGGGTAATGGCACGCGAATCACTTCGCCGGAAGTGGCAGGATTCAAGCCCAAACCGGAAGTCATGATCGCTTTTTCAATCACGGGGACCATGCGTTTTTCCCAGGGTGTGATCACGAGAGTGCGCGCATCGCCAACCGTGATATTTGAAACCTGACTTAAAGGGGTGTCATTGCCATAATAATCAACGCGCAGGTGTTCAAGCAAACTAGGATGAGCCCGTCCAGTGCGAAGTTTGGCGACTTCTTGTTTAAACGAGTCGATGGATTTTTGCATACGGACTTCAGCATCTTGGATAACTTTATGCATATTTTTATTCTCCACTTTTTATGAGTGTACCCACATCATCACCTTGTACGATGTGTTGTAATGCATGAGGATTGTTCATGTTAAAAACGCGCAGCGGCAAACCATTATTTTTGCAAATCAAAATGGCATTCAAATCCATCACGCCTAACTGTTGTTCCAGGACGTCTTCGTAAGATAAAGAAGTATAGCGCTGGCTTTTAGGATGTTTGATGGGATCTGCGGAAAAGACGCCGTCTACTTTAGTGGCTTTTAAAAGAATGTCTGCGCCGATTTCGACACCGCGTAAGGCGGCGGCTGTATCAGTTGTCACTAAAGGATTTCCGGTACCACCAACGAATAGGAGCACTTTGCCTTTTTGCAGATGTTCTTTGGCTTTGGTGCGATCAAAAAAATCAACGAGACCGGGTACAGCAATCGCTGACATGATTTCGACCGGAATGGATTTTTTAATTAAGCCATCGCGGATCGCGAGACCATTGATGATGGTGGCAAGCATGCCCATTTGATCGGCGGTGATGCGGTCGAAACCGGTCGCGCTTAAGTCTGCGCCGCGAATAAAATTGCCCGCGCCAATCACGATGCCAAGTTGCACGCCCAATTTAACGACATTAGCGATTTCTTCGCTGACACGGGATAACTTTTTGGGATCAATACCCAGCGTTTCCTCAGACTGCAATGCTTCGCCGCTGAGTTTTAACAAAATACGCTGGTATTTTAATTTAACTGGTTTGTCCATAACAAATCCCTATTATGAGATTGCTTCGGAATGCTTCGCATTCCTCGCAATGACGAGGGGAAAAATGAATTATCCCCCGTGTACCTGCGCCATCACGGCTTCAACAAAGTCTTCGGTTTCTTTTTCGATGCCTTCACCCACTTCAAAACGGACGAATGAAATCACTCGTGCGCGGTTTTTACCAAGCAAGTTGGAGACCATGACTTCCGGATCTTTGATAAAGGGCTGACCGAGCAAGCTGACTTCGTCCAGGTATTTTTTTAATTTGCCCGCGACCATTTTTTCGATGATTTCTTGGGGTTTGCCACTCGTTGCGGCTTGGGCCATGTAAATTTCTTTTTCTTTAGCAACTAAATCTTGCGGCACATCTTGTTGAGAAATCACGAGCGGTTTGCTGGCTGCAACATGCATCGCAATGTCTTTAGCGAGATCTGAATTATTTATATCGAGCTCAACTAAAACACCAATGCGGCTGCCGTGAGTATAAGTACCAATACTGCCGCTTGCAGTTGACATAATCGCAATGCGACGAATATTGATATTTTCGCCGAGTTTTGCAACTAACGCTTGTCGGGCTTCTTCGATAGAAGGACCGGATTGGCCTGATAATGGTAAAGCTAGTAATGCTTTGACATCTTGTACTTTATGAGCCAGAACACAACGAGCAACGGCTTCTGCAAATTCAAGAAAATTAGTATCACGCGCCACGAAATCGGTTTCGCTGTTGATTTCAACCATGCAAGCAAATTTGCCATCGTTTGCGGTTTGAACCATGACGACGCCTTCTGCGGCAACGCGTCCGGCTTTTTTATCCGCTTTAGCGCGACCAGATTTGCGTAATTCTTCGATTGCTAAGCTCATGTCACCGTTTGCGGCTTCGAGGGCTTTTTTGCATTCCATCATGCCTACGCCGGTGCGTTCACGTAATTCTTTTACTTGTGCTGCATTTACTGCTGCCATAACCACCTCATTGTACCCGGTATGATTTTTTTATTTTGAATCGCTTTCATCATCGACGAAGCTGGTTTTAATCGGTTCTTCTTCGATTTCAACGAATTCATCGGCTGCGACTAATTCTGGATTGCTGCCACGTGCTTCAACAATGCAATCAGCAACATATTTGGTATATAACTGAATGGATCGTAATGAATCATCATTGCCAGGAATCACGTAGCTCACGCCATCGGGATTATTGTTGGTATCGACAATACCAATCACTGGGATACCTAAACGATTGGCTTCGCGCACAGCGATTTTTTCGTGGCCGACATCGATGACAAACAGGGCATCGGGCAGACCACCCATGTTTTTGATACCGCCTAAGCTGCGTTCGAGCTTAGCGCGTTCACGGGTTAAGTTCAGGATTTCTTTTTTGTTTAAACGGCCGAAGCTGTTTTTATCAAACATGCTTTCGAGTTCCTTTAAACGGCGAATGGACTGACGAATGGTTTTGTAGTTGGTTAACATGCCGCCTAACCAGCGATGGTTGACATAAGGCATGCGGCAACGAAGGGCTTCTTCTTTTACCATTTCTTGGGCAGCTTCTTTGGTGCCGACGAATAAAATCTTGCCTTTTTTGGAGGCGATGCTGCCAATAAAATTCAATGCATCATTGAATAAGGGAACGGTTTTTTCCAGGTTAATAATATGGATTTTGTTACGGGCACCGTAAATATAAGATGCCATTTTTGGGTTCCAATGGCAGGTTTGGTGTCCAAAGTGCACGCCAGCTTTCAGCATGTCGCGCATATTAATAGTGCTGTTTGGTGTCATTTGTATCATCTCCGGGTTAGGCCTCCACGTAGGACCTTTATCAACCTTTTTCAAGGCACCCGATAAAGGGGTATAATACGTGTGCGTCGTTAGTTAAAGTTAAAATTCAATTGCTTCTAAGAGCCCGCCTTTATACCATAGATAGCTGTTTTCAACAACATTTAAGTATGGGAACCATGGAAAATATTACAATTAAGACCCCGGATGAAATCGAAAAAATGCGTGTCGCCGGCCGATTAGCGGCTGAGGTGCTGGAAATGATTGAACCGCACGTTAAAGCGGGGGTCACAACGGATGAATTAAACCAGATCTGCCATGATTATATCGTGAATACCCAAAAAGCGGTCCCTGCCCCTTTGAATTACCATGGATTTCCGAAATCGATCTGTACATCTGTTAACCACCAGGTTTGTCATGGGATACCAGGCCCTAAAAAGTTAAAAGAAGGGGACATTGTTAATGTGGATATTACCGTGATTAAAGAGGGCTATCATGGGGATACCAGTAAGATGTTTGTTATTGGCAAACCGTCGGTCCTCGCGGAACGTCTGATTCGAGTCACCCAGGAATGCCTTTATCTTGGGATTCAACAGGTCAAACCGGGGGCGCATTTTGGGGATATTGGAGCCGCCATTCAAGCCCATGCGGAAAGTAATCGATTTACCGTGGTACGAGAATATTGCGGACATGGTATTGGGAAAATTTTCCATGAGCCACCCAACGTCTTGCATTATGGGACGGCGGGTACCGGTGAAACATTGCGCACGGGGATGATTTTTACGATCGAACCCATGATTAATGCTGGGAAACGCGATGTAAAACTTTTACCGGATAAATGGACGGTTGTGACCAAAGATCATAGTCTTTCGGCGCAGTGGGAGCATACGATTTTGGTGACGGAGTCGGGGTTTGAGGTTTTGACTCGGCGTCGGGAAGAGAACTTTTGATTGCTGGAGGGGGCAGGCGTTAGAAGTCAGCATTTTATTTTCGAAAGCGCTTTGGGGTGGGCTTTTCTTCTTTTTGAGCCATCGGCTTCGAACTAAAGTTGCGAGGTTGGGATGTTAATGCTTTTCTGAGCACCAAAAGTGGGGGGCACAAAGGCCGATTTTTTCGAATTGGATTTAAACGGCTTACCTTTAAGAGAGGCTTTAGAAGGCGCTTTCGAAAATAAAATGCTGACTTCTAACGCTTTGGGGGTTTGGGGCGCAATTTGTTTTGGAGCGGTTTTTACCGCTTAGCCAAAAGTAAATGTATAAACTTCTAACCCTGGGGTTTCTGAAATTACTTCCAACACACCTTCGCTTGATTCAGGGAGTGACACCGCATCGTAAAGAATGTGGTCTTTGACAGAAAGCGTTTTAATCAACTTATCATTTAAAATAATTTTGACGGGAATCGAAAGACCTGTTGCGCTGCCCATGACGATAAATACTTTTTGCGCATGGAAATGAATTTTTAATGACGCATTAATGGCGGTCGACTGAATATTTTGTGATTTAACATTCCACTCGCCTTTTAATGCCCATTGGTTTTCAGCAAGACGCTCCGGATAAGTATAAGAAGCCGGTTTATTGTAAGAAATCGTTTCGGGGCTCGCATAATTTTCCATGCGCGCATAGCCTAGATAAGTTTCGGGCGTTTCTGGTGCAATCACCTCATTTTCACCTGATAATTTGGCGGCGGTCATGCCTAATAAAAACCGAATATTATTTTCCGTTTCAGCATAATTGCCTTCGCCAAAATGCACGTAAACTACTCTGCCCTCTTTATCAATTAAATAATGCGCTGGCCAATAACGATTTTGAAAATTTCGCCAAGTCACAAATTGGTTATCCAAAGCGACAGGATATTTTATTCCAAAATTCTGCACGGCTTTTTCGACATTGTCGGGGTTTTTTTCAAAATCAAATTCGGGTGTGTGTACGCCGATAATCACTAACCCATCTTTGTGATAACTGTCGTACCATTTTTTTAAATAAGGCAACGTGCGTATGCAATTAATGCAGGAATAAGTCCAAAAATCGATTAAAACGACTTTACCTTTTAATTGAGATAATTCTAAGGGTGGTGAGTTGATCCATTTTTCGATGCCAGCAATCTGGGGTGCCGCATACGGTTCCGAAATGCCATCGATTAAAACTATCGAAGAATAGGGATTTTCAGGAGCACTTGCATACGTCACATTAAATTTTTCAGCAAAAAACATATAAACCACGCTTGCAATAATTATCAAACCAAAAATTTTTCGCACCGCTTCTCCGTGTTTTTTGAAAAAAGTCATTTGTTCCATGAGGGTCCTTCCAAAAAAAATGATTAATAACATGGGAACGCCGACGCCAATTGCAAACGCCAAAATTACAAAAAAACTATCCAGATTATTCGTTTCCAAAACTGTTTGTACAATCACCGCTGCTAAAATAGGGCCTGCGCAAGGCGTCCAAATCAAACTGATAAGGCCACCAAAAATCATGCCGCTCCAAAAATCGGTTTTTTTCGAAGACTTTTCTGAAAAACGCGTACCGACTAATGAAAACCATTGAATCGAGCGCGCGAATTTTTCACTTAAATATTCAGAAAATAAAATGACACCGAAAATAATTAACAATACAAATGAGAGATGACGAATCAGATTCAAATCAATACCCGTTGCGCGGACTAAACTACGGGCGAAAAAAGTAAAAACTGCAAAAGTGACAATAAAACCAATGACGATACCAAACGAATTTTTTTTCGAACCGCTAAGAGAGCCCGCTAGGATGATGGGAAGAATAGGCAGAATGCAGGGCGAAATAATAAGAGCGAATCCTTCCAAAAATCCCAACATAATATTTATCAAGTCAATTTGCATAATTACTCCCTCACCCAATCGTTCCATTATCGCACATAATCAAAAAATCTTCGACGCACCCCTGAGCAGTTCACTTAAGCCGGATTGCCTTGGCTTCCCGCGCGATTGCATTTCATGGATGAAATGCTTTAATACACGGACGTATGCTCCCCGAGCGCGGGAAGCCAAGGCAATCCGGCTTGAGTGAACTGCGGCCCCAACCGGAGCCCTTGCATTCCTCGCCCATCCTCCATAAACTTTATCCCAACTTAATAAGGAGCTTTCCATGACCACCCACGAACTTCCTAAACTACCCTACGCGCTCGATGCCCTAGCACCTACCATTTCAAAAGAAACCCTCGAATATCACTATGGCAAACACCACAAAGCCTACGTAGATAATCTGAATAAATTAATCCCCGGCACTGAATTTGAAAATATGTCCCTAGAAGAAACCATCATGAAATCAAGCGGCGGAATTTTTAATAACGCAGCGCAAGTCTGGAACCATACTTTTTACTGGCATTGCATGACACCCAAAAGTGCCGGTGAACCCAGTGGCAAATTAGCCGATGCCATCAAAAAAACTTTTAAGTCATTTGATGAGTTTAAAAAACAATTTAGCCAAACGGCCATCACCACTTTCGGATCAGGCTGGGCATGGCTTTCCAAAAATGACAAAGGCGAACTCGAAATTATCAGCACCAGTAACGCTGGCACTCCCATGACGCAACATAAGAAAGCATTACTCACTTGTGATGTGTGGGAACATGCTTATTACATTGATTATCGTAATCTGCGTCCAAGCTATGTGGAAAAATTCTGGAATTTAGTGAACTGGGATTTTGTTGCTGAAAAATTTGTTGAATAAAAAAATAATTTTTATACCAAAACGAGGAAAAAATAATGGCACGTTCAACTCTCGGGCTGGGGAGCAACACTGCTCCCCTTCCAAAAAATACAGTCGTAAAACCAAAACCGAATGGTTCGGATAAAATCAATTCTTCACAATCAGGACCACAAGGTTCTGTTGTGAAGATCAACAGGGGGCTCGCAACACCTGCAATAAACGGAACACCTGAGAAAAAGATTGCAGCTCAAGCTGACAAAAAGCTTACTCAGGCCGTAAACCTAGAGCTAGAGGATTGTCGTGAACAAATACTTGAGGGATTAAAAGCAGCCCCTCTCCTTTCTGCGACAACGCGCCCCGCAATGAGACAAGTAGATGCAGTCCAAATTAAAGACGAGAAAGATGTTGAAGCCGTTGCACAGCAATTTTTTCTTGCTATTTTTAAAGGGATGACCAATCCCTATGATTTATTAGATCCGGTCGTCAAGACGTTAGTCACACAATCAAATAACAAATATTGTTGCGCATTACTTCAGAGGATAAAGCAGTTCGTTCTGGAAAAACCCGATCTCCAAAACGGAGTTGAGGAGCCAAAAGAAATTACTAATGCAAAAATGGAAATCATAAAAAATATTGTTCAGGATGAAATTAATCGAGCAAATACTTTGGACGGTGTAGATGCAATCGTTCTAGAGCTCAAACAAAATGAAACGATTGGAGCACTCATAAAACGAGAAGGGATGAGTCCTAATGCACCCGCTCTTCGCGGACCGGATGGCGTCAATTTTCCTATTCGTCAACGATTGCGCGATACTTTGCATGCCGCAAAAGCTCGCATGCTCCGAATCGCAGCAACGAATACCGCTATGGGCTTACAAACAGACAACCTTAGACAACTGCGCACCACTCCAAAATATTGGGATTTTATTAATACTCATCTTGATGGTTATGTATTTGAGTTTGATTCAATTTTAAAAGACATGTTCGACACAGAAACCGCTCATCAAATTAAAGTTCAACTGGGTGAAGCTAACCCTGTTTTTCGATTCGCCTTTAATCTACTTGTCAAAGAGCCAATTGCACAACTTAAGGTGGTTGGAAAAGAAGCAGTAGAAGCTATACAACAGGATGTACTACCCGCTGCTGAGGCAGTATTTAGTCTAGCTGGAACAGTGGCTCAGTGCATGGTATTCGAAGCAAAAGAAAAAGCAATTGACGGTATTAATGCGGCCTTATCACTCTTCGCCCCGAAGGAAGATCCTGCAAAACCAGCACCCGATGTTGATGACGAAAGACTTCTTAAATTAGATGATAGCGATGATGAAGAGAATGGATGGGTAATGCCCGCACCGGATCGCTCTCTGGCTGACCAAACCCGAAACGATGCGCTTTGGGACATGCTTGATCGACAAGCAGGAACTGCTCAAGGGAAAACTGTTCCAGTAGCATCTGTTAGGGCTTTGCGTTAAAAAATTTTTCCAGCATCGTTAAGCGAGCGCGCATCTCTTCCATTTCATCCATGAGATCGAGGATGACAGCAACGCCCGCGAGATTCACTTCGAGATCTTGTTGTAACCGCAGGACTTTGCGGATGCGGCGTAAGTCATCGCCTGGAATATGTTGGTCTTTGAGATCAATGATGCCGAAATCGATCAGCTCTTGAATGAAATCATCTGAAATTTGTAAGGTATGACGCAGTTCGTCGAGAGTGAGCTCGGGGGATTCGTCGACTGAAATCACAATCAAGTTTTTTTGGTTGGTTCCCATGCTCCCTTCCTTAAAAATGCTTCCTCGGATCAAACGGCATATCCTGCGCCATTTTTTCGTAAAGTGCTTTTTGCTCCGCTGTATGCGCGGGGGGCGTTAAAATTTGTAGCAGAGCATATTGATCACCCGCGTCCGGTTTTGCTGGCAGTCCTCTACCCTTTAATCGTAATTTTTGGCCGGATTGGGAGTTCGGTGCAATTTTCAAATCGACAGCGCCGCCTAACGTCGGGACTTTAATTTTTGCGCCTAACGCGGCTTCCCACGGCGTTAATGGCAAGGTGAGATAAACATCTTTACCTTGCAAGGTAAATAATCCATGCGGTTCAATATCAATTTCCAAAAATAAATCGCCGGCGGGTGCGCGGCCAATGCCAGGCATGCCTTGGCCTGATAATCGTAACTGTTGGCCCGGCGTCACCCCTTTTGGAATATTAATTTTAAGCGTTCGTGTTTTGTGATGCATGCGACCGTGCGCATCGACTTCGGGGACTTGTAAATGAACGGTTTTATTGGCGCCGTGATAGGCGTCTTCTAAAGTGACTGAAATTTTCGCGTGCTGGTCTTCACCGCGTTGACTGAATTCTTGCTGGCCGCGATGAAAGCGTGAACCCCCTGCCGCAGGACCACGTCCACCAAAAATCGAGGAAAAAAAATCACTAAAACCGCCTAAATCTTCTGCACCTTCGAAGCCGCCATTTCCGCCAAAGTCGGAATACACTTTCCAACCCGGGGGCGGACGAAATTCTTGGCCGCTTTGCCATTGGCTTCCTAATTGGTCGTACGCCTGGCGTTTTTTGTCATCTTTGAGGACTTCGTAAGCTTCCTGGACTTCTTTGAATTTTTCTTCGGCATTCGGTTCTTTGCTCACATCGGGATGATATTTGCGTGCAAGTTTGCGATAAGATCGCTTGATTTCATCACCCGTGGCCGTGCGCGGTACGCCGAGAGTGGCATAGTAATCTTTATATTCCATGCCCTTCCTCTTCGATTATTCTGGCAGTCTCACCGTGAGTACATCGCATTTTGCGCCGTGCAAAATCGCATTAGCGGTTGAGCCTAACAATAACGACAATCCATGACGACCATGACTGCCGCAAATAATGAGATCCGCACCAATGTCGCTCGCAACACCTAAAATTTTGGATTTGGTCGGGCCCACTTCAACAAATTGCGAAGCGGTATCGACTTTGAGTGTTTCGCCTAATTTATTTAAATTAGTACGTGATTCATCGATCAATTGGCCTTCGATGTCTTCAATGCCAAGATACGCATAGCTATAACCTGGCAGTGGTTCAACCACATGGACCAAGCTTAATTTGGCTTTGGTCAAATCGCGCATGGCGGCGACTTTTTTAATGATATAATCGAGGTCATCACCTAAATCAGTTGCGAATAAAATGTGTTTATACATAGCAATTTCCTTTTTTAAGCCGTGGCTTTTGCTTTTTCAAATTTTAGTTTGCCGCTTTTTTCGGTGACTTGAATAATATCACCAGGCAAAAATTTGCCCTCTAAAATTTCTTGCGAAAGCGGATTTTCAATGTTTTGTTGAATAGCACGTTTTAACGGTCGCGCTCCATAAACAGGATCATAACCCGCCTCGGCCAAATAATCCATGGCTCCCTCACTCACCGATAAGATAAAATCTTTTTCGGATAAACGGGATTTGAGTCTATCGATTTGGATGGCCGTAATTTTTTTGATCTCACTTTTATCCAACGGATGGAAGACCACGGTTTCATCAATTCGGTTTAAAAATTCTGGGCGAAAATGTTGCGTCACAACACCCATGACGGCTTTTTTCACAGCAGAATAATCGCCTTTTTCAGAAAATTCTTGAATGAGATCCGACCCTAAATTCGATGTCATCACCACTATCGTATTTCGAAAATCAACTGTGCGGCCATGACTGTCGGTTAAGCGACCATCGTCTAAGACTTGCAATAAAATATTAAATACGTCGTGATGCGCTTTTTCCATTTCATCCAATAGCACGACAGAATACGGTTTGCGGCGTACGGCTTCCGTCAAATAACCGCCTTCTTCATAACCCACGTAACCAGGGGGGGCCCCGACTAAGCGTGCGACAGAATGTTTTTCCATAAATTCTGACATATCGATGCGGATGACAGCATCTTCTGTATCAAATAAAAATTCAGCGAGCGCTTTACACAATTCGGTTTTACCCACCCCCGTCGGCCCTAAAAATAAAAACGATCCGATCGGACGTTTTGGATCCGATAAACCGGCACGAGAACGGCGGATGGCATTGCAAACTGCCGTGACAGCTTGAGTTTGGCCGATCACGCGTTTTTGTAAAAAACTTTCCATGTGGACGAGTTTTTCTTTTTCACTTTCGAGCATTTTGGAAACGGGAATGTGAGTCCATTTTGAAACAACTTCAGCGACTTCGTCTTCCGTCACTTTGTTGCGGACAAGTTTAGTTTCTTTTTTCTCGGCGTTGCCGGCTTCTGATAATTTTTTCTCAAGCTCTGGAATCACGCCGTATTGCAATTCAGCCATGCGCGTTAAATTGCCGGCGCGTCTTGCCGTTTCGAATTCAAGGCGAGCGCGTTCGAGTTCGGCTTTAATGTTTTGCGCGCCTTGCATGGTGTTTTTTTCGGTGCTCCAGATTTTTTCCAATTTGCCGGCTTCGGTTTCTAGTTTTTTTAATTCGTCTTCTAATTTTTCTAGGCGTTTTTTGGAAGCTTCGTCTTTTTCTTTTTTTAACGCTTCGCGCTCGATTTTTAATTGAATCATTTTGCGATCGAGTTGTTCTAGCACTTCAGGTTTGGAATCGATTTCCATGCGGATATTACTCGCGGCTTCATCGATTAAATCGATGGCTTTATCGGGTAATTGACGGTCTGTGATATAACGATGCGATAAAGTGGCGGCGGCAACAATGGCAGAATCCGTAATTTCGACGCCGTGATGCAATTCGTAGCGTTCTTTTAATCCGCGCAAAATCGCAATGGTGTCTTCGACGGTGGGTTCTTCTACTAAAATTTTCTGGAAGCGGCGTTCAAGTGCAGCGTCTTTTTCGATGTATTTGCGATATTCATCTAAAGTGGTTGCGCCTACGCAATGTAATTCGCCGCGAGCGAGTGCCGGTTTTAGCATGTTGCCAGCATCCATAGCGCCTTCGGCTTTACCGGCGCCGACTAAATTGTGAATTTCATCGATGAATAAAATAATTTGGCCTTCTTGTTTGGCGAGATCCGTTAAAACCGCTTTTAATCTTTCTTCGAATTCACCGCGGAATTTGGCGCCGGCAATTAATGCGCCTAAATCGAGTGCTAATAATTGTTTATCGCGTAACCCTTCGGGCACTTCGCCATTAACGATGCGTTGCGCCAAGCCTTCGACAATTGCAGTTTTTCCGACACCCGGTTCACCAATCAGTACCGGATTATTTTTCGTGCGGCGCAACAAAACTTGAATCGTGCGGCGAATTTCAGCATCGCGGCCAATCACGGGATCCAATTTTCCCTGTTCGGCGCGAGCGGTTAAATTGATTGTATATTTTTCCAAAGCACGGCGTTGGTCTTCGGCATTAGGATCTTGCACCGTTTGCCCCCCTCGTTCTTCTTCGATGGCTTTTTCAACATCTTGTTTGGTGACACCCAAATTTTTCAGAATTTCTCCAAGACCGCCGGATTCTTCAAGTGTGGCTAACAAAAATAATTCGCTGGAAATGTATTGGTCTTTTCTTTTTTGCGCGAGTTTATCGGTTAGATTTAAAATGCGACTTAATTCATTAGAAATATGGACTTCTCCCCCGACACCTTCGACTTTAGGCAGACGGCTGATGATGCTGTCCAATTGCGAGCGCAGAGATGAAACATTTACTCCCAATTTTTGAAGAATTGGACGAATTGTGCCGCCTTCTTGGTCCAATAAAGCCTTCATCACATGAGCGGGTTCAATAAATTGATTATCACGACCGAGCGCCAGAGATTGCGCCTCGGATAACGCTGTTTGAAATTTGCTAGTTAACTTATCCATTCGCATTACCATTACCCCAATATGTTGATTCTTATACTTAAGATAAGGTCGATTCCTTCTATTTCAAGGATACCATAAAATGCCTGTTCAGCACTTAAGCAGCATCTTTAAATGGGTTAACTTCTTTAGCAATCCGTTTGCTTAACAATGCTTCAGCAATTCGCAAGTCATAATTAACCTGCAAATTCATCCAAAATTGAGGGCTCATATCGAAATAACGACCTAACCGCAAGGCCGTGTCTGCCGTGATACTGCGTTCACCTTTCACAATTTGGCTAATACGAATTTGAGCTACGCCTAAACCTTTAGCGAGTTGATACTGAGTTATCTTCTTCGGTTTTAAAAATTCTTCTAAAAGAACTTCACCAGGATGGGTGGGTAATAATTTTTTTTTCGTCATTGTTTTCTCCTAATGATAGTCTACTATTTCAACATGAAATGCATGATCATCTTTCCATTCGAAACAGATTCTCCATCGTTTGTTGATTCGTATACTATGCTTTCCTTTTCTATCGCCTTTTAAAGCTTCGAATCCGTGTATGGATAGTATCTTATTACGATACTATCGTATTTCGATATTAAAAACAAGGCCCAGATTGAAAATTTGAAAAATACAGGGAGTGGATAAAATTAGAGCTAATTCGATTAGATATGGGTCGTCTGCGATTCGAACGCAGGACCAACAGGTTAAAAGCCTGCTGCTCTACCGACTGAGCTAACGACCCGGAAAGAAGTGGGTATGATACAGATTTAATTATAAAATTCAACTGTGCCTAGCTATTTTTCCTATCGTCCAGGCGCATCGCCCCAGAGATATTTATGGAGCTGGATTTGCATACGCACTGGCAAGCGGTCTTTTAAGATCCAATCGGCTAATTCGCCAGCGGGTTGCTCTTGATAGCTTGGGGAAAATAAGACTTCGCATTGTTTTTCTAATTGATATTGGGTTAAAAAATCTCTAGACCATTCATAATCTTTTCGATCACAAATCACAAATTTAATTTGGTCTTTTGGTAAAAGATGCGAAAGATTCTCTAAATAATTTTTACTACTTTCTTTTGAGCCAGGCGTTTTAATATCAATGACTTTAATGACTCTCGGGTCCACTGCGGAAACATCCAGGGCACCGCTGGTTTCTAGTGAAACTTCGTAACCTTGATCGCATAATTCTTTTAACAAATCGATACAGGGTTTTTGTGCCAGGGGCTCACCGCCGGTTACTGTGACATAGCGCGGATTGAAGGATGCGACTTGCTGCAGGATTTCAGGGATAGTCATGTTGTTCCCGCCTGAAAAAGCATACGCAGTATCACAATACCCACAGCGTAAAGGACAACCTGTTAAACGCACAAAAACAGTAGGTAATCCTACTGTCCGTGTTTCACCCTGCAAGGAAAAGAAAATTTCAGTGACGCGAAGCCGGCTCACGTTAATGACCTGCTTCCCGAATTTGTTTCAGCTGTTCGGCGGCTAAACGAGCTGATGCCGTGCCAGGATATTGATTGATGACTTTTTTCAATTCGGTTTTGGCATCGGCCCACTTAAATTGGGCTGCCAACACGACGCCCAATTTTAATTGAGCATCAGACACTTTTGGACTGTCCGGGTAATTGCTCACAACCGTTGCAAATTCTTCTGCCGAACGATCGTGGTTGCCGGTTAATTCATATAATTCACCTAACCAATAATGTGCGTTTGCTGCAAATTGGCCGGAAGGGTATTTCTTTAACATTTTTTGCAGTGCGGCAATCGCTTCAGTGTATTTTTTTGCTTTAATAAAATCGTATGCAGTTTGATAAATTTGTTGTTCTTCGGCGACATTTGGTTGTTCTGCATTTTTGTTATCGACGGCGACGGCGGGTGTTGCAACAGCCGGTTTTGCCTCAGCGGCAATCGATTTTTTAGTCTTTTTAACAACCGCTACAGGCGCAGGTGCATTTGGGATAGTGTCATCTGGAATGCTAGCTACCTGTGAAGCTTTTTTGCTGATGACGGGTTTAACGCCAGTCACCGCAGGTGAGGCTAAACGCTGATTTTGCAATTGCTGTAATTGATGACTTAATGTATCAACTTCAGTACGTAATGCATTGAGGTCTGCTTCCGTGACCGTCGGAGCCGCAGGTGCATCAGGCTTAGTTGCTTTTTGAGTTTGTGCTAATTGGAGTTGATGATTCAGTTGTTCGACTTGGCCGCGTAAATCTTGCACCTCCGTATGAAGCGCATCCACTTTCGCGCCTAAATCTCGATGTTGCAGATTACTGATTTGTTGTTCTGCGCGAGAAAGACGCTGATCCAAGGTCTCGGAGCCACCTGAAAAACTGGAAGCATGAGCACTTTCCCCCACATCTGACTGGCCATCAAATTGGGGAGGATAATTATCGGCATCATAAACCGGCGCATCTTCTGCGAACGCCCCGGCAATGCCCATAGACATTGCCGCGATCAACACTAATTTCAGCATTTTACTCATCACACATTACTCTTGCGTAATTTTAGCCCGACGATCTTCTTGATAAGCCTCTTCCGAGTGTCCATCTTGAGCAAGACGTTGTGCGCCATAGCTCACCACACGGACTTGATTGGGGCTGACCCCTTTGGATTTCATCAATTCAGCAACGGCTTTAGCCCGTCTTTCACCTAATGCAATATTGTATTCACGGCTGCCACGTGGATCGGTATGGCCTTCCAGAATAATTTTTTTGTTCGGATGAGTAGCGAGATAATTTGCGTGCGATAAAATGGCAGGCTTATCTTGGTCATGAACAACATTGCTGTCAAAATCGAAATAATAAGTATTTTTGTCCGCATAACGTCGGCTGACATTGCCGCCCGCGCCACCTGCACCACCAAAACCGTCACCGTCGCCAATACCACTGGCTTGTGCACCGCCTGCTGGACCGCCTGCAGCCATCATGCCATCATCTCCCGTACCTCCGGCATGACGTCGAGCTGAACAACTGCACAAAGTTAGGACTGTGCAGCCTACTAAAATAATTTTTGCGAATGGGTTTAATTTCATGTCGTTCTCCTTTTTTTTAAAGAGTATACGCCTAAAAATACGATCATCAAGACAAAAATGGCGACCAGGCGGGGTCTTGGACCTCACCATTTTGACCCGGCATCCGTAATTCGACACTGCCGTCGGTGGCAACCATGCCTAGCATATTCTGGCCGTTATAATATGTACCGTATAATACCATACTCCCATTGGGAGCTGTGCTAGGCGATTCATTGTCATTGCCGGAATGGGTCAGTACTTTAAAAGTCCCGCTATTCAAATCCAGTATGCCAATGTTAAAAATATTGTCTTCGCGATTTAAGACCACAATATGGTTCCCATCGCGGGTAAAAGAGGCCCTGGCATTGTAATTTCCGTCGTAGGTGAGCCGAGTCACCGCACCGGTAGATAAATTTTTCTGATAAATCTGGGGAGCACCACCCCGATTGGAGGTAAAAATAATGCTCTTGCCATTCGGTGACCAAGCCGGTTCAGTATTGATTGACCAATCTTTTGTGATCTGCGTCAATTTATGGGTCGCTAAATCCAATGTGTAAATATTAGGACTGCCGTCTTTCGATAATACAATGGCTAATTTTTTGCCATCCGGCGACCAGGCGGGCGCACCATTGATTCCTTCAAATTCACTGATCAAATGTCTGTCGCCGGTTGCCACGTCTTGCAAATAAATGGACGCGTGCTTTTTCTCAAATGAAACATAGGCAATTTGACGACCATTTGGTGACCAGGCGGGAGACATAATCGGATCGGTTGATGTCAGCAATGCGCGGGGATTGTAGCCATCGACATCAGCAACTTCCAAGGTCGATCGCGAAGTACCATCGGGCATTTTTTTAACAAGAATATACGCTAATCGGGTTGAAAAAATACCTCGAATACCCGTGATGTGCTGATAGATCAAATCACTAATATGGTGGGCCAACGCTCTGAGGTTAGCGTCCGTAACCGTAAATTTTTGGGCCAGTAAAACCGATGATTGAGGAGAAGCGCCCTTATAAGCATCGACCAATTGAAAACTGACTTGATATTGACTTCCCACTTGCTGGATTTTTCCAATCACAATGCTGTCTGCGCCTAAGCCTCGAAAATAACTGAATTTGATTTCAGAGACATCGCTTGGAAAAGTGTTAATCACATCATTGCCATAAACTTTAAAACGGCCGCTCATTTGCAAATCGCTGGTAATAATTCTGGAAACATCCTGTGATGGCATATCTCCCTGAACGGCAAAAGGCACGACAGCAATGGGAATCGCGCCAGAGACCCCTTTGGTCAATTCCAGGTTTAATAATGCATAAGAATATTGCGCGCTAAAGCACATTAAAAAAAATAAAAAAATGACTATTCTTCGCATTGCGACCTCTCTTTTTTGGAATGAGAAGATTTTAACATTTTTGAGCGAGACCGCAAACCAAGGATAGGTTTACTGGCAGATAGAATCGATCTTTTCGCGACTGAGTTCCGATGCCGAAAGCGGGGCACTAAAATAAGGCCCTTGCATGATATAGCAACCGAGCTCAATGAGCTGGTTTTTTTGGCGTTCTGTTTCAACGCCATCGGCTGAAATGGCAAGATGCGCGCTCTTTGCAATGGCGATAATCATTTTGATGATGGATTCGCTATCTTTATTCACTGTGATGGTCCGCACTAATGAAGGGGCAATCACCAGTGAATCAATTGGAAAGCGTTTCAAATGCAGTAAGGATAATTGTCCTTCACCAAAATCCTTAATCGCGATGCGAACCCCGATGTGTTTTAGCATGTGTAAGACTTTTTCGATTAAATCCAGTTTGGTTAGCAATGTTGTTTCTGACACTTCCAGCACTAACTGGGATGGATCAACGTGCATCTCCTGCAAGAGCCGCGAGAGCCTGTACGCAAAATGCGGATTATCCAATTGGCGTGAAGAAACGGTAACGGCAACGGAATCAAATAACAGACCTTCTGTTTGCCATTTTAAATATTGTTCGAAAGTATGACGCAGCAGCCATTCACCAATATCCATCATTTTTCCGGCGTTTTCCGCTAAACGTAAAAAATCCTGTAGCGGAATCAAACCAAAATCTTGATGCTGCCAAAATAATAAAGATTCCATGGAAACAATTTTTTTTGTTTTGGTATTCACTTCGGGTTGATAAAAAATAGTAAAATCATTTAAGGTGCCAGCGTGTTGTAAACTGGTGCTGAGAATAATTTCGCGCTGACTGTGCGCGTGCATATCCGCGCGATAAAAATGATAGGTGTTGCCGCGCGTTTTCGCTTGATGCAGGGCGGTATCGGCATTTTTTATCAATGTTTTTCCTTCTTCACCATCCAAAGGATAAGTTGCAATACCAATACTGGCCGTTAAAAATACTTCCTGCGTTTGCACTTTAAACGGTTGCGATAAACTTTCTAATAAGCGTTTTCCAACGTAAGCGGCCGATTCGGGTTTTGATAGTTGCGATAAAATAATGCCGAATTCATCACTGCCAAAACGACTGGCGGTATCTACGGTTCGTATGGAATTTTGGATACGAATAGCCACTTCTTTTAATAATTGATCGCCAAGCTCGTAACCTAAAGCATCATTAATGATTTTAAACCCATCGATGTCGAGACAGAGCACCGCAAAACTTAATTGATAACGCTTGGCTTGATTGATTGTCTGACTTAACCGATCTTCAAAAACCCGTCGCGCGGGTAATTCGGTGAGTGAATCGTATAAAACATCATGAATAAATTTTTCTTTGAGTTCGGTTAATTCGGTTGAAAGGTTTTTTTGACGTTCGGTTTCTTTGAGTAATTGTAATTCGGATGCGGTTAACACTTTTCGGATTTCTTTTAATTCACGATGAACGTAAATTAAACGATATAAAAGATAAAAAATGCATGTGATGGTGGCAATAACAATGAGAGTGATTAACATGGACGACTCCGTGTAAAATCTTCTGTCATTGCGAAGCCTGCTTTTTAGGCTGAAGCAATCTTCAAAAGATTGCTTCGACCGTAAAAAGCACGGTCTCGCAATGACAGCTCTTGATTCATATTATTATTCTAACTCAAGCCATTATCCCGCGCTAATATGTTTTCGGGTTTGACTTTGAGGATAAATTCGCGGAAAGGGGCGAATTCATTGGATGCGGTGGGCACCGGCAGTGGCGAGGCCTTCAGCACAGCCGCTCGCGCGGATCGATCGAGCGCGTCATCGCCGCTGCTTCGGACAATTTCGACATCCAAAACCGTGCCGCCCGGCGAAACTCGAATCAGCAATTCTGACGAAAGACTCTTATCGACGCCATTCGGCACTAACCAATGCTGGCCAATAGCTTGCAAGATCAAGGCTTTGTATTTATCGATGACACCCTGCATTTTTTGAGACTGCGAACTCGCCAATTCATTTTTTTCATTCATTAATTCTTGCTGGATGGAATTCGCTGATTGCGCCGCTTTTAATTCTTTTGCAAATTCTTTTTCGATATCGTTATGTTTTTTATTTTTTTTGACTTTCGCTTTTTTTAAATCGGCCAGCAATTCTTTTTCGAATAAATCTTTTTTGATTTTTTGATGTTTTTCTGAAATGGCAATGACATTTTTGTGGACGACGGGGGGCGTGGGTTTTTTCACTTCTGTTTGTGCTTTCGGCGGTGTTTTTGCGGGCAATAGTTTTTTAGGTGTGAGCTCGGCTGTTTTTTTAGCCGATTGTGGAATCGGTTTTGCCATCTGGATTTTGGAAGTATCCATAATGATGGCATTCATGACATTTTGATCGGAATTTTCCAACACAAAATTCGGTGAACTCCACTCAAAACTGATAATAAAAGCCGAGAGCATGACAAGATGCAATAACAAGGAAACAAAAAACAAATTGTCTTTGAATTTGCTCTTTAGCATAGTTACCCAGCATCACGTGGTTGTGTAATTAAACCTACACTTTTTGCTCCTGCTTGTTGTAATAACGCCATCGCTTCCATGACTTTTCCGTAATTGGTGTTTTTATCACCTCGCACTAAAACTGGACGCTGATTTTCTAGCGTTGTGTTTGCCAATTGTGTCGACACCAAGTTGCTTAAGACTTGCGGAGTGATTGGCTGGTTCGGTTTATCTGAAATATTCAGATAAAAATTTCCCGTTGCATCCACCGTCACAATCAATGGTTCTTTTTGTTCAGGCGGAATGGCTTTGGCTTCTGTTTGTGGCAAGTTCACTTTGACGCCCTGCGTTAAAAGTGGTGTTGTGATCATGAAAATCACTAAAAGCACCAGCATGACATCGATAAATGGCACGACATTAATTTCAGACATAGGACGCCGAGAGGCACCGCGTTGTTGTAAATGCGCCATAATTTACTCCACTGCTGCTGTCATTTCAGAGGGTTGCATCACATTCTGTTTGCTTTGACGGAATAAAATATTTTCGAATTCATCCTGGAAAACATCAAAGCGATTTAAAAGTCGCGTAATATCCGTTGTGAAACGATTGTATGCGATGACTGCTGGAATGGCTGCAAACAAACCCATTGCAGTTGCGATCAATGCTTCCGCAATACCCGGTGCAACCATGGAAATCGTTGCTTGCTGCACATGCGCGAGACCGCGGAATGCAATCATGATGCCCCACACTGTTCCAAACAAACCAACGTAGGGACTAATCGAACCGACCGTGGCAAGAAAGGGTAAATGCGTTTCGAGCTTATCCTGTTCACGCATTTGTGCGCCGCGCATTGCGCGTTTAACGCTTTCGATGACAGCTTCAGCCGTCACGCCAATTTTATTTTGTAAGCGCATAAATTCTTTGAAACCGGCATGAAAAATCGCTTCAATGCCTTGCAAACCATTTTTTTGATCCATCGTATCCGCATACAATTTGGCAAGCTCGCCGCCCGACCAGAAGTTATTTTCAAATTGGGAAGCGGCCTCGCGAATGTCTTTTAAGTAAAAAAATCGCTGTAAAATATAGGTCCAGGAAAATACCGATGCCGTAATCAATAATAGCATCACGAGTTTTACCACGATGCCGGCATTTAAAAAATAATTTAGTAAAGTTGTGTCGACGTTCATTCATTTCTCCTTCATTATTTGCTCGTCATTGCGAAGCCTGTTTTTTAGGCTGAAGCAATCTCTAAGAGATTGCTTCGCCGCAAAAAGCGCGGCTCGCAATGACGAATGGATTAACCTTCTTCAAACAAACTCATATTTTTTTGCGTCACAATTTTTTCTGGGACTTTTAAGCCAAAATGTAAATAGGCTTGTTTTGTCGCCATGCGTCCACGTGGCGTGCGCATCATAAAACCTTGTTGGATCAGAAAAGGTTCGAGCACGTCTTCGATCGTGCCGCGTTCTTCGCTGATCGCCGCCGCCAAACTATCAATACCAACCGGGCCGCCGCCAAAGCGATCAATTAAAGCCAGCAATAATTTTCTGTCCATCATATCAAATCCCTGGTCGTCTACGTCCAGAAGATTTAACGCTTTTTTGACAATATCACAGACTATACGGCCATCGCCTTTGACTTCCGCAAAATCTCGCACGCGTCTTAGCAATCGATTGGCAATTCGCGGTGTGCCGCGTGAGCGTCTTGCGATTTCGGTTGCCGCATCCAGTTCAATTGGAATAGTTAAAATAGCCGCTGCGCGCACCACAATTTCGGCTAATTCGGCAACTTGATAAAACTCCAAGCGCTGCACGATACCAAATCGATCGCGTAATGGCGAGGTTAATAAGCCTGCGCGGGTGGTTGCACCGATTAAAGTAAATGGCGGCAAATCGAGCTTGATTGAGCGAGCAGCGGGACCTTCGCCGATCATGATATCCAATTGATAATCTTCCATTGCTGGATATAGAACTTCTTCGACGACTGGACTCAAGCGGTGAATTTCATCGATAAATAAAACTTCACGTTCTTGCAAATTAGTGAGTAACGCCGCGACATCGCCTGCGCGTTCCAACACAGGGCCTGAAGTTTGGCGTAATCCGACCCCTAATTCGTTGGCAACAATGTGGGCCAAAGTGGTTTTTCCCAAACCCGGCGGCCCGAAAATTAAAACGTGATCCAGTGCTTCTTTTCTCGCGTGGGCTGCCTGGATGAAAATACCCATTTGTTCTCGCACCGCCATTTGTCCGATATATTCCTTCAAATATTTGGGACGAATGGCACGATCTAGCGGGTCGACTTCATTTTCATTCGGTGTCACGATTCTTTCCATTTCACTCATTTTATTTCCCTTTGAAACTAAAAATTACGGAGTAGCTCTTTTTTCATCCCGTATCTGTTGTTGTGGCTGTGAAATAGTGCGCATTTCAACTTGTTGATCTAGATTAGCAAATAAATCGCCCAACAACGTCACTCGGGTATCCGTCAAATTAAGCTTTACTGGAACAGGACCAGAGGACCCTTTTACTGTTTTTGAACTTGTTATTGACTGCGCATCTTTTTCAATACCAAATTTGCTGTCAAAATACTTTGAAAGCGCTTCACTTAAACGTTCACGCAATTTTTCTCCGCCTATTTTATTAAAAAGCAGGAGCCAAGTTGCATTAAGCTCTTGTGCAACATATTGACAACGCTGGAATGCATTAGGTTTTTTTTGTAATTCTTTCCGTAAGGCAATAGCTCGCTTCACCCCATCATCATTCCCTATCGGTTCTTTTGATTCTAAATGACGCTGAATTTCTTCAGTCTTCATCAGTTTAATTTCTTTTAAATAGATATCTATGGTGTCTATCGGGTCAAATGGTTTGTCTGCAAACATCGTTTGCATAATCTGCAGTTTATCTTTTTTCTTTTGTAGCGTGGCGCGAATGGTGCCTTCGTTTCGAAATGTCATGACTATATCCTCGTTTTTAGACCTGTTTATCATAGCAAAAAGCGGGGGTTGTGTATGCGGGGATTCTCAAGAGATTGCTTCGGAACGCTTTGCGTTCCTCGCAATGACGGGTATTATTTACATCGCTTTTAGGGCTTGGCGGATGATATCTTCGCTGGTCAATTTTCCGTCATCGACTTTGGAAACGGCGCGGCTGGCTTCTTGAGGTTTGTAACCTAATGAAACTAAGGCAGAAATCGCGTCTTGTAAAATTTGATTGCGGCCGTTGCCGTCTTTTTTGTCTTTAAAAATACTTTCGGGATTGGCAGCGGCCCCTTGCCAATCACCTAGCTTATCGCGCATTTCAATAATGAGCCGTTCGGCGGTTTTTTTACCAATTCCAGGTAGGCGGACTAGAGCTTCGTTGTCATTATTGATCACACAACGTACAAAATCGTTGGGTTCGATACTGGATAAAATGGTTAGCGCAAGCCTCGGGCCTACCCCATTTACTTTTAACAAAGTGCGAAAAAGTAACCGTTCTTCGCCAGTTGCAAAACCATATAACAATTGCGCATCTTCGCGCACGACAAAATGCGTGAGCAGCGTGATTGTTGCACCGACTTCAGGCAAACGATAAAAGGTGCTCATAGGCGCATTGACTTCATAGCCAACACCATTCACATCCAGCGTGAGTTGTGGGGGTTGTTTTTCGATTAAGATTCCGCGGAGTTGGCTAATCATAGGGTTCCTTTTCGAGTGTTACGAAACAATAGCAAAAAAATTCGCAAAATTTAAGGGGTAAAATTGCGCCAACTGCTTTTTTTGCGGCGCATTGAAATGCCTTTTTGCAAATTAGAACGGCTGTGTGCGTGGCATAATGCAATTGCTAATGCATCGGCCGCGTCTGCTTGCAATTCTTCAGAAATATTTAACAAACGTTTAATCATGTGTTGGATTTGTTCTTTTTTTGCAGCTCCGTAACCTACGATCGATTGCTTCACTTGGCGTGCCGAATATTCTGAAATAGGAACGCCTAAAGCAACCATTGCCGCACCGCGTGCTTGTCCTAATTTCAAAGCAGAATTGGGATTTTGATGCATGAAAATTTGTTCAATGGCGGCTTCGTCGGGTTTGTGGAGCGTGACAATTTTTTTTAATTCGGAATAAATTTGCGATAATTTTTCGTGGGATTTCGTGCCGGTTAAATATAATGAACCGCAATCGATAAAAGAACTTTTGTTTCCAACGAGGCGGATAATACCGTAACCCGTGATGCGGGAACCGGGATCGATGCCGATGATAATAGTCATAAGATCCTTTTCTATTTCTTCGCCCTAAGCAATTTCCTGCTAAGCCGGGGCTGGCGTTGATGGCCCAGCGACTGTGTTTCAGGGATGAAATACTTTAGTACATGGACGTACGCTCCCGGAGCAGGGCCATCAACGCCAGCCCCGGCTTAGCAGGAAATTGCGATCTTCAGCCCCTTTAGCCTAATTCCGCCAACACCTCTTCAGTAATATCCGCATTAGAATAAACTTCCTGCACATCATCGAGATCTTCCAACATATCAACGAGGCGCGTAATTTTTTCTGCAGTATCTTTATCGGTAATTGGCACATTAGTCGAAGCAACCAAAGTCACTTCAGCTTGCACAGGTTGCAATCCCGCTTTGACCATCATGTCTTTTACATGTAAAAAATTTTCAGGAGAGGTTGTCACGTCAATACTTTTATCGTCATTAACGACAACATCATCCGCCCCCGCTTCCAGTGCTAAATCCATCACTTTTTCTTCATTCGCTCCCGGTGCAAACGTAATTTGTCCGGATTGACTAAAAAGATATGCGACTGAACCATCCGTTCCTAAATTTCCCCCACATTTCGTAAATGCATGACGCACTTCAGCAACCGTGCGGTTACGATTATTCGTCATGCAATCTACCATCATGGCAACACCGCCTGGGCCGTAACCTTCGTAACGGATTTCTTCGACGTCTTGGCCTTCCATGCCGCCGGCACCGCGTTTGATGGCGCGATCAATCACATCGCGTGACATGTTGGCACCGAGCGCTTTATCGACTGCTGTGCGTAAACGTGGATTGGATCCCACCTCACCGCCGCCAATTTTTGCAGACACCGTGATTTCACGAATTAATTTGGTATAAATTTTTCCGCGTTTCGCATCTTGTTTGGCTTTATGATGCTTGATGTTCGCCCATTTACTGTGTCCTGCCATATCAACTTTTCTCCGTTTCTTTCTTTTCTTCTGGAATTTCTTTGCGTACGCGTATGCCTAATTCCAATAATTGTTTTGGATCAACCGGTGCAGGAGCATCGGTTAATGGGCATGTTGCGGTTTGTGTTTTTGGAAATGCAATCACATCACGAATGGATGTGGAGTCCGTCATTAACATCGCCAGACGATCAATACCAAATGCGATGCCGCCGTGCGGTGGCGCGCCCAGTTTTAATGCCGTTAACAAGTGACCAAATTTTTCATGCGCATCGTTTTCTGAAATATTCAATGCCTTGAAAACTGCCATTTGCAATTCAGAAGTGTTAATACGAATCGAGCCACCGCCAATTTCGCTGCCATTTAAAACCATATCGTAAGCACGCGCTAAAATTTTGATAGGATCGTTTTCCAGTTCTGAAATGTCTTTAATTTTCGGTGCAGTAAAAGGATGATGACAAGCAGATAATCGTCCTTCCCCTTTTTCAAACATCGGGAAATCAATGACCCATAATGGTTTCCAGGTTTTCTCAACCAATCCTAATTCATGACCTAATTTCAAGCGCAGCGCGCCTAATGATTCATTCACAATTTCCGTTTTGTCCGCGCCAAAGAAAATAATATCGCCCGCTTTTGCTTTAGTGCGTTCTAAAATGGTTTGCACGGTTGCTTCTGGAATAAATTTTAAAATCGGTGACTGCAACCCATCCGCATTAAATTTAATGTAAGCCAAACCTTTCGCACCAAAATTGCTGACAAATTGCGTGTAATCATCAATTTGTTTGCGGCTTAATTCAGCGCCTTTTGGTACATGTAATGCAGCAACACGACCGTGCGGATCGTTCGCAGGGCCTGAAAACACTTTGAAATCGACGGATTTCATGAGATCGCCGACATCAATTAATTCCAGTGGAATTCGCAAATCCGGTTTATCCGAACCAAAACGTGACATGGCTTCGCCATAAGTCATGCGTGGGAAAGGATCCGGCAATTTGACATGCAGTAATTCATCAAACAGGCCCCGAATCATAACTTCCATAATTTTTTGAATTTCATCTTCATTTAAAAAAGACGTTTCGATATCGAGTTGAGTAAATTCCGGTTGACGATCGGCACGCAAATCTTCATCGCGAAAACATCGGACGATTTGATAATAACGATCGATTCCCGCCATCATTAATAATTGTTTAAATTGTTGCGGCGATTGCGGTAACGCAAAAAAACTGCCTGGTTTGGTTCGACTCGGAACCAAATAATCACGCGCGCCTTCTGGCGTTGCTTTCGTTAAAAAAGGTGTTTCGATATCTAAAAAGCCTTGATCATCTAAATAGCGGCGCAAATAGCGATTGATCGCAGCGCGCATTTTCATGCGATTTAGCATATCAGGACGTCGTAAATCTAAATAACGATAACGCAAACGAGTTTCTTCGCCGACATCATGATATTCATCAATAGGGAAAGGTAAAATATCGGCTTTATTTAAAATTGTTAATTCTGCGCCATCCACTTCAATTTCACCGGTGGCCAATTCTCGATTGACGGTGCCTTCTGGGCGTCTGCGCACTTTTCCCTTCACCTGAATGACATATTCATTACGTAAAGTTTCTGCTAATTTGAAAACATCCGGGCGACTGGGCGCAAATACCACTTGCACCAATCCCGATCGATCTCGCAAATCCAAAAAAATCACGCCACCGTGATCACGTCGACGATGAACCCAACCGGCCAATGTGACGGTTTGATCTAACTCTTTTACTGAAACATCACCACAATAATGACTACGCATAGATTATTTTACTCTTATATTTAAGTAGGTTTCTTTTTGTTGTTATTTTCGACGGGTTGCATCACACCCAAGGAAATAACAAATTTTAAGGCTTGTTCGACACTCATTTTTAATTCGATGGTATTTTTGCGGGGAACCATGAGCAAAAATCCCGAGGTTGGATTGGGGGTCGTTGGCACATATAAACTAATCATGGAATCATCATCCATGGATTTATGTACTTCTGGCGTGGCATCGCCTGTTTGGAAAGCGACGGTCCACATTCCAGGACGAGGATATTCCACTAAAAATACTTTCCGAAAAGATTGGCCACCCGGCGTAAACAAGGTTTCCATCACTTGTTTTACTCCCATGTAAACCGTGCGTACTAATGGAATGCGACCAATGATACTGTCCCAAAGCGCTAATAATTTTGTACCCAAAAAATTGGCAGCAATCATGCCAGTAAAAAAAATCACGCCCAAAATAATCAAAATCCCAATTCCAGGAACATGAAAACCAATCAGGGCATCGGGTTGATACGATTCAGGCAAGAGTTTTAGGACGTTATCCAGCAAATCCGCCAAAAATTTAATGATAAGAATGGTGACCCAAATAGGCACCCAAACTAAAAGACCTGAAATAAAATACTTTCTAATATAGGACATCATAATTAAGTCGCATCACCTTTGGTTGAAGACCCTTTGTCGTCCTTATTTTTTTTCTCAGTATCCGGTTTGCCTTTGTTTTTAAAGTCGGTTGCATACCAGCCAGTGCCTTTTAGCTGAAAACCGGCCGCTGAAACGAGTTTTTGCAAATCAGGCTTTTGACAGGATGGACAGATTGTCAAAGGCTGATCTGACATTTTCTGCATGGCGTCAAACTGATGGCCGCAGGCCGTGCATTGATATTCGTAAATGGGCATGACTTTCCCCTACACTTGCTTTAAAAAACAAGCTATTTTAGCAAGTATTTTAGATAAACAGTAGGGCTGCAGGCCTTATCTTTACTTAAGATTCATAAAAGTCCAAGGTTCAGCGACATAATCCCCAACCAAATTACGTACTGGCCTCGGTAAGCTTGTCACATCGAACAAGCTTAATACGGATAAATATCTTGCATCCTCTCGAGTGGTACTTCGTAATTCAGCCAGCCTTTTTTCAATATCCAGGACGGAGCATCCCACACCCTCCGTTGACATCAATAATTGGCCGCCTTGAAGTGCTCGGATCCTACTGCATTGGATACCCGGAATTTGCATGACAGAAAAATCGTGTGGGTCAACTCGATATAGCGGATATACATTATGCTCAACATCAAATCCCAGAAACATCAAACCCGATTCTGAATAAGCATATAAATTTTCAGAGGACTTTTTTAAGAGAATTGGCTTGCCATCTGCGTCGCTCACAACTTTAGGTTCGGGTGCCAGGAGGCCATTTTGTCCGCGATTCCAAAGTTTGATGTTCCAGCCAATTGCAGGTAGTGCATTAATGGATCTTCTTCTTGCAGAAACTACTCCTGGAACCAATGCCGCTAAAATGGAACCATCGGGTGAAATAAGCATATGATTCATCGGCTCATTTGTCAGCCGCTGATAAGTATTTTCAGGTTTATTTTCTAGCGATGAAATGCGAAGGGCACCACATTCGTACCCATGTCCGGTATCCACATCCGATGCTCTGACCACCAGCCAATCGGGATTAACGAACTGCAATTGATGAATAGACAAACCAGAAAAATGAGAAACCTTTATTGTCTGGGTTTTCTGAGTTTCTAGATCATAAATACAAATTTGACTGGCATCAGTTAGCGAGACGCCGGCCACTAATCCACCCTGCAAAGGACTATAAATTAATTTACTTTGACACTTAAAATGATGTTCGCGCGTTGCTTTAGTAACATAATTATAAATAACAATTTTATCCCCCCATCCGCCTTCGGGTGCCACAATACATTCATTTTTGCGGCCAGGCATAGCACATAATTGTCCTTGAAATCCATTAGATCTAGGCCATTCTGATTGATTCAGCAATTCTCCCGTTCTAGTATTCAGGACATACATGGTTAGAGTTTGGCTGCACTGAGCTACAGGATGTGTTAGAAATGCACCAGTATCAGGTGAAAGAGAAATTGAATCGTCCCTCTCTAATGATGCGTTCGAGAGTTGTTTTAAAGGAAGCAATGTCTTGCTTTCAGCAGTTTTTGGAGAAGTAAACACAGGGTTCCTCGTTTTTTATCAAAATTTGGTAAATTGTATAACTTTTGACTAACCCTGTAAAGCGACCTCGTCCTCTTCTAAGTCCCATTCGGTATCATCCGGCAGATAGCCATTGGTTTGCATGTTCCATAACATAGCAAAATGGCCGCCGGCGTTGAGTAAATCTTCTTGAGTGCCATCTTCGATAATTTGGCCTTTATCGAATACTAAAATGCGGTCCATGTCAGCGAGGGTTGATAAGCGATGAGCAACAACTAAAGTCGTACGATTTTTCATAACATGCTGCAAGCCTTCTTGGATCATGCCTTCGGTTGCAGAATCAAGCGCGGAAGTGGCTTCATCTAAAATTAAAATGGGCGCATTTTTGAGGATGGCGCGTGCAATCGCTACGCGTTGCCGTTGACCGCCGGATAATTTCACACCGCGATCGCCAACGAAGGATTGATATTTTTCAGGTAATTTTTCGATGAATTCGTGGCAATTGGCGAGCTTTGCAGCTTCGATGACTTCAGCATCCGTTGCATTCAGGTTTCCGTAACGAATATTTTCCATGATAGTGCGATGAAACAAAGTAGGATCCTGCGGAATCATCGCAATTTGCGAACGCAAAGAATCTTGCGTCACCGCTGCAATATTTTGTCCATCAATTAAAATAGAACCGCCGGCTAAATTATGGAAACGTAAAATTAAATTTACAAAAGTGGTTTTACCAGAACCTGAATAACCCACTAAACCAATTTTTTGTCCCGCATGAATTTTCACTGTTAAATTTTTAAAGACAGGTTGTTTTTGCGGATAGGAAAAAATCACTTCAGAAAATTCAATGTCACCTTTGGAAACCTGCAATTGTTTTGCATTCTGGACATCAACAATATCATGTCCTTTCGTAATCAACGTCAGTGAATTATTAATAACACCGACTTCGCGTGCAAACACTGTCATTTGATAACTCATGTACCAAACCATACTGAGCAACCAAAACGATTGCATGCCAATCTGTGCAAAGTCTCCGAGCGTAACCCACCCTTGCGTCCACCCATGAATCAAAGCAAACAGCATCGCAAAAATCATTAAAAATCCCGTAACACCTTGCCAAAATCGCATGATCTCAATCAACCACATGGCATTTTTTGCTTTTTTAATTTCATCTTCCTGAAAACGATGGAGATACTGACTTTCATAATCATTTCGCGCAAATAAACGAACATTCAAAATATTGGTAAAGCTATCAACAATTTTTCCAGACAAAGCCGCCGAACTCTCCGAATGAATTTCCCATTTTTCATTACCGGTTTTCATAAAAAACAAAGTCAGCGCCATGTGTAAACAAAACCAGATAAATAAAATGCCGGCAAAAACAGGATTCGTCATCCACATCAATCCCATCGCAATCAATATTCCGAGAATAGTTGGAATAAAACTATAGGACAAAACTTCAATGATGGATTGACAGCTGTTTGGCAGATCCGCAATTTTTTTCGCAATATTTCCAGGAAAATGATTGGCAAAATATTCTTGTGAATGTAATTTAACGTAGTTATAAACTTTTTCGCGAATGTTCGCTCGGAAAGTCGGCAGCGCATAAATCATGGCGATGCCTTGCATACGCAACCAAAATTCAGTATTGATCCAGAAAAACATCAGCAATGCGATGGGTTTCATTAACGCATGATATACATTGACGGTATATCCACGATAATCATGCAATGTGTTAACAATGAGTTTAATAAAATAGGGAAAAAATATATCGTTGACCGACCAACTGATTGCCGCAAAAAATATAATAAAAAAACCAAATGGCTGGCGTTTTAAAAAATAATAGAGAAAAGCTAATGCAGTCTTGGGTAGATTCATGACACACCTGGCCAACACATTGTTAATAAACCATGAAAAAATATACGAAAAAAATTGCTTCAGTTAGTTATCGACTGAAGGGTTCAATTTCTTGTCCGTATATCAACATTTTCATAACACACCAGATGTAACAAAAAATAACATATTAATGTTCTAATTATATAAAAAATCGTTAAAATAAGCAAGAAAAACAATGGTATTACAATAATAGGTCATTGCGAGGAGCGTTTTTTGCGACGAAGCAATCTTTAAGAGATTGCTTCGGCTTAAAAAACAAGCCTCGCAATGACGAAAAAATTAGGAATAAATCATGCAAAAAACTATTTTAATTACGGGTTGTTCATCTGGAATTGGTTTGCGCTCCGCCGAAATTTTAAAGCAACGTGGCTATCGTGTTTTTGCATCTGCACGCAAAGAAAAAGATGTTGCAGAATTAAAAGCAAAAGGGTTTGAAAGTATTTTAATGGATGTGAATGATTCTTCATCCATTCAGGAAGCATTACAAGAAATATTTAAAAAAACCGGCGGCACACTGGATGCTTTATTTAATAATGCAGGTTATGCAGTACCGGGCGCCGTCGAAGATCTCACACGCGAGATGATACGCACTCAATTCGAAACCAATGTATTTGGCGCGATGGAACTCATTCATCAAGTCATTCCCATTATGCGACAACAAGGTCATGGCAGAATTATTCAAAATAGTTCTATTTTGGGAATTATTACGATGCCTTATCGCGGCGCGTACAACGCATCAAAATTCGCAATCGAAGGATTTAGCAATACTTTGCGGCAAGAATTACGTAATTCGCCGATTCAGGTTTCAATTCTTAATCCGGGACCCATTGAATCTCATTTTAGAAATAATGCTTATAAAAGTTATCATGGCACACTCTCAGAAAAACACAGCGTGCATCGTGATTCCTATAAAAAAATGGAACAACATTTTTTTAATCCCACACCCAGTGAAAGAAAATTCACACTGGCTCCCGATGCCGTCGTAAATAAATTAATTCATGCGCTAGAGAGCCGAAGACCCAAGGCACATTATTACGTTGGATTTCCCGCCCACATTTTTGCATTTTTACGCAGAATTTTGCCGGATAATATGCTAGATTGGGTTTTGATAAAAATTACCAAAGAAGAAATCCACTCATGAGTTATATTTTAGTATTGTACTATAGCCGTTACGGTTCCGTTAAAAAAATGGCGCAGCATGTCGCGCGCGGGATCGAATCGGTTCCAGGAATTGAAGCCATGGTGCGCACCGTGCCGCCTGTTTCACCCGTGATCGAAGCCAGCGCTCCTGCCATTCCTGAAAGTGGCGCACCCTACGTTACGCTCGACGAATTAAAAAATTGCGCGGGACTTGCGTTAGGCAGCCCTACTCGTTTTGGCAATATGGCTGCGCCGATGAAATATTTTATTGATTCCACTAGCGGTCTTTGGTTATCAGGTGATTTAGTAAATAAACCTGCTGCGGTTTTCAGCGCGACTGCGAGCTTGCACGGAGGTCAGGAAACTACTCTCCTTAGCATGATGTTGCCGCTGATGCATTTAGGATTCATGATGTTAGGCATTCCCTACACGGAACCGGATCTCAATACGACGACAACGGGTGGCACGCCCTATGGCGCAACCCATGTCACAGGCACCGATGGAAAAAAACCTTTAAGCGACGAAGAACAACGCCTTTGTTTTGCCATGGGTAAACGATTAGCGGAAGTTGCATTGAAATTATCATGACAGAAAATTTTATTTTAGCAGATGGGCGATGGTCGGGACCGCATGGTATTGGGCGGTTTTCGACTGAAATTTTAGCGCGTCTTAATAATACTGTGGTAATTTCAGATGGGCCAAAACCATTATCGTTAAAAAATATTTTTTGGCTAGGTCCAAAAATAAAATTTTATCCCAATTCTAGAATTTATTTTTCGCCTGGTTTTAACCCCGTTTTGTTTTCGCCTATTCCTTTTACTATTACGATTCATGACTTGATTCATTTGCGGGTTAATGAAAACTTTTCTTTTTTTAAAAAAATTTTCTACGAATTATTTATTAAACCCACCGCAAAAAGAGCTTATAAAATTTTTACCGTATCTGATTTTTCTAAAAGAACCATTTTAGAATGGCTAAAAATTCCAGAAGAAAAGGTGGTTGTTGTTTACAATGGTATTAGTGACATATTCACTGCTGAAGGTCCGCGTTATTCGCCTGGATTTTCGTATCTTTTGAATGTTGCAAATAATAAACCGCATAAAAATATTGAACGTTTATTAATTGCATTCGCCAATGCTAAGATTAATCACGAGATAAAGTTGATCTTGACTGCAAAAAAAACCTCGGAATTCGATGCAATCATTAAGAAATACGCGCTTTCTGATCGCATTGTTTTTTTGAATAACCTCTCAGAAACTGAATTAGCTGGTTTATATCGTGGTGCTTTGGCACTGACTTTTCCCTCTCTTTACGAAGGATTTGGCTTGCCGATTCTTGAAGCCATGGCAAGCGGTGTGCCTGTTTTAACTTCTAATACGACGTCGATGCCGGAAGTTGCCGGAGATGCGGCGATTTTGGTGGATCCTTATGATACGGATGCGATTGCTCGTGGTGTCGAAAAAATTGTAAATAATTTGCCTTTGCGGGATGAGCTACATAGGAATGGATTGGAACGAGCAAAATTTTTTACATGGGAAAAAACAGCTAGCAAAATCGAAGAAATTTTATCGGAATCCCCCTAAGTTTCGCTGTTTGCTGCTCTGCCTGGGTTTTGCTTACCGAGCGATTGCGTTTCAGGGATGAAATGCTTTAGTACATGGACGTACGCTACCCGAGCGAGGGAAGCAAAACCCAGGCAGAGCAGCAAACAGCGAAACGCTCTCAACACGGCAGATTCTTGCCTTTTTCATCCATGATTTTGTTATCCTTATCAGGAAAAACTTCCCGCGCCCGACCCGATTGACTAATCAAGATTGCCCAAGCGGGATTTTCAGAATTTTTTTCACAAAACCAGAACGTACCATTTTGTGCATGAGAAAAACCAGTCGCCAGAAATTCCAGATTTTTTTGACCCACAGGAAAAGTGCGCCAAAAAATTTTTCCATTTGTTTTATTAGTAAAGGCATTAATTACTTTTTCCTGTTGTAAAATAACATAACCCTCTTGCCATTCACCTGAACAAGATGTTTGATCTTTGCTGTGACACAAAATAATGTTATCTGAACGAAGCATGGCCTCACTCCGCGCCAAATTAATCGCACGCAATAATTGCAAGCGAATGGTGTCTTGATTATTTTTTTCGAAAAAAATTTTTTGCGAAGGGACAACCAAAACCGCCATAAGGAAAATAATGGCGAGCGTTATCAATAACTCTAATAACGAGTATCCGTACATCGGTGACCACCTTGGGGTTCTGCGCTTTCAGCTTATTCTTTTACCGGTCGCATATGCGGAAATAAAATGACATCCCGAATAGACGGTGAGTTGGTAAACAACATGACTAGACGATCAATGCCGATGCCTTCGCCTGCCGTTGGGGGTAACCCATATTCCAAGGCAGTAATGTAATCTTCATCATAGGGCATCGCTTCCAGATCGCCGGCTTCTTTGTTTTCAACTTGCTTACGAAAACGTTCAGCTTGATCATCGGCATCGTTTAATTCTGAAAAACCATTAGCAATTTCGCGTCCGCCGACAAAGAGTTCAAATCGATCGGTGACAAAGGAATTATTATCGTTGCGTCGCGCAAGCGGTGACACTTCCGCGGGATAATCGGTAATAAACGTCGGTTGAAAAAGTTTATGCTCAACCGTTTTTTCGAAAATTTCGAGTTGAATTTTTCCCATGCCATAACTTTCCTGGCACGGAATTTCTAGATTTTTTGCGGTTTTTTTCAAAGCTTCCAGTGAATCTAAATCTTGTTTTTTTAATTGGGGATTATATTTCAAAATCGCATCGACCATATTGAGACGAGCAAAGGGTTTGCTTACATCATAAGTATGATCTTGATTGACGATGGTTGTGGTACCCAGAATGGTTTCGGCCAGATAGCGAATTAACTCTTCGGTCAAATCCATTAGATCATGAAAATTAGCATAAGCTTGATAAAATTCTAGCATCGTAAATTCAGGATTATGTTGAGTCGATAATCCTTCGTTACGGAAATTACGATTAATTTCATAAACACGTTCAAATCCGCCGACAACTAATCTTTTCAGATAAAGTTCCGGGGCAATTCGTAAATAAAGTGGCATGTCGAGTACATTATGATGCGTGATAAAAGGACGAGCGGCGGCACCACCCGGCAACACATGCATCATGGGTGTTTCCACTTCTAAAAAATACCGTTTATTTAAAAATTCACGAATCGCCTGCACGATGCGCGTGCGAATGATAAAAGTATGTCGAGTTTCGTCATTCACTAATAAATCCAAATAACGCTGACGATAGCGAGTTTCCTGATCAGTCAGACCGTGATATTTGTCAGGTAATGGGCGAAGTGATTTGGATAAGAGCTGAATTTTTTTGGCGCGGACAGACAGTTCACCGGTTTTGGTTTTAAATAAGAGACCTTCGATGCCGATGATATCGCCTAAATCCCAATCTAAAAATTCCGTATATTTTTCTGGGGAAATTTCATCTTGACGGACATAAACTTGAATGCGACCCGTCATATCTTGCAAGTGAATAAAACTCGCTTTGCCCATTAAGCGGCGCGTCATAATGCGCCCTGCTACTTTGACATGAATCGGTTTTGCTTCCAATTCGGGTTCGGTTTTATTTTCGTGTTGTTCGCGTAAATTGGCGGCAAACGAATCTCGACGAAAATCATTCGGGTAAGCGATACCCTGTTTTCGTAACGCATCGAGTTTAGAGCGGCGTTGTGCGATCAGTTCGTTGGTGTCTAGGGTTTTGATTTCTTGTTCAGTCATAATGTTACCTTTGGGTTATAGCCCACTCAGCAAACTCGCTTCAATAAATTTATCCAAATCGCCATCCAAAACAGCTTGGGTATTTGCGACTTCGACGCCTGTGCGTAAATCTTTAATTCGGGACATGTCCAGCACATAAGAACGAATTTGACTGCCCCAGGTCACGTCCATTTTTCCCGCTTCCAATTCATCTTGTTTTGCGCGACGTTTTTGTAATTCTAATTCGTATAATTTTGCGCGCAACTGTTTCATGGCTTCCGCGCGGTTTTTATGTTGTGATCGGTCGGACTGGCATTGCACGACAATATTGGTCGGTAAATGCGTGATACGCACGGCGGAATCCGTTCGGTTGACGTGCTGGCCCCCTGCGCCACTTGCGCGATAAGTATCAACGCGTAAATCAGCCGGATTAATATCAATATCAATACTTTCATCAATTTCAGGTGAAACAAAAACAGAGGCAAATGAAGTATGTCGTTTATGGTTTGCATCAAATGGAGATTTTCGCACCAAACGATGCACACCGGTTTCGGTCCGCATCCAGCCAAACGCATAAGGGCCGGTAAATTTGATGGTCGCGCTTTTGATGCCAGCGACTTCACCTGCGGAAACTTCCATTAATTCTGTTTGGAAACCGTGTTTTTCACCCCAACGCAAATACATACGTAAAATGATATTCGCCCAGTCTTGCGCTTCCGTACCACCCGATCCTGCTTGAATATCTAAATACGCATTATTTTCATCTAATTCACCCGAAAACATCCGCTGAAATTCAAGTTGCTCGATGGTTTTGGTGACCCTATCTAATTCTAGGACAATGGCTTCAACCGTATCCGCATCATTTTCATGCGCGGCTAATTCAAATAATTCAGCAGAATCTTTAATTTTATTGGCAATGGTTTGAATATTATTGACGATGTTTTCCAGCTGCGAACGCTCACGACCTAAACTTTGCGCGCGTTCTTGATTGTTCCAAACGGCGGGATCTTCTAATTCACGCTGGACTTCGATAAAACGTTCTTGTTTTTGCTCGAAGTCAAAGATACCCCCGAATTTCGGTGAGGCGAGCGGTTAAATCTTTGATGCGGTTTTGGATGGATGTGACTTCGACCACGGGATTGCTCTCTTTCAAATTTTGATAATAATAACGGGATTTTAAGTGGGAATCCACTACTATTGTAATTAAATGAATTGATGCAATTTTAACTAACGTTTAGAAACAAACGGATTATCTTTGATATAAAACCGCAATAATTTCTGCGCCCATTTTCCTGCATAGTCGACTCCAATGCGAGGGCGTTTGATGATTTTAAAAGGATCGTTTTCTTTTTCTGCGAGATAAAAATTATCGCTTAATAAATCATGGCCATATAATTGTTTGGTAATGCCCATGGCGTTGCATAAAAGACCTGGGCCTTGTGTACGGCCCTCGATATCTTGAATGGGCTCGAGTGCGCGGATTAGCACGCCGGCGCCTATACCTTCTTTTTCAGTAATGGTATTCATGCAGTAATACATGCCGTAAATCAGATAAACATAAGCGTAACCCGGCGGACCGAACATGATTTTGTTGCGCTCTGTCATACCGCGCGAGGAATGAGACGCGAGATCTTTTCCGCCTAAATAGGCTTCCGTTTCGACGATGCGACCGATACGAATTTGATCTTCAATATGATGCACAAGATATTTTCCTAATAACTCTTGTGCAACCTCTTTGGTATCACGATCGTAAAAATCGCGGGAAAGTTTTTTCATGATAATTTATTTCTTACTACCTGGTCCTGTTCCCGACATTGGCTTTGGACTTCCGTGCGTTTTCTGACGTTTACTGGGCGTTTCATCCGCCGATAATTTGCGTTTTTGTTTTAAAAAGGTCGTCTGCGAAGGCAACGAAGGCTTGCATTTTTTAATGGTTATATTTGGCCTACCGTGACCTGAATTGGCCGGTGTAGATTTTACTTCAGGCACAAAAGGTTCTCTTTTTACTTTTTTCTTCGCAGGCTGGAGAGCTTCATCTACTAAATCAGGGCTTTGGTCAAATTTTCTTTTAGGAATGGGAACGCGTTTTGTATCTTCGAGTTTTTTGACTACATCTTTAGTGCTGGATTTCTTAACTGATTTTGATTCTTCAAATTTTTTTCTCCTTGCTGTGACCTTCACTTTTCTTTTCTCTTGCGACATGGTTCCTGCCGTTTGCAAACTCCAGTCCACTCGATTTAAAAATTTTGCCGGCACCAGTTGCGCACAAACATGAGTGGGCAATCTCGCTTCGTCTCGCAAGTTATTTACCAATCTGTTGCATAGTTTATCGTGAAACTCATTTGATTCTTTTGGTAGTTTTTGCAATAGTGCTTTAAGCCTTTCTCCCTGAGCATTCAGCGCGTATGCACCCTCTTTTTTTTCAAACAGTTCTTCTGCCAAATCCGATTTAAAAAGATTAATTAATGCTAAGAGCGCAGCAGGATTGTTTTGATCCATTGCATAATTAATTAAAGGAAATTTAAATTCTTTGAACTCCGGTCTGAAATTACGAAACATCATTTCCAGCATCTTGTAATTAAAAAGATTACCAGTAAAATCGCGAATATAATAATGTAACGGACTCAAATTATCTTTATCTTCTATTTCAGTCGGCGCTCTACCTTCTTGAACTAATAATTCAATAAATTTGACTTTTTGTCCTATGGGAAGATTTTTATTTTTAAAAACAAAATGCAAAGGGGTGGAAAACGTATCCAATGTGTAGCGAACAGGATCTGCACCCTGTTGTAATAATTGTTTTGCATTTTCATAATCGCCGCACAAACAAGAAATCATTAATGGATTTAATTCGATTTGTTCGCGTCTTACAACGGGTTTTCCTTCATGCAGATATCCGACATAAACGATGGCGTTAACGTCTGGATTTTTGGCTTCTTTCATGCAAACTGCGCTTGGAATAAATAATAAATCACCGTCTGGACGAGGAATTAGACGTTTTACTTCATCAAGAATGGGGTCACTCACTTTGGTTAACGTATAATTGGCAAGACGTCCTTCAAAATCTTGTTGCGATGTTTGCCAATCATGATGGGCTTGCACAGGAATTTCATTTTTTAATTCGTATTTTTTTCCATAATTTATCACAAGTTGTGAATTGCCAATGGCACAAGTAGCAGCGAAACAGACATTCCCTTTGTTTCTCACAATATTCATATTCGGATATCGTGAGGTATTGGCGAAACGCCCAGCGTTTCCTGCTTCTCTTGCATCGATTCTGGCGGCCGGATATTTATCAGTTGCAGGAAGATTAAAAACATAAGATGTATCTTTCACTTGTTGATTGATTACATCTTTACCTAAATAAAAAATAACATAGCATTCAGCTTGGATAGATGGATTTCGAGCTCCCTCGATTGCAAATAATCCGTAACAGCAATTTTCAGGAACACCGCGACGAGCCAGTAACTCCACTTTAGCAACATAGAGATGGCCTGAATGGGAATATTTCGTTCTTAACTCCGGATCATCAACAAGAGTAATACCGAACGTATCCTCGAATTTATCCATATTTTCTGAGGTTAATTCAAATTTAAAATCCGATAGAACCGCAAGATCCTTTTGTGGATCCGCTTTGAATTTCACCTTAGACAGTTTATAGGCCGTTATCTCTTGCCCCTTTACGGACGCCACTCGCTGCATGAATCCTGCCCTATTATGATGAGATTGGGTGATCTTAATGCATAAAACATTAAGGAATTCTTAAGAAGATGAATAAATAGCCTATTTTACTTTTTGAGCCATTTTTTAAGCTTTACTTAAGCTTATTTCGTTAGACTTGCAAACGATTAACGAGGAAAAAATCTAGAATGCACGCCACCTTTAACCCCTTGATTGTTAAAATGCCGCCCGACGAGAAGGAAACATATATTCTCGATAAACGGCTTGGTAAAGGTTCCCAAGGAAACGTTTGTAAAGCCTATCGTGTCGTCAGTTACACTATTGATGGTAAACCCGTCCCTTCTGAAGTTGCTGTTGCGCTGAAAGTGATAGATTGCGATGATGATGATCTTATTTGGAAACAAGCAAAATTAGAAGGTGAAATAACCCAAGTTATGAATCCTCTTGCCAGGGTCTATAGCCGATACCCTATCATTTTTATTGCCACAACCTTTGTAGAGGGAGTCAATCTAGAACAATATCTGGCAGCAAATCAACTCACCCTTTTACAGGGAATTCGGCTCATAAAAAAAGTAGCCGTTGTTATTGATGAAATACATACCAAACGCGTTATCCATGCAGATATTTTACCGGTTAATTTAATGGTAAAAATCGGTGATGAAAAAGAAGTTGAAATTCATCCTATCGATTTTGGTCGGTCATGCAGAACGAAAAATAATTCGAATCAACTAATGCGCCATCCTTGTCAGTATTCCGGTCATATTAATTATCCACCTGAATCTCTTTCTGAAAAATTTGGATTTAAATCGGATATTTATATGGCGGTGTATGTTTTTTCCAAAATTTTGGGAGTAAAAGATCCCTGTGTTGATAAACGAAGAGCAGGGAATGAAGTTCCTTATAACCTCGATGGCATTATAAAATTTGATGATATTCCTCAGTGGCCGATGGATTACAGAAAATTGACTCTTCAGTTTTTAAATCGAATGCAAAATAATGATTATGACTCACGCCCTGATGCGCGGGAGGTTGTAACTTTTTTTTCTACGCTAGAAAAATTATATGAATTGAGTCAAGTCAAATCTGAATCTGATCGCAAGGATAATAAAGATCAAAATTCGAACCATTTTAAGGTTTATACCACAAAACTTTTTCTTATGGCCACGGGAAGATGGCATGAAAAAGTCACGGATGTCATCCAACTAAAATTAAATCCCAATGGCACAATGAATCAATTAGATCTCGAAAAATATCCAGAGGCATTGGGGATCATTCATGATTTTTGTGTAGCGGAAGATGATATGCAAAACAAAATCTGGAGTACGCCGTGCAGAATTTTGATGCGTATGGAAACAGAAACAGCAAAAATATCAGATAAAAAAATGCTAGCCACTATCAATACAAATCGCCCGACCATTGTTACTGCGTGTGTCGCAGAGTTACGTTTGTTTACCCCAGAGGCAAGACACAAGATGTTAATGGACATAAAATTGAAAAAAAATGCATTAGGTGCAATTATTAACGTTCCGCGCGATCCAATTCGTTTTGCATTCTCAGGACGAGAAAACACCACAACGGTTGATAATATTTTAAAAGCTTTTCAACCTGCGCCTGCACAAAATCAGGATCAAGGTCAGTCTAGATCTTTGTCGTGACAAAGATCTATTTTAGTGTTCCCGAGTGGTTTTAAACTCGATTTTTGGCCAACGTTCCATGGTCAAATTGAGATTGACTCGGGTCGGGGCAAGATAGGTTAAATTGTCGCTGCCATCGAGTGCTAGATTATCAAACGCCTTATTTTTAAAGTCTTCCAGCATTTTTGTATCATCGCAATAAATCCAACGGGCAGTTGCAACGGACACATTTTCATAAACGCAATCGACGTTATATTCGTGCTTTAATCGATAGGCAACAACATCAAATTGTAATAATCCAACCGCACCTAAAATTAAATTATTACTATTTAATGGGCGAAATACTTGAGTTGCACCTTCTTCGCATAATTGCACTAAGCCTTTTTGTAAGGCTTTTAATTTCAAAGGGTCTTTTAAGCGGACTAAACGAAATAATTCAGGCGCAAAATAAGGGATCCCAGTAAATTTTAATTTTTCGCCTTCCGTAAAGGTTTCGCCAATCTGAATGGTTCCATGATTATAGAGACCAATAATATCCCCTGGCCACGCATCTTCGACATGCTCACGTTCAGAGGCCATGAATGTCAGCGCTTGGCCGATTTTGACATCGCGTCCTAATCCGACCTGAAATAATTTTTTGCCTGGCGCATAATGACCTGAACACACGCGCAAAAAGGCAATGCGATCACGATGCGCAGGATCCATATTCGCTTGAATTTTGAAAACAAAACCGCTGAATTTATCTTCCGAAGGGTTGATGGGACGCGTTTCTGTTTCTCGCGATTGGGGTGATGGCGCGTAATTTGCAAATGCATCTAACAATTCGCGCACACCAAAATTATTGATTGCAGAACCAAAAAAAACGGGCGTTAATTTTCCGTTTAAAAATTCTTGTTTATCAAATTCGTGACTTGCGCCTTTAACTAATTCTACATTCGCACGTAAATCGGCTGCCTGCTCACCTAACAACGCATCTAATTCAGGATTATGTAAGCCCTTTATTTTAGTGCCTTCTTGCTGTACGGCATTTTTCCCCGGCTCATATAAATAAACGGCATCTTCATAAAAATGATAAACCCCTTTAAAATCACGACCCATGCCAATCGGCCAGGTAATCGGTGCGCAGCGAATTTTTAAAATGTTTTCGATTTCATCGAGTAATTCAATGGCATCGCGACTATCACGGTCCATTTTATTAATGAACGTAATGATCGGCGTATTTCGCAATCGACAGACTTCAAGTAATTTGATCGTGCGCTCTTCAACCCCTTTAGCAGCATCAATTACCATCAATGCAGAGTCAACTGCAGTCAACGTGCGATACGTATCTTCAGAAAAATCCGCGTGACCAGGCGTATCCAACAAATTCATGATGTGATGTTTATATGGAAACTGCATGACGGAGGTTGTCACAGAAATTCCGCGTTGTTTTTCCAGTTCCATCCAGTCGGAAGTTGCGTGCCTGGAAGCTTTCCGCCCTTTTACCGTGCCTGCCATTTGAATGGCACCGCCGAATAATAATAATTTTTCGGTGAGCGTGGTTTTTCCCGCATCAGGGTGTGAAATAATGGCAAACGTACGACGTTTGGAAAGTTCGGTGAGTTGTTCAGTCATAATGTCTATTCGTAGTGAAAGGCTGCGATTTTAACATATCTCAGTGCAATTTAAACCCGTAAATCCTTGGCGAAAACCAGCGCATCTTCGCGGCCTTCTTTGGTGGGATAATAATTTTTGCGGGTACTGATCTGAATAAATCCCATTTTTTCATAAAGAGCAATCGCATAAGCATTGGAACGACGGACTTCTAGGAAAGCGATATCCGATTTTTCTTTGGCGTTTTTCAGCGCAGCTTCAACTAACTGTCGACCAAACCCCTGATGCTGGAAATCAGGATGAATACAAACATTCAGGATATGGCTTTCCCCCGCCAGCGTCGACATGATGAGATAGCCAATCAGTTGATCGCCCTGCTCTATTACCCAACCGCGATAGCCCGCATCATAACAACGTTCAAAGACTTCTTCCGTCCATGGCGTAAATTGCGTGAGACGCTCGATGATCATCGCTTGAGGTATATCGGATTTTTGTAATATTCTTAACATATTTCTATTTTATCCTGAAAAGGGGAGAAAATCATGAGTTACCGCCTCACCAAAATTTATACGCGTAAAGGCGATGATGGCACAACAAGTCTGGATACGCGTAATCGGATTGCGAAAAATGCAGCGAGGATTGAGGCGATTGGCGATATTGATGAATTGAATAGTGTGATTGGGATGGTGATTGCGTTTGATCAGCAGAGCAAGATTAGTCATGCGTTGCACCCTATTCAGCAGACTCTGTTTGATTTAGGCGGAGAGCTTGCCTTGCCAGATCGAATTGCGATTCATGCAGAAAAAACCACGGAACTTGAACAATGGATAGATGAATGGAATGCGATGTTGCCACCGCTAAAAGAATTTATTTTACCAGGCGGGACACCGGCATCGGCTACTTGTCATTTGGCGAGAACCGTTTGCAGACGAGCCGAACGATCCTTGGTAACTTTGCAAGAAAAAGAAAAAATTAATTCTGAAATGTTGAGGTATATTAACCGATTATCAGATGTCTTATTTGTTGCGGCACGAATTCTCGCTAAAGAGGCAGGAGAAAAAGAAATTTTGTGGGACCATGAAAAGTGAGAGAAATTCATTTACAGCTACGATTTGGCAGCTGTGTTTGTTCATGGAAAAACACCCCTCACCCGACGCGCGTTGCGCGTCGACCTCTCCCACAAGGGGAGAGGTGATCCGGAGTTTTTCAACGAAGACTAATTTCCACCACCAACCTCAATCAGTTAGCGCAAAGCAACTTGCCTTTGCTTTGTAAGCGATTGCATTTCATGGATGAAATGCTAAGTACACGGACGTACGCTTTCGAGCGCACAAAGCAAAGGCAAGTTGCTTTGCGATAACTGATTGAGCCCCCTACGCCTTCGAACGCACAAAGCAAAGGCAAGTTGCTTTGCGCTAACTGATTGAGCCCCAGCCCCTCAACCTTTCTGCAATTTTTCCCAAGAACTATCCGAAGCCAGAGGATATTGATCTTTCAAACGAGTAAACTTTTGCATTTTACCCTGAGAATCAAATTCCAAAACATAAACCGAATCAAAATCTTCTGAATGCCATTTTTTAATGGGTTGTGTAACTCCAAGCTCCTGCGCCAATTGCGGAATCTTAGTATGATTCCAACAAACCAAAACCGTTTTATTTTGATACTCTTTATTTTGCAGCAAATCCGCCGCTAATTTAGCATAATCTTTGCTAACAAAAGGATGCAGAATAGGAAATCCCGAATCCGGATGTTTCGAAGCTAACATATTGGCAAGCGGCGCAACCGTCTGCAATTCGCGAATCGAAGAATCCTCACGCGCTGGGTCCGTTGCAAAAATAAAATCGGGTTCCCCAAATTTTTTTAAAAAATAAAAAGCAAACTCAATGGAACGCATAATCCCATTGGGTGAAAGACAAGGTCCTGGATTCGGTTGGCTTAATTTATCTCCGTGTCGAATAATAATGATTTCTTTAGGTGCCGCAAAAACAGCACTGCAGAATATCATTAAAAACATCGCAAAAATAAATTTTTTCATAAATAAATGGTTACGCTCCCACTTTTTCTTCGGTTTTTTTCTTAGGCAAATATAAATCGGTAATCGTACCTTCGAAAACTTCCGCAGCCATTGCAACAGTTTCTGATAAGGTTGGGTGCGGATGGATGGTGAGCGATAAATCTTCGACATCGCAACCCATTTCGATGGCTAAACCGATTTCACCCATTAATTCACCGGCATTCGGTCCGACCATGCCAGCACCAATCACCCGATGAGTTTCTTCATCAATGATAAGTTTTGTAATACCTTCATCGCGGCCAATACTGAGTGAACGACCGCTTGCTGCCCAAGGGAAGACGCCTTTGCCGTATTTGAGCCCTTTTGCCTTCGCTTCGTTTTCCGTCACGCCAACCCATGCCACTTCCGGATCGGTGTAAGCCACACTTGGAATACATGCAGGATCAAAAAAGTGTTTTAATCCAGCGATAACTTCCGCTGCGACTCGACCTTCTGGAATCGCTTTGTGCGCCAGCATTGGCATGCCAGCGACGTCACCAATCGCATAAATATTGGGAACATTGGTTCGCATTTGTTTGTCAGTGGGAATGAAACCGCGCTCATCGACTTTGACACCCGCTTTACCCGCATCAATCAAGTCACCATTCGGACGTCGGCCGACTGCACATAAAATTCGGTCAAATTTTTCAGGAGCTGCAGGTGCATTTTCACCTTCGAAAGTAACGTAAAGGCCGTCTTTTTTAGCTTCGACTTTAGTCACTTTGGTTTTTAAGAAAATATTTTTGTAACGTTTTTGAATTCGTTTATATAGCGGCGTTACAACATCTTTGTCAGCGCCAGGAATAATTTGATCCATTAATTCAACGACGGTAATTTCGGCACCTAAAGCCTGATAAACCGTTGCCATTTCAAGACCAATGATTCCGCCCCCAATCACTAGCATTTTGCATTTGGTTTCTGCTAATTCCAGCGCGCCAGTCGAATCAATAATGCGTGGGTCATCCGGTAAAAAAGGTAATTTCACTGGACGCGATCCGACCGCAATAATTGCATCGGTAAATTTAATTTTTTGTTTGCCGTTTTTACCTTCCACTTCGATTTCGTTAGTTGAAGTAAATTTGGCGAGACCTTGCACGATTTCAACTTTGCGTTGTTTTGCCAGCATTTTTAAGCCACCCGTTAATTTGCTGACGACTTTATTTTTCCATTCGACTAATTTATTGGTTTTGATGTCCGGTTTACCAAAATCAATACCGCAGTGCGACATTTCTTGCGCTTCGTCGATGACTTTCGCAGCATGTAATAAGGCTTTGGAAGGAATACAACCGACATTTAAGCAAACGCCGCCAATGTTGTCATAACGCTCAACCAAAATGACTTTTTTTCCTAAATCCGCCGCACGAAAGGCAGCCGTGTATCCACCGGGACCACTGCCAAGAACGACAACATCTGCTTGTGACTCACTCATTGTTTTCTCCCAATAATTTTTTACAGCAATAAATTACGAATATCGGCCAACATGCCGGTTAAAAATACGATAAAACGCGCACCATCCGCACCATCAATCACACGATGATCGTAAGATAACGATAGAGGCAGCATCAAACGTGGAACAAAGGTGCCTTCGTGATAAACGGGTTGATAAGACGATTTGGAAACGCCTAAAATCGCGACTTCGGGCACATTCACAATCGGTGTGAATGCCGTGCCGCCAATACCACCTAAACTTGAAATCGAAAAACATCCGCCTTGCATGTCATTTGCGGTCAGTAATTTTTTGCGTGCTTTTTCGCTGACTTCGCCTAATTCTTTTGCTAAATCCATCAAGCCTTTTTTATCGACGTCACGGATCACAGGCACGACTAAGCCATCAGGTGTATCAACTGCTACTCCAATATGAAAATATTTTTTTAAAATTAAATTTTCAGCATTGGGATCCAGTGATGCATTGAATTTAGGAAAGGCTTTTAATGCAGCAACGACTGCTTTCATAATGAAAACAAGCGGCGTGAGCTTAATACCTAATTTTTCTGATTCACTTTTTTGTGCCTGACGGAAAGCTTCCATCTCAGTGATATCTGCATCGCCAAATTGCGTCACATGCGGAACCAGCAACCAATTGCGATGTAAATTTTTTCCGGACAGTTTTTGGATGCGCGTTAAGGGCGTCGTTTCAATCGCGCCGAATTTTGCAAAATCCACTTGCGGGGCTGCGGGCAATCCGCCAGTTGAAGACGATTGCAATCGTGTTTTTACCCAGAGTTGAATGTCTTCTTTTAAAATGCGATTTTTGGGGCCTGTGCCTCTTACTTGCCCGAGGTCTACACCAAATTCGCGAGCAATGCGGCGAACCGCGGGACCCGCATGGACATCGGCCGATTGTGCGGGAATTAATGTTCCAGTTTGCGCAACAGGTTCAACTTTTTCCGCTTCGGGTGCAATTTTTTTAGGAGCGAGTTCTTCTTTTTTTGCAGCTGGTTTTTTGGATTCAGCTTGCGTTTCACCAGCGCCACTCGTTTCTAACGTGACAATCACAGAGCCTTGCGAAACTTTATCACCTACTTTCACTTTGACTTCTTTGACAACGCCTTCATCAGAAGAAGGCACTTCCATTGTTGCTTTGTCAGATTCCAACGCAATCAGCGCCGTTTCTTTTTTGATGTGATCACCGGGTTTTACTAACACTTCAATGACATCAACGTCTGTCGCGCCACCAATATCCGGCACTGTTATATTTTTTATAGCCAAATTAAAATCCTCCTAGCAACTGACTGGATTGGGTTTGTCGGGGTTTATTTTATATTTCTTCATGGCTTCCGTCACTTGATTTGCTGGAATGGTTTTTTCCTGAGCCAATGCATGCAGCGCTGCGACCACGATATAGTAACGATCTACTTCAAAGAAATGTCTCAACTGTTCACGCGTATCACTACGACCGAAACCATCCGTACCCAATACGACATAACGTCGATTTAGATAGGGCCGAATTTGTTCTGCGTAAGCTTTTATATAATCGGTTGCGGCAACCACGGGGCCTTCGTGTTTTTCGAGTGTTTTTTCTAGGAAAGTCACTTGCGGTTTTTTATCGGGATGGAACATATTATGGCGTTCTACTTCTAAACCATCACGACGTAACTCATTGAAACTCGTTACACTCCAAATATCCGCTGACACGCCAAAATCTTTTTCCAGTAATTCAGCCGCTGCAATGACTTCATTCAAAATAGCACCGCTGCCCATCAACTGAATTTTTTTGGCTGATTTGCCCGCTTTTTTGAAAAGATACATCCCCTTGATGATGCCTTCTTCAGCATTTTCTGGCATGGCGGGTTGAGCATATTTTTCATTCATCGCCATGATATAGAAAAACACATCTTGTTCTTCTTCAAACATGCATTTTAAACCGTGCTGAATAATGACGGCCATTTCATATCCGTAAGTGGGATCATAAGCGCGACAAGTGGGAACAGATGCCGCAGTCAACAGACTGTGACCGTCTTGATGTTGCAAGCCTTCGCCTTCTAAGGTGGTACGACCTGCTGTTGCACCAATTAAAAATCCTCGTGCGCGCATGTCGGCTGCGGCCCAAATGAAATCACCCACGCGCTGAAAACCGAACATCGAATAATAAGTAAAAAATGGCACCATCGGTACGCGATGCGTTGCATAAGAAGTTGCAGCTGCGATCCAGGATGCCATACACCCTGCTTCAGTAATGCCTTCTTCTAGAACTTGCCCTTTGATGTCTTCGTGATAATAAAGTAACTGTTCTTTGTCTTCCGGTGTATAAAGTTGTCCGACGGGAGAATAAATTCCGACTTGCCGAAAGAGTGATTCCAAACCAAATGTTCGCACTTCATCCGAAAAAATCGGCACAACACGCGGGCCCATGTTGGGATCTTTTAATAACACATTTAAAATACGGCCTAACATCATGGTCGTTGAAGCAGTTCGATCGCCTGTGCCTTTTAACACAGCATCAAATGCAGCGAGATCGGGAGCTTTTAATGAGGCAGATTGCACATTTCGCGCGGGCAAATAGCCGCCCAATTTTTTGCGTTGTGCGTGCAAATACTGAATTTCAGGACTTTTATCGTCAGGTTTATAAAAATCATAATTTTCAAGATGTTTGTCTGTGAGCTTAATATCAAAACGCTCACGAAACGCGATTAATTCTTCTTTGGTCATTTCTAATTGATTGTGCGCAACATTTCGGCCTTCTGTTGTGCGCGTTCCTAAGCCATAACCTTTTACGCCTTGCGCAAGAATCACAGTGGGTTGGTCTTTATGTTGAACCGCTTTCGCGTACGCTGCGTAAATTTTCAAAGGATCATGTGCGCCACGATTTAATTTTGCAATCTCATCATCGGAAAGATCAGCAAACAACGCTTTTAATTCCTCATTATCGCCGCACAAAAATTCACGTGTGTAGGCGCCACCACGCACATAAGCGGTTTGCAAATCGCCATCTACGCATTCGGTTAAGCGTTTTAGCAACAGTCCTTTTTTATCTTTGGCAAACAGTTTGTCCCACTGACTGTCCCACAACACTTTAATCACGTTCCAGCCGGCGCCGCGGAATAAGCCTTCGAGTTCTTGCACGATTTTTCCGTTGCCGCGGACTAAGCCATCGAGACGCTGTAAATTACAATTTACGACATAAATAAGATTATCGAGTTTTTCGCGGGCTGCGAGTGTGAGGCCAGCAACAGCTTCGGGTTCATCCATCTCACCATCGCCTGAAAATATCCAAACTTTTCGATCAGCAGCACCTTGAATATTGCGGTTTTCTAGATATTTTAAAAATCGCGCTTGATAAATGGCTTGTAACGCACCCAATCCAAGAGAAACAGTCGCAAATTGCCAAAAATTCGGCATAAGCCAAGGATGCGGATAAGAGGACAATCCTTCGCCTTGGATTTCCTGACGAAATCGTTCAAGATTTTGTTCTGTGAGACGGCCTTCTAAAAAGGCGCGAGCATAATTTCCTTCGGACGAATGGCCTTGAAAATAAATTAAATCGCCTGGGTTATCTTTTGTAGCGCCACGGAAAAAATGATTTAAACCGACTTCATACAATGTCGCGATGGAAGCATAAGAAGATAAGTGACCGCCTACTCCACCGGCATCGCGTTTAGCACGCAGCACCATCGCGATCGCATTCCAGCGCGTGAAGCCCTCGATGCGTTTTTCTAATGTTCTGTCGCCGGGATAAGTGGGTTGCTGATCGACTGGGATCGTATTGAGATAAGGCGTGCTAATGGCACCTTCGCTGATTTTGACACCGGCATGGTCTGCGGTTTCTATTAATTTTTGTAAAATAAAGAGCGCGCGTTCGGGCCCCTCATATTTCAGTAATGATTCAAGGGCATCAAGCCATTCTTGGGTTTCTATTTGATCGTAATCTTCCCACGTTTGTGTCATGCGTGTTTCCTTTTTTTTATTAACCAGAATGAAACAGGTAGGTTATCCTGCCAATTTCCCAATTATTCATGGGGTTAGAAATCCGAGATCAATTTATACATTCTGGAAGTTCGGTATTCTACTATTTTAGGGGCAATATGCAAAAGCTTAAAAGATGGGTTTTTGGGGGGCCTTGCGAGAGCCGAGTTGTTGGCTTGCCAATTCTGCTCCGGGGGCATACATCCCTGTATTTAAGCATTTCATCCATGAAATGCAGTCGCTGAATTGGCAAGCCAACAACTCGGCTCTCGCAAGGGATAGGGTGGTTTTATTGGGGGAAATTGAAGTATTTTCGCATGTCTGAAAAGGCTTGTTGCATCGTTTTTGGATTGATTCCAAATGACGCAGGTTGGTCGTTTAGTTTTTTCATTTGAAAATGGCCTGACTGGGTCACTTCTGTGATGCGATCGGGTTCGACAATGCCTAGGGCGATATAACTACTGATGAGGTGGTAATTTTTTTCAGTTGGGGAAAATAAATCCGTGCCGACAGAATAATCTTGAAAAGAAGAATCTGCAAATAACAAATGTTTCATCAATGTTGGTGCAATGTCAAAATGACTGGTTTCATAAGTTAAAATTTGCGGTTTTTTTCCGGGCCAATACACAATTAACGGTGTTTGAATTTGATAGCGAGTAAAATTGCTGGCGTGGCCCCAATACCCTAGATGATTATCATTGAATTCTTCGCCGTGATCGCCGGTGATGATCACGACCGTATTTTCTAATAAATGTTCTTTTTTCAGTGCGGTTAACACTTTATTAATTTCAGTATCAACCAACATCAAAGCGTTTTGATAGCGATTAAGATAAGGTATCGGATCGGAATAGGCATTTAATTCCATTCGATTACAGTTTTTGACAACGGGTTGTAAAGGTTTTAAATCATCTAAAAATCCGCAATAAGTGTGTGCTGAATCATAAAGCAAAAAACTGAAAAAAGGTTTTGAGGATTGGGTTGCGATAAATTGTTCGAATTTTTTTGTAACTAATTGATCGCGGCCGTAAGGTGTATCTGCCAATTGTTGATGGGGATCGAACGATTTGATGCTTAACAAAACGGTTTTATTTAGCGGTGGCGTATATAATTCGGCACTAGAAAAAGCCGAAACACGATAATTTTTTTGAATGAGTGAGTCAATTAAAACAGGGCCGCGCGCTTGTTTTTCCATTGCGGTTGCATAAGTTGCTGGCAAGCCATAAAAAAGACTGAAAATTCCAGGGCCGGTTGAGTTGCCGCCGCTAATGTGATGAGTGAAGACTAACGCGTTTTTTGCAAATTCAGTCAGGTGCGGCGTTGCAAGCGAATTTAACATGTCATATCGCCAGGTATCGATTACGATGATCAATAAATTCTGTTGCGGTTTTTTCTGGGAAAACTTGATTGTGTGCAAGGGATAATTTAATGCAATATTCATTCGATCGGGTTGCGCAAGATATTGTTCCGAAGAATGTTCTAATACATCTTTTGTGCTTGGAAAAAAACAGGAAAACGTTTCCGTGTAAAAAGGCACAAAGCGCGAGATATCAATCATAACGCGATTGATCAAAAATCCAGAGCTATACGCGATCATGCAATACGAGAGATATAAATTAAATGCTAAAAAAATGATGAGCCATTTAAACGCAAAATAACGTTTTTTATTTTGCAGAAAATTCCATAAAAATTTTGCATAAATACATTCGGATGAGAAGATTGCAAGCAAAGCAAGCGTACTAATAACAAATTCTTTCTGCGACACTCCTAAAACTTCTTCACCCAATCCTTTTGTGACAAGATGAATCATGATGCCATTCACATGGAAGCGATATAGTTTATAAACAAAAGAATCGGTCAGCAAAAAGGTACTCATGAGGACTGCGATCAATATTGACAATGCAAAAACAAACTTTCGTTTGGGAAAAAAGTGAATAAGCGGCAACATAAACACGCAGGGCAATAATGCCAATAGACCCAGCTCGCCAATATAACAAAATGCCGCAAACGTCCCTAATATGATTTCACCCTTAGGCAAAACATGTTCTGTGCCAAACCAGGGGATCACTGAAAGATAATTTAATCCGATTAACCAAAATAAAAGAATATTCCCCGCAAAAAACCAGAGACACCAGCGTTTTTGAGCCTTTTTTTCTGAAATCACGACTAAATCCTTTCTATGTATCTGATTATAAACAAGTATTTTTTAGATATCCCATAAGGTTTTTTTAATATTTGCTCTCTATAATTATATAAATCAATGTCATTCACAAGCAGGGTAATTATGTTTCAACAACGACGCACACCTTCACCAGATACTTTTAAAAAATTACAGGAAATTTCAAAATTACTAGACGAATTGAAATTACCTTATGAATCGTTGGATTCCCCAATTCGCAAAACTCTCGACTCAACTACTGAAGCACAAGACCAAATTATTATTGCATTAGAAATTTGGAAAAAATCGTCCTATCCATTTAACAAGCCACTGCTTCAGATTTTACTTCAAGACCCTATGAATGCAGCAAATATCGCAGGCTGTTTACAGCATATTTTAAAAATTCACACGGTTAGAAGCGCGCATGGTTTTCATGTTAAACCCAACAAACTCATGATGGATCAATTTTCATTGTTTCTAGAAAAAAGAGCTTATCGAGCAGTTAGCTCATCTCAAGAACTTTGGAATGAATTTTGTCAAGCCACCGCATCTCAACAAACATGGGATGCTTTTTGCGGTCCCGATGCTGCCCCTCAATCCAATTTTAGAGGATAATTATTTTCTTAGCGCAAGGCACATTTCCTGCATGCCTTCCAGCACCCTGGGTGTAGCCCGCTCTAACAAATCCGCATCGACAGCATGCAAATGATTTTGCTGCACCGCTTTTAATTCCGGCCATTTTTTCCAGAAATCCTTCCAGTCTTGTTTTTTTTCTGATGAAATAATCACATCCGGATTTGCGTATAATACCGCTTCCACATTAATTTCTGGTGAAACTCCTTTTAAATCAGCAAAAATATTTTTACCGCCACAAATTTCAATCGCATCATTGATCCAACTTTGCTTAGTAATCGTGATAAAAGGCTGCGACCAAACCTCATAATAAACAGAAAATGTTTTTTGGCCGGCGTATTTTTTTATTAATAATTCATTTTTTTTTAAAAAAAGTGCTGAAACCGCTTCGGCTTTTTTTTCATGGCCCGTTAACTTGCCTAAGCGATTTAATAAAGATGCAATATCAGCAATTTTCTTAGGATGCGAAAAAAAGATAGGAACCCCAAGTTTTTTTAATCGATCACCAAGATGACTTTCATCCCAAACCAAAATAAGATCCGGATGAAGCGCTAGAATTTTTTCTTCATCCACTCCTATGACGCTGCCGACCACTGGAATTTTTTTCGCACCCTCGGGATAATCACTTCCCTGAATAACGCCGACAATAGAATCCCCTGCGCCAATCGCAAAAAGATTTTCTGTTAAATCCGGAGCAAGACTGATAATTCGCGTTGCAGGTTTTTTTAAAAAAATTTTTTGGCCAGTATCATCGATGACGTCAATTGCAAAAGCAGAAATACTGACCGACCACAAAACAAAAAAAACTAACCATTTCATCTTGTCATGATCACAATCATGGCGAGCAAGACCAATACCATGATAAAGACTCGATCGAGTAAAGAAAGCGCTTCTTTTTCCGCAGAACCATTTTCAGCGACTTGATTGGATTTTTTCGCATCGAGCGCTGCAATGCCGCATTCACCCAATAATTGGTCATTGCCATTTAGGCCGAGACGAATATCTTTTTTCCAGACTTGAAAAACTTCCGTGAAATGACCACCCAGCGCAAAAATAAAAGTAAGAATACGCGCAGGAACCCAATCCAGGATTTTACGCACCACGGAGGCAGCTTGAGTCAAACCGAGATCGGATTGCTTAGCACACATCGCAATCGATCTATACATAATGGCACCCGCCGGGCCCAAAATAATAAACCAGAAAATCACGGCAAAAATGCGTGTATTGGCCTCAATAAAGATCGCACGTGTCAGGGCCTGATGAAACGCTTGTGAATTTTCAGGCAGAGTAATACCAAAAGCTGTTTGCGCACGATCCACTACGGCTTTCGGATCGTCTTTCTGTAGTTCGCCGAGGCACGCATAGGCTTGCGCCCATAAATTTTCTGGTCCCATGCAGTAAAGCAGGATCAGCACACCGAAAATCAAACGCGGCACGCCATAAAACCAATGCGACAAAATCACATCAATCAATCCGGCAACAATCATCAAAGGCAGAATGCAAATAACTAACAACAGATAAGACGGCCAATTCGCTATGCGTCGACTGATGGCGCGCTGATACACATCAAACCAGCGCCAGTAACGCAAATGGTTCCAATGAAAAAACCGCTCGATGATGAGCGAAATGAAAGTAATAATAAACGTCATGATTCCATCCTCAGTTTTTCAGAATTTTAACGATTATGGATTCAATAAACAATCTAAATAAGACCAATCGAATGCAGGGCCCGGATCTGTTTTTCTGCCAGGTGCGATATCGGAGTGGCCCACGATATGTTCGCGAGTGATTTTTGGATATTTTTCTTGCAGCAATTGAATAATTTCTGCCAATCGTGCGTATTGTTTTTTTTCAAAAGGGATATCATCGGTTCCTTCGAGCTCTATACCGATAGAAAAATCATTGCAATTTTCTCTGCCTTGAAAAAAAGATTTCCCTGCATGCCAAGCGCGTCGATCAAATGGCACAAATTGAGTCACATCGCCGTTGCGATGAATTAATAAGTGCGCAGAAACTCTTAACTCTTTGATGGTTTCAAAATAAGGATGCTCGTTAAAATTTAAATTACCACAAAAAAATTTTTCGACTGAGCCTGTGCCAAATTGAGCAGGCGGCAAACTAATGTTATGGACCACTATCAAACTAATATCGTCCGCATCCGGCCGATGATCACAATGCGGGGATGGTAGATAAGTCGTGGTAAGCAATGCATTTTGAATTTTCAGCATATTTTCCTCATCATCCCCCTTATCTCATGACTTGAAACTTCCGTCAATTTCTGGTTTGATGCACAACATTATTTTTTTCCAGGGGTGGCGTTTATATGCAGCATAAAACAACAAAAGAAGATGACCTTTCGATCGACCCTAGGCTTAAGCGTGCATATAAAGGCATGGTGATTAATACTGAAAGTACTTATGGCACGGTTAATAATCAATTACAATCTACTCGCGGCGTTACCCAGGGGCCTGCATACCAGCAACTGAGCGGTGAAGAAGACGCAAAACCTGCTGAAAAAAAACCAAGCAAAACAACACCCGCCGCAACAAAACAACCTGTCATTACACAGAAACCTGCTGAACCCAAACCATCCGCTCGTGTGACTAAAAATTCAACTTTTAAACCGCAACCGACTGAGCCCTTCTTCCCATTGGGTGATTTTAGTGTGCTACTTGATCAAGCACTGCAATCTACTGCTTCCCCAGCCCCTGCGAAAAAATCCTAGTATGCGCGCTGATGACATTAAAAAGTTGATAGAAAAAAATCTACCAAACGCATCCGCGACGGTTGAAGGAGAAGATGGTCGTCATTTCTCAGCCATTGTCATTTCACCTGAATTTTCGGGTAAAAATCGCATTCAAAGACAACAAATGATTCATAAAACATTGGGAAATCATATAAACGATGGTACTATTCACGCCATATCGATCAAAACTTTTACCCCTGAAGAATGGCAACAAAGAGAATAAAAAATGGACAAACTGATTATTCAAGGAAACGTACCCTTAACGGGTGAAATAAGGATATCGGGCGCAAAAAACGCGGCACTTCCTATTTTAGCGGCTTCCTTACTGACCCCCTACAAAGTCGAGATTCGCAACATTCCGCATTTGCAGGATGTGAGCACGACGATGAGTTTGCTCGGGCAAATGGGCGTCCATCTGACGCTAGACGAGCGTTCCAATATTGAAATTGATGCGAGCAAAGTCCATTCGCTTTATGCACCTTACGAATTAGTCCGCACGATGCGTGCGTCTGTTCTGGTTTTGGGTCCATTATTAGGTCGCTTTGGCAAAGCCGAAGTTTCGTTACCAGGCGGTTGCGCAATCGGCACACGTCCCGTTGACCAGCATTTAAAAGGCATGCGGGCCATGGGCGCCGATATTCAAGTTGAAAATGGTTATATCAAAGCAAAAACTTCCAAACGCTTGCAAGGCGCCAATGTCGTCATGGACATTGTGACGGTGACCGGGACTGAAAATATCATGATGGCGGCTGTCCTCGCAGAAGGTCAAACCACCATTCACAATGCCGCACGCGAACCCGAAGTCGAAGATCTCGCTAATTTTTTAAATAGTTTAGGCGCAAAAATTTCTGGCGCAGGCACAACGACCATTGTCATTGATGGCGTCGAAGAATTAACAGGCGGCTCATACACTGTTTTACCCGATCGCATCGAAACCGGTACTTATCTCACAGCAGCCGCCATTACACGCGGTAAAGTTAAATTAAAAAATACTAGACCGGATTTACTCGAATCCATCTTAATCAAATTACAGGAAGCAGGCGCACACATTGATACGGGCCCCGATTGGATCCAGCTCGACATGAAAGGCAATCGTCCGCGCGCCGTCAACGTCAGCACTGCACCCTACCCTGCATTCCCAACTGATATGCAAGCGCAACTGATGGCATTGAATACCGTTGCAGAAGGCACCGGGATTATAACCGAAACCGTTTTTGAAAACCGCTTCATGCATGTTCAGGAATTACAACGCATGGGCGCGAACATTGCACTAAAAGGAAATACGGCCATCTGCACCGGTGTCGATCAATTATTAGGGGCACCCACGATGGCGACTGATTTACGCGCATCAGCGAGTTTAGTGCTTGCAGGACTCGCGGCGGTTGGTGAAACCAGCGTAGACCGCATCTATCACATTGACCGCGGTTATGAATGCATCGAAGAAAAACTTTCGTTACTCGGTGCGCGGATTCAGCGAGTGGAAAATTGATATTGCCCGTCATCCCCGACACTATCGAGGTTGCATGATGCTAAGAATTTTTTTGTTGTTGCTTTGCTGCATGATGAGCACTGCGTTTGCTGCCAACATGCAAGATCTAGAAAAACTTTCACAACTCAGCATGGCTGCTAATACGAAAGGTCTGGATCTTTCCAATGCAGATTTGCGAAATTTTCAATTTTCTTCTGACAAAATTAATTTAAAACGGGCCAATTTAACGCACGCAAATTTAAGCAACGTCAATCTGGAAAAAATTGATTTAAGCAACGCCGATTTAAGTTATGCCGATCTCACGAATGCAAAACTCACTAACGCCAATCTTTCGGGAGCCAATTTTACCCATGCGAATTTATCTGGCGCGGATTTAGCTCATGCGAATATCGATGGAGCACAATTCAATTTTGCCGTGTTAACCAATGCGAATTTACAAGAAGCAAATCTCACCAATACCGATTTTACCTGTGCGAATTTCAATAACGCGAACTTGAGTAAAGCGGACTTTTCAGGCGCCATCATCTCGAACGCGAACTTCACCAATACCAATACGCAAGATATCCAACACTATGAATCTGTTATAGATAATCACGTCTCCTGCACAGAATAAAGCGGTATAATATTAGATGAGCCCTAACCCGCGCTTTTTACGCGTCGGTATTGAAAAATAAAGGGATTTCTAATGCGATATTTAACCATTTTCAAAAAACGAAAACTTCGCGTGGATATTCTCACGATTTTTCTCGCGATTTTTATTACCAGTATTTCCATTATTATTTACTATTCTCACACTCGAAGCAGTGAAGCGATTTTAAATCTTGGAAATACATTAATCGAACAAGCCGATCAAACCATTATTGCAAAACTCAATGAATTTTTAACACCTGAATCCATGATTGATACCGTCGATTTTGTCATGACGGATGGCATATTGGATGTTAACGATCTCGAGTCTTTAACGGATGTCATGCATATCGTATTAAACTCTAACCCGCAGTTAATTAATGTGTATGTCGCAGATCTTTATGGAACGGTTTTTTTGGAAAACCGTTATGATCCAAATAACCCGATGTATCGAAAATTTATTCCCTTCATTGAAAATCGTGATATACCTAACAATACGGCTTTTATTTCTGAAATTGTTACTAACAAAAATAATCAGTCTACTGCAGAATTAATTTATAAAGAAAAAGCAGGAAAAATAATAAAAAAAGAAACCGTAGCAGTCAATTATGATCCACGTACCCGACCTTGGTACAGCGGCGCGCAAAATTCCAGTAAAAAACACTGGATTGGAATCTATGAATTTTTCCAATCAAAAAAACATGGCATTACCGTTTCCTACCCTATCATGGAAAATAATCAGTTCAGAGGCGTTGCCGCTGAAGATATTAGCATTGATAAAATTAATGATGAATTAAAAAAACGTTCGATCAGCAATCGTGGGGATATTTATTTGATTAGTAGCAACGGTCAAATCATTGGTTATGAAAAACAGTTAAAAAATGATATTGCTGACATTAATCAAGTTTCTGATTCGGCTCTGCGAACAGCCTACACAATGCATCAACAATTGAAAAAAAATAGTTTTATCTTCGTTCAAGACCACACAAAATATATTGCACACTTTACTCCCTATTCAATTACGCCTTCAGAACAGTGGGAAATTGTGACTATTTTACCGGTGGATGTTTTTGTTAGTACATTGAATCATGCCAAGCAAATGGTGCTGATTTTCTCCGTGATTATGCTGCTTTTAGGTTTTATTTTAATTTATATTTCTTCGCATAAAATTTCTCGACCGATTATCCGGCTTGCGCATGAAACACGCGAAATGATTAAACTGAAATTTGATCGTAAATCCGATGTCATTACTCATATTTACGAAGTACAGATGATGATCGAAGCGCTGAATGCCACTCGTAATGCATTATTTGCCTTTGCAAAATATGTGCCAAAAACCTTGGTCGAACAATTATTACGTAGTGAATTAATAGCGCAGGTGGGTGGTGCAAAAAAAGAAATTACGATTTTATTTTCTGATATCGCCAATTTTACTGAACTGGCAGAAGACACGGATCCTGAACAACTGATGATTCATCTTTCATCGTACTTAAATGCGTTAACCAAAATCATACAGCATAACAAAGGTAACATCGATAAATACATTGGCGATTCCATCATGGCATTTTGGGGTGCGCCCTTAAATGATCTGGACCATGTCCTCCATGCCTGCCGCGCCGTGCTCGCTTGTCAGCGTGAAGTTCGTCGATTAAATAACAAATGGCAGGCTGAAGGAAAACTGGTTTTCAAAACTCGATTTGGTCTGAACACGGGTACTGCGATTGTTGGAAACATGGGCTCGACGGATCGTTTGAACTATACCGTACTAGGTGATGCAGTCAATATCGCATCACGACTAGAAAAATTGGGAAAAGAATATGGGGTTGACATTATCGTAAGTCAATATGTTCACGAAAAAGTGGCTTCTCGATTTCTTTTTCGCCCCTTAGATACTTTATTGATACGGGGGAAACATAAACCGATTACCATCTATCAATTAGTCGGCGGATTAGGCGATGATGAAGCAACGCCTTTGGAAATTGAATTATGCGAGCTCTCCACAGAAGGGTTTAATGCGTATTCTAAAAATGATTTTGCGAAAGCAACTGACATTTTTCAAAAAATGGTCGACAAATTTCCTGATGATTTGATGGCTGAGATTTATTTAAAGCGTATGAAATCGTAATATTCTGCGAAAAAAATTACTCGTTTTCCTTAAACCGATAACGCGCTATAATTGACCTTAAGATCAGTTGAAAGAAATGGAGTTTTTTCCATGGGATTTTTTTCCATTTTCCACAAAAGAAAGCTAAGAGTCGACATATTGACGATCTTTTTTGCCATTTTTGTCTTGAGCATTTCCTTTATTATCTTGTATTCCTATCAACGCAGCAGCGAAGCGGTGCTAAAACTTGGCGAATCACTGATTGAAGAGGCCAATCAAAATATTATTATCAAATTGGATGAATATTTAGTTCCTCAAGCGTTGGTAAATTCGGTTGATTTCATCATGACGGATGGCGTCATGACGCCGGATGATTTGGCTTCGTTGAATACCGTGATGGATATTATTTTAAAATCTTATCCGCAACTGTTAAATATTCATGTAGCGGATCTCACTGGCACGGTCTATCTCGAAAATCGATATGAAGATACGCCTTTTTTTCGTCATTTTATTCCTTTTCTTGAAGGGCACAATCCCCCTGCTAATACAGCATTTCTGACTCAGATTGTGATTAACAAAAATCATTTTTCAAACGTCGAATATATTTATAAAGATAAATTTGGCAAAAGTTTGCTAAAAGAAAATGGCACAGCAAATTATGATCCACGAACTAGCCCTTGGTATGTCGGCGCAAAAAATTCTTCTAATCGGCACTGGACAGGAATTTATGAATTTTTTGGCACCAAAAAACATGGGATCACGATTTCGTTTCCTATTTTTGAAGATAATCAATTTGTCGGAGTCGGCGCCGAAGACATTAGCCTAGATCAAATTAATCATGAATTAAAAAAACGATCGCTCAGTGCTCACGGCGATATTTATATTATTAATAATGATCAAAAAATCATTGGGTATGAAAAAGAATTCAGTAATGATATTTATGCTCTGAAAGACGTGGATGATCCTGAATTGCAAAAAGCCTATGCTATCTATCAGGAAACCAAACAAAATCGATTTACCTTTGCTTTGAATGGCGCAAGCTTTATCGCGCATTTTACACCTTATTCTGTTTCCCCTTCGGAAAAATGGGAAATTGTAACGATCCTGCCCGTTGATTTTTTTGTCGGGAATCTGAAACGCGCTAATCATATGATTGTGTTTTTTTCGTTTATCATGTTATTAATCGGCATGATTTTAATTTATTATTTTTCCCATAAAATTTCAAAACCGATCATGCGTCTTGCGCGTGAAACGCGGGACATGATTAAACTTAAATTCGATCGGAAAACCACGATACAAACCCCTATTTATGAAGTCCAAGTGATGGCTGAAGCATTAAACGCTGCGCGCTCTGCTTTATTTTCGTTTGCAAAATATGTCCCTAAAACCTTGGTTGAACAATTGTTGCGAAGCGGATTTGTAGCCGAAGTCGGTGGTGAAAAAAAACAAATTACGGTACTTTTTTCGGATATTGCGAATTTTACTCAAATTGCAGAAGCCACTAATCCAGAAAAATTAATGGTCCACATTTCAGCGTATTTGAATGCACTCACTAAAATTATTCAGCAAAATCAGGGCAATATTGATAAATATATTGGTGATGCCATCATGGCATTTTGGGGCACGCCTCTCACTGACAAAGAGCATTCTCTACACGCCTGTCGCGCGGCGCTTGCTTGTCAACGTGAGGTAGATCGCTTAAATAATCAATGGCAAGCTGATGGAAAACCGGTTTTTAAAACTCGTTTTGGTATGGACACGGGAAATGCCATTGTTGGCAATATGGGATCCGCTGATCGCTTAAATTATACGGCGATTGGCGATACAGTTAATACTGCTTCGCGTCTCGAAAAATTGGGCAAAGATTATAATGTCGATATTATTGTCAGTCAGTATGTTTATGATCACTGCGATTCGCAATTTCTTTTTCGTCCTTTGGATCATCTTTTGATACGCGGTAAACAAAAACCCATGACGATTTATCAGTTGGTTGCAGTCAAGAATACTGCAACAGCCGATCAAATCACATTATGCGAGCTATCCACAAAAGCCTTTCATGCTTATTTCAACAAACAGTTTGCAGAAGCCGCTGACATTTTCAAAAAAATCCAGGAAACATTTCCGCGGGATGGGATGGCTGAGATTTATTTAAAGCGTATCCGCTCTTAATTTTAATAATTTCTTAAGCTAGATACGTTATACTAGCTTGCATTATTATAATATCCCATAAAATCAGCGAGTTATATGCAAAGAAAAACCTTCGACTCCATTCTGGAACACAATGCCGCCTTGCGTGATGTTTTGGCTCCGCGAATAGCAAACCTTTCGAAATCAGCCCATAGACCCTCCGTGAGCCAATTGCAATTAGAAGAACTAATCGAATTTTTATTAGGGCGCAAGTTACAAAAACCTTTAAAAATCGAAGCCATTGAACCCAGTGTTCGCAAATTGTTTGAAGTCGTCAATCGATTAATAAATCAGCAACTTTTTAATGAAGCCACCAAAAAAATAGTATGGAATATTCTGCACTCTGATGCAGGCCCTGACTTAATGATAGATGGTTTAACCTCCTTTCTTGAATTTATCCAATTAAAAAAGGACTTTTTTGAAGATAATCCTGAATTACTACTGCATTTAGAAGAATTCACAGCCAACCCCCCTTTGCCGAACTTTGATGTCCTTAGCCTTTATTTAACTTACGCACCTTTAGGTCAAGTAGGTCTTTCACAACAGCCACACCCTAACCCAGAACCCGTTGCCGATCTAAAAGATCCTGAACCTGTAAAATTTTCAAAAGTGGGATTTCAAATAATATTGAATCTTGCTAGAAATAATATTGACTTTAATCAAGGTCTTAAAGCTTTATCGCCATTACTAGCACAAAATATCCTCGCGCTTCCTTTTGTTCAGAAAGTTTTAATTAAATGTGCGATATCCCCAAATGAATTTGCTGCATTTGCCAATTTTTTGATGAAATTAAATAATGAACAACTACTTAATGCAGTAACCGTTGGCGCTTTTATTAAGGATAACGATTACTTTATTCAAAACATATTTAATTATTTACGTAAAAATAATTTATTTCCCAATACGGATAACAATTTTCTTAGTCCTAGTCCTAGCACACGACTTTTTAATCGTCTCCCGGCTATGCTAACAAAGAACCAATTTGCATTTAATTTACTAGATGCCACTCAACTGGCGGGGACCAATCACCAAGCTCAAGAATTATTTGAACCACTCAAACTCTTAGGACTATTAAATAGAATAGTAACCTTAGCGAAAGAAGATGTGGCGCCCACTTTCCCTTTCATTAAACGATTATTTGGAATTCTGGCGGCATGGCATCCTGCGGGACTCATCAATTACCAAAATATGAAAATGTTACTGGATTATCAATTTATTTTTGATGATGGGGTTTTTATCAGTGAATGCGAACACGCCAGAGATCAAGGTCAACTATCTGGGATTTTTGCTCGGTTTAAACTTCCAAATTTGAGAAATAAGATATTAAATGGATTAAAAAATGTCTCCGACCCTTATCCACCATTAGAACAAAAAGCTAATATTAGCGCAGAAACAAAAGAAACAAAAAGTACACCGCCAGCTGAACTTAAAACTGCAAAACAGAAACCTGATCCAAGAATCGCGTTTTTAGAACAACAATTACGTTTTCTAAAAGATCGCAAAGACATTGATGTAAATGAAAGATTATCGCTTTTAGATGATTTAGTTGATAATTTGATGCGAGGGAAAAAAGAATTTATCCTAAATAATATAGAATTCGTAGGCTTCATATTAATTGAAATATTTGACTTAAAAGATCAGCCAGGGATAAACAAATATGAACATCAGAGAATATTAAATGAATGTCTTCATCGTGTAATTATATTTAACAATACCGACTTAATTCAAGAATTGCTGAGTGAAGGCGCTCTTCCAACAATGAATCTGCAGCACGAGACGATTTGGCATACTTCAGCGCGATATGCAACATTTACGACAGCTGATTTTATAAGAACAAAAATTGGCGAGGAACAATCTTATAACGCACCTAATGGCCACGGCGATCTACCATTACATTTAGCTGTATCTAATTGCAATGCCCCGATGGTAAAATTTTTAGTAGAAAAAAAAGTAGATGTTGCTGCAGCGAATAAAGAGGGTGAGCAAGCTTTACATTTACTGCAGGATGGTCCTTTAAAAGATGCAGAAGCCATCGTGACTGCAATTCTCGCAAAAAACCCTGATTGTTTAGAAGCTAAAAATGATTACGCTTGGACTCCATTACGCTCTGCTTTAAATAAGAATTGTGTCGTTGCTGTGATCGCACTGATAAAACACGGTGCAAAACTTCATGAATCAGAGTATGGTGGCGATTTCCAATTCTTACGTGATAATGTCAGACGAAAATTAGATGTTATTTTTATTTTGCTCTTTCGTTTTCCTTCTTTTCTGACACAAAAACAAAAAGATTGTCTTTGGGACCGTATTAAAATGGTTTCCCTTCAAGAACGGATTATACAATTCCAAAATATTTTAAATCATTACTTTGATTTTGAAACATGTTTACAGGTACAAGAGCTTCCCGAAAATGCCCCTGACGCCCCTGATCTCAAACATGCTGCATCTATCAAGATTGGCTTGATGTTGCGGGATCAGTTGGATGGGATTTCAAGAGATGCAATTCTAACCCTATTAGAACGATTTGATGCACTTAGAAATGGAAGTCACCTTGATTCCACTGTTCTTCTTTTAAAAAAGAATTTAGAAAAAAACGATCCGAAATTGACAGAAGATGAAAGAATACGACTTCTGATCCGCTTAGGGAATTTAAAAAATTTACGGGAATCTCAATTGGATCAGGTTTTATCGGCTATTTTACAAAATATTGATGGACAGGATTATTTTCCAACGATTAATAATTTATTTGCACGACTGGTCGATGAATTTCGAGCTGAAAAATTTAAATCGGTCCAACTATTGGTTTGTTTATTCAATAAAGGCGCGACAGTTAATGCTCATTATTTAGAAAAATTTAAAGATAATTCCTCTATTTTGGTTGGCAGACGAGGTAATTGTGATTTGTCTGATATCTCAGTAGAGATGAAACAAGTTTGTCAGGAACAAGCGGTTAAATTTTCTAAGACTGTTTTTTCAAACGTATCCGATATACCAGCTACCTTGTCAGACCATAAAGAAATGAAATCAGCAGACCCTCATTATCTCAAATTATTTTGGAATCATATCAAAGTATTGATGGTTGCTAATAAAAAGATAGCTCAACCTCTATTAGTGCATTTTATTCAACTAATTAATGCACTTGATCAAAAGAATTTGGCAGAAGCGGCACGCATTGCAGCTGCTGGGTTAGTTTTATTTCCAAATTCCGACCATACAAAACAGATTCATGAATTTTTTGTCGGTTTACTCATGTTGAATGGTTATCCAAAAGACTTGAGCAACACTCCATTTAAATGGGCAGCAAAACATTTTCCGTATTGCCAACCCGAAGCATTCCATCATTTACAACAAGAAGCCAATGGATTTTTTGCATTTCTCGCAAATAATCCAGCTGATAATAGGGATTTTTGTAATGCATTTAAACTGTTATTCGAACAGCCTGTGGAACGCGGCCAGCTTGCCCACCTGATTGCTAAAACAACAGAAGCATCAGTCAGCGCAGGTCGACAACAAAATGGTTTGATGAGCATGAGTGCTTCCAGAGCGGCAGCACATCAAACCCTTGAAGCGAGCGAACCGACTGATGTCGCTAAGCTCGCTTAGTAGCCCTAAACCAATTTACCCTCGATATACAAAACTATTCATGCCATTCATCATCATGGGCTGTTGCTGTGGTTGTTGCCCTGGTGGCGCATACAGACCAAAGTTTGTGGCAAAAGAAGGTCCCATGGGTTGAGGTTGAATGGGCACGGGAATAAATTGAACCGGTGCGCCATTAGGAAATTGACCGTAATAACCGGGTGGCATCATGGGCATACCCATAGGTTGGAACTGTTGCGCAGGTTGCAGAGGATAATATCCTTGGGGCTGTTGCAGCATGGGCGGGCCCTGAACCTGCGGTTGAGATGGTGCTGCTGCAGGCTGTTGCTGTCTTAGTTGCTGTTGTTTTAGATCTTGTTCTTGCAGATATTTTTCCCATTTTAATCGTTGAACTTCTTTTTCTAATTTTAACCTATCAACTTCTTCTTCTAATTTAGCTTTTTCTTCGACAAGCGCTGCTTTGGATTTTGTTTGTTTTGGGATTGCATTTTGTTCTGGTGGAACTGGAGTGGGTTTTTTCTCCGGGTCTTTGGGCAGAGTTGCTTCAATCGCAACACCTTTTGTGGAAATTTCAATGGCGATAGCACTTGCCATTACTTTCGGTATGTCGAGGACCGCATTTGGCGGCACGATGACGGGTTTTGATTTCCAAGCAGAGGCGGGTTGTTTAGCTGGCGCGGTTTGTTTGGCCGGTGCAGTTTCTTGCGCTGATGAGAGGGAAGCTGCAATTTTGGCAGGAGTGGATTTATGCTGCTGGTTTGCATTGCCGTTAGGTGCAGTTTTTTTTGCTTCAGCTGTTTTTGCAGCCTCAGCGGGATCGATCATGCCTGGACCTAATACTTTACTAGGATTAGGACGTCTTCTATTTTTAAAACCATAAGCTGGCTTAGGCGGCGCAGTCGATTCTGTTTTGGGTTCTGCTGTTTTGGGTTCTGCCTGTTTGGATGCCGTTGGTTTCGGTTTTGGATTTTCAGGAGGGGTTGAAACAGAAGTATTTTTTTTGCTATCCGCTGGAGGAATATCAAGATGCTCAACAGCCGTTGCCGCTTGCCCATTCGCAACCGGTTTTTCTTTTTTTCTTTTCGGCGGATGAGGATTCATTTTATATTCAGGGCCTTGTTTTTTCTTTTTTCTCTTGTCTTTTTTATCTGGAACCGGTGCAGCGGTGATTTCTGCTGGCTCTGACTGTTTCGCGGCTTTTTGTTCAGCAACTGCTGCTGTTAACAAATTATTTACGGATTCTTGTACGGCTTTGAGTTGTTTTGTATTTTCTGGATCAGCAATAATTCGGTCGCAAGCCGCAATCGCTTCTTCTATATTACGTTTAACACTGGCAAGTGCGCCTAAATGTTTTGGATAATGTTTCATAAGAATGCGAGTAACAAACTCTGTTTGCACCGTTGTGCAAAGCACGCCTGATACTTTCTTGCCGAGTTTGCGATTCATACCCGCACAAATATTGGCATCATCCGTAGCTGATTCTAATAACTCTCTTACATGGTTCCATTTAACCATATCTTGCATCGGTCGAACTACAAGTTGAGTTTCTAAATGTATTATTTTTGCTTTAATTTTTAAATTAGTTATATCCTCATCGTAAGGATACTCTCCCTCAAGCTCTTTAATATTGAATAAAAATTGATTCAGGTGCTCAATGGCAATTTCTTTTTGATTTTGATTATTAGCCTCTGCCATTATTGTTGCCGCTTGCAACAATAATTTTGCGCTTTCAATTTTTTTGGTTCTTATTTCAATTTGTTTTTGTTCGGCTTCTTTTTTTTCAGCAGTGACTCTGGGCAGAGCTTGCGATTTTGCCCGCACGCCAGAATCAGCTCTATTATCATGTTTTAATGAGTGGGAATGCATATTAACCTCGTTGGTTATTAATTTTTATTGTGTTTTTAGCTATGCGTCATTACGAGGAGCGCTTTTTGCGACGAAGCAATCTCTCAAAAGATTGCTTCGTCGCAAAAAGCGCTCCTCGCAATGACGGGGAGTATCAAGCTAAATAGAAATCCAATGTTTTCTTCAATCCATCGGTCAAATTCACTGCGGGTTTCCATCCCAATTCATCGGCTGCACGTTGAATTGATGGAACGCGTAAGGATACATCCTGATAACCTTTGCCATAATATTTTTCAGCGGGAACGGTTTGTAATTGGGTTTTGGAAGCCATTTCAGAATATTTAGGATATTGCTTGATATTTTTTACTAACAGTTCAGCCAGGGTCTTAATCGAAATATTTTCAACGGGGTTGCCGATATTGAAAATTTTATTTTTGGCGCAATCGTTTTTATTTTCGATCATTTTCATGAGCGCGTGAATGCCATCATCGATGTACATAAAGCAGCGCTGTTGTTCACCCCCATCGACTAACATGATGTCTTCGCCACGTAAGATATTGCCGATAAATTGGGTGAGGACGCGTGAGCCGCCGGGTTTCGAGTTAAAAATATTATCCAGTTTCGGGCCGTACCAGTTAAAGGGACGGAACAAGGTATAAATTAATCCGTGATGTTTGCCGTAGGCGAAAATCACGCGATCGAGTAATTGTTTTGAGGTGGAATATATCCAGCGTTCTTTGTGAATGGGGCCTGTAACCAGATTGCTTTCTTCTTCGTCGAAATGCGAATCTTCACACATGCCATAGACTTCAGAGGTGGATGGGAAAATAATTCTTTTTTTATATTTGACGCATTGACGAATAATATCGAGATTCGCTTCGAAATCGAGTTCAAAAATTCGTAACGGATCTTGCACATAAACGGCAGGTGTGGCAATTGCAACCAGCGGTAAAATCACGTCGCAATTTTTAATTTGTTCTGTCACCCAAGCTTTATCGACGGTGATATCACCTTGCTTGAAATGAAAACGTTCGTGATTCAGACAATTTTCAATTTTGTCTGAAGATAAATCCATGGCATAAATATGCCAGTTGGTTTCTGCTAAAATCATTTCACTTAAATGACTGCCGATAAAACCATTTGCACCTAAAATTAATACGTTCATCATCTTTCTCATTTATTTAATACACTGTACATAACATCTAACACACGATCATGATCATCATCTGTCATCGCAGGAAATAATGGCAAACTCACAATGCGGTCGCCGACACTTTCTGCATGCGGATAATCACCGACTTCAAATCCAAATTGTTCACGATAATAAGGATATAAATGCACGGCACGATAATGAAGGCCGGTGCCGATATTTTTTTCTTTCATTTGTTGCATAAAATCATCGCGCGTCATGTTGGCGGCTGGCTCATTAATGAGTGGCGTGTAAAGATGCCATGCGTGACGATGACCATAAGAGGGTTCTTCGGGCAACGTGAACTGCGTCCATTCGCGTAATGCTTCTTGATACCGTTCGGCTAATTCCGTACGTCGCACGATAAATCCATCCAGTTCATTTAACTGATGCAAACCTAAAGCGGCTTGTAAATCCATCATATTATATTTGAATCCGGGCATAATGATTTCGTAATGCTGACTGCCATTTTTAGCAAAACGGTTCCAGGCTTCGCGGTCCATACCGTGAAAACGCAAAAGGCCGATTTTGCGGGCGACTTCTTCATCATGAGTCGTAACACAACCGCCTTCGCCGGTCGTCATATTTTTATTGGGATGAAAACTAAAAACTTGGATGTCACCGAAACTGCCTAAGCGTTTGCCTTTATATTCTGCACCGATCGCGTGCGCCGCATCTTCGATCACGCGCAACGCATGTTTTTCTGCGATTTGATATAACACATCCAAATCAACCGGCAATCCTGCAAAATGCACTGGAATAATCGCGCGGGTTTTTTCGGTAATCGCATCTTCGAGTAAATTGAGATCCATATTTAATGTCGCAGGATCAATATCGACTAAAACCGGTTTTCCACCGGCCAAGACAATGGTATTTAATGTAGCAGCAAACGTAAGCGGCGTGGTAATCACTTCATCGCCTGGCTGCAAATCTAATGCTAATAATGCAAGATGGAGGCCTGCTGTTGCAGAGGCTAGGGGTAATACATGAGGCGCGCCTAGATACTCTTTTAACGCTTCGGTAAATTTTGCGACCCGAGGACCGGTGGTAATCCAGCCCGATTCAAGGCAGGCAACAACTTCATCAATGGCAGCCCGGCTAATACTGGGTTTTGAAAACGGTAAAAAATCTTCACTCATATATAGCACCTCTTAGCTCTGGGAGACCAAATAGACCCCAGCGATAATGACAAAAATGCCTGTAACCCGCATCACTGAAAAAGCTTCGCCAAATAAATAATAGGCGGCCAGCGCATTAACGATATAACCGATGCTGAGCATAGGATAGGCATATCCTACTTGCACCCGCGATAAGACTAAAAGCCAAACCCCGACGCTGACGACATAAGCACAAAGCCCCGCGATAATTGGCGCATTGACCATGACTTTTAAGGAAATAGGGATAAAGTTAGCCGCGCTGAACTCAAAATGGCCAATTTGGGTCATACCCGCCTTCAAAAGCAATTGCGCGCCGGCATTTAAAAACACCCCCAATAAAATCAGGCAATATATCATAGACATACCCATATCAAATAAGTGTGCATCTTACCTGAAATAGCGTCAGTAATCTATTCTCAGTATGGGTTTTCATATATAATAGACATCTTTAACAATCAATTGGAGTAAGACCTCATATGACTATTCTTGTCGGCCAGAAAGCCCCTGACTTTACCGCCCAAGCCGTCCTTGGAAATGGCGAGATTACCGGCCAGTTTCATTTGTCAGAAGTATTAAAAAATAAATATGGCATTGTATTCTTTTATCCCTTGGACTTTACCTTTGTTTGTCCATCCGAATTAATCGCATTAGATAATCGTATCGAAGAGTTCAATCAACGCAATACCGTCGTTATCGGCGTTTCGATCGACTCTCAATTTACCCATGCTGCATGGCGCAAGACGCCAGTTAACGAAGGCGGTATCGGCCAAGTTCGTTATCCCTTAGTCGCTGACATCAATCATCAGATCTGCCGCGCTTATGGCGTGGAACATCCGACTGCCCACGTTGCGTTACGCGGCGCATTCTTAATTGATAAGCAAGGTAACGTGCGTTCACAGATCGTGAATGATTTACCGCTGGGTCGAAACATTGATGAATTGTTACGTTTAGTTGACGCGTTACAATTTCATGAACAACACGGTGAAGTGTGTCCTGCTAATTGGAACAAAGGTCATGCTGCAATCAAACCCACTGCAGAAGGCATTGCAACTTTTCTCGCACAAAATTCAGAAGCACTGTAATTATTTTTTTAAAAAAATTAAACCCGCTGCGTGCGGGTTTTTTATTTTTTAAAATTTTGTTTTTCAAAAAATTTTTTACTTCCCTTTATTTTTTAATTTCACTAGAATGCGTTGCAAAATGATCTGAAGAAAAATATTGTTTTACAAGCGTATGGCACAATATGATCATTTTTTTTGATAATGTGTAAAAAATGCAAAAAAAATAATTAAAATGCACACGTAAGATCAGTTTGCATTAAATTTTTCTTGCATTGTTATTTATTTATATGTAATTTTGAATTCGTCCGGATCAAATCAAAATCAAGGAGATACAAACGCATGAAACTAAAACTCGTTGTTGCATCAATGAGCGTGTTGGGATTGATCAGCTTCCCTTTGTTCGCTGCTGACAATACTGATACTGCAAATACCACTAGCGCTACTGCTACGACAGGTAATGCAGATCCAGCTCCCAAACACAAACGTCATCACATGAAAAAATCACACGGTATGGTAAAAGCAAGCTGCAGAAGCGATGTTGCTCCAATGCAACCCGCTCCAGTTGTTATGACCACACCAATGGTTGACAACTATGGTGTAATCTTGGATTCAAGCACCCAAAACCTGGGCCGCATGATCCACGCTTCGCCAGACTGGTTCCAACGTATCGCGGTCGTCGGTGGTATGAACTTTGATGCTCATTGGGGAAACCTCTCCATGGGTTATCTAGGTGAAAACAACCGCAGACTATCGGTGAATGACGCTTACTTAAACGTCACAGCCTTAGTCAATGACTGGACGAAAGCATTTGCAAGTATTAGCTATAACGATGCTACTAGCTTTGCAACCAGCGCCAGCTCCGTTTTACACAGCGTGAAACAAGGTATTTACAGCGCTGGATACAGCAACATTAATTTCGACTCCATCGGCAGCAGCAACCTGAATATGGAACAAGCGTATATCACATTCGGGAACTTCAGCTGCACACCATTCTTCGTCCAATTGGGTAAACAATTCCAGGATTTCGGTCGATACCAAATCCACCCACTTGAACGCACAATGGCGCAAGTGTTGTCCGAATCATTACAAACTTCAGCCAAAGTGGGCTTTGAAACTCAAATGGGTTTCCATGGCTCCGTGTATTCATTTGACAATACCTTGACTAAAGTAGGTAACGGTCATACACAACCTATTTTCGGTGCTTTACTCGGCATTGATCAACCTAGCGATCAATTAGGTTGGGACTTGGGCGTTGGCTATCTGTCCAACATGACTGGCGTAAACGATGTTGCTTATGCTATCAATGTCTTTGAATCCAACACACCTGGTGCTAATATAGTTGGTACCTACGGTCGCACAGTCGGCGCTTGGAGTGCTTACGGTGATATTAACAGCGGTCCATTCTCATTGAGCGCTCGTTATGCATCTGCTGCACAAAAATGGGATGTCGGCACAATGACAACCTTCTTCCAAACAGCTTCTGGCACAGGTGCTAGACCTTGGGCTGCTGACATCACAGCGGGATATGCCTTCACCGCTTGGTGCAAAAACCAAGATATCTATCTTGGCTATCAAGCTTCCGGCAATGCTGTAAACATGTTGTTGCCAAGAAACCGTTGGATCTTAGGTTATGACATTGATGTGGTTAAAAACACGACTCTGGGTGCAGAACTCGGCCGTGATCAAGACTACAGCAATGGCAATGGCGGTAGCGGCAGAACAACCGGCACAATCGGTGCTCGCGCATCTGTCAAATTTGGTTAATCTTAACCTTCTTAAAAAAACCCGCTTCGGCGGGTTTTTTTTTATCCCCGCCTTCGCGACTTGCGTCGCTACGGCGCGGCAAGCCCTCCTCCCCATTTTTTGAAAGCGTTATCCCACTCACTTCAAAGCGGTGGCTTTAGGGTTTTGTTTTCGAAATCGCTCGCTAAAGACTATCTTATGGCCCCAGACGCCAGAACTCGGCTTGAAAAAATTGGCCAACAAGAACCACGCATTGGAAGCTCGGCACAATAGTAAACACCCAAAAACGCAATTAAAGTTCGAAGCCAATGTGTGATAAGAAGAAAAGCTGAAGCCAAAAGCGATTTCGAAAACAAAACCCTAAAGCCAACGCCTACCCCCGATTCATGATGAAGCAAAACAATTCTGCCGTTTGCTCAACATCATAAATCGCTGAATGAGCTTTATTGATATCAAAATAGATCCCAGCACATTTCACGGCTTTTGCTAAAACCGTTTCACCGAAACGAAAAGCGCTCAATGTTGCAGTATCAAAAGTCGTAAAGGAATGGAATGGCACGGATGACATTTGACAGCGTTTGGCTGCGGTGAGAAGAAAGGCCAAATCAAACCAGGCATTATGCCCGACTAAAACAGCCCGCTGACACCCAGTCTCTTTTAACAAGGTATCAATCTTAGAAAAGATATTATGTAACGCTTGCTGTTCAGGAATGGCATAGCGTAACGGTTGTTCTAAATCGATTTTATTAATCTCTAATGATTCAGGATCAATATGTGCTGTATAAAAAGGCTCGATATGATATGCCACGGTTTCGTCTTTATAGAGCTTGCCCCGTTCGTCCATTTTGATGGTCGCAATGGCAATTTCCAATACAGCGTCTGTTGCGGGGTTTAACCCGGAGGTTTCCACATCGACGACTACTGGCAAAAGCCCGCGAAATCGGCCTGCAATACCCATTTTTTTGCCATTAATTGCCATAAACTATCTAAACTTTCAGTAAAAGAAAGTCGACATTATAGCGCCAATTTGACGTAGAATAGTTACAAATTTTCAGAAAGGATCCATTATTATGATTTTTGAACATCCTATTAAAAAACCCAATCCCTTACGCGAAGCCATCATTTCCGCCTATCGAATGGATGAAACACAGGCCATTAACGCCTTAATTCCACAGGCTACGCTTTCGCCAGAGGCATTAGAAAGGGTCGCAGCAACCGCCCGAAAATTAGTCACAGAAACTCGCGAACGACGAAAAAAACAAGGCGGCCTAGATGCTTTTTTGCACCAATATGATCTGTCAACCGATGAAGGGATTGCCCTCATGTGTCTTGCGGAAGCCTTATTGCGTATTCCAGATAATGCAACCGTCGACCGTTTAATTAGCGATAAAATTTCAACGGCTGAATGGGCAGACCATTTAAATAAAAGTGATTCACTCTTTGTGAATGCAGCAACTTGGTCGCTGATGCTGACGGGAAAAATTTATGCGCCGACACTGAATAACAAAAAAAATCTTGGCGCTTCCTTAAAACGCGTGATCAGTCGCACTGGCAGTGCTGTAATCCGCCCAATCATCATGCAGGGCATGAAAATCATCGGCAAACAATTTGTAATGGGCACCACCATCGAAGAAGCGCTGAGTCGTGCGAAAAAAACCGAAAGCGAAGGCTACCGTTATTCTTATGACATGTTAGGCGAAGCCGCCCGCACCGCCGAAGATGCCGATATTTATTTTAAATCCTACCAAGATGCAATTCACGCGATAGGTAAAGCATCTCAAAATTTGGATCCCATTCACAGCCCTGGTATTTCCATCAAACTTTCAGCCTTGCATCCCCGCTATGAATTTGCAAAACATCATCGCGTGATGGAAGAATTGGTGCCCCGCTTACTTTCACTCGCGAAAGAAGCCAAACAATACAATATTGGCCTGACCGTCGATGCCGAAGAAGCGGATCGCTTGGATATTTCACTCGATGTCATTGAAGCCGTTTTCAGCAATCCCGCCTTAAATGGCTGGGAAGGATTCGGTCTCGCCGTACAATCCTATCAAAAACGCGCACCGTTTGTGATTGATTGGCTCGCCGATCTTTCCAAACGTTACAAACGACGCTTAATGGTTCGATTAATCAAAGGCGCTTATTGGGATGCGGAAATAAAACTAAGCCAGTTATTGGGTCTTGAGGGTTATCCCGTTTTCACACGAAAAAATTCGACCGACGTTTCTTTTATTGCTTGCGCCAAGAAAATTTTATCGTATCCAGACTGTTTTTATCCGCAATTTGGTACACATAATGCTTATTCGGTCGCAGTCATTTTGGAATTAGTCGGCACACGAAAAGATTTTGAATTCCAATGTTTGCATGGAATGGGTGCTCCACTCTATGACCAAATTGTTAGTAAAAATATTGCTTGTCGTATTTATGCACCCGTTGGCAGCCACAAAGATTTATTAGGCTATTTAGTCAGACGATTATTGGAAAATGGTGCGAACAGTTCTTTTATCAATCGCATTGCAGATGAAAGCGCTCCCATTGAAAAAATTATTGCAGATCCCGTTGCACGAATCGCCAAACTCACGCACAAACCGCATCCTGCCATTCCCTTGCCAAAAGATATTTATGGCCGCGATCGAACAAATTCTCAAGGAATCGATTTAACTAATTTGTGTGTGGTCAATGATTTAAAAAATGCGATGGAAACCGCTGAAAAAAAATCCTTTACCTCAGGCCCTATCATTAATGGCCAGCTGATAACGAATTCCACCGCAATGCCCGTCGTCTCACCCAGTAATACGAGTGTTGTTGTCGGTTACTATCATCAGGCAACATCCGAGGATGTCGAAAAAGCATTAACGCTCGCGAAAACGTCCGAATGGCCAAATCAATCTGCAGAAGAACGCGCAGCTTGTTTGGAGCGTGCTGCGGATTTATTTGAAAAAAACATGCCCATGCTCATGACGTTGCTTTGTACTGAGGGCGGTAAGCATATAAATGATTGCGTTTCCGAAGTGCGAGAAACGGTGGATTATTGCCGTTATTACGCCTTGCGCGCTCGAAAAGATTTGGTCGCAAAAACCTTGGCGGGCCCCACTGGCGAATTTAATCAATTATCACTCCATCCACGCGGTACATTCGTTTGTATTAGTCCGTGGAATTTTCCCCTGGCAATTTTTACCGGACAGATTATAGCAGCGTTAGTTGCAGGCAATACTGTCATTGCAAAACCGGCTGAACAAACGCCATTAATTGCAGCCGCTGCAATTAAAATTTTACATGAAGCCGGTATTCCAACCAATGCTGTACACCTCATGCCTGGGCGCGGTGAAGTCGTTGGCGCAAAATTAGTGGCAGACCCTCGCATCGCTGGCGTCATGTTTACCGGTTCCACCGAAACCGCAAAAATCATTCAAAAATCGTTAGCTCATCGTGAAGGCCCGATTGTTCCACTCATTGCAGAAACGGGCGGTCAAAATGCTATGATTGTCGATTCATCGGCTTTACCTGAACAAGTGGTTGCTGATGTGATGCAATCTTCTTTTAATAGCGCAGGACAACGATGCTCAGCGCTACGCGTGTTATTTTTGCAAGAAGACATCGCACCGCGCGTCCTTGATATGCTGAAAGGCGCCATGGCTGAATTGCAATTAGGTGATCCCTGTTTTATTAAAACGGATGTCGGTCCTGTGATTGATCCCGATGCGCTGAAAATGCTGCAGCAACATTCAGAAAAAATGAATGCGACCGAACGCTTGATCTATCAAGTCCCTTTGGGTAACGCCAATCCCAAAGGTTATTTTTTCCAGCCTGTTGCCTTTGAATTAAAAAATTTAAGTACCTTAAAACGAGAAGTCTTTGGCCCCATCCTGCACGTGATTCGGTTTTCTGCGAATGAATTAGATAAAGTATTACAAGAGATTATCGATTCAGGCTATGGCTTAACCATGGGTATTCACAGCCGTATCGATTCAACAGTAAAATATATCCAGGAACGCATGCCTATCGGCAATGTTTATGTGAACCGGAATATGATAGGTGCTGTCGTCGGCGTGCAACCTTTTGGTGGCGAACGACTGTCTGGGACAGGCCCCAAGGCCGGAGGGCCGCATTATTTACCGCGTTTGTGTGTGGAACGGGCGATCTCCATCAACACGACGGCCGCGGGTGGTAATGCGAGTTTAGTCTCGTTAAATGAGGGGGATGATGCATAGCCTAACGATCATTCATTTTGCTTTTCTCATTTTTGCAGGGACTGCGATCTTGGCTACGATCGCCTTGTTCACTCGTCAATCGCTTTTAGTCGCTTACATGGCCTTAGGGGCTATTTTTGGTCCCTGGGGTTTAAAACTCATCAAAGATCCCACTCTCATTGAACAGACGGGCAATATCGGCATTATTTTCTTGCTGTTTTTAATGGGATTGCATTTGCAACCACAAAATTTGTGGCATTCATTAAAAAAAATGAGTTCCATCACGGTTTTGAGTTCCATCATTTTTTTACTGTTTGGATACGGCATTGGATATGCATTTGGATTTTCGTCGATTGACTGTCTTTTTATCGGCATTTGCATGATGTTTTCCAGCACCATTATTGCTTTGAAATTATTACCGACGACCATTTTGCATCACCAGCATACAGGTGAATTAGCGATTAGTATTCTCCTGCTGCAAGATTTAATAGCCATTGGCGTGTTATTGTTTTTGCAAGGCATTGCAGAAACATCCGGAACCGTGCAGCAATTTGTTTTAGTGATTATTTCATTCCCTGTTTTATTGCTAATTTCTTATGTTTTTGAACGGTACTTGCTTAGACCTTTATTAAAACTTTTCGATAAAATTCACGAGTATATTTTTATTTTATCCATAGGCTGGTGTTTATTCATGGGTGAAATGGCGCATCTTATGGGTTTATCCGAAGAAATTGGCGCTTTTATCGCAGGGGTTGCCCTTGCCAGCAATCCGATTTCGCTTTATATCGCAGAAAGTTTGCGGCCGCTTAGGGATTTTTTCCTGGTGATTTTCTTTTTTACGATTGGTGCTAGTTTTAATTTTTCATTTTTACCTACCATTATTTTACCGGCCCTCGTGCTTGCAACCTTTATGCTGATCATAAAACCGGTTATTTTCAGTTGGTTATTAAAAAAATCGGGCGAGCCGAGCGACACCAGTTGGGAGCTGGGGGTCCGATTGGCGCAAATTAGCGAGTTTTCTTTACTTGTGATTTTCGCGGCTTTGCAGGATAATCTCGTCTCATTAAAAACGAGCTATTTAATTCAGGCTGCAACTATTTTAACCTTTATCGTTTCCTGCTATTGGGTCGTCATTCGTTATCCGACCCCATTAGCCGCAACCGACCGTTTACGCAGAGATTAAGTATGAAAGAAAAACACGCGCATCACGAACACGATCATTCACATCATGACCATGATCATGACCATCATGATCACGATCATCATGGACATAGTCACCAGGGTCATGGGCACGGTCACGCTCATGAACCGCCACAATCTTTTAATGCCGCGTTTGCCATTGCGGTGACGCTGAATTTGGCTTTCACGATTTTTCAGATTGTTTATGCCTTCTTAGCAAACTCCATGAGCTTGCTTGCGGATGCTGCGCATAATTTTGGCGATGTGTTTGGGTTAGTGCTCGCTTGGGGTGCTAGCTGGCTTTTGACTTTACCTGCGCGAAAACGCTATAGCTATGGATTTAAACGCACGACGATTCTTGCCGCACTAGTCAATGCCGTGATTTTGGTCGCGACCAGTGCGCTGATTACGTTTGAATCGGTTTATAAATTTTTTCATCTTTCTGAAGTGAATGGTTCAATTGTGATTATCGTTGCTGCCATCGGCATCGTGATTAATGGCGGCACGGCATTGCTATTTATGAAAGGCGCACACGATGATTTAAATATCAAAGGGGCCTTTTTACACTTAATGGGTGATGCACTGATTTCGTTTGGTGTCGTAGTCACTGGAATTTTAATTACCCTGACTGGAAAAATGTGGCTAGATCCTTTAGCAGGATTAATCATTGTCACAATTATTCTCTGGGGAACCTGGGGACTCATGCGCGATTCCGTGCGATTAATTTTAGATGCCATTCCGCACCATATTGATCATCATGGTGTGGAACATTTTTTAAAAACCTTACCGGGTGTAGATGCAGTGCATGATCTGCATATCTGGGGATTGAGCACAAAAGAAATCGCGTTGACAGCGCATCTCATTATGCCCTCGTCAAATTTGACGGATGCGGATTATGAAAAAATTAATTTAACGTTAAAAAAACAATTTCGCATTGATCATGCGACTATCCAGGTTGAAACGGGCAGCAAGGAATTTCCTTGTGTGAGAAGTGAAACGTGTTGATATTCCCGTCATTGCGAGGAACGTTTTTTGTGACGAAGCAATCTTCCTGAGATTGCTTCGCCGTCTAACGACGGCTCGCAATGACGTCTAATGCGTCGTAATCTCCTGCGGATGCACCAAGCGTTCAAAATCCTGATAGGCCATTTTCAATAGTTCAGAATGCGTTCCCGCATTAAAAACGATTTGATCATTTCCCGTTAAGTGACTGGAAATAAAAACTGGCATATTGTAGAGATTGCCAAAAGGCGGCATGGCTCCCACTTCGCATTCAGGAAATTTGGTTTTGAATTCCGATTCACGTGCGAGATCGACTGCTTTGCCGGTTAATTCTTTCAATTCTGAAAAATTAACATGTTCATTGGCAGGCAGAACAATCATCGCATATTGATTACCCATTTTGACGATAACGGTTTTAGCCAGTAATTTACCTGATATATGAGCAGATGCTGCGACTTCTTGAGCGGTGAATCCGGGTGAATGCGAGATACTCATGTATTTCACATGCTGTTTATCTAGAAACTCTTTTAAGGTCTTATACATACGAACCCCCTCGCTTACCTTTTAATCATTATTTATTATAGCTCCAATTTTTGTGTTAAAGTGGGGCCTGCAAATCCCTGTAAAACAGCAATAAATGGAACGAGAATGCAATCTGTTGAATCTTCTAAACTAATTAGACATTCGGCGGTTAGCCTTTGGCCCGCGGTTTTGACCTTTATTTTTTTATATATAATGGTCTGGTCCCTTACGCCTATTTTAGTGCGCTTTAACCTGCCGTTGGATGCGCTGGAAGGCGTGACCTGGGGGCAGCAGCTTGAATGGGGGTATGATAAAAACCCCTTTATGAATGCATGGCTGACCGCCCTGGCCGTGCATCTTAACCCTTCTGGTTTATTAATTTATTTTTTCAGTCAGCTTTCTGTGGGCGTATCTTTCCTTTCGATTTGGCTTTTGGGCAAAAAAATCTTGCCGCCGCTTTATGCTTTTATCGCGATTTTATTACTGGCCTCTACGCAATATTTTAATTTGCATGCGATTGATTTTAACGATAACACACTGGAAGTCGGCTTGTGGTCACTGACCATTTTATTTTTTTATAATGCCTTACGAGAAAAAAAATTATCCGATTGGCTGCTAACCGGATTTTTTGCGGGTCTCAGTATGATGACGAAATATTTTGCCGTCATGTTATTTGTGCCGATGTTTATTTTTATGCTGGGCTTTAAGGAGACGCGCAAAGAATTTAAGCAAATAGGTTTTTATGCGGCGTTAGTTGTTTTTTTACTGGTGTGCACACCGCACATTTTCTGGCTTTTTTCACATGATTTTCTGACGGTGCATTATGCATTCAATCGAGTGAGCAGTGAACCGAGCCCGTGGAATCATCTTTTTTATCCTGCGCAATTTGCCTGGCAGCAGCTTGAAGTATTTTTACCGGCGATCGCGTTATTTTTATTGTTACTTGGAAAAAATACTTCTTCAGAAAAATACTCGGTCACCCATTACAACAAGTTATTTTTATTGATCGTTGGATTGGGTCCGTTATTTTTCACGATACTATTATCAGGTGTTAGCGGCATTAAATTACGCGCCGGTTGGGGCCAGCCATTATTGATTTTATGGAGCTTATATTTATTGGCGATGGTGCAGCCGCATGTGACGCGTAAGCGCTTGAAGCTCTTTTTTACGGCATTTTTTGTGATATTTATTGGCACGGCTGTCATTTATGCTGGCGCATTGATTCAGGCGAGCGATCCATCCAGCGCTAATTTTCCAGGCAAACCTATTGCAGAACAATTAGAAACGCAATGGGAAACCACTTATCATCAACCTTTGTCGTACATTGTAGGGCCAAGATGGCTTTCCGGAAATGTTGCTTTTTATTCCTCGGCTCATCCTAAAGTGTATATCAATGGTGATCATGCTCTGAGTCCCTGGATTGATGAAAAAAAATTACTTGAAAAAGGTGCTATTTTTGTTTGGGATCCGACGGAAGATTTTCAGATGTCTAAAGACGAAATGAAAAAGCGATTTCCGCGTTTAAAGGAACTCAAAATCATGCATGTTGCTTGGATGAGAAATCCGAAAATGGCGCCTGTTGAATTTTCGGTGGCTTATTTGCCACCTACGATTTAACGTCATTGCGAGACCGTGCTTTTCACGGTCGAAGCAATCTCAAAAAGATTGCTTCGCCGTCTGCGATGGCTCGCAATGACGCCCAATTTATGTGATACTAATTCTTATTCCATTTTGAGTCATACTCATGTTTAAGAAAATTTTATCAAGCGCGATACTTTTTTTCTCTTTATTGAATAATTGTGTCTTTGCCGATTCAAGCAATTGGTACGATAATTTTTTATTTCACGATCCCAGTTTTAATTTTGAATTGATCAGAACATTGGGTTATGCCTATTCCGGTGGCGCAGATCTCGGCGAATCGGTTTCAACAGCGAAAGAAATCCAGGATGGCAATGATTTTAGCTGGTATGAACATTGGTTAAAAACAGCGGATCGTCTTTATGACACCGCTGAAAAAATGCAATCGAATAATCATATTATTTCAGCGCGCGGCGCCTATTTTCGTGCATGCAACTACTATCGCTCGGCGGGTTTTTATATGGACGCACCGGAATATCGCGATCAATCGAAAAGCGATTATAAAAAGAGTAAAGACAGTTTTTTAAAAGCCATCAAAAGCTTACCCTATATTCAAACCATTCAAATTCCGTACGAAAAAACGACTTTGCCCGGTTACTTACTGCGTTCAGCCCAAAAAAATGCCCCTTTGCTAATTGTACACACCGGATTTGATGGCACTGCCGAAGAACTTTATTTTGAAGCAGGCCTGGCGGCGCATGAGCGTGGCTACAATGTGATATTGTTTGAAGGCCCCGGTCAAGGCTCAGTCCTTCGCGAACAACATTTGCCGTTTCGATATGATTGGGAAAAAGTCGTTTCGCCTGTCATCGATTATGCGATGACATTGGATAATATCGACAAAAATAAAATTGCCCTGCTGGGAATCAGCATGGGTGGTTATCTTGCGCCACGCGCCGCCGCTTTTGATGATAGAATCAAAGCATGCATTGCGAATCCGGGCTTGTATGATTTTGGCGAAAATATTTATAAACATCTTCCACCGGAATTATTGAAATTATTAGCTCAAAATCCCGCTGAATTTAATAACCAAATTTATGCCATCATGAAAAAAGATCCTATGCTGAGTTGGTTTTTCAATCATTCGCTTTGGGTATTTGATGCAAAATCGCCCGCGGATGTCATGCAAATCGTTAAACAATATTCCCTAGTAAAAGTCGCAGATAAAATAAAATGTCCTGTTCTGGTTATCGCGAGCGACGAAGATTCATTTGATAAAAACAGCGTGCAAGCTAAAAAACTTTATGATGCCATCAAATCACCCAAAACATTTTTAAAATTTACGCCGCATGAGGCCGCCCAAGCACACTGTCAGATGGGTGCGATAGCGATTTCGAATGAATATATTCTTAATTGGTTAGATGATACGTTTGGCCTTAACAAATAGCCTGTTTCCCGCGTGGGACGGTGAATTAATTTGCTTGCGCCAGAGAAAATGGCTTTTATATAATGCGTTTTTAATAATAAGGCTAAAACCCATGGCGCATACCAGAAAACTCAAGGTTCAACCTGGTAAAACTGAAGTGAAACCCTCACCCTGCTCTGAGCTTCCTAAAAATATTGCGTATTTTCTAAAGGATTTTCAAAAAGGTGCCTTTCTTTTTTTTAAAGATATTACACCGTGCATTAATTGGAAACGACGAGAGAAAGAAAAACAACATCGAATATTGGTTGAACATCTTAAAAAAAGATAATCTTATGAAAAAACCATTAATAACGAAATTTGTTTCGCTGCGCACTCAATTTCATCGATCGTTGTAAACCGTCCAAACGAAAAACGCACAGCACATTGTGCTTCCATTTCATTTTGGCCGAGAGCGCGCAAAACATAAGAGCCGCCGCTTTCTTTAGCATGACACGCAGAGCCCGAAGAAATCGCCAGTGCAGGCAATTTTTTCATAAGTTCAGATGATTTGATTCCATCAAACCGAATGTTAAGAATATTAGGCACACTGTTTTGTAAATCCGTATTGATAAAAATAGGGTTATTTTTAAGTTGATCTAAAAAATAATTGCGTAAATTTGATATGTGCATGTAATCTTTTTCAAATTCTTGTTTCGCAATTAAAAAGGCTTCGCCCATGCCAACAATTTGATGGGTTGCGAGAGTGCCTGAACGCATACCTTGTTCCTGACCGCCGCCATGAATTTGTGCCCCAAGCCGAATGCGGGGTTTTTTTCGCACATATAAAGCGCCTGCACCTTTAGGCCCATAAATTTTGTGGGCAGCAAATGACATGAGATCGACTGGCATTTTTTTCAAATCAATTTTTACCTTGCCCGCGCTTTGCGCTGCATCGACATGTAATAAAATTCCTCGATTGGAAGTCGCCTCAGCAATTTTTTGAATATCCTGGATAACACCCAATTCGTTATTGACATGCATGATTGAAACCAGCATCGTATCCGGTCGAAAAGCGGCTTCGAGATCAGATAAATTCAATAGGCCATTTTTTTCAGGGGTAAGATAGGTAACAGAAAACCCTTCTTTTTCTAATTGTTGGCAGCAATCTAGCGTTGCCGGATGCTCTGTTTTCAGGGTAATGATATGGCGGCCTTTATTTTGATACAGTAAGGCAGCTCCTTTAATTGCAAGATTGGTACTTTCCGTCGCACCCGATGTCCAGATGATTTCAGACGAATCAGCCCCAATTAAATCAGCCACTTCGACGCGCGCAGATTCAACCGCCTCTTTGGCCTTTTGCCCAAAATAATGCGTAGACGAAGGATTCCCAAACGCCCCAGCCTGCGTCAGAAATTCACTCATTTTAGCTGCCACCCGAGGATCAACTGGGGTAGTTGCGGCGTAATCAAGGTAGATAGGTTTCATAACGAATTAAGTATTTAAAATGGGCAATTATACACGAATATTCACGGATTAGGCTTAAATTTATGAATAATAGTAAAGGGGTCGAGTGCTAAAAATGAAGCTTGTTGGCACTTGACCCCTTCACATTCACAATCCAGAATACCTTGATGGGTTCAGCTTAAGGACATACTGAAATGAATTTAATACAACACATTAAATGGCACGTTAAAACCATTTTAGAAAGCCATCCCATCGGCTATTACATCGGCAATAAAGTCATTAATATGACAGACGCTTTCCTTCCTCATGAAGAAGATTTTCATGGATTTAAAAAATTGTTTACTGATAACAACGGATTATTTTTGGATATAGGCGCAAATGATGGCAAATCCGCACGATCCTTCCATAAATTATTTCAAGATTGGAAAATCTTTAGTGTCGAAGCAAATTCTCTTCATGTCCCGACTTTAACAAAATTAAAAAATAAATTAAGTGGCTTTGATTTTATCATCGGTGCAATCGGCGACAAAAATCAAGAATTAACACTCTATACACCCATTTATAAAAATATCGTCATTCATAGCGCCGCTTCTATCGATTTGAATCAAGTAAAACGCCAAATGAAAAAGCAATTTAGAAAACAGACAATTTTAGACAACATTCGATTTGAACAAACCACCGCAAAAGCCATTCATCTTGATGATTTGAATCTTGCCCCACAAATTATTAAAATCGATATCGAAGGCATGGAACATATTGCTCTTGAAAATCTGGAAAAAACCATCCTGAAAAACAATCCAACTATATTAGTTGAATATAATCCGGCGAATTTTGACAGAATCCTTCACTACATGTCCGACAAAGGCTATCTAGCCTGCGGCTACAATATCGCAGAAGACCAAATCGTTAAATTTCAAGTGACGCACCGTAATTGTTTTTTTATTCCTAAAGAAAAAGAAGGATTAATTACAACAAATCGCTAGTCTCATGCAATCAGGCTAAACTTTAACCATATTTTCCCTTAATCTTGAGTGTTTTTGCTTGTCTTGCTATGATTAGCCCGTAAAGAGTCTACGGAAATTGATTTGTCGAAATAGGAATTGCCTTTGTCAAATAGTACCCATCAACCTTCTATTTTCAGCAATCAAACTGCTCAAAAATGGTTTTTCCTAGTACCCATTCTTATTTTTTTCTGTGTAACATTCTTTATTCAAACGCGATTAGTAGTCAATTGGGATGTCACCTGGGATCTCATGATTACAAAACAAGTATTGAACGGTGGAAAATATATTCAAGATTTTTTTGATTGGAATCCACCCTTGATTTTTTATTTGTATAGTCCCGCCGTATGGATCGAGCAATGTTTGGGTATTAGCAGGGCTTATGCCTTATATGGTTATATTTATGCATTGGGTCTTTTGTCGTTTATTTTCTGTTATCAACTGATACAAAAACTGTTTGCTTCTGAATCTCGTTTATTAAAAAATTTTTTATCCAGCGTTATTCTAGTTTTATTTTTTTTATTACCTCAGGCTGACTTTGGTGAGCGCGAACATTTATTACTGATTTTGAGTTTACCGTATATTTTATTGAAAGCATGTCGTTTACAAAAAATTCCGGTTAATCATTTTATGGCAGGAACAATCGGATTTCTCGCAGCACTCGGTTTTGCCATTAAACCATTTTTTTTAATCATTCCAATAATCCTGGAATTGTTTACGCGACGACTACGAATCGAAACGTTCATCATGGGATTTGTTTTTGTTTGTTATGGATTATTTATAATAAAATATTTTCCTGATTTTCTTTATTCGGTCGCACCGCTTGCGAGTGATTTTTATTATTATGGTTTTAGTGAACTCTGGCAAGTCGTCATCCTTACGCCAACGGTAGCATTCTGCTATTTTGTCATCACTTATTATATCGCCTCATTTAATAAAAATCCCTACAAACAGAGCGCGACTATTTTGATTCTTGGAATGATCGGATTTTTAATCACTTATTTTTTTCAACGGACCAACTGGAGTTATCATAGTTATCCAGCATTTTCAGTAGCAATCTTATTGTCAGCGTTATTTTTTGGATTATTTGTCAGCCGCACCCAAAAAAATAATTTTTTGATTGTGCTAATTGGTATTATCGTTTTTAGCTATCCCGTAGCTAAGATTGGCGTTCTCTTTTACAAAGCGAGAATTTACAAAGAGTTTAATGCCCCTCTCGCCGATTTTATTAAAAACAATGCTGATAATAAATCTGTTTATTTCTTTACAGCGAGCCCAAGTGATGTTTTTCCAAAAGTTGCGGATGCGAATGCGATTTATGCCTCACGTTTATTGCATTTATTCTGGATTCCAGGGCTTGTTAAAATGAATTATCCTAATCAAATACCAGCCACCAAAAAAAATAACGAGCAATTTTTTATAAACATGGTGCTAGAAGATTTACGGGTGCGAAAACCGGAATTTATCTTTGTTGATGAAAGATATTTTAAACCTTTCTTTTCATATATTCCTTTTGACTATCTCACGTATTTTTCAAAACAACCTGAATTTAATCAAATTTGGAAACATTATCATTATGTGACAACAATGGAAGGAAAAGAAATTAGCCCTGTGAATCCAGAAAATTGGGACTTGTATCTCATTTCTAATGCGCGCGAAATTAAACTCAAGGAAATTGAGGGAGCTAATATTGTTCTGACCGGAACCGGAACATCTCGTACGGCCTATTTTGTTGACTATCATGTCTATTATAAATCTGCCTATGATCGCATTTCCCGCAAGATTTATTTATCCCCGAATCAATTAGCGCTTCTACAGCATACAGGAAAAGTGATTAGAACCCCTAAAAACCAGCAAATTATAAATCAAATCATTTATAATGCGCTGACCATGCCATCATACAAATTTGCCATTTACCAGTTAGAGAAAAAAAATGAATCTTGAACCCATTCAACTTTCCATAGCAGCGCCCGCATATAATGAAAAAGAAAATATTCAACGTGTGGTTACAGAATGGCGCGAATTTTTATTGCAGCAATCTTTTATTTCAGAGTTTGAAATTATTGTTTGCAATGATGGCAGTAACGACGAGACAGGCACACTACTGAATACACTTTCAGAAAAATATTCAGAAGTTCGAGCGTTGCATCATCCAAAAAATCGGGGAGCGGCTAGCGCCTTAGCGACAGCCATTTCAGCAACCCGATTTGAATGGGTGTTGTTACTGGATTCCGATGGCCAATTTTCAATTACCAATTTACCGGCTATGTTAGGAAAAGTTCAAGAAACCAACGCCGCGGCTGCCATCGGGATCCGCAACAAACAAGATCATTTGATTGCTCGCGTCGGCAGTCAAGTCAGCGGGATCATCTGCAATTTCGTCCACGGTAGCAAAATTAAAGATTTCAATTCAGCCTTTAAATTGGTGCACGGCCCACTGCTGCGCTCACTGTCACTAGAAGCCAAAGGCATGAATTATTCAACCGAAATTACCTCCCGCTTGTTAGAAAAAAAAGTGACCATCATCGGAGTTGACATTGATCATTTGCCGCGTAAGATGGGAAAAAGCAGCGTAAAATGGATTCGAGATGGCTTTCATCGCTTGCTGTTTGTGAGCTATATCGCTTTTCGCCAATTTTTGCTAAAACTAGAAGTGATAAAGCGCGAATAATGTCCGATTGGGAGTTTGTGTGAAAGAAAAACACAATGCGAATGCAAGGATTAATGTCGTCCTATTTTGCGGCGGTAGAGGCAGTGTTTCTATCATACAGGAATTATTACGCAGAACGCATATTCACTTAACACTGATTGTGAATGCTTATGATGACGGATTATCAACCGGCGCGCTTCGTGATTTTATTTCAGAAATGCTCGGGCCCTCCGATTTTCGAAAAAATCTTTCGTATTTATTAGATCCTTATTCAAAAGGACAATATGCGCTCAAAAATTTATTAGAGTACCGCTTACCTACGACCGTTGAAAATTATGATATCAATCATTTTATCGAATTTATTAAAGCTAAAAAAATCTCAGCCGCTCTCGAACCGCTAAACAATCTTTTTTCTGAACTTACACCGGCATTAAAGAAAAGTATTAATTTTTATTTGTTATCTTTTTTTGATTACGCAGCGAGTGTCAGCAAGCCGTTTGATTTTCGTGATTGTTCTGTCGGAAATTTAATTTTTGCGGGCGCTTATCTCGCTCATGGACAAGATTTTAATGTCGCTGCCAGCAAAATGAGCGCTTTGGTTAGTTCCCGCGCCGTGTTAGTGAATGTGAGCGACAGTGAAAATCGAATTTTAGTCGGATTAAAAGAAGATGGCGAATTACTTGAAAACGAAGCGCGAATTGTCGGCAAACAATCGGCTTCACCCATCAAAAATATTTTTTTAATACCATCTACTATCAGCGCTAGTGATTGGCAATCAGTGGCAGAAGCATCGATAGATGTTAAAGAAAATTATTTATCTCAGCGAGAAGCCCTGCCCTCACTTTCGCTGGAAGCCGCCAAAGCCTTGGCCGAAGCTGACATTATTATTTATGGCCCTGGCACCCAACATTCATCGCTTTTTCCCAGTTACAAAATTGCGCACGATGCGATTCGACATTCTCCGGCATTGATAAAAGCCTTTGTCATGAATCTGGAACCCGATCACGACATACAATCACTTGCGGCAAGTGATATCATTGATCGCGCATTGCATTATCTACGCGACACAGATAATGCCAACCGCTGTATTTCGCACGTGTTAATCGACCACAACGGAACTGAACACCACTTACCAGCCGGACTTTTACATGCTGAATCTTATAAAAACACTCAAATAATTGCGAAAGATTTTTTAAGCCAGAACAATGCCCATGTGCATAATGGCAGAGTTGTGGTTGATACGCTTTTCTCATTGAGAGAAAAAGAAATTATTTCCAGACAAAATTATTCGGGTATCGATATTTTTATTGATCTGCATAATCGTTCCTGCGCGTTAAATACGTTGTCTCAGGAATTTCTTGAAATTGACTGGAAAAATTTATTTTCTCATGCTGCGCTCACTGTGAATCAAGAAATGCCTGGTTCGTTTTCGCTTCCGAATGGCATTACACTGCATAAGAGTGATCATAAAGGATTATTTTCTGAAACCAGTTTTTTTGAAAACTGGCTACAACATGGCAAATCCGAATATCTGGTTTTGCTGACAGGTGATGGAGAATATTGTTTTCGCGATGTCTTGCTAGGTATCAATTTGTTAGAACAAACGCAATTTGGTGCGATTTTTGGATCTCGCAACCAAAGCCGCTATCAATTCAAAACCTCTTTGCGTGCAGCTTATCAGGAAAAACGATTCCTGCGATTTTTAAGCTTATGCGGCGCGTTTCTGGTGAGCGCTGTGTTTTCGTTGCGTTTTGGGATTATTCTTTCGGATCCCCTCACCGGTTTTCGGATTTTTAAACATAGTCGTTTAGCACCGTTGCATAACAAACCCTTAACAAAAATCCAAACTCCTATTTCGATTGCAAAATTTTTACTAAAAAATAAAATTGAAATTGCAGAATTTCCAGTCAATTACCGGATTTATTCTGGATTTTCAGATCCGAATTGGCGTTTTCGCCGCGGTTTAAAGAATTTATTTAGCGTCTTTAAATGGGGAGAATCGTAAGTGAAAGTTTATGCGGTGGTTCCTGCGGCAGGCCTAGGATCTCGATTATCATCGGCTATTCCAAAAATATTGACGCCCATCAACAAAACTCAAACGATCTGGTCGCTCTTACGTCAGAAATTATTAACGGTCGTTGATCATATCAATATTATTGTTTCTCCGGTGGGCGAACCATTGGTGCGAGAAGCATTGTCGGATGACATCAAAAAAAATTTAGTTTCTTTAAGCATTCAGAAAAAACCGATCGGCATGGGCGATGCAGTTTTTTGCGGCCACTCTGTTTGGTCTGAAGCTAATGTGATTGTTGTGGTGTGGGGAGATCAAGTCTTTGTCTCAGAAAATACGTTAAAAAGCGCAGTGTCATCTCATTCAGGCGCACCCAAAACCGTTGCACTCCCCCTCACGACTTTTTCCAATCCTTATGTTGAATATATTTTTCAAGATAATAAATTAATTTCCGTCAAAGAATCTCGCGAAGGCGATCAACTTGCCCCAGTCGGTTTATCGGATGTTGGGACATTTGTTTTGTCCGTCGATGGATTATCTGAGGAATGGGAAAATTTTCGGAAACATTCCAAAAAGGGCACCTGCACGGGTGAAATTAATTTTTTACCTTTTTTGCCTTGGTTATCCATGCAAAATTGGCAGATAAAATCGTTATCCGTAATGGATACGCTGGAATCCCGAGGCATTAACACCCGAGAGGATCTCGCTTTTTTCCAAAAAATTTATGAGGAAGCAGAATGAAACATGTATTAATTACCGGTGGCGCTGGATTTATTGGCAGCCACTTGTCCGAGGCACTTTTAGCGAAAGGGTATCGTGTCCGCATTCTAGATAATCTGATTTATGGACGTAGAGAATGGATCCCCTCCGGCGCTGAATTTATTGAAGGGGATATTCGTGATCTCGCTGCCTGTCAATCCGCCATGAAAAACATTGACGGAATTTTTCATTGCGCAGCCATGTCGCGCGCGGCGCCTTCATTAGACGCAATCGAATTATGCACCGAAACAAACATAGTAGGCACGCAAAATATTTTATTAGCTGCACGCGAAGCGGGCGTAAAAAAAATTATTTACAGTGGCTCATCAACTTATTATGGCAATCAACCCCCGCCACATCGTGAATATGATACACAAGGACAATTTCTAAATACTTACGCATTAACAAAGCATGTAGGCGAACAATATTGCCTGCTTTTTGATGAAAAATTTAATCTCCCCTGCGTGATTTTGCGTTATTTCAATGTCTATGGTCCAAGACAACCCATCGAGGGTGCTTATGCGCTGGTCTTAGGCATTTTTTTAAAAAACCGCGCAGACAATCAGCCTTTAAAAATTCATGGCGATGGCGCACAGCGTCGCGATTTTGTTCATGTGCAGGATATTGTCGCAGCAAATATCCTGGCGTATGAGAGCAATATTCGGCATGAAATTTTTAATATCGGCAGTGGAACTAACATTTCTATCAAAGAATTAGCGAATATCATTTCTAAAGAACAAATCCACGAAGCGAGACGTCCGGGTGATGCGGAAATCACCTTGGCCGAATTGTCGCACACGAAAAAATTATTAGGGTGGGAACCGAAAATCTCTATTGAACAAGGCATCCGGGAAATGATGGCATAAATTAGCTCGGTTTAGCATAAACCTGAAAATGAACATGATTGATTTCATATTCGCCCAATAGCACTTTGTTTTTGGTGGCTACTTGTTTTAACACAACCCGATACGGAGCAATGGATTGCTCGAATAAACAATAAGGTTTCGGAGTAAATTCTCCCGTCGTTGTGATAAAAACCTCCGACTTCGCCACTCTCGTTAACGCCTCTTCCTCGCTCATTAACATCACTTGCGAATACGCCCCAAATCCCGGCGTAAAATTAAAAAACTTCCCATGTCTTTCATAATAAAACGACGGGACGGATTCAAAAAAATCCGTATAATAATCCGCCGTCGCATAGATATTTTTCCATCCCGATGAATCGGCATACGAACCAATCTGATCAACCAAATTGGTAATTTTCTTTAAGTTGGCTTCATCTCCATTTTTATACTGTGACAAACTAATATAGTGATACGATCCAGTTATAAAAAATAGAGAGAAAATGGCAACAGCCATTATTGAAAAATTAAGTGCATTTCTCTGAACAAAATAATAATAAACCCAAACAACTAACAAACAAAATGGGACAACGACAATATTCAATACAATAGATGACTTAGACGAATCCGCAGTCAATATTAACATTGGAACCAAAAAACTGAACAAAATAAAAATCACTTCATTAGAATAATTTGAGATAATAATTTTTTTGCTTGATTCTTTTTTTCTGCCCATGACCAATGAACAGCTAAACAACAATAACAAAATCGTGAGAATTCTAATAAAATTATCGACAGAAACATAATATCTTACCAACAAAAGCGGATAAAAAATGAGCCCATCCCACCCATTTTCAACACCCAAAATGTGCGCTCGCATTGTTTTTTCAGGGCTAATAAGATGACCATAAAAATAATAAGAGTACAAAAGCTCCCGATGAATCCATAACACAGGGAAAATAATGACAAATACAATTAGAAAAAATAGCGCGATATTTTTAATTCTACACAACGCATCACTTCTTTCAAGGTGACGAACCCAACGAAATAAATAATAACAAAACAACGCACCCAGTATCCCAATTAAATACACGACAGAAATGAACCGGATGTTAACCAGCCATGCAGCAATCAATGCACTTAAGACCGCCCCTCTTCGCTTCAGAAAAACACCCGACAACAAAACAGAACAAATCAACATCCCATAAAGGCACAACGCCATAAAATCAATTCGAAAATCAATCGCACCGCCATAGACAAACAAAATATTTGCCGAGAGGATTAATCCTAGAAATAAAACGCCTAAACTAACGCGCTGAGTTAATTTTTGAATTGTCACCAAACCTAAAATTTGCAACATAATAAAATAGAAAAAATTCAACGACAACGCCGTCATACGCGACGCGCCAAATAGGGAAAATAGAAATCCCGCTTGTATCGGAAATAAAAAGGTAGTTGGCATCAACGCAAGATGCGAAAAAGCAAATCTAACTCCCTGCTGATGAATATCCTCATAGAATTTATAACTTGTATAGAGATAATTCGCCTGATCCACACCAGAAGGATAATAAGGAATGATATTTTTCAAAATATATTGACGAAAAAAATAATATTCCAGAATAAAAATGAAAATAAAAAAAAGAGTAGGTATTATTTTTTTAGCCTGTTCCATTTTAACTCCTCGCCATCCTTTTAAACCTTACTTTGTCATCCTGAGCGCAGCGAAGGATCTCTTGAATAGGGCACATAATCAAAATTAAATACTCGGCAAATTAGAGAGATCCTTCGCTGCGCTCAGGATGACAGTTTATTTCATTTTTTTCTCAACCGCCCCCAAAATCCCTCGCAAAATATTCATTTCCATTTCATCCAACCGCGCCCGATTAAACAGCCTGCGTAACCTTGTCATTAATTGTCGTGGCGCTTCCGGCTTCAAAAAATCCAGCGCGACTAACACTTTTTCAAGATGCAAATAAAACCCTTCCATTTCTTTTTCATTCGCAAAGCGATAATCCCATTCAAATGCACTGGGCATCTCAGATGCCACTCGCAGTTCATACGCAATCACTTGCACAGCCGCCGCAAGATTCAATGAACTATATTCAGGATTACTCGGAATTTGAATATGAAAATGACAACGATGCAATTCTTCATTCGTCAATCCCGACTGCTCACGCCCAAAAATCACGGCCACTTGATGAACATTCGATTCCTGCGCCGATTTTTCCCCACATTCGCGTGGCGTCAGCATAGGCCAGGGAATCGTGCGTGAACGGGCACTCGTTCCAATGACGAGCCCACAATCAGCAATGGCCTCATCAAGGGTCTCGGTCACCACTGCATTTTTTAAAATATCAACCGCACCCGATGCCATTTCATCGGCTTTATGACTCGGAAATTCATGCGGCCCCACCAAATACAGCCGCGTTAGCCCCATGGTCTTCATGGCGCGCGCCGCTGATCCAATATTGCCCGGATGGGACGTATTGACCAAAACAATGCGAATATTATTTAAATTCATAGACTACTTTGTTATCCTATGCACCCTTAATACTGTTCTTTGAAAATGCCATGAGAGATCCTATCGTCAACATTGCAGTCCAGGCCGCTCGTGCCGCGGGCAATATTATCATGCGGGCCGCCGATCGTCTCGACACGGTCAAAGTCAGCCAAAAACGCCCTAATGATTATGTGACAGAAATTGATCAACAGGCTGAACGCGAAATCATTAGCATTATACGTAAAGCCCATCCCAATCACAGCATCTTAGGCGAAGAAACCGGCGAAATCGCTGGTAATGATTACACCTGGATTATTGATCCAATCGATGGCACTCGAAATTTTATTCATGGGTTCCCCCACTTCGCAGTTTCCATCGCATTAATGCATAAAAGCCGCATCGAGCATGGCGTCATTTACGATCCGGTGAGACAAGAATTATTTACCGCAACCCGCGGCAAAGGCGCCCAGTTAAACGATCACCGCATCCGCGTCAGCAAGCACACCAAATTAGAAGAATGCCTCCTGGGCACCGGTTTCCCTTATCGCCACTCACCCGAACATCAGGCCGCTTATGTAGCGAGTTTACAGGCCCTCATGCCTCTTTGCGGCGATGTCCGTCGCGCTGGCGCTGCCGTTTTAGATCTCGCCTATGTAGCAAGCGGCCGTCTAGATGGCTTTTGGGAACTGGGCTTAAAACCCTGGGACATTGCAGCAGGCTCTTTGATGATAAAAGAAGCCGGCGGCTTAGTTTGCGACCCAACGGGTGGCGAAAATTACCTTAAAACCGGCCATATTGTGGCAGGCAATCCTAAGATATTGAAATCATTATTAAAAATCTTGACCCCTCATCTTGGAAATCTCTAGTTATTTAATCCTGTCTTAAGCATCAACTTGTATAATATCTGATCAAATTTCCCATTTTTGAGACAGATTATGCTAAGTTTTTTTAGTACCCCAAAAGGTCTTTCAACCGTCGCTCGGGTTTATCACCAAAAAGAGATAAAAATCTCTCTTACGGAGTTGATTGATTTCATCAAAGCCGGTGACCTAAAGTCATTTGATTACTATCTTAATCATGACCCTCGTGTATTAAAATTCGCAAGAGAAAATCATATTGCCCGATTAGTCACAATCCACGGTGAAGATCCCGAATTGATTAAATGCTTAGCGCGTCATTTAAAGAAAAATCATAAAATGGATTTATTACTAGCAGTGGATCAAGAAGGTAATTCTCCCTTACATCATGCTGTTATGCTCAAAAAAACAGAAATGGCTAATGCTTTATTATCCGTAATGGATGAAAACAGCAAATGTGATGCAGTGACTATGATCAACAATACAGGAAAAAGTCCTTTTAATATCGCTTGTGAAATCCGAAAAAAAGATAGAGCCCAAGGTCTAGGAGAATTTAAAACGAATCCCGGCAATGCCTTGATTGCTATCTTAGAACCATTAGCTGTTCGCAACAGAATGAAACCATTAAACGAACCATTAGATGAAAAAAAAGTAGCAGCAAGATATCCCAACGCCAATCATCGCCTACAAAGAAATTTGAAAGTGGGTTGTGAGGTTGCAAATAAATTACGTGGCATACCAAAATTAAAATCGGTTAGCCACGGATCATTCAATGATGATCCAGATTCCCATGACATAAAAAGAACAAATCGAGACATGCAAAAAAAATATTTTGCATTGAATGCATTGATACCCGCGGCATTCAATGATAAAACAGAAGCCCAAAAAGAATATTTCAAACGACTCGACCAGTTAACTCAGGAATATAAATTAAGCAATTGTGAAATATTAGCTATCCTTGGCTTAAAAGTTTTGGATGAAATAGCTTCTGATTTACACGGTGAAGTTTTTGCAACTCATAACGGTGATCATGCTTTTTTAGTAATTGATCGAGATCCTAATAGTTCAACAACGGATTTCACCAAATGGGGTAATGCCGTCGTAGTTGATATTTGGAGCGGCGAAGTTTTTCCAGCAAACGAAATCCCTTCTAAATTATATTATCATGAATTTTATTACGAACACCCTAGTGGATGTCTAAAAAATATTACGGGAAAATATAATCAAAAATATAATCAACTACAAAAAATGGAATTATTGACTCCAAATAAAGATATGGCAGAAATGATGTCGCTCGCAGTCCGATTTAATGAATGCGACTATTTAGAAAAAATTTTAAAAACTCATGAATTAAATGATGAAGCCAAAACCATAGCTTTAGATCGAGCAATCGATCGAGATAATTATCGCGCCATGGTGATTTTGCTTGAACGCGCCGCTAAATTTGAAAACATGGACCAATGGAACAGAGCAATAAAAATTGTACCACAAAAAAATCTGGCGGAATTTCAACAGAAATATGAAAAACAATTTATTGTTGAAGAAGAGAATCTACCCTTGGTTTATCGTCGGATGCCAAATTTTTAAATCGAAAAGGTTCCGCCTCTTCTAACTGCTTGGCCAATTGCAATATCAGCGCATCTTCTTCAAACCTTCCCGCAAACTGGATCCCAATAGGCATACCTTGTGAATCTTGATACAACGGCACTGACATAGCAGGTTGTCCGCCGATGTTGAATAAAGCCGTGAATGCCATATAGGTAAAATTTTGCGACGCCGCGCGCTGAATAAATTGTTTAAGGGTCACACCATACGGCAAATAGCGTAATAATTTTAAAACCAATTGCTGATTGCGATCGAGTTTGTGTTCACCAATTTTTGGCGCAGGGACAGGCATGGTTGGCGTCAGGATCACATCATATTTTTGATAAAATTCTGTTAAACGTTTTGATGCTTGGTCCAGTGTTTGAATCGCTGCAGCATAATCGGCTGCTGAAAATTCTTGTCCTGCATGACACAAAACTGCAGTTTGCAATTCCAATTCAGTGGATTTCGGTTTATGGCCGATCGCTTTGGATAACGTATGCAAACCACTCGTGGTTTCTGCAATCATTAAAATTAAAAATGCAAAAACAACTTCCTCTGGTACAGAAAATGTTTCTCTGACGACTTCGTGTCCTAGTGTTTCACACAATTTTCCCGCTTTATTGACCGCTGCTTTATAATCAGGATCAACGAAGGCCGGAAAAAAAGGTGTGTCGATCAAAGCAATTTTTAATTTTTTAACGGGTTTTTCAAGCTGGCTTAAAAACGATTCCGAAGGTTTCGGTAATGAAATCGGCGAACCCACTTCTGGCCCTGCTAACACATCCAATAAGGCAGCGCTATCACGCACAGAACGTGTTAAACCGTGCTCAACAACCAATCCCAACCAGGCACGCATTAAAAGCGGCCCAATCGGCGTGCGTCCGCGTGAGGGTTTAAATCCAAAAACACCTGCATATGCGGCTGGGATGCGCAACGAACCACCACCATCGCCACCATGCGCAATCGGCACCATGCAAGATGCAACCGCTGCAGCCGAACCACCGCTCGATCCACCCACTGAACGCGACACATCATGCGGATTACACGTCGGCCCAAACAATTCAGGTTCGGTTGTGGCACTTAAGCCAAATTCGGGCACATTGGTTTTTCCCAAAATCATAACACCGGATTTTTTTAATCGATTCACAACTTCACTGGTAACAGGGGAAACCCAATTATGATCAAATGCAAAACGACTACCAAACCGAATAGGAACTCCCTGAACATCGGCTAATAAATCTTTTAATAAAATCGGAACACCGTGAAAAATACCGTCTGGCAGAGAAGCGCGAACAGAAAGTCGCGCATCGTCATACATTTTATAAATAACAGCATTGAGAATAGGATTTCTGAGCTCGATCCGCTCAATGGCCGCTTCCAACATTTCAGCGGGAGAAACCACGCCTCGCTGAATTAAATTCGCAAGTCCTAGCCCATCGAATGATTCATATTCGGGAAAAGTAAGAGGCACAAATACCTCAAATTAGGGTCTATCATCCAATAATTCTTTCGCGACGGGCAATAAATGTTGTCGCGTAAGGCCGAGCGCCAGTGTCAGCGATCCTGCAACATAAATCGATGAGTACGTACCAACAATAATACCGATAATTAACGCCAGCGCAAATCCATGCAACATGGCTCCACCCAGAAAAAACAATGCAAGCACCACAACCAACGTTAACATGGATGTCATGATCGTTCGTGACAAGGTTTGATTGATCGCTTGATTGACGACTTCAATGGGCGCGGCTTTCCGCATTTTACGAAAATTTTCTCGGATCCGATCATAAATGACAATCGTGTCATTTAATGAATAACCAATAACAGTTAAAACCGCTGCAAGCCCAATCAAATTAAATTCAATATGAAAAAATGAAAAAACACCCATGATTAAAACAGGATCGTGAATCAATGCGACGGTGGATCCAATTGCAAAGCGGAAATCAAATCGAAAAGCGATGTAAATCATGGTACCTAATAATGCGACCACAATAGCGAGCGCACCTTTGGTTGCAAGTTCTTGTCCGACACTTGCGCCTATCGAATCCACTTGCTGGACTTTTGCCTCAGGTAAAACTTGCATCATTTGGCTGACGACTTCATCTTTGTTATTCATGTCTTTGTCATTCGCGCCTTTTTTGGGTGCGAGACTCACTAAGACATCTTTTGAAGTCCCGTAACTGATGACGACCGCTTCTTTGAACCCGGCATTTTGCAATTTGTCACGTACTTGATTCAAATCCACCGCGGTTGGAAAACTCATTTGGACTTCTGTACCACCCGTGAAATCTAAGCCCCAATTCAACCCATACACAGTAAACGAAATAATCGATGCAATAAATAAAATGGCTGACACCATCGCAGCCCATTTGCGTTGGGCCATGAAATTGATTTTGGTATTCTGTTTAAAAAATTCCATGAATTTTTACCTTTTTAGTCTCTGTCATTGCGAAGCGTGCTTTTTACGCTGAAGCAATCTTTTGGAGATTGCTTCGCCCTAAAAAGCAGGGCTCGCAATGACGTTAAATCCCGATCGAAATTTTCTTCACCGGTTTCGCGCCATAAATCGCATTCACAATGGCACGTGTTCCAATGATGCTTGTAAACATCGACGTAAATAAACCAATCGTCAGTGTCACCGCAAAATTTTTCACGGTGCCTGAGCCTAAACTAAATAATACGATCGCGACAATCAACGTCGTCACATTCGCATCGATAATGGTCATCACTGCGCGTTCATAACCCGCATTAATACTCGCTTGAATCCCTACGCCATTGCGAATTTCTTCACGAATACGTTCAAAAATCAAAACGTTCGCATCCACCGCCATACCGACGGTGAGTACGATACCCGCGATACCCGGCAAAGTCAGTGTTGCGCCCAACAAAGATAAAATCGCAACAATCAACACCAAATTCATCCCTAACGCAATATCCGCAATAATACCTAACAAGTTGTAATAGAACGCCATGAAAATCACGACCAGAATAAAGCCGACTTCAACGGACAATACCCCTTTGTCAATATTCTGCTTACCCAAAGAAGGTCCGACTTCACGCTCTTCGATAATGGTCACAGGCGCAGGCAATGCACCGGCACGTAATAATAATGCCAGTGTGCGAGATTCTTCGGCATTGGCAAGTCCAGTAATCTGGAAGTTATTGCCGAGTGCACTTTGAATGGTTGCAACACTGATAACGCGCTGTTCCGTCACATAATCAATTGTGCTTTTGCCATCAACGATTTTCGGTGTTGATTTCACTTCGACATACACAACTGCCATGGGTTTACCAATGCTTTCAGCGGTCACACGCGTAAATAAACTTTCACCGCCACCACCTAATCTGACATTGACTGAAGGTCTACCATCATCACCAAATCCGGAAGTAGCACTGGTGATAGAAGAACCGCGCAATACAATTTCATTTTTTAACAAAATCGGTTCATTGTTATAAGAAAATAATTTATCGCCGGCCGGTGCAATGCCACCCAATGCGTTTCTTGGATCATGTTCCGAATCGACCATGTGAAATTCGAGTGTGGCGGTTTTTCCTAAAATATTTTTAGCTTGCGTTGTATCTTGAATGCCTGGCAAATCGACCACAATGCGTGAGCCGCCTTGCTGTTGCACAACCGCTTCCGACACACCGAGTTCATTCACGCGATTACGTAATGTATTCATCGCTTGTTCAAGGGTATCTTGACGAGCTAGTTGCAAAGCTGCCGGTGACAAAGTACCAACCAAACTTAAATTATTGCGTGGATCTTGGGTCCACAGAAAATCATAAAAATGCGAAGATAAAAACGCATTCGCCTGAGTCAATTCATCTGCATTACGAAATTGTAAAACAACCGTATCCGAACCTTGTCGCGCAAGATCTGAATAACGAATATGCTCGGAGCGCAATGCCTGACTCACATTATTGAGATCGCCTTCCATTCGCTGTTTCAAAACGGAATCAACATCCACTTGTAACAAAAAGTGCACCCCACCGCGTAAGTCCAGACCCAGTTTCATGGGAACCGCATTCAGCGCTTTCAGCCACTCAGGGGTTGCGGGTGCCAAATTCAGGGCGACCAGATAATTATTGCCTAAAACAGGTTGCAGATGGTCTTTTGCTTTTAATTGATCATCGGTGGTATTAAATCGCACCAGAAATTTATTATTTTCAAATTGAATCTGTTTGTAGGGAATACTATTTTCAGTCAGTGCATCTTTAATTGCGCCCAATGTATTTTCATTAACTGGAATAGACGCATTCACGCCAGTGATTTGCACCGCAGGATCGGTCGAAAATAAATTCGGCGCAGCATAAAGAAACGCGATCAATGTGATTAGAATAACTAATAAATTTTTCCACCAGGGATAACGATTCAAGACCATGAGTTTCTTCCGTGCTGTTTCAGACTGATTTCATAGTACCTTTTGGCAATACATTCACAATCGAGGATTTTTGCATGGTGATTTCGACATTATCTGCCAAGGCGATGACAACATAATTGTCGGAAATCTTGCTGATTTTTCCTAGCATCCCACCGGCGGTCACCACTTCATCCCCTTTGGCAAGTGAACCGATCAAATCCCGATGCTCTTTCGCGCGCTTGCTTTGCGGACGCCAAACCACGAAATACATAAAAAATACAAAGACCACCAACATAATCACCATCGACAACCCACCGCCGCCTTGTTGGGGTGGCGCTGACATTGGCTCTGCGTAGGCATTAGTGATGAATACGGATGAAACTGCGTCAAGGATAGTCATAGCAAGCGTTCCTTTTATTAAGTGAGGCTAATTTACCTTTTTCAAGTAAATTGCGCAAATGAAAGTGGTACTGAAGGCTCATCAAAATTAGGCGCACCTCATCTATGTCATTTTGTCAGTAAACCTAGTATTTTTGTCAGGTTATTAATGGTGATCCATTTTCCTACAATTTTAAATAAATATTACTATTAAACGAGGAAAAAACCATGTTTTCACCAGCTAATCAAACAAAAATGACTATAAGGTCCCCCAAAAATCACGACCAGAAAGAAGAATTTGTTTCAGGATTCACCCAGATACGATTGCCCCGCGATTTTCAACAAATGAAACCGGAAGATCTCGTGAAATATGCAACCTTATGGGCAGCCCATGGTGATTTTTATCTAGATACTAGGGCGGGTGTAAAACAGTTTCGTCAAGATAAAGTGCTCTGCGCACGCAATCCTGCACCGCACGCCATCGTTTATTTGGAAGTCCCTAAATCCTGTTTGATTACGCGAAACGATGGCAGTACTCACATCAAATACGGCACTAAAATTGATACTTCACAAATCGATGCCATGTATGCCTATAAAGATTCATGTATCTTACACAAAGAATTAATTCAAAGAACTAAGAACTCTAACTTTAAAACCCATCTTGATTTGTCGGATGTACCTGATCGCTATTTGGGAGGAGAACAACCACAATCATTTGCACAACAAATAGCGCGGCTCAGGAATTCAGTACCAACCCTGCAAACTGCACCCACAAAATCGGCAGCCGCTGTTGTTCCTGAAAAAAAATCGTATCCTAAAAATCCCTATCAACACGGTTTTTGTTTAGTGCAGCTTGAGCAAGGAAGATTAACTGCACTTCGTGACCAAACGAATGGTTTACAATATGCCAAGAAAGACGAGCTCTTGTCAGCGATTCGCGCTGATTTGCCAGGCTGTCCGTTTTTTCATGATCGCAGGGAAATTCCCAATGAGACAACCAAAACTGCAACAGCTGTCGTGCAGATGACTGTGTTAGGTACTTATCTCGAAGCAATCGATGGGCATGATCAATTGAACCCCAAAATCGATTCTGCCAAAGTAACCATTGAAGAGGTCGAAGTTTACAATCAAGCAATTGATATGGCCGGAGAAAAAGTCGCTCAACGAATTGATTGTTTCGAACCGGCGCAAAGTGGGCTTGAAATGCAGCCTTTTAGGCACAATGCCTGATGGCTTTCAGTCATCCTATTTAAATTATTTTGTTGTTATTTTGATCGAATTAAGGTTTAAAATGTTATAATATCTACATAAGATAAGAGGATTAAATTAATGGCAAAATCACGCACACCAGAAAGAGGCGTAGAAATTGGCAAAGAGCTAGGGGCAATCTTTGTAAAAGGCGCTAAAAACGGGCCAGGAATAACACAAGCCGATGAAGACCGAATTAATAAACTGGTAATTGAGCTAAAAGATTTCCCTCCCGAGACACAAATCCCGGATGGTGGATCGATTCGTTTTCCAGCGCAAATGAGTGCATTCACCTATCTAAACAGAACATTGATGGGGCATGTCAATGATATTCAAGATTCAGCGATCAAAGCCCGCATCAAGGCAGCACTGAGGCCAATAACCTATCAACTAAACCAAGCCTCACCTTTGCCGCACCTTAAAGAGGAGAAGAAGCCATTAGTTTCGATGCAAATGGAAACAGAATCCAAAAATCCTCCAAAAAAATCTCAAAAATCTCTCTTACAAACCATGTCAGATTGGCTTGGAAAAGCAACTCAAAGCACTCCAAAAACTCGAGATGTTTGGGTGTGGCTGAGTTCCACAGATTTACAAAGGATGAAAAATCGAATGGGAGGTTTTAAAAATGCAGACTCTGACGCCATAAAAAAAGCCATCACTCCTTCTGATTTTTTTCATGGTTTCAGTGGTGAATATTTTTATGAAGATAGAGATAGTTGTATCAAATCAATGTCTAAAAAAATAAATGAAAGAGAACAAAATTTAAAACAAGGCACATCTAAAAATGATGTATTCGATAAAGAGTATCTCGATTCCCCGGGCGCTCTTGTTTATGTCACCACGTTAGTAGAAAACCTGGACGACAGCCACCAGACTTTTCAGAATTATCGCATTGATCCAAAAACAGTGCATATCAGAGAAATTGAATTATATGATCAACGCTCCGATATTGCGAAAGACAATATTGCTAAGACCATAGAATTTTCCGAGCCAGTTTCAATTTCATCTAAACCTTGGCAGGGAAAATAAGTTGTATATTAAAAATCAGGGTCTACCATACTCTACCAAAGCCTCTTAACCTGATATCGATCAAAAACCTGGTCGTTGCTCATCACATGAAGCTTTTCTTCGAGGGCTTGGGCAACAAGCAATCTGTCAAAGGGATCACGATGGTGAAAAGGAAGATTCGTCACTTTAATCACATGACGAAAATTAATCGGTAATTGTGCAATGCCATTTTCTTGTATTTGCTGAAGAATAATTTTTTCAAAGGATTTTTTAAAAGTTAATTTTTCAATGCTGACTTTAATGGCTATTTCCCAAACACTTGCCAAACTGAGATAAAAATCATTTTCTTCATCGAGAAAAAGTTTTTTTGCTTTTTTGCTTAGTTCAGGCGCATCACAGCTTAAGAATATAAATGCCTGTGTATCTAACAAAATTTTCATTTATAATACTCTTCGAAATCCTCTAATGGCTCATCAAAATCAGGCGCAATGGTAATTAATCCCTTCGCTAATCCGATTTTGCGTTGATGTTTAGGGGGTTGGACAGGCACCAGTTTAACCATAGGCATATGATCTCTGGAAATAATAACTTCCTCACCCAATAAGGCTTTTTGGATGAGTTCAGATAAATGGGCTTTTGCTACATGAATATTCACTTGGGTCATGATAGGCTCCTCTATGTTGGTCATTTTACTAAACCAACTTGCTAAATTCAACCACCCGTGCGAAGACTAATCATCAATTAAGATATGCGCAAGTATTGCACAACATAACCTCGTTTTGGTATAATGACAGGCTAATTATTCCAAAAGTGACCCCATGCAAACCACCTCAAAACTCACAATCTCCGAAGATAAACGGCATCCGTTGATCAAAGCAGTGGAAAATTCAGCCTTAACAGAACTTGCAGATTTGTTAGAAAAAAAGCACGATCAGGCTATCGCTAAAGAAGCCTTCGCCAAAGCCATTTTAAATCATCGTTTTCAAGCTGCTCAGCTTTTTTTAAAACATCATTATGATTTGAATGCATTGACCTTTAAAAAAGATTCCCATTCCTTCTCAATTTTTCAGCTGGCTTTTAATAAAAAAAATTTTCAAGCCTGTCGATTTTTGATTGAGCATGGATTTAATTTAGATATTGCAGATGATATTTTGAATCAAATTGAACCCACTCCCGAAATTGAAGCGTTAAAATCAATTATCCAAGACATGCGCTCTTTCGGAAATTTATTGGTTAAAAAAAATAAATTGAAATATTACCGAGCGCGTTTACAACAAGCATTAAATAATGATGCACCCGGTGAAGCAAGTTATGTAAAAAAAGTCTTGGGAAATTTTCCAAAAGTACATGAAAATTTTGATTTTATTTCGCTTGCAGTCAAGCTTAAAAAATATAATGTTTTAAAAGAAATCGCGAAATTTATCAACGCGGACGACATCGACGAAAACGGCCATAATCACTTGATGTTTGCCGTTTTATCAGGTGATTTGGACATGGTAAAATTTCTTTATCAGAATAACTGTACCGGTAATGATTTTGTAGTCTTCGTGCAAAGAAATAACAAAGGCGAAACGGCACTGGATATTGCAAAACAATGCGGTTTTATGGCTATCGTCAACTTTCTTTCCGAAAAACAACGCGAAGAAGAAGCCAATTCCCAATATGCGGCGGCGACATTACAATTACCTGCCACTCGCGAATTAAAACAAACTGATTTTATTTATAATGATGATTTAACAGCAAGAGGCCGATTGCTAGTATTCGATCATTTTGTAAAAAAATATCGCCCCGATGCATTAGCAATCTATGTTCGCGGCAATAATGCATCAGCGATAGGAAATGAATTAATAAGAATTATCAAATCGTTTGTTGAAAGCAATTCTGAAGAAGCTTTTATTTTTACCGATGAAAACACCGACAGTGATCTTGAAGTTTCTGATCATAGTGATTTTATTCAACTCGCAAAACATAAAGGGATTACTTATATCTTTTTTATGAATTCTAACAGAGAACAAGGTGCTACAATGATCCGGGAGATTGTCGCGGGCGCCATCAAACTCATTTGTCCAGAAATTATTCAGAACATTGTATTTGGTGAAAACGACACGAATCAACAAACCAGCGGTGGTGTTTGTTATTATCATGCCTTACTGAATGCCCGTGTTGCATTACTCAATCCTCTCCAACCGACTGAAGTACTTGATAAACATGTATTGATGGAACTTGTCGATCACACGGTAAAATGTTTCAAATTTCGTATACCTGCTAGGTTTATGGCAAGTATGCAATCATACGATAGGTTTACTCAGTATGTAGCAGAAAATAAAGCAGAAAACTTGGCACGAGTCACCGATGGCAGAAATCCGCCGGTTAGTTTTTATCAATACGTTCATCGTGTGTTAGAAGGCTATGGCGTGAGCTCGCCTGTCATGGTAAAAAATCGGCATTATGATCCGATGAATAAGGAATCTAAAGAACCTGAAATGATTCCTAAAAATTTGACCGTGCTCTTTTACAAAGCAAAATTTATTCAATCGACTGTCCCTAAAATTCTGAAGAGGTTGCACGAACAGGAACAAGGCCCCTCAGAAGAACCACCACAAAAAAAACTTCGCACCTGCATTAGTTCGCGAGATTCCAAAAATTATGTGGTTGATCATTTAACAAAAGAATTAGGTCATGTCGATCAATTAAGGGAAAAACAAAAATTATTCCGAGAAAAACAAAAAGCCAGCATGAAAAAATGGGCCGAGTCTGAAACGGGATTCGAAGGCACATTTTTTTCACCTGAGTTCATGTTCAGCGTCGCGAATGGGGAAACATTATTAGATCCTAGCAGCGTAATTTTGCCCTCAAATGCTACCGCATGCTGACTGGATTAACTATTTGATTGCAATGGAAACTATTCATCTGATTTTTTATGTTATTTTTATTATGTTATAATTTACTAAATAAATATTAAAAACGAGGGGCTAATTTATGTTACGCGATAGCGATACCCCATTTGCTAATATCGACGCAACTCAGCAAAAATTATGGGAACATTTTGAAAACAAATCAGTTGATGCCCAATTAAAACAAGATAAACTCATTGAGTTGCGAAAAAATATCGCGAAAATGTTGCAAGATGCCTTGGAAGTAGCCGCTGTTCCTTCTTTTCTTAAACGTCTTGTCACCAAAGCCGCCGATCAAAAAGGTCAATTTGAACAAGCTAAGTGGGATACTCCAACTCAAGAGTACTATCAACAATTAATGGAGAAAATCAGCAACCTAAATAATGCAGAAGCAATTCGAGCCCTAGCAAACGAATTAGCTGAAAACCCAATACCAGCCGTCCTGCAACCTGCCGCCATTAAAATCCAGGGCGAACTAATAAAAGTATTCAAAGAGTTACTTCGCCCAGCAGGTAAGGAAACCCAAGAACATGTTAGGAAAATCGAAGAAGCCGTAAATGATTGCATTACTCAGCAATTAAAAAAAGAAAGAGAAGATAAATCTGATCCTGAAAAATCGTCTGAATATAAAGAATATCGCGATTTAGTTGAAAAACAAGATAAATTATTCACAGCACGAAAAAACTTAGTTAGTAAGATGGAAGAATACAAGAGATCTAGCCAACGCAAGTTAGATTTTATTGTAAATGACGAAAAAGATCCTATGGGATTTACGGGGGCAGAACGAGATGACCCGCAGGAATTCCGTTCTGAGAGAGAAAAGGAACTTAAAAAATATCAGATAAAAATCGATGAATTGAAAAAAAACCTTGAGACAACGTATGATACTATTGTAGAGAAATATAAACACTCATTGAAATTATTCAGCATTTTAGATAAGCCTGCATCCCAACGAAATCCACGTGAAGAATTAGAATTGAGATTAACCCTGAAGGGACCCGAGGCTTTAAAAGAATTCAATGATCTTGTCGTTAAAACACTCAATGAGCGATTCAGAATAATATCTGGTCAAACTGAAATGAAATTATTGCGTGAAAGCAAAGCCCCGAGGTAACCTTTTACCCTACCCACATTGCATCGCCATAGCTGAAAAACCGATATTTCTTCAAAACGGCTTCGCGATAAGCTCGCATCACATTTTCATGTCCCGCAAGCGCGCTCACCAACATTAATAATGTTGAATCGGGTAAATGAAAATTTGTAATCAGCGCATCGACACACTTAAATTGGAACCCAGGATAAATAAAAATATCCGTTTCCCCACAAAACGGTTTTATTTCGCCTGTTAGACTTGCGGTTTCAAGACTGCGGGCTGTTGTTGTACCAACTGCAATTACGCGTCCACCTTGCGATTTTGTGTTGCGAATTTTTTCAGAAACCTCTGCTCGCACTTCCAGATATTCAGAATGCATTTTATGTTCTGAAATTTTTTCAACTCTTACTGGTGAAAAAGTACCTGCTCCGACATGCAAGGTTACAAAAGCAGTCGCAATATTTTTTTCATGCAATTGTTGCATCATTTCAGTATCAAAATGCAAACCGGCGGTCGGTGCAGCAACGGAACCTTTCTCTTCCGCATAAATAGTTTGATAGCGTTCCTGATCATTTTTTTCAGGTGAGCGATGAAAATAAGGCGGCAAAGGAATTTGACCGATCTCTTCAATAATTTCAATAACAGGACGCGCATCATCACATCGCAATTCAAAAAATTGTTCTTGTCGTTTTACTACTTCAAAACGGATATTTTTATCAAAATATAAAAAACTTTGCGGACGAGGTGGTTTACTAGCGCGTAAGTGCACCAGAACTCGATGTTGATCCAGGACTCGTTCAACCAACATTTCAACCTTTCCCCCGGATTCTTTATGTCCTAACAGCCGAGCCGGAATAACGCGGGTATTATTAAAAACAATTAAATCATTGGGATGGATCAACGAAACCACATCGGAAAATACCTTATGATGAATCGCGCCGTTTTTTTTATCCAACTGTAATAAACGGCTGCTGCTGCGTTTTTCCAGCGGAAACCGCGCAATTAACTCATCCGGTAATTCATAATGAAAATCTTGTAATAGCATGTGTAAGCCTTTTCCCAATGCATTTTCCGACATTGGCGATATTATTTCTTTCCCTGGAAAATTAGAATATCCATGCGCCCACTGCGCCCGTCATTATCACAAGGACGTTATAATGGACAATGTGATCGATTTTAATACGTATCGCGAACAAGCTAAACCCGAAGATATCCAAACCAGCGGTTCCGACGACTTGGTCAATGCCCTCCGCGGCCTAATCCAGCAGCTCCGGGATTCGGTTTTTCATTCTCCGCCAGAGCGCTCAACGACTGCATCATAGCATATTTTCACTAACCTCTTAATTACGCCTAGATTTGCAAAAAAAATTAAGAAACAGAAATCCTGCATAGATCAATCAGCCCACTGGGCAGAAGACCCAATATCAGAGCCGCAACCCCATTAATAGAAATCGCTGCCATTAGACTCGGGGTAACAGAAATATGGGTACCAACCAGATTACTTTTGGGTTCTTCGAAATACATCAACATCACAACACGCAAATAATAGTAAGCGCCCACAATCGCAAACAACAATGCGAGTGCGGCAAGCCAGACATAATGCGCCGCAACTAAGGCTTCTAATAATCCCAGTTTCGCAAAAAAGCCAACGGTCGGTGGAACGCCTGCCATCGAAAACATCAAGAGCAACATCATAAACGCAAGCCAGGGACTACGCGCATTCAATCCACGATAATCATCCAGTTGATCGAGCTCTATATTATGCGTACTTAAAATCGAAATAATGGCAAATGCGCCTGCTGCAACAATCACGTAAGTCACAATATAAAACATCGCAGCCGAATAGCCTTGCGGATCAACAGGTCCTGCTAAAATTCCTAAAAAAGTATAACCAATATGGGCAATCGAAGAATATGCCAACATGCGTTTGATATTCGTTTGCGCGATTGCCAACAGATTTCCGCCAAACATCGATAAAATCGAAACAGCGATCAGCGCATGTTGCCAATGACTTGTGAGCGCAGGAAACGCTTCAACCAGAATTCGCATGGTAATCGCAAACGCGGCAATTTTTGGTGCGCTCGCAATAAATAACGTCACAGTCGTCGGCGCACCTGTATACACATCAGGCACCCACATGTGGAATGGGACTGCACCAAATTTAAAAATAATCCCCGCGAGAATAAATACCAACGCCAACAATAATGCAGCCTGCTGCGTACTAGATGCATTTTGTAATAATCCTGCCATGCCAAATATTTCAAACGATCCCGTCGCGCCATACACAATCGAAATACCGTACAGTAATAAACCGGATGCCAATGCACCCATCACAAAATATTTCATCGATGCTTCAATCGCAACGCGAGAATCTTTTTGCATCGCAACCATCGCATATAAAGGCAACGTACTTAATTCCAATCCTAAAAAAATAGTCAAAAAAGAATAAGCCGAGGCCATCACCTGCATGCCAAGCACTGCAAATAATCCCAAAATATAATAATCACCGCGCGACATGCGTCGTTCTTTGATGTACAAATTGGCATAGATAAAAGCAAAAAAACTCACAACAAAGATAAATAATTTGGTGAGCACGGCCAATTTATCAAGAACATAATGGCCGCTAAACGTCACAATCGGCTGCGGATAATCATGATATTGCTGAAGTGTTAATAAAAATCCGATAACCAATGTTAATTGCACCAGCGCATAGGTCACCCAACGAAAACGTTCTTTAACAAAAACATCCACCAGCAAAACAATACACGCCATGCAAAGCACAAAAATTTCAGGAACAGCAACTGAAAAAAGCGGCATAGTAAAATTAGTCATAACTTAAAGTCCTGTCATTGCGGCTGGCAAACTTTGTTTTAACAAATGATCGACTGTGACATGCAGCACATTTAATATCGGCGCGGGATATATTCCTAACAAAATGACACCGATCGCCAACAAAATATAATTGGTTTTTTCCACCCAATTAATATCTTCCATGACTTCCACATGTTCATTCGCAACTGGCCCAAAAAAGACGCGCTTGTACATCCACAATGAATACGATGCGGCTAAAATTAAGGTCAACGCTGCAATCAGTGACACCCAAGCCTGACCTTCAAACGCACTTAAAATCACCATGTATTCACCAACAAATCCTGCGGTGCCAGGCAGTCCCACATTGGACATTGCAAACAACATAAAAAACGCTGCAAAAACCGGCATTTTATTCGCGATCCCACCATAATCTTTAATCATGCGACTGTGATTGTAATAACGATCGGCGAGCATCCCAACACCCAAGAACATCGCGCCAGATCCAAAGGCATGCGAAATCATTTGCACGACCGCGCCTTCTAAACTCATGTATGCATCTTTATAAGTGTCTCCATATTTCATGATGTAATACACCATAAAACACCCTAACGTCGCAAAACCCATATGCGCAATCGATGAGTACGCAATTAATTTTTTCATGTCAGTTTGTACGATCGCCACTAATCCTATATATACAATCGCAATTAACGATAAAATAATCATGAACCAAGCAAGATTGGCACAGGCATCCGGAACAATCGGCATACTAAATCGTAAAAATCCATAAATCCCGAGTTTCAACATCAACGCAGCCAAGACTACGGATCCGCCGGACGGCGCTTCTGTATGCGCATCGGGCAACCAAGTATGCACTGGCCACATCGGCACTTTAACAGCAAAAGCAAAAAAGAAGGCAAAGAAAATTAATTTTTGAATATGCAGCGAAAGATTCAATCCATAAAATTTCTGAATTTCAAACACACCCGTTTGGTTGTAAAGATATAACAAGGCAACCAACATCAAGATAGAACCTAAAAACGTATACAAGAAAAACTTGATCGAAGCATATGAACGATTTGAACTACCCCACATACCAATGCTGAGATACATGGGAATCAACATCCCTTCCCAGAATACATAAAATAAAATCGCATCGGTCGCCGCAAACACCCCAATCATCATGCCCTGCATCACTAAAAACGCCGCCATGTATTGCGCGATGCGGAATTTAATCGCATTACATCCCGCTAAAATGACTAATAATCCAGTAAAATTCGTCAAAATAATCATCGCAAGCGAGATACCATCGACACCTAATGCATAATGAATATCATAGGCGCGTATCCAGAGATGATTTTCCTGGAATTGCATCGCATAACTACCCGAATCGAAACCAAGATATAACGGAATACACAGCAAAAGATTCGCAATCGCAACAATACTCGCAATCCAGCGAGCTCGATTGGCATGTTCATCACCACCCGTCATGAGCGCAAGAATGGCGCCTATTACCGGCAACCAGATTAAAATACTCAGCAGTGAAAAATGCAACATAAACGTTTATCCTAATGCAAGAACCAAATTAACAGCACAGCCACACCTAAAATCATTGAAAACGCATAATCATAAATATATCCCGTCTGAATTTTGCGAGAAATTCTCGCAAACCACTGAATCAATTTTCCTGATCCATTTACAAATATTCCATCAATAAATTTTAAGTCACTGGTTTTATATAAAAAATCACCCAATCGACGAGTGCCATTCACAATCACTAATTGATTAAAATCATCAAATCCATATTTTTGCACCATGATGTTGTACAAAAAGGCAAACCGAATTTTGAGTTTTTCCGCCAATTCCGGTTTTCGCAAATTAAAAAACCAAGCAACGAAAATACCGGAAAGTGCAAGCCAAAATGCGAGAGTGTCTCCTGCATCGAGCGCCATCAATTTTGCGCCTTGAAAGGTTTTTGCCATTTCCAATAACACATTATGGTCTGGCAACACAAAAATACTGGATCCTAGCAAATTATTTTTCGCAAATAACATAGGCCCCACTAACATTCCGCCCGCAATAATACTGGGCACTGCCAAACCAATCAGCGGCAACAAAATCACCCAAGACGATTCTTGAACTTTTACATGCGGATCCACATGGCTTTTTCCATGAAACGTTAAAAACACCGCGCGAAAACTATAAAGCGGCGTAATGAAAGCCCCTGCCAACACACAAAAATAAGCAAAATGCGCACCCGGTGTCGTAGATAAATGCACCGCTTCAATGATCGCATCCTTAGAATAAAATCCCGCAAACGGTGGAATCGCAGAAACGGCGAGCGCACCAATCATAAAGGTTAAATAAGTAATTGGCATGCGTTTCGCAAGTCCACCCATTTTTCGCATATCTTGCTCGTGATGCAGCGCAATAATCACAGAACCTGCGCCTAAGAATAATAACGCTTTAAAAAAGGCATGCGTCACAAGATGAAAAATCGCAGCATCATAAGCAGACGCGCCCAGAGCGACAGCCATATAACCCAATTGCGACAAGGTCGAATAAGCAATCACGCGTTTAATATCATGATGAAAACAAGCTAATAATCCCATAAATAAACACGTGGTCGCACCAATCACCAGCACGAGACTCAAGGTAATCGGTGAATATTCAAATAAAGGCGACATGCGCGCCACCATGTAAATACCTGCAGTCACCATGGTTGCTGCATGGATCAACGCAGAAATCGGTGTCGGGCCTTCCATCGATTCCGGTAACCACACATGCAATGGCACTTGTGCTGATTTACCCATCGCACCAATAAAGAGAAAAATACAAATGACTGACATCGCAGACACGTCATAATCTGAAAAAATTTTCATTTTTTGTGTTGCGACCGTGTGCGCTTGCGCAAACACATCCGCATAATTTAATGAATTGAAATACATAAGAATCGCCGACATCGCGACCACAAATCCAATATCACCAATGCGATTCACTAAAAAGGCTTTTAAACTACCAAACACCGCCGATTCCCGCTTAAACCAGAAACCGATTAAAAGATAAGAAACAAGTCCCACACCTTCCCAACCAAAAAACATCAACGCATAATTATTTGCAAGCACCAAAATCAGCATCGCAAACGTAAACAAGGAAACATAGCTAAAAAAGCGCGTATAACTAGGGTCCTCTGCCATATAGCCGACAGTATAGATATGCACCATCAATGAAACAAACGTCACGATAAAAATCATGACAGCGCTCAACCGATCGATCAGCAACGCCACATCAAATTTAAATACACCGGTAGTCATCCAGTTATACACAACCCCTTCAACGGCAGGATGATTATCCAAGACAATGACTTTAACTAGATAAGCCGAAAGTAAAAAAGAAATTGCAACCGGCAAAATCGTCACCCAGTTCGTGCCGCGTTTTCCTAACATTTTTCCAAAGAACCCCGCAGCCACTGAACCAAACAAAGGCAGCAGAAAAATAAGCGTCGCAATCTGTAATAAATTATTCTGCACGTTTTATCCCTTCAAATTATCGAGATTTTGTACTTCAATCGTATGCGTTTTACGGAACAAGACGACCATGATCGCCAACCCAATCGCCGCTTCCGCCGCCGCTACCGTCAAAATAAAAAAGACAAAGACTTGTCCCGCGTTATTGCCCTGAAAATGCGAAAACGCAATAAAATTGGTATTCACAGCCAATAAAATCAATTCCACTGACATTAAAAGTGAAATAATATTTTTACGATTCACAATCAATCCTGCGACGCCCAAACCAAACAAAATCGCAGCAACAATCAAAAATTGCGAGAGTGAAATCATGGTTGACCTCCGTTGGCGGCAGGATTTTTCTTTTCGCTTGGCAAATCCACTAACCGGACAAATTGATCGCGTTTAATATCAATTTGTTTTGAGATAATCTGCACTTTGCGATTTTTAGGCGCGTGATGCGATAAAATAATGGCAGCAATAATCGCAGCCAATAATATCGTCCCCGCGACTTCGAAGGGATACGCATAATTAGTATATAGAACCGATCCTAGATCTACCGTATTGCTATAATCCGCAGGCATCACCGCGGGCGTTGGCACATGCGTCAAACCAAACTGTTTTGGACCAATCACCGTAATGATGATGGCCACCATCATCAATACAATCACCGCCGCAAACGGTAAATACCGCACAAATCCTTCGCGTTTACCCGCCCAATCAATATTTAACATCATGACCACAAATAAAAATAACGTCATGACCGCGCCAACGTAAACTAACACTAAAATCAGCGCGAGAAATTCTGCATCCAATAAAATCCAAATACCTGACATCGCAAAAAAAGCCAAGACCAGCGACAACACACCATGCACGGGATTTTTAAATGTAACAACCATAAATGCCGCAATGATGGCAACCGCTGCAAAAAAATAAAAAATAATCGGCAACACGTTCATAATTTTTCTCTTTATCGATAAGGCGCTTCTTCTTTACGATCTTTGGCAATCAACGGTTCATATTGATCACCAATCGCCAGTAATTTTTCTTTGGGAAAAATATTTTCGCCGCGATTTTCAATGTGATAATCGGCAAAACTCGTTAACACAATTGAATCCACCGGACACGCTTCTTCACAAAAACCGCAATACACACACTTAAACATATCAATTTCATATAAAGTCGTGCGGCGCGACCCATCGAGACGCGGTTCCGATTCAATGGTGATTGCGAGCGCCGGACAAACGGCTTCACATAATTTGCAGGCAATGCAACGCTCTTCGCCATTCGGATAACGACGCAATGCATGCAGACCTCGAAAACGCGGTGAGGTCGGTGTTTTTTCTTCGGGATATTGAATGGTGGTTTTTCCACGAAAAAGATAACGCCCGGTCAGTTGCAATCCCTGCAACAAATCCCACAAGGCAAAACTTTTTAATATTTCAATCAATCGCTGCATATTTTCCTCAAGCAAACCACGGCGGCAGATGCCATTGTACCGCTAAACCAATCACAATAATCCAGACCAGGGTGACCGGTATTAAAATTTTCCAGCCTAACCGCATGATTTGATCATAACGATAGCGTGGGAAAGTACCTCTAAACCATAAATAACAAAAAATGAAAAAGCTCATTTTTAGTAAAAACCACACTAAACCGGGCACCCAAGCGAATAAAGGTTGTAATCCCGGAATGCCTTCAAAGGGCGACAACCAGCCACCAAAAAATAAAATGGCAATAATGGCGGAAATCAAAATCATGTTGGTATATTCCGCAAGGAAAAATAACGCGAACGCGGTTCCTGAATATTCCACATGAAATCCAGCAACTAATTCCGACTCACCTTCTGCAACATCGAATGGCAATCGATTGGTTTCAGCAATGCCGCAAATCCAATACGACAAAAATAACGGCATCAATGGCAACCAGTACCAATGCCAAAAACCGCCTGCTTGCGCGTGAATAATGGTCTGCAAATTCAAAGACCCAGCCGCCATCATGACCCCGACCAATGCAAATCCCATGCCAATTTCATACGAAATGGATTGCGCGGCAGCACGCAATGCGCCGAACATGGCATATTTCGAATTCGACGCCCAACCTGCAATTAAAACGCCGTACACACCTAACGAAGACAGCGCAAAAAGATATAAAATCCCAGCATTCACATTCGCTAACACTTGAATTTTATCAAAGGGAATGACTGCCCAAGCAGCAATAGCCGTTCCAATACTAATCATTGGTGCAATGATAAATAAAAACTGGTTCGATTCGCGCGGAATAATTAATTCTTTGTTCAACAACTTCAAGACATCCGCAATCGGTTGCAATAATCCATACGGCCCCACTCGATTCGGACCAATACGCGTTTGAATGTAACCCACTACTTTTCGTTCCAGAAAAGTGAGATAAGCAACCGCGAGCAATAAAACCACGACAATCACGAGGATTTTTATCAGTATTCCACCCACCAGTAGTATTTCTGTCATCATACTCGTGTACTCATGCCTTATGGATTTCAACGGGGCCAAATAATTGGCTTAAACCACTGGTCGCCGTGATCCCGCCTGCAATATAAGCCGCATTTTCAGGAACACGCGTATCAAAAATCACGGTCAAACGAATGCGATTTTCAAATTGTTTGATGATGGCGGGTTCCATTTCTTTTAAATGTAATTTTTCTGCGGTAAGCGGATGGATTTTAACGACGGCGACGTTACCTTCAATAATCGGCTGCGTCGCTTGCAATGCTTTAGCGCGTCTTTGAATATTGTCCCCTGAATAAATCGGAATTTCCCCCACCCGAGATATTCTCACCTCTCCCCTTGTGGGAGAGGTCGACGCGCGAAGCGCGGCGGGTGAGGGGTGCTCTTTGCGCGACGGGCGAGGGCTGCTGGCACCCGCAGTGCCTTGAAGAAAGAGTTCATGCACCTCTTCTCGAACTTTTTCCGAACTCTCAAACTCAAACCCCTCACACTTTAAAAAATTCGCCATCACTCGCAACACTTTCCAAGCCGGTCGCGTTTCACCTAATGGTGTGACAACTCCTTTAAATTTCTGCCATTTGCCTTCTGCATTGACAAATGTGCCCGATGTTTCCGTAAAGGGCGCAACCGGTAAAATTACATCAGCAAATTGTTCCAGCACCGGATTTTTAAAAGTGGACAATGCAATCACACATTCTGCTTGATCCAGCGCATTAATCGCTGCAATGGAATTCGCACAATCGAGATCCGGTTCAACATTCAATAAAATATAAGCTTTACGCGCATCGGTTAAAATGGTTTCTGCATTTAAACCTATTTTGCTGACGGGCTTTCCAGCAGCGGTTCGATGTGGAATGGCGCCAGCGATCCAGGCACCCGCAGCGTTGCACCCTTCTGTCAATAATCCCACTGTACCGTTTGCGAGCGATGCAATTTTTTCTGCATAAAAACGAATAGAAGAACTTTCGAGATGATTCAAACTTTGCGCGCCCAATAAAACGGCGAGTGATTTTGCATTACGCACTATTTCAGCGATCGCCGGATCATTTGTTAACTCTTTCACGGCATCAACAAACTGATGCGGCGCAATTATTTTTTTATGTGAAACGTTAAAATGAAAATCATAATCCATCATGTTGACGACAATAATTTTTGCGCCTTTTAATGCGGCTTTACGCACCTTAAGTGATGCGATCGGTTCTTCTTTTTGTAAATTGCATCCCAATAACACAATGACATCGCGATTTTCAAGATCAGCAATCGGCATATCTAATCCCGGAAAAATCGGGCTCGTTTCCTGATCGCTAAAATCCGATTGTCTTAAACGATGGTCGATGTTGGAACTGCCTAAACTACGCAATAATTTTTGCAGCAAATAAAATTCTTCGAGTGTGGAATTGGGAGAGGCAAGCGCCGCAAGTTCATTACCACCCTCGGCATTCAGCACGCGCTGCAACCCTTGCGTTGCAAATTCCAATGCGGTTTGCCAATCGGTTTCTTGCCAGCCATCTTGTTTTCGAATTCGTGGTTTTTCCAAACGATCTTCGTGATTCAAACCTTCATAACTGTATCGATCACGATCCGAAATCCAGGTTTGATTGATCTCATCATTTTCATGCGGAACCACACGCATCACTTTGCCACGCAATGTGTGCACATAAATATTGGAACCTAAACAATCATGCGCCGCAATCGAAGGATATTGTTCCAACTCCCATGCGCGCGCGGTAAAACGAAACGGTTTTGAAGTTAACGCCCCGACCGGACATAAATCAATGATGTTGCCAGACACTTCGGATTCCATCGCATGCTGAATATACGTACCAATTTCCATGCGCTCACCACGACCGGTGGCACCCAACTCACGAAATCCTGCGGTTTCTGCACCAAAACGCACGCAGCGGGTGCATTGAATGCAGCGCGTCATTTCAGTTGAAATCAAAGGACCAATGTCTTTATCTTTTACTGAGCGTTTTCCTTCATGATAAAACGATTTGTCCGGCCCATAGCCCATAGCGAGGTCTTGTAATTCGCACTCACCACCTTGATCGCAGATGGGGCAATCCAATGGATGATTAATTAATAAAAATTCCATAACGGCTTTTTGCGCCGCTAACGCTTTTGCTGAACGGGTAAACACTTTCATGCCAGGCATGACAGGCGTTGCGCAAGCGGGCATCGGCTTCGGTGCTTTTTCTACTTCGACAAGACACATGCGGCAGTTGGCTGCGATGGACAAATGTTTGTGATAGCAAAATCGCGGAATATAAATGCCTGCCGCATCCGCCACTTGCATGACCATTGCATCTGGGTTTGCTTGCAATTTTTTGCCGTCGATTTCTATTTCAATATCTGCCATTGCCTAACCTTTTTTAAAGTTATCGTCATTGACGGTTTTTTAAACCCTACACCGCTTGTGCTCCACATGAAACACAAATTCATCATAAAAATGTTTCAACATCCCGCCAACCGGCCAAGCAGCCGCTTCACCAAATGCGCAAATCGTGCGGCCTTCGATATTTTTCGCTGCGCGTTTTAAGGTTTCGATATCTTCGCGCGTGCCATCACCGTGTTCGATGCGATGCACTAAACGATATAACCAACCCGTACCTTCACGGCATGGCGTGCATTGTCCGCAAGATTCTTCCATGTAAAAATGGGAAATGCGTTCCAGCATTCGCACCATGCAAACACTTTCATCCATCACAATCACAGCGCCGGATCCTAATCCTGAACCTGCTTTTTGGATGGAATCAAAATCCATGTCGAGATTCATCATGATATCAGCGGGCAAAATCGGCATCGAGGTTCCGCCTGGAATCACCGCTTTTAATTTTCTGCCATGACGCATACCGCCGGCCATTTCTAATAAATCTCTGAATGGTGTTCCAAGAGGAATTTCATAATTTCCCGGTTTATTCACATGTCCTGTCACACTAAAAATTTTCGTGCCACCGTTATTCGGTTTTCCTAAATTTAAAAACCATTCTGCGCCTTTTTCCATAATGACCGGCACGGATGCAAACGTTTCGACGTTATTAATCGTCGTTGGTTTGTTATATAACCCTCGCACCGCAGGGAATGGCGGTTTAAATCGCGGCATGCCTTTTTTGCCTTCGAGTGATTCCATGAGCGCGGTTTCTTCACCGCAAATATATGCGCCCGCCCCTAATGTTGAATACAATTCAAAATCAAAACCGGAACCCAAAATATTTTTGCCGATGTAACCTGCGCGACGCGCTTCATCTAATGCAGCTTCAAAACGCAAATAAGGTTCCCAAAATTCGCCGCGCATGTAGTTGTAACCAACCGTGGTCCCCATCGCATAAGCACCAATGGCCATGCCTTCAATTAATTGATGCGGATTAAAACGTAAAATATCGCGGTCTTTGCAAGTGCCTGGCTCACCTTCGTCGGCATTGCAGAGTAAATATTTTTGACCCGGCATGTCCCGCTTGATAAAACTCCATTTTAAACCGGAGGGAAAACCTGCACCGCCACGTCCACGCAAGGCAGACGTTTTAACAATTTCGACCACTTTTTCCGGTGGAATTTTTTCCTGGATGATTTTTTTTAATTGTTGATAACCGCCTATGCTTTCATAGGTGGCAAGCGTCCAAGGTTTATCTAAATGCAATGTTCGAAAACACACTTCATTCGCCACGGCGCTACTCCAGTTCTTCTAAAATCGCATCGACTTTGTCAGGCGTCAGATGCTCATAATATTTTTTACCGACTTGCATGGCAGGGGCTGCAGCACAGGCTGCCAGACACTCGACTTCACGCAAGGTAAATCGTCCGTCGGCGGTTGTTTCATTGATGCCGATTTCCAGACGTTTTTTGATGTGATCGACGATGCGTTCTGAATCACTTAACATGCAAGAAATATTGGTACATACATTTAAAACGTATCGTCCAACCGGTTTCACGTTATACATTGAATAAAAAGACACGATTTCGTAAACGGCAATCGGCGCCATTTCTAAAAATTCCGCGACCGCATCCATTAATTCCACAGTGAGCCAACCGCCATTTTCTTCTTGCACGATGCGCAATGCTTCAAGCACAGCAGAACGTTTTTGATCGGCAGGATAGCGTTTCATCCAGCGATCAATGGATTCTTGCGCGGCACTGGAGAGTAATGTTTTTTTAATTTCGCTCATTAGCGGTCAATCTCCCCGAACACAATGTCGATACTCGATATGACCGTTACGACATCGGATATCATGTGTCCTTTGACTAATTCTTCGAAGGCAGCAAGATGCGGAAAGCCGGCTGCGCGGATTTTTAAACGATAGGGTTTGTTCGCGCCATCGGAAACGAGATACACACCAAATTCACCTTTAGGATGTTCGATCGCAGCGTATGCCTCACCCTCTGGCAACGCATAACCTTCTGTCATCAATTTAAAGTGATGAATCATGGCTTCCATGCTTTTTTTCATGGTAACGCGTGAAGGCGGCGCGATTTTTTGATTGTTGATGATCACAGGTCCTGGATTTTTTCGTAACCATTCTACGCATTGGCGAATAATGTGATTGGATTGACGCATTTCTTCGATGCGCACCAGATAACGGCTGTAAGTATCCCCTCTTAAACCAATCGGAATTTTAAAATCCAGCTGATCATAAACTTCATAAGGTTGTTTTCTTCGTAAATCCCATTCCACACCGCACGCACGCAGCATGGGACCAGTAAAACCTAATGCAATTGCGCGTTCCGGAGAAATCACGCCAATATTCACCGTGCGTTGTTTCCAGATGCGATTGTCTGTGAGCAAGGTTTCATATTCATCAACACGCGTTGGAAAACGATTAGTAAAATCCCAAATGAAATCGAGCAGCGAGCCTTGGCGATTTTCATTTAATTTAGCGACTTCTTTTGCATTGTGCCAAATCGATGGTTTGTATTGCGGCATTTTATCGGGTAAATCACGATAAACACCACCTGGGCGATAATACGTTGCATGCATGCGCGCACCGGATGCGGCTTCATAACAATCCAGCAAATCTTCGCGCTCACGAAAACAATATAAAAACATACTCATCGCGCCAATATCCAATGCATGCGCGCCTAACCACAAAAGATGATTTAAAATTCGCGTGATTTCATCGAACATGACGCGAATATATTGCGCACGGATGGGCGGTGTGACACCTAATAATTTTTCGATCGCTAAAACATATCCATGTTCATTACACATCATGGAAACATAATCTAAGCGATCCATGTAGCCAATCGTGTGATTGTAAGGTTTACTTTCAGCCAGCTTTTCCGTTGCACGATGCAAAAGACCGATGTGCGGATCTGCACGCACAATGGTTTCGCCATCCACTTCCAGAATTAAACGTAACACACCGTGTGCCGCCGGATGCTGCGGGCCGAAATTAAATGTGTAATTGCGAATTTCCGGTAATTTTTCCATTGGATTATTCCTGATACCGGTTATCGTTGCGTATGACTTTCGGTTCTAAAATGCGGGGTTCGATGCTGACGGGATCGTAAATCACTCGGCGTAATTTTGCATCGTAACGCACTTCGACGTTGCCAATCAGTGGAAAATCTTTTCTGAAAGGATGTCCGATAAAACCATAATCCGTCAAAAGGCGGCGTAAATCGGGATGACCCACAAATTCAATTCCGAATAAATCAAATGCTTCGCGTTCAAACCAATTAGCTGCCGGCCAAATATCGGTGACGGTATTTATTTTTAAATGGGTTTCTTCTAATGCGGCGCGAATGCGGATGCGATGATTTTTGTTTAGCGATAATAAATGATAAACCACACCAAAACGCGGACGGGTTAAATGCGGATGCTGCATGGCGCTCATGTCGACACCGCGCTCGAAACCTTTTTCGGTCGCAGCATTGGTTTCCCATTCACTGAGACCATAATGCAAATAATCGACGCCACACACATCGACCAATAATTTAAAATCGAGTTCCGGGCGATCACGCAAAATAAAAGCGACTTCGCGAATATGTTCCGGTGCAATTTCAATGGTTAATTCGCCATAGGCCAGGGTGCTTTTTTGGATAAAAGAATTCAATTCCGCATGGATGAGAGTATGTAACGCTTCGAGATCAGACATGATTGAAACTCCTAGCGCGCTATGGTTTTTTTGCGGTTAATTTTGTTTTGTAATTGAATCACACCGTAAAGCAAAGCTTCGGCGGTGGGAGGGCAACCGGGCACATAAACATCCACCGGCACAATACGATCACATCCTCGCACGACAGAATAAGAATAATGATAATAACCACCACCATTCGCACAAGAGCCCATGGAAATGACCCAACGCGGTTCTGCCATTTGATCGTAAACTTTGCGTAGCGCTGGCGCCATTTTGTTACACAAAGTGCCTGCCACAATCATTAAATCAGATTGTCTGGGACTCGGTCTAAATAACACACCAAAGCGATCTAAATCGTAACGGGCAGCACCAGCCTGCATCATCTCAACTGCGCAACAAGCTAAACCAAATGTCATAGGCCACAACGATCCCGAACGCGCCCAAGTGATAATGTCATCCAGTTTGGTGAGTAAAAAACCCTGCTTGTTTAAGCCATCTATTCCCATTCCAGAGCCCCTTTTTTCCACTCATAGATGAAACCAATTAAAAGAAGTCCCAGAAAAATTCCCATGGCTGCCATGCCGAACCAGCCTATTTTACGAAAAATCACGGCCCATGGCACAAGAAATGCGGTTTCTAAATCAAAAATAATAAACAGGATAGCGACAAGATAATAGCGCACATCAAATGGCAAGCGTGCGTCATCGAATGGTGGGAAACCACATTCATAAGGAGAATTTTTAGCGGGATCCGGGTGTCTTGGGCCCAAAATAAACCCAAGCACTGGCACCAGCAGTGCTAATAATCCGCCTATGATCATAAACATTAGAATAGGCAAGTAATTTTCTAACACGAATATCTCCACAACCCAAATTTGGTGCCGAAGGTCGGACTCGAACCGACACGGCTTGCGCCACCACCCCCTCAAGATGGCGTGTCTACCAATTTCACCACTTCGGCAAATCTTTTATTTATTTATGCTCCGGTATATTCAATGGAATACTGTTCGGAGACGGCATATTGGATTCTTGCGTTTGCACCGGAATATTGACCGGTAGTCTTTTCACCGCTTTTGAGGCCATGTAATTTAAAGCGATACTGGTGGAGAAAAAAATCACCACAAAGCCAATCGTGAGACGCAATAAGAATGAGCCGGAACCGCGGCTGCCGAATACTGTCTGAGATGCACCGCTACCGAATGCGGCGCCAATGGTTGCGCCTTTGCCTTGTTGCACTAACACGAGTGCCATCACGCAAACTGCTGCAAGTACATGAATAATCATGACAAATTGATACATTTATACACTCCCCGCCGCTTTTTCAAGGGCATTTTCACAGATGGCCAAAAAGCTTTTGGCTTCCAGCGATGCGCCACCGACCAAACCACCATCAATATCCGGCATCGCGAATAATCCCGCAGCATTATCCGCTTTTACACTGCCGCCGTAAAGTATACAAATCGTATTTGCGATATCAGGATGATGCTTAGCCAATAATTTTCGGATGAATGCATGGACTTCCTGCGCCTGCTCAGGCGTCGCCGTTAAGCCCGTGCCAATCGCCCAAACGGGTTCATAAGCAATCACGGCATGGCGGAAGGCATCTATGCCTGCCAATTCGATGACAGATTCCAATTGTTCGGTAATGACTTTTTCAGTTTTTTGTTGTTCGCGTTCGGCTAATGTTTCACCAATGCATAACACGGGTTTTAAGCCATATTCCAGTGCCGTTTTGAATTTTGCGGCAATGAGTTTTAAATCTTCATGAAAAATAATCCGCCGCTCGGAGTGGCCGACCAGTACATACTGACAACCATAATCCACTAACATAGGACCTGAAATTTCACCGGTAAAAGCGCCCTGCGCACCCAGATAAAGATTTTGACCACCCCAGGAAACCAGTGTATCCACTAAAATATTTTCAATGAGTTGCAAATGCACAAAGCTAGGGAAAATAACGATATCAATTTTGGTCGAAAAGGATTTGGTTCCCTTTTTAATGGCATCAGCCAACGCGTCTACGTTGCAGCGTGAACCACACATTTTCCAGTTGCCGGCTACCATTTTTTTGCGCATAGATTCCTCTAGTTCCGTCTCGCAATGACGGCTCTCCATCCCAAAAGTTGGCGAGATTGTAAAACGAAGGGATTAAATCTTCAACCCCAAAGACTGAGATCGCGCGCTATAGATTTTCATATAAGATTGATCAGGCATACGCTCAAGTTATTGATTTTATGCGACTAACGGCGCTAATTGAAAATTTTTGAAATTTCTAGAGAGCCTTTAATAATTCCTTAATACACTTTAGTGTATTCTTTTTGTACCAAAAGAACGTCCTGAGCAATCATTTATGCATACAACTCATCAACCTCCAATGGTAACGATCGAATATTCCCAAGAACTAAAAGTTAATATTAATAAATATTGCGAAGACTATGCCGCGGGAAAAAGCGATAAAGATGAAAAAATAAAAGCAAGGGCCCAGCTAGCGTTTGAGTTAAAACAAAAAATCGACAAGGGCGAACCTATCGATGAGAATATATTTACAACCCAACCAACAGTTTTACAATTAGCATTTACCAAACTAGATATTTCTTCGCGATTTAAATACAGCATACTAAAGGGCGGACATAAAAGCCTCAAAGAATTATTAGCTCAAGCTCAAAGTGAAAGCAACGAAAAAAAGAGGCAAAAAAAAATATCTGCAGACGTTTCACCTCTAATGCAGGCTGCACAAAAGGCACAGAATGATATTTTAGGATTGCTAGATCATAAAGGTCATCAGCCAAAAAGTGTTGCAGCTCCATCTACAAAAGGGCTTCTGCGTCGACTCGTTACTTCTCCTTCACAGAATCCTCCTACAACAGCAGAGACAGCTTCAGCCAATCCTATCGAATCTCCTAGAGAATTCTGGCAAAAGCTAGATCACACGACTAAAACGACAATTGTGAAAAGGATCTTTTCAAGCCGTTCCCCAGAAGAATGTAATTTAACAGTAAAAATAGGTCACAATGAACATGTAATTGACTGGCGACATAGAGGTCGTGGGACCGCTGGCGATGTTTATATAATCCGTGTTGATAATATAGAGTTTGCTCTTAAAATTTTACGGGCTGGAAAATTAGAACCTTCAATAACTAACTTATTAAATCACTCCATAGAAGGATTAGTTCCCATGTGGGCAGCTGATCAAGTAACAATTGATGATCGATCTATTTCATTAGTCGCAATGGATGTCATGTCAACAGATTTTGGTGCCAGAATAACCAAATTAGCCGAATCTAAAGATACATTTCAGGATAAATTATCTTTCGCCCTTACCTGTATATGTAGATTATCCGATGCCTTGATAAAGTTAAAAAGCAAAGGATTTGTACATGGTAACATTGGTCAATCAAATGTGATGTTTGACGAGAATGATCGTGTTGCTTTTGTTGATATCGATAATATCCCCAGCACTACGGATAAATATGCTGACCATAGGATGTCACAAGATGCTCGGGCAGTAAATTCACTTCTAGGCGATTTTTTATTTCAAATTCAATGTAAAGATCCTATTTATAAAACCTTTGAAAAATTTTTCTGGGAATCAAATGGAATTTCAAAAATAGAGGACTATCTAGCAAACATTATTGAGTTGATAAGAAAATTTCCTGAAATCCATTCGTGTTTATTTTCTTCTTTGCCACATACAAATACCGAGCCAGTAGAATTAAGGTCCGGAATGACACTAAAATAAATGAATTTTAGTAACAACCTATTATGCTACTCGAAACCCATCCTTTGCAAAAAAATATTCAATACAATATATGCTGAGTTGCCTACTTTGAATATCATATAATTTCACCTATCGCTGTTTGTGTCCGCTTAATTTAGGAATGAAAAATCGAGTTTGTAAATATAAGAATGAAATGAAGAAATATTGTGAAAAATTTATTTGGAATGATGCCAAAGAAATTTTAAAAAGATAATCGATGCGCCCTAAATCTTCAATCCCAAAGACTGAGATCGCGCGCTATAGATTTTCATGTCTTCTTCGGTGGGTTCGTAATGCATGATTTCGACTTTTTTATTGTATTTATCGCTTAATAATTGCAATTCAATCCAAGCAGCGCGGACCATTTTATCAAATCCTGCAAATTCAATGACCCAGCCACGCTTAAATGCTTCGCGAGCCACGGCTCGAGCCGCTTGAAGTGAATCTTCTAATGTCCGCTCATGAGAAAATAAATCTTTAGGGGCTGCAACTAAGCAACTTCCTCGATCATAAACAACATAGTGTTTGCTGCAACCTTCGAGTTGTAATAATTGTTTCGCACCCGGTGGATCTAAGTTGTAAACATCCCAAATCGTGATGGTCGCGAAGCGTTGTAATAACCAATAAACTTCCATTGGCGTAACAGGACGGTTCAGGATGTCGCCAATATCGGGAATGGGCAAATCTTTTCCCAATGCATCCCAGACTCGCGATTTTAATTCGCTCGCGAAATCTTCGGCGTGCATGGCGATGCGTTCTTTGATGGTCAATTTGAATTGGGCGGTAGTCGGCGTGCCCGAATCATTTTCAGCGACAATAATAATGAGGTACTCGCCCTGCGTATTGGCAGCGCCAATACCACTCAATGTACCGCTATTCGTGCAGATCAAACCTTTAGGTAATGAAGCACCGTTTTCAAGTTCTGCGGTAAATCGTAAAGGGGTTTCGGACTGGAAATATTCATTTAAATTGATAGGCCCGAGCGCCGCGCCTTCGTTGATGACGAGATCGGGGATGGGGGCTAGAAGAACTGGTGGTTGCGCCATACTTTTTGAACTCCATGCTTAATGTAATATAGCATAGACACAACAAAATTTTTATACCCATTCATAAATTTCTGTTGCAGCCACATTGCAATTCATGCATTTCGTTCCGCAATTGGATGTTTTCATACACCGTCGCACGCAGCCTTTTTTAATCCAATGATTTAACATATTGCGTAAAATGTCCGAATCACAATTAAAATACGTACACAAACTCGCAAGACTCGCCATTTTCACCCGCATCAAATAATTTTTAATTTCGAGCAAACTCATAGCGGCCTCCTTTTTCAGATGACATGAAACGCATAAGGATCACAATGCTAAAAAACACACTCACGATACCGAGAATCCACGCAAGCGATGAAACAGGATGTGCAAAAAAGGTTGCGAATTGATAAAAAATCACCGCAGCACCATAAGCCACAACCGTCGTCCACACCACAGAAAACCCTGTCCACGACCGATTTAATTCACGCAACATCGCAGCGGTTGTTGAAATACACGGAAAATATAGCAACACAAATAATAAATACGCCATCGCACCCGCGCGCCCATCGAAGCGTTCAGCCATGAGACCATACACACCTTCTGTCACCGTATGTACGGGCGCTTTTGCTAAAACAGGATTGGCGAGCGAACTTCCAAACTGACTGAAATTCGCAGGAATGGATGCAATTGCATTTTGTAATCCCGCCCAAAAATGAAATGCCGCATCGGGCGCTGCAGCAAAATGCCCGAGTTCGGTGTAAAGCGTATTTAACGTACCGACGACCACTTCTTTCGCAAGTACACCGGTTACCAAGCCGACCGTTGCCGGCCAATTATTTTGATGTATGCCCATCGGCGCAAAAATCGGCGTCAACCACTGACCCATCGCTGATAAAAGCGATTGCGTACTCCCATCACCTGAATTCATCGTGCCATCAATATTTAATGCATTCAATGCACCAATCAAAACACAAATCGGCACAATTAATTTCCCCGCGCGAAACACAAAACTTTTTAATCGTTGCCAGGCGAGCAAACATAACGTTTTCACTCTCGGCACATGATACGGCGGCAATTCCAAAATAAGTGGTGCGGGATCACCTTTTAAAAGTGTTTTTCGCAATAACAAGCCAGTCAGCATTGCCGTTGCGATCCCAATAAAATACAGCGCAAAAACAACATTCTGTCCGCCGTGCGGAAAAAATGCAGCAGTAAATACAGCATAAATCGCAAGCCGCGCACCACACGACATAAAAGGACTCATCATGACCGTCAAAATCCGATCGCGCTGATTATCAAGCGTGCGCGCCGCCATGACCGCTGGCACATTGCAACCGAATCCCACAATCATCGGCACAAAAGATTTTCCAGGAAGCCCGAGCGCTCGCATCAAGCGATCAATCACAAACGCAGCACGCGCCATGTAACCTGAATCTTCTAAAAAAGCGAGCGCGAGAAACATTGCACCAATCACTGGAATAAAAGTAATTGTGGTGTTAATCCCTTTTCCAACACCATTGGCAAGCAATGCCGTCAACCAAGTTGGCGAATGGAGTTGCTCCAATAAATGCGAAAGACCATCAACAAAAATCGTATCGCTGCCAATATCAAAAAAATCCTGAAATGCACCGCCAATATTTATCGCAAATAAAAACATGCCATACATCACTGCTAAAAAAATCGGAATGCCTAAGACGCGATTCAACACAACTTTGTCAAGCAATGACGTCCAGGTGCGATGAACGTTTTGTGTATGAGTGATAACCTGCTTTACCAATTCATGAATAAATCGATAACGCGCATCGGCAAGCAAGATATCTGCGTCTTCTTGCAAAGCGAGCTGAATTTGTTTTTGAAAAAGTTCTGCGTGTGAAATAATGTCGGCAGAAACTAAACTGCGCGCATAAACATCGTCTTCTAATAAACGAATCGCGATCCAGGACTCACACTTCAGTTCCTGAATCGCTTTTTGAATTTGTTCGGGATAAGTAATCGTATTTATTGGAATAATTGGATTTTTTACAATTTCGAAAATTTTCTGCTTTAATTCCTGCATGCCTTTGCCGCGATTGGCTTCGAGCGCCACAACTGGACAACCTAATTTTTTTTCGAGAAGTGGCAAATCAATTTGTAAACCGTGACGCTTTGCCACATCCATCATATTGACTGCGACAATGATGGGGACCTGCATTTCGATCAATTGCGTTGTGAGATAAAGATTTCGTTCCAGATTATTGGCATCAATAATATTAACAATGACACTGGCTTTGCGATCACGAATAAATTCGCAGGCGATGCGCTCATCGAGCGAAGAAGTTTCAGAGGCATTAATGAGAGAGTACGTGCCGGGCAAATCAACCACTTCTATCGAGCCGCCCGTCATTGCGAGACCGTGCTTTTCACGGTCGAAGCAATCTCCCAAAGATTGCTTCGTCGCTTCCGCTCCTCGCAATGACAGGTAGCCGCTTTTTCGTTCAACCGTGACGCCTGGCCAATTGCCAATCGTCTGCTTTGAGCCGGTTAACGCATTGAAAACCGTCGTTTTTCCCGAATTCGGATTCCCTACCAACCCAATTGTCGCGATCATGCAGTAACTCCTTCGATCTGCATGGCATTTGCTTCGATCTTTCTTAAACTTAACGAAAAGCCTCTAACTTCGATTTCAACAGGATCCCCTAATGGGGCAATCCGCGAAACCCTAAATTCCGTACCAGGAATCAAACCCATAGCTATCAGGCGCTGGCGATAGACTTTTTCACAAGGATTAATCTTAACAATCCGACCTCTGGCCCCTGCCTTCATCTCGCTCAATTTCATTTATAACTCCTGTTTTTTGCTGTAGTATCTGCCTCTTAGCAAAGCTTGTCAATACAATTGAGAATCATTCTCATTTGAGCGTTTTCTGTTAAGGTAACCTTAAGTAAAATATGCTATTTTTTAGGTATATAAGAATGCATTATACTTAGACATAGATGATAATATTTGTTATTATTTATACAATTTAATACGAGGAATGTTCTGAATGGGCAACCCAAGACCAAAATTATCGAAAGATAAACTCCAAGATCTGTTTGATGAAGCTGCAAAGAACTATGGCGCTTTATTAGAAAACGCAAATGATTTGAATGATTATCAAAGAAAAATTGGCATAAGGCAAAGTCCAACAACCGTCGAAATTGATGATGCTTTTTTTAGCAGAGATAGCGATAGGTCTGCTTTGAAAGGATTAGATAGAGCCCTCACAAGCTTATCCGGGGCTATCCAAGATGATAATGAAAATTTAACACCAGATGAAAGTAAGGATTTGGCAGATAAAGTAGATGATTTAATCCATAAAATTGGCGAATCACAATCTGAACTTAGGACATTGGTGGATTTTAAATCTCAAGACGCTCTCGATCAAAGAAATCATGATATTTTCAAGAGCATCGCTAAAACAATACAAAGTTTTGAAGAAACGCAAGCAAAATTAGTTAGTCTACAAGCAGCTGCTGATATCGCCTTAAGAGACGCTGAAGACGCCGCAAAAGAAGATGCTCGAAAAAAAGTAGAAGCCTTAAAAAAATATGAAAAAGACCTAGAAGATGCGCTCAACACTTTCTTCGCAAGATTCCAGTATCAAATAAAACGAATAGGCAAAGAAGTCGATCTTGCAGCACTTGATTTAAAAGAAGTCCCTGAATGGAAACGCACCGCAACACCCGGCTCAGCAGTAGGCGGTCCAGCGCGACAAATAACAATGGGCGCAGGCAAACATGAAGTGAAAGTTGAAGACCCTCTTATCAATTATAAGATTTTTACTTATTGGTTTAATTATTGGAGCAAAATTGATATAAAAATGGATACCGTGCAGGGACCTGGCGGCGCTCCAGCTAATGTAAAAACCTATTCTTATCATTTTAACAATTTCCGCCATTATAAAAATGTAAATATGGCCAAGGCCATGCTTGCTGACCATCGAAAAACTTGCGGTAGCACAGCACCGCTCATCATTACATCAATCAGCAGCGAATATGATATCCGATGTTTTTTGGAAGCTGCCCAAGCATTGGATTGCAAAAACCCCATCAAATTATATGAAGACCCAAGAACAAAACAATCTCCGCTGCGAGATAAACTTGCATTACTCGATGCGGATCTTTTAGAGAAATTCGAGAACTGGAGTCGGAATTTAAATGAACAAAAACACCAACCTAAAGAAGCAACACATCTAGATCATGAGGATGAAGCTGCAGATGAGAAAGAGGAAGATGAATCAGCTCGTAGCACCCCTCCTGGCAGTCGCCGCCCATCCATAGCTGCTGGCTCCGAAGCAGATGCAGAAGCCCCAGAGGATGGTGTTGTAGCAGAAATAACTCCCGAAGCAAAGACACCGGAGATCAGAGTCGAAGATGACCGTCCAGAGCGATTTGAAGATGAGGATTCTGATACCGAAGAAGAAACTCCAAAACAAAAAACGCTCGACCAAACAGAAATAGATCTTAAAATTGAAGAATCAGAACATCTTGATGAGGCATATAATAGACCTAACAAAACACCAGAAGAATCTGAGCTACGATATCAACGAGAAGTACTTGATGAATATGCTAAAGAAAGAAGTGCGATGGACGAACTATGTGCTGAAGCAGAACAACCACTTGATGAGGAAGATAGTGATGAGGAAGATAATATACTGAGCACACATACTCAGAAAGATCCACAGAGAACAGCTGGCAAGCCGACGTCGGAAGAAAGAACGACTGTATCACCGGAAGAACAAACAGAACAGAGTGCGGAAACTCGCCGAGTGGCCATTTTAGCAGAAGCCAAAAAATCAAATGCAGCAGATGCTGGAAAACCCCTATCTGCTGATGAGGCTGCTGCGCGAAAACGAATTGCAGAAGAACTTGCCGCTCAAAGAGCCAAAAAAGGCAATGATGGGGATGAGAAAGACTTTGCACCTCGAGGACACATCGTTACACGGGGCACGGTACAAAAAGCGGGCTCTACACATAGCACCGGAAAACCGCAAGGGACTCCTGTAAATTCTTCCGCAGCTGCTACCACCAATAGAACAGTCGACTTGAGCAATGCTTCCTCAAGCAGAGCGCATGATAAAAAACGAGATCCCGGTATTCAGCCAGGACAACCTGCAGCAAACGCAGCCACAGCGCTACATCGTCCTCCGCCGCTAGCTACAGGAGGCCGCCCAACTGACGAACGTCCGCCTACAGCTTCGCGCGAAGTAAAAAACGATATGGGTGCTGGTCTTGGCCTTCCCACCCAGGGATCAACTTCTGGCAAATCAGATGTACCACCCGCGGCTGATAGAGATCGTAGACGATCAACCCGGCACGGAACTCAAGTACCTGCGAGTCGGGCAGGGAATTTTTCTAAACAATCTGCAACAGCTATGGCTCAACATGTCAGTGATCAAGGAGAGCGACGACTGACAGCTGATGCGCAAAGTAGGTTAAAAGATTTATTGGGTGAATCTACTGCTGAAGCTGAAGCTGAAAAAGCAAAAAAAGGCTATAAAAAAGGGCCATAGAGCTTGAGATGAAATTCTTTCGACTGCTTAGCTTAACTGAGAAACTCTTCGAGCTTACTTCTCAGTTCCACTAGTTTTCCATGAAAAAAATGCCCCGCATCCGGAATCCGAATAAAAACGGGTTTCGGATCTAACGTTTCATACCAAAGAAGCACTTCTGAAAAAGGAATGATTTCATCCTGTTCGCCATGCACTAAAATCCAAGGACAAATAATTGGCGGTAATTTAGTTTCGATAAAACGTGAGACTTGCGGCGCAACGGTGACTAATTGCGCGGGTGGTTGAGTCACCGCTACTTTTGCTGCAATAAAGCCACCGAATGAAAATCCGGCAAGAAAAATTTTATCTTCGGGACGAATTTTTTTGACCCAATCAATCACTGTTACTAAGTCATCCGCTTCACCTCGTCCTTCATCGAAAATTCCTGTGCTTTTTCCTATTCCGCGAAAGTTAAATCGCACGGTGCGCATTCCTAAATCGCGGAAAGTGCGGGCGAGCGTGGTGACAACTTTGTTGTACATGGTGCCGCCATATAAGGGATGTGGGTGACAAATGATGGCAGTAATATTTTTTTCTGGAATATTTTCTTGTGCGGGAGATGTGAGAATTTCCAATACGCCGTGAGACGCGGGAATTGTAAAAGTCATTTCTGTGGTTGGAAAAGTTTCCATGGTGATTCCACCCTAGTTGATTTCGTCATTGCGAGGAGCGTTTTTTGCGGGGAAGCAATCTTTTGGAGATTGCTTCGCCCTCGCTGCGCGAGGGCTCGCAATGACGTTTCTTATTTCTCAATTACTTTTTTCAAAAACTGGCCTGTATAAGAATTTTTTACTTCCACAATGTCTTCCGGCGTTCCCGTTGCAATAACACGCCCACCCTTATCACCCCCTTCGGGGCCAAGATCAATAATCCAGTCTGCTGTTTTCACAACATCTAAATTATGCTCAATCACAACGATCGTATTTCCTGCATCCCGCAAGCGATGAATCACTCGCAGCAATTGCTCGATATCATAGAAATGCAATCCAGTCGTCGGCTCATCCAAAATATACAACGTACGACCCGTATCACGTCGTGATAATTCGCGTGAAAGTTTTATTCGCTGTGCTTCACCACCTGAAAGTGTCGTCGCACTCTGCCCTAACGACAAATACGATAAGCCTACATCCATAAGCGTCTGTAATTTACGAGCAACCGCCGGAATCGGATCAAAAAATTCTCGCGCATCTTCGACTGTCATTTCTAATACTTGATGAATATTTTTGCCTTTGTATAACACTTCCAGTGTTTCACGATTGTAACGCTTGCCACCACACACATCACACGTGACATACACATCCGCGAGAAAGTGCATTTCCACTTTAATCACACCATCACCCTGACACGCTTCGCAACGTCCGCCTTTTACGTTGAAACTGAACCGTCCAGGCTCATAACCGCGCGAACGCGATTCTTGTGTGCCTGCAAATAATTCACGAATTGTGGTAAAAAGTCCGGTGTAAGTTGCAGGATTTGAACGAGGTGTTCGACCAATTGGACTTTGATCGATCTCAACAATTTTATCTAAATGTTCTAATCCTAAAATTTCTTCGTAAGGTGCAGGTTCTCGCAATGTCGCGCCATTTAACGCGCGCGCTGCGATGGGTGCCAGCGTATCATTAATCAGCGTCGATTTTCCGGATCCTGAAACACCAGTAATCGATGTCATTAATCCAATCGGAATATCCACATTAATTTTTTGCAAATTATTACCGTGCGCACCTCTTAGCGATAACATTTTTTTACGATCGACTGGAATGCGTTTTTTCGGCAACGTAATTCCGCGCTTTCCTGATAAATATTGACCCGTGAGTGAAGCAGGATTTTTCATGATGTCTGCCGGTTTTCCTTCTGCGACAATTTCGCCACCATGCACGCCTGCACCCGGTCCTAAATCCAGAATATGATCAGCACTTAAAATCGCTTCCTCATCATGTTCAACGACGATAACAGTATTCCCAAGATCTCGCAGACGATGCAATGTTTCCAACAAACGCGCATTATCGCGTTGATGCAAACCGATGGATGGTTCATCCAAAATGTACATAACACCCACCAATCCCGCACCAATTTGACTCGCTAATCGAATTCGCTGCGCTTCGCCGCCTGATAACGTATCGGCACTGCGATCAAGACTGAGATAATCTAATCCTACATTCACTAAAAAATTCAGGCGACTGGTTAATTCTTTTAGAATTTTTTCTGCAATTTCTGCGCGATTGCCGGATAATTTTAATTTTTCAAAAAAATGTTTGGTCTGACTGATTGGCCATGCGGAAATTTCAGGCAAACTTTTTTCGGCAACAAACACAAAACGCGCAGATTCACACAATCTTGTGCCATGACATTCATCACAGCCTTTAACCGAAACATATTTACTTAATTCATCACGCACCATTTCAGATTCAGTATCGCGATAACGGCGTTCAATATTATTGATAACACCTTCAAATGCATCCACTTTGCTGTACGTGCGTCCATTATCATTTTTGTAATTAAATTTTATTAATTCATCACCGCTGCCATAGAGAATAATCGTCTGGATTTTTTTCGGTAATTTTTCGAAAGGGGTGTCCATATCAAATTTAAAATGTTTGGCAAGACAAGAAAGCATTTGAAAATAATATGTCGTGTGCTTGTCCCAACCGCGAATGGCACCGCCTGCTAAACTTAATTTTTTATTAGTGACAATTAAATCAGGATCAAAATATTGTTTGACACCTAAGCCATCGCATCCCGGGCATGCGCCCGTTGGATTATTAAAAGAAAACAAACGCGGAGTCAGTTCTGACAAACTGTAACCACAATCAGGACAGGCGAATTTTGCAGAAAAAACTTGCGCCGCACGTTTTGGTTCATCCATGAATGCAATGGATGCGACATCATCAGCAAGACGCAATGCCGTTTCCAATGATTCCGCCAAACGCATGCGAATATCTTCTTTCACTTTGAGACGATCAACAATCACTTCGATCGTATGTTTTTTACGTAAATCCAATTCAGGTGGTTGATCCAATTCATAGACTTCGCCATCAATGCGTGCGCGCACATATCCTTGTGAATACAACTCTTTTAAAAGTTGGACGTGTTCACCTTTCCGCTCATACACAACAGGCGCGAGAATCATGATTTTGGTTTCTTCCGGCAACGCCAAAATAGTATCGACCATTTGACTAATGGTTTGCGCTTCCAGAATATGGCCGTGTGTTGGACAAGTAGGCTGGCCGACTTTGGCGAATAAGAGACGGAGATAATCATAAATTTCCGTAATCGTACCCACCGTTGAACGGGGATTATGCGATGTGGATTTTTGTTCAATCGAAATAGCGGGCGATAAGCCTTCGATGTGATCGACATCCGGTTTTTCCATCATGGATAAAAATTGACGCGCATACGCCGACAAGGATTCGACATAACGGCGTTGGCCTTCTGCATAGAGCGTATCGAAGGCGAGCGAGGATTTTCCAGAACCCGATAATCCCGTGATCACGATCAATTGATCGCGAGGTAGGTTCAGATTCAAGTTTTTTAAATTATGGGTGCGGGCACCACGGATTTGGATTTCTTTCATATCGGATCTTTCAAATTCTACTTAATCGGTTTATAGTGGCAGCCACTTCCGGCTTGCAGCCCGCGGCAATCCGCGGGAAATGAATTATAGCAGGGTTCGTTCATGTCTTCATTCAAAATGACATCGGTTGAGCGTCGCGCGACCATTTCTTTGTCCATGATTATGTCCTTGCGCATGCTTGGATTGTTCATGATTTTGCCAGTTTTTAGTCTTTATACCCAGCATTTAAGTTTTGCGACCCCTTTGCTCATTGGTATTGCCATGGGGATTTATGGTTTGACCCAGGGGATTTTTCAGATCCCGTTTGGCATGATTTCGGATCATTTTGGGCGGCGGAAAATTATTACTTTCGGACTCCTGATTTTTATCCTGGGCAGTATTTTAGCTGCAAAATCCCATACTATTTTCGGCGTGATTTTAGGACGTTCACTACAGGGCGCGGGCGCAGTCGGCAGCACAATTATTGCAATGCTGGCGGATTTGACGCGCGATAACCAACGCACCAAGGCCATGGCAGTTGCTGGCATCACGATTGGTTTATCTTTCTCACTGGGCATGGTGTTAGGTCCCGTTTTTTTTAATTGGATCAATTTGTTCTGGCTGGGTGCCATTTTTGGATTGATCGCTATTTTACTTTTATTTCTCTGGACGCCTGTTCCGGAAAAAACCACTTGGCATGCGGACACGGAGCCTGAACTCACTCAATTTGGCGCTCTATTAAAAGATCCGCAATTATTGCGATTAAATGCGGGGATTTTTTTATTGCACGCTATTTTAACGGCTAGTTTTGTCATTCTGCCTTTAAGTCTTGAACAATTGGCAGGCGTGCACGGGAACCATCAATGGCGGATTTTTTTACCCGCCCTGCTGCTCGCTTTTGTGCTGATCCTTCCATTTATCATGGCAGCTGAAAAAAAAGAGCGTGTTAAAACTTTTTTTCTGGGAGCTATCATCGTTTTAGGGCTTTCAGAATTTATTTTATGGTTTTTCGCAAAAAATCTCTTGCTTTCTCTGCTCGGTTTATTATTATTCTTTGCGGCTTTTTCTTTACTCGAAGCATTCCTGCCATCCCTCGTTTCCCGCACCGCTCCACCGTCTCGCAAAGGCACCGCGCTTGGAATTTATTCTTCTTCACAATTTCTTGGGATTTTTATAGGCGGTGTTGCAGGTGGTTGGATTTATGGGGCAATGGGCTTAACAGAGGTTTACTTATTCTGTGTGGCATTGGCTGGCATCTGGTTTGCTATTGCGTTTAACATGAAAAAGCCGCAGTATCGGAAATAAATTCATTAGGAGGCCGTTAATATGGCAAGAGGCGTTAATAAAGTGATTTTAATTGGGAACCTTGGCCGCGATCCTGAAGTGCGCTACACCCCAAATGGGATGGCCGTTGCAAACATCACGCTTGCAACCTCAGAATCCTGGAAAGACAAACAAACCGGTGAAAACCAAGAACGCACCGAATGGCACCGCATCGTATTATTCGGCCGCTTAGGTGAAATTGCCGGCGAATATTTGCGCAAAGGGGCTAAAGTGTATATTGAAGGTCGGTTACAAACCCGTAAATGGCAAGATAAAAATGGCCAGGACCGCTACACCACTGAAATTATTGCTGACAGTATGCAAATGCTGGATAGCAAAGGTGGCGGCCCTCAACATACAGATGCACCGATGGCTGAAAAATCAGCGATGGATGCAAACCCCGTAGCACCGACAGACAATTTCGACGACGATATTCCTTTCTGATTTATTCCTAGCTTTTTTCATCAGCCTGCGGCTTTAAGCCGCAGGAATTTTTTTGACTATCCTGTTATAATAGGTTTACGTTTATGAATTCTAAAAAACACGAGTTTTTTATGAGTACAGAAGAAAGAATGGCTGTTGTTGAAACTACTATATTGAATATCAATGCAACGATGCTTGATATCCGTACTAACATGTCCGAATTACGAAAAGACATGTCGGAATTACGAAAAGATATGACTCATTTGTCTGAAAAAATTGACACCAATACAAATGAACTTAGAAAAGAAATCGAACGTCATGCAGACAAAACCGATGCGAAATTCGATGCCATGGAAACAAAATTTGAGAATCGATTTAACTCATTGGAAAAGCGTCTCTGGTCTAATTTCTTTTGGCTTTTAGGATCGCTAGTTGGCCTTGCGGGATTTATGGCTCACTTACAAAAATGGGTCTAATGGCTTAACGACGCTTCACCATAAGAAAATCGCTCTTTTTTACCTTCTTCATCCTCTAGCAATAATTCTCCATTCTCACTAATACCACGCATGACGCCCGGAAACTTTTTCATTGGCGTGTGAATAACAATTTTCTGATTAATTAATGCATCATGTTTTTGCCATTCGGTAAGAAAAGGCGTTAAACCCTGATTTTGAAAAACGGGAAGCTCAGTCAATAGTTCATTAATAAGTAATCCGGTTAAAAAATTTCGTCGAATGTCACTCGTCATATTTTCTAGGGCAATCCATTTTGGATTGGCGTCTTCAGGCAGCCTAAGGTTTAACCCGATACCAATGACGACAGCAGACCCTTGGGTTTCTAATAAAATGCCAGCCAGTTTTCGACTTCCCACTAATAAATCATTGGGCCACTTGAGTTTAAGATCGGAAGTAATGCCGTATTTTTTTAATGTATTGACCAATATCACACCGATCGCAATACTCAAACCGCTTATGTTCACCGATCCAGAAAACCGCCAGAGCAAAGAACAAAAAATATTCGTAGCAGGCGGCGCAACCCATGGACTCCCGCGACGGCCGTAGCCTTCGGTTTGTTCTTCCGTAAGACAGACGTAGCCACTAGTCGCATTTTGCTTGGCCTGCTCTAATAAAAAACGATTGGTAGAAGGCAAGGTCGGAAAAATTTCCAGCCGAGTTAATGATTTTTTATTTTCAGGCGTTATAATTGCGGCAATTTTATCCGCAATTAAATATTCCGTATTTTTATTAAATGAAAACATGCAATTTTTAAATTCTTGAGATAAGATAGTCTACTGTGCCCGATACCGGGAAGTATAGAACACCATAACGAAGAAAGGAACTCGACATGAACACAGCCTTGTTATTAATTGACATTCAAAATGATTATTTCCCAAACGGCCGAATGCCTCTGGAGAAAAGCACCGAAGCCTGCCAGAAAGCACAAGAAGTCCTGCAAGCTTACCGGTCTAAACAATTACAAATTATCCATGTTCAGCATATTTCGACCCGACCGGATGCTGTGCATTTTCTTCCCTGCACGAAAGGCGTTGAATTTCACCCTGATGTCATGCCAATGAAGGGCGAAGCGATCATCAAAAAACATTATCCCAACAGCTTTAAAGACACGACCTTATTAAATCATTTGATCAAAAATCAAATTAGCCATTTAGTCATTGGCGGCATGATGACCCATATGTGCATCGATGCAACCGTTCGGGCAGCTTATGATTTAGGCTTTACCTGTACTGTTCTTCATGATGCTTGCGCCACCAAAAACTTGGAATTCAATAGCATGGTCATCCCCGCTCAAAGCGTGCATAACGCCTTTTTGGCCGCTTTACAGCCGCTGTATGGCAATGTATTAAGCTCAAGGGATTATCTGCAAATGCTCGGCACACGATCCGCTGTCAGCGCCTAAATAACATAATGCCCGCAACTAATGCTTGCGGGCATTTTCTTTTCTATGATTACCATTTAAAATGCCCTCTTTTGACAGGATAATCCCATGAAACCCTTCCACGTTTACGGTATTGGCAATGCGCTGGTTGATATTGATTTTGAAGTGAGTTTACACACTCTGGAAAGACTCAAAATCGACAAAGGCGTCATGACCATTATTGATGAAGCCACTCATCATCGATTACTCGAAGAACTGGATGGGATTAAACATTTAAAAGCGTGCGGAGGCTCTGCGGCCAATACCTTGTTTACGCTGCAGCAATTAGGCGCTAAAACATTTTATTCCTGCAAAGTCGGAAATGATGAGGCAGGTAATTTTTTCTATCGCGATCTTGTTTTACAAGGAATTCAAACCAATTTGCACGAACATTCGCGTGAAGGGATTACCGGAAAATGCATCGTTCTCGTAACCCCCGATGCCGATCGCACCATGAATACTTTTTTAGGGACGACATTTGAGTTTTCCAAGGCACAGCTTTCGCTCGAGGCACTAAAAAAAGCAGATTATCTCTATATCGAAGGCTATCTGGTTGCCTCCCCCACCGCTTGCGAAGCCGCTATCATCGCGCGCGAATGGGCGGATAAACACCATGTTAAAACCGCTATTAGCCTTTCGGATCCCAATATGGTGACTTATTTCAAAGATGGTTTACGCGCCATTATCAACAAACCCGTCGATATTATTTTTTGTAATGAATCGGAAGCGCTGCTTTTTACAGAGTGCGAAACAATCGACGATGCGAAAGAAAAACTCAAAAAATACGCGAGAACATTCGTGATCACATTAGGTGGTAAAGGCTCTGTCATTTTTGATGGCAATGAATATTGCTATATACCCGTGTACCCAGTCACCGTGTTGGATACGGTAGGCGCGGGAGATGTTTTTGCAGGCGCCTTTTTATATGGAATTACTCATGGTTACAATTATTCGACCGCAGGTAACTTTGCCAGTTTTGCAGCAGCGAAAGTCGTCTCAAAATTCGGACCCCGTCTCAATCATGATGAGATCAATAGTGTCCGTGAACTGATTGCAAGCTTCGTGCCGGCATAAATCACCGGCTTTTTATTTGTAACCCATTGAAAACATATTGTTTTATATTCAACTAGGCGAACCTAATTCAGGTAGAATAAAAGAGTGGGCTTAAGAATTTTTCTTAAGGACGCACTATGCCTTTTAAAAATAAAAGAATGTTCACCAATCTGATTTTATTCGGCTCGCTGGCCGTTATTATTATTATCAATGCATTGGTTTATGGTGTGCTTGCTTTTTTTTCAATGAACTCACTGCCTTATCTCATTGCAACCACAATACTTTTTATCATTATTTATTTAACGGGTTACATCTACATAATCAATTCACAAATTTCCGAAATCAATCAGAAAAAAAGCCAAACCCATTTGATTGAAAATTTATTGAAAGGTGTCATTGAAGGTGCAACCGAATCGATCGCGGCACTGGATAGCGACTCGAAATTTATTATTTTTAACAACTCTTATAAAAATGATTTTAAAAAATTATTTGGAAAAACGATCGCGATTGGCATGACTCTGCAAGAAGCGCTTGAAAACGCACCCGACTATAAAGTAAAAAAATTAAATAGCTGGAAACGCGCACTAGCGGGCGAACATTTTGTTGAAATTCTTGAATTTGGCGCGGAAACTTATGAAATTTTATCAAGTCCCATTCTTGCTGAAGATAATCAAATTATCGGCGCGATCCATGTGAATCGAAATATTACCCGTCGGACTGAACAAGACAAAGCAATCAGTCAATTAAATGAAAAACTCGCGTATGAAATGCAGGAACTCGGAATTCATAATGAAAAAATGGTATTACTGATTGAACTCAGCGATATTATGCAAACTTGCGCAAACGTGCAGGAAGCAACCAAAGCCATTGCTGCAAAATGCGCTAGAATTTTGCATTTTGCGGATGGTGCACTTTATATCGTGAATAATACGACAAAATTATTGGAACTCGCAGTCACTTGGGGTAATCCTCAGCCCCATGAAGATTTGTTAAAACCGGATCAATGCTGGGCACTACGAAAAGGGAATATCTATCGCGTACAAAATCCAAAAACAGATTTAATCTGCGAACATATCACGGAAAAAAATCCCACGCCTTATATGTGTGTACCCCTCATGGCACATAATACGATTTTTGGATTATTACACCTGGATTTATCAGGCATCGTAACCGATGAAAATCGAATTTTAATTTCTGCTATTACTGAAACATTGTCATTGGCGTTGGCGAATATCAATTTGCGTGAAACATTACGCGATCAATCCTTGCATGACAGTTTGACAGGTTTATATAACCGACGTTATTTAGATGAATTTTTAGCAAAAGAAATCAATATTGCAGAACGCAATCAAACAACCCTCGCTGTGATCATGCTCGACATCGATTTCTTTAAAAAATTTAATGATAAATATGGACACGAAGCCGGTGACATGGTTTTAAAAGAACTCGGCAAAGTCATGCAGAACGAAGTTCGATCGAGCGACATTACCTGTCGCTATGGCGGTGAAGAATTTATTTGCATTTTGCCCGATTGCACGTTACCCGAAGCGAAAAAATTTTCTGAAATCCTGCGACTAAAAGTCGCCGATCTTGCACTTTTTTTCAATAAAGAACGACTCGATCACGTTACCATCTCACTCGGTATTGCCATGTATCCTGAAAATGGCTATACACCAGCGCAATTGATTGAGGCGGCAGATAAAGCAATGTATCAAGCGAAAAAAACGAATCGAAATAAAGTGGTGGCGTTTTCTGAGATGAATCATGCGTAAAACTAAATATTTTTTTGATAAATCTAAAAACTTTGTTATACTTCGTGGTTTATTCCTCAAGCGACTCCTCAATCATAAAATGCAAAATGATATACATCCCGAATATCTAATTCTTGGTATGGAACGAATTTAAACAACTGAAAAGGGAAAGTATTAAATGACTAAAATTGTAGCAAATAATCATATTTGTAGTTTTCGGTCGGATTTAAATAGGCAACTTGTTGAAACAGAGGATTTTATTCAGTTGTACGAAAGAATCGTACAGCTGAAATTATTGTCTTCTAATGGGAAACAATATAATACCGATTGCGCAAATACTGAGACGGTATTACGAATCGCTCTTACATTAAAAGTTGAAATTAGCGAATTATTTCAACCAGTGTTGGAACTGAGAATTTCTTATAGAAAGAGATTGGAGTGATTTTTCTTTATAAGTTCCCTCGATAACCTTGTAGAATTTGCTATAGTAACGCCAATATAAAGGGGAAATTCATGCCCAAAAAAGCAGCATTCAAAATCGCATACGATGGTGAAGCGTTGCGAGATCATTCTATGGATGTAAGGGATTTAGCTCCAGCTCTTCTTTCTTTGGGAAAATTATTTGATGCTGCAAATTTAGCACTAAATGGTGATAAAGCTACTATTAAGCTTCAAGTGAAAGCTCATTCTGCCGGTTCGTTTGAGGTAGCCTTAGAGTTATTTCAATCATGGGGAGCGCAAGTTTCCCATTTTCTTGCAGGTGAACTTGTAACCTCAGTGATAAATCTCAAAGAATTGGTTGTTGGTGGAGGCGTAAGCATTTTTTTTCTGATAAAAAAATTAAAAGGAAAAAAACCAGATAAAATTGAGCATCTGAAAAATGACATGGTGTTATTAGAGCTTCAAGGAGATACAATAATAGTACCGTTAAGCTTGCTTAGATTGTATCAAGATGTCGCTGTGAGAATGGCCGCGGATGAAGTTTTGAAACCACTTTATCATGACAACATTGATAAGTTCCTTATCAAGGATGGCGACATCGTAACAGAAGAAATAACGAAGAAAGACATCGATTATTTTACATTGCCTGAAATTCGAGATGAAATTATTACAGAAAATATTCATGAAGCTGCTTATTCCATAATCTCTTTAGCCTTCAAAGACGATAATAAATGGAGATTACATGATGGAAACTCCACAATAAGCGTTCAAATGAAAGATAATGTCTTTAGAAATAAGGTTGAGGAAAACCTCATCTCTTTTTCTAAGGGGGATATATTGAAATGCAAAGTTAAAACGATACAATGGCGAACAATAGATGGATTGAAAACGGAGTTTGAAGTACTTGAAGTTATAGACCATATGCCAGCCGCAAGACAAATGCTTTTGTTCAGGGATGATAAAGATTTATTCGCATAATTAATTTACGTTGTACCAAATTGTTATCTCGAAAAATCTCGTTTTTGAGCCCCCCTATCGTTTAGATTTAAAGTAATTTATAAATCCACAGCACAATACATGTATCAGTATGGCATCTTCTCGGGTTGTTGAGTAAGAATCTTGCTTCGTTGCATGAGCAACAACATCATTTCTAAAGGCATTCAATTTTTCCAGTATTGCAATGATATGCTGGTTATGTTTTTTTGTGTTTTTAAATTCTTTTATATTTTCGCCAAGAATTTTTTCATTACTTAAAACAATCCTGCAAGCAGCTTCGACGGCTTTTATAGACTCCAGACAGGAGTTATTAAAATCAGGTTTTTGTTTGATTGAGTATAATCTCTGTGCATTATTGAGATGGATTCTTACCTCTTGTCCAAGAGCGTTATTATTTGCTGATTCCATTGCATTAATTACTTCTGGATTTGAAATAGGTTGTACTAATGAATTTATAATTCTATAAGCAGAGTTTTGTTCAATTAATGCGTCATTAAATTCTCGTGGTTCTGCATTTTGTTTTATTAGAAATTCTACCAAGTCATAAATGTCATACCATTTTAATTTTTCGTAAAGATGCTCAATTTCTTCTAAAAAATCTACAGGACGCGGTAGCTTGCTAATAGTTTGATTAAAAAATTTTGTCCATAAATTTTTTGCTCTAGAATCGCGATATGTGTCATCTCCATAACCAGTAGTTCCATAAGAAACGTAATCTTGGTTTATGTGAGTATAAACAATAGTCCAAAGAGCATTTTTTAAACTGGAATCCATACTTTCCAGAGCATTTTCTTTTATATTTTTATAGCCTTCTCTTTCGCTGAATCTCATGGTAGCGATAATCCCTTGTTCTATTATTTATATTATTATAACAGGCAAAATAGGGGCTATTCTGAAAAGTTAGGTAAGGCAGTTACAAATTGGTTACATTTGAAAAATCAAGTTTTGCCACTTTTTTTAGGTACTTGATTATACAGTTGGCCAGAGGTGGAATCGAACCACCGACACGAGGATTTTCAGTCCTCTGCTCTACCGACTGAGCTATCTGGCCGGGTGAAGGCGTATTAAACCGATTGTTACACAATCAGTCAAGAAAAAATGTTATTTCGTCGGCGGAATGAAGCCCGCGGGTTTCGCGCTGCCCTCGCCAAAGAGAAATTTATCCATTTCCTGTTGTAAAAATGATCTAGCTTTGGGGTCGACCATGCTGAGTCTGAATTCATTGATGAGCATGGTTTGATGCTGGAGCCACAGTTCCCAGGCTTCGGCGGAAATCGTGTCGTAGATTTTTTGACCTAACTGGCCCGGGTAGGGAGGTCGCTCTAAACCAGCAGCTGTTTTTTTTAATTTGGCACACTGAACCATGCGCGTCATAGGTAACCGTTATCAATTTTAGAAAAAACCATTATAATTTGCGCTCTGCCTTCTGACTAGGTGATGTATGAGAAAAATACTGATTTTGCTGTTATTAATAATCTTGCCATGCATGGTGTTTGCGGCGCATCCCAATAAAAAAATGAAGCGCATCTTATTGGTTGTTGCCATGGACAAGGAAGCAGAACCGATTATCAAAAAATTAAAATTAAAACCGATGCATCTTGTCGATTTTTATCCTTTACCGATGAAAGCGTTTACGGGAATTTTTGCCAATAAACAAATTTTTCTGATCGAAAATGGCAGAGATCCCGTTTATAAAGTCTCAAACATTGGAACAGAAGCGGCAACGCTCACAACCTATATTGGCATTGAAAAATTTCATCCGGATTTGGTCATCAGCATTGGCACCGCGGGCGGCGTGTTACCGCGACAGGTGAAGCCGGGTGATATTTATCTCAGTAAAAAAATCTATTTTTACAATCGGCGTATTGTGGGCAAAGGTTATCATTACGGAATCGGCGACTATCTTTCCTATACACCCAAAAATGCTACGCTAAAAAGAGGCATTATCTGTACGGGTGATGATTTTGATCAATCCGCAAGTGATTATGCTATGTTTTTAAAATTGCATTGCGATGTGATTGAAATGGAAGCCGCATCGGTCGCCTGGGTCAGTCAATTGAATCATATTCCAATGATTGCGATGAAAGGTGTCACGAATGATGTGGAAATCAAAAATGCCAATGCGATCTTTCACAAGAATTTCGACTGGGTCATGAATAAAGTGACAAAAGAATTACAACTTTTTCTGCGAAATAATCCATAAATGCTGGATCCCGCGAACATGTCGCGGGATGACGATATAATTTATAAGCTCGTCATCCCGCGCTTTATGCGCGGGATCCAGGTGAATAGGAGTTTTTTTACTGGCGCAGGCAACCCGATTTGCGCCGGATTTTTAAGATCATACCAATGAAAATCAGGCATTATCTCCCTTTTGTTTTTGCGCTTAATTGAAATTAATACCGGCACTATATCCAGATGAAAATGACTAAAGGTATGACGAAAATTTTCTAATCGAGTGATTTTGAATATTTCACATTCAACCGTACTGGCAATCCATTTTTTTATTTTAGCAGTTGAAAATTTTTCTGGAAATTCAGGAAAAGCCCACAAATTGGCCCAGATTCCGGATGGGGGCCTTTTTTGCAAAAAAATTTTATCTTTATCCTGCAGCATTAGAAAATGCGTTTCACGCACTGGGATTTTTTTCTTTGGTTTAGCAGCTGGTAAATTTTTCTGGATTCCTTTTTTATGCGCAATACAGTCTTTTTGTAAAGGACAGCGATGACATGCGGGTTTGCCGCGTACACAAAGAGTTGCGCCTAAATCCATGATGGCTTGTGTATATTCGTCTACTCGTTCTGCGGGAGTCAATTCTTCAGAGAGTTGCCATAATTTTTCAGAGGTTTTTTTCTCGCCCGGCCATTCCCTTACTCCCATTAATCGTGTTAAAACACGTTTGACATTGCCATCTAAAATAGGATGCGCTTGTTTAAAAGCAATTGATAAAATTGCGCCAGCAGTGGATCGGCCGATACCGGGTAATGATTCAATATCCAAAAAATTATTTGGAAATTGACCGGAAAAATATTCTTGAATGCGTTTTGCACTTTGCCAAATATTTTTGGCACGCGTGTAATAACCCAATCCTGTCCAATAATGCATAACTTCATCTTGCGAGGCGTTCGCGAGAGTTTCTATATCTGGAAACCGATCAATAAATTTAAGATAATAAGGAATAACCGTTGCCACTTGCGTTTGCTGCAGCATGATTTCTGAAATCCAGACGCGATACGGCGTTTTATTTTGTTGCCACGGCAAATTTTTGCGGCCATTTTTATCGAACCAATCGAGAATTTTTTTCTGAAATGACTTAGGATTTAATCGCATATCGCTAAATCAGCTGATTTTTTCAGAGATCCATTCAATACTAACTGTTTGGCGGCTTGAATATCCGGTGCAAAATACCGATCTTTTTCATAAAACGAAACGTTTGATCGCAATAATGTAACCATTTTTTCTAATTGGGGCGACGTTTTCAAAGGACGTCGTAAATCAATGCCCTGGCATGAGGCCAGCAATTCGATGGCAATAATTCCTGCGGTGTTTTCTGCCATTTGCAGCAAACGTCGCGCAGCGAATGTTGCCATGCTGACGTGATCTTCTTGATTGGCCGAGGTTGGAATGGTGTCGACACTCGCAGGATGAGCAAGTGTTTTATTTTCACTGGCCAGTGCTGCTGCAGTGACTTGCGCTAACATAAAGCCGGAGTTGACTCCCGCATTTTTTACTAAAAATGCCGGCAAGCCATCACTAAAGTGAGGATCAATTAATAATGCAATTCTTCTTTCTGCTAAACTTCCAATTTCTGCAATGCATAAAGCTAAATTATCCGCAGCCATCGCAACGGGCTCGGCATGAAAATTGCCACCTGAAATAATTTCATTTTCATCGGCAAAAACCAAGGGATTATCCGAAACGGCATTTGCTTCACTGATTAGTGTTTCTTTTGCAAATAAAAATTGCGCCAAACACGCTCCCATCACTTGGGGCTGACAACGAAGCGAATAGGGATCTTGTACTTTGCTGCAATTTTCATGGGAATGATGCATTTCGCTTTTATGCAATAATGTACGATAAAATTTCGCGACGGCGATTTGGGTTTTTGATCCGCGCACCGCTTGAATACGCTCATCAAAGGGTTTATGGCTGCCGAGTGCTGCATCCACTGATAAAGCACCCGTCACAATGGCAGAGGAAAAAAGATTTTCGGTAAGCATTAATGCATAAAGCGCGAGCGAGGTCGATGCTTGCGTGCCATTTAATAATGCTAAACCTTCTTTTGGAGCTAGATTTAATGGTTTTAATCCAGCCATTTCTAACGCTTTTTTGGCTGAAATTATTTTTCCTTCGAATCGCGCCTCACCCTCACCTAATAAAATAATCACGAGATGCGCGAGCGGCGCTAGATCACCCGATGCACCGACCGAACCTTGTGAGGGCACACAAGGATAGATTTTTTTGTTAAATAAAGTGATGAGCGCATCAATTGTCGCCATGCGTACACCAGAGTATCCGCGAGCGAGACTATTTATTTTTAATACCAGCATTAATCGCACAACCTGATCTGGCATAAGCTCGCCCGTGCCTGCTGCATGCGATAAAACAATACTGCGCTGCAATAATTCCAACTCTTTTGCATCAATGCGCGTATTCGCAAGTGAACCAAATCCCGTATTAATGCCATAGACTGTTTTATTATTTTTTAAAATCGTTTTAACAGTCTCTTCGGATGCTAAAATATTTTTTTCACATTTTTTATCAAGTTCTAGCGTCGTATTCTCATCTAATAACTTTTCTAAATCGTGATAAGTTAATTTTCCGGGCGTGAGAATAAATTTCATAAATTAATCCTTTATCATTGGCAAATTTAATTTGTGTTCTCGTGCGCATTCAATCGCAATATCATACCCTGCATCGGCGTGACGCATGACACCGCTCGCTGGATCATTGGTTAAAACACGCTGTAATCTTTTTGCAGCGGCCTCGGTGCCATCTGCGACAATTACAACACCCGCGTGTTGTGAATATCCCATGCCCACACCACCACCGTGATGCAGACTGACCCAAGTGGCTCCGCTCGCGCAATTTAACAGAGCATTCAGTAATGGCCAATCTGAAATCGCATCGGAACCATCTTTCATGCTTTCTGTTTCACGATTTGGACTTGCGACTGAACCTGTATCCAAATGATCGCGACCAATCACAATCGGCGCTTTTAATTCACCTTTTTTTACCATTTCATTAAATGCTAAACCTAATTTCGCGCGATCACCTAAACCGACCCAGCAAATTCGTGCTGGTAATCCTTGAAATTGGATGCGATCTTTTGCCATGTCCAACCAGTGATGCAAATGCGGATTGTTTGGAATTAATTTTTTTACCATGGCATCGGTTTTGTAAATGTCTTCGGGATCGCCGGACAATGCGACCCAACGAAAGGGGCCAATTCCACGACAAAAAAGCGGCCGAATATAAGCGGGTACAAATCCTGGGAAATCAAACGCATTTTTCACGCCTTCATCTTTCGCCATTTGCCGAATGTTGTTGCCGTAATCAAATGTCGGTACACCCTGATGATGAAAATCGAGCATCGCTTTCACATGGATGGCAATCGATTCTTTGGCCGCTTTAATGACTTTTTGCGGATCGGTTTTGCGAAGTTTTTCGGCTTCTTCTAATGTCCAACCGCGCGGCAAATATCCATTTAATGGATCATGTGCGCTAGTTTGATCGGTTACCATGTCGGGCCGAATTTTTCTTTTAACTAACTCTGGAAAAATATCTGCCGCATTTGCTAATAATCCAACGGAAATGGTTTTTCCCGCTTTGGTATTTTTAAAAATAATATCAAGCGCTTCATCTAAATTTTTTGCTTCAACATCAAGATATTTGGTTTCAAGCCGGCGTTTAATGCGTTTTGGATCGCACTCAATTGCAAGCATGGATGCCCCAGCCATCGTCGCAGCGAGTGGCTGCGCACCACCCATTCCACCTAAACCGCCCGTCAAAATCCATTTTCCCGTTAAATTTCCAGCATAATGTTGACGCCCCGCTTCGACAAATGTTTCATACGTTCCTTGCACAATGCCTTGGCTGCCAATATAAATCCAGGAACCGGCCGTCATCTGGCCATACATCATCAAGCCTTTTTGATCGAGCTCATGAAAAACATCCCAGGTCGCCCAATGCGGAACTAAATTAGAATTCGCAAGTAACACGCGCGGCGCATCCACATGCGTTTTAAAAACACCCACCGGTTTGCCGGACTGAATTAATAATGTTTCATCTTCTTGTAAATTTTTCAGGGTCTCGATGATTTTGTCATAACAATTCCAGTCGCGTGCGGCACGACCAATACCGCCGTATACAACCAAATCACTCGGAATTTCTGCGACTTCATGATCTAAATTATTCATCAGCATGCGCATCGGCGCTTCGGTTAACCAGTTTTTTGCAGCTAATTTTGTTCCGTGCGGCGCTTTAATCTGCCGACTGGGATCGTGGCGGGATGATTTCATTTGTGCTCCATACGTATTATTGTTTTACCAATGCTGCTCATTATGATGAGGGATTATTTCATATACAAGTTTTTCCCCATTGAGTTCTAACAAATTGATTTTATTGGTTTTAGCTTATAGGTGCGGTGAATAAATGAATAATCACCGCAAAACTTGCGTAGAATATATTGTCTATGCGGCGAATATGAACTATAATCTCAGTATTAAATGCGGAGATTATATGTATATCCATCAAAGAAAAGACTGGCCTCATTTCCATTGGGATCAAGCCAAACTGGTTGATCTACTGGCTGAAGTTCGTTATTTGCAAGGTCGATTATTAGGACGCATGGATGAACTAGGGTTTGAATTACGGGAAGAAGCCACCCTCGAAACACTTACAAAAGATGTAATAAAAACCAGCGAAATTGAAGGCGAAAAATTAAATGACGAGCAAGTTCGATCTTCCATTGCAAAACGATTAGGTATGGATTTTAAAAACCAACCAACTAGTAATCGTAACGTCGAAGGTATCGTTGAAGTGATGCTTGATGCAATTCGTCATTATGACAAACCTCTCACAGAAGACAGATTATTAGGATGGCATGCTGCTCTGTTTCCAACAGGTAGAAGCGGCATGCAATTAATTAATGTCGGCCATTGGCGAACCTCGGCTAGCGGCCCAATGCAAGTTGTCTCCGGATCTTATGGACGACCCAAAGTGCATTATGAAGCGCCAATTGCTGATCGATTAGAAAAAGAGATGGCTAATTTTATTCGCTGGTTTAATGATTCATCTGAAACTGACTTTGTTATTAGGTCAGCATTAGCCCATTTCTGGTTTGTTACCATTCATCCTTTCGATGATGGCAACGGCAGAATTGCCCGTGCGTTAGCTGACATGATGTTAGCGAGAGCTGAAAAAAGTAAACAACGATTTTATAGCATGTCGAAACAGATCCAAATGGAGCGGAAAAGTTATTACGACGTGCTAGAAAAATGTCAAAAAGGTTCTGTAGATATTACACCCTGGCTAGAATGGTTTTTAAATTGCATGAAACGCGCGATTAGTTCTTCTGATGATATTTTGCAAATTGTCTTAAAAAAAGCTAATTTTTGGAAAAAATATTTAGGCGAACCACTCAATGAACGACAACGTGCTATGATCAATCGTTTGTTCGATGGATTTGAGGGAAAACTTACTTCATCGAAATGGGCAAAAATAACGAAATGCTCTCAAGATACAGCCCTTCGCGATATTAATGATTTGATTGAGCGTAAAATTTTATTAAAAGAGGAGGCAGGCGGTAGAAGTACGGGCTATATTCTTTGTAAAAACGGATACTAGAACTCGCCTGCATCTTATCAATTACCAATGTTGTTCATTATGATGATGAATAATTTCATAAACGAGATTCGCAGCCAGTTTCGCCGTGCATTGATCGAAATCGTAACGCGGACACAGTTCAGCAATATCGTAACTCACCACTTTTCCGGATGCCGCAAGTTGACGTACCAAAGGAATTACATGCCACGGTAGCAATCCGAGGGGTTGAATCGCGCTAACCCCTGGCGCTGTCGATGCTGCAAACACATCTAAGCATAGACTCGTGTACACCAGTTCATTTTGATCAATCACTCGATCAATAAAATCGATGGATTTTTCAAATTGTCCTTGATGCAATTCATCGGCGAGCATTACCTTTGCATTGAATTGTTTTGCCGTTTCGAATAATTGTCGGATATTGCCTGCGTGCTGAATGCCGACGCAATTGTAATCGAGACGACGTTTATTTTTTTCATGTGCTTTTGCGATTTGTAAAAAAGGCGTGCCTGATGACCCTTTTTCATGCGGCAAGAGGGGTCGCATATCAAAATGCGCATCAAAATTAATGATGCCGATATTTTTTTTGGGAAAGGCAGATGCAATGCCTTGATAATGTCCCCAGGCAATTTCATGACCGCCGCCGAGCAAGATGGGTTTAATTTTGTGTTCTAATAAAATCGCGACCACTTCGCCTAAGGCTTTCTGAGAAGTTTCAAGATCACCGTCCGCACAAGTAATGCTACCTACATCGATACAGGAGAAATTTTGTTTTTGCACAGGAAGTTTTGCTAATGCTTGTCGCAAGGCAGTCGGGCCTTCGGCAGCACCCACACGACCTAAATTCCGTCTGACGCCTTCATCACACCTAAACCCAAGCAACGCAAACGTCGGTTGCTTAATTTCCAAACTCGGGCCTTCCAATAAATTCACTAATTGCATGATCTGAAAAAAACAGGAGTTCGGCGGCGTATCAGCGCGGCCTTGCCAAAGCGTCGGGTCCGGCGGTAAATAACGGGTATTCCATATCATAATTATTCATGCTCAAATGTGTGTTGCTACTATTGTAAAGGTCTTCTGTAATGAATAACAAGCGATGGGATGTTCTGTATATAAACGCTACAGCGGTGACTTGTGCAGGCGACGCGCAATCAGCCTATGGCATTATTGAAAATGCTGCGATTGGCATCCTGGATGGCAAAATTTGCTGGCTGGGGCCTGAAGCGACACTGCCTAACCTTCCTGCCTTACTCAGCGATCATATTATTGATGCCGAAGGGCGATGCATTACACCTGGTCTCATTGATTGTCACACGCACCTTGTTTATGCGGGGAATCGTTCGCATGAATTTGAAATGCGTTTAAAAGGCGCGACTTACGAAGAAATTGCGAAAGCGGGCGGCGGCATTCGCTCTACCGTTTCCGCAACGCGTGCAGCTTCAGAAGATGAATTATTCGAACAAAGTTTAAAACGCGCGAAAGCATTAGTCGCAAATGGTGTCACCACCATTGAAATTAAATCCGGTTATGGATTAAATCTTGAAACAGAATTAAAAATTTTACGCGTCGCAAAAAAAATAGGTGAAACCTTACGAATCACCATTGTTCCCACTTTTTTAGGCGCACACACTGTGCCAGAAGAATTCCACGGACGCGCCGATGATTATATTCATTATGTCATCGAAGAAATGTTACCTCGCGTTGCCGAAGAAAATCTAGCAAAACGTGTCGATGTTTTTTGCGAAAAAATTGCTTTTTCGCTGGCACAAACAGAAAAAGTTTTTGCAGCAGCTCAAAAATATAATTTAGCGATCACCTGTCATGCAGAACAGTTATCTGATTCTGGTAGCGCTGCCCTTTCTGCAAAATATAATGCCCAATCGGTTGATCATCTGGAATTTTTATCAAAAAAAAGTGTTGCTGCATTAGCACAATCCGGCAGTGTTGCGGTTTTATTGCCGGGTGCATTTTATTTTTTACGTGAAAAACAATTACCATCGGTTGATCTTTTGCGTGAACACAAAATTCCGATTGCGATTGCAACTGATTGCAATCCTGGGACATCACCAACCACTTCCTTAACCATAATGATGAATATGGCCTGCACTTTATTTCGTCTAACGCCCGAAGAAGCCCTATTGGGCGTGACCCGTCATGCGGCGAAAGCATTAGGACTTTTACAAACTCACGGAACCCTCGAGCTTGGCAAAAAAGCGGATATCGCACTATGGGATATCAAACATCCGGCGGAATTAGCTTATCAAATCGGCGGAAACACCTGCATGGGTGTGAGCACATTTTTGACAAATTAATCATGTGAAAAACTAGCTCTTAAGCTTCGCTTAATCTTTGGTTGGGTAAAATACTCCTTATTTTTAACCCATCAGGCGAGACGAGGCCATGCAAAGTCCAAAATTATTAGACGATATCGAGACTAGACAAAAATTATTAATTTCACTTCTTAATATAATGCGGGAAATACTACAAAATACTCAACGAAACCTCACGGGAATTGACTATAGTAAATTAAACGATGCATTCGCTCAATTTAAAAAAAATTATATACAAAATTTAACCTTAGCGTTTGATGTAGATCCTGAATTTGCGCAGTTTGTTATGTCTTCTGATAGTGTCGACGGATTACTTCAAAAAGAGTCACAAAGACTGGCGGAACATCAACGTCAACTGCAAAAACGTAAGTCAGCATGGATGAACATATATGATCTTGCGACCCAAATTCGCGACGCTGATGCTAAGTCAATGTGCGGAAATCTGAGAGCGCAAGCTGCGAATGCTTCTGAAACCAAAGCGAATGGAACGGCACCTGATCAAAAGGCTGCAATTGCGCCAAATCCGCTACAGCAAATTATTATTTTTGCGCCTTATGAGAGCATAGAAATAAGCATTGATTTTACCGTAGGGGTTATTCTGGATCTTTTAAGGCGCTATGAAAATGCGCTTATTCCTTACGAGATGGCTAACTCATATGTTCAGTTCTTTGTTAACAGTAGTGAAGTCTTAAAAAAAATAGCTTTGCTTAGATATCCAGCCGAATTTCATCTCGATCAATCGGATATCGTCCGAATAGAAAAAGTACCTATGATGGTATCCTCCATGACACATAGGCAAGCCGCTGCATTCTTGTCACAAATGTCCTCAACCGATGCAAAAGCAGAACAAGAAAAACAAGACGCAATTGCGAAGATTTTAAGCCAAGCTCCAGAAGACGCGCCCGCAAACCCAAAAAAGAAAAAGAAAAGACACAAACCTAAATCGGCTGCAAATCCAGCATCACCAGAATCAAAAGCAGCCGAACAGCCGAAAAAATCCGAAGACCCAAAAAAACCGGAAACAGTAAAAAAACCAAATCGTGATAAAACACAGAAAAAACAACAACAGCAACCTACTCCAAAAAAACCAAAAAAATCCGCTGCGGATTTAAAAGCAGAAAGAGAGTGGGAATTAAGGCTGGCAAAAAAACGCGAGGAAGAAGCAGCTGACGCGAGAAAAAAAGCAGAAAAAAAGGCAGCTGAAGATCAACTTGAATTAAAACGACAACGAGCAGAAGAACAACGTCAATTTCAACTCCGCAAAGAATGGGCGGAAGAAAAAAGACGTCAAGCACAAGAAGCAGCAAATAAAAATACTATGGCTGAAGCAGCACGTCTTGAAAAAGAAAAACAAAATAAAATTGCTGTACAACCCGCAGTACTGCCAAAACCTGAAGACAGGAAAGATAAAAAAAATGACAAGCTAGCCGATGATGCAAAACTTCAGAGACCTTCATCCGTTTCCCATGATCCTATAAAATTGCTCAATCTATTTTTAGGCAAGGCAGAAAATCATCCTCGATTTCATTGTCACCCAGAGGGCCAAAAAGAATTTCAGATTTATCTTGAAGCCGATCAAAAAGATAATGAACAAGAAAAACTGGAGCGAGCAGGAATTACTTTTACACCCATCGCCATGCCAGCGGGCATCCCGGGCGGATTAAATCTATCCTATAATTGCATCATTGACTTTACACCCGAGATTTTACAAAAATTAAAAAAGAAACCGGGTGAAGAAAAAGCTCCCCTTAAAAACCCTGCAGCGAAGGATGAAAATTCAAAACCAAGTGTTGCGGGTCACTTTGGAAAAGAGGCTTTTCCAATACTACCCATGCTCCCCGCCACTCGATACACAGGCGATTCTCCCGCAAATCAAGCGGAAGAAGAAGATCGAGGTTTCGGCTTTTATGGATCTTAAAAAACTCCTGTTTCGCGCTTGAATAAAAATCGGTATAATGCATGTTCAATTTTTATCCTATTATGCCGATTTTTATATGTTATTGAATTATTTACATCATTTTTTATTGCCGGTCCTGTTTTTGACAGGGCTCACGGCAGGCACCGTGGATGCCATTGCCGGCGGCGGTGGCTTAATTAGCCTGCCAGTGCTATTGGGTTTAGGCATTCCCCCACATCTCGCCCTGGGGACCAATAAACTTCAAAGCTCGTTCGGGACTTCGGTCGCAACCTTTAGTTTTTATAAAAAAGGCTATTTTTCACTAAAAAATTCCTATCAGGGATTATTATTTGGTCTGTTGGGCGCAGCCAGTGGCGCCTATATCAGCCAACTCATCAGCGGCAGTATTTTAAATAAAATCATCCCTATTCTTTTATTCATGATTTTAATTTACGTGTTGCTTGCGCCAAAAAAATGGGAAGAAGACCACCATCCTAAAATGAATGAATTGTTATTTTTTAGCATCACAGGTTTTGCGCTAGGATTTTATGATGGATTTTTTGGACCGGGCACGGGTTCCTTCTGGGTTTTTGGCCTCACTTTTTTCATGGGCTATAATTTAATAAAAGCCACCGCCTACACTAAACTTTTTAATTTAAACAGCAATCTCGTGGCCCTCGCCTGCTTTGCCATCGGCCACAATGTGGATTATCGAATTGGTTGTGTGATGGCTGCCGGCCAATTGATAGGCGGACGCTTGGGTGCCAAATTAGCGATAAAAAACGGCGCTGAATTCATACGCCCGATTTTTGTTATGGTCGTGACCGCCACTATTTTCACTTTGATTTATAAAAATTTCGTCGGACTGCATCACTACATAGCGCAAATGATTTTAGGATTTGCTATCCTAATGACTGCGACGATCATTTTTTTCTGGAGTACGCGCAAAGGGAAGACGGTATCGGCTGAAAAATAGGAGCTCGGCAATGAAAAGCATTACCCTCTTGACGCTACTTATTTTTTCTCTCTTTTTTAGCATGCAAAGTTACGCCACCGAAACCGTTTTTTATATCTTACGCAGCAACTCCCCAGCAAAAATCACCAGCATGGAAAATTCCTTAGAAAGCCTTAAAAAAAATTATCACGCGATTAATATTCTGATTTCTCAAGCCTATCAAATCGATGAAAACGGTATTGTGTCAGGTTTTATTGACAATGATGTAATCCACTTTACCAAAGATCATTCCATAAAATTAATGGCACTTGTCACTAATGTGGGTTTCGATAAAGAAAAAGTTAAAAAATTTCTAGGCAATCCTGAAGCACAAAAAAAAGCATTAGATACCATTTTAACTTCATGCCAAAAAAATCATTACTATGGCGTGCAATTTGATTTTGAAATGGTCGCACTCGACAATCGCGACCAGCTTACAGAATTTTATAAAAATGCCGCTAATTTGTTGCATCAAGCCGGATTCAAAGTGAGCTTTGCCATTGCGCCGGTTGTTTCAGAGGGTCCTTTTAATTCGGATTTTTTAAAAGCAGTTTATACTAATTGGCAAGGCGCTTATGATTTACAAACATTAAATCAATATTGTGATTTTGTGACCGTCATGACCTATAACCAGCACGCCGGGAAAACCACACCAGGACCGACAGCCACAACACCCTGGATGGAAGCGGTGATCAAAAACCTTTTACAATACATTCCAGCAGAAAAAATTTCTTTAGGCATTCCTGTTTATTCTGGATACTGGTCAACCGGAAAAAATCCCGATGATCCCGACCAAAAAATCACGGCCTACTCCGTGGGAATCGATTATGAAAAAGCGAGCTATCTCCTTAAAAAATTTAATGGCAAATTAATTTGGAATAGCAAAAATCAATTTAATTATTCGTTTTTTGAAAATAATTGGTTATTTGAGTATCTATTCATTGAAGACGCAAAATCTTTTCAGGCAAAACTCGCTCTTGCAAAAAAATGTCATTTGCGCGGCATTTCGGTATTTTATATCGGTATTGAAGATCCCCATATTTGGCCAGAATTAGCCTAATCCAGGGTTTGTCGATAGCGTTTTAAGCCGATAAATAATGACACTGCAAAAAAAAGTAAAATCGCCTCCACACTGGGAAGAATATCGAGCGCACCATTCCCTTTTAACATGATGCCGCGCACAATCATTAAAAAATGCGTTAACGGCAAAATATTCCCGACATATTGCGCCCAATCCGGCATGCCATGAAAAGGAAACATGAAACCCGACAATAGAATGGACGGCAGAAAAAAGAAAAATGAGAGCTGCATTGCCTGCAATTGATTTTTAGCGAGGGTCGAAAAGGTCAAACCCACTCCTAAATTCGCCGCAATAAAAGGGAAACAGCCTAAAAATAATAAAATTAAACTCCCATTAATTGGCACACCAAATAAAAATCGCGCGGCAAATAAAATTATAATCACTTGAATATAACCGACAAAAATATAGGGAATTAATTTTCCTAACATAACTTCCAAAGGCCTGACCGGCATCGCAAGCAAACTTTCCATTGTGCCGCGTTCGCGCTCACGCGTAATCGCAAGGGATGTAATCAAGACCATTGTCATCGTCAAAACAACGCCAAGCAATCCCGGAACAATATTATATTGCGTAATATTTTCTGGATTGTATTTTGGTTGAATAATTAAATTGATGGGTAAATCCGGCGATTGCAGATTATTTAAGCTGCCCGTAAATTTTTTGGAAATAATTTCAATTATATTATTGGCTGCATGAACCGCATTACTGCCCGAGGCAGGATCCGTTGCGTCAGCCTCTAATAAGAGTTCTGGTTTTTCTGAACGCACCAAGCGTCTTGAAAAATTCGGCGGAAAATAAACAACAAACTGCACTTCTCCCGTGCGCAGCAGATAATCGGCCTCATCATAACTTTTAATGCCATCTAAGATGTGAAAATAAGCTGAATTTTGCAAATCAACAATGATGGAACGAGTAAATTCACTGGTATCGGCCGTCACAATCGCCGTCGGCAAGTGTTTTGGATCATTATTAATGGCAAAACCAAAGAGAATCAGTTGCAAAATAGGAATGCCAATAATCATCGCAAACGTCAAACGATCGCGTTTCATTTGCGTGAATTCTTTTAAAATCACCGCCCACAAACGATGCCAAGCAAAGTGTATCTGCATTATTGTTCCTCAGCATGTTCAACTAAACTGATAAAGGCATCTTCAAGGCTAGAATGGATTTTATGCCAATTCGGATTTTTAAACGCCGCGATGCTTTCATCCAGTAATTTTTCATTTTTGCCGCTCACATGTAATTTGTTGCCGAAAAAGGCGACTTGATCGACGCCTTTTAATTTTTTTAATTCTCTGGCTAATGCAATTAAATTGTCGCCGACGACCACCCAGGTTTTGAGGTCTGATTTAGTAATAATTTCGTTAATAGTGCCTTCTGCGAGCAAATGGCCATACGAAATATAAACCAATCGCGTGCAGCGTTCCGCTTCATCCATATAATGCGTACTGACTAAGACGGTGATGCCACGCTCAATTAATTGATAAATATTGTCCCAAAAATCACGTCGCGCTTTGGGATCAACACCCGCTGTTGGCTCATCCAGCAATAATAATTTAGGATCATGCAATAAACATCCCGCAAGCGCTAACCGTTGTTTCCAACCACCTGACATTTGTCCGGCTAATTGATTTTGGCGATCGATCAAGCCAAATTTATGCAAGGTTTCTTCGATTTTTTCTTTTGGGTTTTCAATATTGTACATGCGAGCGATTAACCACAAATTTTCATAGGCGGTTAAATCATTATAAAGACTGAAGGCTTGCGTCATATAGCCCACGTTTTTTTTAATATCATAAGACTGGCGCAAAATGTCGTAGCCTAAACACTGACCCGATCCCGAATCCGGCGTTAGCAAACCGCACAACATACGCAATGTGGTTGTTTTACCGCTGCCATTTGGTCCTAAAAAACCGCAAATTTCACCCTGTTTTAATTGCAAACTGAAATCATAAACGGCCGGTTTGCCATTAAAACTTTTTTTGAGATGCTGCACATCAATCACAAAAGGTGAATTATTCATGCAAGTAGACATCAATGGGTTGGCCGGGATGAAAATTTTTCGCAATATTTTCTGGCATAGAAGCTCGCACCAGATAAACTAATTTATAACGCGTATCTTTACTATAAATCACAGGCGGTGTGTATTCTGCTTCGGGCGAAATGTAGTCGATGGTGGCAACGGTTCTCCCCTTGCAATTATCACAATCAAATGAAATTTTTTGGCCTAATTTTATTTGACTTAATTTTTCTTCAGGAACATAAAATCTCACAATGATATCTTTGGGGACTAAGAGCGATAATACGGGATGATTGGCTTCCACTTTTTCGCCCACATAATAGTAAGTATCGAATATAAAACCCGCTTCTGGCGCATAAACCGTTTTTTGACTGAGCGACCATTCGGATTGCGTCAATTGCGCGCGATTGGCTGCGAGGAGACCTAACTTACTTTCAAGATCTGTTTGCGCTTGATCATATTCTTCTTGCGAGGTCGCATTTTTTTTCAATAAATTGGATTCGCGGGTGAGACGGATTTTTGCAAAAGCCACTTGTGCTTCTTGATAAACAATATTGGCTTTGGTCATTTCGACATTGGCGGTTTCCGGTTGCGGATCTAATGCATACAGCAAATCATTTTTTTTGACGGTTTCACCGCGTTGAACATAAATATTAAATAACGTGCCAGCAACGCCGCTAGAAATATAAGTATATTCACCTTCAATATAACCCGGAAGCGACTTACTCGAATCAAAACAACCAACCGAGCAAAGCGCGAATAAAAAAATGAGTGATTGCCTGAACGCTTTCAATCCCTGAACTCCTAAGCCATAAGAATAGGATAGGGTTTAACAGCGGGATTAGCAATACGCTATTCAGCGGAGAAAGAAGAACCGCACCCGCAAGTCGTTTTGGCATTGGGGTTTCGAATGACAAACTGGGCGCCTTCAATATTTTCTTCGTAATCAATTTCAGCGCCAACCAGATATTGAAAGCTCATAGGATCCACTAATAATTTAACCGCTGAACGATCCAGCTTTCTTTCAACGACAGTGTCATCTTCGTTGATGGTTTCATCAAATGAAAAACCATATTGCATACCCGAACAGCCGCCTCCCGTCACATAGACGCGCAGATTGAGATTAAAATTGCCTTCTTCCTCGATCAGTTCAAATACTTTGCGAGCGGCATTGGGGCAAAAAATTATAGGGTCAGTCATTTGCTACCTCGTTTGAGCGGGTTATTATATACTTTGCTGAGTAAGACATAAAGCAACGATCCACCCTATTTATAGTAACTTATTGATTAAAAAGGTAATTATGAAAAAAATAGTGATAACGTCCCTATTAATTACAGCCCTGACGACCGCCAATGCATCCTCTATTCCTTATTGCAAAGGCACAACGGTCACGCCCGAAGAAGATGCGGTCATCCAACGCCTGGTACCCCAATTTGGAACTACTTACGGATGCGAAGTTGGCAATAACTGTTTGTTAAAATGGAATGTGCAGGGCAACACTGAAAAATTTTCCATCGCCTGGAAAAAACAATGCGGCCCCGTGATCAATGGTGCTTATCAATTCGGTGATGAAGGTCATGGCTCCACATTTATTTGCACCACCGAAGCAAACAGTAAATCCGTTTGCTGCGCACCACTCGGCTACGAACGGCTCAAGGAATTTAATATTTGCTCACGCGATATCATGAAATAAAGGATTTTTTATGCTTTGGGTGAAAGCATTTCATATTATTTTTATGGTGACTTGGTTTAGCGGGTTATTTTATTTGCCGCGCTTATATGTCTATCATGCAGAAGCGCGCGACCCGTTGAGTCTTGCGCGCTTTAAAATCATGGAACGAAAATTATTTTTTGGCATCATGACGCCCGGCGCCATTTTGACAATTATTTTTGGCGCCGTGTTATGGAGTTATAATTTTCAGGGTTATCTTTCGCAAAAATGGTTTCATTACAAAATGATGGCGGTAATATTACTGATTTTTTATCATCTTTATCTAGGAAAATTATTATTTGCTTTTAAATATGATCGAAACCGCCACGGACATGTTTTTTATCGATGGCTCAATGAAGTCCCAGTCATTTTTTTGATTGCAATTGTAATTTTAGCAGTAGTAAAACCCCTAACATAACCCCCAAGCCGTTTCAGAGGAGCCGCTTTGGTTTTGCTGTAGAGCGAGTGCATTTCATGGATGAAATGCATAAGTACACGGACGTACTGCTTCGAGCGGCACAGCAAAACCAAAGCGGCTCCTCTGAAACGGCGTGCCTAAACGCAGCAAACCCCTCTACAAATCCCTAAAAACCCTCTCACTCGCCTCAACCGTTTTCTGAATTTCCTTTTCCCCATGCGCACTAGAAATAAATCCCGCTTCAAAAGCGGAAGGCGCAAAATAAACTCCCTCTTTCAACATACCATGAAAAAATTTCTGAAATCGCGGAACATTACACTTTTTTACATCCGAAAGTGTTTCAACTTGTTTTTGATCCGTGAAAAAAATCCCAAACATCCCGCAAACTGAATTTGTTAAAAATGGAATCCCAGCCGCATCTGCCATGCGCTGTAATCCATTCATCAATTGTTCAGTGGATTTTTTTAATTTTTCATAAAAACCCGGTTCTGAAATTAATTCTAAGGATGCAAGTCCTGCAGCCATTGCAACAGGATTACCTGACAATGTGCCAGCCTGATACACCGGGCCTAACGGTGCAATACAATCCATAATTTCTTTCCGGCCGCCAAATGCGCCAACTGGCATACCGCCACCGATAATTTTTCCAAGCGTTGTGAGATCCGGTTTAATTTGATAAAGCGCTTGCGCGCCACCCGCAGCCACGCGAAAACCGGTCATGACTTCATCGATGATCAAGACACTGTTGTATTGATCGCATAAATCACGCAAGCCCTTTAAAAAATTAGGCCGAGGTAAAACACAATTCATGTTGCCAGCGACAGGTTCAACGATAATCGCAGCAATTTCATTTGGATATTTTTTAAAAAATTTTTCGACCGTTTCAAGATCATTAAATTCAGCAACGAGCGTGTGCTGCACAAAACTGCCTGGGACCCCTGCAGAACTTGGCACACCGAGTGTCAATGCACCCGATCCGGCTGACACTAACAAGGCATCCGCATGACCATGATAACAACCCGCAAATTTAATGAATTTATTGCGACCGGTAAAACCACGCGCTAATCGAATCGCGCTCATGGTGGCCTCTGTGCCTGAATTCACCATGCGGATGCGTTCCATGGATGGCATAATTTGCTGAATTTTTTCAGCTAATTTTATTTCAAGCCGTGTCGGCGCACCGAAACTCAGGCCTTTTTGCAAAGTTTTTGTCACCGCTTCGATAATTTTAGGGTGAGTATGGCCCACAATCATAGGCCCCCAGGAACCCACATAATCAATATATGTGTTATCATCCTCATCGGTGAGATAAGCCCCAAACGCCTCCTTAATAAAAAGGGGATGTCCCCCTACCCCATTGAACGCTCGGACTGGCGAATTAACGCCCCCTGGAATAAACTGCTGGGCTTCATGGAAAAGTTCATGGGAACGGGCCATAAGGGTCACCTCTTGAAATAGAAAATGAAAAGTACACTATTTGGGATCATTAAATCAACGTAGAGAATAAAATTCGAGGAAAATATGGCGTATAAACGTTATATGTGTTTGTTATGCGGGTTTATTTATGATGAAGAATTTGGCTGGCCGGATGATGGCATAGCCCCTGGCACTCGCTGGGAAGATGTTCCATTGACTTGGCAATGTCCGGAGTGTGGTGCAACGAAGGATGATTTTGAGATGATTCAGGTTTGAGACAATGCAAGTTGATAATTCCTAGAGCGTTCCCGCCGAGCGGGTCCTGGCGCTCCGGTATCCCGCAGTGCTAGCGCACTGCGGGAGCCTTCCTCCGCACCACCCGCTCGGCTGTGCCGCTAATGATACGGAATCACTCCGCAAGCAATCCTCTCACCACCCCCACCTAATTTTTCCGGTTTATCCGAATAATTATCCCCGCCCGCATGAATCATCAATGAATGCCCCTTAATCACATCCAGCTTTAATCGCGGCGCAAGGACAGGCAAGGTCGCATTCCCTTTTTCATCCACATACAAGGCTGGCAAATCCCCTAAATGGCCGCTGCCTTCATAAGGCCCTTTATGCTGATTCGTGTGCTCGGGATCCAGATGGCCGCCCGCAGCTTTGCCATGATCACTGCAAAAAGCCAATTCATGAATGTGAAATCCATGCAGCCCGGGTGATAATCCATGCAGATTAGGCGTCAAGAGCAACCCATAAACCGTATCATCCGCTTTCACATAACCCACTTTCGCGCCTTCGCCTTTATCAGAAGTTAAATAGATTGGAATAATAAGACTGGCATAAACATAACTCGATACCATCAATAATAATGCCGCCAACAAGATTCTGATTTTCATTAAAAAACTCCTTTATTTTACGCTAAATCTTTCAAAATTCTCCCAAGGTAAATCCTCGCGAGAGACATCACTAACCAGGGCCCGTTCGGGACCTGTTTTCAGCCATTCAAAAAGTTGATCAAGCGCCTTTTTTTCTCCGCAAGCCATGACTTCCACTCGCCCATCGGGTAAATTACGGGCCCAACCGGTCAGACCCCGTTTTTTGGCTTCATCCTGGGTACCGGCGCGATACCAAACACCTTGTACTTTGCCCGATACAAAACAATGTATACATATTTTTTCTGTCATACAACTAACTCCTTTGTGTTATCATATGCTAAATGAAAATACCGCAATTAGTACATCCTCGTTATTGGCCCTTTTGGTTTGGATTAGGAATTCTGCGTCTAATCACGATGCTGCCTTATCGCGTCCAGTTGCGCATCGGACGGGGGATCGGTCGATTGATTTATCTTTTTCCCAGCAAATTTAAAAAAATTTCCGAAACCAATATTAAATTGTGCTTTCCCAATTTGTCATGTGAAGAACAAAAAAATATCCTTAAAAAAAATTTCGAATCTTTAGGCATCGGCATCATGGAAACCGGCATGGCCTGGTGGCTTTCGGATGAAAAATTACGCGCGACTTGCACCGTTCACGGATTGGAACATGTCGAAGCGGCTTTCGCCAAAGGCAAAGGAATTATTCTACTCGGTCCACACTTCACTTGTCTTGAAATGATTGGACGATTAATTAGTTTACAATATTCTTTTGCGGTGATGTATCAACCGCACAAAAAACCTTTTGTGCAATTTATTCATGAGCGGTTCCGCAAAAAAAAATCCATCCAATATATTCCACGTCACCGAATGCGCGAAGTGTTGCGGACCTTACAAAATAATGTTGCCATCTGGTATGCCTATGATGTCGATGGGGGCAAAAAACGTAGCGTGTTCGCGCCTTTTTTTGGAATTCCAACTGCATCCCTGACTGCCGTATCCCGCTTAGTCAAACTGAGCGACGCGACCGTCGTTCCAATTAGTTTTTATCGTCGCGACCATGAAATGGGCTATGATATTTTTCTGGGCGAAGCGCTGCAACATTTTCCTAGTGAAAATTTACAAGAAGATGCCACACGCTTGAATTGGTCACTGGAACAAGCGATTCGTAACAAGCCCGAACAATACGTATGGCAATACAAACGTTTTAAGACGCGTCCCGATGGCGAACCGCGATTTTATTAGTCAGTTTCTTGTTAGATAAAACCACTACCTGATCGCGTCCCAACCAATTATTAAATACCAAGAAAAATCGTTTCTGAATTTTTTTCGGCAATTGCTGATAATTTTCCTGGGTTAAGACAATAAACGTTGGGTTTTTCAACCGCAACAATTCAGCATTATTCTGCAAAAATTTCGTCTCGGATTTTTCCGGCATATTGATAATATATTTAATCATCAATCCATCGGGAAATTCATGGAAAAAAACAAGATTCGCATGATGCTCAATGCGCGATTGCTCAACTTGCATCACAAAATCGCGCGCACGATTTAAATTTAAATTGATGGGCTCAACGACAATAATCATGGTCGTAAGAAAAGCCATCACTGCAACGGCAAATACAAAAATCTCTCTGCGCAACATCAAAATCAAAAGAATTTGCAACACAATAAATGCAATCACGCTGGCCTGGAACGGAAAGACCAATTCAGGACGGTGATAATGCAGATATAAAACAATACCGAGCGCGATCATCGGAAAAATTCGGCAAAACCAGATAAACCCATTTTTCAGAAAATAAAAATATTTTCGATCACGCGACACAATAAATAAATACCCACACATCAATGCCAATGCAGGGGCCATAGGCAATATATAACGAATTTTTTTATCCGCTGGGATGCTTAAACCAATTAATATGATTAAAGCCCATGCAAGAATTTTTTGTAAAAAACGCGTCGAGCTGGAATAGTTAAAATTAACAATCAACCCTAACATTACCAATATCGCAAGCGGATAAGCAATAGCATACGATCCCAATGCGCCTTTGAAATAATAAGTGAAAGGTTCAGTTCGCACATCGCACAAACGGCCAAAACATTCTGAGCGCATCACATTTTGCATCAGCAAATCGCCGCCCGAATTTTTCGCAACCAACAGTAACAAACCAACACAGCCCGCCAATACCACCAATGAAATCAATCCCATGATCAAGAATTTTTTGTAATCTTTTTCTAATAAATAGTAAACGCACACAACACCCGCCGGAATTACTAAGCCCATCGGCCCACGAAAAGCAAATCCTAATATCATTAGCAAAAAAACCCATTTAATTCGATGCGGTTTTTTTAAGACATCCGCGGATGCGAGCAAATAAAAACTCAGCGCTGTGAAAGCCGTGACATATTGGTCCAACGAAATCGTGCGCGCCTGTGCGACAAAAGCATAGGTGAATAATAAAAATAAAACCGACGCGATTCCCCACAATCGATGATGCAATGCGCCAATTAAAAAGGTAATAGAAAGCGTGAGCGCCGCCATGACTGCGCTCGGAAAAACTAACGTAAACTTCGTCACGCCACCTAAAATTTTAGAGACGAGGTAGACCAAAAAAATGGCCGCGCCCGTATAATCCGGATAAGGTTGATTATAAGTCGTTGGAAACCAGCTAGGCCCATGACCCCACATTTCCAGGGCAAATAAATAAAAACGGGATTCAAAACCAATAATTTCTTGCAAATTTAAGCCGACCGTAAACACTAACAAGCCAGCAAAAAAGATAACGAAAGCATTCGCGCGTATCGAGGTCATAGGGTCCTTTCCATTTTTTGTCTAAGGTACCGAAAATTCAACTGAGTTTCTAGCTCTTTTCCCTTACCCCGCCGCACACACAATCTGCATTTTCTATAATGAAAGCGGGTGGCAGGGTGGGTTCTTATTTTCGCGCGCAACGCAGTGAGCACGAAAATAAGAACCCACCCTGACAGGACCCGCTCCTCCATCCCCAAAAATGCAGATTGTGTGTCGCCACCAACCCTCTTACATGTTAAAATCGGCCCATTTAATGTGAGACTTTATACCCAATGCTCTGCCAACTCCCTGATTTTACAAAGGCTTCAGTCCTAGTCATCGGTGATGTGATGCTAGATCGCTATTGGTTCGGCGATGCCGCTCGGATTTCTCCGGAAGCACCGGTCCCTGTGGTCAACATCAAACAAAACGATGAGCGACCCGGTGGCGCTGGCAACGTGGCATTAAATATTGCGGCATTGGGTGCTTCCGTCACATTAATTGGTGTCGCAGGTCGTGATGAAGCAGCCCGCATTTTGATGGAGCAATTAACAGCCGCGCAGGTTAAACATGCCATTCATCAAGTGGAAGCCATTCCAACGATCACCAAATTACGCATCATTAGTCGACATCAGCAGCTCCTGCGTCTCGATTTCGAAGAAAAATTTCCTGAATTTAATCCCGATTCCTTAATCGAACTCTACAAAAGCCATTTAAAAAACACTCATTTAGTGATCTTGTCCGATTACAACAAAGGAACACTGGCTTGCGCGCAAACCTTGATACAACTCGCCCATGCAGCAAACATTCCTGTTTTAGTGGATCCCAAAGGCGCTGATTTTTCTATCTATCAAAATGCCGATGTGATCACGCCTAATTTTAAAGAATTCGTAACCATCATGGGTGCTTGCCTCGACGAAAATGAAATTGTGCAAAAAGGAAAAGCGCTGCTACAAAAATTCAACATCCAAAAATTATTACTGACCCGCGGCGAACAAGGCATGACGCTGATCCAACGCGATCAGGAAGAAATTCATTTGCCCGCCCATGCGCGCGAAGTATTTGACGTTACCGGCGCAGGTGACACGGTGATTGGGGTCGTCGGTGCAGCGCTCGCCGCTGGCAGTGAAATCGCAGATGCCATGACACTTGGCAATTTGGGTGCCAGTCTAGTTGTTTCCAAATTGGGAGCTGCGACGGTGAGTGCCACTGAACTGGCAGCTGCTTTTTCAGGACATGCTTCGCCTTCTGCCGGTGTTTTAAATGAAGATGAATTATTGAGAGCAGTCACCGAAGCCCGACTTAAAGGCAAAAAAATTATTTTCACCAATGGCTGTTTTGATATCTTGCATGCCGGTCATGTGAAATATTTACAGCAGGCAAAACAACTGGGTGATTATCTAATTGTTGCTGTGAACGATGATCTTTCCGTCAAACGACTAAAAGGGGCTGACCGACCGATCAATACCACCGAACAACGCATGACCGTGCTGGCCGGATTAGGCGTCGTCGACTGGGTGACTTCTTTTTCGGATGATACACCGCATCGTTTATTAAAAAAATTCCAGCCAGACATGTTGGTCAAAGGTGGTGATTACAGCGTTGATCAAGTAGTTGGTGCAGAAGTCGTGTATGCTTATGGTGGTGACGTTCGTGTGCTTGGCGTCACCAAAAATGTTTCAACCACCGCCATCATTGATCGCATGAAAAATACCGCCAAAATGGATGCCGACGCATGAATAAAACAACTGGGAACCTCTTTGTGATCGCCGCCCCCTCGGGAACGGGAAAGACCTCACTTGTGAAAGCCCTTGTTGAATCAACGCCTACTCTTTCTGTTTCTGTTTCACATACCACACGCCCTAAACGCCCTGGCGAAACCGATGGCATCAATTATCACTTTGTGACTGAAAAAGAATTCCATCAAATGATCGAGCATGGCGATTTTTTGGAACACGCCACCATTTTTAAAAATCTTTATGGCACCTCCCGCAAATGGGTCGCTGAAAAATTGGAACAAGGCATCGATGTGATTTTAGAAATTGACTGGCAAGGCAGCCAACAGATTAAAAAATTATTTCCTGACAGCATCAGTATTTTTATTTTACCGCCTTCGATGGAAGCTTTATCCGAACGGTTACATAAACGCAACCAGGATAAACCCGAAATCATCACCCAACGTTTAGCCGATGTCAGAATTGCTATTCAGCATGTGCCGGAGTTTGATTATGTCGTGATGAATGAAGATTTCGATCATGCGTTAGTTGATCTTAAGACTATTGTTGCCGCTAGCCGCTTACGTCAAAAACGCCAATGTCAAAAATTCGCAGGTCAGTTAAAAAACCTGGTTTAAAACACTCCGGCAATTACGAGCAGCTTAGATTGCTCGATCGTACTGTCTGCATTTCTGTTCCAGTGAACATTTTTCTTTCAGGAGGAGTAACATCCCAGAAAGGTGTCATCTCTGACTGGCTCACAACTGGCCTTGGTTGGACATCTTGCTGTAAAGGCGCATTACGCTGTTGCGTTTGCGGCTGTGCATCTTGCGGTAGCGCCACGGCATTCTGCTTTGAATCTCTTTCTTGAAGCTCCATTCCTTGTTCAGCCTTCTTGGCTTCTCGCAATCTAGTTTGCACCACTGCAACACTTACTTCAGCTTCTTCAAGTTTTTGAAAAAGTTTTGCTTCCAAAAATTTACCATAGAGCTCTTTATGATGCTCTTTTAATTTCTTCTGCAATTCTATATTTTCTTTCAAAGCCTCTTTAGTTTCCGTTTTTAATAATTTTTCATCCCCAACCTTGAATTCATTTTGCATTGCGGTTGCGATTTTTTTTAAGTTGCCATCTTTAACGGATGGCGCATAAACACCCAATTGAGTATAAAATAAATTACCTAATACGGTAGTAGGAATCAGTGATTGACACCAAGCCTCTAATTTATCCGCTCTTTTTAATGCAGCAAATCTATTAAAGGTATTTTCTTTAGCAGGCCCAATCACTTCCCATAAAAATGAACGAGGTTGGCCGAACACGGATCGTTCCGCACTCACCCCCCAATGCCGAGGATCCATTATAAATTTTAAAAATTTATTATCGGGTCCATCATAATATGAGCGGGTATAAGTATAAATAGCATCTTGATAGACCTGAGTGAGTTCCTGATAAGATTCCTGGTCCTCTGGATTTAACTGAAGTGCTTGTGTGAAATCCTGAATAGCTTTGATGTATTTTTGAAGCTTAGCATACGCTAAACCGCGACGATAAAATAATTCATGATCATTCGGTTTAAGTGTTAGCGCATCAGAAAAATGACGAATAGCCGTTTCAAAATCTTGAACAGCTTCGCAATGACATCTTAGACAATATAGACCAATCTGAAAATAGGCAAGACCTCTATTCCGATGAGCCTGAACATTTTGAGGATCTTTCTCAATAGCCCTTCGATAATGATCGATCGCAAAGTAATACTCTCCGCGATGATAATCCATATCACCTACTTCTACCCATAATGCGGCAATTGTTCTATTATCTTTCTTTTCACCATCGCAAATTTCCATAGCAGTAAAAAAATCTTTACGTGCAGCACTGTAATGATCCTTGTCATATTTGCTCTGTATTGCATGGCACTTTGCACGATGATGATATGCGGTGAAAGTTAAACAGTGATCCGTGAGGTTACTAGATTGTTTTTCATGTTCACTATATCGAATAGCCTTGTCATAGAACGCTAATGCATTAGAATATTCAGCATTATGAAAATAAGCATCAGCCATCTCCAGACAACCCTGGCTACTGTCTCTCAAATTTTGTCTCGCCAATTTAACTGCTTCAGCGGGTGTTTGCTTCGAATCGTTGGTGCTGGCTTTTCCATCTCTTTGCATATCTAGACGCTCTTTATTAAATATAATAAATTTGTTCATTTTATAGTCTATTTAAGCCTATTACAATCAATTTAGGACGTCACAAGAGTTCGTGCACCCAAAACCAAATCAAAAATTCGCGGGGCTATTAAAAAACCTGGTTTAAATCTATAATATTCGCAATAATTCTGATTTAAGAATAAACAGGGAGTCAGTTTGCGGATATTTTTTTTATGTCTTCTCACGATAGCGCTCTCAGGCTGTCTTTATTATGGAGACATCCATGGCAATTCAAAAAAGCTGAATCCGTGCAAGCTTTCCGTTCATCATCATTATGAAAAGCCCGCTTGCGGTAAAACTTACATCGGCTGGTGGAACCAATTTCATGATCCCGAATTAAATCGTTTAATTACGGTTGCATTGGAAGATTCCCCTACCATGCAAACAGCAGAAGCACGGATTCGGGATGCCCTGCATCTGGCTGAAGAAACCGCCGCCAGTCTCACTTGGCCACAAGTGGATTTAAGTGGCTATCTACAAAGACAACATTTTCCGGAATTTGGATTAGCGCCTCCGCCTTTCAATGGTCTCACGTTTAATATCGGCGAAATCGGATTTAATTTTAATTATGATTTCGATTTCTGGGGAAAAAATCGTGAAACCCTACGCGCCACCATTAACGAAGAACGCGCGACCGTCGCCGAATTAGCTAACGCACGACTCGTATTATCGGCGGCCGTTGCTAGCACTTATTTTCAATTGTGCAATGAAAATTCTCAAATCAAAATTGCGCTAAAACGTTGGAAAATCAATAAAGAATTATTCGACATTTCAACCGCCCGCGCGAAACGCGATATTTATTCGGCTATTCCAGTAAAAACCGCTGAATCAAATGCCGAAAATGCAAAACAAATCCTGGAAACCCATAGACAAACAGCAGAGCTCCTGCAGCATGAATTAGCGCTTTTACTCGGAAAAAACGCCCTGACTACAACGATTGATACGCATTGCACACTTCGTCCTTATTTTGTGAAATTGCCCGCTTGTCTCCCCGCCCACTTATTAGCAGCGCGACCGGATATTCAAGCGGCTAAATTACGGACGGAAGCCGCTGCCAATCGGATTTGTGTTTCAAAAGCACGGTTTTTTCCCGATATTAATCTAGTTGGATTATTAAGCTATCAAAGTGTCAAGTTAAACCGCTTGTTTAGCTCGGTGAGCTACAACAATGCCATTACTGGCGCATTTGATTTACCTATTTTTGATGCAGGTGCAAGACGAGCCAATCTTAAAGAAAAATACGCTGAATATGATATTGCTGTCGGTCAATACAACCAAACTATTTTGCAGGCGCTGCGGGATGTGGCAGATCAATTAACCCTGTTGAAAAGCATACGCCGACAATTGTCCGCCCAACTTATTTCAAAAAATGCCATTTCACATAATTACCAATTAACACTTTCGCGGTATCATAACGGTATTACAGACGATATTGTTGTCATGCAAAACAAAGAATTATTATTACAACAAGAAGCTCTACTGCTGAATTTGCAGACCAGTCAAGCTCAATCGATGGTCGCATTGCTGAAAGCGTTAGGGGGAAATGATGGCTGTTGAACCCGTACAGGATGATCATCATGACGAGCGCCGCAAGCATAACCGAAATGTCGCGTTATCTGTTTTTCTCATTCTATTTTTATTAATCGGGCTGATCTGGTTTTTTTATTGGTTGTTGGTTGGCAGATTTCACGAATATACCGATGATGCCTATGTGAATGGCAACATGGTGCAACTCATGTCGCAAATTCCAGGCACCGTCACGCAAATTAATGCGGATGATACTCAACTCGTCACCGAAGGTCAGGTACTTATCAAGTTTGATCCGGCCGACACTGATGTTGCTTTGCAACGAGCAACCGCATCCTTAGCAGAGACCGTTCGACAAGTGCGCCAATTATTTGAAAATGCTGAGCGTGCAAAAGCCACTCTGGTTTGGCGCAAAGCAGATTTTTTAAAAGCGGATCTGGATTTAAAACGCAGGGCCGGATTAGTTGGCAATAGTGCGGTTTCCAAAGAAGAATATCAACATTACCTCACTCAAAAAGAAACTGCAGAAGCGCAATATCAAATCGCATTACACGATGTGAAATCGGCCGAAGCGCTGGTCGCTAATACGCATATTTATACGCATCCATTAGTGCAAACGGCGATTGCAAATTTTAAAATTGCCTATCTCAATGCTGCGCGAACAACCGTGTTGGCGCCTGTCACGGGTTATGTCGCAAAACGCAGTGTGCAAGTTGGACAACGTGTTCTGGTGAATACACCGATGCTTGCGATTGTTCCGTTGCATGAAGTATGGGTTGATGCGAATTACAAAGAATCACAACTTTCTGATTTACGCATCGGTCAACCCGTCACGCTTTATGCGGATGCCTATTCCGATGTGAAATATCATGGACGCGTGTATGGTATTAATGCCGGCACTGGCGCTGTTTTTTCATTATTGCCCCCGCAAAATGCCACAGGAAACTGGATCAAGATCGTGCAGCGCTTACCGGTACGCATCTTGATTGATCCTGAAGAATTAAAAAAATACCCATTGCAACTGGGATTATCCATGCGCGTCACCACCGATATTCATGATACGCGCGGTTCTCGATTGGCACAGGTTGCTGAAAATAAACCGCTCTATAGCACTCGCATTTATGCAGAACAAATTGAAAAAGCGAATGAAACCATCGACGGTATTTTACGAGATAATTCACCCGATATGTTTATAGCAGGGACGACTGATGACTAATTTACCGCCTTTAAGCGGTACGAGACTGGTAATATTAACGATTGCCTTATCGTTAGGCATATTCATGAATGTGCTAGACGTTTCCATCGCAAACGTTGCCATTCCAACGATTGCTGGTGATCTGGCAGTCAGTCCCGATAATGGTACGTGGGTCATCACTTCATTTGCTGTTAGCCAAGCGATCATGTTGCCGATCACGGGATGGCTGGCAAGAAGGTTTGGTGAGGTGCGATTATTTGTCCTTTCGACGGCTTTATTCACAGCCACCTCTGTGCTTTGCGGATTATCGACCAATTTACCCATGCTGATTTTTTTTCGTGTGTTGCAAGGTGCTGTGTCTGGCCCCATGATTCCTCTTTCACAGAGTATCTTGCTTGCCAATTATCCCGAAGAAAGAAAATCCTTTGCGACAAGTATTTGGGCGATGACGGCGGTCGTGGCTCCCATTTTTGGGCCCGTTTTAGGTGGATGGATCACTGACAATTACAGCTGGCCGTGGATTTTCTATATCAATGTGCCAGTGGGTATTTTTTCAGTCGTTTTTACCGCGATTACTTTATCCGGTCGCGAAACGCCGACTCAAAAATCTCGGGTGGATTATGTAGGATTAATTTTATTAGTCATTGGTATTGGCTGTTTGCAAATATTATTGGATAAAGGCAACGATCTCGATTGGTTTAATTCCGATTTTATTATTACGCTAGCGATTATTTCATTTATTTCACTGACCTATTTAATCATCTGGGAATTATGGGAAAAAAATCCCATTATTGATTTAAGTCTTTTTATGATTCGCAATTATACGTTTGGCACGATTGCCTTGACGATGGGTTATATGGTGTATTTTTCGAATGTCGTGATTTTTCCTTTATGGCTGCAAACTCAAATGGGATATACACCCACTTGGGCAGGGCTGGCAGCCGCGCCCGTTGGGATTTTACCGTTTTTATTATCGCCGCTTTTGGGGCGTTATTTAAGTTATTTTGATTTACGAAAAATTATTACCGCAGGATTTTTGATTTTTGCGGCGACCTCTTTTTGGCAATCGCATTTTTATACTAGTGTTGGTTTCAAACAATTAATTGAACCCCGTTTTGCGCAAGGGCTGGGGATTACGTTCTTTTTTATTCCACTGATTACTATGATCATCGCGGGGCTGCCCCAACATCGTGTTGCTAGCGCATTGGGCATTACCAATTTTTTGCGGATTCTTGGCGGGAGTTTTGGGACCTCGATCAGCGTGACATTCTGGAGTAGGCGTGAGGCCTTTCATCACAGCCGCTTGATTGAGAATATCAATAATTTTAACCCCTTGAGTGCTGAAACGCTGAATACATTGCATCAACAGGGCTTTAGCGGTTTAAAAAATCTAGCTTTCGTGGAATCGACCATTACCAATCAATCTTTTATGCTTTCAACCAATGATATTTTCTGGCTTTCTGGAGTAATTTTCTTGTTTTTGATTGGCCTCATTTGGTGCACCAAACCGCCATTTATCACGCAGGGCCATACAGTTGCGGCTGAATAGTTCTACTAGCAACTTTTCAATAAAATGGTTAAAATATCCCGCTTTGAAAAATGAGTCGAACCTAGAGGTATTGCCGCATGGCCCGTATTACTGTTGAAGATTGCTTAGAACACGTTGCTAACCGTTTTGAGCTGGTTTTAGTCGCAGCCAAAAGAGCTCGTCAAATTATGCGTGGCAGCGCGGATCCTACTGTACCCTGGGAAAATGATAAGGCAACCGTTGTTGCTTTACGCGAAATTGCGGCGGGTCACACCGATTTTAGCGATGCTCATGAAGCAGACCTGATCCCAACAATTACCACAACCACGACTGTCACAGACGTCCAAATTCATATCGAGAACCATTCCGCAGAATCGGAATGATATTCCCCGTAAAATAGGCCATAATGGAAGTATAAACATACGCCTACAGTGGGGACTTCGGTGGACGCCGATTTTGAAAGTTTATGCCAGGAATTAAAGCATTACCTCGATAGCAAGCAAATTAAAGCGATCGAGCAGGCTTATTTGCTGGCTAAAAAAGCCCATGAAGGCCAGGTACGCTACACTGGCGAACCCTATATCACCCATCCGGTTGCCGTTGCCATTATTCTTGCAGAAATGCGCATGGATCCCCAAACCATCATGGCCGCCATCATGCATGATGTCATCGAAGATACCCCCGTACTAAAAGAGGAATTGATCAGCCAATTCGGCAAAGAAGTCGCTGATTTAGTGGATGGCGTCACCAAGCTGACCCAAATTGAATTTGAAACCCGCGCCCAAGCTCAAGCTGAAAATTTCCGTAAAATGGTCATGGCCATGGCCAAAGATATCCGAGTGATATTAGTTAAATTGGCTGACCGTTTACACAATATGCGCACCCTGGGTTTTTTGCCCCCTGAAAAACGTCGGCGGGTCGCGATCGAAACCCTCGAGATTTTTGCGCCCATTGCCAATCGTTTAGGGATGCATGCTTTTCGCGTGGAATTTGAAGATTTAGGCTTTGCCGCCCTCTATCCCTTGCGCTCTCGCATTTTAAAAGAAGCCGTTTCCAAAGCACGGGGCAATCGCAAAGAAATCATGGAAATGATTGATAATGAAATTCGTGCCGCCTTGAAAAAAACCAATATTCCCATTCGCTCCATCAGCGGTCGCGAAAAACATCTTTACAGTATTTACAAAAAAATGCATGAAAAACACCTGCCTTTTTCAGAAGTCATGGATGTTTATGGTTTTCGCGTGATCGTGGATAAAGTGGATACCTGTTATCGCGTGCTTGGCGTTTTACATAATTTATATAAACCGATTACACAAAAATTTAATGATTATATTGCGATTCGCAAAGCCAATGGTTATCAATCTTTGCATACGACTTTATTTGGTCCTTATGGTGTTCCGATCGAAGTGCAAATTCGCACCGATGAAATGCATAAAATGGCGGAGTACGGCATTTCCGCTCACTGGTTATATAAAACCGAAAAAACATTTTTCAGTGACGCACAGCAACGCGCCAAAGAATGGTTAAAAGGCGTATTGGAGATGCATAAAAGTTCGCGCAATTCGCTGGAATTTATTGAAAATGTCAAAATTGATTTGTTCCCGGATGAAGTGTATGTGTTTACACCGAAAGGAACCATTATGGAATTGCCAGCGGGTGCGACAGCCGTGGATTTTGCTTATGCGATTCACTCGGATATTGGCAATAGTTGCGTGGCGGCCAAATTGGATCGACGACTGGCGCCACTTAGCACCCATCTTATCAATGGACAACAAGTTGAAATCATTACAGCACCCGGCGCGCGTCCCAATCCCGCCTGGCTTAATTTTGTCGTCACCGGCAAAGCCCGCAGCAACATCAAACATTTTTTGAAAAAACAGCACCGCGAAGAATCCATCGAACTCGGCAAACGCTTAGTCGAAAAATCGCTGCGAAGTTTTGGGTTGAATTTGTCGCAAATTCCAGAAGAACAAATCCAATCGGTGGTTGAAACCACGCAACTCGATTCCGTGAATCATTTATACGAAGAAGTGGGATTAGGCAATCGCACTGCCCTTCTTGCTGCAAAACAAATTGCTAGAGTGAGCGAACAAGGTGAACCCATTAAATCCGATACGCAGCATCCGCTTGCCATTAAAGGCACGGAAGGCATTGCAGTGACTTACGCAAAATGCTGTCGCCCAATTCCAGGCGATCCGATCACCGGTTTTATTGAATCCGGCCGCGGATTGGTTGTGCATACAGAACAATGTCCAACACTCGAAAGTTATCGGCAAAAATCACCTGATAAATTAATCCCGCTACGCTGGGAAGAAAAAGTTTATGGCGATTTTCCAGTCGATTTACGCGTCGATATTTTAAATCAGCGCGGCAGTCTTGCGAAACTCGCGCTCGCCATTTCAGAATCAGAATCCAATATTGAAAATATTAATGCAGAAGAAGTCGTTGATGGGCGGTTTTTCTCCGTGAATTTAACCATCACCGTGCACGATCGCGCTCATTTGGCTAAAGTGTTACGAAAAATCCGCAATGCAAAAAATGTGATGCGCGTCAGTCGCGAGAGCAAAAAGTCACCGCCCCTTCGCACACTGTCATCACGACCTTAAATGTATCATCGAGAACAACCAAATCAGCGTCTTTCTTTTTTGCGATACTGCCTTTGCGTGAAAAGAGGTTAAGTTCTTTGGCGGGATTTTCTGAGAGCATTTTTATCGCATCTTTTATTGAACAATGGGTAAATTGCAAAATATTTCTTAAGGCTTCATTCATTTTTAAAACACTGCCAGCGAGCGTCCCATCGGCAAGATTAACGCGGTTATCTTTTACAAAAACAATTTGACCACCCAATTCATATTTACCGTCAGTTAAGCATTTTGCCCGCATCGCATCCGTGACCAGTGAAATTTTTTCAGGTGTTTTAAGAGTTAAGGCGAGCTGTAAAATCGCAGGATGCACGTGCAATCCATCGGCAATTAATTCAGCTGTCACTTGCTCTGATTGTAAGGCGGCTGCCACAACACCGGGTTCGCGCTGATGCAAAGGGCGCATGGCGTTAAATAAATGGGTGACGTGACTGCATCCGAGCTTGATTGCAGCCAGAGTTTCTTCATAAGTCGCATCCGTGTGGCCGATCGCAGCAATGATTTTTTTTCTTTTTAAAAAACGGATCAGTTCTTTACTGTTTTCAAGCTCAGGCGCAAGTGTTAGCAATTTAATATTATTGCCCGATATTTTTTGCCATGCCGTAACGAGATCAACATTTGGTTTTAAGATCAGATCAGCACGTTGCGCGCCCACTTTTTTTGGGGAAATAAAAGGTCCTTCCAGATGCACGCCTAATAATTTTGCGCCGCTTAATTTTTTTTGATTTTTGACGAAATCATTCACATTCCGTAATGCTTTTTCGATGTCGGTAGGCGCCGCCGTCATAGTGGTTGCTAAAAAACCCGTGGTGCCTTCTTCCGCTAGCGCGCGACTCATGGTTTCCAGGGCATTTTGTGTTGCATCCATGACATCCGAGCCACGCGCACCGTGAACATGAAGATCAATAAAACCGGGGACCAAATGATAATTTTTTGGAAAAGAATAAGCGTTGGCCGCACGTTTTTTAGAAATTTTATTTTTAGGAACAATATCAAAAATTTTTTTATTGCGAACAATCACGCTGCCATTTTTTATCATTCCTTTTTCAGTATGAATTTGCAAATTCGACAGAATGATTTCATTGTCCATATTAAGCGGTCACTTTGACTAATTCACGAATTTTTAAAATGGCGCCGATGGTCGCATCGGCTTCGCGCGCAACCAATCGCGACCTAAGCTCTTCGCCGAGAAAAGGCTCAATGAAAGGTGCAATGCCTCCAAACAAACTGCAGGGTAACAATTTTTCTTGGTTAATTTGCATTTTTATCAACGCATGGCTCACTTGGTCCACGGCGTGGCCTGCTTTTTTCATGAGACGCAGCGCGGCTGTTTCTTCTTGTTGCGCATGATTAATCACTAATGGAGCAAGACGCGCAAATTCACTGGAATTCGCTCGATTTGCCCAAGTGGAAAAATAATCGAGATCTTTATTAAAAAAAGCAAAGACATCTTCAACGAGCGGTGATTTTTCCACGCGGTGATCCAGCCACTGAAAGGTTAAACGCGCCGCTTCCAAACCTAACCAAGCGCCACCACCCATATCATCATGCGGAAAACCCCAGCCGCTGACTTTGAAATGGCTGTCTTTTTCAATTTGATAACCGACAACGCCAGTGCCGACAATAATAATCGCGCCATCTTTCCCTTTGTGTGCACCTAAACAGGCGGTATGTGCATCCGTGTAAACTTTCAGTGTCGCAAATGGATGCGGGCGTTGTAAAAATTCATGATAGGCTTCTTTGACTTCGCAACCGGCGAGTCCCATGCCTGCATGAAAACGATAATGAGAATTGTCTAAGGAAATACCGCTGGATTGCAGGGCTTCTTCTAATCCTTGAAAAATAGCTTGCCACGTTCCATCCACAGATAAACGGATATTGGCAGGGCCGCTGACTGCCTGACCTAAAAGTTGTCCTGCGCTATTTTCGATGCGGATTTTGGATTTGGTACCACCGCCGTCGATACCGATAAAAATGTCTTCAGCCAAGGAAATGCGTCTCCGGTTTTGATTATTGTACCTGACGAGGCTACTTTCGCAAATGGGACAAGGGGATCTTCACAACGCCTGACTCATCGGCTTGATAGCCTTTTTCAGCAGCCCAGGCATGGCCGTAGATCATTTCGAAAGTGAGCGCAAACAGGTTTTCTGAATCTTTGGTAACGGCTAAATCGCGACTAGTCTCGGATATCAATTTTAGGTGCCGCAATTCATGAATTAATTTTTCTTTTTCACGATAAGTCACCGTCACCATTTCGACATCTAAAACAGGATCGGCAAAATGATTTTTTGTCAGCGCATCGCCAATATTATGCATATCAACCAGATGGAGAGCATGATTTTCAGCAATTTCTTTCAACGTATCAGGGCCGAACGTAGAAAACATCACTAAGCTTTCAGGACGCAATAATTGATGCCAATCCGAAAAATTTTTTTGAAAATTGTCAGAAAACGGTAAAAATAAATTCGCAAAAACCAACTCGACAGAATGCGCAGGAAGCGCTAGCATGGCGCTCTCTTCTGTGATGATTTCTGCTTCGGGATATTGCTTTTTTAATAATCCTGCACTGTATTTTTTCGAGACCCCCAACACCAGAATTTTGCTCGGTTTGATCGACATAAACTGCAAGCGCGCAAACAATTGGTCGGCCGATTCTTCGGCTAAAAAATTTTCTTCACTCATTGGAAACCACTTATGCTAAAAAAACATTATCTCAAAAAATGGCTGAATATGCTCTTGCCTTTTGCTTGTATTTTATGTGGTGGGAAAGGGGAAAATATCTCGCTCTGCAAAGCGTGTTATTACGATTTACCCGTTTTAAAAAACGCTTGTCCGGTTTGCGCGAAGCCATTAACAATCGGAAAAACCTGCGGAAACTGTCTGAATGGCCAACCCTTCGACCGAACGTTCGCTCTTTATTTTTATGAACAACCGATTATTCATCTCATTATGAATCTCAAATTTGGCCAAGCGCTGGAACATGCTGAATTATTAGGGCAATTGTTAGCAGAGAACATTCGCGATCATTGGTATTTTCAAAAAAGGTTACCGGATTGTCTCATTCCTATACCCTTGCATCCAAAACGTTTACAAGAACGCGGATTTAATCAAGCGCTGGAACTGGCGCGTCCCCTTGCGAGAACCCTGAATATTCACCTTGATTATTATTCCTGCAAGCGCATTAAATACACAGCGGCACAAGCGACATTAGATGCGGAAGAGCGGCATGAAAACATTAAAAACGCCTTTCATGTCGCACAAAATTTTTCCTATCGGCATGTGGCTGTGCTGGACGATGTCATTACTACGGGTTTTACTATGGCCGAATTTTGCGCCACTTTAAAAAAATCCGGCGTCGAAACCATTGATGTCTGGTGCATCGCCCGTCCTGATTTTTCCCCAATAAACCGTTAGGCAAGAAATAACGCTCTGTGTATAATTCCAAACTCTAATCAGAAGGTAGAAATATGCAAGATATCGTGACTTTTTTACAGACCCATTGGGCCTTGAGTTTAGGATTGCTGATTGTTTTTGGCTTATTGGTTTTATTGGAATTGCTGAAACAAAAACAAAGCCTGGGCGTGACCACATCGCAAGCGACTCAATTGATAAACCGTGAAAATGCCGTAATCATTGATTTGCGAAGCGCAGATGGCTATGCCTCAGGTCATATTCTGAATGCGGTTTCCATTCCGTTTGCCGAATTTTCTGAAAAATTAAAAAAAATCGAAAAATATAAAACGCAACCCATTATTTTGGTGTGCATGACGGGTGCTGATTCCGTTCGAGCGTTGCAAACACTTCAGAAACAAGGCTATCGCGCTTATACTCTTTCGGGTGGCTTACGGGCTTGGCGCGAAGCTGAATTGCCGTTAGTAAAAGGAGCGTAAAAATGGCCAAGGTCATTATTTATAGCAAAGACAATTGCGCTTATTGCGTTTGGACCAAAGATTTATTCGACCACAAAAAAGTAAAATACCAAGAAATTCGCGTAGACCTCGATCCACAAAAACTCAATGAAATGGTCACATTAAGCGGCGGCCGTCGAACCACACCACAAATTTTTATTAATGATAAACCCATTGGCGGTTTTGATGATTTGTCTCAACTTGAAACCTCTGGCGAATTAGACAAATTACTTAAATAATTTCACTTAGAAAGGAAAACACTATGCAAGATAAACCACAGCAAAAATTACAAGGCGATGCCAATGCCCCGCATTTTGAAATTCAACGTCTTTACGTTAAAGATTTGTCTTTCGAGGCACCGAATACTCCACAGACTTTTGTTGAAGATTGGAAACCCGAAGTGCAATTGAATCTCGAAACCAAAAGCAACCGCATTCAAGACAATCTTCACGAAGTGGTCTTGTCGATTACAGCAACGGTTACCACCAATAAAAAATCGGCTTTCTTGATTGAAGTACAACAAGCTGGCATTTTCATGATTTCCGGTTTTCCAGCGGATCAATTACGTCAAATGCTCGGCAGCTTTTGTCCGAATATTTTGTTCCCTTATGCCCGCGAAGTGATTTCCGATATGGTAATGCGCGGCGGCTTCCCGCAATTGATTTTAGCGCCGGTCAATTTTGATATGCTTTACAATCAACACCTGGAAGACGAGAAAAAAGGCTCAAAATCTCAAGAAGGCGGCGACACCAAAGTCCATTAATTTTTTGCGAGCACTTAAAAACATGCAGCAACCCATTGCCGTATTAGGATCAGGTTCCTGGGGGACCGCACTGGCTTTGTATCTCAGTCGTCTGGGTCAAGAAGTGCGGCTTTGGACATTTGAAGCGGACCACGTTCAGGAAATGTTAAAAGATGGCGTGAATAATCGCTATATGCCCGGTTTTGCCTTTCCAAAAACGTTACGCCCAACGGCGTCGCTTTCAGATGCGATTGCTGATGTCAGTGATATTTTGGTTGCGGTTCCGTCTGTTGGTTATCGAAATACGATGACACTCCTTAAGCCACTTTTAAAAAATTCAGCGTCAATTATTTCGGCGACTAAAGGATTAGATCTTGAAACGGGCGAATTGCTGCATACACTTGCGAAAAGTATTTTAGAAAAAGATTTTGATTATGCTGTGTTATCAGGGCCTTCTTTTGCACGCGAAGTGGCTGCAGGATTACCAACGGCTGTAGTGATCGCTGGAAAAAACCAACAGTTTACCCAAAAATTATTAAAACGTTTTAACAGCCCGATTTTCCGCGTTTATTTAAGCACGGACATTCCCGGTGTTGAAATCGGTGGCGTTGTAAAAAATGTTTTAGCAATCGCCTGCGGTATTTCCGATGGCATGGGATTGGGTACCAATGCCCGCAGCGCACTCATCACTCGTGGTTTAGATGAAATGATTCGTTTAGGCTTAGCCGTTGGTGGCGAATATGAAACGTTTACTGGATTAGCAGGCGTCGGCGATTTAGTCCTGACCTGCACCGATGACCAATCACGCAATCGTCGTTTTGGTTTAGCGCTGGGTAAAGGCAAAGTCGCCCACGACGCTGAACGCGAAATCGGCCAAATCGTCGAAGGCAAACGCAATACCGAATTGGTCGTGCAACTCGCGCAAAAACACAAAATTGAAATGCCGATTGCGGAAATGGTTTGGGAAGTGTTACAGGAAAAAACGACTTCAGAAGCTGGTATGAAACAATTATTAGCACGCGAACCGAACGGGGAAACGGATTAATTCCATTTTCCAATTATCCTCGAAATTCTGGGCTCATGGATTTTTCCAATGCTAATCCTTTTTCCACGTGCTGACTTATTTTTTTTAGTAAGCCCGCAAAAGTATCTTTTTTTGCTAATTCATCAAATGCTTTGTCGGTCATCTTTATCTTGTTCCCGTGCAGACCTAAAAAACCATCTTTCTTGCCATTTCTAATTTTATAGTCCTCTATACAGGGATCTAATACATTTTTTTTGTAATCAGAAAAATTTACACTCCTGCAATCGGATAGTCTTTGATAAAATTTTTGAATATCTTGATCGTTTGGATGTTTTTCAAAATAATCTGTACAACTCTCGTAGATTGCATGTCTTTCTGACATCAAAGCCTGCTCTTTATTCTGTGCAGCAGCTTGTTTTGTTTCATCTGGACTTGCCTGCTTGCTATCTTGTGCTTTGAATTGTTGATTACCTTTTGCCATCGCATCAACCATTCCAAAATCTTGGGGATAAGAATCGCTTATTTTTAGGCCCGGATATTTCAATAAGTTTATCTCTTGAAAATTGAGTCTCCCTAACTGCTCCGCAAGATTATTAACATCATTTTTATCCAGTTTTTTAGGTTTATTTTTCATAATTTCTTCGGGTTTTAGTACTGGATCACATTGAAACCAGGTTCCATCATCTTTTCTGGCAAAACAGGCTACAGCAATTTCAGCTTTTTCTAGCGTTTTATCAGGTTTAGCAATATGGATTTCAACGAGCTGTCTGCCATTAAATTCCCTTTCAAACATAGCCCAATAAGGACGAATGGATGGGACTTGAAATCCCCCCCTAATCTCTTTTTCTACAGCAATAGCTACCAGTGTTTCATCAATTCTTTTTTTATTAGCTTCATCATTTTTGTAAAAATAAGGTCTTGAGCCAGCCATAAAACCCCCGTTTTTCTATTAGCTTTATAATTCAATTATAACGCTTATTTTAATTAAAAAAATTTCAATAAAATCAAACGAGAGAATTAAAGATAAAATTAAAGAAAAAAAGACAAGGGGAGATAAACTCCCCTTTTTTTAACTGTTCATGCTTGTCATAAACATCCAGATAGCAAGCAATAAAGGAATGATAAAACCAACCACACTGACCCACATCGGAATAACTATATTCGCAATAACAACGGTTGCTTTGTAATACAATCGCACCAAATGCATAATGGCAACTAAGGTAAAAATAATTCCAGCAACGATTAGCGCAGTGTTCATCATTGATCTCCTTTCAAAAATGATTTTTTTGATTATTACAGAAAAAGAACTCGAGTCAATATTAGTATAAACCCTTAAAAGTGATTTTAGAATTTCCGTTGATTTTGTGTAGTCGCCGCCGAATCTCTGATCGCTTGACGACTATACAACGCATTACGAGCAGTATTGGTCGTGATGATCTGCTTTGTCACCATTTCATTTAAATAAAATTCCAGCGTACACATGCCTTTGTCACCACTGGTTTGAATGGTTGATTCCATATGAGCATTCATGTCCTGACGAATAAAATGACGAATCGCGGAAGTTGCCAGCATGATTTCAAACGCTGCTGCTCGGCCACCTGCAATGCGTTTTACCAGCGTTTGACAAATCACACCTTGCAATGTCTCAGCCAGCAGATTTCTCACCCGATTTTTTTCTTCTGAGGGAAAGACATCAACAAATCGATTAATGGCCAGGGGTGATGAACTCGCATGCAACGTTGCAAGTACCAGATGCCCTGTTTCCGCTGCAACTAAAGCAAGACGCATGGTTTCTAAATCGCGTAATTCGCCGAGCAAAATCACATTCGGATCTTGTCTTAACGATGCGCGCAATGCGGTTGCAAAATCCGGTGTGTCGCGGCCAATTTGAATTTGGCTGATAATACTTTTTTTACTGGTGTGAACAAATTCAATCGGGTCTTCGATGGTAATGATGTTACAAGAACGAAATCGATTAATATAATTTATCATGGCGGCAAGCGTTGTTGTTTTTCCTGAACCCGTAGGGCCTGTCACCAAAACCAAGCCATATTGCAAAAGCAACAAAGATTGCAGATGAATCGGCAAACCAATTTCTTCAAACGTTGGCACTTTTGGCGGAATCACACGAAATACGGCCGTAATACCATTTAATTGATGGATGACACTAACACGAAAATTACCAATTTTCGGTAATGAGATTGCCATTTCAATCACAAGATTTTTTTCAAATGCAGCGATTTGTTCCTCAGTCATGAGACTGTAAATCAGCATTTTATTTTCATCATCTGAAAAAGAATCAAATTCTTTGAGCGGAATGAGCACCCCATGAATCCGTAAAATCGGCGGCAAATCCGGAACTAAATGCAAATCAGACGCTTGTTTTTTCACGCTGATTTCGAGCAATTTTTCGATATGAGGGACTTTTTCCATCTTTTAATTATACCAAACTGAGCTTAGTTATATTGACGAGGCGCGCTCTAAAATAGAGCAACTAATGAAGAATTGGCCTATTAATCGTACATCAACTGATCTAAAGGGGTCATATCACCCTTTGGCGTAGACTGAATTAACTCATTGATCACATCGGTCATGCAAAGCAAGCGCAAGACATTCGGCGTAATATCATCAAAAATGACTTTGACACCCATGGTTGAGCCCTCGACTTCTTCGAAGGTCACACCAATTCCATAACCAAGACACAAAGAACTTAATTGGTCCGCACGCCGCGCAATGGCTGGCAATAACCCAGTCGGCGCCAACACTTCATCAACCGTCATCGGCCGACCATTTAAACTAAAGCGCGCATTCATACCACGCGCAATTTTCGCTAATTGTTCAGAAATAGTAGCCATTTAACGTCTCCACCACGGCTGCGCGACTTTGCGAGGCCCCGCAAGATAAGATCGCAACCAACGCAAAAAGACAATCACCGAAAAACCATATCGCTCAAGCGCGGTAAAAAATAAGGTCGCAATCAAAGCAAGTATAAACGTCCACAAACGGATATGGAAAATCAAAAATAGCAATGGAAAACAGGCTCTGAAGTCAATAAACCAGAACCGTACGTTTCTTGCAGAATCTCGCCAGTGTGCCATTGATTTCTCTCGTTAGTATTATCTTAATCCTATACTGCAAATACTATTTTTACTAGTCGTCGGTAACATGTGTATAGATCATTGATTCCACATATTTATTAACTATTATCGATACAATGCTATACTAATAAAAGATCTCCAATAAATAATAATAAGGAGTCATTATGCTCAGTTTATTTAGCAAAAAACCTAAGCAACCTGTTTCCTATGTCCCTGGCCTCGCAACGGAGCCAGACGCCGCAGCAGCACCTGAAAAAGTTAAATCCGATCATAGACCACGAGTTGGGAAATTCACTGTTTCAGAAGGGGATAAAAAAGAAGAGCTGACCGCTATTATCTGGAATATAGATGATCCTAGAACAGGCGGCAGTGGAAATGGCAGAGACTACAGTACTGCCTTGGAGGGCGATGACAAATACAGGATAGCTAAAAAAAACGGCATTTTAACTGGATTAAAAACCATGATGGAAGCGCAAAAACCCGTTGCGCTGGTTCATTTGCAAGAAGCGTTTTTTGAAGAAGCTGGGGGACTTTTCGCACCAGGAGAATTTGAAAAAGCATTTCCCAATATGAATCTTGTTAAAGAGGGTTCAGTTCTTACGCTTTATGACCCAGCGATATTGGATTTAATGCCTAGACCAGAACAAGATGCAAAAAAAACACCTGCACAACCACAGTTTGTTACAAGCCATCTGGAACTATCATTTAAAACTAAGAAAAATGGCATAGCATTCACAACGCACAACGTGCATTTACAACATCAGGAATTCCCACAAGAACAACAAAAATATTTAACAGAATTACAAAAAAAAGGCGCAGAGGGACAAATGGATCGTAAAGAAAGTAAAGAATCGCATTTTGTATTTGGTGATGCAAACGGAAGAGTTGCGCGTCCTGACGAAGCTTGCTTAATTAATAATACGGTTGCCAATGAATTTAGACTAAATTGGGGACGAAATGCAGCACAAGGATGTGATTCGACCGATTTCATGCTAGGCCCTGAGGATTTTATACCTACTTTGCCTTTGAATCCTGAAACCGGCAAGTCGTGTGCATTAACCTCTGAGCAATGGAATACACAACAGCGTGATTTTACGGACTTCCAACATATAGAGGTGAATAGACAAAGACCCGCCTTAGAAATTGGGGCAACTCTCACAAAATATCGAACTGTATGGCAAGAAGAATTCATGGATAAAAGTGAGTCTTTCCCTGCAGAGGATATCGAAAAACTATTTAAAGAAAATGGGGTAGTCTTTGGATTGAGCACTAACATGTCCTGCCAAACCATGCCAGCGTTACACTTTACACACGGTCACAATGAATTCACAGAATTTTTAAAAGATCATTTGAAAAGAAATGATTATTTTACTGTTGAATCAAATATGGTGGGCATCAATCCTGCGAAATTAATGGAAGCAAGAAATATATTTGCAGAGATAATTAATAGATATAATGATCCTGCCTATCTTCAAGCTTATAGACAAGTAAAATTATTTCAGACATATGCACAAATTTTATATAAACCGGATTCGAAAGAGCGCCAATCTCTTTATGATCTAGAAACATTGCCCGCGGATAAACAAGCTGAAAAAATTAGAGCTAATATGGCAAAAGATTGGGCATTGGTTCAAGGTATTGGCAAAACACCCGACAAAATGGAATATGCAGAAAAGCGTGATGCTTTTAGAGCTTTATATGCGGATAGCCTGAGCAAACAAAAAATGACTAAAACGGATGCTTATAAAAGAGTTGGCTTGACTGTACCTTGGAACCAAAAAGCATCCGAATTTACTAAAGAATTAAAGCAAGATGATTTAGATAAATTGATTAAAGACGCCGCTCACGAAGAAAATGAACGAACAGGAAAAGGTGAAAAACTAGGAAGATCGAGTAGAATAGCGAAATTTTTGCAGATTAGAGAATTTCAAGTGGATAGGGCTATAAAAGCAGCTAAAACAAAACAAGCTCAACCAACATCAACGGAATTTAAAAAAGGTAGCTAACCCTGTGACACTTTCTAACGCCAGGCAGCGGCATTTTTGCAATCAAGAAAATCTTTGAATCCACTGTTGACAGCATTTCCCCATCTTGCTTCAATCCTTTATAATCATCGAACGGAATTAAGGATATCGCCCGTTTATGAAACTAAAGACTTTTTTGATCGCGCTTTTGGTTATTGCATTAAGCGCCTGTTCTACACCACCTTGTAATCCGCCGATTACCAATTCGGACGCTTCACTTGCGGAAGCTTCCTATGCCGTCAGCCGTTCGATTTCCAGTCTGTCAGAAATTGCTCAAGCGGCGCACCCGTTGCCACAATTTGAAGCGCCGCCCTGCCCTGCAAGCTATGGCATGTCGGGATTGGCTTCAATTGATTGGTCGGGGCCGGTGGAACCTTTGGTTCGGGAAATTGCTAAAATGACCAGCTATCGCGTACGCGTGCTAGGGACTGCGCCTGGCATACCCATTCTGGTGACGCTCTATGACAAAAATATGATGATTGCCGATATACTACGCGATGTCGCCTTTCAATGCGGTAGGCGCGCGGCCATCGTGGTTTATCCCGAAAGCCGTGTTATTGAATTGCGTTACGCTAAAAATTAATGGATGAGAGAATGGTGAATTTTGTTAAAAATGTCCTGTCATTGCGAGGAGCGCTCTTTGCGACGAAGCAATCTTTTAGAGATTGCTTCGGCCTAAAGAGCAGGCCTCGCAATGACGTGCGGCTGGCAATCATTATCACTCTTACATTGATGATGAGCGCTTGCAGCTGGTTTTCTTCTTCTTCCACCAATATTGATCCCACTAACTTATGTCAACTGCAAGATTTACACGATGATACACCGCCGAACACAGCGGCTGGCTCGCCTCAATTGAGTCAACTACGCGTCAAAGCGCTGCAAGATACCGCCATGAGTTTATCGGCTCAAGGGGGGCTTGCCTGGTCTTCTATTGCGATTAATCAGAATTTGCTAAAAGACAAATGGTATCTCGAAACCATTTATAATTTTAATGGCATGATGTTAAGCCACGGCGTCATTCCGCCCGTTTTGGAAGAAGGCGATAACAGCTTAAACCTCGCCGACCCAAACACCATTCGAGTTTCCGACAAAACTTATAAAATTGTCACTCAAGCGCGTTTTGCAACCACACCCCCCAACTGGCGGGATTATTTATGGATGACGTTTGATAAACCGGAAATTCCACAACGATTTTTATTGCCCCGCACAGCAAGTGAAAGAAAAGTCTGGCGCGAAGCGGTCAATAAAGGCTGGGAAAAAGGCGTACAACAATCGTTTTCTATTTTCCAACAAAATCTGGCGCGCTTGAAACGGGATTACAAAGGCATGATTTTATATCGCAAACTGTTACAGGAAAAAATGATCAGCGCGCCCTATGTCACGCGCACTGAATTAGGCGTCACGGGAGATGGAAATGATATGCGTATTAACGATCAAGTATTGCGTATCACTGTGTTGCCGAGACTACAAACTGACAGTACTAACTGGAAACCAATCGTGGTGCCACAATGAAAACTTCACATGAATTTTTATATCCACAGGAACCCATTCGATTATCGGTTGATTCGGCGAATGAGATTTTAATTCACTGTGTGAAACTGGGTGCGTCTGATATTACTTTTCAAACAGGAGAGCCGATTTTTGCGGAAATTTTTGGTCGATTAAAAAAAGTGACGCGGCGGAAATTATCCAACACGGAAGTGGGCGAAGTGATTAATTCGATGTACGGTCCAAACGGTACCGCGCAAATTATGTCGGGAAAAGATGTCGATACGCATTATGAAATTCGTCCTAATCGCACAGACCGTTATCGGTTTCGTATCAATGCAACCGGCTGTCAGGTTGAAGGTCACGATGGCATTCAAATTACCGCGCGAACCATTCCGAGTGATCCGCCAACGCTTGCCAGCATGAATTTACCCAAAGAAATTTTAGAATCGATCGAACCCGAACAAGGTGTTGTGTACATCACCGGTGCGACAGGTTCTGGTAAAAGTACCTTGCTTGCCGCGATCATTCGCGATATCGCAGAAAATGCGGAAAGTAACCGTAAAATCTTAACTTACGAAGCACCAATTGAATTTGTTTACGATTCCGTCGAAAAAACCTCTAGTATCGTCAGTCAATCCGAAATTCCGCGACATTTGCCGAGCTTTGCAGCGGGTGTGCGTAATGCCTTGCGTCGTAAACCGCGATTGATTCTGGTGGGTGAAGCGCGCGATCCTGAAACGATTAGTGCTGTGATGGAAGCTGCGATGACCGGTCACCCGGTTTATACGACCCTGCACAGTAATGGTGTCGCAGAAACTGTTCGTCGTCTCGTTACCACTTTTCCACCTGAAGAACGACAAGGACGTACGATTGATATTATTGAAACTATTCGTCTGGTTGTTTCGCAACGTTTGTTGCCGACCGTCGATGGCAAGCGTGTAGCTTTACGAGAATATTTAGTATTCGATGAAGCACTGCGCGATGTGTTACTGGATGTTGACCCAATCAACATCACTGCCATGGTCCGCAAAATGGTGCGAGAAAAAGGCCAAACGATGGAAAAAGATGCCAACGAAAAATTCAAAGCAGGGATTATTGCGGAACGCACTTATCGCGTGATTGCGGAACAAGCAAAACGTGAAGATAAAGATGCGGGATTGGTCGAATAGTAGGTTTTAATCCAAATTTACTCTTACCCATCGGCATCCGGAGGTTCACCACCGGGTGCTGCATCGACTTGATTATTTTGTCCCTGCGCCTGACCACCTCCTCCGCCAGTTTTTTTACGACTACGCCCACTTACTTTACCCACTGCAGCTTGTGCACCACCTGCCACAGCGCCACCTGCCGCTTCTGTCCCACGCTTAATTTCACCCATGGCTTCGGTTTCGCCGTAGCTAACCGCTTGACCACCAATCCAGGTCATCACACGTTCTGGAATTAAGTGGATGAGGGTAAAACATTTATTTAAGGCAGTAATAATCAAAAATACATAAGCAGCCATAAATAAAATCAACGTAGCGAATGAAGGGTTGCCAGCGATTTGGCTCATCGCATAAGAAAAAGTGTTGTTAATAAACATCACGATGACGACTGAAAAAAAGATTGAAACGATTAAGCCAAAAATCATTAACGAGGGACGCAATAATACATTTAACAATAACATGATTGCAGGTTCTGCACGGCCTAATATTTCATGTTGGCCGCCTGGACTTAAAATACCGATGGCAACTAAAGGCGAAGCAACCATGGCTTCTATTGTTGCAATGATCCAGCCGATCGCCGTCATAGTAAAAATAATATATGGAATCAAAGGAACATAGACAGACAGTAACCCGCCAAAAGTAAATAGAAATCCAAGAACTCCTGACAAAATAGGTAGAAAAAGCAGGATCACAGCACTTATAGCGGGTGATAACCCTGTGATCAAGAAATTTCCAAATGCAGAAGGAGTTAAACCTCCAGCCCAAACCGCAACGAAGGTGCCAATCACAAACGCTGCAAAAAGGCTTTCCGCTGTATATAGAAGTTTTTGACCAAAATTTGCCAGATTAATTAGGGGATTGAGAGTAACAGTTCCGCCCGAATTTCCCGTCAAATTTGTCATCCATCCGTTCATTATTCCATTCGCACCCGCATCCAGATCAGACCCAATAGTGCTCATTTGCGCCGGGAGCATATTACTAAAAGAACCTTGTCCTCCTCCAGAGATGGTACCTGTACCAGTACCCTGTAGCACGGTTTGGATAAAACTTTGGGAAGCCCAATAATTATTTCGATAACCAGACATGGCGTTTTGAACTAAACGGGGATCATTGCCCTGTACCGTAAAGACTGGATTTGCAGCACTCGCCGATGAACTACCTACCTGAGCGAGCTTATAAAAGAAAGCGCCCCCCAATATCCAACCATTGCTTGACGCTTGATTCGTCCAACCCGCATCACTTGCTGGCGGAGGCAATGAAGGAATTGCGGATGCTATGCCTTGCTGAATACTACTAACATAATAATTTGTTGCAGCGCTAATAAAATTGATCCCTTGCAAAGAAGCTTGCAACTGATACGGCCAATACAAATTTTTAATAGCATCTGTACTTGTATTAGTTTTATCATTACTTCCGGTTGATGAATCCACCCATTTAGGAAAAGAATCCGAGCTGCAAGTTTGGCCCGGGAATCCATAAATACAACAATTATCAGAAGATATCCCCATTGGATTACAATAATTTTGTATCCAATCCGGCGCCTTGGGTGTCATCACTACATTAAATGATACATAACTTAAATCGGTATTAACAAAATTAGTGGCAATTCCCCCTAACAAAGTAACCACTTGTTGCAAAGCATTTTGTTGAGCCACACAAGCGCCACACATTAATATTTGATTACGGTCCGTGGTACCGGAGCATTCAGGAGAGCTTGCATTGGAAGCACAATATGTTACGGAACCGCACGTTCCACTTGGTCCCATCTTATAAACACCCGGCTGAGAAAGAGCATTATTAATATTCAGAACATCTGTTGTGCAAAAAGGCTCAGTTTGATGGGCGGGATCTGAGCAATAATAAAGAACATCGCCACTATATTTCAAGCCACCAGCATTAGTCACCCTAGCACTCGCTTGACAGACCAAACCTTGAAATAAAGTTCTCATTGCAGGGGTAACTACAGTCGCATCGGGTCCAGTAGGAGGGTTGTAAACAGAACCCGTTGTTTGTACGTAATTTAATGCCGTATTCCATAATTGATCTGCCATCCCTACCCCTTGCAAAATGACCCACATCATCACAACTTGCAAAGAAGAATAACCGGATGCGGTAGGAAATAATGCCGCAATGCCAAAAACTGATCTTAATGGCACCCACAAGCCGCTCCATTTTTTCCCCATGAATTCGCCTTCATGAGCCGTAGCAAGTAAACCTACAACAGTGGTATAAACAATAATAAAAGAACCTAATACCAGCATAGTTGTATTAAATGTTCTAAATAGCGTCCCCATGATTAAGGAAGCAGGAGCTCCGCTACCAGTGCTTGGCTGCAAAATAGTCCCCACAGGACCAAAAATCATCCCTAGGTAATAAACGGATTGATCATTTGCAGGAATAGTAAATAAATTCATTCCGCACCACCTTTGAGATCAAACGGCTTTCCTTGTTTCCATTCTGCAAAAGTACATCCCAACTTTCTAAATTTAATTTGGAAATGCCAAAAATGATAACGAAATGCTTGCGTCAACAATAAGGCCGTTGCAGCGATGGCTAGCAGCCATCCTGAAAACGTCCCAAAATAGAGCATCAAGACAAAACTGAACGCGAATGCAACAGCTGCCAGTATGACAAAAATAATGCTGGTAATTAAATAATTCCGTTGAAGTTCATGGACATGTTTCTCGCTCAAATGAAGACGTTTGACAGCTTGATCAAATGTTTCTTCGCGAGCAGGAATGGGAACGGTAAAAAGTTGTCTTAAAGTGGCGTAGATTTGTATGGTTTGGGCTTTTAAATAATCATAACCAAGCCAAGCGCGCGGGTTGATATATGTCTTACGGTTGACTTTGACGATGTCCTTTAACGCCATTCAGACCTCAGTAAGCTCAAAGCTTCATTTTCTACCTCAATTCAGTATACTACAGAATATGAAACCTGCCACTCTTTAATAAAAGGATACCCATGCCAGATTTGAGTCTTAAAGCCGCGCATGAATTTTGGAAAAATTATAATGATCCAATGATTTATCGCGTCATCGCTTTTATGGAAGTGGTGGAAGCTTGGACACTGGATGGGAACCCGGAATTAGAGCCTGCCATTGAAAGTTTAGGCAAAAGCCTCGATGAGATTAAAAAATTCGAACTGGGCAAAGAAGAACAATTTGTGATTTTGCTTGCTCATCTTAAAACCTCGCGAATTCTCCGGATTTTGCAAGCCATTGATACTATTGAACCGGGCTCCGCTTCCAAGGTGCTCATGTATGCCGAAGAAAATAATTCTCCTGAAAACTTATTAACAGGACTGTTTTTACGGCGTAATATAGTTTTTGAGAGACTGCGATTATTGTCGCGGGTCTTCTCGCCCCAGCGGTTTGAGCTGGTATTAAAAGTGATGGAGCAAGACCATGTTTAACACGGTGCCACACCAGTCGATTTCTTATTTTCAGCCTTTGCGTGCGTCGAACGCGGTTGGCGAACCAGGCGCTGCACCGGTTGAAAATACGCGTACGCTCAAAAATATTTTTTTTATGCAGTTTGGCATGCTGGTATTCTTGTTGATGTTGATTGTCGCTTTGTCGGTTTGTTTTGCACAAAATTACAGTTTTCAGGCGCCTTCAGCTCCGGCTATTACGCCTTCAATACCCAATACCAATTCAAATGAAAATTATAAAAAAAGTATTGAGGCAATCGGTCAACAAAGCCAAGAATTGTTAAAACAACAAGCCGCACAAGCGTTGTCGAAGTCAGCTCCAACCAATGCTCCCCCATCTGCGGCTCCGATTCCAGCTTCCCCTCAAACAACGATACGTACAACACCGCCAGCGCCGCCTTCTTCTGCCCCGCTGCCCGCACCAAATACTGTCGTTCCGGCAACACCATTGGTATCAGCACCTCCTGCTCCACCCCCAATGACAAATTCTACGGCACCCGAGGCGACACAAACAAAAGTTTATACCGGTTTTCAAGGATCGCAACCTACAGGCACAACGACGAAATCAAACCAACAAACAAATACGCAATGGAATATCAAATATTAAAAAGGAATTTTTATGAAAAAAAATTTCAAAAAATGGATACTAGGCAGCTTCATTTTTTTTAGCGCTTTTGGAACTAATGCGTTTGCCCAAAGCGATGCTTTGTTACAACAAATTGCGAATAATACACAAGCAATCATGCAATCTGTCAGCAATTTGCCCGCTTATATTCAGCAAGCCACGGCGTTCATTTTGATGTGGACTAATACTGATAGTTCAGATACCTCAAAAAATTTGGGGCAAGCCTTTCAGGATTATCAAACGAGTATCAGCGCGAACTATAAAGCACAAGCCAGCACAACAATTCAACAACGGTTATTGAAAGATTTTTTTGGTGACGCGACACCCTCTACATTTATAGATGCCAATGATGTGGTTTATCAAATTTTCCCTATGCAACCTCAAAAATTTCTTTATTTTAATCCTGATCCGCGCGCTACCAATCAACAAAGTGCTCCGGATTATGCTTACAATTATCTTCGCTATGCGTCTGGATTAAATGTTTCTCACATCAAACCTGAACCTGCTTGGAACGGAAAGAAAACTCAGAAAGATAGATATAATGCTTATTATTATTCTATTTCAGCAGTACAAACTTATAATGCTTATGCCCTAAGTAATTTATATGCCAATTACAATAATGGCGACAATCTCTCAAAAACCCAACAAGCATTGATAACGCAAGCCTCCAGCAGCGACTGGTTTACTCAAGTGGGTGGAGAAAATATCAGCGTCGTCGTCAGACAAATTCTGATGTATGAATCACAAATCTACGTACTGCTTTCTCATATGTATAATCTCGAAAAACAAATGCTGACCGCGCAAACCATGAATAACACGTTGTTGATATTGTTAAATCAATACAATGAAGATGTGATGGTCAAGAAAGCGGATGGAACGATTAGGGATTAGCAGAATTCGTGATTCGTCATTGCGAGGAGCGTTTTTTGCGACGAAGCAATCTTTTGGAGATTGCTTCGCCGTCTACGACGGCTCGCAATGACGGGGAGTCGACAATTATTCAACGTTTTGCACCTGCTCTCTCACCTGTTCAATCAAAACTTTTAACTCGACAGAAACGCGAGTGGTTTCAACTACAACTGATTTTGCACCTAACGTATTCGCTTCGCGATTAAGTTCCTGCATCAGAAAATCCAAACGTCTGCCGACCACACCCCCTTGTTTCAAAACCCGCCGCACTTCAGAAATATGCGTATCAATGCGATCAAGCTCTTCCGTGACATCGGTTTTTTGCGCGAACAAAATCATTTCCTGCTCGAGACGGCCGGTGTCCATTTCAAGTTTAACATCCGCAAATTTTTTACTGATTCGTTCGCGCTGTTCTTTTAAAATTTCCGGCATCATCTGACGCACCTTGCCAATTTCCGCTTTCATGCTTTCCATGCGCTGTAAAAATAATTGTTTTAACTCTTCGCCTTCGCGCTGACGGGCGGCGACTAAATCTTGAAGTGCTTTTTCGATTAATTTTAAAATTTCATCTTCGATGGTTTCGAGATCGAGTTCTGCAATTTGTAAAATGCCGGGCCAATGTAAAATATCCATGGTATTCACAGGCGCTGGATTTTTTAATAATTTGGCAATGGTTTCGTTGGCCTGACACAATCTTTCAGCCAAATGATTATTAATAATAATTTCAGTGCCCGTAACGTCACCCGGTTGATAGCGGATATGACATTCAATTTTGCCGCGCTTGATGTAATTGCGTAATCGCTCGCGCATGGCGCTTTCGATTTCGTGCAAGGTTTCTGGCAGTCGGACGACGAGTTCAAGATAACGATGATTGATGGACCTTAATTCACAGACCGCACTTCCCCATTTACCTTGACCTTGTGCACGTGCAAACGCTGTCATGCTTTGAATCATAATAATTTCTCCGCTCTTATTTTTATTTAGCCATATTAAAACTTTTCTCGCAACTGGCTATTTTTCTGAACGAAAGTATAATGAATGTCCCAAATAAACCAGAGAGCAGCCATGCGTCCTAGCCAACGAGCCAATGATCAATTACGCGACATCCGGATTACCCGACATTATACAAAACATGCGGAAGGATCTGTATTAGTGGAATTTGGTGATACCAAAGTGATTTGTACCGCAAGCGTTACGGCTGGCGTTCCGCCCTTTTTGAAGGATAAAAAACAGGGCTGGGTCACTGCGGAATATGGCATGTTGCCACGCTCTACGCATGATCGCATGGCGCGTGAAGCCGCAAAAGGGAAACAAGCCGGTCGCACACAGGAAATTCAGCGTTTGATTGCGCGTTCATTGCGCGCCGTCGTTGATCTAACGGCGCTTGGAGAAAATTCAATCACGGTGGATTGCGATGTCATCCAAGCGGATGGCGGAACTCGTACTGCATCGATTACGGGCGGATGCGTGGCACTGGTTGATGCAATACGAAAGATGAAAAAAGAAGGACGGATTACCAAAGACCCGGTGAAGCAATTAGTGGCGTCGGTTTCTGTCGGGCTTTTTAAAGATATGCCGATTTTGGATCTGGATTATCTTGAAGATTCGACGGCGGAAACGGATATGAATGTGGTAATGACGGAACACGGTGGATTTATCGAAATTCAAGGAACGGCCGAGAATGGTCGTCATTTTGATCAGGGGCAATTGGATAATTTAATTGTGCTGGCGAAAAATGGGATTCAGGAGTTGATTAAAAAACAGCGAGAGGCGCTAATTTAATCACCGTCATTGCGAGACCCGCTTTTTAGATCGAAGCAATCTTTTGGAGATTGCTTCATCGCCTATGGCGACTCGCAATGACAAGAAATTTTTAATTTCTATTTCATGCGATGTTCGGGTGCGGAGACTGGAGCTTCTTTCGAGACTTCTTTTTCTGTCGATGTGCCCCACATAGCAGGCGTTTGACGACGCAATTTCGCTTCATTCATTTCAGTTGTGACAACCCCCGCTGCAAATGCAATTTCATCCCCTTCGACACGATCAGGCAGAAATTGCCCACCACTTGCCAGGCTTGCCAACATCTTGCGTTTTTTACTTTCAATGGTAGCATCGACAATATGAACGGGGATGGGTTTATCGGGGTTATCGGGGTTATTAAATACTCTTCGAATCGTATCTGGTATTTCTTTAGGCATAGGTAATCGATTTTGAACTATATCCACGCCATAAAAAGTCAAAATTAAAGGCGAACCATCAGCAACCAGCAATGTTCGTCCACTACCCTCAGTATGCTTGATGACGCCTGCAGTAATTTTTTGAGAGGCGGCTGCAGGTACCGTTTCGAGAAATTTTTCGACAGAAATGGGTTTACCCGATATCGGAACCATCTGATCCCTTATTTTATAAGTACCGCTCATAAAAACTCCCTAAATTCTTTTCTTCATACTTCAATTATAAGTAACTCACCTTAAGAAACACTTAAGATATTCGCCCGACTTTAGTCAGATTTTTCAGTTATATGGGGATAACATAGTCTATTATCAAGGGGGCGTGATCGGAAAAACGCTGATCTTTGTAAATGGAGGCTGATTTTACTGTGTTTTTTAAACCCTCGGTGACGACCTGATAATCGATGCGCCATCCTACATTTTTTGCCCACGCTTGTCCACGATTAGACCACCACGTGTATTGGTCGGCTTCAAAATTAATTTGCCGGAAAGCATCATGAAATCCAAAGTCACCAAAAAGCTTATCCATCCAGGCGCGCTCTTCGGGCAGAAACCCGGAATTTTTTTGATTGCCACGCCAATTTTTTAAATCAATTTGTTTGTGTGCAATATTCCAATCGCCGCAGATAATATAGTCGCGCTGATTTTTTTGCAATTGTCTTAAGTGCTCTGCGTATTTTTCTAAAAAATCAAACTTAATCGTTTGACGTTCTTCGCCACTGGTTCCGGAAGGTAAATAAAGTGATGCGACGACCACCTCACCAAAATCCGCTTCGATGTATCGACCTTCTTGGTCTGCTGTGGCCCATCCTAATCCGCGGGAAATTTTTTTTGGGTGTTTTTTGCAAAAAATGCCGACACCGCTATAACCTTTTTTTTCAGCGCAATGAAAAAAGGCGTGATAGCCTTCGGGTTGCAATAAGTGATTGGCAAGATCTGCTTCCTGCGCCTTAATTTCCTGCAGACAAATCACATCGGCATTTTGTTCTTGCATCCAGTCAAAAAAACCTTTTTTGGCGGCAGAACGAATGCCGTTGACATTGATGGTGATAATACGAGCCATGTTAATCTCACTGCTAATCAAAAGAGCCCGTCATTGCGAGTCGTCGCAGACGGCGAAGCAATCTCTAAAAGATTGCTTCGTCGCAAAAAGCGCTCCTCGCAATGACGGGCTCTGCATACTATTGTCCTAACAAATTATTTAATAACTCGCCGGCTTTTCCAGGTATTTGTCCTTTGATTTTATCCTGGATTTTATCTTGCACTTCTTTTCTGGCTTTTTTTAATTGCTGATCAGCAATCACTTTCATCAGTGCGCTCGGATCTAAACGAATCGATGGATTATCTAAATTTCCGGAAATCGAAATCGGAATAGAAACACCATAAAGATTCGCCAGATTATTTTTCTGATTCGTGGTATCAGCCTGTTTGAAAGAAGTTTGTAATTGATAATTAATTTTTTTGTTAGGAAGATCAATGGTACCTTTACCATGACCTTCAAATCTCGGCGCATTCAGATCAAAATCATTGTTGGTCACTACGCCATTCTTAATGTTTGCAGTTCCAGTCAATGTGCCAAACGCCGTTTCATTTGCTGAATTGGTCGGCATGTCTTGCTTTTTCGTGACCGCATAAGCACTATCTAACAAGTTACCAATGTTGATGCCCTTCAAGACGCCATTATTGAAATTGAGTTTTGCGGTGCCATTTAAATTTTTCACAATGGTATTACCATCCGTTCCAGCCGTTGTTGCTTGAAAATCAATATTCCCTGTACCGGTAATTTTAAATTTGCTATCCGCCGCCAAATCATTCATCAAGGGTTCAGCTTGAACATTGGTTAATTTTCCTTGAACTGAAAATTGCGGAACCGCAGTATTCAAGTTGATTTTAGCGGTGCCATCGAGACTGCCTTGATAAAAAATCGCGGAAATAGGCGATAACGTTAACACTCCTTTATCCAACTGCGTGCGAATATCCATTTTGGAGATACGCACTTTCGATGCCTGGATTTCATCAATTTTCACTGAACCCGTCAGATTAGCCGATTGCAAAGTAGTCGAGGCTGAAAAATCAAAATCGCCGCTTAAGTTGGTCATGCGTTGCAATGCGGGTGTATCAAGCCCTGTCTTTTGTAAAAATTCTTTTACATCAAACGGTGCGATGGTGACATGGCCTTTTGCTTTTGGAGTCGTCAGCATTTCATTGATGTTCATTTTTCCAGTCATTTTAATATTCGCAAGTGATCCGGAAAAATTATCAATTTCCAATGTTTGACGAGTTAAATCAAGCGCTGTATCGCCTTTGATGGCAAGATCAAGGGTTTTTGCTTCTTTGGTGATTTTTGCAGAAAGATCGAGATCATGCAGAATAAACATTTGTTTTTCGAGATTGATCGACACATTGGAAGTCATCGAAACTTGGCCAGAAATAACGGGATTTTTGCCAGAAAATTCAAATGACATGCTAAAGGGAAACGGTTCAAGCAAACTCACATCTTTCGCATGAAAATCAAATTTTTGAATGTCGTAATATTGTTTGGTTTTCTCATTTTGCCAGCTAATCACAGCATTTGAAATATCAACACCTGCAACCGCCAATCCCATCGGCGCGCGCGCCATGGAAGTTGAAGAAGAAGGGGTTGTATTTTTTTCTGAAGAATTTTGTAAATCCGCCCAATTGGTTTTGCCATCAGCATTGGTAATCAAAAATAATTTCAGTCCATTTAATGAGATCCCGCTGGATTTTACATGCCCTTTTAATAACGGCATGATTTTGACACTCACGGTCATGCTGTTAATTTCAGCAAAGGTTTTTTCTTTAAAATCGCTTGGATTGCTTAATTCAAGATGCCCTACTTTAACGCCTAATGAGGGAAAAAGCGTCCAGGACAAATCCCCATCAATGGTCAAATCGCGGCCTGTTGTTTTTTTAACCTGGTCGGTGATCAGCGGCTTAAACCGATTAGGATTGACGACCGTCACCAATAAAATCAGCGCAATAACGGCAATCAGAGCAACAATAACGATAAAACTCGCAATAAATTTTAACCATCTCATAACACCCAACCTCACTATTTGATTATTGAGCGGGTGATGGGAATCGAACCCACGCTAAGAGCTTGGGAAGCTCCCGTTCTACCATTGAACTACACCCGCAAAGTTTGCGATATTTTATGTGATTTAGGGATGAAAGCAATGAAAAGGAAGGCCCCAAATGGGTATAATGGACAAATTTAATGAGGATTTTATGTACAAAATCTGTTTTTACGCGCCAGAAAGCCATATGGAACAAATCAAAAACGCCATGTTTGAAAGCGGGGCTGGGAAAATCGGTGAGTATTCCCATTGCGCCTGGCAGGTCTTAGGCGAAGGGCAATTCATGCCGCTGAAAGGCAGCAATGCTTTTATTGGTGAAGTCAATGAATTAGAAAAAACGCCTGAATACAAAATCGAAATGATTTGTGATGATAAATACCTTCGTGATGTGATTTTTGCCCTGAAAAAAACCCACCCCTATGAACAACCTGCTTATCAAGTTTTTAAAATGGAAAATTTTTAATGCAAACCTATTTATTTTATGACATCGAAACCACAGGGTTGAATAAATCGTTCGATCAGATTTTGCAATTTGCAGCAATTCGCACCGATCAAAATTTAAAAGAGCTTGAACGCTATGAATTGCGCGTGAAATTAAATCCCGATTGCATTCCAGCACCCAAAGCATTAATTACGCATCATATTGGTGTTAACGCGATGCGCGAGGGTATTGCTGAAATTGATGCGATCAAACAAATTCATCAATGGATGAATACGCCCGGCACCATCAGTCTTGGTTACAATACGCTCGGTTTTGACGATGAATTTTTACGATTTTCATTTTATCGAAATTTATTGTCGCCTTATACGCATCAATTTGCGAACCAATGTCAGCGCATGGATTTATATCCGATGTGCGTGATGTATTATCTTTTTAAAAATCAACTGATGAACTGGCCCCAAAAATCCGGCGCCGTTTCGCTGAAATTAGAAGAATTAAATCGCGCCAATCAACTCGCAACAGGCCGCGCGCATGATGCGATGGTGGATGTGGAAGCAACACTTGCGCTTGCGAACATTTTTTTTAAAGATCAGGAAATGTGGAAATATCTGTCCAGTTATTTTAACAAGCAAATGGACCAAACGCGTTTAAATCAATTACAAAATAGCGAAGCGTTAATGGTGGATGGTATTTTTGGAGCAGAACAAAATTATCAATGCGTTGTTTTTCCTTTGGGCACACACAAGCATTACAAAAATCAAACGCTGTGGTTAAGATTGGATACTGAAAATTTTCGAGAAATTAACTCAGATAACATTAAAGAATTAACTCGTGTTAAATCTAAAAAAGCGGGCGAACCTGATTTTATTCTGCCCTTTAGCGAACGATTTAATAAACATTTGCAAACAGAAAAAAAAGAACTAGCGCTCGCCAACAAAAAATGGCTACTCGAACAACCTGAGCTTTTGAAAAAAATTACAGAATTTCATGCAGATTTTCTTTTTCCTGTCTTTCCTCACGCCGATGCCGATGCGAGTCTTTATCTCAATGGTTTTTGGTCATTTGATGAAGAAAAATTTTGCCAGCGTTTTCACGCCGTTCAACCCAAAGAAAAAATCAAACTGATGGATGTAGTAAAAAATCCCCGACTAAAAACCATCGCCACTCGAATTTTAGGAAGACATTATCCAGAGATCCTGACAGACTCTTTGCGTGAAGAATTTACGAATCATTTACAAAAAATTCACCCCGAAAAAGAAGAACAAGCCATGATTGATTTTCGCGGTGAAAAACGATTGACTCCTAATCAAGCATTAAAAGAAATCAAAGAATTACGCGAAACTGAAAAATTATCTACTGAACAATTGCAAATTCTGGCCGAATATGAAGCCCATTTGCAATCTCGCACTTGACCCAGTGGATTCTTTTTCCCATAAACCCAAAGCGTTAGGCTTTAGGATTTTGTTTTGGAAAATGCCTTCTCAAAATCATCTTATGGACACAACCGCTAGAACTCGGCTCGAAAAAATCGGCCAACGAGAACCCAGCACCTGGCGCTCAGCACAGCATTAAAATCCCAACCAAGCCATCGATGTTCGAAGCCGATGGTCAAAAAGAAGAACACCTTACGCCAAAGCATTTTCCAAAACAAAATCCTAAAGCCTAACGCCTGCCCCGAAAGCGTCGAATTTTCCCCCAACCCTCTAATAATCCCCCCCAATTTATGCTATCTTTGTGACATGAAAAAATTCCTATATTTAATTGCTGGCACTCTCCTATCGCTGTCCATCCTAAACAGCGTAGCCGCAGTACCAGTGGTCATACAAAATGACGCTCCAGCGGACGAGCCCCCAACTTCTGTCGCCGAAACGAAAGCCCCAGACACCAAACCCGCCGGCCGCCTTTGGAATCTACAAGATGCCGATATTTTAAGCATTATTAATGAGGTCTCCCTCGAAACGGGTAAAAACTTTGTCGTCGATCCTCGTGTTACCGGCAAAATCACCCTGGTTTCCAGTAAGGCCGTTCAACCGGGCCAGGTTTACGATGTTTTTCTTTCTATTCTCGCTTTGCTAGGTTACTCAGCCATCCCAAGCGGCGATGTGATTAAAATCGTTCCAAATATGGAAAGCAGCGAATATGCCACTCGCGTGGCGAGCAAACAAATGCCAGGAAAAGGGGATGAAGTCGTAGTCCGCGTGATCCCACTCGAAAATGTTTCCGCAAATCAATTAATTCCAGTGATTAGACCTCTGCTGCCCCAATGGAGTAATGTCTCCGCTTACACGCCCGGCAACGTATTGATATTAGTTGGACGCGCCGCGAACCTCGATCGCATTCTCTCAATCATCAGCAACGTCGATAAATCAGCGGATAACAGCATTGAAATGGTGCCCTTACATCAAGCGACCGCTTCACAATTAGCGATTGTGCTCAACAACTTACAAAATACAGCGCGATTAAATGGCGAAACTGCATCGGTTTCGATCGCAGCAGATGATCGCAGCAACAGCATTTTATTAAGCGGCAACAAAGCCGCTCGCTTGCGCATGCGTGTTTTGATTTCACAATTAGATACACCGACGGCGGGATCGCAAGGCAATACCGAAGTAGTCTATTTACGTTATTTAGTTGCGAAAAATTTTGCACCCATTCTCGGAAAAATCGCTCAGAATTTATTGGGTAAAGATATTTCAAACAAAGATGCAGCAATAGGACTTGCGGCTGCGCAGAATTCTCCTACTAATTCTTCTCCCGCTAATTTAGCAAGACCCAAAGAGCCTGAAAATCTCACCAATATTCAGGCAGAACCCAGCACCAATTCACTGATTATTACTGCACCACCCACTTTGATGCGCGCTTTGAACTCCATTGTTTCTCAGCTGGATATTCGTCCCGCGCAAATTTTAGTGGAAGGCATTATTGTTGAAATCAGCGAAGATGATTTAAAAAATCTAGGCATTCAATGGGGCGGTCTAGTGACCTCAAACACAACACCTCCCGGTCCTGGATTTTCACAATTTGGTCAAGGTGTTGTTGGAATTATTCCTAGCATGGAAATTCAAGCGATTTTAAATGCCTTACAAACCAATCAAAATGTTAATGTCTTATCGACACCCTCTGTGGTCGTTCTCGACAATCACAAAGCCTCTCTTGAAGTGGGCCAAGATGTACCTTACCAAAGCGGTTCTTACACGACACCTGTGAATTCTTCACAGACACCCTTCAACACTACCGCTTACAAACAAGTTGTGTTGCGACTCGATGTGATTCCACAAATTAACCTCGGGAATTCCGTACGCATGACCGTCGCTTTAAAAAATGACAGTCTGCAAAATCCTGATAATCCAGGCCCAACACCGATCACCAACATCAGCCGCATCAGCAATTCGGTGATCGTAAACAGTTGTGACGTTTTAGTCATCGGCGGTTTAATTCGTAATAGCATCAACGAAACCACTGAAAAAGTGCCGATTCTCGGCGACATTCCAGGAATTGGTTTAGCATTCCGCCACAAAACTCAAAAATTAGAAAAAAGAAACCTGGTCGTCTTTTTAAAACCTGTCATCATGCATAATGCCGATGACGCGAACGCCATCACCAACAATAAATACGAAATCATTCGCAATCGCCAAATTAATTGGCCAGAACAATTGACCGCAGGACAAATAAAAACAGACAATGTATTACCCTTATGGAAGAATAATGTAGACCTGCCAAAACCATTTGAGGGCTAACGATGGCAGTCAGCAGACAAAATAATATTATTCCATTCGCATTTGCCAAGCGTTACGGCGTTTTATTCATTGGCGTTGAAAATAATTCCGCTAAAATTATTTATCGAGACAAACCCACTGTCGCTATCATCAATGAACTGCGTCGCCATCTCAATATGCCGATCATGCTGGAAGCCGTGGACAGTGAAACTTTCGCAAAATTATTAATAAAACATTACGAAACCGATTCCAGCACCGCCATGCAAATGGCCGAAGATTTTGGCGAATCGATGAATCTTTTTGACTTAATTCACGAACTGCCCAAACCCGAAGATTTATTAGAAAAACAAGATGACGCGCCGATTATTCGTTTATTGAATGCACTCTTAAGTGAAGCGATAAAAGAAGGCGCATCGGACGTTCACATAGAAACCTTCGAAGATCGCATCATGATTCGTTTTCGAGTGGATGGTGTGTTGCGAGAAGTCTTGGAACCACAGCGCGTCCTCGCGCCCTTAATTGTTTCTCGTATTAAAGTCATGGCAAAACTCGATATCGCTGAAAAACGCTTGCCGCAAGATGGTCGCATCACATTACGCATCGGTGGCCGCGCGGTTGACGTGCGTGTTTCGACGATGCCAACCAGTCACGGTGAACGTGTGGTGTTACGTTTACTCGACAAACAAAATGCGCGGCTTGATCTCGCGCAATTGGGGATGGAAGAAAAAACCTTACGCATCATGCAGCGGCTGATTGCGCTGCCGCATGGAATTATTTTGGTAACCGGTCCAACCGGTTCCGGTAAAACCACCACACTTTACGCTGCGATGACTTCCTTAAATAATCAAACGCGAAATATTTTAACCGTCGAAGATCCGATCGAATTTGATTTGCCAGGTATCGGACAAACGCAAGTCAATTACAAAGTGAACATGACCTTCGCGAAAGGTTTGCGCGCGATTTTGCGTCAAGATCCGGATGTCGTCATGATCGGAGAAATTCGCGATCTTGAAACCGCGCAAATTGCAGTGCAAGCCTCTTTAACGGGTCACTTAGTGCTTTCGACATTACACACAAACAGCGCCATTGGTGCGATCACACGGTTGGATGATATGGGCATTGAACCTTTTTTACTCTCTTCCAGTTTAATTGGCGTGTTAGCGCAACGATTAGTTCGATTGCTCTGCAAACACTGTAAAAAGGCCGTGCCTGCGACACCTTCTGAATGCGCTATTATGAGCGTGCCAGATGATCCGCTACCAACGATTTATCATCCATCGGGTTGCTCGCTTTGCCGCAACACAGGTTATGCAGGACGTAGTGGTGTTTATGAATTAATTGCCATCGATGACACACTGCGCACCATGATTCACGATCGAAAAGCGGAGCAGATCTTGCGAAAATATGCCCGTACATTATTCCCCAGTATTCGACAAGATGGTTATCGACGTGTTTTAAACGGTGATACCTCGCTCGAAGAAGTGTTGCGTGTGACTAACGAGGAATAACATGGCTGGATTTCACTATACTGCGATCGATTTAAAAGGTGTCCGCCAAAAAGGAACTATCGAAGCGGATAATGCAAAACATGCACGTCAATTATTACGCGCAAAAAATTGGATGCCGCTTGAAATCACGTCCGCTAACACCAAAAAAGTGACAGCGGGAAAAGTATCTAGCCGACAATCGATGAGCAGCAAAGAATTAGCGCTCATGACGCGGCAGCTTGCAACTTTATTAGCTGCGGGATTACCCGTCGAAGAAGTGTTAGCCGCTGTCGCCGAACAAACAGAAAAACCGCGTACCAAAGGATTAATTTTATCAGTGCGTGCGCGAGTTCTTGAAGGACATGCACTTGCTTCTGCGATGCGTGATTTTCCTTATGCTTTTTCTGAATTGTATTGCTCAACTGTTGCCGCAGGTGAAAAATCCGGACACTTAGATGTCGTGCTTGATCGCCTCGCTGATTACACAGAAAAACAATATCAAATGCGGCAAAAAATTCAAAATGCGTTAATTTATCCTGCGATTATGGTTTTGGTTTCAATTGGGATCGTTGGATTTTTATTAGAATATGTTGTTCCAAAAATGATTTCGGTTTACAGCAATATCGGTCAAACATTACCTGGCATGACGCAATTGCTTATTGATATCAGCGCGGGTGTAAAAATGTTTGGGCTTTACGCCCTGCTTGCGATTATTGTGATTGTTTTTTTATTCCGACGTGCGATGAAAAAAAATATCGGCTTTCGAACGTCGGTCCATGCATTTTTTCTGAGAATTCCGATTATTGGGAATGCGACGAAAACAATTAATACCGCACGATTTTCTAGAACCTTTGCAATTTTATCTTCCGCGGGTGTTCCAGTTTTGGAAGCAATGTCGATCTCATCTGCGCTCATCACTAATTTACCCATTCGCGACGCAGTTCAGGAAGCAGCTAATCGAGTGCGTGAAGGCGCCAACATTAATTTAGCACTGAAACAAACGGGATATTTTCAGCCTATGAGTATTCACTTGATTGCGAGCGGAGAAGCCAGTGGGCAATTGGAAAATATGCTGGAGCGCGTGGCGAATAATCAAGAAGCGGATATTTCTCGGTTGATTGATACTAGTTTGTCTTTGTTTGAACCGGCGATTATTTTGCTGATGGGGGCGATTGTTTTGTTTATTGTGTTGGCGATTTTGTTGCCGATTTTCCAATTGGATCAGTTTGCGAGTTAGGTGCCAAAGCGCTGGGGTTTAGTATTTTTTTTCGAAAGCGCTTTTGACTAGCGCTTTTCTTCTTATTAACCATCGGCTTCGAACATCGAACGCGCTTTCATGAATTCTATGTTGTTCTGAGCATCTATACTGAGATTCGCTTTGGCCGATTTTTTCTAGCCGAGTTTTAGCATCTGCAATTATAAGAAAGATTTTTGGGGTGCGCTTTCGAAAAAAAATACTAAACCCCATCGCTTGAGAGGAAAAGCATCCCTCACCCGCAACACAAAAAACGTGTTGCGACCTTTCCCACAAGGGGAGCCCGGGATCACCTCTCCCCTTGTGGGAGAGGTCGACGCGCGCAGCGCGTCGGGTGAGGGGTGCTTTTGGGTCAAACTTCCCCAAAAAACATAAATATTCTTTTGAATAAATGAACAATCCGCAAATCACAGGACAGTATCAATCAATAATATCAATGCCCAACGCACCAAACACCTGATCAACCATTTCATCCGTTGCATCATTCAATGAATAACCGGCTTGTCCAAACCAACGTTTGATGGCGACTAATTCGCGGCCGTGAAGATAAATATAAAAGGCGAGGAAAATCACATCAGAATCTTGTTCGGGAATAACATTAAACGCATAACGTTCAGCATAAGGTAAGCGCTTTTTGCCTTCTTCTTCGGTGTAGTTTGATAAAATTGTTAACGCTTCTTCGGCAGTGGGTGCTGTTTCGCATTGTTCTTTGACTTTATGGTAATCCTCAATGCGCTGATGCAAGACGCGGTCTAATTCTTCTTCTTTTAATAATTCGGTAAACCCATGCGGCAATTTTTCATCGATAGCAAATACTTTATTGATGAAATCGGCAAAGTGAATACTCGCAATATCTTGCGAGACTATTTTATAAAAAAATGGTACAGCGAGACACGCGCGTTTAAAAGAAGGTAAATTCAAAAATAATTTATCTTCACGCAAGGAAAACGTCCCTATGCGCATCGGATGTTCAGGATTTTTGCGGAACGAATCGAGGGATTCAAAATGAAGATCAGTACATTCGCCCATCCAATACCACGTCCAGGAGTTGGGCGTGGTATTTTTTTTGATGCATTGCAATTTTTCGATTGCCTGAATAAAACTATCCTTGTTATTCAGTGTGTAGGTCAAGCGAATGGGCTGATAAGCTTCGCCGGTTTCAACCGTCAAAAAAGGTTTTTGTAACCGGTCGAACATTTTTATCTCCTAGTTATCCTACTAGAATTATTCTGATTTTGATGAACCAGGGCCTTTCATTGCTGGTGATTTGTAACCTTTATCAGCAGTGACGCCTGCTTTTTCATCTTTAAGATGCTTGTTAGCTTCCGCTTCAACAACAGCGTTAGCTTTTGCTTTCGCAGTTTCGATCACATCTTTTTTAGGTTTTTCTGAATACTTAGCAGCGATTTCCACTGTGCTTTTTAAATCATCCGCATGCGCCTCACCACCAACGACATTGGAACCAACTCCGGTTTTGGCCTTTTTGAAATCTTCTGATGATCTTTTAATTGGATTACCCATGTTATTACCTCATTCGCAAATGTTTACACTTTAACCAATTCAGTTTATATTAGCAATTCATTTAACTTAATTATAGCCCGGAACTCCCTGTTTCCAAAAGTTTTTTAAATGACTCTATCCTTATTTTCTTTTAGTATAAACCTAAATCCTTAACGCGAGATTAAATGTATGAAAAAGAATTTGCTTAAAAATAAACGACTTAGCGGTTTCACCCTGATTGAGGTCATGGTGGTGGTCGTGATTTTGGGTATTTTGGCGGCCATTATCGTCCCGAAAATCATGAGCCGGCCGGAACAGGCTCGTATTGTCAAAGTGAAACAAGACATCCTGGCCATTCAGAGTGCCCTCGACCTCTATAAACTCGACAATGGTTTTTATCCTTCAACCGATCAAGGACTTAGCGCCCTCGTGAAAAAACCGACTTCTGATCCGATTCCTAACAACTGGAAATCAGAAGGTTATCTGCAACAAGTGCCTGTGGACCCTTGGGGACAAGAATATCAATATATGAATGATAACGAAAAAGCCCGAATTTTCAGTTACGGGCCAAAAGGCAAAGAAGGCAATAGCCCGATTGGAAACGATAGTGCCGACAATGGCAATCAATAACCAACAAGGGTTTACTCTCATCGAACTGCTGATAGTGATTGTCATTATCAGCATTGTTTCTAGCGTCGCCGTCTTAACTGTTCACAATAACCAAAATAAACGTTTGCAAGCCATGGCAGAACAGCTTGCGAATGTTTTACAGCTTGCCGAAGAAGAAGCGCTGCTTCGGCCAGCAACGCTCGGATTTAAATTAACAAAAACGAGTTTTCAATTTTATCTCTACCATGAAAATGGTAAACATCCCTGGCAGCCGATGAACGACAGGATTTATGGTTTGCATCACATTCCAGACGATGTTGAAATCAAATTTAAAACCGATGAAGAAATTCCCGAAAACACGCCGCAACTCATTATTTCGGGCGGCAGCATCACACCGTTTACGCTTTTAATTGGAAAAAAAGATGAGCCGGCGCGTTACAAAATTGTGGGCGCTTCGAATGGCACGATAAAAACGGGAATAGTAAATAATGACGAAAATTAAAAACGCCACTTTCAAACAACCCGTCATTGCGAGACGCGCTTTTCGCGCCGAAGCAATCTCATCCTCGAAGCCACATTCAAGAGATTGCTTCGGCCTAAAAAACAGGCCTCGCAATGACGGGGGTTTTACATTGATCGAAGTGTTAATTGCACTCGCCATTTTAAGCATCGCCTTGATTTCGATCATGCGCTCAACTTCGCAAAATATTCGCGACAATACTTATTTACAAAATAAAACCATCGCTGCTTGGGTTGGCACGCAAGCCATGAATGAAATTCGCGCGGGCGTCATTAGTACCGCATCCGATAACGAAATCAAAAAAGAAACCGAAATGCTCGGACGAAAATGGTCATGGCAAGCAACCGTCACAACCACACCCAACCCGCGCATCAAAAAAATTGTTGTCGATGTTTTTTCATCGGATGGAAAAAAAATGCTTTCGCTAACGAGTTATATTTATGCATCGTAATCATGGTTTTACTTTACTGGAAATTTTACTCGCGCTTTTTATTTTTACGTTAGTTGCAATGATCACCACAAGCGCGCTTCACACGGCGATTCGCGCGCAAAATGACACACAACAAAATGCAAAAAAGTTGGCGGAACTGGAAATTGTTTTTACTTTTTTTTCACGGGATATTGAACAAGCCATCGATCGCCCCGTGACACTGCCGAATGGTGCAATCGAAGATTCTTTTAAAGGCGCGCCAGATTCGATTACCTTTACTCACGCGGGTGTCGCAAATCCAGGCGGACAAGTGCTTCGCAGCACATTGGAACGCGTGCGTTATCGTTTAGATAAAACGAATTTAATTCGCGAAACGTGGGAATCGCTAGATCAAACACAAGATACGCAAATTCAAGAACGCATCTTATTAAAAAATGTGGATGATCTCGCTTTTCAGTTTCTCGATAAAAACGGCAATTTTCAAACACGCTGGCCACCGCCGACGGATGCGGATAAAACGCCGCTTCCGAAAGCCGTGCGCGTTATCCTGACGATTCACAATTCAGGTAATATTACTCAATTTTATTTGACGCCGAGTTAACCATGAATTCTTTAAAAAAACAGCGAGGGGCCGCCATCATTGTTGCATTATTTGTAGTGGCATTAGTTGCTGCTGCCGCCATTGCCATGATTGAACGCTTACGCACCGACATTCGTCGCACTGAATTAATCTTAAATGCGACGACAGCGGATTTTTATGCGCAAGGTTCAGTGATTTGGGCCATCGATCAACTGAATCGCGACTGGGATAATGCTAAAAACAATGCCGTCATTGATTTCGCCCCAATTAAATCACCGCTAGACCATCAAAATGGCGCAACCATTTTCAGCGTGATTTATGATGCTCAAGGTTTTTTTAATCTAAATAATCTTGCGAATTCGCAATATCAGGGAAATTTTGTCCGACTGATGCGAACAATTGCACCGGAAATCAATGAAGGCGATGCCAATACCATTACTCAATCTGTAATGGATTGGGTTTCGCCCAACGTAAAAAATCCAGCGCTCGATGAGTATTATCGAAAACTGTCCCCGCCCTATCGTTCTCCGCACCGCCCCATGGGCAGTATCAGCGAATTGCGATTAGTCAAAGGGATGACCCCGCAACTTTTTTCGAAATTAATGCCCTATATAACCGTCTTGCCTGGCAATACGACCATTAATGTGAACAGTGCTTCTGCACCCATCTTAATGAGCTTGAGTGTCACATTAACGGCTGACGCGGCCAAAACCCTCGAAGCGACTTGTAAAAGAGCGCCTTTTCCGACCATGGAGGCATTTCAGGCATTTGATATCGTCAAAAATAACCCATTTGAAACCAATAAAATCACAATTGTCAGTGCCTACTTTTTAGTCAAAACGATCGTGACATTAGGCCATGAACATATTGTCCTTTATACTATGCTGCAGCGCTCGCTGGATTCGACCAAAGGCGGCAAGAGTAAAACCATTATTTTGTGGCAAAGCAAAGGGACACTATGAAAAGTGTGATTTACATTAATACGCAAACCCATCTGCATGCAGACTGGGTGCTATTTAATGATGAAAATCAGGTCGTGCAAAGTGTCCTGCAAGGCGATATCAATCAATTTGCAGTTGGCGCTAAAAATTCAGACATTTTTGTGATCGTGCCCGGTCAGGATATTTTGCTAACCGATGCCACCCTACCGAAATTGTCACGACAACGCCTTTTGCAGGCACTGCCCTTCGCACTCGAAGAACAATTGATTGATGATGTAACCCATTTGCATTTTGCAATCGCCGATTATCAAAGTGATGGGACATTGCCAGTTGCTATTGTTGCGAATGAAAAAATGCAAGCGTGGCTTCAGATTTTTTCTGCATTAAATCTATCGCCACGCGCTTTTATTCCCTCTGAATTTTTGTTGCCCGCAACTAGCGACCAATGGCAAATTAATATTTCCGACAACGAATGTATCGTGCGCACTGGAAAATTCAGTGGATTTGTTTGTGAAAAAGACACACTGAATACTTTGATTGAGCTGAAGTTGACAGAGACCGAACAAAAACCCGTACTCAACGAAACACATTTTTCCATGCAGCAATTACTAGAAAAAACCGGCGGCACTCTTTCACCGCAAATTAATTTGTTACAAGGCGTTTATCAACCCAAAATTAAAGGCACTAAAATAAAAACCATCTGGATTTTGGGCTCGTTACTGATTCTTGCGTGGGCGGCATTCGCCATTTTTGGCAACTTAGTTTCACTTTTTATTTTGGAGCATCATAGCGATAAAATTGAAAGTGCAATTAATCAAATTTATAAACGCAATTTTCCACAAGCCACTTCCATTATTGCGCCACGCCAACGCATGACAGAAAAATTGCATACGCTTTCCGGTCAGGCCGGCAAAAATAATTTTCTGGTTTTAATTGCCATTTTAGGAAAAAGTTTGGCCGATGCGCCGAAAGTCCACATTCAAAATCTGGATTATCGCGATCAAATCATGACGATTGAAGTCAAAGCGTCTGCTTTTGAAAATCTCGATGCGCTGACAAAATCGCTGACCGCCAAAGGACTTTCAGTAAAACAACAAAATGCCGCGACCGAGGGCACCGAAGTCAAAGCAACTATTCTCGTCCGAGGAGGTCTCGCATGAAAGAATGGTGGGACAATCTGGCTTTACGCGAAAAACAAATTTTAAGTCTCGGCTTGCTTGCGATTTTGATGCTGATTTTTTATATCTTTATCTATTCACCCTTAAATGATCGCGTCACGACATTGCGCGAACAAATTATTCATGACCAAGAATTAATGTTCTGGATGCAAGATGCGGATAAACGCATACAACTTTTAGAAAAAAATGCGCAACCGCCGCAACCCACCATTCATGAAACGGGATCCTTGCTCAGCATCGTGCAAAAAGAAATTAACCACACGTCCTTAGTCGGCGCACTCACACAAATTCATCAAGTCGATGCAAATTCAATCCAATTATCTTTTCAAAAAGTCGATTTCGATAAATTAATGGCCTGGTTGATTCAACTGACATCACATCATGCTTTAACGATTTCACAAATGGGTGTGGTTCCAAGTTCTTCACCAGGCGTGGTGGCAGCAGATTTTATTTTAAAATATTAAAAATGAGAGGTGGGTATGTTTAGAATCGGTAAATCAGGTGAAATGGATCCAATTATGAGTCAAGAAGAACTCGAAAAAATGGTAATGAATAATTTTGATCAACATTTTGTTCCGCTCGGAGAATTCAACTTTCAATCGACGGATCCTGAAGGAAAAAATAAGGAAATGGACGAGAAAATTCAGGCAATGCATAAAAGAAATGAAAAAAACCTAAGAAAATTACAAAAAAATGATGCCCGCATGATGGAAGAAGCTAAAAATCCCACAGAAGTGCCTCACCTGGAACGCGCTGAAGTGCTTCTCGAATTAGGCAGACCTCGAGAAGCCGTTCAATGTTTAACAAATGCACTCGCAATAAGCCTTTCTTACAAAGTAGAAAAAAAACAAATGGACCTCGTTTCCAAATTGATGAGAGCAGTTGAACCGATTCCGCCCAAAGCTGAACCTACCCCACTCGATGGGCCCGATAAAAATACCAATCCCACCTCTCTTTTTGAAAAAGCATTGATACAGCCGCCTGGGCCCGCCTTCGATTTATTGACTGAGGCGATAAGAGTATCTGAAAAACCCAATCCTGAATTTTATGCCAAGCGCGGTGAAATCGCTTTAGTGTTAGGAAAGCCCGAGTTTGCTTTAAAAGATTTTACTTATGCGAGTTGGTTGGAAAATAGAAAACGAATTGAAAACGACACCACTTATAATCCAGCGAATCTGATAAATTATCATCGAGGCAGACGCGACACCTTTATCGCCATGGGAGATCCTGTTTCAAGCAGGACAGAACAAGATCTCATTCATCTCCTCTGTGCAAATGCAGAGTCACCCCTTGGGCCGCAGGATAAAGTCTTCAAGGAAAAACTTAAAGAAAAATCAAAACAATTGGAAATTGCTGCAACAGAAAGAACTGCGAAAGCAGAAAAACAAGATCTAAAGACCCAGCTTCGTTTAACCAGCGAAGCTGTACAATTAAGAGCTGTTGCAAAAGAGTTTTCAGAATTAGCTAAAACTTATGTTTATGCGCCTGACACCACTGTTAAAATGGTTGCACAAGAAGCAAAAAAAGGTGGCACCGTTATTGCCCCCCTTCGATTGGATACAATAAAACAAGTACAACAAGATAGAAAAGACCCGCCTACTCCTAAACAAAAGCCAATCGAACAAACTGCCGGTCCTGCTGAAGAGATGGCTCCAGCGCCTCAACCTAAACAAACGGGTCCTTCAAAACAACAACGACTAGCCGCAGCGGCCAAAAAGAAAAAACAGAAACAAATGAAAAAAGCAAAAGCAAACGCAGCAGCCGAAGAATTAAAAAGAGAGGCTGCAAAAGCGCGCGAACAACAACGAGATGAAGAACGTCGAAGAATTGCAGCACTCGATGCCGAACTTGCAGCAAAACAAGCCGAACGCGCAAAAAAAGCGGCTGAAGAAGGAAAACAACGCGCGGAAGCAGAAAAAGCATTAAAAGCGGCTGAAGATGCACGCCTTGCTAGAGAAAAAGCTGAGCGTGAGGCTAAAACTGCTGAAGATGCACGCGTCGCTAAAGAAAAAGCAGCACGTGAGGCTAAACCTGCTGAAGATGCTCGCATCGCTAGAGAAAAAGCAGACCGTGAGGCTAAAGCGGCTGAAGATGCTCGCATCGCAAAAGAAAAAGCCGATCGTGAGGCCAAAGAGGCGGCTGCAAAACGCATTGCTGAAGAAAAAGAACGTAAGCAACAAGAAGCAGATGAATTAAAGAAATTTCATGCGGATTTATCAAAAAAAATTGCTACCGATGCTGTGGACGGTGCCGTCAGAAAGTTTGAAAAAGACCTGGAGGCAACTGCCACTGCTGAACGAATTGCTAAAGAAAAAAAAGAACAGCAAGAAAAAGCAAAAGCTGCCGAAGTCAAATCACCGGCGAATGGTTCCCCAAAATCGAAACCACCACTAAAAATACCGGATTCCTCTCCTCCTGTGATGTCTGATATTGCAATACAACAAACAATACCTGTTCAACACCAAAATGGTGTTTCTACTGTACCATCAGAACCTAAGCAGGTTGTCACGCAACCTGTACAACAGCAAATGATGCAACAGCAATCTTTCGCCGAACAAAATTATGGAAATTGGAATGGAAATACGAACCCTGTTTGCTATCAGCAACAACCATTTCAGATGATGTGTCCCGCTCAAGTCTTCGATCAGGGTATTCCATATCATCTGACCAATATCAACGGTATGTATATGTATTGTCCCGGAAGGATGCTCGAAAATCTGCTGGCTTATTCATATGATCCCTCTTCGCAATGGGCATTGCAGAGAAATCCCAATTATGCTCATGCGAATTACGCGAATTATGGGCCACAACAGTACGCGAATTTTCACACTGCTCAGCAATTTACGCAGCCGATGCAGCTGCCGCAACCAATGCAACAACCGGTGAAAACCTCTTTATCCACGCATGCCAATCTTCATCAGCGATTCCAGCAAGCGCAGCAAATGCAGCAACCACAGCCCGTGCGTCGTGTGAATTTTGATGAAGCAAAACATCCACAATTACCAATCGCAGCATTGGACGTGAAAAGAAACAGCTCTCTTTCGGAAAGACGTGCTGCTGCATTTTCGGCAAGACAGGTCGAAGGCGCTCAACCCAAACCAGTGAGGCCTTTAGATCTGAATTTAGTTGCCCAAGTTCCCCCACTGGATACACCAGAACGTCCTAGCGGCTCGCCGGAGAAAATTCCGGTGACAGCGAAACCGGCGGATGCTGAGGCGCAAGCGCATACTGCTAAGAGAGCTACGATGTAGCCATATTACTAACGTCATTGCGAGGCCTGCTCCCTCGCAATGACGATCTGCTTTATCCTACACTTTCCAATCCATCAGTATTTTTGATCCAAGGCCCTAACTTACTGAATTCCGGTAAAATAAGAAGTTTAGCCGCTTTCGCATCCGTCGCCGTTGCAAATTTTCCATACGTCAACACATACCAATCACGACCGTTATTTTTTGAAAGATAAATATGCGTTGAATTCGTAGCATGTAATTTTTTCTGTAACTGCTTCACATCGGCTAAATGATAAGCCCCAAATAATTGCAAGCTATAATGATTATTTAAACTAGTTTTTAGTGAACTCGCCAATTTTTGCGTTGAATTTATTTTTTTCGGATGCGTTTCCTCAGTGATCGGAATAAACTGCCGCCGAGTGGATGGTTTCACCGTCGGCGCTTTCACGCGTTCGCGTTGAATCGATTGCAAAACTAAATCCTGATGACAAGATTTTTCCCCTGAAAAAACAGGTTGCGAAGGACACGCATGCGTACAAACGTGGTTACCTGAGCTGGAATTTGAATCACAAGTGATTTCACCACAACCATGATGAACACCAGGAACCGCATCGAGACAATTGGATTGCGGCGACTGAATCAATACCAATGCACGCATCGCAGGCGCGTACCGTTGCATCGCTGCTTTTTTCATCCAGAAAATGCCTGACGTGCAATCGCGCGGCACACCGTAACCGTAATAATACATGTAGCCCACCGCATATTGCGCTTCACAATTGCCATTCACTGCGATGGGTAATAATTGACAGAATGCTTCTTGGAATTCACCGCGATTAAAAGTAATTTTGCCTTGATACAATTCCTGCGTGGTATACGGTGTCATGCAGGTACACGCTTGCACCAAGAAGCAAATAAAAAAAGTAATCAAGATGCGGTAAAAACTCACTCGTTACTCCTCCCGTTGGTTTCAGCGGGTAATAACGGTTTTGGTTCACCCTGGAATTGTAATGGCGTGCGCTGCAAGGGCAGCTTTTCCAGATGGCCATCATTTTCCAGTACCACTCCATCCTGCGTAATGGAATGAATTTTCACTCCCGACGAAGGCAGTGTGTCACCCACTTGATAGACTTTACCGGGTTTGCCTTCTTCGGAAATTATGACATGGGAGAGCGCTTCTGGCACGGCTTTTATGACGCCCACCAAACGGATCTGCAAACTCGTGATCGGCAGCGCTTGGTTGGAACCAAACAGGTGTTGATCTGGAATCTGTTGAATCATCTGCATGACGGCTTCATCGCCTAACGTAGTTTTGGCGCTGTGCGGATGCGTTTTGATAATCACAACATCATCGTGCCAATTATAAAGTGTTTGAAAAAACGTCCCCGTGAACAATAATGCCGCACAAATTAACACCGCCCAGCCGGCACGCTGGCCCCATTCGGTGGTAAATAAGGGTGCAATGATTTCGTTCAACATAGCTTCATTATATACTAGCCCCATGCTGCCCTCCATCGCTGTCACGACTCATGCAAGCAATTTAATTCCTAAAGCGGAAGCTTTGGCTAAAAAATTACAGTTGCCATTTTCGGCGGAGGAAGCCAATTTTGACTACTTTTTGATACTCACGGATGATTATTTGGGATTATTAAAAAAAGGGAGCAAAAACCCCTTTTTTATCGATTTTTTTTCAGGAAAAATGAACTATCGGCGAAAGCACGCTTCCTTTAAAAATGAATTGTTAGTCAAAGCCTTAGGACTTAAAAAAAATAAGCCAGTCACGCTTGTTGACGCGACTGCGGGTTTGGGGCGCGATAGTTTTATTCTGGCTGCCCTCGGGTTTGAAGTGCAATTGATTGAACGGTCGAAGATTGCTTATGCGCTGCTCGAGGACAGCTTAGCGCGCGCGAGCCATCATACTGAAACAAAAGAGATCGTCGCGCGGATGCATTTGATTCAGGCCGATGCGATTGAATGGCTACAAAAAACCGATCAAGAAATCGATATTATTTATCTCGATCCCATGTTCCCCGAACGCCAAAAATCGGCCAAGGTCAAAAAAGAAATGCAGATTTTTCAAGACATTATTGGCGCAGATCCCGATATTGAACTGTTGTTAAAAAGGGCTTTAACTTGTGCCAAAGAACGCGTTGTGGTAAAAAGACCACGGCTTGCGGAAGCGATTGCTGGCCAAAAACCGAGTTATGAAATTAGTGGCAAAAGTAGCCGATTTGATATTTATATAACATAGCCTGCCATCCTGAGGATGACAATAAAAGTGCAACACTAAAGAGAGAAGCCCGTGCAAACACTCCAACATTTATTCGCTTTTATTCTGCACCTGGATGACGAATTGTTTACGTTTGTCAGCATGTATGGCATCTGGACTTATGCGCTGCTTTTTCTAGTGATCTTCTGCGAAACCGGATTTGTGGTTACACCTTTTTTACCCGGTGATTCGTTACTTTTTGCAGCGGGCGCAATTGCAGCGGGATCCAGTAATACATTAAATATTCACTGTTTGTTTATGCTTTTGGTGGTTGCATCGGTCACTGGAAATGGCTTGAATTATTTTATTGGACGCATGATCGGTCCTAAAATATTTTATTCGGGTAATTCTCGATTTTTTAATAAAAATTATTTGGAACAAGCGCATCGTTTTTACGAACGCTTCGGTGGGAAAACATTAGTCTTCGCGCGTTTTCTGCCCATTTTGCGCACCTTCGCACCGTTTGTTGCGGGCATTGCGAACATGAGTTATCAACGTTTTTATTTTTATAATATTTTGGGCGCAATTTTATGGATTGGTTGCCTGCTTTATGTGAGTTTTTGGTTTGGCAATATTCCCATCATTAAAGATCATTTTTCTTATGTCATTTTAGCGATTATTGGATTATCTCTTTTACCGCCGGTGATCGAAGTCATTCGTCGCCGCTATTTCAAAACGGCAGCGTAACATGTCGAATCAAACCAAACTCAGTTTGCCGGTGCTCACATCGCTAGTCATGGGAAACATGATTGGCACCGGTATTTTTGTTTTGCCGGCATCGCTTGCCGCATTTGGTTCGATTTCTATTTTTTCCTGGATTTTTACAGGCATGGGTTCTTTATTTTTAGCGCTGACATTTGCAAGTTTAAATAGCAAAATTCCAAAAAGTGGCGGCCCTTATGCTTATTGCAAAGAAGGGTATGGGGATTTTATTGGATTTTTGGTGGCGTATACCTATTGGATTAGCGTTTGGGTCGCAACGGCTGCCATTGCTGTGGCATCGATTGCTTATCTCAATGTGATTTTAGGCGTTCCAACGGTTAATCCATTGTTAGCGTTTGCGATTGAAGTCGCGGCTGTTTGGATTTTTACATTAATCAATATTCGCGGCATTCGTGAAGCGGGTGTCGTGCAATTTATTTTGACTGCACTCAAAATTTTGCCGCTCTTATTAATTACCTCTGTCGGTTTGTTAAAAATGAATGTGCATCATTTTTCGCAGTTTAATCTAATGCATCAATCGAATTTATCTTCCTTCACCGGCGCTGCGACTCTTACTTTTTGGGCATTCATTGGGTTAGAAACAGCAACCATTCCTGCAGAAAACGCTCGGAGTTCGCGCGATGTTTATCGGGCCACGGTTTTTGGTACGCTGCTCGCCGCTCTGATTTATCTTATTAGCACCATTGCGATTATGGGTTTAATTGCGCCCGTTGATTTAAAAAATTCAACTTCACCGTTCTCCGATGCGGGGCATTTATTATTTGGCTGTCATACAGCGATTATCATCGCCATTTGTGTGATGATTGCAGGGTTTGGCACGCTGAATGTCTGCACCATGGTGCAAGGCCAAGTACCTTATGCGGCTGCGCGCGATGGTTTATTTCCAACGCGTTTTGCGGGACTTTCGCGGTTTGGAACGCCGAAATATAGTTTAATTGTGTCAGCGATTCTGGTGTCGTTATTATTAATCTTGACGGTTAATGCCACTTTGTTAAAACAGTTTAATATGCTGGCCTTATTGGCAAGCCTTGCGACGCTGGTGACTTATTTTATTTGTGCGATGGCTGAGATTATTTTATTAATGCGGAAATCGGCTGAGTTTAATCGTTATAGCCTGATTAAATCATTGGTGATCGCGAGTTTGGCAGGGGCTTATTCCATTTGGATGATTGTGGGGGCGGGGGAAGATACGGTATTCTATGGCATCTTGCTGGTATTTTCGTCTTTTCCGGCTTATGCCTGGTTAGTCTCAAAACAAAGAAAGCTTTCGGCTGTTGCTTAAAAATTAATCTAATCCCCATCATTGCTTCGTCGCTTCGCTCTTCGCAATGGCGGAGGGCTGTAACTTCTTTTAAAATGCAATATCTTGCAAAGATCTTTACAAATCTTCGTTTATCATGCAAAATCATATTATACAAAACGGGATAAGATATGGCAGAAATTTTGGTACTACATGGACCGAATTTAAACCTTTTGGGAACGCGCGAACCGCATCTCTATGGTTCGACTACCCTTTCCCAATTGAACGAATCGTTAAAGGTACTTTCGGCCGAATTAGGTCACACATTATCGGCTTTTCAAAGCAATAATGAAAGCACTTTAATCGATAAAATCCACGATTGTCGACAAGACAGGACCGATTTCATCATTCTGAATCCCGCCGCTTTCACCCATACAAGTATTGCCCTGCGCGATGCAATGCTTGCGATCAATAAACCCTTTGTTGAGGTGCATTTATCGAATATTTATCGTCGCGAAAGCTTTCGGCATCATTCTTATTTTTCTGATATTGCTGTGGGAGTCATCAGCGGATTAGGAACAGAAGGATATGCCTCTGCACTGCGTTTTGCTCATCATTTTTTAAGCCATGCGAGCAATTCTGCCGTTCATTGCGAAACAACACATTGTTAATCATTTAGGAGCCTGTCTGTTATGGACATGAGAAAAATTAAAAAATTAATTGAATTACTGCAAGAAACCGGTATCGCCGAAATTGAAATCAAAGAAGGCGAAGAATCGGTACGCATCAGTCGGGAAACACGATTACCGCAAGGTACTTTTGCCATGCCGCCGGTTACTTATTCTGTGCCAGAAGCGCAAGCGCCTGTTGCAAGTCATGCGCCCGTCTCTCAGCCTGCGACCAAAGCCGCAGCGCCCGAATCACCGGCTGCTAACAAACATTCTGTCAAAGCCCCTATGGTTGGCACGGTCTATCTCTGTCCATCCCCTGGCGCAAAACAATTTATTGAAATCGGACAAAACGTCAAAATCGGCGATACATTGTGTTTGATTGAAGCCATGAAAATGTTCAATCAAATTGAATCCGACAAAGCGGGCACCGTCACCGCGATTTTAATTGATAATGGTATGCCGGTTGAATTTAACCAGCCCTTAGTCGTCATCGAATAATTTTTCCGGAATTGCCCTCATGCTAAATAAAGTTGTGATTGCGAATCGCGGAGAAATTGCTCTGCGAATTTTACGAGCTTGCAAAGAACTCGGCATAAAAACCGTCGCTGTGCATTCAACCGCCGATCGAGATTTAATGCATGTGCGTCTGGCTGATGAATCGGTTTGCATTGGTCCACCTCCACCTGCTGAAAGTTATTTAAGTATTCCATCCATTATTAGCGCTGCTGAAATTACGGATGCCGTTGCCATTCATCCGGGTTATGGATTTTTAGCAGAAAATGCCGATTTTGCCGAACAAGTTGAAAAAAGTGGTTTTATTTTTATTGGTCCGCGCGCAGATACCATTCGCGAAATGGGAGACAAAGTCGCAGCCATTAATGCGATGAAACGACTTGGCATTCCTTGCGTACCCGGTTCAGGCGAACCGATTGGCAGTGATGATTCTGAATCTTTCCGTATCGCACGTGAAATTGGTTATCCCATTATTATTAAAGCAGCTGGTGGCGGTGGTGGTCGCGGGATGCGCGTTGTGCACACGGAATCTCATTTATTAAACGCAATCGCAATGACGCGCAATGAAGCACGCGCTGCCTTTAACAATGATAAAGTTTACATGGAAAAATACCTGCAAAATCCACGCCACATTGAAATTCAAGTGTTAGGCGACGGACAAGGTAATGCGATTCATCTGGGTGAACGCGATTGCTCCATTCAGCGCCGACACCAAAAAATTATCGAAGAAGCACCCGCGCCTGGAATTACTCCCGAACAACGCGAAGCCATCGGTGAACGTTGCGCGCAAGCGTGTCGCGACATGAAATATCGCGGCGCCGGCACGTTTGAATTTTTATATGAAAACAAAGAATTTTATTTCATCGAAATGAATACCCGCGTACAGGTTGAACATCCTGTGACAGAAATGATTACTGGCGTTGACATTGTGAAAGAACAATTACGCATTGCAATGGGCAACAAAATGTCCTTAACGCAAGCGGACATTAAAATCAAAGGACATGCGATTGAATGTCGAATTAACGCAGAAGATCCACGTACCTTTATTCCATCGCCTGGAACCATTTCCCATTTTCATGCACCGGGTGGTCCTGGCATTCGCATTGATTCACATATCTATAGTAGTTATAAAGTTCCGCCTTATTATGATTCGTTGATTGCTAAAATTATTGCGTTTGGTGACAATCGCGAAAATGCGCTGGCGAGAATGCGTAATGCATTGGATGAAACCATTGTCGAAGGCATTAAAACCAATATTCCATTGCATCAAGATATTTTACGCGGTGCGACGTTCCAACGCGGTGGATTGAATATTCATTATCTTGAACAGTGGTTGAATCAGTAATATGCCTTGGAATGAAATACACATCGCAACTTCTGCCGATTATGCCAATGAATTGGGTGACAAGCTGACGGCATTCGGTGCCCACGCCGTGACATTTCAAGATGCGGGGAACCAACCCATTTACGAACCCGATCCCAATGCGCTTTCTTTTTGGCAAGAAACCATCGTGATCGGTTTATTCGAAATGGAGCAGGAATTACAGTCTATTTTAAAATTTCTGGAATCCGAGTGCGCGCAGGGTCAGATAAAATCCTTTCATCTAAATCATTTAGCCGATGAAAATTGGGAACGAAAATGTCTTCTGCATTTCAAGCCTATGCGTTTTGGTAATCGTCTCTGGATTTGTCCCAGCTGGCATACGCCTCCTGAAAAAAATGCCGTCAATGTGATGTTAGATCCGGGGTTAGCATTTGGTACCGGGACCCATCCAACCACTACATTATGTCTTAAATGGCTGGATGAACAGATTCAAGGCGGCGAAACGGTTATTGATTATGGCTGTGGTTCAGGAATTCTTGCGATTGCTGCCCTCAAATTAGGGGCCAAAAAAGTCATTGCCATCGATCGAGATCCGCAAGCGTTGGTTGCGACCCGTTTAAATGCCGACCGAAATGCTATTCCTCCCAGCGCTTTAACGATCCATTCGCCAGAGGGTTTTACCCCTCCGTCAGTCGATATTTTAATAGCAAATATTTTAGCTAAGCCCTTGATCGATTTAGCTGAAACCTTTTCAAAACTCATAAAACCGACCGGAAAAATCGGTCTTTCCGGAATTTTATCCAATCAAATCAATGAGATACGAAGCGCCTATGCGCGTACTTTTACTTTCCATGAGCCTCGTTTTATGGCAGAATGGGTGCTTCTGGATGGGATAAAAACTTAAATTAAACAATTGATCGAACAAAGAACAATGGTTATAATATGTCCTGATCAAATTTCAGGAAACTTGTTAGACTTTATTTTGAGAGAACACAATGGCTATTACTAACGCACTAGAAAATACGGAAACCAAGGCTTCGCCTTTTACTGTGGCACACAAAAACCAACCATTACACGATAGCGTACGCCAGGCACTGGAAAGCTATTTCACCCAATTGAAAGGCACTGCTCCCAACAATTTATACGAATTGGTGTTAGCAGAAGTTGAAATGCCTTTAATTGAAGCCGTAATGGAGTTCACCCGAAGCAATCAGTCACGCGCTGCAATCCTTTTGGGTTTAAGCCGCGGTACATTGCGCAAGAAGTTAAAGATTTACGGTATGTTAGATTAATTCATTAATCTAAGACATTTGACGAAAATCCCGCGATTGCGGGATTTTTTTTATCCCGGAGATAAGAGTATAATCGGAGATGGATAAAGGATAAAAGAATGTCAATTAGTGGTGATACGGTAATCGAAAAAAAATCTAGAGAGCCCGACAATCACTCGGAGGCAGAGCCTCATTCTCTTGCGAATAAAAACCAAGACCAATTACTATTAGCCAATAAGTTTGTAACCCATCATCCAAAATCGGGGTTAAATCCAGTCGTTGATGCGGCCGCGTATCTTTTTTCTATTATCGGTAAATTAAAACAAATCAAATCGTATCGATATCTCAATAAATTACAAAAAGAGTTAATCGCAGAAATTAATCATTTTCAAGAAGCGGCAAAAGCGCAAGGATATAGCTCAGAATATATTCTGGTCAGCCGTTTTGCTTTGTGTGCGACACTCGATGATATGATTGCGAATACGTCCTGGGGCGGTCAGGGTCAATGGGACAATTTTAATATGTTGACGGTATTCAATCAGGATTCGATGAATACCGACCGATTTTTTATTATTCTGGAACGCATTATCAAAGATCCCGCGCAATATATTGATGTAATGGAACTCATGTATATTTGCCTCAGCTTAGGTTTCAAAGGAAGTTATCGCACCACTGAATTTGGCAGCACTCAGCTTGAGCAAATCACCAATTCACTTTATAAACGCATTCGACGATTTCGAGGCAATTACAATAAAACGCTGGCCCCTTTCGCCATCAAAACCCATCATACCAAACCCAGCATGCAGGTGCCGCTCTGGCTAGTGATTTTCAGCACTATCACTGTTATTCTGGGGATATTCTTAGGATTGGGCTATATGCTGGATACGATCTCCAATGAAGCATATCAAGAGCTGATCCATATTGGTAACTCAATGTCTTAAATTGGTGCAGAAGCTATGAAGCAAATCATCAAACAAATAAATGCAAAATGGTTGATGGTGTTCGCGTTCATTTTGATTCTTGCTTTGGGCATCTGGTTTTTGGGCCCGTTTTTAGAGATTGATTTGCAATACCCCTTACAAAGTCCTGAAAAAAGAATTCACCTCATTGCGTTATTATTTTTAATTCCTTTAGTGAAAATATTACTGACGCCGATTCGAGAAGCGCCATTTACAACGACCGCGGAAGGAAAAAAATTACTAAAACGTTTTAACGGTGCCATGCAATTTCTAAAAAAAACCGTAATTACACGATCGGGAAAATCGTTGCGTCTTGCCGAATTGCCTTGGTATCTGATGATTGGGCCCACCGCTTCTGGAAAAACCAGTCTTTTGGCCAATGCTTCAATCAATTATGTACTCACCAAACAATTTAAAAATGAAAAAATTATTGCGTCAGACACCTGCGATTTTTGGGCCACACGCGAACTGATTCTGGTGGATGTGCCAGGCAGTTATCTTAAAGATAAAACGGCATCATTATGGAACCAGCTTATTTATTTGATAAAAAAATCGCGCGGGACAACGTTAAAAGGTCTCGTTCTTGCGTTACCGCTGACGGAATTGATGAAAACGTCTGCGCCGCAAGAAAAAAAGCAATTTCTAGCAGAAATTAAACAAAAAATGACGCTGATCGAACAACAATATAACTATAAACTTCCCATTTTTTTGCTGATTACCAAATGTGATCATCTGCCTGGATTTTCAGAATTTTTTGCTGAATTAAGTATCGAGGAACTTGCGCAACCGTGGGGTTTTACACTGCCCTTTATGAAAGAAAATGAAAACGCGCAGGAAATTTTTAATCAGCATTGCAATGCGTTGATTAAACGCATTAATAACCAATTGATCACGCGATTGCATCAGGAACGAAATATTCATGCACGCTCTGCTATCAAAGATTTTCCTCTACAGGTTGAGCGATTAAAAGATGTTTTATTGGATTTTTTAAAGGCTCTGTCTTCGAGTAAATTTCCGATGCAAGGTCTCTATCTCACGAGTGCGACGCAAACGCAAGCAGAAGAACCTATTGCTAATATTATTAATCCTACCGCACATCAGGCGTTACAACTATTGCGACCGCCGGTGATGCCTAGCAAAGCGTTTTTTATCAAACAATTTATTTTGCAGGCTTTGTTAAGCATTCCATTGCCTCCCTCGAAACAGACACTGCAATCGGTTTGGCAGCGCCGAGCGGTTTATGTTTTATCGGTTGCGACCGTTATCACAGCGACCCTCTTACTCGGAAAAGATTTTCAGCAAAGCGTTTTACAAACTTATTCGATTCAAAATGATTTGACGCAATATCAAATTTCGATTCAGCAAACACCGAGCGCCGATCATCTATTAAAAATTCTGCCGCTCCTGGATGGTTTGCAAAATCGCTTATCTCATCCAGAAAGTTTGTCAGCGCTTCGAAATTTTATGGATTATTATTCGGATAAATCACTGAATACCGCGAGAAGTGTTTATACTCAAGCATTACATGGCATTGTACTTCCAGAAATTAAAAATTATTTTGAAAATTATTTAAAAAATCCGCCTAAGCAAAATCCGACGCAAGTTTATAATGTTTTAAAAGCTTATCTCATGCTTTCTGATCCACATTATTTGCAAGCCGATTATGTTGAAGCGATCACGAGAGAATTATTACCGCCGCTCGATAAGCAAACCATTCAAAGTTTACATACCCATCTTGTTGCGGCACTCCGTCAAAATGTCGCAATGTCCTTGAATAATGATTTAATTAGCACGGCACGCGCACAATTAGCGGGGCTTTCGAAACAAGATTTGGCCTATGTAATTTTGAAAAGTAACGAAACCGGTGAAAATATTAATCTCACCGCCAACCTGGCTGATCCACAAGTATTCGTGAATAGCGGCACACAAATTCCCTATATTTATACTGCCAATGCGTTCCAAAAAATTCAAGCTGACGATCTTAAAAAAGCGGCCGCTGATGCCTTGCAAGGCAACTGGATCCTTGGCAATGCGGATGCGCTATCGAATCCTGCGACAATTGATGCTTTAGCTGAACAAGTTAAAGCGGTTTATATTTCAGATTATATCAGCGCCTGGGAAAATCAACTGAATAACATTCGTTTAATCACATCGACTGGATTAGCGCAAATTGATGCGATGGTTTCTAACATCACCAGTAACACATCGCCTATGTTGCAGGTATTAAAAACGATTAAAGAAAACACTTCTATCGCGCCTGTGATTTCTTCTAGTCCCAAAATCCAAGCGCTGAATCATCTTTTGGAAAATGTTTCGAATAACAATGAAAATGTGCTCTATCAAATTTTTGTGACCATGCGCCAATTGCATTTTTATCTGGAAAATATTGTGAGTTCCAATGAAGCGGATAGCGCCGCATTTGATGCTGCAAAATCCCGCATGGAAAATCCAGCGCATAATCCGATTACACAAATTCATATTATTGCCGAAGAAAATCCAGAACCGATGCGCACTTGGCTCAATAATCTCGCGTATCAAAGCTGGTTTTGGGTTTTACACGAATCCAGTCATTACATTGAAAGCCAATGGCAATTAAATATTATTCCGATCTATCAATCCCATATTGCTAATCGATATCCGGTGGATCCCACTTCTAGCCAAGAAATTGATGTTCAGCAATTCGTTAATTTCGCCTGGAAACAAGGAACCTTTGCGAACTTTTATCAACAATTTTTAAGACCGTTTATTGTGGAACAAGGAAAGCAACCGTGGCAATGGCGAGTTATCGATAATCAGCATATTCCCTTTAGTAATTCCGTACTGGCACAAATTCAGCAATCCATGAAAATCCAAACTGTCACTAAATACGCGATTTTCACGCAAGGCGCGAATAATGTTTATGTGAAACAATTTCAGCTGCCGGGGAAATTAACAGAAGCGACCTAAAATCCCCGTCATTGCGAGGAGCGTTTTTTTGCGACGAAGCAATCTTTTTACATGCCTCGGGATTTCGAGATTGCTTCGTCGCAAAAAACGCTCCTCGCAATGACGGGAATACAATCACTTCGGCAGATTTTTCACGTCAGGATTCTTAGAATACGCATCCATAATTTCTTCGACTAATTGGTCGACTATACCTAAGCTGCTAGCTTCTTCGATTACGCCTTGCTGTTCTTTCAGTGTTGCAAGTCTTGTTTCAACTAAGGATTTAATCGAACCACTCGGGAAAAGATTAGCCAGCACGCGGCGCGCTTCTTTTGGACCCAGTTTCACGTAAAGTTTATTGCGAATACGCGCATCTTCTGCAGTGGTACTGAACGCCCATAATTCAATCGGGCCTAACGTACTTGTTAAGAGTTGTGTGTTGATACCTGTTTTTGTAGAAAACTGCGCAAGGAAAGTTGCACCCCCCTCACGCGGACCATGCACCCGTGTTTTCAATGCAATGCGTGCGGTTTCCGATAAACCAAAAATTTCAGTGGAGCGTTTGATCGCTTGTTCTGGACCTGCATCCATAATGAAAATCGACGTCGCAAATTCCACCATCACCGGATCAAAATCATCGAGCGATTGAGAAATCAACGCAATTTGCACGTTCCACTTACGTCCTTCGCGCATATCCAGAATTACTTGCTCCCGCACCGCGCGCGCTTTGGAGGTGCGGTGAAATTCATCGTACACAATGCGTTTAGCATCTTCACGAATTTCTGAAATACGCGCACGATGATATTCGCGATACGCTTCTGGAAAATCAGTTAAGACGTCTTCTGTTAAATAGTAATGACGAGCAAGCACATAGCGTGCCAACATATACATCACGGCGGTTTGACGATCAGCCGTTTCTCCGCCACTTTTTGCGACCTCATCCAGATCTAACGAAACAATTCTCGCATCACCAATATCGAATTTCGTGACACCCGATAAAATCGGATATTCACGCACCGCACTGGAAATCATACGACTGAATGCCTGAATCAAGGGCTCCCCTGTCGGGGCTTTGACTTGGCCATATAAATCTTCGACCACTTGCGTACGCACAATCGCTGCGGCATCGGCAAGCAAGGGCATCGCAAAACGCTGTGCCAGCATTGCCTCGTGATGAAATCCCGCTAAAAATAAAGCATCTGTTACTTCCCACCAAGTGGTTTTATCATCAAGAACAAAACCAATTTCCTGCAATATATCATCGACGATGTGTTCAATACCGCTGGTATATAAATGCGGTTTCGCATCATCTGCTAAATATTTATATAACTCATCAACAATCAACCCTGCCATATCTGAAATACCATCATAGGGCCTTTCAGCACCTAATGGTGTTGCAAGCAGCGTCATAAAATTCACTAAAAATCCACGTTCCTGCGCCGTTGGATAACGACAACCTAATTGTGTATCAAATGGATTGATAGAATAATCGGGCGTCATGCGTAAACGGTGATAGGCGACCAGGTGACGACTATCAATCGGTAACGCTTCTTTTAAAAGGGAAATGAGCCCACTACTCGAAGGCCCGATATCGACAATCGCGATACGCGGCAAACGTGGAATACCACCTGAAAGTGACAGCGCGAGATTAATCGAGTTCGACAATACTGATTTACCGGAACCCGGTCTTGCATACATCAAATCAATCCACGTGGTTTGCTGTGCCGATCCCGGTTGATAAGGCCATGGTTTGCCATCGGGTGAGCGTAACAAAACAGCGCCATATTGCCAGGCTGAAGCAGGACGAGTAAACGGTAGCATGTACACAACATCCGATAGTGGCGCAATAGAAGGTGTTGCAACGCTAGTAGCAGTAAATCCCAATACACTGGAAGCATAACCGGCAAAAACATCGCCCGATACTTCAGATACTTCGCACGTTCCCCAACCTTCGACGGCTTTCGCCAGTTCCGCCGCGCGCGTTCTCAGCAATCGAATATTATTTTCTGGTGCCCACGTCGCTAGACTCACTTGCAACCGAACCACGGCATCATCTGTGTTGGTTTCGATATCTCGTAACATGGTCGTCGCATCATGCACTAATGCATTATATTGCGACGTCCAGCTTAAAATCGCGGCCATCATGGATTTAAAACGTAACGTTGCCAATCCGCCGCTTTCAATTAAAAAAGAAATACGCCAGGGAATTCCCGTTGCCTGCGCTCTGGCAAAAAGGACCATGAAAGATTTGATATCTTGCGGAAATAAATCAATAAAAACCGGTGTATAAATGCGATCACCCACTCGCACCGTGCGAAGATCGATATTGACCGCATCGCGTGGAAAAACCTGACGAGCTAAAGGCGGCCACATGAGACCTGACATTTCGCCTGCAAGAGGTCGCGCTTCGTGCAGGGGAATTTTATCGCCAGGCAAAATGGGCTGCCAATTTTTATCGGTAAAATCAGGGTCCGCCGAATAGCGAATCGAACGGCACGCTTCATGCACTTCGAGCAACACGGAATAAACGTTTAAACCATTCAAATCCGATACAAATGATCGGAGAAAAGACGCATGCGCTTCACGCAAATCGGGTACGGCTGCAATGACATTCTGCCCATTGCGAAATGGCTTGATCTTGTGATCACGAATAAACTTTAATTTATCTTTCATCGCGCGCTTGCGCTGTTCATCGCTCAATGAATAAGGACGCGTCCAGATTACAAAATATAATTCTTCATGCGCGCAATATCTTGAAAGATAATCAACGCGCTCTCTAAATAAATCATCGAGTTCCAATTTTAATCGTTTTGCGGTGGCTTTTGCGGGGCCAAGAATATCTTCGAGTTCGGGTTTAACGGTTCCACGATCATAACTAAAATACGCCTGGATCACATGTCCTGGCCGTTTTAACGTGGCTTGCATGCTTTGCGAGATACCGTCATGGATATTATCAAACTCTTCGGTACCAATAAGACGCGTCACCCCAAAAACACGAACCACTGATACCAGCGAACCATCGCGTGCGGCCAGTGTATAAGCATCATCTGCCGTTTCTAAATCACAATAGGATTCGACCGTTTGCTTTAGTTCAGTGCTGAACCAAGCTAATACGGAATCGATACCATCCAACACGGGATCCACAAAACTGCGCATCCGAAATCCTTTTTAACCTTTATTCAGTTTTTTGTGCCTCAGCGGCTAATTCTTCGAGTGCTGCGGCCGCCCATGCATCGAGTTGCACTTTAAATTTAGTATAAGACGGAAGTAAACGAAAATCATTTAATAAATTAATTTCTGCGTCGGGTTTTTTATTTTTATATTCCATGATTAATTGTCCAAACGTGGCAGGATTACTGGTGCCAGCACCAAATTTACTTTCGATCGGTTGACTGCGAAATTTTAAACTGCGATAAATCGCTTGTGCCGTATCCTGATAACCGGTGCCATTGCCCATCGCACAAAACAACACATGGCAAAAACTATTTAGATCTGCCTGGCTCATTTCTGGTAGATAAATCAGCTGACCGCCACCCATTTCATCGACTCCAACGGATTCCAGAAATAAGCATTGCGAACAAAAACAACAAGAGGTGAGTAAATTACTTAATTTATGATTGGCATAATTGCCGTCGGCATTAACAATTTCTTGATATTGTCTGGCTTGAAAACCACAATACTGGCAGGTGTAATTGTCGCGATCGAAGATGCGTTCTGCAACTGGCAGAAAGGCTTTGTCGGTGCGGCGCCTAACAAAGGTGCGCCAACCATTCAAGTTGACTGCCAGTTTTAGCTCATGCATAACTCAACATTAGGTCCACTTAGTAATACCTGATACCGTTGCAATGGATCCACTGCTACCGTACATGGTACCCCCTACGGATTTGAAAACCGAAGGCAGGAAGATTAATGCTGCAGCGATAAACAGCAAGGATATTGGCATGCTGATCGCAACCTGAGTTGGATTGTCTTTATGCGCTTTGAATTTTGCAATGGCAGCAACAGCAAAGCCTAATCCAGCAACATAAGCACCCGCGGTGATCAACTGTGCAATGTTACTTAAGCTAGCTTTTGCTTGACCTGCGACTGCACCGATACCACCGGAATACAATGTTACTGCAAACGCATCAACTCCAATGCAAAGAAGAATGAAAGCTCCCAACACTAACGCGACTTGTTTCCTCATCGATCTCTCCTTTTAAAAATTCATTCATTCACTCATTCATACTCAATGAAATGAGTTAGTTTAGGTCCACTTCGTTATACCCGATACAGTTGCGATAGATCCGCTTGAACCGTACATGGTTCCCCCTACGGATTTGAAAACCGAAGGCAGAAAGATTAATGCTGCAGCAATAAACAGCAAGGATATTGGCATGCTGATTGCCACTTGAGTCGGGTTGTCTTTATGCGCTTTAAATTTAGCAATGGCAGCAACAGCAAAGCCTAAACCCGCAACATAAGCACCGGCAGTAATCAACTGCGCGATATTGCTTAAGCTCAATTTTGCTTGACCTGCGACTGCGCCGATACCACCGGAATATAAGTTCACTGAAACGGGGTCAGCAAATGCGTCAACTCCAATGCAAAGAAGAATGAAAGCTCCCAAAACTAACACGACTTGTTTCCTCATCAATCTCTCCTTTTGAAAGTAGCCATCCATTCTTAATGGATATATTTACATTACTCTGATTAAAATAATTTTTCCAGTGGAAAATAATTAGAGAGAGGTAGGATTTTTATACTTTAGCTAATGATAAGGTATTCAAGATCGTCTGGATGAAAAAATAAATATTAATACAGAAGATACCGCCGATGATATGAGCCATGGCACGGCCAAAACTGCCAGGCTGTGCGCTGCCTTGTCCTAAATGGGTGAGAATAATAAGGCCGCGAATAAAAGCAATGACACCAATCAGCTCGACTACCTGAAATACAGTGTAGATTAGATCTTGCCAAGGATCGGTTTGATCAAGAGCATCCTGATAAGCATAAGGAGTGGTCGTGATCCAAAATGTGTTGGTGCTGTACATGACCGTGGTAGGCAAATAAAGCAGCGCTGCCCCCACAAATAGATAAATCATTGGGCCTTTTAATTCATGCTGCGAAGATCCTTGAGTGCGCGATTCGCCGTATTGTTTTAGTGATAAAAGCCCTTTTACGATAAACCACATGCCCATCACATAAGCGAGAGCAGTCACAAACATCATCAAATCGGGAATCGATTTGGCGAAATTCTCAAGCATGGTAACAGCATCAGGAAAGCTGGGGGCCGCAAAAAGAATCGGCGCATAGAAAATTGCAAATGAAATCAATAGGTTTTTTAACAGATTTTTCATAGAGTTACCCCTACTCGTCTTGCTCTCATATTATAAGTGTAGCACTTTTTTAATCGTTATTTGCGCCATAAGAGAGCGAAATGACCCGACCGCCGGTATCAATATTCACGATCCCATCGTAAGGGTCTATTTTTATTATTCTTCCGTAATCCTTCAGAAGATCGCCCTCGGCGACAGTGACCGTTTCACCTGAGTCAGATTTTAACCAAGCACGGCCTGGGATAATGGCCTGGACGGTATAGACCATTCTGGGTTCGGCTGGGCGCATTGGTGGCACACTCGGCCCTACCATCACGGGTCTAACTAATCCTTCATCGCGCATGACTTGGGTCATTTTGTTTAAAGTAGCTTCTAGTTCGGCGATACGTCGATTTAATGCCTGGATTCTTTCTTGAGCTGCTTTATTTTGCGCGTCGTAATCTGCAATTTTTTGACCAAACTGCGATCGAATGGTGTTAATCAAATTGGCATTTTCTTGTTCCAATGATGCGAGTCGATCACTAATATTTTTTTGATCGGGTGTTGTCTCCGATGCGGGCGGCGCGGGCGGTGGATTGCTCGGAGCCGAATAAGGATTCATCGACGGTGGCTGAGGAGCTTGTGCAACTTGTGGCTGCGGAGTCATTGGCGGCGCTGGTTGCTGCATCACTTGAGGCGGCGGTGTCATCGGTTGCGGTTGTGCTTGTGGCGGCGCAGGTGGTGGCATCATCGCCGTTTGTGGTGCGGGAGCTGCGACCGGTGTCGGCTGAGGAACTGGTGCAGGAGCAACTGTTTGAGCTGGCGGCGTTATCGCTGGCGGTTGTGGTTGTTGTGTTTGCGGATTCACTGCAGCAACCGCGGGTTTCGGCGGAATTTTGGCGGTTGGCGGCATTTTAACCGGCGTTGCTTGAGTAAAATCAGTCGGAGGTGGTGTCGTTCCCGGCGTTAACATTTTAAAAACCACAAAAATCAAAACAAAAAACACCCCAACACCAATTAACATTCGTCGATACGGTGTCAATTTAGTTAAGACATTTCTTTTTTCAGCAACGGGCGGCGCTTCTGCAGGTTTGGATTCTTCTTCATTTTCCAATTCATAATTCATGTCTTCATCGGAAAATTGATATTCTCCTTCTTCGTCATGCAGATTTTCGTCTCGTTCATTGGCCATGTTCGCCCCTCATAGAAGCTATTCTGGTACTTCTGACATAAATAATATACCTATTCCTACGCCAGAATTCACTACTACTGTTGTGGGAGTATTAATATAGTTCGCAACCGCTTTACCCATCGTGGTACCCACTTGTCCTAAACCGACTGCAAGCTTACTCGCTGGACTTAATTGCGGATAAGCGGTTGATGTTCCAAATATACCCGTAGTCGCGGTCGATCCCGCTGTCGTGATGGCATTCGCATAACCTGAAATAAAGGCAGAAGCCATCATCGCACCATACCGTTTAAAATAATGATAATCCACACTGCTTGCCATCACAGTTCGCGCGGTATCTGGATCGATTGCAAATGCGTTAATGGATTTCGTGGTAATCCAATCGTCTTTATCCATCAGATTGAAATTGAGACTAACTCGATCCATGCCTTGTGCCAAGGATAATTTTCCTAAGACGCGCGCACCTTTTAATGGGCCTTGAACAATGGTTGCCATAACGGGTGTGTCTGGATAATCGCTGTTGACAGCCGTATCTAACACAGCAAATAAAATAGTACCTGCTTTGATGAGTGGTCTGGTAAGCAATTTGGTTTCTGTTGTTTTAGTTTCTGTAGTCGTTCCACCCGCGCCTGCACCCGCACCTTCGCCTTTTCCTTTTTCACCACCACCCGCTCCTTCTCGGTGCGCCATGACGGGTGGCTGCCAAGCATTTACCAATTGTGTTGCTTGCCCTTGCATAGCGGCTTGTAATGCATCAATGCGTTGTTGCCTTTCCTGATCGGTTTCCGTTCGCACTTCAGTCTGCGCCACTTTGAATTCTTCGGGCGGCGGTGCGGCAGGTGCTGCGGGTGTTATCTGCTGCAATTTGGCGAAATCAGCAGCGCCTGGAATATTGGTTTCTACCGTGGGAGCCACACCAGTGGGTGCCGGTGTTTGAATCGCTCGGCATTGTGACATAATCCCGCTTGCCGTTTCAGGAGTCACTAAACCCGCTTGTACCGCGCGTTTTAATTCTTCGGTGTAATCCGCCATCGAGGCATTTCGATTTTGCAACGCATCAAATCGAGCCTGTTCAGCTTGCATGGCAGAATATTTTGGACAGAGTACTGCAAATTTTTGCATGTCGGGTGGCGGTATTTTTTTGCTAACTAAAAAGTTATTGGCACCCGCGCAATCGCCTTTTTGTATCATTTGAATCAGAGCATTGGCTTCTTCGCGTTTAAGCGAACCTTTACTGACTAAATCATCGGCGGCACCGGAGAGTTGTGAATCGAGCGGAGCCATCAGCTGAACCGGACAACCGCCGAGGTGTTGTTGTTTATATAACGCTAATAATTTTGCGGCAGCCGCCGGGGTCATTTTTCCTTCCGCTACTAAGCGGTTTAATGCAGCAGCATAGTCATCGACTGACACACCTTTTTTCTGCAGATCAAGCAATTGATTGGCAACATCGGCTGTGATTTCGCCGTTTTTTGCCATTTGTTGAACGGCATAGGCGCCATTTTTGGCTTGTTCACGCTGTCGTTGTGCTCGGTATTGCGCTAATAATTTAGCGGCGGTGGCCGGTGAAATTTTTCCTTCGCGAACTAATCTATCCAATTCAGCTGCGTAATCGTCTGGCGAAATTCCCGATTTTTGTAAAGCTAATAATTGATTGGCGACATCCAATGGCAATTCGCCTGATTTAATCATGGCATCCATGGCAGCACCACTTTCATTGGCTAACCCGCGCGCGTATTGTTTTTTATACTTGTCGAGTAAAGCGCGCGCCTGCTCGGGTGTCAGTTTGCCTTGACGGACTAATTCATTTAAAGCCGCAGCATATTCATCGGGTGTCACATTTTTTTTAGCAAGATCTAATAATCGATTTGCATCTTCCTGTGACAACTTACCCTGTTTGACTAAATTATTAATATCATCTGCGACATTCGCATTTTCTTCACCTGGACAAAGGATAGTGCAATTGGTTTCACCTTGTCCTGGCATATTGACTAGCGTGGGTACTGCGCTGCCACCTGTCATTTGCGCTTGTTTTGACGCTTGAGCATTGGCTTGCATCAGCGCTTTATAATATTCGGATGTGAGCTGTGTTGAACCTGGAACAGATTGTAATGAAGAAGGCGCCGTTGCAACTTGCGCTGTACCACCCGCAGGACCGCCGCTGAAATAACGAACCACCACATAAGTCACAAGAGAAAGTGCTGCAATGGCAGAAAAAAGCAAAAAGACCCGCGTTTTTGCATCGGCTGCAGTAAAAAATTTAAAACTCGGGAGTTTTATCGCCATTACAAACCTTCAATCTTCAGTTCAATCGGGTTTCCATATTGTGAAACCAGGACTGAGGAGGATCTTTGCATTTCATATGCAATCATGCCATCGGGACTTGTCATTCTTCCCATCCATCCTGGAGACAGCACCGTCAAGCGTGTGCGCAAATACATTTTATCGCCCAGTAACCATGCCTGACAATCACCGCCTTTGACACTTAAATTTCGGCTGCCAGGTGGCGCTACGCCGTCCAGCACACCTAACAATAATTGATTTGCACTATCCGGTAAGGGTGTGCCAATCGGTAAATCTTTTGAATTCGGACCAATACCAGAGACATGAATGTCGGTGCGATAATCAACAACTCGTTGTCCTGACACAATTTCCAACGTAACAGGCGTCAACAAACCGGATAATCGAATGACAAGATTGCCATTGCTGTAAGGTTTGACGGCCTGAATGAGCAATACATTACTTTTTCCGTCCCACTGAATATTCATCATGGTCGGATCACCAATATCGTACGCACCAATCGGCCAGGGCGCACCGGTTGAATCTACAAACACTAACGAAGAAATATAACCCTGCGCGATTCGAATGGCAGGCGGCGTACTACCGGGCGCTAAATTAACCATGAGGGTGGTTGAAACGGGTTTAGGTGGAACCACCGCTGGAATTTGCGCGGTGCGCTGTGACATATCAATGGATTGTTTTATTCGAATAATTTGTTGCGGAGTTAAGGGCATATTTTGTTGCATCATATTATTGAATGCGATATTTGAATCCGGACTCGGTGGCACAAAAGGAGCGGGAGCGGCTTTTACCATTAATTCTTGAGATTGTCTGTAAGTCATGGGCGGCGAAATCACTAATGGCGCATCGGGCCCTTTAAGAGCTGGAATACGATGGGGCCTGATTTTGACGACACGCGGTTTTACGCAAGGTGGTGGTCCCGCATTGGGCGGCGCTTGTTCATTATTTTTTATCCAATCCTGAAATTGATTCATGTTGGATTGAAGCGATGGCGGTGCACCCGCTGGCGCGGCTTCAGGACCTGGTCCATTTTCATCCGCGATCAATCCCTGATTCATCAGCAGCGAAATAATGATTAATGTGAATTGCTTTATCCATCTTTTACGCATTGATACGAATTTGGTCGCCCCCTCCTTTGGTAATGATAATGTTATCAATCAAAACCCCGGATAGATTATTCAGTGTCGAGCTGCGAATGACAAGTGCCTGAATAACGAGCGGCTGCAGAGCGCGTCTATCGACGCTGATAAAATTGACATTGATCGGCATTTGCACCCACCAGGCATATTTTCCTTCCAATAGGCCTTGATTCAAAATAAAGGGCGCACCCGCTGGCGACGATTGCAAAAATAATTTTCCATTCTGAATGATGGTGCTATTCACAAACACGTTCGATGCATCCAAAAATTTCTGCCAGCCTTGATCGGTAAAATATTGCTGGAGATCGGCAAGTTGGGATGAAAAATTAATAAAATCAAAATTAAATAATTTCCCTAACACTTCGCTGACCCATTGGATTAAATCAGGTGTTTTTAAATAAACTTGATCAAGTGGCACAGGGGGTAATATTCTGAATTCAGGATCAGTCGAAAAATTTACGGGGGCAGGTTTCGTGTTGTGATTGTAAATAGCCAACCCAATCAAACTGGCAATTGCAAGCAGGATAGTCAATAACGCAATTAATACTTTGTAGAAGCCGTCCTTATAAAATTCTTCTTTCAGGCGAACGACTTGAAGCTCTGTTACCGCCATAATCCAACTCCGCCATTCATGATACTATATAACAGACCCCAATTAATGTCACTGCTGTGTTTATTGTGGCGGCGCATTACTTAACGCACCCGCAACAGGCGATAAAACCAGACTGCCGTAGGTTTGCACAATGCCAAGACCTCGGTAACTATTTAAAATACTTTGTCGCTGCACAATGACTGTCACCAACAGCGGATTTCGAAAACTATTTTTTTCATCATACGGCGAACTGTAATAAGTCGCTAACAAGGGAATTTCAAATTTCCAAGCATAAGCACCGCCCAAAATCCCTTCGATTAATAATCGGGGCTTGCCAACTGCTTTCGCGACGATCACATACTTTCGCTGGGTGAGTGCAATTAAGTTATTGGATGCTTTTAAGCCATCCATATAATTTCGCCAACCATAATCGGTAAAATATTTTTGTGCATTTTGCAATTGACTTCGATAATTCACAAAATCATAAGAATACGCGTGCTCTATCGCTTCCGTCGCCCATAATGCAACATTGTCGTCCGACATATTGGGTAATTCGCGTGGCACATCCTGAATTAACCGACTGACTTCATCGGTCACAAAATATAGCGGCATGGTTGGGTTTTTTAAAAGATAAATCACAACACCAATCAATATGGCAATTACAATTAAACTGAGGACATACACCCCAATCATCAGATGAAATTTATTTCTATAAAATTGATTGCGCTGATGGATAATAACTAACGCATCTTGTGATTTTTCAATAGAAGCCATGTGATTCCTTTTTTATCGCATGATAAATTGTCCGATACCAATGCCGGTTGGATCGACATTCGTGGGTACTTTGACAATCGTCAAGATTACATAATAACTATTTCGCGTGGTGACTTCCGAACTTTGATAAGTCACTAAAAAAGGCATTTGTACACGCCATGCATAGCCTTTTCCAGGTAATTGTCCCTGATTTGCGATAACTGGCGCGCCGGACACCACACTGTTCACAAAAAGTTGTTTTTGCGTGATGGAATTAATCAGGTCTTGCACGGAACTCCGATAAGCTAACCATCCCGCTCGAGTGTAATAGGGCGCTGCGTTCTGAACTTGCTGATTATAATTCACAAAGTCAAACGTATAAGAAGCAACGGCCGCTTTGCTCGCCCAGCGCAACACCGTATTCGGCAAATAATTGGGTTCGTAAAAAGCGGTCAGCGGCATTTTTTTACCATCCGATGCAACCGCAGTAAAAATAGGTAATGGTCGATGCGAAACCTGATAAAGAATAAAAGTTACCATGAAGAGCATTAAAAAAATGGCGACAATCAGCGCGATAATCATCGCGTTATAATATTTCATGAGTCCTGTCACCATAACCAATCCTTTTTATTGCATAGGCACCATCTGAATAATCTGGCCACTCAAGGTCGTCGCATAATAATTGGGTTCTGTTTCATGCAAGATCAAATAAATGATTGTTGCAATTAATCCTAAAATAATCACGCAGGACAAAAGCATGGCGTTCAGAATTCGATGATATTGAACACGATAAAAATCACTTTGAAATCTTGCCTGACGTTCTCGATCGCCTATCATCTCCTCTCCTTAGACCGGCAATTTTTCGAATGTTATTTCGACTCGGAAATTTTCAGTATGGCCCCATTCTAATGAATTATCTTCGACAAGATGCGAGCCGCCATACCCTTGCGCATATATCAAACGCGTATTCATACAGCGTTTCCATAAATATTTTGCCACACTTTCGGCTTGTAGTTGTGAGAGCGCGCAATCAATTTGTTTCGCACCGGAATCACTGGTGTAAGCTGCCACTTTGACTGACATATTGACGTAATTTCCGATCAATTGAGACACCATATTCAACAAAGGTTGGCCTGAATCACGAATTCTCGAACCGTTTTCATCAAAAATCCGATCAGATTGAATGACAACCAGCACATGGTCTCCTAGCACAAATACTTTTGCGCCGGCATTTTCAATTTTGTCGACTAACGTGGTTTTGGAATCAATATAAGCGCCAATCGCGCCACCCAAAATGGCGCCGGTAACCGCTCCCAAGGGAAGGCCAATACCATTGGTCAACCCCCCAGCCACCCCGCCTGTCACGCCGCCAATCAAAACGCCTTTGGCGGTTTGACTGGTATTATCGTAAGAATTAGCAAGACTGGTATCAGAATAAGATTCACTCAATCCAACATAAGCATCATCAATACTGCCCGCCGCCGTACGTGAAACACCAGAAGAGGCACAGCCTGACAAAAAAATAATAAGAAAAAAAATCACAGACGCCACTAAAATAGTGGTGCTAAGACAATAATCCGTTTGGTGTGAGGTTTTCATGGCACCTTAGATTATGCTAGAAAAAATAGTGTAAAGATAGATGAGCCCGACACTCCTAACGATGCCGCTGCTCAAGTTTTAGGAGATACTCTTTTTTATCCAATCCACCGCCAAATCCGACCAGTTTGCCATTAGCGCCAATCACGCGATGACAGGGAATAATAATTGAAATGGGATTTTTGCCATTAGCCATACCAACTGCCCTGGCTTTATTTTTATCGCCTATCTTGGCGGCTTGTTCGCCATAAGAAAGGGTTTTTGCGTAAGGAATTTTGCTTAATTGTTTCCAAGCCTGGATTTGAAAATCTGTACCATCTAAAACTAACGGCAAATCAAACACTTTTCGTTTGCCCTCAAAATATTCTTTTAATTGTTTTTTGGTTTGCAGGATAGTTTTTTCATTTTTGGATCGGGCGTATTTTTTTAAATTGTTGGGTTCGTTATCCCAGAGCACGGCATGTAGACCTTTTGGGCTCGTAATAATCGTAAGTGTTCCAACAGGGGAATTCACTTCATCATAAGTTGCGTTTTCGGGTAAGGATTTCATGATTTTTTTCCAACCATTTTCATTATTATATTCTACCGGAAACTCCCGCGCCATCGCGCCAGTTGCAATTATTGCGCTATGATTTATTATAATTCAAAAATAATTCAACTTAGCGCAAATCATGAACAACACCCCTTTCAACTTCAGTAACAAAACCAATCAGCGCAGAGTAGAGGTTTTGCCTTACGATGCTCATTGGCCCGTTTTTTTCACAATGGAATCCGCAAAAATTAAATCAGCCTTAGGCGATGAATTAAAAGAAATTCATCACATTGGCAGCACGGCCATTCCAAATATGCCAGCGAAACCCGTCATCGACATTCTGCTCGAATGTGACAATCTCGATAACATCTCATGGATCACAGAACAACTGAATCAATTAAATTATTTGGAAGTCAGACGACATATTATCCCTCATCGCAGTTATTTTTCCCGGCGAATCGATGAAAAGATCAGTTATCATCTTCACATTCGCGAACGCGGGGATCCGCAAATTAAACGACACGTTAATTTCCGTGATTATGTCATCGCGCATCCAGATGACGCTAAAGCCTATGCGGAATTAAAAATAAAATTGTCGCAGAAATTTCCGAATGATATTTATTCCTATGTCATTGGCAAAGATAAATTAATTCAAGAAATCGATACCAAAGCGAAATTATGGCCTGGCCGAAAAAAAGATTTTCTGCCACCGAATACAGGTCCAGACGCTTCCGCGTGGGGACAGGAAAAATTGATAAAAGCAATCGAAGCCAATCTCAATGTACACATGACCCATTTTTCACAATATTTGGATCAAATTGAATTAATTCGCGTTCCCGGCATTACACTGGTCAATTCAGGATTGCCGGATGATACATTTAATTATGTGCTCGAAGCCGATTTTTCTGCCGAAGAAACTGAATCAAAAATCCAGGAAGTCACTCATTATTTTTCTCAAAAAAAACTGCCGTTTTCATGGTGGATCAGTCCTTACGATAACCCAAATAACTTGAGTGATTCTTTAATTAAAAATCATTTTGAAAACACAGAAAATAATATTGCAATGGTATTTGATCTAGATGCTTGGGATGGAAAATTAACTCTTCCGCCTGAACTAAAAATAATACGCGCGCAAGATAAAAAAACATTATTGGATTTTGCGAGTGTACTGACGAATGATGAAGCTTCATTTAAACAATATTTTTCTTCAGTTGCTGAAATACTCACTGACGATGATCCAATAGAATATTACGTTGGGTATGTTGACAATATACCGGTTGTCCGAGGACTTACTTGTTATTTTGCGCAAGTGGCTGGATTGCACTGGCTATCCACCACTCCGTCGGCACGCAAAAAAGACTATGGTACCGCTTTACAGCAATTTCGATTAAAGCGCGCTAAAGAATTGGGATATCATATTGCTGTGTTGCAGGCCTCGGAACAAGGTTATCCCTTGTATAAAAAATTAGGTTATAGAGACTGCGCTGTATTCAAAGAATTTAAACTTATCAAATCGTTTTAATGATTTTTAATATGTTTACGAATAGCAGGAAAACTTTTATTCGCGTGGATTCCAAAGATAACATTAAATTGAATCGCCTTTGCAATTGGGCAAACGGTCTTGTTGATTTTTTCAAGTTTTATAAACCCATATGCAGATAAGGTTTTTAAAGTTCTTGATAGGTTGCTAGATTGGCGACCTGTCATTTCGGATAATTCTCGTATCGAATTGGGTTTTTTTTCCATAATCGTTTGCAAGAGAAATTGATTATCATCACTTAAAACTTCTGCAAGAGATCGGATAGAAGTAAACCAGATTTTAGGTTCATCTGGCCTAGGTTTATAGTCGCCTCGCGCAATGGCCAATGTTCGCGCACGAATTTCATTTTGCGGCATAATACCAATTTTGATGGTTTTCATATTCATTTATCCTGTTTCAAACCTAAGGAATCCAAAATTTTATCCACTTCCATCCAAAAATCTTTAAGCAGTTGATGAGCATCAAGAAATTGATAAAAAATCCCTTCGTCACCTAAATATCGATGTTTATGATCACGTTTTCCTTTGTTTCCGGTTAACCTTTCTGTTTGATTTAACAAAATGAGCATTATCAAAGCCCATTATGCGGTTTCCATGCTTGTCATGTAGCGTCAGGCTATATCGTATTCCATGGGGAATTTCTTCTGTTTTTGGTACTTCACGAGCCTCAAATTTCGTCCAATAACCGCCAGCCTGTTCGATCATGATTCCGTCCAAATCAAGCAGCGTGTCAATGTTATTATTTAAACTCATTATTATCACCTGCTGATAACTATATTATACTGAATAAAATAAAAAATACAAGATATATGCTTTTTTGAAAAACCATCTATGAACCTGAAAAGATGGATCTTTTTGAAAAAAAAGGTAAACTTAACAGCAAGAAGGAAATTGAAGATAAGACGATGGAAGTGTACTTAAATAACAGAGAATAATCAATCCATGAACAATAAAATTAAAAAATTAAGCCACATTACTTTTATTTGCAAAGATTTAGAAAAAACATCGCTTTTTTTAAAAGAAATCTTTTCTGCTGAAGAAATTTATTCAAGCGGAGATAAAACATTTTCAATTTCCAGAGAAAAATTTTTTAAAATTGGAACGATATGGATAGCCATTATGGAAGGTGCTCCCATCGAAAAATCTTATAATCATGTTGCATTCCAAATCGATGAAAAAGATATTCCACTATTTGAGCAAAAAATTAAATCGCTTGGATTAACCCTTTTACCCGGACGCAAACGTGAGAAGTCTGAAGGCGAATCTTTATATTTTTATGATTATGATAATCACCTTTTTGAATTGCACACGGGTAATTTGAATACAAGATTGCAATTCTATCAACAATAATAATTGTTCGCCCTTTATATTTATTCAATATAAACTTTCACTTTCACTTCTTTTCCATTATCAATGGTATCAATATTGACAAATTCACCATCAATCCCTTCTTTAATTAAATTTAAAATGTCCTCAGGATTAATGTTATTGTCACCGACATGAAGTACATTTTTGGGTATCAGTTTTAAACCGACTTCTGCGAGAGCAATCGGAATATTAATATTGACTTTAGTTTTATTCGCTTCATTCACTAAAACGCGAAAAAATTTCCTGTTCGTCGTTTTAACAGATGTCGTTTCAACGGCGATTTCATCTTGCTCTTCGAGTAATTTTTCTGCGTCTTCAACGGTTATTTTTCCTTCTTTCAACATTTGTAAAACTATTTTTTTCTCATTACTCATACAATAATCTCCGCTTTATTTAATTTCGAAATAAACACTGACATCTTCGGTAACGATTTCTATTTTCGTTCCCGAGGAATCTTTTAAAAATAATTCAACTAATTCTGGCAATGTGATATGTAAATTTAATTTTTCTGATATTTGTTTCGAAATGACCGCCGGGAGCCATTTTATTATTTTTAATAATGAAAGTTGTAAAATAAAATTAATTTTGATTTTTTCTTTTTTATTTTTAATTTGTAACCAAACATTCGGATAAGTTGTGTCTCTACGAATTTTATTAGATAAACACTTCAATCTAAATAAATAAGAAATTGCTAGTATTAAAAAAATGAAAATAGCAACATTCATATTTAAAAAAATCAACCCAAAAACAAGCGAATACATCACGCCGAAGGCGGTAATAATTGCAAATCCTTTCCAATTTAATGCATAAATATAAAATAAAAAGAACAAGATAAGGGTCATTGGAAAAAATAATAAGAAAGCTAATATTTGCAATAAAATCATTTTGCGGTTCTCAATTTTTTCATGGTGGTTTCAATATCGATTTTGCCTTCGGCAAGTTCATTTAGGATTTTTATACGTTCGGAAGAAGAGTTATCTTCCTGTTGATATCCGAGTATTTTAATAATATTTTTTAAACGATTTTTTACCGTAGGATATGAGATACTTAAATCTTTCTCGACTAATTTAATATTACCCTCATTTTTTAAAAATATTTCAATAAAAAATAGATCTTCGGGCCCGAACAAATGAAATCGATTAGTTTTAAAATTCCCTCTTAGTTCTGTTTTGCATCCCTGGCATTCCACTTCTTTAATGGTGAAGTCACCCTCACAATACGGGCAGTTAGTTAACTCTTTCATTAAATTAATCCCCAAATAATTAATATTACATATTTTATTTGGAAAAATAATAAAGTCAACTAATATATTAATATAATTAATTGTAAACTTAATAAAATTAATCTGCGATCTTAATGCGGGATAACTTTTTGATTATAAGGTAAAAGTTCTTGGATAAACGTATGGCACACAAACCATAGATGGCGCTTGTTCCTGCATTGATAAAAATTAAAAATCATACCAATTCCCATGAAACCCATTAGGAACACGTTGTGTTAATTGCACAATCGCCAGGGGTTCTTTATCAATATTCATTGCATCTAAAATATATAAATCACTGGCATTTCTTTCAGGAACATATACCACTGCAAGAATAAAACCATCGCCTTCTGGGCTATTTTTTTGTCTAGGCACAAAAACAGGCTCGCTCACCATGCTCTCTTCACCAAAATCGCGAATAGTTTGCGTATTATTTTTTAAATCATAATGAACGATGGCATTAAATCCCAATTTTGTAATCGATCCCACTCTGGCAGCAACAAATCCATGACGATAAGGTAACCCTGTTAAGCGTTCATCGAAACGGGGAAATTCTGCAGGCGTAGAATCAAGTTTCTGCTCTGTCACTTTTTTCTGTTCGAGATTGATTGTCCAGCGCGTGAGCTCCGGTGGACTTTCGCCTGGCTCGGCGATTTTACCATTCGCATCGGGAAAAAAATTGGCTCGCTTTGTTTTTAACCCATCCAGAATTATTTTATTTCCTTCTTGATAAGCATTCATATAATGAAAAACATAACAAGGATTCATGCTTAACCAAATTACATCATTTGCTTTGCCATGATGCGGCAAGATTCCCAAGTGAGAACCAAGATCAGGTTCCCACATCAAAATGGATTTTCCTTGTTTGGGACGTTTCATATCAAAAGTCAAAGGATGCACAGGAAAAAGCGCATAATCTTTCGTTATAAAAAAATCATGTAAAAAAGATGAAAATGGAGCAGAGATACCTTCTGTTTTTTTAATTGCTCCATCTTTGTCAAAAATAAAATACGCTAGATCATTTGATCCGGGTGTATAAGCAAAATTATGCATTGCACCAGTTGCGGCATCAAAATGAGGATGAGCACTCATTTGTGGAATTTGACCTCCAAAATCCCACATCCCCTTCGTGGTTAAATCCAGAGGATTCATTTCTATGCTGCAGGCTGTTTCTTGCAGCGCCAACAGTTTTCCTCCATGCTGAATAATATTAGTATTGGCCGTCGTTCGTGATGAAATATTGGTAGGTTCTTCGGGTGATGGATCCCTAAAACCTCGAATAAGCATTTTGCCCGCCTCTCGTTCGAGATTAAATCGCTCTGTCGCGATCCAGCGATTCCGATAGCTGATTTTTCCATTAGCGATAGAAAACATATGCAACATACCATCGCCTTCAAACCAATGTTTCAGATTATCTGGAAATAGAGGATTCGGCCCATTTCGGTAGAGAACGCCATTTAATTCTTGTGGAATTTCGCCGATGATAGATGTGATATTTTCAAAATAATTTTCTTCGAAAATAGGCGCATAATTGCCCTGCAAAAAGGGATTGCTATACATGAGTAGTTCCTCGTTATTTAATAATATTTTGGAGCCAATCTTTAGCTGACTTAGGTAATTCTTTGTTATCAAGAAGCGTCAAACAAAATTCTTTCTTTTTCTCTTGATTATCGCCAAATAAATCAGACATCATGTCTTCCCAGCGTTTTAAAACCGTTTTATGCGGATAATTTTTTATTAAACCTAAAATGGCTGAAGAACGATTTTTTACATAAGCATCTAGGGCTTGGTCTAACCATTGCGCCGCTTCTCGTGACAACCCTGTTTCGGCGGTCATCAGGCCTTCTTTAATCCCTTTTTCCCAAATGGTTGTTCTAAGAGAAGCAAATTTCTTGCCATAATAACTGTTGACCCATTCCATGCACCGTTCTCCTAGAGCTAGACCAATATCACTCCAAGGATCTTTTTTTAAGTTGGAATTGATTTCATTTACTAAATCATCCCAACCCTTTTCAAATGCTTTTCTTTCACTTTCAGAAAATTTATTTTTCATTTCATGCTCAAAGCTAGCATATTCTTTTAATTCTTCTTGAGTTAATGGTTTACCAGCCCAGGTTTTTTCTAATGTTTGCATCATGCGAAATACCTCTATTAACTTAATAATCGTCTCCCACGGAATTGATTTGTTATGACTACAACCTGCTATAATATTTTTTAATGTTTGACTGGCTTCCAATAAAGTGTTTGCCTTTTTCTCCAGCAAAGAAGATTGGATCGTAAAATGATCAATAATATTTTCGTTCTTACTTAACAAACTTTTTATTTGAGACAAGGAAAAACCAAAAAATTTTAAAGCTATGATTTGTTGTAGTTTTGACAAATCTTTTTCAGAGTACACACGATAGCCGTTCGGTAGTCGAATAGAAGGCTTCAGCAAATTAACCCGATCGTAGTGATGCAAGGTTTGCACTGAAACATCGGTTAATTGACTTAATTCTTTGACGTACCATTGGGCCATTACTTTTCCTCCAGAAGACAACATAAGGTATATAGTAACTATAGGGTCAAGCCATTTTTACCTGAATTTTAAGAATATTAAAGCCTTTTAGAATGAAAATGAGCAGCACGTATTTTGAATTTTCATTTCAGATAAAATATATTCTCGTTACTACCCAATTAGCGAAGATCATGTCCATCGGTGAAACCACCTCTTACTTATAAAAAGTCCTAACTTTTATATAGTTATATTCTTTTTTACTAATTTTCCCAGATTAATTTAGCGTCCCATGCGTTAATACGTTAATAATATAAATGCTATAATAAAAATAGAATGTAACCAGAAATCGAGGTGTGTATTTCATGTTAAATCCCAGAGGTCAGCAAATATTAGTAGAAGAGTATATCGAATATCCATACCCAGGTGATGTTGCACTTATTAGGTTAGACAAGCGGGGTTTTCTTCAATTTTGGATAAAGAAAGAAGAAGATATTAGAAAATTTTTCCCTTTTTTAAATCAAATGCAAAATTGGGTGCGCCCAGAAGGTCAAACTTCTTATGTATACAATCAATTCTATCCACTGGATGTGGCACTCACCCAAGGTGACGAAGCTTTTCGAGAAAACCTGTTACGTTTATTAGCAGTACAATTGGGATTACAAAAACTTGTTCAGGTTGGAACGGGTTTATTAATTGGTATAGATAATTCGCAAAAATTTCATTTTTTTGCACAAAATGATTCAAAACCTTCTGTTTTAAAAAACTGGTCTACAGAACCCATGACGCAACTCAAATCTTTTTTTGCGTGCCAACAGTTTCCTTCAGCACAAAATATAAAGGATATATTAAGCACAGGAAACGCACCTAAAATTTCTTCAGACCCGAGTTTAATACAAAAATTAAGAGAATTAGACCCATCCCTCGCTCCGGAACAGCCTGGTCCCAACGTAAGAAACAGACTGCAAGAATCGGACGGTAAGGCAAACCCTTCATTGTTTGGTGTACCATACCCCGATTGGAAACAACCCAGCGCTGATGGCAAGATGCAGCCATCGACTGATCGCAAAATGCCACCTCCTACTCAACCACAACAAACTCTATCCCAAGCATCACAATCTCTGTTTGCATCTGAAGTTCCGTCGGAACATAGAACCATTATTGAGAATGCGTTGCGCACTGGTGAATTGAAGCTCGATTCATTTAAAGTTGATAGTAAGCAAGAAAGCGAGATACAAACCAGGATACATGGAAATCTTAATCTTGAACGGCAAAAACAAATTTTTGCAACATTCCTGAAAATGACTAAAGCAGATCCTCGATATAAAGCATTAAAGATCACAGGAGCAAACGAGATTATGGATAGTTATGCTCAAAGCAGAGTAGAAAACTATTCAATGGCTCGATCCATAAATCCAGACACGGCAAAAATTGATCTTTCTGATGGCAACAAGGAATTTCAAGATAAAATATTAAAAAAATTAAGTGACCTCAGAAAAACGGAAGGAAACCGACAGATCATTGAAATATCTAAAAATCCATCTAACGATAATTTAAAGTTTAAAGAGGTCATACAAAACTATCTTGCCTATTTACAAGGAAATGTATGGGGTTTAGATCAACAAGGAATAAATCAATTACGCGCTGACATGGCAAACACACCTTGGAAAAAATATTGTAATGAATTGGATGCAGTGAGAGATTGCTTTTCTCTTCAATCACCCGGACAAACTCCTCAATCAAGGCGATAAAGAAGAGGTAGAGAAACTGGGGCTCTGCAACAGGCTAGGAAACAAAGTTAATTTTTTCTAGAGCCAATTTGAGTCTCATTAAAAAACAAATTCCACCCCTGCACTCACCCCTTGCATCCACATACTATTGCTATGAAAACTCACCGCTGGCACGGCTGGCCCTATTAACGCACCGGAACCCCCAAACGCAGGATTTTGCGATTGATTAATATTCCGATCAATCTGATTGGCGGGTCGTATTGTTTTATTGATGTAAAAAACGTTATAAGTAAAAAAAGGTCGGATCGTTTGACTGGCTTCGTATGCCATTTTTGCTCGAAATTCTGGAACAATGGCAAATTGTTTATTGCTAAACGATCCAACATTACTGGGTTCTGAAAAAAGTCCGAATGGTTGAATGATCGTTGTATTATTGATATCCGTCTGTCCGCTGATAATTAATTTTTGATAATTTTCACCTGCTGCAATTAATGCGGTAATATCAAAAATAAATTTTTGACAGGAAAAATTGGCACGCGATCCGATTTGCAAACCATAAAAATTATTTCTAGTTGAAAAATTATCTTTTACATTTAAAACAGCATTGGCTGGAAGTGATGGATTATCAAAAATGGCATCACTTAAAGCAAAGTTTTCACTTAAATTGATATAACGAAATCCCGCCAGAAAATAGAGTGGGAAATTATAATGATTACTCACCTTGAATAGGCCATTTAATTCAAGTCCCCAAGGGGTTAAATTATCACTTGCAGTTACTATGTTCGGCAGATGATCTACCAACGCATCTTCGCCTTTGGTTGTCGAATTAAATGGAATATTGATAGTGCCGCCGCCAACCGAAGATGCCGTAAATGAATTACTCGCCTCAGCCAATCCAAAGCCACTGCCTTCTATTCCGTAAGCGTGCGAATCATCAAACCAATCACCCAATGTGACACGCGCACCACTCAATCCATCAAAATTAAATGAATTTCGATTCGATCCGGCACCAAAAATAACTTGGGTACCGGGTTCACCAACAGAACCCAATGCAGCTGGATTATTATTTTGCGTGATCAGTGGAATGCCTATGGGCGAATCTTCAGCCCACCAATAGAGATACTCTACACTTGCCCAAGCATGTGAGGCGCAGGGCATCGAAAAAAGATGAGAAGAATAAAATCCAACGGCAAATATAATTAATTTTAAAAAATATTTAACATGGCTATTGAATACGACCACGAAAACTCCATAGTTATTCTACAAACGTTTGTATTTATGATAGCTATTTAATATAATTTACTCCTAAAAAATCAGCATTACGAGCAATCATGAAAAAAATCTTTATCATTATTTTAACTTGCATTTCCATCATTATGATGTGGAGTAACACTGCAAATGCATGCAGTGATTTTAAACTCAGTTATCAAAATAACATCATTGTAGGCCATAATGTTGATTGGGGCCAAAAACAAGGGTTTATTGTCTTAAGCAAACGCGGTTTAATACATAAATCGATGCCTATATCCGGTGCCTCGCCTATATCATGGGAAGCTAAATATGGAAGCATCACGTTCACTTTAAGTAAGCCTGATGGAACACCCAATCGTTCTGCTGTTGTTGCCGGAATGAATGAGCAGGGGCTCGTTGCCGCCATATTATGGTTAGATGAATCTTCCTATCCACCGCCCTCTAACGATCGCAAAATATTGCCATCTACCCAATGGGCACAATATATGCTTGATAACGCCGGATGCGTTCAAGATGTCATTGAACTTAGCAAAAAAATTCAAATTGCATCTGCGGCATATGCCGGCAAAACAATTCTTGTGCATCTCATTGTACATGATGCAAAAAATCAATCGGCTGTTCTGGAATATACCAATGGAAAACTAAACATTTATACTGGAAATGAACTACCTCTTCCGATTATCACGAACAGCAACTATCCAAAATCTCTTGAGGAATTTAATCGGTATAAAAATAAAAAGGTTACTGAATTACCCGGAGGATACTGGACTTTAGCACGTTTTGTGTTAGGGTCTAATTATATTTCTAATCTGAAATTATCTTCTTCACAGCAATTAATGCCACTTGGCTTTAATCTTCTCGGATATTTAGTTGAACCTCCTCTCGGCGATGAACCCACAAACTGGAGCATCGTATTTGATATTACTCATAAGAAAATATATTACCGCGACATCGATAATCCAACTATTCGTGAGATATCCATGAATATTTTAGATACGCTCAAAAATAATGAATATAAAGCTTGCAACATTATGAGTAATTCATGTTTTCGTACTAAAACATCGTTCTTAAACAATGACACACCAAGCCGGTAAACAACGCGGCTCTGCTGGACTCAGTGCATTTATTTTTTCATATAACGCTAAAAAAGGAGCTTCTGACCATAATGAATCTTCAGAAACCAACTTCGCAAGTTCATTTTGATTTTTTCCTTGCTGAAAGGCTTCTTTTAGTTTCTGTAACACTTGAATTTTCTTGTCGCGAAATTCGGCCTCTTCCGCAGTTGGATAATATTGATTTCTAAAAGTCGATAAATGATAGTCTATTTCAATCAAAATCATTTGTTTTTGAATAACGGGCGTTAATAGACGAAATATTTTGGAAAAAATAACCAGTTCATCATCATTATTTATTTTTACAATCGCCCCTGCGTTTAGTAAAAGAGCAATGACGCCCAAATCATCTTCGCGAAAACGATGCTGTTGCGATAATCGTTCCTTCAAAGGTGTTTTACCATATCCAGGGGCATTAACATCCGCTTTGGCATCAATTAATAATTTTGTAGTCGGGAGGTGATTATTCCTTGCTGCTAAATGTAGCGGTCTTTCCCCAACAATCGTTTGTAACCTCCAATACCAATCATGTTGACGATAACTCAATGATGCTTCAATATTTGCCTTTGCATCAACTAATTGTTTTACCACACCAGCACGACCATTTTCAGCCGCACAATGGATAGGCCTCGCATTATGAATTTCTGTCGCACCTATTGAAACCTCTGCGCGATGATCCAATAGCATTCTAGTAATATCTGTAAAACCCCGACCTGATGCCAGAAAAAGCGCAGTACGACCCCAATTGTCAGCCGCATTTATTTTGGCGCCATTGGCTAAAATTTCTTTCAGCGCTTCTTTGCTGTTAAATTCCGCGGCAACATGCAATAAGGTTCCGCCCGTTTTAGATTCTTGGTTAACATCTGCCCTCTCCGCCAATAATTTTTTTACTCCGCTAGCTTGATTAAATTTAGTTGCGCGAAGCAGTGCAATGCCTCGATTACTTATAGTTTCAGAATTCTCTTTGTTATTTTTTAGATATTGAATATTTAACCATAGCTGGAACAGCTCATAAGAAACAATCGCAAGATCGCGCATGCAAAACAACATGAGATGAAATTTTATATCTTTAGGTAATTGATTTAATATACGATGATGACCGCGCATAATTTTTTTCTAATTATTCTTTTTTCTCTAAACTTTGCAAATACTGATTCAATTCATTAGTCGCGCTCACAACGGCTTCCGGCTCTAAGAAAATCCCGCCAATTTCAGGCGGATAATCCGTCGCGATTAACATGTCTTTCACAATTTCACGAGTAATATTGCTCGCTTGTGAACCGGATTTTCCGAGCACACGTTCCAGCAATTCCACACGGTCTTTGATAAATGATTTATTCACCAGCGGCGTGCTAAAGCGTTCAACTTCCGCTTCACCAATTAATGCTTTCACATCATCGCCCAATGGCACACGATTGAAAATATTGATTCGGCCTTCAGCCATGGGTTCTTCTTCTTCGACGACTTGTTCTGCTTCACCTGCATCCGCATTTCGATTATGAAAAGCGAGTAAGGCAGAAACACCACGTTCAATGGCATTCGCTTCTTGTGTGTCATTCATCACACTTGAAACAATATTGATTTCTTCAGAGTCGTCATGATGAGCGGAAAAAGTGACTTCTTCGTTTTCAATGATATTCGCAAATTGTTCAATGCGATTTTCAAGATCCACCAGCATTCTCATTGCCGGCGCTTCTACTTTTAAAAAGTGATTAATGCGCATGCGCTCAACGGGAGGTGGGTTTGCAAAAAACATCCGCGCACGAATAATGCGTGATTTGAAAAAGATATGCGCCTCACCTTCACGCTGTTCTTTTAAATCCTGTAAATCGATACGCGCGCGTTTTTCAGACGATGCACTGCGTGAATCCATGTAATTATTTAAAATACTTTGCGCATTCGTTTGGAACGAATCCACTTTGGTGACATACGATTCACCGGCTGTTTTTGAGAAAAATTCCCAGGTTTCAACAGGATCTTCTAATTTCATACAAATTTTAATATTGGTATTTGCACCGATGGATGCCGCTTCTTCTTTCGAAACTTTTTGGAATGCCGGCAAATCTTGTCCTGCAAAAATAACAGAAAATCCCAGTGAGCGTGCTTGCGCAGGCACGACGGCAAACCCTTTTACCGCGTAATATCCATATTCATCGAGAATACACATGTAGGGCGTAATCGCAGCCGTTGGCTTGCGTGATACCACTTCTCGATAGGTACCTTCTACTGAATCACCGAGTCCGGCTGCCATCATGGATCTTAACGAAGAAACAATGACTTTACCCAAGTTAGATAATTCTTCGGGGGATTTTTCCAAGGCGGGCAACAATACCACCAAAATTCGGCGATTTAATACCACATCTTTTAAATCCACTTCAGCAAGATTGGTGCGAATGATATGACCATAAGTATCGGCTAACGAACCGAACACACGGGTCAACTGCATGGTAATAAATCCGTGTTGTTCCAAGACTTGCGAACCTTGTTTTCCTTTTTTACCGCGATCGTAACCCGGCAAGTTGATGATATAGTTTGTGATCGGTTCCATCACCGCATCAGGCGCATCCGCAAGACTCACTGGCTCTTGGTTATCGCGAATAAACATTTTATCCATCGCAATCGCTTCAAGACGCGGCAATTCAAAATAATTACGGATGGTATTAGCATCCAGCAAAATTTTTCCTTTATCGCGCATGAACACTAAAATTTTCATGAGCGCTTCGACAAACACCATCGCACGGCCTTTCCACATATCACCGTCTGCGCTTTGCGTAGAAGAATCCATTAAACTAATCACTAATTGCGACAACATACTGGATGAACCATTACAAAATGGATTCATGGTGTTCGATAAACGTCTTTCCTGCGCACCGACCACATCGCGCGCGCCAGTCATGAAATTGATGAGTAACAAATCATCTTCCCGTCCCATATACCGAACCATGGAAAAGAGTTGGGCGAATACCGTGTTATCACCTTTACCATCGACATAAAGAAAACCGCTGCCTTGTATTAATGCGTTAAATGCAAGGGAGATCAATGCTTGCGTTTTACCACTACCGGTTGAACCAAAAATTAGAACGTGTGTACGCATATCTTCATTGTTAAACCACAGTTCTTCTTCGGTCAGTCTGCGATTGCCAAAAAAACAGATGCCTCTTGCCTTGCGCGGTTTTTTACTGCCCGGAGCGGGATCATTGTAATCGAGTGCATTGGAACGCTGTGGCAGACGAAATGGTAATTTTGAAACGCGCGTATAAGCGTAGATAAAAACACCGATTCCCCCTAGGGTGATCACTTCAGTCAACGGCGTGAAAAAAAATGCGCATAAAGCAAAACCCACCAGCGTCACCGCGCTATTCACGGGATCTTTAAAAAAATCCACAATGCGCATCGTGAGCGTGCGAGTATCTCGCAGTAGTAACTGCGGCGGAAGCTCATGATGTTCTTCTAGCCCGCGCTGATGCATACTACTTTTCCTCTTCTTCGTCTGGCTTGTAAATAATTTCTTTCAGAGCCAGCTCTAATGCATTCGTTGCTTCTTCGACCATGGGCACTAATAATTTTCGACCGATTTCTTTTTCCGCTTTCCAGTGAGCAAAAGGACCTGCAACCTCTACAAACGGCGTTTGACGCCCAATCGAATTCATCATGTACCAAAAACGACGATCCAGTGGTTTTAACCAGAGAAAATCCGCGGAAGCTTGTACGCCATCTTCACGCGCCGCTTCCAACATCGATGCCATGACAGTTAATACATAAGCATGTGACTGAATAATTTTCTGAACGCCTTTGCTTTTTTCATGTTTTGACAGTAATTCATCGACACCCGTAAAATCCAATTTTTCACGCGAAGATGCGCTGATTTTTTTTATTAATTCTTGAGCAGGTTTAGTATCTCCATTATAACGCGCGGCAAATATAGCAAATAATGCTTTGATATGCGGCGGTAATTTAGAAACTCCACGCCAAGCCGGCCCAAGTTGCAGTGCGAAAATTTTGTTGGCTTCACCCCGTTTTAAAGTCACTTCGACACGATTCCATTCTTTTCGAGATAAACCTTCTTGGGGACCGGAACGACGTTCTTCCAGCAATTTTAACCGTTTACAAAATTGCATAGGCGTCATCGCCATCGCCCAGGGACCTTTATCGAGATCCGCTTTAATTAAATCCAATCCGACAACGGGTGTGATCTGTGGCCAATTATTTTTTTCAAGTTCCACAAGATCTTTCATGGTATAGGTTCGTTTAAAAACGCGTGCGGTATTGCCAAAATAGACCACAAAAGCTAGCGCAAAAAGAATCAGAACAAACGGAATCCTGAGATAATTTCCAACAGCTTCACCTACTTTGACAACATCAGTAAACGTGAAAGTATTGGGATCTTGATTAACAATGGCCGTTTGCACATCTTGCAACCCACTAGTAAAAATACTAATGAATTTAATTTCGACTAACTTGATCGAAAAATAAAACGAGATAATTTGTTTTTTGAATGCAAACCATAGAAATCCAGCTGTTGCAAACGATGCGGCAACCACCCATAAAAGTGCCGAGGAATTATCGGATTGTCCTGACTGTTGGGGAGCCCCAGGCATGTTAACATCCTCAATCTATATAATATTATTATAGATGAGTTTGCTCACCCCTGCTGCTTTTCCTTGATCTCATCAAGGGTTTTACAGTCAATACAAAGAGTTGCAGTAGGACGGGCTTCAAGACGTCTGAGGCCAATTTCCACGCCGCAAACTTCGCAATAGCCGTATTCTTTGTCGGTTAATAATTGCAGGGATTCTTCGATTTTTTTCAGGAGCTTGCGTTCGCGGTCGCGCGCACGTAATTCCAGGCGGAATTCTTCTTCTTGGCTTGCACGGTCGTTAGGGTCAGGATAGTTAATCGCATCGTCTTTCATGTGGGTCACGGTACGATCCGCTTCTTCCATGATTTGCTTACGCAATAGCGTGAGAATTTTTGTAAAATGATCACGCATCTTAGCGCTCATATACTCCTCACTTTTTTTCATTTTATAAGGAGCTATCCCTAAGACTTCTAAACTGGGCTCTAAAATATCTTTCGTCGCCATGTGCGCTCTCCTAACCTTGATATGTGCCAATTGTAACACGGTCCAGACTTGCAAGATCCTGAAACGTATTGATACTAGTATAGCCTGCTTTTTCAAAAATGCTTACCACTTCTTTTCGTTGATTAAACCCATGTTCGACCAATAAAAATCCAGGGGTTTTTAAGAAATTTTTTGCAGTAGAAATAATCGCTTTTAAATCCTGTAACCCGCTATCGGCTGAAATCAAAGCCGATAAAGGCTCAAACCGTTTTACGTTAGGACTGAAATCTGGATCATTTTCTGCGATATAAGGCGGGTTACTGACAATGGCATCGAATTTAAGCGCAGGCAGTCCTTCGCACCAATTGCCCTGATGAAAAATAATGTTGTTGAGATGATGATGCCTCGCATTGCGTCCGGCGATTTTGATCGCTGCCGGATGAATATCAACCGCATGCAAGATCCAATCCGGTTTTTCTTTTGCGAGCGCCAAGGCAATTGCGCCCGATCCTGTTCCAAGATCCGCGATTAGCGCATTTTTAGGTAAAGGTAATTTTAACATTTCCTCGACTAAAACTTCCGTTTCTGGACGTGGAATCAAAACATCGGGATTGACTTCCAGATCGAGTGACCAAAATTCTTTGTGACCCGTTAAATAAGCAATGGGTTCACCTTGTTGACGTTTATTGATGAGTAAAAAAAAATGTTCGAGCTGATCGGATGTTATTTCTCTTTCTGAAAAAATATATAACTGGCTGCGATCATATTTTAAAACATGCGCTAATAACACTTCCGCCTCGAGCAATGGGACATCCGTCACAGCGGATAAATATAATGCGCCTTGTTTTAATGCATCAGAAATGGTTTCTGCGTTCATTCGCCTAATTCAGCCAGTAAGTCTGCCTGATGTTCATGAATGAGTGCGCTCACTACGGGTTCCAGATCGCCTTCCATGATGTCAGGTAATTTATACAGTGTGAGATTGATGCGATGATCTGTCAATCGTCCTTGTGGAAAATTATACGTGCGGATGCGCTCCGAACGATCGCCGGTTCCCACTAAATTGCGGCGTTTTTCAGCTTGTTCATGATGTTGTTTACTTTGTTCTGCTTGAAGCAATCTTGATTTCAATAACGACATCGCTTTCGCGCGATTTTTGTGTTGCGAGCGTTCATCCTGACATTCAACCACGGTGCCTGTTGGAATGTGCGTGATACGAATCGCGGAATCGGTTTTTTGTACATGCTGACCACCTGCGCCGGATGCACGAAATGTATCGATGCGCAAATCCGCAGGATTAATATCAATATCTTCGATCTCTTCAATTTCAGGCAACACAGCGACGGTACAAGTCGATGTGTGCACGCGGCCTTGTGCTTCCGTTTCGGGAACACGTTGCACGCGATGCACACCGGATTCAAATTTAAAAAGAGAATAGGCGCCCTGACCTAAAATCCGCAAAATAATTTCTTTGTAACCACCTTGTTCACTCGCGTTTGAGCTGATTAACTCAACACGAAACCCGCGAGATTCAGCATATCGCCCATACATGCGATATAAATCACCTGAAAAAATAGCCGCTTCATCACCCCCAGCACCTGCTCGAATTTCAAGAAAAATATTGCTGTCATCATGAGGGTCTTTCGGCAGCAATAATATTTGCAATTCATTTTCAAGTTTAGGCAGTCTATCGTTTGCTACTTGCAGTTCTTCTTTTGCCAGCATTTGCAATTCAGGATCGGCTGTGTTGATTAACTCTTTGGTATCCGTAATTTCTTGTTGGGTCGATTGATATAACTTAAAAACGCGCACAATCGGTTCAAGCTGCGCATATTCTTTAGAAAAATCGCGAAAACGATTTTGATTGTTAATCACCTCAGGATCGGACAGCATTGCGGAGAGCTCTTCGTGACGCTCGACCAGTGATTGTAATTTTTTTTGAATAGAGGGTTTCATAGTTTATTCTGTAATCGTAAATAATTGCTGCGCCAATCGTAATAATTCCACACGACCTTCCATTCCAGCTTGACGAAGCTGCACACTCGGATGATGCAATATTTTATTAGTGAGCGCACGGGCAAAATAAATTAACACTTCAGCGGGGTCATCCCCTCGTTCCAGCAACCGAATAGCTTTGGTCAACTCGAGATCGCTTAAATTTTCAATTTGCTTGCGATACGCTTGGATAGCAGCAGTCGCTTGATCTAGCGAATTTTGCCAGATCATAAATTCCATACTTTTTAATTTAATAATATCGTGTGCTTTTTCAGCGGCGTGTTCGCGGCCATTTAAATTTTTCTGAATAATGGATTTTAAATCATCGATTGAAAATAAATTAATATTAGATAATTCAGAAACAGCAATATCCACATCTCTTGGCACCGCCAAATCCACGATGCAAAGCGGTTGCGTCGTTAGCGCTAAACTTTTTTTAGTGATAATCGGGACTGTACTACCGGTTGCTGAAATCACCAGATCACAAATACTTAATGTTTGTGGTAATTCATCGAATGAAATCATTTTTGCAGAATTTTTTTCCGCAAGTTCTTTGATGTTTTCTACGCGACGATTAGCAATAATAATTTGTTTCACGGATTGCGTTTTTAAATATCGCAAAACAAGCTGAATCGTGTCACCCGCTCCAATTAATAAAATGGTCGCATCCGACAAAGGGTTCGCCATTTTTTGTTTTGCTAGATTGACAGCGGCTGACGCAAGCGAAACAGGACACGCACCAATTGAGGTATTGGTTCGCACTTCTTTTGCCACGGCAAAAATTTGCTGGAACAATCGATTAAACTGACCACCAATGCAGCCTGCTGCGCAACTTTCAGAGAAAGCTTCTTTCATCTGGCCTAGAACTTGCGGCTCGCCTAAGACCATCGAATCCAAACCACAGGCAACTTTCATCATGTGTTCGACTGCCGCTTGGTCACTAAAAGAATACCAGGAAGATTGAATCTCCTCCGGCAGCAATCCATGTTCACGACAAAACCAATTGAACAGCCGACCGGCATCGTCTGAATCACAATAAATTTCAGACCGATTGCAAGTCGACAACAACACCGCCTCTCGCACCCCTTCATTGATTAAATCCTGTAAATACAGGGGCAATTTTTCTGACTGAAAAATGACCTTTTCGCGAAGGGCAATAGGCGCGGTTTTATGGTTTAAGCCGCAGGCAATGATTGGCATGGGTTTTTTCTGATCATTAAAGCGTGGTATTTTAAGGTAAGTTGACCAAAAAGTGTAGCGCTAAAATCCCGTAATCAAAAAATCCAAAGCAGCAATAATTTCATTTCGCTTGTCTTTAAATGAAGTCACTTTTTTATCTAACACAGAAAGCGGGATCCCCGAAATCTCGGACGTAGACAGGATAACCTCACAATCTTCGACCTTAAAAATAGGATTTAAATATTTTATCGGTGTCATAAGGGTTTTTTTCACCAAAGGAACCACTACCCGAGAATCCAGCGAAGACAAAAGATCCGATTGCACATCAAGCAAATAAGGAATTTCTTTTCTCGATTTGGGGCTTTTATTGATATACACATCAAATTGCGCCATTAAAAACGTCTCCATTCGTCACTAAATAATCCTCGTTTAGCGATAGATTGATTATATTGAGTAATCGCTTCGTTATTGTCCTTAAGCCACTGTTCTTTTATTTTTTTCTTAATTGCCTTTATTAAAGCTAACTCTAACTCTTTGGAGAGATTAATATGTAGCCCTTTCGCTTTTTTAAGCAAATCACTATTTAAACTTAAATTGGTAGGTTTTTTAACTGCATCTATATTGTATATTTTCATGTGCATCTCCTGTGCGCATAGTCTATGCGCATATTATATCCCGTCTTTTAGAATTGTAACAATCCTTTTTTAACCCTTTGCATTTAATACGTTATAAACTGACGCCCGCGAAATCCCTAAAATTTCTGCGGTTTGTGAAGGCGCACCGTGCAATTGCAAAAGACCGGTTTTATCCAGCCAGTGAATTAACTCACGGCGCTGTTTCAAAGAAAGTGCGCGCGGCTGCGTATTATGTTTTGCCGCAAAATCGGCTATGCCTTGGCGTAAATCATCGGCAGAGCGCGATCGTAAAGTTTCTTTGATCGGTGCTTTTTCTTGCGTTGCTGTGAGCTGTTCTAACACGCGATTGACCGAAGAAAATAACGATACATCTAGATTCAAGCATAACGCAGCAATGCATTGGCCCTGACTATTGCGGATACCAATCGAAGTACTTTTTGCTGGCCGTCCATCTGGAAACGCATTCACGTAATTTTGTACGACATCGGGAAAAGCAGGATCTTCAATGCGCGCCAAACCCATTTCAGTCGTAGGCTCACCGACTTTGCGGCCTGATAAAGGGCATTCAATGGCAATAATCGCATGCTCTGGTTTCGTTAAATCATGTAAAACCACCTCACAGCTAGGCGCGAACATTTTGCCTAGCGCTTCCACTATTTTACGCGCCTCACGCAGTAATAATGCATTTTCTTGCTGAATTGAACTTTTATTAGTCTTCATAAAATCACCTATAAACCAATATCTTATAAACTATTATAACATAACTGTTGACAAATTGTACATATTTAGACATAATCTCATGACAAAATGTATAAATTAAACAAATAGTCATAAACGAGGATTTAAACATGAACACCCTAAAAACAGAAGCCCTAGGCATTGCCTTATTTGCGGTTACTCTGCTGGTCATGATTGGTCTCAGTATTTTTTGCCACTTAACTCTAATCATATAGGAGACCAACCATGCAACGCGATTCAAAATATGGCTCTTTCGGCGAAAGAAAATCATCTGATCGAAATGACGGTGATCTCGCTCGTCCGTTATTAACCAACTCGCCAAAAGGGCCCATGGATCAATCCATGGATACCCCAATGAAAAAAGATTTATATTTTCAGAGGCTATCAGAAGATGCAAAACAAGGTTGCATTGCTGGCGTTTATTCCTGTTATAACTTAGGTAAATGGCAACCAGCAATAATGAAATCTACCGGTGACTATGCGTCTCTATCCTGTGCAACCGATATTCCCTATTATGTTTCGATCCTACCGCAACAAGGCGTCTTCAGCGCAAGCTATAATACTTTTGGATCCAATCCATGTCAGGACAAAGTTTGCGGCTCGCTGTTATTTTGTTGCGCTTTATTATGCCTGCCAATAAAAGAAACCGCTCGGGTAAGTGGAGCAGTTTGTGGCGCACTCTGTGATGTTTGTTGTGGTTTATGTGGAAATTTCGATGAACCTGAAGCAACACCAGTTGGCATCAAGCTGTGGAAAGTTAGAGAGGATCTAGCGGATATACCATCCTTGAGATTGCCAGAATATCTGAAAATATATCTCACCGCATCTGAAGACGAACGCGATGCACTGACCTATGAATTTCATGATGAACTTTGTCACCACATCACGTCTTCTGAATTAAAAGAACATTCATTAGAAGACAAACAACAAGCGCTATCTTATATTGCTGAACGCGGCAAGAGTATTTTAAATCGGCATCATTGTCTAGAGCATAAATATTTTTACTATGGCCGGAATTATACTTATAAGGTGCCCGTGAATGTCGATGACATGCCCGGAAATTATGTGATAAATGTCATACGTTCAAAATCATCTGACAGTCCACAATTGCTTGAATTTATCTTAGAAAAAGGCCGTGCCAGAGAATTTTTAACTCTCGCAATACGAAATAAAATTGCGGCGGCATTTGATCAAGCTTATCCACTTGATGAAGTATCCGAACAAAAAGCTCAGCATCCTCAAGATACAGCAGCAAAAACATGTATTCTTGCCAAGAGAGAAATATTACATCGATTTCATATTGATGGAAAATATCATGCATTACCCATGCTTTTATTTAGTATTGCCGGACATCCTCGTCCAGTTGCTCAAATAACTCATGAATATTTATATGGCCTAACACCAAAATAATTGTACTTTATCGTACTTTCGCTATAATCACCCCATGCGAATAATCACTTTATTATGGATGATAGTGTGTCTCATGGGGCTCGCGAGTTGCGCCACGATGCAGCCTGCTTCGCAATTACCGCAAAATCAAAATGTCACTTGGGATTCACGCGCCACATCTCTTGCTAAAATTCAAAGCTGGAATTTAAGAGGGATGATCGCGATTCGCACGCCGAAAGACTCTGGCAGCGCGACCTTACAATGGCAACAGCAGCAACAAAATTATTATCATATTTCCTTATTTGGACCTTTAGGCAGTCATTCGGTCGAAATTACTGGCCGACCGGGCAATGTGACCCTAGCGTCTGCTGATGGAAAAACGTTCCATGCCAATAGCCCTGAGGAACTGCTCGCACAACAATTAGGCTGGCGGTTACCGATTTCCAATCTTTATTATTGGGTACGTGGCATTCCTGTTCCAGGTGCCGCCTCACAAAAATCCTTTGATTCCTATCATCATCTCACCCAACTTACTCAGAATGGCTGGTCAATTCGGTATTTAAGTTATACCGCGGTCAATGGCGTTGATCTGCCGAGCAAAATTTTTATGGATAACCCACAATTAAACGTAAAAATCATTATCAACCAATGGCAAATTTAAGAAATTTATTGACACTATGGCAAGCAGTCAGCAAAATAAGCGCCCTGACGTTTCTACTCTAAGATTGGGGTGTAGCCAAGCGGTAAGGCACCGGGTTTTGATCCCGGCATCCCTAGGTTCGAATCCTAGCACCCCAGCCATTAAGACCTAAGGAATAGTGCCGTGCCAGAAATCATGATGTTTAGCGGGAATGCCAATCGAGAACTTGCCGAACATATCGTCGCTCATCTCAACTTACCGCTAGGAAAAGCTCATGTTGGCCGTTTCAGCGATGGCGAAACCATGGTCGAAATTCAGGAAAACGTCCGCGGCCGTGATATTTTTATTATTCAATCGACTTCTGCACCGACCAATGACAATTTGATGGAATTGATCATTATGGCTGATGCATTACGTCGAGCATCAGCTGCTCGAATTACAGCCGTTGTACCTTATTTTGGTTATGCAAGACAAGACCGACGCGTTCGCTCTGCCCGCGTGCCAATTACGGCAAAAATTGTTGCTGATATGATGGCCTCCGTCGGGATTAGTCGCTTAGTTACCGTGGATTTACATGCTGATCAAATCCAGGGTTTTTTCTATATGCCCGTTGATAACTTGTATAGCACGCCTATCATGCTGGAAGACATTCATCGTAATTCATACAAAAATTTAATCGTCGTATCACCCGATGTGGGCGGCGTGATTCGGGCGCGCGCGATTGCAAAAAGATTATCGGGCGCCGATTTAGCCATTATTGATAAAAGACGTCCGCAACCGAACGAAGCGCAAGTGATGCATATTATCGGTGACGTCAAAGACAAAGAATGTATTATTGTGGATGATATTATTGATACCGCGAGCACCCTTTGCAAAGCGGTCGAAGCCTTAAAAGAACACGGTGCTGCGAAAGTCGTAGCCTATGTCACGCATCCTGTTTTATCTGGCAAAGCAATCCAGAATATTGAAGCTTCATCCATCGATGAAATCGTTGTTACTGATACGATCCCGCTACAAGCCGAAGCATTACATTGCAAACGCATTCGGCCGATTAGCTTAAGTCACATGATTGCTGAAGCCATTCGACGAATCAGCGGCGCGGGGTCATTGAGCCGAATGTTCCTCGATTAGGAACAGCATTCCTCAGAAAACGTGAACAAGCAGATCGTTGGTTATCTTGCACGCTCGCTAATTCTGAAAAAAATCCATTCGATTCCGCTTTCGGCTTTTGCGTAGTTTTAGGGTCTTCTGTTTTTAATTTTTTTGCCTTGGGTTGATCAGCTCGCTCTGATTTCTCGTCAACCGGTTCTCGTTCGCGTTTTCTATTTTTCAAATCAAATAATTTTTGAGGAAAAACCCTTCTCGCTTGCTCGGCAAATCGATCTGTATCGATTCCTGCAAGCAGAGTCACCTTGTTTTGAATTTCGCATTTTAATCTTTCGTGGAGTTCACGAATAATTTTGATAAGAATAATCAATTTATCTGGATTTTCTGAATTTTGCTCTGCTTCTTGCAACACGACACAAGCCGCATCGATTTCCTTTTCAATTAAAGAAAGGGGGACCGATTGTACCAAATTCGATTTTCCTGTTCTTTTACGCTTTCTTTTCCCCATTTTTTTTCCTGAAAAAGATTTTGCCGAACCAAACGAAGTCGCTTCTTTTTGCAATTCCTGACGAATACTCATTGCTAACTGCTGGTTCTCTGGAGAAAATTTTAATTCCTCTTCCCTTTTGTCTGATAATAATTGTGCGATTTCTTTTTCTTTCTGTTGTAATCGGGGCAATAAACCCTTTAATTCTTCTTTTTTGTCTTTCATTTCTTGAGTGGTCGTATCAATTAATTTTTCGACCTTTTTATGCTGGGCATCCAGAAAAGCACCCTCTTTCTCAATTTCTTCATCGTGTTCGCCTTGCAGCACTTCTTCTGATGGAAGAGAATCCGTTTTTTTATAACGCTGACCAAATGCTTCGTGCATTAACAGCAATGTTTCATCGCTTCCATCCGAATTTTGATGAAATTGCTTAACCGTTTCTTTGATATTAATTTTTGTTTCTCGTTGACGAACCTGAGGCGTTTCGTAATCTCGACTATCATCGAAAATTTCGCTTATTCTTCTTTGCAGGGTTTTGCGAATGATTTGCGTACTATCTTGAGCTTGTTTATTTTCTTTTGCCGTTTTTGCCTTTTCTTCTTTCGTCATAGATACTTGCGATGAACCGACATCAGGAATGACTGTCGGTTTTTCATTATGCAAAACTCGGCTTAGTCTATGTTGATAAATCGGATATTGAATATCTACTCGAAATCTAGCGATTACTTGTCTAACAAACTCTAATCGTTCGGGTGTAAGACCTGATTCATCCAACAGATAATCTCTATACAAACATCGAAATCCTTCGGGCGTATCTTTGGGTTTTTGTAAAAAAAATTCTAGACCCGTTTGACACCACTCAAGACAATAAGCCATTTCGGCAAAATGACCGGTGAAAGCGGTTGTTGCGTAATGGGGATTATGTGGATGACTGCCGGAAATTTGTGGGAAGGCTTGATAAAATTGAATTTGCACATCTTTCACGCGACGAATAAAAAAAACTCCTGCCGCAAAACAAAACAGTGCTACGGGTTTTATTTCTTCCTTATCAAGTGTTCGTAAAAAAGATTGATTATTATGATATTCAAAAAATTTGTCTTTAATACGATTAATTCTTTTTAAAAGTGAAGCTAACAGCTCTGGCGTTAAGTGAACATCTCGATTACTGGCTATCGTCAAATCTAGAATGACTCGACGCATTTCTTTCTGAAAATTTTCTCCTTTATTTGAATTCGACGAACTTGATGCTTTCAATTCATTCGGATCGCTCATCAAAACTTGATGCTGCATAACCCCACTCCAAAAAAGAAATTAAAATGCTTCCTCGCCTCAAAATATTGCCGGAATTGGAGGCGATGAGCAAATGTTTCAGTTTTTGGACGGGTTATCGAAACTGGAATCCAGTATTTCCTGGCTGAGGCTGTGGCTGGGTTTGCTGCCCATTTCCCGGCCCCCACATTCCAACCTGGCACAAAACAAATCCCGGCGGAACAGCCATTTGCTGTGTCGATTGTTGTTGCGGAACCATCATCATTGGAGGGTGTCCTGGGTACGCCATCATCATGGGTGGCTGGCCTGGTTGGACCATTATCATCGGAGGATGATAGACCATCATACCTTGCGGCGGTCCGTACATCATGTGCATGGGATAGCCGTAAACAGGGGCTGCCTGCATTTGTTGTTGCTGTTGTTGTGGTTGTTGCTGTGGCTGTTGATGTTTTTGCTCGGGTTGTTGTGGTTGTGTTTCTGCTTGAACCGGCGGTTTTCTTGAAGAAGATCCTGATTCTTCCATCGAAACCGGGTCTTGATTCGTCGATGAACCATTTGAATTGCTAGCCGTTGTTTCTTCATTCGGTTCATCGCCGCTTTCACTACTCACTCCCGGAGAAGATACTCTCGAATCAAAAAATCGAGGTGATTGCGATGACAGAACAGGCTTGTGCTTCGGGTTGATATCAATTTCCAATTGTTTACGTTCTCTTTCGGCTGCTGTTGTTCTTTGTTTTTTTCGTTTTGGTTCTTTGTTGGGTTTTTGGGCCACTCCATCTTCTTGGATTTCATCCTCTGGGGTTCGAGAACGTTTTTTACCTTGTTTTTTTCCTGGCACAGGACTTGCATTAAACAAAGATTTCGGAAAAACATGTCGAAATTGCGCTTCAAAATTCGAAGGGGTTTCCATTAAATTTTTTAATCGTTGTATTCCCTCTAACAATTCCGTATCGATTTTTTTTAATTCGTAATAAATATAAAAAACCGCACGCATTTTGTGCTCATCCAATCCTTGACGGCTGTGCTGATTTTTTGCTTCCTGCAATATATTTTTTAAAACCATGATTTTAATTGTGACTCCATCAACATCTTTGTATTCAGCTTTCTGTTGCGCTTCTTTTACTCTATCAGAAATTATTGCATCATATTTTTGCGCCATCGCTTCTGGATGATTATCTGAAAAAAATTTGTTGGAACAAGTGCCCTGATATTCTAATAGCGACTGAGCCTCTATTAACAGAGGGGCTGTTTCAGCTTGAAAAGCTATTAATTGTTGCAATTTGTCCTGTTGTTCTTTAATTGCAACTTGCATATGTTGAATCGTCTCCGCAATATACCTCTCAATTTCTTCACCCAACGCTATCAATTTCGATTTCGATTTCGCTTTTTTAAATTTGGTTCGCAGTTTGGTGTGTATTTCATCCAAAATCGTTAATTGAGTTTCCGGAGGTAATCGATAAAATTGTCTGACAATGTCTCTCGCGTTCCATAAATCGAGCTTATCCATTCTTCTCAGTATTGTTGTTCGCAAAACATCAAAAGTCACTGGGCCTTCGCCTTGTTTATAACGTTTTTGCAATGCTTTACTTTCTTTAGGATCTTCTGCTTTAGGTAAATTCTCTGTTTGCAACATTTCCTCATTATGATTTTTTTTAGTAAGCTCATATTGTTCATAATGTTTTAAAAGTTGTTTTCTAATTTCTTCGATCTCAATAATAAATCTTGAATCATCACTGATATTCTGAGGAAAATTTTTAACACCCTGACACCAAAAATCAAGTTCGTCACTGAATTCTTTAAATCGCAAACAGGCTGCGTAAAATTGGTAATAGGTATTATCATAGTGCTCATCGGTATCGTCAATACAAGGTTTTTTCTTGTGAGCGATTTGTGTTGCATCAATCATGCCTTGATAATGTTTTTCAAATTTTTCCAGATAAAATTTAGCAACAGCACGATAGAATTTTGATACTTGATAACAAAGAATGGCAAGCGCATGACGAGCTTCTTCTTTGACGTTTTGATTTGGGTTGAAAGCCTGAGTGTCTTGAAGACACTTTTTTACAATGGCAATATCATTGACTAATTTATTAATTTTCGAAGGAAAATTATCATCGAATTTAAGTTCTTGTAGTTCACTATTCAATGCTTTGATTTGTGCCCATAATGGCACAGGCTGTTGATGCTGCATTCCACTACCTCGATCGTTTTAATAGTATAATAATTGCTCAATTTTAAACTATTTTTTGTTCAAAATCCAGTCAAAATAGCAAAATTAACCCTATAATTTACTTAGCTTTTTTGCCCAATTCAGGTACAATAGCGCCCTCTTATCCTGGTCGCAGGGGTAGGATCTATTAACTTTAGGAGTATTTATGGCTATCAAATTCGAACTCGAAGCAGAACTTCGCGGGGATGTGGGGAAAGGTGCGAGCCGCCGCCTGCGTCACGCGAACAGTGTTCCAGCGGTTGTTTATGGCGCGGGTGTTGAACCTGTTTCTCTGACCTTAAACCACGATAAAGTGTCCGTGGCATTGGCTCAAGAAGCGTTTTATTCACATATTTTGACCTTAAAAACCGGCCAAAAAAGCGAAAAAGTGATTTTAAAAAGCGTTCAGCGTCACCCTTCACGTCCCCGCATCCAGCACATTGATTTTTTACGCATCCGTGCGGACCAAAAACTCAAGATGAACGTGCCATTGCACTTCTTAGGCGAAGACAAAGCCCCTGGATTAAAAGCCGGTGGTGTATTCCAGCACTTGATGAGCGACATCGAAGTGTCTTGCTTACCTGCAGACTTACCAGAATTCATTGAAGTTGACGTTTCCAACCTGGAATTAGACCAGTCTATCCATTTGAGCGAATTAAAAATTCCAAAAGGCGTCGAATTGGTTGCATTTGCCCATGGTGTTGAAGGCCATGATCAAGCGGTCATTTCAATTCATATTCCACGTATTGAAGTGGAAGAACCGGTTGTTGCAGCACCTGCTGAAGGTGAAGTGGCAGCAGAAGGCGCAGCGCCTGCTGAAGGTGCCACGGCCGCTCCTGCTGAAGGTGCAGCTGAAGCTAGCAAAGGCAAGAAAGAATAATCCTGCCATTTCAAAAAGCAGCTCTGTGAAAAATGGGGCTGCTTTCATAAAGTCTTGCTATGACTTTTTTGGAGTTCCAACGTGTCATCAGGCATTTCATTAATTGTAGGCTTAGGCAATCCCGGAAGCGAATATGAAGACACTCGGCACAATGCCGGTGCCTGGTTTGTGCATTCTCTTGCAAACGATACCCACGCAACCTTGCATCCTGCCATCAAATTTCACGGCTTGCACGCAATCACAAAATTACATGGCCATGATTGTCACTTACTGATTCCAACCACTTTTATGAATTTAAGCGGCCAATCCGTTCAGGCGCTCGCCAAATATTATAAAATTGAGCCCGAAAATATTTTAGTCGCACATGATGAAATTGATTTACCCATCGGTGAAATACGTCTGAAATTCGATGGTGGACATGGCGGTCACAATGGTTTACGCGACCTCATCAACCATTTCGGCAATAAATTTCATCGCTTGCGAATTGGTGTCGGCCATCCCGGTAACAGCAAATTAGTCGAAAATTATGTACTGCATCCGCCAAAAAAAGAGGAGCGCGTGTTAATCGATCACGCCATTTCAAAAGCAGAAAAAGTCATTCCATTGTTGCTCGATGGCGAGTTTCAACGAGCTACCATGGCATTGCATACCAAAGGTGAAAAAAATGGGAATTAAATGCGGCATCGTCGGATTGCCCAATGTAGGCAAATCCACATTATTTAACTGTTTAACGAAAGCGGGTGTCGAAGCATCCAATTATCCTTTTTGCACGATTGAACCGAACGTCGGAATTGTTCCCGTGCCTGATCCGCGTTTAGATACGCTTGCAGACATTGTGAAACCTGAACGTGTGGTGCCAACTACAATGGAATTCGTCGACATCGCAGGATTAGTAAAAGGTGCGGCCGAAGGCGAAGGCTTAGGCAATAAATTTCTCGCCAACATTCGTGAAACGGATGCCATCGCGCATGTGGTCCGTTGTTTCGAAGATACCAATGTTGTGCATGTGGCTGGAAAAATTTCTCCGAAAGATGATATCGAAGTCATCAATACAGAACTTGCGCTAGCTGATCTTGAAGCCGTAGATCGCACACTACAACGATTGCAAAAACAAGTTAAGGCAGGCGATAAAGCTGCTGCGGTTGAATCCGCATTGCTTGAACGAGTAAAAAAACAATTAGACCAGGGACAACCTGCTCGCGCGTTGAATTTTACCAAAGAAGAAAAATTATTATTAAAACCGTTAAATTTATTAACCGTCAAACCAACACTTTATATCGCGAACGTCGCTGAAACGGGCTTTACTAATAATCCTTATTTAGATCAGGTCAAAGAAATCGCCAAAAACGAAAACGCAAGCCTAGTCGCCGTCTGCGCTGCCATCGAAGCCGAAATTGCGGATCTCGACGATGCAGAAAAAAAAGCATTTCTGGATGATTTAAAATTAGAAGAACCCGGATTAAATCGCGTGATTCATGCCGGTTATAAATTATTGGGCCTAGAAACCTATTTCACAGCGGGCGTAAAAGAAGTCCGCGCCTGGACCGTTCACGTAGGTTCAACTGCACCACAAGCGGCTGGCGTTATTCATACCGATTTTGAAAAAGGCTTTATTCGAGCAGAAATTATTGGTTATGACGATTATGTGAAATACAAAGGCGAAGCGGGGGCGAAAGAAGCCGGTAAATGGCGCCTGGAAGGGAAAGATTACATTGTGAAGGACGGTGATGTGATTTATTTCAGATTTAATGTTTAAGATAACAATACCGACTTGTGATTGTTAATAGCTGGTGGTATACTGTATACATTAGATGTATACAGTATATAGGTAACAAATATGATACGCACGCAAGTGTATATTACAGAACAGGAACGCAAACAGTTAGGTAAACTTTCCCGCCAATCAGGAAAAAGTCAAAGCGAGCTTATTCGCGAAGCGATTGATTTTTTCTGCCAATCCTTTTCCTCAGAAAACCGACTGAACCTCCTCCGCAGCGCAAGAGGAATCTGGAAAGATAGAACAGATCTTTCTGATTTTCAAAAAATTCGCCAAGAACTAGATCGAGATTTTGAAGAATAAAAAAGGAAAAACTATGACTCGCGTGTTAGTCGATACTGACATTATTATTGATTATTTACGAGACAACAAACAAGCTGTTATTTATATTGAAAGTATCTCTGATTTACCACAGCTTTCAGTTATTACAATCGCTGAGCTTAATGCAGGCATTCGAAATACAGAAGAAAAAAATGCATTAGAAAAATTTTTACAGTCCTTCCAAATCATCCCTGTTTCACAGGATATTGCCGAAACAGGTGGTCAATTTCGACGTGAATACGGCAAAAGCCATGGCACAGGTCTTGCGGATGCATTAATCGCAGCAACAGCACTATCTCAGGATGCCGTTTTGGCAAGTTTAAATAAACGACATTATCCTATGATAAAAAATCTTCTGGTTCCTTATAAAAAATAAATATAATTATTTTTTCTGAACAGCCTGAATATAATTCACCGTATTATTCAACCAGTCCTCGCGTACCGGAGTAAAGAAATCGATATCAATTGTGTGATTATAATGGCTCTTTTTGCCCATTTTGATAAACCAGAAATACTTTCCCAAACTGATAAGTCATTTTATCGTTAGGAAATGCTTTTTTGATTTCATCGGGTTTTACTTTGCTGCCAAGCCATTCTATTCCATCTACTCTCACCTCATTAAAACTATCGCAAGTTTTTGCAAGATGCAAAGAAAATGCTTGGCTATAAAATGCGGGAAGATTTTTATGGACTTCATCCACAATTTCATCGATGGTGGGCTGATGTGAAGTAAAATTCACAGTAACACTTCCGATCGCTGCTGGATTTGGTATAAAAACCGCAACACTTTCTTGTTTCAATTTGATCGCGAAATCTTGCGCGAGAGAAAATATTTTTTCATCTGATAAATGCTGTTTGCCTGCCGTGAAAAAATGTTCGGTATTATCCGCTGTCACGTTTTGATCGCTACCCATTCGATAGGTGCCAAGAATGTCAGTGAATTTACCCTGGATAATATCATTTTTTTGTAATATGCCTATCATATTATCCTGGAGTTCCTGCTGAAATAAATTTTTTAAAGATAAACACGACTAAATCTCCTCGAGATATATTATATGTATGAAATTTATATGGTAGCATATCAAATTCTAGACTCTGAGAACAGACAACCGATTTAGATAAGGAATCTATTATGAAACTCTTTTTTTCCCCCGGCGCCTGCTGCATGAGCTGCCATATTGCATTAGAAGAATCAAAAACACCGTTTGAGCTTGTTTATGTTGGCAAAAAAGCCGAGCCCGCTGTCAAAGAAAATTTTTTAAAAATAAATCCGGTCGGTGCTGTGCCCGCCTTTCAGTTAGATGATGGTAAAGTTTTGACGCAGAATATTGCCATTCTGAGCTACATTGCGGATCAAAAACCGGAAGCAAACTTATTAGCTAAAGTGGGCACGTTTGAACGGGCCGAGACAATGAAATGGCTTTCATTTGTTGCGGCGGATTTGCATAAATCCTTTAGCCCGGTTTTTAGATTAGATGCAATAACGACTAATACGGAATGTCAAAAAGATGCAAAAAATTGGGTTTTTTCAAATATTAATAAATATTTATCCGTCTTAGAAACTCATTTGAAGGATAAGACTTTTTTAGTGGGCGAACGATTTAGTATTGCAGATTGTTATTTATATACTGTTTATCAATGGACTAGCAGAATTTCATTCCCGACCGACAAACTCCCTAATTTGAATCGTTATTCAGAAAATATTTCTAAGCGGCCAAGCGTGATTGCGGTTCACGAACGAGAAGCAAAATATTAATTACATTATCAAAATCCCAAGCGGCACAAAAATGCTATAATATACAAACAAGCGAGGAGTGTGCCGCCATGAAATCCAAAAAGAAGTCTATTTCTCATAAGCCTCGGATAAAGAAAGAAAAATATGATGAGATTGATGAAGCCTCGTGGGAGTCTTTTCCTGCGAGTGATCCGCCATCGTGGATATTTCAGAAGACGAAGAAGAGTAAGATTACTCGAAAACATAAATAGGTATTTAGGTTTTTGGAACCCTCTTGGAAAAGCACCCCTCACCCGCCGCGCTGACGCGCGTCGACCCCTCCCACAAGGGGAGAGGTGAAAAGTGCTGCATCGCAAGGACAAGGGAAAGTTAAAGAGATCCTTCGCTTCGCTCAGGATGACAGCTACGAAGTTTTTGCTTTTTACAACCTTTCAGGCGATAGGGATTGGATTCTTTTTCCTGAAAGTTCATGCGAAAATATTTCTTAGAAGCAAGTCTCTCAAACAAGGTCTGAAAAAAGCGGCCAAAACAAACCCCAATTTCCAAGCTCAGCACAAGGCCAAAAAACCAAACAAGCTACTTTAGTTCGAAGCCGCTGGTCAAAAAGAAGAAAAGCCAACCTCAAAGAACTTTCAGGAAAAAGAATCCAATCCCTAGCGCCCAGCCGCTTCGCTCAGGATGACAAAGCCCCTCGCTGTCGCACAACTTCAAATAAACAAATCCCTGTCGCCACCGAAACATTCAAACTCGAAACCGACCCCTGCATCGGAATTTTCACCAACACATCGCAATGCTCTCGCGTCAATCGACGAAGCCCAGTTCCTTCCGCGCCCAATGCAATCGCAACGGCACCTGAAAATTTCACGTCAAAAAGATTTTGTTCTGCCTCTCCTGCCGCACCATAAATCCAGACACCGTTTTCCTGTAAAAATTTCATAGTGCGCGCCAAATTAGTCACCTGAATAAAAGGCACCGTTTCAGCCGCACCACTTGCAACTTTCACTACCGTCGGCGTCATGCCAACTGATTTATCTCGAGGTGCAATGACTGCTGTCACACCCGCCGCATCCGCTGTTCGCAGACAGGCACCCAAATTATGCGGATCTTGCACACCGTCTAAAATGAGAAAAAATGGCTTTTCGGAATTTTGGATAAAAGTATCTAAATCATTTTCGTTGAAATTTTTCATCGGATGACAAACCGCCGCCACCCCCTGATGATTTTCGTTATCGGTCAAGCGGTCCAATTCTTCGCGCTTTTTAAATTCGGTTTTAACTTTTTGAAGTTTAGCAAGCTCTAGAATCGTCTGAATTTTTTTATCCTGACGATCTTCCAAAAGATACAAGAGCTGCACTCGTTCCGGATGATTTTTTAATAAGGATTCAACAGAATGTAATCCGTGAATAATATGTTTGCTCATGACTTGGAACGCCGGCCCTTTTTAGATTTCTTTTTTTCTGGTTTGTTTTTTCTACTTTTTCCTTTACCTTTGTTTTCAGAAAACGCGTTTACATCTTCCGCCAGCATAAAATCAATTTTTCGCTGATCAAGATCGACACGAACCACACGAATTCGCACCGGATCACCCAAACGATATCGAGTACCTGTACGTTCACCAATGAGTGCATGTTTAATCGGATCAAATTGATAGTAATCGCTTTGCAGCGCACTGATGTGCACCAACCCTTCGACATAAATATCTTTGAGTTCGACAAAAATACCAAAACTCGTCGCGGAAGAGACCACCCCATCAAATTCTTCGCCCACTTTATCCATCATGAATTCACACTTCAGCCAATCCATTGCTTCACGTGTTGCATCATCCGCACGACGTTCGGTCATGGAACAATGCGCGCCCATTTTTTGTAACTGAGGGTCCAGTTCACCTGGCACATGTTGTTTTCGCAAAATTTTTCGGATGCCGCGATGCACGAGCAAATCCGGATAACGGCGAATCGGCGAAGTAAAATGCGTATAAGCTTCGTACGCTAAACCAAAATGCCCGACATTTTCATGACTATACATAGCCTGGCTCAGCGAACGCAGTAAAACCATTTCAATCACATGCGCATCAGGACGGTCTTCGATGGTTTTTAATAAGTTGGCATAATCTTTTGGCGTGGGCTCTTCTTTTCCAGGCAGCGTCAAACCCAATTCGCCTAAAAATTTGCGTAAATCCAGTAATTTTTCGATAGAGGGACCTTCGTGAACACGATACAAACCTGGCGCCTGATTTTTTAATAAAAATTTTGCCGCGCAAATATTCGCACACAACATGGCTTCTTCAATCACACGATGTGCGTCATTGCGTTGCAATGGCACGATTTTTTCTATTTTACGTCCTTCACCAAACACAATCCGCGTTTCTGGCAAATCAAAATCAATCGCGCCGCGTTTTTCACGCGCTTTATGTAAAATTTTGAAAACTGAAAAAAGCTCATTGAGATGGGGAACCAACTCCTTATATTTTTCACGTAATTCCTGATTATTTTCAGAAATCATCGCAAACGTTTGATTGTAAGTCAGTCGCGCATGCGACTTGATCATCGCTTCATGAAAACGATATTGCGTAATTTTACCCGTCGCGGTAATTGCCATATCGCAAACCAGTGTTAGGCGATTGATGTAAGGATTCAACGAACATAACTCATTGGATAATACTTCGGGCAACATCGGAATCACACGACCCGGAAAATAAACGGAATTTCCGCGATTTAATGCTTCACGATCGAGCGCTGTATTGGGTTTTACATAATGACTGACATCGGCAATGGCAACATATAACAACCAACCGCCATCAGACCGCGCTTCGCAATAAACCGCATCATCAAAATCTTTTGCATCTTCGCCATCGATGGTGACAAACGGTAAATGTCTGAGATCGAGACGACCTTTTACCTCATCATCGGGAACGTCTTTTTCAAAACGGGAAGCTTCGCGCAACACATCATCAGGCCACTCATTCGGTATTTCATGGTTTCGAATGGCGACATCTATTTCCATGCCTGGCGCCATGTGGTCGCCAAGAATTTCTTTGATCTTGCCAACAGTTCGCGTGGTCGCTGTCGGATAAGTTGTAATTTCAATCACAACCATTTGACCGCTTTTGGCATTCAGCGTTTGATCCGCTGGAATTAAAATATCATTGGGAATGCGCGCATTCGATGGTTGCACAAAGGCAATGCCGGATTCTTGAATAAAACGACCGACTAATTCATGAGTATTGTGTTCGATGACTTCGACAATCATGCCTTCGCGGCGGCCTCGATGATCAATGCCCGATACGCGCGCTAAGGCTTTATCACCGTGCATGACCAATCGCATTTGTCTGGCATTTAAAAAAAGATCGTCGGATTCATCATCGGGAATTAAAAATCCATAGCCATCTTTGTGGCCCACGATGCGACCTGGAATTAATTCCATTTTGGTGACTAGGCCATACGCGCCACGGCGGTTTTCCAGCAGCTGACCATCACGTGCCATCGCGAGCAATCGTCGGCGCAGCGCTTCTTTTTGATCACGGTTGTGAAGCTCGAGCTCATCAAATAATTGACGGAACGTGGCAGGGCTGCCACGTTCCGCAAGAAGTTCTAGAATAAATTCACGACTGGGGATCGGGTGTTCATATTTTTGTGCTTCGCGTTCAGCAAATTGGTCTTTGTTACGTTTCTTTTTTCCCATTTATTTCCTAATCTTAAAGATAAGTTACCCATGAATAAGATACTCCTGCCAGTAAAGTTTTTCCATCAATTCAAACGCAGTAAATGCTTTTAAATCATGATCATGCATTTTTTGCCGCTGTTCTTCATATTGCATTTGATAAAGAGTGATGGCTTTCGTTTCAGTTGGGTGTTTCTGGCGATAAGCAATGTATTCTTTGACGATCTTACGCATGCAGTCTAAACAATGTTCATCGTGTGTCAAGGTATTTCGAATCTGTTCCATAAATCACCTCTTTTTGAAGTCCATTTTCAAACAGAGCCAGCATACAGGGTATTTCTTAAGGAAATCTTATATAGCTTGTGGTAACAGGAGAACTCAGCTAAATTAAAAGAATATAAGGAGATAACAATGAAAAAAATACTGCCGCTTGCTTTAGCGCTTTTTTTGACCTCTTGCTCTCTCTTCAATACCGATAACAACGCTGACGATACTCGCTACGCGCGGTGCAAACAATTAAAACAGGAAATGCTGACCCTCAATTCATCCAGCGATGAGCTGGTCCGCACTCAAAGGCTCGCCCAGATTGCGAACATCAATCGGACTTATCATGAGTATGGTTGTGACTAGGAGTGGGCTGGTTGCTAATAACCCCTCTTTTTTCTAGGGCAGGCATGACGTTGTCCCAGATTTCGTTTTCAACTAACCAATAACTGCCTTTGCGTTTTGCATTAACGGTGAGCGGCGTCGTACAGACAGAGAGTACGCTAGCGCAATTCTGGTAAATGACTTTTCCTGGCTCAATGACTCCGCAACTGATGGCGAACCCTTTTCGATTTAATAATAAAGCCGACCATTTATCAGGCTGAATATAGGATGACCAGCCGGCATGGGCTGTGCCTTTTTTATCTGATGGATGATCTACCCAAATGCTCTGCTTAGAAATATTATGCAAAAAATAAACAACTGGGTGATTTTCGTCCGATCCGGGCAAGACAATATTTTTATTCTGTGTTTTAATAGGTCCTGGAAGACAGCGTAAATCCGAAGCGGCAAAGACTACACTTCCGCAGAAGAAAAATAATAGACCTAAAATAAAAAAATTACGCATAGCAAACTCATTTGATTTAAAACGAGTTTAAAGAAATCGATTGAATAATACAACTGAGTTATTTATGAATTCTCGAACGATCCAGCAATTGTTTAGTCAAAACCCACCTGAACCTCCTCTCAGCGGCCCCGATTTTCAGGCGCTTCAGATTAGATGGCTTGCCGCGTGCGAAAAATTAACTAAAGCCATTGTAAGAATTCATCGGTTACCACCTGTCATGCAAGCTCGTTTTGATGAAATAAGAAACATGGAAGCCACCATCCAATCCATGAAACTGGAAATTGCGTCAGTGAGATATTGTAAATCGATCTGTTGCCTGATTGGATTAACCCTAGCGGGTACTGCAATCTGCTCAGGCCTCACGTCAACTCTTTTTGGAATAATGGATTGCTGTACCAATAGTATCTGTGTTCCCACCGCCCTCGAAGGTGCAGAAATCGGTGCGGAACTGGGGGCTACGGTTAGTTCCTCACTGGGATTTTATTTTTGTTGTTTTAATATTTGTAATCCATCACCTGCAGAAAAAGAACTAGAAAAAATTCAAGCTATAGTACAAGCTTCCCTCGCTGAATTTCAGTCGATCGAATCCGATATCCGACGCATGCAACAGCAAGTGCGGGCATTAGAACAAAAAATGCCTGCGGTAGAAATGCAACAAGTTGCCCCGGAAGAACCGCCATTTCTAACTTCGGTCGAAGAAACGCAGGAAGTTAGCAATGCACCTTTTGTTGCGATGGAAGAAAGCGCTCAAACGACATCCCCCGAACAGAAAAATGTTTTTTCGCCAGGGTTTCTGAGAGCAATGCCGTCTACTCCTGTGGTTTATGACAATAAATCTTTACAGAATCTTAGACAGCCACTTCTCCCTTGATATGCGGATGCGCCTGATAATTTAAAATTTCAAAATCTTCGAATTGATATTCAAAAATGCTCGGCGGCTTGCGTTTGATCTTAAGATTCGGCAATGGAAATGGTTCACGCGTTAATTGTAAATCCACTTGTTCCAAATGATTGAGATAAATATGACAGTCACCGCCTGTCCAAACAAAATCACCTACGTCTAAATCACATTGTTGTGCGATCATGTGAGTTAACAGTGAATAGGATGCAATATTGAATGGCACACCCAAAAACGAATCAGCTGACCGCTGATAAAGTTGACACGATAATTTTCCATTCGCAACATAAAATTGAAAGAGCAAATGACACGGCATCATTGCCATTTTACTCAGATCACCCACATTCCATGCACTGACAATCAAACGGCGTGAATCGGGATCTTTTTTGATTAACTTGATGACTTCACTGATTTGATCGATGGTGTGACCGTCTCTTGTTTCCCAGGAACGCCATTGTTTTCCATAAACGGGACCCAGATCACCTTTGTCATCCGCCCATTCATCCCAGATCGTGACTTTATTCTCATTTAAATATTTTATGTTGGTGTCACCTTTTAAAAACCAGAGTAATTCGTGAATAATGCCGCGCAGATATAATTTTTTGGTGGTAACTAATGGAAATCCTTTACTCAAATCAAATCGCATTTGATAACCGAAAACACTGAGCGTCCCCGTTCCCGTGCGATCGGTTTTTTTAGCGCCGTGATCACGAATATATTTTAAAAAATCTAAATATTGCCGCATGGGACCCTCCTGCGATATGCGCATACCATCAGAATCACTCCAAAAATGATCATGGGCACCGATAATAATTGGCCTTCGGTCACCCAGCCAAACGCAATGTAACCAATTGGCGCATCCGGTTCACGGAAAAATTCGACAAAAATTCGGAAAGACCCATACAAAATCAAAAATAATCCCGAGATCGCTCCACGTGGTTTTGATTGTCGTGAGTAAGTCCACAAAATCACAAACATGACGATCCCTTCGAGAAAACATTCATAAAGCTGAGAAGGATGGCGTGGCAAATCCCCGCCCATCGGGAAAACCATGGCCCATGGCACATCGGTCACTCGGCCCCAGAGTTCGCCATTAATGAAATTCCCAATTCGACCGACAGCGAGTCCCAATGGAATCACCGGTGCAATGAAATCGCCGATTTCCAAAAAAGATTTTTGTTGTTTAATCGAAAAAATCCAAACAGCGATCATGACGCCAATCAATCCACCATGAAACGACATGCCGCCCTGCCAAGTCATGAAAATTTTCAGTGGGTGATGGATCACATCATAAAAATCATAAAAAAACATATAGCCCAATCGGCCGCCGAGAACCACGCCGAGGGCGATATAAAATAATAAATCAGAGAGCTGATTCACCGTAAAACCGCGCGAAGAATGGCGAATCCTGAGCGCGAGCACGGACCAGCAGCCGAAGAAGCCCAATAGATACATGAGGCCATACCAATGCACCGGTAAAGGGCCGATATGGAAGGCAACGGGGTCGATTTTTGGATAGGTTAGCATGGGGGTTTTTTACCATATTTGGGTTATTTCAGCAATTGAATATGAAACCACGTCATTGCGAGCCCTCGCTCAGCGAGGGCGAAGCAATCTCCAGAAGATTGCTTCATCGCAAAAAACGCTCCTCGCAATGACGAGCTTCTTATTATCTCTTTCCGGCTCTTAGCAATCCACCGAGACCCACCTGTTCTAACGCCAACTCCATATGACATCTGATCATCACTGAACTTTCCATGGTAAGCACTTCTTGCAACAATTTTTGGGCTTTTTTCAAGGTAAATTGCCGAATCACCCACTTAATCCGACTTAAAGAAGAGGCACTCATACTCAGCGAATTAAATCCCATCGCAACGAGCAATAACACCGCAACCGGATCGCCAGCCATTTCACCACAGATGCTCACATGTTTTCCTTCCTGGTGACCGGCTTCGACAATCTGCATTAAGGCTCGCAGCACGGCAGGATGCAGCGAATCAAACAGTGCCGCAACCCGAGAATTATTTCGATCCACCGCCAAAATATATTGTGTCAAATCATTACTGCCGACCGAAATAAAATCGACTCGACTGGAAAGCGCTCGCGCCTGATAAACCGCCGAAGGCACTTCAATCATGACACCAATTTCCGGCATTTCAATTTTAAATCCTTCATCACACACATCCGCATAGGCGCGTTTAAATAATCTTAATGCTTCATCCACTTCACTGACATCCGTCACCATCGGCAACATGATACGCAAATTATTAATGTTTTCACTGGCGCGCAACATCGCACGCACTTGCACTAAAAAAATTTCCGGATGATCGAGCGTGACACGAATCCCGCGCCAACCCAAAAAAGGATTATCTTCTTTCATCGGAAAATAAGGCAGCGCTTTATCACCTCCAATATCGAGGGTTCTCATAATGACAGGCCGCGGCGCAAAAGAAGTTAATAATTGCCCGTAAATCACGCGCTGTTCTTCGCCGGACGGAAAACGATCCCGCATTAAAAAAGGCGTTTCCGTGCGATACAATCCAACACCTTCTGCACCGGCTGCAAGCGACAAACTCACATCCGCGCCCAAACCCGTGTTCACCATTAAAGGCACACGATGCCCATCGCGCGTTTGACAAAGTTCATCCCGTAAGGATTCAAGAGATGCATCCAGTTCACGTTCTTGCTCAGCCAGATTTTCAAATTCTTTTTTCAAATCCGGATTGGGTGAAATATAAATTTGTCCATAAAAGCCATCGACGATGATTTCTTTATTTTGTAATTCATAAATGGGAATATCGCTGACTCCCATGACCGTGGGCACACCCATGGCCCGCGCTAAAATAGCAACGTGCGAACTATTAGACCCTTTTGCGCAAATTACACCAGCAAGACAATCTTCGGGAACTTCTGCCAAATCCGCCGCCGTCAGTGTGTCACCAATTAAAATGGTTTGATCGGTATAAAGCGGCAGCGCACGATCATTTTTTTGCAAATACAATAAAACGCGATGGCCTAAATCTTTAATATCGACTGCGCGTTCACGTAAATATTCATTTTCAAGACTTTCTAGATGATCAACATGTTTTTGAATCACTTTTTTTAATGCGCCTTGCGCCCAATTTCCTTGACGAATGTGTGTCACAATTTCAGCGCCAAGATCGGTAATATCCAGCATGCGCTGATACACATCGAATAAGGAACGCTCTTCGATCGGCAAATTGGGATAAAGTCTTTCGCTTAGCAAACGAAAATCTTCACGTCCTGAGGCGAGCGCCGATTCCAGCAGACGGATTTCTGCTTCAACATCGTCGGGTTCGCGATCGGGAACAGCATCCAGATCCTCCAAAGGATAAACCACAACGCCCGTCCCAATTCCAACACCGGGCGCACTGGGAATCCCAGAATAAGTCGCTTCACCCGTTTTCGTTTTATGAACATCAAAAAGACTGTCGATGACACCGGTTGCTTCGGCGTGGGCAATGATGGCTGCCAATTGGGCGGAAAGGGTGACTAAAAAAGCTTCTTCGGATTCATCATAGCGACGGGGTTCTTGTTGTTGCACAATCAGAACACCCAATACTTGTCGGTGATAAATCAGAGGCGTACCTAAAAAGGCTTTGTATTCTTCTTCTTTCACTTCGGGGACCAATAAAAAACGCGGGTGTTTGGTTGCATCATCAATATTAATCGGTTCCTCGCGTTCGCCTACATAACTCACCAACCCTTGCGTCATCGGAATGCGAACCTTGCCAACGGCCTGCGGATTTAAACCGCGGGTCGCCATCAAAACATATTCACCGCGATGACGATCTAACAGAAAAATGGAACACGCTTGCGTGTCTAATGCGCGTGCGACGCGTTTCACCATAATATTCAGCGCCTCTTTAAAATCTTGAGCGCTGGATACTTCTTGGATGATCCGCCGCAACACTTTTAACATGAAGCCACCTATGAAGGATTTTGTAACTCCCAAAAACGTTTGGATAAAACCACACGAGCAAATTCTTTCATCGCGAGATTATAAACTCGACGCTTAAAGGCAACGACTTGGGTCAAAGGGTACCAGTAAGAAACCCAGGCCCAGGAATCAAATTCGGGACTATCGGTTGCCCCCAGATCAATTTGCTTATCATTTGAAACGATCTGCAATAAAAACCATTTTTGTTTTTGCCCCACACAAACGGGTTTTGACTGATGCCGAACCAGGCGCTTAGGCAAGCGATACCGCAGCCAGCGGCGGGTACTCGCAAGAATTTTCACATCATTGGGCTCTAAGCCAATTTCTTCTTTTAATTCGCGATACATGGCGTCTTCGGGGGATTCATCTGTTTTGATGCCGCCCTGCGGAAATTGCCAGGCTTCTTTGCCAATGCGTTTCGCCAGAAAAACCTGACGTTTGGCATTCACCAGAATAATACCGACACCGTGTCTAAAGCCTTCTTCGTCTATCACCCGAAACCCCTTTAGTATATAGTGCATTGTTTCAAAATCTGAATTTTTCAGCAAATAGATTTATGTTAAAACGACGTAATTTATTGATTTTTTTAGGCGCCCTGGCGTTGGCGAGTTTTTGCTATTCCCTCTTTAAAGGTAGTCTGATTTCTGGAATCTATCAACCCGATAGCCTGTTTTCAGCCATTTTATTTCACATCCGGTTGCCGAGGACCTTAGGCGCCTTCACCACGGGGGGAATGCTGGCGCTTTCAGGTGCACTCATGCAAGTTTTGCTCCGAAATCCCTTGGCGGACCCTTATGTTTTAGGGGTATCGGGCGGTACGGCCGTTGCGACGCTCTTTTTACTGTTATGCGGATTTAGCGGGATTATCTTGATTACCGGTGCTTGGATAGGGGGCCTACTCGCGATTCTGTTGGTTTTTACTCTCGCGCAGGGGAAAAATTTTGAAAACACCCAGCGAGTCTTATTGACGGGCATTGCCTTTGCGAGCGCGACCTCCGCGCTGATCAGTTTTATTTTATTAGTGAGCCCCGAAAAAGAATTGCGCGGCATGCTGTTCTGGTTAATGGGTGATTTGAGCGGCTGTCAATTTTCAGGTGTTGAAATCCTGATATTATTGGCCGGATTATTGTTAAGTCTTTTCTTTGCACCCCAACTTAATATCCTGATTCGCGGTGAAAAAGAAGCGCGCGCACTTGGCGTTAATACCCATCGTTTGCACATTGCGCTCTATTTGTTGAGTTCACTGCTGACGGCGGCGGCAGTCACCATTGCAGGGTGCATTGGTTTTGTTGGGCTCATCGTGCCGCATATGATTCGCATGCTGGGCGTGCAAGATTATCGATTTTTGTTGCCGGGTTCTGTTTTGTTGGGTGGTGCATTGTTAACGTTCGCTGATACATTGGCGCGCTCTATAATTAATCCAGAACAACTTCCGGTCGGCATCATGATGACACTGATTGGTATTCCGGTTTTTTTATTTTTATTACAAAAAAATTCTGCATGAAGACACTTTTTTCTACTCACAATTTGTACGTTTATTCCGGCAAAAAAATAATTTGCCGCGACTTCAATTTAGAAATTGCTGAAGGCGATGTATGGGGATTGCTGGGCCCAAACGGCAGCGGCAAAACAACCTTGTTGCACACACTGGTTAATTTACAGCAGCCAAAACAAGGCGAGATCATTTTGCATGGAAAAAATATTCGGAAATATTCTCGAAAAAATTTGGCACGAGCAATGGGTATTCTTTTTCAAGATAGCCATTTTGTTTTCCCACAAACCGTTTTTGATTATTGCCAATCAGGCCGATTTCCGCATCGTGGTTTTTTAACGGCAAAAAACTCGGATGATTCGCTGATTGTTCAGAATGCGCTGGATTTAATGGAACTTTTGCCACTGAAAGACCAAAATATTCTGTCTCTTTCAGGTGGCGAACGCAGGCGGTTAAGTCTCGCAACCGTGCTTGCGCAGCAACCTAACTTATTTTTTTTAGATGAACCTACGAATCATCTCGACCTGCGTCATCAAATAAAAACATTAAAACACTTTCAGGATCTCGCTAAAAAACGGCAAGCTGCCACTCTCATGATTTTGCATGATATTCAACTTGCGAAAAATTTTTGTAATAAAATTTTATTATTGTTTGGAGATGGAACATTTTTATCGATTTCATCTGCTGAATTAACTGAAAAAGTCTTGTTTAAATTGTACGGCATTGAGAGTTATAATATGCAACCCAATCAGGAAGAAATACTATGACAATTCGCGTTTTAGTCAATGGCGCTAATGGGAAAATGGGACAGCTGGCGGTGAAAACCTTGTCGGCTGACAAACATTTTAATCTGGTTGCTGAAACCGGCAGAAAAGACAATCTCGCTGAATCCATTAAAAAATCAAAAGCCGACGTCGTTGTCGATCTCACGAATGCAGAATCCGTGCTGAAAAATGCTGAAACCATTATCGATGCGGGCGCTCATCCTGTGATCGGCACCAGCGGTCTCATGCAAAAACAAGTGACTGAATTGCAAAAACGCTGTGAAAAATTAAAATTAGGCGGCATCATTGCACCCAATTTTTCAATCGGCGCTGTGTTAATGATGAAACACGCACAGCAAATTGCAAAATATTTTCCAGACGTTGAAATTATTGAAATGCATCACGATGGCAAACTGGATAGCCCATCGGGTACCGCCGTTCGCACAGCAGAATTATTATCGATTTCTCGAACCAAAAAACCGGAAAAAAAAGCCATGCGTGAAACCATTACGGGCGCGCGTGGCGCAGACTACCAACAAATTCCGATTCACGCCATCCGATTGCCTGGTTTAGTTGCACACCAGCAAATTATTTTTGGCGGAACGGGCGAAACCCTAACACTCAAACACGATTCCATAGATCGACAATGTTTTATGTCAGGCATCGTGCTCGCGTGTAAAAAAGCAGTCACACTCGATAAGTTAGTTTATGGATTAGAAAATATTTTATGAGCAATCAATATAATTTTTCACACACACAAAAGGAAGTGATTCATGGAAACAACTCGTCAGCGTCTAATTGCAAAAGATGGTTGGGTGATGGTAGGAAATCATAGAGAACCTAAGAATAAAGAAAGCAAAGCCCCCAGTAATACTCTTGTCACCAGTCGTTTAAAAGATCCCGTTCCACCCGATGTGCAAAAACAATTTCAACAATCTTTGGAGACCTTAAATGCTCAGTGCTCGCAATTGGTTGCAACTGTCGATCAATTAACAGGCATGACAAAACAATATCCCGGATTATTTACCCCGTTTCGTGAAGCCGTCTACAACTTAGAAGTACTGAAACTCGCTCGCGATATGGCATACATTACAAAACAAGTCTTAACTCCACCACCGCCGCCTCTCCCTGACGAAAGAAAAGATGCGAAAGCTTATCAAGCATTGCATGACAAATTAGCCAACATCAAACCCTTGCAACAACTGGTTGATCAAGTGAACGGATTATCGAGCACTTACGCTGTGGGGAAAGATATCGGCGAAGCGCCACAAGCGGATCCTCAAAATGTTGATATTAGCACGGTGACATTAAATGGCGGCTGGATGCCCGAATTTTTGAAAGGCTTGATCAGCATTAATGGAACCGAATTACGCGAAGATCAGTTACGCGCAACCGAAGTCAGTCAATTTTTTAAAAATATGTGTCAATATGTCGGCGCACCCGATGTGATTTGTTTAGAAGAAAGTTTTGATGCCGGCACTCGCAAACTTTTTAAAGATGAAATGTCAAAACTGGGTTACGTCTCATTTGGTGACAAAGGCCAAAAAACGTTAAATGCGGGTAGCGGCTTACTGAGTTTTACTCGTTTTCCCTTAGTCGATGAAACATTCGAAGGTTATCATCCCAAACGATTCGGTGATGAAATGCTTGCAAACAAGGGAATTGATGTCGAACGCGTCCTAGTCGAAAAAAATGGCGTCAAATATGTCTTGATTGTCGCATCCACTCATTTGACCAGCGGCGATGGTATTTTTAATGGCGGCTATCTTCCTAGTGATGCAACTCTTTTGGGAACCACTTCAGAATTACGCGGTCGGGAAGCGCAAAAAATTCATAACCTACTCGTTCAATTAGAAAATGAACCTATCATGAATCCTCAAACAGGACAGCCTTTTCCCGCTCTAGGAACAGTATTGTTGGGTGATTTTAATAAATCATTTCCAGAACTTTATACCTATCTCAATTTGAGTACTGGAAATAGTTTCAATCAACGTCAACAAGGTGATGTTAAAGAAGAAGGATTTTTTAATTTATTCCGGCCTTTTTTAAGCAACATTGATAAAACTTGCTGGCCACTGCCAAAAAACTTCTGCAACGTGTTAACTCCCAAACCTGCACGTGTACAAGGCGGTAAACCGATTGATCCCGATCGTGAAAAAATGGCGGAACAACAAAATCTTGCGACCGGTTCTACTTTGCCGGATCCGGATTTAGAGGCGAATAAAGCGGGGAAAAAAGATTTAACTTTGCAAACGACTGAACACAAGCTGATTGATGTAACCATTGCAAAACCGGGCAGCAACAATCAACTGATTAAGTTCGAATCCTACCTTGTTCAAGCGATGAATAATGAACAAAAAGCCAAAGCGGATTCTGATCACAATATGTTGTGGGCTAAAATGCAGTTTACGCCGCCGAAAGCGCCGAAATTAGAATTAAAACAGCAGGCCCAGACTGTGCCGGTAGAACAGCTACAACCTGCGGCTAGTGATAGTAAAGCGGGTGTTTCACTGCCTTTACCTTCATTGAAAGATAAACAAGCATTAACCCAGTTTGGATTTACAGAACCAGAGCCTACATTAGTCGAGAAACCAGTAGCACAAGAAAATTATTTAGCGGCAAATTTCGGGTCTTAAAAAGAAAAATCCAGTCATTGCGAGGCCTGCTCTTTAGGCCGAAGCAATCTCATTGAGATTGCTTCGTCGCAAAAAACGCTCCTCGCAATGACGACAAGGATTTAATAATGAAAAGCGCAGAATTTGAAGCAATTTTACAACTTGCCTTCTTCAAACATCACATGCATACCTGTTTTACCGGTATCTTTGTTGAAAGCACGCGGATCGAAATATTTCTTTTTGAGCTTATCTGTCATCGTACGTTTGTTTTTAGTAGTAGTACGAAAGGTACCGGTTTTTTTGCCTTCTTTGGTTAAACCGGTTGAGTTCATCTTAATTTTTTCGCGCATAACGAATACCTTTTAGACCGTTATTTTTGGTCGTCTTTTTCACGTTGTTTAATGTCTTTTAACACTGCCTCAATACCGCGTTTATCAATGGTACGCATACCTCTGGCACTAACGCGTAATGTAACCCAACGGTTTTCACTTTCAATCCAGAAACGATGCGACTGGAGATTCGGGAAATAACGGCGTTTGGTTTTATTGTTGGCATGAGAAACGTTATGTCCCACTAATGGGCGCTTTCCCGTGACCTGACACACTCTTGGCATAACACAACTCCAATGAATTCATAAAATTGCTAAGCAGGGGGCGATTTATACCAAAAACTGGGCCAAAAGGCAAGGCTAAACGACGTGGTTAATTACTGTTCATTTTGTAACCAACAGCACTATCTCGCCTTACTAATGGCTGTTCATCAAGCGCTGTTTTTTGTGCTTCTTCGTGTTGTTTAGGTAAAGCCACCTCAATTGCTTGATAAAGTGGCAAATAGTTCGCTAATTTGGCTAAGAGTCCTTCAGCATTTTGGATCAAACTAATAACTTGTTCTCTTCCCTGATAATACATAGAACCACCTTTTATTATGCACCATACCCCAGAGGAGGCGGCTGAACAATCCGTTAAGATGGTTTTTGCGCTATCGGTAAAGTCGCAAGGATTAAAACAACCCGCACAATGCGAACTACAATCGGTATGCGTCCATGGCGAGCCGCCAACATCTTTATCACAACAGCAACGAGAAAAGCATCCAATCATTTCAGCACCCACGCCCCAAACGCATGCGGTCACTAAAAATACCATTCCGCCTATTACTGCCGTTAAAAAAATGGGGCACACGCATTTTTCCATTAAACATTTGCACTGTTCACATTTATCTTTGTCTCTGAAGTCGGCTCTGTACATAACCGGCATACAGCTAACGCATTTTTCACACTCGGATTCTTTAAGATGCTTTAACTGTTCTTGCATCTCTTTTAATTGGCTGCGCGGAAGTTTCAAAATGTCCTCTAAGGAATAATTTTTATTTAATAAAATATTCAGAGAAATAAGAGCATTGGGAGTAGTCGTTCTAGAAGAATGTTTCGCCTCTTCTTTTTCAGTTATCATTTTGATTTTAGAAATCAAAGCATTTTTTAATTCTAGCAGCTTTTCTTGTGGCGATTTATTTGATTTTGTATCTTGCTGCTCCGTTTCTTCTGTTTTTTCGGGAGTTTTAGCCAATTTTGTTTCTTGCTGTATTGATGCTTTCGCATTTTTATCTTTGGGTTCTTCTAGTTTTTTTTCTACGAATTGAATTAATTGTTCAAGAGTAAAAAGAGTATCTTTTAATGCGTGATGAAAAAATCGTGCAGCGAGTTTTGTTCGAGCATTGTCAGATATAGATAAAAATTTATTAATCTCTCTTACCAAAGGTGGGCTGAGCTTACCAAAAAGATCAGCCGATAATCTCGCACCTGTACCATTTGCAATAGAATGATAATTGACCTTACGCTCCATTGTTGGCAGCAAGGGGCTGACATAGTCGGGACTAAAAAGACTGGGGGATAAAGGCAATTTTTTGTAAGCGACCCGAGGATCCATGGCTTAAATCTACTGATTAATTTTTGGCTGCAAATTATACAATATTTGGCCTGCGCAAAGCAACATCGCTTGTCAATTTTATATAAAATGAGCATTTAATGCTCAATTAACTAGCCAATCTCTGTAAAATGCCCAGCCGCATACTCATGCAATACGCTTGCAATAAAGGTTTGATAAGGTAAGCCCTTATATGCGGCTTTTTGCTTTAAGCGGTCTAAATCGACGCTTGAAATGCGAAGCGTTATTCGCTCATCTTTTCGAAGAGAGTTTGCAGCCGCTTCTTTCGCAAAGGCTGCTTCTTCTTCGGCATTATCCACTGTCTTCCATTCGCCGCGCTCAACAGATTTCAAGAGCTCTTCTTCTTCCTTTTCCAGTTTTACCTTAAGCACATCTCGTTTTTTCTTCATCACTCACCTCTCTTTAAAAACTTTTTAGTCAATTTGCGGCTCGGTATAATGGTTTTAAGAAATATAGTGTTTTTATCCTTTCTTACAAACGGTACCAAATAGGCATATTCATTGATATCTAATATGTAAATCTTTTGGTTTGGATACTTCGCTCTATTATGATGATCTAATGTAGTAATCAGTTTGTCATTGTCCAATGCCACTATTACATCTTCGAAGCTGATATCACGTTCTTTTATTAATTGCTGATTTTTATCAGCCGAAAATTCATAATGCGGTTTTTTTATTGTCATATGATAAATGTATAACAATGTGCTACTTTTGTCAATGTTTTGAGTGGGAAAATGCGTTTCTGCTGACTCAAGATTAAGCTGTTCCGTAACTTTATCGAATTTTGAAGCTTTAATCTTTTTATGCCTTAAGGTGATTGTCATAGTATACTCCCTCAATGATTTCATTCTTAAAAAATAAACATATTATTCTTGGCGTAACCGGCGGCATTGCAGCTTATAAAAGCCCGGACCTTACAAGGCGTCTTATCGAAGCGGGCGCAATCGTTCGAGTGGTCATGACTCAGCATGCCAAAGAATTTATTACCCCGCTCACTATGCAAGCCGTATCAGGCCATCCTGTGCACGATGAATTATTTGATTTGCAGGCTGAAGCGGCCATGGGACATATTGAATTAGCACGCTGGGCTGATGCGATTATTGTGGCGCCCGCGACCGCGGATTTTATGGCGAGATTGGCGAGAGGTGAAGCTAATGATTTATTAACTACGTTATGCCTGGCAACGTGCGCACCGATTGCAATTGCGCCCGCGATGAATCAAGCGATGTGGAAGAATACGCTCACTCAATCGAATCTGGAAGCGCTCCTTGCGAAAAAATTTTTGATCTACGGCCCCGCTTCCGGTTTGCAAGCCTGCGGTGATGTGGGCCCTGGTCGTATGATGGAACCTGCTGATATTATCGAACAGTTAAATGCGATTTTTAATACTGGCCTTTTAGCGGGAAAAAATATTTTAATTACCGCAGGGCCTACTCGAGAAGCCATTGATCCGGTGCGTTATATCACCAATGCGAGTTCTGGAAAAATGGGTTATGCACTGGCGGATGCCGCTATTGAAGCAGGTGCTCATGTCACTTTAATTTCTGGACCGGTGAACATTGCAAAACCTCTGCGCGCAACCTGTATTGATGTTGTGAGCGCAGAAGAAATGTTAGCCGCCGTTTTAGAAAAAATAACTCACTGCGACATTTTTTTTAGCGTTGCAGCAGTCGCTGATTACCGGCTTAAACATATTTTTTCAGAAAAAATGGCAAAAAAAGCCGAGGAAATCACACTAGAATTAGTACGCAATCCCGACATTGTGGCAACGGTTGCAAACTTACCTAATCGTCCCTGGACAGTTGGGTTTGCTGCAGAGACCGATAATGTATTACAAAAAGCTAAAAATAAATTAATCAATAAAAAACTCGACATGATCATTGCGAACCAAGTAGGTAACAATTTAGGATTCGACAGCGACATGAATACCGTTACGGTTTTATGGGAAGATCAGCAAAAATCGTTTCCCTTAATGCCAAAACAAAAACTGGCTCGCGAATTAATTCAATTAACCAGCCGACTATCTGAGAGGAAAATAGTATGTTAGAAATGCAAGAAGCAAAAACGACAACTCATCCCATCCAAGTAAAAATTCTGGATCCGCGCATTGGCACTGAATTTCCGTTGCCACGTTATGAAACGTCGGATTCCGCAGGATTAGATTTAAGAGCATGTCTTCCACAAGAACTCACTATTCAGCCTGGCGAAACCCATTTAATTCCAACCGGCATTTCCATTTATATTGGCAATCCGCAGTTGGCTGCCGTGATTTTACCTCGATCGGGTTTAGGCCATAAAAATGGCATTGTGCTCGGCAACCTGGTTGGCCTTATTGATGCGGATTATCAAGGCCCGCTCATGATTTCCTGCTGGAACCGCGGGCAAAATGCCTATACCATAGCGCCTGGTGATCGCATTGCCCAATTGGTGTTTTTGCCGATTGTTCGAGCGCATTTTGAAGTGGTTAATGACTTTCATGCTTCCAATCGCGGCACCGGTGGTTTTGGACATTCAGGTAAAAATTAATGAAAAATATCGACCCTCTCATGTTTCGCGCGTATGACATCCGCGGCATCGTTGACAAATCGCTCAACGAAGAAAGCGTTTATGCAATCGGTCGCGCCTTAGGCTCGATTGCGCTCACGCGCGGCGAAAAATGCATGAGCCTCGGACGAGATGGCCGTTTATCCGGGCCGACATTATCTGCCGCCCTTGCTCGCGGGATTCTTGCAACGGGTTGCAATGTGGTGGACATCGGTCTTGTGCCAACGCCTTTGCTTTACTACTCTACTTATATTCTGGATAACAAATCGGGCGTCATGTTAACCGGCAGTCACAATCCATCCGATTACAACGGCCTTAAAATGATGATTAACGGCCTGCCACTCGCAGAATCCGGTATTCAAGAATTATTTCAACGCGCCCAGAATGAAAATTTTATTTCAGGCAGCGGAAGATTAAGCGAGCTCTGTGTCACCGAACGTTATTTAACGCAAATTGTTCGCGATGTGAAACTCAAGAAAAAATTAAAAATAGTCGTCGATTGCGGGAATGGCGCAGCAGGAAAAATTGCGCCTGAATTATATCGACGTATGGGTTGTGAAGTCATCGAATTATTCTGTGAAATCGACGGTCATTTTCCGAATCATCATCCGGATCCTAGCCAAACTGAAAATTTGGAAGATTTAATTCGCGCGGTTCATGAAAATAATGCTGATCTGGGTCTTGCCTTTGATGGCGATGGTGATCGACTGGGCGTTGTGACCAATCGTGGCGAAGTCATTTGGCCTGACCGACAATTAATGTTATTTGCCAAAGACATTTTAAAAGACAATCCGGGCGGCAAAATTATTTATGACGTGAAATGTACCTATCACTTGGACAAAATCATTCACGAGGCCGGCGGCGAACCGATCATGTGGAAAACAGGACACTCTCTGATTAAATCAAAACTCGCTGAAACGGGCGCTTTGCTTGCGGGTGAAATGAGCGGACATATTTTCTTTAAACATAACTGGTATGGTTTTGATGATGCGCTTTATGCGGGCGCGCGTCTGTTACAAATTTTGTCGCACTTTGAAGAAGATTGTGACACCGTGTTTCGCGCGATTCCAAACAGCGTTAACACGCCAGAACTTAAAATTTATGTTTCTGAAGAAGAAAAATTTTTGCTGATTCAGCAATTAATTGCTAAAGCCCATTTTCAAGAAGCCCGATTAGATACCATTGACGGTTTGCGAGTGAACTTTGCTGATGGCTGGGGATTGGTGCGACCTTCTAATACTACGCCGTGTCTTGTGTTGCGTTTCGAAGCAGAATCCGAAACCATTCTGGAAAAAATCAAAACTATTTTTCGCCAAAACTTACTGGCTATCAAACCCGATCTCGTCTTGCCTTTTTAAAGGAGCCATCCATGTCATCCTACGATATTGTTATCATCGGTGGTGGCATTGTTGGAGCGACGGCCGCGCTTTTGCTTGCAAAAAATCCGACGCTTTCGATTGCGATTTTGGATGCGCAATCGAATGCTTTAACCAGTCGCGTCAGCGCTTTTTCGCTTGCTTCAGAAACGATTTTTAAAAAAATAAATGCCTGGCAAAACATTCGCGCTGAAAGCATCAGCCCATACACACACATGCACGTTTTTGAAGAAAAAAATCAGGCCAAAATTGATTTTGATTGTTCCGATATTCATGAAAACGCGTTAGGCTATATTATTGAAGATCATGCGGTTCGAAACGCGCTCCACAAAACTTTTTCAGAGCATGAAAATATCCATTTTATTCATCCAGTCAAACTAATATCACTAGAAGAAAAAAAAGATTGCATCGAAATTCACGCCGACGATAACAAAACTTTTTCTGGAAAATTAGTGATTGGCGCGGATGGAGCCAATTCGTGGGTCCGCGCTCAGACTAAAATTGATTTGCAAACGTTTGATTATGACCACACTGCGATTGTGGCGACAGTTAAAACAGAAAAATCTCATGAAAAAACGGCTTGGCAGCGATTTTTGTTGCAAGGGCCGTTAGCTTTTCTGCCGTTAACGCATCCACATACTTCTTCAATCGTTTGGTCAATGCCTCCTGATCAGGCTAAAAAATTATTAGCGCTGGATAATGCGAGCTTTCAAACTATTTTGAGCGAATCATTTGAAAATAAATTAGGAAAAGTGACGGAAATTTCAGAACGCGCCGCTTTTCCATTACAAATGCGTCATGTCAAAAATTATATCAAACCGCGGATTGCATTGATTGGTGACGCAGCACACACCATTCATCCGATGGCGGGCTTAGGTGTCAACATGGGAATTCAGGATGCGCGGATTTTATCGCAGATTATTTTTGAGAATATTGAAAAAAATCGTGACTTCTCCTCAATGCATAATTTGAGACGGTTCGAGCGGGCCTGCCGATATCAAAATGCTATTTTATTAAAAAGTATTGAGCTCTTGCATTATGGATTTACCAGTGATAAAACTTTAGTGCAGACATTACGAAGTTTCGGATTGAATTTCACGGATCGAGTTTCTTTTCTGAAAAATTTCTTTGCAAGCTATGCAGCGGGAAGCGCACAAACGTCATTCTGAGCTCCACGAAGAATCTCGGCATGTTGGAGAGATCCTTCGTGGAGCTCAGGATGACAGCAGAGTTGAGGACGATAACGGATCTGCTCATAACACACACAAAAAAAGGAGTCCAACAATGAAAATTTTTGCATCTCTTTTCTGTTTCTTAATTTTTTCCAGTTTCAGTTACCCCGCCTTCGCCAACTTACCTTATTACCCCATTCAATTCCCCCGCGACGAAGCCGCGCACTACGATAACGTTCCCTACAAAGCAGATTTAAAACAAATGACCGAATGGTGGTACTACAACGGCACCTTGGTTTCCAAAACCGGCCGCAAAATGGGTTTTTATTTAAGTTATAACTATATGTTTTTTGCACCTGACAAATTCACGCCTTTTATCCAAGTCCAATTTACGGATATTGATAGCAAAAAAGTTTATGGGACGCAGTTTTATTTTGGCAAAGGCGATTATTCTATGTCGACGACTTCGCTTGATGTCACCATGGGTAAAAACTTCACTCTCAAAGAAATCAATTCAGTTTATCAAGTGAATGGTCAATTTGACGCAGGCATGCCCATCGCATTTTCGATGCAGTTAACTCCTATGCGTTCACCCTTATTCGTTGGCGGATTTGGTTTGATTAATATGTTTAACCATAAAAATAGTTATTACTATTCCAATACCGAACTGAACACCAGCGGTTGGGTTCAATTGGGCAATGAAATTTTTGAAATTGATCCGATAAAAAGCCTCACCTGGATGGATCATCAGTGGGGTGACTTCATCATTATTCCGGATAAAACTCAGTGGATGTGGTCATCGGTGCAACTTGAAAATCATATGGAGATTAATCTCTCGGTTTCTTACAGCAAAAAGAAAAATTTGATAAACGGTTTTGCCGATGTCGTCATGCCAAACAATATGCGATTGTATTTAACGCCAGCGGATTTTACTTATATGGCGCATGAAATTCCGCCTGGGCAGAGACATCCTTTAACTTATGATTTAATTATTCCTAAATTAAATTTAACCGTGACTATTGATGCCCTCGCTGAAAATCAGGATGTGAATGGCATTTGGGAAGGTGTCAGCAAAGTGAGTGGTACATTCAATGGCGCGCCGATTGCCGGACAAGCTTATACTGAGAATACGATTAAGTACCGACATTAAACACTGCGCGATCGTTTCACACCCGACCTGCCTTGGCTTGATGAACTGGATCTTGCTTCGGGGACGAATGCTTTTCTCTCTGGAACTAATGTTGGAACAGGGTCCAAGCATTCTCCCATATCGAATAAGCGCTGACAGAAATCATAGAAATCATTATTTGCTGTCGTGCTTTCTAGGGTTTTCTGCCGTTTTACAACAGGCTCGATTGCTTTTGCAAATTTAAGAATCGTTTCAAAGGCTTCTTTCCAAGCTGACATACAGTTATCATCAAAAAAAGTATTACTTCGCGCTATTTTTTCTTTTTTTAACGCTTCCGCATAGACTGCGCGCGCTTTTTCTCGCAAAGGCTCAAATCCTTCCGAGTGCATTTCAGATAATCCGAGAATTAGATATTTTTTAGTCATGCAATCAAATTTATTCTGTTTGTTCGATGGAAAAAGAGACATCTTCAGTTCAGCCACCGTATCAACCATGGATTTTTTAACAACAGCAAAATCATCGGGTCGATCATGCAGAAAATAAGGATCTTCCTGACACACACCAATTAATCGCAAACTAAAAAGGCGTGCCCATACTTCTTCCGATTTGATTTGATATTTTTTTAAGGTAGTAACCAGAGTTTCCATTCTGTCGTCTTGGCCATTCGGTAATTTCCAAGGTTTTCTGATATGCAGAGCGTCTATTCGTTTTTTTACATTGGCTACCAAAGCTTTTTGAAGCGGGCGATTCTCTAATAATGCGGGCAATTCAGCAAGCGAATTTTTTTCTTCTTTACCATCGCCTGCTTTCGCTTTATGTTTCAACAAGGTCATGTTTTCAAAAAAAACAGATAAATCGGCTTGCAAGAAAAGACCTTCTTCCGCTAATTGTAAAAATTGTTCCGTTAATTTCCTGGGTCTTCCGCCCCCCAACATTCTAGTCGGCGCCGGAGTATCGGAAAGATCTTGATCAGGAAAATAGACAAATTTTGCTAAGTCAGCTCTTTTTAAACAACCATCGGCCATCATTTTCAAGGCGACTTTATCGTCGATTGCTAAGAAATTTTCGATTGTATCCCGTCCATTATAAATATCGGCGAGGACCTGCGGATTAAGTAATGCGTTGCAATGCCACTCGCTTAAATTCTCAATCAATTGAAACTTAATTCGTTTGTCACAAAAAAGTTTTGCATATTGTTCGTTCTCTAATAATTTGCGGCAAAAGGGACTCATCGATTTTGCGTGCACAAAATCCAGGGCTTCCAATCCAATCAAACGCATGATGGGAGGCGATGTGAGATTGGCAAATTCGTCATCCTCCAAATCATGGAAAAGCAACCCAAAATATTCTGCACTTAGTTTGTTATTGAATAATTGTTGATAATAAAAAGGGATTTGTAATAATTCAGTATTAAATAATTTTGCTGAAGTGACAGTGCACTTTCCCGTTTTAATTAAATCCATCGTGATCGCAAAAACCAGCGATTTAAATTCATAGTAGGAAAGCTGCTGGATGTCTGAAAACTTACATAAGCGATCTTTTATCAAATTAAAATAAAATAAGTAGGTCAATAAATCTTTTCCGGCTTCTGAAATGGATGAGGCTTCTTGTTCCGAAATCACAGTGAGCTCAACCAACCGTTTTAAAACTAATTTTGCGGTTTCATCGATTGCAAAAGTCTCACTCAGGGGTTTATGTGTTTCCAATACTTCTTTGACATCACTTTCTGAAAAATTTCCCTCTTCTTCCGCATCGACAAAATCTTCTAAGGGTCCCAAATGACGCTGCGCCGTAAACGGAGGCACATCAGGAACAGCAATTTTAGCTTCGATCGCAAACATCCCATCGTCTTCGCGCATATCAACCTGAAATAGTCGTTCTGGGACTGTGAGTGCTGGAGGCATTGCAAGCGCCGCTATTTCATACGTTAGATGAGAAACAAATTCTTTATCAAAATCATCTCTCGCTTCGATTTTCTTGACTAATTCGTCTCGATCCCAGTTTGCTTTTAATTTTTCTTTTAATAAATCCATCACAAAAATGAGGACTTCGCCTACTTTGGCGGGTATCACTGACTCAGGCAACACAACGGGTGCTACAGCATCCGCTTTTAATTCTTCTGGATTGGGCGGTGGATTTTGTTTTTCAACACCTACTAAATATTTTTCAGGATGCCCGATGCACGCTTCCACGCTAAAATCACCTTCTGGGAGCGCTAACACTTTTTTTGTTACAAAGGCATCGCGAATACTATCTGCGTTAACATTCGATAAATCGAAAGTCGTTTCGACCAGCAACCTGATATAACTTTCTTGTTTACTTGTTAACGGCATAAAAATTTTCTCTGAAATAGAATTATCATAATCAATTCACTCTTAAATAAAGCTTAAGAGTCTACAAAAAATATGTGTGAATCGCGTAAGGTTTTAGCAAAAATGCGATTTTGTTGCGCATTGTTCATCTTTGTCTTGGTGATTGGGACATATTGGATGATTCATCCATCGCTTCCGAATCCGCTGAGGATTGGGATGAATTAGAAGATTGAGACATTGCAGCCGGGGGCAACAGGGGCAGCGTATCATCATAAAAGAAAGTAGCAACACCTCTTAATTGTTTAGCCGGAGTAATTTCGCTATCTCCGTTTAACTTCCAAGTGACTTCATTACCCTGCCCATCTCCAATGACAATGGTTTTGCTCGCTTCGATAGGTAGAGGACCTTTGGCATCTGTTTTTAATTCAACATGGACTTTATTTGTTAATTTTTGTCTTTTTCTGATTTGCGCATCCATGGCCGAACCTTCTGTTAAGGCCAATTGGGTACTGTTTTCTTCCCAGGTTGCAGAGGGCGCAACAATTTCCTTATATTTTCTCTTTCTACTTTCTTCATCTTGTAATACGGGTTTCATTTTAATTTGCCCATGACTCTTAGCAATACCATGAGAACGATCACGACGATCCTTTTTTTTCTCACGTCCTTCTTTGTCATAAGCATGAGCGACATCTTTTGCAGGTATATTTGAATCATATTCTGGGGCTTGTTTCTGCGCTTCAACAAGTAATTCTGGCGTAAGCTCAACTTCTGCTTCATAAATCTCGGACGTGGGGCGGTCAGCATCGATTTTTTCTCGAATTTTTGCTAATTTTTCGGGTGGCGCTACTTTCACTTCATTCTTGTTTTGTTCACCACTTGCTTGAGTTTGAAATAATCCTACTTCAACCAGAGAAAGTTTTTTTCTTAACTTAGCTTTAGCGGGACGAACAAAGACTGTGCCATTAGGTGAGAGTAGTTGTAAGGGAGAACCATTGGCAGAAGTTTGGATAACTTGTTTCGTGGGTGGGGAATAATATCCTTTGACCTCTTGCTTCGCTTTTTCTCGGAGATCTTTACCAGGACTAGTTAAGAGGCTTGGATCTTTTTCAACCGTTTTGGTAACAAAAATAATTTTTTCGCTGTCCGAGAAACGATCAAAACTACCGTGACCGCCCTTACGGTATTTTTTCTTAAGACTTGCAATTTCATCTTTAAATTGTTCTTTACGCTTGCGAGCGGATTTTCTAGGTGCCGCTTTTTCTTCCGCTTTTGGTTCAGCGGGACGTTGTGATGCTGGCATATTTATCAACCTTGTTTTGCGTAATTAATAATTGTTTTAATAAGTCGCTATTTTAGCACAAATGGGCACAATTGGAACAGTCCGTGAATCACCTTTATCTTATTGATTTTATTAAAAAAATTTATTATCTCATCCACCCCTTCGTTTCAGCGGAAGCCAAGTTGCGTTTGTATTGTTTTTCGATATAAAAAACGGGGTGGCACAGTTTATTTTTTTTTCGTGCGAGCACGAAAAAAAAATAAACTGTGACAGGACCCCGACTTTAAAGCTCTTAATCGAAAAACAATACAAACGCAACTTGGCTTCCGCTGAAACCCACTTCCATGTATACTCGTCCGCGAAAACTACAAAGGATTTCCAAACAACATGGGAAAAAAAACACCACTCTATGACAGCCACCTAAAGGCCTCGGCCAAAATGGTCGATTTCGCCGGCTGGGACATGCCTATCCATTACGGATCACAACTCCAAGAACATCACGAAGTCCGTCAAAACGCGGGCGTATTCGATGTTTCGCACATGACTATTGTGGATTTACACGGAACCGATACTAAAAAGTTTTTACGTTATTTAGTCGCAAATAATGTCGACCGTTTGACCGATGGTAAAGCACTTTATACCTGCATGTTAAATGAGAACGGCGGAATAATTGACGACTTAATCGTTTATAAAATGTCAGATGATTTTTTTCGTTTGATTGTGAATTCCGGCACGCACGATAAAGATTTAGCTTGGCTTAATAAACAAATTAAAAAATTTAATGTCAAACTGACTGAACGCACGGACCTTGCAATGCTTGCGATTCAAGGACCGAAAGTCAAAGAAAAAATTCCTACTCTTTTTACGGCTGAAACGGCAAAAATTCAGGAACTAAAACCTTTTCACGCCATCGAAACAGAAAATTATTTTTTAGCAAGAACCGGTTATACCGGCGAAGATGGATTTGAAATTATTATTCCTGCTAAAAAAGCAGCTGAATGGTGGCAAAAAATTCTGGATGCCGGCATTAAACCTTGTGGTCTTGGTGCGCGCGACACATTGCGTCTGGAAGCCGGATTAAATTTATATGGTTCTGATATGACAGAAGAGGTCACTCCACTTGAGTCGAATCTCACTTGGACTGTCGCTTTTGAACCTAAAGATCGTGATTTTATTGGCAGAACTGCTCTTGAAAAACAATTACAAGACGGCGTCAAACAAAAATTAGTGGGATTGGTCCTCGAAGCCCAAGGCGTGTTACGAAATCATCAAAAAGTGATTGTGGACGGTGTGGGCTTCGGTGAAATCACCAGCGGGAGTTTTTCACCGACTTTAAGCAAGGGCATTGCGCTTGCAAGAGTACCGACCGCAACGGGCGCGCATTGTTTCGTCGAAATGCGCGGCAAAAAAGTCCCGGCACTTGTGATCAAACCGCCTTTTGTTCGTCAGGGCAAAGCCAATTTTAACAATCAGAAACAAACCTCATCGATTACCTAAGAGAAATGGAGCACCCATGAACGCAATCCCAAAAAATTTAAAATATTCCAAAAGCCACGAGTGGATCCGGCAAGACGAAGATGTCATCACCGTCGGAATTACCGATCATGCGCAATGTATGCTCGGCGAATTAGTCTATGTCGAACTGCCGGAACCCGAAAGCAGCCTGGAACTCGGACAAGAATGTGCGGTGGTTGAATCGGTCAAAGCGGCTGCCGATGTGTATTGCCCAATTTCCGGTGAAGTCGTCGAAATCAACGAAGCGATTTTAGAAAATCCACAGCTGGTGAACGATGATCCCTATGGCAAAGGTTGGTTATTCCGCATTCGTCCGTTTGAAAATGATTTCAAACAATTATTAAATGCTGAACAATACACCAAACAAGTTGCATCTGAAGCACACTAAACATTGAGGTTTTGCCATGCCATTTATTCCTCACACCGAAAAGGACGTAAAAGACATGCTAGCAACCATAGGCGTTGCTCGCGTGGACGATTTATTCAATGAAATTCCAGACAATTTAAGAAAAGCCAATATCAATGATGTGATGCCTTCTTTAAATGAAATGGAATTATCACGCCTAATGCATGAACGTGCGAATCAAGATGGCGGCATGAAATGTTTTATCGGTGCGGGTGCTTATGAGCATCATATTCCGGCGGCTGTTTGGGAAGTTGCAACACGCGGAGAATTCATGACGGCTTACACGCCGTATCAAGCGGAAGCAAGCCAAGGCACACTGCAGCTTTTATATGAATATCAAACCATGATGGCGAGTTTAATGGCACTCGATGTGTCCAATGCATCGCTTTATGATGGTGCGTCTGCCCTTGCCGAAGCGATTTTAATGGCAGCTCGCAGTAACAAGAAAAAAACTCGTCAACGCATTTTGTTACCGCTTTCCGTTCATCCGCATTATCGCGAAACGGTGAAAGCCATTGTTACGCAACAAGGCATCGATATTGTTGAAATCCCGTTTGATGTGAAAAAAGGCTGCGTCACCAAGGAAATTTTAGAAAAATATTCTCATGACGATGTCACTGCGCTCGTCATTCCACAACCGAATTTTTTTGGTGTGCTTGAAGATGTCGATTTATTGACAGAATGGGCGCATCAACATCAAGGACTCGTGATTGCAGTTGTGAATCCCATGAGCATGTCACTATTAAAACCACCTGGAAAATGGGGACAAAATGGTGCAGACATCGCCTGCGGTGAAGGGCAACCATTGGGTGTGCCATTAGCGTCAGGCGGCCCTTATTATGGTTTTTTATGCTGCAAAAAAGATTATGTGCGCCAACTTCCAGGACGCATTGTCGGCAGGACAGTGGATGCCGAAGGCAAACAAGGATTTGTGCTGACGCTACAAGCCCGCGAACAACATATTCGCCGCGCAAAAGCGACCTCCAATATTTGCACCAATCAAGGATTGCTTGTGACAGCCAGCACTATTTATATGAGCTTGATGGGACCAAAAGGATTACGCCAAGTGGCTGTGAATTCTCATCAGAATTTGAATTTATTAAAATCGAAATTTTCCGCATTGAAAAATGTCGAAATTCTGTTTGGTGATTTTCATGAAATGGTTTTACGTCTACCGAAATCTGTTGATGAAGTGTTAGCGCAACTAGCACAACAAAAAATTCAGGCCGGATTTGCTTTAACCAAACATTATCCTGAATTAGGCGAATGTTTATTGGTTTGCGTCACTGAAACCAAAAACGAAGCGGACCTCGATTTATTTGTCAATCAATTGAGCTTAGCACTGGAAAAAAATTCTGAAAAAAAAAGTAAGGAAGTCTTAAATGTCGCAACTTATTTTTGAACTATCACAACACGGCCGCGTTGCAAAAGCGCAACAACCCCGCCCCTCATCACAAAAATTAACTTTGCCTGCTCATTTGTTGCGTCAGGATGAGCCAAACTTACCGGAAGTTTCAGAATTACAAGCGGTGCGTCATTATACTAATTTGTCACGCCGAAATTTTTCTATCGACACGCAATTTTATCCGCTCGGCTCTTGCACCATGAAATATAATCCGCGCGGCGTGCATAAGCTCGCGATGCTCGAGGGTTTTTTACATCATCATCCGCTCTCATTGGATATGAATAGCCAAGGATTTATGGCGTGTGCTTATGAGTTACAGGAAATGTTAAAAACGGTGACTGGCATGAAAGGCGTTTCACTGACACCGATGGCGGGTGCTCAAGGTGAATTTGCGGGTGTAGCGATGATACGCGCGTATCATGAGTCACGTGGTGATACGGCTCGTGATGAAATTTTAGTGCCCGATGCTGCGCACGGAACCAATCCTGCGTCTGCTGTGCAATGTGGTTATAAAGTTCGTGAAATTCCAACAGGTCCTGATGGCAATGTTGATATCGAAGCATTGCGTGCGGCAGTCGGCCCAAACACGGCTGGCATTATGTTAACGAATCCTTCTACACTCGGTGTTTTTGAACAAAAAATTCAAGAAATTGCTGCCATTATTCATAAAGCCGGCGGTTTGCTCTACTACGATGGTGCAAATTTAAATGCGATTTTAGGAAAAGTGCGCCCGGGCGACATGGGTTTTAATGTGATGCACATTAATTTACACAAAACCTTTGCAACACCGCACGGCGGCGGTGGGCCCGGTGGCGGCCCCGTTGCAGCCTGCGAACGCTTAGCACCTTTTTTGCCGACGCCGATTGTAATTAAAAATGAAAATCATTATCGCTGGAGTACAGAAAAAGATTTCCCACACACCATCGGCCGCTTATCTGCTTTTATGGGCAATGCGGGAATTATTTTACGTGCTTACATGTATGCGCGATTACTCGGTCCTGAAGGCATGCAGCGTGTTGCTGAATTTGCAACGCTCAACGCTAACTATTTATTAGCACGATTAAAAAAAGCAGGATTTACGCCAGCTTATCCCACGCGCCGCGCGAGTCACGAATTTATTATTACGCTTAAAACCGAAGCCAAAGAATTAAATATTTCAGCACTCGATGTGGCCAAACGATTACTGGATTATAGCGTACACGCACCGACTATGTATTTTCCCTTACTCGTTCCAGAATGCTTATTAATCGAGCCAACTGAAACCGAAACCAAAGAAGTTCTAGATCATTTTGCGGAAATCCTCATCAAAATTTTACAAGAAGCCAAAGAAAACCCGGATCTCTTGCACAATGCACCATATAGTTTACCGGTTCGCCGATTGGATGAAGTGAAAGCCGCGAGAGAATTGGATCTGACGTTCACCAAAAACACTGGACCGGATACTGCCTGATATCTTTATCGGGCGTCAAAATTGCAAGTCCATTGGCAATTGCTTGGCAAATCAGCATGCGATCAAAAGGGTCTTTGTGATATTCAGGCAAACGCAATAATTGTGCGATCGCATTTTCATCTAATGAGAGCGACTCAATGCGATGGAGTTTACGTTGCTTTGTGATATAAAGCTCAGGCGCATCCGGTAGTGGTAAACGTCCGAGTTGATATTTTACAAGAATCTCCCAGTAGGAAATCGCGCTTAAAAAAATTTCATTTTCAGGCTCTGAAAATAATTTTCGTGCCGTTTCCGAAATTTCTGAGTCACCTCGTATAATCCATAAAAACGAGCAGGTATCGAGTAAAAGTTTCATTATTTTTTATCTTTTTTTTCAGTATAAAAATGGCTTAAAAAATCTTCTGGCAATGGTTCAAAAAAAGTTTTTGGGATTTTAAATTGGTCCTTAGCCAATCCAATAGGTCGTGGATTCATAGGCTGCTCTTTAATGCCTCTAAGCTCTGCCACAGGAACATTGCGACTACAAATCACGATAACCTCGCCTTTTTTGAGTTTTGCTAAATATTTGGAAAAATGGGTTTTGGCTTGATGAATGTTTACTTTAATCATGACTACATTATAGACTAAGTTCTAAGTCATGTAAATAGTCCATTCTATTTTAATACTATCGCCTTATTTGCTATAATTTTTCAGAAACGCCAAAAACGAGGAACCCTATGGATAAAAAAGATTGGACCATCATCGGTGCGGGTCCTGCGGGCATTGCAGCACTTGGAAATCTACTCGATCAAGGAATTGAACCCAGCAAAATTGCCTGGATTGATCCTGAATTTAAAGCCGGAGATTTTGGTACCCTTTGGCGGAATGTACCGAGTAATACAAAAGCAAAACTGTTTCTCGCTTTTTTACATGCCTGCCGTTCATTTCATTTTAAAGATCATCAAACTCAATTTGCTCTAGCAAAAGCGGATCCTGAAAAAAGTTGCGCTCTACATTTAATGGCTGAGCCATTACAATTTTTGACGGATGAATTCAAAAAAACGGTGCACACCATTCAAGACAAAGCGGAACATCTTGTTCTGAAAAATCGTTTGTGGAACATTCAACTGAAAAATAAAACCATAGAATCCAAAAACGTTATTTTAGCGATTGGCGCCGAAGCGAAAAAGTTTTCTTATCCTCTGCCACAGGATATACCCCTGCATGATGCAATGGATTCCGAAGGCATCAAAAAACATCTTAATTCAAACGATAAAATTGCTGTGTTTGGTTCATCGCACTCCGCCATTTTAGTGTTAAAAAATCTGCTGGAACATTCCGTGAAAGAAGTGATTAATTTTTATCGCTCCCCTTTGCTGTATGCGATTTATCTAAAAGATTCGATTTTGTTTGATGATACCGGATTAAAAGGCCCGACCGCTGAATGGGCACGTGACCATTTGCATGGCAATTTACCTAACAATTTAAAACGCATTTATTCCAACAAAGAAAATATCGAGCAACATTTGCCGGAGTGCACGAAAGCCATTTATGCCGTCGGTTTTGAACGACGTCAGACCCCGATTGTGGAGGGAATAGGGCATCTTAGTTATCAGGAAAATACGGGCATTATTGCACCAGGATTGTTTGGTTTGGGCATTGCCTTTCCTGAGGCCAAACAAAACCAACTCGGGATGACCGAATACCGAGTGGGTTTGTGGAAATTTATGGAATATTTGCAACGGATTCTGCCAATTTGGCTAAATTATGCACCGTGAGAGATTGGTTTTTCAGAGCAAAAATTATACTAAAGCTAGCCATTTAATAAATTTTTCTTTACCAAAAAATAAATCCTAAAAAATTCTGTTTTCTCTTTATAAATTATAGGTATAATCCTAGTGTCTACATTAGATTTTTTATCTCAAAAAGGAGTTTATCGATGAAAAAGCTAGCTGCTATAGTGTGTGCGATGGCTGTTGTTATGTTAGTGGGCTGTACCTGCAACCCACCCTGTGAACAACCTTGCCAAATGCCTTACAAAGGCGAACCCTGCTGCAAGTAATCACAGCTTCAATTGATATAAAGGGCATCATTGATGCCCTTTATTTTTTTAACCCTAAACTTGTTGTGGCACGTAAGTTTTCAGATGTTTAACAAATTCTCGTAAGGCTTCGATACCAGTCGCTTCCGCCTGACGACACCATTCCTGCAATGCTTCGACTAATTCTTTTTGTGAAGCCGTGCTGCGGGCCCAAATGTTCTGTAATTTTAAACGATATTGATAAACCACATTTAACAACTGATGGGTTTGCAAAACAGTTTCAAGTTGCTGTTTTTTGGATGAATCGACCAATGAAGTATCACGCACCAGTAATTTTCGGATACGGCTAAGCATTGCACCGCCTGCATCACTCGCACGTTGGCGCTCCGCACGCAATACCGGCATGATTACATCTTTGCTGTACCGTGCCATCACATAAAAACGATTAGTGATAATGGCTTTTAAGGTTTCGATATCAATGGACGCTTTATCCGCTTGTAAAATGGCCTTGGGCGGAATGCGTTTTGGTTTGGCTAAGCCAAAAATTTGCATGCAACGAATGAACATCCAGCCAATATCAAATTCCCACCATTTCACCGAAAATTTAGCGGATGTGCCATAGGTGTGGTGGTTATTATGCAATTCTTCACCGCCCAGAAATAAAGCAAGCGGAGTGATATTCCGTGAGGCATCCTGGCATTCAAAATTGCGATAACCCCAGTAATGCGCAACCCCATTAATGACGCCGGCTGCAAAGAAGGGAATATTACTCATTTGAAGGGCCCAAATCGTCAACCCAAGCACACCAAATAAGGCCAAATCAATCACTAACATAATGGCAATACCCAGCGCACTATGGTTGGTATAAACATTCCGTTCAATCCAATCATCCGGGGTCCCTTGACCAAAACGTTCTAGGGTTTCGGCATTACGCGCTTCTTTTTTATAAAGTTCAGCGCCTTGCCAAACCACGGTGGCTAATCCTTTAATTTGAGGACTATGTGGATCATCATCGGTTTCCACTTTTGAGTGGTGTTTTCGGTGAATGGCCGTCCATTCTTTTGTCACCATCCCGGTCGTCATCCATAACCAAAAACGGAAAAAATGACTGGCAATTGGGTGTAAATCCAATGCCCTATGCGCCTGACAGCGGTGTAAAAAAATGGTCACGCTGAGAATGGTAATTTGCATCAGCACCAAAGTAACTAATAAATATCCCCACCAGGGTAGGTTTAAAAGACCGTGTGATAGAAATGCGAGCATTAGGAGCTCCTCAATTTAATGTGCGGAAATTATAGCATATTTTAGGAACTTACAAGAGGAAAATGTCCTAATTTACGGGGTATTGGGAGGAAAATAATAAAATCGTTTGCGTAGTGAAAATTGGCTAAATACAGCTTAAGTAAACATTAAGCTTGATATGAAATCATAGGCTTACAACACAAACAATAAAGTTTCTTAATAATTCATTAAGGATATTTAAGTATAATTTTTGATTCATATAACTATTTTATCGACAAAACAATGGCATTTCGAAATGAAGTAAAAGATGAAAAAACCCCACTCGTCACCAAACCCAAAGATGACGGGTTTTGTTCGTTATTTTGTTTATTTCAATCTTCAGAGCCAAAGCCGGTGCCAAAACCGTTGCCAGCCCCGATTAGAACTGCTGATTTCATTTTATGTAATTTAGCAGAAATTACTTTGGCGCCCGGTATGTTTCCTGCTGTTATGGTTTTTGATTTTGATGGCGTATTGAAAGTTGAACCTTGTTACGTTACTCCAGAAACTATTTCGTATCATGACCGTAATACAGCCCTCATTCATCCACAAAAAATTAATAAAGTACTTGAAGCATCTAAAAATAAAAAATTATTAATTATTTGCGTTACTTCGCGTCCATATTTAGAAAATAATCATTCTGTAGTCGTTGGCGTTTTGCAAAAAATTCATCCGGATGCATTTGTTCAAATTTATTATACGGGGCATCAAAATAAAAGTTTGGTTTTAAATTATATCCAAGCACAACTTAAACTATCTTCAAAAAATTTGTATTGTTTTATCGATGATAGTCGGGAAAAGATCATGGACTGTAGACGGGAGGGTTATAGTCAAAGTATTTTATTTCAGGCAGATCAGATTGATACGACTCTAAGTTATGTTAACGCATTTCTCAAAAGCGTCCCTGATAATTTTCAACCTAGGATTCCTGAGCCTTCTGGTCCTTTACCCGAACTTATGGATGCTAAACGTGAAAATCCAGTAGCACAAGTTCCAACTTTTTCAAATGCTAAGCAGTAACTTTCTGAACACTATATTTTTCCATATCCACCGTGCGATTATGGTAGTCGCTTAAACTCGGTCGGTGACCTACGCTTATAATCGTGCAAGAGGGCAATTCATTTTTTAACAATTCATACATCATTTTTTCACTCACAATATCCAGCGCAGAGGTACTTTCATCCAGAATCACCCAGTCGGGTTTATGAATGAAAACGCGGATAAATGCGACGCGTTGTTGCTCGCCTGGTGATAATTGCTGTGACCAGAGCGCCGTATCGTGCAGACGTGTTTTTAATTCTGATAAATTGCATTTATCCAGCAACTCAAATAATCTTTTTTCAGGAACCGTTGCAATTTTATCTGGAAATAATAATGCCTCATAAAGTGTGCCGAGGGGCATATAAGATTTTTGTGGAATATACATAATTTTTTTATTTTCAGGCAAGATAATATCACCTGAACCATACGGCCAGATTCCTGCGATGGCACGCACAAAAGTACTTTTGCCAATACCGGACACACCTTTGATGACAACATGTTCGCCCGCTAAAAATTCTTCATTCACATTTTCCAGCAATGTTTCATTACGAGGTGTTAACACATTCACATTTTTGACCGCAATTTTATTTTGCGGCGTTTTATGAAAATTAAAATGATTCGCAATCAAAGCACTTTGCTCAACTTCATAAATATGATTTAAAAAAGTAATCAAACGGCGAAGGACCGCGCGCCATTCGGCAATGGTCGTAAATGAATTCACGAGAAAAGAAAGTGCTGCATTCACTTCATCGAATGCTTTTAAAGTCTGAATCAATCCGCCTAATTTGAACACGCGGCTGAAATAATTTGGCAGCGCAACAACCAGCGGCACCAACACCGCAATTTGATTATATCCCGCCGTAAACCATAACAATAATTTTTGCCGCAAAATAATTAAATACCAATTATTTAAAAAACTATCGACCAAATTATTTAAAACCGTTTTTTGATGTTGTTCGCCGCGATATAACGCGACATGTTCTGAATGGGTACGCAAATCCACTGCGGCAAAACGAAAATTCGCTTCACGTCTTTGTTGTTCGAAGTTCAACATCACTAATGGGCGACCAATTTTAAACGTAATCCAGGTTCCAATAATGGCATAAATCACACCGACCCAAGCTAAATAACCTGGAACATGCCAAGTCCCCAAACTACCGAGTGGTATTGAAATCACGCCGGATAATTTCCAAAGAATAGTAATGAAAGCAAATAACGTCGTGATAGAAGCAACGAGACCTACTAGCAGATTCAAGGTATTAATCACTAACGAGCCTATATCTTCTTGAATACGCTGATCGGGATTATCGGTACGATCTTCAAAGACTTCCAGATAATAATAACTGCGCTTTGCAAGCCACCGATCAAGAAATTGTTCCGTCAACCAACGCCGCCAGCGTAAACCCAGATAGGATTGCAGATAATATCGATAAACATTGACGACAATGATCACCGAAACCAGAAATAAAAAAACCGCAATGAGTTCAAACACGCTGCGCTTGTCATATTCTTGCAATGCATCATAAAAATCATTGAACCAATAATTGAGTAACACTTCGAGAACAACCAATCCCACTGTCATTAACAAAACAACTGCAATCATCAAATAAGCAGACACCCAATATTCGGATTGCCAATAAGCTTTGATCAGTTGCCACGATGTGTAAGGACGCTCTTCCAAGCGACGGGCCATGCAAAACACTCCCTGAAATACTTACTTTATTTATAACATATTCTGCTTGATGAAAAAACAATGACCAAAAATATTTTTCACCTCTTAAGATCATCTTAAGGTAACGATCATACACTCGTACTGTAAAAATCAATTTATATAAAAATTAATTGGAGGATAGAGTATGGCGAATTCCTATGTAGCTTTACCTGATCAACAACAACCTTCTGCACCACCACCTTATGAAGAAAAAGAAATACCTCAACAACTGCAAGACACATTTGCCAAAATGCAAAGTCCCGACTATGTACAAGCATTTGAAACCAAAGTTGATGGAAAAGCATTAGTTGAAGGTTTAAAACGGGTTTTTATACAAAATGAAATACCTCTTGGTTTGATGACCAAATTGACTGATTTTAGAGGCTTGTCGTTGGATTTCAAAATTGATAACAGCGGTTCAATGACAAGAAGAGCTAATTTATTAGCTGCTGATCTATCACCTTATGTGGCTGATCTTTCTTGTCACATGAAAGATAAATTAGGTATTCCAGTCGATAAACATGCTACTCGCTGGGAAGAAGCAGCCGATCGACTTCACATCTTGATCGATGTGCTCGCTTATGTGCCTACAGGACCAATCACATTAAGTTTTTTTGATACGGAACAAAAAGCAGGTAAACAACTGGTTTTAGACCGCAAAGGAAAATCACCCGAAGTTTTCTTAAAAGAAGCACATCAAGCCATTGCTTCGTTTTTTAAAATAGAATCAGAAGAATTTCTTGGTGAAACACCTGCTGTAGTAAATCTACAAAATATGTTGAGGAAAGCGAAACAACAAGGCGCAAATAGTGATAAACCGAGACCGCTTTATTTTCTAACGGATGGCGATCCTACCGGCCCAAACGGGAAAGCAGCTGAAATTCAAAAGTTTTCCCAGTTATTACAATCCAGAGATGCGCAAGCCATTCCCTTCACCATTCTTGGTTGCTCAAATCAACGTAAAGATTATGCTTGGATGCATGAAATGGAAGAGGTAGCCGATTATGTTGCAGCCCTTCCTGATTTTGTGGATGAACAACAAGAAGTCTTACGAGATCAAGGACCTAGGTTTCCTTATTCACGAGGCATGTGGTTATTATGTAATTTGGCCGCAGCCCTTAATCCAGATGATTTAGACTCAATGGATCAACATCCACCTTTCACTAAAAAAACGCTGGAAAATTTGCTGGGTCGAATCATGAGTGCCGAAGAATATTCTGGATATTTCTATGCTCATCCAAATGCAGACGATTGGAAAGTTGATTATGATCAATTCGCAAAACTTCAGTCTGCAAGCGCTATTGGTAGCGTGCGTTTATTTCAGGACACGCTCAAACTACGTTTAAGGAGAGACATTCAGGGTGGTAATGATGATTCTGAAAGAGAAGAAGTAGAGGCTGCATTGCGAGTAGTAAGAGACTCTCGAAAAAGAGGATATGGATCAATGTACCAAGGAGGTGAAGCACGTGAGGCTTTTATTGCCCCACAAGGTCAAAATCCTTCTCAAGATTGTTGCACCATATTATAAATTAAGTCGTAAAAATCCCGTGCGCAATGCACGGGATTTTTTATAACATATGATCCGTAATACACCGATGCCCAAAACTCGTGGCAAAACTACCATGACATTTTTCGGGCTGAGCGGTGACTTCATTTTGCGGCTTAAAAAGAGGACCATATTTTTTTTGTAACATTTCCTGCTTTCTCGCAAAAAAAGCATTATATAAACCGGGATGCGATTCTTGAAAAATGGCTTCCATAGCAGGATCCTTTAAAAATCGAACTTGCTCACCCAATTTTTTTACTTGCTGTCTTTCTTTAAAGAGAATCTCAGCAACATCGTTGCATTCTTTGGCCTGACCCTTAAAAAAATTACCGAGAAAAGTATTAGGCAATAAAATCTGTCCTAAACCCTCGTAGCGTAATGGATTAGTCGGCGGTATCAACAAAATCAATTTTAATAAAACAGCCCGGACCGCTTCGTTATTTAATTGATAATTTGAATCCTGCAACGCGCATTTTATAAATCTTTCATCAGTGATCATTTCAATCACGTAAAGAGCGAATTCTGGTCTTCTTGCAATAACTCCGTTAACTATTTGAAAAACGTCCGTGATAGAACTTTCTTGAGAAGAGCTATCTTTTTTAAATAGATTGCAAAATAATTTATTAGCTTCAATAAAATTACCAAGAGCCGCATAAACCAGAGCTTTCTTAATAAATTGATCAAGATCATCTGAAAATATTGGATGTTCTAACTTAGACTCATTGGATTCTGGTGATTTATTACGTTCTTTGAGTTGATCAACATAATTCAAACAATCAATTGATTCAACAATGGATGTAACATCGCTAGAAATATCTCTAGCTAACTTTCGATATTCTTGTCTTTTAGATTTATCAAAGTTTCCACAGAGTAAATAAGCTACGCAAAGATTTTTTTTTACGCTAAATTGATGTTCAGATTTCTCAGGAATCATTTCTAGAACTTTTTTATAATCTGCTATCGCATTCTCAAATTGCCATGTTTCCGCATAGGCATAAGCACGTGCATTGAGATGTCTATAATCCCCATCCTCAACCCAAAGCTCGGAAAAAAGAGCGATTGCATCATCAAATTTGCGTGCTTTAAAAAGGACGTTAGCTTTGTCTTCTTTTCGTTGCATATTACTGATCTCGATATAATTGATTATGGCTGTATTGTACATTAAATATTCAGATTTAGCTATCATTAAACTCTCTGGTCGACACCGATCAACTCCCGTATAATGTGAAAAAATTCATGGATTTAACTAATGAACCGCCTAACTGGATTTTCGATTCTTTTCGCAGGGCTAATTTCACTGGCGTTATCCAGTTGTACCTTAAATCCATTTACGACCGACAATAAATTAACCGGCAGTCCATTAGCAACTGCAGCGGGAGCCGGCATCGGCGCCGGCACTGCGTGGGCGGCTGGCGCGCCGAAATCGATGGTGGCTGCATCGGGCGTTATCGGTGGCCTTATTGGTTACTATGTCACAACGTTACGTTTTCAATCCGGCGGAATCATTAAAGGGGCGGGGCAAGTCTTTACTGTAGGCGATTATGTCACGATTGATATTCCAACTGATCGACTGTTTGATACGAATTCCGCAGAATTCCTTGATGATGCCGATCCGATTTTGAAAAGTGCGGCGGTCGTCTTACAGCGTTATCCCGATAACAATATTATGGTTTCTGGCAATACCAGTGGGTTTGGCACCACGCGTTGGGAGCTTGCCCTTTCTGAAGCGCGCGCGCGGCAAGTCGCGGGGTTTTTGTGGTCACAAGGTATTAATGGATTTGGTAGCCAAGATATTTCAACGATGCGTAAGCTCACTTATTCGGGTTATGGCAATTTTTTCCCGATTGCAAATAACATTCGCAATGACAGCATTCGACAAAACAGTCATATTGAAATCACCGCTTATCCTACTTCAACCCAATTAAAAACCACGAAATGTTACAAAGTCTTCAATAATATTGCATCCCTGGATGAGCCAGTGAATTGTCCGGTGACCGCTTCAACCAATTTTGGTAACGCATTTTCGGAAACAATTCCCGACATACCAACGGAAACACGCTCTGATTTACCCGATATTTTTAATGAAAACAGTTTCAAAAATCCTGTTTCATCACGCCCACCGAGTCGATCGAGTTATTATTCTGAACGCGCCAGCGTTCGCGATAATACTAAGAATAATGATGATGAAAATGTGTGGGGACCTTATAACAGTGTCGCCAATGCATCCCACACTTGTAATGCCGAAATTGCTCCTCGTTTCAAAGATTAATTTGGTTATAACCTAAATTTTTATGCTATAATTTTGGTTATAACCGAAACGTAGAGGCTGTCTATGGAAAAACTATTTGAAACTCAAAGACTTATATTGGAACAATTTGATCCCAATAAAATATATCACCGGTTATGTTATAACAAACTCACTTTGGATAATTTTGGGACGGGCATTGTAGGACAAAGAGGTGTTGGGAAGACAACCTGGTTATTGCTTCAAGCACTAAAACAAGGGGCGAGAGAGAGAAAAGCGCTTTACGTCTCCGCGGACAATTTATTCTTTGTCGAAAATCGTTTGCTGGATTTGGCAGATTGGCTCTACAAAGAAACCGCTGTGAAATTTCTATTTATCGATGAAATCCACAAATATCCTAATTGGGTTCAAGAATTAAAAAATATTTTTGATATTTACAAAAATTTGCGGATTGTTTTTTCAGGAAGCTCCGCGATTGACATTATTCATAGCAAATACGATTTATCACGTCGGGTCACATTACACACATTAAATGGATTATCTTTTCGAGAATATCTTGAATACTATCTCGATATAAAATTACCTGTTTACACCTTGTCAAATATCATCAACCATCATCTAGAATTAGCCCAAGAACAAACTATTTCACAAATTCTAAAATATTTTAGAGAATATTTGCGAACGGGATATTATCCTTTTTTTAAATTACTGACCCAAGATCAAGAAAAATATCAAGCAATAGAAAATACGGCTCAGAAAACAATATACGAAGATATTGGAACCTTACACAAAATTCATTCAACAAATCTTGTCATCATTGAAAAAATTTTTAAATATGTCGTGAGCTCATCTCCAGGAGAATTAAACACCCATAAATTATCTCAATATCTTGGAAAAGATTTTGAAACCATCGATAATTATTTAAAATATCTGCATGAAGCGGGGCTCATTAAATTTTTATATTCAAATAAAAAAGGCAAAGGAATTCTAAATAAACCAATCAAAATGTATCCGGATAATACCAATTTGATTTATGCCAATTATTTTCTTCCACAAACTTCCGATGATACGCTTGGAAAAATAAGAGAAACGTTTATTGTGAATAGCTTACAAAATGCAGGTCATCCGGTTTTTTATGGAGAAGTTGGCGATTTCAAGTGTAATGACTATCATTTTGAAGTGGGTGGGAAAAATAAAAAAATCACGCAACTCAAATCAGAAAAAAATGGCTATGTTATTGCAGACGATATCTTAACTGGAACGGGAAAAAGCATCATACCCATTTATTTATTTGGATTTTTATCCTGAATTATAATAATTCAGCCAACGCAGCCCAAACATCCGGGGCAGAAATTGCGCCCAAATTTAACGATTGATTATTATTCGCAGATAAATGTTTTTGATGACGACCTACCGTCCCGGTTAATTCTGGAAAAGTCGGGCCATACAGTGAAACCGCTGGAATATCGAGCGCTGCCGCTAAATGGCCCAATCCGGTATCAACCGACACTACACCTTTTGCATGCGATAAAATATTTGCAATTTCAGCTAAGTTTAAACGCGGTAACACTTGAATATTTTCATTGGATTTTGCAATTCGTCTGGCCCGCTCAAATTCGGTTTCGTTGCCCCATAATAATTTGATATCAAATTGATGTTTTGCCGCAATTTTTGCTAACTCTATCCAGGAATTTTCTGGCCACAATTTAGTGTCCCATGTTGTGCCATGTAAAAATACGAGATACTTTCCAGGATGCTCAATATTAGTGACAGATTTTTTCAAGAGTCCATAATCGGGCGCATCGGTTGGATTCGGATAATTCAATACTTGGCTGAACAATTGTCTGGTGCGAGCAACGGCGTGAGATTCTTTTATTTTGCCTGCGGAAAATTTTTTTTGATAAAAAAGTGAAGCCAACGGTTCCCGCGCGGAATGCCAATCCATTCCACATCGCACACCTTTTGCCAAAAACATTAACCAAACACTTTTTAGCAAGCCTTGCGCATCAATAATGTAATCATAATTATTTTCATGCATTTTTTTTCTGAAGGCTTGAAATTCTGCAATGGTTTCTTTGGAAAAAGGATTTTTGCGCCAGCGACGCAAAGCAACCGGGATGACATTTTTAACTAAAAGATGCCAGGTTGGAATTTCTGCAAACTTTTCTTCGACGACCCAGTCGAATTGAATGGCTGGATTATTTTTTCCAGCGTCAGTCAGCGCAGGCAAGGTATGAATAATATCGCCTAGGGACGATGTTTTGATAATCAGTACGCGCATTAGTCTTTCCATTCGCTCATAGAATTTAATACTAACTCAGGCGCAAGCTCTTGCATACACCGATGATGTTTCAGAGGACACTCGCGTTCAAAACAAGGCTGACAAGAAAGGGTTAACGACACCGTTTTAGCACCTGCATATAAGGGTGGCGTGAAGCCAGCGCTCGTTGGCCCATAAACGGCGACGAGTTGTTTTTGCAACGCAGCGGCAATATGCATTAATCCCGAATCATTGGTGACAACGCCAGAAACGAGTGACAGCAAATCAATCGCTTCCGCCAGTGATGTTTTACCGCAAAAATTCACCGCGCGATGGTGCGTCAGTTGCGTGATTGTTTCAGCAATGGGCGCATCATTGGTTGAACCAAAAATCCAGATTTCGAAGCCTTCTCGTATTTTTTGTAAAGCGACTTCCGCATAATACTGTTCAGGCCAGCGTTTAGCAGGGCCAAATTCTGCACCAGGACATAAAGCCAAAATGGGGCGCGTCGTCTTGATTTCAAATTTTGCTTTTACTTTTTCAATATTTTCCTCTTTTACCATTAATTGAGGAAAAATATTCGTTGGCGGCTCTTCATTTTTTGGAAATCCAAGCGCCATAAAACGCTCGATCATCAGTGAATATTTTTGTTTATCTAAAACACGAAGGTCATTCAGCAAAACATAACGCATTTCACCGCGCCAACCTGTGCGTTTTGGAATACCGGCTAAAAATGGAATGAGCGCAGATTTAAATGAATTGGGTAAGACAATGGCTTCGGAATAATTTTTTTGACGTAATTTTTGGGCCAATTGATATCGTTTACCCAACGCGAGCTCACCATGACCAATCGGCAACGTAATCGCCGCTGTCACTTCTGGCATGCGCTCGAGCAAAGGCAAACTCCATTGCGGCGCAAGCACATCAATTTCAGCGCCGCGCTTTTTTAACACCTTAAAAAGACACTGCGCCATGACCATATCGCCGACCCAGGCAGGGCCGACAACCAGAATTTTACTCATCTTTTAAAACATACTCCGCACCACAATAAGGACAAACGGCCCGACCGGTTTTTTCAATAGGTAAATAAACTCTTGGGTGGGCGTTCCAGACATACATATCTTTCATGGGACAAGACAAGGGTAAATCCACTCGATTAACTTCATAGAACCGTTGAGTACAGGCTTCTTGTTTTGGCGCATTTTGCATGGAGTCTCCTGCGTTTTTAGAATTTAGAGGGGTTATCATACCTGAAATTAACAGGAGTCAGAAGCCATGGGTTTGGCTTGAATATTTTTTTATATTTCACAATAAGTTACCGGGTTAATCGCTGTATCAATTCCGCATGTTTTGGAAAAAGCGCTGTCAATTGTTTGCGGTCTGCTAATTCAAAATCCTGATACTCAAAGGAGGGTGTCACAATACAACTCAGCAGAGAAAAGGCACTTTTATCATTGATTTCAGCCGCAAACCATTGATTGGCTTTGATCGTCACTTGAAAATGAAGATCGTTTTGATCACCCAAAATGATTTTTTTTAGATTGCCTTCATCATCCAAAACATAAATTGTCAAAGCACTGCCGTAATTTAAACACCAGATTTCATCGGATTTTAATCGGTGAAATGCGGAAAAATCTTGCCCTTCCAGCAGAAAATAAATAGAGGATGCCGTAGCGCGTTCGCCTTTAAATCGCGGGAGAGCAATTTTATCCGGAGATTCGTAAACACGTTTGAAACAGCCGCCTTCGATGTGTCTTTCAAGATTTAATTTTTCAATTATTTCATTTGGTTTCATGTTTTGAACTCATCAGTAAATCTTTAATGCCATTTTCCAGCGAAATCTCCGCTGCAAATTTCAAATGGGTTTTCGCCTTTTCGATATTGGCATATGATTGCAAAATATCACCCGCACGTGGTTTCAGTCGCTCCACTTCAGCAGCGGCACCACCTGCTTTTTCGATATAACTCAGCAAATGATTCAGCGTTTCCGGTTTTCCAGTCGCAATATTCAAAATTCCGCAGTAATCACTTTCCAGCGCTAACACATTGGCTCGCGCAACGTCTTTAACAGAAATAAAATCCCGCGACTGTTCACCATCCCCAAAAATCGGGATTGGCTTTTTTTGATGATACAGTTCCAAAAATTTAGAAATCACCCCCGAATAAGGCGATTTCGGATCTTGGCGTGATCCGTAGACATTAAAATAACGCAAACCCAATTTTTTTAATCCAAATAAATGCGAATATAAATCCGCATAATGTTCGTTATTTAATTTTTCCAGTGCGTAAGGCGATAAAACATTTCCTGACAACTTCACATCATCACGACAGGGTAGATTTTTTTCATCACCATAGACGGACGCACTGGATGCATAGACTAGTCGTAAGGGTTTATTCAGATTTCGCAATGCTTCCAAAACCGTTAAAAATCCCATGGTATTCACTTTTAACGAACCAATCGGATCTTCAATCGACTTTGGCACAGAGGGTAAGGCAGCTAGATGCAAAACCGCATCACAACGCGACATTTCTTTCGATAATTTCGATAAATCCAGAACATCGCCTTGAACCACTTCAAGGCCCGCATGAAAAAGATTTAAATTCGGTAATTTTCCCGTGGAAAAATTATCATAAACAATGACGTGATAATTTTTTTCTAATAATAAATCGACCGTGTGCGAACCAATAAATCCAGCGCCACCTGTTACAAAAATGCGTTTCATGCCGTACTGCGTTCCTCGGATGCTACGCAGTCCATATCTCCTAAAGGTACCCACGTACGGTATAAACTCACTGCGACATATAACACCATGTACAGCATGGAAATGGTCACTAATAACGGATTGGATTCAGGATAAACATACATCAAACCACCGGTCGCAAATCCCCACACAACCGTTGCAAGCAGCATCCCTAATCGTAATGTTTTATTGTGGGTTAAATAATCCAGACGGGAAGGATAAAGATATTTAATCGGGACAAAACTTAATGCAGCCAACACCAATAAGATAATCAAATTGGTCAAGGCACTCATCTGCCAGAAAAATAAATAAAAAATGGCAATGTTCCAATAACTCGGAAACCCTTTGAAAAAATGGTCTGACGTTTTAGCATCGACTTGAGTAAACTGATAAGCCGAAGAAAACGTAATGGCCACCGCACAAACAATCCGCCAATATTCAGGCACAATCGACGTCACTAAAATAAAAAATACCGGCACAATGGTATAATTAAAAAAATCGACAATATTATCGAGCAGGGCGCCATCAATTTCGGGAACCGCCTGTTTGATCTTAATCGCGCGGGCAAATAGGCCGTCGACTGCATCAATGACGACTGCGATACCCATTAACCAGAAAGCAGGCAGTAATTCATGGCGATAAATTGCAACCAGCGCCATCAATCCAACGAACGCACCGCTCGCAGTAAAAGCATGCACGCACCAGCCCATGATTCGGCGCTGCAAGCTTACAGCAAAAATGGTTTGAGTCACTTCGACATCCTCCCGTATTGTCCCATTTGGCAAGAGTACCGTATCTCTTGCCCAAATTCCACCAAGGCACTTGTATTTCAGTGGATTATGCAATAAATTCATCGCATTGTTTCCACTACAGGAGCCTTTGAATGTCCATTTTGAAAATGTCGGATCTGAACCTTAAGGGTAAACGAGTCTTAATACGTGAAGATCTCAATGTTCCCATCAAAAACGGTGAAGTAACCAGTGACATTCGCATTCGGGCCGCGCTACCGACGATCAAAGACGCCATGAAAGCCGGCGCCCAAGTCATTTTAATGTCCCATTTAGGCCGCCCCGAAGAGGGCACGTTCGAAGAGCAATTTTCGCTCGCCCCCGTCGCCAAACGTCTGACTGAATTATTAAAAAAGGAAGTCCCCCTGATTTCTCATTGGACCAATGGTTTCCGATTAGGTGATAAACCGATTGTATTACTCGAAAATGTCCGCTTTAACAAAGGCGAAACCGAAAATGACTTAGATCTGGCCAAAAAAATGGCTGACCTCTGCGATGTTTTTGTGATGGATGCTTTTGCGACTTCTCATCGCGCCGAAGCTTCAACTTGCGGCATTATTCAATTTGCGCCCATCGCTTGTGCGGGTCCTTTGCTGGTCAATGAATTGGAAGCATTACAAAAAATCATGCTCAATCCAAAACGGCCCGTTGTTGCCATTGTCGGCGGCTCAAAAGTGTCGACCAAACTTTCTCTGCTTGAAGCATTAAGCCAAAAAGTTGACTGCTTAATCGTTGGCGGCGGTATTGCCAATACCTTTATCGCAGCCGAAGGTTATACCGTTGGCCGGTCCCTTTATGAACCGGATTTAATTGATGAAGCAGAACGCTTGATGACTTCCGCCAAAAGTCGCGGTGCAGAAATTCCCGTCCCCACCGATGTCATTGTCGCCGAAAAATTATCAGAAGAAGCTGAAAGTTCTGTACGCTTAGTTTCACAAGTCGATGACAATGAAAAAATCTTTGATATTGGCCCCGATACGATTGCGGCATTGACTGCCATTATCAAAAAAGCCAAAACGATTTTATGGAATGGCCCCGTTGGCGCTTTTGAAGTGAAACAATTTTCCGAAGGCACGCGCGCTATTGCAAAAGCGATTGCGGACAGTTCTGGATTTTCTGTCGCAGGCGGCGGTGATACGTTGGCTGCTATCGAAGCTTATAATATTGCAAACAAAATTGATTATATCTCCACCGGCGGTGGCGCCTTTTTAACTTTTCTGGAAGGAAAACCCTTGCCAGCCATCGTCGCATTAGAAGAACGCGCCAAACAAAACGAGAAGGTCACATGAACCATTTACGCCGCACCAAAATAGTTGTCACACTCGGTCCTTCACTGGATGAACCCGATATCTTGCGGCGTGTTATTTTAGCGGGCGCGGATGTTTTTCGCGCTAATTTTTCTCATGGTTCGGTTGAAATGCATGAACAACGCATTCAAATGGTCCGGAAAATTGCCGGTGAATACGGTAAAGCAGTGGCCATTCTCGTTGATTTGCAAGGTCCCAAAATTCGCATCGGACGATTCAAAAATAAAAAAATTCAATTGCGCGAAGGTCAACCTTTTATTCTGGACACGGAATTAAAAGGAGATGAAGGCACCGAAGAAACCGTCGGTCTCGATTACAAAAATTTACCGAATGACGTGCACGCGGGCGACACGCTTTTATTAGACGATGGTCGCATTGTAATGCAAGTTGAAAAAACCACGCCCCAAAAAATTTTTTGCAAAGTCACTGTGGCCGGTGAATTATCCAATAATAAAGGGATCAATCGATTAGGCGGCGGACTTTCCGCCGAAGCATTAACGGACAAAGACCGTTCCGACATCAAAGAAGGTGTCCGTCTTGAAGCAGATTTTATCGCGATTTCTTTTCCACGAAGTGCAGCTGATGTGAATGAAGCGCGGGCCTTGTTAAAAGCCGCCGGCGGCAACGCGGATATCATCGCAAAAATCGAACGCGCCGAAGCCGTCACCAACATTGATGAAATTATTCGCGCATCCGATGGCGTCATGGTGGCACGCGGTGATTTGGGTGTGGAATTAGGAGATGCTGAACTTCCAGGCGTGCAAAAACATATTATCCGTCAAGCGCGATCGTTAAATAAACCGGTGATTACAGCAACTCAAATGTTAGAAACCATGACTTACAGCACCATCCCAACTCGCGCTGAAGTATCCGATGTCGCGAACGCTGTTTTAGATGGTACTGATGCGGTGATGTTATCGCAGGAAACGGCTGTTGGAAAATATCCTGACAAAGCAGTCGCTGCCATGGATCGAATTTGTTTAAGCGCAGAACGGAACCCTATTGCAAAAACGCCGCGCGCTCGCGTTGATTTTCATTTCAAATATGTTGATGAAGCGATTGCGATGGCGACGATGTACACTGCGAACCATTTAGATATTCGTGCGATTATTGCATTAACAGAATCCGGCACGACACCGCTTTGGATGTCACGTGTCAGATCAGCCATTCCCATTTTTGCTTTAAGCCGTCATGTCAGCACTCAACGACGCATGGCACTTTATCGCGGCGTTTATCCGATTGCTTTCGATGCGACTCCGATTGATCGTCGTCATATTAATCAAGAAGCGGCTAACCAATTAGTTAAGCTGGGCATTTTAAAAGAAGGGGATTTGGTGATTATTACTAAAGGCGATCTCATCGGGGTACATGGCCGTACCAATTCGCTGAAAATTTTCACGGTTGGCAGTTTACCTGCGGTTTAGTAAGATATTTTGAAATTTGCACGTCATTGCGAGCCATGCTTTTCAGGGCGAAGCAATCTCCAAAAGATTGCTTCAGCGTAAAAAGCACGCTTCGCAATGACAGAGGACTTAGCTAGCACGGAGGCTTTATGAAAACCAAAATTTTCGTCGTTTTTTACAGCATGTACGGCCACATTTTCAAAATGGCCGAAGAAATGGTGAAAGGCGCAAACGAAGTGAACAATGTCGACGTCGAACTTTTCCGTGTCAAAGAACTGGTTCCCGATGAAGTATTAGAAAAAAACGGCGCGAAAAAAATTCAGCAAATGTTCGAGCATGTTCCGATTATTTCTCCACAACAATTAACTGAAGCCGATGGAATTATTTTTGGAACACCAACCCGTTTCGGCAATATGTGCGCACAAATGCGAAATTTTCTCGACCAAACCGGCGGTCTTTGGGTCAAGAACGCATTAGTTAACAAAGTTGGCAGCGTCTTCACAAGCACTGGCACTCAACATGGCGGACAAGAAACTACCATTACCAGTTTTCACACCACACTTTTTCACCTCGGCATGATTGTCGTCGGCGTTCCCTATAGTGAAAAACGTCAAACTATCATGACCGAAATTACTGGCGGCTCACCTTACGGCGCATCAACCCTCGCCGGCAACGATGGAAAACGCGAACCCAGTGAAAATGAATTGGCCATTGCGCGGTTTCAAGGGAAGCATGTCGCTGAGATTACTCAGGCATTAAAAAAAGGGTTTGCGAATTAATCAGCGATACTACTAATATTTAAGCTGGTGCTGGTGCTTTTATTTTTTCAGATTCAACCGCATAACAGCAAATTGTCTCGCAAATTCCTCGAGACAAAAATGACAACGTATGATAAATAGGAATTTGTCTTGCCGCCGTGTCTTCTAAATATTCCACTATTTCTGGATCTTTAGCGGTTTCTTTAGGACTTTTTCCAGATTTATCTTTATCATCAACTGGACATCCTTCTGCCATTAGTTTAGTCAAAGTTGGTACCGTATCTTGGTTTTTTCCAAACGTGGGATTCACTGCATGATGCAGAGCGGTTTTATCATCCTTATCTTTCGCTTTCGGATGGGCCCCCCGTTGAATTAATAATTGAACGGCTTCGCAACTTGTTACATGCATTAACGGCGTTACTTCTGATTTATTTTTCAAGTTTGGATCCGCTTTCATATCCAAAAGACGTCGAATTCCTTGTGTAGAATTTCTTCCAACGACGATGTGTAATGCGCTATCACCTGTTGCTTTATTAACTGCATTAACATTTATAGTGGGATGTTGTTCTAAAAGATTGAAAAATGCCTGATCTCTTTGAACAAGATTTTTCTGTGACATAGCAAATTTTAACACGCTCGGATCTTTCATCTCTCCGAGAACTTGTCCAGCGCTAGCTACGATCACCGGAAGCATATTATCATCACAATCGCTCTCAAGTTTGGCCTTGTTTGCTAATAAACAAGGAATAATAGCGGTGGCCTCTCTATGCGCGATAGCTAAAGGGGATTTTCCTGCATGGTTAATTACATTGACTTCAGCTCCCTTTGAAATTAAAAATTCAGCAACATTCACGTCGCGCGCTAGCATCAGAGGTGTATTACCATCATTATCTTTCGCATTTGGGTCTGCGTTATTTGCTACTAACAATTCCAAAATCGCCATTCTATTTATATCATCAGCTTTTGCTTCTTCTTCAGATCGAAGAGCTCTAACAATCGAAAATCCAGAAGCCTCAAGAAAGATATGAAGAGCCGTTTGGCCTTTCTGGTTTCTGGCTTCGCTCGCAAGTTTTTTTAAATCGGGCAATATTCGGATTGCGTCTAGATTGCCATCTCTAACTAATTGAAAAAATTCAACAATCTGTTCATTTCGAAGCATAGTAAGCTACTCATAAAATAAATTATGGAAGCATTTTAAACAGAAATCCTTAAGATATTCTTAAAACTTACAATAAATGGTTAGAAAGATGGCACTATGGGAAAATATGAGCTGTTAGGCTTCTTCCATTATGCCAGTCTGTAATGCCCACAAATCTGCATAAATTCCTTTTTCCGAAACAAGTTTATTATGTCGGCCTTGTTCGACAATTTTTCCATTTTCCAGAACATAAATCATGTCAGCATTTCGGACCGTACTTAATCGATGCGCGATAATAATCGTCGTGCGGCCGATGACGATTTTATCCATCGAACGTTGGATCGCCGCTTCCGTTTCATTATCTACCGCAGAAGTTGCTTCATCCAAAATTAAAATCGGCGGATTTTTCAAAATCGCGCGCGCGAGGCTTAAACGTTGACGCTGCCCGCCTGATAATTTTTGGCCGCGTTCGCCAATTTGGGTTTCATAACCATTTGGCAATTGCATAATAAAATCATGGGCCTCTGCTAATTTCGCAGCATGTTCAATTTGATGAAGATCTGCATCAAATGTTCCGTAGGCAATGTTATCCGCGATCGTGCCATCAAATAAAAACACATCTTGACTCACATAACCAATTTGTTGACGCAAATAATTTAAATCAAAATCACGAATATCGTGATCATCGATTTTGATCACACCACTGACTGGATCATAGAAACGCATCAACAATTTCACGAGCGTGCTTTTTCCTGAACCCGTCGTTCCAACAAATGCAATGGTTTTTCCTGCTTGAATGGATAAATTAACATTTTGCAAAATCATTTGATTGGCTTGATAGAAAAAATTCACGTGATCAAATGTAATTTCGCCACGAAGTGTCGGCAGTTGCGATTTTTGTCCTGAAGTAATATGAATCGGTACACTTAATAAATTTAACACACGTTCAGCGGACGCCATTGCACGATAGTATTGATCGGTCATTTCGGCAAGATAAGTAAAAGGCCATAATAATCGCTGCGTTAAAAAAACCAGAACGCTATATGCACCAACCGCAAGCGTTCCATGAATCGCATCTAAACCACCCACGACTAGTGCTGATAAAAATCCCAATAAAACAGCAATTCGAATGACCGGTGTAATCGCAGAACTGATCTGAATCGCTGAAAAATTTGCTTTTTGATATTCATTACTTTGTTTTTCTAGTGATTCCAATTCATAATTTTCTGCGGTGTAACTTTTGATGGTTGCAATCCCAGAAATATTATTCGAAAAACGAGCACTTAAATCGCCGGCTTTGCCGCGCACTTTTGCATAACGCGGACTAATGATGTATTGAAAATAATACGCACCAAACAAAATTAATGGCACCGGCAAAAATGCGAGCACGGCAATTTTTGGCGCAATCACAAAGAAAATAATACCAATCATCAGGGTCGAACCAACAATTTGAATAATGGTATTTAAACCGTCATTTAAAAAACGTTCGAGTTGATTAATGTCATCATTCAAAATCGCGGCGAGGTTGCCACTTTTCACATTTTCAAAATAATTCATGTCGGCATTTTGAATGTGTTTATACGCATCCAAGCGCAATTGATGCTGCAACGCTTGCGCGAGGTTACGCCATTTGACTGAATACAAATATTGAAAGAGTGATTCAAAACACCAAATTGCAAACGTTAAAAGCCCTAAAAAAATAATTTGTGTCGATGCATCGGGTATGCCAAATCTAGCAAGCAGCGAGGTATTGCGATTGACCACCGTATCCACCGCAAACCCGATTAGGACTTCCGGCAAAATATCAAAGAACTTATTCAATAATGAATAAATCGTCGCAAGAATAATATCGCCGCGATATCCTTTAGCATAGTGATAAAGACGCATAATGGCTGATTTTTGTGTAGTTTGCATAGATACCCCTTCGAGAGGGCTGATTATAGCGGTTTTATTTTTTAAAATAAATTTGAATATTTTTTATTCATATTTTATAATTTTCGTCTAATTTAAATAAACAAAACGAGGTAATCATGAAAGGTCGCACTAAAGCTAAATCTGGCCAAAAAAGAAAAGCGGAAGACACGCTGGAAACTGAAGGACCGGCTAAAAGAAAATGTACTCAAAAACCAGTAGATTATGCAGAACAACCTGAACGAGAAAGCAAAAAGACCCTTAACGATGATAAAGACGAAAACCCAATATTATCGCCTGCACAACGTAAAGCGAGGCGTATTGCTAGTCATAATGAAAGCGAACATCGCCGCCGAAAAAAAATTGAGTTTAACAAAGCTTGTCTTGCTTACCTCGGTTACAACATCCCAGCAACAGTAATAAAAGATCATCCCGAAGCATTTCAAGCGCTATTAAAAAAATACGGCGAAGGTTTAGGATCTACATGCTTTAAAAAAGTAAAAAATAAAACTCATGGAAATTTGGATTTGGCCCAAATAGCAGTGGAAAAAGATCTTAAAGCCATGGGGATTACCTTAAATAAAAATTCTGAGAAAGCAGAAGCCAAATCGCAATCGCAGTCATCCAACAATGCAAAATCAGCTTCTTCCCGTGCAGAAGCTCAATCTTCACCCGTAGTTAATCCACAGTTGCCTTTAGCATCCGATATGAAACCAGCTGCAAATGCAGAAACCACTAATCCTTTTCTCAACAATGATCAAGCCTTATGTGAACGTGCACAGAAAATGCTATTGGATGGCAGTGTTGAACTACGTTTAAAATTAAACGCGTTGTCGTACTTATGGAATATGCAAGTCATGCATGGTCTCACTCCCTGGACTAGCATTCCTGCTGAAATTTTAAGTTTATTTAATTTACCGGCTTCTCTCTCTTTGCAGCCTCCACAAACTCATCCAGCGCCACAAGAACAGTTACCATTCTCGCTAGGGGCAATGGGCGCATCGAACTCTAATTCGGGATCAACCACTGGCCGATTATTGAACCAATTCGCCTCTCAATCGTCGTCATCTGCTACCCTAACACCGTTAGCAGGTTTGGATGAACCATTACAACCAGCACCGCTCCTGCGTACGGATTCTCCTCCCTTATTCAGCGATAACGAAGTTCCTTCTTTAGCGGGTTTAAATTTCCTTTCCCCCGGATTTACATCTCCGAGCGTTTCTCAAACATTGGGAGAGCCTACACTCAGTTTGCCCAATCTTGGACTCGACCTTTATGGAGAGCAATTTACTCTTCGATAAATCCAATCTAAACCCAAAACGCCGTCGCTGACGGCGTTTTTATTTATCTTCCCCCATTGACAAGGGGTCTGTACTCATATAACATTACAAGAATACATTTGTTATAATGAGGAACAGTGCATGAAATTGTTATCCAAAATCCTATTTATTCTGCTTTTAGTCAGCTTTATGGCAGCTTGCCAAAATCATTCCGACAAAAAAACCTCGCCCGAAAAAAACATTAAAATAGGCATTATTATTCCCTTAGAACACAAAGCCTTACGTGCGATTGTGGCGGGATTTTCAGAAAAATTGCGTACACTTTATAACGCACCCGTTGAAATCAAAGTCATGAATGCCGAAGGCGATCCCAATATCATGCGCGCGATTTTACAACAAATGCGGGATGCCAATTATTCCATGATTGTGCCTGTAGGAACCAGCGCAACTGAAATGGCAGAATCCATGATTCATAACACACCCATTGTTAGCTTAGCGGCGGATTTTTCAGAAGATGCGCGACACAAATTGAATCCCTGCAATATTGTGTGCGTGCATGATGAAATTTCATCGTACAAATTGCTGGAATTTTTACATACCGCTCACCCGGAATTAAAACACCTGGTCTTGATTCACAGCGCCGAAGATAAAGTATTGCCGGATGTGCAAAAAACCGTAAAAGCGGGCTTTCAAGTGGGCATTGAAGTAAAACCGATCATGGTTGCAACCTTGCCTGAATTAGTAGCAGCACTGCAATCTCTGCCGGATAACACTCAGGGAATTTTTATTTTAAAAGATAACTTGATCGCAAGTGGTGCGCCGACCATTGCAAAAATGGCAGCTGATAAACACATTCCATTTTACACATCCGATCAAGGGTCCGTTCAATCGGGCGCCGGTTTTGCGTTAGGCGTTCGTGAAAAACAAATTGGTGAAGAAGGTGCGAAACTCGCGATGGCCGTCTTAATGGATGATTCGATTTCGACCTTATCCAATGTCGAAATGAATAAATTAACTGTATTTGTGAATAAAAATGCATTGCAACTCGAACAGCAAAATTTAACCGGGATCCAAGATGCCGCGAAAAAATTAAATTACAACGTAGAATACGTTGGGGACGCCGCTTAAATGTCATCGCTGGTATTTGCGGTTGCCACTCAATCACTGACTTTTTTGCCATTGGCGCTCGGCATTAGCGTGAGTTACACGATCTTGCGTGCAACGGACATGACGCTAGACGGCAGTTTTGTGTTGGGTGCCGCAGTTTTTGCGCGACTTATCACGCTGGGATTTTCACCCGCTTTAGCGGCCGTGTGCGCATTAGGTTCTGGCGCACTGGCTGGCGTCATGGTGAGCTTAATTCAGCGCGGTGGGCGAGTGGATCCATTGCTTGCGGGTGTGCTTGCGACTTTTATTTTAGCCAGCGGCAATTTAATTATTATGGGGCGGCCTAATATTAATTTATTGTCACAGCACACCTTGCTTTCGGATGCTTTTGCAAAAAGTGAATTGTATGGCTGGAGTGAAGTGGCTGCATTTAGTTTATTTTTTTGTTTGATCACTTGTTTGATGGTTAGCTCCCGTTTTGGATTAACCTTGCGCGCACTCGGTGACAATCCGGGATTACTAAAAAGACTGGGAAAAAATATTGAATTTTATCGCATGAGTGGTTTTGCTTTTACGAATATGCTTGCTGCTGCCGCAGGCTGTTTGACCGCGCAAACGGTTAGTTATGCTGACATCGGCATGGGTTTTGGCATGACGTTGACGGGTATTGGTGCCATTATTCTAGGCCAGCAGATTGTTCGGTTTGCAATAAAGAAATCCACTGTACGAGTTTTAACTGAATTTTCAGCGTGTTTAATTGGTGTTTTACTGTATTTCTTTGCGATTAATGCATTGTTACGCTTAGATGTGAATCCCATTTATTTAAAAATGATTTTGGGTCTAATCCTGATTTTCTTTTTACGCACTGCCATGAATTCTTCACGCATGAGGAATTCAGCATGAGTGCATTACTGGAATTAAACGCTATTTCATTAAAACTTCAGAGTATGGATCATCCGATTCTTTCTGATATTCATTATCGGGTGTTGCCGCATGATTTTATTATCGTGCTTGGCAGCAATGGGTCAGGAAAAAGTTCTTTGTTGAAATTAATGGATCAACGATATACGGCATCTTCTGGAAAGATTTTTTTGCACGGTAAATCGATCGAAAAGTTTTCCAATCAGGATTTTAGTAAAAAAATAATTACGCTTACCCAAAATTGTCATGATTCCCTTTTTGTATCGTTAACTGTGCTTGACAATTATTTATTGGTGAAACAACGGCATGAATCTAAGATTTTTTCCATTCGACAACGAAAAGAGCGGGAATTTTTTGCGAATTATTTGCAAGAATTCAATCCCAATTTATCCTTAAAATTGGATCAAGTCGTAGAAAAACTTTCAGGCGGCGAAAAGCAAGCGCTCGCGCTCGCACTAAGCGTGCTGTATCCACCTGAAATTTTATTATTAGATGAACACACCAGCGCCCTTGATCCGAAATCGGCGCAGCAATTAATGGCGTTAACACATAGGGTCGTGACAGATCACAAAATTACGTGCATCCTGACGACTCATGATCTGGATATTGCAATGCAATATGGGAATCGGATTTTAGCATTGAAACATGGGAAAATTTTTAAATGCTATGATCATTCGGAAAAGAATGCATTGAGTCAGACAGAATTATTGGCAGGGTGTTATTAAGGAGTAATATAAATGGAAAAAGCGACTTTTGCAGCAGGATGTTTTTGGCATGTTGAGGAATTATTTCGGACGACACCGGGTGTGATTTCAACTCGCGTTGGCTACACAGGGGGCCACACTGAAAAGCCGACTTATCATGATGTCTGTTCCGATCAAACGGGTCATGCGGAAGCCGTTGAAATTACGTTTGATCCAGAAAAAATTTCTTATGAAACTTTGCTCGATCTTTTTTGGCAAAATCACAACCCGACTTTAATGAATCGTCAAGGACCCGATATTGGATCACAATATCGTTCAGCGATTTTTTTTCATACGCCCGAGCAACAAAAATTAGCGATAGAGTCTAAAAACCAACTAGAAAAATCAAAAAAATTTGCTAACCCCATCGTGACGCAAATCATCGAGGCCACGGGATTTTTCCCCGCTGAAGATTATCATCAGCAATATTTGATGAAGCGGGGAAAAACGTCTTGTGATTAAGAGGCAAGTACCACTGTTTTACGTTCAGTTTGAGCATCGTCCAGGACTTGCTTTTGCCTAGCCTGACGACGACTACCGAACATATTGACAGCTTGATGCGGAGTGACGTGAGTTGGATGCGTTCTATCCTCATAGAATCTTCTAAAACGTCGAGTTGTATGATTATGTAGTCCGGCTAGCACATGGCCCACTTTTTGTTTACCGGATGCTTTGGCTTTCAATAGCGATTCACTGACGCATTCAGGTGTTAACGGAAATTTCGCAAGTGCATTGATTGGTGTTTCAACCAGTGCCGCTTTGGCAACAGCCGCTGTTCCTTGCGCGACCGTAGTTCCAACTCGAAGTCCTGTGTCGATTGTGCTGACTAGCACACCCAAACTGGTATCCATTAATTTTAACCAAGGTCTCCAAAAATTACTGCCCGCTTTTGCAGCCATTTCACGTTGGCCCACGCACAGCGCAGCGGGCATTAATAATAAATTAACTACGCTCGCGCCTGCACGGACCACATCACCTGCCGCACCAAATGACCAAGCAACGGTATTGGCTAACGCACTACGTTCGCCGGGTTCATGTTGTGTAGATTCATAAAGAAATCCCGCCACTTTTAATCCTGAGAAAAATTCAGCAATCACAGGTTGCGTTCCAAAATCACCCCGCACAAATGCAGAAGCCTGACCTAATCCCCAACCAAATCCAGTTGCACCGCCTAACACCGCCAGAACCACTGGAAGATTACGCCTCACTTCTAACCCTGCTTGGCAAATTGCCGAGTCTGCACCTTCCGCCAGAAATTCAAGGGCCAAGAAAGTAATCGCCTGTTGAACGGTCGTCGTCGTACCAATGAACTGGAACATCTGACTTTCCGTGGTGGCTTTACTAATCGCGATACTCATATCAATTAATTTATCTGCCATTTGTGCAGTGAAACCAATGCGCTGATAAAATTCTCTCACCGTCGGTATGGCCGATTCAAATGCGGTCAGACCCGACATCGCTCCAAAAAGCGTACCCACCGTCCAAATGAACGGCGCTGCTTCATAACGTCTAATAAAAAATCCGCCGAATTGAATTAAAAATTCATCTAAAACAGAATACAGTGTTCGAGGATTCCACGGTTCGAAGGGTGTAAGCTCTCTTGTTTCTACAGCCGCTTCCAGATCATGACTTCTTTTGCTTTCTGCAGGTACTTCTTCCTGTTTTTTAACCATTTGCATATCGGTATAAGTAAAATCTCGCTGAAGATCCGTTGCAAACGTTGCTGCGCATTCTTTTGTGCCTTGCCAAGCACCCTTAACCGTCGATCGGGTTGCATCCCACATATATCCCCATACTTTTATAAATGCATGGGAAAATGTTTCATTGGTGGCTTGCACTCGCTCTCTCAGTGTTTCATAAAGTTGGTTAATTAATTGTGCTCGCGTTAATTTTTCTGTTGTAGAAATTCTTTGATTTATTTCTTCACGTTGCTTAGCACGGCTACAGCATAATAAACGCGCCCAGCCTCGACTGGTGACGGAGTTTGGTTTTATTTCTGCAACCATTTCTGCTACTTGTTCCGGCGTCGTTAATCCTGCTTTCACACAAATTAATGCGAATAAAACATTTCGCGTATCGCGCTGCCCGTGCGCCAGATCTGCAGAAGAAATATAACGAGTCCCAGAAAATTGACCCTGATACGCAGGATGCATGCGCCCATAGTTAGGAAATTCAAATGTTTTACAACGATGCGTGGCATTCGCTGCGGCTTTTGAAAATTGTCCGTTTGAAGGAAACCATCGACCGCTAATATCCACCAAATCGCCTGCTAGGGTTCCTGATCCGATAATGTCATTGCCTTGAAAGCGTAACCAATCCGCTAATACGGATTTGGTAAGAGCTATGTCATGAGGATCATTTTTAGATAATTCGACTGTTTGATTGATGGCTGGATATTTTTCAAGAACTTTTTCAATTTTAGCTTCCAATTCATGAGCTTTCGCCATATCTGCAATGAGGCCTTCTTGATAAGTCTCATAAATATTTTTAAACCAGCGCTGTTGCTGTGCAGTTAAACTGCGGTCTTTAGAAATTCGCACTAAACCGTTTATAGCTTCTTGTTGCAACTGAATAATTTCTGCTTTATATGCTGCTAACTGCTTTTGCAAATCCTGAATACTACCACCATAAGCGGATTCTACGAGTTGCAATGCTCTAAATCGATTAATGACATGTTGGCAAATCGCTTCTTTTGCCGCAAAAGTGGCTGTTGTTTCTTCGCGACGAACTAATGCATACAAGGCTTTGCGACGATAATCGCCGTATTCGCCAATTAATTGCGATGTAAAGGATTTATCAACTAATCGGCCTTGCACTCGATAATTCAGCGTTGCGCCTAATTCTTGTAAAGCTGCATATTCTTTTTCATCAACGGAAGTGACGAATTCTTCCGGGTCTTGGAATCGTCGGCCATTCACAATTCTAAAGGCGGGATTTTGTTGTATGTTTGCTTTAAGATCTTCATGTTCATAATGATGCCTTTCTGGATAGTATTTTAATTCATTCACTCTTTGAGAATTGGATTTTGCATCGATTCGAACTTCTGTGATTTTTACAAATCGTTCAACTTGGCGGGCTTCTTCGAGTAATTTTGCAAATGCTTTCATTTTAAGTAGAAAGGTATTAATTGCTTGCTTGCTGCTTTGATCTAAACTTTTTGCTAACGTTGAAATAGCGTGTGATTCAGCTAAGAGTGCTCCTGAGTCATCTGAAGAGCTCGATCTAGACAAACTTTTTTCAACGTGTTTTATCCATTCTTCAAATGCTTTTACATATTCTCCACGCTTATTTTTTCTTATTTCAGGATCAGCATTTTCGGTCTCTTTATCATCTTGAAATTCAGGTAATTTACTTCCTATTAGTTTCTCAATTTCTTGTATATGAGTCACCACTGCATTTTTATAACGAATAAAATCTGACTCAAATCCATTATCATTAAGAGAAGAAAGATAAGCACTGCGGTTTAACATGTTGAGAATTCCTCGAGATGAAAAAGTAGCCATTTTAAGGGTTATAGCTTAAGGAATTCTTAACCGGATGATCAGATAATGATCAAATTAATGTGGCTTCAGGAACGCTTCCCATTATTCATTCGTGGACACGCGTCGCCAACTGTTCGCTTAACTTTTGCCATGGCAGCGCGATGATATCATCATGCAATAACAAAGGATTTTTGCACCGGCAAATAATATAAACAGGCTTGATGCAATCATATTCCTGCATGAATTTGATAAGATGTTTCGCATCTTGCAAGGTAGGCGTTTCTGTCCATTTCACTTCGATAGGTAAATATTTTTTAGCAATCTCGAGGACATAATCTATTTCGGGCCCGTCGTGATCACGCCAATATCGCAATGTCGCATCGGGTATCATTTTATTTCGCAAAAAACGTAAAAGCTCTAAGCCAATAAATTGCTCGAATAATTGTCCTAATGTTTTGGAAGAAAGTTGCGAACCTTCTCTTGCAGCAATGCGGCGAATACCCATATCAAAAAGAAGATATTTAGGTGTTTTAGTTAAACGTTTACGTGTTTTTGTATCGGTAATCGGCATGATACGCTCTGCGACCAAGCAATCTTCTAACACATTAAAATATTCAGTAATGGTGTGTCTGTTGATGCCTAATTCTTGCGACAATTTATTTATATTAATTTGATTGCCTGCTTCGATTGCTGCTAATTCCAGAAAACGAGCAAAACTACCTAATTCACGGACTAAAGCTTCACTGCGTATTTCTTCTTCCAAATAATTTACGACATACGCTTCTAAATCTGTTTGTTTTACAGCAGAATTATTTTCTAAATAAATGCGTGGCAAACTTCCGTAAACCAACAACGATTCTAAATTTGTGGTTGTCGCTATCTCACCTAACGATAAAGGATCAAGATGAAGATTAACGACCCTGCCAGGTAATAAATTAAATTGTGGATGACGTCGCAACTTGCGGACAGAAGATCCTGTGATGATGAATATCGCTTCATCATTATCAATTAATAATTGAATAACATCCATCAAGACGGGAACTTTTTGAATTTCATCAATAATGACAAGCGGTAATTTCTTTAAAGGAGCTAAACGTTTGTGGGCCAGAATTTCCTGACGAAGTAAGTTAGGTGATTTTTCAAATCGTAGGCGAATTTCTGGATCTAACAGGGTATAGGATAAATCAGCACCATCGAGATGCTTAAGCAAAGTGGTTTTGCCCGTTTGACGTGCTCCGAGTAATAATATGCTTTTGCCCCGAGCCAAGGTTTGCTGAATAAGAGGCTCAATAACCCGTTGAATATACTGCATATCCTTGTTTTCCGAAAATTGTCGATATAATTACAATTTTCGGCGAAATTTGTAATTTTGTCAACAATTTTAGTAAATTACAATATTAGACGACAGACTCTCTGCCTTAGTTACTTAATCAGTTAAGCATTATAAAAAGAAGGGATTTAATCTTTATTCTTTATAAGATTTTCTTTTAACAAGTCTGCTTTTAAATTTTGATACAATGAATCAAAGGTTTGACTAAAAATAAAATGTGGGTATTTTGTTTTCTCTAAATCAGCAATCGTCAAATTAAAAGGAATGTAGGATTGTTTTGATTGAAGACGCTGAAAGATTGGGCATATTGCATCAGCAGCTTTTGCAATTTTTGCTTCAATGCTTTTTTTGTCTTCAAACTCGTACCATAAGTCATGCAACTGTTTCCCAAATTCAGGATTTATTGCCATCAGTTTTTTTAGTGCTTCAGCTTCAATTTTTTCCTTGTTTTTTCTCGCCTCAATATCAAATGCCATTACATCGCCAGCATAAATTTCCACGATATCATGAATAAGCGCCAATTTAATTGTTTTTAGTTCATCGATGTTACCAAATTCTTTTTTGAGCTCATCCATGAGTATTAGTGTAATCATACTAGCTGACCACGAATGTTCAGCCGTACTTTCTTTTCGTTCAGGAAGTGTACTGGTATTTCGAAAAACAAGTTTAAGCTTGTTCATTTCTAAAATTAATTGATAGACCCTTGAAATATTTTTCATTAAATTTCCTTACTTCCCATACATTTTCCAGTCACAAATGTGAATGCGCTTTATTTTCTATAAAAATGCACAACCTGATTTTACAAAATAAAATCAATTTGCGATATATTCTCTGCTGAGCCCACTTTTACGTTCATGGCGAGCGATTGCCAGCATGACGAGGCGGGTCAGTAACTCTTGATAAGGAATGCCGGAGGCGGCCATCATTTTGGGGTACATGCTGATTGAAGTGAAGCCGGGGATGGTATTTACTTCGTTAAAATAAATTTGATTAGTGCCACGCTCTAAAAATAAATCGACCCGCGCCATGCCTTCGCAATCGAGAGTGCGGAAAATGGTTTTGGCGGTTTCTTGAGTGGCTTTTTGGATGTCTTCTGAAACGGAAGCAGGAATTAATAAGTCTGCGCCATTTTCATCGAGATATTTTGCTGCATAAGAATAAAATTCGTGATTATTGGGTCGCACTTCACCGACTTTGCTAACGATTGGATCGGCACCGTATTCTTCGGATTCAAGAACCGCCACTTCCAGTTCAATCGCGTCAATTCCTTTTTCGATAATAATTTTTAAATCGTAACGCAACGCGTCTTCGATAGCGGCTGCGACATCGGCCGCTTTTTTTACTTTTGATACGCCAACACTGGAACCTGTGTTCGCCGGTTTCACAAAAATAGGATATTCAAAATTTTGTTCGATGTAGTGTAAGATTTGTTTGGATTGTTTTTTCCATTGGCTTTGGTTAATCACAAAAAATGGCGCAACTGGAATGCCGGCACTTTTTGCTAATCGTTTGGAAATATCTTTGTCCATTCCCACCGCAGAAGAAAGCACGCCACAACCCACATAAGGCACATCGGCTAATTCTAATAATCCCTGCACGGTACCATCTTCACAAAGCACACCATGAATGACAGGAAAAACCACATCAAACATGCGTTCAGATGCTTTGGATTGAGAAATAATTTGATTCGGTTGTAACACTTGTAATTTTTTGCCGATTAAATCGGGATTAAATAACATCCGATCGGCATCACGCTGCAACGAAAGCATTTTTTTAGAAGCAGGTGTGTTTAATTCTTTTTTAATAATATCATCACCCAAAAACCAGGCGCCGGCTTTATCAATACCGATGGGAACCACTTCGAATAAGTTGCGATCAAGATTTTGGATTACATTGGTTGCCGAAACGAGAGAAACTTCATGCTCACCAGAGCGTCCGCCGTATAGGACGGCTACTCGGATTTTTTTTTGATTGTTCATACTATAACAAACCCACTTTGTACTAAACCGCCGCTACAGCGTAACAGGACGAACCCGTTGCGCCGTAGCACGCAGTGCGAAGGCGAATTAATGGCATTCACCTTTGTAATCATGATGGCATCCACAAGGTGCAGCAGGTTGCGCGCAGCAGGTTGGTTGTTGTGGTTGGCAGCAGCTTGAGCAGCTGATTAATGAGAAAGAAGCTGCGATAACGCTTAACAATAATACTAATTTTTTCATTTTCTGATCTCCAGATAAAGGTTAATTCCTAGTGTAGAAAGACAGAAATATACCTTGTTATCGTTGTAAATTCTACATTTTTCCATCATCCCCAAATAATTTATGATCAGCGTGGTTAGAAAAAAAATCCAGTTGGGGTTTTTCGATTATATACAGGGTGGCAGAGGAAAATTTTTTTCGCAGGTGTCCTGCGAAAAAAATTTTCCTCTGACAGGACCCTAGTCCAAAAATCTTTTATCGAAAAACCCCAACTGGATTTTTTTTCTAACCACGCTGATCAACAATTACCCAGAACCTTTGACAAAGGGTAATAAAAGAAAGAAAATACACACTATAAAGATTTATCAAAATGCGGACCACTGAAAATGATGAAAACAAATTTTAAATACATGTTCTTTTTATTTACACTTCTAGGAGTAGTTGGTTTCGGACCTTTTTACTATTATGCAAACACCGAACCCCAAGGATCACGCGAATGGGTTGATTCAGAAGCCAAGATAATTAGTGAACAAGCCGATAATTTTGACTCGACTGTTTTAAAAAAAGGATTAATTGCCTATTTGAAAGCCCGCCACGAAGGGCTCGATTCAAAACAAATTTTAACGCTCATCGACTATGACAAACCTTCCACTGAAAAAAGATTACTGGTTGTTGACCTAAAAACAAACAAAGTATTATTTAATACCTATGTGTCACATGGAAAAAACAGCGGCAGTGTCACACCTACCTCTTTCTCAAATCAACCAGGAAGTTTAAAATCAAGCGTAGGGGTTTTTATCACAACGGGTGACCCTTATGTTGGGAGTAATGGTTACTCATTGCGTTTGATTGGTTTGGAACCCGGGATCAATGATAATGCTTACCGACGTTCCATTGTAGTCCATGGCGCGTGGTATGTTAGTCCCGAAACCATCCAACGATACGGCGCACTCGGCCGAAGTTGGGGCTGTCCTGCTGTGAGTGATCGATTGGCACGACCACTGATTAATACGATCAAGGAACATACGCTGGTTTTTGTTTATTCCGATTATGATCGCTGGTGGTTACATAATTCAAGTTTTTTACCCGGTTAAAAAAGGATTTTCGCGATGCGAAAAAATCTACTACTTGCAGTGGCATTCGTCTTTGTTCCTTTGCAAGTTTTGTTTGCTAATCAATATACCTTGCCGACTGGCGGCAATGATGTCATTGGTGATGTGCGTTACCAACCTGCCTTATCGAGTGATTCAGTGGTGACGATCGCTCAACAAAATAATGTGGGCGTGAATGCGGTACTGAATGCTAATCCCGGTTTAACAGAGGATCAACCCCTGACCAATAACGAGAATGTGAAAATTCCTGGTGAATTTTTGCTGCCGCCGCTACCGCATAATGGCATTGTGATTAATCTCGCTGAAATGCGTATGTATTTTTATCCGGGTGATGGAACGGTGATGACTTTTCCGATTGGCATCGGCAAAGTGGGCAAAACCATTCCGATGGGCGGCACTCGCGTAACACGAAAAGTGGTTAACCCAACTTGGATTCCGCCGGAAGATATCCGTGCATTTAACCGCGATAAAGGCATAGACCTTCCTCATGCGATGGGACCTGGGCCCGATAATCCCTTGGGACCTTATGCGATTTATTTAAAAGTCCCGACTTATTTGATTCACAGCACGATCTTTCCCGAAAGTATCGGCCGTCGCGCGAGCTTCGGTTGTATTCGTATGCATGAAAGTGATATTCGACAATTTTTCCCATTGGTTAAACCGGGCACCCCCGTTGCGATTGTGAATATGCCCGCAAAAGTGGGTTGGAAAGGCGATCGCATTTATCTTGAAACACATCCTAATCTTGAGGAGCATCCTGATCCAGGTATCTCCGGCATTGTTGATTCGATTGATCGATCGATGCCTGAGAAGGGTGTGACGTTGGTTAATTGGCAGGCCGTTGCTTATCTTTCGGAGCAAAGGGACGGAATACCGCATGAAATTGGCATTAAAGTAAAATAATTTACCAAGTATCTGTAATTACTCATAAATTTTTGAGCAATAAATGGGCTATACTATTTTTATAGTCCATTTTTGAGGTTATTATTGATGAGTAAAACCCTGATCCTTGTAGCGCCCCACAATCCTGGCAATATTTTTATTAATGCTGCATTGAAGCCTTTTAAATTAAATCCAGAAAAATACCAAATTGCAGTCTATATGGACGCACGCCAATATACTAAAGATCCAAAAGCCATGCTTGGCGGTTTTTCTGATTTTGCGGTTCAGCAAATAAAAACCCATAAACCCAATGATGTTATTGTCATGGGCGATGTGAACTTAGGTTTTAGCGGACAAGATTTAAATTCTCTTGGGCCATTAGTCAAAGAAGTCATATCACCCGCACTTGCTCTATCTGCTTTTGAGTCCAAAGCCACAGTAAAACCCAAGATCAAAACCTATGGTGTCATCGGCGGAGGTCCTAGGGAACATACAGGCCCCATTTCATTTATCCATAATGAGAAAAAAATGGAAATCACGCCCACAGCATTTGATACAAAAGCGTTTCAAAGCGGAAAAAGTATCGATGGCATTGAATTCGCGAGAAAAGCAGTCAGATCGCCTTCTGCACCACCCACTCGAACTCTTGCAAATAAATCCGAAGAAACAAAAAAGGATAATTTGCCAAAAATGACTGCGGAGCCACCCAAAGAAGTTAGACGAGTGACCGCCTCTTCGCACCAACGAACAGGCTCAGCTGATTCGAGTTTGCATACCAAAAAAGAAACTGTAGTTCCTGCTAAAAAAGCGAGATCCGGAAAATTACCTACAAGAAGTATTTTCCAATCCATTTCGCCTGTACAAAAAGATGAAAAAGTGGCAGATCTCACTAAGAGAAATAAATTGAGCTCATCAAAAAATAAAGCAGAACCATAATAATCTTTCAAAAATTAAAAAACAGCTTTTCCAGTTTTCAACGGTGAAATTCCTAAATGATTCGCTAGCGTTTGACCGATGTCTGCAAATGTTTCGCGTTTGCCGATGGGGCCCGGTTTTACTTCGGGACCAAAAAAGATTACTGGAATATTTTCGCGGGTGTGATCAGAACCTTCGCGTGTTGGATCACAACCGTGATCGGCTGTGATGACGGCGAGATCACCGGGTTTCATTAATTTTTCAAATTCAGGTAAACGCGCATCAAAATCTTCTAACGCTTTCGCATAACCTGTCACATCGCGTCTGTGGCCATATACCATATCGAAATCCACCAAATTCACAAATGTTAAACTGTGATCGGGTGCGGTTTTTACTTCTTTTAAAAAAGCATCGAAAAGCGCCATGTTGCCATCGGCTTTGACTTCTTTGCTGATGCCGCAGTGCGCATAAATATCCGCAACTTTTCCAATTGAAATAACTTCGTGACCGGCTTCCACAATTTTATCAAGCAGGGTCGGCTCTGGCGGTTTCACGGAATAATCGCGTCGATTGCCCGTCCGATAATATTTTCCAGGCTCCCCCAAAAAAGGCCGCGCAATCACGCGGCCAATATTTAATGGATCCACTAATTCGCGCGCAATTAAACAAAGATCATACAGTTTTTGCAGACCAAAACTTTTTTCATGCGCGGCAATTTGAAAAACACTGTCGGCTGAGGTGTAAACAATGGGTTTGCCTGTTTTTTCGTGTTCTTCACCGAATTCAACAATAATTTCAGTGCCGGATGCGTGTTTGTTGCCTAACACGCCTGGCAATTTCGCTTTTTGAATTAAATCCGATAATAATTTGCCAGAAAAACTGGGATATTCCGGCGGAAAATAACCCCAATCAAACAAAACAGGAACGCCTGCAATTTCCCAATGTCCACTGGGCGTGTCTTTGCCGTGACTTTTTTCAGCCGCACAACCGTAAGCGCCTTGCGGAGTAAAATGGGTTTCAAGATCGGGTATGGATTTTCCTTGGCTGGCAATCGCAACTCCATTCAAACCTAAACGCGCAAGATTTGGTAATTGTAATGGGCCTTTGCGCACGCCTTCTTTGTCGGCTTTTCCTTTTGCACAATAATCTGCGATGTGTCGCAACGTATCGGCACCCGCATCACCATATTTTGCTGCATCGGGAGCCGCTCCGACACCAAAAGAATCCAGCAAAATGATAAATGCACGCGCCATATTAAGCTTGTGACTTGCAGTAAGTTTCTTTGATAAAAAAGGCAGCGATCAAACCAACAATACAGGCAATTGGCATAATCCACATGGCTGACATAAAATCATGCGCAGAATACACGGGCGCATTATCCACCATGGTGCCATCCCATTGTAATGACATGACCCAACCAAAAAACGGTTGGAAAATCGCGCCGCTGGTCATAATTAACATGGAATCAATACTGACTGCGGTGCTGGTTAATGCAATCGGATTTAATTCCGCAATCGTAGGATAACTCAATACTTGCGAACTGGTGACAAATCCAATCAAGAAAAATAATCCGATAATAGAAAATAAAGATAAATTAGGCGCATACATTAAAACTAAAATAACAATGAGCGAAGCAATCGCGCCAATAATCATCGGCAATACGCGTCGACCTAAATGATCAGAAAACCAACCGAAAGCGGGTGAACCAAAAATCACGCCCAGGAAAAAAATCGTGGTGGCATACGAGCCTTGGACCGTTGTTAGGTGATGGACATGCACTAAATAATTAATGCCCCACAGTGCGCCCAACAAAAACACCGGCAAATTCAATAACGAAGTATACAATCCGGCTAACCAATTGAACGGATTGGATAACACTAACTTGATGCTGCGCCAAAATCCTAAACTTTCCAGGGTGGCTTTTTCGCGTTTTTCATCTTCATGGCTATTGGGTGGACGGTCTTGAACGAACAAAGCAATCGCAATCCAGATAAAGACGCCTAATAAGGCATCCATCATCACTGCATGGCGCCAGCCGACCCAATGACTTAATATCGCAAAAGGAGTTTGCGCGACCAATCCGCCTAGCATCGCATTGGTCACCACAAGACCTGTGACAAAGGCCATTTTAGAGGGTGGAAACCAGCGGGATGCAATACGTATGCAGCTTAAAAAGCAAAATGCAGCGCCCGAGCCCACCAAAAAGCGCCCAGCGGCCGCGACCCAAAATTCCGTCGCAATACCAAAAATAAACGTCCCGATGGCCGATAAGGTCATCGCGAATAATAATAATTTTTGAGGGGAATAACGGTCTAACAATAAGCCTGCCGGAAAGAGGAATATCGCATTGGCATAAAAATACATTGACGATAAATTGCCCAGCTCGGCCGCGTTTAAGTGGAAATCTTGCATTAATTCAACGGCGATGGCATTGAAAAGATTCAACTGGATAAATTCATAAAAGAAAAAGAGCGAGGCGGTCAATGTCACAATCCACGCAAGCGTTGTGTGCGTTGTTTTTTCCATGGGGATCCTGCTTTCGATGGCTTCTAACATAGGTGAATTGTCGCCTCCATTACCTTATCTGTCTACTGTTTTTACCTGAAATCGTCATTGCGAGACGCGTTTTTTGCGTCGAAGCAATCTCTCAAAGATTGCTTCGGCCTAAAAGCGGCCTCGCAATGACGGGTAAATTTAGTGTTTCATTATTTCATCCAATAACTGACTTGCGCCTATTCTAAATGTATTTGGGGTCACGGAGCCAGCGCCCATTATTGTTTCGGCTAATTCTATATAAGCTTTGGCTTGTTCAATGGTCCTAACACCGCCGGAGGCTTTAAAGCCTAGGGTTCGATTGAGTGCGGGTGTTAGTTCTTTGATCGTGGTTAACATCACTTCAGCTGCATCTAGCGTTGCCCCAATGGCAATTTTTCCCGTGGATGTTTTTAAAAAATCCGCGCCCGCCATTAAGACATCGCGACTGGCTTCTTTTATTAATTCTAAATTCGGAAAAGCACCCGTTTCTAAAATCACTTTTAACAAAACATCATGACCGCAAACTTTTTTACATTCAGAAATAAAATCACGCGCAAATGGTTTATCACCTTTCAAAAATTTTTTATAAGGAAAAACCACATCGATTTCATTGGCACCCTCATGAATGGCTGCATAGATAGAATCTAAAACAGTTTGTAAATTTTCATCCCCTGTCTGAAAGTTTGCAACGGACGCAATGTTAATATTTTTGCCGTGAAGTTTTTTTGAAGCGATTTTTATGAATTGCGGATAGACACAAACCGCCGCAACATTTCCAAGCGGGGTCACGGCTTTTTCGCATAATGCAGAAATAACCGTTTCAGTGTCTGAATCATTCAGACTAGTAAGATCAATCGATGCGACAATTTTTTTTAAAAAATTATCCGGCACGGTCTAACTCTTTTATAAATTCGGGAATTAATTTAATTAATTTGCGAGCGGTTAATTCACCAAAATGTAATGTGCCATTGTGCGTGACTTTTTCTGTGCTTAATCCCACCGCTAAATTCGTGATGGCAGCTAATCCTAAAACACGCAGGCCGCAATGTCTTGCCACTAACACTTCAGGTACGACTGACATGCCAACTGCATTACCGCCCCATGATTGAAACATGCGAATTTCAGCGGGTGTTTCAAACGAAGGGCCAAGAACTGAGAGATAAACCCCTTCAAATAATTCAATCTTTAATTTTTCGGAAACATCAAACATGATGTTTCGTAATTCTTCGTCATAGGCATTTTCCATACTGAAAAAACGCTCGCCGATAGATTCATCATTGGGCCCAACCAACGGATTGCCCGGATGAAAATTAATGTGGTCACTGATCATCATGACTTCGCCTGGGCCCATGTCTTCTTGCATCGATCCTGCAGCGCCGGTAATGATAACGCTATGCGCACCCAATTGCTTGATGATGCGAACGAAAGTTCGAATCGATTCATAAGGCACCCCCTCATAAAGATGCAAACGCCCTTTTAAACAGACCACCGGTACGCCATTTAAGTGTCCCAAAATCAGCAAAGAAGCATGTCCTTGAACCGCGCCTGAATGAAGACCCGGAATCGCCTGATAGGGGATAGTAATGGGATTCGTGATTTGATCCGCAATAGAGCCTAAACCGGACCCTAAAATCATACCCACTTTAGCCACAAAATTCGGGGCATATTTACGGATAGCGCTCATGGTTTCTTGCATGGTGACTGGCATGAATCAATCCTCGAGAATGAAAGGAATGCAACTTTAGTATTTTTTGCTGTTTGGCACAAGGGAAGGATTTTGAGTGACCTTGTGCGTGTTTTGATCTTGTGAGATAATTTTGCACTATTAGACTTCGCAAAACGAGCAATTGATGTTCAGCCAAAAAAACCAATTTAATCTATTCTTATCCAAATTCATAAACCATACATCGTATTTAAAAGGATTCAATCCCGATCAACTACACAATCTGAATCAATGGCGTATAAAGCCGCATTCGGATATTTTTACTTTTTTTGTAGACCTTCAATTAACAGAGTTTCAAGCGCTTAGTTCACAGCAAAAAATAGCTTGGCGTGCACAATGCCGAACCTGGCGTGAAAAACAAGATAATTGGGATGCGAATCGATTGTATCTTCGTGAGTTATCAAAACCGATTATTGAAATATTGCATTTTGTAAATTTATTTAGAAATCCTTCCGTTCGAAATGATGCCGCTTTACAATTGAAGCAGTTAAAAAACAATTTGGCCTGCCGCTATTTATATTTTGGTACGCTTAACATTTTTTATTCTACAATCGTTAGTTTCGACTTGACTAAACTCGAATTAGAAAAAATAAATAAAATTGTCAGCGAAATTGATAAAGAATTGGATCTTTTTTCCTATGAACAATTTACCGAGCTTCGAAAAAAGTACGAGCCTAAAGAAAAAAGTGATGGAGAAGATTGTAAATTTACCATACTTTTAAATGATACCAAGCAAGATTCGCCCACGAGTCCAGCAAAGGTGGATTTTCGCGTTAAATTTTAATTTAGCAAAACCGAGGGCAGCACCCTGGTCGTTCTGATTTAGATTTGGGGTGCATGGTAAATAAAATTTTTCTCATGCTGGTTGTGTATTCTTCAAAAGATAATTTAAATAAGAAAGGGCTTCGAGGCTGTTTGATGATAGCACCTAATGCATTTTGACCCTCTTTTATTTTTATAATTTTTTTCGCTCTTTCATTTACAGGAAGCGCATTTAAATTTGCAACACACGCGTCGACAATTGCTTCGCGATTTTTGTTGATAGCAGCTAATAATTGTTTATCGGTAATTTTTGGGGTTTTATCTTTCGTGAGAAATTCAGAGAGTTCTTTCCATTTTTTCTGTTCCAAATAACCTGCCGCTTCAGAGTTTGAAACTCGTTCATGATACAGCTTCACTCGAGCTTGAACAGTTGCTCGATTCTTTTCTTCTGCTGAGCGAAATGTCATACAAAGTTCAGAATATAATTTTTCGATATTTTTATCGTTTACCGTTTCTTGTCTACCGACTGCTAGCAACAAAAGCTGTGTTGTTTGCGCTTTTTTATACTTGGCAAGCTCTGGTCCTTTTCTTGAATTCAATCGCGGATCATGGATTTGCTCTAAAATTGAAAAAAATCGCACAACCTCATCTGCATCCGGGCGTTTCGCATATTCATTATGTTGCATGCGATTTAAAAAACGAATGGTGAGCTGTCTGTGAAGAGCATGGGGAAAAGGAAGAATGGTATTGACTTCGTAAGGTTCCATTGCGTCTTGCGTTAGCATTTTATGACAAAGAGGATAGGCGACCCCTAAAATACCTGCAAACATCGCAACAGCCATGTAAATATCAGTCTTTTGGCCAAAACAGCCATGTAATGTTTCAACGGGAAAATAATCTGTCGAACCAGTTAAGCCCCATTTATTTTTTCTAATTGTTTTAGGATCATATCCTGAAAGAAAGGATGACCAACTAAAATCAATGGGAAAAACCCGATCTTTTCCGAATATGAAATTTGTTATTTTTGTATCACCATGAATGATGCCGGCGACATGAAGTAATCGGATTTGTATTGCAATGTTTTTTATTAATTGAAGTTTTTGAAACAAATTCAGTTTAGCAATCGCTTCATCGGTATAATTGTTAATCGCTCTACCTTCGATAAAATCCGTAACAATAAAACCAATAGCAGATTTCTCTAAAAAAATAACATTAGATTTTGGATAGATCTTGCGCGCCGCCTTGCATTCGTATTCAATATCTTTTTTCGTACGTACACCTATTGGTATTGCTTTGATGGCAACAACTGTTGACCTGCCATTTTCTTCATATTTAACCTGACCATTGACTATGGGATAAGCTTTATAAACAAATCCATCTGTCCCACTTCCTACCATTTCGGCAAAACGATAGGATGGGCCATTGCCCTGAACGGTTATTGATTGTGTGGTTAGATTGTTGGCCGAAAACATGCACGTTACCAAATCAGATAGATGAACCTATTTTACCCGTTGAAGATTAAATTAATCTTAAGGTTTTAAGAAAATAACTTATTGAATTTACTATGATTTAGTGCCTATGCACCCAGTCCTCAACCTGTAATCCTGGCACCCGAGAAAATTCTTTCTTATTATTCGTGACTAATGTCACCTCCTGGCTTCGAGCATGCGCTGCAATCATTAAATCCAGGGGGCCAATAGGAATGCCTTTTTTTTCTAAATGGGCGCGAATCACTCCATAATGAGCCGCAGCTTCATCATCATAGGCTGCAATATCCAGTGAAATAATAAACTCTTGTAAAGCTTGAAAATTTTTTTGTCTATGGTGACTTTTTTCAACGCCATACATTAATTCAGATAGCGTGACAGAAGAGAGGCCAATATCGCCTAATTTAAGGGTGTTGAATTTATTGATGACACTTTTGTATTGTTCTTTAATCAAATAAATACATATATTGGTATCTAACATGTATTTCATTCAAAAATATCCTTTCTTTCTTGTTGTTTTGGTTGTTGTCGTGACTCCATAAAATCATCAGAAAATTTATTTAAGCTGCCAAATAACGCTTCCCACGGATTATCTATGGGTACTAACACAACGGATTTGCCTATTTTTTTAATGAACACTTTATCCCCATCAAAACGAAATTCTTTAGGTAATCGGACTGCTTGGCTTTGACCATTTTTGAATAGTTTTGCGATTTTCATGGTTCACCTAAGGTATATATTTAATAGTATATACTATTTAGCACAACATATCAATGATTTCTTAAGCTTGCCTTAATAAAGGTTTTGTATAATTCAGCACTGAATTTATTAAAAAAACACAAAACTTGGGGTTTTTATTAGCATGCTGCGATCATTGATGAGCAAAACATCCGAGAAGGATAATTTTCTTGAAGACTTATTAGCTTTTGAAGCCCAGTTAATCAAAGCGAACGCACCAAATCATTCATCCGTTTTTAACAAGATGGATGATTTTATCCGAAAAATTCCGAAAAGCTCGCTGCAAAAAAATCTAAAAGAATTCCTGAATTATCTTAAGAATTTGCCGAACGCAACCCCTTTGATTTTCCGAGCATTTATTAAGCATCATATTAATCCACTTTCTCCTCAGCAATTTAAGGCTGAATTTCAATTAGTCCTTCCGGAATTAATAAAAGAAAATTTATTTGAAGCATTTGTCGCAGCCTGTGAAGCATTGACTCCTGTTGATGATAAAAAATTAGAACCCGGTGAAAAAAAAGACGAAAAGAAAACTGACAATCCTGATGAAATAATAACGCAAAAAGTGAATCATATTCGCGTATTCTTTGAAGTCGAGGAACCATCAAACAATCATCGCCCCAAACCAAAAGAACAAAAAAAATCGGATTCCCCCAAAAAATATAAAAACCAACAAGATTGGAACCCACAAGATTGGTTTGAATTTATAAAAAAAGCAATGGTGTCTGCACAAAAAGAAGCAGAGCAAAAAACCGTAGAGCAACTTGCGCCTCTCTTGCAAAAACAAGCTAGCACATGGGCCGAACAATTAACAAACCCAGATAGCAAAAGGGAGCGAAATACTCTTCTTGCAACTATGCAGAAGGAACAACAACAAAATAATAAAAAAGTTAAACAGGCGGCAGAGGATGCAGCCAACCCGCAAAAATGGTTACGATTATTGAACTGCTGTATTCCAGAATTATTTTTCGACCCTGTAGCAACATTTCAATTATTAAAAGATCATCCACCGCTCTCTATTGCTTATCTTGTTGAATTGTTGAAAAAAAGCGACTATCAGGGCGATGCAATAGATAATAGAATTGCGAGACAACAACTCATTGCCAATTTTTTAAAGGTCAATGATAAACATTGCTCGGATCCTGAATGGATAAAACTTTTATTCTTACAATTATCCAATCTATTTTCCCGTAGCGAATTAAATCGCGGCGTACATTATGCTTTAATCGATGAAATTTTAAAAAATTCTGTCATAAAAAATAACGCGCTAGCAGCCCTTGCCGGTGTTATCGAAAATTTTGCCGAGGCTTTTGCTGTTTCGCCTTTCAATCCTGCTTTATTGGACCCATGCCGTTATCCTTTTTGGTTCGCACTGCAAATTGCGGAACACTTGATTAACAAACATGGCATTAATCCCCTTAATGTCAAATTAGCCAACGGAAAATCATTTTTTGAAATGGTTTTATTGCAATGGCAACAACTCTATCAGCCTCATCTGCCGGTTGAACCCAAGGAACTGGTTCCTCATTATTACCAGCACTCGAAAGACGGTCCGATAAATCTTTACCAAATTATACTGGATTATGGTAATGAGCGATTAAAGCATCTAACACATTATGTGTTATGGAGTGAATTATTGCCCTTGCTAAGCGATAAAATATTATTTATTAAGCATCTTAAAAATTTGTTTGGCACAGCCCTCACAACCGATAATATTAATGATATCCGCAATCATCTAATTAATAGTGATACGTTTCAACTTTCTGATGAACTATTAAACATATTGAAAATGGCTGTTTTGGCTAAGATGCGGGAATTAGACATCGACATAAATCATCCGCAATTTGATTTTATAAACGCGGTATTAAAGTTAACCAGAAAACAAAAAATAATTTTATTCCATAAAGAATTCGATACCACAAGACAACAATATGTATTAAAAATGACTGAACAGACTCAACCCTTAGAAAATAAAGATGGCAAAGGGGGAATTGGTCTATTACATAAAGACAATCAGCTTTATTTGCTAAGAGAAATTGGACACGTCATTGAAAATCAAAGTATTCGAAAACGTCTTAATCCAGCTCAAATCAATGGACGTGCAGCGCTTGTCGAAATGCGTTATTTATTTGATGGGTTTGTCAGAAAAATTTTCCACAATGCGAACTACGATGATAAAGACATTCCAGAGCAACTTAACTTTGTTCCTGAGATGTTATGCTCTTTAGAAAACAATTTGCAAGACGCCTTTATTCAGCATATTTTTGGCGAACCGGATTTGACCCAGCCGACTCGAGAATTGAAAACAGCGGATGAAGTAAAACAAAGTGACAAAACTGCATTAGTCGAACCTAATCAATCAAAAGCCAATGTAATTTTTAGAATGCTCGGCCTATACCAACCCGATCCCGCTTTGCAACCAGGATTCCTTAGAGCAAAAGACCAAATCATAAAAAAATACGGACAACGCTATAGCAAAAATCCTTATTTTATTCTCTATGCCAATAATATTAGTCCTTTATTTTATGAAAGCTTTAAAGAAAACTTGCTCGCCCAACAATTTATCCTAGAACATGCTAATAACCCTGCGCTACAAAAACTCGCTCGCGAGCACAAACCCGGCACGGAAGAAACCCGTTTCGATCTGGTTCGCTTGCTAGATGTCCCAAAAAAGAGAGGCGACTTATTAGATGAAAATTTTCTGGCTGAGCTCGCAGAACTAAAGCCAAATCCAAAAAGTTATGAAATATTAGCAGACTTGATTCCGCGGTATGATAACGCGGAAGCGGATATTCAACTATTTAAAACCTGGCGAAATCGCGCTATTAATGTTATTCGCAATCTGGGACCTGAGTTTTATCTCAGCTTTACTCAGGGAATCGCAAAACAATTCATCTTAGAACAAGCTAATAATCCTTCCCTAAAAAAACTGGCTAATGGCCACAAGCTTAACAACACCGAATCCGAATCTGATTTGATTCGTCTCCTTGATGTGCCGCGCCATAATTCTAAATTATTGGATGAAGAGTTTCTGACGCAGCTTGATAAAATACAAAATAATCCATTCCATCAAAAACAAGCGGACAATAATGAGTCCAAAGATAATGGGACCCGAGAAAAAATCCAGAGAAAAGTTTTTGAAATCTTTCGTACTCTGATGATTCAATTTGATGCGCGCACCGCCAATCCCAACTTGTACCAAACCCTGAGAGCACAAATCGTCGATATCGTCAGCCGCTTTCACACCAGTGATGATCATAGTGAAATTTTAACTATTTTAAATCAAATCAGCGCTATCGTATCTAATATTCATGAATTGGATAGCAACCCTCAAAAAGACATGTTGCAATTAGTTAACGACATACGAAAAAAATATCTCTCGACAGACCAGGATATTCAGGAGGCTATCCAACTCCTGTTAGAACAAAAAGATGCGGAAAAACTAGTTCTCTTTATAGAAAATACACTAAACAAAAGAGATCTAACTGCTCGTCTCACTCAAACACCCCATCAAGCATTATTAAAACAAATATTACAATTCGCGACGCCACTTGAGGTTAAGGAAAAAGATGCTACCCGCCAAAAACACAATGATCATGCCGCTCGCATTATTCCTTTGTTAACAACCGGCAAATCGTCTGTGAATTTTAATGAACGTTTAGCATCCGGTGAAACATGGTTGGAATGGGCTTTCAAAGAAGCTTCGCCCAGTGTTCTTCTGCAGCTGATTGAAGCTGGCGCCAATGTCTTCGCAGATTGCGTCGATCCCAAAAAACCATTTAATGAAGTTTTTTTAGATGCCATCAAAAAAACCCCCAAACTTCTGCAAAATCCCTGCAATCTAAAAATTTACAAAATTTGTTTAGCGGGTAAAACCTGGATTCAATCTCTAAAACCCGCTGAGTTTATCGAATTTGCCGGGATGCTTCAGGGTGCCGAATTAGATGAATTTATCGATGCTGCAAAAAATATTACTAATCCTACTTTATTGAAACAAATTGGTTTAGCGGCGCTCCGCACTGATCGATTTGATTTATTAGAAAAAATGGATACAAACTTTAGGCGGCTTGTCAGACATCCGATATGGCAAACAGATAAAAAAATGGATCCCGAATTTGATGCTGGATTTCGTGACAAATGGGCCATTCCTCCTGAAAACAAATATGAAGATTTGTTAAATTTACCAGGATTTTATACAGCCCATGAATTGATCCCTGTATTTTATAAAGAAAAAAAATACGACCGATCTTTTCTTGAAATGGGCTTAAAGACCAAAAACGATAAGCCATGTACAAAAGAAAAAGCAGATGAGTTTTTTGCTCAATTAGCATTCTTACATACACACGACACTGAAGTATGGAGTAAATCAGAAAATCCAGAACTCAAAGAGATATTCCCAATAATCATTGAGGCATTAACCACCTATGCATCGCAATTAAGCTTGCAAGATATTATTTCCATCATCGGCAGTCTTACGTCTATCAAAGACGTACCAAAGGATTTTCCGATCCGAGAAAAATTAGCCGCTATTTTTAAAAATCCCCCTCGACAAACGGAATTGGAAAATAAAGCTCCGGCTAAACGGCCAACCTGGGAAGAAAGCTTAAAAGAACTTCATGCTACTTTCCGAGTTTTTAATATAGCAGGAAAAGATCCAAAATCAGTGGAAGAAGAATTTTTAAGAAAACCAGCTGATTCGTTTGCCGCCACTTTTGATGAGATAGTGCATCCGGGCATCGTCCATTACGCCATGGGAGTATTTAAAGAAGTCACCACCTTATTAGCTCAAGATAAAGTTAATCCACAGGAAATATTAAAAGATCCCGTAAAAACATTTCATGACTCAAACCCTGGCAAATGGAATCCACATCAAAAACAAGAAGAGCAAGCTCGCAATCGACAAGAAGACATCTATTTCTTTTCTGCAATTTGCAAAGCTAGTCAACAGCAGTTAGAAAAAACCCCGTTTCATACTCAATTAGTCACTAATATTTGTATGATGTATGCCGTCCCTGCATCGACCTTACGATTGCTAGTGGATGTTCCAACCAATGGCGGTAAAACCATCATTCTCGCAATCACCGTACTTTGTTTAATGAAACAAGATCCTAAAACAAACTTTATGCCGGTTCTAACCACAAGCGTAAACCTAGCTCAAAAAAATTATATCGATAATAAAAAAATATTCGATTTATTTGGGATTCGATGCAGCGCCGATATTGCTGATGATAAAGCCGTTGTTCGATATACGACTTGTCAAGAATTGCTTTTTAAATTGATAGAGGACTCCATTAAAAGGAAAAAAGCCGGTTTACCACCCCTAACAAAAGCCGAAAAAGAACATTGGAAATTAATTCTGGATGAAACCGATGTGGATCTTTGGAGTCGCATCATGGACATTTTAAATGCCATGTTGTTAGAAGTTCCAGAAATGGATAATGTCATCTTGGCTATGTGGGATAATGCACATATCGGTGACTTTGAGGACTTTAAATACATGGTCCGATCCTCTCCGGGATTCAGATCTCTTCCTTCCGATTTAGAACAACACGTCGAAGATCACTTCCGAACATTTTATAGCGTAGTCTATTGGACCAAAAAAAAACAAAGGGATGAAAATACCAATGAAAATGGCGCAATGAAAAAAACGGAAGACTACACAGGCCAAGAGTCACAAAATTTATATGGAGGTTATGCCAAACCTCAATTTATTCAATTGTCGTGCGGCGCCCCAAGAACACATTACAAACTTGTCGAATATTGCCTGAGTCACCTCCAAGGATTGGATCAATTTCCCATTATCATCGGCGCAAGCGGGACCTTGGCCAATAGCCGGGAGCAGACAAACGGCTATCAAATTACCCTTAACTGTAAAATAGCCCGTAGCCCACGATTTACCGGCAATAAGCTCACCATAGAGCCGCCTACAATTTATGATGAACACAAAGCCTGGGTTGCGGGTATTCGCGCACGGGCAACCTCGGTCCTTAAAGCGACTCCTGAAAAAGCAAGCCGACCCTTTTTAACCGTTGTTAAAACGAAAAAAGATGTCGACATGCTCGCTGATGCAGTAGGAATGGTGGAAGGATGTCAATTATTACAAAGATTTAAGGGCGGCGAAACTCAGAAGCAATATAATGAGATCATGGCCAAAGCCGTACTGGCTGGCACCTGGACTATTTTGTCTATTGAACATACTCGCGGCGATGATTATTCGGTAATTAATGAACTGATTGATAAAGCCGGCGGAGTGGCATTGGATATTGCTACACCACTGGAATTTCTAAGTCTTTATTTACAAACCATCAATCGAACCGGACGAGGCGAGAGTCGAGGCCAAGTCTTTTCAGATTTAAAAAAATCCGAATTAGTCACATTTTTTAAGAAAGCCGACATGTTCCCTTCAACAATCGATGCAAAAACGACACCGGATCTAATGAGAGAAGCCTGGACCACATTGGAAACACGCGATCTAGCAAAGAAAAAAACACCCGGCAATTTAGCATCCGATTTATCTTACGATTTTTATGAAGTCTCTCAAAAAACAGGCCCAAAACTAAGCCGTGCATTTACCTTGTTCCTTTCAAACGTTCGAGCCGCGATACCGGATGATGATAAAGTGAGGGATCCACAAAAAGAAGACAAATTTATCAGGGAATATAATTCTAAATTTGGAACCTTTGTAAAAAAGCCAGCTTAACCAAACATCCATCGCAACCCATAGAAAAATCCCGTTGCAATCAATGCAGCGGCAGGGAGCGTGACAATCCAGGAAAGAAAAATATTGCGGATCACATTGAGATTTAAAGCGTCGATACCGCGTGCGAGTCCTACACCAAAAACGGCGCCAACTAACGTTTGCGTCGCGGAAACAGGAATGCCAATACTGGTGGAAACAATCACGGTGCTGGATGCTGAAAGGGTTGCTGCAAACGCGCGACTGGGTGTGAGGGTTGTAATTGAATGACCGACGGTGGCAATTACTTTTCTGCCATACATAAATAAACCTAAAATCACCCCGAGACAGCCGAACAGCATCATGCCAGAGACTATCCAGCCATCATGCAAAGATTTCCCATTTAACACCAAACTAATCACCCCCGAAACAGGGCCGACCGCAATCGCGACATCATTTGATCCGTGCGCAAACACCATCGAACATGCAGTAAAAACCATTAACACGCTAAACATGCCTTCGATATAGGCAAATTGCATATGACGATTAAGATGCGCTTTGGCCAATATGCGTTTCATCGCAAATAATCCAACAACTAAAATGGCAGTGGTCGTTAAAATCACTACAGAAATTTTTGAAAAAAGGGAGAGCTCAATTTCAAAATGTTTTAACCCTTTTAAGAACATCATGATCGAAAGCACAATACCGACCACGATTAAATACAAGGGAATATATTTTTTTGCTGCATCAAATGGCTCAGCGGAAGCGAGTATGGTTTTTTTGATCGAATTAAAAAGCAAGAAAGCAAGCACGCCTGCAATGGTCGGCGAACTCACCCAGCTGATCGCAATGTAACCCACCATTTGCCAATGCACAGCATGAAGACCCAACGCCATGGCACCCACACCCACAATCGCGCCAATCACGGTATTGGTAATTGAAACGGGCATGCCCATGTAACTTGCTGCATTGATCCAGATACAACCCGAAAATAACACGGCGAGCATGCTGTAAATCAAAAGATGCGGCGCATGAGCCAATTGATGCGTATCAATAATTCCACCGCGAATGGTTTCAGTGACTTGATTGCCACCCAAAAATGCGCCGGCAATTTCAAATACAATCGCAATTAAAATCGCTTGTTTGACGGTGATGGCTTTTGCGCCGAGCGCAGGACTCATGATATTCGCAAGATCATTCGCGCCAATACCCCACGTCATCAATAAGCCGATGGTGCAGGCAAGCAGGATAAAGACTAAACCATAGTCCATGAAAAAATTATCTCGCGACTAAAATTTGTAAACGATCGCCCACTTCGCGGGCTTGATCGGCTAATTCACCGGTCCATTCGATAATTTTGTAGAGAAACATCACATTCACGGGGGGCAATGTGCTTTCTAATTCAAATAAAGTTTGTCGTAAATGTATTTGTTGTTCATCCGTATCATTTTCGATTTTGGATAAGGCTGCGACCATGTCATCCATCATTTTGACTTCGACGCCGCTGAAACTACTTTCCATCAGTTCGTCTAATTCATGGATCGCAACGTTGGCTTGTTTGGCTGCTTCAATCGCACGATTTAGAAATTCCATAAATTTCAGTGTGATGGGCGGCGGAAAAATCATTTTGCGTCCGAACACAACGCCTGCAATGTCTTTTGCTTTGTTAGCTAAACGATCTTGAACATTTAGTAAATCCAATAAATCACTGCGCGAAACCGTCATGAATAAACTATTCGGTAAATGCGAACGAATCTCGCGTTTGATGTCATCGGCTTCATGTTCTAACTGCGCGATAATTTTTTGTTGCGCTTCAACATCCAGCCAATTTTCTTTGAGCACCGCATCAAAAAAAGGTTTTAATTTTTCAACGCAGGAGCACACTTTTGACATGTGTTCTTCTAAAGGCCGGATAGGTGACCGGCCAAACATATTCAAAAAAGGAGTCGTAGGCACGCTTATACCACCGCCGTTTTTTTATGTTGAGTGACATTCATAAATGCATTGACGGTATCTAACATGCGGTTGGAGAAACCCCATTCGTTGTCGTACCAGGCTAACACTTTGACGAGATTGCCAATGACTTTGGTTTCGCTTACATCAAAAATGGCGGAAGAGGGATTGTGATTAAAATCCACGGAAACCAGCGGCAAGGCATTAATTTGTAAAATTTCGTTGAGCGCGCCTTTCGCTGCATCTTGCATAATTTTGTTAACTTCTTCGATTGAGGTTTTACGTTTTGCAGTAAAAGTTAAGTCAACCACTGACACATTGATAGTTGGCACGCGGATGGCGAAACCATCTAATTTGCCATTTAATTCGGGCAAAACTAAACCGACAGCGGCGGCTGCACCCGTTTTGGTTGGAATCATGGAATGAGCTGCAGCACGGGCGCGACGTAAATCGGAATGATAAACATCCAGCAATGCTTGATCATTCGTGTAGGAATGCACTGTATTCATCAAACCTTGTTCGATGCCGATTGCTTCATGCAGTACTTTCGCAACAGGAGCCAAACAGTTCGTCGTGCAGGATGCATTGGAAATCACTTTGTCGCTGTCTTTTAACACTTGATGATTCACACCATAAACAATCGTTGCATCCACGCCAGTTGCCGGCGCTGAAATCACAACTTTTTTGGCCCCTGCTTCAAGGTGTGCTGACGCTTTTTCTTTAGAGGTAAAAAGCCCCGTGCATTCGAGAACAACATCGACGTTTAATTCGCCCCACGGTAATTTTTTTGGATCGCGTTCAGCGACTACACGAATTTTGTCGCCATTCACAATTAAATCATTGCCAGCCACCTCAACGGTGCCTGGAAATTTTCCGTGCGTCGTATCAAATCGCAGTAAATGCGCATTGGTTTCGACATTGCCTAAATCATTGATTGCGACGATTTGAATATTTTTATATTTTTTTGATTCGTAATGCGCGCGCAAAATATTGCGGCCTATGCGTCCAAAACCATTAATTGCTACACGAATTGTCATAATATTCTCCTAAAAAATAGATTTAATTTTCTTCCATCGCGCAATCGCTTGATGCGGGAAGAAGCGCCATTAATTCATTTGCAACAGAAATAATATGTTCGACTGTAAAACCACAGTCTTTAAAAACGTCTTTTGCGGGTGCAGAAGCACCAAATCGATCTAGGCCAATCACTCTGCCGTGACATCCCACAAATTGATACCAGTAGGCACTCGCGGCCGCTTCAATCGCAATCCGTTTTTGGATGCGGCGAGGCAAGACTTTTTCCTGATATTGTTGATCTTGTTTTAAGAAAACATCGGTCGACGGCATGGAAACCACGCGAACTTGTCTGCCTTCTTGTTTTAATTTTTTAGCGGCATCCATCGCGAGCGAAACTTCAGAGCCCGTTGCAATCAAAATGACATCCGGTTCATCATCGCAATCTAAAAGGATATAGCCGCCGCGCGCGATATTTTCTATTGTTTTGGTATCGCGTTCTTGAAAAGGTAAATTTTGTCGTGTCAGCAAAAGGGAAGTCGGGCCTTGATGTTGAATGGCCATTTGCCATGCAACAGCAGTTTCCACCGTATCGCAGGGACGCCACAGCGACATCTGAGGAATCATACGCAACCCAGGTAATTGTTCTACCGGTTGATGGGTCGGGCCATCCTCACCGAGGCCAATCGAATCATGCGAATAAACAAACACCACTCGCTGCTTCATGAGCGCAGCCATGCGCACTGCATTTCTCGCATAATCAGAAAAAGTTAGGAACGTCCCGCCAAAAGGTAAAATCCCGCCATGTAACGCAAGACCGTTCATAATGGCAGACATACCAAATTCACGCACACCGTAATGAATATATTGACCTTCAGGTGCTTTCTTGGAAAAAACCGTCATGCCTTTCCAATCGGTGCAATTTGATCCGGTTAAATCGGCAGAACCACCCATGAATTCCGGTAACATTTTTGCAAAATGGTTTAAGCATTGTTGTGAAGCTTTGCGAGTCGCGATGGATTCTTTTTTGGTAAGCATTTCTTGTAATAAATTTTGTGACTGCGCTAAAAAGTTTTCTGGTAATTGGTGTTTCGTCCGGCGTAAAAATTCTTTAGCGAGTTCAGGATATTTTTTTGCGTAATCATTAAATAAATTTTGCCATGTTTTTTCTAGTTTTTCGCCTTTTTCACGGGCATCCCAAGCGGCGTAATATTCTTTTGCAACAAAAAACGGCTCATAAGGCCAGTTCAGATTTTTTCGGGTGGCTTCAACTTCGCTCACACCCAGTGCTTCACCGTGAGTTTTCGCAGTGCCTGCGGCATTCGGTGCACCATGACCAATGATTGTTTTGCAGCAGATGATAGTCGGCTTGTCTTTAACCGCTTGTGCTTCCAAAATTGCTTTTTTAATCGCTTCGCTGTCATGACCATCCACATTCGGGATCACATGCCAGTGATAACTTTCAAAACGCTTAGGTGTATTATCTGTAAACCAGCCAGCCACATCACCATCGATAGAAATTTGATTGTCATCGTAAAAAGCAATTAATTTGCCTAGGCCTAACGTGCCCGCCAGTGAACACACTTCATGTGAAATGCCTTCCATTAAACAACCATCACCCATAAAAACATAAGTGTAATGATCGACAATCGGAAATCCGTCACGATTGAATTCGCTTGCGAGATGTTTTTCAGCGATCGCAAAACCAACCGCATTTGCTAAACCCTGACCCAATGGCCCAGTGGTAGTTTCAACACCTGGCGCCTCGCCAAATTCAGGATGACCCGGGGTTTTGGAATGCAATTGACGAAATTGTTTTAAATCTTCGATCGTTAATTCATAACCGGTGAGATGTAGAAGAGAGTAAAGCAGCATGCTGCCATGCCCATTCGACAACACAAATCGATCACGATTCGGCCAGCTGGGATCCTGCGGATTATGGTGCAAAAAATCATTCCAGAGCACCTCAGCAATATCCGCCATGCCCATCGGCATACCGGGGTGGCCTGAGTTTGCTTTTTGAACAGCATCGATACTCAGAAAACGAATGACATTAGCAAGCTCGCGGCGAGAGGGCATGGAGTGCTCCTAAATATGTCTTGGAATGCAGGCATATTAAAGGACGGGCGTGTTGGGTGCAAGTCCAGCTCTTGTTGATTCCTAAAGACACCAACTTGAGCTGATTCAGCAAAACAATATTGCAACGAATGGGCACTTATTTTTTAAACCCTTCACCCACACCAAAAAATTTCCGGGTAACGATGTGCCATGGCGTAGAATCAAACGTCTGCCCGGTTGCAACCGTGTAAAGATGCCCCTGGCTATCGAATTGAATGCCGTGAAAACAAAGCCGGTAATTTGTTCGAGAAGGCGTTTGAAAATCATCCATGGTTGACCAGGTTGCTCCGCCATTCATGCTCATTCTGACAATGCCATTCATACCAATTTGGCTGCCGCCTGCGACAAAAATGACGCCGTTTTTATCAATGGTAATAGCATAAGCTTCAGAATCAATGGTATTGGGATAGATAAAATCATCCACCGTGGTCCAAGTACCATTCTTATTGCCTTTTCTAACTAGCCAATGTTCAGTCGTAATGGAAGCATTCTTACTATCTGGTGTGGCACCATAACCTATTACATAAATATTACCGTCAGCATCGGCTGCAGCCGCGGTTGGATAAAGTGAATTACCGAAAGTGAAGGTATCTACGGTCGTCCAGGTTGCGCCATTATCGGCACTCATTCTGACAAACCATTGATTAAGACTTGGGGTTAAATAGCCTGCTTCATAGACATTGCCCTTTGAATCAATCGTCATTGCGGTGACACAACCGGTTTGATCTAAATGATCTACGGTGTTCCAGGTCTTTCCACCATCCGAACTTTTTCTGACAAGGCCAATGACATTGAAATCCATCCCTCCAGTATAAATATCGCCGTTTGGAGCAATGCTGATTGCAAAAACTTCTCCTTTTTGAAAATTATCTAGATCACTCCAGGTTGATCCACTGTCGCTACTTTTTCGAATTAACCAATCACTATCCTCGGGAAACTGGCCGTACGTTTTACCAGCAACATAAATGTTACCTTGGCTGTCGGATGCAAATCCCCATGCAGCACCATTAAGAGCTGTATCCACTGCATTCCAGGTATAACCGCCATCCGAACTTTTTCTCACCAACCAGCTGCCAAGACCTGTATTATATAAAGATCCCAATTGGTATAAATTTCCTTTATTGTCGCTACCGAGCGCCCAGATCCAGAGTGCTTGAACCGGGGAAGTAACGCTATTAACAGTCTCCCATGCATTATGGGTTTCAGCGCATGAAAGACTGCTAAGTGAAAGGATGCAAAGACTTAAAAATAATTTTTTCATCGGGTGATCTCGCTCAATTTCATCAGTTTTTTAAATTTAGCATTGCTGCAGAAGGCAAATTTGGGATGCTTTGTATCGCAAGCCGTTTGTAAAAATTCTTTTTGGAAAAAGCCAAATTGCGCGGCTTTTTCGGTCTTAATTTTAGTTTGATCATTCCCTGAAGTATCAAGATAATTCCAACAAGTCAGTGACCATAAACGCGCTACGCCATCTTTGGTAAGATGACTGTAGGGGATACTTAAATTTTTTAAAGGACCACTACAGTTAAACAACCAGGCAGAATTATCACTTAACTGATTATAGCCAATATAAAATGTTTTAATATTATTTGGATTTTTTGCCATGATTGCTGAAACACCCTCATCCGTTAGTTGATTTTTTTCGAGGTAAATTTCTTCAAGATAAGTCATTTTTGCAATCGCACTGGCCGCGGCATCCGTGATGTTATTATTACTTAATTCAAGATGATCAAGATATTGAAGCTGTGATAAAGCAATCGCACCTTGATCCGTAATTTGATTCGAACTCAAACACACGCTACTTAAAGATTTATTGGCGGCAAGTGCCAGAGCACCCGCATCCGTAATATTATTATTGTTGTTAAAATTAGCGGAATACAAAATCCCCTGTTTTGCCAAGGCGATTACGCCATTATCCGTTACCTTGTGATTTTCTAGATTGATAGAATGTAATTTCGGCATTGTGCCTAATGCAATGGCACCCACATCGGTTACCCCAGCTGAATCCGGAGTCCCGAGATCAATCGTAGTTAACGTGGTGTTTTTTGAGAGAGCGATGGCTGTTTTATCTGTGATTAGTTTTGCTTTTCTAAGATTTAAAATTTGTAGCGAGGAATTTCCACCAAAAGCGGCAGCTCCTTCATCCGTAATCGGATTTTGAATCAACTCAAGATCTGTCGCGGTCGTATTTTTCGCTAAACCCTCCGCTCCCACATCACCAATATTATCGCCATTAAGATAAAAAGTTTTTATCGATGAATTATTTGCAAACGCCGCAGCACCATCACCGATTGGATTTAGACCCATTTCTAACATTTTTAAATAATGCGTTTTAGCAATAATCGCAGCACCTGCAGCGCCCATGGAATTCCAACCCATAGAAAGCGCATCAATATCAGTACGAGTATCAAGAAAAGTTGCTATCGCTTGCGCATCTTCATCATGCAAATCACATTGTTGTAAAAAAAGTAGGTCGCCATAAACGTGGTCGCTGAGATTCGCAATACAAGGGCTTCCTGAATAAGTAACCACCGAAAATAAACTATTCAATAAAATCGCGCTAAGTGCTATTTTTTTTAACATAATGGCTATCTCTTTTTAAAAAGAGACGCATTGTATCAAAGATTTAGATTTTGTCTATAAAAAAGACAAGTTTATGATTTCCTATATTTTAATAATTTTTTGCACTGCTGGATGATAATATTCTGCATTCCCTGCCTCTACAATTAAATTACTCACAGGCTGGCACTGGGATTCGCTATGTGTATGCCCACAAAATACTAAAAATTCAATGTGCGGATTTTTTTCAGCAATTTCCGTTAAAACATCACCTGTGGCTTTTGAACCAAAAAAAGGTAAATAATCCTCGTCACTAATTTTACCCAAATGCATACAGGCTTCTCGAAACGGCGGAACATGCGTGAGTACAATAATTTTTTTTGGATTTAATTGAACTGCTTTAATTAAATCGTCATGTAATTTTGCGGCATCTACATCAGCAAGTTCTTGCATTTTTTTCAACAATTGCATTCGGCCTAATAATTTTTTTTGAAATAAATCATTTATCAATCGACTATCATTTAATGAAACACGACTGTTTTCATAATCACCTAATCGGCCATCTGCCCAGCCATCTTGGCCTAACAATATAATTTCATTAGTTAGTTGTTGAACACCAGAAGCAGGCAACCAATATAATTTATTATTTGTTTGCGTTAGAGTTATCATTGCCTCACGCACTTCTGCGACTTCGCCAAAATAATAATCATGATTGCCTAATACAAAATATATTGGTTTATGAAGATAGCTCACCATTTCTTTCATCATATCTTCGATGCTGGGCGCCTCTGCAATATCTCCTGTGATCAACACAGCATCGGGTTCGACGCTGATAATCTTTTGATAAAATTCTTCGCGCTTGTTTTTTTCAAGGAAATTGAGATGAATGTCCGTCAACCATGTTAATTTCATAATTTCTCAGCCATTTATAATATTTTTAATTCGTTCCATGACTGTGGCGACACGTCGCATCGTTAGAGATCCATGGTTTAAATGCCCAGGTAAAGCAATCTTAAATTCATTACTTGATATAATTTTTTCAAAGAAATTTTTTATATAATTCTGCAAAACATGATTTTCCCGCCAATTCCTCGGCAATTTCTTCACGTCCGCTAACCATAGTAAGAATATCTTCAAAATCATGGCTAACAAAATAATCGTTTTTTCCTCTTGCTTTGAATGCCTCTATTTTTGTAGCCAACAAATATGACGAGCTAGCCGATTGCACGACAAGATCGCTTGCAATGTGATGAGAGATAGGATTTTTAACAGCTTCTTTATACCAACGATTACCAAACTTTAAAATATTTTCATCTGTAGGCATCACATCTAAAATAATATCATCACAAAACCATCGACACAGAACTGTTTCGCCCAGCATTTGCTTAAAGCCCTGTTTTTCTAATTTTTTTCCAAATTGGTAATATTCCGACAATGAAACAATATCAATAATGCAATCAACATCACGGGTTGGCCTCACATCTAGAGACAAAGGATCCGAAATAAATAAAGAGGTAGTGCAACCACCTAAGTACACAACTTCATTATTTAAGCTTCCCAACTTTCTTGCGACGAATTCCAACATTTTCAAGTTCGCCGTCATTCGATATTTTCTGCTTTCCATTGAGCATGTCCCTCAATAATTTTATTGCAATATTTTTTTCTCTGGCTCGACCACTTCGTATGGCGTCAATCAATACAAGTAATTCGTAAAAAAGCGGATCAGGAAATTGAGATAATGACTCGGGAACAGAACTGTAAAGCGGCTCTAACGTTAGGCCTCGTTTATCACCCTCAGCATAGGGCCAAACGGGAATAGGATCATCGCCTAAAATAAAATGTTTTGCAAGTACAGGAGCCGCATAACTCGTCGCAATACCGCGAGTATATGCACCCAGCTCAACAGGAAAAAAATATTTTACCGCTGAAATGAGACATTCTTCGCAAGCAGATTTGCTTGGCATAAATACTATTTTATTTTTAGGATCTTCAGTAATCACTGGGCTTAAAAGTCCAGACAATACTAATCGTTTAATCCCCGCGTTAACTTCAGAAACACTCATGCATAAAAGTACAGACAATCTATTTTGAGACATCACTTTAGGATGATCGCTCGATAACGTCATCGTTGATAGAATTTTTAGAAGAATGACTATGTCTTGGGGTTTTAGCATAAGCTTAATCCAATTATAAATGTCCTAAATATTAGTATAGCATAATTATTCGCTATTCGCGATTCGCGAATAGCGAATAAAAATTAAAATAAAGATGCCCATAACAGGTACCAGGATCCTTTTTTAATTAAAATGCTCAACAAGACATTTAATCGTAACGCTTTCATAATGAACAAAAACATTGCTAAAACTGCATTTTTATTCATAGCTGGGTTATAATACCCCCCCCTCCAACTTATGCTGGATTTATTCCAAAATGCAGACCCATCAAATAGTCAAAACCCTGCAAACAGCTGAACTCGGTTATCGAAGAGCAACGCGCAATATCCCCGGTGTACGCAGGTGTTGTCCTACTATTCCTTCGCTTTTGCTTAGGGTGGGCTCTTTTTTTTCTCCCGTAGTAGCTTGTACTACACTATTTTTCTATATCGTTAATAAAATTTCAGGTGGCAAAATTCCCAATCCGGAAGAAACAGCGCATGAATTGTATGACCACACACTGATACAAACCACGCCTGGCGAACAGAAAAGGGCTCAAAACGCCCTGGTCCCGAGAAACAAGGGTGAGTTAGTCTCTGTAGCAGTTCGCATGACCCCTGGTGTTGGCGAGCTTTTTTTGCTTAGCAGCATGTTTTCCCAAGCAGAAAAAAATTCACCCCATGATAAACTCATTGAAGAAGCCAATAAATTATTTTCTTGCAACAAAGACCTTGCGGCACTTAATCCTGAAGGAAATTGTTTTGGATTAGTGATTGCATGGTATCTCGCAACCCATCTTGAACTTCAGCAGGATTATTTTAAAAATCTCAATCAAGTGATGGATAAAGCAGGCTCCCTAATTGATCGGGAATTAACCCAAGACGAAAAACAATTAGTAAAAATCATTGCAGCCATTCAAAAAAGTCAGGCCGATCAATTTTGTTTTCCTCATCCAGAAAAAAAAGATGCTTTCGTTACGATTAAAAAAGAAAACCAAATGTCCTTTACTGTTTTTGAAGACAAGCATCTTGAGACTAATCTTAATCATATTGCTGCCACTGCGATTAATCTTGCGCTTCAAAATGAAGGATGTTTAGTCGAGTTAGATGTTTTTAAACCAAACTCCGGACATGCTTTAGGCATTGTTGCGAAAAAAAATCATCGAGGTGAAATAATCATTCAACTCAATGATCCGAATTTTCCAACCGCACCTTTTACTGACAATGAAAAAGCAATAGCTGCGCTAACGAATTTATTACAATTCAAATATGGAGACTATTTTTACGCGCGCTCTTCTTCCGCTAATCCAAATGTTCAATTAATCCTGTATCGAGCAAGGGAATTTTCTTTTAAAGATGTGTTTGATTATTCTCGTGCCGCACAATCCATTCCGCGCACGCTTCGTAATCCTTTTGCAATCAGCCCAGCGTTAATGAAACAATTTTTAAAAGATATGGATGCTAAGGAAGACGACGCTCAGAAATCTGAAGCTCGACTTTTGACATTCAGCTCCTAAAAACCAAATCTTACAGAATGCGACAAAGCCGTCATAGGCTAAAAAGGTGCATCTCTCAGTTAACTCGGGTAAAATATTGCTTTTACTTAAAAAGCAGAAAAATTATGCAAAATGAATTCCTTTTTACCTCCGAATCCGTCTCCGAAGGCCATCCAGATAAAATCGCGGACCAGATTTCTGATGCGGTTTTGGATGCGATTTTAGAACAAGATCGCAATGCGAGGGTGGCGTGCGAGACCTTTGTCAAAACCGGTATGGTCATAGTTGGCGGGGAAGTGACGACCAAGGCCTGGGTCGATGTCGAACATATTACGCGTAGCGTGATTCGTGATATTGGTTATAACAGTTCCCAGATGGGATTTGATTGGGAATCTTGTGCGGTCATGTCTGCGATTGGGAAACAATCGGCGGATATTGCGCAAGGTGTCGATCGGAAACACCCAGAAGAGCAAGGTGCTGGTGATCAGGGACTCATGTTTGGTTACGCTTCCAATGAAACAAAAGTATTAATGCCTGCTCCGATTTTTTATGCCCATGAATTAGTTAAACGTCAGGCGAAAATGCGAAAAGAGAAAAAAATCGCATGGCTTCGACCGGATGCGAAAAGCCAGATTACGTTTCGTTATAAAAATAATAAGCCGATTGGTATCGAAGCCATTGTGTTGTCTACGCAGCATGATCCGGATGTTTCACAGGATGAACTAGTTAAAACAGTGATTGAACAAATCATTAAACCGGTTTTACCTGCGGAATGGATTGATAAAAATACCAAATTTTATGTGAATCCAACGGGGCGTTTTGTGATTGGTGGACCGTTAGGCGATTGCGGCTTAACCGGACGGAAAATTATTGTCGATACTTATGGCGGCATGGCACATCATGGCGGCGGTTGTTTTTCAGGGAAAGATCCCTCTAAAGTGGATCGTTCAGCGGCTTATGCTTGCCGTTATGTGGCGAAAAATATTGTGGCAGCCGGCATTGCAGAGCGCTGCGAAATTCAAGTGTCTTATGCGATTGGAATTGCTGAACCCATCTCCATTCGTGTTGACACCTTCGGCACCGGAAAAATTTCAGAAGAAAAAATCATCCAATTAATTCGCGATCAGTTTGATTTGCGGCCTTATGGCATTATCAAAATGCTGGATTTATTAAAACCGATTTATCGGCAATGTGCGACTTACGGACATTTTGGCCGTGAAGATCTTGATGTAAGTTGGGAAAAAACAGACAAAGCCGACGCCCTTCGAAAAGCAGCAGGAATTTAATTATGTCACTGATGAACTATGCGCGCGATCTTTTTAAAACGAGCCAAGATGCTTCTATTTTAAAAAATCATCCGGCGATTCCGGTGATTATTGATACATTAAGCCGCAAAGAAAATCATCATCTTGTTCTTCAAGGTATTTTTTCAGAAAAAATTCAGTTGGCGTTATTGGAAAGTGTTGCGCTGCATTTAACAGAAGGGTCTGCTCCCAAATCGCTTCGGCAGTCTGAAATGATTTTTTTGAATACGAAAGCGCTTAGCGGGCTAGATGCGAGAGACATTCAGCAGGCATTTTCACAATTTTGCGACACGATTTCCGCTGAAAAAACAATGATTTTTGTTTTAAATCAATTTGATTCAGAAAATCCGCTGGGCAAATTATTACAGGGTTGTATTTTGGATCCGCGTTTCCGTTTGATCATTTTAAATGGAACAGCTAAGGATTTTTTTGTCACATTAAAATTAACGGATATTTCTGATGCCGAGCGACTTTTTTTATTAAAAAGCTACAAAACTGAATTAGAAGAGTATCACCATGTGCTCATTGCGGATGAAACATTTGCTGCTGCGTTGTCCTTAAGCGCGCATTACTTATCGATGGATGCTTCATTTGAAAAATCATTTGAATTGTTGGACTCGGCTTCAGCCCGCGCGAGTTCAGACGACCAGGCTCAATCAAAGCCCATCGTCACTCCGATGACTTTAATGCAAGTGATTGCAAGTTTGACGGAAATTCCCGTTTCTCATTTGCATCATGCGGTTTTTCACTCAACTAAATTTATCGAAATCCTGCAGAAACAGATTTATGGTCAAGATGCAGCGCTCGGAGTGATTGCAAACGCCCTGCAGCAAACCTGTATTCAATTGCACGAAAAAAAGGGCCCTTTATGCAATTTTCTGTTTGCAGGTCCTGCCGAAACCGGCAAAACCACCGTTGTCATCGCCATGGCAGAACATTTGTTCGGGACACAAAAAGCATTGGTGCGCATTAATCTGGAAAAGAATTTTCATTCTTTAGCTGATATGCAATTATTTTCAAAAATACGTGAGCGGCCTTATTCGATTATTTTAATTGAAAATATTCATCATGCGCCGGCGGCGACGGTGAATCTTTTCAAAAATATTTTGACATTAGGTTGTGAAACTGATGAAAACGGTCACAGGGTCGATTTTTCGCGCGCGATCATTGTGATGACGACTACGTTTGGTTCAGAACGCATTGCTGCAATATCACAAACCCCTGCGAATGATTCCGGGAAAACACTGGATTTGATGCAGCTCGTTTTGAGTGAACGAAAAACTGAAACGACGGAAACCCTCGATCATCGCATTTCTACCGAAGAACTTTGTGAAGAATTATTGCCGATTCTGGAAGGTTATTTTTCTGCTGCTCTGTTGCAGAATATTCATATTGTTCCCTTTTTACCGTTAGATTATGCGGCCGTTGAAAAAATCACTCGCTTGAAAATTAAAGCGCTCGCCAAACAACTCGAATGGCAATTTGGCATTGAATTATCTTATGCGCCCGAAGTGATTAAATTTTTGGCTCATGAGGCCGTATGGCGGAAATCCACTAAATCGCTGACCAAAATTTTTGACCAGAATCTTTATTCGGCGGTTTCGAATGAAATATTGGCGCATGCGGATGATAAAAATCGGCCTAAGCGATTGGCGTTGCAATTGAATGATGATGGGCAGTTGTTGCGGTGTGAATTTATGAGTTCGATGGGGACGCCGGTTTACAACTAACTCAGAGAAAGCTGTCATTGCGAAGCGTGCTTTTTTACGCTGAAGCAATCTTTTGGAGATTGCTTCGCCCTGAAAAGCAGGGCTCGCAATGACGGGAAACACTATTGATAGGTGTTAACTTGAAAATAAAATTTGGCAACCCCGCAAGCTTATTAACTGTTTTGATCACGCTCACGGCGCTTTGCGTGGCGGCGCAAATTACATTTTTTATTATTCATTATAATGTCTCTGATCTCGTTGATTCACTGGTACAAAGCTCATTAAAAAGTGAAATTTTGCATCCTGTTATTCTGATCCCCTTGGGAAAATTTTTATTGATTCAGCTTTTGAGTTATGCCGTTATTGTTGCTTTTATCTGGTTTTTGACGAACGCCTTGTGTGAATTGTTTTCTTTGTCTAACAGGATAGTATTAGGATGCTTGATTTGGCTTACTACTTTTACTGCCATTCTTTGTTTAAATAATTTTTATTTTCCGGATTCATTTTTTGCAAGCTTAATTCCGACATCTTATTCTCTGTTAGTTTTATCTTGCAGTCTTTTGTCTGTTGCGAGCTTACTTGCCTTTTCAGAAATTTTTTTGAAAAAGAAATATGTTCGGGTTGGTAGTTTATTGTTATGTATTGCAGGCTTTTTTGCAGGATTTTATTTTTATGATGCGCTAGCGATTCACCCCGCGAAAATATCAAACAATTCCGAAAAACCCAATATTATTTTTATTGGCCTTGATTCAGTACGACCGGATTTTATTCATTTTTTTGGAAACCAAAGCATAAAAACGCCGAATATGGACCACTTTTTGCAATCGGCGATGATTTTTTCGCATGCTTACACACCCCTGGCGCGCACCTTTCCTGCTTGGGTCAGCATTTTAACGGGGAAATATCCGCTGCATAATAATGCGCGCACCAATCTGGCAGATCCTGATTTGGTTTTAAAAAATATTACATTAGCAGAGCGTTTGCAGCAGGCGGGATACGAAACTTTTTATGCGACCGATGAAAAACGTTTTAGTAATATTACCAAGAATTACGGTTTTGATCATATTATAGGCCCTGATATGGGCGTGAATGATTTTATTCTGGGGGGGCTTAGTGATTTCCCACTCACAAATTTATTAATTAATTCACCGCCTGGACGAATTTTGTTTCCCTATAATTACGCGAATCGGGCTGCAGCCATCACCTATGAACCCGATACTTTTTTAAAATTGGTTAAACTGGAATTGTTACAAAGACAATCTGATAAGCCGCTTTTTCTTGCTATCCATCTCTGTGTTTCTCATTGGCCTTTTACTTGGGCGAGGGATCTTCAGGGCAAGAATTTTTCTCCGGCAGAACGTTATCAGAGTAGCGTTGAAGCCGTGGATAAGCAGCTAGGTGAATTAGTATCATTTCTGCAGCATGAAAATTTACTGAAAAATAGTTTTGTTGTGCTGCTATCTGATCATGGTACATCTGTTGGATTGCCGCATGACAGAATCATTACAAAAACAAATTATCGAGGTGATCCTGCTAAATTAAAATGGGTGCCGATTTTTAAATTGGCATCGGCACCTGAATTTAGTCTCGATTTTGAAAAAGATTATAATATCAATACGGCTTATGGACAGGGCACGGATGTTTTAAGTTTAAAACAATATCATGTGCTACTTGCCATTCAAACGCCCGAACATCGTTCTGCTATTATTGCAAAACCCGCTTCGTTAATTGATATTGCGCCAACCGTGCTGAATTTTTTTCATCTTCCGTCTCTTGCGGATACGGATGGCATTTCACTTTTTTCTCTGCCAGTCATGCGTCCTCTCTTTATTGAAACCGGTCATAGTTTTTCAGCCATCGAGAAAAAAGATATTTTTGTAGAACAAGTGGTGAAAAAAGCCATTGGCATTTATGCAATTAATCCCACGACAGGTCTTCTTTTTGTTAAACCCCAATCGGAAAAATATCTTAATCTAAGCAAAGAACGGGCGGTCCTTTTTGATGATTGGATATTAGCGCGTTATCCTACGGTCTTGAAATCTAAAATTGTTTTAGACCCCGCTTCACATTCGTTTAAAATGGAACAGGATCCGCTTCCTGCTTTTTTTGTGATGGCTAATTTGAAAACGGGGGAATGGCAAATTGGATTAGATGGTGAATTAGCTAAAAAAGCGCCCGTGAAGAATCTTCAACACTTATACAATCAATTTTATGGAAGAGATTCGGCGATTTGAAAAGTTTCCGTCATTGCGAGACCTGTTTTTTAGGTCGAAGCAATCTTTATGAGATTGCTTCGACCGTAAAAAGCACGGTCTCGCCATGACACCAAGCAAGATCACTAATAAGCATTAAAGGTAATGGTTGCGGCACCGCTGGAACCCGTTGTGGCACAGCCGCTAATCACCACTTTTCTATTGGATTGCAATAAACTTGTCATTTGCGCACAACCTTCGCCGGGGACGCTCGGCATGGAGATCACAAAAGAAGATGCGCTAGGGGTTCCGGTAAGAGTAATAGCGCCACCCCAAGGAGATGCAATTTTAGAACCCGCTGGCAAGAAAGGTTGCAAGCCAGACATGGTCATACCTGTATAACCACCATTAGCATTCAGATAATTTTCAGAGGCTGCAGCAATGCCTGTAATCGTATCAATCGCTGAATTCACTTTTTGTCCCAGAGAAGCTGATTGATAGTAGCGAATAGACATCACAATAATCATTGCGGCGATGGCGAGCACTAACATGATTTCGAGCAGTGTCACACCGGCCATGCGAGATAGGCGCTTATTCATATATCATCCTTTTCCATGTATTGATTAACATAAAGATTACACTTTCTTTTTTTTCTAAGCAAGCAATGAAAATAGCCTGAGTCCCTGATTTTTTGTTACTATTGCCAAAATTTAAAAAAGGATTTGTCATGAAAACGACTCTCGACTCAATTGAAATTAACCCACCCCAAAAAGAAATCGGCAGCTGCATCTGGTTGCATGGATTAGGCGCCGATGGGAATGATTTTGTGCCGATTGTTCAGGAATTGCACTTGCCGCATGAGATGCCGTTGAGATTTGTCTTTCCCCATGCACCTATGCAACCCGTCACCATCAATAATGGTTATGTGATGCGCGCCTGGTTTGATATTTATTCGCTTTCACATTTTCAAAAGATTGATGAAGAAGGAATTCAAAAATCGGTAAACCATCTGGAAAGTTTGATTGAACGCGAAATGAATCGCGGCATACCGGCGGAAAAAATATTTTTGGCGGGATTTTCTCAAGGAGCGGCGATTGCGCTGGCCACGGGATTACGTTATTCAAAGTCACTCGCGGGTTTTATTATTTTATCTGGGTGTCTGCCGAATTACGAAAAAATTATGGCAGAAGCGCATCCTGCCAATTTTACGACACCCATTTTTATCGCTCATGGGACGGTGGATACGGTTTTACCTTACGGTTTAGGCGAACAATTACGGGATGTATTAGAAAAAAATAAATATCGGGTGGCATGGCACAGTTATCAAATGGCGCATTCCGTGTGTGAAGAGGAAATTGGTGATTTAGCGGACTGGTTGCAGAAACAATGTGAAGTGAACGTCATTGCGAGCCGTCGTTAGACGGCGAAGCAATCTCTAGAAAGATTGCTTCGGCGCAAGGAGCGCGCCTCGCAATGACGAGAATCTATCCAAAAATGTAACCAACACCGAGGGATAGTAAATCCATATTGCCGGTTTGATTGGTTCCTCTTGCCCGCATCCATTGCGCGATGATCGGAACATTCGGTGACACGAGATAATCCGCGCCTGCGCCAATGTAAAGCGAAGTCGCATTCGTGGATCCCGAGGTGATAGTGAGACCACTAGCCGCAGCTGGATTACTGATCGAGGTGCTAGCACTTAATCGTGCAAAACCCAATTTAGCAAAAAATTCAAAACCCGTGTCCATCATAGGTAAAATCGCTTTTGCCGCAGCATCATAGGAATAATAGGTGCTTTGCGCTGCTAAGGTTCCTGCGCTATTACGGATTTTTACTTTACCATATCGGCTATAACCCAATTCCGCTCCAAAAAACGGATTGAATTTATAACCGCCATTCACGTTCCACGCAAATCCATTGGTACCAATCGATGAGCCCGAACCAAATGACACACTGGAAAGTTTTGAGACCCCGCCATTGGCATCAAGATACCAACCACTCGGAATCGGCGGGCAACTTGCAAATGTTGAAAGGGAAAAAAGTAATGTCCCTAAACCTATTGTTATTTTTATTTGATTGCTCTGACGCACACATCCTCCTGTCTAATAAATAAAAAACGGGCTAGAAGCCCGTTTTTGAAAATGACATTTGACTTGTTTAAGCGATTTTGTAAACCAAGCCAAGGCTAAACATGTCAGATTGTGGTCTGCCAAGCGCGCTGATTCTGCTGTATTCGGTATAGGTATACTCGCCGCGCAGATCCCAACATGGCATAATTGTGGTTTGACCACCCACGCCAACGTGCCAACCACCTTTGTTGGAGTTTGGTCCATTGAAGTGAGAAACCGTACCACCTAAACGACCATAAATCATGCTTTTATCGTTGAGGTACCAGCCAGGGATAATACTTGCGCCATAGCCCCAGGTTGTGCGAGCAGAGACTGAACCTTGCCCGGTGTTGTTGGTCTCGCTGCCAGATCCAGGGATACCGAAGATTTCACCAGCAAGATAAACGCATGGGGAAACGATTGCGCCGTAACCCAATGAGATGTTGCCTGTGATTCCACGATAGTAGCTGTTGCCAGCACCAACGGTGTTGTTGCTTAAGCTAACGCCAACATATGGCGCGCCTGTGTTTGCGCAACATGGACTTGCAATAGCAACAGATGAACTTGCTGCGATAATTGCAGTTGCAATAACTAGTTTTTTAAACATAAATTTAGCTCCTATTAATCTTTATACTTACTACGAGTTTAGCTAGCCCAGCTTACCTTGAGTACCACAGTCTATGTATACTTACGGTTTATCGTCCGGATAGACTGCACAGAGATACTTGGTAAGAAACTTTTATCTGCGCTTCTTCGTTTCCGAGGTTGCATCAGATACAAAGATACGAAGATCATATAATATTTTGCGCACTTGTTCAACACCTTACAACAAATTAGAATGAATCAACGGATCGCGGTTTGCAAAAGCCCAATACGCGTGGGCTCGCAGCCAACTGCGAAATTCAAAACATTCAAAAATGGCAGGGATTATGCCGACATTTTCAGATTCTTCAGCATTACAATCACTCAGCACCACCAAAGTTTTAATTACCGATGACGATGAAGCAACGCGAATTTTATTGCGTGCTGCGATCACGCCGTGGGGATACAAAGTCATCGAAGCAAAAGATGGCGAAGAAGCCTGGAACATTTTAAAAGAATCTCGTCCCGAAATTTTAATATTAGATTGGCTGATGCCAAAACTGGATGGCGTCGCGCTCTGCCAACGCATCAATCAAGAATTAAATTTTCGCCCTTATATCATTTTCCTCACTCGTATGACGGGGACTGAAAATGTGATACAAGGACTAGAAGCCGGCGCTGATGAATTCATGCTAAAACCCTTTGATTTATCGGAATTACGCATTCGCATTTTTGCGGGAGAACGCATCATAAAATATCGCAATCTACTCGAAGAACAAAATAAAAAAATTCAGTTCTATGACGGAAAACTAGCAGAAATGACTAAGCAATCGAAAATTCCGGTTGCAGAAATAGAAAAAACGCTGGAAGCTGCGATGCAGCTTTTGCAAAAAATGCCTAAAAATCCTTCATTGCAGGAAACAGAAAAAAAACTACAGCATATTCAAAAACTCATTCGGTCTGCAGCGCCTGCAGAAAAAAATTCCGTTACGGCTGCCATCAAAAAAACCAGCAGCCTCATCGATATGGAACGCATGAAAGCCTTTTTTGGCGAGGATAAAAATGCCATCAACGAATTTATTAAAACGTTTATTACCCTTTCATCAGAGCAAGTGAAAGAAATTGAAAAAGCGATTAAACAACGCAATCCGACCTCGGCAAAATACTTTTTTCATCTTTTAGGAAGTGCGTCGGGGAATAGTGGGATTATGAAAATGTTTGATTTATGTGGTAAGGGAGAAGCGGCTGCTACAAAAGAAGATTGGGATACGGCTAAACAGTGTTATCAATTGCTGGTAGACGCTTTAAACCAATTAAAGAAAGAGCAAGAATAATAAATACCGTCATTGCGAGCCGGCGATCGGCGGCGAAGCAATCTTTAAGAGATTGCTTCAGCGCAAAAAGCGCGCTTCGCAATGATGAAGGACATCGCGACGAGGTCCAATAATCAAGGGGTTTTAACCGCTTTCAAATAATTTGAAAGAACCGTCGGTAACGTTTTGGTATCAATCGGCTTAGAAATATAACCATCACAACCTGCCGCCAACGCTTTTTCTTTATCACCTTTCATGGCGTACGCAGTGACAGCAAGAATCACGATATTTTTATAACGAGGATCTGATTTTAATTTGCGAGTTAACTCTAATCCGGTCATGCCAGGAAGTTGAAGATCCATTAAGATCAGCGCCGGTTTATAGGTTTCAAGCAAGCTTAGCGCTTCTTCCGCATCGGTTGCCGTGCGCGCGTCATATCCTTCAACCGTCAGCAGAATTTTTTCCAGCTTCAGATTGATCGGATTATCGTCCACTATCAAAATCGGCTCGCCTGCCATCTTGCATCCTTAATATGCCACAACAAACTGATAAAGCCACATAGCATAACGAATCGAGCGGACCAGGGTCTCAGGGGCAAATTCGCCTTTAATGAGGTAATCCTGGGCGCCGTCCAGCATGGCTTCATAAACTAACTCTTTATTAGATAATACACTTAAAATAATAATTGGTATATTCATAGCAAATCGATGGATTTTTTTAAAGGTTTCTAAGCCTCGGCTATCGGGCAGATTCAAATCCAGCAAAATAACATGAATCAGCTTAGTCGCAATGCACCGCAGACCTTCATCAACCGTCGTTGCGACATATAAATTGGGCTCAAAGTAACTGGCTTCTTTCAAAATTTCCCGCACCAGGCGCACATCCCCCTGGTTATCTTCAATGAGCAGAATATTAATTGTTTCGGCCATGGATTTGTTCCTTTTTGGGTGACAAGGTCACAATGTGAAACCAGAAGTGCATGACAGCTTTGATCGATTGCATCAGTATATCGATTTCAAATGGTTTGATGATATAGCAATTTGCGTGTTCGTTATAACAATAAAAAATATCATCTTCTGCTTTTGAAATCGTTAAAATAATCACTGGAATTTTTCTTAAATTGGGATCATTTTTAATTTCTTTTAATACGATACGTCCATCTTTTTTTGGAAGATTTAAATCAAGAAAAATAAGGTCCGGCAAAGTAACATCTGAAAAAGGATCATTTTTCTGCAAAAATTGCATCGCTTCAATGCCATTACTTATCACAGTCAAACGCGCTTTGCTTGCTGATTCTTTCAGCGCTTCTTCAAATAATCGTTTATCACCCAGATTATCTTCAATTAATAAAATCTCGGGCGATTCGATTTGCTGTTTTACCCTGGAATCGTGAAACAAAATTTTGCTCCTTTTCCAACTTCGGATTCCACCCAAATTTTTCCGCCATGACGCTCGACAATTTTTTTGCAAATCGCAAGTCCCACACCGGTTCCATCATAATCTTCCTTACTATGCAATCGCTGGAAAATTAAAAAAATCTGATCATGGAATTCCGGGGCGATACCAATACCATTGTCTTCTACTGTAAATAACCACTCTTGATTTGATCTGCGTACGGCTGAAACATTCACAACAGGCGGGATTTGATTATTAAATTTAATCGCATTTGCAATTAAATTTTGAAATAACTGCAGAAATTCACGCTGGTCCACCGTCACATCCGGCAAATCCGTTGTGGTAATTTGCGCTCCTTTTTCCTGGATTAATACACCTAAATTCTGGATCGCTTGATCGACCACACTTTTAAGATGAGTGCGTTCAAACCGCTTACCTTTGGTGGCCACTCGCGAATAAGCCAAAAGGTCTGTGATCAGCAACTGCATACGCTTCGCACCATCCACAGCAAACGCAATATATTCGTTAGCTTCCTGATCTAATTTATCATGATATTTCCGCGCTAATAATTGGGTAAAACTCGAAATCATGCGCAAGGGTTCCTGCAAATCGTGCGATGCGATATACGCAAAACGTTCTAATTCTTCGTTTGAACGTTCAAGGCGTGCGACCAGTTGTTTTAACTGTTCTTCTCTTTTCCGCAGTATCGCTTCTTCTTTTTTTTCTAAAAAAAAAGCTAAAAAGAGTGTTGCCATGACTAACACAACCACTCTAACAATCGCGAACACAACAATACTGGTATCACGAGAAAACCATTGTTCTTTTTCAGAAAATAACTGTAACAAACCCACTGCCAGTGGAATAATAATTACCAGAGGCAGCAAATATCGGAACATAGCTGCAGAAATCGTATTTTTGGCCAGCCATTCTTTTAGTTTCACGATGTAACCTCTTCATCGTTTTACCAAACTATTCCTGCTTTATCGGAAGAACAGCATAAAAAACACTGCCTTTACCAACCGTGCTGGTCACGCCCACTTCGCCACCTTGGGCTTCAACAATACGCTTTGCCAAGGCTAATCCTAAGCCTGAGCTCGGATAGAGTTTTGCGACTTTTTTATCAATTTGTTCAAATTCACGAAAAAGTCGGCTGAAATCTTCCTTGCGTATGCCAGGACCATTGTCCTCGACTTCAAGGCGAAATCGGTTATTTTTTTCAGCCAACAAACGCACGGAAATATGCCCATTTTCAGGTGCAAATTTCATGGCATTTGAAACATAGTTATAAATAACTTGTTTTAGCCTGCCTGGATCGATGACAATTTTTTTGAGAGAAGGATCGATTTTTATTTCGAAATGAATATTTTTTTTCTCGATAAATGCTTGAAAAATAGTACGCGTATCATCGAGCATTTTTTCGAGATCAATCGTTTCTGGATTAAATTCCATTTTGCCAGATTCGACTTTAGTGAGATCCAGCACATCATTTATCAAAACCAGCAAATGGCGGGCGCTTGTTAAAATATCGCCGAGATATTCTTTGTGGCTTAAAGGTACCGGACCGACTTTATCGTTATACATCAATTCTGCAAAGCCAATTATGCCGGTTAATGGCGTACGTAAATCATGCGTAACTCGCGCTAAAAATTCAGTTTTTTGGCGCGACGCTTCTTCGGCTTTTTCCTTGGCTTGCCTAAGTTCTTCTTCTGTCGAGCTTTTTGGTGTCATCCTTAGCTCCTGTAGCTCCTGATCTTACTATTATGTCATTATTTGTTGATTGTTAGAATCCTCTAATTGCCACAAAGCCAGTGGTAATGGCTCCGTTTTAATCTGTTGAATAATGCCCGAACGTTCGGTTTTTGTTAAAATTCTGCCATTTGAATATTTTAAGATTTGTTTTAGATTTTTTGCTGGCAATTGATACGTCCAGGTAATTTCTATTGGCCAAAACCTTTGATTGTAGACATACGCCAAAGCCACATCGCCTTCACCTTTAATATAAAACGTCGGAAAATAACGGGCAAATTGCGAAATGACACAGGATTCTACTAGTTTTGAACTCTGCTCTGGATTATTCAGCAATTTTTTAATATTTTCATCAAAATGATTTTTTGCAGGAGAAATCAAGGCCTGCATAGCATGAAAAATAAATGGATCAGTGAACATTAATTTTCGCGCTTTTTTTGGTGCGCCGCTTAAAGAATCTTCTTGTAAAGCATATTGCACCAGCACGATTCCCATGGATTCCAGCATTGCAAAATAATCGCCGATGGTTTTAGGATGATCGATTGTCAGTTCGTGCGCAAGACTATTCCATGTAATCGGCATGTCATAATGATTTAAAACGGCATTTAAAATTTCACGAAGATAACGTTCCTGCTTGCCACGTTTTTCTGTGTAACGACAAAGCCACGTCGCGTATTGTTTGAAGAGAGCATCATTCAATTTATTTTCTTTCGCCATCGAGTTGATCGCATCGAGATAGCCGCCGTGAATGAGATATTGATCAAACTCCTTAAACAAAATCGAAGGCTCGGGTTCGTGACCGAGTTTTAACAAAACGGTCTCACGAAAAGAAAGTGGGTTAATAATAAAATCGCCACGCTTCTCTTTTGGAAAAAAAATCTGGGTATCTTGAACGAGTGTTTTATCCAAACTCGTTAACATGAGCATGGTCCTTTGCATCAATCCGGAATCGAATAGCGGCTTGATCCCTTTTTGCCAATCACGGACTGACGTCACATCATCCAACAATACATAAATCACTCGATCGTTGGGCATGGCTTCAATCTGTTTTCTGACCTGGCGTTCCAATACGTGATAGTTCTCGATTTCATCACAGCCAAAAAAAGCGATGGCTTCCGGTGGGACCTCTTTTAGAAGATTTTGCATCCATAATTTTAACAAAGTGGTTTTCCCACTTTGATGGGGACCACACAAGGTGAAAAGGCCAGGAGAATCGATCGGGAATTTTTTTAATACGGAAAATTCATGGATGTATTTTTGGGATTTTAACCGAAGCAATTCCGGGTCTCGCTCAGAGAAGAGCGCGGCATCTTCCAGATGACTATTTTGAGCTGCAAAAATGCTGTCCATAACTCCATTATAAAGCCTTATTTATGGGTATCTAAATTTATTCATTTAAGCTCTATTATGAGTGAATAAACTTAGGCAACTAAAGCATATATAGTCCAAAAAGCAAGCTCTGAGCGTCTCATAACCACCTGAAAAATAGCCTCAAAAATTACCCATATATGAGTGTGATCAAATATAAACCATACTCATTAGGTAATCAAAACTAATGGGAAATTGAATGTATATCCGCCGCCACCGCCGCCATCAGGAAGAAAACTTTCACCGCACAGGACGTACGAATTTTGCTCGAATCACAACAGCACGAGTGATTACAGTTTTTGGAGCCCTATTGGGCTCCATTTTTTTATCTTCAGCAATCTTGGCAAATCCACAAGGTGGTCAGGTCAGCGGTGGTTCGGCAACGATTTCATCCCCCAGTGCTAACACGGTTCAAATTAATCAATCCAGCGACAAAGCCGTTATTGATTGGCAAAGTTTTAATATCGCTCCAAATGAAACGACTCGCTTCGTTCAACCCTCTTCCAGTTCCATCATCTTAAATCGCATCAATCCGGCAAATGGCGCTTCAAATATTTTAGGAATGCTGAAAGCGAATGGCCAAGTCTGGTTAGTGAATCCCGCTGGAATATTTTTTGGTGCATCCGCTCGTGTCGATGTCGCAGGTCTCTTAGCAACGACAGCCAATATTAGCAATGCCGATTTCATGGCTGGCAATTTTCATTTTATGCAATCGCCAGATTGGCATGGCTCAGTGATCAACGAAGGAAGAATTACTATTCGAGGTGAAGGATTGGCAGCGTTAGTTGCTCCCGGCGTGGAGAACCGCGGAGTCATCGTAGCAAAAATGGGAACCGTTGCCCTGGCGGCGGGCAACGAGTTCACTGTCGATTTTTATGGAGACAATTTAATTAATTTTGGTTTAGGTGGACAAGTTACAAAAGCTGCAGTCGATCAAAATGGCAATCCATTAAAAAATGGTGTGAGCAACTCAGGAACAATTATTGCTGATGCAGGTCGAGTTCAGTTGACGGCCGATGTTGCATCCAAAGTAGTCGACAACGCAATCAACATGAGCGGTCACATCATTGCACGATCAGCAGCGCAACATGGCAGCACAATTATTTTGAGCGGCGGTGACACAGGCACTGTTAGAGTCACGGGAAAAATTATTGCAACAGGTAAAAGAGCAGGACAAGTTGGCGGCACAGTAAAAGTGTTAGGTCAAAATGTTATTTTAGAAAAAAATGCAAAAATTAATGTTTCAGGTTATGCAGGCGGCGGTGAAATTTTAATTGGCGGCAATGCACATGGCGCAGGACCTGAAATGAATGCAGATTACACATTTGTTGGCAGCAATGTGAGTCTGTTAGCAAATGCAATTATAAAAGGTGATGGCGGCAAAGTAGTTGTGTGGTCGAATAATGGTACACAATTTTATGGAAATATTTTTGCAGAAGGCGGCGCACAAGGTGGTAATGGCGGATGGGTAGAAACATCCGGCAGTAATTTAGATGTGAGCGGCAGCACAGTTAACTTATCAGCAGCTAATGGCACCATGGGTACCTGGTTATTAGACCCGACTAATATTTGGATCGCTTCAAGCCTTGCAAATGCTCAAGCAGCGGGTGATCCAACAAGTGATACTTCAGCAAATACAGGCAGTGGCGGCAATCCAAATACTTTTGCAGGTTCCGGTGCTATTTCTGATTCATTCCTTTCTACAGGTAATCTGGATACAGCTTTAGGCACTGCAAATGTCATTGTCACTACAACTAATGCAAGTGGAACAGGCACTGGCAACATTACTGTTGTGAATCCAATCGCGTGGGCTAGCACCAATTCATTAACATTGACAGCAGCAAACAATATTACGATCAATGGGACAATTACAGATACTGCGGCAGGATCACTTCTATTAAATGCAGCTGGCAGCGTGACTCAATCAGCAGTAATCGGCGGGGGCCCTCTTAAAATAACCCAAGAAGGAACGGGTACTGTCACATTCTCCCAAGCTAATACTTATACTGGAACAACTACTGTTAGCGCGGGCAGATTGAGCGTTACTAAAAATACTGGATTAGGATCAGGTTCAGGCGCAATTAGTGTTACCTCAGGTGCTGTTTTAGATATGAATTTTGGCGCAACAGGGTCCTTAAGTAATACGGGCGCTATTACATTAAATGGTACAGGCATCAGCTCAGGGGGTGCATTAACAGGTTCTGATACGGTTGGAACCGATACATTAAGTAATGCAATTACCTTAGGAACAACGGCGACAACAGATTCAATTGGCGGCACTGGAACCATGATACTTAGTGGTTTAATCAGTGGCGGCGGCACCGCAGATACCTTTAGTAAAGTAGGAAGTGGCACAATTTCATTAACCGGCACTACTAGTTCCTATACCAGCACAACTACAATCACACTTGGTACCTTAAATATAAATAAAATCACCAATTCAGGTGGTGGCGGTGGCAATACAAGCTCATTAGGTCACCCAGCTAATGGCCAAGCAACTATAACCATCAGTGGCGGGGCAACATTATCTGATGCTAATACAGCTAGCAATGATTCAACTAATCGACCCATTTCAATCGGTTCCGGTGGCGCTATTCTTCAAGATACCAGCGGCACACTCACATTAACAGGCGGTATTTCAGGAGGTAATGCACTCACTTTAGCAGTAAATCCAGGCAATATAACAGTATCAGGAACTGCAATCAGCGGCACAGGAACAAGTTTGGCGGTAACGGGTAGTGGTGCTGGTATCGCACAAATAAGCGTCGCAAGTACTTACACTGGCGCAACAACAGTTAGCTCAGGAGAACTAGAAAATGGTGTGAATGCCGCGTTACCCGCAGCAACTATTTTAACTGTAAATGGCGGAATCTATAACATTAACAATTTTGCCCAAACCTTAGGTGGACTGGCAGGGACAGGTGGTATAGTTGAAAACACCGGTGGCGGCCAAACTTTAAATATTACCAGCGCAACCAATGGCTATTCTGAATCCTATGCCGGAAATATCAATGGAACCATGGCATTGACACTAAGCCTTACAGGCACAGGGTCACCAACACAATTCTTAACTAGCTCATCCAGCACTTATAGTCAGGGAACCACTATTAGTAATGGAATATTGAGTATTAGCAACATTGCAGCCTCAGGAAGCAATAGTTCGATAGGAACTGGATCAGTCACCCCTGCTATCTCAATTGGTGCGGCCGGAACTTTACAATATTCAGGCGCAGGCAGCCAATCAACTAATCGCTCAATCACATTGACTGGAAGCGGGGCAACACTTGATGTTTCAGGCACGACAACTTCTAGTTCTGCAGCCACCTTCAGCGGCGGTATCACAGGAAATTTCAATGTAAATTTAATAGGTTCGGGTTATGGTATTGAAAGCGGTGTAATTGGAACAGGTAATGATAATGTCACTAAAAGTGGTACCGGTACATGGGCATTAACAGGATTAAATACGTACGCCGGAACAACAACTATTAATGCTGGCACCCTAAGTATTAATACAATTCAATCAATTAGCGGTGGTGCCAGTTCATTAGGCAATCCTACTACCGCCCTCAATGGAACCATTACCTTAGGCAGCGGCACCAATGCAGCTACTCTATTATATACAGGTACAGGCAACTCATCCGGTCGATTATTCACTCTTGGCGGTTCAGGTGGGGCAACCATACAATCTGCCGCAGGAAGCACAGGCACATTAGCATTAAGCGGAAACATCACCAATGGCACAACGCCGCTTACTTTTAATATCAGCGGCAGCACGATTACAGAATCAGGCGTCATTGGCAGTGGTAGCGGCACAGTGGCCACCGCAGGAACAGGATCCTTAACTTTAAGTGGAACAAATACTTATACGGGTGCAACCACCATTGGCAGTGGCACCACCCTATTTATTGGAGCTGATGCTAACTTGGGGACCGCACCCGGAAGCGCCACGACCAATGACCTCAATATTAATGGCGGTACCTTGGAAACTACCGCTACTTTCACACTCAATGCGAATCGTGGCATAACGCTTTCAGGCGGTGGAACATTCTGGACAGCAGGAGCTACAAACCTGACATATAACGGTATTATCGCAGGCTCAGGTGGTTTTACTAAAAATGGCTCGGGTGGTGGTACCTTCGGCCTTTTAATCTTGGGTGGTGCGAATACTTTTTCAGGTCAAGTCACTCTTTCAGCAGGCACCCTCCAAGCAGCAGCGGCTAATATTATTCCCAGTACGGATATCGTTGGACTTGCGAATGCAACAGACAGTTTTAATTTAAATAACTTTAATCAAAGTATTGGCTCAATATATGGTGGGGGAACAACCGCAGGTCAAGGCAGTGTTTCACTGGGCTCTGCCACATTAACAATTAATCAAACACTTCCTGAAACTTATCAAGGTATTATTAGTGGTACCGGTTCAATCGTCAAACAAGGTGGTGCGACATTAATATTAGGCGTTAACAATTCCTATTCTGGTACAACGACTATTAATGCAGGTACCTTAAGTATTTCAGCTGATTCTTCTTTAGGAACTGCACCAGGAAGTGTGACGGCAAATTCCATTATATTCGGCGGTGGCACATTAGAAACGACTGCTTCATTTACGTTAAATAGTAATCGTGGGATCACACTGACATCAGGCGCTGGCGGCGGAACTATTTCAGTGGACCCCACTTTCACTACAACTTATAACGGCATCATCGCAGGAACCAATGCGGCAGATACATTTACTCAAGCGGGAACAGGTACTTTAATACTTGGGGGTGTTAGCACTTATGCTGGCCCAACCTCAATCAGTGCAGGAACGATAAAAGATGGTATTGCAAATGCATTACCGACAACCACAGCATTATCTGTTGCTGGCACATTAGATTTAAATGCTTTCAATCAACAAGTCGCAAGCGTAACCGGCAGTGGCACAGTGACAGATAGCGGTGCAGCTGCAACCTTCACAGTCAATAATAGTTCTTCGGATACGTTCGCAGGTTCATTAACCGGTGCTTTAGGGCTTACAGAAAGCGGCAGCAGTTCTTTGATATTAAATAGCGCTAATTCATACTCGGGTGCAACAATTATTAGCTCAGGCAAGATTGTCGATGGCATTGCGAATGCATTACCGACAGGTACAGCTCTGACTGTGACCGGAACAGGCACATTAGATTTGAATGGTTTCGCACAACAAGTTGCAAGCGTGGTCAGTACCGGTATTGTCACTGATAGTGGTTCTGCCGCTAATTTCACCGTCAACAACAGTGGTACAGATACCTATGCAGGTACATTAACGGGAAGTTTAAATTTAGTTAAATCATCAAGTGGTGCATTAACCTTAAATAGTGCGAACACCTATTCGGGCACAACTACAATTAATGCGGGAACAATCAAAGATGGTATTGCAAATGCATTACCAACCGGAACATCTCTTTCAGATTCAGGCACATTAGATTTAAATGGCTTCGCACAACAAGTGGCAAGCGTTACTGGAAGTGGCACAGTTACAGATAGCGGCGCTGCAGCTACTTTCACCGTCAATAACAGTAGCTCTGATAACTTTGCAGGATTATTAAGTGGCAGTTTAGCGCTAACAAAAACTGCTGCTGGCACGTTAACCTTAGCAAATGGAAATACTTATTCAGGAATTACTACCATAAATGGTGGCACCATTG